>JAEEGJ010001887.1_pt1 | contig 811528 bp, 703 predicted proteins | sample 8958761 | NCBI WGS metagenome assembly JAEEGJ01 (sample SAMN16246546, study PRJNA631951) | gut metagenome | biome: gut microbiome; feature: rumen; material: RS-attached | host: Bos | place: Iran: Karaj | collected 2018-10 | reverse complement strand
GTGCGAAGCATATGAAGGACGGCTGGTACTGTGAGCACCCATACACTACTGCGGAAGTGCTGATGACTGCAGATGTTACGGATTCGCTCCGCTGTGCCCCGCCGGGCGAGAAAAAGAGTATCCGTGAACGGATGAAAGAGCATGGATGTCCGAGCGCGAGAGAAGCCCTGCAGGCTTTCCCTGGCCCCTTTACAGATAACTTCATAACAAATGCGGAAATTGCATTCCGCGGTATCATTGCGACCGCCATCCGGAAAGGAAGGCGGATTTTGTTTTATTACCGGGCTTTTGATCCATATATGCGGCCGATCCGCAAGCATGACGGCAAGCGATACAGTGTGAGCCCGTACGACTGCCATTTTGCAAAGGAGACTTTTTACATGATCGGTGCCGATGCTGATGAAGAGAAACTAAAGATTTTTCGACTGGATCGCATGGAGGAGATGGAATGTGCCGAGGAGCTTTGTGCTGAGCCGCCCGGTAAGTACATCGAAGGAGATCCGTATCGGGAGATTCTCAGAATGAGGGAAGAGATGGTAGACCATTTTGATGGTGAAGAAGTCATGCTGGAGCTTGACATTTATTACAGCCCGGAAGCAATGGAGATTGTCCATGACCTTGCAGGGAAGCGGGTGACAGTTCCTAGATATGACAAACAGAGCAATATCAGTCACGCGTTCTTCCGTGTCCGCCGAGGTGCGACACTGACGGGATGGCTGTTACAGAATCATAAGTTCGTAAAGGCCACGGCTCCGCAGTCCGTGATTGATGATGTCAGGGAAGCTTTGACAAAGTTGGCGGATAGCTATGGGGTGAATTAAACATACTCCTTGATTTTGCAGGCATATTGTGGCATACTGAAGGTGCTTCGGAATATAGCGTTCAAAGTAGCGGCGTAATGTGTATCATTTGTCCCGTCTGTGCAAGCGGACGGTCAAGCGAAAAGCCTTACAAAAACCATTTTGGATGTTTAGACCGGGCTTGTTTCCGTGTGCTTTCGCGGAAGCCGGTCTTTTTTGTTGTCCGGGGCAAATAACAAAATGGAGGACAGCAACCTATGAAAACGGATAACGCTTTCAAAACACATGAAATGGAACAGCTTCGGAAGATTCTTCTGGAGAAAACAGGGATTTCGCTGAATAACTACCTGCTCGTTCAGGCTTTCACGAGAAGCTCCTACGCCCGGAGTTACGGGGGCGGAAGCAACGAGAACTTCGAGTTTATCGGGGACACTATCATCGGGTATTATGTCACAAAGAAACTCTTCGAACGCTACGGAACAATTAATACGGCCGGTGACGGCTGGTGGTACTATGCGTTCCGTGCTCAGGAAAACGTCCTGTCCGCATTGAAGAGTCGGATCGTCAGCAACCATACCCTCGCAGGCATTATCGACTCCTGGGATGTCTGTCAGTATCTCATTGTCGGAAAGCAGGACATCAACAATGAAGTCGACAAACAGGTGAAAATCAAGGCGGACCTTTTTGAGGCAATCATCGGGGCATGCGCCGTGCAACTCAACTGGGACTCGGAAAGGATGGCAAAGATTGTCGGAAAGGTACTTCCCGTTGAGGAGTATATCCGTACATACGAGAAGGAAAACTTCCGGTTGCCGGAGTTTACTGCGGGTAATGCGGTAAACACCTTAAAGGAGCTTTCGGAACACGAGAGATGCTCGCCGCCGGTGTATGAGTCAAACGGGCCGGATGCTCTCGGGTATGATAAGAACGGGAAACCCATCTGGGCATGCAGCTGCGATGTCATCAGCGAAGGAATCCGTAAATGCGTTTTTGCGCATTCCAAGAAGGAGGGTAAGAAGTATGCCGCATACCTGGTTCTCTGCGACATGTTCGAACTTCCCAACGAATACGGCCCGAGCAAGAGGCTGAACGTCTGGGGGTTTAACGGAAAAGAATTGACCCCGAGCCCCTCGAGCGAATACTTAAAAGATTTTTGAAAAATATTGGAACAAATTTCAGTGCTGTCCTCATAGAGGGGACAGCACTTTTGCTATTATAGGGCCGAAAGGACAGAAATGTTCCTGCTTGAGAAGATTTTTTCGAAAAAAGCTGGGAAAAACAGCAAAAAGTCATTCCTTCGAAGGAGTGCTAATCCCTTTCAGACCATTACATAGCGCCGGAAAATCCGCTACACTGTAACCGGGAGGAAAAATAAAATGAACGTGAGAGAAGAGTGCCTCGAGCTGAGGGGTGTCGGGGATAAGATCCGGTCGGTACGGGAGTGGCGAGATTTAAGCCAGAACCAACTTTCCTACAGGGCGGGGGTATCCCAGAAGATGATTTCCCTTTACGAGACCGGGAAGCAGAAACCGACAATCGAGATCTTAGTGAGGATCAGTAAGGCCTTGCGCGTTGACATTAACAGCTTCCTCGAATGGAACCTCGAACAAAAGCCCGTGACCTGTTACGTGACTGAGGTCGTGAGAGAGCCCCGCTGCATCGAAGATCCGGAGCTTTTGAAACGGGTTATATGCAACAGTATCGACGCACTTACAGGGGAAAGAACAGAAGGAGAGTAATTTAATCCGATAATGACGGGATCACCCGCTATTATAACTTGTACCTTGACAACTGCATCCGAACACGAATGACAACGAGGGGCTGACTTCTGCGATGATCTTGGCGAGGGAGCGGCGGAATGTCCCGGGCGTTATTGGTACACGTTAATTAAGTTGTCACCTCCGCCGCAAGCGGACCGGAATAGCAAAAGGCTCACGGGGGTATATACCGGATTGTCCTGACCAGACTGACGTGTTCATGGGAATCGGCGAAGAAGGCGTCGGTTTAGTTACTGTTGATTGGAGTATAATCCCGAAAGGGTTTGATAGAGCGGGCAGTTGGAAACATCCTTCTGCCCGCGTTTTTGTTAAGGAGTTGACATTATGGAGCAAAAGGAGATTTGTAAGCCACAGAAAATTAGTGAAAAGAAGTTCGTCCGCTATAAAGAAGGAGCTGTAATCTACAGCATGTCGCAAAGCAAATTTGAGCGAATGGCAAAGGCTGCCGGGGCCGTATATAAACTGAATAAATTGGTGCTGGTAAACTGTGAAGTGTTCGAAAGGTTCTTGGAGTCCTATCGTTTGTAAAGCACACTGTTCGTGGGAGTTTGGTATTCGCTGTTTTTACTTGACATTTCGCTAAACGAAAAGTATAATGTTCTTGATTGGAGGTAATGCGTATGGCAAAGATGGGAAGACCCAAATCAGAAGTCATAAAGGATAAGCAAATTGGAATCCGCATGACCGCTGAAGAGTACAACCGTCTGAAACGGTACGCGGAACAGTGCAATCAGACCATTTCCGAAATCGTAAAAGAGCTTCTTGAGAAGCATTGCTTTGGTGAGGGAAATGACAAGTAAAGGCAGAGGAACTCTTTCTTCCATATGAAATATGAAAGGAAGATAACTATGTCGAAAGCAAAAGTAAAGTCCCGAAAGGACAATTTGGGCAGAGCCCTTCAGACAGGCGAATCCCAGCGTTCCGCAGACGGGATGTACATCTACACTTATCGGGATGTATATGGAAATCGAAGATACACTTATTCCAGCGATTTGATGAGACTTCGGGAGAAGAAAAAGGTTCTGTTGGAGGATATTAGAGCCGGAATCGATGTGTATGCTTCGAAAGACTGTACATTGAATGACGCGTTCGACCGATATATGAAGAACAAGTACAAGCTGCGGAACACCACCCGTGCCAACTACGAGTACATGTATGACCACTTTGTGCGGGAGACCTTCGGAAAACTGAAGGTGGGTTCAATCAAGTATTCGGATGTGCAGAGTTTCTATTTGGAACTGTTGAATGACCGTGAGATTCAGATCAATACGCTGGATACCATACATACCATACTGCATCCGACGTTCGACATGCTTGTGCGAGATGATCTTATCCGTAAGAATCCTGCAGACAAGGTCATGGCAGATCTTAAGAAAAGGGATGGGAAGAATAAAGGAGTCCGTCATGCGCTGACGCTCGAACAGCAGCGGGCATTTCTCGGATTTGTAGAGAGTTCGCCGGAGTATTATCACTGGCTGACGATTTTCCGTTTTTTGCTCGGCACTGGCTGCAGAATCGGTGAAGCACTTGGAATGCGTTGGAAGGACATCAATTTCAAGTCGGAATATGTTGATGTCAATCATTGCCTCGTGTATTATTACAATAGAAAGACCAAAATCACGAGGTTTATGATAACTGAGCCTAAGACGGAAAAGGGAACCCGCCTGATCCCGATGCTCCCCGAAGTTCGCGAAACATTGCTTGAGGAATATGAACGGCAGAAAAGAGATGGTTTTTGCAAAGATACCGTCGATGGAATGTCCGGATTCATCTTTAGTAATCGGTTTGGCAATGTCATGAATCTTCATGCGGTCAACAGTGCAATCGGACGGATTCGGGAAAACTATAATGCGATAGAACTTGTCAATGCACAGAAGGAACAAAGAGAGCCGGTGATTCTTCCGTATTTCAGTTGTCATCACCTGCGCCACACGTTTTGTACCAGGTTGTGCGAAACCGAGATGAACATCAAGGTGATCCAGGAAATCATGGGTCATGCGAGTATCGAGACAACCCTCGATATCTATGCAGAAGTTAACTACGCGAAGAAGAAAAGTTCGTTTGAAAACTTCGCTGCAAATGTGCGGATTTTTTAGAAAGAGTCCGCCTCAAAAATCATATAAAACTGTTGAAGTACAACAAAAGTACAACAAATTCGTTGTTGGATGGTACTGAATGGTACTTAATGGTACCGAGTTGGAAGCCTTAGTACAACAAGCGATTTATCGAATGGTACTGAATGGTACTGGATGGTACTTGATTACCATTAGGCTTTCCCGACCCTCAAGAGTCTCGACAGCAACAAGTCCGAGTCGAAGAGTGCGGCGGCAGAGGCGGCACCGGTTGCGGAGGAGAAGATTGATTTTTCGAAGGTTACCATCGAGCCGTTGTTCGCTGACACAGTTGATTTCGAGACCTTCTCGAAGAGCGACTTCCGTGCGGTGAAGGTGCTTGCCTGCGAGGCGGTGCCGAAGTCGAAGAAGCTGCTGCAGTTCACGCTTGATGACGGCAGCGGTACGACGAGAACGATTCTGAGCGGAATCCATGCATTTTACGAGCCGGAGGAGCTTGTGGGCAAGACCTGCGTTGCCATCACGAACCTGCCTCCGCGCGCGATGATGGGAATCGAATCCTGCGGTATGCTCTTAAGTGCCGTACACACGGAGGAGGGCGAGGAGAAGCTTCACCTTCTGATGCTCGACAACCACATTCCGGCCGGTGCGAAGCTGTATTGATCAGCGGGACGGAAAGAGAATACGGAAATCAAAAAGCAAGCTTTACGCAAAACGTAAGGCTTGCTTTTTTTGAAGGTAACCGAAAAATAGCTTGTCAGGGCCGCTCATACCTTGCGGTAGGTGCTTTTGTCGCGCACCAGAAGATGCTCGGAGATCATGTCGCGGCGGATGGTGCAGAAGTCGTCGTGGTAGTCGGCGATGATGATGTTGACCTCGCGTTCCGTGTAGTCGCGGTCAGGCTCGAAAGCCTTCGCGATCTCCTGAAGGACGATGAGCTCCTTCTTGCGCTGTGCGGGGATGCTCTTGAGCTTTCCGTACTCGAAAAATGCATCCAGCACCTTCTTGCGGTACTCCTCATCGCGCTGATCCTGGATGGATTTTTCCTCGGAGCGCTCCCGCAGAATGTCCAGGATCGAGACGTTGAAAACGTCGCCGTTGACGGCGTAGACGGTGTAATATTGCTCCTTGCGGGAGGTGACCGCGCCTGCGTCCACCAGCTTCTTTAAGTGAAAGGAGATGGTGGCCGGGGTTAAGTTGAGGCGCTCTGCGAGACGCTCAACATACATGTCCTCCTCCATGAGGGACTTGAGGATCTGGATGCGGGATTTGTCCGCGAGACACTTGAAAAGATTGATTGCCTGAAGATCGGTCATGGCTGCCTCCTTACTCGAAAAATTTCGCGAAGCGGGCGGTAATCTCCGCCACCGCGGAAAGCTTGGCTTCCTCGATCAAAACCTTGCGGTCGTCGCCGTGGGCCTTCGCTGCCTCAAGAGAGGTGTTCCAGGGACCGGTGATCCGCGAGAAGAGCGCGGGAAATGCAGTTGAAACCGCGGCGGGGGACTGCTTTGCCGTCGTGTCGAAGACGGATCTTGCAATGTCATAGACGTTGAATTTCGCCTTTAAAATGTTGGCGTCATCGGTTCTTCCTTCTGCGGAAAGAGCCTCGATGTCGCCTGTCACAGCCTTCTTTCTTGCCTCCAGAAAGTTGTAGAAATCAGTGTTGTTCATAGTTTTTCTCCTTTTTGATTCCGTTCTTTTGAATTCTGCTTTGACGGACCCTACGGAAAAGGATTCCGTTATTTTTATTTTAATTACCATCATCACCCTCATACAAACAGCAATTAGATAACCGTCTAAATGGATAATAACAAAAGCGAAGATGGTTGTCAATATGAATTCTGCGAAAAGAGAGTTTTTCTTTCTGCCGGGCCCCGGGCGGTGCCACTGGTCAAAGATAATAAAATATGATATAATATACGGAAACGTACCCGGAGGGGGGTGTAAACATGGGGACGACGGAAGAGAAGACCACGGCTGAAGAGAAGGAACTGTGGCAGCGGACGATGACGCCTGCGGAGCAGCGGGTGCTTTCAAAGTTTCTGGCATCGCGATATCACAAGGGCAAAAAAGGCGGGGATTATTATGCGGTCCCGATCATAGCGTTGCTTGTGATCGTGTGCATTGCTGCGGGGCCAGTTGGCATTTTGCTGGGGCCGGTTACGTGGATGGTGATCGGTACGATCCAGCTCGGAGTCGGTCTTTTGTGGCGGAAGAAACTGGGTGAACTGCAGAAAGAATTTCGCGTCTCATACGTGGTGTCGGTGATTCTCTTCATCCTCTTCGGCGCCTTGACGGTCATCATCGCCATGCTTGCAACGGATCTTATTTCCGAGTCCGTTTTGCCGCCGTCCTGGCTTTACTTCGGGCTTATGGTGGTTGCCGGCGTGCTTGCCGTCGTGCGGATACGGCTGTACCAGACGGCGATGATTAAGACGACGTACCGGTTTTCCCGGGAAGCCTCCGCGAAATGGGCGGATTACCGCGAAAAATGCTCTGCCCTGATCGGTCTGGTGGTCCTGGTCGTCGTTGTTACGATCTGCGCTCTGGAATTGCAGTTTGCGTCCCTGAGAAAAATAAAGGCAGATGGCCCGCTGGAGGTGATTCTTGTGATCTTAAGCGCCTCGATCATGAGCGCGTTCTGGGTATTGAATGCCATCGGGGTCGTTGCGTTGACATTTCTTCTGTTTAACGTGTTCACCCGCAAGATGGAAACTGCTGCCGCGGAAATGACCCTGCAGCTTCTGGAGGAAGCGGCGAATGCGGACGCGGAGGCGAAAGAGGAACCGAAGGCGGGAACATTTTTCGCAGAAGATATTTCGGAGTACGATTTAAAGTAGAATTAAACTCCTTATGGGATACTTTCTCCGTAAGAAGAATGAGGAGGTTCGCAAAATGCGGATTTTGCTGGCGGAAGATGAGAAGTCACTGTCGCGCGTACTGGTGACGATCTTTGAGAAAAACCACTACTCGGTGGACCCGGTGTACAACGGGGAGGATGCGCTTGCGTATTTGCTCTCCGGGAACTACGACGCCGCGGTTTTGGATATCATGATGCCGAAAATGGACGGGATCACCGTGCTTCGGAAGGTGCGGGAATCGGGCAGTCAGGTGCCGATCCTGATGTTGACGGCCAAGGCTGAAGTGGAGGACAAGGTGCTGGGGCTCGACTCCGGTGCCAATGATTATCTGGCAAAGCCCTTCGACTCGAAGGAGCTTTTAGCGCGGATCCGCTCCATCACGAGAAGCCGCGCGGAGGCGGACAACAAGCTTCGCATGGGCAATGTGACGCTGGACCGCTCGACCTTTGAACTTTCCACGACGAACGGAAGCTTCCGGCTGGCAAACAAAGAGTTCCAGATGATGGAATACTTCATCTCGAATCCGAAGCACATCATCTCCGCTGAGCGGTTCATGGAGAAGATCTGGGGATATGATACCGACGTTGAGATCAACGTCGTCTGGGTATACATTTCGTACCTGCGCAAGAAACTGGACGCGCTGGGAGCGAGCATTTTCATCAAGGCCTCGCGCAATGCAGGCTATTCGCTGGAGGATAAGGAATGATTCGAAAGTTGAAGCGCCGGTTCATCATCCTTGCGCTGACATCGCTGTTCCTTCTGCTGGCGATGATCGTGGTCGGAATGAACTGGCTCAACTATAAGTCCGTCATCAGCGAAGCCGACGAAACGCTTGGGCTGATCTCGGAAAACAGAGGTGAATTCCCGGTGTCGACGACCGGCGGACGCTCGGCGGAGATCGCCTTTGAGAGCCGGTATTTTTCGATGCTGGTGAACCCGAAGACCGGCGATGTCGTGCAGACCAATCTGGCGCAGATCTACGCGGTTGGCGTGAACACGGCAATCCGGTACACGGAGGAAGTGCTGAGCGACAACAAATACGAGGGCTTTGTCGAGGACTATCGCTTTAAGGTCAACTGGGAGGAAGGCTTCGTTCGCGTGACGTTTTTGGACCTCGGCCGCAAGCTTGAGCAGTTCCGCGATTCCCTGCTCTTCAGCATCTTCGCATCGCTGGCGGGCTACCTTATCACGGCCATCATCATCTGCGTGCTGGCCGGGCACTTTGTGCGGCCGGTGGCGGAGAGCTACGAGCGGCAGAAGCGGTTCATCACCGACGCGGGGCATGAGATCAAGACGCCCCTCACTATCATCAGTGCGAACGTGGACGTCCTTGCGATGGACATCGGGGAAAATGAGTCCCTCACCGATATCCGCGACCAGACCAAGCGGCTGGCGGGGCTTACCAACGACCTTGTGTACCTGACGCGGATGGAGGAGGCGCAGGACACGATGCCGATGGTGGATTTTCCGGTTTCCGAGGTTGTTGCGGACACGGCAGGCCCGTTTGCAACCCTCGCGCAGTCTCAGCACAAGGCGCTTTCGCTGCAGATTGAGCCGATGCTCACGATGTGCGGCAACGACAAGGCAATCTCGCGGCTGGTATCGATCATGCTCGACAACGCCATCAAGTATTCCCCCGAGGACAGCGGCATTGTTCTGCAGCTCGGGAAACAGGGCCGCCACATCCAGCTGACGGTCAGCAACATAAGCAGCGTGCCGATCGATCCCGAGAACCTCAAGCATGTGTTCGAGCGGTTCTACCGCATGGATGCCTCGAGAAATTCCGCAACCGGCGGCCACGGCATCGGCCTGTCCATGGCCCGGGCCATCGTCGAGAACCACGGCGGAAAGATCTCGGCGGCAACGCCGGACGGAAGCACCTTTATGATCAACGCGATGCTGCCGGCGTAGGGCAAGTGAATAAGAAACAGGCATGGGCTGCCCAACGGGGCGGCCCTCTTCATTTGCCGAGAAAAAAGTTCAAAAAACTTAAAGTCCTTTAAGGTATGTTTAAGACAACGCGTTTATACTGTGGTCAAATCCAAGAGAAAAGGAGATGCGAATATGAACGAGAATTTTGGAGATTATTACAATTACGGAGAGAACAATATGGATACAAATATGAATCTGACAAACGGTGCAGCGCCTGCGGAACCGGTGATGCAGATGCCGGCAGTGCCGCAGATGAGTACGGGCGAGCCGAAGAAGCCGAAAAAACGCTTTTTCAAGGGTGTCGCGATTGCATTGGGGTGTGTGATGTTGTGCGGCGCGGCAGGATTTGGCGGCGCGGCAGCGTACGATCAGTGGTTACGTCCGGAGCGGACCGCCGTTGCGGCGGACGCGGACAACAGCGAAACGCAGCTTTTATTGGGGGAACGGGAAGATAAGAAAATTGCGCTGACGTACGTTGACAAGAGCAAGGAACTCACCGACGCCGAGATCTATGCGGCAAATGTGAATTCCACGGTCGGTATCACAACGCAGGTGACGACCAACTACTTCGGCTACCGCACGACGTCCGCGGCATCCGGCTCGGGATTCATTCTCTCGGCGGACGGCTACATTGCAACCAACTACCACGTGATCGAGGATGCCTCGAAGGTGAAGGTCACACTCTATGACAACACCTCCTACGATGCGACGATCGTCGGTTACGACGAGAGCAACGACCTCGCGGTCCTCAAGATTGACGCGAAGGGGCTGACGCCGGTAACCATCGGCAGCTCCGATAAGCTGAATGTGGGCGACAGAGTGGTTGCCATCGGCAATCCTCTCGGTGAGCTTACATTTTCCCTGACGCACGGCGACGTGAGCGCGCTCAACCGTCAGATTACGATCAAAAACAACGCGATGACGCTGATCCAGACCGACTGCGCGATCAACTCCGGCAACTCGGGCGGACCGCTCTTTAACAGCTACGGCGAGGTGGTCGGTATCGTCAACGCCAAGTATTCCTCGAGCGGCAGCTCGTCGATTGCATCCATCGACAACATCGGTTTCGCAATCCCGATCGACAGCGTGATGGATATCCTCACAAGCATCATCGAGAACGGCTACGTAGCAAAGCCTTACATCGGCGTGACCGTGTACGATCTCGACAGCTCCTACAAGTCCTTCGGCCTTGAGGGTGCAGCGATTTCCGAAGTCGAGGAAGGCGGCCCGGCAGACAAGGCCGGCCTCACGGAAAATGATATCATCACGAAGGTCAACGGTACCGCCATCAGCAGCGTCGCAGAGCTCAAGAGTGCAATCGGAAAAGGCAAGGAAGGCGAGAAGATGACGTTCACAATCTACCGCAAGGGCGAGACCTTCGACGTCGAAATCACACTTGCTGTGCGCAAGCAGACAACCGAGTCGCAGAACAACCAGAACGGTTCCAAGAACGGCTCCAAGGGTTCGACGGAGGACGATTACTCCGAGTTCTACGAGCAGTGGAAGAAGTGGATGGAAGAGCAGGGCGGCCAGAGCGGCGAGTTCCCTTGGGGTGACTTCAACCAGGGCGGCCAGGGACAGAACCCGGGAGGACGTTTCGGATATTGATACAGCTTCGAAAAATGAAGGCAAGTCGCATTGCAACTGACTGCAGATAGATGGTGAAGGGGCATAATACGGGATGCCCCTTCACTCATTTTTCGTTGACGAAGAGGCTCCCTGCGGCTATACTATAGGGTAACGAATCGGCATTCTTTGCGGCCGGAAGACAGTCATGGCAGCAGCCGATCAACAGGAGGATAACCTATGAAGCAACTCGTTATCTATTTCAGTGCCGAGGGAAACACCGCGGCCGTCGCGAAGGACCTCGCGACCGAACTTTCGGCCGACATTTTCGAGATCGTTCCGGAAGACCCCTACACCAAGGCGGACATCCGCTGGGTTAACCCGCTTGCCCGCTGCAACCGCGAAAAATTCGGAAAAAAAGACGTTCCGAGCGTTGGCTCCGTCGAAAACTTTGCCGACTATGACACCGTTCACATCGGTTTCCCCATCTGGTACGGCTGTGCTCCGAACGTCGTCAGCACCTTCTGCAAGGCCTACGACTGGACCGGCAAGAAGATCTACGTCTTCGCCACCTCCGGCGGCAGCGGCATCGGCAAAACCGCCGAGAAGCTCGCTCCCTACGTCCGCGGCGGCGAGATCGTGGAGGCAAAGCTCGTAAAGAAAACCTGATCGGGGATTTGTGTGAATAAAGGAGGAATACCATGAAAATAACGTCATCGGAAGCGGCTAAGATGCTTCGCAAACTCAATGAGGAATTGCGAGACCTGGAAAGCCTGGAGGCCATGAGCCAGTCCTTTGTTGCGGCGATCTCGGAGGACATCGAGTCCGTGCGCCCGAAGTACGACTACAAGGCGGTTCGTGCGGAGGAGGCGGCAATTCAGGCAAGGATCCGCAAACTGAAGCACGCCGTCAACGTGTTCAACTCGACCACCGTGATTCCGGATTGGAACATCACGATTGACGAGATGCTCATTTTGATCCCGCAGCTGACGAAGAAAAAGGAGAACCTCTCCTCGATGAAGAACCGCCTCCCGAAGGAGCGCGTGGAGGCCGGCTTCCGCTCGGCATCCAACATCATCGACTACCGCTACGCCAACTATGACATCGAGGCTGCACAGGCAGACTACGATGAGACCGCGGACCGTCTCGGGAAGGCCCAGACGGCGCTTGATCTGGTCAACAGCACGGTAACATTTGAATTTGACTTCTAGGCGCAACACCGTTGAGCACCTTCCGTCGTTTGCAGTAACCAAGAACACTTACTCCGAAAACCAAGGGTTCCTGTTCAAAGTTGACGTCTGTCGTTATTAACTCTTGTTATCCGTTGAAGTAGTTTCTGTTCAATGACAATTGAATCTGATTTCACGTTCGCGGTACCGCATTCGTAAAAACTTTTGGTGGCTGAAGTTCGGTTTCAGGCCACCTTTTTTGTGGATTATAGGTAAATGAGGACGTTTTCTGACAAAAAGCATAAGAAAGTGAGAGAAAGTGAAAGAAAGTGAAAGAAAGTGAAAAATTAGAGTTGCTTTCTTGTGCAACTTGTGCTGTGTATATACTAAACCATCAAGTTTGAGAAAGGAGACGTTATGGAGTGTTTCATGGATTTTTCCCGCATTGCTCATAACAGTGAGGCCACCAAAGAACTAGCAGTATTGTTAATCAATGCAGTCAGAGGTAGGTATGGGACAAAGATTTACGATGCTATTTTGAAAAAGGTAGGTGTCAGTGATACGGCGGTGTATAACTGGGGAAGAAAAAGCGAAGAAGGTCAATCTACCGGTATTTGTGCGGAAAATTATGTTAAGTTTATGGAATGCTTAAAAGAAGATTACCCAGATGTATTGGATGAAAACACAGTGAAAATGCAAAGAATTTTCAACGAAAACTTGACAGAGAAATCTACGCAAAGCGAAATGGTTGGCGAATCAGTATGTGAGAGTGCGGTGGATGGGAACATGTCCCATCAGAACAAAGCAGAGGGTTTTTCTTCAGAAATTATATCTGTGCAAAGTGAAGTGATTGGCGAATCAACGTGCGAGAGAGCGGTGGATGAGGATGTGTCCAATCAGGACGAAACCGCGGTTTTTCCTACAGAGATTAAGCCTATGCAAAGTGAAGTAATTGACGGATCAGCGTGTGAGAATGCAGCGAATATGGATGAGGTATATCAGCGATTATCAGATGCGCTCACTGAAGAGTATAAACTTCGAATTGAGGCGCAGCAGAAATCTATAGAGTTGCAAGAATTATATGATCAAGAGAAAAAGAAAAACCGGATCCAGGAGGAACGTATAAAACAATGGGAGACAAAATACTGCGAGATTAACGCGGATCTTTTGAAAGAAAGACGAAAAACTCAGTCATTGCAGGAACGGTGCGATGAGTATGATTCTAAACTGTCGAAAAAAACAGAAGAATGCGAGGAATCTACTAGTTGTAAAAGGGGGAAGGACCAGATTGTAGAGAATGATCGAAGAAACCGCTTATATTTTCATGTGTTCAGTTTAATCGCAACTATCACCGGAATTCTCGTGATCGTACTCCCGAAAACGGTGCCTAATAAATCCGTAGAGGTGTTTAGCCTTCTGGTTGTAGTGTTCGCTACAGCCGCGTTTGAATTTATTGGCATAGTTGATCCTAATGGGTGGGGCGATGTGGATATTTCCCTAAAGCGATTCATGAGAAGGAAAAAAAGAGGAGAAGTGCGATAGACAGAACTTCATCGAATCAGAAAAAGTGTATACAAAGGAAACCATCGTAAGCCCTACGGTGGTTTCTTTTTGTGGTGTTGATTTCATCTGTTTGTCTGCAAAAAAACGTAGAAAAAACGGAGCGTTTTTGGTATAATTTACCGCGTATAGATTGTTGCACGGAAAGACTGGCTTACAGGAGAAACTGCGTATGACAGAAGAGCTGAAAAAACAGCTGCGGGCGGGGTTTGAGACGGCGTATATTGATGGTTCGCTGGCAGCGGACGTGACATATAAGCCGGGTTTTGTTTCGAACAACCCGCGTGAAGGGCGGAAGGTGATTTCGTCCATTGAGGACGAGCTCCTGCGGTGCGACAGCTTTGAAATCAGTGTGGCGTTTATTACGGAGAGCGGCATTACACCGTTGCTGCAGACGCTTCGGGAGTTGGAGAAGAGGGGCGTTCGCGGGAAAATTCTGACTACGGATTATCTTTGTTTCAGTGAGCCGAAAGCTCTGAAGAAATTAAATGAATTAACGAATCTGGAAATCAAAATGTATGACACCGAGGCCGCGGAGACCGGGTTTCATACGAAGGGGTACATCTTCAAAAAACAGGAGGTGTACCGCATCATCATCGGCAGTTCCAACATTACCAATAGTGCGCTGACGACCAATCGCGAGTGGAATACGAAGCTCGTGTCAACCGAGCAGGGCGAGGTCGCGGCAGAGATTGTTCGAGAGTTTGACGAACTCTGGAACAGTCGCTTTGCGCGTAAATTCGAGGCTTTTTTCGAAAGCTACTCGCAGCGATACGAGATCGTCAGACACCAGCGGCAGATGGCCAGGGGCGAGGCGACGCTCTCGCTCGAAAAATACTCCCTGCAGCCGAATTCGATGCAGGAGAGATTTGTCGCGGGGCTTAGGAGAATTGTTGACAGTAAGGAGGATCGCGCGCTTTTGATCAGCGCGACCGGTACCGGAAAGACGTTCGCATCCGCGTTCGGTATGAGAGAACTCGGTTTCCGGCGTGTTTTGTTCATCGTACACAGAAATCAGCTGGCGAGGCAAGCGAAGAAATCGTATGAGCGAGTATTTTCCGAGAAGGTCAGTATGGGAATCGTGAGCGGTCGTGATTCGCTCGAGTCGGAGAAAGATAAGGATTATATTTTTGCAATGGTGCAGACACTCTCGAGGGAAGAGAACATGCGCGTGTTTGCACCGGATGCATTTGACGCCATCGTGCTCGACGAGACGCACCACAGCCCTGCAGCTTCATACCAGAAGATCATGGAATACTTCAAACCGAAGCTCTGGCTGGGAATGACGGCTACGCCGGATAAGCGGGATGACCACATTGCAGGACGGAATGTGTACGAGCTTTTCCATTACAACATTGCGCATGAGATCCGGCTTCAGCAGGCGATGGAGGACAATCTTCTGTGTCCGTTCCACTACTTCGGCATATCGGATCTTTCGATTATCGGAGACGAGGGTGATGAGGAGCGGGATTTTCGGAATCTTACGAGCGATGAGCGCGTGAAACATATTGTGGAGCAGGCGAGTTATTACGGGTACAGCGGTGATAAGGTAAAGGGCCTGATCTTTTGCAGCAAGATTGCCGAGTCGCGGGTGTTGTCGGAAAAACTGAATCAGACGATCAACCCGGAGACGGGGCGGTATTATCGCACGATCGCGCTTAACGGGGATGCTTCGGAAGAAGAACGTCAGGCAGCGTTTGAGCGGCTCGCTGCGGACGAGGACGGGGAAAGCCCGCTCGATTACATCCTGTCGGTAGAGATTCTGAACGAGGGCGTAGATATCGTCGAAGTGAACCAGGTTATCATGCTTCGTCCGACGGAATCGCCGATTGTGTTCGTTCAGCAGCTCGGCCGCGGTCTGCGCAAGGCAGAGGGCAAAGAGTATGTTGTCATCCTCGACTTCATCGGCAATTACAACAACAATTTCATGATTCCGATCGCGCTTTCCGGTGACCGGACGTACAATAAGGACAATGTCCGCAGGTTTGTCATGGAGGGATGCAGAGTTCTCCCAGGTGAATCTACGGTGCATTTTGATGAGATCAGCCGGAAGAAAATCTTCGCGTCGGTGGACAATGCCAACTTCAGCGACATCCGCTTGATCAAGGACAATTATACGAACCTGAAGAACAAACTCGGTCGGATTCCGGCGCTGCGAGACTTCGACGCGTACGGCGAGATGGATGTGCTCCGTATTTTTGATAACGCAAGCCTCGGTTCGTACTATAAGTTCCTCGTAAAATACGAACCATCCTACACAATTCGCCTTTCCCAAAGTGAGGAGCAGATAGTCGAGTTCATTTCCAGGAAGCTTGCGAGCGGCAAACGAATTCACGAACTTAAGATTTTGCAGCACGCGCTGGATTATTCACGGGGACTCGGTCGCATCGGCCTGTTTGCGGGGCTCGCGGAGGATCTGAAGGCTTACGGCAGGGAGCTCGGTGAAGAGCAGAAGACCTGTGTTGCTAATGTTTTGACGAATTCATTTGCTGCGGGATCGAGCAGAAATACATACGCAAAATGCGTCTTTATCGAGCGCGATGCGCTGGATTACCGGCCGACGGAAGAGTTTTTGCGGATGCTCACAAATGAGGATTTTTATGATATCGTTTCCGAATTGATCGAATTCGGTATCAGCCGTTATGAACGCGACTATAGCAAGACCTATGGGGATTCCGATCTGGTGCTCTATCAAAAGTACACATACGAGGATGTGTGCCGGTTGTTGAACTGGGAGAACAACGAAGTACCCCTCAATATCGGCGGTTACAAATACGATCGTAAGACGAAGACGTTCCCGGTCTTCATCAATTACGAAAAGGCGGAGGACATCAGCGATACGACCAAATACGAGGATCACTTTGTGAATCCCCGCACGTTGATCGCAATCTCCAAATCCGGTCGCAGCATGGAGTCGGAGGATGTACAGAATTTTCTGCATGCGAAGGAGCGCGACATCCGCGTTGAACTGTTTGTCCGAAAGAACAAGGACGACAAGATTTCAAAGGAGTTCTATTACCTCGGCGGCATGACTGCCGGCGGCCGTGCCGAAGAATTCATGATGGCCAACACCGACAAGAGTGCGGTCGAGATTGAGTGGATTCTGGATGAACCGGTCCGCGAGGATATCTACGAATACATCGTAAATGCGTAACAAAGGAGTTTTACCATGGAAGTTTACACCGTTACCGCGATCACGGAGGCTGATTTCGGCTGTGAGGAGACCGGCCGCGAGGAGCCGGCGGCGCTGCTTAGGCTGACGCCGGCGGGAGGCGATGAGACCGGCGTGAAGCGCGTGGAAGTGGCCGAGAGCGTGCTGGCCGAGCAGGGTATTGCGGAGGGGAAGAAGGTCTGCTTTGCGGCGGACGGAACGATCCGCAAATACGTCCGCGTCGTTGCGGCGGTGATCCGCGACCGCAAGGAGCACGGAGACCGTATTTTCTCGACGGCGCGCGGGTACGGCGAATACAAGGGATGGTGGGAGTTTCCGGGCGGTAAGATCGAGCCCGGCGAGACGCCCGAACAGGCGCTTGAGCGGGAGATTTTCGAGGAGCTTGACACAAGGATTTCCGTCGGAAAGCTGATCAAAACCATCGAGTACGACTATCCCAAATTCCATCTTTCCATGGACTGCTTCTGGGCGACCATCGTGGAAGGACACCTGGAGCTGAAGGAGGCCGAGGACGCCAGGTGGCTGGCGATGGAGGAGCTTCGCGGGGTCGACTGGCTGCCTGCGGATCTGGAGCTGGTCGAAGAGATTCTCGCGGAAAATGCCGGAGAGGGACGCAATATGAATTCCATAACAATTCAAAAGATCGGAATCACAAACCTTGCGCTCGACGCTGTCGTAAATGCGGCAAATGACCGGCTGGACGAGGGCGGCGGTGTGTGCGGGCACATTTTCCGCGGGGCGGGATCGGCACAGATGACCGCGGCATGCAGGAAGATCGGCGGCTGTCCGACCGGTTCGGCGGTGATCACGCCGGGCTTCCGGCTGCCCGCGAAGTATGTGATCCATGCGGTGGGACCGATCTGGAGCGGCGGAAGAAAAAACGAGCAGAAGCTTTTATACAGCGCGTACCGGCAGTCGCTTTTGCTGGCGAAGGAGAACGGGCTGCATTCCATCGGTTTTCCGCTGATTTCCTCGGGGATTTACGGCTATCCCGTGGACGGAGCGTGGCGGACGGCGATCGCGGCGTGCCGCGACTTTTTGAAGGATTTTCCGGAGTATGCGATGGAGATCGTGTTCGCGGTGATTGATGACCGCGTCAAGGCGCTCGGCGAGGCGTTGCTCGGGGAGATCGAATAGAGACGAGAGTGTCGCAAGGCGGCATGAAATAAGGAGGAACAATAACATGTGGTGGGTCTATGTCCTCATCGGATTGGTGATCTTGATTTCAATCGTTGTCGGAGTGGCCATCGGGAAGAATAACCGGCGCCTCTTTGACACCGGCCTCGCCAACAGGGCGCGGTCGTACGATTTCTATCTGCAGGAAAATACTTTCCGCACGACGGTGCCGAATCTGGATTCGCTGCTTACGGCTCTCAACGTGAATGTGCTGGCGCAGCAGGGGATCAGTGTCGCTCGCGACGCCTCGGGAAACCGGCTGTATATGCAGAGCACCGACGGGAACATGACGGCTTCCCTCACGACCTTAGGGAACGTGGCGGACGGCATTCAGGCTTACCGGTTTGCGGTGGACCGCTGGAAGGGCCGCAACGGTGTCATCTACAATTCCGCGAGAATCGGCGCCAACGTAGCGCTGACGACGGTTGAGAAGGCTTTCCTCACCCTCGATTACAACGCGGTGGTGGAGCGGACGTTTATGACGGATGTAAAGACGAGAGCGTCGATAATCTAGTGTTTCCGGGAGGATTTGTGTATGTTTTGCTATCGATGCGGCGCGGAGCTGCCGGACGGAAGCAAGTTTTGTAATATGTGCGGCGCCATGCAGGAGGGAGCGCCTGCGGCGGCAGCGGAGGCTGCGCCTGCTTCAGCCGCGCCGGCGCAGGTGAACTATGCAGCGGAGGCTGCGCCCGTAGCCACGGTTGCGCCTGCGGCGCCCGAAAAGCAGGGGAAGCCACTGAATAAAACCCTCATCCTGATCGAGATCATCGGAACGATCCTGCTGGCGGCGTTTACGGTGTGGTATGTTTTGTTCTCCAACGAGGCTTATCGCATGCCGAGGTATGCAGCAGTGAGCACGCCGACCCCGACGCCGAAGAAGGCAACGCCGACGCCTACACCGAAGAAGGCAACGCCGACGCCGGCGAAGAAACCGACGACAACGCCGAAGCCTGCCGCCACGGCTACGCCGACGCCCACGCAGGCGGTACGGGCGGATGACGGGACGTCATTTGCCATGGTAAACGGCATTCTGACCGTCCGCGACGATGTGTTCGGAATGACCTATGAGGAGCTGAACGACTATGTCGGCGGAACGATCCCGGAGCTCATGTCCTGGGATTATTCCACGGTTCCGATGATGTACAACGGCTTTGACTACACGGACGGCAATTCGTACGTGCTGTTCTTTGAGAAAAACCGCCTGGTCGGCGTCCGCACGGAGTCGACCATCGCGAAAAATGAAATTCCCACCGACCTTTACAACCGCGCGGTTGCGCTGCGCGGCGGGCACGATCATTACTGGTACTACCAGGAGACCGGACAGGTGAGCGAGTATGACTGGTATATCTCGATCAAGGGGCGCAAAGGGGAGTACGCGATCTTCCTGAATCCTTACGACGATACCAATCACATCTGTCAGCAGGTTACGTCCCCGGATTATTCGGGCGGCACGATCCAGCAGCACTAACCGAAGCGTTAACGGTTCCTGAAGGAGGATTTTCATGGATGATTCAATGATGGCAATTCTGATAATCGCCGGTGTGGCGGTTGTGGTGATCGTGCTTCGGTTTGTCCTGCGTTCGCTGGTGAACAAGGGTTCGGACGCGATCGGCAACGCCTACCGCGCGAGGAAAAATGCATCCGGCCCCTCGGTCTGCCGCCTCGCGGACATGTATCCCGAGATCGCCGCATGGCATCAGCAGAACGGCACCGCAAAAGCGGCCGATCCTGCGCTGATGAGCTCGGTTCCGGCAGCGGCGGACCCCGTAGCAGCAACAGTCACGGCAGCACCGGCAGCTACGACAGCACCGGCAGCGGCGCCCGCATATGCACCCGTAGCCTACAGTGCGCTCCCGGTTGCGAAGCCGAAGAGAAAGGGCGTCGCGGCCAACGTTCTCACGGCCATCGTCGCTCTGCTCGGCATCGTTGTCAACGGGTGGCTGTTGCTTGAGATCCTCCGGTCGGGAAACTACTCACTGCGGAATTTTTCGGGATTGCAGCCGGCGGGTGATTACCACCGGATGCTGATACGGCTTTCGTTTCTCTTTGTGGTCGTCTCGCTTGCGGCGTACATCGTAATCCTGGTGACGAGACGGCTGGCGTATGTGGGATTTTTCCCAGTGATGGCGGTGGTAAACAGCGTCGTGTGGTACCTGGCGCTGGAAAAGTACCGGAAGGATTTCAAGGAGTTCCAGGAGAGTCTTAGCAACCGGACTTTGGTGCCGAGAGGACTGGAGAATGCGGAATGGCTTGTTCTGCTCTCGATTATTGCGGCCGCGGTGCTGCTGGTATTTTTCTTCCTGTACCTTGCGAAAAAGCGGTTCCGTTGGGCTTTGTGGGTCGGACTTGCGGCAGGAGCAGGCGCTACGGTGTGCTCGCTTCTGGCACTCATGGAGATGGTAAGGTACGGGTCGACCTACGAGTATGTGCCGGGCAATTACTTCGGATTTGCGCTGCTGGCGCTGGTAGCGGCGTACGGTTATGTTGAGCGGGAGAAACAGTAGATAACTATGTTGCCGCCTTCGAGAAATCCCTCGAGAATTGATTTTTGCTTTATTTTGTGGTATAATACGCAAAATAAAACAACGAAGGGGGTAGTTGTATGAAGAAAACAAAGAAACACGGCTTGCTTAAGACGTTGTTTAAGGTTATCTGCGCAATCGTTGCGGTAGCCGGCACGGTGCTCGCCGGCATGGCTGTTTTGCTGCGCAAGAGTATGAAAAAGCTGAAGAACCATGAGTCGGAGAATAATCTTGTGCAGTCCGTGGGACTCGGTTCCGAGGAGGTCAGTGTCGGAAGCGACACGGACAACGCCTATCTTTCCTGCCTTGCGGGAAAGCTCAAGGTCACCTGGGCGGAGGCGCCGACCCACGACGTCAACGTCGATCTGAACTGCTACTTCGGCAGCGTCAACATCGTGGTTCCTTCGAACATGAAGCTTTGCTGTGTAGTTGACATTCCGACCAACAAGCTCAAGATGAACGGACGCGATGCGGCGGATGCTTCGGACGCCGACCTTGCGGAGGTCTTCGGCGAGGATACCGCGGAGTCTAAGGGCACCGCACCGGTATTGTACTTGACCGGCAAGGTTCGCTTCGGCTCGCTTGCGGTGACGAGGATCGTCGCATAACCTAAGCAGGCTTACAACCAAACGCTTTCTTCGGCAGCTGATTGCTCGCGCTTTCGGCTGCCGTTTTTTCCGGGAAAGGAGAGGCTCCCGATGAAGATCCACGAGCTTCACTACGCAAATACAAACACCTACCTGATCGAGGGCGCGCGGGGTCGGCTGTTGTTTGACACCGGCTGGGCGGGCACATTTTCCGCGTTTTGCCGCGCCTGCGGCGAGATCTCCGTGGCGGTGCAGGACATTGACTTCGTGATGATCTCGCATTTTCATCCGGATCACATGGGCATCGCCCAGGAGATAGCAAGCTTTGGTGCAACCATCCTTGCGGCGAGCGTGCAGGTGCCCTTCCTCCACGCGGCGGACGACGTTTTCGCAAAGGAGAAAAATGCAACCTTCGTGCCCGTCGTCGACGCTTCCGTGCGCGTGTTTTCACCGGCGGAAAGCCGCCGGATCCTCGCGGAAATCGGTATCGATGGCGAGGTTATTCTCACGCCCGGCCACAGCGATGACAGCATCTCGCTGTTGTTGGACGACGGTTCGGTGTTTGTCGGGGACCTGAACCCTCTGTATGAGCTGGAGATGCACCGGGGCACGGTGATCGGGGAGAGCTGGGAACGCATTCTGGCCAGGAAACCGAAGAGAGTGTATTACGGGCACGCGCGGGCCGCAGTGATCGCCGCGGACAGTGGAGGCAGCAGTCCGTCGGGCGTCTCAGACGCGGTTTCGGGCTGTTCGGGCGCTTGCGGCACTTCGGGAGATACGCCGGACGCTGACGACCGGCTTATGTTGGTGTCGGGGATCGTGAAGATGATCGACCGCGGGTACGACATCGGAAAGATCTGCCGCAAAAGCGGCGCGGACGCCGCATTTGTCGAAAATGTCATGCGGATGTACCTGACGCATCAAAACATCGGTGTGCAGGGGATTCTGGATCGGATCGAGCTTCGGGATAAGAGTGTGCGGAAGCCTTGAAAACGGAGTGAAAGAAAGCAGTAAACAGGAGGTTTTTGGTATGGCGGACGGTCGAACGGAGTGGCTCAGGGCGAGGGAGGAATTGATCACGGCGATGACGTCACTCGCGCATTCGGAGGAGCTTGCGGTGCTGCTGGCCAGGCAGCTCGGCGGGACAGGGGCGATCCGTCGGATGACGGCATATCTGCATCACGCAAAGCCCCGGCATGCGGAGGAGGTTGTGGACGAGGCCCTTGCCATCTGCGCCGAGATTGACGCATGGCGCAGGAAAAAAGAGGGCGAGGAGGCCAACGCCAAAATCACCGAAATGTACAATGCCGGGTTGGACGGGGAAGAGTGAAAAGCGCACTTTACATTTTCCGAAAAATGATATAAAATACACATCAAATGGGTTCTGAACGGCTCCGCAGTGCGCGGGCGGACGGGCCCTACAAGTATGACGACATGAAAAAGGAGTAACTGTATGAATCTTTCCCCTCTTCAAAAAGCAAGATATCAGTATCAGCCGAAGCTTCCGGGAATGCTCCGCAACGGTATCGCGGACATTTGCGTGAAGGAAGGCGAGGCTACGCAGAGTGTTGCGGATCAGGACAAGATCAAGGCTTTGTTCCCGAACACCTACGGTAAGAAAGAGATTACTTTCGTCAAGGGTGCAAACACCTCGAAGGCGAAGAAGCAGGTTGTCGGCGTAATCCTCTCCGGCGGTCAGGCACCCGGCGGACACAACGTTGTCTGCGGTCTGTATGACGCGCTGAAGGCTACCGACAAGAGCAACGTTCTTCTCGGCTTCAAGGGCGGCCCCAGCGGACTTTTGGAGGATGACTATATCACCTTTACCGATGAGATCATCGACGCATACCGCAACACCGGCGGTTTCGATATCATCGGTTCCGGCAGAACCAAGCTTGAGACGACGTCGCAGTTCGCGATCGTTGAGGATGTTGCCAAGAGACACGGCCTTACCGCGATCGTGATCATCGGCGGTGACGACTCCAACACCAACGCTGCCGTACTCGCCGAGTACATGGCTGCAAAGAACACGGGCGTTCAGGTTATCGGCTGCCCGAAGACCATCGACGGCGACCTCAAGAACGAGGACATCGAGGCTTCCTTCGGTTTCGATACCGCTACCAAGACCTACAGCGAGCTCATCGGAAACATCGAGCGTGACGCGAACTCCGCGAAGAAGTACTGGCACTTCATCAAGGTTATGGGCCGTTCCGCTTCCCACGTAGCTCTGGAGTGCGCTCTGGAGACGCAGCCCAACATCTGCCTCATCGGCGAGGAGGTTGCAGCGAAGAAGATGTCCCTTGCGCAGATTACGAACTACATCGCAGATGCAGTAGAGAAGCGCGGCAACAAGGGCGAGAACTTCGGCGTTGCCATCATTCCCGAGGGTATCGTTGAGTTTGTTCCCGAGTTCTCCACGCTGATCAAAGAGATCAACGAGCTCCTTGCCGGCTCCAAGACGGAAGAGTTCAATGCACTTCCCGACTGGAACGCAAAGTACGCATTCATCAAGGCCGGCCTTACCGCCGAGTCCTTCAAGGTATTCGATATCCTTCCTCAGGGAATTCAGCAGCAGCTCTTCCTCGAGAGAGATCCTCACGGCAACGTTCAGGTTTCCCTGATTGAGTCCGAGAAGCTCTTCTCCGAGATGGTAAAGAACGAGCTTGCAAAGCGCAAGGCCGCAGGTACCTACCGCGGCAAATTCGGCCAGCAGCATCACTTCTTCGGTTACGAAGGACGTTGCGCGTTCCCGTCGAACTTCGATGCTGACTACTGCTACTCCCTCGGCTACAACGCATTCATGCTTATCCAGTACGGTTACACCGGATACCTCTCGAAGGTTTCGAACCTCTCGAAGCCCGCTGAGGAGTGGAATGCAGGCGGTATGCCCATCACGAAGATGATGAACATCGAGCGCCGCAACGGCGAGGACAAGCCGGTTATCCGCAAGGCCCTCGTTGAGCTTGACGGCAAGCCGTTCACCTTCTTTGCCGAGCATCGCGATGAGTGGGCGGTAAAGACCTGCTTTACATATCCGGGTGCTATCCAGTACTACGGACCGGCTGAGGTTTGCGACCTCACAACGAGAACCCTTGCACTTGAGAAGGGCTGATTGTTCCAAGTAAACACAAAGGACCGCTCGTGTTGAGCGGTCCTTTTTTACTGCCCGAAGTAAGGCTTGCGCGGGCAGGAAGATTTCACATGTGTCGACCGGAGAAATGCCTGCTATAAAAGCCAGGCGGAGAGGACGGCCACGATTGCGGTGATCGTGATCATGGAAACCGCGGTGGTGACGGCGATGGCAGAGGAGAGAATGGATGTGTCCTCGCCGATCTTTTCCGCCTGGATCATGGGCAGGTTGCCGATGGGAACGGCCGCCATGAGGCAAACGCCGAGGGTCGCCGCAGGGTCGAAGGAAAATGCATGCAGAACCAGCGCAATCCCCGCGGGCAGGAGGATCATGCGAAGCACGATGTAGACCCAGATGCGGACGTCACTCAGGTGCTTGGCAATGCTCGAGCGGGCGATGTTGATGCCAAGAAGCGCCATGGAGAGGAAGACGGTGGCGTTACCGATGTACTGCACCGTGTTCGAGAGGATCGGCGGAAGCGAGAGGTCGAACCAGAACACCGCGAGAGCGAAGAGCGCCATGACGGTTCCGGGGTTTATGACGCTTCGGAGGACACTGCGCTTTTTTGCCGGTGCATTTTCCGGGGAGTCAGCCGCAGGGCCGGGGCCTAACACGGCAAGACCGTGGGTGTAGAACAAAAGGCTGTAGAAGACGTTGATGACGATCACGTAGATGATCGAATTGGCGGGCAGAACGGCCCGCGCCACGGGGATTCCGAGAAAGCCTGTGTTGGTGTATACGGTCATCAGGTTATAGAATTTGCGCTTGTCCGGCGCGACGCGCAGAATGTGAGGCATCGCAAAGCCGAGGGTGACCAAAACGGCGTAGAGGCCGATGCCCAGGGCAGCCGCGATCAGGAGGTCCTTGTGCGTCGCGGTGATGTCGCCGCCGAGAATCGAGGCGAGGATCAGCGCGGGGTTGCAGACGTCCACGACGATGGCGGAGAGCTGCTTCGAGGTCAGACGGTCGACGGCGCCTTTCTTTTCGAGGCCGATGCCGATGGCGACCAGAATGCAGATGACGCCCATTTGTTGTAAAATGACGGACAAGCTCATGGAAAATGCTCCTGCAAAATGCAATGTTTGCGCGCCCGTGCGGGTTCGCGCCGCCGACAGTATAATACCAAAAAGCCCGCGATGCAACGGAATAATCGTTGCTTTTGGATGTATTTTTCGGTATAATGGAGCAAATGGGGGAAACGGACATGGCTAAGGCTACGATTTACGAAAAATACTGGGAAGACGGCGTTTTGCGGCTGACGAAGAGACGAAAGAAGGGGATTTTTTCGTCTTTTTTCAGCCGCTTTTGGATTCTGTTCTTTTTGATGCTCCTGCAGATCGTCGTGTTTATCGCTTTCGTGAACTGGCTCGGGGAGTGGAAGCCGCTGCTGCGCGTGGTCGTCGGGGCATTCATGGTCGTCATGCTGGTGTATCTGTTCGCCAGCGACATCGACGCCTCGAGCAAGCTGACGTGGCTGTTCTTCATCGCAATCATCCCGATCCCGTCGTCGATCTTTCTGTTCTACACCAGAATGGGCTTCGGACATCGGCGCATCAAGGAGCGGGTGGAAGCCCTGACCGCGGAGACGGCGCAGAGTATCCCGCAGGACCCGGCGGTGACCGAGGCGCTGGCGGCTGCGGACGGCGGTGTGGACGCGCTGGTGCGCTGCATCGGACGAAGCGGATGTTTCCCGGCGTACGAGGGAGCGGAGACGGTGTATTTTCCGTCGGGAGAGGCATTCTTTGAGGCGGTCCTTCGTGAGATCGCAGGGGCCGAGCGGTTCATTTTCCTCGAGAGTTACATCATCGGCGAAGGCTACATGTGGGGAAAGGTGCTGGAGATCTTATTGGAGAAGGCTGCGGCCGGCGTCGACGTGCGCGTGATGTACGACGGCATGTGCGGCGTATCCATCCTGCCCATGGACTACGCCGCCAGACTTCGGTCCTTCGGCATCCGGGCGAAGGAGTTCGCGCCGATCCATCCGATCGTGTCGTCCCGCTACAACTTCCGCGACCACCGGAAAATCCTCGTCGTGGACGGCCGCGCGGCTTTCACCGGCGGGATTAATTTTGCGGACGAATATATTAACCGCGTCGAGCGCTTCGGCGTCTGGAAGGACGCCGGCCTGATGGTGCGCGGCGAGGCGGTTCGAAGCTTTACGCTGATGTTTTTGCAGATGTGGAACATCGACGAGCCGACGCCCGTGTGGGAGCCCTTTGTGAGCGCCCCGGCCGACGGCGGAACCGGCAGGACCGGAGGGGCGGAGACTGTCGGCGGGGAGACCGCATCCGGCGGGAACGGTTTTGTCATTCCGTACGCGGACTGTCCGATGGACGATTACAAGGTCGGCGAGACGGTGTACGTGGACATCCTAAACCGCGCGAAGCGCTACGTTTACATCATGACGCCGTATCTGGTGCTGGACGGCGAGACCGAGGGCGCCCTCAAGTATGCGGCACAGCGCGGCGTGGACGTGCGGCTGATCCTGCCGGGAATCCCGGATAAAAAGTATGCCTACGCCCTCGCCAAATCCTATTACCGCGTGCTCTTGGACGTCGGCGTGAAGATCTACGAATACACGCCCGGCTTTGTCCACGCCAAGGTGTTTCTGTGCGATGATGAGAGGGCGGTGGTGGGCTCCGTCAACCTTGACTACCGGAGCCTCTATCACAATTACGAGTGCGCGGCCTATCTCTACCGGGTGACGGAGGCCGTCGCGGAGATCGGGGAGGATTTTGCGAAGATGTTTCCGGCGTGCCGGGAGGTCACGTACGAGACTATGCGGAAGGAGAAACCGGGGCTTGTGTTCCTGGGGTTTCTGATGCGGTTTATCGCGCCGCTTTTATAGCTTATGAAAAATGCAAAAGAAAGAAGCACAGCTTGCTGAGGGCTGTGCTTCTTTCGTATGTTGAGGAAAATTGAAGAAATGAAATCGTTGTTATGCGCGGGCGTTGCCCGAGTCGGGGCGCGGTATCTTGCGGCCCTCATGGTCGAGAATATAGTCGATCTGGGCACTCACCGCAGCCGATGCGCGGGTCAGAAGATCGGCGCCTGTGAGCTCTCGGTCCTTTCCGAGGAAGAACAGAGCGATGGTCTCGGGGCCGACATGGCTTCCCGTGCAGAAGTCGTAGGTCGTGTCGATGAAGGCACGCACCTTGATACGCTTGGTGATGCCGTCCATGATGTAGCGCGCCTCCTCGTAGGCGTCCGCATGAGCGATGCCGAGAATCTGGTTCTCGGGGTCGACAACGTTGTCGCACACCAGGGAGATGAGCGTGTTCAAAGCCGCCTTGCGGCCGTGGCACTTCTTGTACTGAACAATGAAGCCGTCCTTGTTGCCGCGAAGGATGGGTTTGATGCTTAAGAGATTGCCGATCACTGCCTTGGAGCCTGTGAGACGGCCGGTTCTCGCGAGATAGCGAAGGTCATCGACGGTGAAGATGCCGTTGATGCGGGGAACCATGGACTCAATGGCGGGAACGATCTCGTCAAGAGTCTTGCCCTCGGCGCGCATCTCGCTGGCGTAGATGGCGAGAATGCCGGTGGCGAGAGAGGCGTTCTTCGAATCGATCAGGCGAACGCAGGTGCCGTTGGTCATCTCTCCGTTGACGGTCTCCGCAGCGATTCTCGCTGCGTTATAGGTGCCGCTGATGCCGCTGCTGATGGCGATGTACAATACATCCTCACCCTTTTCGCAGCTGGAGCGGAAGAATTCTTCAAATTCACCGACGCCGATCAATCCGGTCTGAACCTTCATTCCCTTGCGGATGGCATCGTAGTATTCCTTGCCCTTTGCGCGTTCCTCCTCGATAGTGAGATCGGGGGTGAAACACACCATCGGCTTCCCGTCCGTGATGTTGATGAACGAGAGAACCGCGATATCGTAACGGCGAACGAGCTCCGCGGGGATGTTCGCGCCGGAGTCCACTAAAATCTGAAACATGCGCTTTCCTTTCGGCCTGAACTGACAAAAACAGAGCCTTCAAAGTTGTTGACTCCATTGTACATAGTTTTCAAAACCATGTCAAGAGTTATTTTTGTCTGTCACAATATTTTCGAAAAATGCGACTTCTCTGCATGATTTTCTTGCATTTGCATTGTTTTGTGCATTTTTGTGCGGCTTTCGGCGCTGTTGTGTTTGCATCGCCTCTTTATTTGTCCTATACTTAGAAAAAGCAACTTCGCCGCGCATTGCGGCAAGCGTGATATTACGGGAGGTGGAGAGCATGAAAATGAAGAAATCTGTTTTAATCCGGTTGATCGTCTGCGTTGTTCTGCTGGCGATCTTTTTGGGAATCGGTTCCGCGACGGACAAGTTCGGTTTCGAGGAGCTTGGGGATGCATTTTCCAACGTGGGCTGGGGCAAGATCCTGCGTCTGCTGGTCATGATCGTCGGAGTGATCGCATTTACCGCGCTGGTGGAATTTGTTCTCGGACTGTTCAACCCGGAGAATCACCGCGCGAGATCGATCCTTTCGATCTTCTCGAGCTTGATCAAATATGTGTGCGCGATCGTCATTCTGTGCTGGGGCCTTTGGATACTCGGAGTCAACATCTCCACCATCGTAGCCAGCGTCGGAATCTTAGCCTTGATCATCGGTTTCAGTGCGGAGAGCCTGATCGCCGACCTTGTGACAGGCACGTTCATGCTCTTTGAGAATCAGTACAATGTGGGCGACATCGTGGAGCTTGACGGCTTCCGCGGCACGGTTACCAGCATCGGTATCCGCACGACCTGCATCACGGACATGGGCGGCAACGTAAAGATCGTCAACAACTCCGCAATGACCAATCTTCTGAACCGTTCCAACATGCCTTCGCGAAGCGTCAGCGACATCGCGATCCCTTACGGAACAGACCTTCTGAAGCTGGAGGCCGGAATTCCGAAACTGATGGAGGAAATCTATGCGGCGCATCCGGATGTGATGACCGCTGTGCCGGTTTATCTCGGCGTACAGGAGCTGGCGGACAGCGCTGTGGTGCTTCGGTTCATCGTCGATGTGGATGAGCGGAACATCTATTCCGGTGCCCGCGTTCTCAACCACGACCTGCTTCTCGGGTTCCGCAAGCTCGGCGTGGAGTGCCCGTTCCCGCAGATGGACGTTCATCTCGACAAGTAAGCTTGATCCTTTGCTTTTCGAAAATGAAACGGTTTGTCTGTAATGTGGGAGGGTGCGTATGAAAGATCGTAAATTACCTTCCGAATATGCCGTGCCGGCGGAATTTTACGTGCCGCCGGAGATCGCGAAACCTGCGCCGGAGTTTGTAAAGCCCGCTCCGGAATGCCCGGAGGCAGCCGCGGAGATGCGCAATGCGCCTCCGGAATTTACGGCATCCACAGCCGCAAAGCCTGCGGAGGATGCCGAAGAGAAAAAGCGCAGGAGAAACAACCGGCTTCGGAATCTGATTCAAAATACAGTCGCGCCTGTGGCCGCCACCATTGCCGTGGTCGCGGTTGTATTTGCCTCGTTTAATTTCGATCCCTTAGGGAATGATTTCCTTCGTGCGGGAAGCCGGCAGAGGTCGCAGGAGCCGGAGCCTTCGGGTTATGTGCAGCCCACCGGGCCGGGGGAGGACCCCACCGCTACGCCGACGCCTACCACGGCGGCGACGCCTACGCCTACGCCGGCTTATGTGATGGCCCCGGAAGGTTCCATCAGCGGCGCGGAGACGAAAGTCCTCACCATGTACCATGTGGAGGGCGCCAACGATGAGACTTTTGAGACGTCGCTTACGGACGGCGATCCGATGCCCGAGGTGCGGGCATGGCTCAAGACCTGGGGCGGCAGCAAGCAATTGATGGAACAGAACCGGAACAGGGTGTTCCTGGGGTATGAGTACAGCGATGACGCCATCGTTGTCGGAGATCCCGACGATATGGCCAACGTCTATATTGCGCAGGGTACCGTATATGCCGTGTACCGCGAGGATGTGTATTACTACGCATTCCTGGACAGCCACGGGCCCGGATACTTTGAAGAAGTTGAAGGTGAGGAGTTCCCGAGCATGGCGAACCTGGCGCCTGATTTTTCCGGTGCTTTCGCCTGGAGCGGAATGTATACGGAGGAGTATGTCCGGATCACCGTCGGCGGAGAGCTTTATTACCTGGTGGCCGGTTCGTACTGGACAAGCCAGGAGGGCGCAACGCTTACCGATGTGCCGGGAGTTACCTACGACAGAGCCACGAACACGCTTACGCTTGACAACTGCAACATCGATAAGATCGATACCAACCTGATGGGCAACGGGTTCACCATCAAGGTAATCGGTGAAAATCAGGTCGGCCGCATTACTCTGTGGGGCGCCGGACACTCCGGAAGTGCGACGATCACCGGAGACGGAGAGCTTTACGTCAACGAGAGCGAGACCGCCGATACCGGCTTGATGATCTACGGTGAGACAGGTCCCGCTGCGCTGATGGTCGACCGCGATGTCTACGTGGAGATTTACGGTACGAAGGCGGCGATCATGGTCAGTATGACAACGATGGAGAAAGCCATCTACACCAGGGGCAGAATGGTCACCGGCGGAATCCGCGGAAACGGAGACTTCATGCTGTATAATTTCCAGGTGCAGGATGCCGACGGCAATTATGTCGTGACCCAGGGAACCGTGACCGAGTTCTCGCAGGCACAGGGTGCACAGTTCTATGATTACACGGTTATAACGCCCGAGGGCGAGCCCGGAACGAGAGTCCAGTTTATTCCCTGATGCCGAGCTTTCGGCGGCAAAATAACCTTGCACCCGCAGTTGTTTTGTGGTAAAATCCGCATGATACGGTGAGATACGGGACAGGAGCTCATCCTGTCCCGTTTTTTCGTATGTGACTATCAGGAGAGTGTCAGGAGGTATGTAGTTTTTATGGAGTATCTCAAAGCCAATTCGGCGGAAATGGTGATGCTGTTCGCGGCAGCGGTCATTCTGGCGTTCACGTTTCAGTTCCGGCAGTGCCGGATCGAGCGCGACGGCAAATCCGTGAGCCCGTGGTGGTATCGGATCATTCAGTTCGGCGGACTCGCAGCTGCGCTGGTTTTGCTGTTTCTGAATCTGAGCGCGTTTGTCGGTTTCTTCTCGAATTTTCTGAAGCTTACGGGCGACGCGATCGCGGGTTTCCTGGCGTACGGCGTAGTGGTTGTATTTGCATTTCTGTACGCCGCAAAGCTCGGCGGATATCTGGCGTCTTTGGGACAGCGCAGGGAAGTCGACAAGAAGTTCGATGCGGATGAGGTGGTGCAGTACCTCGTGAAGGACGCTGAAGCCGGAGCGAAGGAGATCCTCATTTTCCGGGATCGTCTCGAAGGGCGCAGAAGCTACACTTTCGATGTCGACGGCTACAACCATGCGGCATTTTCCGAGTACGGCTGTAAGGAGCTTGCGGGCTATGTGATGCGGCACACGGAGACGAAATACACGAAGACGGTGTGCCACGGTCTGGCGGGTCCGAGCGGTCCGCACATCAACAGCAATTCCGCCAGCGAGGGCGCGCAGTACAAGTTCTCGCACGTGCTGTTAAAGAAGGCGGAGTGAGTGGGGTTACGGAAGAGAAGGTTTTGTAGGGGGGGGAACAGTATGAATCGGAAGAAAGTTTTTTTGTTGATCGGCGGCATCTGCATTGTTGCCGCAATTGTACTGCTGGTGGTTAAGGTTGCCATCCCGGCTTCGAAGCGCGTGAAGCGCGAGCCGACGCCGACGATCCCGGCGCAGATTCCGCAGGGCAGCGTCGTTGTCTGGCGGCGGACGGCCACCATTTTCTCGAAAAACGGGTCAGCGGAGTATTATCTGGAAAAATACCAGTACGACGAGTACGGACGCTGCGTTCAGAATGTCTATTATGTTCCCGACGACGGCACGACCACGACTCTTTACGAGTATGATGAGGCACTTCACCGTACCATGGCGAGCACGGTAAAGCGGGAAGGTCAGGCTACTACCGAGAAGCGTACCTACATATACAATGCGAAGGGTGACCAGGTCGGATTTGTTTTCTGGAGGTATAACGGAGAGCGGCTTCTTAAGGACAGTGAGACGGTGTCTGAACCGGACGCATGGGGAGATAGCGTCTTCGTGGCGGATATCGGCTATGCTTACGACGGAAGTATCACTAGTCTTGAGTGGCGCGTGTATGATGAGAAGACCCGGAAGGCGAGCTGGCGGAGGTATCTCAATTATAACAAACTCAGAGAAGGCGACGGGAACTGGAAAACTCTCGCAGAGGCGGCGGAAGACGGGGATTTCGAAGTGGTTCGGGTGACGGAATACGACGAGAAGGGAAGAGTCTGCCGTCAGTACGAAGTCAAGGATGACGGCACGTATTTCCTGACCCTTGAGGTGAAATACCGTGAGGACGGGACCGGCACGTGGATGTCTCATGATGAGAACGGACTTTACGCTGAAAGGGAGATGGATGCCGAGGGCCGGCCGCTCAAGACGAAAATGACCGATGCCGACGGGAATGTTGTCCGCACATCGGAGTATACCTATGAAGACCTGCCGTCGGGCGGACGTCGGGAGATCATCGATGTCAACAATTTCGGCTCCGGATCCTACCGCGGTGAGTGGGAGTACAATGCCAACGGAGACCTTGTGAAGAAGACCTACTGGTCGTCGGAGGTCGGCGAGACGGTCGACGTGATAAATACCTATGATGATCAGGGACGGCTTGTAAAGCGCGAACGGCCGGCATACAAGGAAGTCTGGAAATTCGAATACGATGAGTACGGAAATCTGGTCAAGCAGACCGGAACCTCCGAAGAATGGGGGACGCAGACGGAAGAATATATCAATTCCCCGTTTGTCCTTGATGCGGAGAAGGCGAAGGAGGGCGAAGCGTACTTTTGCCCGCTGTATTTTACCCCGTAGCGGGAAATGAAATGTAAGAAAGTAAACCGCCTCTGTTGCCGGTGTGGCAGCGGAGGCGGTTGTTTTGTCATGTCGGTTTTGTTTCGAAGAGAAACCGGTTCGGCTGCTTTTTGCATGGACGATCCGGGCAGTCGATCAACATCGACCGATCAGAGCAGATCGATGTCCTTCGGCATCGTCACGGTCGCCTTGCCCTCCGCAAACGGGCCGGGCAGAGCGGAGACTCCGCGGTGATTGCCGAGGATGTCGGTGTCGAAGACGATGGCGGTTCCGTCGGGATCTTCGAAGCGTTGTTCGGGCTCAAAGGCGCAGCCCAGGGTGTCGCTGTCCACGATGGCATCGCGGAACTCACCGATAATGTCGTAGACGTTCGTCTCGAGGGTGTATTCGCCGTCCTTCTCGGTCAGGCGGACATACGGTGCCTTGCCTGCGGCTTCGTCCGTGAAGTAAGAGGTCTCATGCTCCCAGGCCTTGGCGCCGCCCAGGTAGGCGTTGCCGCGGCTCCATACGGGCAGGTGCGCAAAATGGTACTGTGCCATCTTGCCCATGTTGGCGGGCTGGTCGAGCTCGAACCAGTTGATCCATTCCTCGTAGGTCGGATAGCCGTTGAAAATCGCGGTTCCCACGGTGGTGTTGTCACCGCGCTCATAGCCGAGACGGACCTTTGCGTCGTCATCGTCTGCATGATACGTCTGTAAGAAGATGTTGTTGTAGAAGCGGTTGTCGCCGTGCAGGATGCTCATGAAGCCCGCGACCTCGGTGCGGTGGCGGATGTGGTATGGCGTGTAGCGCGGCTGGTTCTTGCCGTTTACGATATTGTCCGTGCCGCCGCCGACGGATGTGAAGGAGCCGGCAATCAGGTTATGCACGCAGGCGATACCCTCGGTGGCGATGCGGATGCCCGCACGGGAGAGCAGGATGTTGTTGTCGATGAGCGTCGGGCCGTGGCCGACCTCGACGAAGATGTCCTGCGCCATCATGGAGCCTGCCGCCCGCGGCGTGCCCTCGGGCGCGTGGTTGTCATGCAGGAAATTCTGCGTGATGCGCGTGCCCTGCGCCTGCCAGTCGCACCAGATTCCCATGGTGGAGTGGTGGATGTGGTTGCGGCGGAAGACAACGTCGATGGCCGCGTGGAATTTGATGCCGGAAATCTCAGCGCCGCCCAGCTCCTGCATGTTGTTGATGTGATGGATGTGGTTGTCCTCGATCAGGCTGAAGACGCAGCCCATGCGGCCGACGATGCCGGCCTGCTCGCAGTGGTGGATGTGGCAGCGGCGCACGATATGGCTGCCGACCTTTTCCTTGAGCCAGCCGTGGTACTGGCCGCGGCATACGGCGTCGCGCTCCATCTGCGTGGGGCTCTTGACGCGCTTGCAGGTGAAGTAGTGATCATTTTCCGCATCGTAGTACTTGCCGAGGGAGATGCCGCAGCACTTGCTGTTGTACACCTCGCAGTCCTCGATGATCCAGCCCTTCGACCAGTGCGGCCCGATCATGCCGTCCTGGAACGCCGCGGGCGGAGCCCAGGTCGTTGCGGCCTTCGAAACGGTGAAACCGGAAAATGTGATATAGCCGATGCCGGTCTCCGAAGGGAAGAAGCAGTTGCGGCGCACGTTGATCTCCACAGTCTCCTTATTCGGGTCAAGACCCCGGAAATTCGCGTAGATCACGGTCTCGTCGCCCTCAATCTCCGCATACCACTGGTACACGGACTCCTCCGGCCTCCAGGAGGGCTTGTAAATCTCGGCCTTGATGCAGTCCGCGAGGGACTCGGCCTCGTAGAGCGCACGGTCATTTAAGTACACACAGCCTGTGTGGCGGATCGCGGAACCGAAGTACCAGTCGCCGTAGACCCGGGTGGTGTAGGGGTTGTAGCTTCCGAAGACGCCGTTGCTTACACGGGCAACCCACACCGTGCCCTCGTAGGGCTTCCATCCGGTCAGCACCTCGGCGCCGGTGATGTGCGCCGCCAGCGGCTTCTCGGAGCGGTAGGTGATGCGCGCCTCCTCCGTGCCCGCAAAGCGCGGGTTTACATATTCGCGGTAAATGCCCGGCGCGACGATGACCTCGTCTCCGGGACGCGCCACCGCGGCGGCGTCGTTGATCTTCTTAAAAGGCATCTGACGGCTGCCGTTGCCTTCTCTGCCGGCCGCCGCATCGACGTAGTAAATCATGGCTGTTTCCTCCTCGTTTCAGGGGACCGGGACCGCTGTCGCCGGACCGCTTTGTTCCGTTCATTGTAGCATGTTTTATCGTGAAAAAGAATGGGATTTGTCAGCATTTGACGCGCTGCTTTGCATCGAAAAATCCCGTTGCCTTTCCCCTGCCGTTATGGTATCATCAATAGTAGTGTCGGAGTACTGCGCCATGGCGGTTTTCGGCGCTTGTGCGACGGTATTGACGGGGCCCGCAAAAAGGTGCGGGGCGGAAAGGAGAGAAATGGAGAATTTGAATGTCGGAAAGTCGGAATTTGAACGGTTGATCGCGGGCGAGGTGCCCGTTTTGGCGGATTTCTGGGCTTCGTGGTGCGGTCCCTGCCGCATGATGGGTCCCATCGTGGAGGAGATCGCGAAGGAGCATGCGGAGATCCGTGTCGTGAAGGTGAATGTGGACGATGAGCCCGATCTGGCACAGAAGTACAAGGTGATGAACATTCCCACGCTTCTATTGTTCCGCGGCGGAGATATCATCAAGCGGCAGATCGGCGCGGTGAGCAAGGGCAAGCTCGAGGATATTCTCGCGGATCTGTAACCCAAGCGGCGGTCGCATCTGCGGCCGGAGCTGTAACGCAGCGCATTGCCGAGAGGTATTGGAGGATTACATGGTTACTAAGGACATTCTTTACGTCGGCGTGAATGACCACAAGGTGGATCTCTTCGAAGGGCAGTACGATGTGCCGAACGGCATGGCGTACAACTCCTATGTCATCCTGGACGAGAAGATCGCGGTCATGGACACGGTCGACCGTCAATTTACGCACGAGTGGCTCGACAACGTGGCCGGCGCCCTTGCAGGCAGAAAGCCGGACTACCTTGTGGTTCAGCACATGGAGCCGGACCATTCGGCAAATATCGTGAATTTTTTGAACACCTACCCGGAGGCCACGGTGGTTTCCTCCGCGAAGGCGTTTACGATGATGAAGAATTTCTTCGGCAGGGAGTTTGAGGAGCGCCGGATCGTGATCGGCGACGGCGACACCCTCGCTCTGGGGCGCCACACCCTCACGTTTGTGGCGGCTCCGATGGTGCACTGGCCGGAGGTTGTGATGACCTATGACGCCTGCGACAAGGTGTTATTTTCCGCGGACGGCTTCGGCAAATTCGGTGCCCTCGACGTCGAGGAGGACTGGGCGTGCGAGGCGCGCCGCTATTACTTCGGCATCGTCGGCAAATACGGCGTGCAGGTGCAGAACGTCTTAAAGAAGGCAGCGACGCTTGACATTCAGACGATCTGCCCGCTCCACGGACCGGTGCTTAAGGAGAATCTCGGCTACTACATCGGACTGTATGACACCTGGTCCTCGTACACGCCGGAGACCGACGGCATCGTGGTTTGCTACACGTCCGTGTACGGCAACACGAAGCAGGCGGCACTCCTTCTGGCGGACAAGCTCCGTGAGTACGGTGCGCCGAAGGTGGCGGTCAACGATCTGGCCCGCTGCGACATGGCGGAGGCGGTGGAGGATGCGTTCCGCTACAGCAAGCTGGTGCTGGCCACGACGACGTACAATGCGGACATTTTCCCCTTCATGCGCGAGTTTATCGAGCACCTGACGGAGAGGGGATTCCGCAACCGCAAGATCGGTATCATTGAGAACGGTTCCTGGGCGCCGCAGGCTGCCAAGACCATCCGCTCGATGTTTGAGAACAGCAAAAATCTCGTCTTCGCCGACACTACCGTGAAGATCATTTCGGCGTTGAACGACGAGTCGAAAAAGCAGGTGGACGATCTGGCGCGGGAGATGTGCCAGGAGTATCTTGCGATGCGCACGGAGGGCGAGGAGAAGAAAAATGATCTCACCGCGTTGTTCCGCATCGGCTACGGTCTGTATGTTCTTACGACCAACGACGGTAAGCGCGACAACGGCATGATCATCAACACGGTGACGCAGGTGACGAGCTCGCCGAACCGGGTTGCGGTGTGCATCAACAAGCAGAATTATTCGCACCATGTGGTGCAGCAGACGGGCGTGATGAACGTCAACTGCCTCTCGGTCGACGCGCCGTTCTCGGTGTTCGAGAACTACGGATTCCGCAGCGGCCGCAACATCGACAAATTCGAGGGCGTGGAGACCATGAAGTCGGAGAACGGGCTCGTTGTTCTTCCGCGCTATGTGAACGCTTTTCTGTCCCTGAAGGTGGAGCAGTATCTGGACCTGGATACCCACGGAATGTTCGTCTGCTCCGTCACGGAGTGCCGCGTTCTTTCGGACCGCGAGACCATGACTTACACGTACTACCAGAACAACGTGAAGCCGAAACCGCAGACCGAGGGGAAGAAGGGCTATGTGTGCAAGGTGTGCGGCTACGTCTACGAAGGCGATGAGCTGCCGGATGATTTTGTATGTCCTCTGTGCAAGCACGGGGCAGCGGATTTTGAGCCGATTTCCTGATGCGAACAGTACCGGCGCGAGGTGAAATGTATGATGGAAAAACGAGTCATGGAGACGACGGGAACCGAGAACTCCCTTCTGGGGTTCGGATGCATGCGGTTTCCCACAAAGGACGGTAAGATCGACAAGGAACGCTCGGCGAAGATGATCGACATGGCCTACAAGGCGGGCGTCACGTACTATGATGTGGCGTACCCTTACCACGGCGGCGAGGCGGAGCCGGTGCTGGGCGAGATCTTGAAAAAATACGACCGGAGCACGTTCCATCTGGCGACGAAGCTTCCCTGCTGGGAGGTTCACAGCCTCGATGATGCGAAGCGTCTGTTCGCGTATCAGCTGGAGCGCCTGCAGGTCGACTATGTGGATTACTACCTTTTGCATGCCCTTGACATCAACCGCTTCCGCGAGATGGTGTCCTACGGCGTGCCGGAGTATCTGGCCGAGATGAAAGCGCAGGGCAAGATCCGCAATCTGGGATTTTCCTTCCACGACAAATACGAGTCCTTCGTGGAGATTATCAACTACCGCGACTGGGATTTCTGCCAGATCCAGTACAATTACATGGATCGCTGGGAGCAGGCCGGAGACAAAGGCGTTGCGCTGGCCACCGAGAAGGGCATTCCGCTCGTGATCATGGAGCCCGTCAAAGGCGGTACGCTGGCGACGCTTCCCGAGGAGGTCATGGCGCCGTTCCGTGCCATTCGCCCCGATGCTTCCGCAGCGTCCTGGGCGCTTCGGTTCGTGGCGAGCAAGCCGATCATCAAGGTCATTTTAAGCGGCATGTCCGCCGAGGATCAGGTACAGGACAACCTGAATACATTTACCAACTATGAGCCTCTGACGGAAGAGGAGGCGAAGGCGGTTGACGAGGTGACGGCGCTCATAAAGGCGCGGGTTCACAACGGCTGCACGGGATGCCGCTACTGCATGCCCTGTCCGAACGGCGTGGATATCCCGCGCAACTTCTCCGTCTGGAACCAGTTCGGTATGTACGGTAATGCGGGCAGCATGAAGTGGAACTGGGACCGCATGGACGACAGCGCGAAGGCGAAGAACTGCGTGGAATGCGGCGCCTGCGAGGCGGCCTGCCCGCAGCATCTTTCCATTCGCGAGAACCTCGCCGCGCTCCAGAAGGAGCTCGATGAGGCATGCGCAAATGCTTAGGAAATGAGGATTTTTCGTTGCGTTGTAAAGCAGTGATATTTGATCTGGACGGTACGCTGATCGATACCGAGAAGCTGTACCGGAAATACTGGCCGGAGGCTTTGCGGCATTTCGGCTATGAGCTCCCGGACGAGCGGGCTTTACAGCTTCGCTCCCTGGGAAGGCCCTTCGCGCCGGCGCAGTTTAAGGCGTGGTTCGGCGAGGATTTTGACTATCCGGAGGTTCGCGCATACCGCGGAAAGCTCATCGAGGAGCATATTGCAAAAGAGGGCGTTTCGGCAAAGCCTTTTGCGAGGGAGGCTCTGGCGGAGCTTCACAGAAGAGGAATCACGGTGGCCATTGCCACGGCAACCGACCCGGAGCGGACGAACCGGTATTTAAAGCTGGCGGGACTTGAAGGTATGATCCCCACCATCATCAGTGCGACGATGGTTTCGCAGGGAAAGCCGGCGCCGGACATTTACCTCTATGCATGCCGCGAGCTCGGGTTTCCGCCCGAGGAGTGCATCGCCGTGGAGGATGCGCCCAACGGCGTGAAAAGCGCGTATGAAGCAGGCTGTCGGGTCGTGATGATCCCCGACCAGACGGAGCCTGACGAGGAACTTCGGAGTTTGCTGTATGCCTGTGCGGACTCCCTTGCGGAGATACCGGACATCGCAGCGAAAGGTGCGTAAGTTTTCGGAGGAAATAATGAATACGAAGACGGCAAAGGAGATTGCCGCGCAACTGGGAATCGGTTGGAATCTGGGTAACAGTTACGATTGCCACGGGACGTGGTTTGACAACGTCCGTATGGAGACGGCGTGGGACAATCCGATCGTCACGCGGGATTTTGTCCGCTTTGTGGCGCAATCGGGCTTCCGCACGGTACGGATTCCCGTGACCTGGTACATGCATATGGACGAAAGCGGCACGATCGCGGAGGATTGGCTCCGGCGCGTGCGCCGGGCGGTCCGCATGGTGTTAGCGGAGGGGATGTACTGCATTCTCGACTGCAAGCATGACTGCGGGCACATGATCTCCTACGGCGGAGGATGGGTCAACGCCACGAGGGAGAATTTTTCGAAAAATGAGTCCCGCGTCAGGTCGATGTGGACGCAGATCGCGGAGTACTTTAAGGACGAGCCGCAGGAGCTGCTTTTTGAGGGCTTCAGCGAGTGCATGAACGCGGAGTGCGAGTGGTTCATGCCGTCGGCGGAGGAGATGGAGGTCGTAAACGACTGGAATGATCTCTTCATTGCGGCGGTGCGCGCCACCGGCGGGAATAACGCGGAGCGGTGCCTGATCGTGACGCCGTACGCGTCCGGGGCGACCCCGTATCTTCTGAGCGGCTTCCGGCTGCCGGAGGATACCGCGAAGGACCGCCTGCTGTTGGGGGTTCACCTCTATGTGCCCCTCGGGTTTACGATGCGGACGGCGACGTGGACGCGGCAGACGGATGAGTTTGACTGCCTCTGCGAGGAGGAGATGGAGAGAGCATTTGTCGACATCGATTCGGGGACGGAGGAGCTGGGAATTCCGGTTGTGATCACGGAGTTCGGCGCGATGGACCGCGCAAATGCTCCGGAGCGCGCCCGGTATGCCGGCACGCTGGTGGCTCTTGCCGGGAAGCGCGGGATGCCGTGCTTGTACTGGGACAACGGCAAGGACTACTGCCTTTTGAAGCGGGCGGAACGCGAGGTTGCCTACCCCGGGGTTCTGGCTGCAATGATGACTTCCGCACGGTACATAGGCGGAGAGATGTGAATTTGTGCAGGTTCGCGTAGGCGATGCAAATAAACGGTCGAGGAGGACGGTATGGTAAACAAGAGGGAATTGCTGGAGAGTATGTGGGACAAGGTCGCGGACATCCGGGACGGCATGAGCGAGATCGAGGAGAACATCTACACGATCTCCGACTGCATTGATGCGAAGAAATTTTTTGCCCCGGAGGCTGCGGAGACGGTGATGAAGAATCTTGACAAAATAGAGCAGGCCAGTGCGTTCTGCAAGGACAACTACGAGTCCTTAAGCGGTGAGGAGTTCAGTTTCGAGGAGATCGAGAGTCTGGAGAAGAGCCTTCGCGAGATCGACATTCTCTTAAACAACCAGGAGGAGGTCGAGGCTGCCAAGCGCTTCTTAGGGCTGTCCTGCGCGGACGAGATTGCCCGCCCGTACCTTATCGAGGAGCAGGAGAAGCTCGCTGGAATTCTCGGTGATGAGGACTCCTTCACGGTGGCGCGGGATCTGGAGCGCCTTGCCGGACTGCGCCCGTACGCCCGCTATCTGAAGGCATTTGACGAGAAGCGCATGGTTTCGGTTCTCGATTACATCGCAGAGTTGCGCGAGCGCTTCCACGACGAGCTGGTAGCGGCCCTCCTCGACAAGCAGATTTCGGAAAATGCACCTGCCCCGGCAGACGAGCCTGAGATTGCCGAGCCGGAGATCGCAGAGACTGAGATCGAGGCACCTGCAGCAGATGCCGACGCGGACGAGCCGGAGATTGCGGAGCCCGAGATCGAAGCGCCTGTTTTGGACGATGACGCGGATGAGCCGGAGATTACGGAGCCTGAGATTGAGGCACCGGCAGCAGATGCCGAAGCAGACGAGCCTGAGATCGCAGAGCCCGAGATTGAGGCGCCGGTCCTGGACATCGATGCCGATGAGCCCGACATTGCGATTCCCGTAGATTCCGATGAGGACGAGCCGGAGATTTCCATCCCCGTGGATTCGGAGGTGGAGCCGGAGATCGAGGCACCTGCGGAGGAGCAGAAGTGGGAACCCGAGGTATCCTTCCTGTTCCGTTCGGATGACGCTTCGGATGCGGCGCCGGCACCGGCGGATGAGGCGGAGCCCGAGGACAGCTGGAGTATTCCGGTAGACGCGGCAGAGGATGCTGCGGAGGCGGTTGCGGATGTTGCAGAGGATGTTGCGGAGGCTGCCGATACCGTTGCCGAGACCGTAACGGAGGAGAAGCCGAAGGAGAGCACCGGATTCTTCGGACGCTGGTTCTAAGCGACATAAACTTCAGGAAAAACACGAAAGGCGGGACGATGCTCCCGCCTTTTTCTCGTTGATTTTTCCGGGTGGTTGTGATACAATGACCGCGATTGTGAATTGTTCACGGAGGTGTACAATGCTGACATTTTTGAAAATCAGTTGGGACTGGATTTCCAACCCGACATTACTGAAGATCGTGTCCAATCCGTACCTTCTTTTTGTGATCGGATTGATCCTTTTGATCAAGGGCGGCGACTGGTTCGTGGACGGCGCTTCGGGGATTGCACAGAAGTTTCATGTGCCCGAGATCCTCATCGGAGCGACCGTGGTTTCCATCGGAACGACGCTGCCGGAGGTCATGGTTTCGGCGGGCGCGGCGTTTCGCGGAAACAGCGGTATCGCCTACGGTAACGCCCTCGGCTCCATCGTGTGCAACACGGCGCTGATCGCGGCGCTCACCATTGCCATCCGGCCCTCGAAGGCGGATCGCAAGCCGCTCGTTCTGCCGGTGACTTTTTTCTTCCTTGCAGCTGCCGTGTACGTGGGAGTTGCCTATGTGACGAAGGATTTCAACCGCGGCGTGGGAATTCTGCTTCTCGCGATGTTCGTGGTCTACATGGTTCTGACGGTTCGCCAGGCGATCCGGGGCAACCGCGCAACCGCTGCTTCGGCGAAGGAAGCTGCGGGATCGGACGGGGAGCCTTCGAAGGTTTCCGCAGAGACCGCGGAAAAGGCTGCGGAAGAGCAGACTGCGGAGTCCGCGGAACCCACGGAATCTGCAGAGTCCGCAAAGGGTGAGAGCAGCCGTGCGTTGTGGCTTCTTCTGTTCCTTCTTGTACTCGGTGCAGCCTTGATCGCCGTGGGCGCTGACCTTCTGGTGGACAATGCGGAGATCATCGCATCCCGCTTCGGCGTGCCGGACAGTGTGATCGCTCTGACGGTGGTCGCCCTCGGAACGTCGCTGCCGGAGCTGGTGACGGCGGTCACGTCGCTTATCAAGGGGCACAGCTCGTTGTCGCTCGGCAATATCATCGGTGCGAACCTCTTTAATCTCGTGCTGGTGAGCGGTGCGGCGATCACGATACGTCCCTTCGGCCTGCCGTGCGAGAAGTCGTTGTTCGGCATCAATTCGTCCCTGCTGGTGGACATCCCCGTGATGCTTTTGGTGATGATCATCCTCACGGTTCCGACGCTTCGCCGCGGAAAACTGGTGCGCGCGCAGGGCGTGGCGCTTCTTGCCACGTACGCTGCATTTATCGGATTCCAGATCTTCTCGGCACTCTGCCTGTAAACAAGAGCGGTTTTTATTGTTTTAAGTACCGCCGTCCGGTTCTTTGCGACCGAACGGCGGTATTCGTGCATTATTTGTGAATTATGCAATATTTATATGCATCCGACCAAATAGTGCTTTTCTTTTTGCACACTTTTTGGTATACTCATTATGATTGCGGACGTGTATCCTGAAGCGTCCCAAGAGCACCTGACAGAAGCGGAGGTTTTACTATGAGCAACAAGGATTCGAAGGAGCCTGTATACGAGGCTGAGATCGAGATAGAAGGAACGGAAGGGCAGGCTGTCGTGTCGGATGACGTCATCGCGACGGTGGTCGGTCTTGCCGCAGCTGAGGTCGAGGGCGTTGCCCATCTGCCCGGCAATATGACGAAGGAAGTCATCGGCCGCAACGGCATCAAGAACAATTCCAAGGGCGTTCGCATCAGCTTGAACGACGGCCGCGTAGCTACCGAGCTTTCGGTATGCGTACAGTACGGCTACAGCGTTCCGAAGGTTGCGAAGAACGTGCAGGAGAAGGTTCGCCAGGCAATCGAGAGCATGCTCGGATTTGAGTCCGACAAGGTGACGCTGCACGTGGTGGGCGTCGATCTGGACCGCAGATAATTCCGGAGGCAGACAGACGATGGATAACAACAATGTTTCGGTTGTGCCCGAGCAGGAGGAACTGCGCACGAGGATCACGGCGCACGAGCTTCGCAGGCACACGTTTGTGACCCTGTTCCTGACGGGATTTCACGAGAATTCGGAGCGTGAGGAGATGGCGAGACGCTATCTCGCCGACCTTCCGTACGTGCCCGAGGTGCAGGACCGCATTTATGCAAGATACCGTCAGGTGGCGGAGAAGATCGGCCGCATCGATCCGATGATCGGCAAATCCTCCCACGGATGGAATCTTCGCCGCATCGGCAAGGTGGAGCTCAACCTGATGCGCATCGCGGTGTACGAGATCTACTACGACGAGGAGATTCCCCGCGAGGTGGCGATCAACGAGGCGGTGGAGCTCGGAAAGCGCTACGGCGTCGAGAATTCGCCCGCGTTCATCAACGGAATTCTCTCCGAGGTGATCCGCAATTATCCGCCCGAGTCGGTGACGGACGAGGCGAAGTAAGACAGGGCAGCAAAAAGACGAGGAACATGCAATGGAACGGACGTATCGGGTTTCCCAGGTGAATGCGTATGTGCGCAACCTCCTGGAGGGAGACCGGATGCTCTCCCGGCTGACGGTGGAGGGCGAGGTCTCCAACTGCAAATACCACCCGTCGGGGCATGTGTATTTTTCCCTGAAGGAACAGGACGCGCAGCTGGCGTGCGTGATGTTTGCCTCCGCGAGAGCGAGAGGGCTCACGTTCGCGATGCGCGACGGAATGCAAGTGCAGGTCACGGGACGAATCTCTTTGTATGACCGGGACGGGCGGTGCCAATTGTACGCGACAGCGGTGCGGCCGGCCGGGCTCGGGCTTTTGTATGAAGAGCTGGAAAAAAGAAAGCGTGCCCTGTACGAGGAGGGCCTTTTCGACGAGGCGCACAAGAAGCCATTGCCGCAGTTTCCTAGGCGGATCGGCATTGTGACGGCGGAAAAGGGCGCTGCGCTGCAGGACATCCTGCAGATCCTCAGAAGGCGCAATCCCTACCTGCAGCCGGTGCTGTCCCCCTGTCTGGTGCAGGGCGACGGTGCTGCGGCCTCCATTTGCCGGGCCATCCGGCGGATCGAGAAGGCCGGTGTCGATGTGATCATTGTCGGACGGGGCGGCGGTTCCATCGAGGATCTGTGGGCATTTAACGAGGAGATCGTTGCCCGGACCGTGTACGACTGCGGGATTCCCGTGGTGTCCGCGGTGGGGCATGAGATCAACACGACGCTGATCGATTATGTGGCGGATCTCGTGGCTCCGACACCTTCCGCGGCGGCCGAACTGGTCTCGTACAAAAGCGAGGACCTGGACGGACGGCTGGTGGACCTTCACGCGGCATTGTACCGCGCGATGGCAGCGCGGATCGAGGCGGAGCGCACGAAAGCGGAGACGCTGGCGGCAAGGCTTCGCTACACAAGCCCTGCGAATCGCCTGACAAGAGACCGCGAGACGGTCTCGGAGGCGGCCGGAAGGCTTCGGTGGCTGATGCGAAGAGCGCTTACGGACGAGCGGACAGCGCTTGTGCACCGCGAGGAGCAGCTCCGGAAATGCATGCCGCAACGGTTGCGGCAGGCCCGCGCGGACCTGGGCGTGCTGGCGGCAAGGCTTGAAGGCCTGAGCCCGGCGAAGACCCTGAGCAAGGGATATGTGTATGTGACGACGGAGGACGGACCGGTGGTTTCGTCCAAAACCCTGCAGGCGGGAAGCCGGATCCGCGGATACGTGGCGGACGGAGGATTTGACGCCCGCGTCGTCGATGTGTGGAGAAATGAGGATACGAAGCATGAGTGATACAAAGAAACCGGCGAAAAAGGCGAAGACGGCGGAGCCGGAACTGACGCTTGCCGAGGGGATGGAACAGCTCTCCGAGATCATTCGGAAAATGGAGGAGGGCGGTCGTCCGCTGGAGGAGACATTCGAACTCTACAAGGAAGGCCTGACGCATTTGACGAGATGCAATGCGCAGATCGACCGGGTGGAGAAGGAACTTGAGATTCTGGAGGAAGGCGGCAGCGGCGATGATACCTGAGAAAGACAAAAAGAGAGCGGAGCTTGCGGCGGAGATCACCGCGCGGATCCGCCCCTTTGTACCGTCCACGGACGGTTATCAAAAGATATTGACCGAGGCGATGGCGTACAGCGTCTTTAACGGCGGCAAGCGCCTTCGTCCGATGCTTTTACTCCTTACGTACCGCGCCCTCGGCGGCGAAGCGGACGAGGAGACGGCCCTTGTGGATCCGTTCATGGCGGCGATCGAGATGGTTCACTGCTACTCGCTGGTGCACGACGATCTGCCGGCGATGGACAACGACCGGTACCGCCGCGGAAACCTCACGACCCACGCCAAATACGGCCACGCCCTGGGCATTCTCGCCGGTGACGGACTGTTGAATGCCGCCTTCGAGGCAGCGCTTGCGGCGGAGGAGAAGGACGGCAGCGGACGCCGCATCCTCGCGGCGATGCGCATCCTCGCGGAGAAGGCCGGAGCCTTCGGTATGGTGGGCGGTCAGACCGTCGATGTGGAGAAGACCGGCCAGTCGATGTCGGAGGAGGAGCTCACGTTTGTGTACCGCCTCAAGACCGGTGCACTGCTGATGGCCGCGATGCAGATCGGAGCGGTTTTGGCGGGAGCTTCGAAGGAGGTTGTGGACGCCTGCGGCGAGATCGCAGCGCGGGTCGGCCTCGCGTTCCAGATTCAGGACGACATTCTCGATGTTGCGGGCACCATGAAGGAGCTCGGCAAAGCCATCGGCAGCGACGAGAAGAATCATAAGACGACATATGTAACCTTGCACGGTATGCGCGAATCCCGCGAGACGGAGGAAGCCCTCTCCGAGGAGGCACTGGCCATCCTTGCCGGACTTCCGGGCGGCGATGCGAAGGAACCGCTGGCGGAGCTCATCGCTTCGCTTGTGGGAAGAACCGTGTGAAGAAAGAGGACGTTTAGCGATATGACAGATGTTTTGTCTACAATCAAGGCTCCGAACGATGTCCAGAAGATCCCGGAGGACCGCCTGCCGCGTCTGGCAGCGGACATCCGCAGGGAGATCCTGCGGACCGTCAGCAAAAACGGCGGGCATCTGGCCTCAAACCTCGGAGCGGTGGAACTCACGATCGCTCTGCACCGGTTTCTCACATTTCCCGAGGACAAGCTGATCTGGGATGTGGGGCACCAGTGCTACGCGCACAAGCTTCTGACCGGCCGGAGGGAGGATTTTCCGACCCTTCGGAAAATGGGCGGCTTAAGCGGCTTCCCGAAGACCGAGGAGAGCGAATGCGACGCCTTCGACACGGGGCACAGCTCGACCTCACTGTCCGTTGCGGCGGGCATGGCGAAGGCCCGTGATCTGCGGGGCGGAAGCAACCGCATCGTCGCCGTGATCGGGGACGGTTCCCTCTCGGGAGGCATGGCCTATGAGGCTCTCAACAACATCGGGCGGTTCCGCACGAACGTGATCGTGGTCTTAAACGACAACGAGATGTCCATCTCGAAAAATGTGGGCGGCGTTGCCAACTACTTAGGGCATCTCCGCATGTCGCAGGGATACCTGAGTTTAAAAGACAATGTGGAGCGGAAGCTCAGCAAAAACCATATCGGTGAGGTACTCGCCAAGGGTATCCGCAAGACGAAGGATTCCATCCGTCAGATCATGATTCCCGGCGACTTTTTCGAGGAGCTGGGGCTCACCTATTTCGGTCCGGTGGACGGGCATTCCGTTTCGGACATCAACATGGCGCTGCAGGCTGCGGCGAAGATCCGCGGCGGCGTTTTGATCCACGTGATCACCAAGAAGGGCAAGGGCTACTCCCGGGCGGAGGAATCGCCGAGCCGGTTCCACGGCATCGGACCGTTCCGTCTGACGACGGGGCAGCTTCGGTATCCTTCCTCGGAGCGGTCGTACACGGAGGTGTTCGGAGAGACCTGCACGGACATTGCGGCGGAGTATCCGGATGTGGTGTGTGTGACGGCGGCCATGACCGGAGGCACCGGCCTTACGGAGATGGCAAGACGCTTCCCGAGGCGCTTCTTCGACGTGGGGATTGCGGAGGAGCACGCGGTGACATTCTCCGCGGGAATGGCGGCCAGCGGACTCATTCCCATCGTGTGCGTGTATTCGACATTTCTGCAGCGCGCCTACGACCAGATTTTGCATGACGTGTGTTTAAACCGCAAACACGTGGTATTTGCCGTCGACCGCGCCGGTTTTGTCGCAGACGACGGCGAGACGCATCAGGGATTGTTCGACATCGCGTTTTTATCGCAGATGCCGGGGATGACCGTGATGGCGCCGGCAAACGGAGCGGAGCTTCGGCAGATGCTTTCCTTTGCGGTGGCTGCGGACGGACCCGTGGCGGTGCGATATCCGAAGAGCACGAAGGATTCCGATCTTCCGTGCAGAGCGGACGTAAAGCTCGGCAGGTGCCTGGAGCTGCAGCGCGGCGAGCGGGTTGCAATCAGCTTCTTGGGGCCCTTTGAGAGCATGGTCCGCGAGGTTGCGGACAATCTTGCGGCGGACGGCGTGACGCCTACCGTCGCAAATGCAAGATTTGCGGCACCCTTCGATGAGGCGTGGATCCGCGGACTTGCGGATTCCCACGAGACGCTTGTGACCGTTGAGGAGGGCGTGTCCGCCGGCGGTTACGGCGAGACGATTGCAGCATGGTGCAACGAGCAGGGAGTGAATCTCCGGGTTGTTGTGATCGCGGCGCCGAAGGCATTTTTCGCGCAGGCCTCCCGCGAGGAGCTGCTTGCGGGCAGCGGACTCACGGCCGACGCCGTGACCGCGAAGATTCGGGGGCTGTTGTGAAGATTCGGTTGGACGTGTGCATGGTGAACCGGTCGCTGGCGGCGACGCGCGAGAAGGCGCGGGCGCGCATCCTTGCGGGTGAGGTGCTCGTGGACGGCACAGCGGTCACGAAGCCCGGCGCCATGATTCCGGAGGACGCGCAGATCACGCTCACCGGCGAAGGGGAGCGATTTGTCGGGCGCGGCGGCCGGAAGCTTGAGAAAATTCTGGCGGAGTACCGACCCTCCCTGGAGGGCAGGGTGTGCATCGATGTGGGTGCCTCCACCGGCGGCTTCACGGACTGCATGCTGCAGCGCGGGGCCGCGAAGGTTTTTGCCGTCGATGTTGGGACGGATCAGCTGGCGGAGTCGCTTCGAAAGGACCCGCGGGTGGTCAATCTCGAGAAGACGGACATCCGCACGCTGACGCAGGAAAAGCTCGGCGGTGCGGCGGGTTTTGCGGGAATTGATGTGTCGTTTATCTCGCTTGCGAAGGTGTTGCCGGCGGTGGCTGCGCTGCTTGCGCCGGGAGCGGAGCTTGGGTGTTTGGTGAAGCCCCAGTTCGAAGTCGGGCGGGAGAACATCGGCAAACACGGGATCGCGGTTCGCGACGAGCGGGTTCACCGGGAGATGCTTCTTCGGGTGATCGCATGCGCGAGAGCGGCCGGGTTTGACGTCAGGGGGCTGTCGTACTCGCCGATCCGCGGCGGGAGCGGCAATCTCGAATATCTTCTGTACGCAGCCTATGAGCCCGGGGCGGAGCAGTCCGCGGAGGGCGACGCAGCGGCTGCGGAAAGGACGGTACATGAAGCGTTTTTGCATTATAGCCAACAAGGAGAAAGATCCTGAGGGCAGGTATGTCGCGGACCTTGCGGAGTATCTGCGCGGGCAGGGTTGCTCTGTGAACTGTGCGGAGCCGCTGGTTCCGGGGGAGGATGCGGAGGAACGACTTAAGAAGGTTCCCGCGGGAACCGAGTGCGTGGTTGTTCTGGGCGGCGACGGCACGTTTCTGCACGCAGCGAAGGCGATGCTTTCGTCGGAGGCGGCAATCCTGGGGATCAACCTGGGGACGCTTGGGTTCCTCACGTCGGCGGAGTATCACGGCGCGAAGGAAGCGCTCTCGCAGGTCATCCGCGACGAGTATACGGAGCTTACCATTCCGGCGCTGACGCTCGAGATGGGAGGCCGCGAGTATACGTCCACGGCGTTAAATGAGATCGTCGTTTCGAGAAACGGGTTCTCCCGTTTGATCCGGCTTCAGGTATTGATCGACGGCGAGATCGTGTCGGACAACTTAAGCGACGGCGTCATCGTCTCGACCCCCATCGGGTCGACGGGATACAGCCTGAGCGCCGGGGGACCGATCGTACAGCCGCATGCGAGGATTTTACTGATCACGCCGATCTGCCCGCACACGATGCAGGCGCGGCCGCTGGCGGTATCGGATGCGGATGTGATCACGGTCCGGGTTTTGAAGGGATCCCGTTCTATTCCCGGGGAGGCGGTCGTGTCCGCCGACGGGGATGAGATCGGAAAGTTGAATGTGGGGGAAGAAATAACCATTCGGTTGGGTGCGTCGGCAGCGCGGGTGCTGCGCGTCGGCGGTGTGTCATTTTGGGAGCGAGTCAAGAGCAAATTGTAGCACACAGGGTGCGGAAAGGAAGACAGAGATGAAGTACAATCGACACAAATTGATTTTGGAATTGGTTACACAGAAGAGCATTGAAACCCAGGAGGAGCTGGCACAGCTTCTTCGGGACCGCGGAGTCAAGGTGACGCAGGCCACCGTGTCCCGCGACATCCGTGAGATGAATTTGACGAAGGTGACCGGCGAGAACGGCAAGCAGAAGTACATCGTGCTTGACGCATCGGGTATCCCGAACATGGTCGGCAGATACGCAAGACTTTTGAACGAGGCGGTTCTCGGAGCTGACACGGCGCGCAATCTTTTGATCCTGCGCACGAACCCCGGCCTCGCTTCGGCGGTGGGCGCAGCACTGGATGCCCTCGGGCTCACGGGCCTTGTGGGAACCCTTGCCGGCGACGATACCGTATTTTGCGCGTTTAAGGAGGACGAGGATGCCGTCGCTGCCATCGACGAGCTCAAGGGCAAGATCACGACGGGTCTCGACGCAGTGACAACGAAGCGCGGAAAGCGCCGCCGCGACGCGGAGAACGCCGAGGGCGACGAAGCATAAGAGGGAGCATTTTCCTGTGCTTGCGCAGGGTTGCGATATACAAAAACAGAAAGATTGACAGGAGAAAGTTTTATGTCAGGACATTCCAAATTTGCCAACATTAAGCACAAGAAAGAGAAAAATGATGCCGCGAAGGGCAAGATCTTCACGCGCCTCGGCCGTGAGATCGCCGTAGCCGTCAAGGAGGGCGGCCCCGACATCAACAACAACTCGAAGCTCAAGGATATCGTTGCAAAGGCGAAGTCGAACAACATGCCCAACGATACCATCGAACGCAGCATCAAGAAGGCCGCGGGCGACGCGAACGCAGTAAACTACGAGTTCGTTTCGTACGAGGGCTACGGCCCGAAGGGAACGGCCATCATCGTCGATGCCCTCACGGACAACAAGAACCGCACGGCGGCAAATGTGCGCGCTGCCTTCACGAAGGGTCAGGGAAGCGTAGGTCCCATGGGCTGCGTGTCCTATATGTTCGACGAGAAGGGCCAGATCATCATCGACAAGGAAGACTTCGAGATGGATCCCGACGAGCTGATGATGCTCGCTCTCGACGCGGGCGCAGAGGATTTTGCGGACGAGGAGGATTCCTACGAGATCATCACCGCACCGGATGATTTCTCGGCGGTTCGCGAAGCTTTGGAGGCGGCCGGCGTGCCGATGCTCGAGGCGGAAGTGACGAAGATCCCGCAGACCTATGTCGACCTCACGGATGAGACCGATATCAAGCTGATCACCCGCATCATCGACCTTTTAGAGGAGGACGATGACGTGCAGGAGGTATATACCAACTGGAGTGACCAGGAATAATCACAAGACACGGATTCCGAATCCCCCGGAGAAAGGGAAAGGATTATATGCTGTCTGAATTACATGTAAAGAATTTTGCGATCCTCGACGAGGTTTCGGTGGAGTTCGGCAAGGGCTTAAACGTCCTTACGGGCGAGACCGGAGCCGGCAAATCGCTGTTGCTCGGGTCGGTAAATGCCGCCCTGGGCGGCAAGGTCTCGAAGGATTTTCTCGGTTCCAACGGGGACTACGCACTGGCGGAGCTTCTGTTTGACAACGACGCCTGCGTGCGCGACCTTTTGGAGAAGTATGAGCTTCCCGAGTCGGACATGCTGGTGATCTCAAGGCGCATCACCGACACGGGGCGGAGCGTAAGCCGCATCAACGGCGAGACGGTAAATGCATCCATCGTGAAGGAGATCGCTTCCCGACTCTTCGACGTCCACGGTCAGCACGATCATCAGACCTTGCTGTATCCGGCCAAGCAGCTGGCTCTTTTGGACCGTTACGCAGGCGCTGAGGCGCTCGCGGCGGCCGCAGAGGTACGCGCCCTTGCGCGGGATTACCGGGCGGCGAAGAAGGAGCTTGCGGATGCGTCCGAGCACGGCGCGGCGAGAGCGAGAGAGCTCTCCATGGCGCAGTATGAGTACGATGAGATCATGGCCGCGAGACTGGTCGCGGGCGAGGATGATCTTTTGGAGGAGCGCTTCCGGGTTCTCTCGAACCGGGAGAAACTGACGGAAGCCTGTGCTGAGGCGGATTCGGTGCTCTCAACAGATGCGACATCCGTCACCACGGGCATCGGAAGGGCTCTTCGGAAGCTTTCCAAGGCATCCTCCCTGGATCCGAAACTCGAGGCGATCTACGAGGACCTGCGGCTTGCGGAGGAGCAGGTGGGCGACATCGCAGCAAGGCTTTCGGACTATCTCTCGGAGATCACAGGGACGGAGGCGGAGCTTAACGAAGTCGGGGAACGGCTGGATGTGATCAACCGCTTAAAATCCAAATACGGCCGCACCATCGAAGCAATCCTTGCGTATGCCGAAGAGGCGGGGCGGACCATCGCGAAACTGTCGGATTTCGACAGCTATGTCGCCGCCCTCACGAAGAAGGTGAAAGAGTCGGAGCAGGCGCTCCGGACATCGGCGGCGAAGCTTACGAAACTTCGCAAAAAAGCTGCGGACGAGCTGTCCGCGAAGGTGCGGGCATCCCTTTCGGAACTGAATTTTCTAAACTCCGAGTTTACGGTGGAATTCCGCGAGCTGGAGGAGCCGGGCGAGACCGGCGCCGAGGAGGCGGAATTTATGATCTCCGCCAATCCCGGAGAACCGCTCCGGCCGCTGGCGAAGATCGCAAGCGGCGGCGAGCTGTCCCGCGTGATGCTTGCATTAAAGACGGCAAGCTCGGGAAAAGACGAGATCGAGACTGTATTTTTCGATGAGATCGATGCGGGGATCAGCGGTCGCACCGCGCAGAAGGTTGCCGAGAAGCTGGCGACCATCGCGCAGACGAAACAGGTGATCTGCATCACGCATCTGCCGCAGATCGCGGCGATGGCGGACTGCCATTTTGAGATTTCCAAATCTGCGGAGGACGGCAGGACCCGGACCACGCTGCAGAAGCTTACGGAGGACGAGGTGCCGAGAGAGCTGGCCCGGATGCTGGGCGGCGCGGAGATCACGGATTCCGTGATGGCAAATGCGCGTGAAATGAGGGAACTCGCACGGAAGAAACGCGACGAAGAGAGGTAGGAAAACCATGATACTGCGGACGAGATGCGCAAGGGGCCGCTTTGCGGGAATACTTACGCTTTGCCTGACCGGAGTGCTGTTCGCGGCGCTTTTGTCCGGCTGCGGCGAAGAGAAGGCGAAGAAGCGGGAGAGCTCCGGGGAGGAGACGACACCCGCTGTGACGACGGAAGTCACCGTTACGGAGACGCCCGCACCTACGGAGACCCCCGGGCCGACAGAGGGGCCGGCACCTACGGAGGAACCGACCCCGACAGAAGGGCCGAGTCCCACTCCCACACCACAGTTTTTCAAGGATGCGGAGGAATTGGTGACTTTCCTCAAGGAAAATGAGAACGGCCCGGAAGAGGGCAAAGAGGATGACTTCTACTGGGAAGCCGGACGTCTTTCCGACGGACTTCTTTGCGGAGTCCTCATGAATATTACTTCCGGCACGCCGGCACACTCGGCGATGCTGCAGCCAACGGTTCCGGAGGAGTTGGTCAACGATTCCATCCCGGGATATCTGGGCAGTATGACGATGATTGATACCGGCGCGGCAGGGCTCATGAAGGTTTGCTTCGCCGTCACCGACGAGGCGCTGTGGAAGATCCCCGATGAGACCTTCAAACCGACGGTTTATGCGCTCAATGAGACGACTCAGACGCTGTACGAATTCAGTACGACCGTGGAGGGCAATGCAGCGTATATTTACACCACTTACACCGGCACATTCGTGCTTCTTGATAAGGTTGCCTACGAAAAAGGCCTGGAGAAGACCGGCGTCAAGGATGTGGACTACTCCCTGGACAGCGGTGCGGACAGCAATAACGACGGCATCACCGATTTTATTACGAGGCTTTGCTGCGACGGGGTTCTCCGGACGGGAACCGGAGCCTGCATTTTCCGCGGACACACCTATGACGAGGTGCAGAGCAGCGACGATATCGACGGGGACGGCGTGAAGAACGGCGACGAGTACAGCCTTCGTCTCTCCGTGAAGATCCCGGAGGATGCCACGGAGTACGGCGGCCGGTATTACAAGCGTTATGACACCGGATATATCTGGGATGATGTGGAGGCTCTCTGCGAGAGCTACGGCGGACACCTGCTGACCATCACCGATGAGGCGGAGCGGGATTTTATCAAGGAGTTTCTTGCGGGCGGCTCGAAGAGCTGCTACTGGCTCGGCGCTACCGATGTCGAGGAGGAGGGGAACTTCCGCTGGGTGACCGGCGAACCGTGGGAATTTACCGACTGGGCGCCTTTGGAGCCGAACAACGACGGCGCCGAGGATTATGTGGAGATTGAAACATGGTCGAACTACCGCTGGAATGACGGCGAGAGAGAAGGCGATTTCGGCCAGTTCAGTAAGGACAACCACGGATTTGTCTGCGAATGGGAGCAGGATGTGGTTGCGATATCCGGGCGTATATGGGTGGAAAATGTATCCTACGGAAATCAGTAAATACAACAGCCCGCACAGGCGGGAGGTAGCGAGGTTACTATGAAAAAGATTTTGTTTGCGGCATCGGAATGTGTTCCGTTCATCAAGACGGGAGGTCTTGCGGATGTGGTCGGGTCGCTCCCGAAGTACATCAACAAGGATGAATTTGACGTGCGCGTCATTCTGCCGAAGTACATGGCTATTCCGCAGAAGTACAAGGAGCAGATGAAGTTCGTCACGAATTTTACGGTGAATCTCTCCTGGAGAAGCCAGTATGTCGGCCTCTTTGAGATGGAATACGAGGGCGTGCGGTTCTACTTCGTGGACAACGAGTTCTATTTTGCGGGAAACCGCCCCTACGGCTATATCCACGAGGACATCGAAAAATTCGCCTTCTTCTGCAAGGCGGTCCTCTCGGCGCTGCCGGCCCTGGATTTCCGCCCGGACATCATTCACTGCCACGACTGGCAGACCGGTCTGATCCCGGTTATGCTTCACGACCGCTTCCAGGACAACGAGTTCTTCCGCGGAATCAAGACCATCATGACGATCCACAACCTGAAGTTCCAGGGCATCTGGGACAAGAAGTCGGTGATGGATATCACGGGCCTTTCGGAGTATTATTTTACGCCGGATAAGCTGGAGGCATACGGCGACGCGAATTACCTTAAGGGCGGACTTGTGTACGCGGACCGCATCACCACCGTGAGCAACACCTATGCAAATGAGATCAAGACGCAGTTCTACGGCGAGGGCCTGGACGGCCTTATGAACGCCCGCAGCAACTGCCTTATGGGTATCGTCAACGGTATCGACTACAAGGAGTACGACCCGGCGACGGATCCGCTTATTTACAACAATTACGACGCCATCACCTTCCGCAAGGAGAAGAGCAAGAACAAGCGCGCTCTCCAGCAGGAGCTCGGTCTTGATGTCAATGAGAAGATCTTCATGATGGGCGTGGTTTCGCGCCTTACGGATCAGAAGGGCTTCGATCTGATCGACTACGTGATCGAGGAGATCTGTGCGGAGGATACGCAGTTCGTCGTGCTGGGCACAGGCGATCCGAAGTACGAAAATCTCTTCCGCCACTTCGAGTGGAAATACAAGAACCGCGTCTCGGCAAGCATTTACTACAACAATGAGCGGTCCCACCGCATCTACGCGGCGTGTGACGCGTTCCTGATGCCTTCCCTGTTCGAGCCCTGCGGTCTGTCGCAGCTGATGGCGCTTCGCTACGGCACGGTGCCGATCGTTCGCGAGACCGGCGGTCTCCGCGACACGGTGGAGCCGTACAACCAGTATGAAAACAGCGGAACCGGCTTCGGTTTCTGCAACTACAATGCCCACGAGATGCTCGCCACGATCCGCTACGCGAAGAGTGTGTATTACGATCACCGCCGCGAGTGGAACAAGATCGTGGACCGCGGCATGGCGAAGGATTTTTCGTGGACGAACTCGGCAAAGCAGTACGAGGATCTGTATCGATACATGTAACGGAATGCGTTACGATAAAAAAGCACGTCCCACAGCCCGTGTGTTGTGGGATTTGCCGCTTTTTACGGAGGAAGTAAACAATGCGTAAGGAAATGTGTCTTCGGGAGCTTTTAGCGGGAATCCCGCACACGCTTGTGGCGGGCAGCGAGGACATTACGGTGAGCGGAGTCGTGTTTGACTCGCGGCAGATCGCGGGCGGCGAGGTGTTCGTCTGCGTCTCGGGAACGAAGGTCGACGGCCACTCGTTCATCCCGATGGCAGCGGAAAAGGGCGCGGCAGCCGTGGTGGTGACAAGGAAGGACGCAGCGATTCCCGCGGGCGTGACGGCGGTTTTGGTTCCGGATGACCGGAAGGCCCTGTCCCTGCTGGCGGCGGCATGGTTTGAAAACCCGTCCCGCAAGCTCACGACCATCGGGATCACTGGCACGAAGGGTAAGACAACCACCGCTTACATGATCTACCACATGCTCAACGATGCGGGCGTAAAATGCGGCCTCATCGGAACGGTGGAGATCATCATGGGCGAGGAGCATCTGCACGCGACCCACTCCACACCGGAATCTCTTTTAGTGCAGCAGTACATGGCGCGCATGGTGGAAGCGGGTTGCAAGGCAGTGGTGATGGAGGTTTCGTCCCAGGGCCTCAAGATGGACCGCGTGTACGGGATCGACTTTGATTTCGGGCTGTTCACGAACCTGGAGCCGGACCACATCGGCGGCGATGAACATCCGGACTTTGAGGACTACAAGAATTGCAAAAAGAAATTATTTTCCATGTGTAAGACCGGCATTTTCAACGCCGATGACGAGCATGCGGCGGAGATGATGGACGGCGCAACGTGCCGCAAGGTCACCTTCGGTGCCTCGGAGGGCTGCGACTACCGCATGACGGACACGAGACTTGTGAACGAGCCCGGCCACAAGGGCGTTGCATACCGCGTTGCGGGCGCGCGTGACATCACCGTGGAGACGGGAATCCCCGGGCGGTTTAATATGTACAACAGCCTCGCGGCAGTGACCCTCGGATGCGAGATGGGGATTCCGGAGGAGACGATGCTCTCGGTGCTTCGGAATATCCGCGTGAGAGGCCGCGTGGAGAGCGTCCCGGTGTCGAAGCATTTTACGGTGCTTCTTGACTATGCCCACAACGGCATGGCGCTTCGAAGCCTTCTCTCGACGCTTCGCGAGTATCAGCCCGCGCGGCTGGTGTGTATGTTCGGCTGCGGCGGAAACCGCGCGAAGGACCGTCGGTACGACATGGGCGAGATCTCGTCGAAAATGGCGGACCTCTCCGTCGTGACGTCGGACAACCCGCGGTTTGAGGAGCCTGAGGCGATCATCGCGGACATTCTCGTCGGCATTGCAAAGGGACCGGGCAAATATGTGACGATTCCGGACCGCAGGGAGGCGATCTCCTATGTTTTGGCCAACGCGCAGGAAGGTGACTGCATCGTCATCGCCGGCAAGGGGCACGAGGACTACCAGGAGATCTGCGGCGTCAAATACCCCATGGACGACCGGCTGATGATCCTGGAGGAGGCTGCAAAACTCGGCATCCGCAACGAATGATCTAACGATCGATCTGCGGAAAATGGGCCCGCCGGAGACGGGCGGGAAGTAACTTACAAGGATGGCATTCGGATGAGATATACGGCTTTGGAAATCGCAGAGGGCATGGGCGGACGGATTCTGTGCGGAGACCCCGCAAGAACTGTCGGCTCATGGTCATTTTCCTCGAAGGAGGGCGATGGGGATACGATGTTTGTCCCGATGAAGGGAGAGCGCGTAGACGCCCATGATTTCATCGCGGATGCGTATGCCAGCGGGATGCGAGTGACGACGACGGAGCGCGGTGAGATCGTGCCGGGCACCGAAGAGATGACCTACATCGCGGTTGCGGATGCGCGCGCGGCGTGGCAGCGCCTGGGTGCGTTCTGGAGAGCAAAGCATGCATCGGTTCCCATGATCGCCGTCACGGGAAGCGTCGGCAAGACGACTACCAAGGAGTTGACGGCGACAGCTCTTGCGCCGGCCGGAACGGTGTTGAAGACAAGCGGAAACCGCAACGGGCAGCTCGGCGTGCCGCAGATGATGGCGGAGCTTTCGGACGACACCGACTGCGCCGTGATCGAGATGGGAATGAGCCTGCCCGGCGAGATGGGACGGATCGCGGCGGTCGCACAGCCGACGTATGCGGCGATCACCAACATCGGCGTGTCGCACATCGGAAACCTCGGCTCGCAGGAGGGCATCCGCCGCGAGAAGCTGGCCATCGTGAACTGCCTGCAGGCGGGCGGTATTCTGTTCGTAAACGGCGACGATCCGATGCTTCGCGTCCTGTGTCCGGACTGCCCGGACTACGCGGGGACGGACGATATCCTGATGTATGATGAGACCCGGGCGCGCTTTGCGGACCTCACGGTTGCGGCCTATGGCGCGGAGGACTGGTGCCGGTACCGCTACGCCGGGGAGACGCTTCGGGAGGACGGTGCGGATTTTACGTACGTAAGCCCTGCCGGAAACACGGCGGTGAGACTGCCGGTGGCAGGTCACCACAACGTCTCCAACGCGACGCTTGCGATCGCCGTTGCGGAGACCATGGGGATTTCGGCGGAGGCCGCCGCAGAGGCGCTTTCCTCGTATCAGCCGATCGCCATGCGAGGCGGCAGGGAGATGCTGAAGAGCGGCATTTTACTCATTGATGATACATACAATGCGAGCCCCGACTCGATGAAGAGCGGACTGTCGGTGCTGTGTGCTTCGAAGGCGAAGCGCCGCATCGCCATGCTCGCGGATATGTTTGAACTCGGAGATTTCAGCGAGGAGGCGCACCGCAGTGTCGGAGCGTTTGCGGCGGGCATGCCGGTGGACATTCTGATCACCGTCGGCGAGGCCTCGAAGGCCATGGCCCGGGCGGCCGAGGCTGCCGGCAGGGAATCCCTTGCGGTGTATGCCTTTGACACGAAGGAGGAAGGGACGAAGAAGCTTCAATCGCTCCTTCGGAAAGGGGACGCCGTATTGTTGAAGGGGTCCCGCGGCATGGGACTCGACACGGTTGCAAAGGCACTCCGGGAGATGTAAGGGAGTTGGAAAATGGCTGCATATGCGGACGTTATCATAGATATTACGGCGCCGACGCTCGACCGCACATTTCAATACGAAATCCCTGCGGAGCTCGCACCGCGCGCGATGATCGGAGCGCCGGTCGCGGTCCCGTTCGGCAACGGAAAAGCGCCGAGGCGGGGCTACATCGTGGGTCTTTCGGATGAGCCGAAGGTGGACGCAGCGAAGCTTCGTCCTATCGCGGACATTCCGGACCGGGACCTGAGCATCGAGGATTCCCTGGTAAGCCTGGCAAGGCAGATCCGGGAGCGCTACGGCGGCTCACTGTACGACGCCCTCCGGGTCGTGATTCCCTCGCGACAGAAGGTGCAGTCGGTGCCGAAGCGGATCGTAAAGCGCGCGCTGACCGTGACGGAGCTTGTTGCCGCAGCGGAGAAGCTGACGGCGCGGGAGACCGCAAAGGCCCGGCTTTACAAGGCTTTGACGGAGACGGAGGAGATTCCCTACGAGCTTGTGACGGGGAAGTTAAAGCTTACGAAGGATGCTCTTGAGAAGGCCGCAAAGGAAGGCATCCTCACCATCGAGACCGTGGAAAATGACGCCCGCTCGCAGGGAGAGGGCCTGACCGTGACTCTTAACGATGAGCAGGTTGCAGCTGCGGAGGCTGTTTTGGCAGCGCCGCCCGAGTCGGTGTTCGTGCTGCACGGCATCACCGGAAGCGGCAAGACCGAAGTGTATCTTCGGGTCATCGGCGATATCGTTGCGCAGGGGAAGCAGGTCATTGTGCTGATCCCCGAGATCGCGCTTACCTACCAGACCGTGATGCGGTTTTACCGCTGCTTCGGCGACAAGGTTGCATTTGTCCATTCGAAGATGTCCGCGGGGGATCGCTATCGCATGCGGGAACGCGCGAGAAAGGGCGAAATCTCCATCATGATCGGACCCCGATCGGCGCTGTTCACGCCGTTTCCGAACCTCGGAATGCTGATCGTCGACGAGGAGCATGAGACGTCCTACCGGAGCGAATCGACGCCCCGGTACCACGCTGTGGCGGTTGCGGTGATGCGTGCGAAAATGTGCGGCGCGAAGGTGATCTTAGGGTCCGCGACGCCGTCGACGGAGACCTTTTACAAATGTGAGAGCGGCGAATACCGCCTGTTGACGCTTACGAAGCGGGCGAAGGAGGGAGCGGCTCTGCCGAAGGCGGAGATCGTGGACCTTCGCGAGGAGATCGCGGCGCACAATTATTCCGTGATCAGCCGGCGCCTTCGGGCGGCCATCACGGACCGTCTGGCTAAGAAGGAGCAGGTGATGCTCTTTCTGAACCGCCGCGGATATGCGGGGTTCGTGTCGTGCCGCGCCTGCGGCGAGACGGCGACCTGCCCGCACTGCGACGTGTCGCTCACGTACCATAATGACGGGACGCTGCGGTGCCATTACTGCGGTTATCGGCGCGCCTACGAGAAGACGTGTCCGTCCTGCGGCTCCAAATTCTACCTTCCCTTCGGCCGGAGCGGGACGCAGAAGATCGAGGAGCTGGTGGCGAAGGAATTCCCGACGGCGAGAGTGCTGCGCATGGACGCGGACACGACGAAGGCGGCCGAGGACTATGAGGCGATTTTGACAGAATTTGCGGAGGGCCGCGGGGACATCCTGATCGGCACGCAGATGATCGTCAAGGGACATGATTTTCCGAAGGTGACTTTGGTGGGAGCTCTGGCGGCGGACCTGTCGCTGGGCGTTCCGGAGTACAACAGTGCGGAGCGGACGTTTGATCTGCTGGCGCAGGCGGCCGGTCGCGCAGGCCGGGACCGGATTCCCGGGGAGGTCATCATACAGACATACCGCCCGGAGCACTACGCGGTGCAGGCGGCTGCAACGGCGGATTACAGGGCATTTTACGACACCGAGATCGCGTTCCGGCGCTCCTGCGGATACCCGCCGGTGCGGCATCTGCTCACCATCGTCGGAGCGGACCGCCGGGAGGCGTTTCTGGAGTCCGCAATGGACGATCTTGCGGCAGCGGTGAAGGCTGCGGTTGCGGCGGACGGAGCGGTGGTCATCGGTCCTTCGCCGGCACTTCTTCGCAAGAAGAAGGATCTGTTTTACCGGGTTTTGTACGTCAAGCACGGCGATGTGAGCGTGTGCGTGCGTGCCAAGGACGTCGCAGAAGGCTGGATGCGCGGGGAGCGCGGCGTCGGGCTGACGTTTGATGTGGATTAGGATTCATTTTCCGAATAAAAGGAGGAGAGCAACATGGCTTTACGCAAAATTCGCATTCAGGGGGAGGAAATTCTCGGAAAGCGTGCGAAGGAAATCCCGGAGATCACGCAGCGCATCCGCGATCTCGCCGCGGACATGATAGAGACGATGTACGATGCCGAGGGCGTCGGTCTTGCCGCGCCGCAGGTGGGAATTCTGAAGCGGATCGTGGTGATCGACATCACGCCCGAGCAGAACAGCCCGATAGTTTTGATCAACCCGGTGATCACCGCAACGGAGGGCACTCAGACCGGCTGGGAGGGATGCTTGAGCGTTCCCGGCAAGAGCGGGCAGGTGACCCGGCCGCAGAAGGTGACGGCGGAGTACACCGACCTTGACGGAAACCGCGTGCAGATCGAGGCGGAGGATTTTCTCGCGAGGGCTGTGTGCCACGAGCTGGATCACCTCGACGGACACCTCTACACCGAGAAGGTGGAGGGCCGTCTGTACGACAATTCCGAGCTTCGCGACGAGTCGGAGGATGAGGAGGAAGCCGAGTGATACCGCGCCGCATGGCGGGGGATCCGGCGGAAAATGGATTGACGGAGGACGCATCGATGCGGATTGTATATATGGGAACGCCGGAGATTGCGGCGGTAATCCTGGAGAGGCTTTTGGCGGAGCCCTACGAAGTGGTTTTGGCGGTGACGCAGCCCGACCGTCCGAAGGGGCGCGGCAAGGCGCTGGCGTGCTCGCCCGTAAAGGAGCTGGCCGTGGCGCACGGAATCCCCGTGTTTACGCCCGAGAAGCTCCGCCTCCCGGAAAATGTGGAAGTGATCCGCGAGGCGGCTCCCGACATGATCGTCGTGGCGGCCTTCGGGCAGATTCTCCCGAAGAGTGTTCTGGACATTCCGAAGTATGGCTGTATCAATGTGCATGCGTCGCTCCTTCCGAAGTACCGCGGCGCGGCGCCGATCCAGTGGAGTATCTTAGACGGTGAGAGCGAGACCGGCGTCACGATCATGTACATGAATGAGGGGCTCGACACCGGCGACATTCTGTCGCAGAAGGTGGTTCCCATCGCGGCGGACGAGACCGGCGGGTCTTTGCACGACAAGCTTGCGATCGCGGGTGCGGAGGCGCTTGCGGAAGCTATCCCGGGTATTCTCGACGGGACGCTTATCGCAGTTCCCCAGGGGGAGATGACGACGCCGTACGCGAAGCAGCTCACCAAGGAAATGGGCAATCTTGATTTTACGCTTCCGGCGACGGTTTTGGAGCGCCGCATCCGCGGCCTGAGCCCGTGGCCCGGAACGTACACGTTCCGCGACGGCTCGATGCTCAAGATCTGGGCAGCCTCGGTGTTCGCTTCGGAGAGCGAAGAGAGCGGGGCAGACGTTCCCGAGGGTGCTTCCTGTGCACCGGGGACGGTCGTCGGCGTGATGAAGACGCAGTTTACGGTGATGACCGGAGACGGTCTTCTGGCGGTGACGGAGGTGCAGCCGGAGGGCAAGCGCCGCATGAGCTCGGAAGAGTATCTCCGGGGCTACGCCATGACGCCGGGTACGGTTTTATGTGACAGGCGGGAGGAAGTATGACGGCCAGAGAGATCGTTTGGGACGCGCTTTCGGAGGTCAACGAAGCCGGCGGGCTTTGTCATCAGGTGCTTGCCGATGCGCTGACAAAACAGGAGCTGTCCCCGGAGAACCGGGCGTTTGTGACAAGGTTGTTTCACGGCACGCTGGAGCGGCAGATAACCCTGGATACGGTGATCGCAGCGGCGGCCGACAGACCGGTTTCGAAGATCAAGGCCCGGGTAAGAGAGCTTCTGCGGCTCTCGGCGTACCAGATGTTGTTCCTCTCGGGTGTGCCTGCGTCCGCGGCGTGCAACGAGGCGGTTTCCATGGCGAAACGAAGGGGTCTCACGGGTCTTTCGGGCTTCGTCAACGGCGTGCTTCGGGGGTTGTCGAGACGGATCGCCGAGTGCGGCGGGCCGAAGGCTTTCCTTGAGGACACGGCAAACACGATGTCCTACGATGAGGCGCTGCGTTTCCGGTACTCCGTGCCGTCGTGGATCGTCGCTCTTTGGAGAAGGGATTTTCCGGAGGCGGACATCGAGACGATGCTTGCGGCATTTCTCGCGGAGGGCTCGGTGGCAATCCGTGTCAACGAGAGCCGGTGCACTGCGGAGGAGTTGATCTCCGGGCTTTCGGCGGAGGGCGCGGACCCGATGCCGGGGCTTTTGTATAACACGCTGCGGATCGGTGGCAGCGGCAATCCCGCGAAGTTTCGCGCCTACGCGGACGGATGGTTCAGCGTGCAGGACGAAAGTGCGGTTCTGGCGGGCAATCTGATCCCGCTCGCAAAGGGAATGAAGGTTCTGGATCTGTGTGCGGCGCCCGGCGGAAAGACGATCCACGCGGCGGACCGGCTGGCGGCGCTTGGCGGCTCCTACGAGGTGGATTCGCGGGATGTGAGCGCGGGAAAACTTGATGCGATCCGCGAGCAGGCCGGACGGATTGGCCTTACCGGCATCACCTGCAAGGCGGCGGACGCCTCCGTGTACGATGCGTCCCTGGAAGGATGGGCGGACGTGGTGATCGCGGACGTGCCCTGCAGCGGGCTCGGGGTCATCGGTCGGAAGCCCGATATCAAAACAAAAACCCGCCCCGAGGATATCGCGGCCCTTGCGAAACTGCAGCGCGAGATACTGCGGCAGGCGGTTCGTTATGTAAAACCGGGCGGGTACCTTGCGTACTCGACCTGCACGGTCGCACTGGCGGAAAATCGCGGGATGTCTGAATTTATCGCCGGAGAGCTGGGAATGACGCCGGTGGACCTGCGGGGGCAGCTGCCGGCAGTACTGCGGGAGTCTCCGGTGCAGAAGAGCGGTCTGCGGGCCGACGGGATCCAGATCTTCCCGGAGCCGGGGCGATGGGACGGCTTTTATGTTGCGGGATTTCGAAAAATGAAGGATGCATTTTCCGAATAAACACTACGAATAAATACTAAAAGAGGCACTAAGGAGAGCGGATGGACATCAAGAGCATGACAATCGCACAGATTGCGGACGTGCTGCGGGAACTGGGGCAGCCTGCGTACCGCGCGAAGCAGCTCTATTCCTGGATGCATGTGCAGCTCGCGACATCCTACGACGAGATGAGCAATCTGCCGAAGGCGCTCCGCGAGGCGTTGGCTGAGCGATATCCGCTCACGGTTCTTACGAAGGTGGTCCGGCTCGACTCCGAACTCGACGAGACGAAGAAGTACCTGTTCCGTCTGCCGGACGGCAACGTGATCGAGAGCGTGCGGATGGAGTACCACCACGGCGTGTCCGTGTGTATCTCCTCGCAGGTCGGCTGCCGGATGGGGTGCTCGTTCTGCGCCTCAACCCTCGGCGGGCTGGTGAGGAACCTCACGCCGTCGGAGATGCTTGAGCAGGTGTACGCTATCACCCGGGACACGGGAAAGCGCGTCGACAATGTGGTGGTGATGGGCTCGGGCGAGCCTCTGGACAACTACGACAACCTCCTGGCCTTTGTGCGGATGGTCACGGACGAGAACGGGCTTCACATCAGCCAGCGGAACATCACGGTGTCCACCTGCGGGCTGGTGCCGATGCTTAAAAAACTGGCGGACGAGAACCTTACGATCACGCCGGCGGTATCGCTGCACGCGCCCAACGACGAGCTTCGCAAAAAGCTCATGCCGGTGGCAAATGCATACCCGATCCCGGAGCTGATGGACGCCGCGTGGTACTACGCCGAAAAGACCGGAAGACGCATGACTTTCGAGTACAGCCTCATCGACGGAGTCAACGATACACCGGCTCTGGCGAAGCAGCTTGCGGGGCTTTTGCGGGGGCATCCGGCCCATGTAAATCTGATTCCGGTGAACCCCGTGAGGGAGCGAAATTACCGCCGTTCACTTGTTAAAAATGTTTTACAATTTCAAAAAATGCTTGAAAACGAAGGAATTCATGTTACTATTAGGAGAGAACTCGGCTCGGATATCGATGCCGCATGCGGTCAGCTGCGGCGGCACTACGAGGAGAGCAGACAGGAGTTGAAGGTGTAAATTGTATGAGGGCGATCGGTAAGACGGACAAGGGCCGGAAACGGTCCATGAACCAGGATGTGTTCTTCGTGAGCGACACGTCGGTCGGTATTCTGCCCAACCTTTACATCGTTGCTGACGGCATGGGCGGACAGAACGCGGGCGATATTGCCGCGCGGTTCTGCGTGGAGCGGTTCACCGAATTGATCCGCTTCAGTAAGGAGCGCACGCCGATTCAGGCGATCGAGAAGGCGATCCGGCAGACGAACGAGGATTTGATCGCGAAGGCAAAGAACGCAAGAGATCTTGACGGTATGGGGACAACGTTCGTGACAGCGACGCTGGAAGCGGACAATGTGCTGCTGGTCTCGAACATCGGGGACAGCAGACTCTATCTGATCAATGAGCGCATCACGCAGATTACGCAGGACCACTCGCTGGTGGCGGAGATGGTCCGGAACGGGGAGATTCGAAGAGAAGAGGCCCGGTTCCATCCAAACAAAAATGTCGTCCTTCGTGCGCTGAGCACTCAGGGCGTCGTCAGCCCGGATTTCTTCCGGGTGACGGTTCATTCGGGAGATTTCGTTCTCTTGTGCAGCGACGGTCTCTCGGATATGGTGGAGGAGAGCGAGATTCTGAAACTTGTGAGCGAATATGATGAGGTGGAAGACATCGCGGACCGGTTGGTGGACATGGCCAACGAAAACGGCGGCAAGGATAACATCACGCTGGTCCTGTTGAAGATTTAAAGGCACTTCGGTATGCCGGAAAGGTTGGGAGTAATCTATGAGTATGATCAAGCCGGGAACGTTTATCGGCGATCGCTATGAGATTCTGGAAAAAATCGGCTCGGGCGGAATGGCGGACGTGTACAAGGCTAAATGCCATCGCTTGAACCGGTATGTGGCGATCAAAATTCTGAAGCCGGAATTTTCCGGGGATAAGAATTTCGTGACGAAATTCCGCGGTGAGGCGCAGTCCTGCGCCGGTCTGACGCATCCGAACATCGTCAGCGTGTACGATGTCGGCGACGCGGGGGATCTCCATTACTTCGTGATGGAGTACGTGGAGGGTATCACCCTCAAGCGGTTTATCGAGCGCAAGGGCCGTCTTGACTTAAAAGAGGCGGTGGGCATTGCCATTCAGATTGCGCAGGGTCTCGATGTGGCGCATCAGAACCACGTGGTTCATCGCGACATCAAGCCGCAGAACATTATCATTTCCAAGGAAGGCAAGGTGAAGGTGGCGGACTTCGGTATCGCACGTGCTGCGACCACCACGACCACCACCCACGAGGCGCAGAATATCGGTTCCGTGCATTACCTCTCTCCGGAGCAGGCGCGCGGCGGCTACAGCGACGAGCGAAGCGACATTTATTCCTTAGGTGTCACGATGTACGAGATGCTGGCCGGTCGAGTTCCCTTCACGGGAGACAATGCCGTTTCGGTAGCTCTTCTTCATATCCAGGGCGAGGCGACGCCCCTCTCGGAGATCAATCCGGAGGTGACCCCGAGCCTTGAGAAGATCATCGCAAAATGTATGCAGAAGAAGCCCGAGCGTCGCTACATGTCGACGACCGAGCTGATTGCCGACCTGAAGGCGGCCATCGTCAATCCGACCGGGGACTTCGTCAAGATGTCGCCGGTGGTCAACGATTCGCCGACGAAGAATTTTACGGCCAGCGAGATGAGTGAGATCCACGCGGCAACCGCACACAGCGACTCCTTTGACGACGATGACGATGTCGAGGAGGAGCGGCCGTCGAAGACCTTCACGGAGGCAAAGCGCCGCCGTGCCGAGGCGGAGGACGAGGACGATGAGGATCTGGATACGATGGGCGGAAACATGGAGAAGATCATGCTTCTTCTGAGTATCTTTATGGTGCTTGCCGTTGCCATCGGTGCCGTATATGCGATCTCCAAGCTCGTAAAGGGCGGCTGGTCGCTGTTCCCGAGCAATTCCGGTCTTGTTTTGACGGCAACGCCCACGATGGAAGCGACGCCCACGCCCACCGAGCCGGTCAAGTCCATGACCATGCCCAGCTACAAGGGCCAGGACTACAATGTTGTAATTGACAAGCTCAAGGCTTTCAATATGAATCTGCAGATCGAGTACGAGCCTTCGACGCAGTACAGCGACGACTATGAGACCGGCACCGTGATCGCACAGATTCCCGAGCCCGGAAGCACACTTCTGGAGGGTGACTCCGTCAAGCTGATCTTCAGTATCGGCAAGGAGCAGATCACCATCGGCAACTACAAGGGTTATACCGAGCAGCAGATCCGCTCCACCATCGGCAGCAAGCTTGCGATCCGCCTCGAGTGGATCGAGAGCGACGAGGTGGATGACAACCTTGTCATCCGGACGGAGCCGAAGGCGGGAGAGAAGCTGCTGGCCGGTTCCACCATCATCGTTTACATGAACTCCGGCAACACGAAGGTGACGGAGGTCCCGAATGTAGTCGGCAAGAACGAAGTTGACGCCATGGCAGCAATCCTGTCGGCAAAACTTAAGTACAGTACTAAGAAGGTTTACAGCAGCACGACGAAGAAGGGAGATGTCATTTCCCAGGAGCCTGCGGCAGGCGGAGCGAAGGTTCCCAAGGATTCGGTTGTCGTCCTGACCATCAGTGACGGACCGGAGCCGACGGCAACGCCTACGCCGTCACCGTCGCCGTCGCCGGAGCCGACTCCGACCAACTCGCCGACACCGGTGCCCGCCGATAATTCCGGCGAAAACGGTGCGGGCAACGAAGGAGCATGACCGGCGGAGTGAAGAAACCGAATACGAACCATACCGGTAAGATCATCAAGGGCGTAGGCGGCGTTTACGAAGTCTACGTCGAGGGCCTGGGTGTTGTGGACTGCAGTGCGAGAGGCAATCTGCGGTATCTTAAGACGCGGCCTTTGATCGGTGACAACGTCGAGCTGGCGCTTGCCGAAGACGGTTCGGGACACATTTTGCGAATTCTGAAGAGGCGCAACGAACTGGTCCGGCCGGCAATCGCAAACGTGGACCAGGCGCTCATCGTGTGCGCGGTGCGGGATCCGGAGTTCCATCCGAATCTTCTCGACCGCTTCCTGATCCTGATGGCGCGGCAGAATGTGCCGGTACTGGTGTGTTTCAACAAGACCGACCTCGCGGAGGACGGAGAGATTGCGCGGCTTACGAACATGTACCGTGGCTGCGGGGCGAGGATATTCGTCACGCAGGCCAGCGATCCGTCCACGCTTTGCGAACTTAAGAGTGCGCTTCACGGGAGGACAACCGTGCTTGCCGGGCCCTCGGGCGTCGGCAAATCCACGATCATGAACGTGATGCAGCCGAAGGCCAACATGGAGGTCGGCGAGCTCAGCGAGAAGATCCGCAGGGGCAAGCAGACCACACGGCACACACAGCTCTTCTTCGTCGAGGAGGGGACGTATCTGTGCGATACGCCGGGATTCAGCTCGCTCTATCTTCCGGAGGTGAAACCGGAGGAGCTGGCGGGGTATTTTCCGGAGTTTACAAAGGCGGCGGAGCAGTGCCGCTATCCGGACTGCAGGCACTTGAAGGAGCCCGAATGCGCCGTCAAGCAGGCGGTGGAGGACGGGGAAATTGCGCGGGAGCGCTACGAGAGCTATCTTTTGTTGTACGATGAGATTTCCGGCGCGCGGATCATCTATTCGCGGAAGCCGAAACATGAGGAGCAATAGATTATGAACTGGTTGTCACCGTCCATTCTTGCGGCGGATTTCAATCGACTCGGCGAGCAGATCAAGATTGTCCGGGCATGCGGCGCGCACGCGCTTCATTTCGACGTGATGGACGGGCTTTTCGTCCCGAGCATCAGCTTCGGAATGCCGGTGCTTGCGTCCATCCGCAAGGAGACCGACATGTTTTTAGATGTTCACCTGATGATCCGCGAGCCGGTTCGTTACGTGAAGGAGTTTAAGGAGAGCGGGGCCGATCTGGTCACGATTCACTTTGAGGCCTGCAGCGACGTTGCGGGAACCCTGCGGGCGTACCGTGCAGCCGGCGTGAAGGTGGGAATGTCCATCCGCCCGGAGACACCGGTGTCGGTGCTGAGACCCTATGTGAAGATGCTCGACCTGGTGCTGATCATGTCCGTCAATCCCGGCTTCGGCGGTCAGGAGTTCATGGAGGGCACGTACGACAAGCTTCACGAAGTCCGCAAGTTGTACCGGGATGTGCTCGGACGCGAGCGGGGCGAGGGTGTCCCGAGACTTGAGGTGGACGGCGGCATCAATCTCGACAATGTTGCGAAGGTGCTTGCGGCGGGAGCGGACACGATCGTTGCGGGCAGCGCCGTATTCCGCGGAGACATCGCGGAAAATACGCGGAAGTTTCTCACGATCCTTTCCGACGAAGAAAAATAACGATTCCGCAGAGGAGGCGACTCTTCTGCGGATTTTCTTGATTTCCTTGAAAAATCCCACGGTTTGTGCTAATGTATCATGGGCTGTGTGAAAGCACACGGCCGCAGGAAGCGACAAAGGAGTATGACAATATGAAACTCGGTATCGTGGGCCTTCCCAATGTGGGGAAGAGCACCCTTTTCAATTCTTTGACCAAGGCGGGCGCAGAGTCCGCAAACTATCCGTTCTGCACCATCGACCCCAACGTGGGTGTCGTTACCGTGCCGGATTCCCGTCTTCAGGTGTTGACGGACATGTACCAGTCCAAGCGGACCATCCCGGCGGTTGTGGAGTTCGTGGACATTGCGGGCCTCGTGAAGGGCGCCAGCAAGGGCGAGGGCCTCGGCAACCAGTTTTTGTCCCACATCCGCGAGACGGACGCTATTGTACACGTGGTTCGCTGCTTTGAGGATGGGAACATCATTCACGTGGACGGCTCGGTAGATCCGATCCGCGATATCGAGACCATCAACCTTGAGCTTGTATTTGCCGACCTTGAGACCGTGGAGCGCCGGATCGCCCGCGTTTCCAAGGGTGCCAGCTACGACAAGGCCCAGGCCAAGGAGCTGGAGATGCTCAAAAAGATCAAGGAACTTCTGGAGAACGGTCAGAAGGCTTCCGCCTACGAGACCGACGACGAGGATGAGATCGGATGGCTTCGCGGCTATTCGTTTTTGACGAGAAAGCCCGTCATCTATGCCGCCAACGTTTCCGATGACGACATCGCGGACGACGGCGCGAACAATGAGTATGTGGCGAGAGTCCGTGAGTTTGCGAAGGAGGAGGGCTCCGAGGTATTTGTCATCTGCGCGAGACTCGAGGAGGAGATCTCCGAGCTCGAGGAGGATGAGCGCAAGGAGTTCCTTACGGAGATGGGCCTTGAGGAGGCCGGTCTCGAAAAGCTGATCCGCGCAAGCTACCATCTGCTGGGACTGATCAGTTTCCTCACTACCGGTCCCGATGAGACGAGAGCCTGGACCATCACCCGCGGAATGAAGGCTCCGCAGGCGGCAGGCAAGATCCACACCGACTTCGAGCGCGGCTTCATCCGTGCCGAGGTGGTGGCGTACGACGACCTCGTGGGCTGCGGCGGCATGCTGCAGGCGAAGGAGAAAGGTCTCGTTCGCTCCGAGGGAAAGGAATATGTAGTCAAGGACGGAGACGTCATTCTGTTCCGCTTTAACGTATAAATTTATCGGAGGTGCGATATGGGAAACCTTCTGGCATTCCTCGAGGAGACCAAGACGGACATCATTTTCCCGAATCTGGGCATCACGCTCAAAAAGATCGGAAGCTACTTTTCGGTATTCGGCCTGAAGGTCATGTACTATGGCGTCGTGATCGGCCTCGGCATGATCATCGGCTATCTTGTGGCGGACCGCATGGCGAAGAAGACGGGCCAGAACCCCGAGCATTATCTTGATTTCACCATGATCGCGGTGATCATCTCCGTCATCTGCGCGCGCATCTATTACGTTGTGTTCAACTGGAAGGAGTTCGAGGACAACCCGGTGTCGGTGTTCAACATCCGCGCCGGTGGCCTCGCCATCTACGGCGGCGTCATCGGCGGTATCCTGACGGCGGTGGTCTTCACGAAGATCCGCAAGCTGCCGCGCCTTTTGTTTCTGGACACGGCGATCTTGGGACTTCTGACCGGCCAGGTCATCGGCCGCTGGGGCAACTTCTTTAACCGGGAGTGCTTCGGTACCTATACCAACGGACCCTTTGCAATGCTGGTGGATACCCGCGAGGTGTCCACGTATTTCCAGCCCGGCACCAGCGAGAAACTGGTGGAGAGCATCTACGCCGGCAAGCCGAAGGCTCTGGCGAACATCATGGAGATCCGCAACAACATCGTCGAGATGGGCGGCGCCAAATATATCAGCGTCCATCCGACCTTCCTGTATGAGTCCGTCTGGAATTTTGTGCTGCTGATCTTTTTGTGGTTCCGCTCGAAGCACAAGAAGTTCCAGGGCGAGATCCTGCTTTTATACCTCTTCGGTTACGGCCTCGGCCGCTTCTGGATCGAGGGACTCCGCACGGACCAGCTGTTCTTCTTAAACACGCCGATCGCGGTTTCGCAGCTTTTGAGCGGTATTCTCGTCGTGGGAAGCGCCATCGCTTACGTATATCTTTATAAGAAAAATGCAGCCGCAAAGAAGCCGGCGGAGGTGAAGACCGACGACGGGGAAAGCGGCAAATAAGGATCTCAGGATTTCATTTTCCGAATAAGAAGGCACGTATGATAACACTTCAGGATCTCAAAATCGGACAGAGCGCCGTGATCAAGGCGCTCGGCGGGGAAGGCGCTTTGCGGCAGCACATGCTGGACATGGGCCTTCTGCCCGGGGAGACGATTACCTTAAAACAGTTTGCGCCGATGGGAGACCCGCTGGAGATCACCGTGCGCGGATATGAGCTGACGCTTCGAAGAAGCGATGCGGCAAACATCACGGTCGAGCCCCTGGAGGCTGCGGACCGCGAGGAAGGCACGCAGGACGGGGAGCGCAGAAGAAGCCGCAAGGAGCCGCCGATGGTTCCGGACCACCCGGGTCTCGGCGAGGAGGGCAAATACCACGTCAAGGCGGACGAGAATCCGGTGCCGAAGGGCACCGTGCTCACCTTTGCATTGGCGGGCAACCAGAACTGCGGCAAGACCACATTGTTCAATCAACTGACCGGCGCGAACCGTCACGTCGGGAATTTTCCGGGCGTGACCGTCGACCGCGTGAGCGGAGAGATCCGCGGCTACCCGGAGACGTCGGTGACGGATCTGCCGGGCATCTATTCCCTCTCTCCGTACACTTCGGAGGAGATCGTTTCCCGGGAGTTCATTCTCAAGGAAAAACCCACCTGTATCATCAATATCGTGGATGCGACGAACATCGAGCGCAACCTCTATCTGACGCTGCAGCTGATGGAACTGAACGTGCCCATCGTTTTGGCGTTGAACATGATGGACGAGGTTCGCGGCAACGGCGGCACGATCCGCATCAACAAGATGGAGTCGCTCTTAGGCATTCCGGTGGTTCCCATTGCAGCCGCGAAAAATGAGGGCGTCGACGAGCTGATCAAGCACTGCATCCACGTCGCCAAATACCAGGAGCGTCCGGGCCGCACCGATTTCTGCGACCGCGACGAAAACGGTGGTGCGGTACACCGCTGTCTGCACGGAATCATGCACTTTATCGAGGATCACGCGGAGGCGGCGGGAATTCCCGTGCGTTTCGCCGCGAGCAAGCTCGCAGAGGGCGACCGGCTGGTGATGGATGCCCTGGAGCTCGATGAGAACGAGAAGGAAACCGTCGAGCACATGATCGTCAACATGGAGCAGGAGCGCGGCATGGACCGCGCGGCCGCCATCGCGGACATGCGCTACTCGTTCATCCGCGGCATCTGCGACGAGACGGTTGTCAAGCCGCACGAGAGCAAGGAGCACCGCAGAAGCCGTCAGATCGACCGTGTCCTTACCGGTCGCTTCACGGCCATCCCGGTGTTTATCGCCATCATGGCGCTCACTTTCTTCTTGACATTTAACGTGATCGGAGCGTGGCTGCAGGGCCTTCTTGAGACGGGCATCGAAAAGCTGCAGGTTGTCACCGAGCGGGGACTGACCGCAGTAAACGTCACGCCGGTGATCCGCTCGCTGGTCATCGACGGAATTTTCGGCGGCGTCGGAAGCGTTATCACCTTTGTTCCGATCATCGTTGTTCTGTTTTTCTTTCTGTCCGTCCTCGAGGACAGCGGCTACATGGCCCGCGTCGCGTTTGTGATGGACAAGCTGTTGCGAAAGATCGGTCTGTCCGGCCGGAGCATCGTGCCGATGCTGATCGGCTTCGGCTGCACCGTGCCCGGCGTCATGGCGTCACGCACGCTTCCCAGTGAGCGGGATCGCAAAATGACCATCCTGCTCACGCCCTTTATGAGCTGTACCGCAAAGCTTCCGATCTACGGATTCTTTGCACATGCATTTTTCCCGCGTTACAGCGGGCTGGTGATGGTAGGGCTGTACCTTCTGGGAATCCTCACGGCGATCCTGGTCGCGCTCGCGACGAAGGCGACGTTCTTCCGCGGCGAGGCGGTTCCGTTTGTCATGGAACTTCCGAACTACCGGCTTCCGGGACTTCGGAGCACGGGAATGCTTCTCTGGGACAAAGCGAAGGATTTCCTGCAGCGCGCATTCACGATCATTTTCCTTGCCTGCCTTTTGGTATGGTTCTTACAGACCTTTGACTTCGGTCTCAACATTGTGGAAGACTCCCACGACAGCATGCTGGCCGGACTCGCCAGCGTGATGGCGCCGGTGTTTGCTCTGCACGGCTTCGGCGAGTGGAGAGTTGTGACGGCATTGATCACCGGCTTCATCGCCAAGGAGAGTGTGGTGTCCACCTTCACGATCCTCTACGGAAGCGCGGCGGCGGTTACCGCGGTGATGTCTCCCGCGACAGCGGTTTCGCTTCTGGTGTTCTGCCTTTTGTACACGCCCTGCATCGCGGCGGTGGCATCCATTCGCAGAGAGCTCGGGCGCAAATGGGCCGCCGTCATCGTTCTGGAGCAGTGTGCCGTGGCATGGGTAATGTCGCTTCTGGCCGCAGGGATCGCGTCGCTGTTCTGAATTTTCGAAGGATAACCGAATAACGTCCGATCACGGGACATTCTTTGCATATTCGAACACTTGTTCTCGAACATTTGTTTGAAAATGCAAGGAATGTCTATTTTTTGCTCAAAAAGTGAAAAAAAAGTGAAATTTCGCCCAAAAGAATGCTTTTTCCCTGTTGCATTTTGAAAAAAACTGCTTTATAATCCAATCAAGTGGTGAAAAGTACCATGTTTGACCATATTTGACCAATATGTGGTGGAAAGTGGAGAATTCCATGCTGAACTACTTCAACGGAAAGCAGATTCACAGCATTGATGCCAAGGGCCGTGTGATTGTTCCCGTAAAGTTTCGTGAGAAACTCGGGGAACAGTTCGTCGTAGCGCTTGGTGTTGATCGTTGTCTGAATCTTTATCCGATGGATGAGTGGGAAAAGCTGTTGGAGAAGCTGGACCAGAATCTTCCGGGCACGGAAGACGGCAGACGGCTTTTGACGTTCCTCTCCGCAAACTCCGAGTTCGTCGAGATGGACAAGCAGGGAAGAGTGATCCTGCCGCAGGAACTGCGCGAGGAGGTCGGAATCACGAAGGATGTGGTTTCCGTCGGCGCACTCGACAAGATCAAGGTATTTCCGAAGGATGAGTGGGACAACATCGGAAAGAACGTATCGATTCACGAAATTGCCTCGACGGCGGCGACCTACGGCATCCGCCTGTAGCGGAAACGGAGGGAAGCCATGGAGGAGTTCAGACATACATCCGTTCTCCTTCGGGAGACGATCGAAGGACTTGCCATCCGGCCGGACGGAATCTATGTGGACGGAACCCTCGGAGGCGCGGGACACTCCTTCGAGATTGCAAGCCGCCTGACGACGGGACGGCTGGTGGGGATCGATCAGGATGGAGATGCGATTGCGGCGGCGACAAAGCGACTGGCACCGTACGAAGACCGGGTGACCATCGTGCGCAGCAATTACGAGAATTTTACAGACATTATAGACAACCTTCAGATCAGGCAGGTGCACGGCATTTTGCTTGATCTGGGGGTTTCCTCCTACCAATTAGATACGGCAGAGAGGGGGTTTTCCTACATGGAGGATGCACCCCTTGACATGCGGATGGACGATCGCGGGGAGCGAACCGCGGCGGACATCGTGAACGGATATCCGCAGGCCGAGCTGGCGCGGATCATCCGGGAATACGGAGAGGATTCCTTCGCAAACAACATCGCCAAGCACATCGTGCGGGTGAGGGAGGAACATCCGATCCGGACCACGGGCGAGCTTGCCGAAGTGATCAAGGCGGCGATCCCGGCCAAAGTGAGGGCCGGGGCAGGACATCCCGCCAAGAAAACCTTTCAGGCAATCCGCATCGAATTAAACCGGGAACTAACGGTGCTCACGAACTCCTTGGACGGGATGATCCGGAGGCTGGCTCCCGGCGGAAGGATCTGCGTCATCACATTCCACTCCCTGGAGGACCGGATCGTGAAGCAGAACTTCCGGAGAAACGAATCGCCGTGCATCTGTCCGCCGGGACTTCCGGTGTGCATGTGCGGCAGGAGATCGCTGGGAACGGTGATCACGAAAAAGCCGATTCTTCCCTCGGAGGAAGAGCAGAGGAAAAATTCGAGATCGAAGAGCGCGAAACTGCGGATCTTCGAGCGTAATGAGGAGAGAGCGGAAGCAGGAACCTGAAAATCCTGCGCGAAAACCGCAACGGGGTATCAAAAATGAAGACAACGAAAAATCAGAAGGCGACAAAAGACATGTTACGACGTTCCGGTTACGTGACGGACAACCTTGCGAGAGCACAGGCCGAGCCCGCGTACCGTCCGGAAGTCGAGACGCGGCCCGCGCGCAAGCGCCGTACCGCTTCCCAGAGCGCGCCTTTGATCGGCATTCGAAAGAGTATGGGATTCTGGGCTTGCACGGTTATGCTTGCCTGTTTGGCAATTATCCTGTATAATGCAGTGGTGTTTGCCAATGTACATGCGAAGACCAACGAGCTTGATCGCGAGATCACGGCGCTCACCAACGAGTACGCGAACCTGACCCGCACCAACGACGAGGCGGAGCAGGCCATCGCCTCCAGCGTCGACATCAATCATGTGTACGAGGTTGCTGTCGGACAGTACGGCATGGTGTATCCGCGCGACAATGAGATCGTGGCATTTGCATATCGGGGTGAGGGCTATGTACGGCAGTATTCGCCGGTGGCCGAAGAGGAGAAACCGGAAGAGTCGGTGTTAGAGCGGATCCTCGGCAAGATTATGAGATAAGAGCAGATTCACCCGGCAAGGAGCAGCATTTTTCGTGTTGCTCCTTGACGTGCGTGTTACGAACCGTAACGGAGAAGTCCCATGAGCAGGAAACGAGTCAGTATACGTAATATTTTCACGACCCCGAACCATCAGGCTCGGGTTTTGCTCGTGATGGGCGTAATGGTCGCGTTCCTGCTTGTTTTGATTGGCAGGATCGCCTACTGGCAGCACAAGATGGGCTCCCGGTATCAGAATGCGATCCAGGACCAGGGCTACAACTCCTCGGTGGGCGCCACCATCCCGTTCCAGCGCGGCACCATCACGGACCGAAACGGAACGGAGCTGGCGGTCAGCACGAAGACCTACAACGTCATCCTGGACCCGAAGGTCATCAAGTCGAAGGACTCCTACATGAAGTACACGTTTGCCGCGCTGCAGAAGGCGTTCGGCACGACGCAGGAGGAATTTGACAAAGCGATGGAGCAGAAGAACAGCAACTACTACGTGCTCTATCGCAAACAGCCCTACGAGAGTATCGCGGAGTTCAAGCGCCTGCAGGTCAACACGGACACGGAAGACCACAAGTTCATCAAGGGCGTGTGGTTTGAGACGGAGTACGAGCGGTCGTACCCCTATAAGAGTCTCGCGTCCCATGTCATCGGCTTTGTCAACGAGGGCAACGTCGGCACCTGGGGCATCGAGCAGCAGTACAACTCCTACCTGAATGGTACGGACGGCCGTGTGGCCGGCTACTACGACAGCGACCTCAATCTGATCACCAACACCTGGGAAGCGGTGCCCGGAAACACCATCGTCTCCACGATCGATGTCTTCGTGCAGCAGAAGGTTGAGAACCGCATCGCGGAGCTTCTGAATACCTATAAAGTGAAAAATGTCGGCGTCATCGTGATGGACGCGAACAACGGCGAGATCGTCGCAATGGCATCGAATGCAGGATACGACCTGAACAACCCTCGGGAGCTCCCGGAGCTTCTGGACGAGAACGGGGAGCCGGTGGAGCGGACCTCGGAGGAGAAACTGGCGGCACTCAACAAGATGTGGCGCAATTTCTGCATCAGCGATACCTATGAGCCCGGTTCCACCTTCAAGTGCCTTACCGTCGCAGCGGCTCTGGAGGAAAATGCGATCACGCAGGATTCCACCTACACATGCCACAAGACGGTGACGATCCACGGGATCAAGGTTCCCTGTTACAGTTCCCACGGAACCATCACGCTGACCGAAGCGCTGATGAAATCCTGCAACATGGCGTTGATCGACATTGCAGGAAAGCTCGGAAAGAGCGTGTTCCGCTATTATCAGACGCATTTCGGCCTGGGAAACAAGACGGGAATCGACCTTCCCGGCGAGGCGGTCGGCGTTTTGATGGATGAGACGAAGATCAATGATGTGGAGCTCGCGACCTTAAGTTTCGGTCAGGGCTTTAACGTGACCATGACGCAGATGGCGGCGGCGTATGCCTCCGTTGTCAACGGCGGATACTATTACCAGCCCCATGTTGTGCGCCAGATCTTAAACGCCGAGGGCGCGACCGTCTACGACGCGTCCAACCTTCTGGTGAGAAAGACCGTGAGCGCCGAGACCAGCGAGTTCATGCGCAATGCGACGTACATGACCGTCAAGGCCGGTACGGCGACGCCCGCCAAGGTGGAGGGGTATCTCGTGGGAGGTAAGACCGGAACGGCACAGAAACTTCCCCGCAAGGATTACAAGTATGTTGTTTCCTTTATCGGAAGCGTTCCTGCGAACAATCCGCAGTATATCATCTACGTGGTGGTCGACGAGGTCGACGACGCAAAATTGTACAACAGCAGCCGTCCGGCAACGGAGATGACGAGCAAGATCCTCGGTGACATTCTTCCGTATCTGCACGTGTATCCCGCCGGCGACATCAAATACGGTGTGGAGTACACCGGCATCATCGAGGACGATGAAGTGAACGAGGGCGGTGTTCCGGATCTCGAGAACCTGGAAACCAGCGACGAGAACACCCGGTCGTCCGGCAAGACAGAGTAAGAACAGTACGAAAGAGAGGATTTTCGGTATGGAAATCGGCAGAAATATTTTGATCATCGGAGCGGGCAAGAGCGGTATCGCCGCCTGCAACCTTCTGACGGAGGAGGCTTCGGAGTCAAAACTTGTCCTCTATGACGCCGATCCGGCAAAGCCGGAAGACGACCTTCGCTCCAAACTCTCGGCAGCATTTTCCGGGGAGATCATCCTCGGGGATTTTCCGGAGGAACTGTACGAGCGGACCGATCTCGTCGTCATCAGTCCCGGCGTTCCGACCGATCTTCCCATGGTGCAGCGGCTCCGCGGCAACAACATCCCGATCTGGGGTGAGGTGGAGCTTGCATACCGCTACAGCCGCGGCAAACTGGTGGCTGTGACCGGAACAAACGGCAAGACAACCACGACGGCACTGACCGGCGAGATCATGAAGCAGGCGTTTGCCAACGTTGAGGTTGCCGGCAATATCGGTATCCCGTACACGGAGATCGTGAAGCAGACCACCGACGACGGCGTGACCGTTGCGGAGATGAGCAGCTTCCAGCTCGAGTCCATCGAGGAATTCCATCCGAACGTTTCCGTGATCTTAAATATCACGCCTGACCATCTGAACCGCCATCACACGATGGAGGCCTATGCGGAGGCGAAGTTCAACATCGCCCGCAACCAGACGCCCTCGGAGGTGTGCGTGCTCAACTATGAGGACGAGCGGCTTCGCGCCATGAGCGCAAACCTGCAGACGAAGATCCTGTGGTTCTCCTCGGGGCGCGTCTTAAAGCGCGGTCTGTATCTGCGCGGTGACAAGATCTGCTACAACGACGGCATGAACGAGATCGAGGTGATCGACGTTCATGAGATGAATATCATCGGCCGGCACAATTATGAAAATGCAATGGCTGCGATCGCAGCAGGCATCGCGCTGTCCGTGCCGATGGACCGCATTCGCGAGGCGCTTCGCACATTTGTCGCAGTGGCGCACCGCATCGAGTACACGGCGACGAAGAACGGCGTTGTGTATTACAACGACTCCAAGGGAACCAACCCCGACGCATCAATCCAGGCCGTTCGCGCCATGGACCGCAAGACGATCCTGATCGGCGGCGGATACGATAAGGGCTCGGAGTACGACACATGGATCCGTGAATTCCCGGGCAAGGTTCGCACACTTCTCCTCATGGGGCAGACGGCGGACAAGATCGAGGCGACGGCGCGGAGCATGGGCTTTACGGACATCATTCGCGTGAATTCCATGCAGGAGGCTGTGGAATATGCACACGCGATCGCCAAGCCCGGCGAGGCGGTGCTTTTGTCCCCCTGCTGCGCAAGCTGGGGCATGTTCAAAAACTACGAGGAGCGCGGCGACCTGTTCAAGGCACTGGTCCGGGCACTCCCCGATTGATACGGCGAACAGGCGCGTTTCCGCCGCAGGAAAATGAAGGAGAGGAGGAGAGACCGGGATGGAACCGAGCGGATACCAGTATACGACCGACAAGCGAAAGCGGTACTATGACTACACGCTGTTGTTCATGGTGATCGCGCTCATGATGGTCGGAATCCTGATGATTGCGAGCATCAGCCCGTACAATGCCGCCAAATATCTCGGAAACTCCACATTTTATACATACCGGCAGATCCGTTACGTGGTTGTCGGAGTCGCGGGCATGATCGCGATTTCCCTTGTGGATTACCGCCTGTACGCCCTGGAGACGCCGAAGAAGAAAATTCCGCTGCTGCTGGTAGGGGCATACCTTGTCATCCTGGCGCTGGAAGTTGCGGTTATCGCAGTCGGTCGAACCGACTCCGAGTTGAGCGGTGCCGCCAACGGTGCATCCCGCTGGCTGGCCATCGGACCGTTAAAGCTGCAGCCGGGTGAATTTGCCAAGTTGTTTATGATCGTGATCGCGGCCTACGCCATGTGCAGGGTCAACACCTACCGGGGGCGCTTTAAGGCGCTCGCCGCAGTCTGCGTGCTGCTCGGCCTGGTGGGCGTGCTGGCGGCGAAGGAGAGTATGACCACAGGTATCATTCTCTTTGCGATCCTGGGCGGTTTGATCTTCGCCTGCTCGAAGAAGAAGTTTCTGTTTGTGGTGCTGCTTGCCGTCGGCATTTTCGCAGTTGTCCTGCTGGTCCGTTACGTGGACCACAACGGTGCGTCGGGCAGCTTCCGTTTCCGCCGTATCTACGAGTGGCGGCATCTGACGGATGAGAACAATGTGGGTCAGGTAAAGCAGGGCCTGTACGCGCTTTCCTCCGGCGGCCTGTTCGGCAAGGGCCTCGGGAACAGCGTTCAGAAGCTTGGGCACATCCCCGAGGTGCACACCGATATGATCTTTGCCTGCATCGTCGAGGAGCTCGGCCTTGTGGGCGGCACGGCGCTGATCATTTTGTTTCTGCTTTTGTTGTGGCGCATCGCCATCGTGGCGATCAATGCGCCGGATTTATACGGAACCCTCCTGTGCTACGGTGTTTTGATCCACATCGGGTTGCAGGTCTGCATCAATATCGCCGTTGTGACGGGAACGTTCCCCTCCACGGGTGTCACGCTTCCGTTCATCAGTTACGGCGGTTCCTCGCTCCTGGTGCTCTGCGCCGAGTGCGGCGTCGTTTTGAACGTATCGCGCAACATCGGATACCGTAAGCGCGTCATCCTGGCGGAGGAGGAGCCGAAGGAGGAGAGACCGAAGCGCTCCTTCGACGAGAGACCGCAGAAGCCGGCGAAGAAGTCCTTCGGCGGACTTCGCAAGGTCAAGGACGATCACAAGAGAAAGAAGCCGGAGAAGCGCGGCACGAAGAGCCGGACCCGGTCCGACCGCTACGACAAGGCGGAGCGGGATCTTCTGGAGGCCGAGGCGGCGGTGCGCAGAGACGAGACGCCGAATCTGACGCCCGGCGGCTATCGGATGGATGTCGTTTTAGGACAGCCGTCCCGGAAGGACGACGAGGGCGAGTGATCAGAAGAGGATAGGAGTTAAGTTCGGAAAATGACGGTCATTCAGACAGAAAAAAGAAGCACGAGATGGATCCGGCGGCTGGTGATCGTTGTTGTACTGGCAGTTATCGCGGCACTTGCATGGCGCTGGTTTCGGGATACCTACAGGATCAACCGGGAGACGGACGTGACCGTGACGATCATCGGATTTTCCGAGAGATACACGGAGGAGGAGATCCGCGACCATGTGCTGAGCCACTGGTACGACGAATACTCGGTTCTCGTCAAATTCATCTACCGCTACCGCAAGGTGGAGACGCTTCCGTTCCTGGAAAAAATCGATATCGAGGTCGGAGAGGGCAACAAGATCAAGATCACGGCGTACGAAAAGCCGCCGATCGCCTGCCTCTACGACATGGGATTTTATCTGTATTTTAACCGCGACGGAGAGATTGTATCGTCGCGAAAGAGCAATGTCGAGGAGCTTCCGGTGGTCACGGGACTCGAGTACACGAACCTGACGCTGTACCAGAAGTTCGCGACCCAGGACGACAAGCTGTTCGACGTTATTCTGGGGATCGTTTTCCAGCTGCAGAAGTACGAGCTGAAGATCGATGAGATCCGATTTGCGAAGGACGAGGCCGTCACGCTGATCATGTCGGGAAATGAGTACCGGCTCGGCGTTCGCCAGGCCTACGACGTGCAGATCGCGATGATCCCGGACGTTGCGGAATCGCTGGCAAAACGCAATACGGAGATGGGAAAGACCATCCGTTACGATGTCAATATGGAGCACGTCTTCGACAGCGATGACGAGTTTTATGCCAAAGAACTGGGGGAGGAACCGACCCCGACACCGCCCGCGGACGGTGATGCGTCAAAATAGTTCGAAAATGAGGCAAAACAGCACGGTTTTTCATGGCTTTTTGCCGCATTTTACGAAAAAATGCTTGCCTTTTTCGGCATTTGAATATATCATAGACGGTGGGTAATAGGAATATTATGCAAAAAGGAGGATACAACGTTGGTTGAAATCAAAGGAGAAGAGAACGAAGCTGCTGCTAAGATATTGGTGATCGGTGTCGGCGGCGCAGGCAACAACGCAGTGAACCGCATGATCGAAGAGGGAATCGTGGGCGTTGAGTTCGTTTGCGTCAACACGGATAAGCAGCATCTGAAGAACTGCAGAGCTCCTCAATGCATTCAGATAGGTGAGAAATTGACGAAGGGACTCGGTGCCGGTTCTCAGCCGGATGTCGGTGAGAAGGCTGCCGAGGAGAGCAAGGAAGAATTAACCCAGATCATCAAGGGTGCGGATATGGTTTTCGTAACCTGCGGTATGGGAGGCGGTACCGGTACCGGTGCAGCTCCCGTTGTTGCGCAGATTGCGAAGGAGATGGGCGTGCTCACGGTAGGTATCGTGACGAAGCCGTTCCGTTTCGAGGCGAAGCAGCGTATGGCGAATGCCCTCTCGGGTATCGAGCGTCTGCGCCAGGCGGTTGACACGTTGATCGTGATCCCGAATGACCGTCTCCTCGAGATCGTTGACCGCCGCACGACGATGCCGGAAGCTCTTCGCAAGGCCGACGAGGTTTTGCAGCAGGGTGTTCAGGGTATCACCGATCTCATCAACGCTCCCGCATTGATCAACCTCGACTTTGCTGACGTTGAGACTGTCATGAAGGACAAGGGCGTGGCCCACATCGGTATCGGTTACGGCTCCGGCGACGACAAGTGCATGGAGGCTGTGAAGCAGGCGACGACCTCGCCTCTTCTGGAGACCAATATCGAGGGCGCAAGCCATGTAATTCTGCATATCGCCGGTGCTGTCAGCCTGATCGAAGTCAACGAGGCGGCTACCTACGTACAGGAGCTTGCCGGTGACGAGGCGAACATAATCTTCGGTGCCATCTACGACGAGACGGCTCCGGATCAGTGCCGCATCACGGTTATCGCTACCGGACTGGAGGAGCATCCGAACACCTCCGCTTCCGGCGCTGCAAACCGTCAGGGATATGCACAGAAGAAGCAGCAGGCACAGCAGGGCGCTTACACCGGACTCGGTTTTGTAAACCGTCCGACGAACTCTGCGGCAGGTGCACCGGTTGCACAGACGAGACCGAACTACGCAGCTCCGTCGCAGCCTTCCTACGCAGCACCTTCCCAGCCGGCATACTCGGCTCCTGCACAGCCTTCCTACACCGCACCGGTGCAGCCGGAGCAGCAGGCTTACGCAGCTCCGACGTACTCCAAGCCCTCGGGCTCCGAGAACTCCACCGGCGGCATCAAGATTCCGGACTTCCTGCAGAAGAACAGAAAGTAAGCGGAATGGACCGCATTTTCCGACTGCGGAATGCGGCAAATGACTTTGTTCAAACTGCACAATTCTGACAACCGAACTTGTGCACTTTGATGATAGAGATTCTGATGCGCATTTGCTAAAATGAATCTGTAGTGAATTCACAACTTTATTCCTTAAGGAGGTAACTTTTCATGAAAAAGTTATTGAGAATTGCCCTTGCAGTTGCTCTTTGCGCTGTGATGGTAATCGGAGTTGCCCTTGCAGCTGATACCGATCTCGGCATCACCAGCAACGGCACGATTACCGAGCAGATAACGAACGCTCCCGAGGGTGCTAAACTTGTCATTACGGTTAAGTACACCCGTGCGCTTGACTGGCAGGGTAACCCCGGCTTTGCAGCCAGCAACTACGGTATCGGCGGACTCTGCATCAACGGCGGTTGGGAAGTAGACCCTGACTTTACGTGTACCTGCGGTGATTTCGGTCAGGATGCGAATGGCGTGGGTAATGAAGTTCCGCTTAACACGGTTGAGACGTTCAGCTTCGATCTCGACGCTGTCAAGAAGGCAGCTACCGGCGACATCAACCTCAATATCTACAACGGTTTTGAGATCGTTAAGGTTGTTATCCGTACGGCCGACAGCGGTGCTGCTAAGACCGCAGACACCACGACGGTGGTTCTGTTCGGTGCTGTTGCAGTTGTAGCTCTGGTTGCAGTTGTTGCATCCAAGAAGGCTCGCGCATAATCGAAAGAAGAATGCCGGAAGGGCTCCCGATGAGCGGGAGCCCTTTTTCTGTTTGTTTTGTTTGACTTTGCGGGCGGAGAGTGCTACACTAGTCCCGAAATTTTTTGTTTGCACGGGTTGTGCGAACCAAGTATTACAGGCCCCGGTTTTCGCGGGCGCAACGTGTCACGGAGGCAGAACATGTTCGCATGGTTTCTTGTCATTTGGATCATCCTGAACGGTCGCTTGACCTGGGAGGTTGTTACGATCGGCGTTGTGCTCTGCGTACTCCTCGGGCTTTTTTGTATGCGCTTTTTAGGGTATTCGCTTCGCGCGGAGCTTCGCCTGTTCGCGAAGATTCCGTGGATGATCCGCTATATCGTCGTTCTTTTGTCGGAGATCGTGAAGGCGAATTTCTGTGTCATGCGGCTGGTGCTTTCCAATAAGTACGAGCCGGAGCCGGTGCTGTTTACGTTCCGCACCAAGCTGGGAAGTCAGGCGGCAAAGGTTTTGCTCGCCAACTCCATTACGCTGACGCCGGGAACCATCACGGTAAAGCTTTCGGGTGACCGGTATGTTGTTCATGCCCTTGACCGGGAGATTGCGGAGGGCACGGAGAACAGCATTTTCCTGCAGATGATCTCGGAGGCGGAGGATACCGACCGGTCGGAAGGGAGCGGCGTATGACGATTTCCCAGGCGTATGATATTCTCTTCGGCGGCGCTGTGATCGCCTTTCTTCTGATTATGTTCGGGTGCCTGGTTCGCGCTATCCGCGGGCCGGAGATTGCGGACCGGATCGTGTCCGTCAACATGCTCGGCACCCTGACCATTATGATCATCTGCATTCTTTCCCTGTGGATGAAACAGAGTTATCTTTTGGATGTTGCGCTCATCTATGCGATGATCAGCTTCCTTGCGGTCGTCGTTCTGGTGCGCGTGTATCTCGGCGTGCATCGCGAGCATCTTCGCAAGCGCGGCCTCTCCGACAAGCCGGAGGGGATTCTTCGCGATGAGCCGGACGATGCCGGGGGAGAGGATTCCCCGGAGGACGGAGGTGCCAAATGATGGAGTGGCTTCGTCTGATCGTCGGCGGCATCTGCATTCTGGCGGGAATCGCCACGGCATTGATTGCGGTGTACGGTCTTTTCAAATTCAAATACGCGATGAATCGCATGCATGTGGCCGCAATGACCGACACGCTTTCGATTCTGATGGTTCTTCTCGGGCTTATTATCATCCGCGGTGCGTCCATGGATGCTTTAAAGCTCGCGCTGATCATTCTGTTCTTCTGGTTCGCAAGCCCTGTCTCGAGCCATCTTCTCGCCGGTCTTGAAGTGGAGATCAGCGACAAGCTCCGGGATAACTGCGAGATCGAAGAGGAGGAGCGAGGGGGTGATCGGTCATGACGAACGGTATCATTCTTTTGCTTGTCTCCTTCCTGATCGTCTGCGCCATCGCGGTCAGCTTTACCAAAAACCTTCTGGTGTCCGTCATCATTTACATGTCCTACAGCCTTGTGATGTCGGTCATCTGGATTTTCCTCGAATCCCCCGACCTTGCCATCACGGAGGCAGCCGTCGGCGCCGGAATCACCAGCGTTTTGTTCTTCGTAACGCTCCGAAAGATCGACGCCGTGGAGGAGCAGTCCGCAGAGGGCGGGGACGTCCCGGCGGATGGCACGGAAAATGCGGAATCCGCAGGAAACGCAGCATCGGAAACCGCAGCGCCTTCGGAAAATGCACCCGCGCAGGCTGATGCCGATCGGCCGCAGAGCAGGGGAGGTGAGCCGTCATGAGTCGATTGCGAAAAGACTACGAGCACACCAAAACGGCGCGGTTTGTGGCGTTTGTGCAGGGCGATGAGCCCCCGCGCGACGAGGACCGCACCGAGGAATGGCGCAGAAGAGTGGAGGAGCAGGCCGAGACGGACCGGGCGGCCAACGCAAGCTACCTCGAGCTCCCCGATACGGATCCCCAGGCGGACCGCAGACTGCTGCGCATGACGGGATTTCGGAGAATCCGCCGTTTTTACTATGTGATCGCAATGATCATGTGCCTGATGATCATCGGCATGCTGATCTTAAATGTCGCTTACATGCCGCCGTTCGGAAGCGAGGACGCGCCTGCGAACAATGAGGTTTCGGAGCGCTATCTCGAGAAGGGCGGAGAGGAGACCGGCGTCGTGAATACGGTCACCGGTATGATCCTGCAATACCGTGCGTTCGATACCTTCGGGGAGACCAACGTGCTGTTCATCGGTGCCTGCACGGTCATCATTCTTCTTTTGCACCGTGAGGGCGAGGAGGACAAGCGCCGCCACCATGAGGAGAGCGTCTCGGACAACGGCGATGCCTCGGAGTGGACCCGCGTCACCTATTCGCCCGAGTACGACCGCAAGGGTGACGTGATCCTGCAGACTATCGCAAAACTGGTGGTCCCGATGATCTTTCTGTTCGGACTTTACATCCTTTTGAACGGGCATTTGTCGCCGGGAGGCGGCTTCTCGGGAGGCGCTGTTTTAGGCGCGGGGCTGATCCTGTATAACCAGGCCTTCGGATTTCGCCGCACGGAGCGCTTCTTCGACGAGAAGATCTACGATATCATCAAGGTGGGCTCGCTGTGCCTCTACGCGATGATCATCGCCTACTATCTGTTTACGGGCGCCAACGGCATCAAGTCGATCGTTCCGCTGGGGACGCTCGGCACAATCCTGAGCTCGGGATTGATCCTGCCGATCAACCTGCTGGTCGGGTTGGAGGTTGCCTGCACGATGTATGCATTTTACGCATTGTTCCGCAAGGGAAGCTTTTGATACACGGAGGACACCATGCTTTCGGAATTGACGGAAAATTACCTGGCGGTTGTCTCGATGGTCCTGTTCGGCATCGGGTTCGGAAATCTGCTGATCCAGAAGAACCTGATCAAGAAGATCATCGGTCTCAACATCATGGACACCGCGGTTTATCTTTTTCTGGCATCGATGGGCTATATCTCGGGGCGTCTTGCGCCGATTACCGTGGACGGGGACACCAGCGCGTCGCGTTACATCAACCCGATCCCCAGCGGTCTGGTGCTCACGGGTATCGTGGTTTCCGTCAGCGTCACGGCCCTGATGCTGGCCCTTACGGTGCGGTTGTACCGCCGCTACCGGACACTGGACATTGACGCCATCACATTGATGGTACAGCGGGAACATCTGGAGTAATCTGAGTAACTTAGGAGTCGCACGAACATGGAGTGGATACGCAATTTTCCGTTCTTCGCCATTCTGCTGGCGATGGTCTCGGGACCGATCTCGTCGGTTCTGCCGGGACGACATGCACGCCGCGTAAGCTTCCTCGTCGTGATCACGTCGGGGCTTCTTTCGGTGTGCACTCTTGCGTATGTGCTCTACACGGGAGAGGCGTTCACGTATCAGATGGGCGCGTTCCCCGCGCCGTTCGGAAATGAGATCCGTGCGGGCGTTCTGGAGGCGGTGATGGCGACATTTTTCTGCCTCATCATGCTGTTGTCGCTGGTCGGCGGCTACCGCTTCACAGCCGTTGACATCGCGGAGGACCGGGAGAATCTGTTCTACATTCTCATTAACCTCCTGCTTGCATCGCTGCTGGCGCTCATCTACACAAACGACCTTTTCACGGGCTATGTCTTCATCGAGATCAACACCATCGCCGCCTGCGGCCTGATCATGATCCGCGGGTGGGGCCGAAACCTTTTGGCGGCGACAAAATACATGATCATGTCCCTTCTGGGCTCCGGTCTTTTGCTTATTTCGATCGCGGTTTTGTACGGCATCACGGGACATCTGTTGATGGGGCCAATGCACGGAGCGATCGTCGACATCGTGGAAAAGGGCACCTACACCGAGCCGCTGACGGTTGCGGTCGGATTGTTCTGCGTCGGTATCGCCATCAAATCGGCGCTGTTCCCGTTCCACTCGTGGCTGCCGGATGCCTACGGCTATTCGACGTGTTCCTCCAGCGCGATCTTGTCAAGTCTCGTGTCGAAGGGTTACATTTTCCTTCTGATCAAGTTTTTCTACCGCGTCATCGGGACGGACATCATCCATCAGATTCAGGTTGACGATGTGCTGTTCGTGTTCGGTATCGCGGGCATGATCTTCGGATCGGTGAGCGCGATTCAGCAGACCGACGTCGGACGAATGATCGCATTTTCCTCGGTCGCGCAGATCGGATATATCTACATGGGCTTCGGCCTGAACACCGAGGCCGGTATGATCGCCTCCATTTTCCACATTCTGGCGCATTCGGCCGGCAAATCCCTTTTGTTCGTGTCCCTGAACGGCCTTACCGGCGGAAACTGGGAAAATGCAAACTACCGGAAGCTGCGCGGCGCCGCGTACCGGAACCGGATCGCGGGCGTCGGATTTGCTGTGGGATCCCTGTCCATGGTCGGCATCCCGCTGCTGGCGGGATTTACATCGAAGGTATATTTTGCGCAGGCGGCCTTCGGTGTGAGCTCGACGACGAAACAGCTGGTGACGCTGGTTGCCCTGGCGGTAAGTACGATCTTAAACGCCATGTATTTCATCGGACAGACGATCAATATATACACACCGCTTCAGCGGACGGAAGGGCGCCCGCGGGTGGCGGTAGGCCGCGCGATGTGGACGGCAACGGTTTTGTTTGTTCTTTTGAACCTGCTGCTCGGCATCGGTTCGGAACCGATTTTTCGATGGATTGAGGAGGGGCTTCGGCTCTTCGGATAGGAGTGAGTTATGGGAGCTTGGTTGATACCGATGACAATCGTAACGCCGTTTCTCGGGGCGATGGCGGTTGCTTTTATAAAGCCGCTTCGCAGGTCGTTGCGTGCGCTTCATATTGCGGTCGGCGCGTTTGTTCTGGCGACGGCTCTATTGGCGCTTGTCACATCGCTTCAGGAGGAAGCGGAGACCGTATTGTTTGAGTTTCTTCCGAACGTGCCGCTTTACTTCCGCGCGGACAGTGTTGCGGTGACATTCACGCTCCTTACGGTCTGCATGTGGCTTTCCTCGACCGTATTCTCGTTTGAGTACCTTGCGCACGGCGAGAGAGAAGACCGTTACAACATTTTCTCGCTGCTTGCGCTGGCTGCCCTGATGGGCGTGTGCTTCTCGGGCAATCTGGTCACGACGTATCTTTTCTATGAGATGATGACGCTCGCGACGTTCCCTCTCGTCATGCATGAGCAGACGAAGGAGGCGATCTCCGCGGGCATGACATACCTGTATTACTCGCTGGCGGGCGCATTTTTGGGCCTCGTCGGAATCTTTTTCCTGTATGCATATTCGACACCCGGCAGCAGAGGCGCCGGCGGACGGCTGATGTATCGGGCGGGTGGCTTCTTAAGCCAGGCGATCACCGAATCGCAGAGCTCGGCACTTTTGGTTGCGGTGTTCCTCATGCTTGTGGGACTCGGCTCGAAGGCCGGTATGTTCCCGCTGCACGGATGGCTTCCAAAGGCGCATCCGGTGGCTCCGGCCCCGGCATCGGCGCTTCTGTCCGGCAACATCACAAAGATGGGCATTCTGTTCATCATCCGAATCGTATATTACTGCGTCGGCCCGCGTTTCATCGGTGGAACCTGGGCGCAGTACGCGCTGCTGACGCTTACGGTGCTCACCATTTTCCTCGGATCCATGCTTGCGTTCCGCGAGAAGGTGATGAAGAAACGCCTCGCGTACTCGACGGTGAGCCAGACATCCTACATTCTCGCCGGAATTTATATTCTCACAAACCCGACGGGATCGTTTTTGCATATTATCTTCCACTCGGTGATCAAGAACCTTCTGTTCCTCTGCGCCGGCGCCGTGATTGTCAAGACAGGCAAGACGAAGGTGGCGGAGTGGAAGGGCCTCGGTCGGCAAATGCCCTTCACCATGACCGCGTTCACAATCGGTGGTCTGGCGCTTGTGGGTATTCCGCCGCTCGCCGGATTTGTCAGCAAATGGCATATCGCAACGACGGCACTTGGGTCGGGAACACCGTATTTTTCGTATATCGTGCCGGTTATTTTGCTTGTCAGCGCGCTGCTGACGGCCGGCTATCTGATGGGACCCGCGGCGGACGCCTGGTTTGTCGCAAAAGCGCCTGAGCACGCCGAAGCGAAGGAGGCCGCTGAGGCGTCCGAAGCGGAAGTAGCGGAAGTTTCGGAAGTCGCAGCTGATGTGGCGGAAGCAACAGAAGAGAAGACGGAAAATGCACCCGCGCCCGATGCTACCGCAACATCCTCGAAGCGGGAGGCGGGGCTTCGCATCCTGATTCCGCTTGGGATTCTGGCCGCGGCAGCCATAGTGTTCGGTTTGTTCCCGAATCCGTTGGTGGAATTCTTCGAAGGTTTCTATCTGCCGAGTTACTGGCCGATGTAACAACGTTGTCCGAAAGGAGTCGACAACACGATGAGTGTCTATGTTCTCTTGATCCCGATCCTCCTGCCGATCATCGGCGGGGCGACGCTCGGGCTTTGCAGAGTTCAAAACCGGAAAGTGCGGGAGGGTATCGTCATGGCGATCGTCCTCCTTACTTCCGCATGTGTTGGCGCGATCCTTTTCCTGCGTCCGGAGGGCACAGCGACGGCGTTGATCCTCGCGGGCAGTCTGTCGGTCAAGTTTCACTTGGACGGCGCGTCCTGCGTGTTCGCGGCGCTTGTGGCGGTGCTCTGGCCGCTCGCGTCGTTGTATGCGTTTGAGTACATGGAGACGGAGGGGGATTCCAATGCATTTTTCGCATGGTACACGATGACGTACGGCGTCACCGTCGGAATCGCGTTTGCCGCCAACCTCATGACAATGTATATGTTCTACGAGATGCTCACGCTCGTGACCATCCCGTTGATGATGCACGGGCGAAGCTACAAGGCGATGCTCGCGACAAGAAAATACGTAAAATACTCCATCGGCGGCGCGGCGTTTGCCTTCATCGGATTTATCGCGATCGCGGTGTTCGGCGACACGCTTGATTTCCGCCTGGGCGGCGTCCTCACGCAGATCGGCGACAACCGCGTGATGCTGCAGATCGTGTACGGCATGACCGTCCTCGGCTTCGGTGTCAAGGCGGCAATCTTCCCGTTCCACGGATGGCTGCCGACCGCCTCGGTGGCACCGACGCCGGTTACGGCACTTTTGCATGCGGTGGCGGTCGTCAAGGCGGGTGCATTTGCCATCATGCGCGTGACGTACTACAGTTTCGGCACGGAATTTTTGTGCGGCACGTGGGTGCAGCACACGGTGACGATGTTCGCGGTCGTGACGATGGTCTACGGCGCGGTCAAGGCCGTGAAGGAGCAGGACTGCAAACGAAGGCTCGCGTACTCGACGGTGAGCAACCTCTCGTATATCATTTTTGCGGCGTCATTGATGACGGAGGCCGGGTTTTCTGCCGCGATGACGCACATGCTGTTCCACGGTCTGATGAAGATCACATTGTTCTACTGCATCGGCGCGGTCATGGTCAAGGCCGGAAAGCGCTATGTCTGGGAGATGGACGGAATGGGACGGCGGATGCCTCTTATTTTCATCGTATATACCGTGGCCGGAATCTCGCTGATCGGAATTCCGCCGATGGTCGGATTCATCAGCAAATGGTACATCGGTACCGCTGCGGTTGCCGACGGCGATCTCTTCGCCTACATCGGCCTTGCGGCGCTGATCCTCTCGGCGTTGTTGTCGGCGGCCTACATTCTTGAGGTCGTCGTTCGGGCGTGGATTCCGAGAAAGGATGCGGTGATCGAGGAGACGCAGATCCGGCATGTTGGACTGCATATGGCGGTTCCGCTGGTGATCCTTACGGCGATGGTTGTCATCTGCGGTATCCTCTCGACGCCGATCACGCAGTTCTTGGCGGATGTTGCGGCGGGACTTCGGTAGGAGAGAAAAGCAGGCACAGAAAGGAGCGAACGGATGGAGGGCAATACGATATTATTGTCGTTCGTGCTGCTTCCCCTGGCGGGGGGGCTTGTTTCGTGCGCTCTTTTGCAGGCGGGGAAAAAGCCCGGACGGAAGTGGGCGGAGCCGGTGGCGAAGGGCGTGCTTTACGCTGTTCTGACAGCGGTATTTGCGCTTTCCGTATGGTCTGTTGCCGTCGTGATCGACGGGACAGCGGAGTTGTGGCTTACCGTGCCCGATGTCTGCGGCGAGGGCCTTGAGTTCGAACTGGACGGCTTCCGCGCCGTGTACCTTACGGCGGCGAGCTTCGCATGGCTGACATCTACTGTATTTTACGGGTGGTACGGAAAGCACGATGCGGCTTCCGTCCGATACCAGGCGTTTACCATGGTGACCCTCTCGTGTACCTTAGGCGTGCTGATCTCCGCGGATCTGTTCACGTTGTTCATCTTCTTTGAGGGCATGTCTCTTGCGTCCTACGTGTGGGTTGCCCACGAGCGGACGGAGGAGGCCATCCGCGCCTCGAAGACGTACCTCACGGTTGCCGTTATCGGCGGCATGGTGCTTTTGATGGGCATTTTCCTTTTGCAGAAGCAGTCGTGGACGCTCTATCTGGACGGTCTTTCCTGGCAGTTCTACGAGAGCTTCGATCCGAAGACGTCCTGGGCGGCGGGGCTGTGCCTTCTGTTCGGCTTCGGCGCGAAGGCGGGCGCATGGCCCCTGCACATCTGGCTTCCGAAGGCCCATCCCGAGGCACCGGCGTCGGCGTCGGCGCTTCTCTCGGGAATTCTCACAAAGACCGGCGTATTCGGCATCTGTGCGGTGTGCGGACGGTATTTCCTCTTCCATGCGGGATGGGGAAGGCTCGTGTTCTGGATCGGCGTGGTCACGATGCTGGTCGGGGCGTTGCGGGCCCTCGGTTCCATCGACATCAAGCACATGCTGGCGTGCTCCTCGGTTTCCCAGATCGGATTTATCCTTGTGGGCGTGGGCATCGCGGGGGTGATGACGTCGCAAAATTCCATGGCTGTCACGGGCAGCGTTCTCCACATGCTGAACCACTCGGCCTTTAAGCTGATCCTGTTTTTGTGTGCCGGCATCGCCGTTCACCGGGTTCACACCAGGGATCTCAACAAGCTTCGCGGCTTCGGCCGGAACCGGTACGGCTTTCTGATTCTGGTTCTTATCGCTTCCCTGGGAATCGCCGGAATTCCGGGATTTTCCGGGTATGTCTCGAAGACACTGCTCCACGAGTCCATCGTGGAGGCGTACCATATGACGGGCCTTGTGTCCTTCAAGGTTGCGGAGTATCTCTTCCTGTTTGCGGGCGGATGTACCCTGGCCTACATGACGAAACTGTTCCTCGTTCTGTTCGTGCGAAAGCCCTCTCCGGAGGTTTTAGCGGCGGAGGAGGGAGAGGGCGCGAAGGATTCCCCGAGGGCGAGCATGGTGCTTCTGGGGATCACCGCAGCGCTCATCTTCGTGGGCGGCGTGCTGCCGGAGATCACGATGATCCCCGTCGGCCGGTTTGCGTCCGTGATCATGCCGTACGGAACCATGCGGCATATTCCCGAGTTCTTCGGATGGGAGAGCCTTGAGGGGGCTTTGATCACGCTGGTTTCAGGAACGGTGATCTTCTTTGCGGAGCGCGCGTTGGTGTCCCGCAAATGGGTGCCTCTTACGGAGACGCCGGAGTATGTCGACCGGATGGAGAAGCTTCCGACGCTTGAGGAAAATGTGTACCGCCCGCTGTTGTTTACGGTGGCGCCCGCCGTGTTCGGCACGCTTTGCAGCGCCCTGGAGGACGGGGTTGTGTTGTTTGCCAAGGGCGTGTTTATGTTCTCTAAGGCAATCCTTGTCGTGTTTGACAAGGTGGTCGATGCGGGGCTTCTGCTGCTTCGAAGAACCGCCTTAAAGCCTGTGTGTGAGCAGCGAAGTATCACCCTGGGTGAGGCCGTGTGCAATCCCATCGGGCATGTCGGCAACGGATTCCGGCGCCTGTGGAACGTCACCTTCGGGCGCAAAAAACCGAAGGACGGCGACTGCGTCGCGGCGGTCAACCATGCAAGGGAGACCCTCGGGGAGACCGTCAAACTGGTGTCCCGCAGCCTTTCCTACGGCCTGATGGCGTTCTGTATCGGCCTTTTGGTACTGTTGACGTACCTGTTGTGGAGCTTTTTGTATTGACACGTTTGATGATAAGGGGAATCCCGGAATCGGGGGTTTCCCTTATTTTCCGTATTCGGGTGTAAATTTTCCTTGTGCAGCGCGGCTGCATGGGGTATAATCAATTCTGTATGCGGCTGCGGCGGTCCCGCGCCGGAATCGGAGGTTAGAGTATGGCAATCAGAATCGACGGAAAAGTGATTTCCACGGAGATCAAGGACGAATTGAAGGCGCACGTTGCGGAGCTTGCTGCGGCAGGGAAGGAGATCTGCCTCGCAGTGATCCAGGTCGGCAACGACAAGGCCTCGACGGTCTACGTGTCCAATAAGAAAAAGGCTTGTGAATATATCGGGATCAAATCCCTGGCATATGAGCTTCCCGAGGAGACAACCACGGAGGAGCTCCTGGCAATCATCGAGGACTTGAACGCCCGCGCGGATGTGAACGGCATCCTCGTGCAGCTGCCTGTTCCGAAGCACATCGACGAGGAGAAGATCCTTCTCGCGATCTCGCCCGACAAGGACGTGGACGGTTTCCATCCCGTGAGTGTCGGACGGCTGAATATCGGGCAGAAGGGTTTCCGCTCCTGTACGCCGGCAGGTGTGATCCAGCTTTTGAAGCGCACCGGCATCGCCATCGACGGCAAAGAGTGCGTTGTCATCGGCCGCAGTAATATCGTAGGAAAGCCCATGGCGGCCATGCTTTTGGCGGAGAACGGAACGGTCACGGTGTGCCATTCGCACACGAAAAATCTTGCCGAGGTGACGAAGCGCGCTGACATTCTCGTCGTGGCGATCGGCAAGCCGAAGATGATCACAGCGGAGTACGTGAAGGAAGGCGCGACGGTCATCGACGTCGGCATCCACCGGATGGACGACGGAAAGCTCTGCGGTGACGTGGATTTTGAGAGCGTGGAACCGGTTGCGGGTGCCATCACCCCGGTGCCCGGCGGCGTCGGTCCGATGACGATCGCGATGCTGATGTACAACTGTGTGGCATCGGCGGAGATGAACGAGTAAAGAGGTCCGGATGAGAGTATATTTTGTTTCGCTGGGATGCGATAAAAACCTCGTGGACAGCGAGGTGATGCTCGGGCTGTTGCAGGAGGCAGGGCATACGCTTGCGGAGGACGTGGCGGACGCGGATGCCGCGGTGGTCAACACGTGCTGCTTCATCGGCGACGCGAAGGAGGAGAGCATCAACACGATCCTTGCCCTCGCGGAGCACCGCTCGGGAGGGAAACTTCAGAGGCTGGTGGTCACGGGATGCCTGGCACAGCGCTATGCAGCCGAGATCCGGGACCAGATTCCCGAGGTTGACGCGATTCTGGGCACGGCCTCCTACGAGGATATCGTAGCGGCTCTGACGGCGGGGGAGGAGTATGAATCCCTGCGGCCGCTCACCTATCTGCCGAGTCCGGAGACGCCCCGCGCGATCACGGCCGGCAACTATGTTTCGTACTTAAAGATTGCAGAGGGCTGCGACAAATGCTGCACCTACTGCATCATTCCGAAGATCCGCGGCCCCTACCGGTCGTTCCCGATGGAGCGGCTTGTTGCGGAGGCAGCAAGGCTGGCGGCGAACGGCACGAGGGAACTGATCCTCGTGGCGCAGGAGACAACGCGCTACGGCATTGACCTATACGGGGAGAAGAAACTCGCGGAGCTTGTGCGGCGCCTTGCGCAGATCGAGGGCATCTCCTGGATCCGCATCTTATATTGCTATCCCGAGGAGATCGATGATTCGCTGATCCGCGTTTTAGCGGAGGAGCCGAAGGTCTGCCGGTATCTCGATATGCCGATCCAGCATGCATCGGACGGAATCCTGAAGCGGATGGGACGGCAGACGACCCGCGCGGACATCGAGGCCACGGTCGCCAGACTTCGAAAGGAAGTGCCCGGCATCGTGCTTCGGACGACGCTGATCACGGGCTTCCCCGGCGAGACCGAGGAGGATTTTGCGCAGATGTACGACTTCGTGGAGAAGATGCATTTCGAGCGTCTCGGATGCTTTGCCTACTCGAAGGAGGAGGGCACGGCGGCTGCGAAGATGAAGGGCCAGATTCCCAAACGCGTGAAAGAGCGAAGGAAAAATGCAATTATGCGGCTGCAAAGAGAGATTTGCGGCAGATACGGCAGAAGTCTTGTGGGCCGGACGGTTCCGGTGATCACGGACGGTTTTCTGCCGGAGGACGGGGTGTTCACGGGCCGGACGGCCGGGGACGCGCCCACGGTTGACGGGGCTGTATTTTTCGAAGGCCCGTCGTCCCTGTTGTCCGGGGACATCGTTTCCGTGCGGATCACGGGAGCGGGCGAATATGATTTGACCGGTGAGGTGGTAAACGAATGATTAAGATGAACCTACCCAACAGGATTACGTTGATCCGGGTCTTCATGATCCCGGTTTTCGTCGTTCTTCTGATGCTGAAGGATTGCCTTCCGTACTACAATTTCATCGCGCTGGCGGTGTTTGCGACGGCAAGTTTTACGGATTTCCTGGACGGACACATTGCGCGCAAGTACAACCTTGTGACAACCTTCGGAAAATTCATGGATCCTCTGGCGGACAAGATCCTCGTCAGCACGGCTCTCATCCTGCTGATCGAGTTTGAGAAGATTCCCGCGGTGGTCGTAGCCGTCATTTTAGCGCGCGAGTTCATCATCAGCGGATTCCGCCTGATCGCCTGCGACAAGGGCGTGGTGCTGGCAGCCGGATATCTGGGGAAGATCAAGACCTTTGCCCAGATGCTCATGTGCTGCTTCATGCTCTTTACGGCAAATGAGGAGTACAATAAGTTTCTGTTCTTCCGTATCATCGACATTGTGGGCAAGATCTTTATGTGGTTTGCCCTGCTGATGACGGTGGTGTCTCTGGTGGACTACCTGTGGAAGAACATCGATGTTCTGCGTGACGACAAGGAGAAAAAGAGCCAGTCATGAAGACGGTGATCGTGATCGGCGGGGGAGCCGCCGGCATGATGGCGGCGATCGGTGCGGCCCGCGAGGGTGCGTCGGTCACGCTGTTGGAGAAAAATGAAAAGCTCGGCAAGAAGATTTACATCACCGGCAAGGGACGCTGCAACTTAACGAACGCCTGCGATCTGCAGGAGTTTTCGGAGCATGTCGTCACGAACCGGCGATTCTTGTTGAGTGCCCTGCACGGGTTTGACAATACGGCGACCATGGAGTTTTTCGAGGAGCTGGGCATGCCGGTGAAGACGGAGCGCGGAAAGCGCGTCTTCCCCGTGTCCGACAAGGCTTCGGACGTCATCCGAGCGCTGGAGCGCGAGTGCCGCCGCTTAGGCGTTACCGTTCGTCTTCACGCGGAGGTGAAGGGGCTTCGCACCGAAGCGCTTCCCGCCGCAGCGGACGCGGAAGAGCCGGGAGCGGGCGGAAGATCCAAAAAGTCGAAGAAGCCGCAGGCGACCTGCGTTGTGACCGGAGTCCGGCTGTCGGACGGCACGGAGCTGGCGGCGGATGCGGTTATTCTTGCCACCGGAGGTCTGTCATATCCGACGACGGGATCCACCGGGGACGGCTATCGTATGGCCGGAAAACTCGGACACGGCGTGACGAGGCTTGTGCCGTCGTTGGTATCGCTGACGGCGAAGGAGTCCTGCTGTGCGGAGCTGGCGGGGCTTACCCTTAAGAATGTTTCGGTAAAATTTTACGATAAAACGGGGAAACTCCTGCGGGAGGACTTCGGAGAGCTTTTGTTTACCCACCGCGGGATCAGCGGACCGGTGGTGCTGACGGCCACTGCATTTTGCGCGGACGCCCTTGCGGGCGGCACGGCGGTGATCGACACGAAGCCGGCGCTTTCCGAGGAACAGCTGCAGGCCCGGCTTCTGCGGGAGCTCGAGGGCGGTAAAAGCAAGCAGATGAAAAATCTGATCGGCGTTTTGGTGCCGGCAGCGCTCGGGGAGGAGATGCTTACAAGAAGCGGCATCGACGGCTCGAGGACAGCCGGGAGCGTGACGAGAGAGGAGCGGCTCCGGCTGGCCGGGGAGTTGCGGCATTTTACGCTTGCGATCGACGGAATGGGCGGCTACAACGAGGCGGTGGTGACGAAGGGCGGCATCGAGGTCTCGGAAGTCAATCCGTCGACGATGGAGTCGCGGATCGCCAAGGGCTTGTTCCTTGCGGGCGAAGTGTTGGACGTGGATGCGACCACCGGCGGATTCAACCTGCAGATCGCATGGTCCACCGGCATGCTGGCCGGGCGGAAAGCCGCGCGGGAAGAGTGAACCGGCAAAAGAAACGGGAGGTAGGAAAATGGGAAGACAGATTGCCATTGACGGACCTGCGGGCGCAGGCAAGAGCACCATCGCGAGAAGCCTCGCGAAGAAGCTCGGATATATTTACGTGGACACGGGTGCGATGTACCGCGCCATGGCTTTGTATCTGCTGCGCAAAGGGATTGCGGCGGACGAGACAGAGAAGATCGAGGCCGCCTGCGGCGACGCCGACATCTCCATCGTATTTGCCGACGGCGAGCAGCAGGTTTTGCTGAACGGGGAAAATGTGAACGGCCTCATCCGCACGGAGGAGGTCGGCAACATGGCGAGCGCATCCTCCGTGAATCCGAAGGTACGCGCGAAGATGACCGAGCTGCAGCGCAAGCTGGGCGAGGATGCGGACGTCGTGATGGACGGCCGCGACATCGGCACGTTCGTGCTTCCGAAGGCGGACGTCAAGATATACCTGACAGCTTCCGTTGCGGAGCGCGCAAGACGGAGAGCGCTTGAGTACGAGCAGAAGGGAATGACGGTGGATGTCGGCAAGATTGCGGCGGACATCGAGGAGAGGGATTACCGCGACATGCACAGAGAGCACGCGCCGCTGCGCCAGGCGGAGGACGCGGTCCTGGTGGATTCCTCGGACATGACGATCGAGCAGGTTGAGGCGAGACTTTTGGAGCTGTGCAGCGCAAAGAAGGACGGCAAGAACGATTTTTTCGCGTGAGTGTCCCGGGCGGGGCACAGCGGAAGGTGATCGTCGCGAAGAGCGCGGGCTTTTGCTTCGGCGTGCAGCGGGCTGTGGACACGGTGTATAAGCTGAGCGAGGGAGAGCATGAGCCGGTGTATACCCTGGGACCGATCATTCATAACGAGCAGGTTGTCGCGGACCTTGCAGCGAGAGGCGTCTCCGTGCTGGAGAGTGCGGAGGACCTGGCGGGCGTGACCCGCGGAACCGTCGTGATCCGTTCCCACGGCGTCCCGAAATCCGTGGATGACCGGCTGCGGGAGATGGAGGCGGCGTCGGAGGGAAAACTCCGGGTTGTGGACGCGACCTGTCCGTTTGTAAAAAAAATTCATAAAATTGTTTACGAGAGGAGCCGCGCGGGAGCTCATATCATCCTCTGCGGCGACGAAAAGCACCCCGAGGTGCAGGGAATCACGGGATGGTGCGAAGGCGGCGCAACCGTTATTTCCACGCCTGAAGAGGCGCGAATTGCGGCATCGGAGGCGCGAGCGAAGGGGGAGACCGTTTGCCTCGCGGCTCAGACCACATTTCATTATACAAAATTCAAAGATATTGTTGAAATTTTTCGCGAAATGGGTTATAATGCCAGCGATAGTGCGGTTAATACTATCTGCAATGCCACGGAAGAGAGACAGACAGAAGCGCGTTCTCTGGCGAAAGCCTGCGACGCGATGGTCGTGATCGGCAGCGCAAGCAGTTCCAATACCCGCAAACTTTACGAGATTGCGGCGGAGGAATGCGCGAATACGTACTATGTGCAGTCGGTCAGAGATCTGGATCGGACACCTTTACACACGTTTCGTTGCGTCGGTATTACGGCAGGGGCATCTACCCCAAGAAAGATTATTGAGGAGGTTCATGAGATCATGGACAATATGGAATTTGACCAGATGCTGGAAGAATCGTTCAAAACAATACGAAACGGAGAGGTAGTCGAGGGCACGGTTATCGGTGTTAAGGAAGATGAGATCGCTTTGAATATCGGCTACAAGGCCGACGGAATCATCACCAAGTCGGAGTACTCCAGCCAGCCGATCGCAGATCTGCGCACGGCGGTAAAAGAGGGCGATACCCTTTCCGCAAAGGTGATCAAAGTCAATGACGGCGAGGGCCAGGTGCTCTTGAGCCGCAGAAGACTCAACAGCGAGCGCACCAGCGCTTTGCTTCAGGAAGCATTTGAGCAGGGTACCGTGCTCACCGCGAAGGTTACCAACGTGGTGGACGGCGGCCTGAACGTAGTTGTGGACGACTGCCGCGTATTTATCCCGGCAAGCCTCGTCTCCGACGTATATGAGAAGGATCTGACGAAGTTCCAGGATCAGGAGATTGAGTTCCGTATCACGGAATACAATCCGAGAAAGAGACGCGTCATCGGCAACCGCAAGCAGCTGTTGCTGGAGCGCCGTAAGGAGAAGAGCGATGCGTTGATGGCTACGCTCAAGGAAGGCGACATCCTCGACGGTGTTGTGAAGAATGTCACCGAGTTCGGTGCTTTCGTTGACATCGGCGGTGTTGACGGACTTCTCCATGTATCCGAGATTTCCTGGGGCCGCATCGAGAATCCGAAGAAGCTCTTCAAGCCGGGCGACACCGTTCGCGTATTTGTCAAGAGCATCAACGGAACCAAGATCGCACTCAGCATGAAGTTTGAGGATCAGAATCCCTGGTATGACGCAGCAGAGCGCTTCGCTCCCGGAACCATCGTGACCGGCCGCGTTGCGAGAATGACGGCCTTCGGCGCTTTCGTTGAGATCGCAAAGGGCGTTGACGCATTGCTGCATGTATCGCAGATCTCCAGAAACCGTGTGGAGCAGCCTTCGGATGTTCTCTCGGTGGGTCAGGAGATCACCGCGAAGATTGTTGACTTCAATCCCGAGGATCACAAGATCAGCCTGAGCATCAAGGCGCTGACGGACAACACTGCAGAGGAGCCCGCTGAGGAGCCTGCAGAGGCCGAGGCAGAGGAAGCAAAGGCAGAGTCCGAAGAAGCTTAATCATGGATTCATGAAATGAGGGAACAGGAGCACATTGGGGTATCCCCATTGTGCTCTTTCTCATATCGGCGAAAACTGCGGAGCGCATGCATTTTTCGCAAAAGGAGCGCCGATTCATATAACCGGTTGGAGGAAAATAATGGAAGAAGCAATGGTTCGTGTGGCGCTGGACGCCATGGGCGGCGACAATGCGCCCGGAGAGATCATCAAGGGTGCCGTCGAGGCGCTTGCCCTTCACCCCGAGCTCCACGTGACGCTCGTGGGAAAGGAGGAGGTGGTGCGCGAGCATCTGGCGGCGTACACATACGATGCGTCCCGGATGGAAATCGTCAACGCCACGGAGGAGATTTCCTGCGACGAGCCGCCGGTGGAGGCGGTGCGCAAGAAGCGCGATTCCTCGCTCACGGTGGCACTTAATCTGGTTCGCCACAAGATCTGCGATGCCTTCGTATCCGCGGGCAGCACCGGCGCGATCCTTGCCGGAGGCCAGATCCTGGTCGGCCGCATCCGCGGCATCGAGAGAACGCCGCTGGCGCCGTTGATCCCCACCGCCACGGGAGCCGCACTCCTGATCGACTGCGGAGCCAACGTGGACGCGAGACCGTCGCAGCTCGTTCAGTATGCGATGATGGGGTCCATTTACATGGAGCATGTGGTCGGCGTGGCAAATCCCCGGGTCGGTATCGTGAACATCGGCACGGAGGAGGAAAAGGGAAATGCGCTCGTCAAGGAGACATATCCTCTTTTGAAGGCACTGCCGGGAATCAATTTCATCGGTAGCGTGGAGGCGCGGGACATCCCGAAGGGTGTTGCGGATGTCATCGTCACCGAGGCATTTGTCGGAAACGTCATCCTGAAGCTGTACGAGGGACTCGCGGGAACGCTTCTTGACAAGATCAAGGAGGGCATGCTCTCCACGGTCCGCAGTAAGGTCGGCGCAGCGCTGGTGAAGCCGGCGCTCAAGAAGACCCTCAAGAGCTTCAACACCTCCGAGTACGGCGGTGCTCCGATGCTCGGCTTAAACGGCCTCGTCGTGAAGATCCACGGAAACTCCACCGCCATGGAGACGAAAAATGCCCTCGCGCAGTGCATCGCCTTCCTCAAGGAGGATATCGGCGGAAAGATCCGGGAGCATTTGGCGACGGAGAAGAAGGAAGAACAGTAATCATCGGGTTACTCGGTGTTTGTATTATGTATACGGGAGAATACAGTCATGTTTGAACAGGTGACGGCAGTCATAGCGGAAACACTGCATGTCAGCCGGGAGTCCATCACCAGGGAGACGTGTTTCGTCGAGGATCTCGGTGCAGATTCGCTCGATATGTACCGGCTCTGGCTGGCATTGGAGGACGCCTATGACGCGGAGTTGCGTCCGGCGGAGGACATGAAGATCCGCACGGTCGGCGAACTGTGTGACCGGCTTAGGAAAAGTCTGTCCGAGGATATATAAGGCCCGGGACAGCGGGAGGGGGGCATTTTGCGCCTCCGGAAAGGTGCACGAATGAATGAGGAGACCCTGAACCTTATCGAGGAGAAGATCGGTTACCGGTTCGGCGATCGCTCGCTTCTGGTACTTGCGCTTACGCACAGCTCGTACGCCCACGAATCCGGACGGACGAAACGGGGCATGGTCTGCAACGAGCGTCTGGAGTTTCTGGGCGATGCGGTTTTGGAGCTGATGACCAGCGAGTATTTGTACGAGCATCACGGCGAGATGCCCGAGGGCAGACTTTCCAAGCTGCGCGCGAGCATTGTCTGTGAGCCGTCACTCGCAATCTGTGCCCGGGACATCGGACTCGGTGCGTTTCTTCGCCTCGGACACGGCGAGGAGATGACCGGAGGCCGCGAGAGGGACTCAATCCTGTCCGATGCCTTCGAGGCCGTGATCGGCGCCATCTACCTTGACGGCGGCGCGGAGCCGGCACGGGAGTTTGTCAGCCGGTTTGTGCTTGCGAACCTTCGTAACGATCAGCTCTTCGTCGACGCGAAGACGGTGCTTCAGGAGTTGTGCCAGCAAAAGTTTAAGAGCGAGCCGGTGTACGCCCTCGTGAAGGAGGACGGGCCCGCACATGCGAAAGAATTTACCATGTCCTGCACGGTGGACGGGAAGTTTGTCGAGACCGCAGCGGGACGTTCGAAAAAAAGCGCGGAGCAGGCCTGCGCGCAGCAGATGCTTCGGCGTCTGCAGGATACGGAGTGATCGCGATTACCACGAGACACAAAGGAGTGCGACATGTACTTAAAGAGCATTGAAGTCCATGGATTCAAGGCATTTGCCAACAAGATCCGGTTTGAATTTGACGGCGGCATCACGGGAATCGTGGGCCCGAACGGGAGCGGAAAGAGCAACGTTGCGGACGCCGTTCGCTGGGTTTTGGGCGAGCAGAGCGCCAAGCAGCTCCGCGGAAGCAGCATGCAGGACGTCATCTTCTCGGGAACGGAAGCCAGAAAACCCATGGGATTTGCTTATGTGTCGCTGACGCTTGACAACAGCGATCACAAGCTGCCGATCTCCTACGACGAGGTGACGGTGGCCCGCCGCGTGTACCGCTCGGGCGAGAGCGAATACCTGATCAACGGTGCGGAATGCCGTCTCCGCGACGTGCAGGAGCTCTTCTTCGACACCGGTATCGGCAAGGAGGGCTACTCCCTGATCGGCCAGGGCCAGATCGACAAGATCCTGAGCGGAAAGCCGGAGGAGCGCCGCGAGATCTTCGACGAGGCGGCCGGCATCACGAAAGTAAAAAAGCGGAAAATGCAGACGGAGAAGAATCTGGCGGAGGAACGCGCCAATCTTGCCCGTGTGAACGATATTATTGCCGAGATCGAGGGCCGTATCGAGCCCTTGGAGCGGCAGAGCGAGAAGGCCAGAAAATTCCTGGACCTTCGCGAGGAGCTGAAGGCCCGCGAAGTAAACCAGTTCCTGACGGAGTACGAGCGGAGCGAGAGCAGCCGCAAGGACCTGACGGAGCGTTTGGACATCGTGACGGAGGACTTAAATCGCGCGACGGCCGCCTACGAGGAGGCCCGCGAGGAGTACGACCGTCTTTTGAATACGCTTGAGAATCACCGCGAGGAGCTCTCGCGCGCGAAGGAGTATTGTGCCTCCAAGCGCGTCGAGGCCGAGAAGGGAAGCGGTGACCGCAATGTCTTAAAGGAGCAGATTGCATCCCTGTCACAGATGGCGCAGCAGTTTGCGGACCGCAGCGCCCGCCTGCGCGAGCAGGTCGGTGAGCGGGAGGAGGAGCTCGCGAAATACGACGAGACGCTGGAGTCGCTGGGCGCACAGCTGGACGAGCTGGCGGAGGCGAAGGACGCGGCCGAGGCACTTCTCTCGGGCATGAAGACACAGCTCACGGAGAAGCTCACCGAGGAGCAGGGACTTCGCGAGGCGCAGATCAAGGCCCTCGAGGAGGGCGCGGACCGCAAGGCCGAGATGGAGCGCAACAACACGCTGTTGGAGCAGTATTCCATCACCCGCGCGGAGGTGAATGCGAAGCTTCTTAAGTTCCGCACGGAGGCCGATGAGGCAAACCGGCAGATCGAGGAGGCGACAGCGGCATTAAAGGACGCCGTGAACCGCGTTGCGGACGCGACGGAGGCCAGGACAGCGAAGGAGGAGCGGGTGCGCGAGCTCACGTCCCTGATCGCCGAGGCTTCGGAGCATTGGGAACAGACGAAGAAGAAGGCCATCGAGGCGGCATCCCGGTTCGAGACGATGCGAAACCTCGTGGAGCGCTATGACGGATACGCGGGGACCGTTCGCCGCGTGATGGAGAAGAAGACGGATTTTCCGGGGATCCACGGTGTCGTTGCAGACATCATCGAGACGGAGGAGACCTACGAGACCGCGGTGGAGACCGCTCTGGGCGGCAACATTCAGAACGTTGTCGTGGACTCCGCTGAGACGGCGAAGCGGTTGATCGAGTACTTAAAGGACAACCGCCTGGGACGCGCCACATTCCTGCCCCTTAAGGAAATCCGCGCGAAGAAGGAAGAATTTGACAAAGCCGTGTTCAAAAAGCCCGGCGTGATCGGCGTTGCGTCCGAGCTTGTGAAGGCTGACGGGGAATACCGCGAGGCGATCGACTACCTGCTCGGAAGATTTTTAGTAGTGGACACGGTGGATCATGCCATCGCCATTTCCCGCGAGTATAAGCAGAAGCTTCGGCTGGTAACCCTCGAGGGCGAGTTGTTCGCACCGGGAGGCGCCATCTCCGGCGGTGCGTTCAAGAATAACAGCAATCTTTTAGGGCGGCGCAGGGAGGCTGAGGAGCTCGAGGCGGAGGCCGCGAAGACGAAGGCGGCTGCGGAAGCCTGCGAGAAGACGGTTGCGAAGTACCGCAAGGAGCGCGAGATCCTAAGGAACGAGGTCGAGCTGGCGCGCACGTCCCTGCAGGATTTGATGCTTGCGCAAAATACCGCCAAGATGAACCTGGACCATGTTCAGGAGCAAAACGGCGGTCTCATGGAACTTCGAAACGCCCTCGTACAGGAGGCTTCGGAGGCCGAGGCAGCGTGCGAGCGCATCAAGGAGAAAAACCGCGAGCTCACCGCACAGATGGAGGAGAGCGAGGAGAGCGCGAAGGCAAATCTTGCCCGCGCCGAGGAACTTCGCGCCGAGATCGAGACCCTTCGCGGAGCGGAGGACACGGCGAGCGCCGAGGCCGTCCGCACATTGACCGAATACAATGCACTCAAGCAGAGTGTGGAATACCGACGCGACTCCGGCGACCGCATGACCCGCGAGCTCGAAGGACTCCGAGAGGAGCTTCGCAGCGTCGAGGAGGGAAGCGCCGGCGCGCAGGAGCAGATCCGCCGCAAGGAGGTCCGCGTTCGCGAGCTCGAGGAGGAGCAGTGCGAGCTGCAGAAGGAGATCCAGGACACCGAGGCGCACATCGAATCGCTGTCGGCTCTGGCCGAGGAGATCACGAAGCGCAACCGCGACTTCTTCGAAAAACGCGAGTCGCTCTCCAAGGAGATGACGGCTCTCGACAAGGAGCAGTTCCGCCTGCAGAACCAGCGCGAGAAGATGGAGGAGCAGCTGGATTCCCAGACGCACTACATGTGGGAGGAGTATCAGCTCACCTACACGCAGGCGTGTGAGCTTCGCAACGACGAGTATGCAAACCCGACTTTGAACCGCAAGGCGGTTTACGAATTGAAGAACCGCATCCGCGATCTCGGAAACGTGAACGTGAATGCCATCGAGGAATACCGCGAGACCAAGGAACGCTTCGAGTTCTTAAACGGCCAGCGCGAGGACATCGTCGCCGCGGAGCAGACCCTCGTCGGCATCATCGAGGCGCTCGATACGGAGATGCGCAGACAGTTCGAGGAGACCTTCGCCGAGCTGAAGGTGCGGTTTGACCGCATTTTCCGCGAGCTCTTCGGAGGCGGAAAGACGTCGCTGTCGCTCATGGAGGACGAGGACGTTCTGGAGGCAGGCATTCTGGTGAACGCGCAGCCGCCGGGAAAGAAACTGCAGAACATGCTGCAGCTCTCCGGTGGTGAGAAGGCTCTCACGGCCATCGCTTTGTTGTTTGCGATCCTCGACCTCAAGCCGTCGCCGTTCTGTCTGTTGGACGAGATCGAGGCGGCCCTCGACGATTCCAACGTTTCGCGCTTCGCGCAGTACCTGCGCAAACTCTCGAACGAGACGCAGTTCATCGTCATCACGCACCGCCGCGGCACCATGGCGGCCGCCGATGCCCTATACGGCATCACCATGCAGGAGAAGGGCGTGTCGACCCTCGTCTCCGTCAATCTGATTGAAAACGAGTTGGACAAATAAGTTCGAAGGAGTATTTTTCGATGTTTTTTTGGAAGAAGAAAAAGGACGCAGCGTCGGAGGCGGAAGCGGAAAATGCAGACCTCTCCGAGGCTGTAGATACGGTTACGGAGGCCGCTTCGGATGTTGCCGGAGAGGCTTCGGAGGAGGCTTCGGAAGCTGCTTTTGAGGCATCTGCGGAGACTGTTTCGGAAGCGGCGGAAGAGTTCGGAGATGCGCCGGCTGAGGAGGCTTCGGAGGCCGAGACCGGGGAGGAGCCTGCAGCGGAACCGGAACAGAAGAAAAAAGGATTTTTCGCGAGACTGGTCGCCGGCATGAGCAAGACGAGAGCAAATCTCGCCGGAGGACTGCGCTCGCTGTTCGGCGGAAGCCGCATCGATGAGGATTTCTACGAAGAGCTCGAGGAGATCCTGATTATGGCGGACCTGGGCGTGGCCACCACGGGAGACATCCTCGAGGGGCTTCGCGCGAAGGTGAAGGAGCAGAAGATCAACGAGCCTGCCGCGTGCCGGCAGCTTTTGATGGACACGATCCGCGAGCAGATGACGGTGCCCGAGGATGCGTATGAGTTTGAGAACCGCCCGTCGGTCATCATGATGGTTGGCGTCAACGGCGTCGGCAAGACGACGACGGCCGGCAAGATCGCCGGCGCAATGAAGGCGGAGGGCAAGAAGGTTCTCCTGGCGGCGGCGGATACGTTCCGCGCGGCGGCGACGGAGCAGCTCACGGAGTGGTCCCACCGTGCCGGATGCGAGATCATCGCGGCGAAGGAGGGCGCAGACCCCGCGGCGGTCGTGTTTGACGCGGTAAATGCAGCAAAGGCCCGCAAGGCGGACGTTCTGATCTGCGATACGGCCGGCCGGCTTCACAACAAGAAAAATCTGATGGACGAGCTCGGAAAGATCAACCGTGTCATCGACCGTGAGTACCCGCAGGCGCACCGCGAGACCTTCGTTGTTCTGGATGCAACGACCGGTCAGAACGCTTTGGTGCAGGCGCGCGAGTTCAATGAGATCGCGGACATCACCGGCATCGTCATCACCAAGATGGACGGCACCGCAAAGGGCGGTATCGTCGTGGCGATCCAGAAGGAGCTCGGCATCCCCGTCAAATTCATCGGCGTGGGCGAGAAACTCGAGGATATGCAGCGCTTCGATCCGAACGCGTATGTGGACGCATTGTTCGCAACGGGGGACGAGGAGGCGTAGGACCGGGCGGCTTCCCTGCACGGGGATCGGCCGGAAAATGCAACACGGACAATCGGTGCAGCCGGAGCGGAAACGCTTCGGCTGTTTTTTGCGGTTTTTCGGATTTTTGTGCAAAAGTACTGATTATCGGACTTATCTTTTGATATTTTAACGAAGGAAACAGGGAAACTGCCCCGGATCCGGGGAAACCGGTAGAAAAAGAATGTGTGATTTCGGTGCTTCTGCGAATGGAAACGAAGCCGTTTCTGCGCTACGATATGGGTGTGAAAGCGGAGGGGAAAAGGATCCCCCGTGCAGACGAAAAAAACTTGCCGAAACACGATTTTGTGATTGACAAACGGGCCGAGGCAGTATATTATGGAAACAGAACAAATGTTCGGAAAGGCGGATTTTACGATGGCAACGGAAGAGAAGTTGAAGGCGCTTGAGGCAGCGATTGCGAAGCTGGAGAAGAACTACGGAAAGGGTGCCGTGATGAAGCTCGGCGAGCCGAGTTCGACGATGAGTATCGAGGCGGTTCCCACGGGATCGCTGAGTCTGGATATCGCCCTGGGAATCGGCGGTCTGCCGAAGGGGCGCGTGATTGAGATATACGGACCGGAGTCCAGCGGTAAGACGACGGTTGCGCTGCATGCCGTTGCGGAAGTGCAGAAGCGGGGCGGGATCGCCGGCTTCATCGACGCGGAGCATGCGTTGGATCCGACCTATGCCGCAGCGATCGGCGTGGATGTGGACAACCTCTACATCTCCCAGCCGGACGACGGCGAGCAGGCTCTGGAGATCACCGAGACGCTGGTGCGTTCCGGTGCGGTTGACATCGTGATCGTCGACTCCGTTGCCGCGCTTGTTCCGAAAGCGGAGATCGAGGGTGAGATGGGCGATTCCCATGTCGGTCTTCAGGCCCGCCTGATGTCGCAGGCACTCCGCAAGCTGACATCCATCATCAGCAAGTCGAATTGTATTGTCATCTTTATCAACCAGCTCCGTGAGAAGGTGGGCGTTATGTTCGGCAATCCCGAGACGACCACCGGCGGTCGCGCGCTCAAGTTCTATTCCTCCGTGCGTCTTGACGTTCGCAGGATCGAGACGATCAAGGCCGGCGGCGAAGCGGTTGGTAACCGCACCCGCATCAAGGTCGTGAAGAACAAGGTGGCTCCGCCGTTCAAGGAGGCGGAGTTCGATATCATGTTCGGCGAGGGCATCTCCAAGGAGGGTGATGTTCTGGATCTCGCCTGCAACTGCGATGTCGTGGCCAAGAGCGGTGCGTGGTTCGCATACCTCGGGGAGAAGATCGGCCAGGGCCGTGAGAATGCAAAGGCGTACCTCAAGGAGCATCCGGACGTATTCGCCGAGATCGAGGGCAAGGTTCGCGATAAGCTGATCGCGAAGCCGGCTTCGGCAGAGACCGGGGAGAAGGACGACTGATGTCGTGAAAAGCGCGTAAAGGACGGAACCGTGTATGAATGTGACCGATTTGACGCCGAAGGGGAAGAAGGCGTTGAACGTGTGGCTGGACGGGTGCAAGGCCGGCTTTCTGGAGAGCCGTGAGGTCTCTGCCTACGGGCTGGAGATCGGATCGGAAATCTCGAAGGAACGGTGGCAGAAGATCGTGGCGGATGTGATCCTGCCCCGGGGAAAGAAGAAGGCACTCTCGCTTCTCGAGCTGCAGGACCGCACGACGAAGGAGATGCACGACCGGCTTCTGATGGCCGATTATACCGAGGAGCAGGTGTGGGATATTATCGCCTACGTGGTCTCCTTCGGATATATTGACGAGCACCGGTATGCCTATCAATACATCAAAAACCATGCCCGTACGAAGAGCCGCAGGGAGATTACACAGGCGCTCCTTTTGAAGGGCGTCGAGCGCGATCTGATCGAGAGCGCGTACCGGCGGTATGCCGAGGAGTCCGGCGGAGCGGAGACCGATCCCACCGGGGGCGACGGAGGGCAGAGCAAGGGGTATTCCTCCGTGGAGGAGGATGCCGTGCGGAGATTCGTTGCGGCCCGTGTGAAGGGAACGGAGATCACGCAGGAGAAGCGGCGGAAAGTCTTCGGCGCATTGACGCGAAAGGGCTTTTCCTACGCGGCGATCCGAAGCGTTCTATCGGACTACCGTATCATTGATGCGGGGGACGAGATTGAGGCGGCGGAAGGCTGGTTTTAACTGTCGCTTAAGAATTGCATGGCACAGTGTCGAAAGCGTGCGTTTTTGCGGGCTTCGGCACTGTTTTTTTGTGCGTCTTTACCCGGATATTTGTGTTGCATTTTCGAGGGGTATACTATATAATGTTAAGCGGTGTAATTTGGTTTACCATTTTACCACCGATACTAAAGATTTCTGCTTGCCCGGTGCCCCGGCCGCTTTCTTTTTGTTCGGAGAGTTTCCCCTGCACAATGAGCGGCATGCAGTTAAAATGATACTAACGGAGGGCTGAACATGAGTAGTACAGCGAAACTGTCCGCAAGGGAACGAATCGCTTCCTTGCTGGACGCCAACAGTTTTGTTGAGATCGGTGCTCTTGTGACGAAGAGAAGCACGGATTTCAACCTGCAGCAGACGGACGCTCCCGGCGACGGTGTAATTACCGGCTACGGTGTGATCGATGACCGTCTGGTGTATGTGTACAGCCAGGATGCCGCTGTTTTGAACGGTACCCTCGGCGAGATGCACGCAAAGAAGATCGTGAACCTGTATCGCCTCGCCATCAAGACGGGTGCGCCGGTGATCGGTCTCGTCGATTGTGCGGGCTTGCGCCTTCAGGAGGCTTCCGATGCGCTTTCCGGTTTCGGACGTCTTTACAAGGCACAGTCGATGGCTTCCGGTGTGGTTCCGCAGATCACGGCCGTTTTCGGTAACTGCGGCGGCGGACTTGCCGTTTTGGCTGCCATGAGCGATTTCGTAGTGATGGAGAAGAACGACGCGAAGTTGTTTGTAAACGCTCCGAATGCGATCGCCGGCAACAACGAGGGCAAGTGCGATACGGCTTCGGCTGCATTTATGGCGGAGTCTGGCATGGTGGATGCCATCGGTGAAGACGAGGCGGACACGCTTGCGAAGGTTCGCGGGCTGGTTGCTGTACTGCCTTCCAATAACGAGGATGACGCGCAGGATGAGTGCACGGACGATCTCAACCGCGCGATGAACGATTTCAAGACGGAGGCCTGCGATCCGGCGGTAGCGCTTCGCGACCTTTCCGACAACGGTTTGTTCACGGAGATCAAGGCTGACTACGCTCCGGAGATGGTAACCGGTTTCATCCGCCTCAACGGCGCTACGATCGGTGTCATCGCAAACCGTACCGTGAAGCTTGACGACGCCGGCAAGAAGGCTGCTTCTTTTGACGCCGTTCTCACGACGAAGGGCTGCTACAAGGCAGAGAGCTTCGTAAAATTCTGTGACGCTTTCGGCATTTCCGTTCTGACCTTCACGAACGTGACGGGCTATGCGAACGGAGCGGCTGAGACGAAGAACATTGCGATCGCTGCGGGCAAGCTTGCATATGCATTTGCCGGCGCAACGGTTCCGAAGGTGAACGTGGTTGTCGGCAAGGCTTACGGCAGCGCGTATGTTACCATGAACTCCAAGTCCCTGGGCGCAGACCTTGAGTTTGCGGTTACGGGTTCGGAAATCGGCACGATGGATGCGACGCTTGCCGCACAGATCGTTTACGCCGATGAGCTTGCAGGTGCTGCGGACAAGGATGCCGCTCTCAAGGAGAAGGCTGCTTTGTACGGCGCAACCTACAACAGCTGCGAGAACGCTGCAAAGCGCGGTTATGTGGACGCCATCATCGACGCCGATGAGATGCGCGCGCAGATCGCTTATGCGTTCGAGATGCTTTGCACGAAGAAAGAGATCCGGCCGAATAAGAAGCACGGCACGGTATAAGCGAAGGAGGAACCTATGAGAGGATTACTATTCGCTGTGTCCGGTGAGGTTATCACGAGAGCCCTTGAGAATACGGTCATGGGTATCACGATCGTGTTCTGTATGCTCCTTTTGATTTCCTTCATCATCAGCCTCTTAAAGCTGGTCAACAAGATCGGCAAGAAGCCGGCGCCGCAGGTTGCAAAGCCTGTTGAGCCCGTTTCGGAGGAGACCGATGACACCGAGCTTGTTGCGGTTATTACAGCGGCAATCTATTCGTACGAACAGGCGATGGGAAATGATATCCCGGACGGCGGTCTGGTGGTTCGTTCCATCCGCAAAGTCAATAAATCTAAATGGCAGAATGCCTGAATCAGGAGGATAAAATGAAAAACTATACCATTACGGTTAACGGCAATGTTTATGAAGTAAGCGTAGAAGAGAGCGGTGCCGAGAGCACCCAGACCGCTTCGGCAGCTCCCAAGGCAGCTCCGAAGGCAGCTCCCAAGAAGGCGGCTCCCGCCGGCGCACAGGGCAGCGTAACGATCGCAGCTCCCATGATCGGTAAGATCCTTAAGGTTGTTGCCAATGTCGGCGCTTCCGTAAAGAAGGGTGATGTCCTCGTGGTTCTCGAGGCTATGAAGATGGAAAATGATATCGTTGCTCCGCAGGACGGTACCGTTGCCAGCATCAACGTTTCCGTCGGCCAGAGCGTAGAGCCCGGTGAAGTACTTGCAACAATGAACTGATTTCATAATTGTTACAACGAATAATCGGGAGGTTACGTATATGCAATACATTTGGGATACATTGGGAAACCTGGCAAAGTCCACGGCATTCGCTTCCCTTTCCTGGGGAAACCTGCTGATGATCTGTGTCGCCTTGTTTTTCATGTATTTGGCGATTGCCAAAGACTATGAACCTCTCCTTTTGGTACCGATTTCCTTCGGTATGCTTCTTGTAAACCTGTATCCGTCCATCATGGCGGAGCCGATTCCGCATGTATACACGTTCTACGATGCGAACGATGAGAAGATTGCGGAGATTAAGAACGAAGAGGTTACATTTTTCCAGTATGACAACGACAAAGTTGTCCGCTACTATTTCGACTACGACGCATTTGAAGAGGCGATCAACGAATATGACAGCGAGACCGTAAGCCTCTATCAGTCGGGTCAGATCAACAAAATTTACGAAAAATTCGACGCAGCCAAGAAGTCGGAGGATGAACTTCGCCTCGGGCAGGTGATCGTCATCTACACGGATGCCAACGGCAATGAGCTTCTTTCCTACGTAAAGAATCAGGGTGTGTGCAGCGACTATTCCTGCAGAGGAAGCGCACGCTGCGAGGACACCAAGCAGGCCGGCGGTCTGTTGTACTACTTCTTCCAGCTGGATGAGTGGGCAATCCTGCCGTGCTTGATCTTCATGGGTGTCGGCGCAATGACCGACTTCGGTCCTTTGATCGCCAACCCGAAGAGCTTCCTTCTGGGAGCTGCCGCTCAGATGGGTATCTTTACCGCGTATCTGATGGCAATCTTTATGGGCTTTAACGACAAGGCCGCTGCGGCGATCTCCATCATCGGCGGTGCCGACGGTCCTACGTCGATCTTCCTGGCCGGCAAGCTCGGTCAGACCAAGTACATGGGCGCGATCGCGGTTGCGGCTTACTCCTACATGTCGCTCGTGCCGATCATTCAGCCTCCGATCATGAAGCTCCTCACGACGAAGAAAGAGCGTCAGATCAAGATGGAGCAGCTTCGTCCGGTTTCCAAGCTGGAGAAGATCCTGTTCCCGATCATCGTTACGATCGTCGTTGTTGCACTGCTTCCGGACACGGCTCCGCTGGTTGGCTGCCTGATGCTCGGTAACATTTTCCGTGAGTCCGGCGTTGTTCGTCAGTTGCAGGAGACGGCTTCGAACGCGATGATGTACATCGTTGTTATCATCCTCGGTACGTCCGTAGGTGCAACGACCAGTGCAGAGGCGTTCTTAAAGCTCGATACGCTGAAGATCGTAGCTCTCGGCCTCATCGCATTTGCGGTAGGTACGGCAGCCGGCGTATTGTTCGGCAAGGTTATGTGTGCGGCTACACATGGCAAGATTAATCCGTTGATCGGTTCCGCGGGTGTTTCCGCAGTTCCGATGGCGGCTCGTGTTTCCCAGAAGGTCGGCGCGCAGGAGGATCCTTCGAACTTCCTGTTGATGCACGCGATGGGTCCGAACGTGGCAGGCGTTATCGGTACCGCAGTAGCGGCCGGTGTGTTCATGGCTGTGTTCGGTGTATAAGAAAGGAGATACTATGGCAGATCAGGTAAAAAAGCCGGTAAAGATTACAGAGACCATTTTGCGCGATGCGCATCAGTCTCTGATCGCTACAAGAATGCCTACGGAATTGATGCTTCCGATTGTCGACAAGATGGACAAGGTCGGTTATCACTCCGTAGAGTGCTGGGGTGGTGCTACGTTTGACGCGTGCCTCCGCTTCCTCAAGGAAGACCCGTGGGATCGTCTCCGCAAGTTGCGTGCAGGCTTCAAGAACACGAAGCTGCAGATGCTTTTCCGCGGACAGAACATCCTCGGTTACAACCACTACGCAGATGACGTAGTAGAGTATTTTGTACAGAAGTCCGTTGCAAACGGAATCGATATCATTCGTATTTTCGACTGCCTGAACGACCTTCGCAACCTTAAGACCGCGGTTGACGCGACCAAGAAGGAAGGCGGCCACGCACAGATCGCACTTTCCTACACGCTGGGTGATGCTTACACCCTCGAGTACTGGGAGAAAACCGCAAAGCAGATCGAGGAGATGGGCGCGGATTCCATCTGTATCAAGGATATGGCGGGCCTTCTGGTTCCGTACAAGGCAACCGAGCTTGTTTCGGCTTTGAAGGCCGGCAGCTCCCTGCCGATTCAGCTGCATACGCATTACACTTCCGGTGTGGCTTCCATGACGTACCTCAAGGCAGTAGAGGCAGGTTGCGATATCATCGACTGCGCTATGTCGCCTCTTGCACTCGGTACCAGCCAGCCGGCTACCGAGGTTATGGTTGAGACGTTCCGCGGAACGCCGTACGACTCCGGCCTCGATCAGAACCTTCTTGCAGAGATTGCTGAGTACTTCCGTCCTTACCGCGAGGAGTGCCTCAAGAACGGCCTTCTCAACCCGAAGGTTCTCGGCGTAAATATCAAGACCCTTATGTATCAGGTTCCCGGCGGTATGCTTAGTAACCTCGTATCCCAGCTCAAGGAAGCCGGTGCAGAGGATAAGTTCGAGGCAGTGCTTGAGGAAGTTCCGAGAGTTCGTAAGGACTTCGGTGAGCCGCCGTTGGTTACCCCGTCCTCGCAGATCGTCGGTACGCAGGCCGTGCTCAACGTTTTGCAGGGCGAGCGCTACAAGCTGGTAACGAAGGAGTCGAAGAAGATTCTCTCCGGTGAGTTCGGTCAGACCATCAAGCCCTTCAACCCCGAAGTTCAGAAGAAGTGCATCGGCGATGTAAAGCCGATCACCTGCCGTCCGGCCGATCTGATCGAGCCGCAGCTTCCGAAGTTCAAGGAGGAGTGCAAGCAGTGGATCCAGCAGGACGAGGACGTTCTGTCCTACGCACTGTTCCCGCAGGTTGCAACCGAGTTCTTCAAATATCGCCAGGCACAGCAGACCGGCGTGGATGTGACGAAGGCAGACGCTGCCACGAAGTCCTACCCGGTATAAGAATTCCAAAAGGCATCAAATACGGGCCCGCAGTTGATTGCTGCGGGTCCTTTTTGTGTGCCCGGAAAATCCGGCGCCGGTGTCGGCGCCGGGAGGCCGCGGCTTTTGCGGATCTGCCGGCGCAATTTGCTTTACGCACTGCGGAAAATGTAGTAAAATAGTCCTGCGCCCGGAGAATCGGGCGGAATTCTCGCCGGGCGAGAGGAGTTTTCGGTCTGCTGGATAGACTTTTCTCTCTCGCAATCGTAGAATGCAGTCAAAACAAAGGGGGAGGTCCTCGGTTATGGAAAAGAAAACACTTGGCTCTTTTTTGACTGCGCTTCGCAAGGCGAACGGGATGACACAGAAGGAGCTGGCAGACCGGCTGAACGTTTCGGACAAGGCGGTAAGCCGCTGGGAGAGGGACGAGAACTATCCGGATCTTGCATTGATTCCTGTGATTGCTGACATCTTCGGCGTGACATCGGATGAATTATTGCGCGGAGAGCGAAGTACAGGCGAGGCACCGAAATCGACGGAGCGGTCGGAACGGCAGATCCGGTATCTGGTGGAAAATGTGACATTTCGCTATATCGTAGGGTCACTGATCGCGGTTGCCGCAGTTATCTGCGGATTTATTCTGCAGCTAGTCTGTGAGAATAATATCGGCAATCTGGAACCGTCTGAGCGGGTACTTCGGGTGCTGACGACGACCATTATGTTCGGGGTGTGGATTGCCGCATGCCTGTTTGTCGGATTGTCGTACTGGTCTTCCCTGAGGAAGCTTTCGGCGGGAGAGGATTCGGAAGCGGCCGCAGCGGGAAAGAGAAAAATACGAACATTTTTCCTTCCGGAAGCCGTATTTTTGGTTGTGTTTTTCGTGCCTATGCTGGCAGTCGCGGACGGTAATCTTTCCTCATCTGATTTCGAGAGCGTATTTTTCCTGTTCCTGCTTCTTCTTGCGGTCGGATTACTGCTCATTTCCCCGCTTCCGAAGCGGTTGTGGAAACACTTTTGCAGTTACCGGCTGACGACGGAGAAGGCAAAACGGTGGTTCGTTCGAAAGACCGTGATTCTCTCTGCGTTATTCCTAGTTCTCTGGGTTGTTGCACTTTATGTTGGTGACGCAACCGGCGGAGCATTTTTCGGGCCCGGCAAATGGTTCTTCAGCAAGGAGAGCTTCTGCGATTATATGTCGGAAGTATCGGAAGACGAGGAGTACCTGTCGGAATCTGCCATGTGCTTCCGATTCTTCGGAGAGCCGAAGATTTACGAGCGGTGGCAGTCTGCTTCAACCCCGCGTCTTTCAGTGGATGAGTGGATAGAGTATGACGGGTTCGGGGTGTGGTCCGGTGACTTTATCCAGGGCTCCACATACCGCCTGAACGAGGACGGTCCCCGTTTTGTGTTTCGCAACATGAAGGTTGATACGGTGATTTTTGCAAGCAATCCGAGCATGCTTCCGATCCGGACGCTTACGACGATCGGGCGGGACATCGGATTTGCCGTCTGGGTGGTTTTGTGGTTTGCAATTCCGATCACTTGGGGTCTGCTTGTTTTGCGGGCGAGGAAGAAAGCCTCATTGATGGGAGACGAGGTAGCGGAGAAAGAGGAAAATGGCGATTTATCTTGACAATGCAGCTTCGATGCGGGCGAAGGCGGAGGCGTTAGCGGCGGCGATGCCGTTTATGGCGGAGCAGTTCGGCAATCCGTCCTCGCTGCACACTCCGGGGTTGACGGCGAAAAAGGCGATTCAGAAGGCGCGGGAGGACATTGCGACGTGCCTTTGGTGCAAGCCGAATGAAATCGTGTTCACCTCGGGCGGAACGGAGAGCGACAACCTTGCGATCAAGGGGTACTTCGAGGCCAACAGCGACCGCGGGAAGCACATCATCACAACCAACATCGAGCACCATGCGGTCAGCGGAAGCATCGCGTGGCTTCGCGCGCAGGGGGCGGAGGTGACGGTTCTTCCTGTGGACGGTGACGGGCTGGTCAGTGCCTCGCAGGTTGCGGCGGCCATCCGGCCGGACACGATCCTGATCGCGATCCAGTTTGCGAACAATGAGATCGGAACGATCCAGCCGGTCACGGAGATTGCGGCGGTTGCGAAGGAGAGAGGAATAGCATTTTTCACGGATGCGGTACAGGCGGTAGGACATGTTCCGTTTGCACTGGGAAGCTCCGAAGGAGCGGGCAAGCTTCCCGCGGGCGATACGCCGTACAATTATCTCGGGATCACGATGCTGGCGGCTTCCGCGCACAAGTTCGGCGGCCCGAAGGGAGTCGGTTTCCTCTTTGTGAGGGAAGGGACAAAGCTTGCGCCGATCCTGCACGGCGGACCGCAGGAGATGCGGCTTCGCGGCGGCACGGAAAATGTCCCGGGCATCGTGGGAACTGCGGCTGCGCTGGTGGCGTCCTGCAGGGAACTGCGGGAGTCGGCAAGGCGCGTGCGTGCTCTCGGGAATGCGATGATTGACCGGATTCTTGCGGAGATTCCCGATGCGATGGTAAACGGCAGCAGAACCAGCCGCCTTGCCGGGAATGTGAACGTTTCCTTCGCCGGAGTGGAAGCCGCGTCGGTTTTAGTGCTTATGGACATGGCGGGCATCGCCTGCTCCGGCGGCTCGGCGTGTACGTCGGCGTCGGGGGAGATTTCCCACGTGATCCGTGCGATCGGTGTCCCCGCGGAATATGAGAAGGGCACGATCCGCATGACCATATCGCCGGAGACGACACAGGCCGAGGTCGACGCGGCTGTGACCGCGCTGGCGGGCGTTGTCGCGAAGCTTCGTGCGGGAAGAAACTATTGAATTACAGCATAAAGAAACCCTCCTTGCCGGATGATGCGGTGAGGAGGGCATTTTTCGTTTCGGATGAAATATCAAAACCTGTGCAATTCCGGCTGACCGGCCTTGAAGGTTGCGTACTCGGTAAAACCGATTTCGCGGAGCATCGCCTCGGCGCGGTCGAAGTCGGCGGCGACATGCTCGGCGTAGTGGGCGTCGGAGCCTACGGTGATCAGCTTTCCTCCGAGCTCCTTGTAGCGGGCCGCGATGGCGGCGGAAGGGTTTGTCTCGGGGTAGTTGCGGCGGAGAGCGCCGGTGTTGATCTCCAGGCCGATGCCGCGGCGGATGATGGTGCGCAGGATCGCGTCGATCACGTCCGCAAGTTTACCCTTCCTCACGCGTCGGTTCTTCGGCACGTATCGGAGAATGTAATCGAGATGTCCGCAAACCTGAAAACCGTCGTAATGCTCCATGTTCCAAAGCTCCGCCTCCAGGTAGCGAAGAACGCCCTCGGTGCCCGTGCGCGTTTCCCAGTAGTCGGGATAGTACGGGTCGGTGTGGCACACGCAGTGCGTTGAGCCGATCACGAAGTCGAAGGGGTAGTTGCGAAGCAGTTCCTTGTAGTACCGACGGACCGGCTCAGCAACATCCGCCTCGTCGCGGAGGCCGAGCTCCACGCCGATGCGAAGGTCGATGCGGTCGCTCCATTCGTCGCGAAGTCTGGTAAGCTTCGCAAAATACTCCTCCGGATCGAACAGAAACAGTCCCTGGTCCATCGGAAAGAGCCAGTCCATGTGGTCGGTGATGCAATACATTGTAAGACCGCGGGAGACGGCGCTTCGCAGCATAGCCTCCGGTGCGGCATCACTGTCCGTGGAAAAGCTTGTGTGCGTATGGATGTCAGCAAGAATCATAGGAAAATCCTTTCAGCCTACTCCGTGACCAGAAGCTCCGCGTGCTCCGCGGGCTCCGCGACCAAAGAGTAGTTGGTGTAGTAAACGACAAAGCCGGGCTTGCCGCCGGCGGGCTTTTTCACATTTTTCTTCCGCAGGTAGTCGACTTCGACCTTTGCCTGCTCGCGCCTCTTTGAGTAAAATGCAGCCAGAGAGCCGGCAAGCTCGAACACCGCGTCCGGCACTTCGGCGTCGCCGCAGCGCAGCACGACGTGGGAACCGGGAACGCCCTTGGCGTGGAACCACCAGTCGTTGCCGGCGGCAAGGTGGTGGGTGAGCTCCTCGTTCTGGTAGTTGTTCTTACCGACGTAGATGTCAAAGCCTTCCGCCGTGCGGTAGTGGTACGGGCGGCTGGCGGGCTTCTTCGGCGCTTTCTTGGAGCTGCCGTCCCGGTGGAACTTAAGATATCCGTAGTCCGTGAGCTCCCTGCGGATGTCAGCAAGGTCGGCCTCGTCCTTTGCGTACTCCAAGGAGTCGCGGACGGACTCTAAGTGCGCCAGCTCCTCGCGGCTCTCGGCGATGTGCGCGGAGAGTGCCTCGCCGGTCCGCTTCAGCTTGCTGTAGCGCTCGTAGTAGCGTTTTGCATTATCCATGACGGAGAGCGTCTCGTCGAGCGGGATCGTGATCTCCTGATCGTCGTAGTAGTTGGTGCACGTGAAGGACTTCGAGCCCGAGACGGCGCTGTAGCCGTAGGTGGTCAGCAGCTCGCCGTAGATGCGGAAGCGGTCCTTTTTCTCCGTGTCGGCAAATTGTTTCTCCTGCAGATCGAGTTTCTTGGCAACACGCTCGACGGCGGTCTGCACGGTGCGGCGAAGCTCCGACGACTTCTGCCGGATGCGCGTCGCGGCCTCCTTGGTCTCATAGTAGTACAAAAGAAGCTCGCTCATGGAGGCGAAATCTTTTGCCTCACAGCGGTTGTAGTCCGTGTACACCGTAAGCGGCAGCGCGGCAAATTCCGCGGGAACCGAATCCTCCAGCACGCACATCGGCGAAAAATTTCCGTCTGCAATCAGGTCGCGCAGCTTCATAAACTCGGCGCCGAGACTTGCAAAGTCGGCGTCGGAGCATTCGGCAGTGTCATTTTTCGTATCCAGACCCGCGCGGTGCAAAAGCTCGTTGGCGATCACGGGGCTTACGCCGGTGACGGTGGTGTAGATTGCCCGCCGAAGATCCCCGGCGCAGGCGCGGATGCCTGCGGTGATCGCTTCCGCGGGATCGGACAGAAGAGAGAGCTTCTCGGCGGTCTTCGGGATGAAGTAGCTTCGGCCGGGAAGAACCTCGCGGACGGAGCTGACCATCTGGGAGACGCGCTTGATGCTGTCGATGATCGTGTCGGACTCATCGCAGAAAATGATGTTGGAATGCTTGCCCATCAACTCGATGATGAGGTTTTTTACCCGTGTATCGCCCATCTCGTCGAGGTGTTCGATCCGGATCCGGATGACGCGCTCCAGATCCGGCTGGTCGATGGAGAGAATGCGCGCGCTGCTTAAGTGCTTTCGCAAAAGCATGCAGAACGCAGGTGCCGTGAGGGGCGACGGCCGGTTGTCCGGGATCAGGCACGCCAGCGGCAGAGAAGCGCTCGCAGACAGGTGAAGCCGGTAGGTGTCATAGTTTTTTATCGTCAGTAAAAGCGCATCGGGCTCGGGCTGTGCGATCTTGGTGATCCGCCCTCCGACGAGCTTTTCTCGCCATTCATGTACGAGGCAGGCGACGGTGATTCCGTCCAGTGCCATGGGTATCTCCTCCGTGTCGTAAGACTCGCCGCGCGGGTGTGCGGCGCCAGCGGCAGACGCTGTGAAACAAGCCAAGTATAGCACAAATCGTTTGACATTGCCACGGGAAAAACATATAATGATTATGATTGATTTTTGATTGGAAGGCGCGATGGTGCGGGTGAATTTTCCGCTGTGTGGGGTCGTGCCGGAGAAAGAAAGCAGGACGTATGATTAACAAACTGGAACGCAAATTCGGCAAATACGCCATTCGCGGTTTGATGAAGTATCTGATGCTTCTCTACGGCGTCGGGCTGCTGGTATTTTTCTTAAGCCCGGGCTTTTATGCGGAGTGGCTGACACTGGATGTCGAGAAAGTCTTTTTTCACGGTCAGGTGTGGCGGCTTGTGACCTTTCTGATCCAGCCCATTGAGCAGGAGACGCAGCTGATCTTCGTGCTCATCTCCATGTACCTGTATTATTTTATCGGAAACATGCTGGAGATGAAGTGGGGAGCATTCCGCTTCAATCTGTTTTATTTTTCGGGAATTCTGCTGACCATCCTGGGCAGCATCATTACCTACTTTATGTACTACTTGATCGTGGGTGTCGGAATCTCGGTCGGTGCTTCTTTGGAGTACATCAACCTGGCCATGTTCTTCTCCTTTGCGGTGGAGTTCGGTGAGGTACAGCTGTTGCTGTTCTTCCTGATCCCCGTCAAGGTGAAATACCTGGGAATCTTCTACGGGGCATACTATGTATACCAGTTCGCCAAGGTTTACATTTATCTCGGACCGCAGGCGTTTTTGATGGTTGCGATCCCGTTCCTTGTGGGAATCGCCAACTTCCTGATATTCTGGTTCGCGACGAGAAAAGCGCGGCGCGCCAGACGGGCGACCATCGCGGATCTTCGCAGGCGCTACCAGTACATGCAGGGCATCCGCGCCGGCGAGCGCGAGGGCAGCGTGGTGAACACCGCGGGAACGAAGAAGGTAATTACCAAACATCGCTGCGCGGTGTGCGGCCGGACCGAGCTCGACGACGATATGCTGGAATTCCGGTTCTGCTCGAAGTGCGAGGGCGACTACGAATACTGCATGGATCATTTATACACGCATACCCATGTGAAGCGTGAGCCCGCGGGCGGCCTTGATGAGCAGCTCCGCAGGGAGATCGACGAAGAAGTAAAAAAGGATGATTCGGGAGACGATACGATAGGATGAGTGTAAAGAGTATTGAGCGCCGCCTCTGCTGCGGTTTCTATGATATGGCCTGGCTGAACCTTGCGGCCGGCATCGAGAATTTGCCGGAGGAGGATACCGATGCATCTTCCGGAGCACTCCGCAGCGAGTGGCTTTCGGCGGCGATCCCGATGGCAAAGACTCTGGCCGGAGAAGAAAGCGTCGACCCCGCGGAAGGAACCGGGAAGCTTCTGGCGCTTCGCGAGGAGATCGCGGCTTCGGTTGAGGCGCTGGCGAGATGCCGCGCTGAGGCGACGGTTTTGCGCAAGGCCCTGGCGAGACGGGCGGCCGGCGAGAGAACCGTGGTGCCCGTGGATACGGACGAGGAGGTGCGAAGCCTTCTTGCGAACATTTTTGCGGGAAATGACCCGATGATGATGAACCTGCGGGTGCAGTCCATGGTATCGGCATTTCCGGCGCGCATGACAAAAACAAAATTCTATGATCTGATCGCCGGATACCTGTCGCTTTATAACGGACAGGAGGATGGTTACGGACTGGAATCCTTCTGCTATCGGATCCGCTCCGCGGCAGCCATCGGCGAGGACGCCGGTGCGGCGGAAAATGCAGCCGTTGCGGAGGCGAAGGCTGTGCTTGCGAAGGCCTCGGCGGTTGCCGTGTCGGAAACCTCGGAGGGCGCGGAGGAGATGAGCGGGACGCTTGCGGAACTCTGCGGAAAGTTAGACGCAAATATCGGACTTTGCGAGAGCATCGTGCGCTGCATAAACCCGATGGCGGCCATCGGCATCTTAAGCGGGGTTCAGGAGGATCTCGCGAAGGATTCCTCGGTGGAGAAGGAGCTCTGCCCGGCAGTTTTGGCGCAGCTGCTTCGCGCAGGCGGCGAGAGCGTCGACGAGGCTTCGTATGAGCGCCTCACGGCTGCGGCTCACGACGCCATGGAGCGGTTCTTCGAGCCTCTCTCGGTGATGACGGAGCAGGAGACGGGACGTCTGCAGTCCGCCATCGACGCCATGGACGATGAGACGGCAGCGGCGTACATCCCGGTGATGAAGGCGGCGCGCCTGATGTCCACATCGGCATTTGCCTCGCTCTCGGAAGAGGTATCACCGAAGGTGACACCGGAGCAGGTGGACGCCTGCCGCGATGAGCTGTACGCGCAGCTGGAGGCGAGGTTTGAGGGACTTCCGAAGTCCCTGGTAAGAGAATGGATGGCATCGGTACTCTCGGAGCTTCCCGTATGGTTTGAGAACCGCTCCGAGGTGATGGAATATATGCTTGCGGCGCTTCGCGGGTGCCGGACGGACGGCGAGCGCAGATATGCGATTTCGGAACTTCGAAAGTCGCTGTAGGATGGTGCTTCGGAAATGCCTGAGACGGCGGGACCGAGGCGGGAGAGGCAGGAGGATATGCTCAAACTCAGCAGTCGGGTCAAGACAATCGAGGAGGACGCTGACGACCTCGGTACCATGATTCGTGCGATTCGCAAAAATCGCGGCGGCGAGGGAGTGTATTTGGTGACGCATTCGGACGCCACGCAGGGCCTGATGGAGATCACGCCCCTTGCGTATGCCCGCATTGAGGCGGCCAAGCGGGACATCGATGTCCTCGGTGTTGCGAAGAGCCGCGCGAACGCGTTGGAGCTGGTCCGCCGGATGGTTGAGGAGATGGCGAAGAGCGGAAACTTCACCGTTTCCGGGCTTCTTTGACGGGAGGCAGGAATGGGAGTCGTTTGGCTTGTTTTGAAAATCATAGGAATCACCCTCCTGTGCATTCTCGGGCTGGTGCTCCTCGTGCTTGCGCTGGTCTTGTTCGTTCCGATCCGCTACCGCCTGGAGGGAAGCATCCGGTCGAAGCAGGACTTCGAGGGCACGGTGCAGGTGCATTGGTTGCTGCGCGCCTTCAATCTTCGCTTTGACATCGAAAGCCCCTTAAAGGTGCGGAAGAAGATGCGAATCCTGGGGCTGTTCGGCCGCAAGGGCGACGGCGTCGTCTACCCTTCGGAGGACGAGGACGAAGAGGGCGAATCGGAAGAAAAACCGGAAAATGAAACCGCTTCCGCTGCGGAAACCGTAACGCCGGAGACCGCGGCCGAGACGGTCAGCGAGACGGCCAATGAGACCGTGAGCGAGTCGGCCGCAGAGAACGAGACGGCCGCAGAGAGCGGGACACCGGAGGGGAAGCCGGAAGAAACAGCTGCGGAAAAGCCGGAAGAGACGGTTGAGGAAACCTCCGGGGAAAAGCCGGAGGAGACGGCAGACGAAGAGCCGGAGGAAAAAACGGAAGAGAAGCCGGCGGAGGAAAAAAAGAAAAGATCATTTTCCGAGAGGATCGAGGAGAAGATCGAGGGCGTGAAGGAGACGTGCTCCTGCGTCGCCGAGCTTTTCTCGAGAAAGAAAGGCCTTTTGGAAAAATACATAAAGAAGCCGTCCACGAAGGCGGCGGTCGCGAAGCTCTGGAAGACGGCGCTGTGGCTTTTAAAGCACATCGCGCCGCGGAAGGGGCACGCCGAGATCACCTTCGGAATGAAGAATCCGGAGACCACCGGGAAGATCTTCGCCGGGGCGGCGGTGTTGTATCCGTGGTATTGGAAGCACATCGATGTGCAGCCGGACTTCGGAGGCGAGACGCTCCGGGGCGGGGGAATGATCAAGGGGCGGATCCGGTTGTTCGGAGTTGTCATCCGGGCGCTGGGGATCTTGCTCGACAAAAACATCAAGAAGATGCGAAGAGAGTTTACAAAGGTCAAGGACAACATGACTGCGACGCCCGGGGAGCTTAAGAAGATCGTCAAGAAGGATGAGGCGGCGTAGCGGGCAGCGATACAAAGATTACAACGACAATTCAGCATAGTTAGCGGGGCGCGGCTCCGCGGAAATGGAGAAGCATCATGGCAGAAGTAAATTTCGGTGAGACCGTCAGCAAGCTGTTGGAGGGAATGGAAGGATTTGTCTCCACGAAGAGCGTGGTGGGAGACGCGAGAACGTTGCCGGACGGCACGGTCATCATTCCTTTGGTGGACGTTTCGTTCGCAGTGGGCGCAGGCGCTTTCAACAAGGACGCGAAGAATCGTGCGACGGGCGCGGTGGGCGGAAAAATGTCGCCCTGCGCGGTTTTGATCATCCGCGACGGCAACACGAGACTGATCACGATCAAGGATCAGGACACGATGTCGAGAATCTTCGAGATGCTTCCCGATGTGGTGGAGCGCGTTCGCAACATGATCGGAAAGAAGAAGTCCGGCAAGGAGGTTTCCGAGGAGGAGATCAACATGATCGCCGACGAGATCATGAAGGAAGACGCGAAGGACGCGGAGTAATGAAAAAAAAGATAAAATCCGCGAAATTTTTGCTTGCATTTTCCGAACAAGTTTGATATTATGTGCATGTTCGGGTTTTTTGAGTCCATTTGTGAAGGAGGTGCGATATCATGGCAAAGTGTGATATCTGTGATAAAGGCGCTCTGTTCGGAAGACAGATCAGCATTACGAGAAGTCAGGTTTCCGGACGTGCCAACAGAATGTGGAAGTCCAACGTGAAGTCGGTTCATGTGAAGGTTGACGGCGGTTCCAAGAAGATGCATGTCTGCACCGCTTGCCTCAGATCCGGCCTTGTTGAGCGTGCCTGAGACGGAATGAGAAATGCGGGAGTCCGATAAGCGACGCGAAGTCGCGGTATCGGACTCTTTTTGTTAGGCTTGCTTTTTTCGCTTGTTTGTACTATAATGTGCGGGGGTTTGCAGTTGCAGATTCCGAATATTCGTGTGCGGCGAAGAAGGGGTGCCGCGCGCGGGAAAGAGGTGTTTCATGGACGGCAATTTGGAGACGAAATACGGAGAAGTGTTTATCGATCTTGACGTCATTGCGCAGTACGCGGGTTCGGCCGCCATCGAGAACTTCGGTGTTGTGGGCATGTCCGCAGTCAGCATGAAGGACGGCCTCGCGAAATTGTTGCGCCGCGAGAGCTTGAATCACGGTGTTCATGTGGAAATCGAGGGCAACCGTCTGTCGATTGACCTTCATATTATCGTATCGTACGGCATCAGCGTTGCTACGGTGTGCCAGAATTTGTGTGAGACGGTCAAGTACCGGGTGGAGGAGTTCTCCGGTTTACCGGTTGAGAAAATCAATGTCTATGTCGACGGCGTTCGCGTGATCGACTGAAGACTTAGAGCCCCGGACCGGAGACACAGCCGGTCTGCGCCGTTTGCGGCAGGGGCATAAAGGAGGAACGAAAAGTGGCGTTGCAAACAGTGGACGCAGCACTGATGCGCAAGATGTTTCTTGCGGGTGCGAAGAATCTGGAGTCCAAGAAGGAAATCATTAACGAGCTGAATGTTTTCCCGGTGCCGGACGGCGATACCGGAACGAATATGACATTGACGATCCTCTCGGCGGTGAAGGAAGTAAATGCCGCAGACGGTTCGATGAAGGCTTTGGCCAAGGCAATGTCCTCGGGTTCGCTGAAGGGTGCACGCGGTAACTCCGGTGTTATTCTTTCGCAGCTGTTGCGTGGTTTTTCCAAGGTTGTCCGCGAGCATGAGGTGATCACGGTTCCGATTGCGGCGGAGAGCTTTGCACGTGCCGTGGATACGGCGTACAATGCGGTTATGAAGCCGAAGGAGGGCACCATTCTCACGGTTGCCCGTGCCGGTGCGGAGCGCGCGGCGGAACTTGCCGGCAGCTGCACGGACTTCGAAGAGTTTACGACGCAGGTCGTCAAGAGAATGCAGGAAGCTCTCGATTACACGCCTGAGCTTTTGCCCGTACTCAAGGAAGCCGGTGTGGTTGACTCCGGCGGAACGGGTCTTCTCGAGGTGATGAAGGGCGGTCTCGACTGCATGCTCGGCAAGGAGATCGATTACTCCTTCGAAGACTCCGAGGGTGCTTCCGCAGAGAAGAAGCCCGGCGGCGCAGGTTCGACGGACATTTCCACTGCGGATATCAAGTTCGGTTATTGCACGGAATTTATCATCATGCTGAATCGCGAGTTCACCCTCGCTGACGAGGCATCCTTCAAGGCATTCCTTTCCTCCATCGGCGATTCCATCGTCTGCGTGGCGGACGACGGCGTCGTGAAGGTACATGTCCATACCAACGATCCGGGTCTTGCGATCCAGCGTGCACTCACGTTCGGACAGCTGTCCCGCATCAAGATTGACAACATGCGCGAGGAGCACAACGAGCGCGTGGTCATGAGCGAAGAGAAGGCGGCCGAGCCGGCGAAGCCGGTTGAGCGCAAGCCCTTCGGATTTGTCTCGGTGTCGGTGGGTGACGGAATGAACGCTATTTTCCGCGAGCTCGGCGTTGACTACCTCATCGAGGGCGGTCAGACCATGAACCCGAGCACGGAGGATATGCTCAAGGCGGTTGACGCCGTTGAGGCGAACACGGTGTTCATCCTTCCGAACAACAAGAATATCATCCTTGCCGCAGAGCAGGCGAAGAGCCTTGTGGAGGACAAGGAGATCATCGTGATCCCGACCAAGACGGTGCCTCAGGGCATCAGCGCGGTCATCGCCTTTAACCCGGAGGTTTCCGTGGATGAGAACCGCGAGGCGATGACGGAAGCATTGTCCTTTGTCAAGAGCGGTCAGGTCACCTACGCGGTGCGTGACACAAGCTTTGAGGGACACGAGATTCACGAGTCCGACATCATGGGTATCTCCGATCACGGTATCGTGGCGGTCGGTCAGGACATCGACGACACGACGCTTGCGATGATCGAGACGATGATGGACGACGATGCAGGGCTCCTCAGCATCTACTACGGCAGTGATGTGACGGAAGAGCAGGCACAGAGCCTTGCGGATCGTTTCTCCGAAAAATTCCCGCTGGTGGACGTGGAAGTCCACAACGGCGGACAGCCGATTTACTACTACGTTGTATCGGTGGAGTGAGACAGATTGAATGCGCCGGTTGCGTAACAGCAGCCGGCGTTTTTTGTAACAAAGACATTGGCCGGAGACGTTTGCGATTGCCCGATAGATCCGGGAGGCGAAAGGCGGTAACCATGGAGACGAGAGAGGTGCTTACAAAGTTAAAGGGCATCGGTCCGAAGACGGCCGAGGCATTTCATCGCTTGCGGATCGATACGGTCGGCGAGCTTCTTTCGTATCTGCCGAAACGCTACGAGATGTATGCCCCGGAGGTGCCGATTGCGACGCTTACGGAGGGCCGCACGGCTACGGTTCTCGGCACCTTTGCAAACCTTCCGGGGGTTGTCCGGACCTCGCGGGGAAGCCTTCTAACAGGCAAATTCCGCGACGCCTCGGGCACGATCACGGTGCGGTGGTTCAACCGCCCATACCTTCGGAAAATGATCTCGGTGGCCAAGTACATCCTCCTTCGCGGCCGTGTGGCGCGAGATCGCAGGGAGCGGTATCTGCTGCAGCCGGAGATGTACACTCCCGAGCAGTACCGCGAGTTGATGAAGACGCTGCGGCCGGTGTACGGCCTGACCGCGGGCCTGTCGACAAATGCCGTCGCGAAGGCGGTGCGCGCGGCCCTCGACAACTGCGAGGTGAAGGAGAAGATCCCCGCATCGGTTCTCAAGGATACGGGGTTGATGAAGATCCGCGACGCGCTGGAGGAGGCGCATTTCCCGAAGAGCGAGGAGACGACCAGGGAGGCGATGCGTCGTCTGGCGTTTGATGAGTTTTTCGGATTTCTTCTGTCGGTAAGAAACCTTCGGGAGCAGACGGAGACGCTGCCGAACACAAGCCCGGTGGCCTGCGAGGGGCACGCGAAGCGGCTCATCGGGAGCCTTCCCTACGAGCTTACCGGGGCGCAGAAGCGCGCCTGGGCGGAGATCTCGGCGGATCTTCGCGGAACCCATCCGATGCAGCGCCTGCTGCAGGGAGACGTGGGCTCGGGCAAGACCGTGATCGCGGAGCTTGTGCTGGCATCGACGGCGGAGGCCGGGTATCAGGCGTGTCTGATGGTGCCCACGGAAGTGCTCGCGAAGCAGCATTTTGCGGAGCTCTCCGAAAGGCTCGGATCCCTCGGGATCACTGTGGGTATGTTGACCGGCTCCACGGGCGCGACACAGCGAAGAGAGATCCTTGCGGGGGCGTCATCGGGCGAGCTGCAGGTTCTGGTAGGGACCCATGCGTTGTTTCAGGAGGGGGTCGCGTTTGCGCACCTGGGGGCGGTTGTCGTGGATGAACAGCACCGCTTCGGCGTCGAGCAGCGAAGAGCGCTGTCGGACAAGGGCAACACACCGCATGTACTGTTGATGAGCGCCACACCGATCCCGAGAACCCTTGCGATGATGCTGTACGCGGACCTCGACATCTCGATACTCGACGAGATGCCCGCGAACAGGAAGAAGATCAAGACGGCCGTCGTGGACGCGGGATACCGCCCGAAGGCGTATCATTTCTTGGCGGAGCACATTGCGGCGGGAGAGCAGGCGTATGTGATCTGCCCGCTCATCGAGGCGAGCGACGGGCTCGATGCGGAAAATGTGGAGGACTACGCAGAGTGCCTTTCGGAGGAACTTCCCGATGCGCGGATCGCAATTTTGCACGGGCGCATGAGCGCCAAGGAGAAGACGGCCGTGATGGAGGCCTTCTCCCGCAGGGAGACCGATATTCTGGTGAGCACCACGGTCATCGAGGTTGGCATCGACGTCGCCAACGCCACCGTGATCATGATCGAGGACGCCGAGCGGTTCGGCCTGGCGCAGCTTCATCAGCTGCGGGGGCGCGTCGGAAGAGGCGAGAAACAGTCGTATTGCATCCTTGTGCAGGGCAACGATTCCGCGGACGCGAAGGAGCGTCTTACGGTGCTGCAGACGGCCACAGACGGCTACGCCATCGCGGAGAAGGATCTATCCCTGCGCGGACCCGGCGACTTCTTCGGAATCCGCCAGAGCGGCGAGGACATTTTCCGCATTGCGGACCCCATCCGGGACGCGGATGTTCTGGGAATGGCCAAGCGCGCGGTGACTTCCCTGACCCCTGCGGAATACGCGAAGGCCGTGAAGCTGTGTCTTGCGGAAACAAAGGAGTCTGTGGTATACTGAAACTTGTGATTACACAACGAAAACCACTGTTTTCGTCGAAACTTTTTTCGAAAAATGCTTAGAGTTTTTCCGCGCTTGCGGTACTAAGGAGTGTACAGGCAGTTTGAATCCTTAGAGGAGGCACCCCAATGGATCCTGGTGAGAGCAGTTATCGCCGCTTTTTAGACGGCGACGATGAGGGACTGCGGGAGATCATCCGTGAGTACCATTACGGGTTGCTGATGTATCTGAACAGCTTTGTTCGGAACGTACACATCGCCGAGGATCTGACGGAGGACACTTTCGCGGAGATTGCGGTCAAGCGGCCGCGGTTTCACGGCAGAAGCCGGTTTAAGACCTGGCTTTATGCCATCGGCCGGAATCTGGCATGCAAGTACATCCGCCGCAGTGCGAGGGAGACGGTGATGCCTTTGACGGCGGCCGAGGAGGTCGCGGCGGAGGAGAATCTGGAGCGCAACTGCATCCGGGACGAGCAGAAGATCGCGCTGCACCGCGCGATGAGCGGGCTCAGGACAGAGTACCGGCAGGTTTTGTGGCTGACATTTTTCGAGGACTTGAGCAACGAGGAGGCCGCGAAGGTCATGGACCGGAAGAAGCGGCAGATCGAGAACCTTCTCTACAATGCGAAGAAGGCGTTGAAAGAGGAATTGCAAAAGGCAGGGTTTCACTATGAAGAACAGTGATGAGATGTATGAGAGCGTACTTCGGAAGGTGAAAGTGCGCAGGGAACAGAAGAACGCGCGTGTCGCAGCCGCCAAGAGCGCAGCGATCGCGATCGTCTGCGTCGTGTTGGCATTTGTCATCGGCGTGGGTTTGGAGAAGAGAGTCCGGCTGCCTTTCGGAACGGGAGCGGTTTCCGTCACCGTTGCGGCAGAGTCACCGGTCAGCCCGACGCAGGGGGAGAGTCCTGCGGAGTATGCACAGGCGGCGCAGGCGGAGGGTGCACCTTCGGTTGTCGCAGCGATCCCGCCGACGGTTACGGGGAGCAGAAATGCGCGGCCGACACCGACCCCGATTCCGCAGAGTCCGTCGCCCGCAGGCAGCGAAGGCTGACACGTCCGGAAAATATAACAAAGGTGTTTGTTGGGAGGTCTCATGCTGGGGTACATTTACATTGGTCTGAATCTGTTGACGGGATTTGTCATCTGTTCGCTGGCGCTTCCGAAGCACGCGGCGTTTTCGAGACGCACGTATTTCGGGGAGAAGACGTCGGTGATGCCGGCACTTCTGTGCCTTCCTCTTTGGTATATCGTCGGCGCGTTTCTGATGACGTGGTCCACGTATCTGACGGCGTACCTTGCGTCCATGTGCGGCGCGAAGGAGCCTCTCGGCATTGCGAACATCATCGTGATGTTTCTGTTCGCCCTGTTTGACGCCTTCGGGACATATTACATGTATCAGAAGAAGCGTCTTCGCCGGATCGGCGCTTATCTCAGCAAAACCAATACGGGCGAGATCGTGTTCGCCTGCGTCACGTTTTTATTCTGTGCCTTTCTGATGTGGTGGACGTTCTCGTATCAGGGCGGCGTGTACCGGGTCGGCTACAGCGTGTTCAGCGATTTTGCGCCGCATCTCGGAATGATCCGCTCCTTCACGAGAGGAGATAACTTCCCGACATATTACTCCCATTTTGCGGGAGAGGATATCAAGTATCATTTCCTGTTCCAGTTCATGGTCGGCAACCTGGAGTATCTGGGGATGCGCCTCGACTGGGCCTTCAACCTGCCCAGCACCATCTGCTTCGCGGGTGCATTCTGGCTGTTGTACGTGCTTGCGGTCAAGCTGAGCGGAAAGCGCGCGGTCGGCTATGTTGCGGCAGCGCTGTTCGCATTCCGCAGCAGCGATGCGGTGTTTGATTTCTTCGCTAGGCCCGCGCAGAAGGTGATCTACGGCGTCGACCAGAAGCATCTCTCGGAGGCGGTCTGGAAGGCGTTCCGGGAAAATGAGGAGTTCATCGGAACGACGGCTCACGAGGACTGGGGCCTTTGGAATCTGAATGTGTATTGTAATCAGCGCCACCTGGCGATCGGCCTGTGCGCGCTGCTGATCGCGATATTGTTCCTTCTGCCGCTTGTATTTTCCGCAGTAGCGCGGGTGAAGGAAGCCGTTGCGAAGAAAGAGGAGGAGCTTCGCGCAAACGATCCGGATCTAAAGCTGTACTCCTTCGAGAAGATGGCGTATGCCGTAAAATTTTCCGTCTTCGACGGCAAGGGCTGGATGCCCGAGAGCTGGGTCCGCCCGGTGGTCGTGGGACTGCTGCTCGGTATGTGCAGCTTCTTTAACGGCGCCTGCGTCATCGGATGTCTGTGCGTATTGTTTTTGCTTGCATTTGTTGCGGATCACCGCGTGGAATATGCGCTTACGGCGCTTTTGACGGTGGGCATTACGCTGCTTGCGACCCGCTTCTTCATCGACGGTTCGGTGGTGGAGACGAAATACTACTTCGGATTCCTCGCGGAGCTTCGCACCTTCGCGGGCGTCTGGGAGTACATCATGACGCTGTGCGGCATCCTGCCGTTTGTGCTGCTGGCCGGATTCCTTCTGGTCGACGGCTGCCGCAAATGGGTCTGGGTTGCGTTCACGGCACCGTTCGTTTTCGCATTTACCGTCTCACTGACCATCGATGTCACCGTGAACCACAAGTACATCATGATGAGTCTGATGCTCCTTGCGATCCCCGCGGCAAACTTCCTGGTGTGGCTCTACGAGCGCATCGGCGCATGGCCGAAGATCGTGGCCATCGGCCTTCTGTTCGTGATGACGGCCACCGGCCTTTACGACCTGCGGACCGTGGTTCGCAAAAACGATGTCAAGAAGGGGCGCTGCCTGGAGTTCCGGGAGGACGACCCCATCACGAACTGGGTGATGGAAAATGCAACCTCTCAGGACATTTTCCTCACGCCGTACTATTCGCTCAACAACTTCGTCATGGGCGGCGCGATGCTGTACTACGGCTGGCCGTACTACGCATGGTCCGCCGGTTACGACACGGATTACCGCGACAAGAAGGTGAAGGAGATGTACGAGGCGCAGTCCCCGTGGGAACTGATCGAGCTGATGAGCGAGAACAACATCCGGTATATCGTTGTGGACAGCGATGCCAGAAGCTCGAAGGACTACAATGTCCATGAGGCCATCATCGCAGTCACCTATCAGAAGGTGTTTGAGTACGGAAGTACGGTGATCTACGACACCACCAAACCGATTGAGTAATCTTCCGATGATGTTCGAAGGGGCGTGACCGCACCCGCGGACGGATCCGGAATAAGAATACAAACCAAAGGAGTTTAACGTATGAACACGTTGTACATCGTGATTCCCGCATACAACGAGGAAGCGAACATTGAGACTGTGGTGAAGGAGTGGTACGAGGTGATCAAAGAGCGGAGCGAAGAGAGCCGCCTCGTGGTCATCGATGACGGAAGCAAGGATTCGACCTATGCGATCATGCAGAAAATGGCGGAGACCATGCCGAAGTTTGTTCCGCTCACGAAGCCGAACGGCGGACACGGAGCCACGGTTTTGTACGGCTACCGCTACGCGCTGGATCACGGTGCCGACTATGTCTTCCAGACGGATTCCGACGGTCAGACCAGACCGGAGGAGTTCCCGCAGTTCTGGGAGAAGAGGGAGCAGTATCACATGGTGATCGGACACCGCAAGGGTCGTCAGGACGGATTTTCACGCGTGATCGTCACGAAGACCTTGAAGCTGGTGTGCCTGCTTTGCTTCCATGTTCGCGTCAAGGATGCCAACACGCCGTTCCGTATCATGCAGGCGGAGTATCTGGAGAAGAATCTCAAGGTGATTCCCGAGAATTACAATCTGCCCAACGTGGTGCTCTCCGTGCTGTATGCGAAGAAGAAGGAACCCGTTTTGTACATCCCGATCACGTTCCGTCCTCGCCAGGGAGGAGTGAACTCCATCAACATGAAGAAGATCTTTAAGATCGGCAAGCAAGCCTGGAAAGACTTCCGCGAGATCAATCGCTGCATCAAGCGGAGTATGAAGGAAGAGGGGGATAACAATAAATGAATCGAAGTAACCATCAGTCACTTGTCATGCGGTTTGTGATAACCGCGTGCGTGTTCGTGCTTTTCTTCGGCCTGGGAATGAAGTACTTGGGAACCGATGATTTTTCCTACCTGCTGCGCTGGTGGATGACGATCCTGGTCATCGGACTTGCCATGCAGCCGTTTACCGCAGTGGTTTTCAAGAATTTTGCGGACGGCGGCTGGGTGTTCGGTAAGACCATCGGCATCGGCGTCGCCGGGTGGCTCATGTGGGTGCTTTCGTCCGCGCATATACTGAAGTTCTCTCGCGGCGGCAGCATCGCCTGCATCGTCATCGTGTGCGCCGCGGCGTTTGTGTTTCTGTATTTTTCGACGATGCGCAAAAACCGCAACATAAGCATATCGAGCTTTTACAATGCGGACCGGCTGTGCTCGATCTTCACTTCGGAGACGATCTTCTTTGCACTCCTGGTGTTCTGGTGCTACTTAAAGGGCATTTCGCCGGATGCGATCGGAACCGAGCGCTATATGGACTACGGTTACATGATGTCCATGAACCGTTCGGATTACATGCCGGCAGCCGATATGTGGTTTGCGGGAGAGGGCATCAATTACTACTACATCGGCCAGTTCCTGATGACGTATATCAACAAGATCGCCGGTGTTCCGGTGTCCTGCGGTTATAACCTCGCGATGATGTTCTTGGCTGCGATCAGCTTCCCGCTGGCGTATTCCATCGGCAACAACCTGATGCACATTTTCCTTTCGGACCGCGCAAAGCGCAAGTGGTCCCCGCAGGAGACGGCTTCCATGCAGGAGATCGGCTGTGTCATCTCGGAAAATAAGAGACCGTTCTTCCGGCCGGCCATCGCCGGAACCCTGTCCGGATTGGCCGTGACCTTTGCCGGAAACATGCATTACCCGATCTACAAGTACATCTATCCGAAGCTGCAGAGACTGCACGGGGAGGACAGTGTGTACAGCTACTGGTTCCCGGATGCAACGAGATACATCGGTTACCAGCCGGATCTTCCGGACAAGACGATCCACGAGTTCCCGATCTATTCCTTCACTATCGGCGACCTTCACGCACACGTGATCAACATGATCTTCGTGCTGACGGTGCTGGCGCTGTTGCTTGCATGGCTTTGCAAGCGCAAGAAGGCAATGGATCTGGTGCGTGTGTATGACGCCGTTCCGAAGACGGGAACGATCCTTAAGGAGACCTTTGACCCGGCGCTTGTGCTGTGTGCATTTTTCGTCGGACTGTTCCACACGACGAACTACTGGGATTTCCCGATCTACTTCGTGGTCTGCGGTGCGGTGATCCTGTTCTCGAACCTTGTGATCCATAGATTCCGCGTCTCCGCGTGGATTCTGACGGCATATCAGGCGGCCATGTTCCTGGTCATCGGCGCGCTGGTGGCGTTGCCGTTTACCCTTACGTTTGACAGTATTGCGTCCGGCATCGGTATCTGCACGGGAGAGCATCACACGAAGCAGTTCCAGCTGGCGGTTTTGTGGGGACTTCCGAACCTCGCAGTATGGTCGTTCCTTGGATTCCGCATTGCGGAGCACGTTCGCAGCAGAAAGAACCGTCATATCGAACCCCTGCCGAAGGAGTTCGAGAACGATGTGCAGAATGTTCCGACCAAGCCTACGCCCGGTGTTCCCTTTGAGGAGATCGGCGGAAAGCGCGGCCTCGGCGGTTTCCTTTCGGCACTGGAAATCTCGGATCTCTACCTGATCGTCATCGGCCTGTGCGCCTTCGGTCTGGTGCTGCTGCCCGAGATCATCTACGTCCGCGACATCTACACCGGCTCGTACGTCCGTGCCAACACGATGTTTAAGCTGACGTATCAGGCGTTCATCATGTTCGGATTGAGCATGGCGTTTATCATCACGAGATTTGTCTCGACGCCCGTGAACCGTGCCATGAAGGCCATCGGTATCGTCCTTCTGTTCCTGTTCATGACGACGGTGGGATACTTCAACGAGGCGTACACCGCATGGTTCGGCGGAAAGCACCAGGGTCTGGATGCCTCCACCTTCATCCGCGACGATGTCAGCGCGGCGGAGGCCGATGTTATTGATTACATCAACGCGACATTTGACAAGCAATACACCGTGCTGGAGATGTCCGGCTTAAGCTACACATACTTCAACCGCGTGTCCACATTCACCGGTATGCCCACCGTTCTCGGATGGCAGACCCACGAGTGGCTGTGGCGCAGCAGCGGCGACATCTCGGAGTATCCGAAGGTTGTGGACGACCGTCACAAGGACGTCTTAGCGCTGTACGAATCCCGCGATCTCTGGGAGGTCAGCACACTTGTTGAGAAGTACGATATCGACTATGTCTTCATCGGTTTGTGCGAGCGTGTGGACGGTTATTACGAAGTCTCGGATGCGAGCATCAAGAGCGGTCAGTTCACCGCGGACCAGACGATGACGATCCACGGCAAGCGCTGCAAGAAGATCGATCTCAACACCGAGATCTGGCTTTCCCTCGGCGAGGTTGTAAAGTCCGCTGTGGATGAGAAGACCCAGGAGACGATCTACCTCATCAAGGTTAACCGTGACCTGACAAAGGCAAACATCCGGTAAAACAAAAGCAAAGGAAAATGCACCCGGCGAGGCGAATCGCGGGGTGCATTTTTTTGTTTGCCAAATAGTTTTATTCTGTGTAGGAGCGGACGCCCCCAAATAGGCCGCGCTTACTCGGGAATTTCGCGGGAGGGCATCTCCTCGGGCTTCGCGGGAAGTGTCAGGCGGATGCGGTCGATACGGTTTTTGTCAACCGCGAGAACCTCGTAGATGACGCCGTCCTCGTCGGTGACCGTCTCACCCTCGGCGGGAATGTGCTCCAAAAGCTGGTAGATGTGGCCCGCGATGGAGTCGTAATCGTCGGAGGCAAGGGAAAGTCCGGTGGCCTCGCTGACGTCCTCAAGCTTCGCGGAACCGTCGATCAGAAACTCGGTGTCGGAGACGCGCTCGATGGGGTCCTGCTCATCCTGGTCGTACTCATCGCGGATCTCGCCGACAATCTCCTCCAGGAGGTCCTCTAAGGTGATGATGCCGGCCGTCGCGCCGTACTCATCCAAAACGACCGCGATGGTAACGGACTCCCGGCGCAGCTCGGTCAAAAGGTCCGCAGTCTTTTTGAACTCGTAGGTGAAGAACGGCTTGCGCATCAGTTTGCGGACGTCAAAGTCCTCCTTGCGGCCGTCGTAGTGGAAGAGGTCCTTTAGGAACAGGATGCCCACCACGTTGTCCTGCGTCGTCTCGTAGACCGGAAGACGGGAGTAGTTGTTGGCCCGGAACGCTTCCGCAATCTCGTCGTAGGACATATCGGTACTCGCAAAATCCACGTCGATCCGGGGAACCATGACATCCTTGGCGACGGAATCGCCGAAGTCCACCACGTTGTTGATCATCTCTTTTTCTTCATTTTCCAGCACACCGTCCTCGTGGCTCGCCTCGACGAACGTCAGGAGCTCGTCCTCGGTGACGGTTTCGCGTTTCTTCGGGTCGATGCGGAAGATGCGGAGGATCGTGTTGGAGAAGAGGTTGATCAGGAAAATGAAGGGCGTCATGCACCAGGTGTACAGCGAAATAACACCGGAGTACGCCATTGCGAACCGGTCACTGTAAAGCGATGCGATAGTTTTCGGAATGATTTCGCCGAAAATGATGACAATGAACGTGAGAACGCCCGTTGCCACGGAAAGATACGTGCGCCCCCAGAGGTGCTGCGCGAAGACCGAAGTCATGGCGGAGGCCGTGAGGTTGACCACGTTGTTGCCGATGAGGATCGCAGAGAGAACCTTAGCCTGGTTCTCCAGCAGAAGCATTACGCGCTTGGCCGCTCTGCGAGTGTCCGCAAGGCTTCGCATCTTCATGCGGTTGACGGACATCAAAGCCGTCTCCGCAGATGAGAAAAATGCGGACAGAAGTAAGAGAATAAGAATAATAATCAATTGCAGCCGTGAGGCAGGGTCCAAAGAAAAATCACACTCCTTATTGATGTAGTCCCTCAAGTGTCAGGAAATATTATACATAAGCAACGCGGAAAAAGCAAACAATATTGTTCAATCGATTCTTTATCTGGTCACAAAGTTATGTTATAATACCCGCGGGGAAGCGCGTGAAAGAAGTGCTTTCCGTAGAAAGGAATAATCTATGCTTGAGTTGCGTAACGTCAGCTTCGAGGTGCAGGATGACAATTCGGAGCAGACGAAAGAAATCATAAAAAATGTAAGTCTCACCATCGGAGACAATGAATTTGTCGCGATCACCGGACCCAACGGCGGCGGTAAGTCGACGTTGGCGCGCCTGATCATGGGCATCGAGCGCCCGACATCGGGACAGATCCTTTATAACGGTCAGGACATCACGGAGATGTCCATCACGGAGCGCGCGAAGCTCGGCATCGGCTTTGCGTTCCAGATGCCCGTGCGCTTTAAGGGCATCACCGTAAAGGATCTTTTAGCTTTAGCGTACGGCGACAAGCTGACGACCTCGGAGGCGTGCCAGTACCTCTCGGAGGTCGGTCTGTGCGCCCGGGACTACGTCGGCCGTGAGGTCAATGCAAGCCTCTCCGGCGGCGAGTTGAAGCGCATCGAGATCGCGACGATCCTTGCGAGAAAACCTGCATTTTCCATCTTCGACGAGCCGGAGGCGGGAATTGATCTGTGGAGTTTCCAGAACCTGATCCGCATTTTCGACCGGCTGCACAAGGAGATGAACGGTTCCATCGCCATCATCAGCCATCAGGAGCGCATCTTAAACATCGCCGACCGCATCGTCGTGATCGCGGACGGTGAGGTGCTCACGGAGGCGGCCAGCGAGGAGCTGCTGCCGAAGATCCTGAGCGATTCGCTCGGATGTCTGTACCACAAGGAGGTCGAGGGACTCTCGGCGTTCGGAAAGGACGGTGAGTGAGTATGGATCCCATCTTGAAGAATCTCTTCGAGCAGGTTGCAGATCTGCATGAGGTGCCCCAGGGCGCTTACAATTTCCGAGTCAACGGTGAGGGCGCGGGGCGCAACACCACGGAAAATATCAACATCGTGACGAAGTCGGACAAGCCCGGCATCGATATCATCATCAAGGCGGGGACGAAGCGCGAGAGCGTGCACATCCCGGTTGTTATCTCCCAGAGCGGTCTGCAGGAGTGTGTCTACAACGACTTCTATGTGGGCGAGGACGCGGATGTGACCATCGTTGCGGGCTGCGGCATTCACAACGGCGGTGACAAGAAGTCGGAGCACGACGGTATCCACACGTTCCATATCGGCAAAAATGCCCACGTGAAGTATGTGGAGAAGCACTACGGCACCGGCGAGGGCACGGGCGAGCGCATCTTAAATCCCGAGACGGTTGTGTTCCTCGATGAGGGCAGCACCCTTGAGATGGACACCGTGCAGATCGAGGGCGTGGATTCGACGGTCCGCACCACCCGTGCGACGGTGGGTGACCGCGCGAGCCTCGTGATCCGCGAGAAGATCATGACCCACGATCGGCAGTATGCAAAGACCGATTTTTCGGTGGACGTAAACGGCGAGGACAGCTCGGTGGATCTTGTGTCCCGCTCGGTTGCGAAGGGCAACTCCCGCCAGGAGTTCTTCTCCAACATCCGGGGTAACAACCGTTGTAAAGGGCATTCCGAGTGCGACGCCATCCTGATGGAGAACGGCTCGGTTGCGGCAGCGCCGATGCTCACGGCGAATCACCTTGACGCATCCTTAATTCACGAGGCTGCAATCGGCAAGATCGCCGGCGACCAGATTATCAAGCTGATGACACTCGGGCTCACCGAGGAGGAGGCGGAAGCGCAGATTGTCAACGGCTTTTTGAAGTAGGAGACAAGAATGAAGAAACGAACACGACAGATTCTGCCGAAGCGATTGCTTGCATTGCTGCTTGCAGCACTGTTTGCGGTTTCCGCAGCCGGATGTCAGCCGGGCGGGGGAGAGAATAATGCAACCTCGACGCCGGCGCCTACCGAGGAGCCCGCATTGACGGGCTGCGAGGTGCACATCCTGTCGATCGGCAAGGCAGATGCGATTTTCATTACGGTCGACGGTAAGACGATGCTGATCGATGCCGGATATCCGGAAAATGCAGACACGGTCATCTCGTATTTGCGCGGTCAGTCGGTGACGAAGCTTGACTACGTGATCTTAACCCACGGCGACCGCGACCATGTGGGCGGAATGCCCGCGGTCTTGAAGGAATTTTCCGTCGGGCAGATGCTGATCTCCCCGAAGAAGGAGAAATCCGACGCATATCAGGAGATGATCAGTCTCATACAGAGCAAGGGAATTCCCTGCGTCTCCCCGGAGGTCGGCACGACGTATGAGCTCGGCGGCGCAACATTTCAGGTGCTCGCGCCGGGACCGAAGGCGCTGAAGGAAGGCTCCGACAACGACGCCTCCATCGCGATCCGGCTGGTGTACGGCTCCCGCAGTTTCCTGCTCATGGGAGACGCGCTCTCGACCACCGAGAAGGAGCTGGTGGACTCGTCCTACACGATCCGCTCGGACGTGCTGAAGGTGGGACACCACGGCAAGAGCGATGCGACCAATAAGAAGTTCTTAAAGGCAGTGCAACCGAAATATGCGGCGATCTGCTGCGGCGAGACCGCGGACGGCGAGGACGGATTCCCGGCGAACAAGGTCATTGAGCTGCTGACGGACTTCCACGTGACGACGTACCGCACGGACAACGACGGAACCATCATTTTCAGAACGGACGGAAGTACGTTGACGTGCAATTGTGATTAAACCCGCAAAGGAGGGCAATATGGACCGAAAGCGATTGTTGGCGGAAGCGGCGAAAGCCAGAGAGAACAGTTATTGCCCGCATTCGGGATTTGCCGTCGGAGCGGCGCTTTTGTGCAAGGACGGCGCGATCTACCGCGGCTGCAATGTGGAAAATGCATCCTACGGCGTGACCAATTGCGCGGAGCGCACGGCGTTGTTCTCGGCGGTTGCGAACGGCCGCGGGAGAGGGGATTTTGCGGCGATCGCCGTCGTGGGAGGACCGAAGGACGGAGAGCTTGTTCCCTGCCCGCCGTGCGGCGTCTGCCGGCAGGCGTTGGCTGAATTTGCCGATGCGGAAACGTTCCTCGTTCTGTGGTCGACCGATGGGAATTCGTACGAGGAGCACACCCTTGCGGAGCTGTTGCCGTACGGCTTTTCCCTGTGAGAAAAAAGGGCACATGTTTTTTGAAACAAGTGCTTGACAAACAAAAGGTTCATGGTATAATAGCAAAGTACCGCTCAAACGGCGGTACTTTTTACGGCGAAGTAGCTCAGTTGGCTAGAGCATACGGTTCATACCCGTAGTGTCGAGGGTTCGAATCCCCCCTTCGCTATAACGAAAGGCAGGTGCATTCGGCACCTGCTTTTTCTGTCTCACGGGGAGGTGGCAAAATGGAGAACAAAAGGGTGATCATTACGGTGCAGCACACGGAGTCGGTGCACCACACAAACGGACATGTGGGCGCCTGGGGCGACTGGCCCCTGTCGGAGCGCGGCGTGGAGCAGGCCCGTGCCGTCGGGCGGGCGCTGGCGGCGGAGGGCGTTGACGGAAGCTTTACAATGTATTGTTCGGACCTGCAGCGCGCGGTGATGACCGCGGCAGGCATCAACGAAACACTGCATCTTACGCCGGAGTATCTTCCGATCATACGCGAGGTGAATGCGGGAGAGGGCAACGGACGGCCGTACGAGTGGTATACGGCAAACCGCGCACCGAAGAACGGTTACGATCCCGATTACCGGCCGTTCCCGGATGCGGAGTCCGACCGCGATGTCTGGAACCGGCTGTATCCGTTTTTCGAGAGGATCACAAAAAAGGAAACCTCGCACATCATCGTGGTTTCCCACGGAACAGCGCTGGGTTTCCTTCAGGAAATGCTGTGCGGCCTCTCTTTCGAGGACGTCGCAGGGCATCTGTTTCACGGCAGGGCCGGTTCGGTCTCCCGGTTCTCCGTCGGCGAAGACGGGAGAATTCTTACGGAGTACATCAACCGCCTGTATTGTTAGACATCCTCGAAAAAGAGGAGCATGCGGTTCTGCTTTGCGGCATCCCGCAGGACAGCGAGAAGCATCTCACCGTATTCCCCGAGTGCCGCGAGCATGAGATTCTTGCGGTAGAGCACGATCTGTGTCGGCTCGCAGGGCTCGGTCAGCAGGTCATAAAGGGCGTCCAGATTGCGCCCGAAATAGTCCGGAAGGTTAAGGCGCCACTTGAGGTAATCGAAAGCGGCGTCTTTTGTATTCATGTAAAGACCGTCGAGAACTATGGTTTTCATCGGGTTTCCTCCCCATGGTTACTTATACAGCTGCGTGAACGACTCGTAGTGGTCGTCGGTGTAGAAAATGAGACCGTCGTTTGAGAAGATGATGCGCTTCGCACCGCGGCTTTTTGCACCCTTGGTGTCGATGTCGCACTCGTAGTATTTGCGGCCGCTCTTCTTGGGCAGAAGACCTTCGTAGTTGCCGAAGTAATCGCCGCCGATGGCTTTGCCTTTGGCGTATTTTTCAATGCTTCCGCCGCTCCAGCCGAGGGCCTCGGCCTCGTCTTTGGTAATGTAGTTGCCAGGCAGGTGTCCGTAGGTGTGAATGTAGAGAGCGACGTTGTCCTTGTCGTAGTACCAGCCGTTCTCGTCGATGGCGGGCTTCGGTGTCGGAGTGGCCGTCGCAGGCTTCGGCGTGGGCGTCTTGGTCGGCGCCTTGGTTGGCGTTACCGTGGGCGCCTTCGTAGGCGTTACAGCCTTCGTGGGCTCCGCGGTGGGAGCCTTCGTCGGCGCGGCTGTCGGAGTCTGTGTCGGAGCCGCGGTCGGCTCGTCGGTGGGGGCCGGAGTCGGTGTGTCCGCCGCCTCGGTCGGTGTTGCGGTCGCCGCCTGCGTGACGATCGGGAGATCGTTGCCGGAGCCGTTGTTTTTGTTTGACCAGATCAGATATCCGACGATGCCGCCCAAGAGTAACAGCACAACGATGGCCGTCAGAACCGGATGCTTTTTATAGTTTTTCAAGAGTTTGATGATCGCTTCCATAGTAACCCCTTTCGCGGGAACAAGGTAACTTACGGAAAAAGGATAGCACGATTCGACGAAAAATGCAAACGAAAGGACGTTCCCGGGCCCCTGAGGATTGCATTTTTGCGGCTTTCGTGGTATCATCACAGAGGCGGTTTTCCGGAGGGGGAACAACCGTTTGCGGCGGGATTTTCCGCAGGGGCGGAGCCCTCTGCCGCAGGGAGGAAGGAGCAGTTTCATGAGAATCGGAACGGGATATGACGTGCACCGGCTGGTCGAGGGCAGACCGCTTGTCCTGGGCGGCGTGACGGTGCCTTACGATAAGGGACTTCTGGGACACTCGGATGCGGATGTGCTTCTGCATGCGATCTCCGATGCGATCCTGGGAGCGGCGGCTCTGGGCGACATCGGGCTGCATTTTCCGGACACGGATCCGGCGTATGAGGGGATCGATTCGCGGGTTTTGCTGCGCAAGGTCGGCGAGCTGGCGGCAGCGCAGTGCTATGTGATCTCCAACATCGATGCGACGATCATCGCGCAGCGGCCGAAGCTTCGGGATTACATCAACGAGATGCGCGCCAACATCGCGGAGGATCTGAAGATCACCATCGAGCAGGTCAACGTGAAGGCGACGACCGAGGAGGGGCTCGGTTTTACGGGCGCCGGCGAGGGGATCGCGGCGCAGGCCGTTTGTCTTCTGGAGCCTATGGTTCCGTATACGGAAGTGACGTACGGAAGCGCCTGCGGAAGCTGCGCAGGATGCCCGGGATGCCGGCAGTGACGGCGAAACGGGGAAAATGAAGAAATACCGGGACAAGGAATGATCATATGACGATTGCACAGACCATAGCGAAGGAATTGAACATCAAGGTGACGCAGGTGGAAGCCGCCGTCGCGCTGATCGATGAGGGGAACACGATTCCGTTCATCGCGAGATACCGCAAGGAGGCTACCGGAATGCTCAACGATGAGCAGCTCCGGGACTTAAACGAGCGGCTTACGTACCTTCGCAACTTAGACGATAAGAAGAAGCAGGTGCTGGCGACCATCGAGGAACAGGGGAAGCTCACGGATGAGCTCCGCGCGGCCATCGAGGCGGCGACCACCATGGTGGCGGTGGAGGATCTGTACCGCCCGTACCGCCCGAAGCGGCGCACCCGCGCCACTGACGCGAAGGAGAAGGGCCTGGAGGGACTCGCAGCCATTCTCACGATGCAGTACACGGACAAGCCCATGGAGGTCGAGGCTGAGGCTTACCTCTCGGAGGAGAAGGGCGTTGCGAGCGTGGAGCAGGCGCTCCAGGGCGCGATGGACATCGTGGCCGAGTCCGTCAGCGACTCCGCGGACTACCGCAACTATATCCGCGGAATAACATTTAAAAAGGGTATTCTGTACTCGGATGCAAAGACGAAGAGCGAGGAGCCCGGCGTGTACGATATGTACAAGGCATTTTCCTCGCCCATCGAGAAGATGAGCGGCTACCGCGTGCTGGCGGTCAACCGCGGCGAGAACGAGAAGGTTCTCACGGTGCGCATCGAGGCGCCCGAGGAGGACATTCTGCGCTACCTTGAAAAGCAGGTGATCGTGCGGGATAATCCGAACACGACACCGTATCTGAAGCTGGCCGTGGCGGACGCGTACCGCCGTCTGATCGCCCCTTCCATCGAGCGGGAGATCCGCAATGAGCTCACGGAAAATGCGGAGGACGGCGCGATCAAGGTATTCGACAAGAACCTGACGCAGCTTCTGATGCAACCGCCCATCACCGGCAAGGTGGTGCTCGGCTGGGACCCGGCGTTCCGCACCGGCTGCAAGCTGGCGGTTGTGGACGCGACGGGCAAGGTCCTTTATACGGTGGTCATCTACCCGACGGAGCCCCAGAACAAGATCGCGGAGGCGAAGTCGCTTCTTAAAAAGATCATCAATCACTTCGGCGTCGAGTTGATCTCCCTTGGGAACGGAACAGCCTCGAGAGAGTCGGAGAAAGTCATTGTCGAGCTTTTGGCGGAGATTCCGCAGAAGGTTGCCTACGCCATCGTCAACGAGGCGGGGGCCAGCGTGTACTCGGCGAGCAAACTGGCGACGGAGGAGTTTCCGAAGCTGGATGTGGGCGCGAGAAGCGCGGCGTCCATCGCGCGGCGCCTGCAGGACCCGCTGGCGGAGCTTGTAAAGATCGAGCCCCAGGCCATCGGCGTCGGACAGTACCAGCACGACATGAATCAAAAGAAACTGGCGGAGAGCCTTACGGGCGTCGTCGAGGACTGCGTAAACCGCGTCGGCGTCGACTTAAACACCGCAAGCGTATCCCTTTTGGAGTACGTCTCCGGCATCAACAAGACACTCGCCAAGAATATTGTTACCTACCGCGAGGAGAACGGGCGCTTTAAGAGCCGCAAGGAGCTTCTCAAAGTCGCAAAATTAGGGCCCAAGGCCTTCGAGCAGTGCGCGGGTTTCCTGCGTATCCGCGAGGGCAAAGAGGCGCTTGATAACACGGGAGTGCATCCGGAGAGCTACGAGGCAGCCTACAAGCTTCTCGATAAGCTCGGCTACACCGCGGCGGACATCACCGCGGGCGGCGCGAAGGGCATGCGGGCGAAAGTGAAGGACAAGGCAGCCCTGGCCCGGGAGCTCGGCGTAGGCGAGATCACTCTCACGGACATCATCGCAGAGCTCGAGAAGCCCTCGAGAGATCCCCGCGAGGATATGCCCAAGCCCATCCTTCGAAGCGACGTTCTGGAGCTTAAGGACTTAAAGCCCGGAATGAAACTGAAGGGAACCGTTCGAAACGTAATCGATTTCGGCGCATTTGTCGACATCGGCGTGCATCAGGACGGACTCGTTCACGTGAGCGAGCTGTCGGACCGCTTCGTCAAGCATCCGCTGGACGTGGTGAAGATCGGCGATATCGTCGATGTGCGCGTCCTGAGCGTGGATGAGAAGCGCGGGCGCATTCAGCTGTCCATGAAGAGTGAAAAATAAGTGCATTTGCATTTTACCTATTGACGAGATAGGAGAAATGCGGTATTCTTTACCGAAAAACCATGCCGCAAGGCAGGAGGGAGGCTGTTATGGCTTACAAGAGAGTGTTGACGATTCAGGATATTTCGTGTGTGGGACAATGTTCCCTCACGGTTGCTCTGCCGATCCTTTCGGCGTCGGGCACGGAAACCTGTATCCTGCCGTCCGCGGTTCTCTCGAACCATACGGCCGGCTTTTCGGGATTTACGTTCCGCGATCTCTCGGATGATTTCGAGAAGATAAGCGAACAGTGGAAGAAAGATAAGATTACGTTTGACGCCGTTTACACCGGGTATCTGGGAAGCATCAAACAGATCGATTCCGTGCGGAAGATCTTTGCGGCACACTGCAGGGGCCTCAAGATCGTCGATCCCGCGATGGCCGACAACGGTAAGCTCTATGTCGGTTTCGATGCGGAATATGCAGCGGAGATGGCAAAGCTCTGCTTCGAGGCGGACATCACGCTCCCGAACATCACCGAGGCGTGCCTCATGACCGGCACCGAGTACCGGGAGAGCTACGACCGCGCGTACATCGACGATCTGTTGCAGAAGCTTCGCGACCGCGGTGCAAAGACCATCGTCCTCACGGGGGTATCGTACCGCGAGGGCCGCACCGGCGTTATCGTTGACAAGAACGGCGTTTCGACGTACTATGAGCACAAGAAGATCGCAGGCGGATGCCACGGCACGGGCGATGTTTACGCGTCGGCCTTCACGGGCGCCGTGATGCAGGGCTTTAACGAGCAGGAGGCGGCTCGCGTCGCCGCGGATTTCACGGTTGCCTGCATCGAGAAGACCGCCGGGGATGCAAAGCACTGGTACGGCGTCAAATTCGAGCTGGCGCTGCCGGACTACATCCGCATGCTCGGTCTGTAATATCGAAAATGAATATGACGAACGGAGAATCAAATGGAAGATAAATTACAAATCTACAACACGCTGACGAGACGGGTGGAGCGGTTTGTTCCCAATGTGCCCGGCAAGGTGGCGATGTATACCTGCGGACCGACGGTGTATCATTTTGCGCACATCGGAAACCTTCGCAGCTACATCGAGGAGGATGTTCTCGAGAAGACCCTTCGCTATCTGGGCTACGACGTCAAGCGTGTCATGAATATTACCGACGTAGGTCACTTAAGCGATGACGGCGACAACGGCGAGGACAAGATGGTCAAGGGCGCGCAGCGCGAGCACAAGACGGTCATGGAGATCGCGAAGTACTATACGGATGCATTTTTCGCAGACTGCCGGAAGTTGAACATCAAAATGCCCGACGTGGTGGAGCCCGCGACGAACTGCATCCCCGAGTTCATTCACATGATCGAGGTTCTTCTGGAGAAAGGCTATGCCTACCGCGCCGGCGAGAACGTGTATTTCGACACGTCGAAGCTTAAGGAGTACTACGTACTCACGAACCACAGCGAGGAGTCGCTCCTCGAGGGCGTTCGCGACGACGTTGACGTTGACCTCAACAAGAAGAACAAAAACGACTTTGTTCTGTGGTTTACGAAGTCCAAGTTCGAGGACCAGGCCCTCAAGTGGGACAGCCCGTGGGGCGTCGGTTATCCCGGCTGGCACATCGAGTGCTCCTGCATCAGCATGAAGCATCTCGGCGAGTACATGGACATCCACTGCGGCGGCGTGGACAACATTTTCCCGCACCATACCAATGAGATCGCGCAGTCGGAGTCGTATATCGGCCACAAATGGTGCAATTACTGGTTCCATGTGAACCACCTCAACGATAAGAACGGCAAGATGAGCAAGAGCAAGGGCGGTATCCTCACGGTTTCCGTGATCGAGGAAAAGGGCTACGATCCTTTGGTGTACCGCATGTTCTGCCTGCAGTCCCACTACCGCAAACCGCTGGAGTTCTCCTACGATGTCATGGATCAGGTGAAGGCAGCGTACGAGAAGCTTCGCAGACGCGTATCCTCCCTCTCTTCGGAGGGCGCTGTGGACGAGGCGGTGTTCGCGCAGTTCCGCACGCAGTTTGAGGATGCGCTGGCCAACGACATCAACACGGCTTCCGCCATCACGGTGTTGTACGATGTACTCAAGGCCGATACGAACGATGCGACGAAGAAGGCTCTTGCAAAGAGCTTTGACGAGGTTTTAGGACTCGACCTGACGGAGCCCCTTCCGCAGAAGGAGGAGAGCACCGACAGTGAGCTGGCGACGTGGGTTGCGGAGATGATCGGCAAGCGCGCCGAGGCGAAGAAGGCGAAGGATTTTGCGACGGCGGATGCGATCCGTGAGGAGCTTCTTGCGCGCGGTGTGCAGATTAAGGACACCAGAGAGGGCGTCGTATGGGAGTTGATCGAACAGAAATAAATGCAGCATCGGCGATTCTTGCGAAAGCAGGGATCGCCGATTGTGATGCTTCGAAGCTTTCGCCGCTTACGCTTGCGTACGTGGGTGACTGCGTCTATGAAATCATTATCCGGACCATCGTGGTCGGCAGGGCGGAACACACCGTGAACACGCTTCACAAGCACACCTGCCGCTATGTCAACGCCGCTGCGCAGCGGCAGCTTCTGACGATCATGTCGGAGCAGCTGACGGAGGCCGAGCAGTCGGTTGTGCGCCGCGGGCGCAACGCCAAATCCCACTCGGTGGCAAAGCATGCGTCGGTCTCGGACTACCGCCTGGCCACAGGCTTTGAGGCTTTGTGCGGATACTGGTATTTAACGGGGCAGGAAGAGCGGATGCTTTCGCTTCTTGCGGACGCAATCCGCAGGTTCGACGAGACGGAGCAGTGACAGAGGCAGCAATGACAGGCGGAGCAATGACGGACGGAGACGACAAACAGTCATCTTTGGGAGGTTTTATGCGATACGAAGAATTTACCATCGAGGGGCGCAATGCGGTTTTAGAGGCCTTTCGCGCCGGCAAGACCATCGACAAGCTGTACGTGCTGAAGGGCTGTCAGGACGGGCCGATCCAGTCCATCGTGCGGGAGGCGAAGAAGGGTGATACCATCATCAATTTCGTCGAGAAGGAGCGCCTGGACCAGATCAGCACCACCGGCCGTCACCAGGGCGTGATCGCAAATGCGGCAGCCTACGAGTATGCGGAGGTGGACGACATCCTTGCCGCTGCGGAGGCAAAGGGTGAGGCGCCGTTCCTCATTCTGCTGGACGGGATCGAGGACCCGCACAATCTGGGGGCCATCATCCGGACCGCGAACCAGGCGGGCGTGCACGGCATCATCATTCCGAAGCGTCGCGCCGTCGGTCTTACGGCCGTTGTGGCGAAAACCAGCGCAGGAGCCATCAACTACACGCCGGTGGCGAAGGTAACCAACCTGGTGCGGACCATGGAGGACCTCAAGAAGAAGGGCATCTGGTTCGTGTGCGCCGACATGGACGGCGATGTGATGTACCGCGTGAATATGACCGGCCCCATCGGCCTTGTCATCGGCAACGAGGGCAACGGCGTCAGCCGGCTTGTGCGCGAAGCCTGCGACATGACCGCGTGCATTCCGATGAAGGGCGACGTGGATTCGTTAAATGCATCCGTTGCCACGGGCATTCTCGCCTATGAGATCGTGCGCCAGCGGGGCCTGCAGAAGTAGAGAGGGAAGAGAAGAAGTATGGAAATCGTAAAGATTGCCGTGATACGAAACGACTTTACGGACCGGTTCGGCGTTCCGAGACAGAGCGGTATCGCCTCGGAGATGACGAGCCGGATCGTCTTTGAGAAGAAGTACCGCAATCCGGATGCGCTGCGCGGGATTGCGGGCTTTTCGCATCTGTGGCTGTTGTGGGAGTTTGACCGGATTCCCAGGGACACGGAGTTCAGGCCCATGGTCCGCCCGCCGAAATTGGGCGGCAACACGCGGGTAGGGGTCTGGGCGTCCCGCTCGCCGTACCGGCCGAATCCCCTCGGGATGACGGTTGTAAAGCTCCTTCGCACGGAGCAGACATCCGAGGGACCGGTCCTGGTTGTCACCGGCGCCGATCTGATGGACGGAACGCCGATCTACGACATCAAACCGTACGTTCCGTACGCGGATTGTGTCACCGACGCCGTGGGCGGATTTGCCGACGAACATGCAAATGACAGGATTTCCGTCGTTTTGGCGGACCGTGTCAGGGAGGACGCGGCGACCCTCGGCAAGGACGAGACATGGCTTACGAACCTTGTGGTGGTGCTGTCCTCGGACCCCAGACCGGCGTACCGGAACGATTCCGCAAGGCAGTACGGAATGCGGTATGACGACTGCGAGGTTGCATTTTCCGCAAGCGATACCGAGCTTTTCGTGACCTCGATCCGAAGGGCGGACGAGACCTAGAAAAGGCAGGTTTTCGGGGATTCGAGAAAAACTGAAAATAGTGCTTGCAAATCGGTTTTGGTTGTGGTATATTAGCCGTTGTGTGATGCTGCCTTGGCTCAGCTGGTAGAGCGTCGCCTTGGTAAGGCGGAGGTCGGCGGTTCAAATCCGCTAGGCAGCTCTGAGGGCATTGTCGTTTGACAGTGCCTTCTTTTTTTGTGTCGATTTTCCGAAAAATCGCTTCGAAGCGGTAGCATTTTTCGGAAAATTTTGATATGATAGATATACTCCCTAAGAATCGGTTGAAGGTGGCCGGTGCAGGGACGGGGTAGTTTACGGAGAAAGGTGAGTGGAAGCTATGTATTGTATGATCTGCAAGGAAAACAGCGCCGGCGGCGACGGTTTGTGCGTCAAATGCCGGTTCAAGATGAAGCAGCAGAATCGGGATGTGGCGGCCGACATGGAAATCGATCTTCCGGAGGGACACTTCGTCGGAAAGGCGAGAAACGGTATCCCCGACGGCAGAGGCGAGCTCACCTACAACGAGCATGATTCGAGAAAGAGCTACAAGGGCGATTTCAAAAACGGCATGCGGCACGGAAAAGGAAGACTCACGTTCCGCAACGAGGCCTACTACGACGGTGAGTGGGTAAATGACAAATATGAGGGCTACGGCGAGGAGGTACTTCCCGGGGACAATGTCTTCGACGGGTATTTTTCGGCCGGAGCATTTACCAACGGCCACGTGTATTTCGGCGACGGCCGCGAGTATGACGGCGAGTGGAGCGATGACAAGCCCAACGGAAACGGCAGGATGTTCTTCCGAGACGGGCACTCGCTGGAAGGCTACTGGGTGAACGGCATCTGTGCTTTTTCGGAGGCACCCACCGAGGACCAGATCGCAGCATTTCTGGCGGAGCAGGAGAGCTCCTTGGCGGACAATCCCATCGAGGAGGAGCGGGAGTCGATGATCCGCCGGCAGAACACTTCGGAGCTGCCGAGCGAGGATCTGGGCAGCCGCATCTGGAATCCTCTGGCGAAGGAGGAGATTGAGGCGGCCGAGGAGGACGAAGGATCTCCGCTGTTGTTCGAGGGAATGCCGCAGTCGGCAAATGTGGCGAAGATCACGTCGCAGCGCGCCGAGCCGGTGAACATCTCCCACGCGCGCACCGTGTTCCGCGGAAACGGCTTCGACGGTTCGGAGATGCTGGATCTCGAAGACGCGGCGGATGCTTTGGCAAAGCGTATGGCAGAGTCGGCGGCGCACTCGTTGGTAGCTTATGATGAGACAGTAGCAGATGTGGATCTCTCCGGCGGAGAAGCGGCAGAGACAGCAGAGGCAGCGGTATCGTCCGAAGGCGCACAGGAGATTTCGGAGACCGCGGAACAAGGGGTTGACACTATGATTGAGTCCAGTTTTGTGGAGACGACGGAAGACGAGAAGACGCCCGACGCGAACTCCAAATTGTTGCAGGGTATGTATAACAGCATCGGCAAGCCCATCCCCGAGGAGGAGCGCGAGAAGCCGGTTGTGAAGCCGGTGGTCGACGAGAAGACCTTGGAGGACCGCGCGATGCAGGAATATTTCAAGAAGCTCGGCGTTGTGCCGCCGGCAGCGGCGGAGGCCCCGGCGGAGACCGCATCGGCAGAGACTGACGCGGATGCAGCAGCGACGACGGAGACCGCTTCGGAGGCAGCTTCGGAGAAGACCGCAGCCGCAGCACCTGCGGAGGATCGCTCCTACGATCCCGTGACGAAGACGGGCTACCACTCGGAAACCTACGCCAACGGCGAGCGGTACGAGGGATATTTCGTGAACGGCAAGCGTCAGGGCATCGGTCGCATGGAATATGCCAACGGCGATGTCTACGAGGGCTTCTACGAGGCGGGCAAGCGCCACAATCAGGGTGTGATGACCTACGCAGCGGGCAGCCGCTACGAGGGCAACTGGGAGAACAGCATCAAGTCCGGCCAGGGCCGGTTTACGCAGGTGAACGGCGAAGTGTACGAAGGCAATTTTGCCGGCGGAACCTTTGACGGCTTCGGCTCCTACACCTTCGCAAACGGCAACATCTATATGGGTGAGTGGAAGGCCGGCAAGCGCGACGGCAAGGGCGTTTTGATCCATCCGGACGGGACGAAGGAAGCGCAGATCTGGGAAGGCGGCAAGAAGGTCTTCTCGGAGGTTGTAGCCGAGGTCGTCGCGGCAGCCGAAGAGACGGCAGCGGCGGAAGCACAGCCCATCACGGCAGCTGCAGCGGAAACTGCGGCTGCGGTTGAGAATGCAGCAGAGACTGTAGCCGCCGAAGCGGAAAATGCAGCGGAGACGGCACAGGCTTCGGAGGGCGCAGCAGAGAACGCAGCGGAAGCAGCTGTGGAAGAGACCGTGCCGGCAGAGGAATCGGTGCCCGAACGGGAGATCCGCACGATCAATTACAAGAGCGGAAACCGCTACGAGGGCGAGGTGGATGAGAAGAGCCTGCCCAACGGCAAGGGCGTGTTCACCTACACCAACGGCAGCTACTACGAGGGCGAGTTCGAGCACGGCGTCCGCAACGGCATCGGAACGTTTGTATGGTCCACCGGCGATCGCTACGAGGGCGGCTGGAAGTCCGACAAACGCCACGGCGAGGGCGTCATGACGTACGCTAACGGCCGCGTCCGCAAGGGCAGATTTGAGAATAACGAATATGTCGGAATCTGATCGGCAAAAGAGAGCCGCAGCGTATGCGGCAGACGGAAAGACGACGGAATTGCAACAACGAAAGCGTTTTCGACACCGGAGCGCTTTCGTTGTCTTGTTTCCGGCCTGAGGAAAAACGGTATGATACAAAGAGGAACAATACGGAATCGTCGTGGGTTGCGGCTTTTGACAACGCTTCTTTTGGCGCTCCTTTTGTGCGCCTGCACAAGGGAAAATGCAATGCGCAGAGAGAGCAGGACCGGCTCGCTTGCCTGCACGCCGACGCCATCGCCCAGCCCGACGCCATCACCCAGTCCGACGCCGACGCCCTGGGTGATCCCGACGAGCTATGATATCACGGAGCTCTTAGAGCCGGTAGAGGATTTTCCGAATGTCTACCGCCTGCCCGTCGACGACTATCTGGAGAGCGAATATCTGGGCAGTGTCTACGTCAACAACGGATTTGTCCTCACGATGTCGTACCCCCGTCTCTCGCCGGATCCGGAGTACCCGGATATGGTCAATGCGGACTACAGCGTGACCGACTATATGCTGATGCACGTGGCGCGGCCGGAGGTGCAGTACAAGCAGACGAAGGAGACTCCGGGGTGGGGCTACAATTCGGTGATGCTTCTTGCGGACGGAACCGTGGTTATCGAGGACAGCAGCAACCGCAGGGTGTCCGTGTACGAGTACGATTTCCGGATGGCGGGGGATTTCACCGTGACCGGATTTGCCGTCGGCTGCACGGATGACGGAGTGTTCTGGAGCTATGACGCAGACGCGCAGCGGTTGTATCAATACGATGTAAGGACCGGCAGGCTGCTGCGGGAGTACACCTGCGAAGGTGTCGACAGCATCTACCGGCTGATCGGTGCAGAGGGAAACCGCTACCGGTTTGCCTGCTTCGACTCCGACGGGGACAAGCTGATGACGGTGGATGCGTCAACCGGGGAGGCTTTCCTTGAAAAGCGAGAGTTTTATCGCACCCGGAATTTCTACGATTACGAGGCAACCGACAGCGAACATACCTGGTATTTGCGCTCCGCGAAGGACGGCACTGTGGTGTCCTTCCGCAAAGGATCCGATTCGGAGGAGATCGCGGTAGCGTCGGGATCTTTGATCGTTACCACAGGCGGAAAATACGACGAGCCCGGCACGGAGGATGACCAGATACCCGAATCCTTCGGCGTTTACGACCTTGCGAAGCAGCAGGAGTACCAATTCCGCAATATGGCCCGGTTCCGCGAGGTGACCGGCACGGATTACTACAGCACGCCGCAACTGATGAAAGGTTCGGTCGTGATGTTCTACGGGGATCCGGAGATGACAAACCCCGGAGTTTTTCTGTGGGATTTTTCGAAGGAAAATGCAACCCCGATGGAGGAGTATGCGGTGCTGACGGAGGAATCCGGGGGCATTGTGGAGAACCGCGTCACCTCCATCTACGACACCTACGGGATCCGGCTTCGCTATCAGGAATACGACCTGCGGACGGAGATCTTCGATTATCAGATGCTGCCGATCACGGACGAGGCGGAGCTTTTGTCCATGATAGACTCGGTGGAGGATTTTCTGGCCATGTATCCCGACGGCTTCTGGAGGGAGATCCCCGGAAAAGGCAAGAGCGGAGTGGACTTCTTCATCTGCCGGGAGTTCGTGAGAACGGGGACCGATATGATCGCCGAGGCTGCAGCGGTGGTAAACATCTCCTGGCCTACGGTCTGCATGGGAGTCTGCGCAAAATACGCCTCCCAGGTCAAGCAGACCCTTGTGCACGAGACGATGCATATGATGGAGCACCGGCTGTCGGAGTATGCGGATGAGCACGGGTATTTTGCATTTTCCTATTGGACGGAGCGGCTGAACACCGACCGCTATCCGTACCATGACGCCTATACCGATGAAAACGGCGACAACATAAGCGACTACGCCGGAACCTATTCGGACAATCCCGCCGAGGCCTGGTTCATCGATGCCTACTCGCGCTCCAACTGGAAGGAGGACCGCGCGAGGATCATCGAAAACCTCTACGCCGGAAACAAATTCTATTTCCGGAACAGCCCGCATCTCCGCGCGAAGGCGGAGTATCTGTGCGCTATCATCCGGGCAGCGTTCCCGAGCGTCGCCGCCTGCAAGGAGCCGGTGCTGTGGGAGAAGCCCTTAGGCATCATCGATCCGGAGCCGTACCTGGAGATTCTGGAAAAGTATTGATACGAGCAGAAGAAAAGCCCTGAGCGGAATTACCGTTCAGGGCTTTTGCATGTTCGGAAAATGAAGTCATGCCTCCTCGGGCATGACAGCGTCGATCCCGTGGGACACGTCGAAGAGGTAGCAGACATATCGGGTCACCGTCGCAAGTGTCTCGCGGATGGCAGCCTCCAGAAGGTCCGGGGAGATCAGGCTCTTTTTAAACGGAACCGGCTGACGGTAGACCGTGAAGCCCTTGTCCGGGGAGAAGTCGAAGGTTGCGCCGTACATGCGGTCGTAGTTGATGCGGCTCACGGCCGTTGCATAGCCCGCGCGGTAGGGTTCCGCCACGGTGAACGGGAGCTTGGAGTAGATGGTCAAAAGCTGCTTTTCCGTGTGGACCGTCAGCTTGAAGGCCGTCTCAAACGGCTCGCCGGAGACCTGAAAGACGATAGCTTTCTTCTCCTCGTCGCAGGAGAAGTTGTCCACCAGGCCGCTGACAACCTGGCGAAGATTGCGAAAGACGCGCTCGGCGTCGAGTACTTCCGGTGCAATGTCCATGAATATATCCTCCGAAGAAATGGTGAGAGCAGATCCGGTCAGAGCATTTTTACAGAAATCCGAGGGTGCGGCGCGTCGCGAGCTTCTCGTGGAACTCGGCCTCCGCGGTTGCAGCGATGAAATCCTCGGGAAGAATGCGGATCTTCGCGTTTCCGTCCATCTGCGAGCGGATGGCGGCCTTCGACCACGTGCGCTCGTAGAGGTTGCGGACGAAGCGTGCGTTGGCGAAATCCGGGGAATCCATGTACGCCTGATCGAGGGACTGGAAGAAGTCGCCTGCGGTCTTCACAAGGGCCTCGTCATACGCAAAATGCTTCCGCACCATCAGAAGGAAAATGTCCGTCAACTGCTGCTTGGTGTATCCCGGAAAATCAATCTGGAACGGCATGCGCGAGCGAAGTCCCGCGTTGCCCTCCATAAGTTTGTCCATATCGTCCTTGTATCCGGCCATGATGACCACCATGTCGTCCCGGTGGTTTTCCATCTCGGAGACGAGGGTCGTGAGAGCCTCGCGGCCGTAGTCGTTTCCGCTGTCCCCGCTGTAGAGGGAGTAGGCCTCATCGAGGAAGAGCACGGAGCCGTAGGCGTCGCGGCAGATGGCAGCGGTCTTCGGTGCCGTCTGGCCGACGTACTCGCCGCACAGATCCCGGGACATGTATTCGAAGAAATAGCCGTTGCGCAAAATGCCTGCCTCGGCGAAGATCTTGCCGAGAATGCGCGCCACGGTAGTCTTGCCGGTGCCCGGCGCCCCCGTAAAGCGCATGTGCAGCGTGGGCCGTTCGATGTTCTTGTCCTTCATCGCGTACGTCACCTGCGAGACGATCTCGCGGATGCGATCGCTGATGGCCTCCATGCCGATCATCTCCGAAAGCTCGTCAAATCCGGAGCGGGTGCGCTCGGAGTAAGCGGGGGAGAGGGCGAGAAGCTCGTCCTTGGTGATCTTGATCACCTCGGCGGAAGAGGACTCCTTCTCCTTTGCAGTGTCCGCGCGGTGCTTGAGCCAGAGGATCTCGCAGACGATCTTGCGAACGGACTGCATTCCGTAGAAGCGACCGTCGCTCTTTTCCTCGGCGATGCGCGAGAAGAAGACATCCCAGGCATCATCCTCCAGTGCGAAGAAGTAATCGCGGAGCATCAGCCTTGCGCCGGCGCGAAGCTGTTCCTTCGTGTAGGGCGGAACGGGGATGGTTTTTAAGTAAAGCACATCGGTGATGCACTCTTCGATGGAGGAGAGTGCGGTGGGCTCGATGTAGGGAACGCGGAACGCGAAAAGGTAATCGCTCTCGAAGGGAAGAATCTGCCGCAGGAACGACTTTAAGTCGCCGACGCGGGAATGCTCAGTGAGAGCGCTGATATCAAAGCAGACAAGGCGGTTGCGGTTCTCGATTTTGGAGAGGTACGTCACGGTGTCGAAGGGAGACTGGTAACCGTCCTCCGTCTTCATGCCGATGCGAAGCTCGACCACCGGATCGTCCTTGCAGAACGGGAACAGCTCGAGGGCCGTGATGAAGTCCGCGTACGTGTGCAGCACGGTGGTGAGGCCGGCGCCGTCGTTCACGGAGAAGAGATAATTGAGGTGCTGGAACGAAATCTGCGTGTTGTGGCGGTGAATCTCGGGAGCGATGGTCGCTATCTCGTTACACAACGCCTTCAGGGCGTCCCAGCCGATAATGTTGTCAAAGTAGGAGAGAGGGGAGTCCGCCTTCGCGTCGGATGTGCGGACGACGGAGAGCATCACCTCGGGATAAACGTAGTAGACGGACGAGTCGTTTTCGTGGATCTGGCGGCCGTCGCCCAGGGAAAATGACTTGTGCAACAGCGTGTCGATCTGCCGGGCCGTCTGTTCCGCAGAGCCCGACGGCAGGGAAAACGTCAACAGTGCGAGGTCCTCGAAATCCACGGTCAGCATATCGCCGAACAGCGCAGTCAGGCCCTCACGGATAGTGTGGATCGGGAGTTCGCTCTTCTCCCGGTTCGCCAAAATAAAGTTCTGGTCAAATTCGATTTTTCCGCCGAGCATACCAGTCCTCCGGATTGTCACATAATACAGTAGTATAGCATACCGCGCGGGCGAAAACAACACTGCATTTTGCGAAAACGGCTTTACTTCTATGGGGCAGAGTGGTAAAATTGCCTTGTCTATGCAAATCTTTTTCGGAGGGCAAATCCATGATCAATTCCATGATTCTCGATCTCAACAAAAACGGTTCGGCGATCCGCGCAATGTTCGAGGAAGGCACGAAGATGGCGAAGGAGTTCGGCCGTGAGAATGTCTACGACTACAGCCTCGGCAATCCCAGTGTGGTTCCGCCTCACGAGATCCGTGAGACGCTGCTTGAGCTGGTGGGCAACGAGGACGAGAACGTGCTCCACGGATATATGAACAATGCGGGTTTTGAGGACGTGCGGGACGCTGTTGCGAAGCATCTGAACAAGGAGTTCGGCACTGCATTTTCCGCGAAAAATATACTGATGACGGTGGGCGCCGCCGGCGGTCTCAACGTGATCTTAAAGACGCTCTTAAATTCCGGCGACGAGGTGATCACCTTCGCCCCGTTCTTCGGCGAGTACCGCAACTATGTGCGCAACTACGACGGCGTTCTGGTGACCGCCGCCACGGACCCGGAGACGTTTCTTCCGGTGCCGGAGGTGCTTGCGTCGGTGATCACGCCGAAGACGAAGGCGCTTTTGATCAACACGCCGAACAACCCCACGGGTGTTGTGTATCCCGAGGAGCTGATCGTTCGCATCGCGGATGTGCTTCGCGCGAAGGAGGCCGAGTACGGCATCAGCATTTACATGATCGCGGACGAGCCGTACCGCGAGCTGGTGTACGACGGTGTTACGGTGCCGTACCTCACGAAGTATTACCACAACACGATCGTGGGCTACTCCTACAGTAAGTCGTTGTCGCTTCCGGGCGAGCGCATCGGTTATCTGGTGCTTCCGGACGAGCTCGACGATGCGGCGGAGATCATTCCCGGCGCCACGGCCGCAAACCGCGTGCTCGGCTTCGTCAACGCGCCGTCCCTCATCCAGAAGGCGGTCGGACGCTGCCTCGACGCGAAGGTCGATGTGGAGATTTACAACCGAAACCGCGAGCTTTTGTACGGAAAGCTTACGGAGTACGGTTTTTCGTGCATCAAGCCGCAGGGTGCATTTTACCTCTTTGTGAAGGCACCGGACGGGGACGACAAGGCGTTCGTCGCTGCGGCGAAGAAGCACCGCATTCTCATGGTGGCCGGCACGGGCTTCGGAGGTCCGGGCTATGTGAGACTTGCATATTGCGTATCGTACGACATGATCGAGCGGTCCCTGCCGGGCTTTGAGGCGCTGGCAGCGGAGTACGGCCTGCGCTGAATGCATGGCTGCCGCGCGAGCGGCCGGGATACGAACGAAAGGATGAAAAATGGGAACCTGGCGTGATAATGTGCGCCGCGTGACCCCCTATGTTCCGGGGGAACAGCCGCAGCGCCCTGTAATAAAACTGAATACCAACGAGAATCCGTATCCGCCGTCACCGGCGGTGCTCGCGATTCTTCGTGAGATGTCCGGAAAGCCCGAGCTGGGCAATCGTTGCGAGGCGGCGAACCTCCGCAAATACCCCGATGCCGAGGTCACGGAGCTGGTGAACGCCATCTCCGAGGTGTACGGCTTTGATCCGGCGCAGATCTTTGTGGGCGTCGGCTCGGACGATGTGCTCGGCATGGTGTTTCTGACGTTCTTCAGCGGCGATGCACCGATCCTGTTTCCGGATGTGACCTACTCCTTCTACGATGTCTGGGCGGAGCTGTACCGGATTCCGTACCGGCAGATTCCGCTGGATGAGAACTTCCGCATCCGGACGGAGGATTATACAAAGCATGACGGTCCGATCGGCGGTATCATCATCGCCAACCCGAACGCGCCGACCTCGGTGTCGCTGCCGCTTTCGGAAGTGCGCAGGATTCTGGACGCCAACCGCGATGTGGCGGTGATCGTCGACGAGGCGTACGTCGATTTCGGCGGTGAGAGTGCGCTGCCGCTTTTAGCGGAGTACGACAACCTTCTGGTTGTGCAGACCTACTCGAAGTCGCGCTCCCTGGCCGGTTCGCGGATCGGTTTTGCCATCGGAAGCGCGGAGATGATCAAGGCGCTTTCGGACATCAAATACTCCTACAACTCCTACACCATGGACAGCCTCACGATCCGCATCGGCGCGGCGTCCATGCGCGACACCGCTTACTGGAAGGAGACCTGCGCAAAGATCGTTGCAACGAGGGAGGCGTACCGCCCGAAGTTGGAGGAGCTCGGCTTTACGGTGTTGCCGTCGTCGACGAATTTCTATTTTGCGACCCACAGGTCCGTGCCGGCGGAGACGATCTTTACGGAGTTAAAGAAGCGCGACATCTTCGTCCGCTTCTGGAACAAGCCGCGGATCAACAACTACCTTCGCATCACCATCGGAACCGATGCGGAGATGGACGCGCTGATCGCGGCGCTTAAGGAGATTCTGGCGGCTTTCGGCTGATGCGAAAGCCTTGCCTTAGGGAGTAACGCTTGAACGCAGTCAACTATCAAAAAAAGCTTGAGGAGACGCTTGCGCGCATCGATGCCGGCGATCACGTGCCGACATTGCTTTTGCACGCCTGTTGTGCGCCGTGCTCAAGCTATGTGCTGACGGTTCTGGCGGAGCATTTTCATGTGACGATCTGCTTCTACAATCCGAATATCACCGACGCTGCGGAGTTTACCAAGCGAGCGGAGGAGCTTCGAAGGCTTGTCGCCGAGCTCCCCGTAAAATACCCCGTGACGGTTGTTGTGCCGGAGTACAAGCCGGAGGAGTTTTACGAGATCGCCAAGGGGCTTGAGAACGAGCCCGAGCGCGGGAAGCGGTGCGAGGCGTGTTTTCGTTTACGCCTGAGTTTTGCGGCGAGGATGGCCGCGGAGATGGGGGCGGAGTATTTTGCGACGACGCTCACGATCAGTCCGCAGAAGGACGCGGCGCTTCTAAACCAAATCGGCACGGAGGCAGAGGCATTGATCGCGGAAAATGCTGCAGGAGGCGGTTCGCCGGTGTACCTGGCGTCCGACTTTAAGAAAAAAGGCGGTTACGCGGAGTCGGTGCGGCTCTCGGAGGTGTACGGTCTGTACCGCCAGAACTATTGCGGGTGTGCATTTTCCAAAAGAGATGCGCTCGCGCGCGAGAAGGCGAAGGAAGCGGCGCAGTTTGAAGGCTGACCGGGCCGGGGAAAGCTCCCCGGAAAGCGATTTGTTAATAATTTGTTAAATCTGATTTAAACATATGGTAAATTTCACTTACATGTGATATGATGAGCTAAATTCGAAAGGAGGAACGTGCGGGACACAGGATTGCGCACGGAAAAAAGTATGACAAGAGCATTGGTATTCGGTTTGGAGTCCGGCACCGCAGTTGTGTTTGCAGTGATCGCTTTGCTTGTGATCATCATCTTCTGGTTTGTCGGAACGATGAACGGCCTTCGCCGTACGCAGGTAAAGATCGATGAAGCGGTTTCCGGTATCGACGTAGCGCTCACGAAGCGCTTTGACACGCTGACGAAGATGGTCGATGTTGCAAAGTCGTACGCGACGTTTGAGAAAGCCACGATCCTCGAAGCAGTGAAGCTCAGAAGCGGTATGAGCATGAGCGAGAGAAACAAAGCGACCGGCGTGATGGACCAGGCAGCGAGAGAGTTGAACTTCCTCGCGGAGAATTATCCGCAGCTGCACTCGAATGAGAATTTCCGTCAGCTTCAGGTGGCCATCATGGATGCCGAGGAGCATCTGCAGGGCGCCAGAAGAGCGTACAACAGCAATGTTTCCGAGCTCAACAGAAAGATCGTATCGTTCCCTACCAGCATTGTTGCGGGAATGTGCGGTATCACCTCGAAGGAGTTCTTTGAGGCGGAGGCAGGCAAAAGAGAAGATGTTGATGTCAAGATTACCATTTAAGGCAGCTTGATTGATTGTGGGGGTTGGTAGTACAGACTGTTGATCACGTGCCGGGGAGGAATCTCCGGCACGTGTTTGCAGAAAGCCTTGAAAGGATATTTTGGAAAAATGTTTGGTTGGAGTGATGTTCAGACGAAGCAGAACACGGTTCGTCTGTTGGTGATTCTGGCTGTAATTATCTCGATACTGGGATTTGTCTGCGGAATGGCGATGGCAGGCTCGGGACGCGGTTTTATGTTTCTCGTGTGCCTGATCCCCGCGGGAATCCTGTGGTGGCGGTTCTACGTCAACTTAAAGTCGTACAAGGCGATGTACAAGGAGGTTGTCGTCGCCAAGGCTGCGGAGGGCATGTTCGAGAACTTCCAGTATTCTCCGAAGGTCGGTTTCGACCGCGAGGAGATCCGCGCCACCGGCATCATGAACATGGGCAACCGCTACAACAGCGAGGATATGGTTGACGGTACGTACAAGGGAGTGTCCTTCCGCAGAGCGGACATGTACATTGCGGAGCATCATCAGTCCGGCAAGACCAGTTACACCATTGTGTTCCTGCGCGGAACGTGGCTCTCGTTCACGTACAACAAGAGATTCCTGACAGATGTGCAGATCATGTCGAACGACTTCCGCTACGGCAACAAAAAGACCAGCCGTCTCTTTGTGAGCGAGGCGGACCGCCGGCACAAATTCGAGACCGAGGATATTACCTTCAACCGGCTGTTCACCTGCACCTGCCAGAACGATGCGGAGGCATTTTACCTTCTGACGCCGCGGGTGATGCAGATGTTGCAGCTGTTAAAGAGCGAATTCGGCTGCCCGTATATGGTGGGATTTGTGAATAATCGCTTGCATTTTGCGATAAACTCGGGTAAGAATAATATGGAGCCGCCGATCTTGGAGGAGATCAGCTTCGAGCGCGAGGTCGAGAAGACCCGCAGGGAGCTTCGGATCATTGCCAACATCATCGATTCGCTGGCAATCAACCGGGACATCTTCATTCAGTAAGCGGCAGGGCGTAATACTTGGAAAATGATCGAAACGATGATCGGGGGATGGTAACCATGGGCGAACAACAATTTGAGCCGCAGAGTGCGGCGTACAACGATGCACAGTTTGAGGAGCTGATCGCGCTCGGCAAGAAGGTTAAGAGCCGCGATCTTCTGGGAATTCTTCTGCTGATCGCCGGAATCGTATTGACCGTTGTCATGTACGGTTCCCGGTGGTTTGTGATCGGTATTGCCGTAATGATCGGTTCGCTGATCTTCATGGCGATCACCAGTGCGACCGCCAACAAGAAGTACCGCCGGATGTACAAGGAGACTCTCGTTAACCGCGTTGCGAAGGACTACTTCAGCCAGTTTGTGTACAAGCCGGATACGGGCTTTGCGAAGGACTATCTCAGAAGCCTCGGCATTATGAGCTTCGGAAGCGACTATAAGAGCGAGGATATGCTGCAGGGCGTGTATAATGCTGTTCCTTTCACCCGGGCGGATGTGTACATCGCAGATACCACCACGGACAGCGAGGGCAACAGCAGCACCACCGTGTATTTCCGCGGGCAGTGGCTGGAGCTCACGCCCAACAAGCGCTTTCAGACCGACCTTCAGATCATTCAGAAGGGCTTCGGCTATACCAACAAGAAAAAGGGCTTCTTCACCAGGAAGGAAGACCGCCGTCACGTGATCGAGACCGAGGACGTGGATTTCAACAAAAAGTTCCAGTGCCTCTGCCAGAACGACGCCGAGGCCTTCTACCTGCTGACGCCGACGCTGATGCAGGCCATCATGAAGCTCTCTCAGGTGCTGCCGTACAAGATGATGATCGCCTTCGTAAACAATTCGCTGCATGTGCTTGTGGACACGCATCGGGACTCCATGGAGCCGACGCTTCCCAAGGGCGGCAATCTGGACCGTCCCATCGCGGATCTGCGGTCGGACATGGAGATCATCACCGGCCTGATCACCGGTCTGCTTCTGGACCGCAGCATTTTCCAGGGATATACACAGTAAGGCATATAATTGACACGGAAAAAACCGGTACGGGATCCTTCGGGACCTCGTACCGGCTTTTTGTTTCTTTTAGCCCCTCGGACCACGGAAAATGCGTTCGGAAATCTTTGCAAGAATGCTCCGATTGTGGTATAATGAGCAATAATGCGTATAAAGGGGGAGTGTTTCATGTCGTTAACCATTCGGAAAATGCTTGAGGAACGTGAGCATCAGATGCTGCGCCCCTGTGCGGCCCATTCCGACGAGTCCCTCGGGCGGCTCCGCGACGAGCCGCAGTGCGATATCCGGACCGTGTTCCAAAGGGACCGCGACAGGATCATCCATTCCAAATCCTTCCGGAGACTCAAGGACAAGACGCAGGTCTTCTTAACGCCGGAGGGCGACCATTACCGCACGCGGATGACCCACACCCTCGAGGTGTCGCAGATCGCGCGCTCCATCTCGAAGGCGCTTCTTTTGAACGAGGATCTGACCGAGGCCATCGCCCTGGGGCACGATCTGGGGCATACGCCCTTCGGACATGCCGGCGAGCGGGCGTTAAACCGCGTCACGCCGGGAGGATTCCGACACAACGAGCAGAGCATCCGCGTGGTGTCCGTTCTGGAGAAGGACGGTGCGGGTTTGAATCTTACGAGAGAGGTGCTCGACGGCATCCTCAATCATCAGACGGAGAGTCATCCGTTTACCCTCGAGGGCAACGTGGTGCGCTTTGCCGACAAGCTCGCCTACGTCAACCACGATATCGACGATGCCATCCGCGGGCATATCATCCGCGAGAGCGATATTCCGACGGAGCTTACGGACCTTTTGGGGCATTCCCTGAAGGAGCGGTTGAACACGCTGGTGCACGACATCGTCATCCACAGCCAGGACCGCGAGGAGATCGTGATGTCCCCCGAGGTTTCGGAGGCATTTACCGCGCTCCGGACCTACATGTTTGAAAATGTGTACACAAACCCGGTGGCGAAGGGCCAGGAGACGAAGGCGGAGCGGCTGGTGGAGCATTTGTACGAGTATTATACGAAAAATACCGACGCCCTCCCGGAGGAGCTTGCAAAGCTCATCGCAAACGGGGAGGATCCGGCGCTGGTGGTGACGGACTACGTCGCCGGAATGACCGATAAATTTGCCGTCGCCACGTACGAGGAACTTATGATCCCGAAGGCGTGGGGCGTGTACTAGGATTACATCAACGGGAGAAGTGAGCATGTACTATCCGGATTCCATTGTGGACGAGGTGCGAAGCCGCAGCGACATCGTGTCGGTGATCGGCTCCTACATCTCACTGCAGAAGAGCTCGTCGAACTACGTCGGGCTCTGCCCGTTTCACAACGAAAAAACGCCGAGCTTCAACGTCAACCCGGCACGGCAGATTTTCCACTGCTTCGGCTGCAACAAGGGCGGCAACGTCTTCACGTTCGTGATGGAATATGAAAATGTCTCCTTTCCGGAGGCGCTGCGGATCCTGGCGGAGCGGGCGGGAGTGACGCTTCCCGAGCGGACGGACTCGAACCAGGAGCGCGAGAACCGCGGCAAGCGCGAGAAGCTTTTGGTGCTCTACAAGGAGGCGGCGGAGCATTTTTACCGCAAACTTCGCGCCGAGGAGGGAAGACGCGGACTGGAGTATCTCGTCGGGCGTCAGCTTTCCGGCGGAACCATGAAGAGCTTCGGTCTGGGCTTCAGCGACGGTTCGTTGTACAACGCGGTTAAGGACCGCTACGACGATGCGCTTTTGGCGGAGAGCGGATTGTTTACCTTCCGCGAGAGCGGCGGCGTACGGGACAAATTTTTCGACCGGGTCATGTTCCCGATCTTTGACCAGAACGGCAAGGTGATCGCCTTCGGCGGACGCGTCATGGGGGACGCGAAGCCGAAGTACTTAAACTCGCCGGAGACACTGATCTTCGACAAGAGCCGGAACTTATACAACTTAAATCAGGCGCGGCGAAGCCGCAGAGGCTATTTCATCCTCTGCGAGGGCTATATGGACGTGATCGCACTGGTGCAGGCAGGCTTTGACTGTGCGGTGGCGACACTGGGTACGGCGCTTACGGAACGGCAGGCGAAACTGATTTCCCGCTACGTCAACCGCGTGGTTTTGACGTACGACTCGGACGAGGCCGGGCAGCGGGCGATCAACCGTGCGATCCCGATGCTGCACGATGTGGGCGTCTCGGCAACCATCGTCGACATGCGGCCCTACAAGGACCCGGACGAGTTCATCAAGGCGCTGGGTGCGGAGGAGTACGAGCGGCGCATCGAGAAGGCGCAGACGAGCTTTGCCTTTGAGATGAAGTTCATCGCCGACCGCTATCCGGACCGTGCGACCGATCCCGCGAAGAAGACCGCGTTCCACCGCGAGGTGGCGGAGTGGATGCTTCGCTTTAAGGACCGCCTTGAGAGGAGCAATTACATCCGCTCCTTCTGCGAGACCTACGGCTGCGACGAGTCGGAATTCCGCGAGATGGTCACCGAGGCGATGAAAAAGGCGCCCGTGCGGCGGCCTGCGGAGGAGTCCCAGGAGACGGTTCCCGTGGAACACTTAAACGGCGACGGCGTCGTGACCCAGGAGTTCGGGCGGAAGCGTGCGGCGGAGGACAACGTGCTACGCTCGCAAAATGTGCTGCTGTCGCTGATCGCCACAAACCCGCGGGCCCGTGCCGTGGTTCGCAAATACATCACGCCGGAGATGCTTGACGGCAATGTCTACCGGGAGGCTGCGAGAAGGTGCTTCGAGGCGGATCCCGGGGAGACCATCGACGTGGCGCAGATGGTGAGCCGTTTTGAGACGGCCCAGGAGCAGCGTCTTGTGGCGGAGATGCTCGCCAACGACGAGGCGGACCGCACGGAGGACGTCAAGAGGGCGGTGTGCGATACGATCCAGAAGGTGTTGATGTACTACACGGACGCGCAGATTGAGAAGGCACGCGCGTCGGGTGCATCGGCGGATCTGCTTAAATACACTAGACAGAAGGCCACGCTTGTGCGGGACCTTCCCCAGAAGTTGCGGAGCGAGGATATCTGATTCATTCAGCGTATAGTTTTGGCGGTAACGCCGGAGGAAAGGGGTTTACAACATGGCGAAACGGAGAATTTCCGACGAGATGCGCGAGGAGTTCGGCGAGAGCATGGAGACCATCGACAGCGAGCTCACGGGAGAGGACTTTGAGCCTGTCTTCCCGGACGGCGGCGAGCTGGATCCGATCGACGATTTCGATGACGATCTCTCCTTAGGGCTGACGGAAGCGGAGGAGCTTTTGCTGGCGGAGGCCGATACTCCGGAGGCGGAAGCGCCGGAGAAGCGCAGAGAGCGCTTTGAGCGCGTGCAGGGCAAGCTGGACGATCTCATCGCGGCTGCGACGGAACGCGGCGGCGAGCTTGATTGGCAGGAGCTCGAGGAGGCGCTCAAGGGAAGCGTGACAAGTCCGGAGACATTTGCCGACATCTACGAGTACTGCTCCGGCAAGGGCGTGACCATCGTCAACGACGACGCGGCAGGGCTTGAGCATGAGACGGCGGACGTGAGCACTGCGGCGCAGGAGAGCGATGATGAATTTTCCACCGAGGACTCCGTGCGCATGTACTTAAAGGAGATCGGCACGATCCCGCTGTTGACCGCCGAGGAGGAGACGCAGCTTGCGGAGCGCCTGGAGACGGGCGACGAGCGTGCGGGCAAGCGCCTGGCGGAGGCGAACCTTCGTCTCGTTGTGAGCATCGCGAAGAAGTATATCGGCCGCGGCATGCACCTGCAGGATCTGATCCAGGAAGGCAACATGGGCCTTTTGAAGGCTGTCGAAAAATTCGACTTCCGCAAGGGCTACAAGTTCTCCACCTACGCCACCTGGTGGATCCGTCAGTCCATCACCCGCGCCATCGCGGACCAGGCCAGAACCATCCGCATCCCGGTGCATATGGTGGAGACCATCAACCGCGTCAACCGCACCGAGCGTCAGCTGTTGCAGGAGCTCGGCAGAGAGCCCAGCATTGATGAGATCGCGGCAAAGCTTAAGATGTCGCCCCGCCGCATCGAGGAGATCATGAAGATCGCCCAGGATCCGGTGTCCATGGAGACGCCCATCGGCGAGGAGGAAGACAGCCACATCGGCGATTTCATCGTGGATGAGAAGACGCAGCAGCCCGAGGAGGCGGCCGCCACATCGTTTTTGCACGAGCAGCTCATGGACGTCATGCAGACGCTGACGGAGCGGGAGCGCAAGGTCCTCATCCTTCGCTACGGCTTAAACGGCGAGACCCCGAAGACCCTTGAGGAGGTCGGCAAGATCTTCAACGTGACGCGGGAGCGCATCCGCCAGATTGAGGCGAAGGCCATCCGCAAGCTTCATCATCCGAACCGGAGCAAGAAGCTTCGCGATTATTTGAACGACTGATACGTTCGGACCGCTCGGGAGCGCTTCGCATGCGAAGCTTCGCGGGCGGTTCGTCACGGAGGATACATGAGATTATCGAAACGACTTCGCATGGTGGCCGACATGGTTCCCGTGTGCGACACCGTAGCGGACATCGGATGCGATCATGCGTACTTAAGCGTGTGGCTGTTGCGGGAAAATACAGCCCGTTGTGCCTACGCCTGCGATGTGCGGCCGGGGCCTCTTGCGAAGGCGCAGGAGACAATCCGTTTCTTTCACATGGAGGAGCGGGCGGAGACGATCCTGTGCGATGGCTTTTCGGGGCTTGTGCCCGGCGACGCGGATGTGATCGTGATGGCCGGAATGGGCGGCGAACTGATGACGAGACTTCTGTCGGAGGGCGCAGCCTGCGCGGCAAAGGCAAAATGCCTTCTGCTGCAGGCCCAGTCGGACCGCGAGAGCGTGCGGCGGGAGGTCGCATCCCTGGGATTCGTCATCACGGACGAGCGGTGCGTCGTCGAGGACGGCAAATTCTACCTCTGCATGTCGGCGGTTCCGGCAGCGGAAGCCTCCGAGGAGGCGAGAGCGCCGTATGATCCGTGGGAATACCGCTACGGAAGGTGGCTTGTGCGGAGGAAGGACATGACCTACCTCACCTGGCTCGCGGAGGAGTGCGAAAAGAAGGTCGCCATGGTGGAGAGGCTGCTGGCAGCGGACACTCCCCCGGCAAATGAACGGCTTGCGTCCGCGGCAGCGGAGTGTGAGGAGATCGCCTCGGTCATGAAGCGGATGTTTTAACGAAAACAGACAAAAGAGGGAAAATAAATGAAGATTACGGTTGGAACAACGACGAAGGAAATCCCGGAGGGAACCCCGCTTTCGAAGATTGCGGATGCATTTGTCACGGAGGGACGTGACCGGATCATCCTTGCGAAGGTGAACGGCAAGCTCCAGGAGATGTTTAAGAATTGCTACTGGGACAGCACCATCGAGTTTTTGGACATCAAAAACACGGATGCCAGACGCACCTACATGCGGGGCGTTTTGTTCGTCATGCTCGCGGCGGTGCACAGCTGTTACGGCATGAAGGACTGCAATGAGATCGCCGTGGAGCACTCTCTTGGCACCGGCATTTACTGCAAGAAGAACGGTTCGCCCGTATCCCGGGAGTTCATCGACACCGTGAAGGCGAAGATGAGGGAGATGGTCGCCGCAAACCGCGCCATCGAGAAGAAGAGCATGAACAAGGCCAACGCCGTGCGCCTCTTCCGCGAGAACGGAATGACGGACAAGGTGAGCCTTCTTCGGTACCGTTGCACCTCGAAGGTGAACGTGTACTCGATGTGCGGCTACACCGACTATTTCTACGGCTATATGCCGGCGTCCACGGGCATTTTGAAGGTGTGGGACATCGTTCCCTACGACGAGGGCTTCATGGTTTTGATGCCGGATACGGAGGACGGAACCATGGTGCCTCCGGCAAAGAGCTCCGACAAATTCTTTGAGACGCTGCAGAAGACCAACACCTGGGGCAGCGCGGTGGGCATCGAGTTGGTGGGCGACCTCAACGACTGCATCTCGAGCGGCGGTGCGGAGGACCTTATTTTAGTGCAGGAGGCGCTTTTGGAGAAGCGCGTGGCGGAGATCGCGGAGATGATCCGCGAGGCCGGCGGCAAGAAGTTTGTCATGATTGCGGGACCGTCCTCGTCGGGAAAGACTTCATTTTCCCACAGACTGTCCATTCAGCTTCGCACCATCGGTTTCAAGCCCCATCCCATCGGACTGGACAACTACTACCGCGACCGCGAATTCTGCCCGCGTGACGAGTACGGAAACTACGATTTCGAGTGCCTCGAGGCGCTGGACATCGAATTGTTCAACAAGCAGATGACACAGCTCTTAAACGGCGAGAGAGTGGAGCTGCCGGAGTTTAACTTTAAGACCGGAAAGCCGGAGTACAAGGGGAATTTCCTTCAGCTCGGCCCGGATGACATCCTCGTGATCGAGGGCATCCACGGCCTCAACGACCGCCTTTCGTATTCACTTCCGGCGGAGAGCAAATTCCGCATCTATATCAGCGCCCTAACGGAGATCAACATCGACCGTCACAACCGGATTCCGACCACCGACGTGCGCCTGATCCGCCGCATTGTGCGCGATGCGAGAACCCGCGGCTCGTCCGCGACGGAGACCATCGCGATGTGGTATTCGGTGCGTCGCGGCGAGGAGAAGCACATTTTCCCCTACCAGGAGTCGGCGGATGTGATGTACAACTCGGCGGCCGTCTATGAGCTGGCGGTTTTAAAGACCTACATCGAGCCTTTGCTGTTCGGTGTTCCGGAGGATTCGCCGGAGTATCTGGAGGCGAACCGGCTGTTGAAGATGCTGTCCTACATTCTCGGCATGCCTTCGGAGAGCGTGCCGCACAATGCGATCCTGCGGGAGTTCATCGGCGGAAGCGTCTTCCGTGTGTAAGCGCCATGAGTGAATATTTTCTGTCGATTTCGTTCTCCCTCTCGGGAACGCTGGCCATCGAGATGACATTAGCGTATCTTCTCGGGCTGCGCGGACGGAATCTCGAGACCGTATTTATGGTGAACTGCCTTACGAACCCGATCCTCGTGACATTCATGTTTTGGGGGCTGCGGGTTCCGGGGCTTCGGGACTGGGTCGATCCCATAGTTGTGATCCTTGAGGACATTGTCGTGTTCGTCGAGGGCGCGATCTACAGCCGCCGCCTGAAAAACGTCAGGCGGGATCCGTATGTTTTGTCGCTGATCCTGAACGCGACATCCTACGGCGCAGGGCTGGTTGTGAATGTACTTCTCAGGTGAGGTCGGAAAATGCACAAGCGAACGGTCATTGTGGGTACCTACAGCCTGCTGCATGCGGTTGTGGACATGGGGTGTGCTCTGTTGCTGGCGGAGATCGCAAAGGCAGCGGGAGCGGACCTTCGTTTGAGTTTCCTTGCAGTGGTCGCATATGACATCATCGCGTTTGCGTTGCAGCTTCCTTTCGGATATCTCGCGGATAAGCTCAATAAAAATGCGCTTGTCTCGGCATTCGGATGTATTCTGGTTGCCATCGGGCTTCTCTGTTCCGCGGCGCCGTATTTTGCAGTGACCGTCGCAGGCATCGGAAATGCCTTCTTCCACATCGGCGGAGGCATCGATGTCTTGAATATCTCGGAGGGCAAGGCGACACTTCCGGGGGTGTACGTTGCCACCGGCGCCATGGGCCTGTACTTAGGAACCCGCGGCAGCGTCTGGTCGTTGACCGTGACGTGGATGTGTGCGGTGCTTCTGGCCGGAGCGTTGCTGCTTCTGTGGCTGTACAAAAAGGCGAAGAGGGACTACCGGATCAACAACGAGCCGTGCTCGCTTAAGCCGCATCCGGAAAATGTTTCCTCTCCGGTGATGGTGATCGTGCTGTGCCTGTTCCTGACGATCTGCGTGCGCGGAGGATTCGGCCTGGTGATGAAGTTCCCGTGGAACGACAGTTTCGGGATCGGCGTGGTCACCGTGGGCGTCGTAGTTCTGGGGAAGGCGCTCGGCGGGGTGATCGGAGACCGGCTCGGTTGGCTTCGGACCTCGGTGACGTCTCTTATGGTGGCGGCGGTTTTGTTCGCATTTGCCGACGATTTCATGGTCTGCGGGCTGTTGGCGTTATTCCTGTTCAATATCACAATGCCGATCACGCTGGCCGCCATGGCTGCCTGTTTCCCGAACCGGAAGGGCATGGCCTTCGGCATAACGACATTTGCGCTGGTGGCCGGAGCGCTGCCGGTATTCTCGGAGTACCGGGAATGGTTCGCCGACCGGACGGTGCTGATCGCAGCGACCGTTGTTTCGGCGGGGCTTTTGTGGATAGGACTTGCGGTGTTTGCAGGATTTATCAAAAATGTATCAGGGGGTATGTATGAAAAGAATCGGGGTTGACGAAAACGTGCGAAAAGCATCGGCCATTCTGGCTGCAGCGCTTCTTTGCTGCGCATTGGTCACAAAGGTCTGCCTGGCGGATATGGGGTCTCCGTCCGGCTCGGGAGCGTTGCTTCTGTTCGGGGTGATGATCGCCTATGCTTTGACTGTGTACGTTTCCATTGCGGTGGGTATCATCGGTATTATCATGCTGATCCGCCGGCTGTGTCACAAGCCGTACGGAAAGGCGCTGGGAAAAGATGTCGCGGAGAACCTTTACATCATTTTCTGGCTGATCGCCGGAATTCTGACAAGCTTTTTCTTCATCGGAGTCGTTGTATATGCCTACGGACTGCGGAAGGCAGTTCTGTATGCCCGCAGTGTTCGCGGCGGTACCTATAATCCGAACAGTGAGCCGGATCCGAAGCTCGACGATCTGACGGAGAAACTGAAGGACAGCGAGGAGTACTTCGGCAGAACCCCGCAGACTGATGCTCAGGCATCGGAGAAGACTGCGCCCGGGAAGAACTATTACGGGGATCGGATCATGGAGGATGATCCGGGGATGAGCCCGGCTATGAAGGCGCTCCTGCTCGGAGGGCTTATCGGTTTTGTCGGAATCCTTATCATAGCTGAGAAAACGGATGCGGATCTGGATTACGTATCAAGGTTCTGGCTGTGGATGTTGATCCTTACAACCATTTTCCTCGCGGGCCGGATTTTCTTCAAAACCTTCGGCGGGGCGGAGAATTCCTTCCGCTACGATGTCAGACCGAATGCGAACAGCGCGAGCGAAAGAGACGAGCAGATGCGCAGACAGCAGGAGCTCAACGAGCAGACGGCAATCCACATCAACCGGAGAATGCCCCGGGAGGAAGAACAGCAGGAACCGAGGGAAAACAAGCCCTGGTAGAAAAGATTCCAAAAATCTTTCAAATAACGGACACATTCCGCAGCTATACTTGTCCGTGTGCGGTGCATATGCACCGGAAAATGAAAACTGCAATAACAAGGAGAGTCCGAATGAGAAGACGAATCGTTTCACTGATCCTGGGAGTGCTGATGGTTGCGGCACTTGCGGGCTGCAACGGCAGCAAAAACAATACTACCGACATAACCGTAACACCGACCGGCAGCGAATCCGGAAACGGTAACGCCCAGGGAAACGGAGAGGGGGCCAACCTTCTTCATGTCTGCGGCGGCGAGGTCGTTTTGTGCGATCTGTCCGTGCTGACGATGCCCGAGGATACCAGTGAGGTGAGCGAGGAGGATATTGAGGCCGAGTACCAGGACGCCATCGAATCCCTGTTGGTTTCCTACCCGAACTATGTGAAGGATGAGAGCCGCGACGGCACGCCGATCGTGAGCGGAGACACGGTGAACATCGACTATGTCGGCAAGCTGGACGGAGTGGCATTTGACGGCGGAACGGACACGGATTACGATCTCACCATCGGTTCGGGGACATTTATCGAGGATTTTGAGAACGGGCTGATCGGAAAGACCGTCGGCACCACAGTGGATATCTCGGCGCGCTTCCCCGAGGATTACACCAGCGTGGATCTGGCCGGAAAGACAACGGTCTTCACCATCACCATCAACTATGTCGGTAAGCAGTCCGAGACCGCTGATGACGACTATATCAACCGCCTCTCGGAGGGGGCCTACAAGACGCTGGAGGCGTATCGCGAGGCGATCAAGAAGGATATGATCGCAGAGGCGAAGGAAAAATACGAGAACGAAGTCTTCGATTCGATCTTAAAGCAGATGGTCGACAACTCGGAGTTTAAGAGCGTCCTTCAGGAGGACATCGATTATTTTGAGAACGATATGATCGAGTACTACAAATCCTACGCGCAGTACTACGGAGGCGAGTTGGAAAATGTGGTTTCCATGTTCGGCTACGAGACCTATGACGAGTTTTTGAAGTACGTCCATACCAGTTCCGAGCGGTACGTGAAGGAGTACATGGTGCTTCAGGAGATCGCAAAGCTTGAGTCCCTCACCCCGAGCGAGGAGGAGTATGTAAAGCGCGTGAACGATTACATGGCGTCCTCGTCCTTCGGATCGGCGGCGGAGTTTGAGGAGTACTACTCGAAGGAATACCTGAACTACTGTATCGAGAACGACCTTGCGATGGAGTTTTTGGTGGACCGCGCAAAGCAGAACTCGGTCCAGTAAGAGCGGGGAAGGGCATTTTCCGAAATGCTTTCCAAGCAAGGCTTGCCTGCGGGCGGAAAATGTGATACAATCAGCCGGCGGCAGCACAGATGATCGCGCCGGCAACGGTGAGGAAAGTCCGGGCTATACAGGGCAGAGTGCCGGATAACGTCCGGTGGAGGTAACTCCAAGGAAAGTGCAACAGAGAACAGACCGCCGCGCAAGCGGTAAGGGTGGAACGGCAGTGTAAGAGACTACCGCCTTCACGGTAACGCGAAGGGCAGTGTAAACCCCACTCATAGCAAGACCGAACAGGAGGCGATACGGCGGCCCGTCGTGCCTCCGGGTAGGTTGCGTTCCGCGCTCGGAAGGGCGCGGAGGAGCTGTGCGGTAACGCACAGTCAAGACAGATGATCATCCGAGACAGAACCCGGCTTACCGTGCTGCCGCAGCTTTGAAAGGATTCCGATGAGGGTCCTTTTTTTCTTGCCTTTTTTCACCGTTTGGAGTATGATAAAAGATGGTATTACATGAGTTCGCGGCATGGGGGCCGACGAATTCGGAAAGGGGTGTCGGAATGGATGAATTGACGGAAGCTTTGATGGACAAAATGGACGTCAAGACAGTCTTTACCATTCCCATCTTCGGCGGAATCGCCGTCTCGGAGTCTGTCGTCGTGACGTGGATCATCATGGCGGCGCTCATCCTGTTTGCCATTCTGATGACGCGGGGTCTTCGCGTCAATAAAATCTCGAAGCGCCAGGCATTTCTGGAGTGGATGGTCACGAAGCTCGACAGCATGGTCGACGGTATGCTCGGAGGCCACGCGAAGGTGTTCGGCGAGTATCTGGTCACGATCCTTCTCTACATCGGCATAGCGAACATTGTCGGCATTTTCGGCTTGAAATCACCGACCAAGGACCTTAACGTAACCATCGCTCTTGCGTTGATGAGCATCGTGTTAGTGGAGGCCGCAGGCATCTATTTTCTGGGCATGAAGCGGCACCTGCACAAGTTCATCGAGCCGACGCCGGTGGTTCTTCCCATCAATATCCTGGAGGTTGTCACGAAGCCGTTGTCGCTTTGTATGCGACTCTTCGGTAACGTCATTGGTGCATTTGTCATCATGGCACTTTTGGAGCACGTGATCCCCATCGGAATCCCCATGGTGTTCAGTCTGTATTTTGACTTCTTCGACGGCCTTCTGCAGGCGTACGTCTTCGTCTTCCTGACCGGACTGTATCTGACAGAGGCTGTGGAGTAGGTAGGGCTTGAAATCGATCAACAAAGCATTTTCAGAATAAAAAGAAACGAGGTACACGAGTATGAGTACAACAGCATTGATTGCCATCGGCGCGGGAATTGCGGTACTGGCAGCAGTGGGAGCCGGCATCGGCATCGGTATCGCCACGGGTAAGGCCGTGGAGGCAATTGCGAGACAGCCTGAGGCGGAGAGCAAGATCAGCAAGAACCTGATCCTCGGCTGCGCCCTCGCGGAGGCGACCGCAATCTACGGTTTCGTTATCGCGTTGTTCATCATCATTTTGCTGAAGTAAACAAATCATCCGAAGGAAGAAATTATCATGCTTGAGATAGGCTGGAATCTTTTGTTCACAGTCATCAATCTCGTGATTTTGTTTATCGCCATGAAGATCTTCCTCTTTAAGCCCGTGCGCAATATCATTGCGAAGCGGCAGGAGGAGGCGGATGCGGCGAGAACGGAAGCTGAGGCGATGGCTGCGGAGGCAAAACAGACCAAGGCAGAGTACGAGAAGGCCTTAGCGCGCACGAAGGAAGAGCGCGAGGAGGTCCTGGCGACCGCACGCCGTCTGGCGGACGACGAAGCCGAGAAAATCCTTGCGGATGCCCGCGAGGAGGCGAAGGACATTCGGGAAGCCGCCGAGGACGAGGGCGAGCGCCGCAAGGAACGTATCATTGCGGAGGCCGGCAAGGAGATTGCCGACATGGTTGCCGGCGCGACTGCGAAAGCGATGGGGGACAGCGACGATGCCGCTCTGTACGATGCTTTCCTTGACAAGGTGGAGGAGGAAGCATGAAACAGGCGACGCTTTGGTATGTAACGCCGCCCACCGCGGAACAGCTGGCGCGGCTTAAGGCATTTCTAGCCAAGGAGATGGGCGATGCGGAAGTGGAGCTCACGATGGAGAAGGACAGTTCTCTCGTGAGCGGTTTTGTGTTGCGCACGGACTTAAAGGAGTACGACTGGAGTATGCGCGGGCGCGTGGGACAGCTTCGCAATGCCCTGGGCGTCGTTCACGGCCGCAAGCCCAAAAAGACCGTTGCAAACCTCAAAAAATGCATTGAAGAATTCGAGCTGACCGCCGGCGCCATGGAGTACGGCGTCGTGACGTTCGTCGGCGACGGAATTGCCACGGTGGAGGGCCTCGACCACGCCTGCTACGGCGAGATCGTGACCTTTGAGTGCGGCGTCAAAGGCATGGTCATGGACATCCGCAGGGACGAGATCGGCGTTATTCTGTTCGGCCGTGACACGGAGATCCGCGAGGGTACCAGTGTGTTCCGCTCGTACCGCATGGCGGGCGTTCCGGTGGGCGACGGCTTCATCGGCCGCATCGTCGATGCCCTCGGCTCGCCGATTGACGGCGAGGGCGAGATTGTGGCGGCGGATTTCCGGCCACTGGAGATGGCGGCTCCCGGCATTATGGACCGGCAGCCGGTTACGACGTCCCTGGAGACCGGTATTCTTGCCATCGACTCGATGTTCCCCATCGGCCGCGGACAGCGCGAGCTGATCATCGGTGACCGTCAGACCGGCAAGACATCCATTGCTCTGGATACCATTCTCAACCAGAAGGGGAAAAATGTCATCTGCGTCTATGTCGCCATCGGACAGAAGGCTTCGACCATCGCTTCGCTGGTGACCACGCTTCGCAACGCGGGGGCCATGGACTATACGGTCATCGTGTCCTCGACGGCCTCGGAGCCGGCGCCGTTACAATACATTGCGCCGTACTCGGGAACCGCAATTGCGGAGTATTTCATGTACAGCGGACGCGATGTCCTGATCGTTTACGACGACCTCTCGAAACACGCGGTTTCGTACCGCGCGATCTCGCTTCTTTTGGAGCGCTCCCCGGGCCGTGAGGCGTATCCGGGCGATGTGTTCTACCTGCACTCGAGACTTCTCGAGCGCGCCAGCCGTCTAAGCGACGAGCTCGGCGGCGGTTCCCTTACCGCACTGCCGATCATCGAGACCCAGAACGGCGACGTGTCGGCGTACATTCCGACCAATGTCATCTCCATTACGGACGGCCAAATATACCTGGAGAGCGAGCTCTTCTTCGAGGGTCAGCGGCCGGCCGTCAATGTCGGTCTTTCCGTGTCCCGTGTGGGCGGTGCCGCTCAGGCGCCCTCCATGAAGCAGGCTGCCGGAACGGTCCGCATCGATCTCGCACAATACCGCGAGATGGAGGTGTTCACGCAGTTCTCCTCGGAGCTTGACGAGACGACGAAGCGTCAGCTTGAACACGGGCGCGCGCTGATGGAGCTTTTGAAGCAGCCTTTGTGCCATTCGCTTTCCCTGCCGGAGCAGGTGCTTCTGCTGCAGGGCGCGAACCACCAGGTGTTCTCGGGCCTCAAGCCGAAGGAGATTCTGAATCTGAAGGATTCGTATCTGAAATATATGCGGGTGAATTTTCCGACGCTCATCAACGAGCTTGAGCAGGGCACCAAGTTGAAGAAGTCCCAGATCGACCGCATCGTTGCGGGCGGAAAGCAGTGGCGCGACTGGCTTTCGCAGGAGGCTGCCGAGGCGGCTGCGGACGACGCGAACGCGCCGGATGCAGTGATCGCGGTGAACCCGGAGGACGGGGCGGACGAGGAGGCGTAAGGGCGGACTGCCCGGGCGCTTTGCAGGGACGAAAACGGGGAACAGGATATGGCAAATGCACATGAAATCCTCAACCGAATAAAGAGTATCCGGGACACGATGAAGATCACGAAGGCGATGTATATGGTGTCCTCGATGAAGGTGCAGAAGGCGAAGAAGAAGCTTGCGGACACGCTGCCTTTTTTCAACGGGCTGCAGACGCAGATCCGCGAGGTGCTGCAGCATTTTCCGGAGATGCTGCATCTGTACTTCGACAACCGCATCGAGGATGAGCGCGAGCTTGTGAAGCGGCGCATCTACATTGTCATCACCGGTGACAAGGGCATGGCGGGTCCGTATAATCTGAACGTCTTAAAGGAGGCGAGGGCGCATTTTGCGAAGTCCGAGGACTACCTCATCTACTGCGTCGGCGAGACCGGGCGGCACGTCTTTATGGCGGAGAAGCTGCCGGTGGCGGAGGATTTCCGGATGTCGTCGAACAACCCCAGCATTCACCGCGCCCGTGTCATGTGCGAGATGCTGACCGACAAATACAAAAACGAAGAAGTCGACGAGATCTACGTTGTCTATACGAGAATGCGCAACAGCGTTTCCTCGGAGGTTCACACGGAGCAGTTATTGCCGCTTCACACGAGCCGCTTCCTTGCCGATGAGGCGAGACAGGCGAAACCCGGTGTGACCGTGGATGCCTCCGAGATGGAGATTTTTCCGTCGGCGGAGGATGTGCTCGAGACCCTTGTAAAGAATATTATCACGGGCTTTTTGTACGGCGCGATGGTGGAGAGCCAGGCGTCCGAGGAGAGTGCGCGTATGATGTCGATGAAGACGGCGACGGACAATGCGGACGCGATGCTCGCGGAGCTGTCCCGCCAGTACAACCAGTTCCGCCAGGCGGCGATCACGCAGGAGATCACCGAGGTGGTGGGCGGCGCCAAGGCGCTGCAAAAGAAGAAAGCGAAGAAAAAACAGGCACGAATGAGGTAACTTATGAAGGCTATCGGCAAGATCGTGCAGGTCTCGGGACCTGTCGTGGATGTGGAATTTGAACGGGGTGAGCTGCCCGCGATCCGGGAGGCTCTGATCGTCCTTTTGGACGGCAAGGAGCTCAAGATGGAAGTCGCGCAGCACATCGGCCGCGGCGTCGTTCGCTGCATTATGCTTGCACCCAGCGAGGGTCTCGCCAAGGACATGCCGGTGCAGGCCACCGGTGAGGGCATCATGGTTCCGGTTGGCGAGCACGTTTTGGGACGTGTCTTCAATGCCCTCGGAGAGCCGCTGGACGGCGGCCCGTCTCTCGATAACAACAGGACGGCCGAGTACTGGTGCATTCACCGCGAGGCCCCCACGTTCGAGCAGCAGAGCCCGGTCATCGAGGTTCTGGAGACCGGAATCAAGGTCATCGACCTTCTGGAGCCCTACGCAAAGGGCGGAAAGATCGGTCTCTTCGGCGGTGCCGGCGTCGGCAAGACCGTGCTGATCCAGGAGCTCATCCACAACATCGCCACCGAGCACGGCGGCTATTCCATCTTTACCGGCGTCGGCGAGCGTTCCCGCGAGGGCAACGACCTGTGGCGCGAGATGAAGGAGTCCGGCGTTTTGTCGAAGACCGCGCTTGTGTTCGGCCAGATGAACGAGTCGCCCGGCGTGCGTATGCGCGTTGCGGAGACCGGACTTACCATGGCAGAGTATTTCCGCGATGAGAAGAAGCAGAACGTGCTTCTCTTCATCGATAACATTTTCCGCTTTATCCAGGCCGGATCCGAGGTATCGGCTCTTTTAGGGCGCATGCCCTCGGCCGTGGGTTACCAGCCGACGCTTGCCACCGATCTCGGCGAGCTGCAGGAGCGTATTGCCTCCACGAGAGAGGGCTCCGTCACCAGCGTTCAGGCCGTGTATGTGCCGGCCGACGACCTGACCGACCCCGCGCCCGCGACGACGTTCTCGCACCTCGATGCGACCACCGTTTTGTCGCGTAAGATCGTGGAACAGGGTATTTACCCGGCGGTTGACCCGCTGGCGTCGGGCTCGCGCATCCTCGAGGCCTCCGTGGTGGGCGAGGAGCACTACGAGACGGCGCGGCGCGTGCAGGAGATCCTGCAGCGCTACAAGGAGCTGCAGGACATCATCGCGATCCTCGGTATGGACGAGCTTTCCGAAGATGACAAGGTCATCGTTTACCGCGCCCGCAAGGTGCAGAGATTCTTGTCCCAGCCCTTCCATGTTGCGGAGAATTTTACGGGCGTTCCCGGCGTGTATGTGCCGATCGCCGAGACCATCCGCGGCTTCAAGGCCATCTTAAACGGCGAGATGGACGATTGTCCGGAAAATGCTTTCTTTAACGTCGGAACCATAGACGAGGTTCGCAAGAAGGCAGAGAGTTTGTAAGGATAATGCTTGTAAGGAGACGCTTGCATGAACACGTTTCATCTGCAGATCATCACCTGTGACCGTGTATTTTTCGACGGCGAGTGTGAGTCGCTCATCTTCCCGGGATTCGACGGGCAGATCGAGATTCTGGCGCATCATGCGCCGATGGCGACCACGGTGGCTGTCGGAGAAGTGCGCTTTCGCGATGCGGAAGGACAGATGCATGCGGTGATCGTCTCGGACGGAATTTTGAATACGGCGGACAATACGGTGACGCTCCTGGCATTTTCCGCAGAGCGGCCCGACGAGATCGACGCGCATCGCGCGCAGGTGGCTCTGGAGATGGCAAGAGAGGAGATGCAGCGCAAACAGAGCATCGTCGAGTACAACCTCTCGAGCGCTGCGATGGCCCGCGCAATGGCCCGCCTTAGCGGAGCGAAGAGCATCCATCCGGATGATTTCAACACGTGACGGGGGAGCGTATGACGGAATACAGTGACGGTTGGGAAGGCATGACCAAATGTCCTCACTGCGGCAGCTACAACGCGGAGGACAACATCTTTTGCGAGTGGTGCAGCCAGAGAATCCGATGGATTACAAACAAAACGGTTGAGGAGAAACCGGAGGAGGCGTCGGACAACCCGGTTGTGGCGTATGTTTCCGACACTGCCCCGGGCGGTAGTCCGGAAAACGGCGAATATACCGGCTTCTATCAGAAATGGGAGCAGGCACAGGAGGAAGAAGAGAGGGGATTTCACCTGCCCGAGTTTTTCTATGATACTCCGGAGAAGATAGAAAAGAGAGCAAAGCGACGGGCGAAAATGAAGGCCGCAGGGAAGGCAATCGTGACGAAAGCCTTCGTCACCCCGGCAAAGGCCGTCAGCAAATCCCAGAGAGTCTCGGCAACACAGCTCGTCTGCTGGCACTGCAGAGCGGAGAGCCCGGCGGGAGCGACCTATTGCTTTAACTGCGGCAGCCTGCTGGATCCCGGGGAGAAGCGAAGCACATACTGTTGCTTCTGCGGCAAAGTGAACGGGTGGAATGCGGTGTATTGCCATGCGTGCGGGAAGAAACTTCCGCGCGATCATAACGACAATGAAGATCATGACGATAATGACAATAACAACGAATGATGTAAGTGAACTTGACATTTCAAAAAAGGTATAGTATATTGAGTGGGCAGTCGAGAGATTGCCCACTTATTTTCCGGGCTTGTACCGGTTTCGACGGGTGTTTTAAGATTGCGGAAGCCATTCATGTACCGGACCATGTAAATAACCGGAAAACCTAAATATAAACGCAGATAACAAATTTGCACTTGCTGCCTAATTAGGCAGCTGTCGGCCCGCGGCACCCACGCAGCGGTCAACCGGCATCATCTACGTGGGAAACGACACGCGGTAAGCTTTGCCCGCGCGGGCGTATCATGAAGCTACCAAGCCTGCGGGCCCGATCATCGGCGCGCAGAGGAGGGAACGGGCGCAAGCCGGATAGGTGATCTGTAATGGGAGAAACCGTAATGGCGAGGCATTCGGACAGGGGTTCGACTCCCCTCAGGTCCATGGTGACAAAGAGCGTCTTTCACAGGCGCTTTTTTCTTATAATTTGACGTAAATGATATTGACATTATGAAATTTTTGTGATAGAATTCTTCTAAAGTTCGGAAAATGAATATCGAACTTTAATCAACATTTGCAGGAGGGGTATTATGATTTGTCCGAAGTGTGGTGCCATTTTGCGTGATGGCGCGAGTCGTTGCTTTGATTGCGGGACCAGTTTCAATCAGTCAGCCGACAATGACATGAGTTCCCTGAAGGGGGTCTTCAATGTCGATACCAGTGTGAAGGAGCAGGTTTACAACCGCAGACGTTTCGCGCGAGAACCGCTCGGCAGGTTCAGAACATGTCAGATTATCATGTTGATCGGATATGTGTTGCTCATCGCTTTGTTGATATATATGATCTCCGTGATCAAAGGGGCATTCATCGGCAATGACATCAGCACGGATAATGTGAATTCGCTTAACACATTTGCCACGATCATTGCACTGGGTGTCATAGTTGTCGCAATCGTGTCGATCATGGCTCTGTCCAAGTTACGGGACTGCAATTACAGTTTTGATCTCGCGTTTAAGTTCCTGATCGCGCGTATTGTGTACCAGATTGTATATAATCTCATCGATGACAATATCAGCAGCACCGGTCTTTTGTTGGTACTCACCATTGGCAAAATGGTCATCGGAATGTTTTATGTATACTATTTCTGTCAGGGTGCGGCCGAGTTGTGCATGCCGGAGGCTCCGCAGATTGCAAAACGATGGAATATGGTTTGGAAGGTCGTCCTCGGGGTTCAGGTTGTTGCAGCATTTTACAGCATTTACCTCGTGATCAGGATCAACAGCCTCACGTCGAATCTTTCGGACTACCAGTCGTTAGTTGATGCGGTGGTGGATGCGTTGACGTTTTTGCAGCGTATTGTTATCGCCGCGACATTGGTGGATGTCGTCATATCGCTGGTCATGGTGAAGTTTACCGGAGATACCATCGAAGTTCTGGATACGATTTCCGAGCCGGAGTCGCAGCAGAATGATCAAAGCGCGCTGTTCTGATCTCGGACAGCCGGGAATACCGAAAATACAAGGGAATCGCCTCCCACAGGCGGTTCCCTTTCTTTTGGGAAAATGCTTGAGAAATCGGGCCGGACATGATACAATAAACTAACTGTGGGCATGCGGAAAATGATTGACAGTCGGGAGACGTAGCGGATGAAGGAAGAGAACGGAAAAAAGCCGGAGCACAGTGCGGAAAATGTCGGTGTCCGGATCAATAAGTACTTAAGCGAAGCGGGCATTTGCTCGCGCCGTGAGGCCGATCGACTGGTGGAGGAAGGCAAGGTCACCATCAACGGTGCGGTTGCAAAAACCGGAGACCGGGTCATGCCCGGGCAGAAGGTGGTTGTGGCGGGACAGCGGGCCGTGAAGGAGCAGGAGGACATTCTGCTGGCGTGCTACAAGCCCAAGGGCATCGAGTGCACCTCGGACCGGAGCAACCCGGACAACATCATCGATTTCTTAAACTACGGAAAACGCATATATACCATCGGACGGCTGGACAAAAACTCCAGCGGTCTGATCCTGCTCACTAACAACGGGGACCTTGCATACCGCATCGCAAAGGCCGGCGAGCGGCATGAGAAAGAGTACGTGGTCGCGGTGGACAAGCCGATCACAGAGGAGTTTCTGCAGGGGATGGCAAAGGGCGTTCCCATGCTCGGAAAGGTGACGGCGCCCGCGAAGATCCGCAGGACCGGGGAAACCACCTTTGACATTATCCTGATTCAGGGCTTAAACCGCCAGATTCGCCGGATGTGCGAGTATTTCGGCTACCGTGTGCGGTACTTAAAGAGAGTTCGGGTGATGAACATTTCCCTCGGCAATCTGGCGAGGGGCAAATACCGTGAGGTCACGCCCGAGGAGAGAAGAGAATTGTACCGGCTGTTGAAAGAGGATTGACCGCCGGCGGACGACGCAATACAGGAAGAGGACGGATTACCATATGGACAAACTGGACAGAATTCGCGAACTGGTCAGAATTCTGGATCGCGCGGCGTACGTGTACGAGCAGGAAGACCGCGAGATCATGAGCAACCATGAGTACGATGCTCTCTATGACGAGCTTCGCGCGCTGGAGGAGGAGACGGGGTTCGTGCTCGCCAATTCCCCGACCCAGCGGGCCGGCTACGAGGTGCTCTCGGAGCTTCCGAAGGAGCGCCACGAATCGCCGATGCTCTCTTTGGACAAAACCAAAGAGGTGGAGGCGCTTGCCGACTTTTTAGGGGAGCATGAGGGCATGCTCTCGTGGAAAATGGACGGTCTCACCATCGTTTTGACGTACCGCGGCGGCGAACTGGTCAAAGCCGTCACCAGAGGAAACGGCGAGATCGGTGAGGTCATCACGAACAACGCCAAAGTATTTAAGAATATTCCGCTGCGTATCGCTTTTACGGGGGAGCTCGTGCTCCGTGGCGAGGCAGTGATCCGATACAGTGATTTCGAGGAGATCAACGCGCGCATCGAGCGCGACGAGGACCGGTACAAAAACCCGCGCAACCTCTGCAGCGGCACGGTACGGCAGTTGAACAACGAGATCACGGCGCAGAGAAGCGTGTACTGCTTCCCGTTTACGCTCATCTCCATGGACGGCGAGGCGGGATTTGCCACGCGGCATGAACAGATGGAGTACCTTGCGAGCCTCGGCTTCACGCCGGTGGAGTACCGCATGGTTACAAAGGAGACCATCGCGGACGACGTCAAATGGTTCGCCGGCCGCATCGAGAAGAATGATTTTCCGTCGGACGGGCTTGTGCTTTGTTACGACGATATCGCATACGGCAATTCCTTAGGGCGCACCGCGAAGTTCCCAAGGGACGCCATCGCGTTTAAGTGGCGCGACGAGATCCGGCAGACAACTTTGCTATCCATCGAGTGGAGCCCGTCCCGCACGGGACTGCTCAATCCGGTAGCCATCTTTGCACCGGTGGAGCTCGAGGGCACCACGGTGCAGCGGGCGAGCGTTCACAACGTAAGCATCGTCGAGGAATTGGCTCTTGGCATCGGCGATACCATCGATGTCTACAAGGCAAACATGATCATCCCGCAGATTTCCGAGAACCACACCAGAAGCGGCAACACCGCCGTGACGGACGGGATGCCGGGCGTTACGGGGAACGCAGGGCTTCGCAGTTGTAACTGCAATGTGCCGGACGTCTGTCCGGTGTGCGGCGGCCCCACGGAAGTGCGAATGTTGAATGAGGCGAAGACGCTTTACTGCACGAATCCGGACTGCACGGCCAAGAAGGTCGGTATGTTCGAGCACATGGTACAGCGCGACGCTCTGAATATCGAGGGCCTGTCGGAGGCGACACTTGAGAAGTTCATCGGCCTCGGCATCGTGCATGAGCCGGCGGATCTGTTCCGCCTCGCGGCCCACAGAGATGTCCTCACAAAGACCGAGGGCTTCGGCGACAAATCCTTTGAAAACCTTCTTGCAGCCTGCGATAAGGCGAGAGCGGTGTCCATGCCGAAGTTTTTGTACAGCCTCGGTATCCCCGGAATCGGACTTGCGAATGCAAAGCTCATCTGTCGCGAGTATGCGTACGACTGGAACAGAATCGTCGGCGCGAGTGCGGAAGAGCTTCGGAGAGTCGATCGGCTGGGAGATGTCCTTGCCGGAAACTTCACCCGTTTTATGGCGGATGAGAAGAACCGCGCAATGATCAACGACCTGCTTTCGGAGATTACGTTTGAGGCGGTTGAGCAGACGAAGGAATCGGCGATCACCGGGAAGACGTTCGTAATCACCGGAAGTGTGACGCATTTTCCAAACAGAGACGCCGTGAAGGAATATATCGAGAGCTTCGGCGGGAAGGTGGCCGGTTCGGTGTCCGCGAAGACGGACTATCTCATCAACAACGATACGCAGAGCAATTCGACCAAGAATAAAAAAGCCAAGGAGCTTGGGATTCCGATCCTCTCGGAGGAGGATTTCCTTGCGATGGCCGGAGAATAGAAAGAATCTTACCGCAGGATTTGCGGGGAGAAACGGAGGCGATAAAGCATGCCGATTAAGGTAGCAAACGATCTGCCGGCACGGAAGCTGCTGGTGGAGGAAAACATTTTCGTAATGGATGAAAACCGCGCGACGACACAGGACATTCGTCCGCTGTCCATCGCGATTCTCAATCTGATGCCGTTAAAGGAGGAAACGGAGCTTCAATTGATGCGAAGTCTCTCCAATACGCCGCTGCAGATTGATATCACGTTTCTGACAACGGCTTCCTACACGGGGAAGAACACGGCGAAGAATCATCTCGATCAGTTTTATCTGACCTTTGAGGATGTGAAAAACCGCCGATTCGACGGCTTGATCATCACCGGTGCTCCGGTGGAGCAGATGGAGTTTACGGAGGTCGCGTACTGGGACGAGCTTACGCAGATTATGGAGTGGAGCAAGACGCATGTCACAAGCACCTTCCACATCTGCTGGGGCGCGCAGGCGGCGCTCTTTTACCACTACGGAATCCGGAAGATTCCGCTTGAGCACAAGATGTTCGGCTTGTTCCGGCATCGCGTAATGAACCGGAGAGAACCTCTTGTACGCGGCTTTGACGATGAATTTTACATGCCGCATTCGCGCCATACCACCGTGGATCCGGAGGATATCCGCAGAAATCCCGAGCTCACCATCATGGCGGAGTCGGATGAGGCCGGCGTGCTGCTGGTGATGGCGAAGGAAGGACGTCAGATTTTTGTTCTCGGACATCCCGAATACGACCGCGTGACTCTTGACAAGGAGTACAAGAGAGATCTCTCGAAAAATCTTCCGATCGATCTCCCGAAGAATTACTATCCGGACGATGACTGTGAAAAACGACCGCTTCTTCTGTGGCGCGGCCACGCGAATACCCTCTATACCAACTGGCTGAATTACTATTGTTATCAGCTGACTCCGTACGATTGGACGCTGTGATTTACCAAAGGGTATCGCAAGATTTCGAACCAAAGCTATTCGAAGGTGAGGAGACGCAATGTATCCGTTGATTGTGATTCAGATGCTCGGAGGACTGGCACTGTTTTTGTACGGCATGCGGTTGATGAGCAACAGCCTCAGGGAGAGTTCTTCCGGCAAATTGAAGTCGATGATGGAGAAGGTGACGGGCAATCCGTTCAAGGCATTCCTTTTGGGCCTGATCGTGACAGCCGTCATTCAGTCCTCGACGGCGACGATTGTCATCACCTCCGGTCTGGTGGCCGGCGGGATTATTACGATGCATCAGTCCCTCGGCATCATTGTCGGAGCGAATGTCGGAACGACCGTGACCGGTCAGATTGTCCGGTTGATTGACTTAAACTCCGATTCTTCCTCCTGGCTTCAGTATCTGAAGCCCTCGACGCTCGCGCCTGTCGCGCTGATTGTCGGAATCGTTCTTTTAATGTTTATCCGTATCCGCCGTTCCGACGCCATCGGAAACGTCGCAATGGGCTTCGGTATTCTTTTTACCGGCCTTATGAATATGTCCAACGCGGTAAATGAGCTCTCGTCCTCCGGAATCATTGAGCATGTATTTGCCGGAATCGGACGAAACCCCGTGCTCGGGTATCTGGGCGGTGCAGGCGTAGCGTTTCTGCTGCAGAGTTCGTCGTCATCCGTGGCGATCTTACAGACGATGGCGGCCAATACCTTCATTTCCTTCGGCGTCGTCTATGTCGTCATTGTCGGCATTTACCTCGGCGACTGCCTGACAACGGGCATCGTCTGCAGTATCGGCGCGAAGGCCGACGCAAAGAGAGTCGGCGTCATCAATATTCTGTATAACCTCAGCAAATCGTTAATCGTTCTGGTTGCAGTCAACCTTCTGCATGCCTTCGGCGTGATCGAGCGGCTTTGGGAAAGCGGCATGACCGCAGGTACCATCGCCAACACGAACACCATCTTTAACCTCGGCTGTGCCATTTTGCTGCTTCCTCTTGTGGGCGTCTACGAGAAGCTCTCGAAGCGCATCGTGCGCGACAAGGAGGAGAGCGCGGTTGCGATCCCGGAGTTCAATGCCCTGAACCCCGTGTTCTACGCGACGCCGGCGCTGGCATTTAACAGCTGTTACAATGCCCTCAAGCTCATGTTCAACAAGTCGGTGACCAACATCGACCGCGCCCTCGGGCTGTTGGAAAAATACGACCGCAACGTAAAGCAGGCCATCGATTCGGATGAGGACATCATCGATGAGCTGGCGGACGGCGTGAGTAATTATCTTGTGCAGCTCTCGCCCCATATCAGCGAGGAGCTTCACATCCGCATTCTCGACCAGTACTACAAGCTGGTGGGCGAGTTCGAGCACATGGGCGACCATGCGTACAATATTTCCGAGACAGCAGCCAGACTTCAGAAGGAAGGAGTGCATTTTTCGGAGGCGGCCCGCAAGGAGCTTGCGGCCTCCAAGGAACTTCTCGACCGCATCCTCGATGCAACGCGGCTCGCATTTGAAAAGCGCAACGTGGAGGCAGCGGAGGAGATCGAGCCCCTTGAAGAGGTCATGGACGACATGATCAATGCCCTGAGCGATAATCATATGCAGCGCCTTCGCGAAGGAAAATGCTCCGTCAGCGCGGGCACGGGCCTTCTTGATGTGCTCACGCATTTTTCGCGAATCTCCGACACGTGCTCCAACGTGGGTGTTTCGGTTCTCACCCGTGTCAACCCCGAGATCGCGAACCGTGCGCACAACTACGTGACACAGCTGCATCAGGGCCACGACAAGGAGTACAACAAGGCGTACCACGCAGCTCACAAGCTGTATTTTGATAAGCTTCACAAGGCGCAGTTCGGTGCGGACAGCGATGCGAGTGAGGGACAGTTGACGTTATCGGACGTCACGAATGCAACCGGCAAATAACCGGGTTGCCTGTGCATGATTTGGAGGAAGGTTATGGTTACGGAGAAAAAGAGTACGGTTACGTACCGCAAATGGGACCGCGGCGCGATGCGTGAGTTCTCGGAGGAGGTCACCATCGTCCGCATGGACAACGAAAAAATTACCTATGCGATGGGCATCACCCAGGAGGGGTACCTGTTGCATTGCTATTACGGCGCGCGCATCGGCGACGATGACATTTCCTACCTGATGCGGCTTCCGGATCATCCGTTCACGCCGAACGGCAACAACCGTGACCGGCTGATCTTCATGGATTCGCGGGCATTTGAGTTCCCCTGCCCGGGCACCGGGGATTATCGCGAGCCCTGCCTGATGGTCATGGACGAGGACGGGATGTCCACCTGCGACCTGCGCGTGACGGGATTTACCGTAAAGAAGGGCAAGCCTGCGCTGAAGCAGAAGGGCGTGTCCGTCATTCCCGCGACATTCGCCTCGGCAAATGAGGCCGAAACCCTGACGATCACCCTCGAGGACTCGCATTTGAGCCTTCTGGTCGAGCTTACCTACACGATGTTCGCGAAGCTTCCGGTTATCACAAGAAGTGCCCGCGCCGTCAACAAGAGCTATTCGGATATCCGCATCCAGCGGCTGCTGTCCGGCTGCGTCGAGTGGGACCGAAGCGACTTTGATCTTATTACTCTTAACGGAAGCTGGGCGCGGGAGCGCGCGGTGGCGAGAGAGCCGCTGCACTTCGGTAAGCAGTCTGTCGAGAGCCGCCGCGGAATCTCGTCGCATCAGCACAATCCCTTTGCCGCACTGGTTTCCCGGGACGCGTCGGAGGAGGTCGGCGAGGCTTACGGCTTTAACCTTGTGTACAGCGGAAATTTCCTTGCGCAGGCCGAGGTCGCCACAAGCGGCTTCACGCGCTTTGTGATGGGAATCAATCCCTTTGACTTTTCCTGGCTTCTCCGTCCCGAGGAGGACCTCACCGCACCCGAGATGGTGATGGTGTACTCCGACTGCGGTATCGGTGCGATGTCCCGCACCTTCCACGATCTGTACCGGAACCATCTGATCCGCGGGCAGTGGAAGAACACGATGCGCCCGGTGCTGATCAACAACTGGGAGGGCACGTACTTCGACTTTGACGAGGAGAAGATCTACGCCATCGCGAAGGCAGCAGCGGAGAAGGGCATCGAGATGCTCGTCCTGGACGACGGCTGGTTCGGAAAACGAAACTATGACGATTGCTCCCTCGGCGACTGGGTTGTCAACGAGGACAAGCTGCACGGCGGTCTGAAGCCTTTGGTGGAGCGGATTAACGCCCTCGGAATGAAGTTCGGTCTGTGGTTTGAGCCGGAGATGGTGAGCCCGGACAGTGACCTCTACCGCGCGCATCCCGAGTGGGCGATCCAGATCATCGGCCGCGACATGACCCAGGCAAGAGAGCAATATGTTCTCGACTACTCAAACCCCGAGGTTCGGGAGCATGTCTACGGCATGATCCGCGCGATCCTCGATTCCGCGAACGTGGAATACATCAAATGGGACATGAACCGTGCGCTCTCCGAGGTGGGCTCGACGGCACTCCCGAGAAAGCGGCAGCGCGAGCTGTGGCACCGCTATGTTCTCGGCGTGTACGAGCTTCAGGACCGTCTGACGACGGACTATCCCTACCTGCTGCTTGAGAACTGTTCCAGCGGCGGGGCACGCTTTGACCCCGGAATGCTGTATTTTTCGCCGCAGATCTGGACCTCCGACGACACGGACGCCATTGAGCGGTTGAAGATTCAGTACGGCACGAGTCTTTGCTATCCGGCATCCACCATGGGCGCGCACGTTTCGGACTGCCCGAACCACGCCATCGGTCGCTCGACACCGTTTGCGACCCGCGGCGACGTTGCTCTGATGGGAACCTTCGGCTATGAGCTCGACGTGACCCGCATCTCCGAGGAGGACCGCAACGCCATCCCGGGCCAGATCGCAAAATTCAAAAAATTCAACCCCATCATCAGCGCAGGCGACCAGTACCGCCTCGGAAACCTTTTCGAGGACGACTCCTTCGACGCCTGGATGTTTGTGGCAAAAGACCGCTCGGAGGCTGTGTTCACGTTTGTACAGGTGCTCAATAAGCCCTCCACGCCGTCGCGCCGGATCCTGCTGCGAGGCCTCGATCCCGACCGCGACTACAGAAACGAGGACACTGGTGAGATCCGCAGCGGAAAAACGTGGATGAAGGGCGGCGTGATCGTCGGAGCTTTCGGGGATTTTGTCAGCAGAACGATGCACTTCAAAGCCGTCTGAGCTATGTGAGTTACGAAACGGAAGGATTGCAAAATGGATGTAATCAAACCTTATAAACACGGATGCGGTTACTCGTACGCGCTCGGTGCGTTTCCGACGTTGGAACTGCTTCACAAGCGGCCGAAGTCAACGATCGGGGTGTTCGTGCACAGCTCGTTCCCGGAGAAGGACAGAGTCGAGGCATTGTGCAACGAGGAGGGCATTCCGGTCTGGTACAACGACAAGGCGATCGCGCGCCTGAGCGACAAGGAAAATGTATTCGTCATCGGCGTGTTCCGGACCAGTGAGCAGAGGCTTAATCCGGAGGAATCGCACGTGATGCTCGTCAATCCCTCGAACATGGGAAATCTCGGAACGATCCTGCGGACATGTCTGGCGTTCGGTGTGCACGATGTGGCGGTGATCGCGCCGGCGGCGGACTGGTACAATCCGAAGGTCGTGAGGGCGTCGATGGGAGCATTGTTCTCTCTTAGGATCGCGTCGTACGACTCGTTCGAGGAGTATGTGAGCTTTGCGTCGGGCGTCGGGAGGGAGTATTTTCCGTTTATGCTCACGGCGGGGCGGCAGCTTACGGTAGGTGAGTGTCCGAAGGCGGAAAAGTTTACGCTGATCTTCGGAAACGAGGCGACGGGCCTTTCGCAGGATTACGCGGTGGTGGGTACGCCGTTGAAGATTCCGCAGTCGGCGGAGGTGGATTCGCTGAATCTTACGATCGCTGTGGGAATCGGACTTCATCATTTTGCGAATTTGCCGCTTGACAAATAGATTTTCCGTGTGTATACTGTCGGAGGTGTTAAGGAAAATGCTTTACACCTCATGCGGAGGACGATACCATGAATACCGCGGGAGATCGAAAGGTTTACGGCAAAAAATCGGACGCTGAGGAATGGCTTCATGAGGCGGCCGGGTTATCGGTTTACTATGAGTATTACGGAGCGCTGTTGCCCGAGAAGCAACGGCTGATCTTCGAGGATTATATCGCGAACGACATGTCGCTTGCGGAGATTTCCAAGGAGTACGGGCTGAGCCGTCAGGGCGTGTACGACGCTGTCAGACGGTGCGGCGCCAAATTGCATGAGTATGAGGAGAAGCTTCGGCTTGCGGAACGGTTCGGCGGGCTGGAGGAGCAGGCGGAGCGCATTCGGGCGCTTGCGGAGCGCTTGAGCGGTTCCGAAGATCCCGAGACCGCGGCGGCGGGAAAGGATCTGGCCGCGACGGCGCAGGAGTTGTGGGAGCGCCTGCAGTAAGGAGTTTTACGTGGCATTTGAGAGTCTTTCGGATAAATTGCAAAATGTTTTCAAGCGTCTTCGCGGCAAGGGACGCCTCTCGGAAAATGATGTAAAAGAGGCGATGCGCGAAGTCAAGCTTGCGCTGTTGGAGGCCGACGTCAACTTCAAGGTCGTGAAGCAGTTCATCGCTTCCGTCACGGAGCGCGCGGTAGGTCAGGACGTTCTCAACAGCCTGACGCCCGGTCAGATGGTCATCAAGATCGTAAACGAAGAGATGATCGCGTTGATGGGCGATACCACGACGGAGATCGAGATGATCTCGGGCGGCCCCACGGTCATCATGATGTGCGGTCTTCAGGGTGCCGGCAAGACCACCATGTGTGCGAAGCTTGCGGGCAAGTTTAAGAGTCAGGGAAAACGGCCGCTTCTTGTGGCCTGCGATATTTATCGTCCGGCGGCCATCGATCAGTTGACGGTCAACGGAAACAAGGTGGGAGTTCCTGTATTTTCCATGGGAACGACCAACACGGCGGTCAACATTGCGAAGGCGGCGATGGAGCATGCCCGCAAGGAGGACAACAACGTCGTGATCATCGATACGGCAGGTCGTCTGCACATCGATGAGGAGTTGATGAAGGAGCTTGCGGACATCAAGCAGGCGGTCGGTGTGCACCACACGATCCTGACGGTGGATGCCATGACCGGTCAGGATGTGCTGAATGTCGCAAACACCTTCGAGGAGAAGATCGGTATCACCGGCGTGATCCTCACAAAGCTGGACGGCGATACCCGAGGCGGTGCCGCGCTTTCACTGCGCGCCGTTACCGGAAAGCCGATCCTCTATGTCGGTACGGGCGAGAAGCTTACGGATGTGGAGCAGTTCCATCCGGACCGCATGGCGTCCCGAATCCTCGGCATGGGCGATGTGCTCTCGCTGATCGACAAGGTGCAGGCACAGGTCACGGAGGAGCAGGCGAAGGAGCTGGAGAAGAAGTTCCGCCGCGCCGAGTTCAACTTCGAGGATTTCTATGATCAGATCCAGCAGATGAAGAAGATGGGCGGGCTTAAGAACCTTCTGGGAATGCTTCCCGGAGCCGGACAGCTTCGCGATCTGCAGATCGACGATGATGCGTTCAAGCAGACGGAGGCCATGATCAATTCCATGACCCGCAAGGAACGCCTCAACCCCGATATCATCACGCCGCCGCGCAAGCGTCGCATCGCTGCGGGTGCGGGTGTCGACATCTCGGAAGTCAACAAGCTCATGAAGCAGTTCGAGCAGTCGAAGAAGATGATGAAGCAGATGTCGGGCATGATGAACGGCAAGAAGGGCAAGCGCTTCGGCATGAAGCTGCCGTTCGGGTTCTAAATTCGGTATACGTGGCTTCGGGCCATTTATATAGGGGCGGATGCCCCGGCAAGATATGGATTACACTAAGGAGGTGAATATAATGGCAGTAAAGATTCGTTTGAGAAGAATGGGACAGAAGCATGCTCCGTTCTACAGAGTTATCGTTGCGGATGAGAGATCGCCCAGAGACGGCCGTTTCATCGATGAGATCGGTACCTATGATCCCACGAAGGAGCCGATGGCGTTCAGCGTTGATGAGGAAGCTGCTAAGAAGTGGCTTGCCAACGGCGCACAGCCGACGGAGACCGTTGCCAGATTGTTCAAGCAGGCTGGGATTCAGAAGTAATCAGGGGGGTGCGCAATGAAAGAACTCGTGGAAGTTATTGCCAAGTCCCTGGTAACTTGTCCTGACCAGGTGGTCGTAACGGAGACGGTTAACGGCAACAACGTCGTGATCACGCTCCAGGTTGCGCCCGACGATATGGGTAAGGTCATCGGCAAGCAAGGCCGCATCGCAAAGGCAATCCGCACGGTAGTGAAGGTTGCCGCTGTGAAAGAGGACAAGAAGGTAGTTGTGGACATTCTGCAATAAGAAAATCGGGCTGTTGTGATGAGCAACAGCCTTTTTCTTCCCGCCCCCTGCGGGAGGACCGTTGCATTTTGCGAAGGAGTTCTATGGAAAATTCCGACATGCTCCGCGTGGGCATCGTGATCAATACCCACGGCATCCGCGGAGAAGTGAAGCTGTACCCGACGACCGATGATGTGAACCGGTTTCACAAGGGACTTGTTTTGTACCTCGACACGAAACAAGGGGCAAAGCCGGTCACGGTCTCGTCGGTGAAGCATTTTAAGAATCTGGTCATCCTGAAGTTTGAGGGGATCGACTCGATCAATGATATCGAAAAATACAAAGGGTGCGATCTGTACGTCTCCCGCGAGGATGCGATTCCCTTAGCGGAGGGTGAGTACTACGTGTGCGATCTTGTGGACTGCGAGGTCGTCGAGGAGGACGGAATGCGGGTCGGCACTCTTGTTGATGTGATGACGACCGGCGCGAACGATGTCTACATCGTGAAGACGGACGCCGGCCGCGAGATTTTGCTTCCGGTGATCCCCGACTGCATCAAGGCGGTGGACATCGCGGCGAAGAAGGTCACGGTCTTTTTGATGCCGGGCCTTGTGTAAGAATTCGAGGTGGAACATGAAATTCCATGTGATGACGTTATTTCCCGAGATGATCGAGCAGGGGCTTCACACCAGCATTCTGGGGCGCGCCCTCGATGCGGGGATCATCTCCTTAAACACCGTCAACATCCGGGATTACTCCGAGGATAAGCACCGCCATGTGGACGATTACCCTTACGGCGGCGGCGCGGGCATGGTGATGGCTGCGGAGCCCATCGCCAAATGCTACGAGGACATCTGCGGTGAGGGTCCTAAGAAGCGCCTTGTGTACCTGACGCCCTGGGGACGCGTGTTCAACCAGGACATGGCGAAGGAGCTGGCCCGGGAGGACGAGCTGGTCTTTTTATGCGGCCACTATGAGGGCGTGGACGAGAGAGTGTTGTCCCGTTATGTGACGGACCCCGTGTCCATCGGCGATTACGTGCTCTCCGGCGGAGAGCTTCCGGCGATGGTGATGATCGATGCGATTGCGCGGATGGTGCCCGGCGTGCTCACCAACGAGGAGAGCGGCGAGACCGAGAGCTTTGAGAACAGCCTTTTGGAGTATCCGCAGTACACGCGCCCGGAGGTTTGGCGCGACGAGGCGGTTCCCGAGGTGTTGCTCAGCGGCCATCACGCAAAGGTGGCGGAGTGGCGCATGCAGCGATCCATCGACCGCACGATACAGTACCGTCCTGAGCTGATGGAGGGCGCCGTGCTTGACAAAAAGAGCGCAAAGTACTACAGGGAGCGCCTGGCGGAGAAAAACAAAGCCGAAGAAGAGTGTAAATGCGAAAAATAATGCTTGCATTTTCCAAACGGGTGTGGTATATTTGGTACCCGTGAGACGCGATGTTCCGCTGTGCCGATGAGCGGCAGTATGAAGACCGCAGCATTTAGAAGGAGGTCATACCAATGACAGATGTAGAGTACATGGCATCTCTTGCAAAAGAGAACATGAAGGAGACTGTTGATTCCTTCGCAGTCGGTGATACGGTTCGCGTATTGTCGAAGGTAAAGGAAGGAAACCGCGAGCGTACCCAGGCGTTTGAGGGTGTGGTCGTAAAGAGACAGAACGGCGGCGTTCACGAGACGTTCACGGTTCGCAAGAACTCGAACGGCTGCGGTGTTGAGAAGACCTGGCCGCTGCATTCCCCGATCCTTGAGAGCATCACCGTGATCCGTCGCGGTAAGGTTCGCCGTGCGAAGCTCACCTACCTGCGTGAGAGAACCGGCAAGGCTGCCAAGGTTAAGGAAGTTCTTCGGTAATCAACCAAAGTCAACAAGCATTCGCGCCCGGTTATTCCGGGCGCGATTTTCATTTTCCCCGGAACGGTTATACGGACCTGTTTCCGGGGGACTTTTTTTGCCGATTCGCGCGCGTTTGCTTGCTAAATCGGGCGTGATTTGGTATACTGATTATGTATGCATACTGAGTAGAATGCGATAGGAATGCGGTGGAGGTGCCGGGGTGGCTGAACGTTACGATTATACACATGCCGAGCGGAAAGAACGGATTTTGAAAATCTGTATTTCAGTGGGCATCTGGGTGGTTTCCGTGGTTGCGGTGATCGCTCTTGCCTGGCTTTTGATCCGCGTTTCCATCGAGAAGACGACAGTCGTGGACGCCTCCATGGAGCCGACGCTTGCGGAGGGCGACAAGATCATCATCGACACATTGACATACCGGCTCCGGGCGCCGAAACGAAACGAGATCATCGTCTTCCGGCAGGGCGACAGCGAGCACAGTTTTTACAACATCAAGCGCGTCATCGGTCTTCCGGGCGAGAAGATCCGCATCTCGCAGGGCGTGGTGTATATAAACGGCACGGTGATGGAGGAATTTGCCAACGTGGATCCCATGATCCTGCCGGGACTTGCGAACTACGAGATCGAGCTCGGGGAGGACGAGTATTTTGTCCTCGGCGACTCCCGGAACAACTCCGAGGACAGCCGCTACGCCACCATCGGCAACGTGCGGCGCAGCGAGATCGTGGGAAGGGCGTGGATCCGCACGAACAAGTTCGGATTTGTCAACAGCTTGAATAAACGCGAGGAAGAGTAAGAGCATGAGGGCGATAAGCATGGAAGAGGTTTTTCAGTACGGAAAATGCATCTTTACCAAACCGAATGTTAACAATGTAGACGACATGGTTGAAATGATGAACAACGAGAAGATCGCATCCATGCTGTCTACAAAGAAAAGAGTATATACACGGGAAATGGAGATCGAATGGATCCGGATGCATCAGGAGGATCATACTTTTTCGGTATACGACAGGGAAACATCGGAATATATCGGTAATTGCGGCTTTAACGAAATCGACAATGCCCGGGGCGAGATCGGTCTTACCATCCGCGAAGCGATGCAGGGAAAGCATTATGCGAAGGATATCATCAACGGGCTGGTTGATTACGGCTTTACCGTGTTAGGGTTGGATGAGATCTACTCGATTGTATTTTCCGACAATGTCAGATCGATCAATTGCATGGTTCAGACAGGGTTTACGGAATACTACAGAGATAAAAACGTGACGGAAAGAAACGGCAATCCGGTGGATGATCTGTATTTCAGCAAAAAGAGACAGGGGATCGTAAATGAGTGAACAGGACAAGTCGCCGAAGAGCATTATAAACTGGTATCCCGGGCATATGGCGAAGGCCAGACGGCAGATGCAGGATGACATGAAGATCATCGATGTCGTCGTGGAACTGGTGGATGCCAGGATTCCCTACAGCAGCAAAAACCCGGATATCGACGCGCTTGCCCGGGGCAAGGCAAGGGTTATCCTTTTAAACAAAGCGGACATGGCGGACCCCGCAGCGACCGCCCTGTGGAAGAATTATTATGAGAGCCGCGGCTTCGTGGTGGCGGCCATCAACGCAAGAAGCGGCAACGGTCTCAAGGCTGTCAACGATTGTATCATGACGGCATGTAAGGAGAAGATCGAAAAAGACAGAAGAAGAGGCATTCAGAACCGTCCGCTGCGCGCGATGATCGTGGGAATTCCCAACGTCGGCAAATCCACCTTCATCAACAGTTTCGCCGGCAAGGCCGTCGCAAAGACCGGCAACAAGCCCGGCGTGACGAAGGGCAAGCAGTGGATACGGCTCAACAAAAATGTGGAGCTTCTGGATACTCCGGGCATCCTTTGGCCGAAGTTCGAATCGGCGGAGATCGGTCAGCGCATCGCATGGATCGGCTCCATCAACGACCAGATCTTAGTGACCACGGAGATGGCGGAGACGCTTTTGTGCTTCCTTGCGGACCGCTATAAGGGCATGCTCTCGGAGCATTTCGGGATCGACGAGGATGTGAGCAGCGCCGAGCATCCGGGTGCAGAGCTTTTGTCCCGCATCGCCGTTCGAAGAGGCTGCCTCAAAAAGGGCGGCGAGTTTGATTTAGAGCGCGCGGCTGCCATCGTGATCGACGAGTTCCGCAACGTAAAGATCGGGCTGGTGAGCCTGGAGCGGCCGGACGATATCGCATAGAACACGGAGAAGAGTAAAAATGGAATCCATCGGAAGTATCAGGGAGAGGATCAAAGCCTGTCCGGAGGACGCGCTGGAGACGCTTTTGGCGGAGCTTGCTTCGGATGAGCGCGCGGGCGTACAGAGCCTGATCGCCTCCGGAAAAAAGCGCATCGCAGCCTACGAGAAGGAACTGGCGCGGACCGAGCAGATGTGGCATTACGAGCGGTTGTATCCCGACCGTGAATTTATCGGCGGAATCGACGAGGTCGGCCGGGGTCCTCTGGCGGGACCGGTGGTGGCCGCGTGCGTCATCCTGCCGAAGGATTGCAAATTGTTGTATATCAACGACTCCAAGCAGCTCTCGGAGAAGAAGCGCGAGGAGCTTTACGACCGCATTATGGAGGAGGCGGTGGCTGTGGGAATCGGCAGCTCGTCGCAGGAGCTGATCGATGAGATCAACATTTTGCAGGCGACCTACGCCGCCATGCGGGAGGCAATCTCCAAGATGAGCGTGCAGCCCGACCAGCTGCTGGTAGACGCCGTCCATATTCCCGGCATCGCGATTCCGCAGCGTGGTATCATCAAGGGCGACGCACAGTCCATCAGCATCGCGGCGGCAAGCATCGTCGCGAAGGTTACGAGAGACCGGCTGATGGTGGAGATGGACGCAAAATACCCCGGTTACGGGTTCGCAGGCAACAAGGGCTACGGCTCCGCGGAGCACATTGCGGCGCTGCGGGAGAAGGGGCCCTGCGAGATCCACAGACGAAGCTTCATCCACGCTTTCGTCTGACGGTTGTACAGTTGACGGAGGGGCTATGAACAAGCGGTCGGTCGGCTCGGTCACGGAGGAGCGGGCCATGGAATACCTCACGGGCCTCGGGTACGAGCCTGTGCAGCGAAACTACCGTTGCCGCGCGGGCGAGATCGATCTGGTTGCGCGGGACGGGGAATACCTCGTTTTTGCGGAGGTCAAATACCGCCGCACGGAGGAGTTCGGCCTCCCGGAGGAGGCTGTGGATGCGAAAAAACAGATGCGCATCCGCCGTGCCGCCGAATGGTTTTTAAAGGAGCAGCGGGTTCCCGCGGACACGCCCGTGCGGTTTGACGTGGTGGCCATGGATTCCCGGGAGATCAGGCTCTATAAAGACGCTTTTTGACGATGTTTTGAAGACTTTTTGCTACGAAGGTATTGTATAATACATAGAATGCAGTGAAACGGAGGTTCTCACGTGGATTGTTACCGCATCACGGAACCGGACGACCTCGGTGTCCGGGTGATCACCTATCCGGCGTTGTCGGAGTATGACGGCGAGCTGTGCCATGCATTTTCCACGCGCTGCGGCGGCGTGAGCGAAGGCTTTTGCTCGACCATGAACCTCGGCTTCAACCGCGGGGACGACCCCGCGAACGTAAAGGAGAACTACCGGAGAATTTTCCGAAATCTCTCGATTCCCGAGGGCTCGGCGGTCTTTACAAAGCAGACCCACACCGTGAATGTGCGGCGCGTGACGGCTGCGGACCGCGGCATCGGCATCGAGCGGGAGATTCCTTACGATGATATTGACGGTCTTGTGACCGATGACTGCAACGTTGCCCTGACCGTCTTTACGGCCGACTGCGTGCCTGTGTATCTGTACGATCCGAAGGCCCGCGCCATCGGGCTGTGCCACGCGGGCTGGCGGGGAACCGTCGGGGGCATCGCGAAGGAGACGGTGCGCCTGATGCAGAAGGAATTTTCCTGCGACCCCGCGGACATCGTTGCGGTGATCGGACCCTCCATCGGCCCGGAGTGCTTCGAGGTCGGAGAGGAGGTGGCGGTGGTCTTTGACGAGGCGTACGGCGGCGCCGCGACGATCCGCAAAGACGGCTGCAAGCCCCATGTAAATCTGTGGGAGGCGAACCGCTTAACACTCGCAGACGCAGGGGTAATGCCGGAGAAGATTACCGTGAGCGGATTTTGCACCATGTGCAATCCGGAGATCACATTTTCCCATCGCGCGACGGGCGGAAAGAGGGGAAGCAATGCGGCGTTTCTGATGATGCGGCCGAGGGCGTAAAGCCCGGGCGGCTTTTGCGGAAAATGCCCGCAGGAAAGGAAGAGACCAAGGTGAACCATGAGCATTCCATCGTTGATGTTATCCCGGGAAGCCCCGCGTACAAGGCGGGACTGCGGCGGGGCGACCGTCTGCTCCGCATGAACGGACGCGACGTCATCGACGTGCTCGATTTCCGGTTCGAGGAGGAAGAGACCCGGCTGTCCCTCACGTTTTTGCGGGACGGAGCGGAGAGCGAGGTTACGATCCACAAGGGCGAGTGCGAGGAGCTCGGGCTTGTCTTTGCCGAGTCATTGATGGATGACTACCGGTCGTGCCGCAACGACTGCGTGTTCTGCTTTATCAACCAGATGCCCCCGGGCATGCGGGAGACGCTTTACTTTAAGGACGACGACACGCGACTGTCGTTTCTGCAGGGCAATTACGTGACCCTGACCAACGTCTCGGACGAGGAGCTGGAGCGCATCTGCTTCTACAAGCTCTCGCCCATGAACATCTCGGTTCATACGACCAACCCGGAGCTTCGCTGCAAAATGCTCCACAACCGATTCGCCGGCGAGATCATCCGGAAAATGCGCCGCCTCAAGGAGGCCGGCATCACCATGAACGGCCAGATCGTTTTAGTTCCGGAGTATAACGACGGCGCTGAACTGGAGCGAACCATCCACGACTTGACGGAGTTTCTGCCGAACCTGCAGAGCTTGAGTGTCGTGCCGGTGGGACTTACGAAATACCGGGATCATTTGCCGAAGATACGGACCTTTACGAAGGAAGAATCCCGGGAGGTGATCGGGATCATCGCCAAATGGCAGAAGATCTGCCTTCGGTACTTCGACACGCGGTTTGTGTACGCTTCCGACGAGTGGTTCCTCACGGCGGATCTGCCGCTTCCCTCGGAGGATGAGTACGAGGGCTATCCGCAGATCGAAAACGGCGTCGGAATGGTGCGGTCCCTGACCGAGGAGGTCGAGTGGGAGCTTGAGGACCGCGAGGGAGACGACCGGGTGCACGAGGCCACGATCGCCACGGGCGTTTTGATCGCGCCGACCATCGAGAAGTTGTGCCGCCGCGTGTGCGAAGTGTATCCGAATCTGCACGTGGCAGTCGTCCCGATCATCAACCATTTCTTCGGGGAGACCATCACGGTTTCGGGGCTTTTGACCGGGAAGGATATCATCGAACAGCTGTCGGGCCGCGAGATTCGCGGCAAGCTGATTTTGCCGGAGAATCTGCTCCGGAGCGGAGAGGACGTTCTGCTGGATGACAAGACGGTCTCCGACATTGAAAATGCTTTACAAACACGGGTGCGTATAGTAAAATCTGAAGGATATGATTTTGTGGAATCGCTCGTGGAAGAAGGGAATGAAGAACAGTTATGAGCAAGCCGATTGTGGCGATCGTAGGTCGCCCGAACGTAGGAAAATCGACTCTTTTCAACGCGATCGCGGGTGAGCAGATCAGCATCGTGCAGGACAACCCCGGTGTCACCAGAGACCGGATCTATGCCGACGCGACCTGGCTTTCCCACGCGTTTACCATGGTGGATACCGGCGGCATCGAGCCGGACACGAAGGACGCCATGCTTCGGCACATGCGCGAGCAGGCGGAGATCGCCATCGCCTCGGCGGACGTCATCGTGTTCGTGACGGATGTCCGCGAGGGTCTGGTGGACTCGGACGGAAAGGTCGCGGACATGCTGCGCCGCTCCGGCAAGCCCGTGGTTTTGTGTGTCAACAAGGTGGACAGCTTCAACAAATACGAGGCTGACGTCTATGAATTTTACAATCTGGGGATCGGCGATCCGATCCCGGTTTCCGCGTCCTCGCGGCTCGGCTTCGGCGAGCTTTTGGACGAGGTGGTGAAGCATTTTCCGGAGAGTGCCGCAGGCGAAGCGGAGGACACGCGACCGAAGGTGGCCATCGTCGGAAAGCCCAATGTCGGCAAATCCTCCATCGTCAACCGCCTGCTGGGCGAGAACCGCGTGATCGTCTCGGACATCGCGGGAACGACGCGGGATGCCATTGACACGGAGGTAACGTATAATCATAAAGAGTACGTCTTCATCGACACCGCCGGTCTGCGCCGCAAAGCGCGCATCACCGAGGAGATCGAGCGCTACAGCGTGATCCGCACGGTTGCGGCCGTGGAGCGCTGTGACGTCGCCGTCGTCGTGATCGACGCCACCGAGGGCGTGACCGAGCAGGATGCGAAGATCGCCGGAATCGCCCATGAGCGCGGCAAGGGCATCATCATTGCCGTCAACAAATGGGACGCCATCGAGAAGGATGACAAGACCATCTACGATCACAGAAACCGCATCCGCGAGATCCTCTCGTTCATTCCGTATGCGGACATCGTGTTCATCTCCGCGCTTTCGGGACAGCGTCTTCCGAAGCTGTTCGAGGAGATCGAGAAGGTCATCGAAAACCAGAACAAGCGCATCGGAACGGGCGTTCTCAACGAGATCATGATGGAGGCCACCGTGCTGCAGCAGCCGCCGTCGGACAAAGGACGCCGCCTGAAGCTGTTCTACATCACGCAGGTTGCGGTGAAGCCGCCGACCTTCGTGATCTTCGTGAACGACAAGGAACTGATGCATTTTTCGTACACGCGTTACATCGAGAACAAGATCCGCGAGGCCTTCGGCTTCGAGGGCACATCGTTGAAGTTTATCATCCGTCAGCGCGACGAAGAAAAGAAATAATACAAGTTTTGCAAGGAGGGATCGGTCATGGTGATCAAGGCATTGATCTGCCTGCTGGTCGGGTATTTCTGCGGTAATCTGCAGACTGCATTTTTCGTCGGAAAGGCGCACGGAATCGACATCCGCCGTTACGGAAGCGGCAACGCGGGCACCACAAATGCCATGCGGACGCTCGGGAAAAAGAGCGGAAGCCTCGTGTTTATCGGGGATCTTTTGAAGGTTTTGATCCCGGGAATGATACTTCGGTTCGTGATCTTCCCCGGGGAGCCCTATGTGATCCTTTTGTGTGAGATACTGGGCTTCGGCGCCGTGATCGGCCATTGCTTCCCGTTCTGGATGCAGTTCCGGGGCGGCAAGGGAATCGCCGTGACGGCGGGCGCGATGCTCTGCGTCGACTGGAGACTGGCGGCATTTACCGTAGCATTCGCGTTGATCGTATATCTCACGAAGTACGTCTCTTTGGGATCGCTTTTCGTGGTCGTTTTATTCCCGACCTACATGGCGATCGTCTACCGCGGACACCGCTACTACGGGTGGATGGTTGCGGTTGCATTGTTATACACGATATCCGGTATCTATATGCATCGGGCGAACATCAAACGCCTGTTGAACGGTACGGAAAATAAAATCGGCCACCATGTGAAGGTGGAGCCGGAGTCTGTTTCTGGTACGGAATCCGAGCAAGAGAATCAGGAGGTTGGCAGCAATGAGTAAGATCAGTGTGCTCGGCGCGGGAACGTGGGGAACCGCACTCGCAATCGAGCTGGCAAACAAGGGACAGCAGGTGACGCTGTGGTCCGCGGTGGAGCGGGAGATCGCTGCCCTGGCGGCGGACCGGACGCATGTCACGAATCTTCCAGGTGCAACGCTTCCCGCATCGATCCGTCTGACCACGGACCTTGCGGACGCCTGCGATGACGAGGAGATTCTGGTTTGCGCCGTGGCTTCGCCCTACGTCCGTGAGACGGCTGCAAAGATGAAGAAGTATGTTCACGAGGGACAGATCATCGTCAACGTGAGCAAGGGCATCGAGGAGAAGACGCTTCTCACGATGACGCAGATCATCGGAGAGGAGATTCCGGGGGCGCGTCTCGCGGTTTTGTCCGGACCGAGCCATGCGGAGGAGGTCAGCCGCAACATTCCCACGGCGGTGGTTGTGGGTGCGGAGGATCCCGAGGTTGCCAAGATCGTTCAGGAAGCATTTTTCGCGGACATGTTCCGCGTTTATACCAGCGATGACGTGCTCGGCATCGAGCTCGGCGGATCGCTTAAGAATGTCATCGCACTGGCCGCCGGTATGGTGGACGGCCTTGCATACGGCGACAACACGAAGGCTGCCTTGATGACTCGCGGTATCGCGGAGATCAGCCGTCTGGGTGCGAAGATGGGCGGCAAGGAATCGACGTTCTACGGCCTCTCGGGTATCGGCGATCTGATCGTTACATGCACGAGTAATCACAGCCGAAACCACAATGCGGGATACCTCATCGGTCAGGGCAAATCCACTGAGGAGGCGCTTGCAGAGGTCGGTCAGGTCGTGGAGGGCGTCAACTGCGCGAAGGCTGCACTGGCACTCGGCAAGAAGTATAAGGTGGGCCTCCCGATCGTGGAGGAGATCAACGATGTTTTGTTCCATGGTGAGTCGGTACGCGACTCCGTGATGGATCTATTACGCAGAAATCCCACGGAGGAGTACCAGGGCACCAAGAGGTAATCAACATGGTCAAACGGTACATTCTGGAAATCGAGATTGCGGTTATCGTCGTCCTGATCCTTCTTTTGTGCCTGCGCTTCCAGAAGAAGGCGGAGCGCAACGAGGCTCTCCTGGAAGGGGAGCACCGCGTGGCGGAGATCGGCGCGGACGGCACGATCTATGCCGGTGACGGAAGGGTTTACATGCCGGGCGGCGGGCAGGGAACGCCTACGCCCACAGAGGAACCGGGCACGCCGACTCCGACGCCCATGTCGGAGGAGGAGGCCAGATTTGCTGCGCTCTCGGACGCCGATAAGGAGATGTACCAGAAGGCAAAGACGCCGGTGATCCCCGACGGAATTGCATTTGCCAATGTTGAGGAGTCCTTGAGTATCCGGGAGAAGGCCAGCGCCTCCTCCAAGCAGGTGGGGACTCTCTATCCGAACAACTATTGTATCGTCGAGTCGGTGGACGGCGAGTGGGCGAAGATTACGTCCGGAACGGTCAAGGGATATTGCCGCGCAAGCTATCTCGTAACCGGCGCGGAGGCGGTCCGCTATGCGCAGGAGACCATGGTCTGCCGCGCTGTGACGAAGTCCGGCGTGAATGTGCGTTCGGCGCCGACGACGAAGGAAAATAACAAGGTCAAGTCCGTCTCCAAGGGCACTGTGTTCTCGGTCATCGAGCCGGTCGTGTTCTCGGACGGAGACACCGAAGTTCCGCTGTTTTGCAAGGTGCAGAACGGCGACCAGGTGGCGTATGTGGCCTTGAGTTATGTGACAGTGGAATATACCTGGACAGCGGCGAAAGCCGTCAAATAAGACGGCCGGTCTGTCCTTGCAGAAACGGAGTATAGGTATGAGTTATGAGCTGATTTGGCTGAAGAGAGTGCCGCTTCCGGCGGACACGGCGATCCATTCCGTCGATGACGCAATCGAGGCGGAGCTTTCGGTGCTTCGCTCGCTTTCGGAGTCCATCGTGTGGTCCTACATGGTGACCGAATCGCTGCCGGAGGAAGGCTATGAGCTGATCGTAGGCGAGGGGAAAGCGGATATCCTGGGCGGTTCGAAGGCGGGCGTATTATATGCGATCTTCGATGCGCAGAGGCAGTTGCTGCTCACTGACACGGTGGTTTCCGTGTCGGAGCGTCCCGCTGCGCCGCTTCGCATGATGAATCACTGGGACAATGCGGACGGTTCGATCGAGAGAGGCTACGCCGGAAGATCCTTCTTCTTCCGGGATGGGGAGCTTCTTCTTGGCGACCGCACTTTCTTTTACGCGCGCCTGTGCGCGAGCGTGGGAATCAACGCGGTGGTGATCAACAACGTAAACGTCAAGGGCGATGCCACCTGGCTGATCACGGACCGGTATCTGAGCCGCTTAAAGGAGCTTTCGGACATCTTAGCGTCCTACGGCGTGAAGCTGTTTTTGTGTGTGAATTTTGCGGCGACCATCGAGATCGGAGGTCTCGCAACGTCGGATCCGCTGGACCCCGAGGTCGTGGATTTCTGGAAGAAGATCACTTCCCATGTGTACGAGGTGATCCCCGGCTTCGGCGGATTCCTCGTAAAGGCGGATTCCGAAGGGCGTCCCGGCCCGTATACCTACGGCCGCACCCAGGCGGACGGAGCGAACATGCTCGCCCGCGCGCTGGCACCCTTCGGCGGAAAATTGATCTGGAGATGCTTTGTTTACAACTGCGCGCAGGACTGGAGAGATGTGACCATCGACCGTGCCTGTGCAGCGTATGATACCTTCAAGCCGCTGGACGGCGCCTTCGATGACAATGTCATTTTGCAGGTGAAAAACGGCCCGGTGGATTTTCAGGTCGGAGAGCCGGTGTCGCCTTTGTTCTGCGGCATGAAGAACACCAATCTCATGCTGGAGGTGCAGGCGGCGCAGGAGTATACCGGCCAGCAGAAGCATGTATGCTTTCTGGTGCCGATGTGGAAAAATGTGCTCCGGTTCCACACCTACGCTTACGAGAAGGCCGACCGCGTGTCGGATATCGTGTGCGGTGCGCATCGCCCCGGCGGAAACTGCGGTATGGCTGCGGTGACGAACACGGGAGATGATGACAACTGGACCGGCTCGGACCTTGCGGCAGCGAACTGGTACGGCTTCGGCCGTCTGGCGTGGAAGCCGCAGCTCTCCTCGGAGGAGATCGCAACCGAGTGGGCGGGACTTACTTTCGGCACGGACAATGCGGTGCGCAGTATCCTCGTCAAGGTGCTGCTCGCTTCCTACAACATTTACGCCAAATACACCGCGCCCTTAGGCATCGGCTGGATGTGCAATCCGAACCACCATTACGGGCCGAACGTGGACGGCTACGAGTATGACCGCTGGGGCACTTACCACCGCGCATCCTGCAAGGCCATCGGCGTCGACCGCACGAAGACCGGAACCGGCTACTCGAGACAGTATTCGGAGCCTCTGGCGGATCTTTTCGACAATCCCGAGACAACGCCGGAGGAGTGGCTTTTGTTCTTCCACAGACTTCCGTACACTTACCGGATGAAGGGCGGCGAGACGCTCATTCAGCACATCTACGACACGCATTTTGAGGGTGTCGAGGAGCTTCGCTCGCTGATCGAGTCCGTGGTGACCGTGCAGGGAGCAATTCCGGAGAAGGAATACACCCGCATCATGGAGCGCTTCGCGATGCAGCTGGCAAACGCCAAGGAGTGGCGCGACCGCATCAATACGTATTTCTGCCGCATGAGCGGGATCGGCGATGCGAAGAGAAGAAAGATCTACGCCGTCTCCGAGGATGAGATCACCTACCCCGAGGATGCGGAGTAGGAACAGGACATTTTGAACGATCGGCCTTCGGGCCATGAATCGAATACACGCAAACACAAGACAAGGAGAAACAAAGGTTATGAAAATGACTTTGCGTTGGTACGGCAAGGACATGGACAGCGTTACGCTGGAGCAGATCCGGCAGATTCCCGGCGTTACGGGAGTCATCTCGTCGCTTCACAAAGTGCCGGCGGGAGAGGCCTGGACGTACGAGCAGGTTAAGGAACTGAAAGACGAGGTGGAGGCGGCAGGGCTTTCCCTCACGGGTATCGAGAGCATCAACGTGCACGAGGATATCAAGCTCGGCGCGCCCACGAGAGACATGTACATCGAGAACTATTGCAAGTCTCTGGAAGCGGTGGGACAAAACGACATTCACCTGGTATGCTATAACTTCATGCCGATCTTCGACTGGACGAGAACGGATCTCGCGCAGCCTTTGCCGGACGGCTCGACGGCGCTTGCATACGACTCGAACCTCATCGACGGCATTGACCCCAACACCATGTTCGAGCGCATGGAGAAGGCCAGCGGCGGCTACATTCTTCCCGGCTGGGAGCCGAACCGCAAGGACGAGATTAAGGAGCTGTTTGAGCGCTACAAGGGTGTGACGGCCGAGGATCTCATGAACAACTTCAAGTATTTCCTCGACGGCATCATGCCGACCTGCGAAAAATACAGGATCAAGATGGCGGTACATCCCGACGATCCCGCGTGGAGCGTCTTCGGACTGCCGCGCATCGTCACCAGCGAGAAGGCTTTGGAGAAGATCGCTTCCCTCAACCCTTCAATCTACAACGGTTTCACACTTTGCACGGGATCTCTCGGTTCCAACCTTGAGAATGATCTTCCCCACGTGATCCGCAACAAAACCATCGCATCGCGGATTCATTTTGCGCATCTTCGCAACATCAAATTCGAGGCGCCCGGGGTGTTCCACGAGAGCAGCCACCTCTCCTCGGACGGTCAGTTCGACATGTACGAGATCGTGAAGGCGCTGCAGGAGGTCGGCTTCGACGGCGTGATCCGCCCCGATCACGGACGCATGATCTGGGGCGAGGTTGCAAGACCGGGCTATGGTCTGTATGACCGCGCGCTGGGCGTTGCTTACCTCAACGGTCTCTGGGAGGCTATCGACAAGAGCGGAGCGGCCCGCAAGTAAAGCCGCACAACAATTTTTGGTATGAATACAGGAGCAAACGAAAAATGAAATTGATCGATATCGTGAAGCCCGAAAACCGGGCTTCGTGGGAAGCAAAGGGCTATGCGCTTCCGCAGTACGACCGCGAGGCGATGATCGCGCGGACAAAGGCAAATCCCACATGGGTGCACTTCGGTGCAGGCAACATTTTCCGCGCCTTTCCGGCGGCAGTTTTGGAGGGAATGCTCAACCGCGGCGAGGCCGACACGGGCGTGATCGTTGCGGAAGGCTTTGACTATGACATCATCGACATGGCGTACCGGCCCTACGATGATCTGAGCCTCCTTGTGGTTTTGAAGGCCGACGGAAGCATCGAAAAGCGCGTGGTCGGAAGCGTGGCGGAGAGCCTTAAGGCCGATCCCGCAAGCGAAGATTTCGACCGCCTTGCGGAAATCTTCCGCAATCCGTCCCTTCAGATGGTGACCTTCACCATCACCGAGAAGGGATACTCCCTTTGGAATCCGGACGGATCCTACAACCGCGCGGCGGCGGAGGATTTTGCGTCGAGAGGATTAAAGCCGCAGACGGCCATGGGAAAGGTGACGGCGCTTTTGTTCGAGCGCTTCAAGGCCGGTGCTTATCCGGTTACCATGTCCAGCATGGACAACTGCTCCCACAACGGCGACAAGCTCGCAAAGGCCGTGTTTACGTATGCACGGGAGTGGTGCCGCCAGGGCCTTGTGAACGGCGAGTTCGTGGCATGGCTCGAGAGAAGCGGGAAGGTTACGTTCCCCTGGAGCATGATCGACAAGATCACCCCCAGACCCGATGCGAAGGTGCAGGAAATGCTGGCCGCGGACGGGTTTGAGGACAACAATATCATCGTGACGGGCTTCCGCACCTACACGGCGCCCTTCGTCAACGCGGAGGAGACCGAGTACCTTGTTGTGGAGGATTCGTTCCCGAACGGAAGACCGAAGCTGGAGTGCGGCGGAGTGCTGTACACCGACCGCGAGACCGTAGACAAGGTCGAGAAGATGAAGGTCTGCACGTGCTTGAACCCGCTTCACACGGCACTCGCCATCTACGGTTGCATGCTTGGGTACACGCTGATCTCGGAGGAGATGAAGGATCCGCAGCTCAGTAAGCTTGTAACCCGCATGGGCTACGAGGAGGCGATGCCGGTGGTAGTGGATCCCGGCATTCTGAAGCCGTCGGAATTCATCGGTGCGGTGCTTACGAAGCGTCTGCCGAATCCGTTCATGCCCGATGCGCCGCAGCGCATTGCGACCGACACGTCGCAGAAGCTGCCCATCCGCTTCGGAGAGACGTTAAAGGCGTACAAGGAGCGCGGGCTTGATATCACGAAGCTTACGCTGATCCCGCTGGTTTTAGCGGGCTATGCGCGCTACCTGCGCGGCCTTGACGATAACGGCAATGCCTTCGAGCAGAGCCCCGACCCGCTGTTGGCGGAGCTCTCGGAGATCGTGAGCGGGCTGTCGCTTTCGGGCGAGAATGACTGGTCCTGCCTTGCGAAGCTGTTCGCAAGAAGCGATGTCTTCGGCGTGGATCTCTACGAGATCGGCGTGGGAGAGCTTGCGGAGTCTCTTGCGAAGGAGCTCTTCGCCGGCACCGGCGCGGTTCGCAGGACCCTCGAAAAATATGTGGGATAACCGTTTGACGGAATACGGTATGTGATCGGGCGGCATTTTCCGATGTCGCCTGCGGGGAGGAAGGATGAAGACAGGGATTATCGTCAGCGTTGTCATTGTACTTTTGGTGGTACTCGGCATCGTGGACAGAATTCGGAAGAACAAGGAATTGCGGGCACGGCTTAACGCTGAGTTTACGGGCCCTGTGAGAAGCACCATGAGCACGAAGCGCTACGAGTCCCTCGGGGCGTACCGTGACTCGCTGCTTTCACGCACCTACGACATCGACGCCATCACCTGGAACGACCTGGAGATGGACCGGGTGTTCAAGGAGTTAAACCGCACCCAGAGCGCCGTCGGCGAAGAGTATCTCTTTGCCGCGTTGTTCCGGCCGGAGTGCGACGAGGTCGAACTGTTAAGGCGCGAGCGGCTCATGACCTTGTTTGCCGAAAATCCCGAACTTCGTCTGGAGATGCAGACGTCCCTGGCGCGCCTGGGGAAAATGCGCAATGTCTCGCTGTATCAATACCTCACGAGCTTTGAGGGAGTGAAGTCAGACGGCTATTTCCGGCACCTGCTTCCCGGACTCGGCTACATTGCAGCCGTGGTGCTCGGAGCGCTTTCCTACGTGACGCCGTGCCTTTTGGTAGCGGTGGCTGCTGTCGGATACAGTATCGTCTCGTACTACAGGAGAAAGAGCGAGATCGAGCCGTACTTGAAGGCGATGATGTTTGTCAGCAGCTGGATCGGAGAGATCGAGCGCATGAGCAAACTCTCCGCCGCAAAGGGCACGCAGCTCGGCGACGAGCTGGAGGTCATGGGCGAGACGGCGAAGGGATTTGCCTCGTTCCGACGAGGCTCCTCAATCCTAGGCGGCAACGAGCCCGTGGGCGATATCGCCCAGATGATCCTCGATTACGTGCGGATGTTAACCCACGTCGATCTGATCAAATTCAACCGCATGCTGTCGGTGATCCGCGGAAAGAAGTCCAATCTGGAGAGACTTTTCGAGGATACCGGCCGCATCGATATGACCATTGCCATCGCATCGTTCCGCGCCTCGCGGAGCGGATGGTGCATACCGAAGCTTTCCTTCGATCCGGTGCCGCTTTCCTTTGCGAATCTGTGCCACCCGATGATCGAAAAGCCGGTGCCGAACTCCCTGACAACGGACGGAAGCGTCCTGCTTACCGGCAGCAACGCCTCCGGCAAATCCACCTTCTTAAAGACGGTGGCCATCAATGCGCTCTTGGCGCAGACGATCCACACGGTGGTGGGAGAGTCCTACGAGGGGCAGTACTACCGCATCTTTTCCTCCATGGCGCTTCGCGACGACCTGGCAGCCAAGGAGAGCTACTATATCGTGGAGATCCGGTCCTTAAAGCGCATCCTGGATGCGGCGGAGGACGGAGATCCGGTGTTGTGCTTCGTCGACGAGGTGCTGCGCGGAACCAACACGGCCGAGCGCATCGCCGCTTCCGGCCAGATCCTGCGGTTCTTAGCCAAGCGCGGCGTCATGTGCTTTGCGGCGACGCATGATCTGGAGCTTACGGACATCCTAAAGGACTGCTACGACATGCGGCATTTCAGCGAGACGGTGACGGAGGATACCGTGACGTTTGACTATCTCCTCAAGGAGGGGAAGGCGACGTCCCGGAACGCGATCCTGCTTCTTCGCATGTTCGGCTATCCCGAGGAGATCGTGGATGCCGCGGACCGTGAGGCGGTTGCGTTTCTTTCCAGGTGATATCACATCCGCCTGCTGCGAGGGCGGATTTTACACAGGAGGCAAATCATGGCTCAGGTGACGATCTTTACGGACGGTGCGGCGCGCGGGAACCCGAACGGGCCCGGCGGCTACGGCGCATTGCTGCGCTACACGGACGACTCCGGCAAGGTGTTTGAGCGGGAGTACTCGGCAGGCTACGCCGTGACGACGAACAACCGCATGGAGCTGATGGCGGCCATCGTCGCTTTGGAGAAGCTCCGCATGCCCTGCAAGGTGACGCTGTACTCGGATTCGAAGTACCTGACCGATGCCTACAACGAGGGCTGGGTGTTCTACTGGAAGGACCACGGTTACCGCAACAAGGGCGGCGATTCGGTCAAGAACGTGGAGCTGTGGAAGCGCCTTGTGGAGCAGACCGACCGCCACGACGTCACCTTTGAGTGGGTGAAGGGACACGCGGGTCACGCGGAAAATGAGCGCTGCGACGAGCTTGCAACCTCGGCCGCGGACGGCGAAAATCTGCTGCTGGACGACGGCGGCGATCTCCGGGAGGAGATTCCCGCACCGAAGACGGCGGCCGGTGCCGCACAGAGTGCTGCGGGCGGCGCGGATACCGCGGACGGCGGTTTCTGGGCGGCCAACACGGGGAGGATCAACGACGCGCTGGCGGGTCGTGCCTCCAAGGAGGATCTGTCGGTTTTACTGGAGGAGCTGCAGGCCCAGATCGATCGGGAGATGGAGCTCTCCGAGCAGCTGGAGGAGCTGTTATATCGGGAGTGATGTCCCGACGGTGTGTATAACAATATCCCTTCGGAATGAAATTTCACGGAAAGGGTTGTAACGGTCATGAAGAAAGAAAAACTATCCCCGATGATGGAACACTATCTGGAGATTAAGAAACAATATCCGGATTGCTTTTTGTTTTATCGACTCGGGGATTTTTACGAGATGTTCTTCGACGATGCGGTAAATGCTTCGCGGGAGCTCGAACTGACCCTCACGGGCCGCGACTGCGGCCTTGCGGAGCGCGCGCCGATGTGCGGCGTGCCGCACCATGCGGTGGAGGAGTACATCAGCCGCCTCGTGGAGAAGGGGTACCGCGTTGCCGTGTGCGACCAGCTCGAGGATCCGAAGGAAGCCAAGGGCATGGTGAAGCGCGGCGTAACCAGAATCGTCACACCGGGCACCAACGTATTCGCAGACAACATCGATGAGAAGAAAAATGTGTATCTCATGGGCGCGTTGTGGATGGATGGTGTCTTCGGCGTTGCCACCGTGGACGTCTCCACCGGCGATTTCTTCGTAACGGAGGTAAACACCGCCAGAAAATGCTCCGACGAGATCATCCGTCATGCACCCGCGGAGCTTCTGTGCAACCCCGAGTTCCAGATTTCCGGCGTGGATCTGGAGGAACTGAAGGCCCGCACCGGCGTGACCGTCACGGTCATCTCGGGACAGGCGTACGAGGCGGAGGTGTGCGAGCGTCTGTTGCTTTCGCATTTTAAGGCGGGAAGCCGACATGTCCTGGGTTTAGGAAGCATGGAGACCGGCTGCGTGACAGCGGGAACGGTCCTTGCGTACCTCTATCAGACCCAGATGACCGAGCTTTCCCACATCACGCGGATTCAGCCCTATTCCTCGGGCGATTACATGATCCTCGACACGGCGACGAGAAGAAACTTAGAGCTCACGGAGACCATGCGCGAGAAGAAAAAGCGCGGGTCCCTTCTGTGGGTCATTGATAAGACCAAGACAGCCATGGGCGCGAGACTTCTGCGCACCTTCGTGGAGCAGCCGCTCATCAACCGCGACGGTATTTTGGCGCGACAGGCGGCCATCGCGGAGATGAACGAAAACCTCATGATCCGGGAGGAGCTTCGCGAGTATTTAAACTCCATCTACGATCTGGAGCGGCTTGTGTGCCGCGTGAGCTACCGCAGCGCAAACCCCAGGGACCTCAGGGCATTTGCCCAGTCGCTTTCGATGCTGCCGCACATCCGAAGACTCTTGACGGATTTTAAGAGCAGGCTCATCGTCGGTGAACTTGCGGATCTCGATCCTTTGGAGGATCTCGAGGAGAAGATCGACACCGCCATCAAGCCGGACCCGCCCTTTACGGTCCGCGAGGGCGGTATGATCCGGGACGGCTTCAACGAGGAGGTCGATCGGCTTCGGGCGGCCAAAACCCAGGGAAAGCAGTGGCTCGCGGAGCTTGAGGCCAGGGAGAGGGACCGCACCGGGATCAAGAACCTGCGGATCAAATACAACAATGTGTTCGGGTATTTTCTGGAGGTTACGAACTCCTTTAAGGAGCTCGTGCCGGAGGAGTGGACGAGAAAGCAGACGCTCTCGGGCGCCGAGCGCTACACGACGCCGGAATTGAAGGAGCTCGAGGACACGATCGTCAATGCGGAGGACCGCCTCTACGCCCTTGAGTACCGCATTTTCACGGACGTGCGCGATGCGGTTGCCGCGGAGATCACGCGCATCCAGAAGACCGCGAAGGCGGTGGCTGTGCTGGATGCCGTCGCATCCCTTGCGTATGTTGCGGAGCACAACCATTACGTGTGCCCGTCCATCAACAAACAGGGGAAGATCCACATTGTCGACGGGCGTCATCCGGTGGTGGAGCAGCTGCTGCCGGGCGGCACATTTGTCGCAAACAATACGACCTTAGACGGCGACGACAACCGGGTGGCGATCATCACCGGACCGAACATGGCCGGCAAATCCACCTACATGCGCCAGTGCGCGTTGATCGTTCTGCTGGCGCAGATCGGTTCCTACGTGCCTGCGAAGGAGGCGGACATCGGTATCGTCGACCGCATCTTTACCCGCGTGGGCGCATCGGATGACTTAAGCACCGGCCAGTCTACGTTCATGGTGGAGATGAACGAGGTCGCCAACATCTTAAAGAACGCCACCAAGCGGAGCCTTCTGATCCTCGATGAGATCGGCCGGGGCACCTCGACTTTCGACGGACTTGCCATCGCATGGGCCGTGATCGAGCATGTGGCAAACCGCAAGATCATCGGCGCGAAGACGCTGTTTGCGACCCACTATCACGAGCTCACGGAGCTCGAGGGCAAGCTGGGCGGCGTCTGTAACTACTGCATCGCCGTGAAGGAGCAGGGCGATTCCATCGTCTTCCTTCGGAAAATCGTACGCGGCGGTGCCGACAAATCCTACGGTATCCAGGTGGCACGCCTTGCGGGTGTGCCGGAGGAGGTTCTCAAGCGCGCCCAGGAGCTCGTGGAGCAGCTGACGCAAAATGACCTTGCGGAGCGCACGAGAGAGATCTTCCGCGACGCGGTGGTGCCGAATGCGGACGAGTCGTGGGTGCCCAGACACAAGGATGCGGCGCCGAACCAGATCTCGATGTTCGGAAACGCAGCGTACGCCGAAATCGCGGAGAAGATCCGCGAGCTGGACCTCGCAAGCGTCACGCCCATCGACGCGCTGAACCTTTTGTACAAACTGCAGGACGAGATCAACCACGCGGGCTAAGTCCCGGGTGTTGAACAAATAGAAAATGGGGGAAAAACACAATGCTGGAGGTAAAAGACCTGTGTAAGACGTACCGTTCCCGTGACGGCGTCGTCGTGGAAGCCACGAAAAACATCAGCCTGCGATTCCCGGAGAGAGGCATGGTCTTCATTCTGGGACGCTCGGGAAGCGGCAAATCCACTCTGTTACATTTGCTTGGCGGTCTGGACCGCTACGATTCCGGGGATATCATCATCCACGGAACGTCCACGAAGGATTTTTCGAATGCGATGATGGATTCGTATCGAAACACCTACGTGGGTTTCATTTTCCAGGATTACAATGTTCTGCCGGAGTTCAATGTGGGTGCGAACATCGCGCTTGCGCTGGAGCTTCAGGGGAAGCGGGCCACGAACGAGCGCATCAACGAGCTGCTCGCGGAGGTGGGCCTCGAAAACTATGCAAAGCGCAGACCCAATGAGCTCTCGGGAGGCCAGCTGCAGCGCGTGGCCATCGCCCGTGCGCTCATCAAGGATCCGGATATCATCCTTGCGGACGAGCCCACCGGTGCTTTGGACAGCACCACCGGCCGCGACGTGTTCGAGACGCTCAAAAAGCTCTCAAAGCGGAAGCTCGTGATCATCGTTTCCCACGACCGCGATTACTCGGAGCAGTATGCGGACCGCATTATCGAGCTGGCGGACGGCTGCGTGATCTCCGATGAGGAGCTAAAGCCTCTGTCGGAGCTTTCCGATGTGACGGGGACGGTGTTCCGACCCGAGGACGGTATCACCGTGGAGCGGGACGGCCTTATGGTCGATGCCGGCTACGTGCTCACGGACGAGGACCGGGAGAAGATCAACCGCTACCTCGAGCTGCAGAAGGACGGCAATGTGCTGCTGACGGACGGCTCTTTAGTGACGCCGAAGAAGGAGCGGTTCTTTGCGACCGACGAAAATGCCATCGTGTCCGAGGGAAAGACGTTTTCACTGATCAAGTCGAAGCTGCCGTGGAAGCGCAGTTTCGGCATCGGTGTGAATTCCATCCGGCACAGAAAGCTCGGTCTGTTCTTTACGGTTCTGTTGTCGGTGGCAGCGCTTACCTTGTTTGCCATCGCAGATACCTTTGCCGCGTTTGACCACAATACGTGTGCCACGGATTCCCTGAACCGCTCGGGACGCAAGTTCCTTGCACTGCAGAAGCAGCCGACACGATGGGAGGATTACGAGAGCTTCGACTACCTGATCTCCGATGAGGAGATTGCAAAGATCGAAAAGGATACGGGCGTGGAGTTTGTACCTGCCTACGGCGGCCTCGGAATCTGGTTCGTCGATAAGAACATAAGCGATGACACGATGGAGGGCATGCTGTACCCGAGGTTCAGCATCGGTACCATCGAGGTCGACGATCATATGATGTCCACCCTCGGCGCGACCCTTGTCAAGGGCCGGCTGCCGGTTTCGGAAAATGAGATCTGCATTTCCTCGCTGGCTGCGGACAGTATCCTTCGATACAACTCGAATTTTGCGAATAAGACCTACGATGATATTCTGGGGAGCTTCAGCGGCAAATCATTCCGCTACTTCGACACGGATCTTGTGATCGTCGGTATCATCGATATCCCGGTGGACGTTGCGCACTACATGGAGCTGTTCGATGAAACCAAACAGAAGAGCGAAGCGGAGATGTTCGCCGATCAGATCGCCATGCAGCTGTGTCAGACGGAGTGTGCATACGGCCTCCCGGCGGTGGTTTTCTGTGCTCCGGGATACGGCGAGTATGTGGCAATGAACGGATCGCCTTCGGTGACGCTCCCGGAAACGCAGATAATCCGCGCATACGCAAAAGACGACGAGGACACGGTGCTGGCCGGGTTCAACGCTGCGGTTCCGGTCTCGATGCTGAATGCATCCGAGATCGTATCCTTGAAAACTACGGAGGCCCTTCTTGCAGATGAGAGCGTACTTTTGCTCTCCGAGTCGGAGGTTATGAACCTTCTTTACGATTATCTGCCGCGCACCGAGGACAGCTCGCCCTACGACTGGCAGCAGAATACGCCGGTGGAGGAAAGGCGCGAGGAGTATGCGAGACTGTTGACCGTCTTCGGCGCCGATTTTGCATTTTCCGACGAGGAGGGAAATACATACAAGCTCGGAGGAATTGTCGTTCCGGATGACAATTCGGCTATGTGGAAACGCTCCAACCCTTACGTTGCGATCTCCGACAAAAAATACCAGACACTGCGGGATGCCATGGAGAAGGGCTACAGCTCGCTGTATGCGAAGCTTCCCTCGGACAATGCGACGCTCCGCAGGCTTGTGGACTTCATGTACGAGGATCATGACGGGACGTCATACGATCCTTCCGCGTATGAGTTGCTCACGGTGGACATGGTCAGCCAGATCGCGGATACGGCGAAGCCGGTTCTTCGGTGGATCGGTATCGTGCTGGCTGCATTTTCCGCGGTGTTGTTCGCCGTGTTCATTGCGAACAGCATTCTGCACAAGAAGCAGGAGATCGGCGTTCTCCGGGCGCTGGGTGCGAGAAGTCTGGACGTGTACCGCATTTTCCTCTGTGAGACCGCGGTGATCGCGTTTGTGAACGGTCTGCTTGCCACGTTGCTGGCGCGCGCGATCGTCAACTCCGTCAACAACGGGGCGGCGCGGAGTTACTATACGAAAAATCTGGAGTTGCTGCACTTCGGCGTACGGCAGACGGCCGTCACCTTCGGAATTGCGGCGCTGGTGGCAATCATTGCCACGTTCCTTCCGGTGTGGGGCATTGCGAGAAGGAAGCCGATCGATGTCATTCGCGGCAGATAGGGGGAGATTACAATGTTAGAGGTATTGCATTTAAAGAAAACATACAAACCGAAAAAAGGCCTTGCGGTGGCGGCTGTAAAGGACGTGTCCATCCGTTTCCCGGAGAAGGGAATGGTCTTTCTTTTAGGCAAATCCGGTTCCGGTAAGTCGACTCTGTTGAATCTGATCGGCGGACTGGACCGCTACGACGACGGCGACATCATCCTGGACGGAGTTTCCACGAAGAAGTTTTCCCAGTCGGATTTCGACTCGTACCGCAACGCCTGCGTCGGCTTTATCTTCCAGGAGTACAACGTGCTTCCGGAGTTTACGGTGGGCGTGAACATTGCGCTTGCCATCGAGCTGCAGGGCCGCAGGGCTTCCTCGGAGGAGATTTCCGAGATTCTCGAGGAGGTCGATCTGGCAAATTACGGCAACCGCCGCCCGAACGAGCTCTCCGGCGGTCAGCTGCAGCGCGTCGCCATCGCGCGTGCGTTGGTGAAAAATCCGAAGATGATCCTTGCGGACGAGCCTACCGGTGCTCTGGACAGCAAGACCGGCCGGGCGGTGTTCGAGCTTCTTAAGAAGCTCTCGGAGACGAAGCTTGTCATCATCGTTTCCCATGACCGGGAGTATTCGGAGCAGTTTGCCGACCGCATCATCGAACTGGCGGACGGCTGTGTCATCTCCGATGTGGAGAGAACTGCGGTCACCGAGGTGGAGAAGAAGCCGGTGATCGCCAACGGCACCTGCAAGGTCCCGGGCGGTTACGAGCTGACCGAGGCGGACCGGGAGATGATCAACCGCTACCTTGCGGAACACGCGGAGGAGAAGCTTAAGATCCGTGTGGATGACAACCTCACGCGGGGATTTTCCTTCACGCCCACCGAGGAGGACAGCTACGAGTACGGGGAGCAGACGTTTACGAAGACGAAGTCGAGACTTCCCATGTCGAGAGCCTTCCGGATCGGTGTGTCGAGCTTAAAGAGCAAGAAGGTCAAACTGTTTTTCACGCTTTTGATGTCCACCATCGCATTTTGTCTGTTCGGTTTTGCATCGACACTGGCGGATTACAACTACGAGAAGACCGTCAGCAAGGTTTTCATCGAAAACGATGTGAAGGCGGTATACACGGAGTTTGAGTGGTACCGGATCTATGACATTTCCACCGGAGAGGGCGATTTTTCGACAGCTTCCGGTATGAAATGCTCCGGCGAGGAGATGGCGCAGCTCATCGCGCAAAAGGGTACCACGGTGTACCCGGTGCGGAATCTCGGGAGTATTTCCATCGATTATCTGGGCGGAATGGAGTTCGCCAATGCCGACGGCCTGCTGTCGGATTCGGTGACCGGCTCGTCACGGTTTTTAGAGATCTCGGCCGACATGCTTCCCGCATTTAACGCGGAGCTGGTGCTCGGGGAGCTTCCCGACGGCAGCAGGGACGAGATCGCCATCAGCAAGGTCACCTACGAGATGTACCGCAATTCGGCGCTTCTTTCGGGAACGAAAATTCCGAAGATGTCCGACATGATCGGAAAGACCTACGTGCTCTCCAACGGGACGAAGGTTACCGTCAGCGGTATCATCGACACAAAACTCGATTACATGGAGGTCATGTCCAGGATCATTTCCCTGGTCGGTGAGAACGGAAACTCCGATCGAAGAGGCAACGGACTTGATCTCAATTATGCCCGCGCCGCGCTTGCCGCATCCGATTTCGTGTACGATATGCAGAGCAATCTCGCGTCGTGCATTCTTGTCGGAAAGGGCTTTATCGACCGGCAGAAAGAGCGTTTCCTGGTGAATCGCCAGGATACGTTTTCTCTGGATTTCGGAAGCGCAGGCGCCCATTATGCCGCGTCCAATGTGTATTATCTGAACTACGGAGATATCGCGTCGGAGAAGGAGTTCACAACGATTTCCTGTGCTCCGGATACGTTTGCGGAGGCGGACGGAGTCTCTTGTGTTGTGAACCGCAGACTCCTTGAAGCAGCACTCCGGGGCACGCTTTGTGCCGATAACCGCCGGTTCCTGGGGATCGAAAAAGCGGCATATGAGGAGTATAACAAAGGCGCGATCATGGACGGCGGAACCCTGATGGACCTTCCGGAGGATCTGACGCCGCCGGAGTCGTACCAGTTGCAGCCGAAGCTTGCCTCGGTCGACACCAGGCTTAACAATGCGTACCTGGGCAGCTTGAGCGATCAGGAGATCGCCGCGCTGGTTGCGAGAATACAGTCGTACGCCCCGCTATATATCACCAGATCGGATGCCTTTTATGAGGGAATCGAAAATTCATCCCTGAAGCTCTGCGTAAAGTCGATGATCGTGCAGACCGGCGGGATGAAGGCTTTGGATGAGGAGGACCGGGAGTACGATGAAAGGAGACAGGATGCGATCCTTTTAGCGGCGCCGGAGGTGCTCGCCGGGTTTATCGGCAAGATCGACGCCTGCTATTGCGGCGCGATGGTAATCCTTCCGACGGACCGGCAGGAGATGCGCGACTTCATCAAATTTACCTACGAGGGCGTGCCGCAGAAGTACCGGTTCCAGATCATCACCAAATACACCGTCGAGCTTGACGGCGCGGACCTTGTCATGAACGTGCTTCACAAGGCGTTATTGGTGGTCGGAATCGTGTTCGCCGTGTTTGCCGCGTTGATGCTCACCAGCTTTATCGCCACGAGTATCGCGTACAAGCGGCAGGAGGTCGGTATCCTTCGGGCCATCGGTTCCCGCGGCGGCGATGTGTTCCGCATTTTCTGTTCGGAGAGCGCGGTGATCGCCATGTTCTGTTTTATTCTGGCAACCCTGATCACGGGCCTTTTGACATCGTTGATCAACAGCTATCTGGTGGAGTTCTGGCATGTGAGCCTGATGGAGTTCGGCCTTCGCCAGGTGCTGCTTATCTTTGCGGTGACCTTTGTGACGGCGTTTGTCGCCACCTTCCTGCCGGTATGGCACTTCTCGCGCAAGCGTCCCATCGACGCGATCCGCGGGCGCTAGAAGGCGGTTGGGAAACACAGTGTTTGCGTATTTAATTAACTTGTTGGGATTTGGAAATCGTTTGGGAAAATGAATCGGAAAATTGTTACGCCAAAAGGAGATTCCGTATGAGGAAACCGTATCTTGTGCATTTCGGGCCGGCGGCCTGTGCCGTGGACCTCTGCGACGGAAGCGAGCGGGGCGAGTACGTCAACCAGGACTATGTCCTGACGAAGCTCGGCCGGCCGCACCGCGCGATCAATCTGATGTATTGTTATTATCCGAACGATGAGGGGTGGCCCCTGCGGGCGAGTGTTGCGCATGCCCACGACGCGAGCTTCGCATGGGACTACCCGTACGATGATTATTTTCCGTATACCGGCGGCCTCGGCGGCGACCGCGAGGGCCCGGTGTTCGCGCAGATGCGCGACATCCGCCGGCACGGGCAGGACGTGTGCCTGACCATCACCATGGACCCGTTTTTGTCAGATGAGCACATTGCGGCCGTGGCGCGAGACCTTCGTACCTTCGGCCGGGTGACGGTGCGCATCAACCACGAGGCCACCGGCACGTGGTTTTCCTTCAACCGCCGGGCGAGCTACGAGGAGGTTGCTGCATTTTTCGTGCGCGCCTGCGGCGTGTTCCACAAGGAGGCGCCGAACTGCAAGATCGTTCTCTGCCTGGACGGCTGCAAGGAGCTCTCGGAGCGGAAAATGCTCATGGAGGACATCTTCACGGAGGCCGCGAAGGCCGCGGACATCGTGTCCGTCGACCGGTATCTGGCGCTTCACTGGGGATGGCCCAACGACGTGTGCGAGGACGGCAGAAGCGCCGCGGACTACGACACGGACGACATTTACAAGCTTGCAAAGAAGAGCTACCGCCGCTACGTGCTCATGAACGACGGCGTCAAAAAGCCCATGGTCATGTCCGAGTTGAATGCGGACGGCGACGTGACGGGGCCGTACTACCAGGCGGAGAAGGTGAAGCGCTTCTGCGATCTTGTCAAGAGCGACCGGGAGCACTGGCTCTCGGGATTCACGATGTATCAGTTCCGCGACCGCGGGCGGCTGGGCCTCGAGATCGAGGACCCGAACAATGCCGACAACGGCATTGAGCAGCCGGTTTTATCGGTGTACCGCGATATCATCCGCGATCCGTTCTTCTCGCCCTCCCGCAAAAAAGGGAAGGCGGCGAAATTGCCGATCACGCTTCGCTACGGCGGGGCGGAGGACTGCGAGGGTGTGTGCATTCCGATGGAACTGGAGGGCGCGCCGGTCTTCTTTGAGAGCTGTTTCGACGGGGAGCTTGCGAATCTTAATCTGATGCTGGAAGTCAACGGACGGTGGTTTTACAAGGCGCCGGGAGTGCGCTGTGTGGATCTGTCCGGTGCATTTTTCGACCGCTCCTTTGCGGGCGGAGAGCTTGCGGTCACGATCATCGCGCCGCCGGCGACGGGCGAGAACGACGAATCCCGTGCCGTGCCCGGAGCGCCGGATACGTGGATGACCGACTGTGTCACGGTGCTGCCTGAGCTGCCGCGGTTCCGGGTGCGCTATGCGCCGATCCTTAACGCGATCCGGGGCAAGTGCTAGGGATGGATGCAGGACAATCGATTTGTACGATTTCCTGAGGGCAGAGCCGGTACATTTTTCGTGCCTTCACCCGGAAAATGTGCTATACTTGCATCGGCAAATATGTGAAGTACCCTGCGGAACGTTTTGCAGGGATGAGATAAGGAGGATGGGCTGATGGATTACATGGAGGAATATCGTTTCTGGTGCGAGAATCCCTACTTTGATGAGGGGACCAGAAAGGAACTTGAGGCGATCGCTTCGGACGAGAACGAGATCAAGGACCGGTTCTACCGGAGCCTGGAGTTCGGAACGGGCGGTCTGCGCGGTATTATCGGCGCGGGCACGAACCGCATGAATCTCTACACGGTCCGCAAGGCGACCCAGGGACTGGCCAACTTTATCTTAAAGGAGGGCGGTGCCGACAAGGGTGTTGCCATCGCGTACGATTCGCGGCGCATGTCGATCGAATTCAGCGAGGAGGCGGCATTGTGTCTCGCCGCAAACGGCATCAAGGCGTACCGCTTTGAGTCGCTGCGCCCGACACCGGAGCTTTCTTTTGCGGTTCGCGAGCTTGGTTGCATCGCCGGCATCGTTGTGACGGCGAGCCACAACCCGGCGGAGTACAACGGATATAAAGTTTACTGGGACGACGGCGCACAGGTGACGCCGCCGAAGGATGCGGAGATCATCGATGAGGTGAACGCCGTGACGGATTGGGCGACCGTGCGCACCATGACGAGAGTGGAGGCCATCCGCAAGGGGCTTTACTTCGTCATCGGAAGCGAGATCGACGACCGCTACATGGAGGAACTCAAAAAGCAGGTCATCCGCGGGGATCTGTGCCGCGAGATCGGCAAGAATATGAAGGTTGTCTACACGCCTTTGCACGGCACGGGAAATCTGCCGGTCCGCCGCATCTTGAAGGAGATCGGTTTTGAGCAGGTGTACGTGGTGCCCGAGCAGGAGCTTCCGGACGGGAATTTTCCGACGGTGAAGAGTCCGAATCCGGAAAATAAAGCCGCTTTCGAGCTGGCCCTCGCACTGGCGGAGAAGGTCGGAGCGGAGCTTGTTCTGGCCACCGATCCCGATGCGGACCGTCTCGGCGTGTTCGCGAAGGATTCCGTGAGCGGCGAGTACAAATCTTTTACGGGTAATATGTCCGGCATGCTGATCTGCGAGTATCTCTTGAGCCAGCGCAAGGAGCTCGGAAAGATCCACGACGACGGTTTTTTGGTAAAGACCATCGTCTCGACGAACATGGCCGATCTGATCGCCGCGGAGTACAATGTGGAGCTTAAGGAGTGCCTCACGGGCTTTAAGTACATCGGCGAGCTGATCCGCCTTTCGGAGCAGACCGGCAAGGGTCACTATGAGTTCGGTTTCGAGGAGAGCTACGGATGCCTTGTGGGAACCCATGCCCGTGACAAGGATGCCGTTGTGGCGGTCATGATGCTCTGCGAGGCTGCGGCATACTACCGCACGAAGGGCCTTACGCTGTGGGATCAGATGATGAATATCTACCGCAAGTACGGCTTCTTCCGCGAGGGTATCGAGACCATCGAGCTGAAGGGCTTCGAGGGAGCTGCGAAGATCACGCAGATGATGGACGCCATCCGCAGCAATCCGCCGAAAACACTCGGCGATTACACAGTGACCGAGTTCCGCGATTACGACCGCGACGTGATCACCGACATTGCGAGCGGGCAGAAGCGGCCCACCGGACTTCGCAAGTCCAACGTACTTTACTTCGACCTCACGGACAATGCGTGGGCGTGCGTGCGCCCGTCCGGAACGGAGCCGAAGATCAAATTCTACATGGGAGTGAAGGGCACCTCCTTCGAGGATGCCGATGCGAAGCTTGCAAAGCTTGACGCAGCGATGATGGAGCTCTCAAAGTAGGTAACAGAAAGGAAAATAAGCGCGGCTGCGCCTTCCGCTTTCCGGGAGGCGTGACCGCGCGAACATTGTTATGAAACAGTTATTGTATTTGGAGCCGGTGCTCCGTGATATGATCTGGGGAGGCACCGGCCTCGCGGAGTTCGGCTACACGCTGACCTCCGGGCGGGTCGGCGAATGCTGGGGCGTAAGCGCCCACAAAAACGGCTGCTGCACGGTCCGCGGAGGCCGCTATGACGGCCGGCGGCTCGACGAGTTGTGGCGCGAGGAGCCCGCATTGTTCGGCGATCATGCGGACAACGCGGAGTTTCCGCTGCTTGTCAAGATCATCGATGCGCAGGACGATCTGAGCATTCAGGTTCATCCTGATGACGCGTACGCGAACGTCCATGAGAACGGGGCGATGGGAAAGACCGAGTGCTGGTATGTATTAAAGGCCGAGGAGGGTGCGGGCATCATCATCGGGCACAATGCAAAAACTCCCGAAGAGCTTCGCGCGATGATCACGGAGGGGAGATTTTCCGACCTGATCCGCGAGATTCCCGTGAAGGCGGGGGATTTCTTCCAGATCGAACCCGGCACGGTCCATGCGATCAAACGCGGGACCATGCTTTTGGAGACCCAGGAGAACAGCGATGTCACGTATCGCCTCTATGATTACGACCGGCTGCAAAACGGCGTGAAGCGTCCGCTGCACATCGAGCAGAGCCTTGCGGTAATCAAGGTTCCCTTTGAGCCCATGCACATCGAGCCCGAGGTCCGGAACGCGGAGGATGCGGTCATCACGAAGTACGTCGACTGCCGTTTTTACACGGTGTACAAGGTGGAGGTGAACGGGGCTGCGACGATTCCTTTGTCCGACATGTTCCACACCGCGAGCATCATCGAGGGCGAGGGATACCTGGACGGAAGCCGGGTGAAAAAGGGCGATCATCTGATCCTCTCGGCGGGCTACGGAGAGACCCGCGCGGTCGGTCATTTTACGGCGATCGTGACCCGTGTATAAAATTCACGAAATCAATACTGTATGTTCACTGAAACTACACAGAATCAAGGGTGAAGCGTGTTGGAAAAAGCCGCCCGGTTTGGTATAATAATGCGGGTTTACGCGATTCCCGCGAGAAGGAACAAAACGCAACGGAGGTGTCGCATGAAAACAGACATTCAAATCGCTCAGGAAGCAAAGATGAAACCGATCTGGGAAGTTGCCGAGAAACTCGACATCACGATGGATGATCTCGAGCTCTACGGACGCTACAAAGCGAAGCTCTCGGATGACTTTCTGAAGTCCTTGGAGGGGAGACCGGACGGCAAGCTCGTACTCGTCACGGCCATCAACCCGACTCCCGCAGGCGAGGGCAAGACCACCACGACGGTAGGTATCGGCGAGGCACTCGGCAAGCTCGGCAAGAAGGCGGTCATCGCACTTCGCGAGCCGTCGCTGGGACCGTGTTTCGGAATCAAGGGCGGTGCTGCCGGCGGCGGATACGCCCAGGTTGTGCCGATGGAGGATCTGAACCTGCATTTTACTGGCGATTTTCACGCGATCACTTCGGCAAATAACCTTCTGGCGGCGATGCTCGACAATCATATCATGCAGGGCAACGCCCTCGGCATCGATCCCAAGCAGGTGGTTTGGAAGCGTTGCCTCGATATGAACGACCGGGCTCTTCGCAACATCGTGATCGGCCTCGGCAAGAAGTCCGACGGCGTCGTTCGCGAGGATCATTTTATCATCACGGTCGCATCCGAGATCATGGCAATCCTGTGCCTTGCGGATGACATTGCAGACCTTAAGAAGCGCCTTGCCCGCATAATCGTTGCGTACCGCTACGACGGAACGCCGGTGACGGCTGCGGATCTGAAGGCCGTGGGCTCCATGGCGGCTCTTCTGAAGGACGCGATCCGGCCGAATCTCATTCAGACCATCGAAAATACTCCCGCGCTCGTTCACGGCGGTCCCTTTGCCAACATCGCACACGGCTGCAACAGCGTCCGTGCGACGAAGGCGGCGTTGAAGCTTGCGGACTACGTGATCACGGAGGCCGGCTTCGGTGCCGACCTTGGTGCGGAGAAGTTCCTTGATATCAAGTGCCGCATGGCCGGCTTGAAGCCCGACGCCGTTGTTTTGGTTGCCACGGTTCGTGCACTCAAGTATAACGGCGGAGTTCCGAAGACGGAGCTCGGCGCGGAGAACCTTGAGGCTCTCAAGGCCGGTATCGTAAATCTCGAGAAGCACATCGAGAACTTAAAGCAGTACGATGTGCCGGTTGTGGTTACTTTAAATCGCTTCACCGAGGATACGGACGCGGAGCTTACCTACGTCGAAACCTTCTGCCGCGAGCGGGGTTGCGATTTCGCATTGTCCGAGGTTTGGGGCAAGGGCGGCGACGGCGGTATCGAGCTTGCGGAGCATTTGCTGAATACACTTGAGACGAAGAAGAGCAATTTCCATACGCTCTATCCGGACGAGATGCCCTTAAAGGAGAAGATCGAGACCGTTGCGAAGAAGATCTACGGTGCGGACGGCGTCTCCTTTGACCCGGCGGCCCTTGCAACCCTTGACAAGCTCACGGAGCTCGGGTTCGGCAACATGCCCGTATGTATGGCGAAAACGCAGTACTCCCTCTCGGACGATCCGAAGAAGCTCGGCCGTCCCGCGGACTTCACGGTCAATGTGAGAGAGGTGTATGTCTCAGCGGGTGCAGGCTTTGTGGTGGCGATCACCGGAACGATCATGACGATGCCCGGACTTCCGAAGTCCCCGGCTGCGGAGCGCATCGACGTGAACGAGGAAGGTATGATCGACGGTCTGTTCTAAGCAGGGAAAACGGAATTTGACAATCCATAGATCATACATATAGCAGGAAAACATCGGCCGGCCGTTGCAAGTCAGCGGCCGGCCGGACAGTGTCAGAAATCAGTCGGAGGTTTTTTTGTATGAAGAAGTTGGCAGCTCTTGCCCTCGCGGCCTGTGTTCTTCTGTCCGCATGCGGGTTGTTCCCGGCGGAGGAGGAATTGAAGAAGGCACCGGTGGTGCAGTCGGTCGAGGAAGAGTATTTTACGACGGCGGAGGTGAAGGTCGGCAATATCCGCGACTATGTGTCCGAGCATTGCACGTACCAGTACCAGACGAGTCAGAGCTTGAGCTTCGAGGTCGGCGGCGAGGCGATCAAAGAGACGTACGTGACGCTCGGCCAGAAGGTGTTTGCGGGCGACGTTCTCGCGGAGCTCTCCATCGAATCCATCGAGGATGAGCTTGAGGAGAGCCGCAAGCTTGTGGAGGAGCTCGAGGAGGAAGCTGCCTACTATGAGGGGCTTTTGAGCATTGAGCAGGAGCGCGCGTCGCTTGCCAAGCGGTACGGCAGAGACTACGACCAGAGCAAACTCACGAAGGCGACGAACGCCTACGAGGAGGTTGCAGGACGCAAGTATGTTGCAGAACTCCGGCTGGGCGAGCTCGAGGCCGATGTGAACGGACGCCGGCTGGTTGCCGGAATCGACGGCATTGTCGATTACATCCGCCAGATTCCCGCGTGGTACAACGGCCGTATCAATGCCCGCGAAAAATACATCTCCATCCACTCCGAGAAGACCGGCTTCGTGATCCCGACACTCGACGACAGCATTTATCACTTCGGAGATGTCTACACCATCGTTACCGATGTGGGCTCCTACGAGTGCGAGGTTGTGAAGATCAACCGTCCGGCATCCGGCGGAGGCGGACGTACCAATATCGTTTTGGAGCCGCTGCACCCGGACGAGAACCTGGTCATCGGCACCGGCGGCGAGCTGATCATCGAGACCGGTTCCCGGACCGATGTAACGTATATTCCGACCTATGCGCTTCGTACCATCGACGGGAAGAGCGCAGTGTATGTGACGGATGACAAGGGCATGCGAAGCATCCGTTTCATCGAGATCGGGCTGTCCGTGGACGGCAAACCCGATCCCGAGGAGAACCGCACGGAAGTGATCTCCGGTCTCACGGCCGGCGAGACCGTAATCTTGAAGTAGGAGGAAGCCATGAAGAAGCGAATTGCATTTTTCTTAGCGGTGACGGTATTCATGCTTTCCTTCACCGGCTGCGGGGAGAAGACCGAGGTCCCCGAGCTTTTATATCCGGTCGAAACGGCAAATGCGGTGTGCGTCGTGAAGAAGGCGCCGATGACCGTCGTTCAGAGTACCGGAGGATATGTCGTTCCGGAGCGTGTGGACATGAAGTTTGACTACGAAACGTCCGCATACCGCGTGGGTGTTTCCCTGGGCGAGCACGTGACGAAGGGGCAGCTGTTGATGGAATTAAACCCCGAGCTTGAGGATGACATCAAGCGCCTTGAGATCTCCCTTGTACGTGAGCAGACGGAATACGATTACGATCTGGAGCAGTTTAACAAGCAGCTTAAGAACATTCGAAACTATGCAAATATGCTCGGCAGTTCCTACGACGGACGGATGATGCGCCTGCAGATGCAGGAGATGCAGCTGAATTTCGACCGCAACCATCAGGAGCAGGCCAAAAAGATTGCCGAGGAGAGAGAGGAGCTTGCGAAGAAGCAGCAGGAAGCTGCCGACGCGAAGGTGTACGCGCCCTGCGACGGTACCATCGTGTATCTGAGCGTCTATGAGGACGGTGACAGGATTGCGAAGGACCGGACGTTCCTGTCCATCGCCAAGGATGATACGAAGCTTCTCGCCTGCGGTTATGTGTCCGCGTCGGACTATGCTTCCTATTCAAGCGTCAAGGCGAGGATCGGTGAGGACGAGTACGATGTCACGTATCTTCCCTACACGGAGGAGGAAGTGTACAAGCTCGAGCGCACCGGCAACCGCTACGACTCGTATTTTTCGGCGGATCTGAAGGACAGCGTGCAGATCGGCGACTATGTGCAGTTCCTCTTTACGAGAACCACCGATTCGCCGGTGATCTCGGTTCCCACGTCGGCCATCACGAAGTACGGGACGCAGTACTCGGTGATGATCGTCCGCGAGGGGTACATGGAGACCCGCGAGGTGACGGTGGGAGAGTCGAGCTTAAACGACACTGAAATAACATCCGGTCTGTCGGAGGGCGATGTGGTGTTCGTTGCGAAGAATCTCGCGAGATTCGGCGTCACCTACGAGACAAAACAGCCGACGACGGTGACATACAAGGAAAATATCGGCTGCACCGGTGCGCGCAAGATCGCCCGCATCACGGAGCCGTTTGAGAACCCCGTCCCCGGAAAGATCAGCGAGATCCACGTCAAGGGAATCTCGGATATCACCGTGAAGAAGGGAGATCCGATCTTTACCGTCAAGTCTTCGGTCGGCCGCGCCGATCAGGAGCAGGCAAAGGTGGATCTTCGCAAGTATACGGACGACTACGAGGAAATGAAGAAGTCGTACGAGAAGCAGATCGAGGATCTGGAGAAGCGCATGCGCAACATGAGCCGCTCGTCTCTGGAATACGCACTGGCGGAGCTTGATCGCGACGATCTGAAGCAGGAGATCGCAAAGCTCGACGAGGAGGCGGCGAAGGAGATCGAAAAGCTGACAAAGCGGATCGAGAATTTTGAGGCCTGGGCCGACCAGTCGGTGACCATCTACGCCGAGAAGGACTGCGTGATCAGCAGTATCTCCAAATACAAGGTCGGCACCGACATCGCGGAGGGTCAGATCCTGTTCGAGCTGTACGACCTGGATTCCTATTACATCTGCATCGAGGCTCCGGCCGAGGGAACCAGACTTCGTTACGGACAGAGCGTGATGTTGAGTTCCTCGGTAGGATCGGTTGAGGTTCAGCTTCCGGCGCACATCATCTCGGCGGAAAATGTCCGCCCCAACGATGTGAACGACAAGAACGTGATCTACGTCGCGCTGGATGAGCCGGACCGCTATGCGGAGACGGGAGCCACGAGCGTTCTGTACTATGACGAATACAATGTGAGCGGATGTATGGTGATCGACGAATCTCTGGTTTACCACAATCCGAAGGCCGAGACCACGCAGCAGACAACGCAGCAGCCCAACAACCAGCAGGGCGGCTGGGGCAACTGGGGCATGGTTGAGGAAGAGCCTGTTTACGAGGAGGCCGAGTCCTGCAAGTTCGACAGCGAAGAACATGAGACGAGCAAGGGCAAGGCGTACGTCTGGGTGTATGACGAAGCAGGCTGCGCTGTGAAGCGCTACGTCCGCGTGATGCGGGTTGCCGGCAAGCAGTGCTGGATCGTCGACGGTCTCAAGGAAAACGATACGATTATTGTTCACTAGGAGGAGCCATGTTTCGGTTTATTTTACAAAAGTTATTAAACAAAAAATGGCTGATCCTCAGTATTCTGATCGGCAATATTCTGTTGGTCGGCATTGCGTGCTGCAATCCGATGTATTCCCGCGCGGCGCTGCAGAAAATGCTCACCAAAAGAATGAGCGGCTACCTGGAGGAGACCAATCAGTATCCCGGCCTTCTCACCTTGGACGCGCGACTCAGCAGGACGCGTCTTGAGAGCCACTCGTCGCGGTATTTTACGAATTATCTCACCGTTGCGGACGACGCGGAGAAAATGTTCGAGCAGAAGGCCACGCAGAAGGTCACGCTGTTTGAGCACACGTTCCAGCAGGACGCAAAATTCGCCGTGAGCCGCTCGGGCTTGAGCAGCATCAAGATGAAACTGGCGTCGCTCTCCAACCTTGAGGACCATGTCGAGATCATCTACGGCGATATGTACAAAAGCGAGATCGGGGCGGACGGTTACCTCGACTGTATCATCAACGAGAAGGTGTATCTGACATCGAACATCGTCATTGGCGACGAGCTGGAGATGTACGGCGTCACGACGCTTGCGGGTGAGCCGGTGAAGCTTCGCGTGAGCGGTGTGTTCCGCGCGAAGGACACCCAGGACCTCTACTGGGCGAATGACCCGCTGTCATACTCGGACGAGTTCTTCATCCCCCAGTCCCTGTTCGTTCAGAAATTCCTGGACGGCGGAGAGGTCGCCGGCAACATCCACGCAAAATACTTCCTTCTGTACGACTATTCCGACATCGAGATCCCGCAGGTGCAGCGCATGCTCGACACCTTCGAGAAACTGGAGACGGACTACAAGACTACCGACTGCCTGTACGCGGCATACTGCAACTATGAGGAGATCTTCACCCAGTTTTTGAAGGATTCCTCGAAGGTTGAGGCGACGATGTGGATACTGCAGATGCCGATCCTTGTGCTTCTTGCGGTGTTCATCTTCATGGTTTCCAACCAGGTCATCGATATCGAGTCGAGCGAGATCGCAATGCTCAAAAGCCGCGGCGTCAGCCGTCTGCAGTTGATCTTAACGTACCTTCTGCAGTCCGCGATCCTCGGCGGCATCGCCCTTGTTATCGGCATTCCCTTCGGCTATATTCTGTGCCACGTCTTCGGCTCCACGAACGCGTTCCTGGAGTTTGTCGGCCGCAAGTCGATGAACGTGCGCATCACGGGCGAATCGCTTCTGTACGCGCTTGTCAGCTGCGCATGCGGCATTCTGATCATGACGCTGCCGGTTTTGAAGTTTGCGCGATACAGTATTGTCGAGCAGAAGGCTCACAAGAGAAAGAAAAACAAGCCGCTGTGGCAGCGCATGTTCTTGGACTTTGCGCTTCTTGCGCTTGCCCTGTACGGCTTTTACGATTTCAACAACCAGAAGGATGAACTGATGAAGGCCATCGCCAAGGGCGAGGCAGTCAACCCGATGCTGTTCTTCTCGGCGTCGTTGTTCATCTTAAGCTGTGCCATCGTGTTCCTGCGGGTTATCCCGCTGTTGTCCTCCCTCATTTTCCGCATCGGACGAAAGTCCTGGAAGCCGGCGGAGTACGCATCGTTTTTGCAGATCACGAGAGACATTCACAAGCAGAGTTTCATCACCGTGTTCCTGGTGCTCACCATCGCTTTAGGTATCTTCAACGCGAATATCGCAAGAACGGTGAACCAGAACGAGGAGGAGCGCATCAGCTACACCGACGGCGCCGACCTGGTGGTGATGGAGAACTGGTCGAACAACCTCTCGAGCATCCGGCAGGGATACGCGACGAAGCTTCGCTACAACGAGGGTGATTACACCCGGTTCGAGCGGATGGCAGAGGAAAATGCAGACCGCGTCGTCTCCATGACCCGCGTGATCCATGACACCAACGCGCAGGTGATCTTCGGCGGAAACCCCGTCAGCAATGTGGAGATGCTCGCGATCAACACCTACGAGTTCGGTAAAACGGCGCAGATGCCCGACGGTGTCACCGAACACCATTGGTACGAAGACCTGAACGCACTCGCGCAGAATCCCGAGGGCGTGATCATCTCCAAAAACCTTGCAGATGCCTGCGGTTATGCGGTGGGCGACAGCCTGACTCTCGAGCGCTTCGACGAGGGCCGCCAGTCCATGGGACGCAAGAGCTTCACGGTTGTGGATATCGTGGAGTACTGGCCCGGCTACGAGAACAGCCGCGAGGTGAAGACCGAGACCGGCGAGCTTGAGATGAAGCCGGTGTACCTGACGGTTTGCAACTACGACAACGTTCTGCTGGATTACCCCGTGGTTCCCTACGAGGTTTGGCTGAAGATTGAGGGCAGCACCGATTTCTTCTACAAATGGGCAGAGGAGAACAAGATCACCTTCAAGGAATTTTCCGATCTCTCCAACGATATGATCGGCTTAAAGAACGATCCGTATTTCCAGATTACGAACGGTATGCTGACCATCACGTTCATCGTCGTTTTGGTTTTGTGCGCGATCGGCTTCCTAATCTTCTGGATCACGTCGATCCGCTCCCGTGAGCTCATCTTCGGTATTTACCGTGCCATGGGTATGTCCATGGGAGAGTTGATACGGATGCTTGTGAACGAGCACGTGTTCGGCTCGCTTCTGCCGATCCTCTTCGGCGCGGGCATCGGACTTCTCGCTTCGAAGATGTTCCTGCCGCTGATCCAGATCGCGTACTCCCCGAAGGTGGAGACGCTGCCCGCGAAGATCGTGATGTCGGGCTCCGATCTGGTGAAGATCGCACTTGTCGTAACGCTGATGCTGACCGGTTGCATCGCCGTCATCTCCGCGTTGCTTTCGAAGATTAAGATCAACCAGGCGCTGAAGCTTGGCGAAGACTGATAGGGAGGCGCTATGAAAGAAATATTACGAACCGAAGCGGTCACGCGAAGCTTTCCGGTTGCCGGCGGCGACTTCCTTGCCCTGAAGGGGATCAGTGTGGTTGTCCCGGAGGACACCCTGACGATCCTAAAGGGCCGTTCGGGCTCCGGCAAGACGACGCTTCTCAATATTATCGGTGCTCTGGACGCACCCACGTCGGGGACGGTGATCTTCGACGGAAAGGACATCTCCAGGGCGAGCGACAAGGAGCGCGAGGTGCTTCGCCGGCATGAGATCGGATACATTTTCCAGTCCGTCGCTCTGATCCCGGTGATGAATGCGTATGAAAATGTGGAGTATGCGCTGCGGCTGGCAAACTACAAGGGTGACTACCGCGAGCGCGTGATGGAGTGCCTCAAGCTTGTTGGCCTCTCGAAGCGTGCGACCCATATGCCGCAGGAGCTCTCCGGCGGTGAGCAGCAGCGAGTTGCCATCGCAAGAGCCATCGCACACAAGCCGAAGATCATTTTCGCCGACGAGCCCACCGGTGAGCTGGACTCCGCGACCAGCCTTCAGGTTATCGCGATCTTCAAGGAGCTGATCGAGAAGGAGGGCATCACCTTCGTCATGACAACCCACGACACGAAGCTCATGGGCTACGGCGATGTTGTGTATGAGATACAGGACGGTGAGATCATCAACACCGAATACCACGGCAAAGGAGAGCAGCTGCGATGAGTGAAGACAACAAAACCGTAGACAAGGCATCCCTTGAAGCCTCCGACATCCGTGATTCCGTGATCTCCCAGGAGCTTCGGGACTCCTTCATGCAGGCCTATGCGAAGAACACGCAGGGCGAGCTCGAGGACCAGCTGGGCGACAACGTCATGATCCTGTGCGAGAACCTCGTCAAGATCTACAAGACGAAGGAGACCGAGGTTTTGGCGCTGCAGGGTCTGGAACTCAAGGTGGAGAAGGGCGAGTTCATCGCCATCATCGGCAGTTCCGGTTCAGGCAAGTCGACGTTCCTAAACATGATCGGCGGTCTCGACCGCCCCAGCGCCGGCAAGCTTTACGTGGACGGCAAGGACCTCTTCAAGATGACGGAGAGCCAGCTTGTCGATTATAAGAAAAATACAGTCGGCTTCGTGTGGCAGAATAACGCAAGAAACCTTTTCCCTTACCTGACGGCCTTGCAGAACGTCGAGCTGCCGATCCGTTTCGGCGACAACAAGGACGTTGAGAAGCGTGCTTTGGACCTTCTCAATCTGGTGGGAATGGCCCACAAAAAGGACAGCCGCCTAAACCAGATGTCCGGCGGTGAGCAGCAGCGTATCGCCATTGCCATCGCCCTTGCAAACCGCCCGAAACTGCTTCTCGCGGACGAGCCCACCGGCTCCGTTGACCAGAGAACGTCCGACGCTCTTTTGGACGTGTTCCGCAGGCTCAACACCGAGCTCGGCATCACCATCGTCATCGTAACCCACGACATCAACCTCGCAAAGAAGGTGAAGCGTGTCGTGATGATGCGCGACGGAAAGACCAGCAGCGAGCGTATCATCAAGCAGGAGTACGCGGATCCCTCGCTCCTCAAGGGCTTTGTGGAGGAGGAGACCCACGACGAGTTCGCCATCCTCGACCGCGCCGGCCGTGTGCAGCTCCCCAGAGAAATGCTCGATGCCATCGGCGTGAAGGGCAACCGCATCCGCCTGCAGCTCGAGGACGATCACATCATCGTGACCAACGGTGAGGAGGAGTCCGAAGAGAGCGGGGAGGATTCTTCCAAAGAGACAAAGAAAGAAGGCAGGGAGCGCCGGAAAAATAAGAAATAACTGCATTTTCCTCTTGACAAAACGCAACCCGGGTTGTATGATAGTGTAAATACAATTTACAAAGTCAACCGAATTGTATTGACAATCCAATGAAGGTAAACAAGAGTTGCGAAAGGGGGTTGTACTATGAGTCCTTGGTTTTGGCTGGCAATCACGATCGTGTGTATTCTCGTGGAACTCTGCACGCTGGCGCTGACAAGCATCTGGTTTGCGTTCGGCGGCTTTGCGGCAATGATCGCGAGTTTTTGTGCGGATTCGATCGTGCTTGAGTGCGTGGCGTTTGTCGTCGTCGCCGCAGCCTTTCTGTTCCTGGTGCGCCCGTCGGCAGTCAAGCGCTTCAACCAAAGGCGCGTACCGACGAACGTGGATACGGTTATCGGACAGATCGGAAAAGTTACCGTGACCGTGAACAATGAGGACGGCACCGGAAGAGTAACGCTCAGCGGAATGGAATGGGCCGCGCGCGCTGCAAACGGTTACGGACCGATTCCCGTCGGGGAGATGGTCCTGATCACGAAAGTTGAAGGTGTCAAAGTTATTGTAGTACCGAAGGAGGGTTAATTGTTATGTTAAGTTTTCTGGAGAGTTCGGGCGTTGATATTTCGCCCACCACAGTTGTGATCATTGTGGCAGTTATTCTGCTGGTTCTGCTGGCGGTTACATGCATTCGCGTGGTTCCGCAGGCACATGCGTATATTCTGGAGCGCTTCGGCGGCTACCAGGCAACCTGGGGCGTAGGAATTCATCTGCGCGCACCCTTCATCGACCGCATCGCTCTCGATGTTTTGTTGAAGGAGCAGGTGGTGGATTTTCCGCCGCAGCCCGTTATTACCAAAGATAATGTAACGATGCAGATCGATACGGTCGTGTATTTCCAGATCACCGATCCGAAACTGTACGCCTACGGTGTGCAGAACCCGATGATGGCTATCGAGAACCTGACCGCAACGACGCTTCGTAATATCATCGGTGACCTCGAGCTCGATGAGACCCTCACCTCCCGTGAGCTCATCAACGGCAAGATGCGTCAGTTGCTCGATGAGGCGACGGATCCCTGGGGCATCAAGGTCAACCGTGTGGAGCTCAAGAACATCATGCCGCCGGCTGCAATCCGTGACGCCATGGAGAAGCAGATGAAGGCAGAGCGTGAGCGCCGTGAGTCCATCCTGATCGCCGAGGGCGAAAAGAAGTCCACCATTCTGGTGGCCGAAGGTAAGAAGCAGTCCGCGATCCTCGAGGCCGAGGCTGAGAAGGCTGCAGCGATCCTTCGCGCAGAGGCGAAGAAGGAAGCTACGATCCGCGAGGCCGAAGGTCAGGCGGAGGCAATCCTTCGCGTGCAGCAGGCTAATGCGGACGGTCTTAAGTTCCTCAATGAGGCGGCTCCCACCGATTCGGTACTCCGCCTTAAGAGTCTGGAGGCATTTGCCAAGGCGGCGGACGGCAAATCCACGAAGATCATCATTCCTTCCGAGATTCAGGGCCTTGCAGGCCTTGCCACCGGCGTTGTGGAAGCGGCCGGAATCAAGAACAACGCTTCCCAGGGTTCCGCGGAGTAATCACGGAGCGCACGCAAACATTTATGTGAAGTTTTTTCCAAAGGAAACCGCAAGCGATTGCGGGAGATAAAAGTATACATGAAAAAGCACCGACTGCATTGCGCGGCCGGTGCTTTTTTAGTTGTATTCAAATTTCGGAAAATGCTGCCGGGAGAAAGCCCCTGGCGGCAACTGATCCTAGAGATTGGTCTCCTTGTACTTCTGCTCGCAGTAGACGCAGCGGTAAATGCGCTTCTCGGGATTGGTGAGACGGAAGCGGTGCGGCAGCTCCTGCTCGATGGAGGTGATGCAGCGGGGATTTTTGCACCGCAGGATGTTGGTAACCTCCTCGGGAAGGCGCACGCGGCGCTTCTCGACGATGACGTCGTTCTCGATGATGTTTAACGTAATGTCCGGATCCAGCACGGCCAATGCGTCGAGGTCGGGCAGGATGGGGCCTTCAATCTTGATGATGTCCTTGCGGCCCATCTTGTTGGAGGTTGCATTTTTGATGATGGCGACGCAGCAGTCGAGCTTGCCGAGTTCGAGGTACTCGTAGATCTGCATGCCCTGACCGGCCTTGATGTGGTCGATGACGACGCCCTGGTGAAGTCCGCCGATATTTAACATGAATTTTCCCTCCTTATGCCTGTGGTATGCGGTCCTTAAGACCTAACATGAGGATGATGAGCGCCATGCGCGCGTACACGCCGAAGCCCGCCTGACGGAAGTATGCGGCGCGGGGATCGGAGTCGACCTCCACGGAGATCTCGTTGACGCGGGGCAGGGGATGAAGTACGAACATATCGCTTCTGGCCAGCTTCATTTTCTCCGGAGTGAGAATGAAGGAATTTTTCAGGCGGATGTAATCCTCCTCGTTGAAGAAGCGCTCGCGCTGTACGCGGGTCATGTACAGAATGTCGAGCTCCGGCATCACCTCGTCGAGGGAGCGGACCTCCTTGTAGGGGATATTTCTCGCGTCAAGCACCTCGTCCTTTAAGTAGGCGGGGATGCACAACTCCTCGGGGCTTATGAGCACGAAGCGGATGCCGGGGTAGCGAACCATGGCGTTGATCAGGGAGTGGACGGTGCGGCCGAACTTGAGGTCGCCGCAAAGGCCGATGGTCAGATTGTCAAGGCGCCCCTTCAACTCTAAGATCGTCAGGAGGTCGGTGAGAGTCTGCGTCGGATGGTTGTGACCGCCGTCGCCCGCGTTGATCACCGGGATGCGCGCGTGCTTCGAGGCAACGTAGGGCGCGCCCTCCTTGGGATGGCGCATCGCGCAGATGTCCGCATAGTAGGAGATGATCTGGATGGTGTCGGAGACACTCTCGCCTTTTGCTGCGGAGCTGGAGTCTGCACTCTGAAAACCGAGGACGGAGCCGCCTAAGTTGAGCATTGCGGCCTCAAAGCTTAAGCGCGTTCTCGTGCTCGGTTCGTAGAAGCACGTCGCAAGCTTTTTGCCTTCGCACACATGGCGGTAGCGTTCCGGGTCCTTCATGATGTCCTGCGCCAGCGAGAGAAGCTCGGAGAGTTCCTCGGACGTCAGGTCCATCGGGCTGATGAGATGTTTCATACATGTCCTTTCCGGTCGTCGGACCAAAAGAGTTGCGGGCGGAAAATCCCCACCCATGGAAAAGCCTTACGGGTTAGTCCGTAAGGCCGAAATCGAAGTATCGATTGCAATTGTTATAAGAAATGTCGGCAACAAGACCGCCCAGTGTGGTGAGGTCACAGGGGTATTCGCCGTTGGTGACCCATGTGCCGATGAGGTTGCACAGGATGCGACGGAAATACTCGTGGCGGGTGTAGGAGAGGAAACTGCGGGAATCGGTGAGCATGCCCACGAAATTACCGAGGACTCCTAAGTTTGCGAGGGACGTCAACTGTTCCTCCATACCCTTCTTGTTGTCGTTGAACCACCATGCGGAACCCTGCTGGATCTTGCCCGCGCAGGACGAATCCTGGAAGCATCCGATGATGGTGCCGATGGCGGCATTGTCGATCGGGTTGAGCGAGTAGAGGATCGTCTTGGGAAGCGCATCCTTTACGCAGAGCGAATTAAGGAAATCCGCAAGCTCCGCACAAGGGGTGTAATCGTCGATGCAGTCGCAGCCGTTGTTGGCACCGGATTGGCGGAACAATTTGGTGTTGTTGTCTCTCTTGACACCGTAGTGAAGCTGCATCACCCAGCCTGCCTTAGCGTACTCGGCCGCAAGGAAGGACAGAAGGTTGGTCTTAAATTGCAGCTGCTCGTAGAGGTCCACACCGTCGGACTGCAAAGCTTTCCGGAAGATAACCTCGGCCTGCTCGTCGGTGCACGGCGCGTAGCATACATAGGACATGCCGTGATCGGAGAGTTTGCATCCGTTCTCCGCGAAAAATGCGATCCTCTCACGAAGCGCATCCTTGAGATCCGTATAGAGCTCGATGGTTCTTCCGCAGGCGCGGGAGAGATCGCCCTTGATATAGGCGGCAAAATCCGGCTTCTCAACGGCGAGGGCGCGGTCCGGACGGAACGCCGGCAGAACCTTCACCTTGAAGGTCGGGTCCATCGCGATCAGACGATGCCAGCGAAGGTCATCCGCAGGATCGTCGGTAGTGCAGAGAAGTTTGACGTTGGAACGCTTTAAGATGCCGCGGGCAGTCATGGACGGATCGGCCAGAGTCGCGTTGCAGAGATCGTAGATGCGGCGTGAGTTCTCTTTGGTGAGAGGCTCGGTGATTCCGAAGTAGCGCTGAAGCTCGAGATGGCTCCAGTGGTAGAGCGGGTTGCCGATGGCACGCGTAAGAGTCGAGGCAAATGCTTCGAACTTTTCGTAAGGATCGCCGTTGCCGGTGATCAGTTCTTCGGGGACACCGTTGGAGCGCATCGCACGCCATTTGTAGTGGTCGGCGCCGAGCCAGAGATCGGTGATCGAAGAAAAAGACACGTCCCGCGCAATCTCCTCGGCGGGAATGTGACAATGGTAGTCGATGATGGGCATCGACGATGCGTACTGATGATACAAAACCCGGGCGGTTTCGTTCGTCAACAGGAAATTGTCATCCATGAAAATCATGTCAAATCCTCCGGAGGTTGGTCGCAGCCGCAAAGAGCCGCGATGCTCGGTCGTGTTCTACGGAAATATACCACAAAAGAAACAGGGATGTCAAGAATTTTGAGGCTCATTTTCCGGAAAATGAACACAAAAAACACAACGTATGGGTGGAACCGCAAAATCAAACACAAAATACTGAAAAACGGTTGAACGGCGGCGCCAACTGTGTTATAGTATCTACGGTGTTTCTTCGGGGTTGCGGGCGTGTTTTTCGCGCGTGCGCGCACACGAGGAGAAAACGGAAGGAATACGCGGAGGATCTTGTATGGCAAAGATCGTTACGCTCGGCGAGATCATGCTTCGACTGTCGACGCCGGGCAATCAAAGATTTGTGCAGGCAGACAGCTTTGACGTCTGCTACGGCGGCGGTGAGGCGAACGTTGCGGTGTCCCTTGCGGGCTTCGGCCACGAGGCGTCGTATGTGACGAAACTGCCGGCCAATGAAATCGGCGACAGCGCATTGATGGCGCTTCGCAGAGAGGGCGTTGACTGCTCGCACATCGTGCGCGGCGGAGAGCGCCTCGGTATCTATTATCTGGAGACGGGAGCCTCGGTACGGCCTTCGAAGGTCATCTACGACCGTGCGCACAGCGCGATCGCGGAGGCGAAGCCGGAGGACTTTGATTTTGATGCGATATTTGCAGGGGCGGACTGGTTCCATTTTACGGGGATCACGCCTGCCATAAGCGACGCGGCCACCGCAGTGACGAAGGCTGCGCTGATCGCTGCAAAGAAACACGGCGTCACGGTTTCGTGCGACTTAAACTACCGCAAGAAGCTGTGGAGCAGCGAGAAGGCAAAGTCGGTCATGACCGATCTGATGCAATATGTCGACGTGTGCATCGGCAACGAGGAGGACGCGCAGAAGGTCCTCGGTTTCGTTCCGGGCAATACGGACGTTACCAAGGGTTCGCTGGAGCTTGCGGGCTACGAGGCGATGTTCAAGGAGATGAAGGCGAAGTTCGGATTCAAGTATGTTGTCAGTTCCCTTCGGGAGAGCTTCTCGGCATCGGACAACGCCTGGTCGGCGGCGATCCTAGGCGACGACGGCTTCTATCACTCGAAGACGTACAAGCTTCACATCGTGGACCGCGTGGGCGGCGGCGATTCCTTTGCGGCAGGCCTGATCTGCGGCCTTGCGGACGGCAAAAATGCAGCGGAGGCTCTGGAGTTTGCGGTTGCCGCAAGCGCCTTGAAGCACACGATCCCCGGGGATTTCAACCATGTGTCCCGCGCGGAGGTCGAGGCTCTTGCCGGCGGCGACGGAAGCGGACGCGTGCAGAGGTAGGATTTTTCGGAAAATGAGACCCGCGGGCGGTCGAAAGCCCGTTTTGAATACGCGGACCGTGGGCCCGCAGGATTACAGGAGGAAGGGACTATGAAGATTTTAAATGTCAATGATGCTGCATTTGAAGCATACGGCAGAGTTGTAACGGGGTATGATACGAAGGAGCTTCTCGAGGTTTTGACGGCGACGACGCCGGCACCTGCGGACGCGGTTGTTTACGTTCCGTCCGATGCGAACCTGGAGGCAACTCCGGCGATGGCTGATTTTACGAACAATTGCTACGGCGGCATGCCGATCCAGATCGGATACTGCAACGGTACGAACACGAAGCTCAACTGCCTTGAGTACCATCGCGACAGCGAGATCGATATCGCGGCGACGGACTGCATTCTTCTCCTGGCAAAGCAGCAGGACTGCATGGGCAAGATGCTCGACACCTCGAAGGTGGAGGCGTTCTTCTGCCCGGCGGGAACCGGCGTTGAGCTCTATGCAACGACGCTTCATTACGCTCCCTGCAGCGCAAAGCTCGGCGCACAGTTCCGCGTTGTCATCGTTCTGCCGAAGGGAACGAACCTTGACAAGCCCGCCATCACCGTGAAGAACGATGATGATGCGAGACTTTTCGCAGCGAACAAGTGGCTCATCGCGCATCCCGAGGCTTCCGAGGCGAAGCAGGGTGCGGTCATCGGTCTGACCGGTGTCAACATCGACATTGCAAACGATATTGCGTAACTAAAACAGACCGGACGGTTCCGCGCGGGGCCTTCGGATATCGGAAAGAGGTAAACTTATGAAATGTCCGTATTGTGGTGCCGAGAACACGAGAGTTATCGACTCCCGGCCGGTGGAGGAGTCCAACTCCATCCGCCGCAGAAGACAGTGCGATGAGTGCGACAAGCGCTTTACCACCTATGAGAAGGTGGAGACCATTCCGCTGGTTGTCATCAAGAAGGGCAATGTGCGCCAGGCGTACGACCGCACGAAGATCGAGGGCGGCGTGTTTGCGTCCTGCCATAAGCGGCCCATCAGCGTGGAGCAGATCCGCAAGCTTGTGGACGAGGTGGAGACGGAGATCTTCTCCATGGAGGAGAAGGAGATTCCGAGCTACCGCATCGGCGAGCTGGTGATGGACAAGCTTAAGAAGCTCGACGAGGTTGCCTACGTTCGCTTCGCTTCCGTCTACCGCGAGTTCAAGGATGTAAACACATTCATGGACGAGCTCAAGACGCTGCTCGATCACGAGGGCTGACGGTCATTTCGGCATAGTATACAAAAAGAAGGCAGTGGTTTCGTCGTTGTGACAAACCGCCCTTCGAAAAATGCTTTCATTGCGGCTTCCCGCGTCAAACGGGAGGCCGCTTTTTCTGTCATTTTGCGAATGGTTTTCGCCGGCCGGTTTACGGTATGCTTTTGGGTATCAAACCAGGAGAGGAAAATGCAATGTTCTGTTCTTTATTCAGTTTCTCGGTCACAGGAATCGAAGCGGCGGTCATCAAGGTCGAGGTGGACGTGGGAAACGGACTGCCGTGTTTTGATATGGTGGGCTATCTGTCGGGCGAGGTGAAGGAGGCCAGAGAACGGGTGCGTGTCGCGCTGCGAAACTCGGGCTACCCCGTGCCGGCGAAGCGGATCACCGTAAATCTTTCGCCGGCGGACGAGCGCAAGGGCGGCACGGGGTACGACCTGGCCATCGCGCTTGGGATCCTCTGCAATGCAGGCTTCCTGCCGTGGGATGACACCGAAGGAGTAGGAATTCTGGGGGAGCTGGGCCTCGACGGGAGCGTGCGGGCCGTGCCGGGGGTTCTGCCCTGCGTGATCGCAGCGAAGGAGGCGGGATTCCACTCTGTTTTGCTGCCCGCGGAAAATGCAGAGGAGGGCGCGCTTGTGGAGGGCATCCGCGTGTACGGCGTGAGGACGCTGACGGAGGCCTGCGAGCATTTTACGGGGACCGGCGGGACGCCGGCAAAGCAGGTGCCGTTTGCGCCCGACGAGAGCACCGCGGAGGATCTGAGCGATATCCACGGGCAGTTTCTGGCAAAACGCGCCGCGGAGATCGCGGCGGCGGGGATGCATAACCTTTTGCTGAGCGGACCGCCCGGCGCGGGCAAGACAATGCTTGCAAGGCGGATCCCGGGGATACTGCCGAAGCTTACCTTTGAGGAGAGTCTGGAGATCACAAAGGTATACAGCGTGGCCGGGCTCGTGCCTGCGGAGGGCGGGATGATAACAAAGCGCCCGTTTCGCGCGCCGCATCACACCGCGACGGTGACCGCCCTTGCGGGCGGCGGAAGGTCGCCGATGCCGGGAGAGATGTCACTGGCCTCGGGAGGTGTTTTATTCCTTGACGAGCTGCCCGAATTTCCGAGAGCAAGCATCGAGATCCTGCGGCAGCCGATGGAGGAGCGGTGCATACAGGTGGCCAGACTGCAGGGGAGCGTGCTGTACCCCGCATCATTCATGCTCGTTGCGGCGATGAATCCCTGCCCCTGCGGGTATTATCCGGACCGGAACCGGTGCCGCTGCACGCCGGACCAGATCACAAGGTACCGCTCGCGCATCAGCCGTCCGATCCTTGACCGCATCGACATTTCGGTGCCCGTGCACGGACTGTCCACAAAGGAGCTTACGGGTACGCCGGACGGCGAGAAGAGCGCAGTTGTCCGCGCCCGCGTGGAGGTGGCAAGGCGACGGCAGGCGGAGCGATTTGCGGGTACTTCCTTCCGATATAATTCGGATGTGCCGGGAAGACTTTTAAAAGACCTGTTTTCGGTAACCCCGGAGGCGGAGCGGGTGGCGTCGGAATATGCGGAGCGGACCCGTTGCACGGCCCGCAGATACCACCGGATGTGGAAGGTGGCGCGCACCGTTGCGGACCTTTCGGACTGCGAAACAGTGCTGCCGGAGCATATGGCGGAGGCGGCGGGCTTCCGCACGGACTGGAGGTGAGGAAAATGAGGGAAGCGGAATATCGCATGTGGCTCTGCGCCGCGATCACGGACCATGTGCAGCGGATGCGGCTTCTGGAGAACTTCGGGAGTCCCGAGGGAATCTTTTATGCGGGGGCGGAACGGCTCGCCGCGGAGGGCGGCTTGACGAAGACGGAGAGCGGGCGAATTGAAAGCACCTGCACGGACCGGTATGTGACGAGGATCGAGCGGGAGCTGGACCGACTGGACGCACGCTTCGTGTGGCACGGGGAGAAGCATTTTCCGAAGTGCCTTAGGGAGATTCCGGACCCGCCTCTCGGAATCTTTTATCAGGGCACGCTGCCCACGCAGCGGCAGTGCGCGGTGGCGATCGTGGGAACCAGGCAGTCGTCGCCCTACGGGGAGACCGTGGCGTACCGGTTCGGCCGGATCCTCGGGGACTCGGGAGTCACCGTGGTGAGCGGCCTTGCCATGGGCATCGATGTGTCGTCGCACCGCGGGGCTCTGGACGGCGGCGGGATCACCGTCGCGGTCTTAGGGTCCGGCATCGGCACGCCGTATCCGCTTGAAAATGTGGATACGTACCGCGAGATCACAAAGAAAGGATGCGTGATGTCGGAGTACGGGCCGGGCGTTCCGGGGCTTAAGCATCATTTTCCGAACCGGAACCGGCTGATCGCGGGGCTGTCGGATGCGGTGCTCGTGGTGGAGGCGAAGCTTAGGAGCGGAACAATGATCACGGTGGACCGGGCGCTCGATCAGGGCAAGGCGGTGTTTGCAATCCCCGGGCGCATCACGGACGAGAACAGCGAGGGGTGTCACAAGCTCATCAAGCAGGGTGCGCAGCTGGTTACGGACCCGGGGGAAATACTTGCTGTTTTGAGGGAACAACTCGGTGGTTTTGCCTTGCAAACGGAGGATGACGGACAGCTTTGTCTGACATCATTTGATAAGGAAAACGAAAAAAAGCTAAAATTGACTCTTGCAAGCGAAGAAAAAATGGTGTATGCTTCTCTGCGTTTGAGTCCGAAATCTTTCGACCAGCTGGTCTGGGAGAGCGGACTTACGCCTGCCGTGCTGCTTCGAACGTTGTATACGTTAGAGCAGAACGGACGAATCCGGCAGGCTGCGGACGGGATGTACCGGGCGGAGGAACCCGGCGTCGCGCTGCGCCTGTAAAGTGTCGTGCGGGATTTCGCGCGGCCGGAAATGGAGAGAGAAATGAACAAGTATCTGGTCATTGTGGAGTCCCCCGCAAAGGCGAAAACCATCGCGAAGTTTTTAGGCAAGGATTACGCCGTAATTGCGTCGGGCGGACATGTCCGCGATCTTCCGAAGAGCTCTTTGGGCGTGGACACGGAACATGACTTTGAACCGCATTACATCACCATCCGCGGCAAGGGAGATACCCTGGCGGAGCTTCGCAAGAAGGCGAAGGCCGCAAAGCGTGTTTTCCTCGCAACCGACCCCGACCGTGAGGGAGAGGCGATCTCGTGGCATTTGATGGAGGTGCTTAAGCTTGACGAGAAAGACACCCGCCGTATCACCTTCAACGAGATCACGAAAAATGCCGTAAAGTCTTCTCTTGCGGGCGCCCGCAGCATCAACATGAATCTGGTGGACGCACAGCAGGCGAGACGTGTTCTCGACCGCATGGTGGGATATGAGATCAGCCCGATCCTGTGGGCGAAGGTAAAGAGAGGCTTAAGCGCCGGCCGTGTGCAGTCGGTGACCCTTCGCATCATCAGCGACCGCGAGAACGAGATCGCAGCGTTTGAGAGCCGCGAGTACTGGTCCATCGAGGGCCGCTTTAATGACGGTGTCCACAAGGAGCCCATCGTTGCGGAGTATGTTCTGAAGGGCAAGAAGGAACTGGCCTCCAAGGCAGAGGCGGATGCGATCATCGCCTCCGTGAACGGTTCCCGGTTCACCGTGACGGACACCAAGACCGGAGAGCGCAAGCAGAAGGCGCCCCTTCCGTATACCACGAGTACGCTTCAGCAGGATGCGTCCCGCAAGCTCAACTACAGCACCATCAAGACGATGCGCGTTGCGCAGCAGCTCTACGAGGGCGTTGAGATCAAGGGCCAGGGAAGCGTCGGTCTGATCACCTACCTCCGTACCGATTCGACCAGAATCAGCGACGAGGCGGCTGCAGCTGCCGGCACCTTTATCAAGGAGCGCTACGGAGCGGAATTCCTCGGCGAGAGCCGCAAGGAGGATACTTCCGGAAAGAAAATCCAGGACGCGCATGAAGCAATCCGTCCTACCTATATTGAAATTACCCCGTCCGCGGTGAAGGACCAGCTCACAAACGAGCAGTATCGTCTGTACCAGCTGATCTGGAAGCGGTTCATCGCGAGCCGCATGGCCGACTGCGTGACCAATGTCACCACCCTCACCATCAGCGACGGTACCCATGATTTTACGGCGTCCGCTTCGAAGTGCGTCTTTGAAGGTTTCAGAAGCGTCTACACCGAGGCCACCGACGAGAAGGAGCAGGAGAAGAGCTGCCGTTACCTTCCGCAGAAGGGACTGGTGTTTACATCCCAGGAAGTGACCGGCACGCAGCATTTTACGCAGCCTCCGGCACACTATACCGAGGCGAGCCTGGTCCGCACCATGGAGGAGTTGGGCATCGGACGTCCGAGTACCTACGCGCCCACGATCACGACGCTTTTGACGCGGCACTATATCGCCAAGGACGGCCGGAATCTCTTCGTGACCGAGCTCGGCGAGGCCGTGAACGATATGATGAAGAAGGCGTTCCCGAGCATCGTTGCGGTTGATTTCACCGCCAATATGGAGCTTTTGCTCGACGGTGTCGAGGACGGTACGGTCAACTGGAAGACGGTTGTCAGCAACTTCTATCCGGACCTCGTGTCCGCGGTAAAGAATGCTGAGAAGGACCTGACCAGCGTGAAGATCCAGGATGAGACCACGGACCAGCCGTGCGAGATGTGCGGCCGCATGCTCGTGGTAAAATACGGACCGCACGGCAAATTCCTTGCATGCCCGGGCTTCCCGGAGTGCCGTTTCACCATGCCTTATATCGAGAAAACCGGTATTCCGTGCCCGAAGTGCGGAAACGAGCTCACCATCCGCCGCACCAAGCGCGGCAAGCGTTACTACGGATGTTCCAACTACCCCGAGTGCGACTATATGTCGTGGCAGGCTCCGAAGGCCGGACAGCCCTCGGAAGAAAGTGAAGGTGTATGATGAGCGTCATTTTGCTTGACAAGATCCGCAAGCTGAACAACCTCCTTCATTCCGGTTCCAACGCGGAGAAGGTTGTCTTCTCCGACATCTGCAAAGTGCTCGGCGAGATCCTGGAGGCCGACGTGTTTGTCTTAAGCAGACGCGGCAAAACCCTGGGAATCGCTCTGCGGGAGGATATCGGATACCTTCCGGCACTCATGTGCAACGAGATCGGCTGCGTGATCGATCCCGCCCTGAACGAGCGCTTCTTAAACACACTTTCCACCAAGGAAAATGTGAGCCTTCCGATGCTCGGCTGCGAAGAGCCCGAGGCGGAGAGAATGGTTGGCTTCATCAACCCGATCAACATTGCCGGCGAGCGCCACGGTTCGCTGTTTTTGTACCGCAAGGATAAAATGTTCGGCATCGATGATATCATTTTGTGCGAGTATGCCACCACGGTGGTCGGTCTCGAGATCATGCGCTCCGTGAACGAGGAGTCCGCGGCGGAGGTCAGGAACCGCCAGATCGTCCGCGCCGCATTTAACGCGATGTCCATGAGCGAGGTTGCCGCGGCGAGAGCGGTGGCGGACCGCTTAAAGGGCGTTGAGGGCGTACTGATTGCAAGCAAGATTGCCGATGAGAGCAAGATCACGCGCTCCATCATCGTAAACGCGCTGCACAAGCTCTCCAGCGGCGGTATCATCGAGGCGAGATCCTCGGGAATGAAGGGCACCTACGTGAAGGTCATCAACCCGTATTTCTTTGACATTCTCGAGTCCTTCGGAACACCCGAAAACCCTGACCGGTAAGCATTTTCAGAAGATTTTTCAACCGAGCCGCAGTCGGAACGCCGATTGCGGCTTGATTTTTCGAAAAAACCGCAAAATTTGCTTGAAACCTTGCAAAAGCTGTGCTATACTGCCAAAGTCACTAAGCATGCGCTGCTGTCGGAAGGCCGGTTCCCCTTGCGGGTATGCCTTTTGGGCTGCGCAGATGAAACAAACCAATCGGAGGTATTATCATGAGTGTAATCTCAATGAAACAACTGCTGGAGGCCGGTGTACATTTCGGTCACCAGACGAGACGCTGGAACCCTAAGATGGCTCCGTACATCTATACCGAGAGAAACGGTATCTACATCATCGACCTTCAGAAGTCGGTAGGCAAGGTGGACGAGGCTTACGCAGCGGTGAAGAACATCGTTGCCGAGGGCGGCAAGATTCTCTTCGTAGGAACGAAGAAGCAGGCGCAGGACTCCATCAAGAGCGAGGCAGAGCGCTGCGGTATGTTCTATGTTAACGAGCGTTGGCTCGGCGGTATGCTCACCAACTTCAAGACGATCCGTTCCCGTATCGCACGTCTGAAGGAGATCGAGAAGATGTCCACGGACGGTACGTTTGATGTGCTTCCCAAGAAGGAAGTTATCGGCATCAAGAAGGAGTGGGAGAAGCTGGAGAAGAACCTCGGCGGTATCAAGGAGATGACCCAGGTTCCGGATGCCATCTTCGTAGTAGACCCCAAGAAGGAGCGCATCTGCGTTCAGGAGGCTCATTCCCTTCACATCCCGTTGATTGGTATTGCCGACACGAACTGCGATCCCGACGAGCTCGATTATGTGATCCCGGGCAACGACGACGCAATCCGCGCCGTTAAGTTGATCGTAGGCAAGATGGCAGACGCTGTCATCGAGGCAAACCAGGGCGAGGAGCTTGTTGACAACAGCGAGTCCGAGGCTTCGGAGAGCGAAGAGGCTGCAGAGGCTTAATCACTGACAACTTCAGTATTTTCAATTTCATACAGGGAGTATCCCGGATAGGAGAATTATACTATGGCTACGATTACTGCAAGCATGGTTAAGGATCTCCGTGAGTCCACCGGTGCCGGCATGATGGATTGCAAGAAGGCGCTGACCGAGACTGACGGCGATATGGAGAAGGCGGTTGTATGGCTCCGTGAGAACGGTCTTGCCAAGGCTGCCAAGAAGGAGAGCAGAATTGCCGCTGAGGGTATCTGCGCTGCTTATGTCACGGCTGACAACAAGGTTGCGTCCGTTGTCGAGGTAAACTCGGAGACCGACTTTGTCGCTAAGAACGAGAAGTTCCAGGAGTTTGTTGCAAAGGTTGCAAAGCAGGCTGCCGAGACTGACGCTGCATGCATCGACTGCTTCCTTGCTGAGCCCTGGTGTGAGGATTCCTCCATCTCCATCAAGGAGGCTTTGGCAAATCTTGTTGCCGTGATCGGCGAGAAGCTTTCCATCCGCCGCTTTGAGAAGATCGTCGCTGAGGACGGCTTCGTTGTAAGCTACATCCACAACGGCGGCAAGCTCGGCATCCTTGTTCAGATGAAGGGTGAGGCTACCGACGCTACCATCGAGTGCGCAAAGAACGTTGCAATGCAGGTTTGCGCTATGAAGCCCGCATACGTTCGCAAGGAGGAGATCTCCGCTGATTTCATCGCTTCCGAGACCGAGATCATCACGAAGGAGGCTTTGAAGGAGAACGCCGAGAGCGCGAAGCCGAAGCCGGAGAACATCGTCATCGAGCGTATCGTTCCGGGTCGTCTTGACAAGGAGCTCAAGGAGATCTGCCTGGTTGACCAGATCTACGTAAAGGATCAGGAGAAGAAGGTTGCAGCTTACGTTGCAAGCGTTTCCAAGGATCTTGACATTGTGAAGTTCGTACGTTTCGAGACCGGTGAGGGTATGGAAAAGCGCGAGGAGAACTTCGCAGAGGAAGTTGCAAAGCAGATGGGCAAGTAATTCCCGCGGGTCTTGCACAAAAAGTCAAAAAAATGCTATTAACAGACAGGGCTTTCGCAGATGCGGAAGCCTTGTTTTTTGCGTATTTGCGTAAAGATACACATACAATTACGCGTTATTTGATTTGCTTGGTTAGAAATCTAATGAATTCTCGATTTTGCAGCCAACTTGCATTTTTATGTTACTTTTTACATGCTTTTGCGCCTAAAACAAGGGTTTCTTTTGTCGGATATTTACATAATTCCTGTCGGAGTACAGAAAAAACCATGAAAAATTTGTGAATTTCCGCTTGCATCTGCAAAAATTGTGTGTTATGATGGCGTCGATGGCCGAGCGCAGAGTGACGTATCGGACCGGATGCTTTGGCAATAACGCCAAGGTAAAAAAAGTGAAGGAGTGTTCATCTTATGAAGAAAGCAGCAAAAGTACTGTCTTTGGTACTTGTTCTTGCAATGATCGTAAGCTGTTTCGCAGCTTGCGGCAAGGACGACAAGGCAAAGCAGGGCAAGATCCTGAACATCTACTGCTGGAACGAGGAGTTCAAGCAGAGACTCGAGAAGCTCTATCCCGGTTACACGAAGGATTCGAGCGATTCGAACAAGGGCAAGATCGGTGACGTTACGGTCGTTTGGAACATCACCCCGAACCAGGATATGGCTTACCAGAACGCACTTGACGAGGCTCTTAAGAATCAGAAGGACGCCAAGGCGGATGACAAGGTTGACTTGTTCCTGATCGAGGCTGACTACGCACTTAAGTATGTTGAGCCCAGCGTTTCCATGAATCTTGCAGATCTTGGTATCAACGTTTCCAAGGATCTTGCAAATCAGTACAAGTATACGCAGGACATCGTTACCGATTCCAAGGGCAACCTTAAGGGTGCTTCCTGGCAGGGATGTCCCGCAGGCCTCATCTACAGAACCGACATCGCCGAGAGAGTTCTCGGATCTTCCGATGTTGCAACGGTTCAGGAGGCTGTAAAGGATTGGGCTTCGTTCGAAGCTACCGCAGCCAAGATGAAGGAAGCCGGCTACGCTATGGTAGCAGGTTTCGATGATTCCTACCGTGTGTTCTCCAACAACGTTACTTCCGCATGGGTTGACGGCAACAAGAACGTAGTTGTTGACCAGAGACTCTGGGAGTGGGTTGATCAGACGAAGAAGTTCACCGACAACGGTTACAACCTCAAGGATTCCCTTTGGGGCGAGGGTCCCTGGAAGGATGGTTTCTTCCTTGACGGTACCACGTTCTGCTACTTCGGACCCGCTTGGTTCATCGATTTCTGCATGAACTGCACCGAGCCGAACTCTGTTGGTGAGGCAGGCAAGTGGCACATCACCGTAGGTCCGGAAGGTTTCTTCTGGGGCGGTACCTGGGTTTGCGCAGCAACCGGTACGGACAACAGCGACCTTGTTAAGGACATCATCCTTACGATGACGGCTGACACCGATACTCTTGTGAAGCTTGCTCAGGAGTTCTCTGACTTCGTAAACGACAAGCCGGCTATGGAGAAGCTTGCAGCTGACACCACGATCGGCAACCCGTACCTTGGCGGACAGAACCTTTACGGTGTTCTTGCCGAGGGCGCAAACAAGATCAGCATCAAGTACGCAAGTGCTTACGATCAGGGTTGCAACGAGAACTTCCAGTCCTGCATGAAGGAGTACTTCCTCGGCAACGCAACGTTTGAGGAGGCTCTCGAGGCATTCAAGGTTAAGGTTAAGGCAGCTTATCCGGATGTCAATGTTGACACCATCAAGCGCTAATTGATCTTGCAGTGAAGCCTGTCAAATGACAGGGCATGAATCAGAGTTTTACCGGGTGCCCCGCACGGGGCATCCGGTATTACAATGAAAATGCATTGAACGCTTCTCCAGGTCACTCGACAGCAGAGTCCATTCCACGACGGAGAGAATGATATGAACGAAACCGTTAAGAAACATTCGAAACTGGGAAAGGATAAGTGGGGTTACATCTTTTTGATTCCCTTCTTTGTCGTATTCCTGGTTTTTTCTTTTTATCCGCTGATCCAGACAATCTATTTCAGCTTTTTCGACCACTATTTTTCGCAGACCGACTTTGACTACGTGAACAAGTTTGTCGGCTTGAAGAACTACAAGGCGCTCTTTTCCTCGGGAACGGCGCGTCTGTTCTTCAACACGATGATCCTGTGGATCATGGGCTTCATCCCGCAGATCCTGTTCTCGCTTTTGCTGGCTTCGTGGTTTGCGAACAACCGGCTACGCATCCGTGCCGCAGGATTTTTCAAAGCTGTGATCTACCTGCCGAACCTGATCATGGCCATTGCCTTCGGTATGATGTTCTTCACCATGTTCTCCCGCGGCGGCCCGGTGCATCAGATCTTCGAGGCTTTCGGTATGAGCAAGGACTACGATTTGTTCTTCCATATTGCGCCGACCCGCTCGCTGATCGCATTTATCAACTTCATCATGTGGTTCGGCAACACGACCATCCTCCTGATGGCCGGTATCATGGGAATCAACGAATCGCTCTTTGAGGCGGCGGAAGTGGACGGTGCCAGCCAGTTCCAGGTATTCCGCAAGATTACCCTGCCGATTCTCAAGCCGATCCTTGTCTACGTTTTGATCACCTCCCTGATCGGCGGTATTCAGATGTACGACGTGCCGGAGGTCGTGACCAAGGGATCCGGCATGCCGATGAACAAGGATATCTTCTCCAGCAACGTTCCCGCTGCGGAGACCGTTATCATGCGTCTTGCCCAGTACATCAGCAAGAGTAAGAACTACGGTTCGGCCGGAGCACTGTCCGTTATGCTTTTGTTCATAACCGGTATACTCAGCTTTGTGGTATACAAGTTTATGGCAAAGGACGAAGACTGAGCGGAGGTGCGGTATGAGTGAGAAAATCCAATCGGAGATGATTCCGAACGAGATCAAACAGACAGAAACCCTTCCGGAGGAGACGTCCTTACAGGAGATTGCGAAGGAAGAGATGCTTCTGAACAATTCCGGAAAGAGCCCGTACACCGTGAAGAAGTCCATGGGAATGGGCACCATCCGCATCATCGCGTACCTCGTGCTGACTGTGCTGAGCGTGTTGTGCCTCATCTGGTTCTACCTTTTGTTTATCAATGCGACCCGCTCGCATTCGGAGATTACCTCGGGCGTTTCGTTTGTGCCCGGCAACCAGCTTTTGAACAACTGGAAAAAGCTGCAGAACAGTACTCTGGATTTCCTTCGGGGAACCCTGAACAGTGCGATCATCGCATTTTCAAGCGCCATCTTGAATGTGTATTTTTCGATGATGACCGCGTATGCGATCCATGCATACCGGTTTAAGGGAAGAAAAGCGGTTCATGTGTTCATCCTTGCGATCATGATGATCCCGGCACAGGTTACGTCCCTCGGTTTCTACCGCCTGGTTGTGGATACGCTGAAGCTGAAGGACAGCTTTATCCCGCTGATCGTGCCTTCCATCGCGGCGCCGGTCACGTACTTCTACATTGTGCAGTACATGAAGAGCAACCTTCCGATGTCCCTGATCGAGGCAGCCCGGATCGACGGATGCTTCGAGATCAGCATCTTAAACCGCATCGTGCTTCCTCTTATGAAGCCGGCGCTTGCGGTGCAGCTGATCTTCGCATTTGTCGCAAGCTGGAACAACTACTATATGCCTGCCATGATCCTCTCGAGCAGCAAGAAGCGCACGCTTCCGATTCTGATCTACACCCTGCGCGCAGCGACGGAGAAGGACAAGGACCTGGGCTTCCAGTATGTCGCAATGGCGTTGTCGGTTCTGCCGGTCATCGTCGTTTACATCTTCTTCGCGAAGAACATCGTCGGCGGCGTGTCCGTGGGCGGCGTGAAAGAGTAATGAAGGAAAATGAAATCGTCGTAAAATATGACGTCCTCTTTAGGTCCCGGCGCATCGTCCGGGGCCTTTTGATTTTGTCCGTCGGGCTTTTCGTTTAGGTGTTGATTTGATATGCACGGTATGGTAAAATAGGGTGCGGAGCGAGCGGACGCTTTCCGCCGCAAAGGGAGGTTGCTTTGAGTACATACGCAAGAATCTTGTTGAAATTAAGCGGGGAGGCCTTAGCCGGCGAGAAGAAGACCGGCTTTGACGAGGCGACCTGCATGGAGGTTGCGAAGCAGATTAAGACGCTTGTTGACGGCGGCACGCAGGTGGCGATCGTCATCGGCGGAGGTAATTTCTGGCGCGGCAGAAGCAGTGAGACCATCGACCGCACGAAGGCGGATTCCATCGGAATGCTTGCCACGGTCATGAACTGCATTTACATGTCGGAGATCTGCCGCTGCTGCGGGCTGGAGACGGACATCTTTACACCGTTTGCCTGCGGTACGGTGAGTGAATTGTTCTCCAAAGACAAGGCGGTTGCGGCCATGAAGGCCGGGCGCGTGATCTTCCTTGCGGGAGGCACGGGACATCCGTATTTTTCGACGGACACGGCGACGGCGCTTCGGGCGGTGCAGCTTGACTGCGACGCGATCGTAATGGCAAGAGCGGTGGACGGCGTATACACCGGGGATCCGAAGACCGATCCGACGGCAACGAAGTATACCACCGTCACATACCAGGAGCTTCTGGACCGCAAGCTGAAGGTGCTGGATCTCACCGCGACGGTTATGTGCATGGAGAATAACATTCCCACGCTGGTGTTCTCCCTCAATGAGGAGAACAGCATCGTGACCAACGTCGGGGGAACCAACACGGGAACCGTGGTTACCGTATAATCGGCATTTTTCGATGCTTAAGAAGTATAGAGTTTACAGGAGGTAGCAAAATGAATGAGGTTTTGAAGCCGTTTGAAGAATCGATGAACAAGACGATCGACTTTTTGAAGGAGGAGTATGCAAACATCCGCGCCGGTCGCGCCAACCCGCATCTGCTTGACAAGATCCGCGTTGACTACTACGGCACGCAGACGAATCTGCAGGGTGTTGCGAACGTTTCCGTTCCCGAGGCACGCGTGATCATGATCCAGCCCTGGGAGTCGAAGATGATCAAGGAGATCGAGAAGCAGATCCTTGCGTCCGACATCGGCATCACGCCGAGCAACGACGGCAAGGTCATCCGCCTGACGTTCCCCGAGCTCACGGAGGATCGTCGTAAGGAGCTTGCGAAGGATGTGAAGAAGAAGGGTGAGGCAGCGAAGGTTGCCATCCGCAACATCCGCCGCGATGCGAACGATGCCATCAAGAAGGCCGGCAAGGAGATTTCCGAGGACGAGACCAAGAAGATGGAGACCGACGCTCAGAAGATGACCGACAAGTTCATCGAGCTGATCGACAAGACCGTTGAGGACAAGACCAAGGAGATCATGACGGTTTAAGTTTTAATACAGAATGAGAATCGTTTCGGACTGACTGCAAAAGGGCGTCACAGACGCCCTTTTCCTATGACGTGCGAAGAACGGGAAGGATGGAAAATGAAGGAGACCTCGGAAAAAGCGGTGCCACGCCACGTTGCCATTATCATGGACGGAAACGGACGCTGGGCAAAGAAACGGTTTTTGCCGCGCAATGCGGGGCACGTTCAGGGGAGCCGCGTCGCGGAGCAGATCTGCGAGGATGCATTTAACCTGGGGATCGAGTATCTGACCATCTATGCATTTTCCACGGAAAACTGGGCACGGCCGAAGGAAGAGGTCGACGCTCTGATGAAGCTTCTTCGCAAATACATGAAGGACAGCATCGCCAGAAGCAGCAAGAACAATATGCGTGTGCGTGTGATCGGCGATGTTTCCGCGCTGGAGGAGGACCTGCAGGAGAGCATTCGGAAGCTGGAGGAGGTTTCTGCGGTCAATACGGGTTTACAGTTCCAAGTTGCGATCAATTACGGGGGAAGAGATGAGATACTGCGCGCGGCGAGAGCATTTGCCGCAGATTGCGAGGCCGGGAAAAAGAAGGCTTCGGACCTGACGGAGGAGATTTTTTACTCCTATTTTGACACGGCCGGGATTCCCTATCCGGATCTGATGATCCGGACGAGCGGGGAGATGCGGACATCGAATTTCCTGCCGTGGCAGCTGGCATATACAGAGTTCTATTTTACGGATGTGTTGTGGCCGGATTTCAATAAAAAGGAGCTGCAGAAGGCGATCGAGTACTATCAGGGACGCGATCGCAGATTCGGCGGCGTCAAGTGATTTGGAGGACTGTGAATGTTTAAGAAACGATTGCTCAGCGGGATCATTCTCGTGCTGATCGCCTTCGGCGCCATCTATTTCGGCGGCTACGTTCTCTGGGGCGTGCTGCTGGCGACCTCGCTGATCGGCATGTTCGAGTTTAACCGCGTGTTTAAGGCACCGTGGAAGGCGCCGACGCTGATCTGCTATGCGGCGGCGGTCGGATACTATGTGCTGATGGTGCTCGGCTATGAAAATGCCATCCGCCCGTGTGTGATATGCCTGGTTCTTTTGTTGCTCGTAACCTTCGTTTTAGGGTATCCGAGGTTCGCATTCACGGAGGTTATGGCGGCATTTTTCAGCGTGTTCTATGTTGCGATCATGCTGTGCTGCATTTTCCGCATCCGGGAGCTCGAGAGCGGTGCGTTCTTGGTATGGCTTGTGTTTCTGGGAGCCTGGGGCTCGGACACCTGCGCATATTGCGTCGGTGTGCTGATCGGAAAGCACAAGGCGTTTCCCGTGTTGAGTCCCAAGAAGTCCGTGGAGGGCTGCATCGGCGGCGTTCTCGGCGCTGCGCTTTTAGGATTCGTGTTCGCGTTGATCTTTGAGGATAAGCTGACCGCGGTCGGCAGTCCGATGGCGGCGCTTCCGATCATCTGCGCATGCGCTTCGGTGCTCTCACAGTTCGGTGATCTCGCCGCCTCGGGAATCAAGCGCCAGCATGAGATCAAGGACTACGGCACGCTCATCCCCGGTCACGGCGGCATTCTCGACCGCTTCGACAGCGTGATCGTCACGGCGCCGGCAGTGTACCTTCTGCTGGTGACATTTTTCGTCTGATGACCGGCATCGGTTGATTTGGATTGCCGGGAAAGGATTCGCAAAATGAAGCTTCTTTCCGTTTTGGGATCCACGGGATCCATCGGAGTTCAGACACTGGAACTCGTCCGAAGATTCCCCGAATCCCTGAAGGTGACGGCTCTTGCCGCCCGCACAAGTGTTGATTTGTTGATCAGGCAGACCCGGGAATTCCGTCCGGGTCTTGTGTGCATCTATGACGAGACTTTGGTTCCCGCGCTTCGCGAGAGCCTTTCGGATATGCCCGAGGTTCGCATCGTAAGCGGCATGGACGGCCTGCTTGCATGCGCGGCATGCGATGAGGCGACGATGACGGTTGTCGCTCTGGTGGGTATGATCGGAGTCCGTCCGACCATCGCAGCCATCGAGGCGGGCAAGGAGATTGCACTGGCAAACAAGGAGACTCTTGTCACGGCCGGGCATATTATTTTGAAATTGTTGAAGAAGCACGGAGTGCCCCTTTACCCCATCGACAGTGAGCACTCGGCGATCTTTCAATCGCTTCAGACCCTTCCCGGGGAGCGGGCATCGTTCTTCGAGGGAAGTTTTTATGTTAAGCGCATCCTTCTGACGGCGTCGGGCGGACCCTTCCGCGGCCGCACGAAGGAGGAGATGCGTTCCTTTACGGCGGAGGATGCCTTAAAGCATCCGAACTGGTCCATGGGCAAAAAGATCACCATCGACTCCGCCACAATGGTCAACAAGGGCCTCGAGATGATGGAGGCGCGATGGCTGTTCGGGCTTGCGCCGTCGCAGATCCAGGTGGTCATCCACCCGCAGAGCGTGTTGCACTCGGCGGTGGAATTTGTCGACGGGGCGGTGATCGGGCAGATGGGAACGCCGGACATGCGGCTGCCCATCGAGTATGCGATACTGTATCCGGAGCGTGCGCCGCAGATCGCGTCGCAACTTGACCTGTTTGCGGTTCGGGAGCTTACGTTCCTGCCGCCGGATGAGGAGAATTTTCCGGCGCTTGCCCTCGCAAGGGAAGTGCTTGAGAAGGATTGTGCCTGCGGGCAGTTTACGGGAACCACGCTTCCCGTTGTGTATAATGCGGCAAATGAATGGGCCGTCGCCCGTTTCCTTGCCGGAAAATGCGCCTTTACGGACATTGCGGAGGACATTGCCGCAGCGCTTGCGGCGCACGAGATGAAGACAGCACCGGATCTTGCGGAGGTGCTCGGGGCGGAGAGCGAGACGATCGCGTTTCTTGCGAAGCGCCATGTGGATTGATGGAGGAGAGTGACGAATGGAACCGAAGAAGACGGAGCGGAACACGATAGTCGGCGCGGTGTTAATGATCGCGGCGATCGTATTACTGGTGGCCACCGGACGTTTGAACATTTTGCTGTCGATACTCATGATCGGTGTGGTGATCTGCTTTCATGAGTTCGGACATTTTCTGATTGCGCGAATCAACGGTGTGACCGTGAAGGAATTTTCCATCGGATTCGGACCGCGGTTGTTCAGCAAAGTGATCCGCGGCACAAAATGGTCCGTGAAACTGCTGCCGTTCGGCGGCTCGTGTCTGATGCTCGGGGATGATGAGGCGATCGCCGAGGATCCCGACAAGCTGCTCAAACCGTCCCCGAAGGAAGTGACGGACAAGATTTCCGCCGCGGAGGATGAGGACGAAGCGGAGGGTGCGCAGGTTTCGGCGGCTGCGGAAGCAGCACAGACCGGGGAGAAGCCCGATGTCTCGGAGCTCCATGCGGAGGAGGCGGAAGGGACGTTTAGAAGCAAAAACGTATGGCAGCGCATCGGCATCATTTTCGCAGGACCGTTCTTCAACTTTATTCTGGCATTTATCTTTGCCTGCATCATCATCGGATCCATCGGCTATGATCCGGCGTATGTGACGTCGGTCACCGAGGATGTGGCGGCAGCTACCGGGCTGCAGGTAGAGGATAAGATCATTGAATATGAGGATCACACCATTCGGATCGGGCGCGACCTCGCCCTGTACGAGAGTCTCGACGGCGTTCCTGAGCGCGTCACCATCAAGTACGAGCGCGACGGCAAGATCTACGAGGGCACGTACGAGACGAAGATGAACCGCCGTTACATGTTCGGTATCACGTATACTCTGAACCAGCAGGACGGACATCTTCCCATGACGCTCTCCGAGGTGAGCGGTCCCGCGGCGGAGGCCGGATTAAAGGCAGGGGATAAGATCACGCAGATCAACGGAGTACCGATCTCGACGCCGGAGGAGTTTCAGGAGTACATCTCGGAAAATCCCCTGACGGGCCAGCCGATCTCCCTGGTGATCGACCGGAACGGGATGGCGTTGATCGTCAACGTCACGCCGGCATTGAACGAGACCCGCGAGATGGGCTTTTCGTACAATATCAACTACCGCGAGAAGGTGGGCGCTTTCGGCGTCATGAAGTACGGTTTGAACGAGGTCGGCTACTGGATGAAGGCGACCGTGAAGAGCCTTAAGTTCCTCCTTCAGGGCAAGGCGAAGCGCCAGGACGTGGGCGGAGCGGTCCGCGTTGTGAGCGAGATGAGCAATGTCGTGGATGAGAGCTATCACTCGGACGGCATTTTCTATGCATTTTTGAACCTTTTAAACTGGGCAATCCTGCTTAGCGCCAACCTGGGCGTGATGAACCTTCTGCCGATTCCCGCACTGGACGGCGGCCGGCTGTTGTTTTTGTTCATCGAGGCAGTGCGCGGAAAGCCCGTCAACCCGAAGGTGGAAGGGTATGTCACCCTCGCCGGCTTCGTTTTGTTGATCCTTTTGATGATCGTAATTCTGTTCAACGACATCTCCAACGTGTTCGGAATGTTGTTGCCGTTATAAGTTTCGGAGGAGATCCATGAAGACGAGAGAGATCAAAATCGGCGACCGCGTCATCGGCGGAGGCAATCCGATCCTGATTCAGTCCATGTGCAATACCAAAACCGAGGACGTTGCGGCCACGGTTGCACAGATCGAGAGGCTGACGGATCTGGGATGCGATATCATCCGCGTGGCGGTGCCCACCATGGAGGCCGCACAGGCGGTTCGCGAGATCAAACAAAAGATCCGAATCCCGCTGGTTTGCGACATTCATTTTGATTATCGTCTTGCCATCGCCTCCATCGAGTCCGGCGCGGACAAGATCCGCATCAACCCCGGAAACATCGGCGATGCGTCGCGGGTTTCGGCCGTGGTTTCGGCAGCGAAAAATGCAGGCATCCCCATCCGCGTGGGCGTCAACAGCGGCTCCCTGGAGAAGGACCTGATTGCAAAATACGGCGGCGTGACGGCCGAGGGGCTCGTTGAGAGCGCGTTAATGAAAGTGCGGGAGTTGGAGAAGCTCTCGTTTGAGAATATCGTGATCAGCATCAAGTCCTCGGACGTGCGGCTGTGCGTCGAGGCCCATGAGCGGATCGCGGAGAAGACGGACTACCCGCTTCACGTGGGGATCACCGAGGCCGGAACGGTCTGGTCCGGAAACATCAAGTCGGCCATCGGCCTGGGAATTTTGCTTCACGAGGGCATCGGAGACACCATCCGCGTGTCCCTGACGGGAAGCCCCGAGGAGGAGGTGCGCTCCGCAAAGCGCATTTTAAAGACCCTCGGCCTTCGCAAAGGAGGCGTGGAGCTTGTGTCGTGTCCGACCTGCGGACGCACGAAGATCGATCTGATCGGACTTGCGGAGGCCGCGGAGCGGATGGTGCAGAAGTACGACGACCTGGATATCAAGGTTGCAGTCATGGGGTGCGTCGTGAACGGCCCGGGAGAGGCCCGTGAGGCAGACCTGGGAATCGCCGGAGGCGACGGGGAAGGACTTCTGTTCAGAAAGGGCGAGATCCTTCGGAAAATGCCGGAATCGGAGCTTCTGGCAGCCCTGGAGGAGGAGATCGGTAAGCTTCGCAGGGAGCGTGCCGCGGAGTGAGGGTTTCATTTTCCGAAGTTGTAATGGATTGCAGATAAAGAGAGAATTCGGATGAATCTGTTTGAGGCATTTGAGGAATTAAAGCCCGATGCGAGGATCGTCTCGCAGGTTCGGGATCTGGAAATAGAGCGGTTGACGGCAAGCGGTTCGGACACGGTGACGGTCCATGCGAGAAGCATGGAGATGATTCCGTTCGAGGCGCTCAGGCGGCTTGCGGAATGTATCGAAGAACAGTATTTTGCAGACTCGGGTCGCCATGTGCGTATTCGGGTCCGTTTTGCGTGCATCGAAGAGGGAGACCGGGACGAGGCCCTTTCGATGTTGCTTTCGCTTTTGCGGGAGCAGTTCGGCGCGGAGTATCTGCAGAGCTACCGCATGGTCATGGACGAGGCGCAGATTTCGGAGGCGGACGGGCGGATCGTGTTCACGCTGCCGAACAACGGAATCTACCGCACCATGCAGGAGGATTTTCTGTCCGCGGTAACGGTGCGGATCCGCTTCTGGACGGAGCGTTTCACTTCTGCGGGGATGCAGTACTCGGAGTCGGAGGACCTGACGGATTCGTACGCCCACGAGCGCGTGTACACGGAAGATGAGCACATCGCAAGAGTTTTACACAACCGTCAGGCGGAGCCCGGGAAGGTGCGGGAGCGCAAGCCCGCGGACCTTGTCAAACGAGAGCCGAAGCCGATCCCGGAGGAGCCCTCGGAGAAGACGTTCCGGAAGAAAAAGATTCCGGCGGATCCGAATCTTATCTACGGAAGGCCCTTTGAATTTGGCGACACCACGCCGGTGGCGGACATCACCTATCCCTTCCAGACCGTGACAATCCACGGGCAGATCTTCGCTGTGGACAGCCGGGAGATCGTGCCGCGCCAGGAGGCGGAAAATCCGGCGAAAAAGCAGGCGACGAAGACATTGATCACCTTCAATATCACGGACTTTGAGGATTCGATCGCCGTCAAGATGTACATCGCAACCGAGCTGGCCGCGGAATTGCTACCCCAGCTTAAGAACGGATCGTTCATCTGCCTCCACGGCGAGACCGAGGACGACAAATACACCCGCGAACTGACCGTAAGCCGCGTGCACGGCATCCGGAAGGCGGAGGATTTCCGCCTGAAGCGCCGCGACACCGCGCCGGTCAAGCGCGTGGAGTTCCATTGTCATACGCAGATGAGCGATATGGACGCGGTTGTCGACACGGCGACCATTGTTAAGCGCGCCTTTGAGTGGGGACACCCGGCCATCGCCATCACGGACCACGGCGTCGTGCAGTCCTTTGTCGACGCGGCCCACGCCATCGATCCGTCCAAATTCGGCGACGACGAGGAGAAGAAGGCCGCCTACAAGAAGTTTAAGATCATCTACGGCATGGAGGGCTACATCATCGACGACGAGGGTGTGACTAAGCCCGACGGAACGCCGTACGACTGCGAGCTCGACAAGGAGGAAGTGCGGAAACTGCACAGCTACCACATCATTTTGCTCTGCAAAAACGATGTGGGCCGCAACAATCTCTACCGCCTTGTTTCCCGCTCGCACATCGACTATTTCTACCGTGTTCCGAAGATTCCGAAGAGCCTGCTTAGAAAATACCGCGAGGGTTTGATCATCGGTTCGGCCTGCGAGGCGGGAGAGTTGTTCCGTGCAATTCTGCATAACAAGCCGGAGGAGGAGATCAAGCGCATCAGCGATTTCTACGACTACTACGAGATCCAGCCTCTTGGGAACAACCAGTATATGATCGACGACGAGTCGATCCCGCAGGTGACGGGCTGGGACGATCTGGCGGCTCTTAACAAGCGCATCGTGGACCTGGCGGACGCCCACGGGAAAATGTGCGTTGCAACCTGCGACGTACACTTCTTAAATCCCGAGGACGAGATTTACCGTCGCATCATCATGAAAGGCAAGGGCTTCGTTGACGCGGATCGCCAGCCGCCGTTGTATTACCGCACCACCGAGGAGATGCTCTCGGAGTTTACGTATCTTCCCGAGAAGAAGGCCTACGAGGTGGTTGTGGAAAATCCGAACCGCATCAACCGCATGATCGAGAAGATCAACCCGGTACGCCCCGACAAATGCCCGCCCGTCATCGAGAATTCCGATGCCGAGCTTCGCAGCATCTGCTACGACACGGCGCACAAGTGGTACGGCGAGAACCTTCCCGAGATCGTATCCGCAAGACTGGAGAAGGAGCTCAACTCCATCATCTCCAACGGTTTCGCGGTCATGTATATTATCGCGCAGAGACTTGTAAAGCACTCCAACGACGACGGTTATCTCGTCGGCTCCCGTGGCAGTGTGGGCTCATCCTTTGTGGCGACCATGGCCGGAATCACCGAGGTAAATCCGCTGCCGGCCCACTATTTCTGCAAATCCTGCCATTACTCGGATTTCGATTCCGACGAGGTGAAGGCGTATGCCTTAAAGTCCGGGTTTGACCTGCCGGCAAAGAACTGTCCGGTCTGCGGAAAACCGCTGACCAGAGACGGACAGAACATCCCTTTTGAGACGTTCCTGGGCTTCTACGGAGACAAGGAGCCGGATATCGACCTGAATTTTTCAAGTGAGTATCAGAGCAAGGCCCACGCGTACACCGAGGTGTTGTTCGGCAAGGGACACACGTTCCGCGCCGGTACCGTAGGTACGCTTGCGGACAAGACGGCGTTCGGATTTATCAAGAAGTACTACGAGGAGCACGGGATCACGAAGCGGACGGCGGAGATCGACCGCATTGTGCAGGGATGCGTCGGCGTGCGGCGCACCACCGGTCAGCATCCCGGCGGAATCATCGTTCTGCCTCACGGCGAGGAGATCGACACATTCACGCCCGTGCAGCATCCGGCGAACGATATGACCACGGACACCATCACGACGCATTTCGATTATCATAAGATCGACCATAACCTTTTGAAACTGGATATCCTCGGACACGAAGATCCCACCATGATCCGAATGCTGGAGGATCTCTCGGGCATCGATGTAAAGACTCTTCCCATGGACGATCCGAAGGTTTTGTCGTTGATGTACAGCACCGAAGCTCTGGGCATCACGCCGGAGCAGATCGACGGCTGCGAGACCGGAAGTCTCGGCCTGCCGGAGCTTGGTACAAACTTCGTAATCAAGATGCTCATGGAGACAAAACCCCAGAGTTTCTCGGACATGATCCGAATCTCGGGATTGTCCCACGGAACCGACGTGTGGACGAACAACACCCAGGACCTCATTCACGACGGAAAATGCACCCTCTCTACAGCCATCTGTACCCGCGATGATATTATGACTTTCCTGATCGCCATGGGGCTTCCCAACAAGGACGCCTTCAGCATCATGGAGAAGGTCCGCAAGGGCAAGGGCCTTACGCCCGAGTGGGAGCAGGAGATGAAGGAACACGGGATTCCCGACTGGTACATCTGGTCCTGCAAGCAGATTAAATACATGTTCCCGAAGGCGCATGCGTGTGCGTACGTCATGATGGCCTTCCGTGTTGCCTACTTCAAGCTGTACATGCCGCTTTTTTACTACGCCGCGTATTTTACGATCCGTGCGAACAACTTCGACTACTCCATCATGGCGAAGGGCAAGAACCGCATGGAGAAGGTGATGGAGGAGTACAAGAGAAGAAGCAACAGCAAACAAAAGGAATACGCCCTCTCCGAGAAGGAGCAGGGACAGCTCAAGGATATGCGTCTGGTGCAGGAGATGTACGCGAGAGGCTTTGACTTTATGCCCATCGACATTTACCGCGCCAAGGCCACGAAGTTCCAGGTGATCGACGGAAAGATCATGCCGTCCCTCACCTCCATCGGCGGACTGGGCGCCGTGGCCGCGCAGGCCATCGAGGATGCAGCCGATCCGTCGGATCCGTTCCTCTCCAAGGAGGACATCCGCAACCGCTGCCATGTGGGCACCAGCGTTACGGACCTTTTGACGGAGGTCGGAGTTCTTGAAAATATGCAGGATTCAAACCAGATGAGTCTTTCGGATTTCTTCGGAGTGATGTAAGTTTATGCTTGGTATTTTGTATCTCGCGGAGTGTCTGCTGACGGGCTTTGCCGTCGTCGTGACGATACTGCCGCGCGTCATGCAAAAGAAAATCTTAACGACGGCCGGTGAGCGCTCGCGCAATCCGGTCTTCGCGCTGTACCCTGCATGCCTCATCGCAGGCGTTTTGACACAGGGGTGGCTTACCTACGTGATCGGCTCCATTTTCTCAGCTACGGGGCGGCCGCTTGTCTGGGCCAATCTCCTCGTGATGACCATGATGCCCCTGGCGTCGTTTCTGTTGATCGCGCGGTTTCGAAACCATGTGCGCTTTAAGCCGCTGCTGCGGCAGCTTCGTCCCACCGCCAGCGAGACATTGTTCCTTGCGGCGAGCATTTCCTTTGCGTGCGTTATGATGATCGCGGGATTTCGCGTCGTCAAGGGGAATATGATCATCGGCGGACCCACCGCGGAGGACATGTCCCTGCATCTGAATATCATCCGTTCCGTCTCCCAGTGGCAGTGCGTGCCGGTGCAGTATCCGCCCTACACCGGAGCCGGGATGAAGTATCATTTCTTCTTTGATTTTCTGGCCGGAAACCTTGAGTTTTTAGGACTCCGCATCGATTTTGCGTACAATCTGCCGAGTGTTTTAGCGATGGTAGCGATGTACTGCGCGATCTTCGAGTGTTTCTTCCGCCTGTGCGGGAGGAAAAATGTGTGCCACCTCGTATGGCTGTTCGTGACATTCCGCTCGTCCATGGGCATCTACTTCTTTGTTAAGGAAAACTGGGGCAACCTGGGGACAGCGTTCCGCACCAACGACGTGTATCTGGGAAAGACCGACTACGAGTGGTGGGGCTTATACCAGGTAAACGCGCTTTTGAATCAGCGCCATCTGATCTTCGGCATGGCGGTGGCGTTCTTTGTGATCAGCCTGTTTCTTCCATATGTCATCCGCGGCATGGAGGAGCGAGCGAAGCTTCGCCGGGGCGAGGACGGGAGAGTATTGCCCTTGAAGGAATATATGACCGCAGTTTTGCATAAGCATATGACCGTCTCGGGGCGTTCCCAGGCAGGCACCGCAGTGTTCGCCGGGGTATTCCTGGGCCTTACGGGCTATGTGAGCGGTCATGCGGTGATCGCCACACTGCTGATGCTTTTCGTGATGATGTGGTTTGCGAGAGATCAGCTGGCATTTGCCTTCACGGGCTTGTGCTCGGCGGTGATCATGCTGGCGTTGATGAGCATTTTTGCCGGGAGCGGCTCGCCCTTCGGCGTAAGCCTTACCCACGGTTACGTGCTGGAGGACCGGAGTCTCGGAAATATCGGAAAATTCTTCTTCCAGTGGATCTGGCTTCTGATCCCGTTCCTTATCCTGTATGTGCTTCGCAACAAAAGCGTCCACTGGATCGTGATGGCGGCGTCGCTTTTGCCGATCGTGTTTGCATTTTGCGTCAAGCTCTCGCCGAACATGACGCAGAACCATAAGTATATGCTGTTCGCATTGTACTGGCTGGAGTTACAGGGAGCCATCGCGTTTGCGGATGCGCTGCGTGCGAAGAAGACCACCGTAATGGTAACGCTGCGGCGGGTTGTGTTGCTTGTTTTGCTGATCCCGCTACTCAGCACCGGATTGTACGATTCGTATCTCGTGCTCAAAAAATGCGACACGAAGTCGTCGTATACGCTGGAAACAACGCCGAAGCTTCTTTCCTGGGCGAAGGAAGCGGGGGTTACGAAGGACACGGTGTTCCTGGTCAAAGGCAATGTGCTGACCAGTGTCAACGCCGCGGGCTTTTTGAATTACCTGGGGCATATGTCCATGGCGCAGACAGCCGGCTATAACGTTCCCGACAGACGCGCCTGGGCGGAGATGCTCCTTCGATCGGAGACGCCGGAGGACGCGAGAGAGCTTGCCCATGCACTGGGTATCCGCTACATCCTCATCCAGAGACGCCAGCGGGAGGAGGATCCGAAGCTTCGCGAGGACGTGCTTGCGACAGCATTTGCCAAGGTCTATTCCGCGGGCTCGGGCGTCCACGAGGTGGCCGTTTACGACACCGGATACGGGGTCGAAACAGGCGCCGAAAAATAAAATAAAAAAAGTCAAAAAAAGTGCTTGCAATTTTTGATGTTCTTTGGTATCATCATGTACGCAGCATTTGGCTTGTTGGTCAAGGGGTCAAGACGTCGCCCTCTCACGGCGAAAACGGGGGTTCGATTCCCCCACAAGCTGCTCTTGGGACCGGGTTGTCAATCCGGTCCCATTGTTTTTATCCAAAAGAGGTGACTTATGAGAACACGAAAAATACTCGCGTTTCTGTGTGCCCTTGTTCTTCTCGTCGGTCTTTGCGCGTGCGACGGGGGCGGGGACAGCGCGGTGACACCGACCGAGGTGCCGAGCCCGACTGCCGAGCCGACGCCCACGGACATCCCGGCGACACCGACACCGACGCCGAATCCGCTGGATTCCGTGTCGATCAAGGATTTGTACAAAAACGAATTCAAGGTGGGCGTAGCGCTTCCGGATTCCATCATCGGAAATGTGAGCCTCACGGAGGAGATCGTATACAACTTTAACAGCATGACTCTCGAAAACGAGAGCAAGCCGGCCTATCTTCTGGACGTAACCGGATGCCAGAGAGGGCTCCCGGATACCTACACGGAGCCGAAGGTGAAGTTCGACAGCCTGAAGAAGGGCTTCGATTTTGCGCAGAAAAACGGGTTGAGTGTTAGATTCCATACACTTTTGTGGCATGAGCAGACGCCTCGCTCGTTCTTTACCGAGGATTACACCCAGAGCGGAACGCTTGTGAGCCGCGAGGTCATGCTCAAGCGCATGGAGAGCTACATCCGTCAGGTCATGACCTACGTCTCGGAGACGTATCCCGGTCTGGTGTACTGCTACGACGTGGTGAACGAGGCCATCAATCTGGGTGAGACCGATCCGAGCGGCATGCGCGTCAAGTCCAGCTTCTGGTACCAGGTGGTGGGACCGGACTTTATGGAGTATGCATTTGCCTACGCGCGCAAATATGCGCCCGAGGGCGTCGACCTTTACTATAACGATTACAATTGTTATTCCAAGAAGCGGCAGATCATCAACATCCTGACCCCGATCCTGCAGGCCGGCAACATCGACGGCATCGGAATGCAGTGCCACCTCGACACGCACTCAAGCGTGGCCCGCGAGGTGAAGGAGACGGCGCAGGAGTTTACCAAGGCCGGCTTCAAGGTGCAGATCACCGAGCTCGACATCGGCACGACGAACACCGAGAGCGGATTTGAGATTCAGGCGATGAAGTACAAGGTGCTGTTCACCCAGATTCAGAAAGCGAAGCAGGAGGGCACCATCGACATCGACTGCATCACGATCTGGGGACTGCACGACCGCGCTTCGTGGCGCAGTACCGAGTACCCGCTGTTGTACTCCTGGAACGGATTGAAAATGTCCCGCAAGAGAGCGTGGTACGGCGTCGTTCAGGATCCGTCCATCCGCGCGATCGAGTATTGACCGGAACATAGAACTGTGATTAAGAAAGAACGAAAAATCATTGGGCAGAATGCCCGGAGGTAGAGTGGCAAATGAAGAAATACGGCGTAAACGAACTTCGCAGAATGTATCTGGAGTTCTTTGAGAGCAAGGGACATCTGAAGATGAACAGCTTCTCTTTGGTTCCGCAGAACGACAAAAGTCTTCTCCTAATCAATGCGGGAATGGCACCCTTGAAGCCTTATTTTACGGGACAGGAGATTCCGCCGCGCCGCAGAGTGACGACGTGCCAGAAGTGCGTTCGCACGGGCGACATCGAGAATGTCGGAAAGACCGCAAGACATCTCACGTTCTTCGAGATGCTCGGTAACTTCTCCTTCGGCGATTACTTTAAGCATGAGGCCATCGCATGGAGCTGGGAGTTTTTGACGAAGGTGCTCGGCCTTGACGAGAACCGTCTGTATCCGTCCATCTACCTTGATGACGACGAGGCGTTTGACATCTGGAACAAGGAGGTCGGCGTAGCGAAGGATCGCATTTTCCGCTTCGGAAAGGCTGACAACTTCTGGGAGCACGGCGCAGGTCCCTGCGGCCCCTGCTCCGAGATCTACTATGACCGCGGCGAAAAATACGGCTGCGGAAAGCCCGGCTGTACCGTAGGCTGCGACTGCGACCGCTACATGGAAGTGTGGAACAACGTGTTCACGCAGTTCAACGGCGACGGCAAGGGCGGCTACGAGGAGCTTGAGAACAAGAACATCGACACCGGTATGGGTCTTGAGCGTCTTGCCGTTGTATGCCAGGACGTTGACACCGTGTTCGACATCGACACCATGAAGGCGCTTCGCGACCGCGTATGTGAGCTTGCGGGCGTTGCTTACGAGACCGATCCGAAGAAGGATGTCTCGATCCGCCTGATCACGGACCACATCCGTTCCGTGACATTTATGACGAGCGACGGTATCCTTCCGTCGAACGAGGGACGCGGCTATGTGCTTCGCCGCCTGCTGCGCCGTGCCGCAAGACACGGACGTCTCCTTGGTATCAAGGGTCAGTTCCTTGCAAACCTCTGCGAGACGGTTATCCGCGATGCGAAGGATGGTTATCCGGAGCTCGAGGAGAAGAAGGATTACATCTTCAACGTCCTCAACAACGAGGAGGAGAAGTTCAATAAGACAATCGATCAGGGTCTTGAGATTCTGGCCGGCATGGAGGAAGCGCTTGTTGCCGAGGGCAAGACGGTCCTTGGCGGCGACGATGCGTTCAAGCTTTACGACACGTACGGCTTCCCGCTTGACCTCACCGAGGAGATTCTTGCCGAGCGCGGCATGACGATTGACATGGACGGCTATAAGAAGGCCATGGACGCTCAGAGAACGCTCGCTCGCAACTCCCGCAAGAAGACCAACTACATGGGCGCGGATGCGACCGTGTACGATGAGATCGATCCTGCAATCACCTCGGAGTTCATCGGCTATGACAAGGACAGCAACGAGGGAACGATCCTCGTGATGACCAAGGAGGAGAACGGCAACGGCTCCATCGTGACAACCCTCACCGAGGGCGAGAGCGGCGCGATCATCGCGGACAAGACCGTTTGCTACGCAACGATGGGCGGCCAGCAGGGCGACTGCGGACGCATTTTCATCGAGGAAGAGGGCGAGACGACCGCTGAGTTTGATGTTGTTGATACCATCAAGCTCAAGGGCGGCAAGATTGCTCACATCGGTACCGTGGTCGGCGGTTCCTTTACGACCGGCGACACCGTGACCATCGCATATGACCGCGCAAAGCGTGCGGCTACCGCGAAGAACCATTCGGCGACGCACCTTCTTCAGAAGGCGCTGCGTACCGTTCTGGGAACGCATGTTGAGCAGGCAGGTTCGTTCGTGAATCCCGAGAGACTCCGCTTTGACTTCTCGCACTTCAATGCGATGACGAAGGAGGAGATCGAGAAGGTTGAAGAGCTTGTTAACGAGGCGATCGCTGCTGATTACCCGGTTGTTACGAAGATCATGACAATCGACGAGGCGAGAAAGACCGGCGCGATGGCTCTGTTTGGCGAAAAATACGGCGAGAGCGTTCGCGTTGTCGACATGGGCGGCTACAGCATCGAGCTGTGCGGCGGTACGCATGTTGCAAATACCGGTTCCATCGCATCCTTCAAGATTGTGAGCGAGTCCGGTATTGCAGCCGGAACGAGAAGAATCGAGGCGATCACGGCAGGCAATGTCATCGCTTACTATAAGGCCGTGGAGAGCGAGCTCTCGGAGGCATGCAAGGCAGCTAAGTCCGAGCCCGCAAACCTTGCAGCCAAGATCGAGTCCCTGAATGCGGAACTCAAGACAGCTCTTTCGGAAAATGAAAAACTCAAGGCGAAGATCGCGGACGCATCCTTAGGCGATGTTCTCGGAAACGTGACGGAAGTCGCGGGAGTCAAGGTTCTTGCGGTGAGCGTTCCGAACCTCGATATGAACGGCCTTCGCAACTTCTGCGACAAGATGAAGGACAAGCTGGGAGAGTGTGTCATCATCCTTGCTTCCGCGGTGGAGGACAAGGTGAACCTTGTGGCTGCGGCATCCGACGGCGCAGTGAAGAAGGGAGCTCATGCCGGCAACCTGATCAAGGAGGCGGCAGCCCTCGTCGGCGGTGGCGGCGGCGGACGTCCGAACATGGCCCAGGCCGGCGGAAAGAACCCTGCCGGTATCGACGCCTGCATCGCGAAGGCGAAGGAAGTTGCGGCGGCTCAGCTCGGAAACTGATTTTTCCTCGAAAAATAAGTTGACAAGCGCTGATTTTATGGTAAAATAACTTACGGTGTCACCTGATTTTGCAGGTTTTGACATGGATTCGGACGAAGAAAGCTTCGTTCGACGCGGGAAGGCAGGTGAGAAATCGTGTCGAGTGTTATCGTTAAGGAAAATGAGTCTCTGGACAGCGCACTGCGCAGATTCAAGAGAAACTGTGCGAAGGCCGGCATTCAGCAGGAGATTCGCAAGAGAGAGCACTACGAGAAGCCGAGCGTAAAGCGCAAGAAGAAGTCTGAGGCTGCTCGCAAGAGAAAGTATAAGTAAGAATGAATTTGAGAGGATCGCAAAAAGCGGTCCTCTTTTTCATTTTCCGACATTTCCGCGCGTGCTTTGCGGGTGAGAGAGCAATTGTCGCAGAGCGCAAAATTATGTGGCATTTTCAGGCGTTGTTTGCTATAATGATTTCGATTATGCGCGCGTTGCGCGGATCACAGGCGGAGGTAGGAATGATAGAGACTTTGACAGGGGTTCCGGTGACAAAACAAAGAGCAATCTTCGGGGAGATGGACGAGTTCGCAAAGCAAATTGAGAAGACGCTTCGGGTGACCATCGTGACGAGAGATCAGGAGATCCGCGTCGTCGGAGAGGAAGGTCCCTGCAGCAAGGCGAAGCGCGTGTTGACGACGCTTTTAGAGCTTGCGGCCCGGGGTTCCGAGATCAATATTCAGAATGTGAATTATACGCTTTCCCTGGTGAAGGAAAATGAGGAACAGTCCATGCTTTCCGTGGATTCCGACCTCATCTGCCACACCATAAGCGGAAAGCCCATCAAGCCAAAGACATTGGGGCAGAAAAACTATGTGGACAATATCCGCGACAACATGATCGTGTTCGGCGTGGGCCCCGCCGGTACCGGCAAGACATATCTTGCGATGGCGATGGCCGTGACGGCGTTCAAAAACGACGAGGTCAACCGCATCATTTTGACTCGTCCGGCGATCGAGGCAGGTGAGAAGCTCGGTTTCCTGCCGGGCGATCTGCAGCAGAAGGTTGATCCGTACCTTCGGCCGTTATACGACGCGCTGTACCAGATTATGGGTGCGGATTCCTTTACGAAGAATATGGAGAAAGGCCTGATTGAGGTTGCGCCGCTTGCGTACATGCGCGGCCGGACGCTCGACAATGCGTTCATCATCCTCGATGAGGCGCAAAATACAACCCCGGCGCAGATGAAGATGTTCTTGACGAGAATCGGCTTCGGTTCGAAGGTTGTGGTCACCGGTGACCGCACCCAGAAGGACCTTCCCTCTGACCAGATCTCGGGTCTTGATGTTGCGACGAAGGTTCTGCAGGGGATTGAGGACATTGCATTTTCCAACCTTACGGGAGCGGACGTTGTGAGACACCCTCTCGTGCAGAAGATTGTCACCGCGTACGAGGCATATGAAGAGCGTACGGCGAAGAAACACCGTCCGGAGCGGCCGGAGAGACGGTTCCACCGTCCCGTCCGCGCCGTAAACAAAGCCGAGGACGGCGGGGAGGCGTAAAATGGCATTTTACTTCGAGTCCGAGTGGGAGGGCGAGGTCTTCCCGGATTGTGAGAATGTGCTCTCGCAGGTGTTTGAGAAGGCATGCGACTATGTGCGCTGCCCGTATGAGTGCTCGGTCAATATGCTGCTTACGGACAACACGGCGATCCATTCGATGAACAAGGAGTTCCGCGGGATTGACCGAGAGACGGATGTGTTGAGCTTCCCGATGGTGGACTACAAAGAACCCGGCAATTTCGACGGGCTGGAGGATCACACGGAGGAGTATTTTGAGCCGGACAGCGGCGAGCTGTTGTTAGGGGACATCGTGATCTCCGTCGAGAAGGCGATCGCGCAGGCTGCGGAATACGGTCATTCCGTAAAGCGCGAGATGGCGTTTTTGACGGCCCACAGCATGCTGCATCTGTTCGGTTACGACCACATGGACGATGCGGAGCGCGAGGAGATGGAGCGCATGCAGGAGGAGATCCTCGCGGAGCTCGGCATCAGCCGCGATGCGGAATAACGCACTGTAAAGTAACTATCGGTTTGCAAGGAGCAACAAGGGTTTGACAGAACAGAGACAAAAATCACACAGCATTCTCGTACAGGGTTCGATTCTTGCCGCGGCGTCGTTGACGGTTCGCTTCATCGGCATGTTGTATCGGATCCCGATGACGGCAATTCTGGGAGAGACGGCGATCGGCTATTACAGCGTCGCTTTCGATTTTTATGATATTGCGCTTTTGCTTTCGTCGTACAGCCTTCCTCTGGCGGTATCGAAGCTGGTGAGCGCGAGAGTGGTGCAGGGACAGCACAGAAATGCCAGAAGAGTCTTCATGCTGGCCCTTATGTTCGGCCTCTGCGTCGGAAGCATCGCCATGTGCGTGACGTACTTCGGCGCGGAATATTATGCCCGGATCATCGGGCAGAAGGGCGTCGTCCTGCCGTTGCAGGTGCTGGCGCCGACCATACTTGTATTTTCCGTGATGGGCGTTATCCGCGGGTATTTTCAGGGCTACGGAAACATGGTGCCCACCGCGATTTCCCAGATCATCGAGCAGATCGTCAACGCCGGCGTGAGTGTCGCCGCCTCGTACCTTCTGCTTCGCCACTACGTAGGTGACCCGGACCGTCTGTCGTACGGTGCAGCAGGCGGAACGCTCGGAACATTCTCGGGCGCCGTGGCTTCGTTCTTATCGTTGATCGTCATCTATGCGATTTATCACAAAGCATTTTCCAGATTGATTGCGAACGAGCGCGAACTCTCGGCGGAAAATGCGACGGACACTTCGGAGCGTCCGCTCCATGTACTTCGGCTCATCATCCTGACGGTCATTCCGGTCGTCGTTTCGCAGACGGTGTACCAGCTCTCCGGAATGGTTGACACACTTGTCTTTAACCGCGTTCTGGATGCGAAGGGCTTCGACGAGACGATCCGCGCTTCATGGGGCGGTATCTTCTCCGGCAAATACAAGCTTCTCACGAACGTGCCCGTGGCGGTAGCGAGTGCTCTCGGCACCGCGATTGTTCCGGGATTGATCGCGGAGTACGTCCGCGGCCACAAGCAGGCGATGCGTGAAAAGGTAGGCGTCGCCGTCAAATTCAACATGATCATCGCGTTCCCCTGCATGGTCGGCATCGCGGTGTTGTCCGGTCCGATCCTTCGCATGCTTCGCTTCTGGACGGACATGAATCCGTTGGCTCGCAATATGCTGCAGCTCGGAAGCGTCGGCATCGTTTTGTTCTCGTTCTCGACGCTTACGAACGGTATTCTGCAGGGAATCAACAAGCTCTACGTGCCCGTTGTACACAGTGCGATCGCGTTGGTAATCCATGCGTCGGTTTTGTATGTTCTGCTTCGCTGCACGGATTTGAATGCGTATGCACTGATGTTCTGTAACGTATTGTTTGCCTTGATCGTGTGCGTACTCAACTGGCGCTCGGTCGGGAGGTATCTTGATTACAAACAGGAGATCCGAACAACGTTTTTGATGCCGCTTCTGGCGTCTGTGTTCATGGGTATCTCGTCGAGGTGTCTGTATGACTGCCTGCATTTAAGGTTCAGCGCGTCGGTGTCGTGCGTGTGCGCGATCGTCTTCGCGGTGCCGGTGTATTTTGCGGCACTGGTAGCCTTGAAGGGCGTTACGAAGGAGGAGCTTCTCCGGATGCCGAAGGGCAATATTCTGGTAAAGATTTTGACGAAGTGTAAGCTGCTTCGGTAAGCCTTTAGCGAAAGGAGGACGGTATGATCGGAATCATCGGCTGCGGCGCATCCGGGATGCTGGCCGCGATTACTGCGGCGCGCGAAGGCGCATCCGTCACCGTCTTTGAGCACAACGAAAAGGCGGGCCGCAAACTTCTTGCAACCGGCAACGGCAAATGCAACTTAACCAACGACAACCAATCCCCCGACAACTTCCGCGGCGACGACCGCGAGTCAATCGGGCGGATTCTTGATACATTCACAAAGGACGATGAGCTCGCGTTTTTCCGCGAGATCGGTATCGTAACGAAGGAAAAGCGCGGCTACCGATACCCGCATTCGGAGCAGGCGGCGTCGGTCGTGAATGCCCTTGCAGCGGAGATGAACCGGCTTCGCGTCCGCGTGATCTACGGCGCGGATGTCACCGGTGTTGCGAGGGACGGCGATTCGTACGTGATCTCGTACACCTGTGACGGTAAGGCTTCGGAGGCGCGTGTAGCGTCCTGCATTCTTGCGTGCGGCGGACCCGCAGGGGAGCGCCTGGGCGAGAGCGATGCGGGCTTTCGGATTCTCAAAAAGCTCGGTGTTCCGGTCGGACGGTATGTGCCTGCGCTTGTGCCGCTTCTCGCGGAAAATAAACATGCAAAGACCGTATCCGGCGTTCGCCTGGAGGCCGGTGTGACGCTCAAGGTTTCGGAGCGTGACGGCGGTGTCAGCGAATACCAAGAGCACGGCGAAATCGTCTTTACCGACTACGGCGTGAGCGGCATTCCTGTGATGCAGCTGTCCCGCTTTGCGGCGGTTGCTTTGGACCGCGGAGGCCGTGCTGAGATAACGTTTAACTTCATGCCGGAGTATACGGCGGAGGAAGTTTCGGAGGAGATCGGAAGACGCGCGAAAGGTGAGCATTTTTCGAACCGAAGCGTCGAGGAGGCGCTCGAGGGACTTGTGCCCGGGAAGCTTCGGTACGTTGTGCTTCTGCGGGCCGGAGTGGATCCGTTGAAGAGTGCGGACAGACTTTCGGATTGTGAGATTGCCGCGGTTACGGGTGAGCTTACGGCAATGACTTTGACCGTGACCGGAACGCGGCCGTTTGCGAACGCGCAGGTGACGTGCGGCGGCGTTGCTCTTTCCGAAATCAGTCCGGTTAGTTGCGAAGTTAAGAGCATGCCGGGTTTGTTTGTGACCGGCGAGTTGTTGGATATGGACGGAAACTGCGGCGGCTACAATCTGCAGTGGGCATTTGCCACGGGTGCGATTGCCGGGCGGGCTGCAGCGAAACGATAGAATGGGGAAACGATGCAGATAAAGATTTCTCAATTGCATCTGCCGATTGCGTATACGGATGGTAATCTACGAATGCGCGCCGCGGCGGTTTTGCGGGTTACCGAAGGGGACATCGCAGAATTGCGCGTGCTTCGCCGGTCGCTGGACGCAAGGAAGAAAGAGGACATCGTTTATTCCGCCGAGGTGTGCGTGACGCTTGCTGGCGGGCGTGCGCCGAAGGGAAAGCCGAACGGCAAATGGGATTACTACAAAGAGACGGTGTACGATCCGATGCTGGCTCGCAGGCAGGCTATCGCAAACGGCGGTGCGACGAAACTCGCGGCGCTTGCGGACAGGCCGGTCGTGATCGGCGCGGGACCTGCGGGATTGTTCGCGGCACTCACGCTTGCGGAGGCCGGTTACCGGCCGGTGCTTGTGGAGCGCGGGCGCTCGATCGAGGGTCGCACGGAGGACGTCGAGCGATTTTTCCGCGAAGGAGTGCTTGATCCGAACTCAAATGTGCAGTTCGGCGTCGGAGGTGCGGGTGCATTTTCCGACGGAAAGCTGAATACGCTGATTAAGGACAAGGAGGGCCGCGGAGCGCATGTGCTGCGCACGTTTGTAAGGTTTGGCGCCTCCGAGGAGATATTGATATCGAATAAGCCGCATGTGGGAACGGACCGGCTTCGCGTCGTCGTCGGACGTATGCAGGAGACGATCGAGAGTCTCGGCGGAACGGTCTTGACGGAGACGACAGTGACCGGGATCGAGACCGCGGACGGGGCTTTGACGGGCGTTACGGTGAAGCGCGGAGACGAACCCGAGCGTGTCATCAAAACGCAGACGGCGGTGCTTGCGATCGGACACTCCGCGCGGGATACGTTTTCGTAACTTGCGAAGGCCGGCGTGCCGATGGAGCCGAAGGCATTTGCCATGGGAGTCCGCGTGCAGCACAAACGGGAGTTTATCAACCGCGCGCAGTACGGTGCGTTTGCGGATAAGCTGCCTGCGGCGGATTACAAACTGACGCACACCTGCAAAGACGGGCGCGGCGTGTACACTTTCTGCATGTGCCCTGGCGGCTATGTGGTGAACGCGTCGAGCGAGCCGGGAAGGCTTGCAGTCAACGGCATGAGCAACTTCGACCGCGCGGCGGAGAATTCGAATTCCGCGGTCGTTGTGACCGTGAGCCCGGAGGATTTTACGGCGGATTACGAGCGGCTCATTGCTACGAATGAGTTTGCGGGTGCGCCGAAGCAGGAAGAAATTCCCGCGTCGTTGCTCGGTATGGAGTACCAGAGAAGGCTTGAGGAGCTTGCGTACAAGGCAGGCAAAGGCAGGATTCCCACGCAGCGCTATGCGGATTATGTGAAGGGTGTGCCGAGCACCGGCTGCGGCGAGATCAGGCCGGTCTGCATGGGCGATGTGTCGTACACGGAGCTTCACGAGGTGCTGCCGCCGTACATGGCGGAGGCAATCTCGGAGGGTATGGAGGCGTTTGATCGGAAAATGCCGGGCTACGCCTGCGATGATGCGCTTTTGCAGGCAATCGAATCCAGAACGTCCTCCCCGGTGCGCATTGTGCGGGACGGGACGCTGCAGTCGGAATACTGCAGGGGACTGTATCCCTGCGGCGAGGGCGCGGGCTATGCGGGCGGCATCATGTCCGCGGCGATCGACGGTCTTCGCGTCGCGGAGGCGATCCTTGCGGAGTGGGATCCGCCTGCGAAAACCTGTGAATAACAAGAAAACAGTTGACATTCGAACAGTTTTTTTATAACATACGGCAAAACGGAGGAGTGGTGACATGGACCGGGAAGCCTTGATGGCACAAAAGAAGAGAATCGTCGTAAAGATCGGATCGTCGACGTTGACGCATCCCGAGACGGGGGATATGGATCTTGTAAAGATGGAGCGCCTCGTTCGCATCTTAACGGACATTTCCAACAGCGGAAAGGACGTGGTTTTGGTATCCTCCGGCGCGATCGCCGTGGGAAGAAAGACCATGAAGATCTCGGAGCGTCCGAGAAAGAAGTCCGTCAAGCAGGCGTGCGCTGCCATCGGACAGACGCGTCTGATGATGGTGTATCAGCGTCTGTTTGCGGAGTACAACAAGATTCCGGCGCAGATCCTCATGACGAAGCTTACGATGATCCGTGACGAGAACCGCAGAAATGCGCGGGCCACATTTTCCGAGCTCCTGGAGATGGGCGTCATCCCCATCGTCAACGAGAACGATACCGTCGTCACCGACGAGATCGAGTTCGGCGACAACGACACGCTCTCGGCGATTGTTGCTGCCTTGATCCATGCGGATCTTTTAGTGCTTCTGTCGGATATCGACGGTCTGTACGATGATGATCCGCGGGCAAATCCGGACGCAAAATTCATCGAGGAGATCGATTACATCACCGACGAGCTCGAGGCTATGGCCAAGGGCGCGGGGTCGGATGTGGGAACCGGCGGAATGGCCACGAAGATCGCCGCGGCGCGAATCGCAAACGACGCGGGTGCCGACATGGTCATCTGCAACGGAAATGACATTAAAAACCTTCGGCATGTGATCGAGGGGCGGAAGGTAGGAACCATTTTCCGTGCACATAAAAATGAAAACTTTCATCTGATCAACTATCTGACCGGAAAGCAGAAAGAGAAGTAAGGCAGGAGGGATTCCATGACAGACGAGGGAATCAAGCGCATCAACGAGCTCTACCACAAGTCCAAGGAGGTCGGTCTGACCCCGGAGGAGAAGGAAGAGCAGGCGAGGCTTCGCGCGGAATACATCCGTTCCGTTCGCGAGAATCTTAAGAGCATGCTGGACAACATCGAAGTTGTCGATTAATACATACCACGGAGAATCGGAATGGAAAAAGCAGAACTTCGCAAGGTCATGAAACGCAAGAGAAGCTCCCTCTCGGCGGAGCGCATCCTCCTTTACAGCGGATGCATCGCCGAGCATCTGGTGGAGAGAAGGGAATACGCCGACGCGTCGGTGGTGCTTGCGTACATGTCCTTCAGCTCCGAAGTGAACACACACTTTTTGATCGAGAAGGCCTGGAAGGACGGAAAGCGCGTCGCGGTGCCCAAGTGCATCGACGAAAAACAGCTGGATTTTCAGTATATTCACTCCTTTGACGATCTGGCGCCAGGACGGTTCGGCATCATGGAGCCGGTGACCGGGGAGAGCGTTGCGTACGATTCCGAGGACAAATGCCTTTTGCTGCTGCCGGGTGTTGCGTACACCAACACGGGGGATCGCCTGGGGTACGGCGGCGGATACTATGACCGATATCTTAAGAAACATGCGTCGATCCCGAGGGTGATGCTTGCGTACAGCCTTCAGGAGGCGGAGAGCCTGCCGGTGGACGAGCAGGACGTACCCGCGGATATGATCGTGACCGAGATCGGTTGCATTGAGACCGGAAAGGAGCGTTTTGCATGAACCTGATGATCGTAGGAAAGAACGCGCAGGAGGCGTCGAGAAGCCTTGCGCTTCTGGATACCGAGAAAAAGCGTGAGGCGCTTCGCAAGATCGCCCTGCTTTTGACCAAGAAGCAGAAGGAAATTCTGGCCGCAAACGCGGTGGATGTGGAAAATGCCGTCAAAAAGGGCGTGAAGGATTCCATGGTGGATCGGCTTCGTCTGACCGAGGCGCGCATCGACGCCATGGCGGAGGGACTGCTGCAGATCACGGAACTGCCGGATCCGGTGGGCGAGGTGATCGACCAGTGGAAGCGTCCCAACGGACTTCGCATCCGCAAGGTTCGTGTTCCCATGGGCGTCATCGGCATCATCTATGAGTCCCGTCCCAACGTGACCGTGGATGCCTTCGGCCTTTGCTTTATGACCGGCAACGCCGTGATCTTAAAGGGCGGCAGCGACGCCGTGAACAGCAACGTGGCTCTCGGAAAGATCCTTCGCAAAGGCCTTGCCGACTGCGGGATTACCGAGGATGCGGTGTATGTCATCGAGGACACCGACCGCGAGACCACAAAACAGCTCATGCGGCTCAACCAGTTTGTGGATGTTCTGATTCCCCGCGGCGGTGCGAATCTCATAAAGACAGTGCTTGAGAACAGCACGATCCCGGTGATCGAGACCGGCACCGGCAACTGCCATATTTATGTGGATAAGAAGGCCGACCTTGCGAAGGCCGTTGAGATCATCATTAACGCAAAGACGCAGCGCATGGGCGTTTGCAATGCCTGCGAATCTTTGGTAGTGCACCGCGATGTGCTTGCAAAATTCCTTCCGATGCTCTCGGAGGCTCTTGCTCCGTACCATGTGGAGATCCGTGCGGATGAGGATGCCAGAGCGGTTGTGCCTGCATTTTCCGAGGCCACCGAGGAGGATTTCGGAACCGAGTATCTGGATGCGATCCTGAGCGTGAAGACGGTCGACTCCGTGGAGGAGGCCATCGAGCATATCAACCGTTACCACACAAAGCACTCCGATGCGATCATCACGAAGGATTGCAAGGCGGCGGATCTGTTCCTTCGGGCGGTGGACAGCGCGTGCGTGTACGTAAACGCCTCGACGCGCTTTACCGACGGCTTTGAGTTCGGGTTCGGCGCCGAGATCGGCATCAGCACGCAGAAGCTTCACGCAAGAGGCCCGATGGGTCTTGTGGAGCTCACGTCCTACAAGTATCAGGTGGTCGGAAACGGCCAGACACGCAAATAAGTCATTCGGCGGGCCGTGCAAGCGGCCCGCTTTTGGGAGTTAACCATGGAGATGTCATTCAATACCGATTTTACGGACCGCGTCATCTTAGCGGCGCCGGCGGAGGAGCCCGAGCGGCAGTATTACTTCATCGATGTGATGAAGTCCATTCTATCGGAGCAGGCGGAAAGACTCGGCCGGAAGCTTACGATGCATATCGAGACCTTTGGCTGCCAGATGAACGAAAAGGACTCGGAGACTCTGGCCGGAATTCTCGGCGCCATGGGGTATGAGGAGTCGGACAGCGAGGACGCCGATCTAGTGTTGTACAACACCTGCACGGTGCGGGAAAATGCCAACACCCGCGTCTACGGCCGCATCGGTTATCTGGGAAACCGCAAGAAGATCAATCCCGACAAACGCATCGTATTGTGCGGCTGTATGATGCAGGAAAATGCTGCCGTCGAGAAGATCCGCGCAAGCTACCGCTTTGTGGATGTCATCTTCGGCACCCACAACATTTTCCTTTTGGCGGAGCTTTTGTACCGCAGGGAAGTTTCCGGGAAACAGGTGATCTGCGTCTGGGACAAGGCGCAGGGCATCGTGGAATCCCTTCCCCGCATCAACAAATACGGCTTCAAGGCCGGCATCAACATCATGTACGGGTGCGACAACTTCTGCACGTACTGCATCGTTCCCTATGTTCGCGGCAGGGAGCGCTCCCGCGCGGCCGCGGATATCGTCGAGGAGGCCAGACACCTTGCGGCGAACGGCGTGCGCGAAGTCATGCTTTTGGGGCAGAATGTAAATTCCTACGGCAAAAAGAGCGATGAAGGCATCTCCTTTGCGAAGCTTCTCCGGATGGTGAGCGAGGTCGAGGGAATCGCCAGAGTGCGGTTCATGACGCCGCATCCAAAGGATTTTGCGGATGAATTGATCGAGGAGATTGCGGTCAACGACAAGATCTGCAAGCATGTGCATCTGCCGCTGCAGTCCGGAAGCACGAAGCTTTTGAAGGCTATGAACCGGCATTATACAAAGGAGCAGTTCTTAGCGCTTGCGGCGAAGATCAAGGAGCGCATTCCAGGCGTCGCCGTGACGACGGACATCATCATCGGATTCCCGGGCGAGACCGAGGAGGATGTTGACGATACCATCGATGTGGTACGCAAGGCGGGCTTCATGAGTGCGTATACATTTATCTACTCAAAGCGAAACGGAACCCCCGCGGCAAAGATGGAGGGGCAGGTGAGCGAGGAGGTCGCGGGAGCGAGATTCAAGCGTCTGCTGGCGGCCGTGGGCGAGACCAGCGCCGCGGAGGCGGCGAAACTTACCGGGGAGACCGTCACAGTTTTGTGCGAGGAGTACAAGGCGAAGGAAGGCCTGATGACGGGGCGGATGGACAACAATCTTTTGGTTCATTTTCCGGCGGAAGAGGAGCTTTTAGGCTCTCTGGTGCGCGTAAGCCTCGATGAATGCAAGGGCTTTTACTTCCTCGGGAGTCTTGTGTAGTACACGCTTTTTCGGAAAATACCCTAATATTCTACAGGTGTATACTTTTCCGAAAGTTACACCTTGACAACCCATGTTGATTCGTATATTATAGTAATGTTGGGATAAAACCCGAAATTACAATTGAATATTTGGAGGTGTACTTCAATGCCAGATAAGTTCTTTTCGATTCTGGTTGCGGACGGCTCGTTTCCCTGGGTTTACGTGCTGGTCGCAGTTGCAGTCACCGCCGTCATCGTAGGACCTTTGTGCTTCGCACTTGCAATTATCATTCGCAAGCGCGGTTACGAGGCAAAGGTCGGATCTGCTGAACAGCGCTCGGCGGAGATCGTCGAGGAAGCTACCCGCAATGCGCAGAAGATCGCATCTTCGGCGAAGAAGGAAGCTCTTCTGGAAGCGAAGGAAGAGAACTTACGAGCCAAGAACGACCTGGATCGCGAGATCAAGGAGCGCAGAGCAGAGGTTCAGCGGTACGAGAAGCGCGTGACACAGAAGGAAGAGAATCTGGATCGAAAGTTGGAATCCCTCGAGAAGAAAGAAGCTCGTATGACTCAGAAGGAACAGGATCTGGATCATAAGCTGCAGGAAGCGGACGAGGTTTGCCGCAAGCAGATTGAAGAGCTGGAGCGTATCTCGGGATTCACCTCCGATAAGGCTAAGGAATATCTTTTGGAGTCCGTCAAGGACGATGTTAAGCACGAAACGGCTGTTATGATCCGCGAGCTGGAGAGCGAAGCGAGAGAGACGGCCGACAAGAAAGCCAAGGAACTGATCGTCAACGCCATTCAGAAATGTGCCGCAGATCATGTCGCCGAGGCTACAATTTCCGTAGTTCAGCTGCCGAACGACGAGATGAAGGGACGCATTATCGGTCGTGAAGGACGTAACATCCGCACGATTGAGACCCTCACGGGCATCGATCTGATCATCGATGACACCCCTGAGGCGGTAATCCTGTCCGGCTTCGATCCGATTCGCCGCGAGGTTGCCAGAATTGCGCTGGAGCGTCTGGTTGTAGACGGCCGCATCCATCCCGCCCGTATCGAGGAGATGGTTGAGAAGGCCCAGAAGGAAGTGGAGACGATCATCCGTGATGAGGGTGAAGCCGCTGTCCTCAAGACCGGCGTTCACGGTCTTCATCCGGAGCTGGTTCGCCTGCTCGGCAAGATGAAGTTCCGTACCAGCTACGGTCAGAATGCTCTGAAGCATTCCATCGAGGTTTCCCTGTTGTCCGGCCTTCTTGCCGGCGAGATGGGAGCCGACGTAAGACTTGCAAAGCGTGCGGGTCTGTTGCATGATATCGGTAAGTCCGTCGATCATGAGATGGAAGGCACCCACGTACAGATCGGTGTAGATATTTGTAAGAAGTATAAGGAATCCCCCGTGGTCATCAACGCGGTGGCATCGCATCACGGAGACTGCGAAGCAACCTCCCTGATCGCATGCATCGTACAGGCGGCCGACACCATTTCCGCAGCACGCCCCGGCGCGCGTCGCGAGACACTGGATACCTATACCAATCGTTTGAATCAACTAGAAGATATTGCCAACAGCTTTAAAGGAGTCGAGAAATCTTTCGCGATTCAGGCAGGACGGGAAGTCCGTGTTATGGTTATTCCCGAGCAGGTCAACGACGACGATATGGTTCTCATTGCGAGAGACCTGTCGAAGAAGATCGAATCCGAGCTTGAATATCCCGGTCAGATCAAGATCAGCATGATCCGGGAATCCAGAGTTACCGATTACGCAAAGTAAACAGAATCAAGAAATCGAGAGAGAGCCGGACGAAAAAGTCCGGCTCTTTTGTGTATTTTGCCGTATTTTCAACATTCGGTGAACAAATGCTTGCTTTTTTCTACGATGTATACTAAAATGCAATTTGTGTTGTATACACGTCTACAATAGACGAAAATCAGTGAAAGAGGTATGGAAATCATGTCGTTAACACTCTCTGCAAAAGGCCTTGCCGTCAAACCTTCTTCGACGCTCGCCATCACGGCGAAAGCGAAAGAGCTGCGCGCTCAGGGAATCGACGTTGTCGGTTTCGGAGCAGGAGAGCCGGATTTCGATACCCCGAAAAATATACGAGATGCAGCCGTAGAGGCGCTTGACCGCGGATTTACCCGCTACACGCCCGCTTCCGGTATGCCGGAGCTTCGCAAGGCGATCAGCAAAAAGTTTGCGGAGCGCAACAATTTAAGCTATGCGCCGGAGCAGATCGTGGTTTCCAACGGAGGAAAGCATGCGCTTGCAAACGTATTCCAGGCGATCTTAAATCCCGGCGATGAGGTTATCATCCCGAGCCCCTACTGGCTCAGCTACCCCGAGATCGTAAAGCTTGCGGACGGCGTTCCGGTGTTCGTACACTGCGATGCCGCACAGGGCTACAAGATCCGCCCCGAGCAGCTTGCCGCTGCCTGCAACGAGAAGACGAAGGCGCTGATCCTCAATTCTCCGAACAATCCTACCGGTATGGTTTACACGAAGGATGAGCTTGCGGCACTTGCGAAGGTTATCGTTGAAAGGGACATCTTCGTCGTGTCCGATGAGATCTACGAGACGCTTGTCTATGACGGGACGGAGCAGGTAAGCATCGCATCCCTCGGCGAGGACATTTACAACCACACGATCACCTGCAACGGTATGGCGAAGGCTTACGCCATGACCGGATGGAGAATCGGTTACACGGGCGCGCCGCTGCCGGTTGCGAAGGTGATGGCGAGCATCCAGTCCCATCAGACGTCGAACCCGAACTCCATCGCGCAGTACGCATCCATCGAGGCTCTCTCGGGCGACCAGGAGTCCATCGAGCTGATGCGCAGAGAATTTGACCGCCGCCGAATCTACATGAGCGAGCGTATCGAAAAGATGCCGCTGGTGAGCGCGCTGGTTCCGAAGGGAGCATTTTACGTCTTCGTAAACGTCGGCGAGGCGCTTGCCAGAAAGTACAACGGCGAGAAGATCGAGACGGTTGCGAAGCTTGCGAAGATCCTGATCGAGGAGTTCAACACCGCGGTGATCCCCTGTGCGGACTTCGGTGCCGCGGATCACATCCGCCTTTCCTACGCCATCAGCATGGAGCAGATTGCGAAGGGTCTGGACCGCATCGAGAATTTCCTGACGAAATTGAAATAAGAGTTACATCGCCGCCGGCATTCGCGCCGGCGGTATTTTTTTGCCCGGATGCCCTGAATGACTTGTCGGAAGCCTTCGGAAAATGCTATAATAAGGTAATTCCGACGGGGAGGGCAAAACGATGCGAATGTATGACGTGATTACCGCGAAGAAGCGCGGTGCGGAGCTGACGGACGAGGAGATTGCATTTGTCGTTCGCGGGTTTACAAAGGGAGAGATCCCGGACTATCAGATGTCCGCTTTGCTGATGGCGATCTGCCTAAAGGGCCTGTCGACGCGCGAGACATCGACGCTTACCATGGAGATGGCAAAAAGCGGTGATATGCTCGATCTCTCGGCGATCCACGGGAAGAAGGCCGACAAGCATTCCACCGGCGGCGTGGGCGACAAGACAACACTGATCGTGGCGCCGATCGTGGCTTCCTTAGGTGTTCCCGTTGCGAAGATGTCCGGCCGGGGCCTGGGGCACACCGGAGGCACCATCGACAAACTGGAGAGCATTCCGGGATTTCAGACAACAATCCCCGCAGAGGTGTTCATCAAAAACGTCAACGAGATGAAGCTGGCGGTTGCCGGGCAGAGTGCGAACCTTGCGCCGGCGGACAAGAAGATGTACGCCCTCCGGGACGTGACCGCCACTGTTGATAATATCTCACTGATCGCCTCGAGCATCATGAGCAAAAAGCTCGCCTCGGGAGCAGATGTGATCGTTCTGGATGTAAAGACCGGAAGCGGCGCGTTCATGAAGACCTTCGATGACTCCGCGGCCCTTGCGAAGGCCATGGTGGACATCGGAAACCACTGCGGAAGAAAGACCTATGCGGTCATCACGGATATGAACCAGGTGCTCGGTCGCTATGTCGGCAACTGGCTGGAGGTTCGGGAGGCCATGGAAGTCCTCTCGGGAAACGGCGACGAGGAATTGACGCTCGTAAGCGTTACCCTGGCATCGTACATGCTGCTCGGATGCGGCGTCGCAAAGAATCTTGCGGAGGCTTCGAAGATGGCCCGCAAAGCCCTCACGGACGGCTCGGCATTCGACAAATTCCGCGAGTTCGTCGTCAGACAGGGCGGCGATGTGAGCGTGATCGACAACCCCGAATCCATGCCGAAGACAAAGATCACCATGCCGGTGTATGCGCCTGCAGGAGGCTTTGTCGGCGAGATCAACGCCGAGGAGGTGGGCATGGCAAGCCTGTTGCTCGGAGGCGGCCGCGAGAAGAAGGAAGACGCGGTGGATCCGTTGGTGGGAATCCGCGTTGACAAGAAGGTCGGCGATTCGGTGAAGGCAGGAGAACAGCTCGGCGTCTTATATGCCAATGATGCGACCAAGGCTGAGACAGCGAAGGAGCGTTTCCTGGGGGCTTTCAGGATCACAGACGCCCCGGTTCCGCCGGTTGCACCGATCTACGGTTACGTGGACGAGAGCGGCGTTCACAAGGTTTGATAACGAAAGGGCGGCAATTTGCTGTTGCCGTCCTTTTTTGTTGCCTTTTTGTGACACATGACCACAAATTCTAGTTCGGAAAAGCGAGGTTGTCCACTATATATAGTTGACAAATTCCTCTGTATTGTTTATAATTGCTATGATGCGGATATGTGTACACGGAGAATTTTGATGGGAATTCGGATATTGCTTGTCATCGGGATTTTGATTGTTGTATTTGCCGTGTATCAATGCGTCGTTCAGCGGCTTTTGCAGGTCGTGAGAGTGACGGTTTCACCGCCGCGGGCAAAAGAATTCGACAGGGTTCTCCCGCGGAAAATGATCGTCTTTGCGGATCTGCACAACGATACCTTCGGAAGAGGCAACGGGAAGCTGATCGAAGCGATCAAAGCTGAGGCACCGGACTGTATTCTGATTCCCGGTGACCTGATCATCGGGAGAGAGAAGCACTTCGATGTTGCGGCATCGCTTCTTAAGGAGCTTGATAAGCTCGGTAAGCCGATCTACATCTCGCTCGGGAACCACGAGAGCGGCACGAAGGAGAATCATCCGGATCTGTACGAGCGGTTTATCACGCAGTCGGCCGGGGAGAATGTGCATTTTCTCGATAACCGCACGGAATACTTTGCGGAAAATGTGGCAATCTCCGGATTCACGCTTCCCTTTGAGGTTTACGGAAAGCGCGGACGGCGGCACAAAGTGACAACAGCGGAGATGGCGAAGATCACACCTGAAGCCGGCCCGGAGGATTTCCGCATTTTGCTTGCGCATACGCCGTATTACTTTGATTCCTATGTTTCGTACGGCGCGGATCTTGTGTTCGCAGGGCATGTGCACGGCGGCATTGTGAGGCTTCCGCTTTTAGGAGGCGTGATCTCGCCGCAGTTGGAATTGTTTCCGAAATACGACGCCGGCGTGTTTGAGAAGGACGACACCACGATGGTTGTCACGAGAGGATTGGGGACGCATTTTCCGCCGGTCCGGATCGGGAACCGGCCGGAGCTTTTGGTGATTACAATTGACCGATAGATGATTTGGTAAGAAAGGAGATTGTCATGGATGTTTCGTTTACTCTCGAAGCGTTCGAAGGCCCGCTGGACCTTCTGATCCATCTGATTGAGAAAAACAAAGTGAATATCTACGACATCCCGATCGCGATGATCACGGATCAATATATGGAGTATGTGTCGCAGATGCAGAAGCTGCAGATGGACAACATCAGCGAATTCCTGGTGATGGCGGCGTATCTGTTGAAGATCAAGTCGCAGATGCTTCTGCCGGCGCCGGCTGCGGAGGAGGAAGAGGATCCGAGAGCCGAGCTGGTGGAAAGACTTTTGGAGCACAAGATGTATCAATACGCATCGGTGAACCTCAAGGACCGCCAGGTGGATGCCGCAAAGCATCTCTACCGAAAGGAGTCGCTTCCCGAGGAGGTTGCCTCCTTCAAGGAGGAGGTTACCGCGGAGGAGGTCGTGGGAGACCTGCAGATTTCGGAATTGAACCGGATTTTCCGGGAGATCATGAAGCGGCGTGAGGACCGGGTCGACCCGATCCGAAGCAAATTCGGCCGGATCGAGAAGGAGGAGATCAACTTCTCCGAGAAGGTCCGCAAGATTCAGGAATACGGCATTTCGCACCGGCATTTTTCGTTCCGCACGCTTCTTAACGCCGCCTGCGACCGCATCGAGATCATCGTTACGTTTTTGGGCATTCTCGAGCTGATCCACCTCGGATGCATGTTCATCAAGCAGAACAAGCTGTTCGATGATTTTGAGATCGATTATGTTGCCGACCATCTGGTTGAGATAGAACAATTTGCGTAGACGGGAGAGGGACTGTGGCTGAGAATAACAAAAAGGCGTCCGTCGAGGGAATTCTCTTCACGATGGGCGACGCCGTCGAGGTGGAAGCAATCGCGACCGCCCTGGAGCTGACGACAGACGAGGTCAACGAGATTGCCGAAGAACTCATGAGAGAGTGCGAGGACGACTCCCGAGGCATTATGATTCAAAGAGTCGGCACAAAGCTTCAGATGTGCACAAAAGCGTCGTGTTACGAGGATCTGATCAAGCTGTGTCACGTGCCGAAGAAACATGCGCTCACGGACGTCATGCTGGAGACGCTGGCCATCGTCGCATACAAGCAGCCGGTGACCCGCGCGGACATCGAGGCCATCCGCGGTGTCAACAGTGATTTTACGATAAATAAGTTGATGGAGTATCATCTGATTTGCGAGCTGGGACGCCTGGAGGCGCCGGGCCGCCCGATCCTTTTCGGTACGACGGACGATTTCCTTCGAAGTTTCGGTGTTTCTTCGATCGACGAGCTGCCGTACATCAGCAAAGAGATGGTAGAAGAGTTCAAGCAGGAAGCGGAAGAGGAAGCAGAGATTGGAGTTTAGGGATTTCTTAAACAAAGCATTTATCAAGAGCTATGCGCAGAGTGACGAGGTCTATGCGGATGGCTTTTCGTATTATAAAAACGGTCGTGTCACCCACGCTGTGGCGTCGAAGGACAAGACCATCTTTCAGTTTACCGTCAAGGGCAACTATAACTACAAGGTTCAGGTGCGCTTAGGCGAGTCCCTTTCGTGCAGTTGTACCTGCGCGAATCTTTCGAAAAACGGAGGCATCTGCAAGCATATCATCGCCTCCTTATTGTTCTTAAGCCAGTTTGAGCGAACCACGAAACAGACCGGCGAGCTCACGGCCGAGGAGCAGAGAAACGGCCAGATTCTCGATTACTATACCGAACTTGACTCCGGCGTGGCGTGCAAGGAAACCGCACACCTGGAGGCAACATTTTTCTACCACGGGATCCTTCGGCAGCCGAACGATTGCGTGGCTCTTCGCATTTCCTTGGGCGCCGGCCGCTGCTACAAGGTGCAGTCCGTAAAGAAAATGCTGGAGGCTGTCCGGAGCGGACAGAATTTTACGCTCGGCAAGAACTTTACTTACCGCAGCGACATCTGCGATTTCGACGAGTCGTCCCAGCGTGTGATCGAATATCTTTGCGAGTTGAGCGACTTGGAGGAGCGCTTCGGCATTGCCGGTGAGCGGTCCGTGTTCCAGAAAAATGAGATCATGCTCACAAAGGGAATGTTCCTCGAGGTTTTGCGCAGATTGGGAAGCGATTCCTTCAGCCTTGCGTTTAACAACCGCGTGATTGAAAATGTCACCTTTGTGGACGGCAATCCGTATATTTCCTACGACATCGACGCCGACGAGGATTATGTCTCCATCGGCTATGCAGACAACTCCCGCGTCTTCCCGATGGCTGCGGACGGAAGCCTTCTTCTGTACGATATGGTTTTGTACCATCCGTCGGCTTCCTTTACGAAAAATTATCTGCCGATCTACAACAGCCTCTCCCACGACAGCAAGCCGATTTTGTTCCGCGGGGAGTATGCGAAACGCTTCCTGGAGGAAGTACTGCCGAAATTAAGCAACACCATGAGCATGGAGATTCCGGCGGTGTTGCAGGAGCGGTATCTCACGTATCCGCTGACGGCTTCGCTGTATCTTGACTATGTCAACATGGACATCCGCGGCGAGCTGTATTTTACGTACGGGGAGTATAAGTTTAACAGCTTCTCCGAGCCGGATACCCACAAGGTTATCCTGGTGCGCGACAAGGATGGAGAGCATGTGCTCCTTACGAAGCTGAAGGACCTCGGCTTTGAGACCCACAGCGGTTACTACCTGCTCCGCGATGTGGAGAAGATCTTTGATTTTATCTCCGGCGAGCGGGACGGGCTTGACGACATCTGTCAGCTGTTGTACTCCGACTCCTTCCGGTCGCTGCGCATCAACAAGGGCGAGAGAGTGACGTACGGCGTGCATATGAAATCCGACGAGGATTATCTGACGCTGGACGTTTCCTACGACGATGTGCCGCGGAAAGAGCTTGCGGAGATCTTCCGTTCGATCAAACTGAAGAAGAAATACTACCGCATGAAGGACGGCAATTTCCTCATGCTGGATTCCGCTGCCATGCAGCAGTCGATGCAGTTCATCCGCTCCCTCACGGGTTCGACGCAGACGATCCGCGAGGACGGTGTCGTGGTCGACAGGGCGCAGGCAAATTATCTGACCCAGATGCTCGAGCACATGAGCGCGGAGCACCATGTGGACGATGCGATCTACGATCTGATCCACGAGCTCAACAATCCGCCGCTTCTTCCGTGCCCGGATTCCATCAAGGCGGAGGTGCGTTCGTACCAGGCGGCCGGCTTCTCGTGGATGTGCAACCTTGCAAACCATCACATGGGCGGTATTCTGGCCGACGATATGGGTCTCGGTAAGACGCTTCAGGCAATCATGTATCTCTCGACCCTTCCGGAGAAGAGCCGTAGAATGGTGGTGTGCCCCACGTCTTTGATGTTCAACTGGAAGGACGAGTTTGAGAATTTTGCGCCGCATATGAGCTGCGATATCGTGTGCGGTACCCCCGAGGAGCGCCGCCGCATTGTGGCGGAGAGCACGGCGGAGGTGCTGATCACATCGTATCCGCTGATCCGCAGGGACCTTCCGTACTATAAGGATCTGGAATTTTCCGCGGTCATCATCGATGAGGCGCAGAATATCAAAAACAGCGCTTCCATGAACGCCCAGAGCGTGAAGAACTTGAAGACCCGGACACGGTTTGCCCTGACCGGTACGCCCATTGAAAATTCACTCTCCGAAATCTGGTCGATCTTCGATTTCGTGATGCCGGGCTATCTGTTCTCGCACTCGAAATTCGTGAACGAGTACGAAAAGCCCATCATGAACAAAAATGAGGAGATGCTCACACAGCTCAATCTCCGCATTCAGCCCTACATCATGCGACGCATGAAGCAGGACGTTTTGACGGATCTGCCCGAGAAAACCGAGGAGAAGATCCTCGTGGATCTTTCGGAGAGGCAGAAGAAGCTGTACGCAGCATACCTCGAGCACTACCGCGGCGAGCTGCATTTCGACGAGGAGGATACCGAGATCCCCGAGAACCGCGTGCGGATCCTGAGCGCGTTGATGCGTCTTCGTCAGATCTGCTGTCACCCGGCGACCTTCATGGACAACTACGACGGCGACAGCGCGAAGATGGACATCCTGATGGAGCTTTTGTCCCAAGCCATCGCAGCGGGCCACAGAACGCTTGTGTTCTCGCAGTTCACGTCCATGCTCGACCTGATCGAGGAGGAGCTCAAGGACCGCAATATCGGCTATTTCTGCATCCGCGGCGACACCAAGGTATCGGACCGCAGCAAGTATGTCAAGCAGTTTAACGAGGGAACGCACGATGTGTTCCTGATTTCCTTAAAGGCCGGCGGCACGGGTCTTAACCTCATCGGTGCCGACATGGTAATCCACGTGGATCCCTGGTGGAATCCGGCGGTGGAGGACCAGGCGACCGACCGTTGCTACCGCATCGGTCAGACGCGCAATGTGCATGTCATCAAGCTTCTCACGAAGGGTACGATCGAGGAGAAGATCTACCGCCTCCAGCAGAAGAAGCAAAGACTTGCCGAGGCCGTCATCGAGAAGCAGGAGGATCTGATCGGAAAGCTGACGAGAGAAGAGCTTCTGGAAATCTTCTCGTAAGCATTTTTCGCGTATTGTATCGGGGGGAGAAAAACTATGATCGGATGTCCGAATTGCGGCAACAAGCTCGTGTTCGATGTCGAGCTTCAGAGAATGAAATGCCGCTATTGCAGCGCCACGTTTCTGATTTCCGAGGCCGCCAAATGGTCCAAGGATGCCTATGAGCAGACTGCGGAAGGAACGTCGCAAAATGAGATGGAAGTTACCACGTTTACGTGCTCGCAGTGCGGCGCGGAGATTTCCGCCGACACCGACGAGGCCGTGACGTGGTGCAGTTACTGCGGTTCTCCGGCAACGCTTCACAGCCGCCTGACGAGAATTCGCAGACCGGACCTTGTGGTTCCGTTTCAAAAGAGTAAGGATGAGTGTGTCGCCGAGTATAAACGCATCGCCCGCACGCAGATTTATGCTCCCCGCGACCTGATCCGGCACGGAGACGCCGACGGTTTCCGCGGCATCTATATGCCGTACTGGACCTATGACATCAGTCGCAGGGGAACCTATGATTTCCTGGGCGAGATGACGGAGCCGGAAGGCGACGGCTACGTAAAGATCACCTATCGCATTCAGGGCCGCCTGAACAGTAACTACAGCGGCCTGTCTCACGATGCTTCCCAGACATTTGACGATTATGTGAGCGAGCGGATCGCTCCCTATCCCTGGCGCAACAAGCGGCAGTTTAATTTGTGTTACTTAAACGGCTTTTACGCGAATGCCGCGGACACGGATGATACGGTATACTTAAGCCGTGTCGTCAATACCGAGAAGGAGCTGATCTACACCGATGTCTGCTCGAAGTATTTTCAGTACGGGCCGAAGGAGACAAGCGTGATCACGGACCTCGCGGTGCAGGGCCAACCCGGTGTCAACGGGAACTTCTGGACTCCGGTGCGGGAGCTTAAGAAGGAGGAGAAGCCGCAGGCGACAACGGAAAATACGTTGGTCGAATCCAAAGCCGAATGGGAGGCAAGACAGCCCCAGAAGGCCATATCCGTAAAGAGCAAGCTCGCCATGTTCCCCGTATGGTTTATGTCGTACCGCTGGGGTGACCGCGTTTCGTATGCCACAATGAACGGCGACACGGGGAAAATGTATGCCGAGTTCCCCGCATCCCCGAAGCGGTTTCTGTCCTTCTCCGCATTGACGACAATACCGCTTGCATTCTTTTTCTATTCGCTTTATACATTGACGCCGTCGTATATTCTTTTTGTTGCATTGATGGCAGCGCTGGGGGCTTCGTGCATGTTCAAAAGCGAAGTCATGGAAATCTTTAAAAAGCAATACCATGTCATCACCGAGGAGGACGGAAAGAAGGTCAAACACACGACCCGGAATACGATCATTCTGTGCCTGATCGGCGCCGTTTTGCTCATGCCGGGCATACAATTGTGGTGGGACACAACGTTTGCACTGAGCTTTCTGCAGATCTACCGCGCGGTGTCCGTAGCCATCTGCGTTGTGTTTGTCATTCGTCTGATGAAAATGGGCTCCACCTACAGCGGGATTGTGGACGTTGCAATGAACCGCGTGAATATATGGTTCCTGCTCACGGCGATCGCTGCTGCAACGGTATTTTTCTTCAATCCGGCATCGGATGAATTGTTCTACGGGCTGGCATTTGCCGTGATCATCGCGGTGGGAGTCTCGGTATTTGCATTGATCAAAAGCTACAACGTGCTTTCCTCGACCCGCCCGAAACAATTTAACAGAAGCGGAGGTGAAGATGACCATGCGTAAACGTATCCTTTGCCTTATCGCTTTTGTACTTGCATTTTCCCTCTGCGGATGCAATTTTGTGAAACACCCGATGCCGTCCAACTTAGGTAGCATAACAATATCGGACGAAGCGCATCTCTTTGACGGGGAAGACATGACCGGGCTTAATGAAACCATGGAAAAGCTCACGGAATACGGTCACGTCGCCATTGTCACGATCCCTGAAAATGATTACTATTATATTACGAATACAGCTACCTACGCTTCGCGTTGGTATAATGAGCACCTGGGTACAAAGAGCGGCTTTCTGTTCGTCATCGATATGACGAACCGGGAGATCTACATCGAGACCGACGGTTATATCGGTGACTATGTAACGCCTTCGAAGGCGTTGACGATCACCGACAACGTGTACCGGGATGCCTCCAGGGGCAATTACGCGGATTGCGCGAACAATGCGATGGTGCAGGCACTGCGGCTCTTGGAAGGCAAGAGAATCTTCGAGAAGATGAGGATCGTTTCCAGTATCTTCCTGGCGGTGATTTCCGCTTTGCTTCTCAATTTCCTTCTCCTTCGATTCCTTAACAGAAAACCTGCGGTATCCACCAAGGAGATTTCGCTGGCGGTGAGCGGTCATGCAAGTTTTTCCTCGGATCAGATCAACGTTGACCACAAGACCTATGTGGAGGCCGCACAGGTCGATAAAGTAAACACCGTGCTGTTTATCCTCCGGATCATATTGATCCTTTTGGGAGGCGGCGGAGGCGGCGGTGGCGGTCGAAGCGGCGGCGGACGAAGCAGCGGCGGAGGTCACTCGAGTCACGGCGGCGGACACCGGTTCTGACGTTTTTCTGAAAATAGACAAAGACAGCAAAAAAGAAGGCTCCCTCGGGAACCTTCTTTTGTTTGTTGTTTCATTTTTCGAAGGAATTATTCCTCCAGGAACTTCGCGTAGTAGCGCTGCACGAGGCTGTCGAGGAAGACTTCGTTAAGCTCGCCGAAGTTGTCCACCAAAAGCTTCTTGATGCCTGCGATCTTGCGCTCGACGTTCTGTGCGTCGGTTGCGGTCTCGCTCTCGAAAGCGCGCACGGTCTGCTGCGTGACATTGAGCATCATCCAGCTGTTGAAGAGCTTTGCAAGACGCTTGCTGCTCATGCACACAAGGAAGGATGCGTTCTTCAGATCGCCTGCTTCAAGCTCGCGCTTTGCGGAAGCCGGAACGTGGGAGACGAACAGATGGTCCGCTTCCTCCTCGCCGGTGATGCGCATTCCCGTGAGAACCACGGGACCCTCGCCATCGGCCTTGCGGGCGTTCTTCTTGTACTTGGCGTAGGACGAAACCTGATGCGGCTTGTAGAAGTCGAATTCGGCCTCGTTTGTCGTGTTGGGCGTGTAGTCCGGCACGAAACCTGCGTAGTTGTCCAGATCGTCGGTGTCCTCGAAGACAATCTTGCCGTTCTTGCCGAAGTCCTTCACGAGGCTCGCCTGACGAACCTGTTCCTTCTTGATCTGGGCGTTGATGGCTGCATTTTCCTCTTTGCGGGAATGCACCTTCTTCTTGAACTCGTCGTACTCGGATTCCTCGACGGGCTCGTCGCTTGCGGAGAGGTCCGTAGGAGAGTAGTCCGGTACGAATCCGCGATACGTTCCGTCGGGATCGATGTCGGCGTCGTTGATCTCGACGCGCATGGGCTTCTTCACGGGCTGCTTGTCGTCAAATGCAGCATCCGCCTTGGTGGCCTCGTTTGCGAACGAGGAGCTCTGCTCGATGTTCGGAAGCGTCTCGCGCTCGGGAGAGTCGGAGATGACCTCCTCGATGATATTGTTGTCAAGGGAAACCTTGATCTTGGTGTCCTGAATGTCAGTGGGACGGCTCGGAACCGCTTCGAAATCCGCGGTCTCGGTGCTCTGGTATTTTGCGTCCGGAACGATCTCCTCGACAATGGTCTCGCTCTTTGCGGGTTCGGGCTTGTCGAAGAGAGTCTCGGTGGTTACCTTCTCGGGTGCCGCAACCTCGGGGGTCGGCACAGCCTTGGAGGAGTTCTCGCCCATCACGGGCTTCTTCTGGGTTGCCTTCGCAACCACGGGAACGGCCACCGGCTTCTGGGTCTTGGAGACGATGGTGCTCGACGGATCCGCGGCCGGAGTTTCGGTCTTCTTGCGGGTCTTGGAGAGCGTCGCCTTCTTGAAGTTGTTCAGGAAATCGGAAAATGCATCGTTGCTCGCACCTTCCGCAGATGCCTCATCCTTTGCGTAATCGAGAGGATCGTCCGCGTTGTTGACAGGAGATACATAGCCGTCATCCGCAGGAGTCTCCGCCTCGGCGGCCTCCTTGAAGGACTGGATGTCGTCCGCGTCAATGATGTTCGCATCGTCAAGCTCCTCGTGCTCAACGCGCTCAACCTCAACGAAGATCGGAGCTTCGGGCTCGGCGGGAGCGGGTTCCTCGACAACTGTCTCGGCAACCGCCTCGGGCTCGGAAACCTCCTCGGCGACGACCGGCTCGGGAGCTGCCGTGACAACCGGTGCTTCGGCTGCAGGCTCTTCCTCAGGCTCGGATTCGGTCTCCAGCTTCACCTCGATATCCTCGGCGCCGGCACCCCAGTCGATGGTCTTGGCGTTGTTCTGATATACGGGCTTCGGCTGTTCGGTCTCCTCATAGTTGGGAACAACATACTGCTGCTCATAGTTGGAAAATGCAAACTTCATGCCGCCTTCGGCTTCCTCGTCACCGTCGGCCGCAGCGATGGCTTCGGGCTCGCGGGTGTCAAGAACGGGAGCTTCGTGCTTCTTTGCGAAGTTCTCCAGATCCTCCTGGCGCTTTTTCTCAAACTGGAACGCTGTGAGAGGTTTCTTCGGCGTAAAATCGATGGACGGCCCGTCGTCTGCAGGAGCAGCGGCAGCCTCCTCATTTTTCTCAAGCTCCTCATAGAGGGAAGGACGGCGCTTCGGCGCCTTCTTTGCCTCGAAGACATCCGCTGCCTCGGGAGCGGGAGTGAATTCCTTCTGACGGACCGGAAGCTTGGTTCTCGTAGCCGCGTTTGCGGTGAACTGCGGAGCTTCCTCCTCTTCGTCATCGTCCTCCTCGGGCTCGTCGCCGAAATCCTCGTCCTCGTCGTCGACTTCATCCTCCTCGGGTGCTTCGGAAGGAATTTCAGGCTCCTCTTCGGGCTCCTCGAGCGGCTCTTCAACGGCGACAGCGGCGGGAGCGGGCTCTTCCTCAAGCTCGTCCGCCTCCTCGGAGATGACAACCGTCACTTCAGGCTCGGGCTCGGCCACAGGCTCCTCGGTAACAGGCTCGACCTCAGGCTCCTCAATGGCCGGCTCGGGAGCAGACTCCTCAATCACCTCTGCAACAGGGGCTTCGGGAGCTGCAGGTTCCTCTGCAATCGGCTCCTCATATGCCGGCTCGGGAGCGGACTCGTAGGCCGTCTCGGGCACTTCGGGCTCGGACGAGGTTTCGTAGGGCAGCTCGCCGCGCTCCATGAAATCCGGCTCCTCGTAGGAGTCGGCAAATCCGGTCATAACCTTTGCTTTTGCAGCCTTCTTCGGTGCCTCCCCGGCAACGGGGGCAGGAGCGGGAGCTTCCGCGGCAGGCTCCTCGGCCTTCGGTGCTTCGACAGGAGCAGCAGGTGCCGCAGGCTCCTCTTTCTTTTCCGCAGGCTTGACGATCGGCTCGGGGGTCACTTCCTCGCCGTTACGGCTGCGCTTTTCTGCCGACTGGAAAGCGATGAAGCCCTTCATGGCGGCACGCTTATCCTTTTTGTCGACGAAAATACGATAATTATCTTCACGAACACCGTACTCGTAGGTGCTCTCAATGCCCTGGTCCTTCATGTAGGCGACAAAACGCTCGGCCTGCTCCTTATTGTTCAGGGAAACAAGCGAAACCATATCGGCAGCTTTGTTGTCGATCAGGGAAACGTTACAATCCACACAAATGGTAGTACCGAGAGGGTACTCTTTCTTACAGGTAGGACAGTATGGCATCTCTTCTCCTCATTTCTGTGCGGCTTTGATTCGGCTCGACCGCAGAAGAGCACCGCACGCCTTTTCCGCGAAACGTCGTACGGGCGCCATTTTGTGGAAAATGACGCCGTAAACGTATAAAAAGCCATCTATCATTATAATAAAACGGGGGTTATATTGCAAGAGAAAACGAGATAAACTTCGGCGGAATCTGCATTTTCCGGCGAAACATCGGAGCTACTCTTCCTCGGAGGGGAAGAGCGACTCGTAATGCTTGTCTGCGACGTCCCGAAGAAGCGCCTCGTCGGCGTCCGGGAACTGCTCGGTAAGCTTTGCCACGATCCACTCGCCACGCTGCAGCTCGGTGACGATGGTGCCATTTTCCGAAGCGTCGGAAGCGTCCGGAACAGCGGCGAGCACATCGTCTTTTGTGGCATTTGCCGCAAGAAAATCCTTCATGTCGCCGATCAGCAGATCCTCGACGGAGCTTTGCTCCATGGCGTTTTTGTAGACGGATCTCGACCAGATGCCGACGCAGATCAGGGCGATGAACATGAGGATCAGAACAACGTTTCCGAAAGTGGTCAGGAAGGTGTGACCGGTAACCATCATGATGATGACGGCGATCAGTCCGAGAATGCCGAAAGCTAAGAAGAGCTGCGTCGTTCCCTTTGCGTCAGCAGCCTTCTCACTGGCCGGAACGTAGCTGTTTTTTGCCGCTGCCGTGTGGAGCGGCTGACCGGTGATCTCAGCGACGGAATCCTCGCTGTAAAGCTCCTGAAGCTTGCCGGTGGTGTCGGCATTTTCATACATCGACTCCAGCTGCTCGATGGACTCGGGATCGAAGATCACGCCGCCGTCGTCCTCAACCATAAGCTGTGCGGAATCATCCGCGACCTCCTTGCCGACCTCCGAGAAGGCGTTGCCGGTCTCTACGGAGACAAACACGGAAAATGCACGCAGAACGCGTTCCTGTTCTTTCTTCCGGGCGAACAGACCGAAGCTGCCGTCCTCTTGTTCCTTCACGGTAAAATCAATGCCGGAGTAGGAGAGATAGTCGGTAAAACGCTTTAAGATCGTCTCGTTTTTAAGCTTTAAGAGTGGCTCCTCGCTCTTTACGGTGAGACTCTCCACAAGCTCACAGTTACAATCGGGGCAGATCTTTACCCCGGGCTGATATTCGCACTCGCATTTCGGACAAAAAGCCATGAAAAACATCCTCCAGGAATCCCTCGAATTTGTCGGCAAACCAACGGTTTTATTATATTGCAAACGGCGCGGAATGGCAAGATGTTCTTGCAACGTAAGGGCGTGAATGGTACAATTAAGAGAGTGCGGAATTCATTTTGCGACGGGGACATCGGGTCGCAGGGAAAGGCGGTTGTATGGGCGCGGAACTCGCGTTGTCGGAAGATATTTTACTGACAGTGGAAAAGCCGGCGAGATATATCGGCGGTGAGATCAATATGGCGATCAAGGATCTATCAAAGATCGATATCCGTTTCGCCATGTGTTTCCCGGATGTGTACGAGGTGGGAATGTCGCATCTGGGCATTCAGATCCTGTATGACATGTTCAACCGAAGAGAAGACACGTATTGCGAGCGTGTCTATTCGCCGTGGACCGATCTGGATGCGATCATGCGGGAGCGTCACATTCCGCTGTTTACCCTGGAGACGCAGTCGCCGGTGAAGGATTTTGATTTCCTCGGCATCACGCTGCAGTATGAGATGTGCTACACCAATGTGCTGCAGGTTCTGGATCTCGCCGGGATTCCTCTGCATGCCGCGGACCGCACGGAGGACGACCCCATCGTGGTGGGCGGCGGCCCGTGCACGTACAATCCGGAGCCCATTGCGGAATTTTTCGACTTCTTCTACATCGGTGAAGGCGAGACTGCCTACGATGAGATTCTGGACCTTTACAAGGCAAATAAAAAGCGCGGCGGAACCCGTGCGGACTTCCTGCGTCAGGTGTCTCATATTCAGGGAATGTATGTGCCTTCCCTGTACGAAGTGACCTACAAGGAGGACGGGACCATCGCCTCCTTCACTCCGGTTGCGGACGATGTTCCTGCGAAGGTGTTAAAGCAGGTTGTGACCGATCTTGACACCTGTGTGTACCCCGAAAAGCAGTTGCTGCCGTTCCTCAAGGTTGTACAGGACCGCGTCGTTTTGGAGCTGCAGCGCGGCTGCACCAGAGGCTGCCGGTTCTGTCAGGCGGGCATGATCTACCGGCCCACCAGAGAGCGGTCCGTAGGGCACCTGTGCGACATTGCGAGGTCTCTTCTGGACACCACGGGGCAGGATGAGATGAACTTAAGCTCGCTCAGTTCGAGCGATTTCTCAGGCCTTCCGGAGCTTGTCTATACCATGATCGATGAGTGCCGCGAGCGCCACGTAAGTCTGTCGCTTCCGTCGCTCCGGATCGATTCCTTCGCGGTGGACGTCATGCAGAAGGTGCAGGATGTCAACCGCTCGAGTATTACCTTTGCACCGGAGGCCGGCACGCAGCGTATGCGAAACGTGATCAACAAGGGCCTCACGGAGGAGGACATCCTCTCGGGCGCGTCGAAAGCATTTGCAGCCGGATGGAACAAGGTGAAGCTGTACTTCATGCTCGGCCTGCCGACGGAGACCGAGACCGATGTGGCGGGAATCGCGGAGCTCGGAAATGCGATCGCAAGAGAGTATTACGCCATGCCGAAGGAGCTTCGCCACGGCAAGGCAAATGTGACCATCAGCACATCCTACTTTATCGCAAAACCGTTCACGCCGTTCCAGTGGATGCCCATGATCTCGAAGGATGTGTTCTTAACCAGACAGCGCCTTTTGAAGGCGACTGTGCAGGAGCAGAGAAACGCCAAGAGTCTGGTGTATCACTGGCACGATGCCGAGACCAGCGAGCTCGAGGGCATCTTCGCAAGAGGCGACCGGAGACTCTCGGAATTCATCGAGAAGGCGTACCGCCGCGGCTGCATCTACGACGCATGGACAGAGCATTTTAAGTATGATATCTGGAAGGAGCTCATGGACGAGCTTGGCGTCAGCGTGGAATTTTACAACCTGCGGGAGCGCCCCTACGACGAGATTCTTCCCTGGGACCATATCGATATCGGCGTAAAGAGAGAGTTCCTGTATCGCGAGTACGAGAAGGCAAAGCAGGAGATCGTCACGCCGAACTGCATGAAGCAGTGTTCGGGCTGCGGCGCCGCGGTGTTCGGCTGCGGAATCTGTGTCAAGCCCCGGAAAAAGGACGGTGGTGAAGTATGAAAGCACGGATCGGATTCGCCAAATTCGGCAACATGCGTTTCTTAGGTCACCTTGACGTGATGCGGTATTTTCAGCACGCCATTGCGAGAGCGGCGCTGCCCATCGCCTACAGCGCAGGCTACCATCCGCATATGATCTTAAGCTTCGCCCAGCCGCTGGCACTGTCGGTGACAAGCGACGGCGAGTACTTTGACCTTGAGCTAACGGAGGACATGGAGGCTTCGGAACTTCGGGACCGCCTGAATGCTGCCATGTGCGACGGCTTTGCCATCACGGATGCGCACATTCTGCCTCCGCAGGAGCCGAACACAAAGAAACAGACCGGCATGTCGCAGATTGCCGGGGCGATGTACCTCTGCGAGGAGACGGAGAGCTTCCGCGGAAAGCTTGCGGCGGCTGTGGAGGCATTTGCCGCAGCGAAAAATGCAACCGTCACAAAGCCCACGAAGAACGGCGAACGCGAGGTGGACGTCCGCGCGGGCGTGCACGGAATCGCCGTTGTGAACGAGGACGGAGCGCTCCGAATTCTTGCGGATGACGGCGTGTTTGCAATGCCCGGGAGTCTTGCGGAAGGGTTCGGCGAGGAGAGAAGCCGCCACGCGATCCACCGGGAAGGCTCGGCTCGGTTTGTCTTTGCGGTCAGTGCGGGAAGTGAGAACAACATCTCTGTGGAGCTGATCGGCGAAGCCTTGTGCAGACTTGCCGGGACCGATGCGGGCAGATGTCTGGCCGCACACCGGATGGAACTGTACGGATGCAGGGACGGCGCGATGGTTTCGCTACTTACTATGTGAGACAGTTTTGATGCATATAACGTGACGGAGAGGATATGAACACAAGGATTTATTACCGCGAGGGGAAAGCGGTTGTGAGTGCCGCATTTGCCGACGCAGAGCTTACGGAGGTGACCGTTTCCGGGCCGGAGGGCGAGCTGCGTCCCGGCGATATCTTTGTTGCGCAGGTGCGGAAAATGACGCCCGGCATCGCGGGCGCATTTGTCTACTGCGGCGCGGAGAAGGACTGCTTCTTAAAGACGGACAAGATCGGAAAGCCGCTGGTTCGTCAGGTCCACGATGACGGAAAGCTGCACCAGGGTGACGAGCTGATCGTTCAGGTGGAGCGCGAGGAGGGGAAGAACAAGCCCGCGACGGTGGTCACGGACATCTCCCTCACCGGCGTGTATCTCGTTCTGATCCACGGGACAAAGGGAATCCGAATTTCGTCGAAGATCACCGACGAGGCGTGGAAGAAGCAGATGAAGAGCGAAGTTTTCAACTGGATCGACGGCGAATACACGCTGATGCTTCGCACCAATGCCTATGCGGCCGATCCTTCGCTTGTTCGCCGCGAGTTCGAGGTGCTTTCCGAGCGGTATCAAAAGATCGTTGCCACCGGATTGATGCGGACTCCGGGAACCAGGCTGTATGCCGGCCTTCCCGCATATCTTTGCGATATCCGCGACGATAAACAGGCGGTTCCGGACCGCATACTGGTGCAGGATCCGGAGATTGCGGCGGAGATGCAGGATTTTCTCACGACATTTCGCCCGGAATACGCGAAGGGGCTTGCGGTGAAGGACCCTTCAGACTATCCGCTGTCGGCAGAGTTTGATATGAAGAAACGCCTGTCGGAGCTTACCGGCCGCAAAGTGTGGCTTAAAAGCGGGGCCTATCTGATCATCGACCCCACGGAGGCCATGACCGTGATCGACGTCAACACCGGGAAAGGCAGCGTGGGTAAGAACGGAGACAAAGGCTTTTTGTCCTGCAACCTGGAGGCGGCGAAGGAGATCGCAAGACAGATGCGTCTTCGGAATCTCTCGGGGATCATAATGATCGATTTCATCAACATGAAGGATGCCGCGGACAATTCGGTCTTGATGGAGGCGTTTAAAGAGTACACGAGAACGGACCCTGCGGGGGTGCGCGTCGTGGATATGACGCCGTTGGGACTCGTTGAAGTAACGAGAACCAAGGTTCGCAGGCCTCTCGCGGAAGATTTGCGAAAGTTTACGGAAAATAATCCTTGACACCGTGTTGTCGTTATGTTATATTGTTCCAGTATGCCGCACAGTGAGGTAGAAGTATGCCCATTTTTCGAAAGGCATCACCGTAACTGGCGAGTAATGATAATAGGAGGTACCCTGTATGTACGCAATTATTGCGACCGGCGGAAAGCAGTACAAGGTAGCGGAAGGCGATATCATTAGAGTAGAAAAACTCGGTGCAGCGGAAGGCGAGAGCTACGTGTTCGACCAGGTTCTTGCTGTAAATAACGGCGAGCTGGTTGTCGGCAACCCTGTTGTTTCCGGTGCTACCGTATCGGCAACGGTTCTTGGCGAAGGCAAGGCTAAGAAGGTTATCGTTTACCGGTACAAGAGAAAGAGCGGATATCACAAGAAGAACGGCCACAGACAGCCCTTTACGCAGGTTAAGATCGATTCGATCAAGCTTTGATAGAGGCTTGGGCAGGAGTTGATTTCTATGATTCGTGCAGTATTTTTCAAGGATGCACAAGACGGTCGTCTCCGGGGATTCTCCTGCAGCGGCCATGCCGATTACGCAAAACGCGGTAAGGACATCCTGTGCTCGGCGGTTTCCGCGCTGACGCTAAGCTGTGTGTATTCCATCACGGAATTGACCGGCGATACGGCTGAGGTGAAGGAAGCGGACGGCAATCTGCAATGCATGGTATCGATTCCGGTGAGCCCGGAGAGTGAGCTTTTGCTGAAGTCTTTGTACTTGGGGATCAGCTCTATCGCGGAGGAGTATCCGCGAAATGTTACGGTAACTGTGAATAGTTTATTCGATTAAGGAGGTAAACGAGTCATGTTGAGAATGAACCTTCAATTGTTCGCTCATAAGAAGGGTGTCGGCTCCACCAAGAACGGCAGAGATTCCGAGTCCAAGCGTCTCGGCGCCAAGAGAGCAGACGGTCAGTTCGTTAAGGCCGGCAACATCCTTTTCAAGCAGCGCGGAACCAAGATTCATCCCGGTGTAAATGTTGGACGCGGCGGTGATGATACCCTGTTTGCTTTGGTTGACGGTACGCTTCGGTTTGAGACCAAGGCAGGCGGCCGCAAGCAGGCAAGTGTATATCCGGTAGCTGAGTAATCCGGACATAGCAAGGATGCAAGCCCCGTTCCGCGAAAGTGTCGGAACGGGGTTCTTTATTCATGTAGAAGTTGTTGGAGGAGTTATGTTTGCAGATACTGCCATCATTACCATCCGTTCCGGCAACGGCGGTGACGGGCACGTCGGATTCCGGCGGGAGTTGTTCGTTGCAGCCGGCGGCCCTAACGGCGGCGACGGCGGGCGCGGCGGCGACCTGATCTTCGAGGTTGACGACGGGCTGAATACGCTGAACGATTTTCGGTACATCAAAAAATACGCCGCCGGAAACGGTGAAAACGGCGGAAACAACTGCTGCCACGGCGCAGACGGAGCAGACCTCGTGGTCAAGGTGCCCGAGGGAACCGTCATCAAGGACGCCGACAGCGGCAAGGTCATCGCCGACATGTCGCACGAAAACCGCAGACAGGTCATCCTTCACGGCGGACGGGGCGGCAAGGGAAACATGCATTATGCGACGGCGACCATGCAGGTGCCGAAGTATGCACAGCCCGGCAAGAAAGGCCGTGAGCTCCGGGTTCTTCTGGAGTTAAAGGTCATTGCGGATGTCGGTCTCGTCGGTTATCCGAATGTCGGAAAATCCACCTTCTTAACACGTGTTTCCAACGCGCGTCCGAAGGTGGCGAATTATCATTTTACGACGCTTCATCCGAATCTCGGTGTGGTGAACCTCGAAGGCACGAACGGGTTTGTCATTGCGGACATCCCCGGATTGATCGAGGGTGCTTCCGAGGGCGTCGGCCTCGGCCATCAGTTCTTGAAGCACGTCGAGCGCTGCCGCGTGATCCTTCACATTGTGGACGGCGCGTCCACCGAGGGTCGCGACCCGGCGGAGGACGTTCTGACCATCAACCGCGAGCTCGCCAAATACAGCGAGGTGCTGGCTTCCAAACCCCAGATCATCGCGGTCAACAAAATGGACCTCTTCACCGAGGAGGAGCAGGAGATCGCGCTGTCGCTTCTTCGCGACGGCCTCGCCGAGGAAATGCCCGATGCGATCCTGATGCCGATCTCCGCGGCCACCGGAAAGGGCGTTCGCGAGGTTTTGTACGCAGTGTACAATATGCTTCAGGAGAGCAAGGAGGAACCCATCTCCTTCGAGCAGGAGTTCTTCCCCGAAACCGCGGACGACGATTTTGAGGATCCGTTTGAAGTCTACTTCGATGAGGAAGCTAAGGTTTACGTGGTAGAGGGCCCGCGCATCGAGCGCATGCTCGGCTACACGAACCTCGACTCCGAGAAGGGATTCGAGTTCTTCCAGAATTTCTTAAAGACCAACGGTATCCTGGATCAGCTGGAGGCGCTTGGAATCAAGGACGGCGACACCGTGCGGATGTACGGTTTGCAATTCGACTATTACAAATAATTGCTTCATAAGGTGAAAGAGGTTTTTATGAACAGCAAACAAAGAGCCTATTTAAAGGGCCTTGCAATGAATATCGAGCCCATTTTCCGCGTCGGCAAATCAAGCATCACGCCGGAGCTTTGCAACGCTCTGCGGGAGGCTTTGGAGGCGCGGGAGCTCATCAAGATTGCGGTTTTGAACAACTGCGACGATGACCCGAAGGAACTTGCCACGCTGATCTCGGAGAGAACCGGCTCGGAGACGGTACAGGTCATCGGAAAGAGGATCATCCTGTACAAGCCTTCCAAGACGAAGGCCACGATCGTTCTCCCTAAATAGGAAGACGATCTGTGCGGATCAGGAGAAGGATAAATAACCATACGGGGGGTTGCCATGAAAGTGGGAATACTCGGGGGAACCTTTGACCCCGTTCACAACGGACATATTGCCATCGCAAAGAAGGCAAAAGAGCAATACGGCCTCGATCTCGTATTTCTGATGCCTGCGCGGATCCCGCCTCACAAGGCCGATGTGGCCACGGCGGACGTGCATCGCCTTGCAATGCTTACGCTTGCGCTGAGCAAGGAGCCTTCGCTCGACATCAATCTGATGGAGTTTGAGCGGGACGGAAGATCCTATACGTCCGATACGTTGACGATCCTAATGAAGGACCATCCGGATTCTGAACTTTACTATATCATGGGAGAGGACTCCCTGCGGGATTTTCCAAAGTGGCATGAGCCTGCGACCATCGCGTCCCTTGCGAAGATCCTGGTGGCGCCCCGGGAGAAAAATACGCAGGCCTTTATGGACCTGATCGCGCTTCGAAGCGAAGAGTTCGGGCAGGTGTTTTATCCCCTGGACCTTCCGTACAATCCGGTTTCTTCCACCGGGCTGCGGGAGTGCCTTGAGAACGGAACGCCGTCTACGGAGTTGCCTGCGCGGGTAAACGATTACTGCAGGCGCTTCGGAATCTATACGAAAAAGCCGACGGTTCTCAGAAAAGAGACGGTTGCGTTGTTTGAAGCGCTTTCGGAACGCCTTAAGGAAAAGCTTCATATCTACAGGTTTTGGCATGTCACGGGTGTCGCATACACCGCAGCCAATCTGCTTGCAGAGCGCTACGAGGCCATGCGCAGAAAGCCCTGCGAAGACGGCTGCTACGACGAGGTTCAGCAGGCATTTATCGCGGGAATCCTGCATGACTGTGCAAAATGCATGTCCATCCCCGAGCTGGTGACCTATGCGAAAGAGAATAACGTGCCTCACGAGGAGGAGCAGGAGAAGATCGGCGATGTTCTGCACGCTCCGGTAGGGCGTTTCATGGCGGAGCATGAGTACGGAATCACGGATCCTGTGATCCTGGACGCCATCGGAAAGCATTGCCTCGGCGATGTAGAGATGAACGATGTGGACCTTGCGGTGTTCGATGCGGACTACTTCGAGCCGTACCGCGACCACAGACCGCTTGAGATCACGCTTTCGGAGCTTCGTGATATTGCCCTTAAGGACATCACGGTCGGAGCGTATGAGGTGACAAAGGCCAGCATCCTCTTCCTGAAAACAGTCGGTGCAGCGATCTGCACGCAATCATATCGGGTTCTGGAGGCTCTCGAAAAGCGATTGAAAGAGAAAAATACCGCGTCTGCGGAGGAAAATGAAACCATATCAAAGGAGAATGAGAGTACAATGAGTGAGTATACCTCAAAAGATCTTGCAAAGACTGCTTACACTGCACTGGACAACAAGAAGGCGTTCGACATCCGCGTGATCGAGATCGACAAGGTCTCCACGATCGCCGACTACTTCGTGATCGCCGACGGAAACAACGCATCCCAGGTGGAGGCGATGGTTGACGAGGTGCAGATGATGCTCTACAAGACCTACGGAATTGAGCCCAAGCGCGTTGAAGGTGCGAAGAACAGCGGCTGGATCCTTATGGATTACGGCGATATCGTCGTTCACGTGTTCTCTTCGCAGGACCGCCTTTTCTATGATCTTGAGCGTGTATGGCGCGACGGAAGCACGCTGGACACCAGCGACTGGGGAGAGAATCCCGCAGAGAAAAAAGACTGATATTTTGAAAGAATAAGTTACGCCCTGCAGGTATCAAGACATACCGGCAGGGCGTTTGTTTTATGCGTTACGGGCCAATCCGGAAAACAGTCCGGGATCAGCGGTAGAAGCGGAAGAGTCCGATGACAACGCCCAGGATCATGCAATCCGGAACGATGATCGGATCAAGCGCATCATTTTCCGGCTGAAGCCGGATATGACCGTTCTCCTTGTAGAACGTCTTGACCGTAGCCGAGTCATCAATCAAAGCAACAACGGTGTCACCGTTGTATGCAGTGTTCTGACGGCGCACCAGAACGCGGTCACCGTCGAAGATGCCGACGTTGATCATGCTGTCGCCCTTCACTTTCAAAAAGAAGGTCTCTGCATTCGGCATGTACTCCGTGGGAATCGGAAAATAATCGACGATCGATTCCTGCGCGAGCAAAGGCTGGCCCGCAGCCACGGTACCGATGACCGGAACGTTCACCATCTCACGGTTGGTCACGCGGAAGGAATCATCGACGATCTCGATACAGCGGGGCTTCTGAGGATCGCGGTGAATATATCCGTTCTCCTCCAGCGTCGCAAGATGCGAGTGAACGGAAGAGGTCGAACGGAGATTCACTGCTTCGCAGATGTCGCGAACCGACGGCGGATATCCCTTCGCCAGAATCTGGGACTTGATAAATTCAAGGATCTCTTCTTGCTTCTTCGTAATCTTACCAGGCATAACAGCCTCCTTCTCATGAGAAAACTCATTGATGATTTGGTACCCTGGGTTCATTTTAGCACAAGTCCGGGCGGAAATCAAAACATTTGTTCGAAAAACAGGCTGAAAAAGTGAACAAATTTTCGGCAGAACAAGTGTTCGAATTTTGTGCACTTTTTCAATCGCTTTTGCATTGACAAACCGAACGAATGTTCGTATAATGACGATATCGAAGCAAGAACACATGTTCGATTGCAAAACAAGCATTAAGAATCCGGTCACAAACCGGACAGGGGAGTGTCATCATGAACGCACAGATCAGTAACAACAGATATACGCATAGAACAAGCAGAAACGATTCTTATGTAAGCCGTACCCGGAGAGCCAGAAGAAAGGCACTTCGCAGATTGTACCGCAGGGCGATCGTTGCTTCGGCGGCAGTTGTTCTTCTTGTATTGTGTGTATGGATTGCAGCAAAGAGCAACGGCAAGGCTGTCGGTAAGTCTGAACGCGTGAAGCAGCTGACTTCGGTATGTGTTGAGGAGGGAGACTGCATCTGGACCATTGCAAAGCAGTATTATACCGAAGAGTGCGGAAGCATGCAGGATTATGTCTCGGAAATCAAAAAGACCAACAATCTGTACGGAGATCGCATTCTCTCCGGATACTCGTTGTTGATCCCTTATTATGAGTGATGGTGTATTGGGAACCTACAGTAAGATCACTGCTATATATTGCTCTCAGCTTCCGCGTTTCTGTTCGATCCGCGCTCATCAGAGGAGACTGTGTCCTCAGGCAACCGCCACTGCGGGATGACTCCTGCGCGGATCGCATGAAAGAGACGGTCTCTTACACCGGGGGCCTCCTCATTCAGATTTTTGATCCAACGGGAAGCATCCTCCCGTTTGGTCTCACCATCCGCAGGACACGGGTTCTTGAAAACCGGCAACTCATAAATGTTTGAGAAGCCCTTTACATCACATTCGTTGACGTAGATCAACGGCCGTATCAGGGTAAGGTCGGTCCGGTCAAGATACGTTACCGGGGAGAACGTATGGATTCTTCCTTCAAACACAAGTGACATCAAAAGCGTTTCAATCACATCATCTTTGTGATGCGCGTATGCTATCTTATTGCAGCCGAGACGTTTTGCTGCATCATTAAAAGCACCCTTGCGAAGTTTTGCACACAAACTACAGGGATTGCTTTCTTTCCGGATATCGAACACGATCGTAGCGATTTCCGTGTGAACAACTTCCAATTCTACATTCAATTTATCGCAAAATGCCTGAACCTTTGTGTAGTCCGTGTTGAACCCGAGATCAACCGAGATTGCTTTTACGGCGTATTTTGCGGGATAGAATCTTCGAAGCTCTGCCAGGGCGTACAGCAGAGTCAGACTGTCCTTGCCGCCGGAAATACCGACCGCAATCGTGTCCCCGTCGCAGATCATGTGATAATCATCGACAGCTCGTCGGACAAAGCTCAATAATTGTTGTAATCTCATGAAAATACCGGTCCTTTCTATCGCCGAAAAGGCATGGTTATTATAGCATTTTACATTCCGTACGAAAAGCTGTTTTTATAAAATCTATGGCGGGTTGAGATGTTTTATGGTATAGTAATGCTATAAATCGTGCGGAGGAAATGAAATTGGATTCCCGTATTCAAAAGATCGTTGATGAGATAAAGAAATCAATCAAAGGAAAGGATGCCATTATCCTGAAGGTTTTGTGCGCGATGTTTGCCGGCGGACATATTTTGCTTGAAGATATTCCCGGTGTCGGTAAAACGACGCTTGCTATGGCAATCTCGCAGTCAATGTCGCTTTCCTATAAGCGTGTGCAATTTACGCCTGACGTCATGCCCAGCGATATCACCGGTTTCAATATGTACAATGCACAGTCGCAGAAGTTTGAGTTCCACGAAGGCGCGGCTATGTGCAATCTTTTGCTCGCGGATGAGATTAACCGCACCTCGCCGAAGACGCAGTCCTCGCTTCTTGAACTGATGGAAGAGGGAAAAGTTACGGTTGACGGTCAGACGCATTTTGTTCCGAGACCGTTTATCGTAATTGCTACACAGAACCCTTTCGGTTCTGCCGGAACACAGCGGCTTCCGGAGTCTCAGGTCGACCGCTTTATGGTTCGTCTCAGCATGGGATATCCAAGCCATGACTCCTCCATCGAGATCCTTCGCCAGGATTCGACGCCGGAGACAATTGTTCCTGTTATTACTGCGGAAGAGTTTCTGAAGATGCAGCAAAGCGTAAACGAAGTCTTTGTCGATGAGGCGATCTATGAGATGATCGTCAATCTTACCGAGGCAACACGTGAATCCGATAATATCCAGCTCGGCTTGAGCCCCCGCGGAAGCAAAGCTTTGCTTCGTATGGCCAAGGCCAATGCGTTCATCAACGGTCGCAAGTTTGTCTCTACGGAAGATGTTCTGGCTAACCTTTCCTGCATTATGGCACATCGACTTGTTCTCAGCTCCCGGGCAAAGGCCAAAGGAATTGAGATTGATTCCGTACTGGATAAGATTGCAGACGATATCTTCGTACCGAAGATCTGAACGACGCCGACGAGAGAAGAGAGTAAGTCATGAAGAAGATCTTTGCAATTGTTCGATACCTTCTGTTTTTAGCAATTCTTTTGTTTCTCTACCTTTTCAACAACCATGCGCTGACGCTTTTGCTGCTGATCATCGGGTTGTTGATTCCCGTCATCTCTGTAGTAACATTTCTTCTGTCCGTCAATAAGATACGTTTCGGGATCGCATTCCGCGATTCCGCGGTCAACCGGGAGGAGAATACTGCAATCCTTTTAAAAGCAGTGAATTCTTCCGTCATCCCGCAGTTAAAGGCGAATTTTCGCTTTACTGTTTCCAATGAGTTGAATCCAAACGATATGCAGCATTTGTGGGAGCTTTATATCGGTCCGAAGGAAACCATGTCCTTTGCAGTTCCGGTGCAGTTGATGGACAGCGGAAGCTTTAAAGCAACGCTTCTGGATGTCTGTCTGACCGATGCTCTCGGTGTTGTGTCGAAGACAATCCGGGTGAATGAAAGTGCAGAAGCAGTTGTCCTGCCGAAGGAATTCGGGATCGATGAATCGGTTTTTCAGGAGTATGTCGGAACCGTTACCGAGGATGCTGTTCATGAGCGTTTCGCAAAGGGCAACGATCCGTCCGAAATCTTTGAAATCCGGAATTATCGAAGCGGGGACCGTCCGCAGCAGATACACTGGAAACTGAGTGCAAAAGAGCAGGAATTGATGGTAAAAGAGTTCTCGGATATGACGGGGGAAACTTTTGCGATATATCTGTGTCAGGATTTTCAGGACAATAAGCAGATGGACGCATACTTCGACGTCATGTACAGTGTCGGCCTTCAACTGTGCCGCATGGGAATTGCGTTTTCTTATTGCTACATTCCAGGTTCCGGAGATGGTCTTAAGCAGGTTTCGGTAACATCCCCGGACAAGGTGGGAGAGTGTCTGCTCACAATGTTTTATGCGAAACCGAGGTTAAACGGGCTTGCTGAACTGACTGCGGTTACGGAGGCAGCAGGAATGAGGAGTATTCTTGTGCTGACGACGCAATCCTTTGCAAAGAAGGATCAATCAAAAGAGTTGATAAATAAAGACAATCTTGCAAGACTGTTCTTGTTGTAACGAGGAGGAAACAACTGTCATGAAGTTGTCCAGACGGGAACGAGCGCTCGTTGAATTTGCGGGCATCTACAGCGCGAAATCCGGCATTGCCATGGATTTCGGGTTCAGTAAGCTTGCGCCCAAAGAGCGTCTTACCGTCTGTCTTATACGAGGAATTCTTGTATTTTTGTGCCTGTTCGGCACGGTCGGACTGTTTATCGACACCTTTGAATTACCGTGTCACATTGTAATGCTTGCAATCATTTCCCTGGTATTTTCCCTGCTGATCGCGTTTTTATATTACAGTTACTGGGCGTTCAATATCGGTTACGTTGCTTTCTTCGCAATCTTCATCGGTGTTACGATCCTTACCGCAAGATACTCCAACAGCGGAATGAATGCGATCATCAACCTGGTCATGAAAGTCGTCGATGAGAAGCTGAATTTAAAGGGTGTGCGCGTCTATACCGAGTTCTTTTCCAACCGTACTTTGACGATCACGTGCTGCATGCTCAATATTCTGGCGCTGTTGTTATGTCTGTTTAACAATGCGATTTCCGGCGCCTGCAGTCCGTTTCTGACGTTTCTTCTGGTTTTTCCGCTCACGCAGGTTTGCATTTACTTAAAGGATTCCGTCAATTATTTCTATGTCGGAATGATCCTGTGCGGCTTTCTGGGCGTTGTCCTGCTGCGATACAGCAATCGTTACAAGATGCCGATGAAGGGCCTTGCAAAGAATGTCACGATCAAAAAGAACCGTATTACGCGACGTGCGGAGCGGTTTGTGTTTACCATGCGGCAGATGCTTGTTGCATCCGCAGTCTTAACAGTCGTTTGTCTGGTGTTCGGCGGTCTTTTGGTTAATGCAGCGCCGAAATACATGAAGAACAATTACAGCACCTTGAAGAACGAAACAGATACTGTTGTGAAGCAGATCGCTGTTTCCGGCTTTGCCGGATTGTTTAACCGGTATCAAAGCACCGGAGGTCTGAATGAGGGTAAGCTCGGCGGTGTTCGAAGCGTGAGCTTTGATTCGGAAACGGATCTGATCGTGGAGCATGTTCCGGATAATGTAAACGGGTTGTACCTCCGGGGCTTTGTCGGCGATCGTTATCAGGACAACAGCTGGAAGCCTGCCATAGATTCATATTATCTGTCGGATTCGCCGTATAATATGAGCCCTTCCGATATTGCCGATGCTTTGGAAACAGAGACGAACATCCTTCTGGAGCGTGCTGCGGCCGGGAAAGAAAAGACTGCGACCGCACACATCAGAGTTACGAATGTGGATGCTACGATGTTCTACCACTATGCACCGTATTATTCTATGATTGCTCTGAGCTCGAATATGCAGGGAGACTATCGTGACACCGGTTTAAGACAAAATGCTCAGCATTATTCGTATTTTCCGATTTCACAGATGGATGATCTCATGGAACATTATCAGGATTTTGAGGAAATTCTGGCACCGTATCGTTCCAATGATGCTGCAACAAAGATGTATCAAAGGTATGTTCACAGTCATTACATAAGTCTTCCGGATTCGGTCCGTGAGGTGGCCGAGCAGATTGCAGAGGAGAAACTGACCGGCACGGATACGCTCACTGTGGTTCGTCAGCTCATGAAGTATTTTGAGACGGAGTTTACGTATACACTGCAGCCGGGGATCACTCCGAGAGGCAAGGATTTTGTCACGTATTTTCTGACAAAGCAAAAGAAGGGTTTGTGTGCTCATTTTGCGTCTGCCGCCACGGTTTTACTGCGCGCCAAAGGAATCCCGGCACGCTATGTGGAAGGCTATTATGTGCAATATGATGATGCACTGGAGATGACCGAAGTTGAGGGCGAAAACCCGGAAGACTGGTATCGGGGATATAACGGCACGCTGCAGGAGGGAGACACGCTTGCCGTCATGAAGGCGAATGTGACCGATGCCAGCGCCCATGCATGGACCGAGATCTACATTGACGGCTTCGGATGGTATCCTTTGGACTTTACTGTTGCGGATTTCGGCGATTCCGTAGAAGACGGCAGCTTTTGGTCGAGATTCGGAGGTTTGCTGGGGTTCGGAGATGAAAATTACGATTCTCCGGTTGTCGCGGTTGCCGGCGGAATCCGAAACGCTGCGCCGTTTGTTTTTATCGTTATTCTCGTAGCAGCCGGCGCAGCGCTGGTGCTTTATGTCGCGATTCGTATCCGACGCATGTACCGGCTGTATCATGTGACAAATAATAAGCGCCTTGTATATCAATACACGGCGCTCACGAAGCTTTTAAAGAAGTTTGAAAAGGTGGAAGAAAAGAATATCTACCACAGGAATATGGTCGCTTATCTGACAGAAAAAATCGATGCGGATCCTGCGGAAATCGCACGCTATATCGGACTTGTCGAGGAGGCATCCTTCGGCAACCGCAGTCTTACCGTGGAAGAACTCACGGAAGCTACAACATTGTTTAAGAAGATATTCAAACGTATCCGCGCCGGATTTACGAGGCGTGAACGATTCCGCACGATGCTTACGTATTGATCGTCAATCTTTGCGCAGGTGCACCTTATCTTTGGCGGAACGGCGACGTTCCTCCTCAATGGCTGCATAGTGGCGTCTGGTGGTATTGACGTCTTTGTGTCCTAATACGTCCGCCACAAGATAAATGTCGCCGGTTTCCTTGTAAAGCTGCGTGCCGTACGTACTGCGCAGTTTGTGCGGTGTGATCTTTTTAAGAGAAACCGCGGCTCCGGCGTACTTTTTGACTAAAACTTCAGCCGCCCGGACAGTCATTCGACTCTTCCGGTTCGACAAAAATAATGCGTTCTCGTGACCGGCGGCAGCAGTGAGAGAGTGGCGCTGTTCGTAGTATACCTGCAGTGCTTCGCGCACCTCATCGCCGAAGTACACGTAGGCTTCGTTACCGCCTTTTCGGGTCACTTTGATACGGTCATTGTCAAAATCCACGTCGGCAATGTTTAAGCCGATGCATTCGGAAATACGGATTCCGGTTCCCAGTAAAAGTGTCACAAGGGCCAGGTCGCGAATCTTGTTTTTCTCATGAAACCGTTGTTGTTGCTCGGAACCGCCCATGCCGAATTCAACGGTATCCAGAAGTTCCGCGGTTTCGTTTTCATCGAGACGAACGATGGCTTTTTCATGAATCTTCGGAACAGCGACTTGTGCAGCCGGATTATTTTTCACTTCATGATGAAAATAGAAATAACGGTACAATGCACGGACAGCCGATAATTTGCGCTTTAAACCGTTTTCACCGTTTGTTACGGTGATTCCTTCTTCATTGGTGTAAACCTTCAGATAATCGAGGTAATTCTCGATATCGTAGCAAGTGATTTCGTCGAGAATCGTAATGTCTGAAGTGTTAACGGTTCGACCTGCAAACGTTGCAACATGATGTTGTACAAACGTAAAGAATTGTTTTAAATCAATTGCGTAAGCAATTCGGGTTCTCGAAGCAGTTGTCGGTTCGATGCCTCGAAAGAAACGATCGCAAAACGGAGGAAGGTCTTTGCGAAGATTGCGAAGCTTTAATTCGTTTTTGATGTTCATTTGTTTGTGGTAAGAATCGTTAGCCATGGTTTTACCTCCAAATCCAGGGGGAAGGCCCGAAAGGACCGAGTTTACTGATAACAGTGCCTTTTGGGGCTGTTTTGCGCTACAATATTTCGTAAAACCTGCGTTTAGCGAAATAATATATCTTTCAGGATAACGCCCGAAGCACTCTGCCCCGGGCGTAAATCTCAATGAAAAACAAGGTAATCAGAACAACTTGCGGTATTGTGTATCAACGATCTTTCGGAGTTCGCGAATTTCTTCGGCACCGAGTTTTTCGTTTGCCAGATATTCTTTAAAGAAATTCGTAATGTCGCCGCCGAACAATTTGTCGAACAATGCTTTCGATTCAATCTTCTGAATCTCAGCCTTGGAAATCACCGCCTTGCAGATAAAACCGGGTTCCTCACGAACAATTGCGCCTTTATCGATTAAACGCTTGATTACCGTGTAGGTAGTATTTTTCTCCCAGCCGATGTAATCCTTGATGATTTTTGCAATGTCTTTGGCGGAAAGACTCTGGTTCGACCAAAGTAATTCCATTACGTTCAATTCACCTTCGTGTAGTCTGATGTCACCCATATCGCAACCGTCTCCACTTATCGTCTGTAATTCTCAAGCTGTAGAATACAAATACTTGAACTGCAGTACAAAGAAAATCGCAGAGCAACAGCAATCCTGCTGTGCAATAATAATTCTACTATTATAGAATTTTATTGTCAATAAGCAAAATCAATTCGTTTTCATCTTTTTTTCGACATTAGTGCCTGCTCCAGTTCGAACCACTGTATATTGTGGTGGGCTCCCTGATTGCGGGAAAAACTGTCCGTGATTTGGTATCCGGTGTAATCCGGATGCTCGCTGAAAAATGCATTTTCGGCCCGATTTCGCTTGCTCGCTTCGCATCGGATCGTGAAATATTCCCGGGTATCATCAAGAACAAGAGGAATATGCATATTGCGCCGACTGCTCTCCCACCGGGAGACCGGAATTCCCGCCCGCAGACACTCACAGTACAATGCCTGAACCAGAATACTGTAAGGTAATTCCTCGCGCTCGGTGTTATAAAAGGTGTCATAGTCGTTATGAAGATACCTGCACAATCCGGTGTCTGCGAACGCATATCGCTCGTCGACATCGGTAGTATTGTTGCCGGAAGCCTGTTTTCTTTCGGTACGGACCGGAATCAGATAGCCGTTGTCCGTCAAGAACCGGTGGGCATCCTCAAATTGTCGCCTGGTTAAGCCTCTTCCGATCGCTCCTGGGCGAAACGGTACCGAGAGAACGTCGATTCCGTTTTCCGCAGTGTCCTGCAAATTCAGATATCTACCTTCGTAGTACCAAAGAAGGGACTGCAGCTTGGCCGGAAGTCGCCCGTCCGCATCGGTAAAACTCTGCACGATACGGGCGTGAATCTGTGCATGTACGATACGGAGTGCGGAAATATCCGTCCGATCCTCCAAATACGCGTTTACGGCCTGCGGAAAGCCTCCTGTGAGCATATAATCGTAATAGAGGTCATTGAATTCCTGGGCGAACAACTCCGGAACCGGATGATTCCCTTCTTGATGTGAACGGATCATATCATTGTATTCGGGATGATCGGTGAGCTCGAGAAACTCGGCGAAGGTAAGCGGATGAACGGCGAAGAAGTTTACGTCTGCATCTTTGATCAGATCGAATCGGTTGGTTGCCCAGGCGGTACGTAATGGAAGCCGTTTGGCAAGAAGCATTCCAAGGTTCTCCCGCAACATCTCGACACCGTCGAACAAAAAGAATGTCTGTGTCACACGCTCCGCAGGAATCGAAAAATACTCCGACAACGCCTTAAGAATCGAATCCGCTGACGGATCTTCGGCTGCCTTGCACAGCACATTTCGAAACTCACGGTCGATTGCGATGTCTGAGAGAATGTATCCGGCCGGAAGAAAATGCTGCTTCGCTGACGTTGCGGCGAGATCCCGAAGAAGGCGTGATTTGCCGACGCCCGAGAGACCGTGTAAAACCACGGCGCCTTCGGCGGCCACAACGGATTGCAATTGACCAAGGCATTGTCTTTGCATGGGTACTCTTCTCTTTTATCTGCGAAGTTTATCAAGCAGATCGATAAAATATTGCGGCAGGGGTGCCTCAAACTCCATGTACTCTCCTGTTGCCGGATGTACAAAGCCGAGCAACCCGGCGTGAAGGACCTGCCCCTGGGTATCGAATGGCTGCTTCTCACGGCCGTATACCGTGTCTCCTAAGAGCGGATGATGAATCGACGACATGTGCACGCGGATCTGGTGCGTACGGCCGGTTTCAAGGCGGCACTGCAGATATGTGTATTTTTTGCCGAGGGGCCCAACAACATGGTAATGTGTGACTGCGCGTCTTCCGTCCGGCGCGATTCCCATCTTTTTGCGGTCCTTTTGGCTTCGGCCGATGGGCGCATCCACGGTGCCGTCAGCGGTAACGATACCTTCGCAGATGCAGTCATACCGTCTCGTGATGGAATGTTCGGCCAGTTGTCTGGACAATGCCAGATGAGCGCGGTCGTTTTTGCAGACCACCAAAAGGCCGGTGGTATCCCGGTCAATGCGATGAACGATTCCGGGGCGGGCTACACCGTTAATGCCGGAGAGCTGTCCGCCGCAGTGATACAATAACGCGTTAACCAATGTGCCGACCGTGTGCCCCGGTGCGGGGTGTACGACCATGCCCTTGGGCTTATTGACGATTAGGAGATCCGCATCCTCGTAGAGGATGTCAAGCGGAATATCCTCAGGCATGATGATCAACGGTTCCGGATCAGGCAGAGATACCGTGACGATATCGCCGCAGGAAAGCTTTGTGCTGACTTTGGTAACGACAGTACCGTTGACCGATACACTGCCGCCGGCGATCAGCTTCTGCGCAAAGCTGCGGGTGATCTGAGGCATTGCAGCGGCGATCACAAGGTCGGCACGCTTGTCGGCAAGGTCATCTTCCACCGGAAAGGTTTGTACGTCCATTCCGCTCTCTCCTTTCATTTTTTCTAAAACACAACCCCTTAAATCATAGCTGACTTAAGGGGCAGAATTACCAAATTCACTCGGTATCGTTTTTGTCATTCTTCTTTGTACCGAAGAACGGGAGGAAATCAAGCTCCTCTTCCTTGTAGTAAAACAAAAACAAAAAGGCTAAAAGAAATGTTCCGCAGGTCACGTAGATGTCGGCAACGTTGAACACCGGAAAATGAATGATGTCAAACGAGATGAAATCCTTCACATGGTGGTACACAAGCCGGTCATACAGATTTCCGAGTGCTCCGCTTACAATAAACAAAAGACAAAGCGTGAAAGGACGGAAACGCTTATTTGCAGGAATCCTTGCGATCACGAAAAGGATACCTACGATCAGCAACGCTGAGAGGATCAGCAGGATATCCACCTTTCCGTGGAAGGACCCCCACGCGGCACCGGTGTTTTCAAGATACCGGAATGTGACTGCATCTCCGATCACCGGAATGTATTCCCGCTCGCGCAGTACGGAATTCGCCCAGTATTTGGTGAGGCGGTCCAGTGCGATCAGAACTACGGGAATCCACGCGTATCGAAGCTTCGGAAAGCGCGAAAACAGATTCGGTTTTGTTTCTGTATTGTCCAAAGGGTTGTACTCCTGCGACTGTTGATACGGACTTACTGACGGAACGTCGGTACGCCGAAGGCATCCTGCTGCAGGAATGCAGTGTAATCGCCGGTGATATCCACATCCTTCGGAGCCACGATGAAGATGTAGCCGGAAATCTGAAGGATCTGTCCGTCGATGGTATAGATGCATCCGCACACGAAATCCATGATGCGCTGTGCGATCGCGGGATTGAAGCCCTCGAAGTTAACTATGATGGCCTTGCCGTTGCGAAGCACATCCACGATGCTGGAGGAATCCTCGAAGCTTGTGGGCTTCATCACGGAGAATTGCTTCTGCGGTGCATTTGCCGCGGCATTCAGGCTCTGCGTGCGCTCCGGAGAAGCTACCAGAGGGGTCTTCTGCGGATAGGAAGTCGTGGTGTTGGTGTGCGAGAACTGGGTTGCAGCGCTCGACTGACGGGCAACGGTGTTCGAGTACGAATGCTCTCTCTGTGCCACGGTACGTGCATAATTGGAGGAGGAATTCGTAGGGGTCAGACGGATGTTCGAAGAAGGCCGTGTGCTCGCGGGAGCCTTTGCTGCCGGATAATCGTCCTCTTCCTCCTCGTCGTCCTCATCATCCGGAATCTCGTCGTCGCTGCGGATGAAACGAGCCTTCAGACGCGCGAAAACAGAGGGCTTTTCGTCCTCTTCGTAGTCCTCGTCGTCATTTTCCTCGTCATATACGTAATTGTCATATTCTTCGTCAAGATCGTCGTCATCGTCCTCGCCGTTGACCCAATCCGCAATTTTTTTGAAGAAATTCATGTTGCGTTGCTCCCTTCTGTTGCGTAGATGCGCTCGCCGAAAATCTTCGAACCAACACGCACATACGTAGCTCCCTCTTCTACCGCTATCTCATAATCGTTGCTCATTCCCATGGAAAGACAACACATATCTATATTATCAATATTTTGTTGTGCAATGTCAACTGCTAATTGACGCAAAGCCGAAAAATACTGCCTGTTTTCCTCCGGAACAGGAGTATACGGTGCCACTGTCATAAGGCCACGGATATGAACGTTCGGAAACTTTGCGATCTCAGCTGCCACAGCGGGAGTTTCCGATGCGGTAAGGCCGAATTTGCTCTCCTCTCCGGCGATGTTCACCTCAAGAAGAATATCCTGCACCTTGCCGATCCTTGCGGCCTCCTTTTGGATCTCGGCTGCCAGTTCCAAAGAGTCGACGGAGTGGATCATCGATGCCACGGCTACCGCCTTGCGCACCTTGTTTTTCTGCAGATGGCCGATCAGGTGCCAGACGATCGGCTGCTCCGAAAGCTCGCCGTTCTTTTCGCACATCTCCTGCACCTTGTTCTCGCCGAAGTGGAGTTGTCCGGCGCGGATCGCGTCCGTGATCATGGACACGGGCTTTGTCTTGCTGACCGCGATCAGAGTCACTTCGGAAAAGTCGCGTCCGGCACGTTTACATGCCGCCTCGATGCCTGCCTTGACATCCGCAAGCGACTGCCGGATGGATTCTTCCTCTTCATTTGCTGACTGTATACTCATAAAATTATCACTCTCCTATTGGTTGATCAATTCATTTTCCGTCATTGTGGAAGCGTCTTCCCAGATGAAGTCGTAGACATTGATGCTTCGGGAAATGCCGGATTTGACGATGACGTAATCCTCGCCGTCATAGAGGCGCTCGATCATTCGGAACTGCGCGTAGCCCTTGTTCACGCAATACACACCTTCCAGTTTCTTTTGCGTGGAAACCTGGTACTGGTTCGTGGTGTGCGGGATCGTGATGTACTGCCCGTGGGTCTCGATAACCGATTCGTCGATGTAGGCGTATTCATCGTCGTAGAAGTAAACCTCCGCCTCGTGGAAGCGGTATTGCACATTGTTGGTCTCATCGAGCTCGCGGACGGTGATGCCCGTCTTGCCCTGGTCGTTGACGATAAATTCCTTCGGAACCACGTAGAAATACTTTTCCACAATGGACTTGACCGGAATCTTCAGACCCTCCGTCTGGGAAAGGTCGATGTTGATCGTCAAAAACCGCTTGCCGATATAGCGGATGAGATATTTGGAGAGGTCGATCCTTGCGAAATAACCGTCTCCCTTTTTGAATATGGCAACAGGCATCGTCAGGCTCAGTCCGTCGTCCATGATGGTGAAGGACATCTTCTTCTCGCCCTCGAGTGCCGTGTATTGTTCCTGGGTAAGATTGAGGATCAGTGACCAGTTCTCGTTGGTCACAAGCTTGTATGCAACGCTGCCCGCCTCGCGAAGCTCCGCCGAGTACAGCGTGCCGTCCGAATACTCCTTCTCGTCAAAGGTGGCGAGGGAAACCGAGTCCGCAGTCAGTCCGTCGAGGGAATCCGTAAAGAAGGAAACAACGCCGGAGTACGGTGCGCGGGAAAGCGTAAGCCCCTGGGAAGAGCCCTGCTTCTCAAGGATCTTCGAGAGATTCTCCAACAGATACATATCGGAAATGCTGATGATCTCCGACTGCAGGTTCGTCCGAAGCTCATTGATCGCGGAGATCGAGCCGGAGGAATAGGTCTTGTGGAAGGCGCCGATATTCTCCTTTAACGAGGCGACATCCGATTCGCCTAAGGAAAATTCAATCTTCTCATAGGCGGCGCTTCGGAATTCGCGGCTGTTGTCCACGGAAAATACAGCTTCATTTTTCGAGACGCGGGTGCCGCTCTTCATGTAGTAATTGATGTAGCCGGCCGAAGGCGTGGAGACACTCTGCTCCTCGCGGACCACAACGGCTTTGGCCATGTTGTTGGTGGCAAGGGCAATCTTCTGCACCTCGTAGATGGTCGGATGGCTCTCGCGAAGAGACAAAACAAAACAGACCGCAATGTACACCAGGATGAACACAAAGATCGCCAACCCGATGTTTCCGGCCTTACGTTCGTGACTTCTCTCCGAAAGACGTTTCCGACTCACCGATAAACTCCCCTATTGTAAACAGGGGACCATCCTTCGATGGTCCCCGTTGCATTCCAAAACAAAGAAATTACAAAGCGACAATCACCTTGGACCGAACAGCTTCCGTCAGTGTCTCCGCATTTGCGGAAAGGCTGATGATGATGTCAACATTGAACTTTACGGAAATCATATCAAGCTTTGCGATGACGCGCTCGATATCGTCGATGCCGAGGCAGGCAACCTTTAAGAAGCTGTCAAGATAAACCTTCTCAAGATCGTGGTCCTGCGAAATGATACCGCAGATGAAGCCTACGAACTCGGATGCGCACTCGATGCAATAGTCGTTGACATTGATCAGGCGGATCTTGTTGTTGAGCTCGTACATATGCTTGTTGCTTTTATCCAAATAGACAATCGTACCTTTCGATGTAAGGACATCGGAATTCACCTTGTCCAAAAGAATCTTCGTCTTCCCTTTTCCTTTCTCGCCGGCAATAATCTGTACCATGGCAAAGCCCTCCTTTAAGGAATGAAATCGTGTCAGACAGGCATCCTGTCTGATGAGTTTATTATATTACATGGGGCGGAAAATAACAACCATTTTTTGCAATGACGTGTCTATTTGCAATACGTCTCCATCAAAGTGTTCATCTTTTGATAAAGCTTCGCTTCCGTCTCGCAGTGGAACGCACCGAGAAGGTATTCGTGGCCCGAAACGCCGCGCACATGAAGGATGAGACAATACCCCGCGCGGTCGGTGGTGCCGGTCTTGCTTCCGAGAATTTCAATGCCGGAAGGATACGGGTATGTGCCGAGCTTAAAGCAGTTGGTGGTCTTGTAGGCGCGCACACACTGCTCTCCCGCCGCGTTGGTATATTCATACTCGCCGCTGTTCAGTTTCATGATCTCCCGGAATGCGGGATATTTCGTGCACTCCTGGTAGACGATATACATATCGTAAGCGGTCACCATGTGATTCGCGACCTGAAGACCGCTGGAGTTGACGAAGGTTGTGTCGTTGGCGCCTAACTTGTCCATCTCCTGATTCATGAGCTTGACAAAATCCTCTTCGGTTCCCGCCACATGCCGCGCAAGGGCAACGGCAGCATTGTTTGCAGAGACGGTAAGAAGCGCGATCAGGAGGTTGTAGACCGTGATCTCGTCGCCTTCCTTGAGCTCCGCAACGGAACCCCGGGCCAGCTTCGCAACCGTTGCGTCGATCGTCACGACGTCATTTATGTCACATCGCTGCAGAACCACAAGGGCGGTCATCAGCTTCGTGACGGAAGCCGGTGCGACCTTGTCGAACATGTGATAGCCGAACAGAAGCTTATTTTCCGTGCGGTCGATGACAAATGCAGCCCCGCTCCGGCTCGGATTGGCCTCGTCGAAGGCATAGTCCGTAGTGAGCATGTCCTCGGAGACGTCGCAGATAAACCATTGCGAAAGAAGCGGCGTGAAGGTCGCGGCGCGCATGGAACCGATGTCATCGTTCACGACGCTGTCCGATGCGGCATAGTTCGCCATCAGATCCGAACCGTCGCTTCCGCCGCAGCCGCACAAAAGGCAGGATGCGAGCACAAACGACAGAACCAGTGCCGCCACGGCTTTTGATTTTCTTCGGAAAATGCCACTCATTCCAGAAGTCCCTCTTCAAATTCGTATTTTTCCTCAACCACCACGTCCTTATCCTGCAAACCGACATTCAGGAGCAGGCCGACGATGGCCATGTTGGTTACCAGTGAACTGAGTCCCATACTGAGAAACGGCAGCGGGATTCCGGTGTTCGGCAGGAGTGATACGACCACGCCGATGTTAACCACGGCCTGCAGCGTGATGGTCACGGCGATGCCGGACGCGATCAGGTAACCCAGGCGGTCCTTTGCTCTCTTGGCGATACGAAACGCCAGAACGGCAAAGAGAACAAACAGCATGATGACAACCACACATCCCAGGAAGCCGAATTCCTCCGCCACGGAGCTGAAGATAAAGTCACATTCCACCACGGGCACAAAGTCGGTGAGACGTCTTCCGCTGTTGCCGACGATCAATTTGCCGAACATACCGCCCGACGAGATCGCGGCAGCGGCATTGTTCTGTTGATACATCAGATCCTTGAATTCCTCCGGATGGAAAAGAGAAAGAATTCGGTCCTGCTGGTACGGGTTTAAAAGTATCTGGTAGTCCTGCATGACGTACCATAGAAGTCCTCCCAGAAGCGGGACGCCCGCCAGCAATCCGACCGCCAGAACTTTCAAAGACAGGCCGGCCAGGAACAAAACACAGATAAAGGTGGCCGCAAGCACAAGACTTGTGGAGAGGTCGGGCTGGTCAAACACCAGATAGATCGGAAAGCCGACCAGAACCACAATGATCGTAAGCCCAATGACCGTATTGATCTTCTTCTCGAGCATGCAGAACAGTTTTGCCATGAAGATGATCAAGACGATCTTTGTGATCTCCGAGGGCATGAACTCAAAGCCTTTTTGCGGCACTCCGCCACCGCCGATCTTGATCCACCGCTTTGCCTGATAATGCTTCCATCCGTAGATCAGGTGGAATTTTTCGTAGGTGACGTATTTACAGATAAACATGAGCAAAATGTTGATCAGGTAAAGCGGAACGAACATTCTGCAGATGAAATGGTAATCGACCAAAGATACTCCGACCATGACCATAAGACCAAGCAAAACACCTGCAATTTGCTTGATCAGATAGTTGCCGCCGGCGTCCCCCTGCAGTCTCGAGATCAGCATGGTGCTCAGGGTGAGCATGATCACAACGATCGAGACGACGGAGAACCGGTAATTGGATATCATGTAGCCCTTTTTCTTGAACATTATGAATCCTTTCAGAGCAGTTCGCTTAAGTCGGTATCAAAACGTAACGTATCCTCCTCCACCGGCACGATGGAAAGCTCATCGTCGTGAAGGGTGATGAGGCGTGCGGCGCGGTCGAGATGCGCCTTGAGCTCAGCCTTGCGAAGTTTCTTTTTCTCCTTCTCTCCCACGCTGTCCGGATCGTATACGGTCTTTACGATCTGCAGGTGCTCCGCATCCACATGGGAGGCGAAAATGAGGGCGTCGCGGTTGCCGTTGGTGCCGGCAGTCGCAGAGCCGAGAATTGCGCCCAGAACCACGAGACTTCCGCCGCAGCTGACGGAGCCGCCCTTCTCGATGTTGCCGACGATGACCATGGAGTTTTCGGTCTCCACGTGGGAACCCTCGGATACGGAACCGAAGAAGAATTTGCCGGTCTGGTTCGAGAGACTGGAGATGACATTGTCAACCGTCATCTTCAACACGTCCTCCGTGGACTCGTCGTTGTCGAACACACAGATGATCTCGAGGTCGCTCACCTCGGAGATCACACGGAGGATGTCCTTTTGCTCCGGCACGCTCAGAGTTCTTCCGGAAAATGTCAATGCAAGCTTCGCGGATCCCAAAAACTTGGCGGAATCCTCGAATTTTCTGCGGACGCGCTCCAAAAGCTCCTCAAAGGAAAGCTCCGCGTCCAGAATGAGTAAAATGCCGTCCTTGTACCCTTTTACAACAACGGATGTATCATTTTTCATGCAGCATAACTCCTTGGTTTGATTTAGTCGGTGTAGCCGACATCGATGATGGAACCGGCAATCACATTGCCGCTTAAGAGGGCATCCTTGTTCTCACCCTCAAAATAGAAACCGTATACCTCACGCGCTACCGAGGCCGAGTTTGAGGAGGCGTAACCGTTGGGGATTACCACAGTGAGACAAACTTCCGGCGACGAATACGGCGCGAAGGAAATGAACAAGGCGTTGTTCGGATGGTTGTAACTCACCTGCGCGGTACCGGTCTTGCCGGCGACAGAGACATTAAGGCCGGTAAAGATCTTGCGAAGGTTGGATTTTTCGGCGTTTACCACGCGATACATGCCGAGCTTGACCGCATCCCAGGACGACTGGGAAACCACTGAGATCGTGTCGTGCACGGTTGCAGTGTTCTTGCGAACCAGATCGCCGCTCTGGGTCTCCACGCGGTTGATGAGCGTAAGATCATAGCATGTGCCCTCGTTGACCACTGTCGTCAGATACCGGCAGATCTGAACCGGTGAGAAGCTGTGGTAATAGCCGATGGACGTACGGATCGCGTCGGTGTTGGAGATGATCGGCGCAGACTCGGACATCTCGACGCCGGAGCGGTCGCCGAGGCCGAACAGCTTGGCGTAGCGCTGGATCGTGCGGATTCCGTAGGAGTCGACGTACTCTTCCCGGTCGTTTAGGGAAAGCCGGTAGCCGACTTCGTAGAAGAAATAGTTGCACGAATCGCGGATCGCGTCCGTCACAGTGATGTTGCCGTGGCTTCCGGGGTTGATCCAGCACCGCGGAGACGGTTCGATCTTCTTGAAGATTGTATCATCGTGAATGGTCTCTCCGACAGAGATCACACCCTCCGTGAGTCCCGCGATAGCCATGAGCGGCTTGAAGGTGGAACCGGTGGTGGTCTTTGAGGTGGTCGCACGGCAGACCATGGGGTACGATTTGTCGGCGAGCAGCTTGTTATAGTAATCCATGTCGATGGAGTTCGTCAGGTAATTGTTGTCGTAGCTCGGGTAGGAAACCAGACATTTTACGAGGCCGGTGTTCGGGTCTGTCATGACGATGGAACCGCTGCAGGGTTCGAGAGCAAGCATCGCGGGCGTGATCTCCAGCAGCTTGATCTTTCGGGTGATGAAGTTGTAGGCCGAGAGCGTTCCGTTCTTAAGCGAGCGGTACGTATCCAGGTCCTCCTTCAGAACGCCCTGATCGTACAGAAGAAGCGACAGGTCGCGGCCGGTGAGCGTGTAGTTGAATACCAGCGAGCGGTACACCTTGCTCTGGTATTCGGAGTCATCGCGAAGGTGTGACACGATATAGTCATGCAAAAAACCGTACAGTTCGTTCGTGTCATAGTACTCCGAATCGATATTGAGGCGGTCAAGCTTGATCCAGCCCTGTGTGATCGCATACTGCAGGAATTTGCTGAGGCTCAGCTTGCCGTCCACATAGTTCTGGTACTGCTCGTCGGAGGTGTTGATCGCCGAGGAGTTGACGATGTCCCAGTTGGAGGAACCGAGTTTTGAGTACAGAAACGTCAGATACTCGCTCATCAGATCGCCGGCCTGCTTGTTCGTAACCGTACAGTCGGCATCCAGGAGATCGAGAAGACGGTTCCAGATGCTCTCCTCCATGTTCTCGTACTGGTGATATACGCTCTTCTCGAGGTCGGTAGCGTCCTCCGCCGTAAAATGCTTTGTGTCAATGACATGGTTGTTGATCAGCGCGTAGTACACCTCGTAGATCGGGATCTTGATGTCGGTTGCATCCTCTCCCTTCGTACCGTAGTCCATGTCCGGCACGATATACTTGAGCAAAATGGTGGCGATGTTCCGCTTCAGAATGTTGTAGCAGCCGATCTGCAGCTCCGAATCCAGGGTCAGATACAGATCGTTTCCGGCGATGGGCTCCTGCGTCACGGATTTGCTGACAACCTGGCCGTAGTCGTTGACGATGATGGTGGCAACGCCGTCGGTGCCCGCAAGGTCGGACTCGTAGGATTTTTCAATGCCGAGCTTTCCGACGATACTCTGGTCATTGTAATGGTCGTCGGTCTCGCGAAGCGTTGCAAGCTCCTCCGCGTTGACCAGACCGATGTAGCCGATGATATGCGCAAAATACTCGGCGTTGTTATACACCCGCTTCGTCGTCTTGCTGATCTCAAGGCCCGGGATCTTCGTTGTGTTTTCGTAGAAACTGATGCGGGCGCGGTCGCTGATGTCGCTCACGATTCGGAAACTCGAGTAGCTCGGATAGAGAATGAACAATTGATAGCGGTACGCCATGATCTCCAACGCATCCTCCAGGTTGTACTTGTCGGAAATCTGGAACATGCGCGACGAGCTGTTGCCGTAGCGAAGAAATTTGAACACGTCCTCTGCGGTAGCACTCTTCTGCTGTTCCGTCAGTTTGTCGATGCTGGTAAGGCCGTATGCATTTTTCTTAAAACGGAGTAAGGCATTGCCCGATACGGTAAAGGCCAGGTTTCCGGCCTCGTCGATCTTGATGTAGAAGTCAAACTCTCGCTCGTAGCCGAAGTCCCGCAGAAGTTTGATCAGCGAGAAAATGGCGTCATTTTTCTCTGCGTTTGTGGACAGGGACGCCGAATCGTACATCTCGAGGTTGTACTGAAGATCATTGTACGCCAAAAGGACGCCCTTGCAATCGTAGATATTGCCGCGCGTCGCCGGTACCGCAATCGTCTTTGTGTATGACGTCGTGTCCTGTTTTACTTTGGCCGAGGACTCATCGATCATCTGCATGAAGAAGAGTCTGCCGATGAGAATACCGAACATAGCACCGATCACGAGAATGACCGGCACGAGACGATCCGCCAAAGGCGATTGCTTGGAATCCTCATTGAGCTTCGGGTCGAACATACTTGCCTCACTTCTCCTCCGGAATTATGCTTTCCGGAGCCAGGAACGCCTCGTCCTCCGCATTGCGGTTGATGATGCGTTCGTACAGGAATGTCAAAATCAGGTAGTACACGATGGCAATGATGACCGTGTACAGCATTTTCGGAATGAAAATGTCTTTCACATACCGGACAAAGCGGAGGTCTCCGCGGATCAGGTAGAAGAAAATGTAAATGCAGGTGCAGAGCGCGAACTCGGAAACCGCCACGAGCAACAGCGGAACGAACCAGTCGCGCTGGACATAGTACTTGTTGAATTTGCCGCAGGTATAACCGATCAGCATGTAGAAAAGCGCGTAGACGCCGAGGACGCCGCCGGTTGCGATATCAAGAAGCAATCCGCAGAAGAAACCGGTTCCCATGCCGGTCAGCCGGGAGTTGTGATACCCTGCCGCTACGGTTACGATCAAAAGAAGATCAGGCACCGCATTTGCGACCGAAAGGCCGACAAATACCGTGCTCTGCAGCAGAAAGCTCGCAAGAATTTCAATTGCAAGGATTAAAACCAGCAGCATATCTTCTCCTTAGTCCGGCGAAACGGCGGGAACTTTCAATTCCGTGATGACTAAAACGGTGCTCAGATGTTCAAAGTCAACAACCGGTGTCAGATATCCTTCCTTCGTCAGACCGTCCGCAACGGTGGTGATGTTGGAGAGGTAGCCGATCAAAAGACCGGGGAGGTATTTTTCGCTCAGCTTCGAGGTGTAGACCTTGTAGTTGTTCTTCGCCTGCGAATTGACGGTGATGTCCTGAACGCGAATGAAACCTTTGGAGAGCAGCTCGAGGCTTCCGCACACGATGCAGTTGTCGCCGGTCTTTAAGATCGTGGCGCTGACGTAGCTCTTGTCGTCGATGATGGAACGGACGATGGCATAATGCGGACCGACGTCCGTGATGATACCCACAAGGCCGGAGTCCGCAATGACGTTCATGTCGACCTTGAGTCCGTCTGCCGAGCCCTTGTCGATGGTGAAGGATGCGAAAAATCCCGTGCTGTCCCGGGAGATGATGTTCGCAGCCACCTTGGAGTACTCGGGGTACGTCTCGTCAAGCACCAGAAGCTGCTTCAGGCGCTCCAGCTCAAAGAGCTCCTGCTGAAGAAGCTCATTTTTCTCACGAAGCTCCTCCACTTCTCTCTCCAGTTCCTTCTTCTCCGCGCGGAGCCGGTCGATATCGTCGAATTTGGACTTCACATCATCGATGCCCGCACCGATCACGTGAATTCCCTTCTGCATAGGAACCAGCATGGAATTCACGGTTCTGGTGAGCGGTTTGAAAACACCGGGCAGCTTATAGGAACCGAGGATCAGCAGGATGCAGAACAAAATGCAAAGCATCAGGATGTACTTCGGTTCGACACCGTAATTTTTGTTTTTGCGTGAACTCATACATCCACCTCGGAAAATTCGTCAATCGTTCTCGTAATAGGTCTGACGAAGCGGCTTCGCCAGATGTTCAAACGCCTCTTCCTCCATGATGCGCCCAAGCCCCAGGGCAACGCTGACATCGCCGTTTTGGGGGATGTTGACCCGAAGGCCGGTGGAGGCACTCACAAACTCCGCAAGTCCGCGCATGGACGAGGATGCACCGGTTATGGTGATACCGCCGTGATACACGTCCGCGGAAATCTCCGGAGGGATTCGCTCCAGAACCGTCTTGATCGCTTCTACAATGCCCTGCAGCGGCTCTGCAACCGCCCGGTTCACCAGGTCCGAGGTAAGATCCCGCTCTCTCGGAAGTCCCGACACAAAGTCGCGGCCGTAGGCCTTTCCCACCGCGCTTCCGTCGGAGGCGAAATCCACCAGGGAAATCTTGATCTGCTCCGCCGTCCGCGGTCCGATCAGAAGATTGAACTGTCTTCGTACCGCCGCGATCACGGCCTCGTCAAACTTGTATCCTGCAATGGGACACAGTCGGCTTAACACGATACCGCCCTGGGAGATCACGCTGATCTCTGTGGTGTCCGCACCGATGTTGACGATCAGTGCGCCCTGACTGGATGCAATGTCAATACCGCATCCCAGTGCGTCCGCAAGAGGTTTCTCCGCGATCCGGATCTTCTTCGGGCGGATGATGGAGGAATCGATGATGTCGTAAAATGTTTTCTTCTCGACGTCGGTGACCTCCGTGGGAACCGCAACGAGGAAACTTGCGCCCTTGGGCTTGTCTCCCGCTCTGGTCATGTCCATGGCGATGCAGTTCATCAGGGAAAGCATCGAATCGTAGCTGGCCACGACGCCGTTTTTGATCGGCTGCTCGATGCGGATGTACTCCGGCTGCTTGCCGATCATCTCGGCAGCTTCCTCGCCGATGGCAATGACCTGCCCTTTCTCCCGCATGGCGATCACGCTTTTTTGATGAAAGCAGATGCCCTGCCGGATCTTGTAAATCTTAACGGCATAGGTGCCGAAATCAATGCCGAAAATACGTTCCGCCATACTTACTCCCGTGTTTTCAGTTCCCCGTTATCCTTGAAGCTGTAGTAGCCCGGGTCTCCGATAATAATATGATCGAGCATCGGAATCTGCATGGACTCGCCGAGTTCCTGCAACAATTCCGTCGTTCTGCGATCATCGCCGCTTGGCTGACAATCGCCGCTCGGATGGTTGTGTACTAAAATGAATGAGGCCGCTCTGCACTGAAGCGCCTGTGCAAACACCTCTCTTGGGGAAACCGCGGAGGAACGAAGCGTGCCCCGATGGAGCATCACCCTGCGGATCAGCCGGCAGCGGATGTCTAAAAGCGCAAGATGCACCTCCTCCGTGCCTGCAAACCGCAAATCCTCCCGGAATGTCTCATACACCGCCTTTGAGTTGCACATGGAAGGCAGCGTGCTCTTTTCGGAATTCCAGATCCGGCGGGAAATCTCGCCGGAAGCGACGAGCTGCAGCTGCTTGACTTTGCCGATGCCGGGCAGTTCCGAAAGCCGGTTTCCGGGCGTGGTCAGAAGCCCTGCCAGACTGCCTCCGATCTCGCGAAGAATGTCCTCGCACATCGCTAAAACACTCTGACCTTTCGATCCGTTTCGAAGCAGTACCGCTAAAAGTTCCGCGTCGGTCAAGACCTGCGCACCGTACAGTAAAGCTTTGTCGTCCGGAAGCATCCCCGTTACGGATTTCATTTTCCGATGATCATTCATAGTCTTCCTTTCCCTTTCTCCGGGGGGTGAAGCTATGACTCGCTTAATCAAATATTATACCATAACCGCCGTTCGCTGGCAAGTTAGCCTACGCCTGCGGCGGGAGGTAACCGCCGTCCTTCATCTTCTGCAAGGACATCAAAATACCGAATTTGGCGTGGGCCCAGGTGAGGCCGCCCTGAAAATATACTGCATACGGAGGCTCGATGGGCCCGTCTGCAGACAGCTCGATGGACGAACCCTGATAGAAGGTTCCCGCGGCCATGATGACTTCGGAGTGATACCCCGGCATCGCCCAGGGCTCGGGCGTTACGTAGCTGTCCACCGGACTTCCTGCCTGAATTCCCTTGCAAAATGCGATCACCCGCTCAGGACTTCCGAGGGTTACTGCCTGGATGATGTCATGCCGCACTTCGTCAGCCTTCGGAACACAGGGGAAACCGAAGCTCTCGTAGATATTTGCTGCAAAGATGGCGCCCTTGAGGGCTGACGCAACCACATACGGTGCGAGGAACAGACCTTGCATGAGGCTTCTCGTGACACCGAGAGAGGCACCTACTTCACGGCCCAGACCTGGGCTTGTGAGGCGGTATGCGCACTGCTCAACGTACTCGCTCTTTCCGGCAATATAACCGCCGATGGGGGCAAGGCCGCCGCCGGGATTTTTGATCAGGGAACCGACCACAAGGTCCGCTCCCACGTCCGAGGGCTCCTTCTGCTCCACGAACTCACCGTAGCAGTTGTCGACCATACAGATAACGTCTGGCTTTACGGACTTGATGAAGGCGATCAACTCGCCGATGGCGTCGACGGAAAATGTGGGTCTCGTAAGATACCCCTTGCTGCGCTGGATCTCGACAAGCTTGGTGCGCTCGCTGATGGCCTCACGGATGGCGGGATAATCAAAGGACCCGTCGGGAAGCAGTTCCACCTGGCGGTAGGTGATGCCGAACTCCGCCAAAGAACCCTTGGCGGGATGAATGCCGATGACCTGCTCCAGGGTATCGTAAGGCTTGCCTACCGGTGAGAGAATCTCATCGCCCGGGCGAAGATTTGCAGCCATGGCAAGGGAAAGCGCGTGGGTTCCGCAGGTGATCTGGGCGCGAACCAGCGCGCTCTCAGTGTGAAATACATCCGCGTAAACCGCCTCCAGCGTATCCCGGCCCATGTCGTTGTAGCCGTAGCCGGTGGAGGTCTCGAAGCACTCCGCGTTCACACGGTTTTTCTGCATCGCGGCGATGACCTTCATCTGGCAGATCTCCGCCGTTTTGTCGATTGCCGCAAACCGCTTTGCAAGCTTCTCCTCGGTCGCCGCACCGATCTCGTAAACCTCGCGATCGATGCCGAGGGATTCATATTGTTCCAAAAGACTCATGTAAACGTTAAACTCCCGTAATGATTTCTTTTTCCCTCAATACACGTAAGATCTCCGAAAGCAGTTCCTCTGTGTCCGCGTTGTCCTTCGGAAGAAGGATCGCATCCGCTTCTCTTCGAAACCACGTCATCTGCCGTTTCGCAAAATGCCTTGTCTCCAGCTTGATCTGCTCTCCCGCTTCGGCAAGGGTACACTCGCCGTGCAGGTACGGAAGCATCTGCCGGTACCCGATGGCCAGCATCGCCGGACACTGCTCGGGCATGCCGCCCGCAACAAGACCTTGCACCTCCTCCGCAAGCCCTCCCTCGATCATCGCATCCACACGCCTGTTGATCCGTTCGTAGAGAGCGCTGCGCTCAAGCGTAAGAACAAAGTACGCAAAATTATATGGCGATGCGGTCTCCCGCTGTTGCTTGTTAAGCTCGGAGATCGGCCTGCCGTGAAAATGATAATACTCAAGTGCCCGGATGACTCTCTTTTTGTTTCCGGCAGGGATTGCCGCGGCGCTCTCGGGATCAACCTCCGCAAGCCTTGCGTGCAACGTTTCCTTATCGATGCCTGCAAGCTCATCGCGATAGGCGGTGTCCTCCGGCTCCTCCTCGTAGGAAAGCCCTTTGAGAAGCGCCTGGATGTAAAAACCGGTGCCGCCGACAACGATCGGAATATGATCGTTGGCGCGGATTTTCCGAATTGCCTCCTGCGCCATCTCGACAAATCTTGTAACGTCCCACAGGTCGGTCGGCTCGATCAGGTCGATGCCGTAATGAACAACGCCCTGCATCTCCCCGGGGAGGATCTTCGCGGTTCCCACATCCATGCCGCGATATACCTGCATGGAATCCGCGCTGATGATCTCTCCGCCGATGGCCTTTGCCAGGGAAATCGATAGTTCGGTTTTGCCGACGCCGGTCGGACCGGTCAGAATCACCAACGGTTCCACGTAACTCCTCCGTCAAACAATGCGCTTGAAGCGCTTTTCAATGTCCGTCTTGGTCATCGCCACGATGATCGGGCGACCGTGCGGACAGTGGAAAGGATTTTCCAAAGTCATGAGCTCTGCGATCAAGTGTTCCGCCTCCTGTCTGGAGATCTCCTGCCCGCCCTTGATGGCGGCCTTGCAGGACATGGAAGCGACCTTCTCGGCAACCCGCAACAGCGGATCATCCGTCTTGCGGTCCTCGCTCAGAAGATTGAGCGTGTCGCAGATGTAATCCCTCGGCGCAATGCCCAGCAGTACCATCGGAACTCCGTTAATGGCATACTCTCTTCCGCCCAGGTCCGTAATCTCAAAACCGAGCTTCGCAAAATACTCCCGGTTGTTCAGAAGAGCTTCCTCCTCGCGCATGGTGAGCGTCAAAACCTCAGGAGGAGAAATCTGCTGCGTATATTCGCCGCCCTGCGTCACCTTTGCGATCAAACGCTCGTAATTGATCTTCTCGTGGGCCGCATGCTGATCAATCATAAACATCTGGTGCGGCATCTCAATGATCCAGTAGGTATTGAACACCTGCCCTACGATTCGATACGACCGGTCCTGCTTCGGGTCGACAAATGCAAGCTGCTCGTATTTGACGGCTTCTGCGTCCTCTGCTACGGATGTCTCTGCAACCGCTTCCGGCACATCTTGATACGAGGTGGTTTCCGGATACGCGGTCGCTTCGGAAACCGGCTTGTCCGCAGGCTCCGAAACGGGGGCGATTACTGATTCCGAAACGGGCTTGTTTTCAGCTTCCGAGGCGGATTCGTTTGATGCTTCCGAGGCGGTCTCGTTTGCTGCCGAAGTGTGGCGAAGCGCCTCCTCAAACGTCAATGTGCTGCTAAACGGCGATTCCAAAGAGTTTTTGGGGATCTCCGGGTCAGCCTGCCAGTTTGCGGGCTTCGGCGGCGCGAAAACGGCGCTCACAGGCGTTTTCGCGGGCGCAGACTGCGCGATCCGGGATGTCTCGAACATTTCCGCAGGCCGCTCCTTTACGGGCGCTGCAGGGCCTTCCGGAGGCTGCTCGGTGCCGGGAAGCACGGACATGCGGATCAGGTTTGCATTCTGCAAGGCGTTGCGAACGGCACTGTAGACCGCGTGGGAAACCTCGTCGCTGTCGGTGAAGCGCACATCACTCTTCGTCGGATGAATGTTGACATCCAGAATGTCCGGACGGATGTAGAGAAACAGGGCCGTGAAGGGATATTTATGCTGCATCACGTAAGTGCGGAATGCTTCTTCGATTGCGAAAAATAAAACCTTGCTGCGAACGTCTCTTCCGTTGACGAAGCACAGCTCAAAATTCCGGTTGCTCTTTGTGATCACCGTGGCACCGACTACGCCGCTTATGGTGAGGCCGACGCCCTCGTAGCTCACGGGGAGCAGATTCTCGGCGATCCCGCGGCCGTACACCGCAAAGATGGTATCCTTAAGTTTTCCGTTGCCGGGCGTCTGCAATACCGTTCTGCCCTGCGACAGGAAGGTAACGGAGACATCCGGATGGGAAACCGCAAAGCGGTTGATCCACTCGTTGCAGTATCCTGCCTCGGTGGTTTTGGATTTAAGGAATTTTCGCCTTGCGGGGACGTTGTAGAACAGGTCCTTCACAAGCATCGTCGTGCCCTGCGGACAGCCTGCCTCCTCGAAGCAGACCTCCTCGCCGCTCTCGATGACGAAGCGGCTTCCGAGGTAATCATTTTCATTCAGTGTCAAAAGCTCCACCTTCGCAACGGCGGCGATGCTTGAGAGCGCCTCACCGCGGAATCCGAGGCTGTGGATCCGGAACAGATCCTCGCCGCAGGAAATCTTGCTTGTGGCGTGCCTAAGGAATGCGGTCCGGATATCGTCTTTGGCGAATCCGGAACCGTTGTCGGTCACGCGGATCAATGAGACGCCTCCGTCCTCAATCTCGACGGTGACTCTTGTTGCCCCGGAGTCGACGGCATTTTCCACAAGCTCCTTGACGACGGATGCGGGACGCTCAATCACCTCGCCTGCGGCAATCTGATTGATGGTCTCGGTGCTTAAGACATGAACGATTCCCATGGTAGTTTCTCCCTGTACGTACTTTTGCGAATTACTTCTGCTGCTCCGCGAGGAATGCCTCGAACTCCACCGCGGTCATTAAGATCTTGCGCGGTTTAGTTCCCTCCTCGGGACCGACGACGCCGGCCTCGGAGAGCTGGTCCATGATGCGCGCCGCACGGTTGAAACCGATCTTGTAAACGCGCTGCAGCATACCGATGGAGGCTTTGTCCTTATCGATGATGAAGCGGCCGGCCTGGGCGAAAAATTCATCCCGTCCGTCGTTCGGCGCACTGTCGCCGCCCTTCATCTGCTCGCTGACGGTTGCAACCTCGTTGTTTTGAATATCTTCGGACGCTTTCGCATCGTAATTCACGGAATTGTGTTTGCACAGGTACGCAACGATCTCGGCAATCTCCTCATCCGACACAAACGGTCCCTGGAGACGCACCGGCTTCGGGATTCCCTGCGGGAAGAACAACATGTCGCCCTTTCCTAAGAGCTTCTCCGCGCCGACCTGGTCGAGGATCGTTCTGGAGTCGATACCGGAGGATACGGCAAATGCAATTCTCGAAGGAATATTTGCCTTGATCAAACCGGTGATGACGTCCACGGAAGGTCTCTGGGTTGCGATGATCAGATGGATGCCGGCAGCTCTTGCAAGCTGTGCGAGTCGGCAGATTGCGTCCTCAACTTCGCCCGGGGCAACCATCATGAGATCCGCAAGCTCGTCCACGATGATGACGATCTGGGGCATTTTCCGAAGGATGTTGCCCTTGTCGTCCGTGAGCTGCTCCGTGCTCGCCTCGATCTTTTCGTTGAAGCCCTCGAGGTTGCGCACGCCCTGGTTTGCAAACAATTCGTAGCGGTGTGTCATCTCCGCAACCGCCCAGTTCAGGGCGTTGCTGGCCTTTCTCGGATCCGTAACGACCGGAATCAGCAGGTGCGGAATACCGTTGTACACACTGAGCTCCACGACTTTCGGGTCGATCATGATCAGGCGAAGGTCTTCGGGCTTGTATTTGTACAGAAGGCTGATGATCATCGTGTTGATGCACACCGATTTGCCGGAGCCTGTGGCGCCTGCTATGAGAAGGTGAGGCATCTTCGCGATGTCCGACAACACGATGTTGCCTCCGATGTCCTTGCCCACGGCAAATGTGATCTTGCCCTTGTTCGTCTTAAACTCCTGGGACTCCACAAGCGTGCGCAGCATGACGCCCGATGCCTCGGTGTTCGGAACCTCGATACCCACGGCGGCCTTGCCGGGGATCGGCGCCTCGATGCGGATGTCCTCCGCAGCCAGGTTTAACTTGATATCGTTTTCAAGACTCGTGATACGGCTGACCTTCACGCCCTGCTCCGGCGTGAGCTCGTATCTGGTGACGCTGGGTCCGCAGCTGATGTTCGTAACCGTGACGTTGACGCCGAAACTCTGCAGGGTGTTCTGCAGCTTCGCTGCGGTTGCCTTAAGCTGGTCGCCGGTCATGCCGGTTCCCTTCGGGGAAGGTCTGTGCAGAAGGTCAATCGGCGGGAAGCGGTATTCCTTCACAGGAGCGATCACCGGTGCGATCACCGCGTCGGAAGCGTTCTCCGAGGCATTCGGTGCACCGCTTTGCGAAACGCCCGTCTGAGTGCCGCGGCTGTCTGTCGTGCTCTGTACACGGGAATCCGAAGCCGTTGTTCCTCTTGCATCTGTCTGCGCGCTTCCGCCCTTTACAAGGCGAAGTCCGCCGCTTTGCATTTCTTCCCTGGTAGGTGCCACAGCCTCATCAGGCTCGACGGCGTCGTAAGGGTTGTAGGTTGACGAAGTCTGCGGCGTATCCGTGCGCGGTGTCTCTGTAAGACCGTGGATCGGCACCTGGGAAAGGCTTCCGCCCTGTAGACGGTTCTCCACCGCAGCGCGCCTTGCCGCTTCCTTCTCGGAGACAGCCGGTCCGGAAAGCGAGGGATCCTCGTAGCCGGTCTTTATGATGCTTCCGCCGGATGGATTTTTCTCGCGGAATTTGTTGTCAAGCTCAATCTGGTAGAACGGATGGCCGCTGTCGGAGACGCGGGAGTTCGCGCCGATGGTGTTCGGTGCGTAGGGCTGCTGTGTGCGTGCCGCCTCTCTCTGTGCGCCGGCCTGATTGCCGGCAGCTCCGGGCACCGGGGCCTTGGAGATCGCTTCCGCGGCAACGGGGTCTAAATAAGCGACCTTACTACCGTCGTCGTTGTAGACAGCCGTATAGACAGGCGTCTGCGGCAGCTCCGGCTCTTTTTTGTGAATCCGGTCGAAGAAGCCGGGCTTTTTCTTCGGCACTTCCTTCTGCGGCTCGCCGTAGAAGCTTAAGTCAACCGGTCCGGCAGGTGCATCCACATCCACCATGGTCACACGGCGTCTGCGGTTGGCCTCCTGAATCTGCTCAAGGGTCATGGTACCCGGGTTGGCACCGTCCGCATAGGCCGGATCGTAGGCCTCCTTGCTCGCCTCACGCTTCTCGGCAATGTAGTTTTTGATCATGTGGAACACGCCCTTGCCGATGATCAGGATCAGGCACACAAGCATAAGCGCGATCAGGATCACGATTGTTGCGGTCTTACCGAACAGCGTGTTCAAAGGCTCTGCGATGCAGGCCCCTAAGAAACCGCCGCCCCGCTTCTCTTCATAGCCGATCTTGAAGGACTCGAAAAACTTCGCTTCCGAAGCCACACCGGACACCGTGTGGATAAATGCTGCAAGAAAGATCTGCGAGATTACAAAGATCGTCGACTTCTTAGGCATGGCAGGGTCGTCGGGGTTTCTGCGGATGTAAAATACGAGGCAGAACAACGCCACGGGGAAAATGTAAGGCAGAATGCCTCCCAGCAATCCGAACAAAAGATTGCGGATTCCCTTGCCGATCAGGCCACAGTCGGTGAAAATGAACAGGTACAGAAGAACCGCGACCAGCGCAGTCAGGATCAGAACGACCTCGTCCATTACCTCTTTGTTTTTCGCGTTGGACTTGCGCTGCTTTTCGATGAATTCCTCGGTCTCGTTCTTCTGGGATTTGCCCTTGGAGACCTTTGCGTCAGCGGTTTTCTCCGTGCTCTTCTCCGTGTCCTTTTTAGGCGATTTGATCACGATCTTGGAATCCTCGTCGCCCTTCTTATTGCCCTTCTTCGGGAATTCGACGGAACTGCTGAATTTCTTCGAAGCCATGATGTTGCCTCCCCTTTACATAATGCAGAAAAATAACAACAATATTCCGAAACCGATCCGGTACCGACCGAACCGTGTGAGTTCCATCCGCGAAAGCCGGCGGACGATCTCACGAAGCATAAAATACGATGTAAAAAACGCTGCGATAAATGCGGCAAGCATAAACGAAACCTGCATTCCGCTCGCGCTTCCGATGTGGTGCAGGATCGGCCAGAGAGCCGACAAAAACAGCGAGGGAATGCTCAAAAATACAGCTGCGGAAACCGCGCACGCCCTGCGCGCACCGAGTGCCGTGAGGGTGAGGATCAGGATTCCGAAACGGCTGGTTCCCGGGATAAAGGAAACCGTCTGGGTAAGCCCCGCCAGAAGAAGTACGCGGTACGGAATCTCCTCCGTGGTCTCATAGAGCCACGACACACGGCGGTTCCGAAGTTCGGAGACGATGTATAAAATACCGCCGACGATCATGGCAACCACGGTCATCTTCAGATTGCGAAACGAAGCCGGTGCGAAGGAAAACTCCGCAAAATCATCCGCGAACACAAGTCCGATCAAAAGCGTAGGCAGAAACGATACCGTCGCCACGCACCAGAACATGATCCTGGCGCGGGACACGCTCTTCCCCTGCCCGCTCTTTATGATAACAAGGGAATTTCCAGGCAGGAACAGCAATGCGGCCGCGGTCACTGCCCCGAGGGCCGCGCTGGCAACCAGAAGTTCCCGGAACATTGCGCTTGCGTTGTAGGTTTCAAAGTTTACATAGTGTCCGAGCACCGCGAGATGCGCGGTGTTGCTGACCGGAATCCACTCTGTGAGTCCTTCGACGATTCCGAACAAGATCACTTTAAAAATGTCGAAAAATCCCATCCGAAGACTCCTTTGTGTCCTTACTCAGCAGAAAATGTATGACTTTCGCCGTTATCGAGGGATACCGGGTATCTCTTTCCCTGCGCATGTACGACCGTGTTATATGCGCCGTGTTCCGCCGTTATCGTAAACTCTTTAAGATGTCCCTTTTCCCACCGGATCGTGTAGCTTGCTCCGCCCTTTGCGCGGATTCCTTCGATGCAGCCTTCCGGCCACTTTGAAGGAAGTGCCGGCAATAAGAGCACGCGGTCGTCGTCGCTTTGCAAAAGCATCTCCGCATAGGCGGTGATACCGCCGAAATTGCCGTCAATCTGGAACGGCGGATGATTATCAAGAAGATTCGGCAGTGTAGACTTTGTCAACAATGCCGCGAGGTTTTTGAAGCACTCCTCTCTGTCTCCTAAGACCGCAAACAGATTCATGATCCAGGCGCGGCTCCAGCCGGTGTGACCGCCGCCGTGCGAAAGTCTGCGATCAAGCGTCACCCGGGCTGCCTGCGAAAGCTCCGGCGTCTTGTCCGGTGTGATGCTTCCCGACGGAAACAAAGCATACAGATGCGAGATGTGTCGATGTCCGGGCTCCGCCTCGTCATAATCCTCGGGCCACTCCATGATCTGTCCGTATCGACCGATGCGAAGCGGCGGAAGAAGCGAAAGAAGTCTTTCAACCTCTTTTGTAAATGCGGTATCTCCCTCTCCCAGTTCTTCTCCGATGGCCAGGCAATCCGTGAGAAGATCCCGAAGGATTGAAATGTCCATCGTGGAGTTATAGCAGGCGCAACCGCTCGTACCGTCCGGGAGGATGTATGTATTTTCCGGCGAAACCGAGGGGCTTAAGATCACCTTGCCATCCTCAATGTCACAGAAATCAAGGAAGAACCTTGCGGATTCCTTCACCAGCGGGTAATACCGCTTCAGGAATTCGCGGTCGTTGGTATAACGATAGTAATTGCGGATGTGCGTGCAAAGCCACGCCATTCCCATAACCCAGTAGGTGCCGGGAATCCACTCGTCCTGCGGAGCCGTATCGCCCCAGAGGTCGGTATTGTGATGCGCTACGATCCCTCGGCAGCCGTACATGCTGCGAGCGGTCTTCGCCCCGCTTTCGGCCATGCGCTCCATAAGCGCGAACAACGGCTCACAACACTCCGCAAGGCCAAGCCGTTCTGCAGGCCAGTAGTTCATCTGCAGGTTGATGTTGATGGTGTATTTGCTGCCCCACGGCGGGTCCATGTGCGGATTCCAGATGCCCTGGAGATTCGCAGGGAGTGAACCCTTGCGCGAAGAGGAAATCAAAAGGTAGCGACCGAAGTCAAAATAGGTGCAGATCAGTCCGAGGTCCGGATCTTCGGGCCGGAACAAGGAAAGCCGGAGGTCGGTGGGCATCGCCTCAAGGGAGGTGTCACCGGGAAGCGTCAGCTTCGTCTTGTCAAATAAAACGCGGTAGTCCTTCGCATGTGCTTTTGCAATGTCGTCAAACACTGTCTTCGAGCTGTCGCCGGACACGCAGGCAAGTCTTCTTTTAACTTCTGACTCAGGGTCGTTGAAGCGGTACGTGGTGCAGGCGGTGAGCACAATTGTCAGCGCCGATACGCCGGCAGCGCGGACGTAACGCCCTGCCACGCGGCATTTTCCGCCGTCTGCGATACCTTCCGCTCCGCAGGCAAATGCGTAGGGTTTGCCATTCGCAAGGCTTCCCATAGTCCCGAGGGAGAAAACGCGGTTTCCTTCCGCGTATCCTCGCTCCGCATGGGGCAGGCAGTTGAGATCTGCGGATGCGGAAAATGCTCTGCCCTGCGAACTTGCGAAAAATGCGATGGTCCCGGTCACATAGTCGGCCAGAATCGTCTCGGTGATCACGGAATCCTTCATGGTGCGAATGCAGCGGTACACGCCCTGTGAGAGGTCAAGCTCCCTTCGGTACGACACCACTTCGCCGTAGCCCTCGTAGCGGATGCGCAGACTTCCGAGAAGGGAATATGCGCGGCAACTCTCGGGAATTCCTGAGAGGGAATCCACCATCAGCCGCTCCGCCTGCGGGATCTTGCCGTCACGGATCAGTTTTCGCACCTCAGGCAGGGCTTCCGGGGCCTTGTTGTTTATGCGCTGTTTCGGACCGCCGTTCCAGAGGCTGTCCTCGTTCAGTTGCAAAACGGTCTCCTGCTCATCCCCCGTGATCATGGCGCCGAGGGTTCCGTTGCCGATGGGAAGTCCGCGGTTCCAGTCCCGGCCGGCGGGCTTGTCATACCAAATAAGGCTCATATCGTTCTCCGGTTACCGTTACAGAGTCTTCGCATACACCCAGAGGGAGAGCTCCGTATCGGGATCGTTGCATTGATAAATCTCCGAAAGCTGCGGCCCGCAGCTCGCGGAACCGATTCCGGACATCGCAGCGTCGGTGTTGACGATTGTCATGCCGGACGGAACAAGCTCATAGTTGTGCTTCTTCGCTGCAAGCTCTTCTCTTGTGTAGTGCGATGCCTGAATGCTGAATTCCGCATCCGAGGCAAAGCCGAGGCGAACCGTCGCGTTTCCTAAGGAGGCAAACTGCGTTCCGTAGTGGGAAGAATTTTCCTGCGGCTTCACGTAGTCCTCGTGATTGCCGGTGACTGTCGTGTGATGCCAGTCCACATAACTTGCCAGGTGCTTGTCCACGTAGCTCTCGAAAGGTCCGTAGCCGTAGTAATCAAAATCCTCGAACTCCTTCGGAAGGAAGAAACGCAGACCGAATCTCGGAAGATACGGGCTGGTCTCCGATTTGTGCATATGGAGTCGGATGTTGAGCTCGCCGTTCGGGTAGAAGCAATATTCCGCCTGAACTCTTGCAAACGGAATGCGAGAAGCTGCGCCGAAGGTGAGGTCGGCTTTGAAAATGTACTCGGTGCCGGGCTCGATGAGGCGAAGCGACGAAAGACGGCAGATCGGGCGATCAAAGCCCCAGTCCTTCCATGCCTTCGTCATGCCGGCGTCATTGTCGGTGGGCGCGCGGAAGAAATCCATCTCCACAGGCTTTTTCAAAAGCTCCTCCCCGCGGAACTGCATCGAGATGATGGCGGCGTCTTTCTTGCGGAGAAGGTATACGGTTTCGTTGGCCGTGATGCGGTATGCAAGAGGAAGGTCCTCAAGCTTCAAATATTTTCTTGCTGCCATGGGAACCGGGATAAAGCGGCGGTTCTCAGCGTGCAGCAACACCTGGTCGTAACCGATCACGGTGCCCTTCTCCCAGCATGCGTTCGTGTCCTTTGTGAGGACGACAAAGCGGATGCGGACATCCTTTCCCTTGACGTCCATCGCCTCGGGAATCGACAGCGACGTCGAAACTCCTGCAGGAAGGGAAAGATCCAGTTTGCCCTCCGCAAGGGTTGCACCGGAATCCTTGATCTCGTAGGATACCTCATAGAGGTCCTCCAGTGCGGCAAATGTCAGACGGTTCGTGAGAACGAACTCTCCCTGGGTATTGCCTGCAGCAACCGTCAGCGGGCGATAGCATTGTTTTAATTCCATCAGTCCCGTGTGGGGCGTTCTGTCGGGATACACAAGGCCATCCATGCAGAAATTGCCGTCGTTCGGGTAATCGTCGAAGTCTCCGCCGTAGCTGTATCTGGTGCGACCGTCCTCGGTCTCGCCATTTGCCACCGCGTGATCGCACCACTCCCAGACGCAGCCGCCCATGAAGCGGTCATCGGAGTCGATCATCGACCAGTAGTCTGCAAGATCACCGTTGCTGTTGCCCATGGAATGGCTGTACTCGCACAGGAAATACGGTCTCTTGTTGTTGCCCTCGGATACGTAGCGATACATCGAGGATACGGTCGGATACATGTACGAAACCACATCCATCTCAGTGTCCGGGGTACCGTCAAGCGAGTGATGAACCGCCTCAAAATGCAAAGGTCTTGAGCTGTCAAATGCCTTGATCATCTTCGCTGCATTGTTGAGGATCGCGCCGAAACCGGCCTCGTTGCCCATGGACCACATGATGACGCAGGGACGGTTGAATTCGCGGGTGATCATTTTCCGCTCGCGGTCGAGGATCGCTTCCGCAAAAATCGGGTTGTCGGTGGTGATGGACACCTTGCGGTGATCCCAGGCCTGTCCGTACACCTGTCCCGCGGGCTCGCTGCCGTGGGACTCGAGATCCGCCTCCTCCACCACGTAGAAGCCGTAGCGGTCGCACAGGCGATAAAACTCGGGGGCATTGGGATAATGGGATGTCCGGATGCAGTTGATATTGCAGCGCTTCATCAGGAAGAGGTCTCTCTTCATGTCCTCCATGGTCACGACAGAGCCCGTCACAGGGTTCGAATCGTGGCGGTTGACGCCGCGAAGCTTGACTTTCTTTCGGTTGATGGTATAGACGCCGTCGACGATGGCGACCTCACGGATTCCGAAGCCCTCGCCGATGATCTCGTCGCCCGCATCGATGGTCATCTTGTAAAGATACGGGATTTCGGCGTTCCAAAGCTTCGGCGACTCAATGACGAAATCGGCGAAACCGTCCTCTCCGGTTTGTGCGGAGGCAACCTCCACTCCTTCCGCATCTGCAACCGTCACCTTTGCCTTCTTGCCGCGGATCTCCATATGTACGGAGGCGCGGGTGAGCTCCTCGTTGATGGTGGTGCGAATCTGGTAATCGGTGATGTGTTCCTTCGGACGGCGAAGCATATAGACGTCGCGGATGATTCCGGTGAAGCGCAGCTTGTCCTGATCCTCCAGATACGTGCCGTCGCACCACTTGAGAACAACCACAGCAATGCGGTTCTCGCCCTCTTTCAAGGCGGACGTGATGCAGAATTCGCTGGTTGCATGGGTAACCTGCGAATAGCCAACCATCTGGTTGTTGACGATCAGATAAAAGCAGCTGTCCACGCCCTCGAAGACGAGGTAGCGCTCGAAATCGTCGGGCTCATAGCTGTAGGTGCGCTCGTAGACGGCCGTCGGATTGTCGGTCGGAACATACGGCGGGTCGTACGGGATCGGATAATTGACATTTGTATACTGGCAGCGGTCGTAGCCCTGCAGCTGAATACAGGACGGGACCGTAATCTTCTTCTCTTTGGGCAGATCAACCGCGTCAACCGGCATCTCCGCAAAACTGTCGTAGTAGGCGAAACTCCATTCCCCATTCAGGAGTTCCATGCGCGAGGAAACCGTCCGCTCGTCAAATGCATCCTGGCCGGGCGCAAACGGAACGTAGTAGTTTCGGTCCTCGCACGTATTGACGTGCAACAACTCGGGATCTTCGTGAAATGTCATGTAGGTTTTCATCATTTTCCTCCCGCAAAATATAGTTTTTGTTTGTAAAATACATTCCCCGTAAAATGAAAAACAAGGGTGCCGATGCTATGGCACCCTTGTTGATGTCGCATTGGGGCGCCGCTTATGCGGTAGCCGTTAGGCGATATTATTGAGCGTCCTTGATGGAGAAGCTCAGGCGGCCCATCTTGTCCTTGCCGAGGCAGACACACTTGACATGGTCACCGAGCGTGAGTACATCCTCAACGCGGTTGATGCGGTTCTTGGCAATGCGGGAAATGTGAACCAGTCCCTCCTTGCCGGGCGCGAACTCGATAAATGCACCGAAATCCTTGATACTGACGACGGTACCCTCGAGAACCATACCCTCCTCGAAGTCGGTAACGATCGTCTGAACGAGCTTGATCGCCTTGTCCATCGCTTCCTTGTCGGTACCGCAGACGGAAACTGCACCGCTGTCGTCGATATCGATACGAACGCCGGTCTGCTCGATGATCGCGTTGATGGTCTTTCCTCTCTGGCCGACAACATCGCCGATCTTCTGAGGATCGATCTGAATCTGCATGATCTTCGGAGCGTACTTGCTGACTTCCTTGCGAGGCTCTGCGATGGCAGGCTTCATGCAGGTGTCCATGATGAAGAGTCTTGCCTCGCGGCAGCGCTTGATGGCACCCTCAACGATCGGACGGGTAAGACCGTGGATCTTGATATCCATCTGGATCGCCGTGATACCCTCGGTGGTACCGGTTACCTTGAAGTCCATATCACCGAAGAAGTCCTCAAGACCCTGGATATCGGTGAGAAGTACATAATCATCATCCGTCTCGCCGGTTACAAGACCGCAGCTGATACCGGCAACCATACGCTTGATCGGAACACCGGCAGCCATGAGGGACATGCAGGATGCACAGGTGGAAGCCATGGACGTCGAACCGTTGGACTCGAAGGTCTCGGATACGGCGCGGATTGCGTAAGGGAACTCCTCCTCGCTGGGAAGAACCGGAAGCAGTGCTCTCTCGGCGAGTGCACCGTGGCCGATCTCGCGGCGTCCCGGTCCTCTCGAAGGCTTCGTCTCACCTACGGAGTAGGACGGGAAATTGTAGTGATGCATATATCGCTTGTTGACAACCGTCTCATCGAGACCGTCAAGTCTCTGAGCGTCAGCCAGAGGCGCAAGCGTTACAACGTCGCAGATCTGGGTCTGTCCGCGGGTGAACATGGAGGAACCGTGAACTCTCGGGATAATGTCAACCTCGGCTGCAAGAGGACGGATCTGCGTCATCTCACGGCCGTCCGGACGCTTCTGATCCTTGAGGATCATCTTGCGAACCGTCTTCTTCTCGTACTGGTAAACCGCCTCATCAATCAGAGGAAGCCAATCCTCGTTCTCTGCAAACTTCTCGGCGAGGGTGTCCTTCATGGCGCGGATGCGCTCCTCGCGAACCTGCTTCTCCGGAGAGAACATGAGAACTTCCATATCTGCCGGAGGAACGATCTCCTTGATGGCTGCAAACAATTCTTCGGGAATCGCGCAGCTGGTGTACTCGTGCTTCGGCTTGCCGCACTCGGCAACGATCTTGTCGATGAACTTGATGATGTCCTTGTTGACGCCGTCTGCAAGGTAGATCGCCTCGATCATCTTGTCCTCGGGAAGCTCGTTGGCTCCGGCCTCAATCATGATGACCTTATCTCTCGTGGAAGCAACCGTCAGCTTGAGGTCGGAAACCTGAAGCTGCGCCTGGGACGGGTTGATGATGAACGCACCGTCGATCAGACCGACCTGCGTCGTAGCGCAGGGACCGTCGAACGGAATGTCCGAAACGGCAACCGCGATCGCGGAGCCGAGCATTGCCGTAAGCTCGGGGGTGCACTCGGGATCAACCGAGAGAACCAGGTTGTTGAGCGTTACGTCGTTTCTGTAGTCCTTCGGGAACAAAGGACGCATGGGACGGTCGATAACGCGGGACGTAAGAACCGCATTCTCGCTGGCCTTGCCCTCGCGCTTGTTGAAGCCGCCCGGGATCTTGCCTACCGCATACATCTTCTCTTCGTACTCAACGCTCAAAGGGAAGAAATCGATGCCGTCACGGGGTTTCTCGCTTGCCGTGGCGGTGGAAAGAACGGTCGTGTCACCGTAGTGCATGAAGGCCGCTCCGTTCGCCTGCTTGGCAACGCGATCGATGTCAACGGTCAGCGTTCTGCCGGCAAGCTCCATGGAAAAACTCTTGTACATTTGTACCTCTTTCTGCGCGTCGTTTCGACGGACGCGCGCGTCTTCGGTACGGTTATCTGACGGAGCCGCCGTAACAACTGAGAAGCAGGCGCACAACGCCGTCTGTTTTTCAGTAGTCACGGGCTTAGACTCCATCACCGCCGATACCTTGAAAATTTGTTTTCATACCGCATTAAAGTATATCACAGAAACGCGGAAAATGCCAGTAAAATATATACTTTTAAGCAATTTTTCAAAAACTTGTGAAAAACGGCCGCCGCAATGCAAACCGCACCGCAGCGACCGTTGTTTTTACTCTTCTATTCCGCCGTTATGGTGATGGATTCCACCTTCAACAGCGATTTGGATTGCAAAATGAGTCCGATGTCCATGGTCGACGCTCCCGCCGAGACGGTTTTGTTGAAGTCCGCCGGAGTGAGCGTCAGGGTTTTGCCGGAGCATTTTGCGTCACAGCACCAGAAATTGTTCGACTTGACGTCGGTGTTAAAGGTGATGACGATCTTCCAGTTCTTCGCCGAATTCGAGCGGCCGTTGGTGATGCGCACACCGAACTGGTAGCATTTGTCGGCGGTCTCGTTCCATGTGTTGGTCGTCGCAAACTCCACCGTCAGGCCGTTGACCGTCGCTTTCGCGGACACTGCGGGCGGGGACGCCACATCTCCTCCGCCGTTGCCGCCGGCATTGTTTAAAAGCTCCTCCTTCTCCTTCTCGGTCATGGGAGGAATCTTTCCGCCGAGCATCTTGACAAACCAGATGCCCTCCTGATTGAGGTCCGCCTCGCGGAAGCCGGAAAGCTTTTTGCAACTCTCGCGGATCAGGGAGGACGACTCGTTTTTGTTTGCCAGATTCCAGATCATGTAGCTTACGCCGTAGCTGTCCATAAAGGCAACCCAGCGGTTTGCCTCGGCCTCATCGCACATGCCGTTTCCGGAGGCGTCGCAGATTCCGTACTCCGAGACGAAAACCGGAAGGCCGGCCTCGATGGCGGTCTTCATCTTGCTGCGCAGGCTGTCCTTGTGAGTGCCCGCGTAGAAATGAAGGGCGTACATGATGTTGTCGTAGCCCTTGATGGGATCCTTCGCCGCCACATCGACATCCTGGGACCAGGTGGGCGTTCCGACGATGATGATGGCGTCGTTGTCAATGGCGCGGATCGCAGGAATCACCTCCATGGCGTAGGATTTGACGGACGACCACGATGTGCCGCCGTTGGGCTCGTTACAGATCTCGTAGAGCACATTGTTATAATCCTTGAACTCGGCAGCCATCTCCTTGAAAAAAGCAATGGCTTCCGCCTTGTTCTGGTTCGGATCATTGTCGTGAAGAATATGCCAGTCGATGATGACGTACAATCCGAGCTGTTTTGCATAGTTTACGCCGTTTTTGACCAAAGCCTTCAGCTTGGCCTTGTCGCCGCCGGCACAATAGCCGTTCTCATCGGTATACATGGCAAGCCGCACGGCATTGGCGCCCCACTCGTCGCGGACGCACTGGAATGTTTCCATGCAAACGAACTGCGGGAACCACTGCAGACCGTGGGTGCTGACGCCCTTTAACTGATAAGCCTTGCCGTTCTTGTCCACGAGCTGCGTGCCCTTGACACTGAGCTGTCCGTGGTTTGCCACGGGCGTGCCGGACTCGGTCGGCTTCGGTGTAGGTGTAGCAGTCGGTGAGGTTGTAGGACTAGCCGTCGGTGCGGCCGTCGGTGCGGTCGTCGGTGTGGCTGTCGGTACCGCCGTCGGCGTTGCGGCAGGCGTTGTTTCCGCTGTCGGCGTCGCCTCGGCAGTGGGAGTTGCCTCGGTTGTCGGTGCCGCCTCCGTGGGAGAAACCTCGGTTGTCGGGCTGGCGACGGCTGTCGGTGTAGCTTCCGTTGTCGGAGCCGGTGTGTCGGTAACTGCGATGGTAACCCCGGGCTCCTCCGTGGGGGTGACTGCATTTTTCGCTGAATCTGCGTCCCTGTTCGAGAGAACAAGGGCGATGATCAGCACGATGACGATCAGCGTCATACAGGCAAGCGCGATCATCAGATATTTGTTTAAGCGCTTCGCGCTCATTTCACTCTTGCTCATTGCGCTCCTCCGTTCGCATCCGAAAGTCTCCGGTGCTCTTCATAGGCATGCACGGCCGAAAGGGCCTCGGGAACCAGGTACAAGGATCCTGTGATCAGGAAAACGTCCTCTCCCGTCGCCTTCGCAAACAAGTCGCGGCACTCCTCCGTCATATCCGTTACCGGCGTCATGGAAAACTCCTCGCACAGAGCGCCGGTCTCTTCGGCGGTTAAGGCGCGGCGGTTTTCAAAGCGGTAAAAATACAGGCGGTCGGTCATTTTCCGAAGGATCGTGAGCATCGAACGCACATCCTTGTCCTTCACCATGCCGCAGATGACCGTGAGGCGTTTACCCGAAAACTCCTTCGAGGCGAAAAACTCCGATACCGCGGCAAGGCACTGCGGATTGTGGCCGCCGTCGAGATACACCAAAGGCTTTTTGCAGATGATCTCAAGCCGCGCGGGCCAGCGCACGGTGCGAAGGCCGTTGGCGATGTCGGCGTCGCTTACGTAGAAGCCGTTCTCGTTGATGATGCGGATCGCCTCCAAAGCTGTTGCGGCATTGTATTGCTGGTGCTTTCCGCGCAAAGGAAGCAAAACTTCCGTCCCTTTGTACGAAAAATGCTCCATTCCCGTCACGTCAGGCAACTGCTTTACCGCATCCTTATCGACCATGTGGATCGGTGCGGAGGCCCGAAGGGCAAACTCCGTGATGACCCGCTCCGCCTCCATGCTCACGGGATAGACGCACACGTCGCAGCCGTTTTTGATAATGCCGGCCTTTGCGGCGGCAATTTTTTCAATGGTGTCGCCCAAAACCGCGCAATGGTCAAGACCGATGTTCGTGATGACCGAAGCAACGGGCGATGTCACGCAGTTCGTCGGATCGAAGGTCCCGCCGAGGCCGGTCTCTAAGATCATGATGTCGCATTTTACTTCGCGGAAATACAAAAGAGCGATGACCGTCAGAAGCTCAAACTGGTTCGCGGGGGCGAAGGATTTGCCGACGTAGTCGTACACCGTCGTGCCGATGCGGGCCATGTCGTCCTCCGGGATCATCTCGCCGTCCACGCAGATGCGCTCGCGGATATTCAAAAGATACGGCGACGTGAACAAGCCGACACGGTAGCCGGCCTGCTGCAGAACAGACGCCAACATAGAACAAACGGAACCCTTCCCGTTTGTGCCGGCGACATGCACGCAGGGCACAGCGTCCTGCGGATTGTCGAAGTACCGAAGCATGGCGCGCATGCGGTACAGGCCGGCGAAAGCCGAGAAAAATTCCGTCTTGGTCAAACGATTTACAACTTCTTCGTAGGTCATACACCCCTCCTGCCGCACTATCTCGCTTTGTTCCATGCGGCAACGATGTCTGCCATGATATATAACGATCCGGTCACCAGTACATGGTGCCCCTGTTTACGCAGCTGCTTGATCTTCGATACAGCCTCCACAATGGAGTCAACTGTCTCTGCCGGCTTGTCGAAACGGCGCACCAGCTCGCACAGCTCCTTCGCGGGAAGTCCGCGATGGTTCGGCGGCGTCAGGCACACAAAGCCTTCGGCGTATTGCTGCAGCATCTCGTACATGGCCGGATAATCCTTGTCCGCCAGCACGCCGGTGACGATATAGTACTTCGTGTCGCCGGAAAATGCCTGCAGCGAGCGGCACAATGCATCGATGCAGTCCGGATTGTGTCCGCCGTCGAAGATCAGATAGGGATTCTTCTTTCGGACGTCGAAACGGTACGGAAGCGATGCGGAACGAATGCCTGCCTCCATGGCGAAATCGTCGATGGATGCGGCAAATTCCTCGCTTCTCTCGCACAGAACCTCGATGGCCTTCTGCGCGGTTGCAATATTGATCTTCTGGTAATCGGCGATCATCGCGCGGTCCGAAGGGAAAAATCCCTCGTCGGCGATGGATGCCAGATGAAGCTCGTGGCGGTTTTCCTTGCACCACTGCGTTGCCGCCTCGGTAACGATGGGCGAATTGACGCCCATGACGATGGGCTCGCCGGGGCTCGCGATGCCGAGCTTTTCCCGCGTGATGGTCTCGAGAGTATTTCCGAGATATTCGGTATGATCGAGAGCGATCTTCGTGACAACCGTAAGAATTCCCTGACCGACGTTGGTGGCGTCCTGGGCACCACCCATACCTGCCTCAAGGACCGTGAAATCGCAGTTGTCCATCTTGAACATGATCAGGCCGACACAGACCGCGCGCTCAAACTCGGAAGGATTGACCGCTTCCCGTCCAGGCGTAGCTGACGTATCGATACTGCGAAGGGCACTCTTTAAGGTCTCAACTCCGCTTATGAACTGTTCGTTGGAAATGGGCTTACCGTCGATCCGGTAATAGTCCGTGACGCCGTGAAGCGCAGGCGAGATCATGGTTCCCACGTGATAACCGGCCGCCACCAGGATGTTGGTGATCATGGTCGCCGTGGAACCCTTGCCGTTTGTGCCGACAACATGGATGATATTCTGGGACATCTCAGGATGCTTCAAAAGGCCGAGACACTCGTTGATTCGCTCCAGACCGGGCTTCGATACATTCGTTTTCTCGTTTCGAATAAATTGAACCGCATCGGAATAACGCATAGACACCTCGATTAATTACGCACAAAATCTTCTCTCTACAGTGTACCGCAGATTCCTTCGGATTGCAACCTTATTCTTGCGTTGTCTTCTCCTGCGAAGGCCACACGCCGCCGTTGTACAAAAGGGTCTTGATCACCGGAATCACCTTGATGCGAAGGGCGATCAGGATCAGAATCTCGGCTGCGGTGCTGTAGGCATACACCACCAGGGAAGGCGTTGCAATCTTCCATGAAAGCGGCATTCCCGTTGTCCAATAACGAACAACAAGGCCTGCGATATTTAAGAAAAAGGTGCTGATGACGGCGGAAATGATGATGCGCGGGATCGTCATTTTCCGGTAAAGAAGAACGCCCGGCACAAGGCCCTGCAGGGCGCGGACCACCGTAAGACCGATGATCATGCTGCCGCCGTAGAAGATTAATCCGCCCAGGATGTCGGTGATGGCCGATACAGCCGCTCCGATCGCACCGATGGAGAAACCGGCGAGGGCGCGGATCAAAAAGGTGAGGGAAATACGGTATTGCAGTCCGATGGTGAAGGAAAGATAGTATTCCGTCACGAACTCCACTGCCACAAACACGCCGGCGAGAACCATTAATTTCACCGCACGGCTCTGCAGTTCGCGGCGTTCCGTTGTCTTTCGCAATGCTTCTGTCATAGAAAAAATCTCCTTTCTGTCCCGTGATCACGCTACGAAAAGGAGATTCCTTAAGGTAGCAGCGGGATGCAGACCGAAAACCGCAAGCCGTGAGGCTCTTCGTTCCGGCGACAACTCCCCGTCCGCCGAACACTTAACGCTTTCGATCTTACTCTGCCTGTCATGTTTGTTTTTCATACAAAAGGGCCGCCGTGCAAGGCAGCCCCGTTGTGTTCGAATTACTTACGAATACCGAGCTTCTCAATCAATGCACGATATGCGTTGATATCCTTGGACTTGAGATAGTCAAGCAGACCTCTTCTGCGACCTACCATCATGTAGAGACCTCGGCGGGAATGGTTGTCCTGCTTGTTCTTCTTCAAATGCTCCGTGAGCTCCTCGATTCTTGCAGAAAGAATCGCAATCTGTACCTCAGCGGAACCGGTGTCCTGCGGGTTCTTGCCGTACTCGGCAATGATCGCAGCCTTCTTGTCCTTTGCAATCATGGTTGTAACCTCCGAAAATCTTATAATATCGCCGTGATCTAAGCCCGGGTTGGAGAATCCGCGAACCGAGATCCGGTTGACGTTGATACTATATCATACCGAAAACCCGTTGTAAACAGGCATTTTGCATCATTTTTCGAAAAATGCGGGGAAAATTTGCACGTTTTCGTCATCCGCGGCCCCCGCAAGCGCCGTTTCGGTGTCAAAAGCCAGCTGGCGGCTTAATTCCTCGAGGCTTCCGAACTTCTTCTGCCCGCGGATCCTATCGTAAAACGACACCGTGATCTCGCTTCCGTACAGCTCCTCGGAAATGCCCGGAATGTGCGTCTCCACAGTCACGCCGTGAGCCAGCCCGTCACGCACGGTCGGATTGTTCCCGACATTTGTTACGGAGACATATTCGTTTTCGCCCACGCGGGTTCTCGTTCGGTACACACCGAACGGCGGCAGCAGCTTTTCCTCCGGCGGATAGAGATTGACCGTCGGAAAATGCAGCTCATGTCCGATGCGCTTTCCGCGCATTACCGCTCCGTGCACCGGATAGGCGTAGCCCAGCAGCCGGTTGAGGGTCTTAATATCGCCCTCTGCCAAAAGACTGCGCATCCTCGTGCTGGAGACATCCTCTCCGTCCTCCCGGATGATCGGGCAAACGATACACTTGATTCCCAGTTCTTTTGACAGCGTTGCAAGCATCTTTGCATCGCCCGCGCGGTTTCGTCCGAACCGGAAATTCTCGCCGACGACGATCACTTTTGCGTTGCATTTTTCGACGCAGATCTCGCGAAGGAACGCCTCGGGAGACATTTCTTTGATGTTTTTTGTGAGCGGCAGGCGAAGGTAGGAAGCAATACCCATGGTTTCGGCCGCCATGGCGCTCTCCTTTTGCGTCAATAATTCCGGAGCGCCGGGGATGCAAACCGAGAGCATCACCATCGGAAGGCCTGTCTTTTGCATCTCTTTGATCAAACGCTGGTGCCCGAGGTGAAGACCGTCGAATTTGCCGATGGTCAGGCAAACCGGTTCGGCGCTTTTCGGGCAGCCGGCAAAGTCTGTAATCTTCATTCTCCGCTCTCCTGCTTTCTCACACGGTTCTTCTCGTTGTCGACCTCGTGGTACATCTGAAGCGGCACGTAGCGATGGCCCTTCTTGCGGTAGATTGCGAAAAATTCACCATCCGCATAGACGCGCACGCACGCAGCCTCGCGGTCTCCCAGAAGGTTTTCGTACACGTATTCAAATCCCTTAAGAGGCTCCGCTGCGGGCATGAGCCAGTCCTCCTCAAGGTAGTTGCCGTTGGCAATATACTTGAGATACTCGACCTTAAGCTCCACGGGACGGCATCCGCGGTACATCGCATCGATGGGGATCAACGCCTCCGAAAGGCGTCCCTGGTCGCGAAGTGTGCGAAGCTCATCGATGGTCACGCTGTGCTCCAGTGTGAACTTCCCCGTGGCGGTGCGCACTAAAGATGTCATGCACGACCCGCACCCGAGAGCCTCGCCGATATCGTTGCAGATCGTGCGGATATATGTGCCCTTCTGGCAACGGACGCGGATCTTGTACTCGCCGCCCGCCTCATCAAAAGACAGGACATCTATGCTGTAAACATTGACCGTCTTTTTGGAGCGCTCGATGGTGACGCCGCGTCTGGCCAGGTCCACAAGCTTTACGCCGTCGATCTTCCGCGCGGAAAACATGGGCGTGAGCTGCTCGATCGTTCCGACGAACCGGCTTGCCGCCGCCCGGAACTCCTCCTCGCTCACATGAAACTCTTTTGTGGCTAGCACGGTTCCGTGAATGTCCTGGGTGTCGGTCACGATGCCGAGACGCCCGGTCGCAACGTACTCCTTGGTTTGCATCATCAACGACTCGCACACCTTCGTTGCAAATCCTGCGCAGACAGGCAAAACGCCGCACGCGTCGGGATCGAGTGTTCCCGTGTGCCCGATCTTCTTGATCCCGAGCACGCCGCGAAGCACCGCGACCACGTCATGCGACGTATATCCGCATTCCTTGTTGATGACTACAATACCGTTCATGAATCTCCGTAAAATGAAACAATCGTATCGTCAGTAATTTTCAGCATTTTTCTGCAAGCTCAGACTCCACCATAGAAGCAATCTTCCCGATGGCTGCAGAAACGGGTCCGTCGACATTGCACCCTGCCGCAAGACGGTGTCCGCCGCCGCCGAAGGTCTGGCAGATCGCCGCCACATTGACCTTTGAGATGGCGCGAAGGCTCACCTTGAAGCGGTTCGGCTCGTCCTCTCTGGCAAACATGGCAACCTCGATGCCTTCCGTAAGACGCAGCTGGTCGATGACGCCCTCGGTGTCCTTGGCAACCGCTCCGAACTTCGCAAGCTCCTCCGCAGTCAGAACCGTGCAGATCATTTTCCCTCCCAGAAGGAGCTTCGAATTCAGCACGGAATATCCAATCACAAGGTTCTGAAGATAGGACTTGCGGTAAAAGGTATCGTCGATCAGTCTCTGGGCATCCACGCCCTTGGAGAGCAGCTTTCCGGCCACCTTCATGGTGTTCTCCCGGCAGCATTCGTATTTGAACACGCCCGTGTCATGCACGATTCCCATGTAGAGAGCCGTGGCGATGTCCGTGGTTATCGCATTTTCCGAGAGAAGGCCGAACAACACCTCACAGGTGGAGCTGGCGTCCGGAAGAACGATCTCCTCGTCCGCAAAATGCGTGTTCGTCATGTGATGATCGACGACAAATGTATGCTTCGCGGCGGCGACCATCTCCTTTGCGCACGGAAACCGGTCCTCGCTGGAGCAATCCAACACCAGGAAGAGATCATACGGTTTCACCGGCGGAAGAAATTCGGTGTCAATCTCGTCCCATGCGGGAAGAACCGCCAGATTTTCCGGCGGCGTCTCGAGATACACGCGGACGGTCTTGTCCGCAAAATTGTCTTTTAAAAAGTAATACATCGCCATGCAGGAGCCCACACAGTCTCCGTCGGGGTGTTTGTGGCCTGTGATCGCGATGGTTTTCGCCGCTGCGACGGCGTTTCGGAGCGAACGGTTCATTCCTGTTCTCCTTCGTTTGCTTCCGTGGTACCGGTGTGAAGGGACCCGATCAACGCATCCATCTTCATACCGTATTCCAGCGAGTCATCCGCTGCGAAAAATAACTGCGGCGTGTGTCTCATGTTCAGATTCTTTGCAAGCATCGAGCGAAGAAAAGGCGCTGCGTTGCGAAGTCCTTCAAAGGTGCTCTTCTTCTGCGCCTCATCGCCGTATACGCTCACGAAAACCTTGGCAGTCTTGAGATCCGGGGCAACATAGACGTCCGTGATGGTCGTAAGCTGCGCCACGCGAGGGTCCTTGACCTCCTCCAAAAGAAGGCGGCTCAACTCTCTTCTGACCTCCTGGCTGACGGTTCTGTTTTTCGTACTGTTCTTTCTCATAGTTCTCCATTCGTTCGGCCATCGGAAAATGACCGGTATCTGCGCTAACGGGTCAGGCAGGATTCACTCTGCCCGACCCGGTTTGTATCTTTGCTTCGCAATATCAGTTTCTGGCAACCTGCTGCATGATATAAAGCTCAACCTGGTCGCCCTCGGCAATGTCATTGAATTTTTCGAAGAGGATACCGCACTCGAAACCTGCGTTGACCTCCTTCGCATCGTCCTTCATACGCTTCAAGGACGCAAGATTGCCGTCGAAGATCTGCTCGCCGTTTCTGGTGATGCGGGCCTTGCAGCCGCGCTGTGCCTTACCGTCGAGAATGTAGGAACCGGCGATGGAGCCGAGGCCGCTGGCCTTGAAAATCTGGCGGATCTCCGCATGGCCGATGACAACCTCCTCGTATACCGGATCGAGCATACCCTTCATGGCTGCCTCGATATCGTCGATCGCGTTGTAAATGACGGAGTACAGACGCACGTCAACCTGCTCGCGCTCCGCAGTGTCCTTTGCCGTGTTGTCGGGCTTTACGTTAAAACCGATGATGATGGCGTTGGAGGCACTTGCAAGCGTGACGTCGGACTCGTTGATGTTACCGACACCACCGTGGATGCAGTGGATTGCGATCTCATCGTTCGAGAGCTTAAGAAGCGACTGCTTCACAGCTTCCACGGAACCCGCAACGTCCGCCTTGACGATGATGTTGAGATCCTTCATCGCGCCGGCCGCAACCGCGTCGGACAGGCTCTCCAGCGAGAGCTTCTGCTTCGTCTCGGCAATGAGCTTCTCCTTGCTCTGTGCGATATATGCCTCGGAAATGTTCTTCGCTTCCTCGTTGTTCTCGGTGGCGATCATCACGTCGCCGGCGTTCGGAACGCTGTTCAAGCCGAGAATCTCCACAGGTGTGGAAGGTGTAGCTTCCGTGACCTTCTCGCCCTTGTCGTTGATCATCGCACGGATCTTACCGAAGGATGCACCGATGGCAACGGTCTCTCCGACATGCAACGTACCCTTCTGAACCAGAACGGTAGCAACGGGACCGCGGCCCTTGTCGAGCTTGGCCTCGATGACGAGACCTCTCGCACGGCGGTTCGGATTTGCACGAAGCTCCAGAACGTCCGCCGAGAGCAGGATCATCTCGAGAAGGTTCTCGATACCGTCGCCCTTCTTTGCGGAGACGCGGCACGTAACGATGTCGCCGCCCCACTCCTCAGACACAAGGCCCTGCTCGGAGAGCTCGGTGAGAACACGGTCGGGATTTGCTCCCTCTTTATCCATTTTGTTGATGGCTACAACGATGGCCACACCGGCCGCCTTCGCATGGTTGATCGCCTCGATGGTCTGCGGCATGACACCGTCGTCGGCAGCCACAACGAGCACTGCGATATCGGTTGCCATGGCACCGCGGAGACGCATTGCGGTAAATGCCTCGTGACCGGGCGTGTCGAGGAACGTGATCTGTCTGCCGTTCTTCTCCACCATGTATGCACCGATGTGCTGCGTGATACCGCCGGCTTCCTTGGCCGCAACGTGAGCGGAACGGATGGCATCGAGGATGGATGTCTTACCGTGGTCGACGTGACCCATGACACAGACAACCGGAGGACGCTTCACAAGGGTCTCCTCGGGATCCTCGGTATCCTTCGTCAGCTCCTCGACCATGTCGATGACCTGTTCCTTCTCAACGATGTAGTTGTACTCAAGTGCAATGTCCTCGGCCTCCTCGAAGGAGATCTCGGAGTTGATGTTGTAAAGCTTTCCGGAGAGGAAGAGCTTCTTGATGATGGCAGATGCATTCTGCTTCATCTTGTCAGCCAGTTCCTTGATGGTGATCACCTCGGGAATGGTGATGTTCTTGATCTCGTTCGGATCTTCTTCCTTCTTCGGCTCTACCTTCGGCATGATGAATGCACCCTTGCGGTTTGCATCCTTCTTCGGGGTCTGACCCTTTCTTCCCTTCTTGCCATCACCGTCGAAATCGCGGTTGTTGCGGTTCTTGTCGCGGTCGCGGTTCTGGTATGCCGCAGCGCGCTGCTCGCGGTTGATCTCACCGGCAAAATCCGCCTTTATGGAGTTTCCGCCGCCGCTGCGGTTATCGTTTCTGCGGGTGAACGTTCTGCGCTCACTGCTGTCCTTATCCTTGTCAAATCCCTGCGGGAATCCTCCGCCCTGACCGCGGTTATAGCCGCCCTGGCCCTGACCTGCAGGTCTTCTGGAAAATCCACCCTGACCGTCGCGTGCGCCGCCCTGGCCGCGGTTGAATCCACCCTGGCCGTCTCTTTGATACGGAGGTCTCGTTCCCGTGCCGGCACCGTCGGGTCTTCTCGCACCGCCGGCTCCCTGTGCACCGCCGCGTGCGCCGCGGTTATAGGAAGAGCTCTGCGCACCGTCTCTGGGTGCACGGTAGGAGTAATTGCCGGAGCGGTCTCCCTGACCGTCTCTTGCGCCCTGACCGCGGTTTCCGTCGCCTCTGCGGTCGTCTCTCTGGACGTTCTCGCGGGGCTTGCGGTCATTGATGTTCTCGCGGATCACGGGACGCTCCACCGGACGCGGAGGTGCCTGACGGATCTGCGGCTCGGAGATGGTTTCCGCGGGCTTAACTTCCGCAGCAGGCTCCTTGGTCTCCGCAACAGGCGCAGCGCTCTCGGGAGCCTCCGCCTTCGGAGCCTCCTCGACTGCCGGTTCCTTTGTCTTCTTCGGCTCTGCCTTCTCGGGCTTAACAGCAGCCTCGGGCTTCTCTGCCTTCTCGGGAGCGGAACCCGGGCGCTTCAAGCGGCGGCCGTCCTCACTGAAGATCGGACCGTCGTAAAGTACGGTTTCACCGTTTTCATTCTTGAGGAAAAATTCATTTCCCTTGCGAAGGAGCGGACGCTTCTCGGCATCGTAAACCGTCCGCTTCGGCTCGAGGCGGTTGTGGTTCTGGTCATACAGCGGTCCGTTGTAGACGGTGTAGTTGCCGCCCTTGTCGATGCTGTAGATCACACCGTCCTTCTTCACGACGCGGTTGCCCTTGTCGTCGAAGCGGGCGTGCGAACGCTTATCGTCCTCCTTCTTCTCTGCCGGCTTGCGTCTGCGCTTGCCGTAGAGTGTGATCGCGATCTTCACCTCCGCGTCCTCATCGTCGACGAAGCTGCCCGCGCTCTTCACGTCACATCCGTGTTCCCGCAGGTACGTCATCATCTCTTTGTACGACGCGTCGATTTCCTTGCACAGATCACCGAGTTTGATATTTGCCATGTACGTTCATTCCTCCGATTGCTTATCTATTCGTACGTTTCATTGTTACCTTGCTTGGACTCCCGCAAGGGAGCCGCCGTCTCACCGCCGACCGCTTTGTCAAATGCATCCGCCAGACCGTCCTCAAGGATGGCCGCCGTGACGCGCTCCTGCTTTCCGATGGCGCGGCCCAGAGTCTCCTTCGTGCCGACCTGCCGAAGCGGTACGCCGTAGTGAAACGTGATATTTTGAATGTCCCGAAGGGCATTTTCCGACGCGTCTGTCGCAACGATCACGATCCTCGCGGCTCCGGACCGGATTGCCTGCTCCACGGCGAAATTGCCGGATGCAACAGCCCGAGCCTTCTGCGCGATGCCAAGAAGCGACAGCGCTTTTTTCTCATTCATCGGCAAGTTCCTTCCCAATCCTCTCGTAGATCTCGTCGGGAACGCTCACTCCGAGAGAACGGTCAAAAGCCTTGGTCTTCCGGGCTTTTGCGAAGCAGGCTTCCTGCGGACACACATAGGCGCCGCGGCCGTTCTTCTTGCCGGTCTTGTCCAGCTCGATCTCGCCTGTGGGCGTTAAGATCACGCGGATGAGTTCCTTCTTGGGCTTCATCTCGCCGCAGCCGTTACAGCGGCGCAGCGGAATCTTTTTTGGTACCATTTGATGCACCGCCTTTCCGACACGCAAAATGCTTAAGCAAGCTCCTCCGCCTGCGACTCGCTCTTGATGTCAATCTTGTAACCGGTCAGACGTGCCGCAAGACGGGCGTTCTGACCCTTGCTTCCGATGGCCAGCGTCAGCTGATCATCCGGAACGATAACGTTTGCAAGACGCTCTGCCTCGATCACGTCAACGGAAATAACCTCAGCCGGAGAAAGCGCATTTGCGATCAGCTGCGCCGGGTTGTCACTCCAGTTGATGATATCGATCTTCTCGCCGTTGAGTTCATCGACAACAGCGTTGACACGGCTTCCGTTCACACCGACGCATGCTCCCACCGGATCCACCTTGGGATCGTTGGACCATACAGCCATCTTCGTGCGCTTGCCGGCCTCTCTGGAGAGAGCCTTGATCTCTACGGTGCCGTCTGCAACCTCAGCCACTTCGTTCTCGAAGAAACGCTTTACAAGCTCGGGGTGCGTGCGGGACACAACGATTCTCGGTCCCTTGGTCATATCCTTAACTTCCACAACGTAAACCTTCACACGGTCGCCGGTGCGGAATACCTCGCCCGGGATCTGCTCCGTCTCGATGAGGGAAGCGTCAACCTTGCCGAGACTGATGATGACATTCTTCTTGGAGAATTTCTGCACAATACCCGTGACAACTTCCTTCTCCTTGCCGCAGTACTGACCGAACAGAACCTTGCGCTCTTCCTCGCGGAGCTTCTGTACGATAACCTGCTTCGCCTTGCCGGCCGCGATACGGCCGAAATTCTTGGTCTTCACGTCGAGGCTTACGGTGTCTCCCACGGCGATGTCACGAAGCGGAAGCGCAGCCTGCGCCTGCTCGAGCGTCATCTCGGTCTCGGGATCGAGAACCTCCTCAACAACCTTCATATCGCGGGCAACGCTGTACTCACCCGTCTCCGGATCGATGTGCACGCGAATGTTCTCGCTCTTGCCGTACTCGTCCTTGCAAGCGGCGAGAAGCGAATCCTCGATTGCCTTCAAGAGCACCTCTTTGCTGATGTCACGCTCCTTCTCGATCAGATCGAGAGCAACGATCAACTCCTTAAAGTCTTCCTTCTTCAACTCTTCTGCAGACTTTTTTGCAGCCTTTTTCATGATAGACCTCCTTGTTTTCTTATCCTTTGTATTCTATTCTTGATTTCTTGTTTTCCGTGATCGGCACAAGTATTGATCATTCCTTCTCAACGTACGACTGCCGGATCATGCTTAAGTTTTTCTTCGCAATCGTTAGTTCTCTTCCGTCGACCGTCACAACGATCTCGTCGTCCGTGAACGATGCAAGCACCGCCGTAAACTCCTTAAAGCCTTCAACCGCACGGAAGAGCTTGATGTCCACGGGCTTTCCTACGTTGCGCTCGTAGTCCTTGGTCTTCTTAAGCGGTCTTGTCAGTCCCGGGGAGCTCACCTCCAGGTAATACGCCTCGTCGATGAAATCCTCGCGGTCTAAAACATCGCTCAAGACGCGGGACACGGTCTCGCAGTCGTCGATGGTAATTCCGCCGGGCTTGTCGATGTAAGCACGCAGATACCAGTTTCCGGCCTCCTTGACATACTCCACATCCACCAGTTCAAATTGCAGTTGCGACAAAATCGGAAGCAGCAATTGCTCCGTCCTTTGTTCGCAGTCCTTAACCTTTGTCATAGGTCCTCCGAAATCCGCAAAATGCGGACGCATAACGCGCTCGAACATAAATTGAGAGTGGGCCGCGGCGGACCCACTCTCACATCTACTACAAGTTACATACGAAGTATACAACGCATTTTCCGAAAAATCAAGAGAAAATTTCGAAAATACATCCGGACTGCCTACAAGTCCGTCTCCGCCGCCTCTGCTGCAGCAAGCGCTGCCTCCTCGGCGGCCTTCTTCGCATTCTTTTTGTTGCGCCACGCGCGGCCTGCGAACACACCTAATACCGCCACCGCGATATAGATGATAAACATCACCGCCTCGCGCAAAAACTCTGTCAAAACGCCCATGGCTTTTCCTTCTTTCCGATCAGGACTTGCGCCGGTTGGCGAGTTCCTTCACAATATCGTTCCAGTCGACATCGCATTCCACCATCAAAACCATGAGGTGATACAGATAGTCGGCAATCTCGTATTTAAGCTCCTCCGCGTCGGGGTTCTTGGCTGCGATGGTGATCTCGGTCGCCTCCTCACCGCACTTCTTGAGAATCTTATCAATACCCTTGTCAAAGAGGTAGTTCGTGTACGAACCTTCCTTCGGGTTGACCTTGCGGTCCATGATGATATTGTAGTCCTCGGTCAGCACCGTCAGCGGATTGAAGTCTGCAAACTCCTTTTTGCAAAGCTCCGTGAAGAAGCAGGAAACATTGCCGGTGTGGCATGCGGCGCCGAGCTGGTGCACCTTCGCAAGCAGCGTGTCGTTGTCGCAGTCGATGCGAAGCTCCTTGACAAACTGGTAATGACCGCTGGTCTCGCCCTTCACCCACAGTTCGCTGCGGCTTCTGGACCAGTAGGTCATGCGGCCGGTCTCGATGGTCTTGTTGAAGGCCTCCTCGTTCATGTAAGCGACCATCAAAACCTCGAGGGTGCGATAATCCTGCACAACAACAGGGATCAGGCCGTTGGCATCGGTCTTCATGTCGGAAAATGCAACCGTAGACTCCAGGCAGATGGTCTCAAGCCCGGTCTCCCGCAGAGCGCGCTTAACCTTCAGAATATTCTTATTCTCGTAATAGTTTGTTGCGACGCCGCAGCAGTTCGGCATCGAAAGAAGGGTCTCGATGTCGTTGCGTACCAGGCTGTCGCGCACGATGACAGGCAACGGGCAGCTCTCGAGAATGCGGTTCATCGCGGCCGAGACCGTAACATGCTTTAACTGGAATTTTGCGACGCCTAAGTCCTTTAATTCCTCCAGAAGCTTGACGCTCTCGTACGCGTGGTCGGGCTTCTCGATGTCGGCGTTGAACTCCACAACGATGCGGTCCCGTCCGAACCGCTCGATGGCCTTCTTGACCTCTTCCTTCGGGAAACTGCGGTCGTACGGGATGACCACGTACGAAGCGCCCGTGTAAAGCGCCTTCTTGATGTCCTCGAAGCGCTTCACAAAGCATCCGAGGTATAGCGGAATGTCAACCTTGCGAAGCAACAGCTTCACGGTCTGCAGAAATCCCGTCTGGATCGCCTCATTGTCATCGTAGTTGTAGATGTACAGGCCGTCCGCGCCGTTTTGCTCGTAGCTCATCGCAAGCTCCAGCACGGATGCGGAAAATGCATTTTCCGCATTGATGTAAGCAATGATATTTTTCTCCATACAAACTCCGTAGGGCACCCTCAGGCGCCGGTTGTTTTCAGATCAGATGCATCCCTTGGTGGAAAGCACTTCGGATGCTAAGCGGGGATCGATGCCCGTCGCCATGTCCAACGCCTTGGCAAACGCCTTGAACATCGCCTCAAGGATGTGGTGATTGTTTCCGCCGGAAATCTCGCGGATGTGCAGGTTCATACCTGCCGAGTAGGAAATCGCGTAGAAGAACTCTCTCGCTGTCTCCACGTCCATCTCGCCCAGACGGTCTACCGTCGTATTGACATCGTAAACGAAGTACGGACGGCCGGAAAGGTCGATGGCGCACTCCACAAGGGTCTCATCCATCGGCAGCAGGAAGAAGCCGTAGCGGGTGATGCCCGCCTTGTTGCCGAGCGCCTCGCGGATCGCCTGGCCGATCACGATACCCACGTCCTCCACGGTGTGATGCGAATCCACATTGAGATCGCCCTTCGCCTTCAGCGAAAGATCGAAGAACCCGTGCTTGGCAAATCCCGCCAGCATGTGGTCAAAGAATCCGATTCCGGTGGAAATGTCAAAGACACCCGTTCCGTCAATGTTCAATTCCGCGACAATCGAGGTCTCCTTGGTGTCGCGCACAACTTTGGCCTTGCGTTCTGCTTCCATACAGCTCCTCCTCCGATAAATTTCTGTCCTATTGTACCGCGATTCCGCCGCGGGGTCAAACAAAATCGACGCCTGCGGGGTTTCGTGGACAAAATTATCCTACTGTTCGTCTTCGAAGCGCACCAGCATGGAGTTGGCGTGTGCCGTCAGCCCTTCCGCCTCGGCAAATGTCACAACCTTCTTATAGACCTTTGCAAGCTCGCTTCTCGAGTAGCAGATCACGCTGCTCTTCTTGATGAAATCATCAACGCTTAACGGCGAGAAGAATCTTGCCGTGCCGTTCGTGGGCAGGATGTGATCCGGACCTGCGAAGTAATCCCCGAGAGGCTCGCTCGAATACTCTCCGAGGAAAATGGCGCCTGCATTTTTGATATGCGTCATGGTCTCCCAGGGATCCTTTGTGAGAATCTCCATGTGCTCGGACGCAATGTCGTTTGCGGCATCGATCGCCGCCTCCATGGAGTCCGCAACAAAAATGCGGCCGTAGTTCTCAAGGGATTTTTCGATGGTTTCCTTGCGGGAGAGCCTCTGCGTCATCGCAGAAACCTCGGCATCCACCTTCTTCGCAAGCTCACGGCTTGTTGTCACAAGGATTGCCGAAGCCATCACGTCGTGCTCGGCCTGGCTCAGAAGATCCGCCGCCACATAGCGAGGCGTTGCCGTCTCATCGGCAAGTACCAGGATCTCACTGGGTCCGGCGATGGAATCGATGCCGACGCTGCCGTATACAGCTTTCTTTGCGAGTGCAACGTAGATGTTTCCGGGGCCCACGATCTTATCGACCCGCGGAATGCTCTTCGTTCCGTAGGCAAGCGCTGCGATCGCCTGTGCGCCGCCGACCTTTGCGATCTTCGTAACACCGGCCTCGACAGCCGCAACCACGGATGCGGGGTTCAAGCCGCCCTCCTTCTGGGGAGGCGTCACCATCACGATCTCGGGAACACCCGCTACCTTCGCGGGGATAATATTCATCAAAACGCTGGAGGACAACACGGCGCGGCCGCCGGGAACGTAAACGCCGACCTTCGCGATGGGAGTCACGCGCTGTCCTAAGATAATGCCGTCTTTGGTATCAAACCAGCTGTTTCTGCGTTGACGCTCGTGGAAGGCACGGACATTTTCCGCAGACTCACGGATAACCGTAAGGAGCTCGGGATCGATGGCCTTGTATGCCGCATCGATCTCTTCTTTCGTAACCCAGAGATTGTCGGGCGTGATCGTCACGCCGTCAAACTTTTTCGTGTAGGCGAAAACCGCTTCGTCACCGTTTGCCTTTACGTCGCGAACGATGGCATCCACGGCATCCTGCTGTTTCTGGAACGATTCGGTGCTTCGCTCTGCGAGGGTCCGCAAAAGCTCCTCCTTCGATTCCTTTGTAAGATTCAAAATCTTCATGACATCCTCCGTACGAAAACGTCAACCGATGACACGGCGGACGTCCGCAATCAATTTCTGAATTCTTTCCTGCTCCATTTTCATGCTCACCTGGTTCACAACCATGCGTGCCGAAAGCGGAACGATCTCCTCCAAAACCGCAAGTCCGTTCTCGCGGAGCGTGGAGCCCGTCTCGACGATATCGACGATGACTTCGCTGAGGCCCACGATGGGAGCAAGCTCGATGGAGCCGCTCAGCTTGATGATCTCGACGGTTTGATGCTTAACATTCGTAAAATAATCTTTGGCAATGTTCGGATACTTCGTCGCCACGCGGATCCTTCTTCCGCTTCCCAAAAGCTCCTTTGCGCTCTCGGGCCCGGCGACACACATGCGGCACTTGCCGAAGCCGAAATCGATCACCTCGTAGAGCTTCTTTCCCTCCTCGAGGATCGTGTCCTTACCCACGATACCGATGTCCGCCGCGCCGTACTCCACGTACGTGGGCACATCACCGGCTTTCGCAAGGAAGAATTTCATCTTGAGCTCTTCGTTTGTGAAGATCAGTTTTCTCGTATCCGGATCGTTCATCTCCTCGCAATGGATGCCAGCCTTGCCGAGCACCTCCATCGCTTTCTTCGCCAGACGCCCCTTTGCCAGAGCAACGGTTATATACTCCATACGTCCTCCCCATCATGCTTCGCACGCTCTTCCGCGGTCGCCTTGCGCAGGCAAACGCAATCCTCTTCCTTGCGGAGTTCATTTGCACGTTTGATCGCCTCTGCGTAAGCCCCTTCACGATACACGACGCAGGTCGGATGGACTTTAAAGGGGAGCTGCTTATCATCAGCGCGCTGCAGTGCAGCAAGCAACGTATCGAGTGTGATGGACATTCCGATGGCAGGCATCGGACGACCGAACTGCTCCGCCAGCGAATCGTATCTTCCGCCCGAAGCGAGGGCCTCGCCGGTTCCGTAGGTGATCGCGCGGAAAATGATGCCGGTGTAGTAACGGTACTTGCTGAGCATTCCGAGATCAAAGGAAACGTAGCGGTCAACGCCGTACAGCTTAAGGCACTTGCTGAGCTCGCGGAGGCGGTCAAGGGATGCCAGGGCGGCTTCATTTTCCGTCATGGACGCCGCACGGTCCAGAATCTCCTCCGAACCGAACAGCTCCGGAATGGAAAGAAGCAGTTCCGCAGTCTTGCCGGAGATCTTTCGCTCCGTTAAAAAGTCCGAAACGCCGAAGAGGTTTTTGCTCTTGATCCTTCTTCGAAGCTCCTCCTCGTCGTCCGTGGAGAGTTGACATTCGTTGGCCAGTGCGCGGAAGAAACCGGCGTTGCCGATCTCAATCTGAAACTTCTTAAGTCCTGCCTTCTTTAAGCACTCGACCGTCAATGCAACAACCTCGGCGTCCGCAACCACGGAATCATCGCCGAAGAGCTCAACGCCGGCCTGGGTGGTCTCCTTGAGGCGAAGCTGATATCCGGAATTGTCTACGAAGGTGTTTCCTACGTAGTAAAGGCGAAGGGGCTCCGTCTCGTCTCTCCAGTACGTCGCTGCGCAGCGCGCCACCTGTGGCGTCATGTCCGGGCGAAGCACTAACGTGTTGCCGTCCCGGTCGATAAATTTATACATATCCTTCGAGGGAACGGTGCCCCGCTCCGAGGAAAATACATCAAAGTATTCAAAGGAAGGCGTCTGAATCTCGCGGAATCCGTAAGTCTTCATGCAAGTGCACACCGCATCCGAAATACCGCGAAGGTCTGCCATCTCGTCGCCGTAAATGTCCCGAACTCCTTCGGGCGTGTGTAATAAAGGAATCATGGGTTCTCCTGTCTGCTTTAATACTGTGAAGTGCTAATTTGCTAATCAGTTAGCATATTGAACCGAATTATACACGGCAACAATACCCTTGTCAACACTTTTTTTATGAATTTTCCGAAGCCTCTTCCTGCTCGCAGAGCTCAAGGTAGTCATTGACGTACTCGAGATAATTGATGAAGGGCTCGTTCGGCATCTCATACAAAAACCGCGGGTCGAGCTCATCGTAGCGGAAGCTGCGCCGCCCCGTGCCGTTTTGCATCGCCTCGTCGGAGCCTCGGTCATAAAACTTCGCCATCTCGCGGCAGTTCATGAAATAGATCTCCTCGCGGTGGCTGAAATATATGAGAAGGAACGCGACACCGCCCTGCTTTTCGAAGGCTTTCATGTAATTGTACTGGTGTTCGTGGATGTTCTGCAGCGCGAAGGTGTCCGTGGCGCACTCCTTACAGTCGAAGCAAAGCGCTACGCCCTGGGCGATCCCGATGTAATCCACCGTACTCTTCTGATCGAAGTACGCCAGCGTGATGTGGCGGCTCTGCCGGTCGATGTCGATGGGCGTGATCGGAGTCGGGATCTTCTGCACCAGCGCGGTTCCACGCTCTTTGTACACCTCGTTGGTCCGGTTTATGATATCCTCAAACAGGGAGCCCCGAAGGCCCCGGGATTTCCAGGTAGCCATACTCTTTCTCCTTGGCGGGCGGCAGTTCGCCCGCGAGCAACTCGGCAAATGCATCCGGCACAAGTCCGGTGATGGTCTCCCCGCAAAGTTCCGACAAAGCCTCGGGAAGATCCTCCGGGAAGCGGTATGCATAAGCAAACAACTGTTGTCCGTGCAGATGGTATCTCGTGCGGTAAAATGCAACCGTGTCCGCATCCGTCGGGCTGTATTTGGGATCTCCCAACACGGGATGCCCGACATGCTTCATGACGCTTCGTATCTGGTGCGACCGCCCCGTGTAAAGCCGGATCCGCACAAGGGTGATCCGCTTGTTCGATGCCACGGGATAAATGCCCGTGCGGATCATGGAAGCACCCTCCGCCGGCGTCTCATGCACTGTCACGGTATTGGACTCTTCGTTTTTGGTAAGATACAGTGTAACGTCCGAATTCTCCGTCAAGACGCCTGTGACAAAGGCGAAGTAGTATTTTTCAAGATTACGGTTTCGTAGCACCTCGGCCATGGCCTGAGCTCCCGCGAGGGTCTTCGCAACCCACAGGATTCCCGCGGTGTTGCGGTCAAGGCGGTTGCAGATTCCGGGCTTATACATCCGAAGGGATTCGGTACTCACGTCCCCGCGCTCAAGGAGGTACTGCAGCGCCTCCTCGTTGATGGCTTCCGCGCCGCTGGCATCCTTCTGCGACAATACGCCGGCCGGCTTAAACACCGCCATCAAATGCTCATCCTCGTAGACGATCTGTTCCTCGGACAGCGTTCTTGCGGAGAAACGGACAACCTCCGGAGCGTTGGCGCCGCACATCTTCGCGAAGGTCTCATCCGAGAAAAATATGTTGATCACATCGCCCGCAGAGAGCGTCTCGCCGCCCTCGGCCTTTGCGCCGTTTAATGTGATGTTTTTCTTGCGGAGCATCTTGTACAGAAATCCGGACCCCGCGTTCGGAAGGATCCGGTTCAGATACTTATGAAACCTCTGACCGGCCTCCTGTTTAGTGATGGTAAATTCTTTCATGGATTTTCCTCTGACAGAGTTACGCTAAGATCATACGGATGAACTCCGTGATCTCCTCGGGGATTTCCTCGTTCCGGTCCGACAAAGACTCGATGCGCTCAAGCATTTCCGCGGGGGTTTTGAAAATGTGCATATGAACCGTCACGCCGCGTTTCTTAAGAGAATCCGTAAAATACGATACGATCTCGCCCTGCTTTTTCTTCTTCTCGTCCGCGAGCTTCAGGCCCACAAGCTCTTTCCCGACGACATACAAGGCGTCCAGATGCATCACGCTCTGCGGAGATGTGAACACAAGGTCCGAATAGATGTGGCCGGACTCATTTTTCTCGCCCGCAAGGCGAAGCACGGCAAATTCATTCTCATCAAAGGACTTGTACGGCAGGAACATGATGTAGCCCACCAGCGCCTTCGCCGCGGGCAGCGCCCCTAAAACTGCAACGACGGTCAGTAGATTTTTGGTAGTTCCTACGGCAAACCAGCCGAGGAGAAACAATCCCACGGAAAGGGCTGCAATGACCACGGTCATCAATAACTGCCAGCGCTTCTTTCTGCGGATATATCCGTTTGTTCCCTTGCGAACGCCCATGGCGCCTCCTTTTTACAATAACTCCGCGAAACTGCGGATGTGATGATCCGATTTTTTGATGATCTCGTCCATTCGCTCCGCCGAGTACTCGTCATACACCGAACACACGCGCATTCCCGCATTGTGTCCGGACGCGATGCCCGGCAGAATGTCCTCAAACACCATACACTCCGAGGGCGCAACCCCCAGGTCCTCGGCCACCAGAAGATAAATGTCCGGCGCCGGCTTTCCGTGCTTTACCTCGCAAGCGGAATGAATGCTGTCGATGTACATGCGAAGTCCCGTCGCGTCCAGCACGGTGTCCAGAAGCTCCCAGGAATTGGACGTCGCAATGCCGGTCTTGATGCCCTGCTCGCGAAGCCTCGTAAGATACTCGGCCACGCCCGGTTTCAGCGGAACCTTCGTGCGGTAGTACTCCATAGCCATTTCATTCCATTCCTTCTGAATCTCCTCAAGGGTCTCGGTGATCCCGAAGTTCTTCTGAAAATACACCGCCGTCTCGTGAAAGCTCATGCCCTCGATCTTCTCCTGAAGGCCTTCCTCGTAAACAAGCCCGTGACGTTTTAAATATTCGATATCGATATCGCGCCACATCCACATGGAGTCCACGAGGGTTCCGTCCAGATCAAAGATCGCAGCGCGAAAAGTTTCCTTCTTCATACAATGATTTCCTTAAAGCAATTTATCGGGGGTTATTTCGCATACAACAGCCTTGTAATTGTCTCCGCCGAAAGCTCTGTATACTCCCCGGGAGCAAGGCCCTCGGGGATCGTCAAGCCGCCCATCCGCACCCGGCGAAGAAACAATACTTCGCTTCCGATATGCGCGATCATGCGTTTGACCTGGTGGAATTTTCCCTCTGTGATCGTGAGAAAAATGCCAGTGTCGCCGCCCTCCTTCTCCGCGATTCGAAAGGCTGCCGGCGCAGTCACAAAATCCCCGAGATCAACGCCTTTTGTAAGCGGCGCAAGCATCTCCTCGGTGACAATTCCCCTGCAAACCGCATAATACTCCTTCTCCACATGCTTTTTCGGAGAAAGAAGATCATGGGCAAGAGCCCCGTCGTTGGTGATCAAAAGTAAGCCTTCCGTGTCGAGGTCAAGCCGTCCCACCGGAAAATACCGCTCGTGATCGATTCCGGGGATCAGGTCAAGTACGGTCTTTTTCTTTTTATCCCTCGTGGCGGACAACACGCCCGCGGGCTTGTTAAGCAGAAAATACCGAAACTTCGCATACGTAAGCTCCCGCCCGTCCAGCGAGATCGTCTCTGTCTCAGGGTCGGTCTTTCGCTCCGGGTCGGTGACAACAACGCCGTCCACACGGACGCGCCCGCCGCGAATGGCATCCTTCGCCTGCTTGCGGCTTAGAGTGCTGACCAGTTCGGTCAGTAATCGGTCAAGACGAAACTTCATGGAAACCTCCGCCTACATCATGCGCCAGCCGGAAAGATAGCGGTTTTTGACCATATCCCCCTTCACTCTGGCAAATCCCAACGGATAGCCGTCCACGCACATCAAAACCTGCCCGTCCGGAAGCTTGCGGTCGGGAACAACGTTTTCGCATTTTAAGTAATGAAGCACGTTCGGATCGTCCGCTGTCATGTTGTAAACCTTGGGATACTCTGCCATGGCAAGGCCCATGGCGCAGGCCTGGCTGGGCTCAAAGCGGTCCTTCTTTACGTCGCCTAAGTACCATCCGGTGCGAAGTACGCGCATGCCCGCGACGGAAGGCATGATCTTCGGAACACAATAGACGTGTTCGCCGTCGATGCGGATCACCGTGTCGCTCCATTTGGCGCTTCGCTGTCCCTCTGCGGATATCTGCGAGAGCCAGTCGGACAATGCCTCCGGAAGTCGCCCTCCGGTCTCCGGCTTTGCGGCATTTCTCTTCTTAGCCTCCTCTGCGCGCCGCTCCTTCGCAGTCAGGCGGCGGGGCTTTTCCGTGGTTGCAGCATTTTCCGAAACATCTGCCGGAATTGCTTCCGTTAGGGTTGCAACCTCATTTTCCGCACAGCGCTCCTGCCCGCCTTTTTTGCGGAACAGCGCCACAAAATGCCCTTCTCCCTCAAGCCGGTGCGGGAAGAGTCTTGCGCAGCGAACAACTTCGGGAAGCGGTTCCTGCATCCAGTCGGGACGGCCCGTCAAAAAGCCGTATCCGCGGTAATCCTCCTCGCGGCCCGCAGGGATCACAGGCACAAGCTCCATGTCCGGGAATTTCGCAAGAATGTAACTTACGGTCTCCTCATCCTCGTTGGGTGCGAAGGTGCACGTCGAATACAACAGCATTCCTCCCGGACGAAGCATGCGGATTGCCTGCGGAAGGATCTGATTTTGAAGGTCTCGATAGTATTGCGAGCCGTACTGTTCCCAGTTTTTCATGATGGCCGGCTGCTTACGGAACATTCCCTCGCCGGAGCACGGCGCATCCACAAGAATCTTGTCGAAATATTCCGGAAAACGCTCGGCCAGCTTGTCGGAGGGCTCGCTGGAGACAAGGATATTCGTCGCGCCGAAGACCTCGAGGTTTTTAAGAAGTGCCTTGGCTCTGGTGGCCGAGATGTCATTTGCCACCAAAAGGCCGGTGCCCTTTAATTTCGAGGCAAGCTCCGTGCTCTTGCCGCCGGGAGCCGCGCACAGGTCGAGCACACGGTCGCCGGGACCTACGGGCAGAAGGTTCGCCGGCGTCATGGCCGAAGGCTCCTGCAGATAATACAGCCCGGCATAGTAATACGGATGCTTTGACGGAGCATCCGTATTATCGTAGTAATATCCGTTCGTTATCCAGGGAACACGCCGAAGCGTAAACGGTGAGAGCGCCTCGAAGCTCTCCGGGGAAAGCTTGCCCGTGTTCACGCGAAGCGCCGAGCTGACGCGGTTCTCAAAGCATGCACAATAAGCCCGGAATTCCTCTTCCCCGAGCATCTCGCGCATTCTTTGTTCATATGCAGCAGGAAGCTTCACAGCCGTTCCTCCCATCGATGATCTGCGGGTTATACCAGCGTCTGCGCGCGGTAGCCTTCCGCAATAATGTCAAGCTCCGTCGCAAAATGACGCAGCTTCTCAATGTCCTTTTCCTCGTAGATCCGGAAAAATTCCTCCTGAATACGGACCGCCTCGCGGTGGGACGCAAACCGGTAGAGATTCTGGATCGTCAAAAGGATGTCGTTGACGATACGCTCCTCCTCGAAGCGCTGCTCTCTTGCCGCCGTGATCTCGTCGCGGATCTCGGAGAGCTCGCGGTCGGTGTTGATCATCTCGTCCGCAACGACCTGAAGTCGATCCTTGAGCTCCTCGGGGATGTTGCCGCGATACTTGTACTGCAACGAATGCTCGATTGTCGACCAGCAGTTCATACCGAGGGTGCGGATCTGAATCTCCGCATTCAACGTCTTCGGTCCATCCACCATCTGCACCGTGTAACGAACCTTCATGTGATAGCTGCGGTAGCCGCTGGACTTGGGCTCGGCGATGTAATCGCTCTCCTCCACAACCGTCATATCCTTGCGGCGCTTGATCATGTCCGCAACCACATAGCAGTCCTCCACGAACTGGCAGATAAGGCGAACGCCTGCGATGTCGGTCATTTCCTCCTCGAGGCGCTCCAACGGAATCTTCTTGCGGCTGCATTTTTCGACGATGCTCGCAATGGTCTTGACGCGGCCCGTGACGAGCTCGATCGGGCAATAATCGTCCTGCTTGCGCAGGGACTTCTGAATATGCGTAAACTTCGTGACAAGCTCATCCACCGCAAGGGAATAGGGCTCGAGGATCTCTCTCCATAATTGTATTTCCATCTCTCTCCTCCGTCCGTTTCGGACTAGTTCTTAAAGCTGTGGATCGGCGCGGGGATACGTCCCGTGCGGCCGATAAATTCACTGCAGTCAAACCGGTTGACCGGCATGATCGGCGCGTATCCCAAAAGTCCGCCGAACTCCGCCTGATCGCCCACCTTCTTGCCGATAACGGGGATCAGACGAACCGCGGTTGTCTTCTGGTTTACCATACCGATCGCCATCTCGTCGGCAATGATTCCGGATATCGTGGCCGCGGAAGTGTCTCCGGGCACTGCGATCATGTCAAGGCCGACGGAGCAGACGCAGGTCATCGCCTCGAGCTTCTCAAGCGTAAGGCATCCTGCATTTACCGCATCGATCATGCCCTGATCCTCGCTCACGGGGATAAATGCTCCGCTCAGTCCGCCCACGTAGGAGGACGCCATGACGCCGCCCTTCTTGACCTGGTCATTCAAAAGCGCCAGTGCCGCCGTGGTTCCGGGCGCGCCTGGATACTCCAGACCGATTTCCTGCAGGATCTCCGCAACGGAATCGCCGACTGCCGGGGTCGGTGCCAGCGAAAGGTCCACGATCCCGAAAGGAACGCCGAGCATCTCGGATGCTCTCTTGGCAACCAGCTGACCGACTCTTGTAATCTTGAATGCCGTCTTTTTTATGGTCTCGCAGAGAACCTCAAAGCTCTCGCCGCGAACGGCCTCCAGAGCCTTCTTCACAACGCCGGGACCGCTGACGCCCACGTTGATCACCGCGTCTGCCTCGGTCACGCCGTGGAACGCTCCCGCCATGAACGGATTGTCGTCCGGCGCGTTACAGAAGATTACGAGCTTCGCGCATCCGATGGAATCCGCATCCTTCGTAAGCTCCGCCGTCTTTACGACGGTCTCGCCCATGATCCGTACGGCATCCATGTTGATACCGGTTCTCGTGGAGCCCACATTTACCGAGCTGCACACGCGCTCCGTCACTGCCAGTGCCTTCGGGATCGAGCGCATCAAAAGCTCATCCGAGGCGGTCATGCCTTTGGCAACAACTGCGGAAAATCCACCTAAAAAATTGACGCCGACTTCCTTTGCCACGGCATCGAGCTCCTTCGCAACCGTCACGAAGTCCTCCTCCGTGCGGCATGCAGCCGCTCCGATGATACCGATGGGCGTCACGCTGATTCTCTTGTTCACTACGGGAATTCCGTACTCGCGGCCGATCTCGTCGCCGGTCTCCACCAGTTTTCCCGCAAGGCGAACGATCTTTTTATGAATCTTATCGCACATCACCTTCACATCGGAATCGATGCAGTCCAAAAGGCTGATGCCCATGGTGATGGTGCGGACGTCGAGATTTTCCTTCTCGATCATCTCATTGGTTTCCAGTATTTCGCTTCTGCTGATCATAGCCTACACTTCCCCCGTCGTCAAATGCGATGCATCATGTCGAAAATGTCTTCAAGCTGAATGCGAATGATGCAGTCGATGCCCTTGCCGACTTCCTTGAGTTCATTTGCAATCCCGTCAAAGTTGTTGGTCGCACCGCTCACGTCAACCACCATCATCATGTTGAAATATCCGCCGACGATGGTCTGCGAGATGTCCAGAATATTGATCTGACGCTCCGCAAGGTACGTACAAACGCGGGCCGTGATACCGACGCGGTCCTTGCCCACAACTGTTATAATTGCTTTCTTCATAGATTGCCTCCGTATTTAAAACTCAACGGCATCCGTCGGAGTATCGCGGTTCGCAACGATCAGTTGCGGACACGGCTCCTGGTAATGCCAGTTTTTCTCAAGTGTCACCCTCGCCGACTCGTAGGCCAGCTCGGGAAGGTTGTTTTCCTTGCTTAAGTGCCCGAGGAAAATGTAGCGAAGCCTCCGATGCAGCAAAGATACCATCAGACTTCCGCAGTCATCGTTTGAGAGATGTCCGTACGTCCCCATGATTCGCTTCTTAAGCTGATAAGGGTACGGCCCGACCAAAAGCATGTCACGGTCGTAATTGGACTCCAAAACCAGCGCGTTGGCACCGGAGAGATGCTCGATGACGGTGTTGTCATAGCATCCGAGGTCCGTGGCGATGGCAAATTTCCGACCGCCGCATACGATGGCGTAGGACACCGGCTTTACGGCGTCGTGGGAAATATAGCACGCGGAAACTTCCGCATTCTTTATCATCAAAACCTTGCCCGGTGTGATGGAGTGAAACAGCTCGGGCATCAACTGCCCTGCCCGATCCGCAACCATGATGGCCTGTAGCGTCTCGTAGGTCCCGTACACCGGCGTGCGGTATTTTTTGAGAAACACCGCCAATCCCGCCGTGTGATCCGTATGCTCGTGGGTGATCAGCAACGCATCCACGCTCTCCGGCTCCACACCGATGGCAAGAAGTCCGTCTACCAGTCGCTTCGCGGACACGCCGGCGTCGATCAATATGCCCACATCCCCTGACTGCACGAAGGTGGCGTTCCCGCTGCTTCCGCTGGCTATGCATCGTACTTTCATAATTCGCCTATCTTGTGTTTGGTATTGTCAAAATCGGCTGATATTATACCATATTTTCCGCTGAATGGCAAGAATCACGCCGCAGGAGCTTCCGCCAAACCGGCCTGGTGAGCGCATCGTCCAGATTGTCGGTGATCGCTCGGAAAATGTCGCATTTTCCGACCCCGTTTCCGTTTGCGATCTCCCGAAGCCCTGCCGCGAGCAACGCTTCCTGGGATGTCTGGCTCTCCATCACGCCGGCGATCTTCGCGTCAGAGTAGCCGCGCGTGCGAAGCCGCTCGATGCGGTCCTCCTTCGGGGCGGTCACGAGCCACAACTCATCGCAGAAGTCGCGGTATCCCGCCTCCTCCGCCAGAGCCGACTCCACGATCACGATCCCGAAGCCCTTCCGCTCATATTCCGCGATCATACTGCGGATCTCGAGGATGGTCGCAGGATGGGTCAGACTGTTGAGAAGCTTCCTTGCAGCCTCGTCGTTAAATACCGTAGCCGCAAGTTTTCCGCGGTCCAGATAACCGTCTGCGCCCACATACGATGATCCGAAGGTCTTCACGACATCGTCGAAGACGCGACGCCCCGGCATCATCAGATCCCTGCAAACGGAGTCCGAATCAATGACCGGACACCGCAGCAGTTCCGCGGCACATCCGCACACAAAACTTTTTCCGCACCCGGCGTTGCCGGTCATGCCGATGACAAACATGTCGGCCTCCCTTCAATCCTTCGCGTCCAGCCAGTTCTCACCCGTGTGCACCTCGCACACAAGCGGCACCGCAAGGTCTGCGACGCCCTCCATCGCGGTCTGCACAAGCTTTGCTACCGCTTCCGCCTCCTCACGGGGGCATTCCAGCAGGATTTCGTCGTGGACCTGCAGAAGCATTTTCGCCTTGTATCCGCCGTCCTTAAGCGCCTTGTCGACAGCGATCATCGCCGCCTTCATGATATCCGCGGCAGTCCCCTGAATCGGAGAATTCATTGCAACGCGCTCGCCAAACATGCGCTTTTGATACTCCTGCGACGACAGCTCCGGAATCGGGCGGACACGACCGTAAAGGGTCTTAACGAAACCGTTTTTCTTCGCGTCCGCGATGGTTTTATCAAGATATCCGCGGACTTGCGGGAATCTCTCGTAGTAGTTTGCAATATATTCCTCGGCAGCAGCTCTCGTAATTCCCAGATCCTGCGCCAGGGAAAATGCGCTGATCCCGTACAGGATTCCGAAGTTCACCGCCTTGGCGGCGCCTCGCTGTGCGGATGTAACCTCATCGTAGGGAATTCCCAGAACCTGCGATGCGGTCAGACGGTGAATATCCGCCGCCCGGTGGTATGCATTTTGCAGATTCGTATCTCCCGAGAGATGCGCCATCAGACGCAGCTCGATCTGGGAGTAGTCGGCATCCACGAACACGCAGCCGTCCTTCGGCACAAACGCCTTCCGGATGTCGCGCCCGAGCTCCGTTCTCGCCGGGATATTCTGCAGATTCGGATCCACGGAACTAAGCCGTCCCGTGGCCGTCACCGTCTGTGTAAACGTCGTGTGAATGCGCCCGTCCGCTGCGATATAGGCGTGAAGCCCTTCCGCGTAGGTCGAGTACAGCTTTGCGTAGCCCCGGTACCGAAGAACCGCGTCCACCACCGGATACTCCGCACGAAGCTTCTCCAGGATGTCCACCGAGGTGGAATAGGTCTTTTTCTTTTTCTCCGGGTACGGGATTGCAAGCTTTTCGAACAACACCTCCGCCAGCTGCTTCGGTGAATTGATGTTAAACTCCGTTCCGCAGAGCCCGTAGATCGTCCGTGTCTCCCGGTCGATCTCGGTCCGCAGATAGGAGGAAAATGCTCCCAGCTGCGCGGTATCCACCAAAACGCCTGCATCCTCCATATCGGCAAGGATCGGCACTAACGGCATCTCAATCTCCGTAAACAGCCGCTCCATGCCCTGCTCGCCGAGCTTTTTCCAAAGCATCTCGCCCAGGCGAAGCGTTTCGACCGCAAGCTGATCCTCCTTCGGCATCTCGCCGTTCCACTCCGGGAAAGCATCCTCGGGAGTATGGGCGGACACAAGCGGTCTCAAAAGATAATCCATGACGCCCACGTCGCGAAGTGTCAAATCGGAGGATAACAACGATCTCCAGGCCCCCTTTGCGTCGAAGCAATATACAATTTTCCCGGCCATCACCGAAGCTGCCTCTGCGACCAGAGAATCCGCCTCCTCCTGCGGACGGCGGAACCGGTACATGGACTCACCCTGAGCGATGGTAAGGACAAATTCACTTGCGGTCAGCCCGAATGCGACCTGCCAGTCCTCTGCCTCTGCGGCAGCGGTCTCTTTTATGATCGCACACGACGAATCGCACGCGGCGATCGCCGCGAAAACCTTCTTTGTATCCCCTGCGCCGACCTCGGTGACCGCAACCTCCGTGCGCGTCACAACGTCCGCCTCGGGAAGCGGAATCGTTTTGATCTCAAGCTCCGCAAGGATCTTGCGAAGCTCCGGATAATCGATGTTCACAGCGAGTTCGGAAAGCGATTCCGAAAGCGGAATATCCCGTTTGATCGTCGCGAGGGTACGGCTTAATCTGGCCGCAGCCTCACCGAACACGCCCGAAGGATCCTCCTTCGTGAGCGTCGGAATCGGATTTTTCGTGATTCCGAGCTCGGTCTTAAAGAAGGACGCCAGCGCTTTCTCACCGTCTGCTCCGGCCTCGTGAACGGCGTCATACAGCGCATCTATGGTCTTATAGTGGGCGATCAGGGAAAGCGCGGTCTTCGCGCCGATGCCCGGCACGCCCTTGATGTTGTCGGATGTATCGCCCTGCAGAGCCTTTAGTTCCGCGACACTCTCGGGACGGACACCGAACTCCGACTCAATGCGGTCAGGCGTCATCGGAAATGCCTTCTCCGACACAAACGGCGCCTCCTTGCGGATGCCGTATTTTGCGAATAATTCGTCGGCCTTCTTCTGCGCCTGCTGCAAAAGCCATATAGTGGTGTTGCCGTCGGCAAGCTGCAGATAATCATGGTCCTTTGTGAGGATACGGACCGGAATCTCGTTTTCAAAGCGGGCTGCAAGGCTTCCGCTGTAATCGTCGGCCTCGAACTCCTCCGACATGAACTGCTTCACGCCGATCCTCGACAGTATCTCCTGGCAAAGCGCAAACTGCTCCTTCAAAGGAACGATGGTCTCGCTGCGGTTTGCCTTGTAATCCGCAGACAGGCGTCTGCGGAAGGTCTCTCTGGTAAGGTCCCAGCACACGGCCAGATGGGTCGGCTTTTGCTGTCGCAGAACCTTTAAAAGGTACCGCAGAAAGCCGAAGATGCCGTTGGTATAAACGCCTGCCGAAGTCTGCATGATGCGCGGAAAGTATTTTTCCTTCTCCTCCGGCGTCTTTGCATACGTTATGGCAGGCGGCAGATTGCCGTAAAACTGGGTGGACAACAAACTCGACCCGTCAATGATTAACAAGTACGATTCACTCATGGATTTCCCTCGCTTCGCTGCATCTCCCGCAGCTTTCGGATAACCTCGGAGTTTTTCTCACGGATGGTGGAAAATACCGGATCATATTCCTCTTCGATGCCGTAATACATAAGCCGGTGCGACTCCTCGCTTCCCTTCGGCAGGAAGTATTTCGGTTTCTCCGGCATGCGCCCCGCTACGAAAAATGCAACCGCAACCAAAGCCGCGATCACAAAGCTTCGTTTCACGAACAATATCCTCACGCGCCGTAATATCGACTGCCGCGACCGCTCCAGCATCTGCATCAATTCCCTGTTGTAATCCGTGGAAAAATCCTGATCATGGTTGATCTGGTCGATGGCTTTGGTGATGGAATAGTCGGTTCGCAGATTGTCAAGGCACTCCGGACACGACTTCACATGGCGCAGATATTCCGGCAGCAAATCGGCCGGCAATGTCCCCGCCAGGTACTGATCGCTCAATTTTTCGGCACATCTGCAATCCATGAAAACTCCTCCGAAAAACCTCTTGCATTTTCCGTGATGCCGTGATAGAATTGGGACGTTCGCGGATGTGGCGGAATGGCAGACGCATCAGACTCAAAATCTGACGGGCTAACACTCGTGCGGGTTCAAGTCCCGCCATCCGCATCGGCCGGGGTAATCACCCCGGTCTTTTTTATTCCTCCTCAGGGATCGACTGGATATAATCCGACTCGTCGAAATACCCTTCCGGAACCTTCTCTTCGCAGTCTTCTTTTACTGCATTTTCCGGCTCCACATACGCTTCCTCGTTCACGTCCGGAATGATCTTGCGGTCGTTGATGATCTCCTCATACAACTCCATTCCGTAGCCGGTGACGCTGGGCTCGCCCTGCTTCATGCGGTACGTGCGCTCGCCGGCCATCGTTCTCTCCGCCTGCAAAAACTGCATGCGCGGCGTTCCCGCGTCGTATGCCTTCTTCGCAAACGCATAGATGTGCGTGACAAAGAAGCAGGTGATCTCATTGTCGTAAAATGCCCGGACGATATCCTCGGCGATTGCCGCAGCATCCCGCTCCGAGGTGGTCGCAAAGGACTCGTTCAGGAAAATGATACTTCCGGACGTTAAGTTGTCCACAATCTTCGAAAGGCGCCGCAACTCCTCCTCGAGTTTGCCGGCGGTCATGGACGCATCCTCGCTTCGCACAAAGTGGGTGAAGAAGCCGGTGAAGATCTGGGTCTCCATGGACTGGGCGGGCACGAACATACCGCACTGCGCCATCAGCTGGGATGTGGCGATACTGCGGATAAACGTGGTCTTTCCGCCGTGGTTGGTGCCGGTGATCAGGTACGTAAGTGTATCCTCACCGCTTAAGTCGTTCGTCGCGGGAAGACGTTGATCGCGGACCGCAACGCCTAAGTCGTAGAACGACTTTCCGGTTATCGCATGGCTTCCGGTCATGTTTACCTCGGGGAAGCATACCGGGAAGACCATATTTTTCATGTGGTTATACAGGTTGCAGCAGCCGTGGTAAAATGCAAGCTGCTGACGGAGGGAATTGAACATCCGCATCAGTTCCAGCGAGAAGGAATCAAACGTGGATGCGACATGCAAAAGTCCTGCGGACTCCAGGTCGCGGCAGTCGCGGTTTAATTCCAGATCGTCGTACGAGATACGGATCTCGTTTTTATGGATCTTCGTGGAGAACAGCGATTCCATAATGTCGATCTTGCGCTTGCTTTGATACTCCGAGAGAACGTTTACGACAAAGCCGTCTGCCTTCAGGCCGTTGCCGATGCGACCGCTTATCTGAATCTCGCCCTCGTTGTTGCTGTTTTTGCGAAGAAGCGTTGCCTTCTCATGCACGAGACGCACGAACTCCGCGTTGAACTCCTTTAAGAAGGCGTCGTAGAAATCACGGAAGATCACGCCCGTAAAATGCCCGTAGGTATTGACGATCACGTCCTTTAAGCGCTGCAGACCGTTGGCCAGCAGGTCCAGCTGCTCCACTGCATTTAACACACGCACCGCAGGCAGGGGATTGCCGTTTCTATGGCTGGTCTTATAGTTGCTGATGTCGGTCACGACCTCCGCAACCGTGGCGTACAGCTGCAAGATGGTCTTCGAATTCCGGATAGCGTCCCGAAGGGCACTTTGGCGGTGCAAAAGATTCGCACGGTCCGTAAGGGGCATCAAAAGCGTCATGCGGCACTGCTGCTCCACATAGTTGTCGCCCTTGCCCATAATCTTTAAAATCGGATCCAGCACAAGGTCCTGACACAGGTCTTCCTTGAAGGGAGCGATATCATCCTGCGGCTGGAAATCCGGTCGGTTTAACAAATGTACCTTCATGCTTTCTCCCCTATTTTCTGGTCAGACGGTAGTTGATGTGGCTGTAATCGAGCTTGTATTTGTCGACGATGGAGTTCGCGTACGCAACGCCGTCCGCCTTCTTGCGGATGATGCGGTACGTTCTTCGGTAGCTTCCGTCCTCCACAACGGTGGCGACCAGACTCACGTAATCCTCGGAATCCAGCGCTATCTCGTAGGTGTGCGTTACGTAGAAAATGATGGCGTTGTTTGCCAGAAGGCGCTTCAAAAGGTCTCGGCTCATGGCCAGCGCATCGATGGTGGGTGCCGAGGTAAAGAGCTCGTTTAAGATGACGACGCTTCGGTTGTCAACCTCCTCCAGCATGCCGCGGATGCGCACCAGCTCATTCGCCAGACGGCCGTCGAGACCGTCGGTGCCCTCCTCGTTCGCAAAATGCGTATAGATGTTGGTGATGTACGGAAGCTTGCAAACACCGGCCGGCACGGGGAACCCGCGCATTCCGAAGAAGAAGCACTGTCCGAAGGCTCTCGCAAGCGTTGTCTTACCGCCCTGGTTAGGGCCGGTGACGATGATCGCCTTCTCAAAATTCGCCTTCATGATGTCGTTGAAGACCACTTCCTTGTTGGCACGGTGGTTGCGGATCGCCAGCACAAGGTCGTAGCAGTCGTCCATGTAGAGTTCCTTGTCCTTCACTAAAAGCGGCATGACGCTCGGGAACCCGGCCTCCTTGAGGCGCGTGAGATAACTCATGTTGAGCGTATAGAACGTCAGCTCCCGGATCAGATCGAGAATATCCTGGGAGAGGATGCTTCCGAGCCGCTCACCGAAGGATTCCAGCTGCAAAAAGAGTTGACGGTTTTCCTTCTCAAGCTGTTTTAAAATGAATGTCTCCAGGGGCGACAGATCGATGGAAGGAAACGGCGAATCCTTAAACGGAACGATGGCGATACCCTCGTTGGTAGTCGCCAGGGCATCCCGGATGGCTACGCAATAGTCGTTCGGGTCGTACGCCAGATCGAACGTCGCCTTCTCCTTGTTGATGACGAGATGGAACTGCAGTTTCGCAAACTCGTCGTTGATGGCCTTCGCTGTCACACGAAGTCTGCGTACGGCCGACGTGTTCAGGATGCGGTACAGCTCCTGATGAAGCGCGTAAAATGCTCTCGACTTCGGCCCGATGCGGTTAAACGCCAGACACAGATCCTCCATGGCCTGGTAATACAGGGCGACACAGTCGGTGTTCCACTTGGCCTTCTGCAGATTGGAAAGAACTGTCTCGGAGCATTTGCGGCACGTGATCGCCGTGTTGATCTTCGTGATAAAATCGGTCACGGCCTCGGAGATCTCCGGATTGGAAAGATCCCGCACGATCTCCTGGCGGTATTTTGCTTCCTCGAAACTCTTCGACTCCACATAAAAGTAGGGAATCAGCTCTTTGGTTTCATTTTCCTGAGCCCATTCCTCAACATATTGGTCCAGATTCAAGTCCCGGAAATACGACGGTTCGGGAAGTGCGCACACTTCCTCGTACGATAGCGTCTCCTCCGGCAAAAACAGACTGATCATACCTTCCTCCCGAATATCGCACCGTTCTATCGGAGCGAAAGGATTCCCACCTTCGACAGATCCTCGTGGGTGTGAAGCGAGGTGTCGCTCCACGCAAGGATTCCGTCGCGTGTCCCCGTCGAGCGGGAATCGTTCACACGGATATCAAATCCGATCTCAAAGCTTCTGCGGTTTCCGGGCAGGCTCCACGCAAGCGACAATTCAATGCAATAGCCTCCTGCGATCTCCGCCACCGCGTAATCGATCCGGTCGCCGTCCGCGCCGTTGCCGCAAACGCACGATCCGTCCCGCAAAATGAAGTAATGGGAGTCCCCCTCCCCGTAAGTAGTTTCGCGGCGTCCGTTTTCATTGATGAAGATCTCAACGCCGTCCTTTCTCGTGGGCACATCTCCCGTCATGTTCACGGTGCTGTCCTTAACCGTGATGAGAAGATACAGCCGGTCATCGTCGCAGATCGCGCGAAACGAAGCCGATTCCTCTTCAGTGCCGAACACATAATTGTTCAGCGAATACTCTTTTCCGAGGTCCCAGAAGCGCTCCGCCTCGCCGTCGATGCGAAGCCCCGTAAGGCGAGTAGAGCTAGCAACCTGGTCGGACTTGAACGAGAACACCGCACTCTCCGGGTCCTTCACAGTGATCCGTCCGTATCGCTCATAGGTTTTCTCCTCCGGCACATCGTCCTTCTTGCCCGGCTTCTTTGTAGGAGTCGGCGTCGGCGTATTGTCTTTCGCGTCATCGTAGATGTCGGAGGTGCGGTTCTTAACAGGCTTTGCAAGCGCTGTCTTAACGGCAGCGAAAAGGCCTGTGATCAGGACGGCTGCGACCAGCAATGACACGATTCGATTGTAAAACCTGCGCTTCATCGCATGTCCTCCCTGATATTTTCTGCGTTATACCGGGTTCTCAAACCGGTTTACCATGTCTTCGTCAGTCCATCCGAACGGTCCCCACGCCCGTCATCGTCACTTCCGTGTAACCGCTGGTGTCCGCCCACTGGATTGACTGCACAAGCACGCCATCCGCCGCGTTGTTGATGCACACGTCGAAGCCGATCTCGCGGTCGTACCGTCCCGTCACCGAGAGAAGCGGAATCCGGAACTGCGCGTAATACCCCTCCCCGGTCTCATCCGGGTACGTGCATGTGTAAAATGCATTTTCCGTGCCGCCTCGGCCTAAGAATCCGCGGCCGTCCCGGTCCACTGCGTAAAATGCATCCCCAACCGTATAGCGCAGGTTCTTCCGCCCGTCCTCGTTGATGTAGACAAACACGCTGTCCCGCTCAAACACTGACTCCGCCTGCGTATCCGGCGTGTCGTCCGTCACGTGCACAAGCACATAGACGGCGTCCTCCTGCCACAGAAAGCGAAACCATCCGACGGTCTCTCCCTCCCCGGCGCGGGTCTTCTCGATCGTATACTCCTTCGCCAGGTTCCATACCTCGTCGCGCTCCCCCAAGAATGTGGGCACCAGTTCCACCGCCTTCGCCCGCACGTTCTTGTCCACGGAATCGCGGAATACGGGTGTCGGCGTTGCACTTACCGACGGCGTCCCGGTAAGGTTGTCCGTTCCGTTGTTGTCCGCAGGAGTACACGAAGCAAGCACCGCGGCAAATAAGAGCGCGATGCACGCAAAGATCGTCCGGTTGTACCCCTTGCGAAGCTTCATACAGTCCTTTCGCGCGGTCACACCCCGCGCATTACATCCCCAACTTCGGGGAGAATCGTCGTTTTCATGCGAACCATCCGGCTCGGATGCGGGCAGGAAGGCATCTCATTTCCTTCCTCATCCTGCAGTGAGAGAACCTCCGTCTTCACATTGCTCCCGTCCGGCTTTATAAACGTGACGGTATCGCCGACACAAAACTTGTTCTTCTGCGTAAACTCGCAATAGCCGTCGCTGCAAATGCGCTCCACGGTTCCGTAGTATACCGACGGCTCCGCACCGCCGTCTCCGGTGTAGGACATCGCCTCCACCCCCGGTCTTCCGAAGAAAAATCCGGTGGTTGTCTCGCGGCTTTCGCAGGTTTTGATCTCGCTTACAAGCTCCGGAAGCATCGCCCGGTACTCGTCGATATCCCTCTTTGCCGCGTCGATGGCTCTTCGATACGCCCTGGTCACAGTCGCCACGTAAAGGGCGTGCTTCATGCGCCCCTCGACCTTAAAACTGTCGATCCCGGCCGCAATCAGCTCCGGAATATGCTCGATCATGCAAAGATCCTTCGAATTCATGATGAAGGTGCCGCGCTCATTTTCCTCAACCGGAAAATACTCCCCGGGCCGCTTCTCCTCCACCAGCGCATACTGCCACCGGCAGGGGTGGGTGCACGCACCTAAGTTGGCGTCCCTGCCCGTTAAGAAGTTTGACAACAGGCATCTCCCCGAGTAGGAAATGCACATCGCACCGTGGACAAACGCCTCAATCTCCTCGCCTTTATCGAGCTCCGAGCGGATCTCTGCGATCTCTGCCAAGGACAGCTCCCGGCCGCACACGACGCGCGATGCGCCCTGGCGGTACCAGAAACTGAACGTCTCGGCGTTCACGTTGTTCGCCTGGGTGCTGATGTGGATCGCGATTTCCGGACGAAGGGTCTCCTTTGCGATGCTGAACACGCCCGGGTCCGAGATGATCACCGCATCGGGGCCTATGTCATTTAACTCCGAAAAATACTTCCTCACTCCGGCGAGATCCCGGTTGTGCGCGGTGATGTTTGCCGTCACAAAGAGTTTTCTGCCGTTTTCGTGACAAAAGGATGCAGCCTCCGCCATGTCCGCGGGAGTCAGATTTTTCGCCTTGGCGCGCAGTCCGTAAAGCTCGCCGCCGACATACACGGCATCGGCGCCGTAGCGAACTGCGGTTTTCACCAGCGGAAGCGATCCCGCGGGAATCAACAATTCGGTCATCTCATTCCTCCCCGCCGATGCGGCGGCTTACGGTCATCCCGTCGCCCACCGGCAACAGGATGGTATCCAGTGTCTTGTTCTCGTACAACTCCTGCACATATTCCCGCATGCGAAGGTGGATCGTGCGGTCTCTTCTGGGAACAGTGAACTTCGATTCCGCCAGAGTTCCGTCCTGCAGAACATTGTCCGTCACCAGCACGCCTCCCTCGGGAAGCATCGATAAAATGCTCGGCAGATACGCCGGGTATTGTGCCTTGGCAGCGTCCAGAAAGATAAAGTCGAATGTTCTGCCCTCCGAGGCGAGCGTCTTCAGAACATCGGCCGCATCGCCCTCCATAAGGGTGATGCAGGAAGCCAGGTCCGCCTCCTCCGAGAGAAGTTTTCGCACTGCCTCGATGCGCGCGGGGACCTTTTCAATCGTTGTGATCGGCACGGAATAATCCGTGCAGTACGCCATGAACGAGGCAGAAAATCCGATCGCCGCACCGATCTCAAGGATGCTCTTCGGGCGTTTCCACCGCAACAAAAAGCGAAGAAGTCCCTGTGCTTCTTTGCGAATGATAGGAACTTCCTCCTGCTTTGCTCTGCTTTCCATTTTTGACAAACGATCCGGCAAATCCGGCACGAGTGAACTCACATAATCTGCAATTCGCGGTGAAGCAAGCAGAGAATCACTCATCTTCCAGCTCCTCCTCGTCATCAAATTTCTCGGTGGAAATGGATATGACATCCAGTATTTCGTTGTAATTCATGCTCGTACGCAGCTTGTACGTACCGGGAATGATATTGTACTTATTGATCTTAACCTTCACGTAAAACGACAATTCGTTGACGATCAGACCCTCGCGCTCCAGTCTCTTGGCAATGTCACGGGTCGAGTCACCGGCTTCGATGAAGATCTCCTTCTCCTCGCCGTGCTCGTAGTCGGCCATCGTCACATTTCCGAACAGCTGATAGCAGAAATCCTTGGCATACAGGCTGACGCGGACGATCAAAAACGCGATCAGGATGTAAAACAGAACATCAATGATCAGACGCGTCACATCCGTCGACAGCGAAATGACCAGATTGCTCATCATGGAATTCTTCTTTTTGCTCATAACTTCCTCCCCGCACGCTTCCTAAGCGTTGCTTACATAGCCTCCGTGATGATCGGCAGGATCATCGGACGGCGGCGCAGTTCACGCCAGATAAATTCACTCAAGGCGTTGCGAATCTCCGCTTTGAGGCGGTTGATATCGCGGCTGCGGCTCTCCTCAAAGTTGCCCATGCACTCCGCGACGATCTCGCCGGCGCGATTGATCATATCCTCGGCATCCTTGATGTACACAAAGCCCTTCGTCACGATCTCCGGTGCGCTTACAAACTGCATTGCCTGCGTATCGAGGCACACGGAAACGATGAAAATACCGTTTTCCGAGAGATACTGGCGGTCGCGAAGAACAATGTTTCCGACATCGCCGATTCCCAGGCCGTCCACAAGAATTCCTCTCGCGGGAACCGTGTCGACGATCTCCGCGGACTTGTTCGAAAGCGACAATACATCGCCGGACTTTAAGATGATCACGTGTTCCTTGTCCCAGCCCAGATCCAGGCAAAGATTTCGCTGCGCGATACGATGACGGAACTCTCCGTGGATCGGGATCGCGTACTTCGGACGGATCAGACTGTACAGGAAGCGAATCTCGTCCTGGCAGGCGTGTCCGGACACATGCGTATCCTGGAAAATGACATTTGCCCCTAGTACGGACAGATCATTGATCAGCTTAAACACGCTCTTCTCGTTTCCGGGAATCGGGGTCGAACTGATGATGACCACATCACCCGGAAATACCGAGATCTTCTTGTGCGCACACTGTGCTACACGCGACAACGCCGCCATCGGCTCGCCCTGGCTGCCGGTCATGATCAAAACGACCTGTTCCGAAGGGTATTTTCCGATCTCCTCCAGAGGGATCAGCAGATTCTCCGGCATGCGGATGTAGCCCAGCTCCACCGCAACGTTTACGATATTCACCATGCTGCGGCCGTCGATGGCCACCTTGCGGCCGTATTTTACGGCACAGTTGATGATCTGCTGAATGCGGTCCACGTTGGACGCGAAGGTCGCAACGATGATGCGATGGTTCACATTATCCGCAAAAATATTATCAAATGTCTTGCCAACCGTGCGCTCCGACATGGTCATGCCGGGCTTGAGGGCATTGGTCGAGTCACACAAAAGCGCAAGCACGCCCTTCGATCCCAGAACGCCCAGGCGCTGCAGGTCGATGGTATCGCCGTACACCGGCGTAAAGTCAATCTTAAAGTCTCCGGTATGGATCACCGTGCCCGCAGGCGAGGTGATGGCCAAAGCGCTCGATCCGGCGATACTGTGGTTCGTCCGGATGTACTCGACGGAAAGGTCTCCGCAGGTGATAACGTCGCCGTAATCGACGACCTCCAGCGGAACCTCAACCTCCTGCGTCGATTCCTCGAGCTTGTTCTTGATGATCGCGAGGGTCAGCTGCGTGCCGTACACCGGCACCGGGATCTCGCGAAGTACATACGGCAGTGCGCCGATATGATCCTCGTGACCGTGGGTGATGAAAAATGCTCTCACCCGGTCGCGGTTTTCCTTCAAAAATGTGACGTCCGGGATTACGAGGTCGATTCCCAGCATGTCATCGTTGGGGAACGCCAGACCGCAATCCACGACAATAATATCCTCCCCGTAGCAGAAGGCGGTGATGTTCATACCGACCCGCTCCAGTCCGCCGAGAGGAATAATCTTCAATTCTTTCTTTTTTCTCGTTTTCGAGCTCATACAATCCTTTCTTTACGACTCGTATTCAAGGTCAACATCCTCGAGGATCTCGTCGAACAGATTGCCCAGCTCGCGAATCTCATCGTCATCATCGACCATGCGGTACGTGACCGTATCGTCCACCGAGGCGCAAGCCTCCATGATGTACGCAAGACCTTCGTCCGAGTCCTCCACGAGCAGATAGTCGCGCCCCTCCGATGTTGCCTGTGCGATCACTTCAAAAGGAATCCGGTTTCCCTCCTCATCCTCGAAGTAGATCGTTGAATTTTTATCTTGTAATTCTTCTTTCATTCGTTGTTCCTTTCACCCCAGTTGACTCACCCGGACTCTCGAAAGCAAGGTTTTCTTCTCCTCCGGATGATTCCCCAAAAAGTCCATGTACGACTGCAGGATCACCACCGCAGCAAGCTTGTCGATGACGGCTTCTTTCGTACTCCTCGCAACGCCCGCATATTCCAGCGCGCGGTTCGCCTCCACCGTCGTCAAACGCTCATCCCACAAAACAACCGGCAGCCCCGTGCGTCTCTCCAGGTCTGCCGCAAATGCCTCCGTCTTCTCCGCCCGTTCGCCGACCGTGTTGTCGAGCTTCTTCGGATAGCCGATCACGAGTGCGTTCACGCCGCGCTCCGCAATGATCTCCTCAATCCGGGCATAGGTCTGCCGTAGCTTCGTCTCATGCTTTCTGCGTATGACCTCCAGGGGCTGTGCCGTAAGAAACAGCCCGTCACTTCCGGCCACACCGACCGTAGCGGCCCCGAAATCAAGGCCGAGCAAATGTAATTCGTCCATAAAAGTGCGCGGTTCTCACCGCTTCCCCGCATTTCAAACTTCGATGTTACTGATGTAAATCTTCACGAGCTCCTCAATGATCTCGTCACGCTCCACCTTTGCGATCGCGCTTCTCGCATTCATATGGCTTGTGATATACGTGGGGTCCCCGCTCATCAGATAACCGACGATCTGCGCCGTCGGGTTGTAGCCCTTCTCGCGAAGCGCCATATAAACCAGATCCAGAACCTCGTGAATCCGCTCGTTGGAATGCTCCGGGGACGTAAAATGTACTGTGTTGCTGCTCATGAAAAATCACCTCACTCCTCTAACATTCGCGCCGTGCCTTGCGCGCACCGTAACGGGCCGGGCCCGCCGGTTGACATTTTCTAAACATACACACTATATAATACTCCAAATACCGCCAAATAGCAACACTTTATTGCGCGAGCACGGTGCCGTCGGCAAGCATGGAAATGCCGCTCACCGTAAGCTCAATGTTGCTGAGGCAGTCGTCGCTTTTGACTGCATACGGAACATACTCTCGGCTGTAGCCGACATAGTATTCCGTTCCCTCGATATCGGCAGTCTCCTCGAACAGCACCTGCGCGGGCTTGTGAAGCTGCCGCATCCGATACTCCCGCTTGCACTCCTCAGCCGCCGCGATCATGATGCCGGCTCTTCGCTTCTTCTCCGCCTCCGTAAGCTGGCCGTCCATCCGGTCCGCCACCGTCCCTTTGCGCCGCGAGAACGGGAAGACGTGCACCTGCGCAAATCCGATTTTCCTCACATACTCGACCGACTCCGCAAAATCCTCCTCGCTCTCCTGCGGAAAGCCGACGATGATGTCCGTGGTGATGGCCGGGTCCGGAAAATGCTCCCGAAGCCTCCGCACGACCTCCTCGTATTCCGCTGTTGTGTAACGTCTCTTCATCGCCGCAAGCGTTTTATCGCATCCGCTTTGCAGGGAAAGATGAAACTGCGGGCATAATTTGTCGATCTTCGCAAGGCCCGCAACCGTCTCCTCCGTGAGGATCCGCGGCTCAAGCGACCCCAGACGCACGCGCCTGATACCCTCGACTTCGCTTACACTTCGAATAAGCGCAAGCAACGGATGCTCCCCGTCGTTCGGACGAAGCGCGACCTGCTCGGCGGCGCTTTTGCTCTCAAGGCCGTAGGATGAGAGGTGAATTCCGTTGATCACAACTTCCGTGATGCCCTCCGCAGCCAGCTGCTTTACCTCCGTGATCACCGAGCAGAGCGGTCTGGAGCAGATTCGGCCTCTGGCAAAGGGAATGATGCAATAGGTACAAAACTGGTTGCAGCCGTCCTGCACTTTAACAAATGCTCTGGTGCGCTCACCGGAGTGCACCGGCGGAAGGTCCTCAAACGCCTTCGGGTCCTTCGGTTCCTCCGTGAAGAAGAAAGGGCCGCTCTCGCCGTTTTTGAGTCTTCCCACCACCTCATTTAACACCTGCGCAACCTCGCCTTTCCGGCGGTTTGCGACAAATACATCCACAGCAGGGTCCGCATCGGGATCCTTCGCATGCTCCTGCACATAGCAGCCGGTTGCAAGCACAACGGCCCGGGGAGACAACGCCTTCGCGCGGTGCAGCATCTGGCGGGATTTGCGGTCCGCAATATTGGTGACGGTGCAGGTGTTGACTACATAGATGTCAGCCTCACGGTCAAAGGACGTTTCCACCGCGCCGCAGGCGAGCAACTGCTCACGGATGGCCTCCGATTCGCAGGCGTTTACCTTGCATCCCAGCGTGTGGATCGCAAACGTCAGATTGTGCAGATTATTCTCCATACTGCGCTCCCGTAAAGAGTATCGTAAGAATTTACGAATCCCTCATTTTTCTCGCATAAAATCTCGTAAAACGATTGACTTTTTCCGTAGGAAAAGGTACTATGAAAACAGCACCGAATAAGGAGGAAGAAACATGAAAACGGTCACTATTACTCTGAACTCCATCGACAAGGTGAAGAATTTCGTCAACGACATCACGCGCTTTGACTCCGACTTTGATCTCGTATCCGGCCGGTATGTCATCGACGCCAAGTCCATCATGGGAATTTTCAGTCTCGACCTTTCGCGGCCGATCACGCTGAACATCCATAACGACGAGCAGATTGACACCATTCTCGATGTGCTGAAGCCGTACCTGTGTTGATTGCGGCGATCATCGTGTGACTAGCGTGTTTCCTACGGGCATTGCACTATGCAGTGCCCGTTTTTGTTTTCCTCTTCCGCCCCGGAAAATGCTTATTTCCCGGGCTCGCCCCGCTTCTGTCCCGAAAACGCGCTTACTCCATACCCGGCGCGATGCGGATGACCTGGCGCTCCGAAAGCGCTCTCTCGATCATCTCGTCAATCTTGTCCGCCAAAAGCTTCTCGGACTTCTCCATTGCCTTAATGATCGGCTTCGTCACCGGATGCTTCGCAACGTAGATCGTGCAGCAGTCCTCAAACGGCAGAATGCTGGTCTCATAGGTGCCGATCTTTTTGGAAATTGCGACGATATCCTCCTTGTCGAAGGCGATCAGCGGCCGGTATACGGGCAGGGTGCACACTGCATTTGTCGTATTTAAGCTCTGCATCGTCTGGCTCGCCACCTGACCGATGCTCTCGCCGGTCACAAGCGCAAGACAGTCGTATTGTTTCGCGATAGTCTCGGCGATGCGCATCATGTAGCGGCGCATCAGGATCGTCAGCTCATCGTGCGGGCAACGCTCGTAGATGAACATCTGAATCTCCGTAAAATTCACCACATTCAAGTGAATCGGTCCCGTGTACGCCGAGATGATCTTGGCAAGGTCGATAACCTTCTGAAGCGCACGCTCGCTTGTATACGGCGGCGCATGGAAGTACGTCGCGTCGATGTAAACGCCGCGTTTTGCGATCATATAACCGGCAACCGGGCTGTCGATTCCGCCGGAAAGAAGAAGCATCGCCTTTCCGTTGCAACCAACCGGCATTCCGCCGGGTCCGGCGTAGGTGTCCGTGTAGATGTAAACACGTCCGCGGACCTCAACCGTAAAGGCCAGCTGCGGATTCACCACATCCACCTTCATCTCCGGAAAACGCTCCAAAAGGTACTCGCCGATCTCTGCGCAGATCTCCGGCGAGGTCTTCGGATACTCCTTGTTTCCGCGCTTGCAGAACACCTTGAAGGTCACATTGCGATCCTTAACATGTTCCTCAATATAGCGTCCGCACGCCGCAAGAATATCCTCCCACGCCGTGCTTCTCTCGATTTCCACGGGACAATAGCCCGAAACGCCGAACACCCGGGAGATCGCCTCCACAGTATCGTCGTAGTCGAAATTGTCGGGACACTCGACGAAAATTCTGCCCGGCTCCTTGCGTACCTGGTAGTCACTTCCGGCAAGTTTTAAGCTGTAGCGAAGCTGCTTTACAAGGCAGTCCTCGAAATACGACCGGTTGTTTCCCTTCAGGCCGATTTCCGCGTATTTGATCAAAAAAGCGTGATACATTGCACTGTTTCTCCTGCATATTTGTATAGATCTGCATGTTTTATCGTTTTATGCATGCGTTCTTGTGTTTCAGAATATTCTGACAATTTAACTTCTGCGGTATTTTGACAACACCGGAACCAGCTCTCGCAAAGCATCCGCGGCAACGGAGATCTCCTCTTCCGTCGTGGTTGTACAGAAGCTGAAGCGAAGCGTGCTGTCAAGAAGCTCCTTCGCGACACCGATGGCTGAAAGCGTTCCGCTGATGGCCGGATGATTTGAAGAACATGCGGAGCCCGAGGACACGTAAATGCCCTTCTCCGCAAGCGCGTGCAGCAAAACCTCGCTTCGGATACCGTCAAAGCTTACGCTCACAATATGCGGCGCGGTTTTTCTTATTCGCATCGGCAGAGGCAGATTCTCTTCCGCAAAGATGCCGTTGACATGTGCCCCCGGAACGGTCTCCATCTCCGTTACGAAGCGCTCCTTACACCGGAACATGCGCTCTCTGAGCTCTTCCGCGTCGGCAAAGAAATGCTGCACTGCAACGCCGAGGCCTGCGATGGCGGGTACATTTTCCGTGCCGGAGCGAAGATCTCTCTGCTGTCCGCCGCCGTACAGAAGCGGTTTGATCGCCAGTTTGTCACGGATATACAAAAAGCCGCTTCCCTTCGGTCCGTGCAGTTTATGGCCGCTCACGCTCATCAGATCGATCCCCATTCGCTTGGGGATGATCGGAATCTTGCCGTAGCCCTGGATCGCGTCCGTATGGAACAGAATATCCTTCTTGAAGCTGTGAGCAACCTCCGCAAGTTCTGCGATGGGCATCACTGAGCCGATCTCATTGTTTACCGCCATGATCGACACTAAGATCGTGTCGTCCCGAAGCGCATTCCGAAGCGTTTCCGGAGAAACGACGCCGTTTTTGTCCACCTCAAGAAATGTCACCTCATAGCCCAGGTCCGCAAGCCGCAAAACCGGCTGGTATACCGAGGCGTGCTCGATCCGGGTCGTGATGATGTGCTTTCCGCTTCGCTTTTTCGCATCGGCGCCGCACAATAACGCCGTATTGTTCGACTCCGTGCCGCCCGAGGTGAAGATGATCTCCCTCTCGGCGGCCTTTAAGCTCGCCGCAATCTGTTTCCTTGCCTCGCGGATATAGCCTTCCGCCGCAAATCCCTTCGTGTGAAGTGACGACGGATTGCCGTAATCCTCCAGCATGACTTTATGCATGATATCCGCAACCTCGGGCAGAACCCTCGTGGTCGCGGCGTTATCCAGATAAATCTCTCTCATATGTCCGCCTCGTTTGCCTCCTCAATTCGCAACATCAAAGCCGACAAGACCGTGATTCCCGCGGTTTCCGTTCGCAGGATCCGGCGTCCGAGGCTTATGATCTTCGCGCCGCTCTGCTCCGCATACGACACTTCCTCTCGCGTCAGACCGCCCTCGGGTCCGATGAAGATGCTGACTCCGGAAGCCCTGATCGCTTCGGCAAATGCGTCGGTTGTTGCACGCATCCCAAGGGCATTTTCATAGGGTACTAAAAGGATGTCGCCCCGCGCCTTAGCGTCGTTTACGGCCTGCTTCCAGGTGATCGGATGCGTTACCTCGGGAACAATCCCCCGGCCGCTTTGTTTTGCGGCTGCTTCCGCGATGGCCCCGAAGCGCTCCACCTTTCTGGCCTCTTTCTTCGGGTCCTCGAGTTTAACTATGGTGCGCTCGCACATGACGGGAACGACACGGACAACGCCGAGCTCCACAGCCTTCTGGATGATGAGCTCCATCTTGTCCTTCTTGGGAAGTCCCTGGCAGAGTGTGATCGCAACAGGCAGCTCTACCGTCGACGGAATCCGCTCCGCGATGCGCAAAATGCACTCCCGTTCGCCGTAGGAATCCACGGTGCAGGCATACTCCGTCCCCTGCCCGTCACAGACCGTGATGGTCTCGCCGATCCGCATGCGCAGCACGTTACGAATGTGGTTGTAATCTCCCTCCGTGACCGTGATGGTATCGCTGCCCACAGCCCCCGGATCCACGAAAAATCTCGGCATACCGTCTCCTATCTTCTCACCCTTGCCGCCAGACTCACCCAGTCGTTGCGGTGCTTCGCACCGATGACCTCATAGCCGTCCCTCTCAAGCGAAGCCCGAACCTCCGCCTCCCTTGTATTCAAAATCCCGGAGCACAGGAACACGCCGTCTTCCGCAAGAAACTGCTTTACTACAGGCGCCAGGGGCATGATGATGTCCGCAAGAATATTGGCCACCACAACATCGTAGCGCTGCAGGGTTACCTCCGCGGCAAATGCTGCATCCGAGATAACATCCCCCGCAAAGAACGAAACCGCTCCCGGGAAAATGTCCGGCTTGTCGGCAATGGCCACAAGCAGATCGTTCTGCGCTGCATTTTCCTTCGAAACCTCCACCGCAACCGGGTCGATATCCACGCCCACGCAGTACGAAGCGCCGAGTTTCTTTGCGATGATCGCAAGAATTCCGCTTCCGCAGCCTACATCAAAAACCGCCGAATCCGGCTTCACACGCTCCTTGAGCCCCTCGATACAGAGCCACGTCGTCTCGTGGGAGCCCGTGCCGAAGGCAGTGCCGGGGTCGATCTCCACCACCAGGTCGCCTTCCTTAACGTCCGCATCCGTCTCCCAGGTCGGCTTGATCACAATATCTTCGCCTATCCGGAACGAATGAAAATACTGCTTCCAGTTGTTGATCCAGTCCAGATCCTCGGTGACCGAGGTCTCCACCTTAAGCTCGCCGAGATCGACGATATCCTCATACTCGCGGATCGCCGTAAGGATCTCCGCTGTGCGGTCCGAAGCCTCCGAAATCTCCTCGTAGCACCGGATCCGCGACGTGGTGTCATTCTCGGGCAGAATCGGCGGAATATCGATAAACTGTGCCTTCTCCTCCTCTTTGGTCAAAGGCACCGAATCGATGATCTCCACGCTGTCAAAACCGAGTTCCGTGAGCGCGGCGCACACATAGTCCTCCGCGTCAACCGTCGTTGTGATCGTATATACTTTCCACTTCATTGTGTATTTCCTTCCGAAGGCATTTTCCGTTTCAGCCCATACCTTGTGATAGAATACCACAAACCGCCCGAAGGAACAAGCAAAAAAAGTGTGCCGCCCCGTAAAGGCAGCACACTTCAGTCATTCTCATTTGCCGAAAAATCGGTTTTTCTTCTTCCCGTCGTCTCCGCCGGGCGTCTTTCCGTTCAAAGAATCGTCAAATGCACGCAGAAGATCCTTCTGCTCGCTCGTAAGCTTCGTAGGCACCTGCACGATCAGGGTCACGTAGTGATCGCCTCTCTGGTTCTCACGGTGCAGATACGGCACGCCCTTGCCCCGCAGACGCACCTTCGTGTCGGTCTGGGTTCCGGGCTTTAAGTCGTAAAGCACATCCCCGTCGATCGTATGGATGCGGATGTCGCCGCCGAGCGCCGCCTGCGCGTACGAGATCGGCATCGTCGAATACAGATCGAAGTTGTCCCGCTGAAACACGGGGTCCCTCGAAATCTGCACATCAACAAGAAGACTTCCTCTCTCTCCGCCGTTGACACCGGGCTCGCCGAGGTCGCGCATACGGATGCTCTGTCCTTCGTCGATACCTGCCGGAATCACAACCTTGATGGTCTTGCGGGTTGCGATGTAACCGGTTCCGTAGCAATCCTTGCATTTGTCGCGGATCACCTTGCCGGTGCCCTTGCAGTCCGGGCAAACTTTTTGATTTTGGATCACACCCAGGATCGTCTGCTGTGTGAAAATGATCGAGCCGCTTCCCTTACACTTGCTGCAGGTCTCCGCGCTGGTGCCGGGCTTTGCGCCGGAACCGCCGCATGTCTTGCAGGTGTCTTTGAAATTGAGCTCGAGCTCCTTCTCGCAGCCGAATACCGCCTCCTGGAACGTGATTCGGATCGTCGCGCGAACGCTCGCACCGTTTCTCGGTGCGTTGCCGCCGCCGGAACGGGATCTGCGGCCGCCTCCGAACATGTCGCCGAAGCCGAACATATCGAAGATATCGCTGAAGTCGCCCGTGAAGTCGTATCCGCCGCCTCCGCCCTGTTCAAAGGCGGCATGGCCGAAGCGGTCGTACTGGGCGCGCTTGTCCGCGTCACTCAGTACGGAATAGGCTTCGCTTGCCTCTTTGAATTTGGCTTCCGCGGTCTTGTCGCCGGGATTTACATCCGGGTGATACTTCTTCGCGAGACTCCGGTAGGCCTTCTTGATCTCGTCATCCGTCGCGGTTTTGGAAACGCCGAGGACCTCGTAGTAATCTCTCTTAGTGTCCGCCATATACAGCTCCTGTCAGCAGGAAAATGCTGACTTATACCTCTCTGTAGTCTCCGTCTACGACATTGTCGTCATTGCTTCCGCTGTTGCCGCCCTGCTGGTAACCGCCCATGTCGGGACCTGCAGTGCCGCCCTGTGCTCCCTGCATCTGCTCATACATCTTCGTGAACAGCTGCTGTGCGGAGTTCATGAGCTTCTCCTTTGCGGCCTTGATATCCTCGACCTCACCGTCGCTCATAACCTCAGGGTTGGATTTTGCGATCAGATCCTTCAGATGAGCAAGATCGGCCTCAACCTGGGACTTCTGCGTTGCGTCAACCTTGTCGCCGACCTCCTCCAGGGCCTTCTCGGTCTGGAATACCATGGCATCGGCATCGTTGCGGGCCTCAACGGCCTCCTTGCGCTTCTTGTCCTGTGCCTCGTACTCGGCAGCTTCCTTCACTGCACGGTTGATCTCATCCTCACTCAGGTTCGATCCTGCAGTGATGGTGATGTGCTGCTCACGTCCGGTTCCGAGATCCTTCGCGGAAACGTTTACGATACCGTTTGCATCGATATCAAACGTAACCTCGATCTGCGGCACACCGCGGCGTGCCGGCGGGATACCGTCGAGACGGAACTGGCCGAGGGACTTGTTGTCCTTTGCAAACTGACGCTCGCCCTGTACAACGTTGATGTCTACAGCGGTCTGGTTGTCAGCTGCGGTGGAGAATACCTGGCTCTTCTTGGTAGGAATCGTAGTATTTCTTTCAATCAAATGCGTAGCCACACCGCCCATGGTCTCAATGGAAAGGGTAAGCGGTGTAACATCCAGAAGAAGGATGTCGCCCGCACCGGCGTCGCCTGCCAGCTTGCCGCCCTGGATGGATGCACCGAGTGCAACACACTCATCCGGGTTTAAGGACTTGCTCGGCTCATGACCGGTCAGCATACGAACCTTGTCCTGTACCGCAGGGATACGGGTCGAACCGCCGACAAGCAATACCTTGCCGAGATCGGAAGCCGTGATGCCGGCATCGCGAAGCGCGTTCTGTACCGGGCCTGCCGTACGCTCTACAAGATCGTGGGTCAGCTCGTCGAACTTCGCTCTCGTGAGGTTCATGTCGAAGTGCTTCGGACCCTCTGCCGTTGCGGTGATGAACGGAAGGTTGATGTTCGTCGTGGTTGCCGAGGACAGCTCCTTCTTTGCCTTCTCGGCTGCTTCCTTCAATCTCTGAAGGCTCATCTTATCAAGCGAGAGGTCAACGCCCTCCTGCTTCTTGAACTCGTCGATCATGTAGCGGGTGATGCGCTCGTCGAAGTCATCGCCGCCGAGACGGTTGTCGCCGGACGTCGCAAGCACTTCGATGACACCCTCGCCGATCTCGATGATGGAGACATCGAAGGTACCGCCGCCGAGGTCGTAAACCATGATCTTCTGTTCCTTCTCATTGTCAAGGCCGTACGCAAGCGCTGCTGCGGTAGGCTCATTGATGATACGCTTTACGTCGAGGCCCGCGATCTTGCCTGCGTCCTTGGTGGCCTGACGCTGTGCGTCGTTGAAGTAAGCCGGAACCGTGATGACGGCCTCGGTCACCTTCTCGCCCAAGTAAGCCTCCGCGTCCGCCTTCAGCTTCTGAAGGATCATTGCGGAAATCTCCTGCGGCGTGTACTTCTTGTCATCGATGGAAACACGGAAATCCGTTCCCATGTGTCTCTTGATGGACGAGATCGTCTTGTCCGAGTTCGTAACAGCCTGACGCTTTGCAGGCTCACCGACGATACGCTCGCCGGTCTTGGTAAATGCAACAACGGACGGGGTCGTTCTGGATCCTTCCGTGTTGGCGATAACGGTGGGCTGACCACCTTCCATGACAGCCACACAACTGTTGGTAGTACCCAAATCAATACCGATAATCTTGCTCATATTCTTGCCTCTTTCTGCGTTGCTGTATAGCTTGCACGCGGCGGGCAACGCATCCCCGTGTGCAGAAAAGTCCGTCGCCGGACCATTTTCCTCAGTTAGCTACCTTGACCATACTGTGCCGAAGCACGGTGTCATGGTACTTGTACCCCTTCTGGAACTCCTCGACGACGATGTTCTCGCCAACCGATTCGTCCTCCACATGCATCACTGCATTGTGCAGTTCGGGGTCAAAGGTTGCTCCCACTGCTTCGATGGGTGTCACACCGGCCTCCGTCAGCACCGTCATCAACTGCTTGTACGTCTTGTCGATGCCGCTTGCAAACGGCTGCTCCTTCTCCTCATCGGAGAGTGTCGCAAGTCCTCTCTCAAAATTGTCGATCACCGGAAGTACCTTTTCGAATGCGCTCTTTGCTCCGATTTCGAACATCTGCGCCTTCTCCTTGTCGGTCCGGTTGCGGTAGTTGATGAATTCGGCCTGCTGGCGAAGCACCTTGTCCTGCAGCTCCGCGATCTTCTCATCCCGCGGGTCCCTCTTCACCTGCTCCTTGCCGTCCTCTCCGGCTTCCGCCGCTTCCTCCGCCGTGTCCGCTTCGGTTTCTGCATCTGCATTTTCCGCAGCCGCATCAGTTTGTGCAGACGTCTCAGTCACGGTTTCCTCCGCATTTTCCGCGGCTTCCGCCGTTTCTGCGGGATCCCCCGCCGTCGCGCCGGATTTTTCGAAGAGATCTACCGACTCATCCTCCGGCGGCACGCCCTTTTTCTTTTCCTTTGCCATTACAACCTCCTATCACAGTCTCACTTGCCCTTCTGGAATATCTGGTCAAGCTCCGACATGAGATTCTTTAGTGTTCCGACGACCTTCTGATAATCCATACGACGCGGTCCGATGATACCGATTTTGCCGTACACGCCCTCCTCGATGTGGTACGTCGCCGTCACGACCGAACAATCCTTGGTCGCCTCCAGCGGGGATTCGTCGCCGATATATACCTGAATTCCTCTCTCGGAATCGCCTTCCTGATACATCAGCTCGGTCAGCTGCTTCTTCTCCTCGAGAGCCGTCAACAGATTGCTCGCCTTCTGCGAATCGTTGAGCTCAGGGTATTTGAAAATGTTGGTGGAGCCGCTGGTATACGCCTCGACCTCCTCGCCCTCCAGGCTGGTCGCAATCACGTCGATGATGTCGCTGATCAGCGATGCATAGGCGCCGGACTCGGTGCGAAGCTTCTGCATGACGCTCGCGTTGATCTCCTCGATGTCAAGCCCCTGCAAAAACGTGTTCAGCATGAGATTCAGCTTAAGGAGCGTCTCATTCGTAAGCACTTCATCCACATGGATGATGTTGTTCTTAACGATGTTGCCGTCCAGGATGACAACCGCCAAAAGGCTCGCATCGTCCACCTGGGTCAACTGCAGGAACTTGATGCTTCTCTTATGATACCGCGGCGCAGTAATCATGGAAGCATAGTTCGTGTTGGCCGCAACGACTCTCGCAGCTTCCTTTAAGATGCTGTCAAGCTTCTCGGACTTCGCGTTCAGCTCAAGCTTTAAGGTGTCCATCTCCATCTGCTTGTCCTGCATCAGCATGTCGACATACAGACGATACCCCTTGTCGGAAGGGATACGACCCGCCGAGGTGTGCGGCTGCACGATGTAGCCCATCTCCTCGAGGTCGGACATCTCGTTTCGGATGGTAGCCGAGCTCAGATTCAGGTCGGTATACTTGGAAATCGTGCGGGAACCTACCGGTTCGCCGGTTTCCAGATAGTTCTGAATGATGGCTCGCAGAATGGTCATTTTTCGACTGTCCAATTCCACTGTCTTTGCTCCCGCCTTTCCAATTTATTAGCACTCAGCATGGCCGAGTGCTAACATCTACGCAAAGAATACACCGAAACCGCGCTTTTGTCAATACATTTCTGAGAACTTTTTCGGAAAATGTCGATGAAATTTACACAAACACGGGAGGACCGAAATCCTCCCGCGCGCGTTTTCTTATTCGGAAAATGTCCCGTCTAACCGATCAGATCCGCCAGTATGACAGTGCTCACAAGCATCCCCTGTACTGTCAATGCCATGCGTCCCTCTCTAACCTCCGCAAGTCCTGCCGCCGCATATCTCCGGGCCTTCGTAATCAGCGCTTCGGCCTGCGCATCGCCGTAATTCCTGCGAAACTCCGCCAGATCGATCCCCTCGTTCATGCGAAGCCCTAACATCACGGTCTCCTCCCGGCGGTCCGCCTCTGTAAGCACCTCTTCGTCCGCAAGGCTCAGCCGCTCAAGATACTCTTTCATATCCCTCGTCACAGAGAACCGCCGGTCGCCGATCAGGCTCGCCGCGCCGATGCCGACGCCAAGATACTCCGCTCTCCGCCAGTAGCCCTCATTGTGTCTGCAGGCAAAGCCCTCCTTCGCAAAATTCGAGATCTCGTATTGTGCATACCCTGCCTCCGCAAGCAAAGACACCGCAGTTTCGTAGGTGCGGCTCGCCTCCTCCTCGGAAGGCAGCAATTCCGGATGCTCTGCGTACGCCTCGTAAAATGCTGTTCCCGGCTCCACGATCAGGCTGTACGCCGAGATATGTTCCGGCGCCAGTGCAACGGCGCGCTCAAGCGTCCTCGCAAAGTCCTCACAGGTCTGCCCAGGAAGGTTCATCATCAGATCGATGTTTATGTTATCAAAGCCTGCCTCCCGCGCCATCGCAACGGAGGAAACAACATCGCTCCAGACGTGGATCCGCCCGAGAAGCGCAAGCTCAGCATCGTCCGCGGACTGTGCTCCGAAGCTTATGCGATTGATTCCGGCTTTGCGGTACTCCGCAAGCTTCTCAGGCGTCACCGTTCCGGGGTTGCACTCGATGGTGATCTCTGCATTTTCCGCGAGAATATAGTCGCGGCGTATGCTCGCAAACAGCTTTGTATAAAAGCCGGCAGGCATCAACGAAGGCGTGCCGCCGCCGATGAACACTGTCTCCACCAAAGGCTTCCGTCTGCACTCCGCAGCATAAGTCGCGAGGTCGCGAAGAAGCGCCTCCCCGTAGGCGTCCCGCAGGTTCATACAGTCCGCAAAGGACAGGAAGTCGCAATAGGCGCACTTGCGCGCGCAGAAAGGAATGTGGATGTACAGTTCCATGTTCACTCCGATGCAAAGAAACGCTGACCTGACATCAGCGTTTCCGAAAGATCATTCTTCATCAAGCTTCAAGACGCTCATGAACGCCGCCTGCGGAATCTCTACGTTTCCGACCTGGCGCATGCGCTTCTTACCTTCCTTTTGCTTCTCGAGAAGCTTCTTCTTACGCGTGATATCACCGCCGTAGCATTTGGCGAGGACATCCTTTCGCATCGCGCGTACCGTCTCGCGGGCGATGATCTTGCTGCCCACCGCCGCCTGGATCGGAATCTCGAAGAGCTGTCTCGGGATCTCCTCCTTCAACTTCTCGCACATGCGGCGCCCGCGCTCGTAGGAGGTGGCCTCATGGACGATGAAGGAAAGCGCATCGACCTCTTCGTGGTTTACCAGAATATCGAGCTTCACAAGTTTCGAAGGCACATATTCCTTGAAGTCGTAATCAAAGGAGGCATAGCCCTTCGAGCGGGATTTCAAGGCGTCGAAAAAGTCGTAGATGATCTCGTTAAGAGGCAGCTCGTACTTAAGAAGCGCTCTCGTCGTCTCCAGATACTCCATGCCCAGATATACGCCGCGGCGGTCCTGGCAGAGTTTCATGATAGAACCGACGTAATCGGTGGTCACCATGATCTCGGCGCTCACGAACGGCTCCTCCATGTGCTCGATCTCGGAAGGATCCGGAAGATTCGCAGGATTTGAAATGTCCAAAACCGTGCCGTCCGTCTTGTACACCTTGTAAATAACGCTCGGCGCCGTGGTCACGAGGTCGAGATTGTACTCGCGCTCCAGTCTCTCCTGGATGATCTCCAGGTGAAGCAGCCCTAAAAATCCGCAGCGGAAGCCGAACCCGAGAGCAATGGACGTCTCCGGCTCAAACTGCAGGGATGCGTCGTTCAGCTGAAGCTTTTCCAAGGCGTCACGAAGGTCCGGATACTTGGCGCCGTCCGCGGGATACATTCCGCAATACACCATCGGATTGACCTTCTTGTAGCCCGGAAGTGCACTCTCTGCGGGACGGTTTGCGTCCGTCACCGTGTCGCCCACGCGGGTGTCCTTGACGTTTTTAAGGCTGGCGGTAATATAGCCTACCATGCCGGCGGAAAGCTCGTCGCATGGGATGAATTTTCCGGGGCCCAGGGTTCCGATCTCCACAACGTCCGCCTCTGCGCCGGTGGCCATCATGCGGATGCGCGTCTGCTTGTTGATGGTTCCCTCTTTGATCCTGCAGAAAATGATAACGCCCTTGTAGGAGTCATACACCGAGTCGAAAATCAGCGCCTGCAGCGGCGCCTCGGGGTCTCCTCCCGGAGCGGGAATCTTCGTAGTGATCTGCTCGAGGACCTCCTCGATGTTGATGCCCATCTTCGCGGAAATCAGCGGCGCATCGGACGCCTCCAATCCGATCACGTCCTCGATCTCGTGAATGACACGCTCGGGCTCTGCGCTCGGCAGGTCGATCTTGTTGATGACAGGCATGATCTCAAGGTCATGGTCAAGTGCAAGATAGACGTTCGCAAGGGTCTGCGCCTCGATGCCCTGAGCGGCATCCACCACAAGTATCGCGCCCTCGCACGCTGCAAGAGACCGGGACACCTCGTAGTTAAAGTCCACGTGGCCGGGGGTGTCGATCAGGTTGAAAATGTACTCCTTGCCGTCCTTTGCCTTGTAGACGGTGCGGATCGTCTGCGCTTTGATGGTGATTCCGCGCTCGCGCTCGAGGTCCATATTGTCAAGAACCTGCTCCTGCATCTCGCGCGACGTGAGCAATCCGGTCTTCTCGATGATCCGGTCCGCCAGGGTGGATTTGCCGTGGTCGATGTGCGCAATGATACAGAAATTGCGGATTCTGCTTTGTTCTTCCTTCGTCATGTTCGGTATCCTTTTTACATAGTTTCCGTCGATGGGAGTTTCCTTTATTTGACAAAATATGGGTATTGCCAAATCCCGACATCTATAGTATAATGCAGTCGTTGCTTTGCAGGAGTACCCAAGAGGCTGAAGGGTCTGGCTTCGAACACCAGTAGGTCGGTAACACCGGCGCAAGGGTTCAAATCCCTTCTCCTGCGCATCGCGCCCCGGATTCGTCCGGGGCGTTTTTGTTAAGTAAAAACGCCTGCGGCAAAAGCAAGAAAAAAAGCGGGCCAGATTGCTCTGTCCCGCCGTTCATACGAACATTAAGCCATTTTATTGACCGCACGCTGAAGTCTGGAAACTTTTCTTGCGGCATTATTCTTATGGAAAATGCCCTTAGCGGCAGCCTTGTCGATCGCAACGATCGCGGTCGTAAGATTGCTCTGAGCCAGAGTCTTGTCGCCGGCAGCCACGGCAGAGTCAACCTTCTTGGTCAGGGTCTTAATCTTCGACTTGATAATCTTGTTGCGCAAAGTCTTCGTCTCAATAACAAGAATTCTCTTCTTCGCAGATTTGATGTTTGCCATCTTCACACCTCCTGTACGTAGTCTGGTTCTTCGCATGAATTGTGCACAGATCCGGACACGGACGCTCTGAACACACCGTGAGCATTCTATTATACTTTTCTGTGTCTGTCAATAGAAAAATTCAAAAAAGTCAACCATTCCCGCACTGTTTCATCAAAAACAGCTCCACAGCCATTCGATCGGGCATCGATCCGTTCTTTACTTTCGCTTCCAGCTCTGCCCCGTAGGCAACCGCCGCGGTAACCGCATCGATGGAAGCCGCCTTGCTGACCTTGAGGTATTTGCCGACCACGTAGGAGCTCATCTTAAGCTGCGAACCTATATCCACCGAGGACAATCCTTTTCTCTGCATTCGAAGCACCAGGGAGAATTGGTAAAAACTGTTGGTAAGATTATAAAGGATCAGCGCCGGAGGCGTCTGCGCCGTCAAAAGCTCACGGTATAAAGACACCGCGGACTTCCGGTTCTTGGCGACGATCGCATCGATCATCTTAAACATCTGCCCCTGGGTGATGGCAGTCGTAAGCGTCAAGATATCCTCTCTTCGCACTTCGTCCCGCCCGTAGCAATATGCCGCAAGCTTGTCGACCTCGTTGGTGATCGCCGTGAGGTCTCCGCCGGTAATGTCCACCAAAAGTCTGGCATCCGCATCCGAGATGGAAAGCTGCACCCGCTTGAGAAGCGTTGCGGCAAATGTCACCGCATCGGTCTCCCGCAGCGGCTCAAAGGTCGCAATATGTCCGTTTTCCTCGATATACTTATAAAGACGGTTTCTTTTGTCGCATTCCTTCTCGGAGAAGATGAAATAGGTAGTATCCGGAATCTCCTCAAGATGATCCGCAAGCGCGCATGAGGTCTTCAGCCACCCCGTATCCCGCAGGATGATCACTCTTCGCTCCGCAAGAAACGGCAATGTCACCGCCGTCTCCAGAACCTCCATGGGATCTGCCTTGGCGCCCTCGAAGACAACCCGGTTCATGGTGTCCTCCTCCGGCAGAAGGGCCTTCGAAATCCGGCTCAGGTAGACACGCCGAAGGTAGTCCTCCGTTCCGGTCAGAACGTAGAACCTTCGAAGATTCCCTGATTTAAGGTCCTCCCGGATCGTGTTCATACCTGTTTCCCTCAAGATATTTCACATACTGTTTGTGCTTGCAAAGCAGCCTATTCCATGATAATATCGTCACCCTCGACCGTAAACTGCGCTCTGCAGTCCGCAGGAAGGGTTCCGATTCTCTCTCCCATCTTTACGACGGTCTCATAGCCGGCCTTCGTGTTTGCTAAAAGATCCGCGCTCGGCATGTAGCTTCCGCCCGGCACAAGCACTAGGATCGTGGAGCCGCCGAATTCAAAATGTCCCTGCTCCTGTCCCTGAACGACATCCGCAGGCCCCGGTTGATCGTTGACGATCTTGCCGACGCCGAGGGCACCGACCTGCATCACGCCCACATACTGCTTCGTGTTCGGATTGAAGATCAGGCAATAGCGGCGAGCATTTTCCCGATAGACGGCCGCATATTTGTGGATCATCGGATGCACCGTCATCAGCTTGCCGGGAATCACGCGGTCCGCAGTCTTTCCGCCGGTGATCGGATACATATAATGATGGTAATCGTCGAGGCTTAAGCGAAGAAGGAACAGAAATCCCCCGTTAAAGAAGTGGCTCTCCGCAGGATCCGTCAGCAACTCACCAACCGTGTAGGGAACGCCCTTGATGGCAAAGCTGTAATCCTCGGAAATCCGGTACACGCTGGCCTTGCAGTCACAGGGCGACAAAAGCGCATCCTCCGAAACCGTGAACGGTCGGCTCTCCGGCTTGATCTCACGGCAGAAGAAATCCTGAAATGACGTGTACTTCTTCTTTTTGTACTCCGAGAGGCGGATTCCGTTCTTGCGCACAAAGTGCGTGACGGAAAATGCAGAAAAGAACGACTTTAACACAAGCCGCTCCAGATTTGCAAACCATGCCGCGGAGACAAACTTCATGATCGCCCTGGTGGGAAGATGGGCAAACATCGTCTCAATAAGCCGATTATTGGAAATCGGGATGGGCACTTCCCGGCCATCCCGATCTAAATAGCAATTCGATTCCGTATAATAGTAGTTGCGTGTCATACGATCAATACTCCTGCAAACAATGCGAGACTGCATACGATCATGATGATCATTCCCCTCTTGTGCGGCTTGCGCACCGGGAAATTAAAGATATACAAAAATGCCACGAACAGCATAAATGCACTGAAGAACACCGGCAGGACCGACTCCACACCGAAGATCATTCCGAGAATGCGCCCGGCGATATACGCAACCGGAACACCGATTGCGGAAGCCGTGATGGGCATGCCCTGATAGTACTCTCTGCGCTCGTCCGTCTCCGCCTGGCGCTCCTCCTCCGTCACGTTGAAGTACGCGAGACGGATGACACCGCAGATCGTAAGCACAAGTCCTGCGATCAGGCCTACAAAACGCATCTCCGATCCCAGAAAGAGCATATATGCGATCGTTGCGGGCGTCACGCCGAAGCAAACGATGTCGCACAGAGAATCCAGCTGGATACCGAACTTCTTCTCCTGCTCCGTGCGCTTCACAAGCCGCGCCACCGTGCCGTCAAACATATCGCACAATCCGGCGATCATCAAAAAGAAAATGCTCCAGCGAAAACTTGTCTGCCCCGTCGCATTCCACGCCAGATACATGCTGACAAATGCAAAAGTCACTCCTGTGTATGTAAGGATCACAGAGGGATTATAAAAACCGACAAAACGTTTTTCTTTCATGAAACAACACCCTTTAGACAGTAAAATTTCATGAGTATCTTAACATCATTTGCCGCAAAAATCAAACCCTATTTACCCCTGCCCTCAAAAAAGGTCGAAACACGTAAGCCGCGCCGCTTCATCACGCTGCTCACCTGCCCGTCCGCAAGAGTTACAAACACTTCCGCCCCCGCATCGGCAAGCCCCGAGAGCACCTCCTCCGCAGGATGTCCGTATGTATTCTTTCCTACCGAGACAACCGCAACTTCGGGCGATACACTCTCGTAAAATGCACTCGACACCGAATATACCGACCCGTGATGCGCTACCTTTAAATACTCGCACGCGTGAAGGAGCGCGGGGTATTTTCCGAGGATGCTCTCCAGGGTCCCCGCGTCCGCATCGGCAGCGAACACCGCCTCGCCGTACCGGTCCTCCATATGAATGATCAGGTTTGTTGCATTCCTATCCTCATCAGGAATTCCTTCTGCCGGCCACAGAATATCAAACCGGAGTTCCCCTGCGAACATGCCGCATGGAACCGTCAAGGCCTCTCCTCCCCGTACGATCCGCGCAGGTTCCCGGCCTGCAGCATCGCTTAACTTAAGTGCAAATTCACTGTTTTCCTCATACGGAGAGACATACACCGCGGTTCTTTGCCATTCCTTTGTCAACAAGTCGGCAATGCCGTTGCAATGATCCGCGTCCGTATGGGTGATAAACACCACGTCCGGCGCGGAATATCCGTGGTACGTAAGAAACTGCTGTAATATCTTCTCCCCCACGTCCTTCCGTGAAGAGCTTCCGCAGTCGATCACGATACAGCATCCGCCTTTTAAGATTACGCAGCAATCTCCCTGTCCCACCGCGAGATTTACAATGCGGCACTCCGTGGAGTGAACCGGCAGAAAGCATAGAAAGCCAAGGGCCATCAACACATACGCCGCTCTGCGCCTCCGATACACAAGATACGCCGCCGAAGCCGCAACAACGGCATAGAACATGTACCGAAGCAAGGTCGGCTTTCCGAGCACCAAAACCGTTCCCGGCAGTTTTTGGCACATCGCAGTCAGCCGGTTGATGAACGAAAGGCCGAAATGCGCCGGCCCAGCGGCGAAGCGTCCCGCCGTTACGCTTGCGCCTGCAATCGCAACCCCGGCGACAATGGAAAGAAAGATCATTGTAAGCAAGGGAACAATGACTGCATTCAGCAAAAATCCCACCGTCGTGACCCGGTAGAATGTGCCCACCTGTACCGGCAGCAAAAGAAATTGCAGCATCAGCGAAAACTTAAGTGCCTCGGCAATGAAATTGCCCTTCGCCGCCTTACTGACCACCGTTTTCTTCGAATTCTTCACAAGACGAATAAGGATCCGGTTGATGTCCCCCCTTCCTTCTGCGATCAGCAGGATCGCAAATGCACAGGCAAATGACAATACAAAGCCGGTTTGAAACAAAACCGCCGGATTTTTCAACATCACAAGCGCTGCCAGAAAAGCGACAGCCGTTCTTCTGTCCGCAGTTCTTTTTAAACAAAGTCCGAGACTTACGAACAGAAAATACAACACAGCCCGCACGCAGGATATCGGGAATCCTGCGATCACGCCGTACATCAACAAAAGCACCGAAGCCGCAAGGCGTGCATAGGCTGTACGAAGGAATTTGCGAAACAGCCAGACGGCGGCGCCGCCTAGCGCCGCAACATGCATACCGCTCACGGCAAGCACATGCGCGATGCCGAGGTCCCGATACCGCTCATAGACGTCTTCGTCCATCACGTCGCGAACCCCGCACAGAATCCCTGCGGCAATTCCCTGGGTTTCCTCCGGGAAAATCCGTTCCAGCAGATCAACCGTTTTCTTTCGAAGCCTTGCGATCGCGGTTTTGATCCCGCCGGCGGATTCTCCCGTGGGCTCATATCCACCTGCTAAGAGCAATACACCGATGCCCCGATAGTATGCCCTCGCATCAAACTCTCCCTCGTTTGACGGGCCATCGATCTCTGCAAACGGCGCCTTAAGGATGACATAATCCCCGTACTCCGGCACATTTTCCTTACAATACACCAAAACGGCAAACCATGAATGCTCGTCACAAGGCTTTGCTGCAAACCATTTTTCGCGAACCTCGGTGACGACAGCCAAAACTTCCGTTTCCCCCGCAAAACGTTCCTTCCATGCATTTTCGCGCACAAGAAACAAACGACCGTACAATACGCCCGCAAAAAACAGACAAGCAATGATGATACTTTTTGTGGGGAGTCGTCGCAGAATTGCCGAAACGGCAGAAAACAGCAAAACGAGCGCGCCCATTCCGACCGTCATTGTAAGTGACATCAGAAGCGCGCAGGAAATGCCTGCAACAATACAGAGGGACGCCCAGAACAACGGGCGTTTCACACAAGAATTCCTTTCTGACTACGGTTCGTTTCCGGACTTCCGCAGTATGCCGGGCAGCTCGTACGCGCCGTAGCTTGTAAGATGCTTTCCCTCAACCGAAAGCACAACGCCGTCGATATAGTCAAGATTTCCGATCAGCGTATCGGCGATGGTTTGCACAAGCAGATCACCGCGCACGGACTTCGAATCGCTCACAAAATCCTTGGAAAGGTCAACGCGGCAGATTCCGTTTCGTGTACTCACCGAGAGAATCTTCGTCTTTGCAGGAATGACCGCGACAACACCCTCCTCGGATGTAACCGGGCCGGCGATCAGAATCTCCAGAATATACTGCTCACGGGTTTTAATGTCATCGAGAACGACGGGACGCTCCACCTGGCGAAGCGATGTCCCGCTTTCATTCAGAAAATACAGTTTCAAAAGGAACGGCTCCGACGGCGTATCGAGGGTCGTCACAAACTGCTCCCTGCGCATGACCTCCTCCGTCGGAGGAAGCTCAGTTCCTTCCACGCGGAAAACCACACCGTCCACAGCATCGGGCTCACAGAGCGTGCGAACAATGGCCGCACGAACCAAAACCTCGCGGATGGGATCCTCCACGCGGTACGACTGGAACGTGATCGTCACAATACCGTCGGCAAATGCCATATCCTTATAGACAACGGAATCCGAAATCGGAGCGACTCTGTCGCTGCCGGATACCTGAAGCTGACCGATCAATTCGCGGATCAACGAATCCGTAGTCACTGCAGAGGGTGAATACCCGACTTCCGTGAGGCTTTTTCCGTTCGTATTCAGATAGTAAATCTTAAACGGATACTCCTCCGAAGGTTTGCGGGTCCGGCCGCAGGCGCACAAAGCCAGGCTCGTCAGCAGAAGGATTCCGATGATGATTGCGTGCTTTCTCATACCTTCCTCCCGCTCTTCGGAGCTCTCGTAAGAGGGATGCGCACACTGATGGTTGTTCCCTCATTTTCCTTGCTGTACGCCTTGATCTGACCGCCGTGCGCAACAACGATCTCTTTCGTGATGGCAAGTCCCAAACCGGTGCCGCCGGTCTCTCTGGAACGGTCCTTATCTACGCGGTAGAATCGCTCGAAAATGTGCGCAATATCCGCCTCCGCTATACCGTAACCGGTGTCCTGCACCGTCACGAAGAAGTAATTCATATTCGCATTCAGCGTTACATACACGCTTCCCTGCGGACGGTTATAAAGGATTGCATTTTCCACGATGTTCGTGAGGGCCGTGACGATCTTCGGTCCGTCCACCTCGGCAATCACATCACGGTAGCTCTCGTACACAACCTCAACCTCATGGTCCTGCGCAAGCGGGCGGACACGCTTGAGGATGACATCCAGAAGCTCATTGACATGCGTTCGCTCAACGCGGAGCGTGTCGGTCTTTTTATCCATTCTCGCAAGCGCGAGCAGGTCGGAAATAATATGGTTTTCCCGGTCGATCTCGGTGTTGATGTCGGTCAAAAACTCGCGAACGGTCTGCGGCAGGTTGTCGCCGGAGAGCAAAAGTGCCTCGGACAAAACCTTCATCGAGGTCATCGGCGTCTTCAGCTCGTGGGACACATCGGAGACAAAGTTTCGTCTCGTCTCCTCGGTCTCTCTCGCACGCTCCAGCAGCGTATTGACGGAGTTCGATATTCCGGATGCCTCCAGGTTGTTGTGAACATCCAGACGGTCATCCACATTTCCCTCGTTGATGCGGTTAAGCTCCTTCCGGATCACGTGGAGCGGGCGAACCAGGAAGTATGCTCTCGCAACAGCGATCGCAAAAATGATGATGGCAGCGCAAAGGCACAGCAAAAGAAGCATACGACGCGTCGTATGATATCTTGCTACTTCTTCGTTGATGGGATAGGTCATCAAAAAGGCCCCTGCGGCACCTTCCTTGGAACGCTTGTTGACGGGCAGAATGACGGTTGCCGTGCGCTCTGCGAAATCCGCGCGGAAAGTCTCCTTCCCGTCAAGGCACTCGACCATTCCGGGCAGAAGCAGTTTGACACCGTTTTTTGTTTGATAGGAATCATAGACCACAGACAGCTGCGAATTGACCAGGAGGACCCGGCCGTTGTAGGTCTGTGCAAGAACCTCGAGTTCGGTCACCGTATAGTCCGAAAGCTCCAAGACATTGCCGTTCAATTCGACCGCTTCCGACAGCTCGGATACATAGGCGGAAATCCGGTTGCGGCTGTTGTCGAACGCATGGCGATGATTATATCGAATGATAACGACCGAAATCAGAACACACGAAGCAATCCCGCAAACAAAGATTGCGAGAAACGCAGAAAAAGACATGCTCATTTTGCTTCTAAGTTTATTCATGATCGGAAAAATAGTACCCTACTCCCCACTTGGTATGAACAAACACCGGCTCGCTGGCATCGGGCTCGATCTTCTCGCGAAGACGACGAACATGAACGTCCACGGTACGGGCATCCTTTAAGTAATCGTACCCCCAGACAATGTTCATCAGGTTCTCACGGGAATAAATCTTGTTTGGGTGCGTGAGCAACAGCTCCAGCACGTCATATTCCTTCACGGTCAGGCGGATCTCATTGCCGTCCACAAAGACCTGGCGGCTCTCCGGCAGGAGGCGAAGTCCCTTAAAGCGGATCTCCTTGGAGGAAACCGGCTCTCCGGTCATATCGCTTCTGCGGAAAATGGCCTTCATGCGGGCCTTGACTTCCAGAATATTAAACGGCTTGGTGATGTAATCGTCGGCGCCGTATTCCAGGCCGAGGATCTTGTCGGAATCGTCGCCCTTGGCCGTCAGCATGATGATCGGAACCTGCGACTTTTCGCGAATCTTGCGGCACACCTCGTAGCCGCTCAACTTCGGAAGCATGACGTCCAGAAGGATCAGGTCATACGACCCGCTGTTCACCTTCTCGACTGCCTCCTCGCCGTCAAATGCGCAGTCCACCACCATGGAATCGGATTCCAGGCTGAATTTGATTCCCTTTGCGATGAGTTTCTCGTCGTCAACCACAAGCACACGTTTACCCATAATACCCCCCGATATTGTCGCACCGGAGGGTATTTCCGATCACGACATGGTTTTATTTGACACAGATGTCCCCGCGGATCTTCTCGTACAAAGCGGTCTTAATCCCGGGAACGTTCATGATGTCTTCCGCAGTTTGAAAAAGGCCGTGCTCCTCCCGGAACGCTACAATATCCTCCGCCTTCCGCTCTCCGATTCCGGATAAGCGCATCAGTGAAGCGACATCGGCGGTGTTGATATTCACGGGTCCGGAGGTGTCATTCACCGGTTCCGTGTACATCACGGCGGTAACCACCTCATCCTCCCGCGGGACGTAGATCTTCATCCCGTCCGTGACAGGCAGGGCAAGGTTTAAGTAGCGGGTCGCAGCCTCGCCGGTAAATCCGCCGGCAGCCGTAACGGCATCCGCAACACGCGAGCCTTTCGCTAGGAAGTAGACTCCTTCTTCGACAACTTGTCCACACACGTGGACACAAAGGGCAGGATCTTGATCAACAAAAGAAACGCCTTCAACGCCAGTTTGATCAATCGATACAGCAATTTCCCCATCAGTACGGGAATCGACCAAGCAGTCTTTGCCTTCGATTGTTTCACTTCGGATTGCACGTCCCTCGCCCCTTCCGTACAACATCAAATACAGGCTTCCGGCTAACACGACTGCCGCCACCGGCACCGCGATCCGAAGCCATTTAACCTTAAGATGCGTCATACCGTCTCCCTTCCGACGCACCTTCACACAGTACTGTAATTATATCCGAAAATCCCCGAAGTTACAACAAAAAAAAGCGCGGAACCATGCCAAATTCCGCGCCTTGTTTTTGTACAGTTTTGAAAATTCATGCTGCCTTCCCGAAGCAGTATTTTTCAACCGCAACCTCGCGGATCGCCCATCTCAGCCCACAACCTCGCGGATTGCCTTGCGAAGCGCCGCAGCCATTTCGTCCACATGCTCCTTCGTCACTACCAGCGGGGGGATGAAACGGATGACATCCGCGCCCGCCGCGATCAGAATGCAGCCGTTGGCCATGGTCTTCTTCACAATGTCACCCACCGGAACGGAGAACTGCAGGCCCTGCATAAAGCCGATTCCGCGGTGGTTCGTCACAACCGGAAATTCCGCTTTGATCGCCTCAAGAGTCTCCCACAGGTACGGAGCAACCTTTGCGACATTGCCGAGAACATCCAGTCTCTCAAACTCGGAAAATACAGTCTCAACCGCCTTGCACACGAAAGGATTCCCGCCGTAGGTCGAGCCGTGGTCGCCGGGCACCAGTGCCTCTGCAGCCTCGCCTCTTGCGGCAAATGCTCCCACCGGAACGCCGCATCCCAAAGCCTTCGCCATGGTCACCACATCGGGCTTTACGCCGTACTGCTCATAGGCAAACATCGTGCCGGTACGTCCCATGCCGCACTGGATCTCGTCGAGAATCAGGCAGATGCCGTGCTCATCGCAGAGCTTCCGGACGCCCTGAAGGAATTTCTTATCTGCGGGATGGATTCCGCCCTCGCCCTGCACCGTCTCCATAATAACGGCAGCGGTACGGTCATCGATCAGCGCCTTCACGCTGTCAAGGTTGTTGTATTCTGCGAACAATACGCCGCCGATCAACGGCTCGAAAGGCTCGCGGTAAGCAGCCTTGCCGGTCACGGAAACCGCGCCTAAAGTACGGCCGTGGAACGAATGGTCCATAGCAATGATGGTGCTGTCAGCCTTGCCGTGCTTCTTGTAATAGAGCTTGCGCGCCACCTTGATGGCACCTTCCACGGCTTCCGCACCGCTGTTCGTGAAGAACACACGGTCCATGCCGGATGCCTTGCAAACGCATTCCGCGGCTGCAAGCGCCGGCTCATTGTAGTAATAGTTCGAGGTGTGAAGAAGCTTGTCGATCTGGTTCTTCAACGCCTGCTTGTAAACATTGTCGCTGTAGCCGAGCGCGAACACCGCGATTCCGGCTGCAAAATCAAGATACTTCGTCCCGTCCGTCTCGTAGAGGTACACGTCCTCGCCGTGGTCGAGAACCAAAGGATATCTTCCGTATGTATGCATCAGGACAGCTTCCGCGTCCTGAATCACCTTTGTCTTCTCCATGATAACTCCTTCATTTTCCGTATACAACACCGCATCACCGCGCGCTTCTACTCGAGTTCGCTGCTCTGCCATCCCTCCCGCACATCGTCGATGATGGCGGTTCCGATACCCTTCTCGGTAAAGAACTCAAGAAGGAGGCAGTGAGGAAGGCGTCCGTCCAGAATATGTACGCGGGACACGCCGCAGTTTACGGCGTCAATGCAGTTCTTAAGCTTCGGAAGCATACCGCCGCCGATGTAACCATCCGCGATCAGTTTCTCCGCATCCGAGAGCGTGAGCACCGAAAGAAGGGTCGACGGGTCCTTCGGATCCTTGTAAACGCCCTCGATATCGGTGAGGAATGCAAGCTTCTCGGCACCCAGCGCCTGAGCGATGGCGCAGGCTGCATCGTCCGCGTTGATATTGTAGGTCTGGAACGCATCGTCCATACCGATGGGTGCAATGACCGGCACGTAACCGTTCTTGATCAGGGTGTTGATGAGGTTCGCGTTGACGCTCTTCACCTCGCCGACAAATCCGATGTCCTGTCCGTCCACCGTCTTTCGTCGTACCGTGAGCATGTTGCCGTCCTTGCCGCTGATACCGGCTGCGCGGACGCCGTTGGACTCCAGAAGCTGCACAAGGCTCTTGTTCACCTTGTTGAGAACCATCTCCGCCACTTCCATCGTGTCCGAATCCGTCACGCGAAGGCCGCTTACGAACTGCGGCTCCTTGCCCATCAGGCCGACCCATTTGCTGATCTCCTTGCCGCCGCCGTGCACGATCACGGGGTGCATGCCCACCAGCTTCAAAAGCGCGATATCCTGGCTCACCTTCTTCTTGAGCTCTTCGTCGAGCATCGCGCTGCCGCCGTATTTTACGACCACGATCTTATTGCTGAAATCGCGGATGTAAGGAAGGGCCTCGATCAGAGTCTGGGCCTTGTCCATCATAGAATCAATCTTGTCAACCATATTGCCTCCAGTATTATGAACGGTAATCCCCGTTAATCTTCACATAATCGTACGTCAGATCGCATCCCCATGCGGTAGCCTTCTCGTAACCGTCGTTGCAGTTGATACGGAACGTCATAAGTTTCTTGGAGAGGAGCTCCGTTGCCTTCTCCTCGGAGTAATTTACGGCCATGCCGTTCTTTACCAAAAGGTAGCGGTCGTCGCCGTCCTGCAGGTAGATGTCCACCTTGTCGGGATCGAATTCGCCGCCGGAGTAGCCCATGGCGCAGAGAACGCGTCCCCAGTTCGCGTCGCTTCCGTAAAATGCAGCCTTCACAAGGTTCGAGGAGATGACTGCCTTCGCGATCTTCACTGCATCCTCGTGGGTTCTTGCGTGGCGAACCTTGACTTCCAGCGTCTTCGTTGCGCCCTCGCCGTCGCCGGCCATCTTCATTGCAAGATCTTTGCAGACGATGAAAAGAGCCAGCACGAAATCGTCGTAAACCTTGTTCTTCTTCGTCACCTTCTCGTTGCCGGCAAGACCGTTGGCGAGAACGATAAAGGTATCGTTTGTGGAGGTGTCGCGGTCTACGGAGATCATATTGAAAGTGTCCGCAACAACCGTGGAAACCGCCTCCTGCAAAAGCGCCTCGTCAATGTTGATATCGGTGGTCACCACCGAGAGCATCGTCGCCATGTTCGGATGGATCATGCCGGAGCCCTTGCTCATACCGCCCAGCGTGACCTCGATGTCGTCCTCGGCCGTGAACTGGCAGGCAACCGTCTTGCTGATGGTATCCGTCGTCATGATCGCTTCGGCGGCATCCTGACCGTCGCTCTCGTTGATGCCGAGCTTCTTCGCTGCTGCCTCAATTCCGGGAATCAGAACGCCCATGGGCATCGGCTGACCGATGACACCCGTGGAGGCCGTAAATACCTGATCCGGATTGCACGAAAGCGCAAGCGCTGTCGCGGAAGCCATCTCGTAGTTGTCTTCCACGCCCTGCTTTCCCATGCAGGCGTTGGCGATTCCGGAGTTCAGCACTACCGCATGCTTGCCCTTACCGTTTTTGAGGATCTCCATATCCCACGTAACCGGCGCCGCCTTCACCTTGTTTGTGGTAAACGTGGCACCCGCAACACAGGGCGTTGCGCTGTATACAAGTGCGATATCCTTCTTATTCTTCTTACGGATTCCCGCCATCACGCCGCTTGCGGCAAATCCCTTCGGTGTCGTAACATTTCCCTTAAACTTTCTCATTTTGCTGTCCTCTGCTGTTATAAAGTCAGTTTGCTTTCATTTTGCGTCATTTTGCGGAAAATCCTTCGGATTCCGCCGAGTCCTTATTATACTCCGCCGCACGGCAACTTTCAACTGCGCGTTTCCGCCAAAAGAACGCCGGTTTTTACCAACTTTTCGTATAAAGCGTTCATCGGAAGTCCCATTACCGTATAAAAGTCGCCCCGGATGCCGCGGATGAACCGTCCGCCCAGGCCCTGCACCGCGTACGCGCCGGCCTTGTCCATCGGCTCGCCCGTACCGGCGTACCATCGGACTTCCTCATCGGACATCGGTGCGAATTCCACGTCGGCTACACAGTGAAACCGTTCCTTGACGATCGTATTGTTTATTCGCAGAAAAATGCATACTCCTGTATAAACCGTATTGACTGCCCCGGAGAGCTCCGTAAGCATGCGCCAGGCATCGGCCGTGTCCGCAGGCTTGCCAAGCACTTTACCGTCCTTCCAGACGATGGTGTCGCTGCCGATGACCGCCGCGTCCTCCTTAACAATACGCGCGAATACCGCTTCCGCTTTACGCTCCGCAAGGGTTTCCACAATGCTGCCCGGCTCTGTCTCATTGACGGTCTCGTCAACGTCGGAAACCTCGACGCGGAAGTCGATTCCCAGCATGGAGAGGATTTCCCGGCGCCTCGGTGAAGCACTAGCCAGAATTACGGGCACCGTCTGTTTCATGCCGATCCCCCCTTTTTCGTGAATGATGTTGCCATAATACACCCTGTTCATGAATTTTGCAACGTATTTTTCAATTTTTTCTGAAATTTTATGCAAATTGACGGTTTTTCGAAAAATCTGAAAAAACACTTGCTTTTATTGCTTCCCTGATGTACCTTTATGTTCAGTGGCGGGGCACCGCGGATATCGCAACAATATGCACCGCCGATTTCCGATATCATAGGAGGTTTACCGATATGAAAGAAAAAGTCATTCTTGCGTATTCCGGCGGTCTGGATACCACTGCGATCATCCCGTGGCTGAAGGAGAACTACGATTACGAGGTCATCTGCTGCTGCATCGACTGCGGTCAGGAGAGCGAGCTCGACGGCCTTGAGGAGCGCGCAAAGTACTGCGGCGCCGAGAAGCTTTACATCCTCGATGTAAATGATGAATTTGCAGAGGATTACATTGTTCCCTGCGTACAGGCGAACACCGTATATGAAAACAAGTACCTTTTAGGTACCTCGATGGCTCGTCCGCTGATCGCCAAGAAGCTCGTTGAGATCGCCCGCAAGGAAGGCGCTGCCGCAATCTGCCACGGCGCTACCGGCAAGGGCAACGACCAGGTTCGTTTCGAGCTCGGCATCAAGGCTCTGGCTCCGGATCTTAAGATCATCGCTGCATGGAGAAGCCCTTACTGGACCATGAACTCCCGTGAGGAAGAGATCGAGTACTGCAAGCAGCACGGCATTGATCTTCCTTTCAGCGCCGACAATTCCTACTCCCGCGACCGTAACCTGTGGCACATCAGCCACGAGGGTCTCGAGCTTGAGGATCCGGCAAATGCACCGAACTACGATCATCTCCTTGTTCTCGGCGTTTCTCCCGAGAAGGCTCCCGATGAGGGCGAGTTTGTCTCCCTTTCCTTCGAGAAGGGTGTTCCGGTTGCCATCAACGGCGTTAAGAAGAAGGTTGCCGACATCATCCGCGACCTGAACAAGCTGGGCGGCAAGCACGGCGTAGGCATCATCGATATCGTTGAGAACCGTGTCGTCGGTATGAAGTCCCGCGGTGTCTATGAGACCCCCGGCGGAACCATCCTCATGGAAGCACATCAGCAGCTTGAGGAGCTCATCGCCGACCGCGATATGATGGCCTTCAAGAAGAACATCAGCAACCGTTTCGCCGATCTCGTATACGAAGGAAAATGGTTCACTCCTCTTCGCGAGTGCCTGCAGGCATTTATCGAGAAGTCTCAGGAATTCGTAACCGGCGAAGTGAAGCTCAAGCTCTACAAGGGCAACATCATCAAGCAGGGAACGACTTCTCCGTACAGCCTTTACAACGAGAGCATCGCTTCCTTCACCACCGGCGACCTTTACAACCACAAGGATGCCGAGGGCTTCATCAATCTCTTCGGTCTCTCCCTCAAGGTTCGCGCCATGAAGCAGGCAGAGCTCGACAAGAAGAACAAGTAATTTCATTGAAGTTGCAAAGCATAAAAAACAGAGTCGGATCATCTCCGGCTCTGTTCTTTTTTTCAAAACTATTTGGCATCACTTCTTGAATGCGTTGATCCACTCCTCGATGATCGCTTCCGCTTCGGCGCGGTTTTCCTTATCGTAGGTGATGTGGAACAGGAATGCCACATCATTGTCGGTGGTGAACACTTCCGTGCCGAGGACTCTCTCCCCTTCATTGAAGGGATCCGGATCATCGGTTTGCAGAATACTGAAGGTCCGACCGTCGACGATGCGCTGCTCCTGGGCCAGCTTCACCTTCTCCGACATCGCCAGGATCATTGCGCCGGAAACATTTGCATGCTCCGTGAAGATGGTAGCGATCGTCTGGCAGTTACGGATCGGGGCGGAGCTGTACTGCTGCGTTATATCGAGGCTGATTGTCGAAAGGGAATAACCGTCGTTAGTCTCGCATCCCAGCATGTCGATATGGACATCACTCATCGGATAATCGAGCTTCGGAAAATGAAGCTGATCGTAACCGATGTAGCTGACAGCAGCGTCCAGCGTATCAAAATTCTTCGTCATCACTTCAGGCATGATGCTTGATGCCATACGTTCCGTCTCCGGCATTGCATTGAACTTATCCACCTGGGCCTTGATCTCCGCCGGGGCATTCTGAATGTCTCCGTGAAGGTTTGCAAACGGAACAGCATTTTGCTCGACCGGCTGATACTCGATCGTTGTCTCGCCGTCTCCGTCGGTTCCCTTGTGTCTGATAATCTTCAAAAGATCTCCGCCGGTTGCCGCATATGCAGCGATTCCGCTTAAAAGCAGTACGGCGCAAACCGCAACTAAAAGAAAGCTCTTTCGCATTTTTCGTTTCCTTCCTTTTCCGGTGCCGCCGTTTACAAGCAGCACGGGTTTTGTAATCTCTTCCGGATCGAAGGGACAGCTCTCCTCGATCATGGAATCATCGATATTATTCAACGCATTCAGCAATTGTTCGCTTTTCATGGCATGAAGCCCTCCTTTTCCAAAAAATCCCGCAGCTTCTTTCTGGTGCGGTACAAAACCGTTTTTGCGTTGCCCTCGCTCATGCCGCAGGAATTCGCGACTTCCTTAAGCGGGCAAAACCAGAAATATCTTCCCAAAAACAGTTTTCGGACATCCGCTGTCTGATCCCTCAGAAAGCGTTGAATTGCTTCGGTGAGAAGCGCGTCGTCAAGTGCTTTCTCCGGAGACTCATCCCCCTTGAGTACTTCCGAAAGCTCCTCAAGAGATATATAATACTCCTGCCCACACCGTTTCTTTCGTGTATTGGTTCGCAGCTTGTCGATGGCCTTCTTGCGCACGATCCGACACAGAAACGCTCCGAGGTGCGACGGAATTGTTTCCGGAACAGCATTCCAGGCGGCAAAATACGTATCGTTCACGCACTCTTCTGCGTCTTCCATGTCATTCAGGATCTGCATCGCAACACGCTGCAGCATGCTCTGGTATCGCGCGGCCGTCGCTTTGATCGCAGCCTCGTCGCGGTTGAGATACAATTCTACAATTTCCGCATCCGTCATAAGCGTCTCCTTTCTTTGCTTCTCACCCCATATGTCGACAAAACCCGGGCGCAGGTTACAAACAAAAAGCAATTTGCGAAATCAAAAAACAGTCAGAGTCGGAAAATGCGGTGAATTCCGCTTCACCGCATCCTCGCCGTACTTATGTAATAAACTTCGCCGTTCTTTTCCACGGTCCAGCCTTTCGTCATATAGTCTTTCGTGTCAATTGTTTGAAAACAGACCCCGAGGCCCTTCCCTAGAAGCTTGGATACGGCTTCCTTTGCGGTCCACCGGTCCGCCAGATACTTTGCCTTAGCAGGCGTTTCGAGCCTTTGGTAACATGCATATTCGTCATCGTTTAGGATCTTCTTCGCAACCCGTGAGTTTTCAAATCGCGAAACACGCTCGATATCCACGCCTGCATTTTCCGACGAGACGATGCATACGATCATCTCTCCGCTGTGGGAAAGGCTTACGTGCGGTCCGTTCGGAAGGTACGGCTTTCCCTCTGCAGTATACTCAACAGGCAGCGGTGTTTCGCCGACAGGGTAGCCTGTGTCCGACAAAGCGTACCTAAGAATCCCTGCGCCGGCCAGTATTTCCCGGCGTCTTACATTGCTCTTTGCGCGGGCATACTCCGCGTTCCGCCGCTTATCAAGAAGCGCCGGGTCCGTATCGGCAAACCGTTCGATTGTAGCGAGATACAGCTGCATGGATGCTCCTTGTCTTAAAAACCCCGGTCACACTTCCGCTTCTTTCCGAATGAGTTCGATGAGCTCGGGGCTAAACACGCCGCTTCGAAGCATGGCGATCTCCTGCCGGTACGGTGAAAAAGCTCGCTCCTTCTCGCCTTCCTTCGGAACGTACGGCGTCTCTAAAATGATCGGCGTATCCGCGAACTCGGTCATCTTCGTGATCGCGCAGAGCCGGTCAAAGCCGATGGTTCCGAAGCCGATGTTCTCGTGGCGGTCCTTGTGGGACCCCTGCTCATTTTTCGAGTCGTTTAAGTGAATACACGCAATCTGATTGAGCGGAAAATACCGCTCCAGCTCCCGCAAAACGCCCTCAAAATCGTCCTTCACAGGATAACCCGCATCATTCAAGTGGCAGGTATCAATACAAAGTCTCAGTTTATTGTTATGCAAAACGCCGTCGTAGATGCGCGCCAGCTGTTCAAACGTCGTTCCCAACTCGCTTCCCTTGCCGGCCATGGTCTCCAGAGCGATATGCGCCTTTGTGTCGGCATTGAGGATTAAGTTGATTCCCTTGATGATGGACTGAATGCCGGCGTCCTCCCCCTCGCCTACGTGGGCTCCCGGGTGAAGAACCATGGTGTCGCTTCCCATCTCCGCGGTTCTTCGCAGTTCCTCCCGCAGAAACTCCACGGCAAAATCAAAGGCGTCGGGCTTTACGGTATTCCCGAGGTTGACAATATAGGGTGCGTGAACCACAAACTTCGTGATGCCCTTTTCCGCCATCAGCGCATTTGCCTCCGGTATGCGCATCTCCGAAAGATCCTTGCGGCGTGTATTTTGCGGCGCACCGGTGTAAACCATAAAGGTCTCCGCATTGTAGGAAAGTGCTTCCTTTACAGAGCCCAAGAATTGTTCTTTTCCACCCAAACCGACATGAGAACCGAGCATATGTAATCCTTTCCGCGGCTTTCGCGGCCGCCGGTAGTATTTTTCTCAAATGAAATCAATTCCGGGCGCGAATCTCTATGCGCGCTCCCGGAACCGGATGATGTAAGCAGCCATCTCCCCGCGTTCCCGCATGGGAATCTTCAAGGCAACGGTCATCTCAGCAGGGATCGTGGATTCCGCGATCTTCGGGTCGTGGGAAACCATCACCAGCGTGCCGCTCTCACGAAGATGCTCCGGCAGGCGACGGAAGAATCTCCGGTACAAAAGCTTCGTCTGCTCCGGATCGGTATCGCCGAAGGGCATGTTCGTGATAATCTCATCGAAGCGATGGTCCTGCCGGTAATCAAAGAAATCCCGGTGCACAAACCACACGCGGTCCGACCGCACGTTTCCTCTGGCCTTCTCGATTGCCGGCCCGTAGGTATCCACGCCGAATGCGGAGCGGATCTGCCCGGCCTTCATGCGCTCGGCGATCATGGTTCCGGCGCCGCAAAACGGGTCCAGAACCTGCGCGTCCGTTACGAGATACGGCCTTGCTGCCGCCAATACGGCTGCAGCGTCCGTAGGATGAATGCTGCTCGCGACAGTCTCTTTTCGGTATGAAAACCGATTGTCGTTAACGCCGGCAAATACAATTCCCAGCCGGTACGTGTCATCCCCGGACTCCGAGATTCGGAACGTCACTTCGTAGTCGCCCGGAACATTCACAAGCTTGCCGCCGGAGAGCCGGTCGGTCTCCGGGCAGATGCGCTTTAAGAATCGATCCTTCACCGCCGCATCGCGACACCGAAGATCCACGCGGTATGCCACGGCGCCGTCCCCTTCAAGGCGTTCCGCAAGATACGCTCCGACGGTCTCGCCCGCGAGTATTTTCGCTGCCTCGTAAGGATCTGCCGGCACGGTAAGTGTCTGGGGAACGCGAAATACCGCCTCGCGCCAGATCCGGTTTTGCAGGATCTCCGAAAGCCTCGTCGTACGCACGACAACACCGCCGTTTACGATCTTCTTCCTCGCGGCGCCGACGGCCTGGGAGAACATCTCGCAATAGCAGGGGTTGACCACGAACAGAATGGTATTGTCCGCAGCATACCCGGTAAATCGGTGCTTTCCTGCGGTATCCCCGAGAAGCTTCCGAAGGGCTGCGATCTCCTCGTTAACGTGTTTTCTGTTCTCCTCATTGACCTCCGTCTGCAAAAGCCCGGACAGGGTCTCCGAAAAGAACTCGCGGTACGGAGCAATGTCGCAATTGGCCAGGGCCTCCAGGTAGGAGCTTCGTACAAACCGCGTGGTCTCAGCATTGTAACCTTCCGTCAAAAGTGCCGCGGTCTCCGCGCTTCCGTCCTTGAGAAGCGTGAGAAGCTTTGCGGCATTTTTCCGCACCTTCGGCTCCTCCGAGGCAAGATACTGCCGTCCGAATAAAAGAAGAGCCTCCCGCACCTCCGAAGAGACCGCAGTCCCGTCGTCTGTGCGCAGAAGCCCGCATGCGGCGGCGAGGCTCTCCCGAACCTCGCGCCCGATTTTTAAGTTTTCCAAATAGTTTTCCATAACTGCTCCCGACGTTGCTGTCTATCCTTTGCTGATCCGCATTACAAGTATCAATTCTTTGCTTCCCGAAGTCTTTTGGCAGCGGCATCGGCAAATGCCTTCATGTCCGCCTTCTGCTTCTCAAGCTTCTCGAAAAATTCCGGTCCCGGAGGTCCTCCCTTTGGCTTGTCATCCTGATGAATCGAAATGAGCTCATAGGGCTCGCGGTTTTTCACCATGGAGATATAATCCTCGATGGTACGGATGCGTTTTTGCGTCAGCATACCGCCGCCCACATTCGGTATTCCGTGGACGTCCGACCCTGCCGTCATGGGCTTGTCGAACTGTTTCGCATACCAGATGGCACGCTCGTTCATGATGCGGGACTGCGAAGAATTGATTCCCTCCACGGCGTCCGTATACATAGGATAGAGACCGAAACCTCGTAGATAGTTTCTCTCACGGAACGGATGTGCCTGCACCATATAACCACCGTCTCCGTGGACATGCTCATACTCCTCCCACGGCGTCCATATGCGAAGGTCGGGATTCTTCCGAATCCAATCCTTATCGAGCCCGTAGATTAAGAACTCCGATCCCTGGTAGTTATCTTCGAATCCGAACAGAACCGTCAGTCCGATTTCATCTCCACGGGCTTTCGCATGTTCGTAGCCGGAGCAGAACTGATCTACATATTCCTCCCAGGGAAGACTACGCTCAGGCCGTGTGTTGCCGCGGAAGAAATGGTCCGTCACGATAATCGTATCATACCCTTCGAACAATCTTGCCTCGGCCTGCTCTGCGCCGGTTGCCCAGCCGCATTTGCTTCCCTCCGCGGTGTGAAGATGCGTTTCAATCTTGTATTGCGTCATATGACTCCTTTTGGCACTCCAAAGGATTACATCTCGTATCCCGTGAGGAATGCCTTGATATTGAGATCAACGGTCTTCGGCGGCACCGTGTGCTCGATCACCGAAAGCCATGCCTCCTTCGGAAAATCCATATGCTTTGCTGCCATACCGAGCACGATGGTGTTGAAAGCTCTGGCGTTGCCGAGCTTCTTTGCCTCGCTCATCGCGTCGATCTTGAGAACCTTGTACTTCTTCTCGAGATTTTCGAGAATATTTTCCGGATACTCCGCAGCGCCGATGACAACGGGCATCGGATCGATGCGCTGGTCGTTGGCGATCAGCACGCCGTCTTTCTTCAGAAAATGCGCATAGCGCAGTGCCTCAAGTTTCTCAAAGGCAATCAAAACATCCGCGCAGCCCTCCTCTACGATGGGCTCCGCAACGCTTTCGCCGTAGCGGACAAACGTAACCACGCTGCCGCCTCTCTGTGCCATACCGTGCACTTCCGAAAGCTTTACATCATATCCCGCCTCGCGGGCAATACCGCCGAGGATACGGGACGTAAGCAAGGTTCCCTGACCGCCGACACCGACGATCATAATATTCTTCGTTTCCATCCTTACACCTCGACTTTCTCAATGGCACCGAACGGGCAGAGCTGAGCGCAGAGTCCGCAACCGTTGCACATCGTATCGTTGATAACGACCTTGCCGCCCTCGCCTCTGGTCATCGCAGGGCATCCGGGCTTCATGCAGGAACCGCAGGCACGGCATTTATCGGCATTTACCTTGTACTGCGTTGTGATCTTCGCCTTGTTGAGGAGCGCGCACGGAGCCTTCACGATGATCACGGAGAGCTCATCCTTTGCAACCTCCTCCTTGATGGCAGCCATGAGGGCCTTTACGTCAAATGCATTCACAGTGCGAACGTTCGGAACACCCATGCCCTGGCAAAGCTTCGTTACGTCGATGGCGTTAACGATATCTCCCTTTAAGGTCTTGCCGGTTCCGGCGTGGTCCTGATGGCCGGTCATACCGGTGGTGCTGTTGTCAAGGATCAACACGGTTCCGGTAGCCTGGTTGTAAACCATATTCATGAGGGAGTTGACACCGGTGTGCATAAAGGTGGAATCACCGATGGTCGCTACCCAGTTCTTCACATAATCCTTGCCGCGGGCCTTCTCCATGCCGTGCAGGGTGCTGATGCTGGAGCCCATGCAGACGGTGGTGTCAACCACGGAAAGCGGCGCTACGGCACCTAAGGTGTAGCAGCCGATATCGCCGGCAGCGTGCAGGCCGAGGCGCTGAATTGCATAGAACGTCGAGCGGTGCGGGCATCCCGGACAGAGGATCGGAGGTCTCTGCGGAGCAACCGCGGGCTGCTCAAGCTCAAGTGTCTGTCCGAGAAGCTTCTCACGAAGCATATTCGCGCTGTACTCACCCTGAACCGTAAGAAGCTCCTTGCCCTTGCATGCGATACCCCAGGATTTTACCTGTTCCTCGATGATCGGGTCAAGCTCCTCAACGATATACAGAGTCTCAACCTTCTTTGCAAAGTCAAGGATCATCTGCTTCGGAAGAGGATTTACCAGTCCGAGCTTAAGAACCGACGCATCGGGCATAGCCTCACGCACATATTGATACGGAATGCCGGAGGTGATGACGCCGACCTTCGTGTCGCGCATCTCAACGCGGTTGATCGGGAACGTGCCTGCGTCCGCGGCCATCCGCTTCTCGCGGTCTTCCACATGAAGATGACGCGCCTTGGCATTGCCGGGCATCATGACATTTTTCTTAAAATCCTTCACATAGGGCTTGAGCTCTACGTTTGCGCGCTCCTCAAGATTAACAAACCCCTGGGAATGGGAAAGTCTCGTGGTGGTTCGCAGGATCACGGGGGTGTCGTACTTCTCGCTTAAATCGTAAGCGAACTTGATGAAGTCCTTCGCCTCGCCGCTGTCCGAGGGCTCGATCACCGGAACCTTCGAAGCTCTGGCAACCGCACGGCTGTCCTGCTCGTTCTGGCTCGAGTAAAGGCCCGGGTCATCTGCAGCCACAAGCACAAGCCCGCCGTTGACACCGATATAGGATACCGTATAGAGCGGGTCCGAAGCGACGTTCACGCCGACATGCTTCATGGACGCAAGCGCTCTCGCTCCGGCCATCGAGGCTCCGATGGCAACTTCCATCGCTACCTTCTCGTTCGGAGACCACTCCGCATACACTTCCTCGTATTTGACGATTGACTCACTGATCTCGGTACTCGGTGTTCCCGGGTACGCAGCGCTCACCGTAACGCCGGCTTCCCACGCACCGCGCGCGATTGCCTCGTTACCGAGCATGATTTTCTTCTCTGCCATTAGATCCTCCGTTACCTGTTGCGGTACTCCGCAAATTCTTTTTACCCATCCTTCGCTTCGGCCCACTTTCCTGCCGAAACGCGCTAACGAGAAACCGCCGCGCAAGGTGCGCGGCGGTCTGCCGTCACTAATCTTAGATTATAGGACAACTTTTATTGGTTGTCAATTTATTCATTCGGCCAAAGGCAGTTTCGCCTTCAGTTTTTCAAGTACTTCCTGCTGAGAAGGCCTCAGCTTCTCTACATTGACATTTATCGGATACAATTCTCCCTTGACGCCGAGCGACGAAAGCTTCTCCACAACAACCCATACGAAGTCGCCGGAGTCGTCATACTCTTCCGCCCACGCATCGGTCGCATAGGCGAAGCCGAAACTGATATCGAACTTGCTTTCAACCTGTCCGCCCGGATTTAAGTCCCACAAAACCTGCGTCGGACAGTACTCAAAAAGCGGGAACGTCCGATAATCATACCACTCGAGCTGTACCATCGAACCGTCCTTTAAGAAAAACATAAATCCGAAGCCGGGATAGTCAAATCGTTCAAGTCTTCCTGTAATATATACCTGATACGACGCGACATCCTTCGCAAAATCGATCTCGGTCCCACCGAAATCGAACAATCCTTCGTTCACATACATCCGATCCTCCGAGAGCGTCACATAATTGCGAAGCTTAAGCGGAGAGATCATGACCAGAAGAAGAACCATATACAGGATCACGCCGATGACCTGAAGCTTTCTCACAAAGAACAAAAGAATGGTGAGAATCAAAAGGACCAAAGAAATCCACATAAGATCCGAGACGCTCCAGTAGAAGTTAGACTCCAATGCGATCACCGACTTCTCACGGACGTTGATCCAGCCGATCGCCTCGCGCAGATTGGTGGAAACCTCCCAGTCCGACGCACGGAACGCCATAACGGACAGCATCACGATAGAACCGCACCGCGAGATAAACCGGGATGCAAGTTCAGGAAAGCTTCTTCCGCTTCTGCCGCTCTTCATGCTCGCCGACACGCTGAGCGCATACAGTAAAAGCGCAACGACCGGAATCACATCAAACGCAGCGATGGAAAGAATGATCATTTTCCACGGCAGAAGGATGCGCCATGCAACCAGACCGTAGAGAACCATGCAAAGTAAGATTGCCGGAATCATGCCGACATAGACTCGCCAGAAGTACTCCCACGCGGAAAATTTCGTGTCACGCACGGACTCGCCGAACGACGCCGAGTTTCGAAGCTTTTTATACCAGTTGCCGAAGAACTCCAGTCCGTTTTCCTTCGTGTACATCTTAGGATACGGACAGCTCGCATATGCCTTGGCGCGCTCGATCGCAGCAAAGCAGATCGCAAGAGCGCCGGCAACAAACGGCCACACGCCGCCCTCGATCAGCCAGACCAGGGCACAGAAAAACAGCAACACCCATCCGAAGCGAAAACGGTTTTCCTTGCGCTTCGCAGCATACAACTCCTTCATTTTGCAACCCCCCGTAAGTAAATTGTGAAATGAGGAGCCCGACTGATTACATCTCTTCGATGTGCTCGCGGCCCTCCGCGATGATGGAGCGCACATGATCGTCCGCCAGCGAGTAAAAGATATGCTTGCCCTCGCGGCGCCCCTTGATCAGGCGGCTTTGTTTCAGAATCTTGAGCTGGTGCGAGATCGCTGACTGCGTCATGTTGAGCGCTTCAGCGAGATCGTAAACACACACCTCGGCCTCGAACAAAACGAACAGAATGCGGATTCGCGTGGAGTCGCCGAACACCTTGAAAAGCTCGGCCAGATCGTATAGTTCCGTCTCCGGCGGCATCGTCCTTTCGACAAATTCCACCAGGTTCTCATGCACGTCCGCGCAATCGCAAATATCGTCGCTGCTTTGCTCTCTGCCGGCTGGATTCTTCTTCATTGTATCATCAAACGACATTATACACCTCCGACTCGCCATTATCAATATAATTTACTATTCCGTAACATTAAACTACTCTTCTCATCTGTTGTTGAACAGCGCTCGGATCGCGTTCAACACTGCAATCACCATCACGCCGACATCGGCAAATATCGCCATCCACATATTCGCAAATCCGAACGCTCCGAGAACGAGGCACAACAACTTGATACCGATTGCAAAATAAATGTTCTCGTAAACGATGCGCATGCATTTGCGGGCGATGCGGATCGCCTTCGAAATCTTACGCGGATCGTCGTCCATCAACACGACATCGGCCGCCTCGATCGCGGCATCCGCTCCGAGAGCGCCCATCGCGATACCGATGTCCGCACGGGACAATACCGGCGCATCGTTGATTCCGTCGCCGACGAACACAAGCACATCCTTGCCGGTCTTCTCCGCCAGAAGCTCTTCCACTGCGGTCACCTTGTCCGCAGGCAAAAGTTCCGAGCGAACCTCCGTGATTCCGAGGTCCTTTGCGACCGCTTCTGCAACATGTTTCGAATCACCGGTCAGAATGACCGTCTTAGAGACACCGGCCTCGCGCATTTCGCGAACCGCCTCAAGCGCCGTGGGCTTCACAACGTCGGAGATCAGAATGTGGCCGACATACACGCCGTCAATCGCGACATGCACGACCGTCTCCACGTGGTGGCAATGGGAGTGCTCGATGCTCAGACGATCCATAAGTTTATCGTTTCCGACCGCCACCGTCTTATCGTCAACCTTCGCAAGAATACCGTTTCCGCCGATCTCTTCGACGCTGCCGACGCGATCTCTTGTGATCTTGCGCGGCTTAGGCTCCTCCGCGGCGCGCTGCACGGGAACCGCCGCTCCCGTCGCCTCGTCGAAGCTCCACAACAGGCCGCTTACATACGCTTTCTGAATGCTCTTCGCAATCGGATGCGACGAGTAGATTTCCGCATGTGCGGCATACTCCAGTATCTTCTCCCCGTCGATAGTTCCGTGGTGGATTCCGCTTACCTCGAACACGCCCTTCGTCATGGTTCCGGTCTTGTCCATCGCCACAATCTTCGTGTGCGCAAGCGACTCGAGATACGTCGAGCCCTTCACAAGAATACCGGCCCGGCTCGCGCCGCCGATGCCCGCAAAGAACGTGAGCGGAATACTGATGACCAGTGCGCATGGGCAACTGATAACCAGGAATGTCAACGCGCGGTAAATCCAGCTGCCCCACGCGGGACTCATTCCGAAGATGATCCGAATCACCGGAGGCAGAACCGCGAGCGCCAGCGCGCCGATGCACACCGCCGGGGTGTAATACTTCGCAAATTTCGTGATAAAATTCTCCGAGCGCGACTTTTTCGCGGAGGAATTTTCCACGAGTTCAAGAATTTTCGAAACCGTCGACTCGCCGAACTCCTTCGTGGTGCGCACCCGGATCACGCCGGTCATGTTGATGCAGCCGCTGACGACCTCGTCACCCTCGGACGCCTCTCTCGGCAGGCTCTCGCCCGTCAGCGCCGCGGTGTTCAGGGTCGTGCTTCCGGACTCTACGATGCCGTCGATGGGCACCTTCTCGCCGGGCTTAATCAACAGGATGCTTCCGATGGCAACCTCATCCGGATCGCACGTGACAACCTCGCCGTCACACTCGACGTTGGCGTAGTCCGGTCGGATATCCATAAGCGCCGAGATGTTTCTGCGGCTCTTGCCCACCGCGTAACTTTGGAACAGCTCACCGGTCTGGTAGAACAACATAACCGCGATGGCTTCCGTATAGTCGCCGTTTTTCTCCACCAACGCGATTGCGATGGCGCCTACCGTAGCGACCGCCATCAGAAAATTCTCGTCGAACACCTGACGGTTTTTGATGCCCTTGAGGGCCTTCTTTAAGATGTCATAGCCGACGATCATGTACGGGATCATGTAGAGAAGAAACCACCAGGGCTCCTTCAGCTGCACGCTTCCCTCCGCCTCCGGACCGATCTTTCCGTACGCGACGCGCAGCACGATCATCAACGCCGCCGCAATCAAGATCCGGAATAACACTTTCTTCTGCTTTTTGTTCATACCATTCCCGGTCCTTTAGCTGTTATAATCCTACAGGAAGATCTCGCAGTCGTCCTCAACCTTCTTGCAGTTCTTGAGTACTTCCTTCATGACAGCCGCAACATCCGCGCCGTCCTCAAACTCCACATTCATCTTCAGAGCCATAAAGTTCACAACGGCATCCTTTACGCCGGCGGTCTTCTTTGCGGCCTCCTCCATCTTGTTGGCGCAGTTTGCGCAATCGACTTCAATCTTGTACGATTTCTTCATTTTTCAAGCCCTCACTCTTTTTTCATGTGTTACATATGAGCATTTGTTCATATGTCGATTTGATTATACCGCATTCTGCCCTGATGTCAAGTATCAATTTGTGAAAAGTGTTCGCTAACGTTCATTTTCCCATAAATATACGGGAAACGCAAGAATCATTTGACGAAATCGGGGTTACATGGTACATTCTATAAGAGAAATTTTCGACGAACCGTGCTCCGGGCACGGACTTGGGAGGTTGTTCATGAAACTCTGGGGAGGACGCTTTACCAAAGAGGAAAATGCACTGGTGAACGAATTCAACGCTTCGCTTCGCTTCGACCGCCGCTTCTTCCGTCAGGACATCCGCGGCAGCATCGCGCACGCAACGATGCTGGGCCGTCAGGGAATCCTCACAAAGGACGAGAGCGAGCGCATCATCGCGGAGCTTAAGAAGATCAGCAAGGAGCTTGAGCAGGGCAAACTCGCCTTTGACGAGGAGGCTGAGGATATCCACAGCTTCATCGAGGCGACACTTACGGAGCGCATCGGCGACGCCGGCAAGAAGCTTCACACCGGACGTTCCAGAAACGACCAGGTGGCTCTCGACATGAAACTCTACGTCCGCGACGAGATCGACGAGACGATGCTTCGCGTCACCGCTCTTCTCAAGGTCATCCATCGCCTTATGAAGGAACACACGGATACGATCATGCCCGGCTTCACGCACCTGCAAAAGGCGCAACCGGTTACTCTTGCCCATCATCTGGGCGCCTATATGGAGATGTTCAAGCGCGACTACACCAGACTTTCGGACGTGCGCAAGCGCATGAACTACTGCCCTCTCGGCGCGGGCGCTTTAGCGGGGACAACCTACGATCTCGACCGTGCATTTGTCGCCAAATACCTCAAATTCGACGGTCCCACCGCCAACAGCATGGATTCCGTCTCCGACCGCGACTACGTGATCGAGTACCTTGACGCATGTGCAATAATCATGATGCACTTAAGCCGCTTCTGCGAAGAGTACATCGTCTGGAACACCGACGAGTACCGCTTCATCGCGGTTGACGACGCATACTCTACCGGCAGCTCCATCATGCCGCAGAAGAAAAATCCCGACATCGCAGAGCTCATCCGCGGCAAGACCGGCCGTGTGTACGGCGCTCTCACGTCGATGCTCACGACGATGAAGGGCCTGCCCCTTGCCTATAACAAGGACATGCAGGAGGACAAGGAGCTCACCTTCGACGCTATCGACACGGTCAAGGGTTGTCTGACGCTCTTTACGGACATGCTCTCCACCACCCGTTTTAAGAAGGAAACCATGGAGAGAAGCGCTGCCGGCGGTTTCACCAACGCAACCGACGCCGCGGACTACCTCGTAAAGCACGGCGTACCTTTCCGCGATGCCCACGGCATCATCGGCCGTCTCGTGCTCGCCTGCGAGGAGAGAAAATGTGCTCTGGACACGCTCCCGCTTAAGGCTTACAAGGAGATCTGCCCGGTGTTTGAAGAGGACATCTACGAGGCCATCAGCCTCGCAACCTGCATCTCCAAGCGGAACACAACCGGTGCTCCCGGCCCCGATGCCATGGCTGCGGAGATCGCTGCAGACGCCGCGTTTCTTAAGAAGATCCACGCGGATGTCGAGTACTAAATAAACCACAGAAACAACTAAGGGCGGTGAACACAATCCGGTGCTCACCGCCCTTTTTGTTTGCATTTTTCGCTTAAATCAGATGAACAGGCACACGTCGCCGAAGCTGAAGAAACGGTACCGTTCGCGGACTGCCTCCTCGTAGGCGTGCATCACATGCCCCTTGCCGGCAAATGCGGACACAAGCATGATCAGCGTCGACTCCGGCAGATGGAAGTTCGTGATCAGGCCGTCCATGCATTTAAAGCGGTAGCCGGGATAGATGAAGATGCTCGTGTCACCCTCGCAGGCCCGCATCGTGCCGTCCGCAGATGCCACTGTCTCGACGGTGCGGCAGCTCGTGGTGCCGACACAGATCACGCGGTGCCCGGTACGGTGCGCCTCGTTGATCTTCTCTGCGTCCCCGGGCAGGATCCGGTACGACTCCGTATGCATCTTATGCTCCAGAACATTTTCCTCCTTGACGGGCCGGAACGTCCCGAGTCCCACATGCAGTGTCACATGGGCGATGGCAATGCCCTTCGCCTCGATCTCCGCAAGAAGCTCCTTCGTAAAATGCAGCCCTGCCGTAGGCGCGGCCGCCGAGCCCTCGTACTTTGCGTAAACCGTCTGGTAGCGGTCTTTGTCCTTCAGTTTATGTGTGATGTACGGCGGCAGGGGCATTTGCCCGAGCTTATCTAAAATCTCCTCGAAGATTCCGTCAAAGTCAAACCGCACGATGCGGTTTCCGTCGTCCTTCACTTCCGTCACCGTGGCAAGCAAAGCTCCGTCGCCGAAGGATATCCGGTCACCGACCTTTGCCCGCTTTCCGGGCTTCGCCAGCGTCTCCCACGTGCGGTCCCCGAGGCGCTTTAAAAGCAGCAGCTCCATGTGGGCCCGCGGCGCGTCCGACGGCTGTTTCATCCCTTCCACTTCCCGCGGAAGGCGCTCGCCCAAAAGTCTTGCGGGAATTACTTTCGTATCGTTGATAACCAGGCAGTCCCCCGGCTCAAGATACGAAGGAATCTCGGAAAATACCGTGTGCGTGATCTCTCCCGTCGCTTTGTTCATCACTAAAAGCCGCGACGAGGAGCGGTCCGCAAGCGGATCCTGCGCGATCAGTTCCTTCGGAAGATCGTAATAAAAATCACTTGTCTTCATGCTTTCGCTCATGCTATCGACAAACCACCTTGTTAAATACCGTACTCCGCATAATATGCGTCAAGCTTAGCGCGCATCTCATCGTCGATGAAGACCTTGCCGTTTACTTCACGGCCGTCTAAGTACTCGATGACTTCCTTCATCGATACGATCGCCGCCGTCTCCATTCCGTAGAGCTCGCGGATCTCCTCGAGGGCACCCTTCTCGCCCATGCCGCGCTCGCAGCGGTTTAAGGAAACCATCAGGCCTACAAGTTTAACGTCGGCTGCAGCCTTGACGATCGGGATCGTCTCCTCCATGGATTTGCCGGAGGTCGTCACGTCCTCCACAACAACCACACGGTCGCCGTCAACGAGCTTGCTTCCGAGAAGAATTCCCACATCGCCGTGGTCCTTGAATTCCTTGCGATTCGAACAGTAGCGCACTTCCTTACCGTAGAGCTTTGCGTATGCAACCGCCGTCACAACCGAAATCGGAATGCCCTTGTAGGCAGGTCCGAACACCACGTCGAAATCATCGCCGTAGCGGTCGTGGATCGCTTTCGCATAGTACTCGCCCAGCTTCATCAGCTGCGTACCCGTGACATAGGCGCCCGCGTTCATGAAGAACGGGGATTTGCGGCCGCTCTTCAGCGTAAAATCGCCGAATTTCAACACGCCGCAGGACAACATAAACTCGATAAATTCCTTCTTGTAAGCTTCCATGGATGCCTCCGTAGATTATTTTACGCAGCCGATCAGCGAATTGATGTCGTCGACCGCGTGATTTTTCATAAATGTTTCAATGCCCGCAACGATCTCCTCCGTAACACGCGGGTTGTTGAAGTTCGCCGTTCCCACGCTCACGGCCGTTGCGCCGGCCATCAGAAATTCGATGGCGTCCTCCGCACAGGCGATACCGCCCATTCCGAGGATCGGGATGGATACCCGCTGCGCCACCTGGTACACCATGCGTACCGCCACCGGCTTGATGGCCGGACCGGACAGGCCGCCCGTCTTGTTTGCAAGTGCAAAGGTCCGGCGGTTGATGTCGATCTTCATTCCCGTGATGGTATTGATCAGGCTCACCGCGTCCGCGCCGCCGTTTTGCGCCGCCAGCGCCATCTCCGTAATATCGGTAACGTTCGGGCTCAATTTCATAATGACAGGCTGTCTCGCCACGCGCTTTACCGCTCTCGTGATCTCCTCGATCTTCGCGGCGTTGGTTCCGAAGGCGATACCGCCCTCCTTCACGTTGGGACAGCTGATGTTGATCTCCAAAAGGTCCGCGCAGGAATCCGCAAGGCGGGCTACCGCCTCCACATACTCCTCCTCAGAGTGACCGCACACGTTTACGACGATCTTCGTGTCGAACTTCCTAAGGAACGGCAGGTCGCGGCTCATAAAGACGTCCAGGCCGGGATTCTGCAGGCCGATGGCGTTTAACATGCCGCCCGTGGTCTCTGCAACACGGGGCGTGGGATTGCCTTCCCAAGGCGTCACAGCGACACCCTTCGTGACCACGCCGCCCAGGCGGTTTAAGTCGACAAATTCACTGTATTCCATGCCGGATCCGAATGTTCCCGATGCTGTCAGCACGGGATTTTTCAAGGTTACGCCGGCAAAATTCACACTGGTATTCATGGATTTCCCCCTCAGGTCTTTTTGCAAAATATTACATGCAAAGCTCGGAGACCGCAAACACCGGTCCTTCCGTGCAGATTCTCTTATTATGGACATGCGAATGGCCGTCAACATCGCGGCTCTTCACGATGCACCCCAGGCAGGCGCCGACACCGCAGGCCATGCGCTCCTCCAAGGAGATGTACGCAGGAATCTCCCGCTCCGTCGCAAGCTTTGCAATTCCGCGAAGCATGGGCATCGGGCCGCAGGCAGCGAACAATGTCCGCCCTTCTCCTGCTGCATCAAGCAGGCCTTCCGCAGCCAGGGCATCAAGAACCGTTCCGTGGGTTCCGGCAGTGCCGTCGTCTGTGGCGATATGGCAGGTCGCATAGCCTTCAAAGTCCTTTACGAGGAACAGATCGTTCGTCCGGTAACCGAGCACCGCATGCACCTCGTACCCGGCCTTGCTCCATTCCTTTGCCAGCAACAGCATCGGAGGAATTCCGATCCCGCCGCCGAAGAGAATGCGCACCGGCCGCTCCGATCCTTCCGTGACCTTCTCATAGCCCGTACCGATGGGGCCTAAGAGACGAACCGTAGCTCCCTCGCCCTTTCCGGCAAGCTCGTCGGTTCCGAAGCCCACCACCCGGTAAACCAGGCGGAGAAGTCCGGCCGCAGCGTCGATGTCACAGATGCTTATGGGTCTCGGGAGAAGGTGTGCCTTATCGTCACAGTAGACGCAGACAAACTGTCCCGGCAGGGCCGTCTTCACGATCTCAGGCGCTCGCAGCACCGTGGAATAGATTCTGTCCGCAAGCCGTTCACATGAGATGACGGTCGCGATTTCCTGTACTTTCATAGTAGCCTCCGCAGTCGCACAGGCGGGGATTTCGGGTGGATTTTCCGCACCGCTTCCGCCTCGTGCCGATTCATTCTAACATAGGCGGGCGGCTTGCGCAAGCAGAAATAACTGTTGCCATTTACCCGAAGATGCAGTATACTGTTTTCGTATGTGCGTATACCGTTCACATGATATCAAAAACCGTGTCACGCGGCTTATAAAGCGACGCAAATGTGGGGCGTCGAGGCAGTGATGAACAAGACGAGAAGAGGTATCCTATGGCAGAATTGTTGAGCATGGGTGTGGATATCGGTTCCACAACCGTAAAGATTGCGATACGGGACAGTCAGGGCGAGGTGCTTTTTGCCGACTACGAGCGGCATTTTGCGAACATCCAGCAGACGCTGGCGCTCCTGATCGGACGTGCTGTGGAGAAGATCGGCGACCGCGAGGTATGCCCGATGATCACCGGTTCCGGCGGACTTACGATCTCCAAGCATCTCGATGTTCCCTTTATCCAGGAGGTCGTTGCGGTTTCCAACGCTTTGGAGTACTACTCTCCCAAAACCGACGTGGCTATCGAGCTCGGCGGTGAGGACGCAAAGATCATTTATTTCACCAACGGCATTGACCAGCGCATGAACGGTATCTGCGCGGGCGGTACCGGCTCTTTCATCGATCAGATGGCAAGCCTTTTGAAGACCGACGCTTCGGGACTCAATGAGTACGCCAAATCCTACCAGGCCATCTATCCCATCGCGGCGCGCTGCGGCGTGTTCGCCAAGACGGACATCCAGCCACTCATCAATGAGGGCGCAACCAAGCCCGACCTTGCGGCATCTATTTTCCAGGCAGTAGTCAATCAGACCATCAGCGGTCTCGCCTGCGGCAAGCCCATCCGCGGCAATGTTGCATTCTTAGGCGGCCCGCTTCATTTCTTAACCGAGCTTCGCGCGGCGTTCATCCGCACCCTGAAGCTTACCGACGAGCAGGTGTATGCTCCCGACCACTCCCATCTGTTTGCGGCGATCGGTTCCGCGATGTCCTCGAAGATGGACAACCCGGTTCTTCTCTCATCGCTTCATGACCGCCTCGAAAAAGGCATCGCCATGGCATTTGAGGTCAACCGTATGGAGCCTCTTTTCGCCTCCCGGGAGGAGTATGACGCGTTCGTTGCGCGTCACAGCGTCCACACCGTAGGCAAGGGCGATCTCGCAAGCTACGAGGGCGACTGCTTCTTAGGTATCGACGCCGGTTCCACCACCACCAAGCTTGCGCTTGTTGGCGAGGACGGTTCCCTTTTGTATTCCTTCTACAGCAACAATAACGGAAGCCTCTTAAAGACCACCATCAAGGCCCTTAAGGAGGTTTATTCGCTGTTGCCGGACAGCGCGCGCATCGTACGCACCTGCTCCACCGGCTACGGCGAGCTTTTGGTCAAGGCCGCTCTCATGCTCGACGAGGGCGAGGTTGAGACGGTTGCCCACTACCATGCAGCTGCATTTTTCAACCCCGACGTCGACTGCATTCTCGACATCGGCGGTCAGGATATGAAATGCATCCAGATCAAGAACGGCACCGTCGACAAGGTTCAGCTCAACGAGGCCTGCTCCTCGGGCTGCGGTTCCTTCATCGAGACCTTTGCGAAGAGCCTCGACTATGAGGTGGCGGATTTTGCGAAGATCGCTCTCTTTGCGGAAAATCCCATCGACCTCGGCTCCCGCTGTACCGTCTTCATGAACTCGAAAGTTAAGCAGGCGCAGAAGGAGGGTGCGACCGTCGCGGACATCTCCGCAGGTCTTGCGTACTCCGTCATCAAGAACGCCCTGTATAAAGTTATCAAGGTAACCTCCGCCAAGGAGCTCGGCTCGAAGATCGTTGTCCAGGGCGGTACGTTCTACAACGACGCGGTTCTTCGAAGCCTCGAGCGCATCGCGGACTGTGAGGTCATCCGGCCCGACATCGCCGGCATCATGGGTGCTTTCGGCGCCGCATTGATCGCCCGCGACCACTATGAGGGCACCGCCACGTCCATGATCTCCCGCGAGGATCTCAACGACCTCAAGTTCGAGACGTCCATGGCGCGCTGCAAGGGCTGTACCAACGCCTGCCTTCTCACCATCAACCGCTTCTCCGGCGGACGTCAGTTCATCTCCGGCAACCGTTGCGAGCGCGGTATCGGCAAGGAGAAAAATAAAGAGGGCATTCCGAACCTCTTTGAATACAAATTGAAGCGCACCTTCGACTACGAGCCGCTTACGATCACGCAGGCACCCCGCGGCATCGTGGGTATTCCGCGTGTTCTCAACATGTACGAGAACTATCCGTTCTGGTTCACCTTCTTTACGAAATTAGGCTACCGCGTCGTCGTTTCGCCCGCTTCGAACCGCCGCATTTACGAGCTCGGTATCGAGTCGATCCCCAGCGAATCCGAGTGCTACCCGGCGAAACTTGCCCACGGCCACATCAGCTGGCTGATCAACCAGAAGGTGCCCTACATCTTCTATCCGTGCATTCCTTACGAGCACAAGGAGGACGAGGCTGCAGGCAACCATTACAACTGCCCTATCGTCACCTCCTATGGCGAGAATATCAAGAACAATGTGGACGAGCTCAAGACGACGGACATCGTCTATGAGAATCCGTTCCTCTCCTTTGAAAACGAGGCCATCATTACCGACGGACTCGTGCGTCATTTTACGGCGAAGGGCATCTCCAAGCAGGAGGTCCGCGAAGCCGCTCACGCCGCATGGGCCGAGCAGATGGCTGTCAAGGATGACATCCGCAAGAAGGGCGAGGAGACGCTTGAATACCTCAAGGAAACCGGCCGCATGGGTATCGTACTGGCCGGACGTCCGTACCATATCGACCCGGAGATCCACCACGGAATTCCGGACATGATCTGCTCCTACGGCGTCGCCGTGCTCACGGAGGACTCCGTTGCGCATCTCGGCTGTGTCGATCGCCCGATGATCGTTGTGGACCAGTGGATGTACCACACCAGATTGTATAATTCGGCTGCATTTGTCCGCACCCAGGACAATCTGGAGCTTATCCAGCTCAACTCCTTCGGTTGCGGTCTCGACGCCGTAACCACCGACGGTGTGAGCGACATCTTAACAAGCGCAGGCAAGATTTATACCGTCCTTAAGATTGATGAAGTAAACAACTTAGGAGCCGCCCGCATCCGTGTGCGCTCGCTCCTCTCTGCCGTTCGCGAGCGTGCCCGCAAGCATGTCACCGCGCCGGTGCATTCGTCGGCGCACAACCGCGTCATTTTCACCGAGGAAATGCGTAAGAACTACACCCTCCTCGCCCCGCAGATGTCGCCGATTCACTTCCGTGTACTGGAGCCCGCGCTCCGCGCACACGGCTATAACATCGAGGTTCTCGACTCTCAGGACAACCGCGACGCCATCGACGTGGGACTGCAGTACGTCAACAACGACGCCTGCTACCCTTCCCTGATCGTCGTTGGCCAGATCATGAGCGCCCTGCAGTCCGGCCGCTACGACTTAAACCGCGTTGCCGTCATGATCTCCCAGACCGGCGGCGGCTGCCGTGCGACCAACTACATCGGTTTCATCCGCCGCGCCCTGCAGAAGGCCGGCATGGGTCACATTCCGGTGGTCTCCTTAAGCACCAGCGGAATCGAGAAGAACCCGGGTCTGGAGTACACTCCCAGACTTATCATGAGCGCCCTCGAGGCACTGATCTACGGCGACATTTTCATGCGCGTTTTATACCGCACCCGCCCCTACGAGAAGGTTCCGGGCTCCGCGAACGCACTGTACGAAAAATGGAACGCCATCGTCTCGAAGGACGTTGAGAAGGGCCATCTTCACAAGTTTAAGAAAAACTGCCGCGACATCATCCGCGAATTTGACGAGCTTCCGTTGCAGGAAGGTCTCGTAAAGCCCCGCGTCGGCGTCGTCGGCGAGATTTTGGTAAAATTCCTTCCCACCGCTAACAACCACCTTGTGGAGCTGCTGGAGCAGGAAGGCGCCGAGGCGGTATGTCCGGATCTTCTGGACTTCTTCCTCTACTGCTGCTACGATTGCAACTTTAAAGCCGAGCACCTCGGCAAGAGCAAGAAGGACGCCCGCTACAACAACCTGGCGATCCGCCTGATCGAGTGGTTCCGAAAGCCCGCAAAGAAAGCACTTCGCGCAAGCAAGCGCTTCGACGCTCCCTCGACCATCCGCGAGCTCGCCGAGAAGGCCGCTCCCATCGTCTCCGTCGGCAACATGACTGGCGAGGGATGGTTCCTTACTGCAGAGATGCTCGAACTCATTGAGGAAAATGCACCCAACATCGTGTGCACCCAGCCCTTCGCCTGCCTGCCGAACCACATCGTCGGCAAGGGCGTGATCAAGGAGCTTCGGCTCCGCCATCCGGAGTCCAATATTGTGGCCGTGGACTACGATCCCGGCGCAAGCGAAGTCAATCAGTTAAACCGTATCAAGCTCATGCTCTCCACGGCGCAGAAGCGTCTCGCTGCCGGCGAGCAGAAACAATAATGGTGTAACGGAGGTGTTCCGATGAAATCATTTCGTGCGATACTGCTACTCATCCTTATGACGGTCTTCCTGACCGCGTTTGCAAGCGCCGACGACGCTGCTCCCACCCAGATCCGTACCCCGGAGGAGCTTCTGGCGATCGCGGACAATCCGGAAGGCAGCTATGTGTTGATGAACGACCTTGACATGAGCGGCTACGACTGGCCTTCCTTCACGTTCAAGGGAACCTTCGACGGCAACGGTCACATGATCATCAATCTCCACTGGACGAAAGTGTCCGAGGAGACCCAGGTCACCTACGACGGAAACCGCAAGACTTACGACACGCATTTTGCGGGCCTCTTTGCAATCCTCGACCACGGAACCGTGAAAAATGTCCGTCTTCCCGGCGTCAACCTCTGCTTTGAAAACTACGAGGGTGACTGCTTCCTCGGAGGAATCGCCGGCTACGCCACGGAGAGCACCATCGAGAATTGCGAGATCTCCGGAACGATCCGCCTGGATGTCACAGGAAAAATGTTCGGTGTGGGCGGAATCATCGGCTACGGAAATGCTGTCGTCCGCAATTGTAAGGCTGTGGTTACCCTGGTAAATACCGACCTTGACGCAGCCAACAAGGACGAGGAGTTCTTAGGCGGCGTGTGCGGCGCAGGTTATCCCGACATCGACGGCTGCGAGATTGAGATCTCCGGCTTCCTGTCCGATCACGGCTACGTCCACAGCGGCGGACTTGTGGGTATGTACATCGTCTACCCGAAGGCCTTCAAGCGTGACGGCTTTATCAAGAACACTACGCTTTCGGGATTTATCACATTTTTCGAGCACAATAACAACCGCCGCGCCTACTGCAAAGAGCGCTGCGGCGAGGTTATGGACTGGTATTTCTCCAGCAGCGGCAACAAATTCACCTTTAAGCGCGATGAGCGCACCAAATACGATGTCAATCTCCTGCCTCACGGCGACTGCAAGAACCCCGATTTTGAGGTGACGACCGTGGAGGCCACATGCCGGGATGCGGGCTATACGCTTCACACCTGCAAGACCTGCGGGTACACCGAGAAGGACAACTACGTGCTCTCCGCGCACAATCTGCCGGACACCTACGAGACCATCACCGAGTCCACGTTGACAACCCAGGGTGTCGGCGAGTACACCTGTACCGAGTGCGGCGCGAAGATCCGCAAGGCGCTTCCCACTCTTACGCCGGTTCCCACCGAAAAGCCGGCTCCTACCGTGACACCCACGGAGGCTCCCAGCAAGGCCACCACGGATGTTGTAAATGAGACCAAGTCCGGCTCCGGAATCTGGCTTTACCTTCTGCCCGTCTTGATCGGCCTTCCGCTCGGCGCCATCGCCGCTCTTCTGTACAGAAGACACCGCCGCATCAAGCTTAAGCGCCTTCGCAAGGCACGGCGTATTCAGGCTGCAAAAGCCGCAAGAGCCCGTGAGAAGCAGGACGACTGATCCCGCGGATCACAAATCAAACAGCATAAAAACAAGCCATGCAGGATCAATCCCGCATGGCTTTCTTTTTCGCTTTAAATGTTATTGCAAAATGTTATTGCAACAACCCGTAATACCACCCCGTCACGCCGTCCCGCTTTACGATGGCGCCTCTTGACGTCTCCAAAACCACGGAAACCTCGTCGCCGTACGTCACCTTCAGCTGATAGTCCGTAAAATCCTCGGTGTAGCAGCTTCCGTCCGCTCGCTTCGTGAGGAACACCTTCGGAATCCAGAAGTTCTGTTCCGTCCGCTCCTGGCGGCAGTAACACATATCTCCCGAGGTTTTTAACACCTTCACGCGGTTGTCCGGCTCCTGGATCAGGTGCCGCTCCAGACCCGCGTTCTGGCTGTTCTGCGCGATGCGCTTCGGAAAATTGTCCACGCTCACAAAGGAGAAGTCCTCGGACCCGCCGGGCGGAATGATCAATGCATTCAGCTGCCCGTCCCGCAGAGCTGTCATGCCGCCGTCCACGCTGATGATACGGCGGTTTTTGAGGATGATCGGATTGGCGTTACGCTTAAACTCCGGATAGCGCTGGTTCGGATAGTGCCCGACCACCACGTACCGGTCGAAGGAAAATCCTTTGCTTAAGAAACCCTCGGCCTTCACCACATCCGCGGGAGTCATCTCCTCGAGCTCGCCCGGGAGGATCTGGGCATGGGCAAAGAGAAACTTAGGCGTTTCGATGATATGCGGAAGGTCCCACATAAAGCCCAGCTCTTCCTGGTAATATTCCCGAAGTGCCAGCTTGATGGGATGCATATTCGTGTCCGGCGTGAGCGGAATCCCCTGCTCAACGCACATATCCCGCACCAGAGAGGGATTTCGCAGGACGTACGCCAATAGTTCTTCGTTCCGGTCCGGCCGGTAGATCTCCCGGCACACCGGATCCCGGTCGCCGGTGACGAAGAAAACGCGCCGGCTCCGACTTAATTCCATCACATAGCGGAGCGTCCGAAGGCTCTCCGGCCCGCGCTCCACAAGGTTTCCGAGGATGATCAGGTAATCCTCGTGGGTGTATTCAGCCTTCTCCAGTAACCGGCGCAGCGCGTCATAATTGCCGAAAATGTCGCTGACCACGAGAATTCTCCGACTCTCGTCCAAATTCGGTCTGAAAATTCTTATTGCCATAGTTATTTAATCCGTTTCGCAACGACGATCAAGCGTCCGTCATCATCGTAGGACATGTGGTAACACGTCGACAATGTGATCAGCTCGTCGCCCCACTCCGCCGTCGTGGCGATGGCGTAGCGCGACATTCTCTTGACCTGCTTCACGTAGTACTCAAACTCTGCCTTCTCCAGGATTCCGCCGTAGATATGATAGCGGAACCGGTTCTCCGAAGCCGGATAGATGGCGGTTAAGCAGACCGAGATGATCTCGTAGACACCTTCGCTGACAGCCGTGTTAAAGTAAATGTATTTGTGTTGTTCGTAGTAGTCCTTCTGAAGGTACAGCGGCAGCGTTCCGAAGGCACTGCCGTCGTACATGTTGTGGGCGTAAATGATATAGTTCCTGCTCTCGCCGAGACGCGTCTGACTGTCCATAAAGGGCGTTCCGCGGGTCTCGTAGCTGCCGCTGAAGTTGCGGTAGAGGTAGTAGTCATACTCCTCGGGCGTAAACATCACGGGGAGACTGATCTTCGTGTCTGGAATCTGCAGATAACCGAAGCAGTCGGGATTGACGCTCGTCAGATACCGGTACTGCTCCTTCCAGCGGTCCGAAACCGACGTGCGGTAACGGTTCGTCTTCGCCTCGATGGTATACTGACCCTCATCGGGGAAGATCACCTCGGGATCGCGCTCTACGATCTCCTCGGCAGGGTCCGGAATGTCGAAGCCGGCGATACCGCCCTCCATCATCCGTGAAATCTCCTCCTGGGATTTTGCGTATTGATAACCCTTGTAGTAATACCAGCCGATCTCCAGCACGCACACCACCAATACTGCGGAGGAAATCAGCAAAATGAGATTCATGATACCGTTGGAACTCTTGCGTGACACCGTGTTGCGGCGTGACGTTTCCTCCGACTCCAAAAGAACCGCCGCCCGCTTCGCATCACGTTCCGCGATCCGCTTATCACGGGCTGCAGCTTTTCTCTTTCTTCGCTCAGACAGGCGTGTCAGTAAACCGCCGGACTCACTCATAAACTCTCCCTCAACAATCCGCGCCGGGGCGAAGGCAACACTTCCCGCGGCACAATTTCAACATTCCCTATGATACCACAGAAACGTCGTGATATCCATACACATTTGCATTTTTCACGCAAAAATCACTGCTTTTGGGCAAAATTTGTATAGTATTTTCACTGTCTGTATGCTACAATACACGAGGTGTGATTTGCACAACAAATGAAAGGAGTTTTTCATCGTATGATTTATTCTCATGAAGTAGAAAACATGTGCACCGTTGCACAGGGTGTACACCACGGTTGCGCTCCGATTCCGGAAGAAGCAAAGTGGGTTCAGGCGAAGGAAGTCAAGGATATCTCCGGCTTCACCCACGGTGTAGGCTGGTGTGCTCCTCAGCAGGGCGCTTGCAAGCTTTCCCTCAACATCAAGGAAGGTATCATTCAGGAAGCATTGGTTGAGACCATCGGCTGCTCCGGTATGACCCACTCCGCAGCTATGGCATCCGAGATTCTTCCCGGTCTTACGGTACTCGAGGCTCTCAATACCGACCTCGTTTGCGACGCCATCAACACCGCTATGCGCGAGCTCTTCCTGCAGATCGTATACGGACGTTCCCAGAGTGCATTTTCCGAGGACGGTCTTCCGGTAGGTGCAGGTCTTGAAGACCTCGGCAAGGGTCTTCGTTCCCAGGTCGGTACGATGTACGGTACCCTCAAGAAGGGTCCCCGCTATCTTGAGATGGCTGAAGGTTATGTTACCGGTATCGCTCTCGACGCTGACAATCAGATCATTGGCTACAAGTTCGTTTCCCTCGGCAAGATGACCGACTTCATCAAGAAGGGTGACGATCCCAACACCGCTTACGCAAAGGCTTGCGGTCAGTACGGCCGTGTTGCGGACGCTGTGAAGATCATCGATCCGAGAACCGACAAAGAGTTAGAGTTGAACTAGGAGGAAACGACAATGGCACTTTTTGAATCATATGAGAGAAGAATTGACAAGATCAATTCCGTTTTGAACAGCTATGGCATCTCCTCCATCGAAGAGGCGGAGAAGATCACCAAGGATGCCGGCCTGAACGTTTACGACCAGGTTAAGAAGATTCAGCCCATCTGCTTCGAGAACGCTTGCTGGGCTTACACCGTAGGTGCTGCTATCGCAATCAAGAAGGGCTGCCGCAAGGCCGCTGATGCTGCTGCAGCAATCGGTGAGGGTCTTCAGGCTTTCTGTATCCCGGGCTCCGTTGCCGACACCCGCAAGGTTGGTCTCGGCCATGGCAACCTCGGCAAGATGCTCCTCGAGGAGGAGACGGACTGCTTCGCATTCCTCGCAGGTCACGAGTCCTTCGCTGCTGCTGAGGGCGCTATCGGTATTGCCGAGAAGGCAAACAAGGTTCGCAAGAAGCCGCTCCGCGTTATCCTCAACGGTCTCGGCAAGGATGCCGCTAAGATCATCAGCCGTATCAACGGTTTCACCCATGTAGAGACCGAGTACGATCCTTACACCAACACGGTTAAGGAGATCGGTCGTCACAGCTACTCCGACGGTCTTCGCGCTAAGGTTAACTGCTACGGCGCTGACTCCGTTCCGGAAGGCGTAGCAATCATGTGGAAGGAAAATGTCGACGTTTCCATCACCGGTAACTCGACCAACCCGACCCGTTTCCAGCACCCGGTTGCAGGCACCTACAAGAAGGAGCGCACCGAGGCAGGCAAGAAGTACTTCTCCGTAGCATCCGGCGGCGGTACCGGTCGTACCCTTCACCCGGATAACATGGCTGCAGGTCCTGCTTCCTACGGATTCACCGATACTCTCGGCCGTATGCACAGCGACGCGCAGTTCGCAGGCTCCTCTTCCGTTCCGGCTCACGTTGAGATGATGGGTCTGATCGGTATGGGCAACAACCCGATGGTAGGCGCAACGGTTGCCGTTGCAGTTGCTATCGAGGAAGCTGCTACCGCAGGAAACTTCTGATCCCGCGAATAAATCTGCAAAAGCAAAAGCGCCTTCGGCAACCATGCCGACGGCGCTTTTTTATGTGTGTGTTAAATGCATATGCGCATTATTCGATCGACTACTCAATCCTGATCTTCTTCCCGATGGCTCTCAGGATTCCCCAGACAAGTGTAAAAAATGCAAATGTAAGCAACCCGTAAAATGAGATGACATTGAAGTCTGTGGCGATATGCCTGTCTCCTGCCTCGGGATGCTGTAAAATGACTGAAAGAATCACGATCACTGTGACGAAGCACAGACCGGACACCGCGAACATTCTGCCGCCGGATTTGCTGCCGAGAGCAAACAGGATACCGAACAGGATCGCAGACACAGCAGCCGCCAGTAAAACGATCGCATAGACGGTCTTCCAGGGCTCCGCAAGCTCATTGTAATACGTGGTCAGGATATAATCCACCGCCGCCGCGATGACCAGGCTAAGCAAAAACACAACGAAAAATACTACTGATCTCTTCTTACTCATTTGTAAATCCCCCCATATACATTTCTTTGTTTATCTGCAAACGCTGTCACCCCTGACAGCGCAAGCAATCACTTCTTGCTTACAATCTCCACAAAATACTTCGACTTGTAGATGCTCTCCGCAGGAACTACGCCGCGGACACTGCTCTCCGGATAGACGTTGGTGTCATGACCGATGATGGTGCCGGGGTTAAGAACGGTGCTGCAGCCGACCTCAACGCGGGAACCGAGGAAAGCGCCGACCTTCTTGCGACCGGTCTCCACAAGCTCGCTCTCGTTCTTGATAACCACAAGCTGCTTGTCGGAGCGAACGTTCGAGGTAAGCGCCTGCGCGCCCAAGTGAGCCTTGAAGCCCAGAATGGAATCGCCAACGTAGTTATAGTGCGGAACCTGCACCTTGTCAAAGAGAATGACATTCTTAAGCTCGGTGGAGTTCCCTACGACCGCGCCGTCACCCACAAGGACGTTGCCGCGGATAAATGCACCCGGACGTACCTCGGTGCCCTTTCCGATGATGCAGGGACCGGTGATGGAAGCCGTGGGATACACCTTGGCGTCTTTTGCGATCCAGACGTCCTCCGCCGGATGATCGTACTCATCGAGGGAAAGCGTCGCGCCGATCGCAAGGATCGTATCATGAATCTTGTCAAGCGCCTCCCAGGGGTACGTGCAACCCTCAAGCATATCTTTTGCAAGAGTTGCATACGGTGCTTCGTACAAAGCCTTTACAGTAATGTCCATAATAACCTCCGTTATCTTTCCTTTGTTTCGATATCTCAAAAACGCGCCGCAAGGAAACGTCTCACGGCGCGTTCATTTGACTTATTCGGTAATCTGCTCCATACCGCCCATGTAAGGACGCAGAGCCTCAGGGATGCGAATGGAACCGTCCGCCTGCAGATTGTTCTCAAGGAACGCAATCAGCATACGCGGAGGCGCAACCACGGTGTTGTTGAGGGTGTGCGCAAAATACTTGTTGCCGTTTTCGCCGGCAACACGGATCTTAAGGCGTCTCGCCTGTGCGTCGCCAAGGTTCGAGCAACTGCCGACCTCGAAGTACTTCTTCTGGCGGGGCGACCATGCCTCAACGTCGCAGCTCTTCACCTTCAGGTCAGCCAGGTCACCGGAGCAGCACTCCAGGGTGCGTACCGGAATGTCCAGAGTGCGGAAGAAATCTACGGTGTTCTTCCACAGCTTCTCATACCACATCATGCTGTCCTCGGGTTTGCAGACAACGATCATCTCCTGCTTCTCAAACTGATGAATGCGGTACACGCCGCGCTCCTCGATGCCGTGAGCGCCCTTCTCCTTGCGGAAGCAAGGGGAATAGCTGGTAAGCGTATACGGAAGCTCAGCCTCCGGAATAATCTGGTCGATGAAGCTTCCGATCATGGAGTGCTCGCTGGTACCGATGAGGTAGAGGTCCTCTCCCTCGATCTTGTACATCATGCCTTCCATCTCGGCGAAGCTCATAACACCCGTCACAACGTCGCTGCGGATCATAAACGGCGGTACATAGTACGTAAAGCCGCGGTTGATCATGAAGTCGCGGGCATAGGACAAAACGGCGCTGTGAAGTCGCGCGATGTTGCCCTTAAGGTAATAGAAACCGTTGCCGGCTACACGTCTTGCGGCGTCGAGGTCGATGCCGTGCAGACGCTCCATGATATCGGTGTGGTAGGGAATCTCGAAGTCCGGAACCACGGGCTCACCGAAGCGCTCATTTTCCACGTTCTCGGAGTCGTCCTTGCCGATGGGAACGGACGGATCGATGATGTTCGGGATGACCATCATGCGCTTGCGGATCTCCTCCGTAAGCTCGGTCTCGGAAGCCTCCAAAGAAGCCAGTCTCTCGGAAAATTCCGTCACCTGCTTTTTGAGAGCCTCAGCTTCCTCGCGCTGACCCTTGGCCATCAGGCCGCCGATCTGCTTGCTGATGGTATTTCTCTTGTTGCGGAGATCATCCGCCTCCTGCTTTGCGGCGCGGCTCCTGAGATCGAGCTCGATCACCTCGTCCACAAGCGGAAGCTTCTGGTCCTGGAATTTGTTGCGGATGTTCTGTTTTACAATCTCCGGATTCTCCCGGACAAACTTAAGATCCAGCATCTAAGCCTTCTTTCCGACGCTCACGCGTCCCTTGATTTAGCGAAGAGGCGTGCCCGTAGGCGTGCCCTCGTATTTGCTTAACAACTCGTCGATGTCCTCCTGGGTGTTCAAAACCTGGTTGAACGCGAAGGAGTACTTCTTTCCCTTCGACTCCATGTAGCGGTATGCGATCATGAAGGTGGTCTCATCGAAGTTCGTGAGATACTTCTCGTTGATCCTGCGGATCGCCTGATCGATGGTCAGACTGGATTCGTTGCAGACATCGGAAAATACCGTGTTGAACGCATCGTACACAATGCGCTCCTGCATCGCGAAGTCGGAGGAGATCTCCTGCTGCTGGAAGGCGTAGAGATAAACCTTCAGCCAGGGATTCATGGAAGCGTACCATGCGTAGACGGTATCGTACTTCTGGTTCATGTAGCAGATCTCGCGGGCCCAGCCGGAAGAGAGGTAGGACGCATCCACGATGCGCTTGATCTCGCGGTCGGTGAGGTAGAGATCGTATTTTTCGCTGAACTTCTTGACGATCTTCGTACGCTTCTTCTCAGCGGACGGAAGGCCGTAGGAGTTCGGCTTCTGGTTGTTGTAAATGCCGGAGTAATTGATGGCATTGTTGTACGCGTTGGTCATGTTGCGCGCCTGATCCTGATAGGACGGCGTGTTCGTTCCCGCCATCGGTCTGGTCATGTAGCCGGTGTAGTAAGCTCCGCCCGGCTGCTGATACCCGGTAGGTCTCGTATTGTAGTTCGTCACGGGACGGTTGGACATCCCGGTGCGGTAGTTGTTGACGGACGAGCCGTACGGCGAAGAACCGCTGACGTTTTGATTTTGATTCGGGTTGTTCATATTGAAATTCCTGTTGTATTGTCCTTGTTGATTACGCCTCGGTGAATCCCCTTTTTTCGCTGCCGCAAGCGCCCAGATCAAAAGGGCGATCGGCAGAAGCCCGGTACACGCAAGGAAAATAAATCCGACGATGGATCCTGCGGACTTCCGAATCCCCTTAACGAGGTTCGTCCGTCCGAGGGATTTCAGTGCGACGGATAGAATCCAAAAGAAAATAATGATTCCGAAAATCTCCAAGGTATACCTCCAAGCCCCCCACCCGGCTTTTGAAAATTCCTAGTAATTATACTATATTTTGCCGGGTTGTGCAACTGCCGCGCAAAAATCCTTTTGCCGGCCGGCCGCACCCTAGATTCTTCCCTTGCACTCCGCAAGTTCGCGGTATGAAAGCTTGCCGCCGAAGATGTCGAGGGCGCTTCCCACCGTATAATCCAGTCTTCCCCGGCTGACTTCGCGGAACCGCTCGATCGCCTTGCGGCTGTGGATACCGCCGGCGTAAGTTACGGGATTGCCGTCATAGTCCGCGAGCATGGCAACAAGATCTGCCTCCATGCCGTTTCTCTTGCCCTCCGCATCGACACCGTGGATCAGATACTCCGCGCAGAACGGCTCCAGCATTCCCAGAAGGTCCGGCGTCACGGCCAGATTCGTAAAATGCTGCCACCGATCCGTCACGACCACATAGCCGTCCATCTGTCTGCGGCAGCTTAAGTCAATGACGATACGGTTCTTGCCCACCGCGTCCGCCAGCTTAAACAGACGGTCCACGGAGAGCTCTCCGTTCTGGAACAGATACGTGGTCACAATCACGTGGGACGCGCCGTTTTCGAGAAACACGGGGGCATTTTTCGCAGTGATGCCGCCGCCGATCTGCAGGCCGCCCGGATACACGTGCAGCGCCTCAAGTCCCTGGCGCAGGGTCTGCTCATAATAGGGGCTGTCCTTCTTGTTCAAAAGGATCACATGGCCGCCGGTGAGGCCGTCCGCCTGGTACATCTCCGCATAGTAGGACGCGGGCTTGCCGGAGACAAAGTTCTCCTCCGCGGTGTTGCCGGCGTCCTGCAGGCTGCCGCCCACGATCTGCTTCACGCTTCCGTTGTGAATGTCAATGCAAGGTCTGAATTTCATCTTTGTTATCTCTCTTCTCTCTCATTTTTCGTGCGTCAAAACGCACGTCTCTTCGCGCGCCCCGGACGCGCCTCGTAAAGGCCGCTCACTTCGCGGATCAACCGCGGATCACTTGTGATACGGCTCGCCCGTGCGGATACGGAACGCACGGTAAATCTGCTCGAGCAAAATGACGCGCATCAATTGATGCGGGAACGTCATTGCCGAAAAGCTCAGGCGGTATTCGCACGCCGCAAGCACCTCCGGTGCAAGCCCTAACGACCCGCCGATGACGAACTGCAGGTGGCTAACGCCCCCCACGGTAAGCTCGTCAATCTTCTCCGAGAGCTGCACCGAGGAAAGGCTCTTTCCGTCGATGGCCAGCGCGATGGTGTACGCGTCCTTGCGAAACGCATGCAACAAGCGCTCGCCCTCGGTCTGCAGGATCTTTCGCTCCGTCGCCTCGGAAGCGCCATCCGGCGTCTTCTCGTCAGCGACCTCGACGATCTGCAGCTCCGTGTACCGCGAGAGGCGCTTTTGGTACTCCGCAACCGCTTCTCTCAGGTACGATTCCTTGATCTTGCCGACGCACAGCACGGTTATCTTCATGCTTCGTCCTCACCCGCATTTTCCGCCGAAACGGGCTCGGCTCTACGGACGGCAACACTCTCGATGCGGCGGTTTTCGCACCGCACGATGCGGAAAATCCAGTCCCCGTAGCGGATCTCACCCTCCTCGCCGTCGTCCGGGATGTGCCCCAGGCGCGCCACCAGGATACCGTTCAGGGTCTCGAAATTCTCCTCGTCCTCCTCCGAGAACTCGATGTCGATCAATTCCTTGAGCTCCTCGACGGGGATGCTACCGCTGACGATCAGCTCGTCGCCCGACTGGGTTGCCTCCTCGCTCTCCTCGTCGTACTCGTCCAGAATATCACCGACGATCTCCTCCAGGATGTCCTCCATCGCCACGATTCCGGCGGTCTGACCGTACTCGTCGATCACGATGGCCATGTGAATCTTCTTCGACTGCATCTCCCCGAAAAGGGCGTCGATGGGCATGGTCTCGGGCACGTTGAAAGGCTCCCGCGCAACTTTCGTAAGCGGCGCGTTCTTATCGCCCTCCAGGTACTCCAGGATCACATCCTTTAAGTATAAAATTCCGACGATGTTGTCCAGATTCTCCTCGTACAGCGGATATCTCGTAAAATTCGAGTGCAGCATGGTGTGCAGCACCTTTTCAAGCGTATCCTCCGTGGAAAATCCTTCGATCTTCGTGCGGTTGGTCATGATGTCCTTGGCCTGCGTCTCGGAAAATTCCATGATGTTGGAGATCATCTCCGCCTCATCCTCCTCGATCGCACCCTGGTCCTTGTAATCGTTGACCAGCGACAGAAGCTCCTCGTCGTAATCCTCTTCATTTTTCCTGCCCCACCAGTTACGAAGTAAACCGCCGAGGCCGCGTTTGCCGGGTTCCCCCATTGTCAATCGCCATTCCTTTCTCATCGGGCATCGTCAAAGCGTTGACGACTCCCCAAGCGCCTCAGGCGCACCGAACGCCTTCGGCAGATACCGAACTAAATCACCGGCTGTGAGACTTCTGCGGCCGATATCCCGTGCCGCCTGATCTCCCGCCGTTCCGTGCACCGCCACCGCAGCAGCCGCGCACTCCGCAAGGCTCATGGTCCCGCGGACCGATTCCATGGCAAGAGCCGCTGTAACTCCGGCTAAAACATCGCCGCTTCCCGCGGTTCCCATGCCGTCGTTGCCGGTCTCGTTAAACCAGATGTTGCCGTCTCCGGCCACCAGTGTGCAGGCGTCCTTCATAACCACGGTAAGGCCGGTCATCCCGCACAATTCCCTCGCAATCTCTACGCGCTTTTTAGTAATCTCAGCCACCGGGATTCCGAGAAGCCTTGACAATTCCGCCATGTGCGGCGTCAAAATGCAACCCTTCGGCAGGATCGCCGCAAACTCGCTTATGCGCTCCGTAACGCCCGTCCCGTTCAGCTTTGATGCCACCAGATTGAGAGCGTCCGCATCGAGCACAAAGGCCATCCCTTCCGCCTCGCGGCCAACCGAAAGCGCCGCCTCCAGAAGGTTCTGCGCCTCCTCGTCCGTGCCGAGTCCCGGGCCTATCAGAATCACCGAACATCCCTTCATCTCCGCCTTCGGGTCCGCCAGAAAGCGTTTCCGATCGCAGAACACCGCCTCGGGCACCGTGTGCAACACTTCCGGCAAGACGACAGCCGGCGTCACCAGCTTCACAAGCCCCGCACCGCTTCGGTAGCACGCGCAGGTTGCAAGTAATGCCGCACCCGGGCCGGTCTCGCTTCCGGCCAGTATCAAAATGCGCCCGAAGGTCCCCTTATGTCCCGCAGGATCCCGCTTCGGCAAGGCAGGCACTTCGCACAGCCGAGGGTATCCTTGCGCCTCAACCGGCTCCATGGGAATGCCCGCATCCGCAACAACGATCCGCCCCGCATACGCGCGTCCGGGGTAAAGTACAAGGCCGGTCTTCATTGCGGAAAATGTCACCGTCACATCGGCCTTCACCGCTGTTCCAAGCACCGCACCGCTGCAGGCATCGGTTCCCGAAGGAACATCCGCCGAAACAATCCACGGGCGTCCCGCGGACTCCCGCGCCTTGTTGAGCGCGTCTATCATCTCCGCCGCCTCGCCGGTGACCTCACGGTTTAAGCCGATGCCGAAGATGCCGTCGATCGCAATGTCGTACTCAGCAAGATTAACCTCCGTAGAAAAGCGTCTCCGTTGAAACGGAACACCCGCGGCAAGAAGCTTACCGAACTGCCCGACGAAGCCATCGGACTTATGCTTCGAAGGCACCTCGAAGATGTCGATCACATAGCCCTTCTCCGCAAGGAAACGGGCAGCCGCAACGACGTCGGCGCCGTTGTTGCCCGAGCCCGCAAGCACGGCGATCCGGCCTGAAGGAAACTCCGATTCAACACAGGAAGCCAGGGCTCCCGCGGCGGTCTCGATCAACACGCTCTCGGGGATTCCCGCCTCGGACATCGCCAGGCGTTCCGCCTCGCGGATCAGCTCCGGTGTAACAATTTTGCCGGTCACAATTCCCATGTTCCCGCTCCTTCGGCTAAGCCGCTTACGCGCAGTATGCGCATCTTGACATACAGAAATATTATACCCTAACCGCCGTGGTGTGTCAACGCAAAGCGGCTTGCATTTTCCGTGTAAACATAGTATCATTAGTGCCATGATACTATCCGTTTCACACATCAGTAAAGCGTTCGGCGAAACCGCTGTTCTCTCCGATGTCACCTTCCTCGTCAACGAGCGCGAGAAGGTTGCCCTCATCGGCAGGAACGGCGCCGGAAAGTCGACTCTCTTCCGCATCATCATGGGCGAATTGTCCGCCGACGAGGGTGTCGCGACGGTTGCGAAGGATGCCCGCCTGGGGTATCTTGCGCAGCACCAGGACATCTCCGGCGACCGCACCGTGTATGAGGAGGTTCGCGAGGTCAAGGCGCATGTCTGGGCGATGGAAGCGCGCATGCACGATCTCGAGGAGGCGATGAAGCATGCGTCAGGCGAAGCCCTCGACGCCATGTACCGCGAGTACGGGGCCGTCTCCCACGAGTATGAGCAGGCCAACGGCTATTCCGCAGGCTCCGAGGTTGTCGGTGTCCTCCGGGGCTTAGGCTTCTCGGAAAATGACTGGGACAAAAAGACCTCTGTTCTCTCCGGCGGTCAGAAGACCCGCGTGGCATTGGCCAAGCTTCTTCTGGAGACGCCCGACATTCTTCTTCTGGACGAGCCGACCAACCACCTCGACCTTAACAGCGTCGCGTGGCTGGAAACATTTTTAGCGAATTATAAAGGGGCCGTGCTGATCGTTTCGCACGACCGTTATTTCCTGAACAAAATTGTCACCAAAGTCGTGGAGATCGACCACACGAAATCGATGGTCTTCCCCGGAAATTACGATGAATTTGCAGCCAAGAAGGCGATGGTCCGCGAGGCCCAGCGCAAGGCCTATGAAAAGCAGCAGGCGGAGATCCGCCACCAGGAGGAAGTCATCGCCAAGCTCCGCTCCTTCGGCCGCGAGAAGGCCATTAAGCGCGCCGAGAGCCGCGAGAAGGTCCTCGAGAAGATGGAACGCCTCGACCGTCCCGTGACGGAGGAGCGCGGCATGACCTTGAAGCTTTCGCCCCACATGGAGAGCGGCAAGGACGTGCTGATGATCAACGACCTCGCGAAGGCATACAACGGTCAAACGCTCTTCTCGGGCATCAACTTGACGATCCACAAGGGTGAGAAGGTTGCACTCTTGGGCGACAACGGAACCGGAAAGACGACGCTACTTAAGATTGTGCGCGATCTCGTGACACCGGACCGCGGAACCGTTCGCTTCGGCGCGAAGGTGTACGTCGGCTATTATGATCAGGAACAGCAGAATTTTAACGAGGAAAATTCCCTCTTTGATGAGATTTCCGACGCCTACCCGGGCATGAGCAACACCGAGATTCGCAATACACTTGCTGCATTTTGCTTCACCGGCGACGACGTGTACCAAAAGATTTCGTCCTTAAGCGGCGGCGAGCGCGGACGGTTGTCTTTAGCGAAGCTTATGCTCAGCGAGGCCAATCTTCTGCTTTTGGATGAGCCGACGAACCACTTGGACATCATCGGACGCGAGATTTTGGAGGACGCGATCCGCGCCTACACAGGCACGGTTTTCTACGTCTCCCACGACCGGTATTTTGTGAACCGTACAGCCACGCGCGTCTTGGAGCTTACCCGCAACACGATACTCTCCTACGACGGCAATTACGATGACTATCTGAACTTTAAGGAGCGAAAGGAAGCCGCGGTATTCGGCGCAGAGAGCGAGGCTAAAGCCGGCCCTGCCAACACTCCCGAGACCGAGAGCAAGCTCGACTGGAAGGAACAAAAGGAAGCTCAGGCTCAGAAGCGAAAGCTTCAAAACCGCATCGCCGCTTTGGAACAGACCATTGAGCGCTGCGAAGCCCGCATCTCGGAAATCGACGACCTCATGGCCTCTCCCGAAGTTTGCACCAATTCCCTCCGCCTTAACGAACTGGGCATGGAGCGCGAAACCCTCGAGGAAGAACTCCTCTCGGCGATGACCGAGTGGGAGGAACTGAGCGAATAAAACATCGCGCCCTACGCTGGAGCACACAAAACAAACGCCCCCGGAACCGCATCGCGGCCCGGGGGCATTTTCGTCTTTAAAAGTTTTTGTTATGCTCTCGCATTCTTTCTGCGGTACAAAACAACTCCCGACATCACGAGTGCTGCAAGAACAAGGAACAGCAGGATTACCGCAGGCAACGTGTCAGCGGTCTTCGGTGCCTCAACCTCTTCACTCACTCCGGCATCGTTTGAAACCGCAACCTTCGCTGTTACCGAAGCATCGCCGATCAACACCGTGATCTCATGATTGCCGTCCTCGATCGTCTTAAAGAGCTCACTGCTTACGGTCAAGTCGATACTTCCCTTAACCGCCTTGTAGTATTTGCCGTCAACAGGCTTTCCGTCGAGAAGGATTCCGCCGAACATACCGAACAGGATATCATCGTTGCGGCTGCGCTTCACATGGATATGGAAATCCTTGCCGCTTTTCACATCCCAGGATGTATCACCGGTAACGATGAAGAACACTTCCTCCCAACCGGCATAGAACTTGCAGTCATCCGTGATCGCTGCCGTGAGATCCGCCTTCTGCGTGCATGCTGCATCGGTGAACCATCCGATAAAGTCAAATCCCTTGCGCACCGGTTCAGCAACATTTTCCAACTTGCTGCCGTACTCTACCGTCTTCGCGCCGACCTCGGAACCTCCGTTGGAGTCAAATACCACCTGATACGAATTGAGCTTGCTGTCGTACTTCGCCGTATAGGTAGCGTCACCCGCGACTGCGATTACCTCGTTATCCCATCCTGCGAATGTATATGTATACTGCTTCGTCGCCGCCTTGGCAGGCGTCTTTCCGTTATAAACCGGCTTAGCACCGAATTCAAGCACTTCGCTCTGAAGTTCCTTACCGTCCCCATCGACAAACCGGATTCGATACGTATTCAGCTTGTCTGAAAATACAGCCTTGTAAGTTGCTTCTCCGGTTACCGCAACGACACTCTTGTCCCAGCCTTCAAAAATCCAGGTGTACTGCGCCGTCTTCGAACGTGCCGGTTCTTCCCCTGTGTACTGAGGAACAACACCGTATTCCACTAAACTGCTCTGAAGTTCCTTGTCATCTCCATCGACAAACCGGATTCGGTACGAATTCAGCTTTCTGTCGTACCTCGCCGCATAGGTAGCATCACCCGCGACTTCAATTATCTCGCTATCCCAGCCTGCGAACGTGTACGTATACTGCTTTGTCGCTTCCTTGGCAGGTGTCTCTTTGTTATAAACCGGCTTAACACCGTATTCAACCATCTCACTCTGAAGTACCGTTCCGTCTTCGTTCACAAACGTAATTGTGAACTTCTTCTTTCGGAAGTTCGCTACCAGAGTACGCTCATCCTGAAGCGAGAACTCATATGCCGCCTTATCGCTGACGACCTGAGTACCCTCCGTCCAATTCACAAACTCATATCCCTCGTTCGGAATTGCCTTCAGTTTTACTGTAGTACCGACGCTCGGGGCGTAACAACCGGCTCCCTCAACGGTTCCGGCCTCCTTGGACGATGCAGTTGCATTGATTGTGATACCCTTTGTAAGAGTGACCTCTTTTGCAACGTTTCCGTCTGCATCAACAATTTGTCCTTTATCGGAGATTTTTCCTCCTGCAGGAGTAGCTATCGCTATGCCATTTCCGAGTGTTATCCCCCCCCACGATTCAATTGCGGAATTTTGGGCTGAAATAGACACATCCGGACTTAGCAATTTTACTGCTCCATGAGAAGTGGTTTCAATTCCGTTCTCAGGATTGCCTTCTATCGTGAGCATACAACCATCATCCACTATCAAAGTTTTCCAAGAAAACAAACCATATTTCGATACACTTTCCTGACCTGTGGTAGTCAATTCCAATTCGCTTCCATCAGAAACAGTTACCGCTCCTGCGCCGCAATATATCGCAGCAAAATCCGCTGTAATTGTGATATCGCTTTTCCCGGAAATATTAAGATCCCCTCCGACACTTAATCCTTTAGACGCCGTTGTATTCGAAGAAATTTCTATGATCGATTTATTATTTATGTCAAGCCCTCCATCTGTATAAACTCCATACTCTCCACCTGAAATCGTCAGTTTCCCGTTTTCTGTTATCGTTAGTAATTCATAACTCTTTTTAGTCTTTTTTATTCCTGCGAAAGTGTTTTTCTTGCCAGCGTTTATAACGATAGTATTATAACCAACAAGACGAATTGTTAATTCAAGACCTCCTTCACAAACAATGCAATCCATGTTGTATATGAGTGTTGCATTGTTTAGAGTCAAAGTTCCTTTCTTTGAATCGCCCTCATAAGAAACCGGTGTGGTGGTTAGGCCGATACCCAAGATTCCGGTACCTTTGATGTTGTCCTTATTTTTGCTGGTAACCCGGATACCGTTAACAGTCAGCGGATACTCTTCCGGGTTCGGATCTTCTTTGTGTTCCGTTACAGACGAAGCGCTCTGATCGCTCTTTACGCCTTTCGCGTCTGCCGTGATGTCTACAAACAGACTGAGGACCATGCCAACACACAACAATACGGCAAGAACACGCCGCATCGTCCGGGTTGACAAGCCGATTCTTCTCGTCCGATGTTTCATTGCATCCATCATATTCTCCACTCTCCTTAAGCGTTTCGATTCCGTCCTGTCGCTACGCGTAAAATGCTGACAAGCAGCGCAGCTTCCAAGCCGGACATCCTATCATAGTATACTCTTTTTTTCTATATCGTCAGGCATTCTTACAAATTTGTAAGAGAAGCCCTGCCGAAATAACGGCAGGGCAATCGTTTCGCATATTTCTTTGAAAAATTCCGAAATGCTTTATCAAACCAGCTTGTGATTGTTGATATTGTAAATTGTCTGGATGATGTGCTCGTGCGCCAGCTTCTCGGCGTTGTCCGCGTCACGGCTGCGGATGGCCTCGAGGATCGCGCTGTGCTCCGCATTGGAGTTCTGCGCCCGGGCCGGATCCGACAGGGTGATCTTGCGAATGCTGTGCACATACTGATGGTAGTCACGAAGCAGGTGCCCCAGGATCTTGCTGCCGCAGGAAGCGTACAGAAGCTCGTGGAACTTCGTATCCAGCTCGACAATCTGCTCAAAATGCTGCTTCTTCACATGGAACTCGGAGAGATAGATAACCTCCTCGATGGCGTCGATCTGCTCCTGGGTAATGTTCTCGCAAGCCCAGCGAGCGCACAAACCCTCGAGGTAGGAACGTATCATATAAATGTCATGAACATCCTTGTTGCTGATGCCCGCCACGTACGCGCCCTTGTTGGGAATGATCTTCACCAGACCCTCGAGCTCGAGCTGCCGCAGAGCCTCGCGCACCGGCGTTCTCGAAACGCCCAGCTCCTGGCCGATGGAAATCTCCTTGAGCTCTTCATTTTCCGTGTATTTGCCGGACAGAATGTCCTCGCGGATCTTGGTGAAAACCATGCCGCGCAGCGAGTATTTGTCCGTCGATTCCTGGTTAAAAACCTTGTCTTCCATAGTGCCTCCCGGCTCCTCTCTTCGTTGTATACAACAACTGACCGGCACGCGCAAAAGTCTCGCCGGCTACACATGTACCATTGTATACAATTCGCGGAAAATGTCAAGCAAATGTCATCTCACCACGTTCCTGGGACTGCCTGCAAGGAAGGCGCGGACATTGGCCGCGGTCTCCTCCACGCACCGCGTTCTGGCCTCCACGGTGGCCCAGGCGATGTGGGGCGTGATCACCAGCTTCGTCGAATCCTTGATGGGAAGAAGCGGACTCGCGGGATCCATGGGCTCCTTCACCAAAACATCAAGCCCCGCTCCGGCAATCTCACCTTCGGTAAGAGCTCGCGCAAGCGCCTCCTCGTCCACGATGGGGCCGCGCCCGAGGTTCAGAAGGATCGCGTCCTTCTTCATCTGACGGAACTGCTCCTCTCCCATCAGCTTCATCGTGGCTGGCGTCAGCGGACAATGAATGGAGACGATGTCCGACTCAGCTAAAAGCTCCGGCAGACTCCGCTCCGGGAAGCGGTCCGTATGGTGAGCGCCGCTGGTGCTATAGTAGATCACGCGGCATCCGAAAGCCTCCGCGATCTCGCCCACCTTCGAGCCGATGGCACCGAGGCCGATGATGCCCCAGGTCTTCCCCGCCAGCTCGCGGAAGGGCATCGTAAAATGACTGAAGATATCATTTTTCGCGTACTCGCCGCTCTTCACGAACTGATCGTAGTACGCGAGCTTCTCGTAAACATAGAACAACAGCGCAAAGGTGTGCTGCACCACGCTGTCCGTGGAGTATCCCTTCACGTTGCAAACCGTGATGCCGCGGGCATTCGTGTACGCAAAATCCACATTGTTCGTGCCGGTGGCCGTCAGGCATATAAGCTTCAGGTGCGACGCCTTCCCGAGCGTCTCCTCATTCATCGGAATCTTGTTGACGATCAAAATGTCCGCCTCCGCTGCGCGGAGCGCATTTTCCGCGGGCTCGGACTTATGGTAGCACACCACCTCCCCGAACTCCTCGAACGCCTCCAGCGACACATCATCGCCTAAGGTGTCACGCTCCATTACGACTATCTTTAATCGATTGTTCATAGGTGTCCTTTCTATACGCGGTTGGTTTCTGCCTACGCGCTGCCTGCGTGGCGCGGCGGCAGCCTTTCGCAGCGCTGCCTACATGGGCTGGCTTTTCGCGGCGCGGCCTGCGTGCTATCACGCTTACTTAAAGAGTACCGCGTTTCGCGGGAATCGTCAAGAATTTCATTGCAATCGCGCGACCATGCGGGTATACTGTAGACGCGCAGCAATGCAGCATTAAGATACGGAGCAAACCATGAAAACCATCGCAAGCTTTACTGTTGATCATACGAAACTACTGCCCGGCGTCTACGTCTCCCGCAAGGACACCGCCGGCGACACCATTGTCACCACCTTCGACATCCGCATGACGGCCCCCAACCGCGAGCCGGTCATGAACACCGCCGAGATCCACACCATCGAGCACCTTGGCGCCACCTTCCTTCGCAACCACAAGGACTGGTCCGACCGCGTCCTGTACTTCGGCCCCATGGGCTGCCGCACAGGATTCTATCTCCTGCTGGCCGGCGACTACACTTCCCTTGACATCCTTCCTCTTCTACGGGAGTGTTTCTCCTTCATCGCGACCTACAAGGGCGAAATCCCCGGCGCCGCCCCCGAACAGTGCGGCAACTATTTAGATCAGAACCTTCCCATGGCGAACTACCTGGCGAAGCGGTTCCTGGAGGATGCGCTGATGCATCTGTCGGAGGAGAGGTATACGTATACGAGTTTGTGAGAAGCATATGTGCAATAACAGGGCGCAACCACTGGTGTAGTTGCGCCCTCTTTTTGTATCGAAGGTACAAATAAACCACCTGCTATGCAGGTGTGTTCCCAGTGAGCTTCAGCTTCAAGGAAAAAACCTCCTGAGGTATAATAGTGCTGGTTCGCCAACCGCACAATAATAACCGAAGGAGGTTTTGCCCAAATGGACATGAACAGTTTAGCACATACAACATGGGAATGTAAGTACCATATTGTATTTGCGCCAAAGTATCGCCGGAAAATTATATATAAAAAGATTAAAGCGGATGTCGGGAGAATCTTGAGTGAACTGTGCAAGCGAAAGGGAGTCGAGATAATCGAAGCCGAGGCATGCCCGGACCATGTTTTCGGTTCCTTTACTGCCTTATCACGATATCCGCCTTTTGTTTGGCCATACCCTTCCTTGGTCAGCTCATCCGCCAGGTACGCCTTTCCGTTCGCATTGTTCGTCAAATAATTATTCACTTCTCCAATCGTCATACGCTTTGTTTTCGGGCGCGCCTGCTTAGCAAATCTCCCTCTCCTCCTTTGCTTCAGTTCAGACGCTTACTCTTTTGTCTCCAGAAATTTCGCGGCGATTTCGGAATAACGAGGATCCTGCATAACTGCTTCATACTTCTTCCGCCACTCCGGAGAATCGCATGAATCGGTCAGAGCGCATTGCGCCAACAACTCGATATCGCCGATCTGTAACGCACAGTAAGGAACGACCTCTAAGGGATCGTTATGAAGCAGCTCTTTTCCGATTCTCTGCAACAGTTCCTTCGACCGGATCCTCTGCACTGCCTTGAGGGACAACGCCTTCCCTTCGAACGCAAAACGCGCGAGCACGTTCTCGTCCGCAATCCGCTCCAGCAGTTGCTCCGCCAGGCATTCCGCCGGGTTTTTCTCCGCTTTCTCGCTCAGCGCGTTGGCGATCGCATACAGCAGGATATCCTTGCCGATTTTGTCCGTAATCTCGTGATACACTGTCAGATCTTCGAAATCACAAGTTCGGCAGACTGCCGCCAGAAACGTCGGCAAATCCGCAAAATCCAGCGTCGTGTCAGCCACATATTTCAATTTCTCCGGCTGGGTCAGCTGTGCACAAGCCTTGCTCCTGAGGTCCGGAAAATCACAGGATATCGCAATCATTGCCAAAACATCCTCGCTCTTTGGATGCTCGATATAACGCTCGATTCTTCTTCGGCTCTGACTCTCCCATATCGGTTTGAAAACCCTCATCGCTACATCCTCCGTAAAAACTCTCTGCTGCCGCCTTTCGAATATACTTATGTATTACGTGGTTTAATGTGTTCGCTCGTTCGATGCAACCTCATAAGCAACATACTCATAATCAAATTCATATCCGAGTTTCTCCGCCAGATGCACGGATCCCATACTTTGCGCATCCCAGCTTGGATAAGGTCGCCCTCGCTCGCATTGTCTTCGCTTTCCGCACCCCGCGCAACTCCCGCGCTACCGAGCAGACTAACCCCGGCAAATGCCAGCATCATCGCAAGCATTACCGCTGTCACGCGCTTCATCTTCACCTTAAGATTCGCTCGCATTTTTCGTCTCATTATCTAAAACCTCCCGGGCAGAATGCTTCGATTTGAGCATAACAAAAAAGCCGCCGGAATACAACCCCGGCGGCTTACAGAATAAGTAATTATAAAACGGTTTGAGTAACTACGGCTTGACCACGATGGTGAAGATCTTGCCCTTGACGTAAATCTTCTTCACAATGGTTCCGGTTAAGAACTTCGCTGCGTCGGATTCCGCTACCTTGGCAAGTACGCTGTCCTCGTCATCCTCCATGGTGACGTTGACCTTGCCGCGAACCTTGCCGTTGACCTGAACCGCGATCTCGATTGTTTCCTCTTTGGTCTTGTCCTCCTCGAACGACGGCCATGCCGCAAAGGCGATGGTTCCCTCATGTCCGAGTTCGCTCCAAAGCTCCTCGCCGATGTGCGGGCAGATGCAGGAAAGCATCTTTACAAGGCCCTCCGCATAGGACTTCGTGCAGCGTCCCTCCTTGTAGCAGGCGTTGACGAAGATCATCATCTGGCTGATCGCCGTGTTAAATGCAAGCTTCTCGAAGTCGTTGGTGACCTTCTTGACAGTCTGGTGATAAACCTTCTCAAGGCTCGGGATCTCTTCTTCCGTGATATTTTCCGGATTCGTGATGAAATTCCAGACGCGGTTAAGGAACTTGCGCGCGCCCTCAACGCCGGAGTTGCTCCACGGCTTGCTGACCTCGAGAGGTCCCATGAACATCAGATACAGGCGAAGCGTGTCGGCGCCGTAATCGCGCACGATATCGCTGGGATTTACCACGTACTCGGGGAAGCGCTTGCCCATCTTGATGCCGTTTGCGCCGAGGATCATGCCCTGGTGAACCAGCTTCTTGAAAGGCTCCTTCGTGGGTGCGATGCCCTTGTCGTAGAGGAAGCGGTTCCAGATGCGGCTGTACATAAGATGTCCTACCGCATGCTCGGGTCCACCGATGTAAAGGTCAACCGGCATCCAGTGCTTAAGAAGCTCCGGATTGGCAAGCTGCTTGTCGTTGTCGGGATCGATATAGCGAAGGAAATACCAGCTCGAACCTGCAGAGCCGGGCATGGTCGAGGTCTCTCTCTTGCCCTTCACGCCGTTGTGGTCGTACTGTTTCCACTCGGTTGCATTTTCCAATGGCGCCTGGCCGTTCTTGCCCTTGTAATCGTCAAGCTCGGGCAGTACAAGCGGCAGTTCGTCATCGTCAAGCACATGGATCTTGCCGTCCTCGGTGTGAACCACCGGCACAGGCTCGCCCCAGTATCTCTGGCGCGCGAAGATCCACTCACGGAAGTGGTAGTTGACCGTTCTCTTGGCAACGCCCATCTTCTCAAGCTTCGCGGTGATGGCCTCCTTGGCCTCCTCCACGGTAAGTCCCGTAAACTCCTCGGAGTTCACGAGGATATAGCCTTTTCCGAGGTAATCGCCCTTCTCGAAGGCATGCTCGCTCACGTCCACATGGCCGAGCTTCTCCGTGCCGTCAATAACCTGGATCATATCGATATTGTGGGCGATGGCGTACTCGAAGTCACGCTGATCGTGGGACGGCACCGCCATGACGGCGCCGGTTCCGTAGCTGGCAAGGACAAAATCGCCGATGAACATGCGGACTTCTCTGCCGTTAACGGGGTTGATGCACGTAACGCCCTTTAACTCGCAACCGGACTTTGTTTTGTTGAGCTCGGTGCGGTCCATATCATTTTTCTTCAGGGTCTCCGCGATGTACGCGTCCACTTCCTCTCGGTTTTGCACGCGGTCAAGAAGCGTCTTTACGATGTCGCCGTCCGGTGCAAGCACCATGAAGGTGATACCGTAGATGGTCTCAATACACGTGGTGAAGATGGAGAAATCCCCTCCGCCTACGATGTCGAACTTCACCTCGACACCGGTGGAACGGCCGATCCAGTTCTGCTGCATGAGCTTCGTGGACTCGGGCCAGTCAAGAGTCTCCAGACCCTCCAGCAATGCTTCCGCAAATGCAGGCTGGTCGATGACCCACTGCTTCATATTCTTGCGGACCACAGGGTAGCCGCCGCGCTCGCTCTTGCCGTCGATGACCTCGTCGTTCGAGAGCACCGTGCCGAGCTCCTCACACCAGTTGACCGGCATGTCGATATATTTTGCATAACCGGCCAGGTAAAGCTGCTTAAATATCCACTGCGTCCACTTGTAAAACTTCGGATCGGAGGTCGCGACCATCTTCGACCAGTCATAGTCGAAGCCCAGCTCGCGAAGCTGCTTTCCGAAGGTCTTGATGTTTTCTTGCGTAAATCCGTTGGGGTGATGTCCCGTGGTCACGGCGTACTGCTCCGCCGGCAGACCGAAAGAATCGTATCCCATGGGATGCAATACGTTATAGCCCTGCATGCGCTTCATGCGGGACATAATGTCGGTCGCGGTGTAGCCTTCCGGATGTCCGGCATGAAGGCCGACGCCCGACGGATAGGGGAACATGTCCAGCACATAGTACTTCGGCTTCGAAAAATCCCACACATCCGTATGGAATGTATCGTGTTCCTCCCAATACTTCTGCCACTTCGGTTCGATTTTCCCGGGCTCGTAATTCTTCATGGCTGACTCCTTCCGCCGCCGTAATCTCCGGCGACTGCTGTAATGTTACTGGATTGTGTATTATCCCGAAAATATAGGAGATAATGTAGCACCGCGCGCGGAAAATGTCAACCATTTTCCGCAGTTGGTCATCTCCGGATTCGCAATGCCTGTTTCTTCGCGGTTTTCCCGCGGTTTTTGCGGCGTTTTACTTGCCGAAAACCGCGCCGTTGATGTCCTCGCGCATGTCGATGACCGCCTGGCGCGAAGCGTCCGCAAAATTCTCCGGTGCGAACTTCTCCGCATACTTCGCCTGCTTGTACGCGGCGATGATCCCGCGGGAGGAATTCACGATGGCGCCGAGGCCGTCTGCGTTGAAGTACGGCTTCAAGCCCTCCGCCGTGCCGCCCTGCGCGCCGTAGCCGGGCACAAGGATATACGCCTTCGGCATGATCTTGCGAAGGATTTTGCCCATCTCGGGGTATGTTGCGCCCACAACGCAGCCCACGTTGCTGTACGCGCCGTCCATGCTGGCTTTGCCCCACTCCGCAACCTTCTCGCCGACCCACTCATAGAGAGGCCTGCCGTCGATCAGGCGGTCCTGAAACTCGCCGCTGGAGGGGTTCGAGGTCTTCACTAAAAGGAAGATTCCGCGGTCATCGCTGTTGCAAACCTCAAGGAAGGGCTTCACCCCGTCCGAGCCGAGGTACGGATTGACCGTGGCAAAGTCTTCGCCAAACGCAGCATACGTCTTGCCGCCCACCGCGGTCTTACCGAGGTGCGCCACTGCGTACGCCGCCGACGTGGAGCCGATATCGCCGCGCTTTACGTCGCCGATGACGAGAAGGCCTTTCTCGTGGCAATACGAAACCGTCTTCTGGAAGGCGATCAACCCCGGCACGCCGAACTGCTCATACATGGCAATCTGCGGCTTCACGCAGGGAATCAGGTCGTACGTCGCATCGACGATCGCCTTGTTGTACTGCCATACGGCCTCCGCAGCGCCCTCGAGGGTCTCCCCGTACTGCGCAAACGCTGCCTTCGTGATATGCTCCGGAATATAGTTAAGCATCGGGTCGAGGCCCACTACAATCGGTGCATTTGTCTTTTGAATCTTGTCAATCAACTTGCTGATCATTGTTTACTTCCTCATTTTTCGTGTTTTCTGTTTTGCCAAGTGACCTGGCAATCCTGTCCAAAGCCTTCTCGATTCCGTAAAGCTCGATAAATACCAAGAACAGAACAAACACCCCGATGACCATTATAACATCCATTTTGCTGCCTCCCTTTGCATTTAGTAATCTTAATATACCCTTCTCCCGTCCACGTATGTGGCGAGCACTTTTCCGTAAACCCTGCGGCCGTCAAACGGCGTGTTTTTTCCCTTACTCTTAAAGTCGGCTGCGTCGATGCGCGTCTCCTCTCCGGTGACCACTGCGATGTCCGCTGGAGCCCCCACCGAGAGTGTGCCGCCCGTGTGGCCGGCAATCTTTGAAGGGTTCGTGCTCATCACCCGCACAAGCCCGCTCATATCGAGGTAGCCGCCCTTCACAAGGGTCGTGTAAGATAATGCAAATGCTGTCTCCGAACCCACGATTCCAAAGGGCGCCTTCGCAAACCCGCGGCTCTTCTCCTCCGCCGTGTGGGGTGCGTGGTCCGTGGAAATGCAGTCGAACACTCCTGCCCGGATGGCTTCCCGAAGCGCCTCCATATCCTTACGGCTTCGAAGCGGCGGGTTCATCTTGTAGTTCGCATCATCCGAGGGAATCTCATCGTCGCACATCGCAAAATGATGCGGGCAGACCTCTCCGGACACCGGATACCCGGCCTCCTTCGCGATCCGCAAAAGCTCTGCGGCAAATGCAGTGGACACGTGGCACAGATGCACATGGCATCCGGTCTCTCCCGCCAGGATCAGATCCCTTGCGGTTATCACATCCTCCACGGCGTCGGTGATCCCCGGAAGCCCCAGCTTTTCGGAAGCGATGCCGGCGTTGATTACTCCCCCGGCCACAAGGTTTTTATCCTCGCAGTGGGCAAACATCGGAAGTCCGATTTTTGCGGCTTCCCGCAGCGCCTCGCGGTATACGGTGATGTCCATGACGGATTTTCCGTCCTCCGACATCGCAACCGCCCCCGCGGCCTTCGCCGCGGCGAGGTCCGCCATCGTCGTTCCCTCCTGCCCGATGGTCACCGCCGTGATGGGCAGAATCTTCACCCTGCACTCGTCCTTGGCGCGGGCTAAAAGCGCTGCGATCTTCTCCGCAGAGTCCGTTGCAGGCGTTGTATTGGGCATCGGCGCAACCGCCGTATACCCTCCGGCAGCCGCAGCCGCCGTGCCGGTTGCAAGCGTCTCCTTCGCCGTCTGCCCGGGATCCCGCAGATGCACGTGCAGGTCCACAAAGCCCGGAACCACGTACGCTCCGCGGCAGTCAAGCTCCTCCGAGCCGTCCGCGGAGATTTCCGATGCGACTTCGGTGATCACGCCGTTTTCGAAGCGGATATCGCATTTTCCATCGATCCCGTTCGCCGGATCAACCACATGTCCGTTACGAAGTATCATGTAATCCTCCTTTGGTACATTTTTCGACTTTTGTCAACTTGCAAACTTCGGGGTTGACAAACCCGTCCCGTTCACGTATAGTAGCCTCGTAAAACGCTAGGGGTGCTTTGCTGAGATGAACCCGCAGGTTCGATCCCTCAATACTTGATCCGGATAATACCGGCGTAAGGAAGCGAAACTTCATCAAGCCGCGCGGATGCGCGAAAGCCAAAGCCCTCCGGTAATAAACACTGGGAGGTTTTTTTATGTTTCCGTTTTTGTTGGTAATCTTCAAAGAGCAGGACGGCGCTTACGTTCTGCAGCAAAGCGGCTACGTCATCTTCTCGATCCTCATCCTGCTTTTAGTGGTCATCGCCGCTTCGTTCATGACCCGCGAGGACAAGGAAAATGACATGCGCACGGTGCGTCTCACGGTCTCCGCGATCTCGCTTGCGCTCGCTTTTGTCACATCGTTCTTTAAGCTCTTCGAGCTGCCGCTTGGCGGTTCCATCACGCTGTTCAGCATGTTCTTTGTATGCTTCATCGGCTATCTGTACGGCCCGGTCACCGGCCTGACCGCTGCATTTGCCTACAGCATCCTGCAATTCCTGCAGTCCGGCGGTTCGTATGTTCTCTCCATCCCGCAGGTGCTTCTTGATTACATCTTCGCGTTCACCGCACTCGGTATCGCGGGCTTCTGGTACAAGAAGAAAAACGGTCTTCTGATCGGCTACATTGTCGCCTGCATCGCCCGGGGCGTCTTCGCGTCCTTAGCGGGCTACCTCTTCTGGATGGACTACATGCCCGAGAGTTTCCCCAAGAGCCTCTCGTTCCTCTATCCGCTTGCGTACAACTACCTCTACATCGGCGTTGAGATGGCGCTCACCATTGTGGTGCTTCTGCTCCCGCCGGTCAACAAGGCGATCCGCATGATTGCCTACGAGGCAACCCAGAACCGCAGAGGCGGCAAGACCGAGTAAAACTTACGAAACGTCTTTCGGAAGGAACTCTCCCGTAACCAGGAGGGTTCCTTTTTTGCATGCGATGCTCGTCTCCGGTGCGGTAAAGGAATTGCTTACCCCGAGAGCATAATCGTCCCGAAGCGTCACATCTTCCGTCTCGTACTTCGCGCCCCGGATGCTCACGCCCTCGGCGTTTCCTCCCGCGGAAAATACACTCAAATGCCCGCCGGGCTTTCCTGCAATCGTTATCTTCTCCCCCCCATTCACGGTAGTCGCACAAAGCTCTGCACCGATGAGGAATCCGCGGCCGCCCTCTCTCGCAATGTATGTTAACAGCTGCAGGTTCGCGATGGTGTGATCCCACCGTCCGCCGGTTCCGCCGTAGATGTAGAAGGTTTTGTACCCGCGCTTTGCTCCCTCTTGCACGCACACGCCCGTGTCGGTGTCGTCCTTCACCACCGGAAGCTCCACAACCGTTGTGCCTGTTTTGGCGCATCTCTCGCGGATTTCCGCGGCGCTCTCCGCCGCCGAATCAAAGTCTCCCACGAAGATGTCCGCGAGAAACGCCTCGTCCGCCGAGGCAAGCTCCGTCACCCACGAGTATCCCCCGTCGGCGGCGATCACAAGATCCCAGTCCGCGGGTCGTTGCAACGTTTCCGCGCTCACGCGCTCGCCGGCGCCGAAGATGTGACAGACTCTTTTGTGCGGAATTTTTTTCATCACGCGTCCTTCTCCGGAAAATGATAGTAACTGATCTGTACCTGCAGATACTCTCTCCCGTTGTACTGGTTCTTATCGGGATAGTAACATATGTCAAACGTGTAGCTCCGGCGTCCGGCTAACAGCTCGTCCTCCGCCTCGCTTCCGTATGCTTTCGCTAATTCTGCCGCGAACTCCTTTGCGTCCCCGAAGCACACGGCCGACATTTCCGTACCCTCCGCATCGCGCAACTTTAATGAGAGGAAATTCCCTGTCTTTCCGATGTAGCGCATGGAGCGGATCTCCACATTTTTCTGCGCGAACACCGGCTTCGGGTTGCCCGTTCCGAAGGGCTCAAGCCCCGCCAGCTCCTCCACAAGCGCCGTCGTGATATAGCGGAAAGGCATCACCAGGTCGATCTTCACCTTGTTGACTGTGGTTGCGCCCTGGCGGCGGAAGGACTCCTCCATGGAGTTTCGGAACGCCTCGATATTTTCCTTTGCGATCGTCAGGCCGGCCGCCATGGCGTGGCCACCGAATTTTTTGAAGAGGTCCTTGCAGTCCATCATGGCCTCGAACATCGAGAAGCTCTCGGTGCTCCGGCCGGATCCCTTCCAATCCCCGGATCCTCCGGCGGATTCCGTCAGAATAAAGGAGGGTCTGCAGAACTGCTCCCGCACCTTTCCTGCGACGATTCCCGCGATGCTCTCGTGGCACTCTGGCAGGCAAATGATCAAAACCGAAGTGTCGGGATCATCATTTAACATGCGCTCCGCCTCGGCGATGGCAAGCTCCGTGCAATGCTTTGTCTGTTCCTTGCGGGTCTCGTTAACCTCCACCATGCGAAACGCGCAGGTGCGCATCGCCTCGGGGTCCGTCGCAAGCAACAGTTCCACGCCGTAGTCCGCTGTCTCCAGCCGCCCCAGGGCGTTGATGCATGGCCCGATGACAAATCCGAAATGGTAGCACCGGCTCACCACATCCAGCCGGTTCGCCTCCGCAAGCGTCCGAAGTCCGGGGTTCCACATGTCCCGGGGCTTCGCCAGTCCCCTGCGGACGATATCTCTGGCGACCCCCGTAAGCGGCATCACGTCGCACACGGTGGCAAGCGCCATCACCTCCATCATACTTGCGGCAAATCCGCTGCGTCCCGAGTTCGCAAGCAGCCGATCCGCCAGGATTCCCGCGACAACCGCGCCGCACAATGCATCCTGCCTCTCGACTCCTTCGACAAGCTTCGGGTCGACGATCACATCAGCGCAGGGAAGCTCTGCCTGCGGCTCGTGGTGGTCCGTGACAAGCACGCGGAGTCCGAGCTCCTTCGCCAGTGCAATCTGCGCCACAGCCGCGATTCCGTTGTCCACGGTGATTATGGTGCGGATGCCGTCCGCAGCCGCGGTCCGTACCATCTCCTCCGAGATGCCGTAGCCGTCCGCTACACGGTCGGGAATGCGGTAGTCAACCTCCGCTCCCAAAAGCCGCAGCGCCGCAACCATCAGATACGTGGCCGTCACACCGTCCACGTCGTAGTCACCGATGACGCGAAACCGGCCGCCCTCATTTAACGCATCCTCGCAGGCGGCGAGGAAAGCGTCCTCGTTGGGAAGCTTCGGAAGGCTCACCGCGCATCCGCTTCCGTACAGAAAGTCAGCGACGGCTTCCTTCGTCTCGTATCCCCGGTTCCACAGGATGCGCGCACAAACATCGCTGATGCCGAACTCCCGCATCAGCGCGGATACGTTTCCGGGGCGGTTTTTCACCACCCATGTCTCGCGATATCGTTTCATGCGCAACTCCCGTTTTTGAAAAGACTGCCGGACGTTTCGGTCCGGCAGTCAACATCCGAACCTTGTGTTCGGGTTATTCTCTTAAGCTCTCTCGCTCTTCAGCTTTCTGGTCTTAATGAAGTACCAAAGCGTTCCTGCGATGCATACGGAGGAGTAACCGCCGCAGAGGATACCCACGGCCATCGGGATCGCGAAGATGCGCACCGACTCCACGCCGAGGATGATCAGCATCACAACCGTGAGGAGCGTCGTGATCGAGGTATGAATACTTCTCGTGAAGGTCTCGCTGACGCTTCGGTTGACCACTTCCGCAAGATTGTCCTTGTTCTTCATCTCCGCAAGATTCTCGCGCAGACGGTCGAAGATAACGATGGTCGCGTTGATACTGTAACCGACGATGGTCAGCATGCAGGCGATGAAGTTCGTATCAACCGTGAGCCGCACAACCGCGTAGAGGCACAGCACCACAAGGATATCGTGTACCAGCGCGAGAACCGAGCTCGAGGCAAATGCCACGTTCTTGAAGCGGATCCAGATGTAGAGAAGCATGCACACCGTAGCGATGATCACCGCGACGATTGCATTTGTCTTCATCTCACCAGAAACGGTACCGCTGATGGTCTCGGTCTCGATGCCGGACTCCGCAACGCCGTATCTCTGGTTCAAAGCCTTCTTGAGCTTGGTGATATTTTCCTCGGAAAGAGACATGGTCTTGAGCACCAGTGCATTGCTGCCCTTCACTGCCGAAACCGTTGCCTTCTCGCCGATGGTGTCCTTTACGAAAGTCTCCATCTCGGAGTTCGAAGGAACCGTGTTGTCGAAGGTTACCTGAATCGAGGAACCGCCGACGAAATCCAGACCGTAGTTAAGTGCATTGCCGGTGGACGCGCGGTTTACGATCAGCATCGTTACGCAAAGCGCGATGATCGCGCCGGAAATGCATACATACTTCTTCCAGTTCTGCACGATGCGAAGCGTTCTCGGCTTCTTTGCAATGCCGTATGCCTTGATATTGTCAGCGCCCACATAGTAGAAGGCTCGCATGATGAAGTTCGTCACAACCAGAGCCGTGAACATGGACACCAGGATACCGATGCCCAGCGTCGTAGCGAAGCCCTTGATGACGCCCGAGCCCTTGAAGTACAAAACGATGGCTGCGATCAACGTGGTCACGTTGCCGTCCACAATGGCGGACAATGCCTTGCGGTAGCCGATCTTCATGGACGAGCGGACCGTCTTGCCCGTCGCAATCTCTTCTTTTATTCGTGTGAATATGATGACGTTCGCGTCAACCGCCATACCGACGGACAATATGATACCGGCGATACCCGGAAGCGTCAGCGTCACGTTGCACAAAAGCAGCAGACCGAGCACGATACCCAGGTAGATCACCAGGCTGAGGCTTGCGCACAAGCCGGGCAGGCGATAGAAAATGATCATGTAAATGCAAACTAAAAGGAAACCGATGGCACCTGCCATGAGACCGGTCTTCAACGCACGGCTGCCCAGAGTAGCGCCGACAACGTTCGAGCGAAGCACCGTGAGCTCCAGAGGCAGTGCACCGATACGGATGATCGTTGCAAGGCTGTTGGCCTCGTCCATGGTGCGGGAACCGGTGATGATCGCCTCGCCGTTCTCGATCTTCTCGTTTACGTTCGGAGCGCTGTACACTTCGTTATCGTAGATGATGGCGATCTTGCGCTCCATGGAGCCGTAGCTGTACTGCGCGCATTTTCCGGTGCCTTCCGCAAACTTCTTTGCGCCCTCGGCATCGAGCGTCAGCTGAACCATGTACTCGATGGCGCCGCTGGTGCTGTTCTGACGTGCAACGCCCTGTGCGTCATCCACATTGGAACCGTCCAGGATCACGGAACCGGACTTGATGATCTCATCCATGGAGCGGGCCAGACGATAGCCGGACTCCGATGTGGAATCCTCGCGGATGTTCTGGTTGCCCTCGGAATCAACCGTATAAATGAAATAGATGTTACCGGCATTACCTAAGGTGTTAAATACCGTCTCGGCGTCATCCACGCCCGGGATGTCGACGTTGACACGGCGGCTTCCCTCGATATACACGTGGGACTCTGTACTCAGAGCGGTGGCACGAAGCTCAAGCTTCGTCTGGATATCGCTCATCTCCGCACTCGACGGATCCTCCTTCACGGTCTGGTAGGTAACGCTCACGCCGCCCGCCAGATCCAGTCCGAGGTGAATGTCCTGTGCACCCGGAATGCTGTCGTTCGTGTAGCCGAAGTACCCCCAGAGACCGATTCCTGCGAGCACCAGTGCAAGCACGACGAGCATCAATATACCCTTTGTTCTTTCCTTCATGATAAACCTTCCTTGTACCATCGGAATTTGTGCGCAACATGCGTCCGCACACACTGAATAGCAGTATATCATATCTTTTGCAAATTGAAAACAAAAAAGCGCGGAAAATGCGCAAAAAAATGTTATTGCGTTTCCACTCCCTCTATGATAAAATATATGTGGTTTTGAAATCTATGTTACAAGTTTTTCAGAGCCCGATTATCACAGGGTAACTGCCACGTCGGATAGTATTCCGGGTACTGCGGCAACCCTGAAAAGTGTTTCCACGGGAGGATTTATGAGCGATTTTATCATCAGCACGGACTCAACGTGCGATTTGCCGGATTCGTTTATCAAAGAGAACGACATTTTGCTTGAGGCATTGGCATATACCGACGGTACGTCGGAGTTCCGCGACGGCCCCACGACTGATTTAAAGCAGTTCTACACCAACATGCGCCAGGGCGTCACCTACAAGACCAACGCCCTCAACCCCATCGACGTTGCCAATTCGTTCCGCACCGTACTCTCGCAGGGAAAGGACATTCTTCACATTGCATTTTCCTCGGGCCTCAGCTGCTCCTACACGAACACCCAGCTGGCTGTCAGCGAGCTTAAGGAGGAGTTCCCCGATCGCCGCATCGTTTCCATCGACTCTCTCGCCGCTTCCATGGGCCAGGGTCTGCTCGTATACTACGCATGCAAGTTGAAGCGCGAAGGCGCCTCCATGGACGACATCATCGCATGGCTTGAGGCTAACATCCTTCATACATGCCACCAGTTCACGGTGGACGACCTCAAGTACCTGATGCGCGGCGGTCGCGTGAGCAAGGTTTCCTGGCTTCTGGGAACGCTCATCAACATCAAGCCCGTGCTTCACGTGGACAACGAGGGGCATCTGATTCCCTTGAGCAAGGTTCGCGGCCGCAAGAAGGCGTTGGTTTCCCTCGTGGACAATATGGAAAAGTCCATGGGCAGCTTCCGCGACAAGAACGAGATCGTGCTGATCTCCCACTGCGACTGCATCGAGGACGCCGAGTTTGTGGGCAACCTGATCACCGAGCGCTTCGGCATCACGAACATCGTATACAACTACATCAACACTGTCATCGGTTCCCACAGCGGTCCCGGCACGGTAGCCTTGTTCTTCCTCGGCGACGAGCGCTGATCGCCGCAAGGATTACAATCGATTTCTTACATCCCGAATATAAAAAACGGCCGGCCGCACTCCGAAAGGGGTACGGTCGGCTGCTTTTTGTTTCTTTTTTACTTGCTTACCTTTGTGTCTCCGCTTATTGCGGTTTTGCGTTTACGCTTAAGCCCAGGGATCCTGCTCCTTCGGAATGCGGATGTCTGCCAAAAGGCCGCGGAACGAATCCGAGAAGACAAACCACTCGCCGGTGGACTTCTTCTGACGAAGCGTGAGCGGTCTTAAGGAGTCCGCACCGCCGGACTGCAAATAGACAACCAGATACCCGTCCGCAAAATTCGCGCGGCTGTAAGGGTTCTCGGACACCGTTACGGTGTACGGCGAACTCGGCATATAGTTGTTCTCAGGGGTTGCGCCCTTGAAATACGAGCGAACCTTGTAGGTGTTGTTGTCGCGGAAACGGTCGCGGATAAATGCGATATCGCTCGGGGTGAGCGCGTCCGGTCCCTTGAGGTAGTTCATCATCTCCGTAGCAGCATTCTGATCGGTGACGAACACATTCAACGCACATACGCACAGTGCGGCAACCGCGTACGGACTCTGCATGTTCGCGTACGGCAGTGCCTTCATTGCCTCCAGCGACGTCGGAATATCGGCAAATGCGATATCATACGATGCATTGTTCGCAGCCGTATTTGTTCCGCCGAACGCATTGGAGACGGTCTTCTTGAGGTCATCAAAGAAACCCATGTCAATCTCCTTCCTCGTATCCTTCGGATACACTGAAGAGTGTACCATACGCGCCCTGCAGATTCAAGTGGGACTTGCCTCACTCTCCGAGCAACGCCTCCGGTGAACGGAACCGCATCAGGTCCCATTCCGCGACCTCATTCGGCAGCACACGCCGCCGCAGCATGCGCTGTGCGATCAGGCAGCTGTCCCCGTGGGCATCGGGGTGTTCAAACTGCATCAGCCATTCGCTTACATAGCGGACGGTCCGCACGCTCTCCCGCTCCCGCTCCGATCCGTACTCTACGGCATTTTCCGAAACCTGCTGCAGGGAATATGTATTCTCCTCGCCGAAGCGGTCCAGATAATCCAGAACATGCCCCTCCTCCATGTGCCTCCGAAGAAGCCTTGTAATCTCCAGATAACAGCTGCGCATGGTATGCCTGGGGATAAACTGCCGGATCTTCGATAACAGCGGTTCCGGCTTCGGCGCCGTCCCGTAAAACACAAAGAAACACTTCTCAAGCATCGACCGGTACCGGTCGTAAAATGATGTAAACGCCGCCATGGTGGCCGGCAGACACACGATCACGATGTCCGCCCGGTGCAGGAGGCTCACGGTGGTGTCGTTGCCGCAGGCCTCCAGATTGACCACCACATCGTCCACCTGGTTCATCAGCGTGTCAATCCGCTCGTCAATCACCTGGTACATGCCGTAGCGGTATGCATTTTCCGACAGGCTTTGATTCATCGGCATGAACAACAGCCCGTTGCCGTCCACCTGGATCAGCGTGTTGAACACAATGGCTCTCCCGGTCTCGTGTGCAACGTGTCTGAGAAACTGCTCCCCGGGCAGATAGGATCCGCTGAAATCGCGGTCCAGCGACTGACGCACGTTGTCATAACGGTTCCCGAGAAGATGCGTTCCCAGGTTGCCCGCATGTATGTAATTCTCTAACATTGCAATGCTGCATGCGAATTGTCTGCAGCACATTCCCGCCACCATCACGGCGATTGCGGCCGTTTCCTCTCGATACGACGGCGACCAAACAGCTATCAGCATACGTTTCCTCCTTTTCAACTCCCGGGGTTGCGTCACCCCTCGGCTCTGCTGTTTCGGTTCTCGGTTCGCGGACTCTTCCGCGGAGTAAGTGTTTCGATTATAGCAACGTTTCGAGATTCGGCGCAAGCACCAAATAATCAGTCAATTTACGGTCGTTTTGCAAAGCAAATTGTCAAATATGCACAAAACGCACCGCCAATTTACAGCAGGATGACCGTTTTGAAACCATAGTATCCCCTGTATTGCGGTGCGTTTGTATGTTTATCACAAAAAGCGTGTTTCAAATTCTTCGCAAAGCACATTCATAGTGTGAAAAAACGTGCCTTGAAACTCGCAAAATGTGAAAGAATATTTTACATTATTGCAAAATTCACTCTATTTAAGCGGCAGCCCTTCCGTCGTCACAAGCTTCGCAAGCTCGGAATTGCGGTATCTCCGATCCCCCGTAACCTCGCGCCCGAACCACTCCGGAAGGTCCGTAAGTTTCGCCTCCGCCAGGTTCGGAAACTCGATCTCCGCCGTCGCAAGCCCCTCCAAAACGCCGTGGTAAATGTCAAGCTCCGCCACGTAGCTAAGGTGCGGAATACGGTACCTTGTCTTCCGAAGCATGGGCGTCTCCACGTACTGTGAAAGCCGCTCGAACAGATCCTGCGGGATCTCCTCCTCGATCTCGATATTCACCAGTGCATCCTTTGAATCCTGCGAGGCATCCGGCTTTTTCTTGATCGTAAGGTAATACTTCGCATCCGCCTTCCGGATGCGAACCGTGGTTCCTTTGCTTGCCAGATACCCTTGCGAAAGCTCCGCGTGCGGGTACTTCTCCAGGTTGTCAGGCAGCTTGTTAACCAGGAATTTGCGTTCGATTTCCATTGCGGTTTCTCCGTTTCCGTGGTACAGTTTTTGTGTACCGCTGTCATACTGTGAGGTAATTGCATGAAGCAACTGGTTTTCGTTTTACAAAGCCCGGAGTGCCCCCCGCTTCCGGCTGAATTTTCCGGCGATGCGAGCAGCTTAAACTTCTGCGTCTCGCTTCTTTCACCGGCCTTGTTTCGTGCGCGCGTAAGCGGTTTCGATGCCGCGGAGACGCTTGTCATCACCGACGAAGAGGACTGCGTTCTCTCGTGCAAATCCCTCGACCTGCCCGTCGTCGGCTTTGAGCACGACAATGTCCGCCTCTCCTGCAGCGAGATCATTCTCTCCCTTGAGGATCTGAGCGCAGCGGACTGCATTTCGTATTTTGAGTCGCTGTCCGGCCGCGAGGTTCTGTGGCAGAGCAGCGGTCTTTCCCTTCGGAAAATGAGCGAGGACTCCTTCGTCCGCTTCTTTGCTCTCTTCCGCTCCGAAGCCTACTTTCTTACGGAGAACGAGCTGCGGGCGGACGAGGCATCCGTGCGCTCCCTGTACCGGAGCAGAACGCTTCTTTCCTCCCTCTCCCGGGGCTTCGGTCCCGCCGAGGCTTTCGTAACCGATACGGACGATACGGAACACTCCGTCGGCTGTGTCGCCGCTTTTGAGGAACCCATCGGTGACGCCATGCAGCTCACCCTCGAATATTTCGTTCTTCCCGGTGAGCGCGGAAAGGGGTTCGGCAAGTGCCTTGTGAGGGCGCTGACCGATGCTTGTGCGAAGCATTTTCCGACATCTCCGCTGTACGCCGTGGTTCATCCGGACAATGCCGCATCTCTCGCGACACTCAAAGCTTGCTCGTATCTCCCGCTTCCTGCGCATCAAGAAGCGCAAACAGCTCCGCAAAGCCTTTCTCCCTCGGCGTCGCGCAGATTCCGCGGAAACCGAGCGCCCGTGCTGCTTGTACATTATCCTGACGATCGTCGATAAATACGCACTCCGACGCCTTCTTGCCGTACCTCGTTAAGAACAGCTCGTAAAAGTCCGCATTCGGCTTGGTCTTCTTCTCCCGCGCCGAGATGATCAAACCGTCCATCTGCCTGAGAAACGGAAGCGAATTCTTCTCGTGCAGCGCAAACATCTCCTCCGGATAATTCGAGAGGACATACAGTTCATAACCTCTCTTTTTGATATCCTCGACAATCCGCTCCGAATCCGGATACATCTCGATCAATCCTGTCAGATCCTTCATGTAGAGCCTGATCTCCGCAGCGAGGTCCGGTCTTTTTTTGCACCATTTTTCGATGGCTTCCGCCTGGGTGAGCTCCCCTGCGTCCAGTCGCGACCAGTCCTCCCGCAGCAGGATCTCCTCGTCAAAAAAGCGTCTCGCCGCGGTGCTTAAGCCAAGCTCCTCCATGTACTCCGCAGGCCGGAGCCGAAGCAGCACGCCGCCTAAGTCGAAGCACACGGTCGTGATCTTTTGTCCGCAATTTGCATTTTCCATAAAATCCCCCCGAAAGAATACCGGCTGCGGAATCCTCCGGCAGCCGGTTCATTGTTGTTTCGGAATTGATGCCGAACTAATTCGGCAGTTTGACGTTCTTCATCTGCTCACGCAGCGCGCCGTACGCAACGCCCGTAAACACCACGCCGATGATGCATGCGATCATACCGAGCACCATGCAGACCCATCTCTGCTTCTGGTAGGAACGGTACGCGACATACGCGCCCATGACGATCGCCATCGCCTGGAAGACGAACCAGTCCTTCCAGAGAATACCGAGTCCCGCGAATACCAGCGAGAAGATGGCAAATGTGCTCTCGAGTCCCAGGTCCTCCTTCTCGTGCTTCATCAGCTCGACCTCGAGAACCACGGTGGGATCCTTCTTGAGCTCCTCGGGAGACTTCTTCTTGTGGACGTCGCTGATGACCTCCTCAAGCCAGTTGCCGAACTCGCCCTTCAGGCTCTTATGGATCATATCAAGTTCGGTGGGATCCTCGATGGGAAGGATGTCCTTCACCATCAGAACGAACCGCATGTTGGTCTCCAGCGGATCGTCGTCCTCCTTGTGCTCGGTCAGGTCGCCGAAGGAGATCACCATATCATGAATCCCGTCTTCCGGCCACATGAAATATTTCTCGACAATGGCGCGAAGCCGGTCCGAGAGCGAAGCGAGATACAGCTTCACGTTGTCCTTCTTCATTTCTGCATTCAGATCATGGAACGTGAGAACCTCTCCGTTCCACATCGCAGCCATGTGAATCTGTACTGCATTCTTCCGCTGCGAAAGCGGGCTCACAACCATCTCGAGAGTGTCCTCTCCGATGATGATCTGCTCGTGCGGCCACGCGGTGCCTAAGAACATATCCTTCGGCATAACACAATGTCCCATAACAGCCTTAACGCTCATATTCAACTCTCTCCTCTGTCGGCCCGATATCGCTCGGTTCTCGCCGACGCCTCTATGCTATCTATTCTATCTGTTTTCAACGAAAAATGCAAGAAAAAAAACGTATTTTATACATTTTCTGTCCGCGCTTCATTTGGGGCTTTACGGCCGAAAAGTTGTTGACACGGAACGGGTATTTCGGTACAATGATTTCGTATCTGCATCGGCACGGAACAAAGGAGATTTTCTATGAGCAACAACACATGTGTAACCCTGCATGAGGGCGGTATTTTCCTCGAGAACGGCGTTCCGCAGCAGTCCGGTTCCATCCCGGCCGCGGAAGCCCGCAAACAGACGATCGCCTACGGCATTCTCTCAGCGCACAACACCTCCGGTGATGACAGCAAGCTGAAGATAAAGTTCGACGCCATGGTATCCCATGATATCACCTACGTCGGCATCATCCAGACGGCGCGTGCCAGCGGACTCACCGAGTTCCCGCTTCCGTACGCCATGACCAACTGCCACAACAGTCTCTGCGCAGTCGGCGGAACCATCAACGAGGACGACCACGTCTTCGGTCTCTCCGCAGCCAAGCGCTTCGGCGGCATCTATGTTCCCGCGAACCAGAGTGTCATCCACTCCTACGCCCGCGAGGAGCTCTCCGCCTGCGGCAACATGATCTTAGGCTCCGATTCCCACACCCGCTACGGTGCTCTCGGCACCATGGGCGTCGGCGAGGGCGGCCCGGAGCTTGTAAAGCAGCTTCTTAAGAACACCTGGGACCTCAACATGCCCGAGGTGGTTTTAGTATATGTGACCGGCGCGCCGAAGCGCGGCATCGGTCCTCACGACATCGCACTTGCCCTTGTGAAGGCAACATTTGCCGACGGCTTCGTAAAGAACCGCGTTCTCGAGTTCGTCGGACCCGGCCTTAAGAATCTTCCCATCGACTTCCGCAACGGCATCGACGTCATGACCACGGAGACCACCTGCCTCTCCTCCATCTGGGAAACGGACGAGATCACGCAGGGTCACTACATCGCTCACGAGCGTCCGGAGTGCTACAAAAAGCTCGCCCCCGGCGCATGCGCATATTACGACCGCTTCATCACCATCGACCTCGACAAGGCCGAGAGCATGATCGCTCTTCCCTTCCATCCCTCGAACGCTTACACGATCCACGAGTTCGTGGAAAATGCAGACGAGATCCTCGCAAAGGTCGAGGCTGAGGCAGCCGCAAAATTCAAGGGTCACAAGTACGACCTCCGCAGCAAGGTTAAAGACGGAAAGGTCTACGCGGACCAGGGCGTCATCGCAGGCTGCTCCGGCGGTCTGTTCGACAACATCGACGAGGCTGCTGCGATCCTTGCAGGCAAGGACTGCGGCAACGGGTATTTTTCGCTGAATGTGTATCCCACCAGCGTGCCGGTAAGCCTTGAGCTTACGAAGATCGGTGCTACGTCCGAGCTTCTCAAGGCCGGCGCCATCATCAAGCCGTCCTTCTGCGGCCCGTGCTTCGGCGCCGGAGATGTTCCCGCCAACGACGGTCTCTCCATCCGCCATACGACCCGCAACTTCCCCAACCGCGAGGGCAGCAAGCCCGCGGAGGGTCAGCTCTGCGGCGTCGCTCTGATGGATGCCAGAAGCATCGCTGCCACGGCAGCCAACGGCGGCGTGATCACTGCCGCTACCGATATCGAATACGAAGTTCCGAAGCATGAGTACCACTTCGACAAGACCGTGTACCGCAACCGTGTGTACTACGGTTTCGGCAAGGCCGATAAGAACGCGGAACTCATCCTCGGCCCCAATATCACCGACTGGCCTTCCATGGAGGCTCTCACGGACAACATGCTGGTAAAGCTTGCCGCTGTCATCCGCGATCCGGTGACCACCACCGACGAGCTGATCCCTTCGGGCGAGACGAGCTCGTACCGCAGCAACCCGCTCCGTCTTTCGGAGTTTGCACTCTCCCGCCGCGTGCCCGAGTATGTGGGCCGCAGCAAGGAGATTCACGCGCTTGACCTTGAGCGCCGCGACGGCAAGGCTCCCGCAGAGCTTTCCTCCGTTCTCGCCAACTTCGGCGATGCGGCTGCGCTTCTTAAGAACACCCAGTTCGGCTCCTGCGTCTTCGCGAACCGTCCCGGCGACGGCTCCGCACGCGAGCAGGCCGCTTCGTGTCAGAAGGTTCTGGGCGGTTACGCCAACATCTGCTACGAGTACGCAACCAAGCGCTACAGAAGCAACTGCATCAACTGGGGCATCCTGCCCTTCACGCTTCCCGAAGGTGCCGAGTTCCCGTATGAGGAAGGCGACTACATCTTCATCCCGGACGTGCGCGCTAAGATTGCCGCCGGCGAGGAGACATTTGCCGCAAAGGCCCTTCGCAAGGACGGCACCGTCAGCGATCTGACGCTTGAGATTCACGGTCTGACCAACGAGGAGAAGACCATCATCCTCGACGGCTGCCTGATCAACTACTATGCCGAGCAGCACAAAAATGCCTGACTCAGACAGGAGGAAAACCATGACCAAGATTACCATGACCACCCCGCTCGTCGAGATGGACGGCGACGAGATGACCCGCATCCTTTGGAAAATGATCAAGGACGAGCTCATTCTCCCCTTCGTCGACCTCAAGACGGAGTACTATGACTTAGGCCTCGTAAAGCGCGAGGAGACGAAGGACCAGGTTACGCTCGATGCAAGCTACGCCGCAAAGAAGTACGGTGTCGCCGTAAAATGCGCGACCATCACGCCGAACGCCCAGCGCGTAACGGAGTACAATCTCTCGCAGATGTGGAAGAGCCCCAACGGCACCATCCGTGCCATCCTTGACGGAACGGTCTTCCGCGCTCCGATCATGATCGACTCCATCAAGCCCAACGTTCGCACCTGGAAGAAGCCCATCACCATCGCACGTCACGCGTACGGCGATGTTTACAAGAACACGGAGTTCCGCATCCCCGGCAAGGGCAAGGCCGAACTGCTCTTCACCGGCGAGGACGGCACCGAGCTTCGTGAGACGATCTACGATTTCGAGTGCCCCGGCGTTCTGCAGGGTATGTACAACAAGGACACCTCCATCGAGTCCTTTGCGAGAAGCTGCTTTGAGTATGCTCTCTCCGTGAAGCAGGATCTGTGGTTCTCCTCGAAGGACACCATCAGCAAGAAGTACGATCACCGCTTCAAGGACATTTTCCAGGAGATCTACGATGCGGAGTACAAGGCAAAGTTTGAGGCTGCAGGCATCACCTACTTCTACACCCTGATCGACGACGCCGTTGCCCGCGTGATCCGCTCCGAGGGCGGCTTCATCTGGGCCTGCAAGAACTACGACGGCGACGTGATGAGCGACATGGTCAGCACCGCCTTCGGCTCCCTCGCGATGATGACCAGCGTTTTAGTAAGCCCGGACGGCAACTACGAGTACGAGGCCGCGCACGGCACCGTAACCCGCCACTACTACCGCTACTTAAAGGGCGAGGAGACCTCCACGAACCCTGTGGCAACCATTTTCGCATGGTCCGGCGCATTCCGTAAGCGCGGCGAGAAGGACGGCCTTGCCGATCTTGTCCGCTACGCCGACTGCCTCGAGGCTGCTGTTCTGCAGACCTTAAACGACGGCATCATGACCAAGGATCTCGCAGGTCTTGTCTCGGAAGGCTACACCGCAAAGGCTGTCAACTCCGCCGATTTCATCGCGGCAATCCGCGAGCGTCTCGCCGCCAAGCTCGGTTGATCGTGGCATTGATCGCAGCATTTTTCGGCTGATCGCTCGCGCATACACAAGCATTCAAAAAGGCTGTCCCCTCACCCGGGACAGCCTTTCTTTTGTATTTTTCACAGGATGTCTTTCATCCGTCATCAGATGTCGTACTTTGCCAGGATCTCGCTGGGCGATTTCCGTAACAGTCCGATCACCGGCACGATTCCGGCCAGGATGCAGACTGCGTAGAGGAACACCAGAACGAGAAGCGCCAGCCAGAGCGGATAATGCAACAGCCCTTCCACCATTCCGCCGCGGCTTATGATAAACCGTACGATCGCCGACGAAATGAGGTATCCGATGAAGACACTGAAGGTTACGACCACGCCGGTCTCCACGGCAAAGCGGAACAGAATGTTCTTCCGCGACACGCCGATGGCGCGGTAAATTCCGATCTCCCGCGAGCGATTCATGATGTTCGACTTCATGATGAAGAACATGCATACGCACATGAGCCCCAGAACAACCGCCCACGCGATGAACAGCTCCCACACATCCGCGCTCACGTTCTCAAACAATTTGTCGAACCGGTCGTCCGGGGTGTAGATCGCCTTGGCGCTGCCCTGCTCCCGCGCATCATACGTAAGATTCACCGGGGATTTCAGGCTTCCGAATTCTTTCCGAAGGTACGCTTCCGTCTTCACGGGATCCGTCGAATGAAGCTGATAATACGTGCGGTTGTTGCGGTATCCCTCATCGTTATTGTAGGAATACTCACCGGCGTTCGGATCAAACAAAAGCGTTCCGCCGGCCCCCGCGGAGCCCTCCGCAATACAGATGGAGTTTGTGCTCAAAACCCGGGCACCCTTGCTGTAATCCGAGGCATTCACCACAAAGAACCGCTCATGAACGACCTGATCGAACCTCGAAAAATGAGACAGCACATCATCCCGCAGATCTGCCTTTTCTTTTGCCTTCTTTTTTCTCTCGGAGAAGTCGGGTTCATCCGTATCGGTCTGCCCGTCATCCTCATTTTCCGTATCTGCAGACAGCTCATCGTCCTCCCGCAGCTCTGCTTCGTCATAGAACTCATCGGCGTCCGTCGCATAGATAAGCCGCTCTTCCTCATCCGTAAGCGCCACGTCGTAGACTTTTGCAACCTTCAACGGGATCCCGTTGTAGATTACCGTCTCACCGACCTTCAGCTCATTCTCTTTTGCCATCTCCGCCGTCTGCTGGTTTTTATACCGATGACGAATGACAACGCACTCTCCTTCGGCCACATGGAAATACCCTTCCGGATCCCGCATTACGCTGCCGAACGGGCCTTCGCTCGTAATGACATAGTCAAGCTCGTCCGCAGCCAGATACGCCGCCATCTCATCCGCATCCGTGATGCCGACGATGCGGTAGCGTGTATTGCTGCCGTCCACCGCGCACATCAGGGAAAGAAGGCTCGTGTAGTCTCGCACGTAGCGGTACGGTGAGTTTTCCAGCAAAACATCGGCAACCTTTTGGGTAATGACGATCTCATCGTTCGCCAGTCCGGCGGTCTTTCCGGCGATGCATTTGTCCTTCGCGCTCAGCCGGTCCGAGAACACGCAGACCGTCGCGCCGATATAAACCTCGTTGTCAAAGCCCACGTCGTGGAAGCCCGCGGTTTCAAACGCCGCAAGGTATGCGTAAATCCGGTCATCGCCTACATAGAAATCGTACCTCAGGCTGTACTCATCAACGCCGGACGCAGGGTCATCGCAGATCGTCCGGATGCGGTCCGAGATATCCTCCGACGACGCCGCCACGAAAAATACCCGGTCGTCATACTGCTCCTTGACCTTCGTAAACTCCTGAATTCCGCGGCTGAACACGGCTGTCAGGAACACGATGACCATGCCGAAGAAACCGAGGCAGATGCCTAAGCGGCGCTTGCTCTTTTTCTTCATCAGGCTGCGGTAATTCGTGCGGTATCCGTTCACAATGGAGGACTTCAGGCGGAACAGCCGTCCGTACCCCTCCCCCTCGATGGGCGGGAGCTTGGACATGTCGATGCTGCTCTCCTTACGTTCCTTCGCTACACGCTCCGTGTAGACGCCCTCGCGAAGCTTCACCTCGCTGGTGTCGTCGAGGACCGTCACCTTCGGCGTGTCGATGCGCAAAAACATCCGTCCGTTATGGTTGACCACCGTAAGCTTCAGCGGCACTTCGGGCTTTTCGCCGTAAAATGCAACCTCGGTATCCCCGTCCTCATGGACTCTCTGATCGAGCTCTCCGAGGAAAATGTCGCTCTTGTCTCTTGCGACGTAACCGTTTGCCGACTCGTTGGTGCGCACGCCGACCACACGGCCGTCCTTCAGTTCAACCACGGTGTCGCAATAGTAGTCCACAAGGTTCGCCTCATGGGTAACCAAGACGACAAGGTGCTCCTTGGACATCTCCTTTAAGATGTCCATGACCAGGATCGTGTTGGTCTCGTCAAGGTTTCCTGTGGGCTCGTCCGCGAGGATCACCTTCGGGTTCTTCACGATGGCGCGGGCGATGGCCACGCGCTGCTGCTGACCGCCGGAGAGCGTGTCCGGAAGCCGTTTTGCAAACATCGCCATTCCGACGTTTCCGAGCGCTGCCTCCACTCTCTCTTTGATCACTGTTTCATCGCGCATGCCGCACAGACGCAGGGCATCAGCTACATTTTCAAACACGGTCTCGTCGCGGTTTAAGTTGTAATTCTGGAAAATGATACCCACATCGCGGTTTCGGAGGATGGAATTTTCCGGCATCATGGTCTGTCCGTCGATGGAGACTTCGCCGGATGCCAGATCGTCCATACCGCCGATGACGTTTAAAAGCGTCGTCTTGCCGCATCCGCTGGGGCCGAAAATGGCCCACATTCCGCTGTCCGGAAGTTCGAGGTTGATGTTGTCAAGAACATGAATCTCGTTCTGCTTTCCGCGGTTGTAAAACTTGTTCAATACATTGAGCCGGATCATGCGTCCTCACCTCCCTTCAGCGACTTCTTGACGCTGCCCGCGAAGAGGTTTTTGATCTGCTTCTTGGTGACGCGCAGCGTGATGAAGATCATACCGAGGTAAAGGAACACATAGTGCCAGGGCGTAATGTAATAAAGCCGCATGTTCCAGGTCGGAATGTGGTAGATGATGTATGCCACCACCGGAATCAGAATGAACGAAGGCACGAGCGCAAGGAACATGCGAACGTAGATTCCGATGCGGATGACCTTCACGGGAATACCCATGGAGCGCATGATCGTCAGATCGTCCCGGAACGCCTCCACCGTTTTGTGGCTGCAGAGGTTCACGAAAAATGCAATGAACGTCACGATCAGGAACCACACGACACCCAGCAGGAAACATTCGAGGACCAACTCGATCATTGCCATAAATCCGGGGCGATAGGTCTCCTTCGTCGTGAGTGCCACATAGCCGTTGCCGTTTAATATCTTCGCCGCCTTCGCTGCGGCACGGTCGGACTTAAAGAAGAGGCTGATCTGGTTATACTCCCCTTCCACCGCCTTCTCCATAAGATGCTTTGCCACGTCCTCGCCGATGAGGATCGTAAGCCTCCGCTTCATAGCAGCGACCCGGAAGTCTCCCTTCTTCGTGACGATCCGGTCCTTGGTAAAGACCGTCTCCGTCAGATCCTCCTTCTCGCCGACAGAGAACAGATCCTCATACCGCTCCATGGTTTCGTAGTCGCCCTCCGAGCGGTTTCCGCGGGCGTATCTTGCCTTTGCCGACAGCGTTATGGAAAACTCCCTGCACTGGTCAATACTCATGTTGATCAGCTCATTGTCGATGTAGATCGAGTCCGCCGGGATTTCGGTGCTTACGACAAACCAGAAGCTGCTGTACTCCTCCGGAAGTGTAAACGGAACCGCGGTACCGTCCGCGATGCAGTTGCCCTTTACGCTGACTCCCTCGTACAGGCCGTAGATCACCGTAGCAAGCTCAAGTCCCTCGTCCGTGAACAGCGCCGTGGCCTCTTTCTCCGCATCCGCGTAGTACTTGATGCCGACAACCTTGTAGTAATACCCGAAGAAATCAAGCTCCGTTGTCTCGATGGCGTCCGTACCGAACTGCGGCTTAAAATACACCGGCAGGCACAGAAGCACCTCGTCCTTCGCCTCCGGGTAGCGCCCCAGGCTTAAACTTCCCACATCCGAGACCGGGAGGCAGACGTATTTTCCGGCGTCCTCTCTGGTGACCTCCTCCAGGCGGGCCATCGGCAGACGTGCCGGATCATCAACGCTGATATCGTACATATAATCCAGCCGGCTGATCCGCTCCGCGCCGGTTTCGGACATCAGTTTGTCGCACTCCTCGTCCGTAAAGGACCGGTCCTCGGTGTGCACCACAACCAGACGCCCCGGCTCCCTCCGGAACAGATAGAACGAGCGGAACATTTTCGTAAAATCCCCGCAGAAAGTGGTCGCAAAGAACACGGCGAAGGAGCCGAACAGCATCAGCAGGCACAAAAAGGTGCTGAGCTGCGGCTTCGAGCAAAAGATCGAGCGCCCCAGAAGGAAGCCGTTGGAGAGGTTTTCCGCTCTCTCGTTTCGCTTCTTCGTCTCCGGCCCGGTCTCTCTCTCCACGGGCTTTGTTTTGATAAGCACCCGGTCGGACTCCACCGCGCCGTCAAAGATCCGCACGTGTCTTGTGGCCACATCCTCCACCTGTTCAAAGTTGTGGGTGACCATGATGAGAAGCTTGTCCTTCGAAACCTCCCGCAGCAGCTCCACGATCTCCTTCGAGGTCTCGGAGTCCAGATTGCCGGTGGGCTCGTCCGCAAGGATGATCGGGCTGTCCTTGGCAAGCGCCCGTGCGATTACGGTACGCTGCTTCTGGCCGCCCGAGAGCTGGCTTCCCTTGTGCTTCATGTGGCTTCGAAGGCCCACACGCTCAATGAGCTCGACGGCGCGCTTGCGGCGCGCCACCGGGTCCGGAATGGTCATCAGGGCCAGCTCCACGTTCTGCAGAACCGTGAAGCTGTCGATGATGTTATAATCCTGAAAGATAAAGGAGATGTACTTCTGCCGGTACTCCTCCCAGTCGGGCTGAAGGTAGTGAGACGTGGGACTGCCCTCGATGAGGAGCTCGCCCTCCTCGTAGCTGTCCATGCCGCTTAAGACATTCAAAAGCGTGGATTTGCCGGAACCGGACGCGCCGGTAATCGCGACGAACTCGCCCAGGTCGAAGGACAGATTGACCCCGCGGATTCCGACACTCACATTTCCCTCGGACACATAGATCTTTCCGATATTTGTCAGTTTAAGGAATGCCATGCGCACTCTCCTCCTTCATCAAATGTCGTATTTTGCCATGATCTCGCTTGGCGTCTTCCGGATCAGTCGAAGCACCGGAAGGATACCGCACGGAATGCAGATCGCATACAGCAAAACGATGATCAGAAGAGCCATCCACAAAGGATAATAAAGCCATGTGGTGGCCGAGCCGCCGCTCTTAAGTATATACCAGACAACCGCGGATGCTGCGAGATAGCCGAGCATCACGCTGAAGGTTACCACGATGCCGGTCTCCACCGCAAAGCGGAATACCACATTTTTCCTCGATGCGCCTATGGACCGGTAGATTCCGATCTCGCGCATGCGGCTCATCACCGTGGAGCGCATGATGAAGTACATCGAAATGCACATCAATACGATGACGCCGATCCACACGAAGAACAGCTGGATAATGTTGTCGCTCAGGGAAACAAACGAGCGGTCAAAGCGGTCCTGCGGCGTGTAGATCGCCTGAGACGGAAAATCGGGATCCTCGTACATCACGCCGCGCGTCTGCTTGGAGACATCCGAAAAATGCTCCCGAAGGTACGCTTCCGTCTTCTCCGGGTCGTTGGAGTACACCTGGTAGAACACCGTGTCAAAATCGTATAACCGCGGCGAATACTTGAGCACGGTCTTAAAATCCACGGGCTCCTCCACCAGCTTATAATAGCTGGTTGCACGGCGGGTGGTAAGTCCTACGGTTCTCGAGATCCTGTGGAAGTCATCCGGATGAACAATGATCATCTTCGTCATGCCGTCCAGCCAGGCCGGCATATCTTTTCCCGGCTCAAAGTCAAAATACTCCGCGAAAGAATAACCGAACTGTTGTCTGTTTAGGGCGCTCATGGCATATTCGTTCCAGTAAATGTCCATGACGGCGCTTTCCTGCTCGGGAGTCAGTTCCTTCCACGAGGTATATCCGCATTGAACGAGAATATCATCCTGCTTGGGATAATCATAACTCGTGAATTCCTTCACACGAAGCGCCACGTCGTTGATGACCAGCTCATCCCCCACGGCGATCTCCGGATCGTTATCGGAATCATGATCCTCCGCATACTGGCTTCCGTAATAGTCCACCGACTCGTAGCCGCCCCTGGTCGCACGAAGCTTCACCACCATACACTCGCCGGGCTGCAAACCGTAAAAGCCGAATCTGTCGTCCACCACATTGTTAAAAGCGCCGAACATGCTGTACAGAGAGATGTAATCGAGCGTTCTCGACGCAAGATACGCCGTCGGCTGCTCGTCCTCCACAACACCCTTGACGTACACGGTGAACATCTGATCCCCGATCTCGTACTTTAAGAGCATGCCGATCACGTTCTCGTAGGTTTTCATAAACTCGTAGGGCACATCCCGAAGGATCCGGTCGGCAACGTTCGTGGTGATCACGGCCTCATTGTCCTTAAGGTCCTTCGTCTCGCCGGCAACCGTATTCTTTCCGGAAAGGCTCTCCTCCGTCAAAAACGTCACCGGGCACTCCACCGCCAGGTTGCTCTTGAAACCGCCCTCGTACACGCCTGCGGTGTCAAACAAAGCCATTCGGAATTTAGCGGAATCCTCGCCGATCTTGGTGGGTTCGATTCTCGAACGCAGGTAGAAATCCTCGATTCCGGATGCCGGATCGTTCTTTGCATCGATCATTCTCTGCGCGATATCCTCATTGCCCGCACACAACAGGAATACATTGTTGTTGTACTGCTCGCGAAGCTCGATCCGCTGACGGATTCCCGTGGAGCAATACGCCGTCAGGAACACGATCGCCGCGCCGAACAAAGCAAGGCAGGCGCTCAGGCGCTTCTTGCTCTTTCGCTGCATCATCGAGCGGTAGTTGGAGGTAAAGCCGCGCTTAAGGGTGTTTTTGAACTTAAACAGCCGTCCGTACTCCTTGCCCTCCACCGGCGGCAGATTGGACATGTCGATGTCCTTTTGCTTGCGCTCGCGCTCCTTCTTCTCGCTGAATACGCCCTCCCGGAGCTTGACTTCACTCGCATCGTCGAGGATCGTCACCTTCGGCGTGTGAACCTTGAGGAAAATGCGTCCTCCCTGGTTGACCACCGTCAGCTTCACGGGTTCGCCCGGCGTATCGCCGTAGAAGGTCAGCTCCGCATTCGCGTCGCCGATGTCATCCTTCGCAAGTTCGCCGAGGTAGATCTCATTTTTCTTCTTCGCATAGTAACCGACGGCGTTCTCGTTCTTGCGGATGTTCACGATGGAACCGTCCTTGAGCTCCACCGCCATATCGCAATAGCTGTCCACAAGGTTCGCCTCGTGGGTAACCAGGAGAACCAGGCGGTCCTTCGCCATGGCCTTTAGGATGTCCATGACCAGAATGGTATTGGCCTCGTCCAGATTGCCGGTGGGCTCGTCCGCCAGGATTACCGGCGGGTTCTTGACGATGGCGCGGGCGATGGCCACGCGCTGCTGCTGGCCGCCCGAGAGGGTGTCCGGGGTGCGGTTGCAATACTTCTCCATGCCGACGCCGGTGAGGGCCGCCGTCACACGCTTTGCGATCTCCTCCTCGTCGTCCATGCCGCACAGGCGAAGGGCGTCGGACACATTTTCCGCAACGGTCTCGTCGCGGTTTAAGCTGTAATTCTGGAAAATGACGCCGATCTCTTTGTTGCGCACGACCGCATCGTTGACGCTCATCAGCGAATCATCGATGCGAACCTCGCCGCTGCCCGCATTGTCAAGGCCGCCGATGACGTTAAGAAGCGTCGTCTTGCCGCAGCCGCTGGGTCCGAAGATGGCGACAATACCCTTGTCCGGAAGATCCAGGGAGATGTCGTTTAAGACATGAATCTCGTTGGATTTTCCGCGGTTATAAAACTTGTTGAGATGGGATACCGAAATCATACTTCCGCACCTCCTCTCAGGGACTTCTTAACACTCGCAGAGAACAGCGTACGGCTCTGCAGGCGCGTCACGCGGAGTGTGATCAGGATCAGTCCGATGTACAGAATCACGTAGTGCCACGGCCGCAGATACCACAGCCGCATGTTCAGTTTCGGCACGCGGTACACGAAGTACGAAAGCACCGGGATCACGAAAAATGCAGGGATCAATGCAAGGAACATGCGGACGTAGATTCCGGTCCGCACAACCTTCGTCGGAATTCCCATGGAGCGCATGATGGTCATGTCATCGCGAAATGCTCCGATGGCTCTGTGGCTGCACAGATTGATAAAAAATGCAAGGAACAATATGGCGATGATCCACAGCGCAAACTGAACCGCTGCGGCGCTCATCCGCTCAATCAGATTGCCGGCGTTGGGCTTGTAGGTGTCTTTCGCCGTGAGCGCCAGATACTTCTTTCCGTTCAGCTTCTTTGCAGCTTCCGCTGCCTCCTTGTCGTTTTTAAAGAACAGACTGGCCTGGTAGTAGTTTGCCGGCCCTACTTCTGAGAGCATCCGCTCGGCAATATCGGGGCTTACGTAAACGCGCACCTCCGACGGACGTAACTCAACGGTTTTAATGCCGTCGTACTCCTCCAGGGAATTCTCGACCTTGACCGGAATGATACTCGTATCACCCTTGAAATCAAAATGCTGATTTGCATTCTTGTTGGTTCCCTTTAAGTCCATAAATGCCCGTAGGTTGAATTTGAGCTCGCCGCCTATGATCTCCGAGGTCTGGAACAGGCTGTTTCTGGTGTAGGCGTCGTCTATGTAGATGCTGCCCTCGGGCATATGATCTCCGACCATGAATTTCATATTCATGTGACCGAACGCATCAATCTCGAAGGACAGGGAATCCGACTCCTCAATATACGCGATATACCCGATGTCCAGGGCGTACGCCGCCGTGCCGCGGCGGAATCCCGCTTCGGTCATCACGGCCTTGCCGATCTGACTGCTGTCGGGGTAGAATTTGACGCCTGATATGGTGTAGTTTGCGACACCGACCTCGAGGATCATACCCTCTATCGTCTCTTCCGAGAGGATCTGCTTGTAGAAATACGGCAGATACAGAAGAACTTCGGCTTCATTTTCCGGATATCGTCCGAAGTCCGGCGTGCCGTAATCGTGGCCGAAAGTGCACGTAAACACGCCGAGGTCTTCCTCCTCAGCGGTCATGACATCCTTGGCCAGACCCAAATAATTCCAGTTTCCCTTGAGAGTCTTGATCCTGACATCGTACAGATAGTCGTAATGCTCGGCACGGACCGCCCCCAGCTCCTTCGCCAGTTCTTCGAGCTCCTCGTTGGTGATCGGCTCGTCGGTGTAACGCACGAAGGTGACTCTTCCCTCCTCGTAGCAGAAATACCGGTTTTTCTTGAACACGTTTAAGAAGTCACCGCAAAATGCCGTGACAAAGAAGATCGCCGATGCACCGATGATCATCAAAAGGCAGAGATACAGACTTAACCTCGGCTTTGCGAGGAAGATGGATTTGCCCAGGAGAAAACCGTTGGAGATCGTGCGAAGGCGCTCCTTTGCCGGTGTCGGCGCGGGCTCCGCCTCCTTCTTCTCCACCGGTGCCGGCTCCGCTAAGGTGCGGTCGGACTCGATGGCTCCGTCGTAGACGCGGATATGCCTGGTGGCAACCTCCTCCACCTGGTCGAAATTGTGCGTGACCACGATCAGAAGCTTATCCTTCGACACATCCCGAAGAAGCTTGATGATCTCCTTGGAGGTCTCCGAATCGAGATTGCCGGTGGGTTCGTCCGCAAGAATGATCGGACTCTCCTTCGCAAGCGCGCGCGCGATGACGGTACGCTGCTTCTGGCCGCCGGAGAGATGGCTTCCCTTGTGCCTCATGTGACTGCGAAGCCCGACGCGGTCGATCAGCTCGATCGCGCGCTTTCTGCGCGCCGCCGGGTCCGCAATGGACATCAAAGCAAGCTCCACGTTCTGCAGAACCGTGAAGCTGTCGATGATATTGTAGTCCTGGAAAATAAAAGAGATGTACTTCTGCCGGTACTCTTCCCAGTCCGGCTGAAGATAGTGTGAGGTCGGCTGTTCCTCCACATAGAACTCGCCCTCCTCGTAGGTGTCCATGCCGCTGATCACATTCAACAGCGTCGATTTGCCGGAGCCCGATGCTCCTGTAATTGCGATAAATTCACCCAGGTCGAACGATAGATTAACGCCGCGGATTCCCACCGCGACATTGTTCTCGGATACATAGATCTTACCTATGTTTTCCAATCGCAACAGACTCATGTATTTGTCCCCCACAAAAATAAATATATGCTAACAACCGCAAATTACGGTGTGTTGCCAAAAATCTCACGGACTCTCTTCGTGATTACCTCTGCTGCTCTTCGATGTGAAATTGTTCCGGGATGACATCTTGCACCAAACGCCTCCGGCGTCGTGTCGGGAAGCCTTTGATACCCGATCCTTTCGTCCCCGCTTTGCTCCCGGTACTGCCCGATGGCCGTCTCGATGGCTTTCTCCATGTCGTACCCGAGCATTCCGTAGACCCACAACAGGTAGGCCTTCGGGTGCGCCGCTCGAAGTTTTCGAAGGAACGAGACCGCGGCGTCCGCAAACCGTTTCGTGCTTTCGGCATCCGGTCCGCCGTCCGGGCCCTTGTTCATCTTGCATACCGTGCCGGTCTCCGGGTCGGTATAGGCTTCCGATCCGCAGGCCCCGCCGTCGTTGGTGCCTAAGTTGATCACCGCAACATCCGGCTCGAAGACGCTGTAATCGTACCCCTCCAAGGAACCGCACACGCCCGCTGTTCCGCCCTCCGGCGACGTCGTTGTCACCAGTGCACAGACGCGGTCGTAGATTCCCGGCACATTCATATGGTAGTCGTTGTTATATCCGCAATACACGCCCCATCCGCTCTGGGAAACGACCTGATAGTCGGCGCCGAGCGCCTCTGCGGTCATGAACGCGTAGTTGTTGACGCCGGAAAACAGCTGGGCAACCCAGTCATTTTCCGACAGCGCTCCCATGGCGCCCTCACCCGAGGTGATGGAGTCTCCGATGAACAGAAGCCGCATCTTCGGCTCCTCCACCGGCAAAAACTCTCCGTCCGTCTCCACGCCGGTCAAACGGATGTAATTCGGTCCGTCGCCGCCCATGGGCTGGACCTCCTTAACAATACATACGTTTTTTACCTCCGACGCGTTGCGGTTTCGGAAAATTATGATTTCATTTTCCCCGCGCAACAAAGGCATCCGGCACACCAAAGCCCGGTTCACCAAAACGGCGATCCACTGCTCCTGTCCGCCGTACTGCGCCTCGATGCGCACGGTCAGATACGATGCCCGGACATTCATCTCGTAGCGGCTGCCGGTCCAGAACAACACGTCCGGTGCCTCCTTCGAGGTTCTGCCGAGAATCTTTATATCAGCGGGAATACTTCCCATGTATCCACCTTCCCGAAAGCAGCACTGCCTTCGTTTACGAAAAATAAATCAACGGATCCGCGGGCGCCTGCGCCGGGATCATCTTCGTGATGTACAAAACCACGCCCTTGCCGCGGTACTCGCGCATTCTCTGCACGCGGATCTCCGCCGTGATATCGAACCACATGCGGCTCCGGAGCGAATCCGGGTCCACTGCCGCCGGCAGCTTCGCCAAGAAACCCGAGAACTGCGTATCCTCCGCGCAGCACGTCATCACCATGCGGCCGGGCACGATGTAGCCCCTCGGCAGCTTCGGTGAAACGTACAGCATCGACAGAAAATGAATCGTCTTTCCCTCGTAGTTTTGAGGATTTTCCGAGGCATCCATAAACCAGATGCCGTAGTCCTCGTCCGGAATCTCGAGATGGTCCTTCGACATGTCGTAAGGAAGCTCCTCCTCGAACTCTCCGGCCTCCTTGCCGTCCGCTCTCTCGTAGGAGATCATCGCCTTGCGGTTGACCGCCTTGATGTTTCTGCGGATCGCGGACCGGTCGGTCCCGTCGTCGCAGCGGTTGACGATCACCACGTCGGAGTAGCGAACCTCGTCGAGGATCATCGCCCGCATATTGTTGATGTACATCGGAAACGTCGTGGAATCGAGTATCGTGATGATCTGCGTCACCGTCCAGTTCGCAGGCATGTCCAGATCCATCAGGTCCACAAGCTTCCACACGCCGTTCCACTCGATCATGATCATGTTGGGCTTATAAAATTCTTCAAGCCCAGCCAGAAACTCTGCCGTCAGCTGCTCCTGCTCCTCAACGGCGATGATGCTTACGCCCTTCTTGGCAAGCTCCACCTCGTCGTACTCCTCCTCACCCTCCTCGCAGAGGATCAGAAGGACCTTGCCCGACGCCAGAAACTGGGGATCATTTAACGTATCGCGGATAAACGATGTCTTTCCGCTGTCCAAAAAGCCATTGATGACAAATACCGGCTTTTCCATAGTCCATTCCTTTCAACGATCGATCTTTACAGCTCGAAGAGCTCGCGGATGGCATCCTCGTTCATCTTGCTGCCGATGACGCAGATGCGGCCGATGATGTCCGGCGCACCGTCGCGGATCTCGTACTCGCCCGGCGTCAGATCGAAGTAATGCCACTTGCCCTCCGGATCCGGAAGCATACCCTTCGCGCGGAGGATCATGCCGTAATCCTCGGAGTTTGCAAGCTTCTCGAGAATATCGCGGAGCGTCTCCTCCTCGTACTTCTTGACCGTCTCGCGGCCGAAGCTGGTGAACACCTCGTCTGCATGATGATGGTGGTGATGATGGTGATGCTCGTGGTCATGATGCTCGTGATCATGGTCGTGGTCATCGTCATCATCGTCATCGTCATGATGATGGTGATGGCACTCGCACTCCTCGTCGTCATCATCGTCCTCATCGTGGTGGTGATGGTGATGATGCTCATGATCGTGGTCGTCGTCATCGTCATCATCATCGTGGTGATGGTGGTGGCACTCGCACTCCTCGTCGTCATCGTCATCATCGTGATGGTGATGGTGTCCGCAGACCGGGCAAACCTCCTCTTCCTCGAGGAGCTGCTTCGCGAGGTCGACCTTCGTCTCCATCGCCTTTAAGATCTGCTCGCCCGTGAGCTCGTCCCAGGGCGTCGTAACGATCACGGCGTCTGCGTTTTTCTCGCGGATCAGTGCAACGCACGCCTGCAGCTTGTCCTCGGACACGAACTGCGTGCGGCTCAATAAAATCGTATGCGCACACTCGACCTGGTTATTGAAAAACTCGCCGAAGTTCTTCATGTAGATGCGGCATTTGCCGGCGTCAACCACCGTCACAAGGCCGGTCACGACCATCTCGGGATCCCCGATGTTCTCGATGGCGCGCACGACGTCGGAAAGCTTGCCGACGCCAGAGGGCTCGATCAGAATGCGGTCGGGATGGAACTGCTCCTTCACCTTTACAAGCGCCTTGCCGAAGTCGCCCACAAGCGAGCAGCAGATACAGCCGGAATTCATCTCGGTGATCTCGATGCCGGCGTCCTTAAGAAAGCCGCCGTCGATGCCGATCTCGCCGAACTCGTTCTCGATCAGGACGACCTTCTCGCCCTTGTAACCGTCCGCAAGAAGCTTCTTGATGAGCGTCGTCTTGCCCGCTCCCAGAAAGCCGGAAAATACTGTTACCTGAATCATGTTTATTTTCTCCGTTTCTTTTCATTTATCGCACTCCCGTGGTGCCGAACCCGCCGCGGGATGAGCCCGTCAGGTGTTCGACCTCGGAAAATGTAAGCTTGGGTTGATTTTTCATGATGCGGAACTGACAGATCCGGTCATTGACGTGGATCTCGGTGTCCCGCATCGCCAGCACCGGGTACTTCCACTCATCCTCGTCGCCGCAGTAGCTGTGGTCCACAACTCCCATATGGTTCGTCTGGATGATGCCGAAGTTTTTGTATGTAGAGCTTCTGGGCACGATGTGTGCCTCATAACCTTCGGGCAGCTCCACCGCGATGCCGAGCCGGATCAGGCGCGACTCACCGGCCTTTAAGACGACATCCTCCGCGCTCCGCAGATCGATCCAGTCGGACACGCCGTCGATGTAGCGAAGCTTCTCGATGTCCTTGCTGATGTAACGTATCTTAAGCTCTACCATATCACATTTCCCGTTGCTTTCAATGGTTTATTGTATCCCCTTCAGGAAAGCCGTGTAGCCCTTGAAGGATTCGTAGATGTCGGCCTTGCTCGTGACCTCCAGCGGAGAATGCATGCTCAGTACCGCAACGCCGCTGTCGATGACGTTCATTCCGTAGTTCGCCATGATGTAGGCGATGGTTCCGCCGCCGCCCTGGTCGACCTTACCGAGTTCCGCGGTGTGGTACGAAACATCCGCGTCGTCGAAGATCCGGCGAAGAGTCGCCATGTATTCCGCATTCGCGTCGTTCGAGCTGTATTTTCCGCGGGAACCGGTGTATTTGTTAAATGCGATTCCTCTTCCGAGGTATGCGGAATTCCGCTTCTCAAACGCATCCGCGTAGAGCGGGTCAAGGGCCGCGCTGACGTCGGAGCTGAGCATATAGGAGTTCTGCAGTGCTCTGCGAACCGTGAGCTCGCTGTACTGGCCGAGGCGCTCCGCGATCTCCGCAACACAGTTCTCAAAGAACCGCGAGTGCATGCCGGTGGCGCCGACGCTGCCGATCTCCTCCTTGTCCACCAAAAGGCACGCGAGGGTGCGCTTTGTTTTCTTGATACCGAAGATCGCCTCCGCCGAAGGGAATGCGCATACGCGGTCATCCTGGCCGTATCCGGCGATCATGCTGCGATCGATACCGTAGTCGCGGGCCTTGCCGGCCGGAACCACCTCAAGCTCCGCCGAGAGGAAGTCGTCCTTCTCGATCCCGTACTGCTTGTACAAAACATCAAGCGCCGTCGCCAGCACCGCATCCTTGCTCTCGCCGTTAAGAGGCTGCGAGGCAAATGTCACATCCAGGTTCTCGCCCTCCACGACCTTCGCCGCGGTCTTGCCGAGCTGATCGCCCGCAAGATGGATCAAAAGATCGCTGATGCCGAACACCGGATCATCGTCCTTCTCGCCGATGGAGATGTTCACTTTCGTGCCGTCCTTCTTCACAACGACACCGTGGATACTCAAGGGGATCGTCACCCATTGATACTTCTTGATCCCGCCGTAGTAGTGCGTGTCTAAGAGCGCAAAGCCCTCCTTCTCGTAGAGCGGAATCTGCTTCACGTCAAGGCGCGGCGAATCGATGTGGGCACCTAAGATGTTCATACCCTCCGCAAGGGGCTTCTCGCCGATGACGAACAATGCAACCGCCTTGCCCATCATCTGGTAGTACACGCGGTCGCCCGCCTTTAAGCTTGCGCACTCCGTGAGATTTTTGTACCCGAGTTTCGCGGCTTTCGCAACGATGGCATCCGCACACTCGCGCTCGGTCTTGTTCTCGGAGATGAACTTTCTGTACTCCTCGCAAAATGCATTCACCTTCGCGAGAGTCGCCTCATCATACTTGTTCCAGGCATTCACGGGCTTCTCCGTGCCCGCAGCGGCCGCGACAGCCTTCTTCGCGGTCTTCTTCGTAACTTTTTCCATAGATCCTCCCTATTGTAACCGCCGGAAGCATCCTCATGTAACGCATCCGTTATACCGCTTCCGCGGTTTATTTTGCACAGTTGATCATTTCGGCGATCTCCTCGGCGCCGAACCGGTATGCATGGTTGCAGAACCGGCAGCGAACCTCGATCTCGCCCGCCTCATCGGGCAGTCCGGACAACTCCTTGCGCCCGAGGCTGATAAGCCCCTGGGCGTAGCGCTCTCTTGAGCAGTTGCAGGCAAATGCCGCATCCGTCGTACCTGTAAACTCCGGCGACAGTCCGGCAAGCACCGTCGACAGAATGTCCTCCGGCGTCTTTCCCGCTGAGAGCATCTCCGTCACCGACGGCAGCCCGCGAAGATTTTCCTCGAGAGTCGTGATGACCTCATCCGGCACATCCGGCATCAGCTGGACGATAAACCCACCGGCCTGCAGCACGCTTCCGTCGCGGTCCACCAAAACGCCGAGTCCCACGCTTGAGGGCGTCTGCTCGGAAGCCGCGAAATAATATGTCAGATCCTCGGCGATCTCCCCCGTCTGCAGCTCGATATCGCCGACGTAGGGGTCCTTCAGCCCGAGATCCTTGATCACACTCAAAACGCCGATTCCTACCGCCGCTCCGACGCCCAGATGACCGTCCGGACGGTCCGGCGCCTCCGCCAGCGGGTTGCCGACGTAGCCCTTCACATGTCCGTGGGAATCCGCCGTCGCCAGAAGTCCCTGAAGCGGTCCCGACGCGTCGATGCGCACCGTGAGAATGTCGCGGTCGCCCTTCATCATGATGCCCATCATCGCCGACGCACTCAAAAGTCTCCCCAGTGCAGCCGTCGCAACCGGCGTCAGATCATGGGCTCTTCTCGCCGTCTCCGCAATGCCCCGCGACGTGATCGCGAAGGCCCGTATGAATTCGTCCGCCGCCGTAGCGCGGACGATATAATCACGTTCACTCATAATACTTGTTCGCCTGATAGCTTTCCTTTGCGATAATTACGATCCGCTCCGACGTCGGACTCACGGGTTTGCCCGTGTAGGCATCCTCGGCCCGGACAAACGTCATCCCCGCCTCCGCAAGGATTTTCGTGATCTCCGATAATTCGTACGCCCGCTGCCGGTGCAGCTCGTCCCGGCGTTCGAACAGTCCTGTCTCCGGATCCTTTCTAAACATCGTGAGCCGGTACTCGTTGATTCCTGTCTTCTCATCGTAGGCGTTGTCCCACAACAGGACATCGTCCTCGTAGTCCTCCGCGCGGACATTGTCGCCCAGCACCTCGCGGTAGTAATACGGAGTCTTTATGTCAAAAACGAGAAGACCGTCCCGGTCAAGATAGTTGTTTGCCTTCCGGAAGACCTCCCGCAGGTCGTCCTCCGTCAGAAGGTAGTTCATCGTGTCGCACACGCTGACCATCGCCGCCACTGTGCCGTAGAGCTCCATTTCCCGAAGGTCCTGATGCAGGTAGCGGATCATTCCGGCGACTGCATTTTCCTCTGCCGTCTCATCGTCCGGGGAAACGTCCTCCAAAAGTCTGTCAATCCGCTCGTACTCCTTCTCCTGGGCGATGGCGAGCATCTCCTCGGAGCCGTCGATCCCGATCATATCAAAGCCCGCTTCCCGCAGTCTCTCGGTCATTTCGCCGGTTCCGCAACCGAGGTCCGCCACGAGACTTCCCTCCGCGACCCCCGCCTCGCGCAGGATTCGCACCAAAGCCTCCGCCCACGCGTCGTAAGGCACATTGTCCATACATCGGTCATAGATGTCGGAAAATGCGGAATACGGTTTCATGACGTTCCTCCCATCCGTATAAACGTGCATAAGAGTTGCCCCCCGAAACGGAAGGCAACTCCGATGTTTATTGGTTCGTATCAGTTTGCGTTGTCTTATCGATTGGCGTCGGCAATCGCAGCGAATACCGGCTTCAATGCCGGGTAAAGGGAACGGAAGATCTGATATCTCTTCTCGTAGTCGGCAACGATCGCCGGATCCTGCTCGATGGTATCCACGACGCGGATCAGCTTGCCGGCAGCCTCCTCAACGGAAGCGTACTCGCCGCAGCCGACTGCGGCAAGGATTGCGGCACCGTAGCCCGGTCCCTCCTCGCAGTTGATCTTGTCAACCTTAACGTTCATGATATTCGCAAGAACCTTGCACCACAGCGGGCTCTTTGCACCGCCGCCGATGGCGCGGATTCTCTCGATCTTTACGCCGAAGGAGCGTGCGATCTCAAGGGCATCGCGAAGTGCGTAGGTAACGCCCTCCATAACCGCAAGAGTCATATCCTCTCTCTTGGTGTCCATCGACATTCCGATGAAGCAGCCTCTCGCATCGGGGTTGTTGTGCGGTGTGCGCTCGCCCATCAGGTACGGAAGATAGAACACGTTGTTCTTGCCGATCTCCTTGATGTTCTTCTGCTCTGCCGCATAGTCCTTCGTTCCGATGATGTCATCCATCCACCACTTGTTGGAGGAAGCTGCGGAAAGCATGCATCCCAAGAAGTGGTACTTGCCGTTCGCATGTGCAAAGGAGTGCATTGCGTTCGCATCGTCAACGGCAAATTCATCCGTTGCAATGAACACGGTGCCCGACGTTCCCAGGGAAACGCTGCACATGCCGTGCTCAAGAGTACCGGTTCCCACAGCGCCCGCAGCATTGTCGCCGGCACCGGCGATGATCTTCACGGTCTTCGGAAGTCCGAGCTCCTCCGCAACTGCGGGAAGGATCGTTCCGACAACCTCGTAGCTCTCGAAAATCTTGGCAAGCTGCTCCTCCTTGATGCCGACGATGTCGATCATCTCCTTGGACCAGCACTTGTTCTTTACGTCAAACAGAAGCATACCGGAAGCGTCCGAAACATCCGTGCAGTGAACGCCCGAAAGAAGGTATGCAAGGTAATCCTTCGGAAGCATGATCTTGCAGATCTTCGCAAAGATCTCGGGCTCGTGCTTCTTAACCCAGAGAAGCTTCGGAGCGGTGAAGCCCGTGAGCGCCATGTTCGCGGTGTACTCGCTGATCTTCTCGCGTCCGATCACGTTGTTGAGGTAGTCGCACTCCTCCTGGGTACGGCCGTCGTTCCAAAGGATCGCCGGACGAAGTACGTTATCATTTTCATCGAGGATTACCAGACCGTGCATCTGACCGCCGAAGCTGATGCCCGCAATCTGCGAAGCGTCAACTACCGAGATCAGTTCCTTGACACCGGCCTTCATCTGCGTCCACCAGTCCTCCGGCTTCTGCTCCGACCATCCGGTCTTCGGAAAATACAGCGGATACTCCTTCGAAACAATATTCTTGATCGCACCCTCCGAATCCATCAGCAAAAGCTTGACGGAAGAGGTCCCCAGATCGACACCGATATAGTACATAAAAACATCCTCCATGTTCCGTTTATTATTCCTTTTTTATGGCCTTTCAGACCGAAAAACCACCAAAGACTATCTTACTCAAAATCACGAATTATGTCAAGTTTATTCGGAAATTGCGAGCAGTCCCATCAAATCCCTCGGGGCCATAAAAGTGACCGCGTGTTTGTTCACCGACATGTGCGCCTGAAGGCACGTTCCGCCGTACTCTCCGTCGATGGTCCAGGCCACATCCTCCTCGAAATCGAACTCCGCCTCGGTGATGTGTCGGAACACGATCAGCGGGTTGTCGAAGTTTCCCTTGCGGATGTCGTTGAGAAGCCCCGCCACCTGCAGGGGACTCGGCTCACGGATCAGGAAAAGCTCGTATTTTCCGTCGTTTAAGCGAACGTCGGGGCCCGTGATGCCGCGGAATCCTCCGATGGAGGACGAGCTGACCACCATGCCCATGATGAAGGTTCCCTCGATGGTCTCGTCCGGCAGCGTGATCGTCGCATTTACCGTCTCGATGTTTGTCAATGCGCCGGCGCCGTTTAAGACGTAGGCCGCATGGCCGAAAACATTTTTCATCGATTGGGAAGTCGCGTAGGAAACGTCGGAGAAGAGGCCGAACGCCGCGGTGTAGACCACGTATTTTCCGTTGAAGCAGCCGATGTCGCAGGGATACGCCATGCCGGTCTTGGACAGCTTCGCAGCCTCCACCACATCTTTTGGAAGGCACATGGAATAGCCGAAGTCGTTGGTGCTTCCCGCGGGCAGGTAGACGATAGGCACGCGCTTCTCGGGCGCGATCTCCATCAGGCCCTCCACCACCTCGTGGAGCGTGCCGTCGCCGCCGGAGCACACGATCTTCACGCAGTTTCCCTCCTGAAGATACGCAATCACCGCCTCCTTCGCGTCGTTTCGCTTGCGCGTCGGCGAGATGACCAGGTCGCACTGCTCATCGATCAGCTCATTTACCACATCATTTAACTTCGGAACAATCTTTTTCGTTCCTGCATTCGGGTTATACGTAAACAAAATTTTGTCTCTCACAATACCACACATCCGCGCCCCGCACAAAGACACGGCCTTTCTATGTTCACTGTTCGTTATTATACCCTATCGTGATGGATTTGTTAAGCGAAAACGAGTAGATGATGCGCTCTTTCACACGAAGTCCGCTTCCTCGTTCAATGGCATCCGCATACAGCTCAAGCTGCTTTTCGTACCGCCGCTTAAGCTCCTCCTCGCCTCCCTGCGCATCGACGCGATCCGTCTTGTAATCCACCAATACGACGCCGTCGTCCTCCGCAAAATACGCATCAATCACACCCTGCAAAAGGATCGTCTCGCCCTCCGGGTAATCGCTTCGCACGGACTTCGCCGGAACGGTCATGACAAAGGGCTTCTCGCGGTACAGTTTTCCGGCCAACGCCGCGCGCTTCATGCGCTCGCCCAGTTCGCTCACGAAAAATGCTACAAACTTCGTCACCGGCAGCGTCGCAATATCCGCGGGCATAATCTGCCGCTTCGCAGCCATGGCCTCCCACTCCGCGATGCAGCTCTCCGCTGTCACCGGGATCGTATAGTCATGTAACTGCAGCACCCGGTGGCACAGCGTGCCGTAATCCGCGCCGGAGCCCGTCTCCTCCGAAGGCGTCTCCTTTGCAAAGGACGGCTTCGGAACGTCCGCCTCCCCGGGCGTGGTCATGGTAAACCGGCCCTCCGTTTCCGCAACCACCGTCGCGTTTCCGTCTCCGCGCTCCCGCGCCTCCTCGGAGGCTTCCCGCTCGAGATACGCGAGTTTCTTCAGGTACGATACGCTCACTTTGACGGGCATATCCGCACTCCGCTCGGCATAGCGGAAGGCTCTGTACTCGGCGAGCTCGCGGAACTGTCCGTCGAACTCCTCCGAATCTGCCGCCGGTGCGACCGTAGCCGGCCTTGTCAGCGCAGGCTGCGGATTTTTGAGCATAAAGCGCCAATGCGCGGTCTCGGCGACCGCCTCCTCGCCGTCCCGCTCCGCGGTGCACAGCTTCATCACAGCCGACTCGGGGCAATCCTTCAAAACCGCCCCAAGCGTAAGCCGCAGGAAGCATTGCGAGTCCCGCATCATATCGCCGTACGGAAGTTTTTTTTCGCCCGTGACGAAAAATCCCTCCGACAAAAGGGACGATAATTTGTCGCGTTTTCCCAGGCGCCCGGTGACGATCAGCTTGTCCACCGCGCGGGTCATGGCGACATACAAAAGGCGAAGCTCCTCGCCGTAGAGGTCTCTCTGCAGTCTTCTCCGGATGGCGTCCGCAGCCACGCTTCCGTAGCGTAGACGCTCCTTGGGGAAGAACAATGTCGGTCCGAAACCGAGCTCCTCGTGGAGCATCATGGTGTTCTTCAGATCCTGCATGTTGTACTGGTGTCCGGAGTCCGCAAGGAACACAATGGGAAACTCCATTCCCTTGCTGGCATGCACCGTCATCAGGCGCACACTGTTCGCAACTCCGCCGCCGGATACATCGTTCACGGGGAGTTCCCATTTTTTGATATTCTCGACGTAATCGATGAAATCCCGGAGATTGCCCGTCGCCTGGGTCCGGTATGTCCTGGCCTTGACGATCAGCTGCTCCAGGTTCTTCACCGCAGTCTCACCGTAAGGCATCGCACAGCAGTACTCGTACAGTTTCGTCGCCGTTAAAAACTCCTCCATCAGTTCCGCCGCATCCAGATATGCACTGTGGCGGTGCAGGGAATCATAGACCGCAAGGAAGTCCGTACAGCGCTTCCGAAGCTCGGCATCCGCGTCTTCATCGCCGGCGATCTGCCGTAATACCGTGTATGTGTACGGGAGTTTCCGCTCCTCCGTGCGCTTTCCGGAAAGCCGCAGCATCGCCAGATGGTCCGCCGTAAACCCGAAGACAGGCGACGTCAAGACCGTCATCATCGGAATCTCCTGGAACGGATTGTCCACAAGGCGGAGCATCGATATGACAACATCCACCTCGGGCGCCTCATAGTAGCCCTTCGCGTCCGCCACCGTCACCGGGATCCCGGCCTTACGAAGCGTCCGCAGTAACGTCCCCGTGATGGTCTCCTTGGCGCGCACTAAAACTGCGACATCGCCGTAGGTCGCCCGGTGCGGATGATCCTTTCCGCCCACGATCAGTCCCGTGTCAGGGTCGGTGAGTTCGCGGATTCGATGCGCAATCATCGTGCATTCTTCGGCCACCGGCTCCTCCGCCCCGTGCACTAAAAGCAGTTCACTCGCATAGTCGGGGCCCTCCTCCGCCGTGCCGTCAAACAGCCCGCCGTAATAAAGCTTCGCCCGCTCATCGTAATCGATGCCGCCGACTTCCTTGTGCATCAGCCGTTCAAACACGTCGTTGACCGAATCGATGACCGCCCGGTTGCTCCGGAAATTCATCTGCAGATCGATCCTCCGCCCCGCGGAGGGGTCCTCCGCAAAGAGATCGCATTTTCCCAAGAACAGCTCCGGGCACGCCTGCCGGAACTTATAGATGCTCTGCTTGACGTCGCCGACCATAAAGAGGTTGCTCCGCCCGTTGATCTCGCGGGAAACGGCTGTCAGCAGCTTCTCCTGAAGCATATTGGAGTCCTGATACTCATCGATCATGATCTCCTCGAACTCACGGCTCATCATCCGGGCTTCCTCGGTGGGAACGCCGTTTTCATCAATGAGGATCTCCAGGGCGATGTGTGCGATCGCCGAAAAATCGTATGCATTTGCCTCTTTCTGCTTGGCAAAGCAGGTGTCGCGGTAAGCCTTCACAAGCCCGCACAGACACCGCAAAAGCGGCACGCACTCGCGCTCGTGCCAAAAAACCTCGTCCGAGAGGCGTCCCGCATCCTTTGCCAGCTTTTCCACGGTCTTTTTGTAACGCGTACGGGCTTCCGAAAAGACTGCCTTCCACTCGGGGTCCACATCGGTATTCCGCTTTGACGAAAGCGTCTGCCACGCGACTCCTTCGGAGAGCCGCCTGAGAAACTCCCTGTTGTTTTTCTCCTCTGCGATGGCCCGCAACGCCTCCTCATCCGAGCGGAACGCTGTCTCGTACATCTGCGGCATGTACTCCTCGCCGCAGCGGTCGGCATAGCCCTTCGCCACCGTCACAACAGACAGAACACGCTTCCGAAGGTCCGCCGCGATCTCCGAAAGGAACAGACTCTCCTTCGAACTGACCGACGTCTCAAACTTCGCAAGCATCTCCGAAAGCCAGGCGTCCGGCATCGGACTGCTCTCGCATTTTCCGGCTACGGATTTGATAAGTTTTACCAGTTCCTCATCGCCGGCTCCGCCGCCGTACGCATCCACAAGCTGCAAAAAGACCGGGTCGGCCTCCTCGTAGGCAGCTGACAGGACCTCGTCCATCGAGTGCTCCTTGATGAGCGCGCCCTCGCTGTCATCCAGAAGTCGAAACGACGGATCGATATCCGCCTTGTGGAAGAACCGTCTTACCACACTCTGGCAGAAGCTGTCGATGGTGGATATCTTCGCAAAATGAACATTTCTCGCCTGCTGCTGGAGTCTCTCATTGTCGGGATCCTCCTCCAGCGCCTTCTCAATCTTTTCCGCGATGCGGTTTCGAAGCTCGCCCGCGGCATTTCTCGTAAACGTAACGATCAAAATCCGGTCGATGTCAACCGGGTTCTCCTCCCGCAACATTGCCTGCATGATGCGCTCGACGAGGACGCGGGTCTTTCCGGAACCGGCGGCAGCCGAAACCAAAACGTTGCCTACCTCTGCCCGGATCGCACAGAGCTGTTGTTCGGTAAAACTCATTCGTTCTCACCTCCGTCCTCCTGCGAGCCTCTGCGGTAGGGCACAAACTCCATGGCATTTTTGCGGCACACACCGGCCTGGTCACAGTATTTGCAGGCGTCCGGCGTGTACGGAACGATGCCGATGCTTCCGCCGGCGATCTCTCCGACCTCGGTTAAAAGAACTTTGTCTGCCGTGTCGATCACTTCCCTCATCTCGCTCTCGGAAATGCCGTCACCGGACATTTTCCCGCGGGAATTCACCTTGAGATTCACCGCCTCCGAGGCGTACTCCCCTGCCGTGACATCGGTGTCCAACTGCCGCAGATACCGGTCCGCTGCGCAGGACGCCTCCGACGCTGCCGTAGCGTCCTCCAGGGCAAAGAAACCAAGCGGTTTCGCGCTCTCGTCCACCGCCTTTGCACTCTCCTCGCCCGGCAAACCCTCGATAGGTCTTCGGTTGAAGAATTCGTAAAATCCTGCCGCAGGAACGGCTTTGATGCCCTCCTCGCGGAGCGCCCGCTCCTTCTCGCTTAAGTAGATCGGCAGCTGCAGGTTCATTCCGTCCGCCACCGCCTTCGCATCAAACCTGCGCGGCGAGGACTTGAAATCCACAACCTTGATATATGTGATGTCCCCGTCCTTTGCATACTCCACGCGGTCGATTTTGCCCTTCAGGCGGTATTCGCCTAAGGGCCGGTCGAAAGCCTCCTCCGCACCGGCAAACCGGTATGTTCCCTTCGCCTGCCGTTTCGCCATGCGCGGCAGCGCAAAATGAAGATTTTCCGCCAGGGAATGCAGCAGGTACCGGCTTCGGCCGTCCCCCAGGAAGCACTCGTTGGCAGGGTCTCCCTTGACATGCTCCTCCGCCTCCGCGACAAGCGACGCAAGCGTCTCCTCGCTTACCGTCGCACCGCTCGCCGCAAGTTCCGCCATGCGGTTTTCCACATACTCCGTCATCGCATGGTAAACATTGCCCTTCTCGATCTGGGTGGGCTCATAGGTGGCGCGGTCCTCGACTCCGAGATCATACTCCAGAAAATGCCGGTACGGACATTCCGCGTAGCTTTGCATGCGGGAAACCGAGAATACGGTTCCACCGGGGTGCAGCGCCTTCGCAAGCTCCGGCGCGATGGTCTGCTCCCTCGCAAATCCGTCGGATGCCTCATCCATCAATTCCGCGGACAGCGGCGTCTCCCCGCTCTCCCCGCCGAAATACCACTGATACAACGCCCGGCAATCCGCGGTCTCCTCCCCGGACAGCGTTGTCACCGGATCCCGGCCGGAGGCAACCGCGTAATTGTGCATCAATTCGGACAATCCTCCGTCCACGGCGATCCGCTCGAAAAAGTCTGCGGCATCCCCGTTGGCAAGGATGTTGTTCCGCTCGCTGAACAGACGCCGGATGCGGTTTACGACATACGACGGCGCCGCCTTTCTTCCGCCCTCGCCCTCCTCGCACCACGAGATCGTCAACGTTTCCGTCGGCTTCTGCAGCGTGAGCAGAATATAGAATTCCTCCGTATCCACCGCTTCCTTCTCGGTGTCGGACAGAACAATTCCGTAGGTTTCCTTCAATGCCCTCCGCTCGCTCTCGCTGAGAAGGAGGCTGCTCTTCTTGCCCCCGGGAACAAAGCCCTCGTTCATTCCCAGGAAGAACAGATGCTTCACGACCCCGATGCGGGATCTCTTCCGGTCGCCGATGGTCACACAGTCGGGCTCCGGCGGGATCACGCCGAGGCGCAGGTCCGCAAAGCCCGAGTCGCAAAGATCCGCAAAATCCTTCAGCGTGATCTTCTGCTCCGGCATCAGGTCGTGCATGCGTGTAAACAGCTCCGTAACGGCGCGGTACACCGAGCGGTACTCGCCGGCTCGTCTCGCGTGCCAGGGCACATTTTCCGACGAGAGCTCCTCGGCGATCGCCTGCGTCCGCTCATATACACCCTGCTTCTCCAAAAAACGGTACAGAGCGGCTGTCTTGCCGCGCACATCCGTATCCTTGCTGCGAAGCGCTTCGGACACCTCCGCAAGCGTCCCGGCAATCTCCTTCGCAAGCGCGATGCACTCCGCCGCATGGGTCTCGTGCCTGCCGCCGTAGTCCCCGAAGAAGCCCTTCTCCCAGGCCGATCGGCCGCGGATTCCCCGGGCGATCAGGAAATTCTCCAGATACGACAATGTATCCGCGTCGTAGGTATTGATCGGATTGCGGAGCCAGCGCATCACGCGGTCCGTCCGCATGTCCGAGAGGATCATGCGAAGAAGGCTACGGATATAGTCAACAAGGGCGTTGTCCGTAACTTCCGACGTCTGGTCGATGAAGAACGGAACCCCCGCCTCCGTAAAATACTTTCGCAACAGCTCCGCATAGCTCGGAACATCCCCGCACACGATACCGATGTCCTTATAGCGAAGCCCGTCCTTGCGCACCAGCCGCGCAATCTCGCGCACGCAGGACAAAACCTCCGACTCGCGGTCTGTAGCACTCACCAGCCGTACTGCGCCTGTGGGCGTTCCACGGTACTGACCCCGTCCCCGCCGGAACAACGAATCACAGAGGTATACAAGCTCCGGATCCCTGGTCGCGGGCGCCTTTTCGCCGCCATCCGGCTCGTCCGGAACCTCAAGCATCTGAACGGTCTTGTCCGTCTCCGAGGCCAGACGGCGCAGGGAGGCCATCATTTCCCGGCTGATGCGGAAACAGTTGGCGCCGCCTCGCCTGCCATCACCTTCCCCGTCCTCACGGCATTCCGCGGGATCGATCGTGACGGTGACGTAGACATCTCCGCAGCGGCGGAACAATGTGGAGAGGAGGCTTTGCTGCGTCGGCGTGAAGCCGGTGTAGCCGTCAAAATACAGGGTGCTGCCCGAAAGCCTTTGCGATTCCTCCGCCAGCGGGCGCATGGCCCGGTAGATGTCCACCTCCATGATCTGCTCGCCGCCGCACCGCTCCCGGAACCAGGTGTAGATGTCCGACACCTCTCCGAGCTTGCCGGCCAGAAGGTGGTCCGATGTGACCGCATTTTCCGCAGCCATCCGCAGCTGCTCCGATGTAACCTCGTAGGAAACCAGCTCCGAGAGGAGCGACTTGACCTCCTCCACAAAGCCGGGCTTGTTAATCTTTCCTCCGAACAGCGGCATCTGTTTGCCGTGTTCCGTCATGACCTTTTGCAGCAGAAGGCTCTTTCCGACCTCGTCCAGCACCGGAGGAATCCGGTCTCCGAGCTCATCCACCAGCCGGTACGCGAGGCGCCGGAAGCTTACGATATCGATGTTCATCACGCACCCGCCGCCGGTCATGGCGCACAGGTCGCGCTCCGCGTCCAGGTTCGCCTGTTCGGGCACGAAGAAAAATACTTCCGAAGCGCCTGTTTTGCTCTTCGCAAGCATATTTTTAAGCAGATATTCCCGGTTTTTCTGTGCCGAGCTGCCGATGATCAGCCGGAGATCTCCCTTCATGCCTTCCTCCCGTCCGGGCCTGCAAATCACGCAAAAACCCGTTTTGTTCAGTATAACACAGACCATTAAAAGAGGCAAACATCCATTCGAGAATGTTTGCCCTTGTTTTCTTTTGTTCCCAAGATGCCGGTTCCGCTTTTTGACTCCCAGCATGTTGCCAGGTGGGTGACCGCACGTATGCTTCTGCCTTCCACTGCAAGGAGGCCTGACATCCACATACAGATATAGGAATCCCTTATTCAGTTTCGTAGGTTCAAAAATGACGGAGGTGTCGAACATCCCAGGAATCATTTTCCGGGTATGCTGCCGTGATTACTTCGCGTCCGCCTTCTCGACTTCGATCACGGCTGCTTTCTTCATGGGGATGCGGCAGTTTTTGTTGTTGCCGAACTCCACGATGATGATATCCTGCTCCTCAACGATGTCGATGATGACGCCGTAAAATCCACCCGACGTCAACACGCTGTCGCCGATCTCCAGCGAGGAAAGAAGCGCCTTCTGCTTCTTCTCCTGCTTCGCCTGCGGGCGATAGATCATGAGATAGAATACGGCGGCGAACACGACCAGCATGATCACAAGCGGAAGGATCGTCGTCCCCGTCTCCGCCGTTCCCTGAGTCAGGAATGCAAACAAATTACGAACCATTGGTGTACCCTCATTTCATTAGTGTTATGCGCCTTGTCGGTTCCGTCGGGAAAAGTTCAATCCTCCGGCCCCAAGGCAAATCCGTCCAGTTTCTCCCTCATATAGGCAGCATAGCGATCCTGCTCGATCGCCTCACGGATCTCTTCCATCATTCTATTATAAAACCGCAGATTATGCAAGACCATAAGTCGAAGTCCCAGCATTTCTCCCGCGACCAGAAGATGGCGAATGTATGCGCGGGAATGATTCCTGCACGCTGGACAGTCGCACCCTTCCTCGATCGGACGGTCGTCGGTTTTATATCGCTCGTTCTTCAGATTCAGCCGGCCGCGGTTCGTGTACGCATGACCGTGTCTGCCGTTTCTTGTAGGATAGACGCAGTCAAAGAAATCCACGCCTCTCGCAACTCCCTCAAGGATGTTTGCAGGCGTTCCCACGCCCATCAGATACACGGGCTTCTCCGCCGGCAGATGAGGAACAACGGCGTCCAGAATGCGGTACATTTCCTCGTGGGACTCGCCCACCGCCAGACCGCCGACTGCATATCCCGGGAGATCCAGCTTTGCGATCTCCTTCGCATGCTCGATGCGGATATCCTCGTAGATTCCGCCCTGGTTGATCCCGAAGAGCATCTGCTCCGGATTCACCGTTCCGGGCAGCGAATTGAGCCGGTCCATCTCCGCCTTGCAGCGATTAAGCCACCGGGTCGTGCGCTCCACCGATTGCCGGATGTAATCCTTCTCGGCCGTGCTCGGCGGACACTCGTCAAATGCCATCGCGATGGTGGATCCCAGATTCGACTGAATCTGCATGCTCTCCTCCGGCCCCATAAAGATCTTGCGGCCGTCCACATGTGAGTTGAAGGAGACGCCCTCCTCCTTGATCTTGCGAAGCTTCGCCAGGGAAAACACCTGAAATCCGCCGGAGTCCGTGAGAATCGGCCGGTCCCAGTGCATGAACTTCTGCAGACCGCCCATTTGCCGCACGATCTCATCGCCGGGGCGCACATGCAGATGATAGGTGTTGCACAGCTCCACCTGCGTGCCGATTCCGGCCAGGTCCACGCTGGACACGGCGCCCTTGATCGCCGCAACCGTCCCCACGTTCATGAATACAGGCGTCTGCACGGTGCCGTGGACCGTCGTGAGCTCTCCCCGCTTGGCCATGCCGTCGCGATGCAATACTCGATACATGGTTACCTCATTTTCCTAATCCCGGTGGACATTGGCCCGGATTACGATCAGAACAATGCCCAGTATGACGGCGCACAGCCCGCCCGGGAAAAAGTAGTCGTATTTGTTGCTCGTGGAAAACAGCAAAAGCACGATGCCGATCAGCAGGATCACGGCGATCAGTCCCACCGCCCATATCGTATCGGCCGAATTGCGGTTCATGCGGTCGAAGGCGCTGTCATACGTGCCGGCATTGACCTCGGCGATCGCATTGACGCTCATGCCCTTCACATAGTAATCCGCAAACTTGCGAACCTCCTCCAAAAGGGCATAGAACGGGTTTTTGGTTTTGCTCCCCTCGGCATCCGTCTTGTAAACCGAGTACATCTCGTAATTGCGGCAGCTTAAGTCCGACAGGATATCGGAGCTGAAGCCCTTGTCGTCGCGAAGGATCCGCTTCATCTCGGAAAATGCCTCGCAGACAAAGATGTATCCGGTCTCGTTCTTATCGTCATCGTAATTTGCTCCGGCCTTCATGCAGTTGTCATACAAAAGCCCGAACTGTTTTACCTTGGCAAAGTCATCTGCGTACCCCATAAACGCACCCCTCCGTCAATTCGTATTCGTTTTAATGAATGTCCGTTCTATCTGCGTACGTGTCCTTGATGACACAGATCCACGTCTTTCCGGTATTCAGCGTGATCTCGTTTCCGTCCATGTCATAGTACCGCGTGGGCTCGAACTGCGAGTCCTTCTTCCACGTAACGGGAATCGCCTTGCCGTTCGTCATGAAATACCCCTTGCCGGAACCGATGGTCGTCATGTCGATGCGGCTCGTGCCGTCGCCCATCAGCTTCCATTTGCAGTACTGGAAAATGACATTCTTGTACGCCAGCTGCTCGCCGGTCATCTCATCGATCTGCTTTCCGCCGTACTGGAAGCGATAGTACAGACCGTCCGTCGCATTGTACTCAAACCACGGCTCGTCCACCGGATAGCCCGGTTTCAAGTACGTCGCGTGAAATCCGCTCTCCAGCATGTTCTGATGCTCTTCGTCCGCAAACTGAAAATGCTTCTTCACATAGTTCGCGGTGTGCGTCAGCGGATAGTTTCTTCTCTTGCACTCCTCGACGATCTTGTCGCCTGCCGTGTAGGCATTGTGCGGCGCAACGCGGTCCTTCGTGCGGTAGTACGTCTTGCCGTCGAGGGCCATACCGTCAAGGTTGTGGATGTCACTTCTCTTTAAGATCTTATCCGCATAGGTCGATCCGCCGAAGTGGCAGTAGATCGGATCCCACTCGAGCATCCAGTCGATATAGTAATGGCGGCTGCTTCGCACGGAGCCGATCTTGTCAAGGCCATAATAATCCTCGATGATAGCCATGAAACGCTGGATGTCCGCCTCCGTAGGCGCCTCGTACACAAGTCCGGCGCGGCTGATGCTGCTCTGCGGAATCGCCTCGATCTTGTTGTTGAGCATCACCGCGATGGGACGCCCCTCGGCAATCTCCTTCTTGATCCACTCGTTCGTAACATCGCTTCTCACCATTCCCTCGGGAATCGGCGAAGGCGTCGGTGTCGGGGACTCCGTGGGGGAAGGTGAAGGCGTCGAAGTCGCCGTCGGCCCCTGTGTCGGTGTGGACGTTGCCGTCACCTCGGGTACCGTCTCGTTCGTTCCATTATCCTTGGCCTTTCCGCAAGCTGCAAGCAGTACGGCGCAAACCACGCAAACCAGCAGTAAAATATATCTTTGTTTCATCATTTTCCTCGCTTTCACATTCGAAAATCCTGCCATAAAAAGCAAGAAAGGCCAATGCCTGCGCATTGGCCTTATCAGGGGCAGTAGGATTCGAACCCACGACCTGCGGTTTTGGAGACCGTTATTCTACCAGCTGAACTATACCCCTATCTGTGTGTGGCTCTTGCGAACCGCTAACACATATTACTACACGAAACGAAAAATGTCAACCACCAAACTGCGTTTCGTGAAGAAATCATTTTACGCCGTCTCGATCTTGTTTGCCTTGTGCAGACCGTGGCGCTCCACTGCTTCCTCGCGCATCTTGTACTTCAAGATCTTGCCGGCTGCATTCATCGGGAATTCCTTTACGAAATCCACGTATCTGGGCACCTTGTGCTTTGCCATGTGCGTGCGCACGTAATCCTTGATCTCGTCCTCCGTGCACTCCACACCGTCCTGCAAAACGATGCACGCCATGATCTCCTCGCCGTAGTCGGCATCCGGAACGCCGATGACCTGAACGTCCTTCACCTTATCGTAGGTGTAAAGGAAGTCCTCGATCTCCTTCGGGTAGATGTTCTCACCGCCGCGGATGATCATGTCCTTGATGCGGCCCGTGATCTTGTAATATCCGTCCTCGGGGCGGCGAAGCGCAAGGTCGCCGGAGTGAAGCCAGCCGTCCTCATCGATGGCTGCGGCCGTTGCCTCGGGCATCTTGTAGTAGCCCTTCATGATATTGTAACCGCGTGCGCAGAACTCGCCCGGAACGCCGTCCGGAAGTTCCTCTCCGGTCTCGGGATCCACGATCTTGGTCTCAACGCCGAAGATGGAAGGTCCTACGGTATTGACGCGCTGCTCGATGGTATCGCTTGTCTTGCTCATGGTCGTCGCAGGTGAAGCCTCGGTCTGACCGTAGGTGATAACGATCTCGGGCATGTGCATCTTCTCGATGACCTCTTCCATGGTCTTGATCGGGCACGGCGATCCCGCCATGATACCGGTTCTCATGTGGGAGAAATCGGTCTTCGGGAAATCCTCGTGTCCCAGCATCGCGATGAACATGGTCGGCACGCCGTGGAAGCAGGTAATCTTCTCCTTGTTTATGCAGTTCAAGCTCTTTCTCGGTGAAAATGCAGGGATCGGGGACATGGTGACACCGTGGGTCACGGACGCCGTCATCGCAAGCACCATACCGAAGCAATGGAACATGGGCACCTGGATCATCATGCGGTCCGCCGTCGAGAGATCCATGCAGTCGCCGATGGCCTTACCGTTGTTGACCACGTTGTAGTGCGTGAGCATAACGCCCTTCGGGAAGCCCGTGGTTCCCGAGGTGTACTGCATGTTGCACACATCGTTCTTGTCCACTGCGGCGCGGCGCTTCTCCACCTCCGTAAGCGGCACGGTCTCGCCGAGCTTTACGGCGTCGTCCCATGTAAAGCAGCCCGGCTGACGGCTGTCAACGGTGATGATATTCTTAAGATACGGCAGTCTCTCGCTCTCCAGCTTACCCGGCTCGCAGGTCGCAAGCTCGGGACACAGCTCACGGATGGTTCCGACATAGTCGCAATCCTTGAAGCCGTCGATCATGACAAGCGTGTGGGTGTCGGACTGGCGCAGCAAATACTCGATCTCATGAATCTTGTATGCGGTGTTGACCGTGACCAAAACTGCGCCGATCTTCGTCGTAGCCCAGAAGGTGATGTACCATGCGGGCACATTTGTCGCCCAGATGGCCACGTGGTCGCCCTTCTTCACATCCATTGCGATCAGGGCTCTTGCAAAATTGTCCACGTCATCGCGGAACTCGGGGTACGTTCTCGTGTAGTCGAGCTCCGTGTAGCGGAATGCATACTGCGTCGGGAACACCTCGCAGATGCGGTCCAGAACATCCGGGAAGGTGTAGTCGATCAACCGCTCCTTCGGCCAGATATAGTTGCCCGTGCCGCGGTTGTCCGTCTGCAGCGCGTGCTTATGCTTCGTCTTGTAAGGGCGCATGTAATTTGCGAACTGCGGGAACACTACCCACGCGTCCGCGAGCTCCGCTGACCAGCGCTTTACCCACTCGAGGGAAACATAACCGGTGTAATGCATGCTCTGCAGTGCGGCAAATGCCTCCTTGAGCGGCATGTCGCCGTCTCCCATCATGCGGTAGGAAACGCGGCCGTCACGGCACACGGAGTCCTTCACATGAACGTACTTGATGTACTCGCCCAGGTTTGCCACCGTCTGCTCCGGCTTCTCCCCGAAGTTGCGGTACGGATGATGGATGTCCCACAGAGCGGCGATCTTGCGGTTGCCGACCGCATCCAGAAGTTTCTTCAGGCGGGCCGTGTCGGAATACACACCGTTGGTCTCCACCAGCATGGTCACGTTGTACTGCTCTGCGATCGGAGCCAGCTGCTTCAGGGTAGCAATGATCGCCTCGTCGTCCACCTCGCCCTCCGGCGCGGGATGCTCGTCCGCAAGCACGCGGATGTACGCGGTTCCCAGCGCGTTGGCAAGTTTTGCATACGCCGTCAACTCCTCCATGATCTTCGGAAGCTTCGCCTGATACTTAAGAGCAATGCCCGAGGAGAGGCACGAAACCTCAATTCCTATTTCACGGAGCTTGGCAACCGTGTTCGGCAGCTGTGCCTCCGAGAACGGCTTCGCTCTCGTAGCAAGGATATCGTTCCCCAGACCGCGGATCTCAATACCGTGGTAACCGAGGTCTTTTGCCATGGTGTAAATGTCGGTCCAGGAGTAATCCGGACAACCCAGTGTGGAAAAACTGATCTTCATGTGATTCTTCCTTTCGTCGCTTGATGTGTTCTTGCCGAATTGTCCCGGAGAAACAAAAACGTCCCTATCTTCCTCCGGGAAGATAGAGACGCAATCAGCGCGGTACCACTCTATTTCATGATTTCTCATGCACTCAATCGGGCACGGACCGTAGTCGATGCTCTTCCATTCGTAACGGTTGGACTCCGGCACAATCTACGCAGCCTTACGGCCTTCAATCGGCAGCTCCGAGGTGAGTTCCTTCTGCATCATCGACTGCCTCACATCAACCGGCAGCTTTCTGAACCAGAGGCAAAAGTACTGCTCCTCTTCCCAGCTTTTCGCAAAATGGGATAAAACCCTGTTGGACGCTATGGTACAACACGATTTTCGAAATGTCAAGAAAAATTTTTTGCACATTTTCCGAAGGGAGCGGAACGGGCAAAGCCGTTACTTCTTCGGCTCGCGGACGGCCTTCACGTCATCGGCTGTACAGGGGATATCCGAGTAGCGGGCCTTCTCGTATTTTTCGAGAAGAACATCGCTGCCCTCGTCCTCCTTGCCCAGAAGATCCGTCGGCGTCAGCTCCGGAATATCCACATCGCCGTAGCGATCGAATACCGTGCGCTTAAAGGTCCGGCGAATACGGCGCGCGTAGGTGTTCTCATCGTAGACATTGTCGTCGCGAAGGCGGACCGTCTCCTCCTGGATCGGAATGAGGATCCGCTTTAAGTCAATGACCCGGTCGGTCTCCATACTGGTCTTCGCGTCGGTGATCCTCGAAAGCATCGACCTTGCAAGGAAATAGGCGGACACAATGATACATGCAGCAAGGAACAGCTTGATCATAACACCGATCCAGGCCAGATTGGCGGTGGAATCCTTATGCTCCGGTGCAGGAGTAATGATCTCCTCTTCCTGCGGATCGACATCGCCGGAAGCCGGAGTCGGCGTCACCGTGATCTCCGTTGTTGCCTTCTGGGATTTCAGCAGGTTTGACCATGCGCCGTCAAACAGACCCCAGATGGGCAGAATGGCGACGGACAGAACCGCAAATACCGTGATCATGTACCACAACCGGTACGCGCGGGTGTTGCCGAGGGTAACATGGTAGACCGCCATGTAATCGGCGTCCCGGTTTGCGTACACAAACCGCACGTAGTTGGTCAGATAGATCGCATAGACATTGACTGCAAGGAACAAGATCAGCGTAAACGACTCCATCCAGAACAGCTCGGTCTTATCGATGTACTCGGCAACGATGACCGCTGCCAGAATGCCGACGCCGATGGGCAGGAACGTGAGCTCCTTGCCTCTCTTGCTCTTCTTTCCCACAGTGCTTCCGACCATTCCGGACAATCCCCAGAAGATCAAAAGCGTAAGAAACAGTCCGCCGAAGAGCATCCACAGGCGATCCTTAAAAGGAATGCGCAGGTAGATTGCCGCAAGGGCATACAGTGTCATGCCCACCGAAAGGAAGCGGATGCGCAACAGCTGCATCTCATATCGTTCAATTCGAAATTGATCTCTCATGGCAACCTCCTACAGATTTCTCGGCGTCCAGAGCGCCGTACAGCCCATCAGTTCCTGAGGAAGCGTCGGGAGCTTCTCTCCGATGATGACCAGACAGCACGGTGCGCCGGTGCGGATTCTCGCGCGGATGCGCTTCTCAAACTCCGGACGGAGTGAGTAGGTGATATACAAAACACTGGTGTTGTAATTCTCTTCCTCGGCCGAAAAATCGTTGCCGTCGCCGAGCTCCATGCGCTCGCGCATCGCCTGCTGCATACGCTTCGCGTCGAAAATGGTCTCGTAGTCGATGCCGGCCAGGCCGATCTCGATGGTGCTCAGATGGCCCATGGAGCTTCCCTCGGGAACCATCAAAGGCGTTCCGCCGTCGCTGCCGGACACGTTGCACTCCAGGGACACGCTCTGTCCGATGGAGAGGGCCGATGAAGTGAAGCTTACGCCGAGGCGCAGAAGCTCCTCGCGAAGCTCCTCCTCGTGGGACATGGGGCCGCGCTCCGCATGCAGTACAATGTGGAGACGCTTGTCCATGGTCGTGTCGTAATAGTTGACCTGCCAGTCGCCGGATTTGGCGGATGCCTTCCAGTTGATCTTCTGGATCGGATCGCCGGGCTGATAGTCGCGAAGTCCGGCAAATGCGGAAAAGTCCTCATACAGTTTCAGTTTCGAGACCACATCGCCCCACATGGTGCGGAACGGAAGGTCTCCGGTGCCGATGGTGTAGTTCTTCGGCGTCACCAGAAGCTGTGTCGAAGCCTCCAGGATCCATGCGTGCTGCTTGGAGAAGAAGATGTCGCTGCCGACAACCTGTACGCCGTCCACGCGGTACGGTCCTCTCCTTGTAGCCATCACGGGAATCCGGCGCGTAACCTGCTTAAACCCGCCGATGGAGAAGAGATCGTTCCGGTAGTAGTGGTCCGTGACATGCTTCATGTCCTGATTCTCGATGACCATGAACCGGGACAGCTGGAATTTAACCTTCAGCGCGGGAAGCGGCATCGCCTTATTGTTGGTGATGACCTCCTCCAGAGAGACCCACTCCCCTTCGTGGGCGGTCTCCTGGCTGAACTGCAACGACACCTGCAGGCGCTTTTTCCAGTTTCTGCCGTAAAAGATCCGGGTCACGATAAATGAAATCAGGACTACGATCATTAACAAGACAATCTTCATCGCTTACTCCTTTTTGTTACACGGTGATGACCGGTACTCCCCGTTCCCAGGGCCGGGATTACTTGTTGTTGATAACCGAGAGCTGCAAGACAGCCCAGGATTCTCTGCATGCATTCCAGATGGAATTAAACTCATTTAACGACAGCGGCGTATTACCGTTGCCGAGTGCGATCTCAAGTGTGGGAATTCCGCGCTCTGCGGCACAATAGCCTTCGTACGAGCCGTAGGCGGAAACCCCTGCATTTGCCGAAACAACTTCATAATTCATGATGCCCGCTGCCGCCTCTGCGTACCGCTTGCCCACGGAAAGCTTCGGCTCCGCCTGTCCGTAGTTGTAGGTGATCTTCGCACCGGACGTATGGTATGTGACCACCAGATCCGGCGTAACTCCCGTCAGTTGCCGGAGCAAAGCCTTCGTCTCCGGCTCACTCTCCGCTTCGGTACCGGGGTATCCTTCCGACGTGGGTTCCGTCGGAATCTCGGATCCGAGATTATCCCAGTGATAGCGGAAATTGCGGCGAAGATCGACGCCGTTTGCGTTCGCGTAGAAGAACATCAGGTAATTCTCCAGGGAATTGTTCTTGCCGCCCTTCACCTTGTCCCGGTCAAACCATTTCTTGAGGTCCGTGACGATCCGCTCGTCGCGAACGCAGGCCAGATACTCCTGGCTGATGGTCACGCTGTCGGGATTGAGCATCGGGATCACGTGGATGCAGGCATTTTCACACAGATCCTTGTAGGCAAATCCGTTGTACACTCCGGTGTCATAATAGCACAGGCAGTACTCCGCCTGCTTCATGCACAAAAGCGAGGACATGTATTCGGCACCGCAGATTCCGGCGCAGAAGAAAATGTGTTTCTGTGCCTTCTCCGGGTCTCCGATGACAATCTCGAAAATGCTGCGGTTGTCCTTGGTGGCGCCGATGCTGTTGAGCTTCATATGCCCGCCGTAACGCTCCTTAAGCTCCGCAAGGTCCTCCACCATGGAGTCGTAGCTGTAGATCTGCCGGGACGTATCAACCACGGAGAGCATCATCGTCGAATACTCGAAGGTGCGGTTCTCCTGGATCGTGAGGGTCGTGATGTACTCGCTGCTGACGTAGGCGGTTGCATTCTCAAAATACACCCGGTCCCAGCCGTTGTCGCCGATGCCCGTGCGCTGCAGTTTTGTTCCGTAGGCCACGGCCTTCACCAGATTTGCGTCCGCGCTGGGCTCGACGCGGATGTTCAAGGTGTTCGAAGCCACATACACCGTGTCGTCCGTGACGATGAAACCGTCCTTGTCTTTCTCGGGCTCCTTGTTCTTCTGTCCTCCCGGCTCCGCCAGCGCATGGATCGTATGCTCGTACTGCGTCGTGTCCATGAGCGTGACGTTGGAGACCGGCTTCTTCTTGCCGCATCCGGCAAGCATCGCGCACACCAGAAGTGCCGCGCATAGTTTTCTCTTCATAGTTCCCCCGCTTACTTCTTAAGATCACCGATGTTACGAAGTCCGTACAATTTGATGTCCGCAGGCACCCGCGAACGGATGCTGTCGCAGTCGGACTGCGCCAGGATCACCGACCGGTATCCGAGTTTCATCGCCTCCCGCACCCGCAGAAGCGGCTGTGTGACGGAGCGAAGCTCCCCGGTCAGACCGACCTCGCCGAAGGCCACCGTGTGGGGCTCCAGCGGCCGGTTGCGGTAGCATGACCACAACGCCAGAATGATCGGCAGGTCCAGCGCAGGCTCCGTGACGCGCATACCGCCGGCAATGTTGACGTAGGTGTCGCACTGCCCGATCTCCACGCCCGTCCTTCTCTGCATCACCGCCGTCAGAATGTTGAGGCGGTTTAAATCCGTGCCGGCCGTGGTGCGGCGCGGTTGGGAATAGTTCGTCTTGCATACGAGAGCCTGAACCTCCACAAGGATCGGCCTCGTCCCTTCCATGGTCACGGCGACAACCGACCCCGGCTCATTTTCCGGCATTCCGCGGAGCATATGCTCCGACGGATTGAGAACCTCCTGCAGGCCGTCCCCGCGCATCTCGAACACCCCGATCTCGTTGGTGGAGCCGAAGCGGTTTTTGACCGCCCGTAAAATGCGGTAGGACGTGGTCGAGTCTCCCTCAAAATACAGCACGGTGTCCACCATGTGCTCGAGCATCTTCGGTCCCGCGACCACACCGTCCTTGGTCACATGACCGACAAGGAACACGGAGATTGCCTCCTCCTTCGCGATCCGCATCAGATATGCGGTGATCTCGCGAATCTGCACGGGTCCGCCGGGCGCTCCGCTGCTCCCGGTCATGGACATGGTCTGCACCGAGTCAATGATCACAACCTCGGGGTGCAGCGTAAGGATCTGGTCCGCGATGGCGCCCATATCGGTCTCGGAGAGGAACAAAAGCCGGTCCGGGCACTCGCCGATGCGCATGGCGCGAAGCTTGATCTGCGCCAGGGATTCCTCTCCGGACACGTACAAAACCGACGTTCCGTTCTCCGCAAGATTGCGGCACATCTGTAATAACAGTGTGGATTTGCCGATGCCCGGATCACCCGATGCGAGCACCAGCGAGCCGGCAACAATGCCGCCGCCGAGCACGCGGTCAAGCTCCTCCATCCCCGTCTTTGTTCTCGGCTCCTCCGTGACATCGACGTCCCGAAGGCTCACCGGCTTTACTTTCTTCCCGGAAAGGCCTCCTAAGGGAAGTTCCGCGGAGGGTTTTGTCTTCGGCGCCTCCACAAGGGTACCCCATGCCTTACAGGCGGTGCACTGCCCGAGCCACTTCGGAAACTCCGTCCCGCACTCGGAGCAGAAAAATACTGTCTTCTCCTTCGCCATTGCCAACTATCTCCTTCTCCGGCACCGGAAGGTTACCTTCTCTTTCACCCAGTCCACGGTCACGCTGCTTCCCTCCGGGATTTCGCCGGACAAAAGCCGCTCTGCCATGGGGTCCTCCACCTGCTCGGCGATCACCCGCTTGACCGGTCTCGCGCCGTACTGCGGCACGTATCCCTTCTCCGCCACCATCGCAGTAAGCGCGTCCGTAAAGGACACCTTAAGGTTGTGCGCCTCCCTGCAGCGATCCGCAAACCGGCGGAGCAACAGGCGCGAGATTCCCAGGATCTCGTCCTTTGTGAGCATGTGGAATACAACGATGTCATCGATTCGGTTTAAGAATTCCGGTTTGAAAATTCTCTTGACCTCCTCCATGACGCCGTCCTTCATCCGGCGGTAATCCGCCGACGCGTCCTCCGCGGAGACAAATCCCAGAGTCTTCGGATTCATGATGCGCTCCGCGCCCGCATTTGAGGTCATGATGATGACCGTGTTTTTCATATCCACCAGACGTCCGCTCGAGTCTGTGATGCGGCCGTCGTCCAGCATCTGCAGTAGAATGTTAAATACATCCGGATGTGCCTTCTCGATCTCGTCAAAGAGAAGCACCGAGTACGGCTTTCTGCGGACGCGCTCGCTCAGTTGACCTCCGGCCTCGAACCCGACATAGCCGGGCGGGCTACCGATCATCTTCGAGACACTGTGCGCCTCCATGTACTCTGACATATCGATTCGGATCATCGCGTCCGGATCGCCGAAGAGGCATTTGGCGAGGGCTTTGCAAAGCTCGGTCTTGCCGACGCCGGTAGGTCCCAGGAACAGGAACGATCCCACCGGGCGGTTCGGGTCCTTAAGGCCGACTCTGCCGCGGCGGATAGCCTTTGCAAGCGCCGAGACCGCCTCCTCCTGACCGATTACCATCTCGTGCAGCTCGCTCTCGAGTTTGAGAAGACGCGAACTCTCTGACTGTGAGATCTGTGCCGCAGGAACGCCCGTCTTCTGCGCGATGATCTGCGCAATCACATCGGGCTCGACAACGCGAATATCCGCGTCCTTCGCCTCTCCCGCAGGCTTCGCCTTCAGCTTGCGAAGCTTCCGAAGAAGCTTGCCCGCCTCCTCGCGGTTACCCTGGCGAAGGGCTGCGTCGCATGCCTCCGCAAGCTTCGCCTCCGCCGCATCCGCATCGTCGCCCGCAGGCGTCTTTGCCGCCGCAAGATGCACGCGGCTTCCGGCCTCGTCCATCAGGTCGATGGCCTTGTCGGGAAGACGGCGGTCTCCTAAATACCGCGCAGAGAGTGAGACGCAGGCGCGAAGCGCATCGTCTGTGTATTTGACATGGTGATGCGACTCGTAGCGGTCGCAGATTCCCTTTAAGATGTCAAATGCCTGCTCCGCGGTGGGTTCCTCCACCGTGACCGGCTGAAAGCGCCTCTCAAGCGCCGGATCCTTCTCGATATAGCGGCGGTACTCCTCCGCCGTGGTCGCACCGATGATGCGTATCTCGCCTCGCGCAAGGGCGGGCTTTAACATGTTCGCAACATCCAAAGAGCCCTCCGCGTTACCGGCTCCGACAACCGTGTGCAGCTCGTCGATGAACAGAATGACATTGCCGCCCTGGGCCGCATCCGCCAGGAGCTGCTTCATGCGCTCCTCGAAATCGCCGCGGTACCGCGAGCCTGCCACCAGCGAGGTGACATTCAGCTCAAACACCAGCTTGCCCTTCATCTCGGCGGGCACTTTTCCTGCGGCGATCCGCTGTGCAAGCCCTTCCACCACGGCCGTCTTTCCCACGCCGGGCTCACCAACCAGGCAGGGGTTATTCTTCGTGCGGCGGCACAAAATGCGGATCAGATGGTCCGTCTCCTCCTCGCGCCCGATCACGGGCTCCAGAAGACCGTCCTCCGCATCGAAGCTGATGCACCGGCAGAAATTCTCAAGCGTGCCGGTGCCGCCGGCCTTGCCGTCCTTTAACATTTCCGTCTGCTCGCGCATCACATCGTCCGGAAGACCCATGACGCACAACACTTCGGGGTACAGCTTCGCCGGTGTCGAATCGGCGACCTTGCACACCAGACGGCATCCCGTGCAACTCTTCTCGCGAAGCAGTCCGAGCATCAGATGGCCGGTTCCCACGCGGCTGTCGCCTAAGATGCGCACCGTGGATTCCGCATTTTCCAACACAAGGCGAAGGCGGGGCGTCATCTTCGGCTTCGCCTTCACGGCCCGTCCGCCCTCCGTCTGCGTCTTGGAAAGAAGCTCCTTGTATTCCGCCGTCTGCTCCTCCGAGAACAGCTGGCTCACAACACCCGCACGGGTGATCAGAACATATCCGAGATGCTCCGTGCCGACGTAGCGGCAGCGAAGCGATGCGGCGAACTCCTTCGCCTCGTCAAGGATGCGCAGGGCCTCCTCTGTATATTCCGGTTTCATCGAAATTCCTCCACAACCTCTTGTAAAATCGCGTTGATGTCCGTCTCCGAGACGTTTCTGCAGACAGCGCGGGCAACCGCCTCGCGAAGCTGCGTCCGAAGTTCCTCAATGGCCCTTCTGCGGTCCACATCCACAGACACCACGGCGCCTCTGCGGCGGTCAAGCTTCAGGTATCCCTCCTGCTTTAAGATGGAGTAGGCCTTGTTCACCGTATGCATATTAATGCCCACCGTATCCGCAAGATCGCGAACGCTGGGCAGATTCTCCCCGTCCCGAATTTCGGACGTGGCTATCCCCATGATGATCTGGTTCCGAAGCTGCATGTAAAATGCTTCGTCACTGTTAAAATCGATGCTGATCAGCATACTTTCACCTCACTGCCCCCCGCGGGCAACGCAACGTTATAATTGTTATAGGAACAGTATAACAATCGCGGAAGCATTTGTCAAACCGTTCTTGGCGTGATTTCGGAACTTCCGGGGCACAGACAAAAACTGGCGGGAAACCTTGCATTTCCCGCCGATTCTTACGAAAGATTTCGAATTTTGAAGTCCCGCTCCGCCTCGCGCTGCAGATCCTTCTTTGCGATGGACTCGCGCTTGTCGTAGAGCTTCTTTCCCTTTGCCACGCCGATGGTGACCTTCACGAGGTTGCCTTTTAAGTACACGCTGATCGGAACCAGCGTATAGCCTTTCTCCTGCAGCTTCCCGCCGATCTTGTTGAGCTCGTGGCGGTTTAAAAGAAGCTTCTTCACACGCAGCGGATCGCGGTTAAAGAGGTTGCCCTTCTCATACGGGGAGATGTGCATCCCGTAGATGAAAGCCTCTCCCTTTTCGATGCGCACATAGGCCTCCTTGATGGAGCAGCGGCCCATGCGAATGGATTTGACCTCGGTCCCGTGCAGGGCGATGCCCGCCTCGTACTGATCCTCGATAAAATAATCATGAAACGCCTTTTTGTTGTTGGCTACCTGACGAATCGAATCGTTTCCCATAACTCCCTCATTTCTCTCACACCGGCACAAAATCCACCGTCCGCGACGCCTTGTCGGCCGCCGCCACCATCACGCGCATCGGCTGTCCGATGGTAATACGGTGCCCCGACCGCTCGCCCGTGAGCGACATGGTCTTTGCGTTAAATACATAGTAATCGCCGCGCAGGTCCGTCAGCCGGCAGAGCCCCTCCACCGTGTTGGGAAGCTCCACGTAAACGCCCCACGAGGTCACGCCGGAGACCACGCCGTCGAACACCTCTCCGAGCTGTCCGCGCATGAACTCCGCCTTCTTCATCTTCTCCACCTCGCGCTCGGCCTCCTCGCTGCGGCGCTCGGTCATGCTCGAGCGGGCCGCCCTCTCCGGAAGGATCTCCTCGTAGTGCGCGATGCGCGCCTCCGTCAGCGTCCCGTGCAGATGCTCCTTGATGATGCGGTGGATCTGCAGGTCCGGGTACCGCCGGATCGGCGACGTAAAATGACAGTAAAACCGCGAGGCGAGTCCGAAGTGTCCCAGGCACTCTGTCGAGTACTTCGCCTGCTTCATGGAGCGGAGCGTAAGCCTCGAAAGAAGCGCTTCCTCCTGCTTCCCGCGGACCTTCTCCAAAAACCGTTGCACCTCTTTCGAGTGCACCTTGTCCGAGACGTGCAGCCGGTATCCGAAGTGCGAAACATAACCGGCCAGCTCCCGCATCTTCTCGATGGAAGGCTCCTCGTGGACGCGGTACACAAACGGCACGGACATCCAGTGGAACTCCTCCGCCACCGTCTCGTTCGCCAGGACCATAAAATTCTCGATCATGGCCGTGGCGCGGTTCCGCTCGTGCGGCTCCACCGACACGACGCGTCCCCTCTCGTTTAATATAATCTTACTCTCCGGAAAATCAAAGTCAATCGCTCCGCGGGATTTTCTCGCCTCCCGGATCCGGTCTGCGATCTCCCGCATCCGCAAAAGCATGGGAATCGCATCTTCAATCCCCTTCGAAGCTTCGCTCTCCCCGTTGAAAACGCCCTGTACCTGATGATACGACAGGCGGTGATTTACGTTGATCACGCTCTCGCAGACGGTGTGCGACACAACCACGCCGGTCTCGTCCACCTCCATGATGCAGCTGAGCGCCAGACGATCCTCCCCCTGATTTAGGGAACAGATGCCGTCCGAGAGCTCGTGCGGAAGCATGGGGATCACGCGGTCCGCAAGATACACGCTGGTACCGCGGTTGACTGCCTCCCGGTCCAGCGGTGAATTTTCCTTCACATAGTTGCTGACGTCCGCAATGTGGACTCCCAGGACCACGCGGCCGTTCTCCTCCGTCAAGGAGATCGCGTCGTCGAGGTCCTTCGCCTCCTCGCCGTCGATGGTCACCGTGAGAAGATCCCGAAGGTCCGTTCTCCCCGCAGTGTCCGCCGCCGTAACCTCACGCGGCACCTCCGGAAGCTGTCCGGTCACCTCGTCCGGAAAATCCGTGGGAAGCCCGTAGGAGCGCACCACTGACAACACATCCACCCCGGGATCATTTACGTGCCCTAAGATCTCAACGATCCGTCCCTCCGGCTCCCGGCCGTAACGGACGATCTCCGCGCAGACCTTCTGCCCGCTGACGGCACCCTTCGTCGCCTCCTTGGGAATGCGAAGGTCAAAGGTGAAGCGGCTCCGATCCGGGATCACGCGGCCGCCGAAGGCGGTCTTTTTGAAAAATCCCACAACGGACGTCGTGTTTCTTCTGACCACGGCCACCACGCGGGCCTCCGTCCGAAACGAACGCTCGCCGTACGAACCGCCGTCGCGAACCTTGACTACCCGCACCAGATCGCCGTCGATGGCGTCTGCCGACTCCTCCGCGGGAATGAACCAGTCTCCGTCCTCACCCTCCACGGTGACGAACCCGAAACCGCGTTCATTTGCCGAGAAAATGCCCTCTGCGGTCTCGCGCGCCGTGCCGGAGTACCGGCCGTAACCGTCCACGGACGCCAGGCCTTCCGCGCACAGCGAGTCCAGGATTGCCCCGAGGTCTCCGCGCTCGGATTTCGGAACCGCCAAAAGGCCCGCCATCTCCTTCGGCCGCATCGGTTGATACCGACGGTCCCGAAGCAGTGCGAGCACCATGTCACGACGTCTGTTTGTCAGTTCCGTATCCGTCATAAACGCCCCGTAAACAGAAGCGGCACTCTTGTTCAGAGTGCCGCGAAATGTTTGTTTCTTATTTCGTCCAGAACGGCATGTTCAAAACGACGGAAAGAATGATGAACACCGCTGCAAGGACGCGGGTGAGAACCACCAGCTTACCTTCCATCGAACGTGCCTTGTTCTTTCCCCAGTAAGTCTCGGCCGCTCCGCTGATGGAACCGCTCAGACCTGCATTCTTGCCTTCCTGCATCAAAACAATGATTGTCAGCACGACACAAACCAAAATGTAAAATACCATAACTACAGTATGTAATGCACCCATAGGATCCTCCGAAATACTCCATTTGCCTTATGCGAACCACTTTTTCGCAACACAGCACGATGATATTAACACAAATGTGTCGCGATTGCAAGCACAATTTTTTATGCGAGCAGACTCTTGCCGGACATCTCCTTCGGCTGCTCCTTGCCCATCAGCTCGATGAGCGTCGGAACGATGTCTGCCAGGCAGCCGCCCTCACGAAGCTTCGTGCCGGGCTCTGCGTTTACCAGGATAAACGGAACCGGGTTCGTGGTGTGCGCCGTGAACGGTGCGCCGGTCTCGTAATCGATGAGCTGCTCTGCGTTTCCGTGGTCGGCGCAGATGAACATCACGCCACCGACTTCCTTCACGAAGTTCACAACCTCACCGACGCATTTGTCGATGACTTCGATGGCTTCCGTTGCCGCCTCCACAACGCCGGTGTGGCCCACCATGTCGGGGTTTGCGAAGTTGCAGATGATGACATCGTAGTAAGCGTTGCCGTCCTCATCCTTCTTGGTGATGGCCTCGCTCAGGCGGTCGCAGACCGTGTAAGCGCTCATGCGGGGCTTCTTGTCATACGTGGGAACGTACTTCGGGGAGTCCACAAGGATGCGGTCCTCTCCTGCGTTCGGAGCCTCAACGCCGCCGTTGAAGAAGAAGGTTACATGTGCATATTTCTCGGTCTCGGCGATACGCGCCTGGCGCATTCCCTGCGCTGCAAGCCACTCGCCGAAGGTGTTGGTCACCTCGACCTTCTTGAAAGCGATGGTCTTGTTCGGGATCGTCACATCGTACTCGGAGAAGCATACGAACTTCACCGGGAAGAAGCCGTTTCTGCGGGCAAATCCGTACTCCTCAAAATCCTCGCAGCAGAACGAACGGGTGATCTCTCTCGCGCGGTCCGGGCGGAAATTGTAGAAAATGATGGAATCATTTGCCGAGATTGTCGCCGTCGGAGCACCGTTCTTCTCGATGACAACCGGGATCACGAACTCGTCCGTTACGCCGTCAGCGTAGGTCTTCTCCATTGCCTCGGAGGCGCTTGCGGCCTTGTTGCCCTCGCCGTAAACCAGCGCGGCGTAAGCCTTCTCAACACGATCCCAGTTCTTGTCGCGGTCCATCGCATAGTAGCGGCCGCTGATGGAAGCAACCTCGCCGACTCCGATCTTCTTCATCTCGTCCTCGAGAGCCGCCACAAAATCCTTGCCCGATGCCGGAGGCGTGTCGCGTCCGTCAAGGAAGCAATGTACATAAACCTTCGTAAGTCCCTGCTCCTTCGCGAGGCGGAGAAGCGCGTACAGATGCGTGTTGTGCGAGTGTACGCCGCCGTCCGAGAGAAGTCCGAAGAGATGAAGTGCGCTGTCATTTTTCCTGCAATTCTCAACCGCAGCCAGAAGTTCCTCGTTGCGGAAGAAATCGCCGTCCATGATCTCCTTCGTGATGCGCGTGAGCTCCTGATAAACGATGCGTCCCGCGCCCATGTTGAGATGTCCGACCTCGGAGTTGCCCATCTGGCCCTCCGGAAGTCCGACTGCCATGCCGGAAGCGTTGCCCTTCACAAAGGGGCACTCCGCCATGAGTTTATCCATCACCGGTGTCTTTGCCAAAGCCACCGCGTTGCCTTCAACCTTATCATTCAATCCATAGCCGTCCAAAATCAGCAATACTACCGGCTTCTTTGCCATATGAATCCTCCTGTTACATGCAAAACCGTATCGTCCGGTCCGGACAGCTGCCTGCCCGGACCTTCGGATACGGAAAATGCCGTTCAATCTGCCCGTTTCGTACTCTCGCGGGACTTACTTGTTGTAATTCACGATCTTGCCGAAGTCAGCCTTCAGGCTTGCGCCGCCGATCAGGCCGCCGTCGATGTCGGGCATCGCCAGAAGCTCTGCCGCGTTGCCGGCGTTCATGGAACCGCCGTACTGGATGCGGACAGCCTCAGCCGTCGCTGCATCGTAAAGCTCTGCGATGTACTCGCGGATGAGCTTGCAGACTTCCTCAGCCTGCTCTGCGGTAGCGGTCTCGCCGGTACCGATAGCCCAGATGGGCTCGTAAGCGATAACAAGCGTCTTAACCTGCTCTGCAGTCAAACCGCTCAGATCCCACTTGATCTGACGGCAGATCCACTCCTTGTAGGTGCCTGCCTTGCGAAGTGCAAGAGACTCACCGCAGCAGAGGATCGGCTTCAGGCCTGCAGCAAATGCCTTCTTAACCTTTGCGTTGATCAGGATGTCATTCTCACCGAAGATGTCTCTTCTCTCGGAGTGACCGATGATCACATACTCCACACCGGCATCAAGAAGCATCGGAGCGGAAATCTCGCCCGTGAATGCGCCCTTGTCCTCAATGTAGAAGTTCTCAGCACCAACCTTTACGTTGCTGCCCTTAACAGCTGCAACAACCGGTACGATATCGATTGCCGGAACGCAGTAAACAACGTCAACGTCGTCGTTCTTAACAAGATCCTTCAGGGTTGCGCAAAGCTCAACCGCCTGGGAAGGAGTCATGTTCATCTTCCAGTTGCCGGCAATAATCTTCTTTCTAGCCATACTAGCCTCCATAGATTGTATTCGCCCTGCATTCGCAAAATGCGTCGCACACGCGGCCCTCTTGCTCCTGCGAACGGACGGAAAACTCATTTTCGAATTTCTTACTGAAGATCGTCAGCTGCTGCAACGCCCGGAAGCTCCTTGCCCTCAAGGAACTCAAGGGAAGCGCCGCCGCCCGTCGAGATGTGGGACATCTTGTCAGCGAAGCCGAGCTGGTTAACAGCTGCAGCGGAGTCGCCGCCGCCGATGATGGTCGTTGCATCGGTATCCGCCAGAGCCTGTGCTACGGCGATGGTACCCTTTGCAAGAACAGGGTTCTCGAACACGCCCATCGGGCCGTTCCATACAACCGTCTTTGCGGTCTTTGCAGCCTCAGCGTAGAGAGCCTGAGTCTTCGGACCGATATCCATACCCATCTTGTCAGCCGGAAGCTTGTCGGAATCGAAAACCTCGGTCTCGATCGGAGCATCGATCGGATCCGGGAAGGAAGCGGTAACAACCGTATCCACCGGAAGAAGGAGCTTCTTGCCGAGAGCCTCAGCCTTGTCCATCATCTCCTTGCAGTAGTCGATCTTCTCATCGTCGCAGAGGGAGGTACCGATCTCATAGCCCTTCGCCTTGAGGAAGGTGTAAGCCATACCGCCGCCGATGATGAGCGTATCGCACTTCTCGAGAAGGTTGTTGATTACGTTGAGCTTGTCCGCAACCTTAGCGCCGCCGAGGATGGCAACGAAAGGACGAACCGGATTCTCCACGGCGTTGCCGAGGAAGTTGATCTCCTTCTGCATCAGGTAACCTACAGCGCAGTTGCCGCCCTTGGCACGAATAACATCCGTAACACCTGCTACGGAAGCGTGAGCTCTGTGGGAGGAACCGAACGCGTCGCATACATAGTCATCGCAGAGATCTGCGAGCTCCTTGGAAAATGCCTCGCCGTTCTTGGTCTCCTCGGAACCGCGGAAACGCGTGTTCTGAAGAAGAACAACATCGCCGGGCTTCATGGCAGCTACGGCAGCCGTAGCATCTGCGCCCGTTACGTTGTAATCTGCAACGAACGTTACCTTCTTGCCGAGCTTCTCGGAGAGACGCTCTGCAACGGGAGCAAGGCTCTCACCCTCGTTGGGGCCGTTCTTAACCTTGCCGAGGTGCGAGCAAAGGATTACCTTCGCACCGTCATTGAGGAGCTTGTTGATGGTGGGAAGAGCCGCTACGATACGGGTCTCGTCGGTGATGACACCGTTCTTGAGCGGAACATTGAAGTCGCAGCGAACGAGAACTCTCTTGCCTGCTGCATTAAAATCGTCAACGGATTTCTTATTCAAAGACATGTTTTTGCTTCCTTTCCTAGGTAATTGAGGCCCGACTCTGCGTCCGCCTCAAAGCAGAACAAAGGTCCGGTCCAAATTTTGGACCGGACCTCATCATCCATTTGTGTTATTCGATTGAGAACCGAAATTACGCAAGCTCAGCGAAGTACTTGATCGTACGAACCATCTGGCTGGTGTAGGAGTTCTCGTTGTCATACCAGGAAACAACCTCAACCTGGGTCTTGCCGTCCGGAAGAGGGCTGACCATGGTCTGCGTAGCATCGAACAGGGAACCGAACTTCATGCCGATGATATCGGAGGAAACGATCTCCTCGGTGTTGTAACCGAAGGACTCGTTTGCAGCAGCCTTCATAGCGGCGTTGATCTCGTCCTTGGTAACTACCTTGTCTACAACTGCGAACAGAAGCGTCGTGGAACCGGTCGGCGTAGGAACACGCTGAGCAGCACCGATGAGCTTGCCGTTGAGCTCAGGGATAACAAGGCCGATAGCCTTTGCAGCACCGGTGGAGTTCGGAACGATGTTGACAGCGCCTGCACGGCTGCGTCTCTTGTCGCCCTTTCTCTGCGGACCGTCAAGGATCATCTGGTCGCCGGTGTAAGCGTGGATCGTGCACATGATACCGGACTCGATCGGAGCAAGGTCGTTGAGAGCCTTAGCCATCGGAGCGAGGCAGTTCGTGGTGCAGGAAGCTGCGGAGATGATGGTGTCATCCTTCGTCAGCGTCGTGTGGTTTACGTTGTAAACGATGGTAGGAAGATCATTTCCAGCAGGAGCGGAAATAACAACCTTCTTAGCGCCGGCGTTGATGTGCGCCTGTGCCTTAGCCTTGGATGCATAGAAGCCGGAGCACTCGAGAACTACGTCTACATCGAGCTGACCCCAAGGGCAATTGTTTGCATCGGGCTCTTTATAGATCTTGATCGTCTTGCCCTTAACGGTGATGGTACCTTCCTCATCGTTAGCGGTTACGGTATCCTCCTCACCGAGGCCGATGTAACGACCCTGCGAAGAGTCATACTTCAAAAGGTGAGCGAGCATGGAAGGGGTCGTAAGGTCGTTGATTGCAACGATCTCATATCCTTCCGCACCAAACATCTGTCTGAAAGCCAGACGACCGATACGTCCAAAACCATTGATAGCTACTTTTACTGCCATGATTTTGTTCCTCCTGTGAATTATATTTTTAGATTGTTTTAGGTTTCTAAAAATCCTAGACCATTGTACTGAAAGATTGTGAAAAATGCAAGTGCAATTTCGCATATTTTTCGCAGTATGGCATTTTACATAAAACGCATGGAAAATGCCGGAAAATTTTGTTCATTTGTACAGCGAACGCCGTTCCCGGGGCAGCAAAAAAGCAGGTGCGGTTGCCCGTACCTGCCTGTTTTTCCGACTCGCAAGCCTTTTCTTAAGTCTCTTCGCTCTCCGCCGGCTCTCCGTTCTCGGCAGCTGCAAGCGCAGCCTCCCAGTCCGGAACCGATGCGTCCGCTGCCTTCTCCGCGTCCGCTGCCTCCTCGTCCTTGCCGAGGATCTTCACCTTGCCTTCCCATACCTCCTGAACGGCGATGGACAAAGGCTTCTCGCACTTCGGCGTCACAAGCGGTGCGGAACCGTTGATGATCTGTCTCGCGCGCTTTGCCGTCGCGAGCACGATGGAATAGCGGCTGGTAACGGCGGGATCGCCCTCCTCCGCTCCGGAATTCACAACCGCAAGCAAATCTTTGTAAGACGGATGAATCATACTATCTCTCCTTTTCGTCAAATGGAATACTTATTCGATATTCTGAATCTGTTCACGGATCTTTTCGATGTCCGTCTTCAGATTGATTGCTATGTCGGATACGATGAGGTCGTTGGCCTTCGACAGGATCGTGTTGGCCTCACGGTTCATCTCCTGAGCGATGAAATCCAGCTTGCGGCCCACATTGTCCGTGGCATCCAGCGTGTCTCTCATGCTCTTGCAGTGCGCGCGCAGACGAACGGTCTCCTCGTCGGTGCAGATGCGGTCCGCGTAGGATACGATCTCGGTGGCCAGCGCCTGGGGATCCACCTGCGTGTCGCCCATGACCTCCTGAACCTTCGCCAGCAGTTTTGTGCGGTATGCGGAAACGATCTCCGGGGAACGCGCAACGATCTCGTCAACGCCCGCTAAGATCGAATCGAGCTTGGTCTCCACATCCTTGCGAAGCTCCGCTCCCTCGGTGGTTCTCGTCGCCACGAATCTCTCGCAGGCACCGCGAACGGCACGCTCCACGAAAGGCATCAGCGCATCCTCGTCCGGCTCGGCCTCCTCCGCGACCAATACGTCCTGCATTCTCGCAAGGCTCGTCACGGAAATATCCGAGGACAGTCCGAATTCCTCCGACATCTGCTTCATGTAGCGGATGTACTCCTCGGCAATGGCACGATTGTACCGTACGCTCTCCGTACTGTCGGACTCCTCCTCGTAGTACAGATACATATCGATCTTGCCGCGGGATGCGTACTTCTTCACGATGTTGCGGATCGCCGTCTCAAAGAAGTTCAGCTTCTTCGGCAGCCGGATTCCGATCTCGCAATAGCGATGGTTGACCGACTTCATCTCGACCGTCAGTTTTCTTCCGTCTTCGTTCAGCTCAAAGCGGCCGAACCCCGTCATACTTCGGACCATGCGAATTCTCATCCTTTCCGTCCGCGCAGGCGATACGATCGCATACTACGTCACACTAACGATAAATTATAGCGTTGCTCCGCCGCCTTGTCAAGAACAACTTCACCGCCGGATACGGCATTTTCGGAAAATGCAGCTCTCCTACTCGATGCTCTTTAACGACTCCGCCATATCGACGGACTCCAGCCGCCGCACCATGACAAGATCCACCAGCACAGCAAACAGGAAGGTGTACAGAAAACTCATCCCGTAGCTCTTCCACTGCACCAGCGGGCGGAACGACACAAGGTCCACCTGAATCTTCGACATGACAAAGCGAAGAAGAAGCTTTCCCAAAGGAACGCCGCACAGAGCGCCGATCGCCGTCAGCATCAGGTTCTCGCGGAAGACATAAAGACACGTCTCCAGGCTTCGGAACCCGAGAACCTTGATGGTCGCAATCTCACGGATCCGCTCCGTGATGGAGATGTTGGTCAGGTTGTATAAAACGATGCCTGCCAGGGCCGCCGCGCAGGCGATGACCAGGATGACGATCAGGTCCAGGCTCCCCAGCATGTTGAAAATTCTGGATTCAAACTCCGCGATGACGCTCACGGACTTGACACCGTCGGTCTTCTGCAGCCGGGCACCCACCTCGTACACGTCCGCGCCTTCCGCCGCAACCGCGATCACCGAGTCAAACACGGGCTGCGCGCCGAACACCTGCACGTAGGTATCCCGCGTCATGTACAGGCAGTTGCCCACATAGTTGAGGCAGATCCCGCCGATTGTTACCTTCGCATCGGGCTTGCCCTCGCGCCGGACGGTCACAATGTCCCCGGCCTTTAAGGACAGCTGGCGGGCGAATTTGTCGTTTACATAGCACTCTCCCGCCGGAGGCAGCGAAAGCTCGTTGCCGTCCGTGTCCGTCAGGGTCACAAAGGACGCAAACTCCTCCTCGTCCTTCGGCACATAGAGATATGTATCCTTCGACGTCTCGTCGGTCACGACCGTGATCGCGGCGTTCACCATCAAAGTATACCGCGCCAGGCAGTCGGCCGTGTCCTTCGCGAACTGCTCCTGGGCGCCGTCCTCAAGGTGCATCGAAAAATCATACCGCTCGATCTTTCCGTACTGCTCTCTTGTGATCGTCGTGATGGAGTCGCGGATGCCGTGGCCGGCGATCAATAACGCCATGCAGCCGGCGATTCCCGTGATCATCATGAAAAATCTACGGCGGTACCGGACAACGTTTCGTACCGACACTTTCGAGAGGAACGACAGCCGGTTCCAGAGGATCGGGATCCGCTCCAGAAGAATTCTCCGGCCGGACTTCGGCGCCCGCGGGCGGATCAGCTCAGCTGGCACCTCCCGCATGGAGCGCGCGATGCTCACGACGGTCACACCCACCGGACAAAGCACGGCCACCGTCATGCAAAATGCAAACAGTCTCGGGTTCCACACGAAGACCAGATCGTCCGTGAACCCGTACATGATATCGTAAACCTTCCAGATGACCGAGGGAAACACCCTCGATCCGGCAAAGAAGCCGAGAACGCCGCCGATGACGGCTGCGCTTCCCGAGTAGATGACGTACTTCATCGAGATGTCCCATGCCGTGTATCCCAGAGCCTTCATGACGCCGATCTGGGTGCGCTGCTCCTCGATCATGCGGCTCATGGTCGTCATGCACACCAGCGCCGCCACCAGGATGAAAAATGCAGGGAACACCGTCGCGATACCCTCGACAATATGAGCGTCGTTATCAAAGCAAACGTAACCGATGTTGGTGTTGCGGTCAACGCAGTACTGCTGATATTCCACTGTGTCGTACTCGTCGTACGGGTACTCGAAGCCGTCCGGCACAGCCATGCCGAACTCCGCGTATTTTGCGGCGACCTCCGCGCGCACACGCTCGCGGATCACTTCGGAGATGTGCTCCCTTCGCTGTCTGCAGAGCTGCTCGCACAAAGTCTCCATGGGCTTTTTCGTGCCTTCCAGCATTTCCTCATACGCATCGCTGTAGATCTTCTCCCCGTGGTTTGTGACCGCGTAGAGCGAGGTGTAAACGGCGCTGTCAAAGCCCTCCCGGGGGATGTACATAAACGCGTTCACGGTGCCGTCCAAAAGCTCGGTCGTGCCGCGCTCGTAGTTTAAGTAAAGGGGCGAAAACACAAGTCCGACCACTGTATATTCGCGGTACGCCAGGAGAATTTCGGTCGAAAGCTCGTCCGCCTCCGCGGCCTCCCGTCCTTCCGAGGTGTACTCCTCCGCAACGCGGATCACGGTTCCCAGCCGGTCGGTTCCGTAGTTTCTCGCGTCGAGAACACACTCATCCGACTTCTCCGGCATGCGCCCCTCGGCAAGTCGAACCTCGTTCACACTCTCCGTCAGGGAGTGCACCGCCATCACGCGGTCGTCATCATAGAGGCTGTCGCGGTAGATGACCATCTTCTGGATCTCGCCGTCCGCCGCAACCACGCCCGCGTCCTTTCGAAGCTCCGCAAGCTCCGCGTCCGTGAAACCGATGGTGGAGACGAACCGGTAGTCGAACATCTTAAGATCCGCAAGGTACTCGTCTGTTGTCGCGATCATGTCCGTCGTCGTATTCCGAAGACCTGCGAAAAATCCCACTCCGAGCGCAATGATGGCCGCTATCGCGAGAAAGCGGCCGAAGCTTTGGCGGATCTCCCGCCATGTGGTTGTTCTCATTCCTCTCGTCATGGGTACCCTTCCGAAACTGCCGTTACCACTCAATCTGCTCGATGGGCGTCACGGTCTCGTTTTTGTACATATTCTTGATCCGGCCGCTGCCGACCTCGATCACACGGTCCGCCATCTTCGCAATCGCCTGATTGTGCGTGATGATCACCACCGTCATCTCATATTTCCGCGCGGTCTCTTCCAAAAGAGACAAAATGGCCTTGCCGGTCTTATAGTCGAGCGCTCCCGTCGGCTCGTCGCACAAAAGAAGCTTCGGCTTCTTCGCCAGCGCTCTCGCGATGGCCACACGCTGCTGCTCGCCTCCCGAGAGCTGCGCCGGAAAATTCTGCATCCGCTCCGCAAGCCCCACGGCCGTGAGAACGTCCGCCGCACCCAGCGACTCGTGACAGATCTGCGATGCGAGCTCCACATTTTCCAACGCGGTCAGATTCTGCACCAGGTTGTAAAACTGGAACACGAAGCCGATGTCCGCCCGTCGGTACTCCGTCAGCTGCTTTTTGTTGTAGGCGGAAATCTCCTCGCCGTCCAGCCGCACGGTGCCGCCGCTTGCGGCGTCCATGCCTCCCAGGATGTTGAGTATCGTCGTCTTGCCTGCGCCGGACGCGCCGACCACGACACAGATCTCGCCCTTCTCGATGTCAAAAGTGACGCCCGCGAGCGCCGGGATGGTGACCTCGCCGACGTGATACACCTTCGTCACGTCGCGGAATTCCACATAACTCATCGATTCTCCTTCTTCCGATCACGCGTTTACTTGCGGTAATACGAATCCACGATTCGGAACTGGTTTCTCAGCACATCGTGGTCCTTCTTGGTCTTGGCGTACTCGGTCCATTTTGTGACGTACGCCTCGAGCTTCTCCAGGTACTCCTTCTCCGTCGTCGCTCCCTCGGCCACCTGCGTAAGCCCCTTCTCCCAGCTTGCGGTAAGCTCGGGATTTAAGAGCGACCGGATGGACACGAACACGACGTAAAATACAAGCTCCCCGAGTTTTTTGGGGGTGATGACCTGGGTCTTTTTATTGAGATTTAAGTAATTGATCTTGATCAGTTTGTTCAGGATCTCGGCGCGGGTCGCACTGGTTCCGATGCCGCTGCCCTTGATCTGCGCGCGAAGCTCCTCATCCTCGATGAGCTGGCCTGCATTTTCCATCGCGAGGATCAGCGAACCCGATGTGTAGCGCTTCGGCGGCTTGGTCTCGCCCTCCCTGAGCTCATAACCGCCCACATCGATCATTGCGCCTGCCTTCAGAGCCTTGATGCGGTCGAATAATGCCGTGTCCAGAACCTCCTCGGGCTCATCCGCTGCGCCGTCGCCCTCCTTGTCCTCGTCCTTGCTCTTCTCCTTCTTGGCGTCCTTCGCGCCCTCGTCGGCGCCGGCTCTTCTCGCCTCGTCCGCGCTGTACAAAGCAAGGTATCCGGGGTTCTCCAGCACCTTGAACCCGCTGAAGAAATGCTCCCCGCGGAGCGTCAGCTCCATCGAGATCTTCTGGTACTCCGCCGGCGGATAAAAGATTGCAAGGAACCGGCGGACAATGCGGTCGTACACCTTCTTCGCAAGGTCATTGACCGACGCAAGCTCCGAAAGCCCCTCGCCTGTGGGAATGATGGCGTAGTGGTCGGTGATCTGCTTGTCGTTTACATACTTCGTCTTCGCGATCTTCTCGTAGAGTCCGAACTCCTTCACCTGCCGCACGTACGGAAGGTATGTGCTGTTTTTCGCGAGTCCGCCCAGATTCTTGGTGATCTCTTTGGCGACCGCCGTGGAGAGCACGCGCGCATCGGTTCTCGGGTAGGTCACGAGCTTTCGCTCGTACAAAAGCTGAACGATCTTGAGGGTCTCGTCGGGGCTTATCTTAAACAGCCGCGAGCACTCGTTCTGAAGCTCCGCCAGGTTGAACAGAAGCGGAGGATTTTTCTTCTCTTTCTTCTTTTCGATGCTCGCAAGGGTCGCCTGCAGGCATTCGGGATCCGAACTGTCGGGAATGTAGCGGTTGTCGACCTCCGGCATCGCTGCAGCGTCCGCGGTGACATCCGCTGTGACATCCGCAGTATTCCCGACGCTGCTCTGCGCATTTTCAGGCGCGGGAGCGGAAACGCCCTCCGCGGATGCGGCTGCCTCCGCCGGCGCCTTCACGCCGCCGAGCATCTCGATCAATGCCTCCGCGTCCTCTCTCTTGCGGAAGCCGTTCTCCTTATAAAGAAGCGGGGATTCAAAGTATTTGGAGCCCTTCACCGCGCGCCACTCGCCGTGAAACTGCTCGCCTCCCAGGGTATACGCACCCATCACGCGGTAAAACGGCGTCTTCACGAAATTGCGGATATCCTGCTCTCTTCGGACAACCATGCCGAGGACGCAGGTCATCACGCGTCCCACGGAGATCGCGCCGAGGCGCTCCACCTGCATGTGGCTCCGCAGAAGCGTTCCGTAATTGATGGTCAACGCCCGCGAAAAATTAATTCCCATCAGATAGTCTTCCTTCGCCCGCAGATACGCGGCGTCGGAAAGATTGTCGTATGCGGACAGAGGCTTGGCCTCGCGGATGCCGCGGAGAATCTCCTCCTCGGTCTGCGAATCGATCCACACACGCCGCTTGTCCTTGGTGGCGGGCACCTTCGCCATCTGATCCACCAGACGATAAATATATTCTCCCTCGCGCCCCGAGTCGGTGCACACGTAGATGCGCTCCACGTCGTCGCGGTTTAAGAGTCCCTTTACGATATCAAACTGTTTCTTCACATTGCCGATGACTTCGTACTTCCAGGTCTTCGGCAGAAAAGGCAGCGTCTCCGCCTTCCACTGCTTGAGGGCAGGATCGTACACTTCCGGATAGCTCATCGTGATCAGATGTCCCACACACCACGTCACCACGCTTCCGTCACTCTCCAGGTAGCCGTCCTTGCGCGAAAAATTCTCCTTCAACGCCTTGGCGAACTCCTGTGCGACGCTCGGTTTTTCTGCAATATACAGATTCTTCATAACAGTCCTTTCCCTTCCTCCGAGTGTCCCTATTGTACCACAGCACACCCCGCAAAGCAACCACGGACGGAATGTTTCCGCCCTCCCGCTCCCCCGGGCAGGAAACAAAAAAGCCGCCCTCCGGAAGGATGGCGGCTCTGTGTCATTTGCAAATGTATTGCTTACTCGTACAGCGGATACTTGTCGGTCAGACCCTTGACGATGGCGTAAGCCTCGGCCTTCTTGGCCTCGTCGCCCGGGTTCTTGATCACAAGGGCAATGGCCTCGGCAATCTTGTCCATGTCGGCCTCGTTCATGCCGCGGGACGTAACTGCTGCCGTTCCCAAACGGATACCGCTGGTGACAAACGGCGAAGCGGGATCGTTGGGGATTGTGTTCTTGTTGCAGGTGATGTGAACCTCATCGAGGAGCTTCTCGGCATCCTTTCCGGTGATGTTCATGTTGATGAGATCAACAAGCATCAAATGGTTGTCCGTGCCGTCGGAAACGATCTTGAATCCGCGGCTCTGAAGTCCCTTGCAGAGGGCCTGTGCGTTCTTCACGATGTTGCCTGCGTACTCCTTGAAGGACGGCTCCAATGCCTCCTTGAAGCATACCGCCTTGGCAGCGATCACATGCATCAGAGGCCCTCCCTGGATTCCCGGGAATACGGCCTTGTTGAACTTGTGCTCGTCGGCAAATGCCTGCGAGGAAAGGATCATACCTCCTCTCGGTCCGCGGAGCGTCTTGTGGGTCGTCGTGGTGACAACGTGCGCGTACGGGATCGGGCTCTCATGGTAACCGCCGGCAACCAGGCCCGCGATGTGAGCCATATCTACCATCAGGTAAGCTCCCACCGAATCGGCGATCTCGCGGAAGCGCTTGAAATCAATCTTGCGTGCATATGCGCTGGCACCCGCGATGATCAGCTTCGGATTGCACTCCTTCGCGATGCGCTCCACCTCATCGTAATCGATGAAACCGTTGTCGTTAACGCCGTAGGGAACGATGTTGAAATACGTTCCGGAGAAGTTCACCGGGCTGCCGTGGGTCAGGTGACCGCCGTGGGCAAGGTTCATACCCATCACGGTATCGCCGGGCTTGAGGAGTGCGAACTGCACTGCCATGTTTGCCTGTGCACCGGAGTGCGGCTGAACATTGACGTACTCGCAGCCGAACAGCTTCTTTGCGCGCTCGATCGCAAGATTCTCCGCGATATCCACGCACTGGCAGCCGCCGTAATATCTCTTGCCGGGATATCCCTCGGCATACTTGTTGGTCAATACACTTCCCATCGCCGCCATGACAGCCTTGCTCACAAGGTTCTCGGAGGCGATCAACTCAATGTTCTCTCTCTGACGGCCGAGCTCCAGCTCAATGCTCTGTGCAAGCTCGGGATCAACAACCTTCACATCATCGAATGAATACATAGTGGTTTCCTTTCCTGATTGTTTTATAGCATGGGCCTGCGCCCGAACTATCATTTTCCGGAAATCAAAATCCGACTCTCGCGCCGTAAAATGCCATCGCGCACATGCCGTTTCCGACATGACTGCCGATGATCGGGCCGATGGAGTACACGCGGATATCCGCATTCGGGAATTCCGTAAGGACCATCTGCCGCAATGCTTCCGCCTTCTCCGGGCAATCCGCATGCGCCATCATAATGGTCTGATGATCCGGATCCGCTGTCTCCTCGCGAAGGCGCTTTAACATATACTGCAGTGCATTTCTCGTGCCGCGCTCCTTGGAGACGACCGTAAGCTTCCCCTCCGTGTCTACCGTAAGGATCGGCTGAATCTTCAGTGCACTTCCGACGATGGCCTCAAACGAGCTGAGCCGTCCGCCGCGCTTTAAATGCATCAGATTCTCCACCGTGAACCAGTGGCATATATGCTTAAGATCCTCATCGACGAAGGCGATCAGCTCATCCATCGACAGACCTTTCCGATACTCTTTCGCCGCGCGGAAGACCAACAAACCCTCGCCCGCCGAAGCGCTGAGCGTATCCAAAACGTACACTCTGCGACCGGGATAGTCCTCCTCGAGGTCCCGGGCCACCATATTTGCCGTCTGGCAGCAACCGCTTAAGCCCGAGGAAAAGCAGAGATACAATACGTCTCTTCCTTCCTTCATGGACGCCTCGAAGTAGCTTTTGTACACCAGCGGATTGATCTGTGCCGTCTTCGGCATGCCGCCGTCGCGAAGCTTCCGGTAAAACTCCGTCACCGTCATCTCCCGCTCGTCCGGATAGTGCATGTACTCCGTCTCACCGAAGAGAAATCCCATCGGGATGCACACAACCCCCATCTCCTCGTACGTGCGGGCGTCCAGATCGCAGGTGACGTCCGTGATCAATGTGTAATTGTTCATGTTCATTTCCCCAATAAAAAACAGATATCCTCAACATAACACGCCGTCCGGGACGGCGTAACCTTTCGCATCATAACACACATGCGGAGAAAAGAAAACAAAAAGATGAAAATTTATAAAAACGTTAGATTTCCGTGTTTCTTAATGCACAACGCTTGCCAGCAGCCCGTAGCTTATGATGTCTACGATCACCGCGGCCATCAGGATACCGAGAAGGATCGCGATGACGGCCTTCTTGATATCAAACTCCAGAAGCGATGCGATCAGCGAGCCCATCCAGGCGCCGGTTCCGGGAATCGGGATTCCCACGAAGAGCAGAAGGAAAATGAACTCTCCCTTCTCCGCCCCCTCGGACTTGCGGCTTGCGCGTTCCTCCAGCTTCAGGACCAGCTTCTTTAAGATGTTGTGTTTCTTCATGAACGCGAAGATCGCGCGGATGAAGAGCAGAATGAACGGGATCGGAACAAGGTTTCCGGCGATGCAGAGGATGTTCGCCTTAAGAAGCGGAATCTTCAAAAGCGAGGCAACCACCAGACCGCCGCGGAGCTCGATAAAGGGAACCATCGAGACGAGGAAGACGAACACTTCCTTCGGAAGCCAGCTTCCGAGGCTTTGATTATACCAGTCGACTAAGCTTTGCATCTGTCACATTTTACCGGTCTAAAAACCGGCGCACCTCCTGCTTCATATCCGCCGTCTCGCAGACGATGTTGTGGCGAACCGGAGCGGTCTTAAGCTCCACGATCGCCGCGGGCAGAGCCACATTTGCCGTCACCGAAAGGCGATCGATCAGCGCAAAATCCTCCTCATTGCTCGTCTTGCCGTCGATGGCAGCCATCACGCTTCTCGCGAACTTGAACGGGCTGGCCGTCGAAGCGATGACGGTTCTCGCGGGATCGTGGGAGGATGCCGCATATTTGCGGTATACGAAGCTCGCCACCGCAGTGTGCGGGTCTATCACGTACCCTGTGCGGTCATAGAGCGTGCGGATCGCCTCGGCCGTGTCCTCCTCGGTTGCATAACCGGAGCGGAAATCCGAGAGGCGTGCGCGCATCTCGTCCGTAATCTCGTAGCGGCCGCCTTCCGAAAGGCTCTTCATCAGGGAGGCGGTCACCGCACTGTCGTCACCCGCGATGTGGTAGATCAGACGCTCGAGATTCGAGGAGATCAGAATGTCCATCGAGGGCGAACTCGTAAGTACGAACTCACGGTTGCGGTCGTAGGTTCCGGTCTCGAAGAAGTCGAACAGTACCTTGTTCGTGTTCGAGGCGCAGATCAGCTTGTCGATCGGCACGCCGATCTTCTTCGCATAGTACGCCGCCAGAATATTTCCGAAATTGCCGGTGGGCACCGTGACGTTGATCTTCTCTCCGTCCGCGATGTGTCCCTCGGCAAGAAGCTTTGCGTAAGCAAACGTATAGTAAACGATCTGCGGAACCAGACGTCCGATGTTGATGGAGTTTGCGGACGAGAAGCGGTATCCCTTGCCCGCAAGTTCCTCTGCCAAAGCAGCGTCGCCGAACATCTTCTTCACGCCGGTCTGGGCATCGTCGAAGTTTCCGGTGATGCCGATGACGCAGGTGTTGTCCCCTTTCTGCGTCACCATCTGTCTCTCCTGCACCGCGCTCACGCCGTGCTTGGGGTAGAACACGATGATCTTCGTTCCGGGCACATCGGCAAATCCCGCCAAAGCTGCCTTTCCGGTATCGCCCGAGGTCGCCGTCAGGATCACAATCTCATCCTTGATCCCGTTCTTCCTGGCAGCCGTCGTCATCAGGTGCGGCAGAATGCTGAGCGCCATGTCCTTGAAGGCGATGGTCGCACCGTGGAACAGCTCGAGGTAGTAGGCGCCGTCGGCCTGAACCAAAGGAGCGATCTCCTCGGTGTCGAATTTGCTGTCATAGGCCGCATCGATGCACGCCTTAAGCTCCTCCGCCGTGAAGTCCGTAAGAAAGAGGGAAAGCACTTCAAATGCAGTCTCCCGATATGTCATCTGCGACAATTCGCTCATTGTCTTCGTAAGCTTCGGCATCGACGTCGGAACATAAAGTCCCCCGTCGGGTGCAAGCCCCTGCAGGATTGCCTGCGAAGCAGTCACTTCCTTCGCGCCCCCGCGCGTACTTCTGTAGATCATGTCCATATTGACAGCCTCCGAACCGGGTCCGGATTTTCCGAACCGCATAGTCGGAGTAAGTATAGCATATCGCGCCGTCACTTACAACCACATTTGCGCGCACGCGCGGTAGAATCTTCGCCCTGTTCGCGGGGTTTTGTTGTGCAATTATTCCCTGTGGACGGCCGCAGATCGGAAGGTGCGGCATTTTCCGCAGGGCTTACAGCTTAAAACCGGTTCCCACGAACTGCGCGATGTCGCGCCCGGTGTCGTCGGTCACGTCCACATTGACAACCGCCGAGCTGCGCCCGTTCTTTTTGCACCGCGCCGTCGCGATCAGCTTCGTTCCCTTTGGCGCGTTCAGGTAATTGATGCTCACCTGCTGCGCCACGGTGGGCCGGTGGATCTGGTTCACACACACCGCGAATGCAAAATCCGCAAGCGTGAACATGACGCCACCCATGATCCCGCCGTTGGCGTTTTTATGGCGGTCCGTAAGGGTCAGCTCACAGCTCGCCCAGTCCTCGCCGATACCGGTCACCGCCATGCCGTTCTCCGTCGCGAACCGGTCTCCCGTAAAATACTCTGCCGCCTCCGAAAGTGTTGCAAAAGTTCCCATTGCTTTTTGCGGCCGCGCCGGGCGGCCGCCCTCCTTTTCATTCTCCAAAACAGGGCCGCGAAAACCGCGGCCCCGCATGTTTCATTTTCCGTATTTGTTGTAAAATGCTATCGCCAAACTGCCGCAAGCTCCTCTGCAAGGATTGCCTGCATCTCCCCGGTTCTCGCGGCCACATCCCCCGCAAATGCCAGGTTGAGCCGCGCCTTGTCCCGGTTCTGTTCGGGATAGGCGACCTTGAAGTAACAATCTCCCGCGAGATAATCGGTCAGATAGCGGGCCGCAAGCTCCGCCGTCACCGCCAGAACACAGGGCACCATGGCCTCCCGTTCCGCTTCGGTCAGCATCCCGGCCATGGACTGCAGGTAGCCCCGCGCCACCGCGCGGTACTGATCCGTATCAAGCGTTGCCGTCGGCTCTCCGGCGGTTCCCCCGGCCACCTTCGCAACCGAGCGCACCGAGTCCGCAAAGTCGTACGCCACCATGCCCGGCATCACCGTGTCGAAGTCGATCACCACCGCGCCGTACGGCGGGTCGGGTCGCGTGAACAGGACGTTGTTGAATTTGGTGTCGTTGTGGGTCACGCGGACGGGGTACTCTCCCGCCGCATACCGAAGCGATACCTCGCAGGCTCGTTCCTCCATAGCCTTCAGCGCCGCCAGTTCCCTGCGCACGGATGCGGTCCGCCCGCAGGCGTCCTTCTCCGCGGCCTTCCAAAGCTGCCGGAACCGCGCATAGGTATCGTGAAAGCCCCGCACCGTCTCCTGCAAAAGCGCGGGATTTAAGTCGGCCAGTGCGGCGTTGCATTCGCCGAATGCGCGCGCCATCGCACAGAGCACCTCCGGGTCCTCCGGGGACAGTGTCACCGCCTCCAGATACTCCTCGACGCGCCAGTACTCCTCCGCTCCCTCATACCGCAGCGCCAAAAAACGCTCCCCGGTTCTCGCCACGGCGTACAGCCGCGGTGTCCGGATGCCCTTGCGCTGCAGATGATCCGACACCAGAGCCATGTTCCGGACCATGCTCACCGGTCTCGGGAGTGCATTCGGATTGATTCTCTGCACCAGATATGTTTGGAAAGAAGCGCCGTCCCGCACAGTCACCTTGTAGGTGAGATTCACATTCCCACCGTACAATTCCTCTTCCGAGACGACGCTTCCCGCTATTCCGTATCTGCGCAGAATGGTTTCAATTCTGCCGTTCATAGTTTTATTTGATCTTGATCAGATGTCCGTTCTTCTTCATTGACTCGATGATGGCGTCAACATGCTTCTCGCAGATTTCGTAGGTCGTAGCCTCGCTCATCACGCGGAGAACCGGCTCCGTTCCGCTGGCGCGAAGCAGTACGCGGCCCTGGTCGCCGAGCTCGGCCATGCACGCCTCAACCTGAAGCTTCACAGCCGGATCATCGAGGGTTGCCTTCTTGTCATCCACAACCACGTTCTTGAGAACCTGCGGATACATCTCCACCTCGGAGGCAAGCACCGAAAGCGGAAGCTGCGTCTCGATCATGACCATCATCACCATGATGGCCGTGAGGATACCGTCGCCGGTACGCGCATACTTGCGGAAAATGACATGGCCGGAGTTCTCGCCGCCGATCAGGTGATCATTTTCCTTCATGTTCTCGTATACGAAACGGTCGCCTACCGCGGTCTTCTCATAGCTGATGCCGATGCGGTCAAGCGCCTTGTAAAGGCCGAAGTTCGACATGATCGTCGTGACAACCGTATTGCTCGGAAGCTGGCCGATCTTCTTGAGGTACTTTGCACAGATGTACATGATCTGGTCGCCGTTTACCACATTGCCGTTCTCATCCACGGCAAGGCAGCGGTCCGCATCGCCGTCGAAGGCGAAGCCGACGTCAACCTTCTTCTCCTTCACGAACTCCTGCAGCCCTTCGATGTGGGTGGAGCCGCATCCGCGGTTGATGTTCGTGCCGTTGGGCTCGTTGTTGATGACAAACGTCTTTGCGCCCAGGGCGTCAAATACAGCGCGGCCGATCATCCAGGAGCTGCCGTTTGCGCAGTCCAGAGCAACCTTCCGGTTCTCGAAGGACTTCGTAGCAACGTTCGCAAGATAACCGATGTAACGGTTGCGGCCGGTGTAGTAGTCCACCGTGCAGCCGATGTTCTCGCCGGTGGCGAAGGGGATCTCCTCCTCGAACTCGCCGTCGATGTACTTCTCGATCTGATCCTGCAGCTCGTCATCCATCTTCTCGCCGTCGCCGTTCATCAGCTTGATGCCATTGTCGGTGTAGGGGTTGTGGCTTGCACTGATCATGATACCGCAGTCAAAGCCGTCGGTTCTGGTGATGTACGACACGCAGGGCGTGGTCGTCACGTGAAGAAGGTATGCATTTGCACCGGAAGCCGTGATGCCGGCTGCCAGAGCATTTTCATACATGTAGGACGAGCGGCGCGTATCCTTGCCGATGACGATCTTCGCCTGTCCCTTTTTGCCGTAGTGCCATCCTAAGAAACGTCCGATCGCAAATGCATGCTGTGCGGTGAGATCCACACCGGACTGTCCGCGGAAGCCGTCGGTACCGAAATATTTGCCCATGTAATTTATCCTCCTGTTGCGGATTCCGGCGAACCTGACTCCGGTCCGCCGAATCCGAATTAGTTACAGATTAGCCGTTGTAGCATGCCTCGTCGCACACCAGAATAACGTCGTCATGCAGATTGAGGAAGGATGCCGGGCAGCTGGTGGTCACCGTGCCCTTGAGCATCTGCATCACAGCGTCGTGCTTGTTCTTGCCGGTTGCAAGAATGATGATCTTCTTTGCGGAAAGGATCGTTCCCATGCCCATGGTGAGTGCATGCGTCGGAACATCCGCTGCGCTTGCGAAGAAGCGTGCGTTTGCATCGATCGTGTCCTCGGTGAGGCTCGTCACGTGGGTCTCCGGAACCAGCTCTGCATCGGGCTCGTTAAACGCGATATGACCGTTGCGGCCGATACCGAGAACCTGAATGTCAGCGCCGCCCAGGGAGCGAACGAACTTCTCGTATCTCTTTGCCTCCGCCTCGCCGTCCGCGGCACTGCCCTGCGGAACATGCGTGTGCGTCTTGTCGATATTTACCTTGTCGAACAGATTCTTGTTCATGAAGTAACGATAGCTCTGATCGTTCTCAGGGCTGATCGGATAATACTCGTCCAGATTTACGGTCGTAACCTGCGAAAAATCGATCTCTCCCGCCTTGTTCATCTCTGCGAGCTTCGCATACATTCCCTCCGGAGTGGAACCGGTCGCAAGACCGAGCACCGCGTTGGGCTTCTTCTTCATAACGTCGGCAACAACCTCCGCAGACTTTGCGGATACTTCTGCATAATCCTTACATACAACAACCTTCATGTTAGTCTCCTTTGCTTACGTGGAACGACCCCGCGCACGCATGCACGGTCGCCCGTCCGATTTTTACAACACCGTAATAATTGTACTTCGTACAAAGGTTGAAATCAAGGAAAATGTCCCTTTCCGGCTCATTTTCCGTACAACGCTCGTCGATGATATATAACTATCGTTTCATTTTCAATCAATTTACGTTGAATATTTCGCCATAACACCTCAAATATTTTCGATATTGCGACGTAAAATATTGCACTTTTTGTTTTTCTCAAAAATTGTGATTTTTTCTTCCGTTGACACAGGAAGGCGCATCGATGTAGTATAGGCAAGAAAATGAAATTCTCCGAGCACGTCCCCGGGTAGCGGGGTAACCTGCCTCGCGGGGGCGTGCCCTCTCTCAACAATAGATGACTTCCCGGGTAATGTGCATTGCACATTCCCCGATTTTCTCTCTTCTCTAAATATCGCAAAGAAGCCGTTCGCAAGAACGGCTTCTTTGTATTTTTCAAACTTTTATCGAATGCTGCAGGGATGTCCCGGCAGCTTTCTTTTACTCCTCCGGCGGTATCTTATCCGGAATCGGATTCATCCCGAACGCAGGAAAGATATCATACATATCACTCCCGTTGAAATTGTACGAGAAGATGTACCCTCCCTCTTCAATGTCCAAATGCACACTATATATGTCACCGACCGACTCCGAATGGTGCTCGATTCTTCGAAGGAGCACGTCCCTTGAAAACTCCTCCGCCCGGAAAATCGGGTTGTACATCGCGCTCTTCAATTCTTCCGGAATGGTTTGTGCGTACGGGATCTCATACTTTGTGATGTCGTAGCGCTCCGTTTCCGATGCACTCACCCGACGCCTTGCCGCATCCGCCACATCGGAAGCCTCTCGCACGCGGATTCCGAGCGTCGCCGGACCTTTGGCAAACCAGATCACATAGTACTCTTCCGAATCCTCCGAGTCAGAAGCGACAAATGATTCCATAAACTCATAGTACTGAAGCATTTTTTTCGGCAGATACGAATAAAACGGATACTGCGCTAACTCCTCAAAGCTCAGTTCGTTCCGCCAGAAAAATCTTTTGCTCTCACTTTCCGTCGGAGCAGGCGTTGCGGCATCCGTCGGCATGGCAGTCGGTGCAGCCGTCAGTGCACCTGTCGGCGCTGTTGTAGCCGTCGCCGGCATCGGAGTCATCGGCGGGACAGAAATATCATTTGGCGTAGGTTCAATCCGACCGACCGGATTCTCTTCCGCAGGCTTCCGGATTCCGAATAATCCGCCCCTGCTCACCAAAACGCCCAGGATTACCGCCGCAGCCACGGCAGACACGGTAATCAGCGTCCTCACGCGGACAGCTCGTCTTCCGGTCTTCAAAACCTTCGTTTTCTCGGTATACGGGTCCGCCTGCTCAATCAGTGACTCGTCAAGCTCGGACAGACCGAGCAATATATCATTTTTCGTCGTCTTCATAAAGGATAGCCTTCCTTTCTCAGCTTGGCTTTCAACTTTTGACGCATGCGATGAAGGATGGACAGGGTTTTGCTCTCGCTGATGCCGTTCTTCGCGGAGATGCTGCGCACTGAAAGAAGATACCAGTACTTCTGGACAAATACGATCCGGTACAACTCCTTTTGTCCCTTCAAGAACTCACCGATACTCTCCACAAGCGCCTGCTCGTCCAGCTGCTCCTCCAGCGAATCGAACCGGCCGACAAAGTCCTCCACCTCGGCAAAGCTTACTGCCGCCTCCGTGCCGCCACGCTTTCCGCGGGTCTGCTGACGGTACCGGTTAATCGCCGTATTCCGCACAATTCTCGCAAGATACACCCTAAGGTTCTTCGGTTCCTGCGCCGGAAACGCCTCCCACATCCGCGCGAGGGCATCGTTAACACACTCTTCCGCATCCTCGTGATTCCCGAGGATTCCGAAGGCAACCGAGTAGCAATATTTGCCGTACTTCTTTGCGGTCTCCCGGATTGCATCTTCCGAGCGTGCCCGATACATCGCAAGTATCTTCGCGTCATCCATAAAAGCCGTACCACCTGAACTACTGTTTTGAAGCTTCACATATAAAGACAACAAACCGAACAAAGAAATTGCATCCTAAGTACATTTTTTCGCAAAATGCAAAAAAGTCAAGCAGTAGGTTCCCTCTGCCTGACTTTTATGTTTGTTATTCTCTCTTGGCTACTCCGCCTTCACCGTGATCACGTAGTTCGCGGTGCAGCCGTTCTCGGCGGTCACGGTCACGACGATCTTCGTCTCCTTACCGGACAGCGTGATCTTGCCGGTGCCTGCGATCTTCGCGGCCGACCGGACCGCTGTGGCGGCGACGGTCACCGACTTCGTTCCCGAGGGAGCCTTCACGGTGTACGCGTACGTGCCAATTGCAAGCGACGGTGAAAGCGAGACGCTCTTGCCGGCATCGGTCGTGACACTAAGCTTGGAAAGGTATGCGTTCGGCGTGCCGACATTTTTCGGCTCCGCCGCAGGCGCTGCGGGCATGTCCTCGTAGACCGGAATGCTGAAGGTCAGTGCCATGCTCTCGTAGCCCGACATGTTCTTGTACGCTTGATAAACCTTGAGCGCCTCCGAGCGTGGTGCGCGGGCGTTGGACATGTATTGGTGGCTAAAGCGCGACGTCGAAGTCACGTTGTATTTCTGCAGATAGATCGTGTTCTGGCCGCGGTTGATGTACGTGCTTCCGATATAGTAGGCGCCGCCGACAATCGCGTCGTAGCGGTTGTTCCACGGGATCTTGCACGACTTGTTGAGGCTCGCGCTCGTGCCGCCGTATTTGGCGAACTTGAGGCCGTTTTTTATGGCGCCCATGGAAGCGGTCGAGTTGTACGCGCCGATGTTGTAGAAGTTGTAGTAACCCTCAAAGCCCTCGACATTGCCGGTTGCGCTCTTCGAGAAGCCCGAGCCCGTCACGACCTCCTGCTTCACGCGGGAGGCGAGGTGGTACGGATTGACGCCCGAGTAGGCCGCCGCATCCATGAATGCCTGCGAGTACAGAATCGTCTTCTTCGCACCGCTTGCGTCGGTGTAGGAAAATGTCGTCTGATACATCGCGGTGCCCTTTAGGATGTTCTCGACACCCTCCTGCGTCTGCGTCTTCGGGTCGTACCGAAGGTCCTCGAACATGAAGATGCCCGACTCGGCCAGCCAGTTGCGGGGATCCATGTAATACTGCAGTCCGGCAGCCGAGATCATCACCCAGCTGCTGCCGTCGAATGCTTTGAATTTGTCGGCGCCGTAGTCATACGCGCCCTCCGCATACGAGAGCCAGTCGCGGCCGGCGCTCGTCTCGATTAAGTTATTTCCGATTGTGTTCTCTCCCGCGATCGCCGCCGACCAGGTGATGCCGGTCTTGTACGGCGTAAACTTCCACTGCGGGTGCTGCGCATGCAGCGTCGTTAAGTACGGAATGTAGCTCTCGGGGAAGCCCGCCTTGCGGCATTCCTCGGCAAATGCATCCGCATCCGCGTTCGGCGAGAACGCACCCTTCACGCCGGCGTCCGCCCAAGCAAGGTACTGCGACTTCACGTAGCCCGTGAGGATCGTGTCGCCGTCCGCCACGCGAACGCACATCCACTTGGTGTCGCCGCTCTGCGACTCGCTCACGATGTAGGCAAATTCACCCTTCGCAAGCTTCTTCGCGCCGCCCGGTCCGCTCACCGCCGCAGCCGAAGCGTTCGCCTCCTTGCGAAGCACGACGCCGTCCGCATTTACGGTCGCCCAGATGCCCGAGCCCGCGATATCCGCGCAGATATATGTTCCGGACATGTAGCCCTCGTACGCCTTGCCATCCACCGAAGCCGCGATGTGGTACCACACCACGTCGCCGACCGTGGCCTGACCTGCGATCAGCACTTTCTGTCCCTTCGGAAGCTTCGCGATGGAGTCGTAGGTCGTCCCCGCGCCCTTTCGCAGATTCACCTTGTCACCGGTCAGATGTCCGGTGTATTCGTATGTGTGCGCAAACGTTGCGCTCACGCCGGCATCCCCTGCGGACGCCGCCGTCTCGATGTAGCGCACTGCGCCGCTGTTGTTGGATTCCGTGATTGGATACTCTGCGTCCGTCTTCACATAGTCGGAAAGCACGTACCCGCGGTATGCGACGTCGCCGATTTTCGCGGTCACCTCGTACCAGATATCTCCGTCCGCCTCGTAGGCGAAGGAGTGGATCGTCAGTTTCTGTGCATTTTGCAGCTGTACCGTCTTCGGGTACTCCGTGCCCGGGCCAACTCGCATGTTAAGGACCGTTGCCGCCACAACACCGCTCGTCTCACGAATCGGAGCTCCGGTCGGAGTCGCTGCCTTCGTCGGCGTAGGAGTCGGTGCCGAGGTCGGCGTCGGCGTTGCCGTCGGAGCCGTCGTTGGCGTCGGTGTCGGTGTATTGGTAGGTGTCGGCGTCGGCGTATTCGTAGGAGTCGGTGTCGGCGTGTTCGTAGGAGTCGGAGTGTTCGTAGGCTTCGGCGTAGGAGTCGCGGTCGCCACCGTGACGTAATCGCCGAACACATAGCCTTCTTTCGATTTGCCGCCTAAGGTCACCGTCGCGCGGTACCACTTCTGCCCCTTTGCATCGCGGCTTTCCGAGAGCACCGTAAGCGCGTTGCCGCGGTAGATCATTCCGAGAACCGAGTAGGACGTGGACGGACCCGAACGCACATTGAGGCGTCCCACCGAAACGGTCGCCTTGCGGCCCGCAAGCGATGCATCCGGCGTCGGTGTCGGCGATGCCGTGGGCTTCGGAGTCGCAGTCGGCTTCGGCGTTGACGTGGGCTTCGGGGAAGGCGTCGCGGTCGGAACCGTGGACGCAGTCTTAACGTAGTCGGCCCACACATAACCGGTGACCGTCTTGCCGGACACCGTGGTCTCCACCTGATACCAGATCTTGCCGTCCGAGGATTTGTCTCTGCCGATGACCGTCACGGCATGGCCCTTCTTGAGGGTTGCAATCTTCGCATAGCTCGTTCCGGGGCCTTTGCGGAGGTTTAATTCGTTCGCCGTGATCGTTCCCGAGATCTTGTAGGAAGCCGCGGACGCATGCAAAGAAGGCAGCGTTCCGAAGAACCCTGCCAACTGTGTGAGTACCAGCACAACTACCGATACAATCGCGATTCGTGCCGCATGCTTCATCTTCACCTCAGCAGTTTTGCGATCAAAATACCTATTAGATACATTTTAATACGACTGCTGTAGAATTGCAAGCGATGATTCGCCATATTTTCCGTTTTTTTGATCAAAAATCACGTTTTTCGCGCTCTTCGTCACGGTAGATCGAACGCAATCTCCAAAAGCTCATTGATTTCCGCATTTTCCGTTCCGCAACACGAGAAAAGCACCTCAAAAAAGTCCGCTGTCTCTGCGTTTTTGAACGCATTTCTCCGCACATACTCGCGAATAACGGCATGAAAATTCTCTTCCCCGAGGATGTCTTCCAGCTCGTTTAAAACCTCCGCTCCGAGGGCGTAGATCGCGTGAACATACGTCTCATCGTTTCCGAAATCGAAATAGCCGCGGTTTAGCGGAAAATCCTTCCCCGGCGTCAGCTCATGGGGGGTGAGTGACCTGTAATACGGTGTATGATCCAATCTCACCCGATACGCGTTGTACACGCTCTCCGTGTACGAGGCGAACGATTCGTCCAGCCACGGCTCCTCGCCGGAATTGCTGCCGACGATACCCATGAACCATTGATGCCCGATCTCGTGGGCGATGATGATCTGAGCCTCGTACGAGTAAAACAACCGCTCATCCGGATTTTCCGTAAAAAACATCCAGTCCGTGATGATCACGAGGTTCGGATACTCCATGCCGCCGGCCTCAATCTCGGCGAGCACGATGTCAAGCTCCTCGTACGGGTATCTGCCAAACGCCTCTCCGAACGCCGCAAACGACTCCTCCGCGGCCTCAAAACACTTTTCGCACGCATTCTCCGTCTGCGCCTCCGTGTGCAACAGTTTGTTGTAAAAAACGTTCACACGCACGCCCTCGACCTCCTTCGTGGCGAGTCCGAAGGTGTCCCCGGCGCAAAATACAAAATCGCGCACGCACGGTGCATCGAGCGTATAGACGGTCGTGTCGCCGGCCGTTTTTTTCTCTGTCTCGGTACCGGTCGAAACCACGGTATACTTCGACGGAACCGTCAGTTTCACGTGGTAGTCCGCTATTTCGGAGTAAAAACACTCTCCCGTCTGAAAATACGGGTACCGCGACCACTCCCCGTCCGCATACTCTGCAAGAATCGGATAAAAGTTCGTGACGTTGAAGATGCCCGTCTGAGCTCCGTAACGGTCCTTAACCGTAGGAATCGTCGCCGTAAAGTCATACGTAAGCCGCATGTTCTCCCCGGGCGCCAACGGTTTCGCAAGCGGCACCCAGACGACCGACACATCCTCATCCCGGGTGATGGTGAGCGCTGTGTTGTCCCTTCCGTCCGTGACACCGGTAATCTCCGTGAGCGCCCCGTTTGTCGTAAAGCGAAAGACACTGTACCCTGCTGTCACCGCATCTTTAAACTGGCTGGAATAGTCCCGAAGGCACAGTTTGTCCCACGCATCCTCCGAGTCGTTAAAAAAGTCAAGCACGACATGTCCGCTCACGGTGCGATGCACCGAATCGAGTGTCAGGTCCATGTCATAGTGGTACCGCTCCTCCGTCGGAAACGCAATCTCACAGCCCGGATCGGGTGCGCTAAAGCCGGGCATCGGCGTGATCGGAACATGCGTTATCCTCGGCTCCAAGTCCAACGTCAGCGGTGTCGGCGACGCGGTCGGTGCCTTATCTTTCGAAGATGACTTTCGCCCGCAGGCCGCAAGCGGAAGTATCAAAATAACGACCAGCAGCAGGCTGATTACTGTATTTTTCGTTTTCATCTGTATTCCCCCACGATACAATTTACTTAACCGGAATCAGTGTTGCGATAATGTTGATCAGAATCAACAGGTGCAAAATGATGTGATATAAATCCGGCACCAGGCGTGTTTCGCTCATCGGAAACAAGCGCAGCGTCCCCCGGAAGCAGTCGTTGTAACCCTGCAGCTTCCGCTCGCTTGCGCCGAAGATGGTATAGTACCAGTGGCAACGAAACTGGACGGCTCCCCACAGAAGAAGGATCGCCAAAAGAACCCACCGTCCGACCGGATAGTACGCGTGAAATGCACCCAGACCGAGCGCATACAAGACCAGCATGACGCATTCGGCACTCCGGACGCCCATGCCCTCCACCAAAAGAATCTTACCGAAGCGGTAAGTCGTGATGCAGCCGATGAACCATACCCAGAGCACCGCCTGCGCAATGATAACCCAAGTCATGGACCCCCCCATACAAAACACCCCCGGCGCACGACACCCGCCGGCGCCGGGGATTTCAAGCGTTTTTGCCAATCAAAGAGCGAAGCTTACTTCTCCTCGTCCTTCTTCTCAAGGAAACCGTACACAAGCGCTGCCAAGACAGAGCCCGCAAGCGGTCCTACAAAGAATACCCAGACATCCTTGATCGGTGCCGAGTCGCCGGCAAATGCAGCCACCAAAGCGGGGCCGAAGCTTCTCGCCGGGTTGACCGACGTACCGGTCAGACCGATGCCCAGAATGTGAACCAATACGAGCGTAAGGCCGATGACAAGACCTGCCACATGGCCGTGGTTCGCCTTCTTGGAGGTCACGCCGAGGATTGCCATAACGAAGACAAACGTTAAGAAGCACTCAACGATCAGACCTGCCGCGATGCTTCCGTTCACACCGCCGAGACCGTTGGAGCCGATGGCGCCCGTCTTGTCCGTGATGTCGGCAAGGGCAAATACACCCTTCAGGATTCCGGCACCTGCAAGTGCGCCGAGAATCTGCGAGCACACATAGCCGAGCAGATCCTTCGTGTTCAGCTCGCCGTTGATCCAGAATGCCATTGATACCGCGGGATTGATGTGACAGCCGGAAATGTTACCGATGCTGTACGCCATGGCAACGATGACAAGACCGAAGGCAAATGCCGTCAGAACATAGCCGCCGCCGAGAACCGCACTGCAGCCGACCGTCATCGCCGTACCGCAGCCCAGAACAACCAGAACCATGGTTCCGATGAATTCCGCTACATACTTCTTGATACTTCCCATACTCCAATACCTCCTTGAGTGATTTGTAATTTATCTTCAGACGCCTTGCGCCGATGATACTGTGCGACGGAAAATGCTTATTTTCCGATGACCTGCAGGAAATTGTACAACCCCGAGTACTGTGCCTGCATGTCGTGATCCGCGTTCGGAATTTCATACCAGATATGATCGATACCGTTCGCGGAAAACAGATTGTGATATTCCTTCGGGAACTGCCCCACAACGCTGTCTCTCGTTCCGCAGCAGATGATGATCCTGTCCGGGATCACGGCGCCTTCGGCAAATTTCACCTGCTCCGGCTTGTATGACCCCTCATGCACCATGAATTTGTCCTTGCCGGGAACCAGACCCGGTGCGGGTGCGATGGCGCAGGCCGCGCGGAACCGGTCGGGATACGTAATTATGGTAAACAGCGTCTCTCTTCCGCCCATGGAGAAGCCCGCGATATATGTTCCCTCGCGCCCCCGCAGGGTGGAATAGTTCGCATCGATATACGGGATCAGGCACTGCGTCAGATCATGTGCAAAGCGGTCGTAGGGAATCATTGCTTCCGCAGTGAATCCGGGCGCCTGCACCGTGTCATCCGACGCCGCAAACATGGCGGGACACACGAGGATAAACTCTTCGCTTAAGCCGTCCGCGATCAGGTTTCCGATCAGAACCGGAAGGTTCGCATCCCCTGCAAAGGAATTCTCATCGCCGAAGATTCCGTGCAGAAGGTAAACCACCGGATACTTCTTCTCTTCCGTATACCCCGCGGGCAGAAGCACCGTGGCGCCGCGGTCGCGCTTGCAATAGTCCGAGTAGTACGTGATGTGGGTGAATTTGCCGTAGGTCGCACCCTCCCGCTTTTTTAAGTACTGCGAAGGGCACAACAATGTCATTCCGTTACTGTCCACCGCAGGTGTCGCTGTGGGCGTGGGTGTATCGGTGGCCGTAGGCGCCGGCGTTGCCGACGGGGACAACGTAGCCTCCGTAGGTGTAACAACCGCTTCCCCGCCTGCGATCGGTGTGGTCTCGTTCACTTTTCCGTCCTCCTTCGAACATCCGCAGCAGGCCAGTGCAAGAACAAGGGCTGCGCAGATTGTCAAAGCCGTCTTTTTCATAAGCCCTCGATCGTCTCCTACGCCTCGTCAATGGCCTTGCCGATGTCGTGGCGCATGTATTTGTTGGCAAAGGAGATCTTCTCCGTCGCTTTGTATGCATTGGCGCGGGCTTCCTTCAAGTCCGAACCGAGCGCCGTCACGCCGAGGACACGTCCGCCGTTTGTGAGCACACTGCCGTCCTCGCCGAACTTCGTTCCCGCGTGGAACACAAACTCGCTCTCGCTTCCCTTGAACGCCTCGAGTCCGGAGATGGGGAATCCCTTCTCGTACTTCTGCGGATAACCGTCGGAGGCGAGAACCACGCACACCGCTGCATTGTCCGCGAAGGTCAGCTCGATCTGATCCAGGGTTCCGTCGATACATGCCTCAAACACGTCGACGATATCGTTCTCCATACGGGGCAGAACCACCTGGGTCTCGGGATCGCCGAAGCGGGCGTTGTACTCCACAACCTTCGGTCCCTCGGGAGTAAGCATCAGTCCGACATAGAGAACGCCCTTAAACGGCCGTCCCTCCTTCGCCATGGCAGCCACCGTCGGCTCATAGATCTTCTCTACGCAGGTCTTGTGAATCTCTTCCGTGTAGAACGGGCTCGGCGAGAAGGTTCCCATGCCGCCCGTATTCAAGCCGGTGTCACCGTCCCCTGCGCGCTTATGGTCCTGTGCACTGGTCATGCAGCGAATGGTCTTTCCGTCGCAGAAGCAAAGAGCCGAAACCTCGCGACCGGTCATGAACTCCTCCACAACCATCTTGTCGCCGGCCTTGCCGAAGTGCTTGTCCAGCATGATCTCCTTGACGCCCGCTACCGCCTCCTCCTCGGAGTTGCAGATGAGAACGCCCTTTCCGAGGGCAAGTCCGTCCGCTTTCAAAACCACGGGATACTTGTTCTGCTCCTTGATATATGCCGTCGCCGCAGCAGCGTCCGCGAATGTCTCGTACGCCGCCGTAGGGATGTGATACTTCTTCATCAATTCCTTGGAAAATGCCTTGCTTCCCTCAACAATAGCCGCGTTGGCGCGAGGTCCGAAGACGCGAAGTCCCGCCGCTTCAAAGGCATCCACAATGCCGGCAACCAGCGGATCGTCGGGACCTACCACGGTGAGGTCGATTGAATTTTCCTTTGCAAAGGAAATCAGCTTGTCAAACTCCAGCACGCCGATGGGAACACATGTGGCGAGGTCTGCGATGCCCGCGTTGCCGGGTGCGCAGTAGATCTTCGTCGCCTTTTTGCTCTTTGCGATGGCTGTCACAATCGCATGTTCTCTTCCGCCGCTGCCGATTACAAGAATGTTCATAGAATGGAACTCCTCCGAATGTGTATTTGTCTGCGGGTCTTTTGAAAAATTCACCCGCCGTAAGCCGCGCGGCCCTACGCCGTCACGAACCAGTTTCCGTTTTCATCTTTGCGGATGCGGTTGTTGGCGATGGCGTCGATCACCTGCGGAAGGATGATCCACTCCGCCTGCTCCATCACGCGCCGCTGCAAAACCTCCGGCGTGTCGCCGGGCTCCACCGCTACCGCCTTCTGCATCAGGATCGGACCCGTGTCGGTCCCTTCATCCACATAGTGCACCGTCGCACCGGTCACCTTAACGCCGCGCGCGAGCACATGCTCATGCACCTTAAGCCCGTAGAAACCGTCACCGCAAAAGGACGGGATCAGCGAAGGGTGGATGTTGATGATGCGGCGCTCGTACCTGCGGATCATCTCCGCGGGGATGATGACAAGGAAACCCGCCAAAACAACAAGGTCGGGCTTAACGCTGTCCACCGCCTCCAGAAGTGCCGCTTCAAATGCAGCTCTTGTCTCGTACGCCTTTCGCGAGACGCAGACTGCGGGAATTCCCGCCTTCCTCGCGCGCTCCAGCGCGTAAGCATCCGGGCGGTTGGAAATGACACCGCAGATTTCCGTGTTGGTAATCTTTCCGGCTGCAACCGCGTCCAGGATCGCCTGCAGATTGGTGCCGCCGCCGGACACCATGATCACTGCTCTCATAAGTACCTCCCATGGGATATGATTTCGTCTGCGAAAAAACAACAAACGCCCGAACGCTGACATAAGCCGACGTCCGGGCGTGATGAATCAAAGGATGGTGATTCCCTTCTCGCCGTCCGTGATCTCACCGACAACGTAGGCTGTCTCACCGGCTGCCGCAAGCAGGCGAAGCGTCTCGTCCGCTTTGTCGGGCGCAACCGCGAGCATCATGCCGATTCCCATGTTGTAGGTATTGTACATCATCTTCTCTTCGATGTTGCCCGTCTTCGCCAGCAGGTCGAAGATCGCCGGAACATCGTAGCTTGCTTTGCGGATCACGGCATGCTTGCCCTCTGGAAGCATACGCGGGATATTCTCGTAGAATCCGCCGCCGGTGATATGGCTGCAGGCCTTCACCGTGACGCCGCCGTCCTTGATGGCCTTGAGTGCCTTGACATAGATCTTCGTGGGCGTCAGAAGCGCCTCGCCCAGCGTGCAACCGAGAGAATCGTTGTAGCGCGCCAGCGTTGCCTCACGCATATCGAAGACCTTACGAACCAGCGAGTAACCGTTGCTGTGGATACCCGAGGAGGCGATACCGATCACGACGTCGCCCGCCGCAACCTTGCTGCCGTCCACGATCTCGGCGCTGTCCACGATACCTACGGCAAATCCCGCAAGATCATACTCGTCCACCGGATAGAAGCCCGGCATCTCCGCCGTCTCACCGCCGATCAGCGCGCAGCCGGCCTGCTTGCAGCCGTCCGCAACACCCTTCACGATGGTAGCGATCTTCTCCGGATAGTTCTTTCCGCATGCAACATAGTCAAGGAAGAACAGCGGCTCGCCGCCCGCGCACGCGATGTCGTTCACGCACATGGCCACGCAGTCGATGCCGATGGTATCATGCTTATCCATGAGAAATGCAATCTTTAATTTGGTACCTACGCCGTCCGTTCCCGAAACCAGCGTCGGGTGCTTCATCGTCATGAAGCGATCCAGGGAAAATGCTCCCGAGAATCCGCCGAGTCCGCCGAGCACTTCCGGACGCATCGTCTCCTTGACGTGCTTCTTCATCAGCTCTACGGCGCGGTATCCTGCCTCGATATCAACTCCGGCATTCTTATAATCCATACTGCTGTTCTCCTTTATTGTCTCATCTGTCCTGCGGCCGGGAATCCCCAAACCGCACCGGTCAGCCTCATTGTATCACAAAAAATGTAATCCTGCACCCACGGCGGATTCATTTTTCACTGTTTCTTTTTCATCGAAACAATAAGTGTTACTTATTCTGAGCGTAGTTTTTATAACCTACGCTTTCCAAACGCTCCTTTTTGGCCATCACGCCGTCCTTGAGCTCCGCCTTGTAGGCGATGATCTTGTCAAGAAGCGCCTTGTCGTGCGTCGCGATGATCTTCGCTGCGAGAATTCCCGCATTTGCGCCGCCGTCGATGGCCACGGTAGCCACCGGAATACCCGAGGGCATCTGCACGATGGAATACAGAGAGTCCACGCCGCCCAGCGCCTTCGTGTGGATCGGCACGCCGATAACCGGAAGCGGGAAGATCGCCGCGCACATGCCCGGCAGATGCGCCGCACCGCCGGCACCCGCAATGATCACCTCAAACCCCTTCTCCGCCGCGGTGTTCGCATAGTCGAAGAAGACATCGGGCATGCGGTGTGCGGAGATGATGGTCATCTCGTACTCGATGCCGAATTTTTCGAGGATCGCCGCTGCTTTCTCCATGATCGGCAGATCCGAATCGCTGCCCATTACAATACCAACCTTAGCCATGTTATCCTCCCGTGCGCCCTTACCGGCGCGTTTTATCTGTTCTTTTCAAGCTCCTCCAGGGGCTTGTTCAACTCTTCGGTTCCGGGCACGACGAACCGCCCGTCTTTGATGATCGTGCCGATTACCCTTCCCTCGTTGTCGTGCACCTTGATCTCCCCCAGCTCATCGTAGGGGATCGTGATGTCCGTATGGCAGTTCATGTACGCCTTTGCCGGGTCGGTGTTGCGAAGCGCCGACACCTCGTTCTCGCGGGCGATGATCTCCTTGCCGTCGGGGTTGTACAGCGCGTGGTCCTCCGAGTGGCTGTAGCACGTGTCGCCCACCGCAAAATGCGGTCCCGTCTTCTCCGCGATCAGGATCGGCAGTTTCTCCTGCACATTGCAGCGAATGCCCATGGCATACGCCGTCGTGTTGGTTCCGATGGCGAACTCGCCGATCGGCAGCGTCTCGTGATGCATCAGGATCGTCTCGTCGAGGAAGGTCTTATTTTCCGCCTCCGTCTTGAAATTCTCGCAGGAATACGTGCGAATCATGCCGTTTTCAAAGGTGATCCGGAGGTTCTTGTAAGAGATTCCCTCGATGCACACGTTGGTCACGTGGAGCGTTCCCTCCGTTCCGGTCAGCACCGGCGACGTGAACACCTCGCCCACGGGGATGTTGACGTCCGCGCCGCAGTTTTCGAAGTTGGTCTGCTTCGCGGGGTCGGTGAGCGTGTGGAGCATCACCTTCATCTTCGTCTCGTTCTTGCCGCGGCCGGTGACGGTCACATAGGCGCCCCGGTCCAGCACGTCGATCAGCTTCTGCTGAATCTCCTTATAGCGCGCGTTCGGAAGCGTATTGCACGCGATGGTCTCGCGGAACACCTCCGCAAAGCGCTCGCCGATGGAGGGAACCGGATAGGCGATGATCGTGAACGTCCTCTCCTCCGGCTTGATGTATTGTGTGACAAGGCCTACGATGCGGCCCTGCAGCTCACTGATATATCCCGCGGTCCGTCCCTTGGCGGTGGGCACCGGCTTCTTGTTCACAAACTCGATATCCGGAACACCGAACACCTCCTGCACCGCAGGTCCGGCGTACTCCGCCATCACCGCGCGGTACGGCTCCATCGACTCGCGAAGGCTTGTGATGCACACGTCAAGCAAGGACCGCTGCATCACCAAGAGCGCGTTGTTTCGATGGTCGTATGTCGCCTGGCGGTTTAAGGAGCTTCCGCAGATTCCACGGGTCTGGAACGCCGCCTTGTTGACCAGAAGGCGGTTCTGCAAAAACATATGCGGCTCAAGCCCTGCCTCGCGGAACATCGTTGCCGCGCGGGCCGTAACCCGCTCAAACCCGAGCTCTGTCTCCAGCGATACCGAACTTTTTTTGCTGCGGTCGATCCGCATGGTTTCAAAACTGTCCAGATAGCCGTTTACGAAGGTCTTCGCCATCAGATCGATGGTCTCCTGCGGCTGCTCTGCCAAAAAGCGGTGAATCTGCACCGCTCCGTCCGCAACCTGGAGTCCGAAGTCGTACAGGCAGTCCTCGTTCTCCGCCGCCCGGCGCACCGTCTCCTCCAGCTGCTTTGCCGCAGCCTCGTTGTAGCGATCGTACACGCGAAGCTCCGAATACTCCCGGAAATAATCATGCACATAGTAGTAAAGGCTCTGCTTGATTCCGCGGTCGACGCCGTCCTTCTCGATGTGTCCGAACACCTCGGCGATCAATTCGCAGGCGTACAGAAACGGCTTGCGGATGCCGCGCATCAGGTACGGGATCGTCTCCTGAAGCTCCGCGCCCAGTGCGGAGATCACCTGTGCATAGGCATTTCCGTAGGTCTTTGCGCTCACATCGGGATTGAGGATCGAGGTGCGGTATGCCTCCTCGCGAAGCATCCCGAAGCAGCCCTCGTGAAATGCTTCCCTCTCCGCACGGCTCATGGTCTCCCACGCGCCGCTCTGCACCGCATCGGAAAGCTTTTTGCAGGTGGCAACGAGCTCCGAGAGCTCCGAAAGTCCGGCAGGTGCATTTGCCGTCTTCGCGGAGCGCTTAATCCCTGCCGTCACAAGCGAAAGGCGCTCCCGCTCCTCGCTCCCCCAGGAGAGCATCGCCGGTTTTTCTATCTTTTTTTGTTTCATTTTTCGTCCTCCGGACCGGCGCCTACAGCGCTGCGCCGATCAACATTAATGAAAAGGTTGCCACGACGATTCCCAGATTCAGGATAAGCCCCGCCAAAGCGTAGCCGTCCAGAAACGGCGTCTCCCTGCGCGCGGTGGTCGCGCACAATGTCCCGGCGATGGCCAAAAGCCCGTTGACGAGCCCGAGCCCGCCGATTCCGGGAAGCTCATGCGCCCGCCCGTACAGGATCAGGAACACAAGGAAGAACAGGGCCGACAACCCGACTCCGAGGGAAACCTTCCCCAGGATGGACCGCTGCCGCCCCTTGTAATGAACCGTTGTTTTTTCGGGAATCGGAATGTTCATGGGAACCTCCGTAACGTTCCAAAACGCACGTTGTGCATCACCGCCCGCGGCGGCCCCGCACATCGTACTTCTTCCGGATTGCCGCGGCGATGAGGATACCGAGCAGTCCGCCGAAAGTATTTAGAATGACGTCGTCAATATCGAAGGTGCCGACCTTTAAGAGGTATTGCAACACCTCCGCAAGCAGGCTGACGATGTATGTCACCGCCAGCGCAAATGCCCCGTAGTAGCGCCTCCGAAGAAGCAATGCCGTGAAAAACCCAAGAGGCACAAACACTGCGATATTGCCGACCACATTGTACCAAAACTGCGAGTTTGCAAGGCTCTCCGGTCCTTTCCAGAACCGGAAGATCTCCGTAAACGGAACCAGATTAACGCCGTGCTCAAGCTCCTGCGTGCGCCCGAACTGTGTCGCAAAGAACAGTCCGTAAATAAGCGCCGCGAGGTAGATCACGAACAAGACCGTCAGAAAGTTGCGCAGTTTATCTGACATTTTCATACTGTACCGGTTACTGACGAAGCTCAACGCCGAGCGCCGCAAGTCCCTTCAGGATTCCGTTCATCACGCCGGTGATCTCCTCATCGGTCAGCGTGTGATCCTTCGAGCGCAGCGTCACGGAGTACGCCATCGACTTGTGGCCCTCCAGGATCTGCGAACCCTCGTAAATGTCGAAGAGATGGTACTCCTCCAAAAGCTTGCCGCCGTTTTTGCGGATAACCTCCTCCACGTCGCCCGCAAGTACGGACTTCTTCATCACCATGGAAAGGTCTCTCGTCACAGCCGGGAATCTCGCGATGCCCTCGTACTTGATGTCGAAACTTGCCTTCTCGCAGATCTTCGGCATGTCGATCACGCCGATGTAGACGCGGTCACCGATGCCGTAAGTCTGTGCAACCGTCGGATGAACCTCGCCGAGGTAGCCGATGTTCTCACCCTCGTAGAGCATCTCCGCCTGACGGCCGGGATGCAGGAACGGATAGGCTCCGTCATTTTTGTACGTGAGGGTTCCCTTCATGCCGACACGGCCGACGAAGTCCTCCATCACGCCCTTCATGTCGAAGAAGTCGCCGTCGCCGTAGAAGCCCAGCGTGAACTGGATTCTCTCGTCCGGAAGCTCCGTCACCGGAACCGCCTTCGGAAGGTAGATCTTCGCCATCTCATAGAGGCGGCCGTTCTTGTTGCGGCGGTTGAAGTTGGTGGACAGGGACGTCAACATGCCGTTCAAGGGCGTCGTGCGCATCACCGAAAAATCCTCCCCGAGAGGGTTCGAGATCGTCACGGTGGCGCGAAGCCTGTCGTCCGCTGCGAGCAGCAGCTTGTCAAACACCTTCGGGCTCTCGAAGCTGTAAGTCATTGCCTCGGAAAATCCGTACTGCTCCGCAACGTCTCTCGCCATATCGTTGAGTCTGCGGTCAAGCGGAATAATACCCTTGACGGCACCCTTCGGAAGCGTCACGGGGATGTTTGCATAGCCGAAGAAGCGGGCAACCTCCTCGTCGAGGTCGGCGTGGCACAATACGTCCTGACGCCATGTCGGAACGATCACCTCGCTCGTAGCCCAGTCATACTTCAGATCAATGGTCTCAAAGTAGCGGATCATCGTCTCCTTGTCGATATCCGTGCCGAGAACGCGGTTCGTTCTCTGATAATCAAACTTCACTCTCCAGGGCTTCTTCGGGTTCGGATACACATCCACGCAGCCGCCGACGACCTCGCCCGCACCCAGCTCCTCAATGAGCTGGCAGGCGCGGTTCATGGCCTCCATCGTGGTGTTGGGATCAAGTCCCTTCTCAAACTTCGCCTGTGCGTCCGTGCGCATTCCGAGACGCTTTCCTGAGAGGCGGATGTTCGTTCCGTCGAAGCAGGCGGCCTCAAAGAGCATCGTCTGCACATTGTCCGTGATCTTGCTGTTCTCACCGCCCATGATACCGGCGATACCCACACTCTTCTCCGCATCGCAGATCATCAGAACGTCGGAGTCGAGCTTTCTCTCCTGCCCGTCCAGCGTCGTGAACGTCTCGCCGTTCTCGGCGCGGCGGACAACGATCTTTCTGCCGGCAATGGTGTCATAGTCGAAAGCGTGCATCGGCTGTCCGTACTCCTCCATCACGTAGTTCGTGATGTCGACGATGTTGTTGATGGGCCGGATGCCGTTGGAGGCCAGGCGTCTCTGCATCCACAGAGGCGACGGAGCCAGCTTGATATTCTTTACAACGCGCGCCACATAGCGGGAGCACAGGTCGGTGGCCTGAACATCCACGGAAATGTAGTCGGCTGCATTTTCCTTGTTTCCGGTCTCTGTCACAACGGGCGGACAGAACTTCTTGCCGAAGGTTGCGGCCGCCTCGCGGGCGATGCCGATCACGCCGAAGCAATCCACGCGGTTCGAGGTAATCTCATACTCAAAATTCACATCATTAAGACCCAGAGCCTCCACTGCGGAATCGCCGGGCTTAACATCCGGATACAGCTCCGGATCAAAGATATATACGCCGTACTCGGGTGCCTCGGGATAGAACTCGCGGGAGGAGCCCAGTTCGTTGATGGAACACATCATGCCGAAGGACTCCACGCCGCGGAGCTTGCCCTTCTGAATCTTCGTGCCGCCTTCCACCTTCTTACCGTCGTGGTCCGTCGCAACCCGTCCGCCGTCCAGGACAACCGGGATCAGCGCACCCTCGGTAACGTTGGGCGCACCGGTAACGATCTGCAGTGTCTCGCCGTCCGCGCTCACCTGCATCTGGCAGACAACCAGCTTGTCCGCGTCCGGATGCGGTGCGATGGACAACACCTTCGCAACTACGATCTTCTCGAGATTCTCGTCAAGACGCTCGAACCCTTCTACCTTCGAACCGCTCAGGGTCATGGCGTCCGTATATTCCTGTGCCGTGCAATCAAGGTCCGGAACATAGGCCTTGATCCAAGATAACGATGTATTCATAGTACTCTCCGTATCAATGTGTATTCTTGTTTCGGGCCTTCCTCAGAACTGCTTTAAGAAGCGAAGGTCATTCTCGTACAAAAGGCGCAGGTCGTCGATCTCATACTTGAGAAGCGCGATACGCTCCAGTCCGACGCCGAAGGCAAAGCCGGTGTACTTCTCCGGATCGATGCCGCTCATTGTCAGAACGCGGGGGTGAACCATGCCGCAGCCCAGAATCTCGATCCAGCCGCTGCCCTTGCAGAAACGACAGCCCTTGCCGCCGCACTTGAAGCACGATACGTCCATCTCGGCCGAGGGCTCGGTAAACGGAAAATGATGCGGGCGGAATTTTACCTTTGTCTCGGCACCGAACATCTCCTTTGCGAACTCCGCAAGAGTTCCCTTGAGGTCCGCAAACGTGATGTTGTCGTCAACTACAAGACCTTCCACCTGGTGGAAGCAGGGCGAATGCGTCGCATCCACCTCGTCCGCTCTGTACACGCGGCCCGGGGAGAGAATGCGAAGGGGAAGCTTGCCCTTCTCCATGATGCGAGCCTGCACCGAGGATGTCTGGGTGCGAAGCAGAATGTCGCCGCCCACATAGAAGGTGTCCTGCTCATCCTTGGCGGGATGATTTGCCGGAATGTTCAGCGCCTCGAAGTTGTAGTAGTCCTCCTCGACCTCGGGTCCGTCCACGATCTCGTAACCCATGCCGACGAAGAACCGCTCCACCTCCGCCAGCGCGATGTTGTTCACATGGCGATGGCCCTCCGTCATGCGCTTCGCGGGAAGCGTGACGTCGATGGTCTCGTTCGCAAGTTTCGCCTCCTGCTGCTTTGCAGCAAGCGCCTCCTTCACCTCGTCAAGCTTCGCCTCGATCGCCGCGCGGGCGTCGTTGACGAGCGCACCGACCTTGGGGCGATCCTCCGGAGCCACGTCCTTCATGGACTTCAAAACCTCCGTGAGGGCACCCTTCTTGCCCAGGAATTCCACGCGGATCTCCTGGAGAAGATCCATGGACTCCACTTGCTCCAGCTTTGCGAAGCAGGCGTTTCGAATAGCCTCTAACCGTTCTTTCATACCGTTTGCCGGCGGAATTTTCCGCCCTTCCTTTCTCGATTTCCGGTTATTTGCCGGACATTGTTTTTATAAATTCATCCACCGTCCGCGAATCGATGCGGCAATCGCAGACGCCGAGTCGCTCGACGATGTCGCTGCCGTCCTCCCCGCGGAAAATGCGTATGGTCATATCGGAAAACTTTGTCTTGTCCGCAACCTCGACCTCGATCGTGAGGATCGGTTCGGTCTGCGGCGTCTCGACCGGGCGGAACGCCGAAGTCTTTAAGGAGATGATGTTCTGCGCCCACGCCAGAGCCTCGGAGTTCTCGATCTTTCGGCCGTTTAAGCGGTACACATCCTCACCGTTCTCCTTCTCACCCGTGAACACCGAGAGTGCCTCGCCCGCGCGAACCGTTACCTTCGAAAACGTACGGATGCTCGGATAGAACACGGGATGATAGGTATTGCCGAAGACGTCGACATCGCAGAGCATGGTCACCTTGAAGGAGGACAGCTCGAGCAAAACGTCAAGTCCGACGTACTTCGCGTAGTATGTACCGGTCTCCTCGTTGCGGTTTCCGATCTGCAGCGTATACGAAGTCGTCTCCGTCCCGCTTCCGTTCGTGTACGAAACCGTCAGCTCGGCCTGCGGATCGGCCAGCCCGTATGCGGCAAATTCATCCGGCCGCAACGTCTTCATGCTCTCGGGATGAATCGACAGGTAGTACTCCAGCTGATCCATCCAGTTGCCGTTGATGATGTCCGCTTCCCACTGCGCCCGGTACGGCGTCGTAAAATACCACGGAAACATGCCCGAACCCGAGTAATCGTACGGATTGTCCTTGTTCTTCACAGCGTGAAACTCCGGGAACAGCGTGCCCGTGACCGTGATCTCCGTGATGCTCTTGATAGAGTCGATCACCGGCAGCGTCACCGCGCGGGTGTAATACGCCTGATCCTTTAAGAGGATACGCGCAAAGTTGTCGGAAACGGTGTAAACCGTCTTCTCGTCGTCGAACCGGCAGTAATAACAATTCTTCGTGGGAACCTTGTCGCCGAGCTCGATCTTCACCAGCCGCGAATCTCCGGCAAATGCCTCCAAAACAGCGGACGGCGTCTCCAGGCCGTACTCCGAATCGGCCGCCGGATTGTCCACCTTCGCGATGGCGCGAAGGTTCGATAACAGCGAATCCGGGAACTGCGCGATCACCGCCTGGTTCAAAAGATCGGTCTCATGGTACCACGTGTCGCCTTCTCTCACAAAAGTCCCCGAGTAGGCGTAACTGTTTAACACTAATTTGTCAACACTCTCCGCCGCGATGGTCTTCACGGTGAAGAACTCTTCCTTCCCCGGCTCCGCGGGCTTGTTCTCACGGTTTTTCAAAACGATGAACAACACCGTGAGCCCCACCGCTGCCGCGATCAGAAGGGAGAGACTGATTATACTGGATCGTTTCATTCCTCACCCTTGTCCGCATAATCTGCGGAAGCTACTTTTTCTACACGGCGCATCAAAACAACGACAACGCCGCCGAACAGGATCAATACCGGCAGCAGGAAGGATGCGAGGGCGATGCGGTTTCTCTGCCCCGTCGTCATCTGCAGTGCCTCCTCGAGAGCTGTGGTATCCGGGATGGAGAGAACCTCTTCGGTATCGCCTGCCTGACCGTTCAGAATGTCAACCAGAAGTTTGCGGTTCGCCATTGAGGAACCTCCCGTAAGCAGTTCGTCCGCCATGAAATAGGTGGCACCGAACACATACATCGTTCCGGTTTTACCCTCGAAAGTGTCCTCCACCTTCAGAAGCAGAGGATACTCTCCGGCCTCGTCATTCGACGTTCTTACAAATCCGTTCTCGTCATCGCTCGCCTTCACGTAACCGTTCTTCGACGTTGTGATCAGCTTCGTCACCTTCGTCGAGAGACGCACATTGTCCTCGACATACATCGGCACCACATCCGGCCACTCCGTGGTCCCGCCGTCGTAGTCCGCCAGGAGATAATACAGCGTATCACCCACGGTGCGGGATGAATCCTCATCACACACCACACCTGCAGTATAACTGATGCCGTAGTACGCCAGCAACGACTTAAGGTTCATGAACACATTGCTGTCATACTGCATCGACAGGACCACTGTCCCGCCGGCCGTCATATAGTTTTTGACGGCTTCCACCTCGGTCTCCGAAAAATCCGACCGCGGCGTTCCGATGATTAGGATGTCACAATCCTCCGGGACCTCCTTCAGTGTCATCAGGTTGCAGTACTTGATCTTATATGCATTTAACTTCATCAGGTCGGCAAAGGTATCCGACACCTGACCTGCTTTTTCCTGTTCAACGTGCCGGGTCGTGATGTACTCGCTGTGATTCGTGGTCACATAGATCGTTCCCTTTTTCTCCGTCGTCACTTCGACGATGGCCTTGACGATCTCCACCTCGGCGTCATAGCCGGTCTGCTGATATGCAAGTGTAGAGCTGTTGAACAGGTAGGTCTTCATCTGCTCCGAATCGATGTAGACATACCGCTCCGGATTGTCGGCGTTGACCACGATGATACTGTTGTTCGTAATGTCCGCCATCTTGTTGTAGCGGTACACAAACTGCGGGTACTGGATCGGATCCTTCACGGTCAGCGTGATGAGATCGCTGGCGTCGGCGATCTGCTCGGCACCGGTCTTGATGATGAGATCCTCCTCACCCTCGGCGGTGACGTAGTACAGATCGATGGGCGTCGTCACACCCTTGATGAACTCCTTCGTGTCCTCCGCGAGGGAGTATTTCCCGGTGGAGGTGACGTCATATCTTTTAAACAGACTTCCCGAAACCAGATTGACTACGATCAGGACGAGGATCACCAGGAACGAGATTGCGGTAGCGTAAGCGCCGCCGCGGAATTTGCGGGATCGTACATTGTTCTTCATGTTACGCCTCCCATCTTCTCTTCTTGATGGCCTGAACGGTCAAAAACACGAAGAGGAACGTCATACTCAGATAATAAACATACGCGGAGATGTCCACGATACCGAAGCGGAACAGCGTGAACCGCGACTGCACCGAAAGCCATCCGAACACCTTCGCAAGGCTTCCGTCAAACCACAGCGGATTGACGGCATAAGCGGTCACAAGTCCGCCCACGGACACGACTGCCACCGCGATGGAGACGATCTTGCTGCGCATCATCACATAGGTGATCACCGTCAACACCAAAGACAACCCGATCAGCACCATCAATGCCAGAAGATGTCCGGTGGGAAGCATCGTCACCAGCATATCGATCATAAGCGTAAACAGGATCACGATGAACGTCACAACCGCCGCGAACACCTGGCTCTCCGTGAGTGCCGAGATGAACATTCCGATTGCCAGATACGTGCATCCCAGAAGGAAAAATGCCAGGATCGTCGTATATGCCACCGCGTAGTTGGTCGCGCCGTACATGTGAAGGATCGGCGGGCACACGCACATGCAAAGAACACCGATGCCGAACACGGTCACCAGTGCGAGATATTTGCCGAGCACGATGCGCTCGACGCTGACCGGCGCCGTGAAGATCAGCTGGTCGGTGCGCTGACGCTTCTCTTCCGCTAAGATTCGCATCGTTACCATGGGCACCAGCAGCAGGAAGAACGTCGCCGTTCCGTCGACCGCCAGCGCGAAGTTTGCGTAGCCGTACCGCAGATTATACAGGTATTGGAAAATGCCGACAATGATCAGCAAAAAGGCAATGAAAAGATAGCCGAGGAACGACGTAAAATACGACCGCAGTTCCTTTTTGTAAATTGCTTTCATACCGTATCCCCCTTTCCCGTCATCGCGATAAAGACATCCTCAAGCGTCTTCTGGATGGCGTTGAGCTCATACAGTATAAAGCCTCTGGCTGCGCAGAGGGCAAACAGCCGGTCGCGGATCTCGCCGCCGTCGTCGGAGTACACCGCATAGGCCGTCAAACCTTCGCCCACATCCTCGGAGAGCTTCTCGCATCTCGAGAGATTCGGGATGGACTTAACCGCCGCGACAAAATCCTCCTCGTCGGCGCGCACCACAATGCGCACGCCGCTGGTTCCGCCGAGGTTGCGGATGATGTTCTCCGGCGTGTCGATGACAAGCTTTTTGCCGTGGTTAATGATCAAAACACGGTCGCAGACCGCGTTGACTTCAAACAGAATATGGGAGCTTAAGATAACCGTGTGATCCTTGCCGAGGCTGCGGATCATCTCCCGCATCCACGTGATCTGCATCGGGTCGAGGCCCACCGTGGGCTCATCGAGAATCAGCACCTCGGGATCGCCGACCAGCGCCTGGGCAAGACCCACTCTCTGGCGGTAACCCTTGCTCAGATGCTTGATCATCTTGTTCTGCATGTGCGTGACATGCAAAAGATCCATCACGCGCTTCACTTCCGCTTCGCGATCCTTCTTCGGGATCTCCTTCAACTCCGTACAAAACCGCAGATACTCCTTGACCCGCATGTCCGGATATACCGGCGGAATCTCCGGAAGGTAACCGATGCAGCGCTTTGCCTTCTCCGGCTCGTCATAGATATTGAAGCCGTTGATGGTCACATCGCCCTCGGTGGCGGAGTTGTAGCCGGTGATCATGTTCATCGTCGTCGACTTGCCCGCACCGTTTGGTCCGAGGAAGCCGAGGATCTCACCTTTCTCCACGGTGAAGCTCAAGTCATCGACGGCGCGGAAATCGCCGTACTGCTTCACCAGATGTTCTACAGTTATCACGATATGCCTCCTGATAAGTTACTTCGCCTGTCTCCCCGCACGATCAGCCGATAACGTCCTTCATGGTGTAAAGGCCCGGCTTCTTTCCTGCCAAAAACTTCGCCGCCACAACGGCGCCCTTGCCGAAGATGGCCTTCGAATACGCCATGTGGCTGATGGTGATCACCTCGTCCGGTCCGCAGAACAATACGTCGTGGTCGCCGACGATGGTGCCGCCGCGCACCGCGCTCAAGCCGATCTCATCCTTCGGCCTTTGTTCGCTTCTCTGCGAGCGGTCAAACACGTACTCCTTCGCCTTCGGAAGCGCCTCGTTAATGGCGTCCGCGATCGCCAACGCGGTTCCGCTGGGAGCATCCTTCTTCAGGCGGTGATGCTTCTCCACGATCTCGATGTCAAAGCCTTCCGCAGCGAGGGTCTTTGCGGCCTCCTGCACAAGGCGGATCAAAACGTTGATACCGAGCGACATGTTTGCCGAGCGAACGATGGCAAGCTCCTTCGAAGCCTCGGTGATCTCCGCGATCTGCTCCTTCGTGTAGCCCGTGGTGCACAGAACCAGCGGCATTTTGCGCTTCTTCGCCTCATTGATCAGCGCAGTCAGGATCTTCGGCGTCGAAAAATCCACTAAAACATCGGCCTCTTCCTTCACATCGGAAAATGCCGCATACACCGGGTACGTCGCATCCTTCGGTGCCACCAGATCTACACCGGCAACGATCTCGGCATTCTCATCCTCAGCCACCAGCTCGGAGATGACTCTGCCCATATGGCCGCTGCAGCCGTTCATGATAATACGTGTCATGGAACCCACCACCTTTTTCATTTTTCGAGGGATCCGACGGCTCCGCACGCCCGCAAAAAGGCCTTCGGATCCGCCGTCAATCAACAACAAACGGGCCTCCGGCCGCGCCGCGACGGCACAGCCGCAAGACCCGAAACCATTCTTACTTAAGAACGCCCATGCGCTCCATCTCGGCCTTGAGGATCGCCTGATTCTGCGGTTCCATCACCGACAGAGGCATGCGTACGCTACCATCGCACTGGCCCATCATGCAGGTGGCCGCCTTCACCGGGATCGGATTGACCTCGAGGAAGAGGTCCTTCGCCAGGCGGAAGTACTTCACCTGAAGGTCGCGCGCCTTCTCCACGTCGCCGCGAAGGTAGGATGCTACCATCTCATGCACCTCGTAGGGGATCACATGGGAAAGCACCGAGATCACGCCCTTCCCGCCTACGGAAAGGATCGGCACGATCATATCGTCGTTGCCGGAGTAGATGTCCATCTTTCCGTCGGTGAGCGCCGCAATCTCCGTTGCCACGCTGATGTCGCCGGTTGCCTCCTTCACCGCAACGATGTTGTCAACCGTCTTGTACAGTGTCGCGATCGTCGCCGGGGCCATCTTGCAGCCCGTTCTCGAAGGCACGTTGTACAGGATGATCGGCTTCTTCGTCGCTCCCGCAACCGCCGTAAAATGAGCGATCAGACCGTTCTGAGTCGCCTTGTTATAGTAAGGCGTCACGACAAGCATCGCGTCCGCCCCCAGAGCGTCCGCCTCCTTCGTGAGATAGATGGCCGTCTCCGTGCAGTTGGAGCCGGTTCCCGCAATGACGGGCACGCGTCCCGCAACCTGCTTGACACAATAACCGATCACATCGAGGTGCTCCTCGTGGGACAGGCACGAAGCCTCGCCCGTCGTTCCGCACACCACGATCGCGTCCGTATGGTTCGCAATCTGGTACTCGATGATATTTGCAAAACTCTCGTAATCAACCTCTCCGCCGTTCTTGAACGGAGTGATAATGGCTACCGCCGAACCAGTGAAAATCGACATATCAAACCTCCGATGTCTTCGAATTCTTTCGTCATCGGTTTTTCGGGCTTTTACCGAAAAATCATACAGGGATGATTGTACCATTTTCCGCACCGCATGTCAAGAAAATGCGCGGCCGAATAATGCCTATATGCATTAGCACGAATTTTGCGCGTCGCGCGCGCGTATTGTTGGTAACCTTATCTATTGCAATCCGACCGCGTTGTGATAAAATAGTAACGTCGGCCATTGCGGCCTGAATTCTTGAAGAGTGTATAAGGAACGAAAACATGAAGAGAAATGACATTCGCAATATCGCCATCATCGCCCACGTCGACCACGGCAAGACCACCCTTGTGGACGAGCTTTTGAAGCAAAGCGGCGTCTTCCGCACCGGTCAGGTCGTGGAGGAGCGCGTGATGGACTCAAACGACATCGAGCGTGAGCGCGGCATCACCATCCTTTCGAAAAATACCGCCGTCACCTACAAGGGCGTGAAGATCAACATCATCGACACCCCCGGCCATGCCGACTTCGGCGGCGAGGTGGAGCGCGTCTTGAAGATGGTCAACGGCGTAGTTCTTCTGGTAGACGCCTTCGAGGGCCCGATGCCCCAGACCAAATTCGTATTGAAGAAAGCTCTCGAGCTGCATCTCCCGGTCATCGTGTGCATCAACAAGATCGACCGTCCGGAGGCCCGCCCGAAGGAGGTTATCGACGAGGTTCTGGAACTTCTCATCGACCTCGACGCCGACGAGGAGCAGCTGGACTGCCCCATCGTCTTCGCCTCCGCCAAGAGCGGCGTAGCCATCCTCGAGCTGACGGACACCCCCGTGAGCATGGAGCCTTTGTTCGAGACGATCCTCGACTACATCCCTGCGCCCGAGGGCGATGAAAATGCGGGCACGCAGGTTCTCATCAGCACCATCGATTACAACGAATACGTCGGCCGCATCGGCGTCGGCAAGGTGGACAACGGCACGATCCGCGTCAACCAGGACTGCGTCATCGTCAACCACCACGACCCCGACATGCTTCGCAAGGTGAAGATCAGCAAGCTCTACGAGTTCGACGGCTTAAAGAAGGTGGAGGTGAACGAGGCGACCGTCGGTTCCATCGTTGCCATCTCCGGCATCAGCGACATCCACATCGGAGATACGCTCTGCTCTCCCGAGAATCCCCAGGCAATCCCCTTCCAGAAGATCTCGGAGCCGACGATCTCCATGAATTTCTTAGTTAACGACAGCCCGCTGGCAGGTCAGGAAGGCAAATTCGTCACTTCCCGCCACCTGCGCGAGCGCCTCTTCCGCGAGCTCAACACCGATGTTTCGCTTCGCGTCGAGGAGACGGACACCACCGAGGCCTTCAAGGTTTCGGGCCGCGGCGAGCTGCACCTCTCCGTTTTGATCGAGAACATGCGCCGCGAGGGCTATGAATTTGCCGTCAGCAAGGCGCAGGTCATCTACCACGAGGACGAGAACGGCAAAAAGCTCGAGCCCATGGAGGAATGCGTCGTCGACGTTCCGGAGGAGTACGCCGGAAACGTCATTGAGAAGCTCTCCTCGAGAAAGGGCGAGCTCCAGGGCATGAGTTCCTTCGGCGCCGGCTCGACCCGCCTGACATTCCTGATCCCCGCCCGCGGCCTGATCGGTTACCGCAACGAATTTCTCACGGACACCAAGGGCGAGGGAATCATCAACACGGTATTTTCCGGCTATGCGCCGTACAAGGGAGACTTGAGCTACCGCTCGCAGGGAAGCCTCATCGCCTTCGAGAGCGGTGAGGCCGTCACCTACGGTCTTTTCAACGCCCAGGAGCGCGGTGCTCTCTTCATCGGTGCGGGTGAGAAGGTTTACGCCGGCATGGTGGTCGGTGAGAACGGCAAGCCCGAGGATGTGGAGGTGAACGTCTGCAAGAGAAAGCAGCTCACCAACACCCGCTCTTCCGCTGCCGACGAGGCTCTCCGCCTCACGCCGCCGCGCATCATGAGCCTCGAGCAGTGCCTCGAGTTCATCGACAACGACGAGCTTTTGGAGGTCACGCCGAAGAGTCTGCGCATCCGCAAGAAGATTCTCGACTCTCTCGAGCGCAAGCGTGCCGCAAGGCGCAACTGATCGCAACTGATGTGACTGATGTGGCAGGGAACTGTCACCGAAGATAAGGAGAAGAGGTATGAAAAACACGAACTATCTGAATTGGGACGAGTATTTTATGGGAATCGCACTGCTGTCCGCAAAGCGCAGCAAGGACCCGAACACCTGCGTGGGCGCCTGCATCGTCAGCCAGGAGAACCGCATTCTCTCGGTGGGCTACAACGGTATGCCCCGCGGCTGCTCGGACGACGAGTATCCCTGGGAGCGCGAGGGCAACGATCTGGAGACGAAGTACTTCTACGTCTGCCACGCCGAGCTCAACGCCATCCTGAACTACACCGGCACCAACATGAAGGGCGCGAGGGTCTACACCACGCTCTTCCCCTGCAATGAGTGCACCAAGGCCCTCATCCAGGCCGGCATCACCGAGGTCATTTACCAGAGCGACAAATACGACCTCACCCCCGCGAACATCGCCGCCAAGCGCATGTTTGCCTCCGCAGGCGTGACACTCCGGCAGCTTCCCGCCACCGGCAAGGACATCGTCATCTCCCTGTAAAACTGCGGAAATCGTCGCAAAATGGCGAGGATTCTCCATTTCCCGATTTCCCTGTATATCGTATATTTGGAAACGTAACCTGAGGAAAAAAGAGGAACGAAACAATGCTTTCATTACATGACATCAAAAAGGACTATCCCATCGGCGACGGAGTCGTCCACGCGCTGAAGGGCATCGATCTGGCATTTCGCGAGAGTGAATTTGTCGCGATTCTGGGCCCCTCGGGGTGTGGCAAGACGACCCTGCTCAACATCATCGGCGGCCTTGACAAGTACACCAGCGGCGACCTTGTGATCAACAGCCGGTCCACGAAAGAGTATAAGGACAAGGACTGGGATTCCTACCGCAACCACAGCATCGGCTTTGTCTTCCAGAGCTACAACCTGATCTCCCACCAGACGGTATTGAAGAACGTGGAGCTTGCCCTCACGATCTCCGGCGTCTCGAAGTCCGAGCGCAGGGAGCGTGCCCGCAAAGCCCTCGAGGATGTCGGTCTGGGCGATCAGCTCAACAAGAAGCCGAACCAGCTCTCCGGCGGTCAGATGCAGCGTGTGGCCATCGCCCGTGCTCTCGTCAACAACCCCGACATCGTGCTGGCGGACGAGCCCACCGGTGCACTGGACACCGCTACAAGCGTACAGATCATGGAGCTCCTTGCAAAGATTGCAAAGGACAAGCTCGTCATCATGGTAACCCACAACCCGGATCTCGCGGAGACTTATGCGACCCGCACGATCTGCCTTCTGGACGGTGTCGTCACCTCCGACAGCAAGCCTCTTACGGAGGAGGAAATGACCACCACCGCCGACCGCAAGCCCGATCGGACGTCCATGTCGTTTATGACCGCGCTCTCTTTGTCGCTTACGAACCTCATGACGAAGAAGGCCCGCACGATCCTCACCGCATTTGCCGGAAGTATCGGTATCATCGGTATCGCCCTGATCCTTTCCTTAAGTCACGGCGTCAACGGCTACATTCAAAGAATTCAGGAGGACACGCTCTCGTCGTATCCTCTTACCATACAAAAGAAGACGGCGGACTCCTCGGCTATCATCTCCGCGATCCTTGGCTTAAGCAACAGCAACGTGGAGCGCCATGAGGACGGCCGGATCTACTCCAGCGACATGATGGGCGAGATTCTCGACACCATGCTCTCCGAGATCAAGACCAACGACCTGAAGTCCTTCAAATCCTTCCTCGATTCCAACAAGGAAGTCCCGTCTTTGGTCACGGATGTCCGCTACTCCTACAACATCGTTCCGCAGATCTACAAGTCGGACACCTCTGCGGGCGTCTACCAGCTCAACCCGAGCACAATCCTCGGCAGCTTCTGGTCGGCCATGGGCATGACGGAATCCACCATCAATGAGATGACCGGCATGATGAACATCGGCGGCTCCACCAAGGGCATGTCCGTGTGGTCCGAGATGCTCGACAACGAGGAGCTTCTCAAGGAGCAGTACGACCTCATCGCAGGCCGCTGGCCCAGCGCATACAACGAAGTCATGCTCGTCGTGGACAGAAACAACGAGATCAGCGACTATACGCTCTACTCTCTCGCCCTGAAGGATCCCGACGAGATCTCCGAAAAATTCCGCCAGATCATGGCAGGCGAGTACACCCAGAGCGAAAAGATCTCCTTCACCTACGAGGATCTGCTGAGCTTGACTTTCCGCCTTGTCATTCCCGCGGATTTCTATGTGTATGACACGGAAACTTCCGCCTGGGTCGACCACTCGACGGACAAGGAATACATGGCTGCTCTGATCGCGGACAACAGCCGCTCCGTGCAGCTGTCGGTAGTCGGTATCATCCGCCCCGGCGACGAGGCGATGGCTTCCTCCGTCAACGGTGCCGTCGGCTACACCCACGCGCTCATCGAGCACATCGTGAACGAGACCAACAGCCGCGAGATTGTCAAGCAGCAGCTTGCCAACCCGAACCTGGACGTTTTCACCGGACTTCCCTTCGAAGTGCCGAAGACGCCGGACGCATCGGAGCTTCGCGCGATGCTTGCCGTTCAGCTTGAGAAAATGACGGAATCCGAGCTGGAGAGACTCTCCGGAATGCTGGTTGCATTTTTCAAGGCGGACTCCACCGGACGCTACACCGAGATCGTGGAAAAGCTTGAGAGCGGCGAACAGATCTCGCCGGAGCAGATGCTTGAGATGCTGCCCGACGAGGTGCTGATGTCCTCCTTCAAGCAGTACATAAATTCCGACCAGTCGGTGAGCACCTACGAGATCAACATCGCAAAGCTGAGCAGCGCGGACCTCACGGACCCCTACTCCATCGGCATTTATCCGAAGGATTTCAAGTCGAAGGACCGCATCGTAAAGATGATCGCGGAGTACAACGACTCGCATGATGAAGAACAGAAGATCGAGTACACGGACTACATCGAGCTTTTGATGAGCTCCATCACGAGGATCATAAACTCCATCACCTACATTCTGATCGCCTTCGTGGCAATCTCTCTGGTGGTTTCCTCGATTATGATCGGTATCATCACCTACATCTCCGTGCTGGAGCGCACGAAGGAGATCGGTATCCTGCGCGCCATCGGTGCTTCGAAGCGCGACATCGCCCGCGTCTTCAACGCAGAGACACTGATCATCGGCTTTGTTGCCGGTGCCTTCGGTATCCTGGCAACACTTATTCTGAACATTCCGATCAACATGATCATCTACCGCATCGCCGAAGTGCGCGGGCTCTCGAAGCTTCCGGTCACCGGCGCGGTCATCCTGATCATCATCAGCATGATCTTAACGCTGATCGCCGGCATCATCCCGTCGCGCATTGCGGCCCGCAAGGACCCCGTGACAGCGCTTCGCACCGAGTAGTGACGGCGCTCCGCATCAAGTCATACGGAGGATTCACAACACAAAAAACAACGGCGGGAATTCCGGTTCCCGCCGTATTCTTTTTGCCTGTAATATTGAATTGCCTGCGATTCTTTGTTCCGCCTTCTACTTGGAAGGCTTCACGATCGGATTGTCCGTATCGAAGTCCTTGCCCTTGGCAGCCTTCGCCACGTCCTCCTTGAACTGCGCCCAGGATTCCTTGTTCTCCACAAAGAATCTCGGACAAAGCTTCTCGGTCAGATCGTAGTGACGCTTTACATTGTCCGTGCTCACGTCGTATTCATCGCACAGATAGCCGACCAGCTTCACAAGGCTTTCGTACGTCTCCTTGCTCACGGCGCCGTCCTCGGAGGAACAGCAGAACTCCACGGAGATGCATTTGTCATTTTCGGACTTGGAGGCGTACGCCGCCTCGTTCGTCGGAATGCACTGGATGATCTCACCGTCGGGACCGACCACGAAATGCACGCTCTCGCGCTCATCCTTGTCGCTGCCCGAATCCTTCAGCTTCTCGTAGTAGTTTCTGCGCTCGATCGCCGTGGTTCCCGGGATTCCGTCATAGTGAATGACGATCGACTTGACCTTCGACAATGCTGTCCCCGGCCGCGTCTTATCGTTTACCGTGAGCAGTTTCTGCGTCACCTTGACGTCGTCGACCTTCTTGACGATACCGTCGTCGGATCCGCTGAAGATCCACGATATGATCTTGATGATTAGCAACAGAAAGAGAATCAATGCGACGCAAAATGCACCGAGAATCGCACACTTGCGGATTTTCTTTTTGCGGCGCCTGCGACGAAGCCACTCCTTTTTACTCATAACAGCCATGGCAATCCCCCCTTTCCCTTCTTCCGTTTTGAAAATGCCGTGGCAAATGCCGCCGAACCGCGCAGATTACTCGTCTACGCTGTAGTTCGGAGCTTCCTTCGTGATGTGAATGTCATGGGGATGGCTCTCCTTGAGGGAGGCGGCCGAAATCTTTACGAAGCGGGCCGACTCACGCAGCGTCGGAAGATCCTTTGCTCCGCAGTATCCCATACCTGCGCGGAGACCGCCCAGAAGCTGGAACACGGTATCCTCCACAAGGCCCTTGTAAGCCACACGACCCTCGACACCCTCGGGCACGAGTTTCTTTGCATCCGCCTGGAAATAGCGGTCCTTGCTGCCGTTCTCCATCGCTGCGATGGAGCCCATGCCCCGGTAAACCTTGTATTTTCTTCCCTGATACAGCTCGTACTCTCCGGGGCTCTCCTCGCAGCCTGCGAAGATGGAACCCATCATGCAGACGCTGGCGCCTGCCGCAAGAGCCTTCGTGATGTCGCCGGAGTACTTGATACCGCCGTCGGCGATGATCGGAATATCATATTTCTTTGCTGCCTCGTACGCGCTCATGATCGCGGAGATCTGAGGAACACCGATACCTGCGACGATACGCGTGGTGCAGATGGAGCCGGGTCCGATACCGACCTTGACACAGTCGACGCCGGCCTTGATCAGAGCTTCCGTAGCCTCGGCCGTCGCAACGTTGCCGGCGATGATCTGCAGATCCGGATACGCATCGCGAACCATCTTCACAACCTTGAGAACATTTGCCGAATGGCCGTGGGCCGTGTCGATGACGATGGCGTCAACCTTGGCCTTCACCAAAGCCTCTACGCGATCAAGGATGTTTGCGGTGACACCGACGCCTGCGGCACACAGAAGACGTCCCATGGAGTCCTTTGCAGCCAGAGGATACTTGATGGCCTTCTCAATGTCCTTGATGGTGATCAAACCCTTGAGGTTGCCGTCCTTGTCAACGATCGGAAGCTTTTCCTTGCGGGCCTTTGCCAGGATCATCTTCGCCTCGTCGAGGGTTACTCCCTCGGGAGCGGTGATGAGACCTTCGCTGGTCATGGACTCGCTGATCTTCTTCGAAAAATCGGTCTCGAACTTCAGATCACGGTTTGTGATGATACCGACCAGTCTTCTTCCCTCCGTGATCGGTACACCGCTGATGCGGTATTTTCCCATCAGATCATTCGCATCCTGCAGCGTATGATTCGGGGAAAGATAGAACGGATCGCTGATGACGCCGTTCTCAGAACGCTTAACCTTGTCAACCTCGTCAGCCTGCGCTTCGATCGACATATTCTTGTGGATAACACCGATACCTCCCTGGCGTGCCATCGCGATGGCCATGCGATGCTCCGTAACGGTGTCCATACCTGCACTCATCAGCGGGATGTTCAGCTTGATGGAATGCGTGAGCTCCGTTCCGAGTTCCACCTGATTGGGAATTACCTCCGAATAGGAGGGAACCAGCAGCACATCATCAAATGTGATGCCGTCTCCGATAATAGTAGCCATAGTGTTCCTCCTTTATGTGAAAATTTAGTACTCCGATACCTTGCGGGGCGACTTCTGCTTCATCATGGAAAGAAGCATTTCATCCGGCTCAAACCGGATCCACTCCACCGCCTTCTGCCCCTGGTTGATGATGACGTATGCATTGGCATCCTTGCTGCCCGACGTAAAATCGAACTTCCGAACCTCGGGGCGGTTGCGGTTGGAATCAAGCGCATGGGATCTCTCCGGCGCTACCGTGAGCACCTGGTCCATATCGATGCGCTTTAACTGCTTTCTCGAGCTGCCGCCCATGATCTTGTCAAAATCCAGCTGGCCGTCGACGAACACGTACTCGTACACGACCGAAAACCGCGGCCAGATCATCGGCAGGATCACAAACGCCAGAACACCCGCCACGAACAAAAACAGCGGATGAACCAAAATACCCAGCGATCCGAAGATGCAGCACACGCCGACCAGCAAGCCCTTGAGCATGCCGTCCTTCATGGTGGGCAGCTTCCGGACCGTACATTCCGTATAACAACCGTCACCTCTCATGACAATTCCCCTTTTCCTTTATTTCTTCGCCTTCTCCTCGACGGAAACGGCGTTGGTCTTCAACAGCGCGCGGATGAGCGCATCCTTTGAATTTTTCCACGGCGCGTCGGCGTTGCGGTAGTCAAACTTGTCCGTAAACCACTCCAGATCGTCGCGAACCCTCGTAAAATTCTCGAGGAAAATGCGGTTCATGCACGCATCGAACTCCTCCAGCTTCGCCTTCCCCAGGTGGTCCGGCGCCATCTCGTGGAGTTCACCGTAGTGCTTCATACAAAAGCCCTTGCTGCGGGCGAATTTTTCGCAAAATGCACTGTCGGTATTATAGAGATACAGGATCGTCACCAGGTAGCGCTTGTACGAGTGCGCCATGCGGTCGCACACGTAGCAGGAGCACTGCTGCTTCGCGAGGTACTCCGCCAGTGCGTCGCCCTCTCCTTTGCGAAACCACGACCCGGCTCCCCGGGGTTTCTTCGCAAGCGCCTCGATCTCCTTGCGCTGACGATCCATGTATGTGAGCATCATAAGACCCAGTCCCAGACGGTTCTGGTTCTTATACATAAGCGGCAGATGCTTCGCACAGAAGCCCTTGGCATTGGTCTCCATGCGGACGTCATCCTCCATGTAGCTCGGGCCCATGACGAAGTCGATCGCGTCGGACTCCAGCTTCTCATAGATCGCGCACACGGGACACTCGGTGTCCGCGTCAAATGCGTCATTTACGGGGATGGTGTAGAGTTGTTCCTTCATCGTTCCCTCCGGGAGTGTTTCTTATACCGGCTTGTAGCTGCTCTTCATCGAGCAGACGCGGTTGAATACCAGCTTGTCCGGCGCGCTGTCCTTGCAGTCCGCGCAGAAGTAACCGTTGCGCAGGAACTGGAACGTATCAAACGCCTTCGCGCCGGCCACCGACGGCTCCACAAAACCTTCGCGGATCACGAGGGAGTTCGGGTTGACGTTGACCTTGCCGGTCTCCTCGTCGTACACGCCCTTCTCCTCGTCCACCAGGTTCTCGTAGAGGCGGATTGTCGCCGGAACGGCGGTCTTTGCCGCCACCCAGTGGATGGTCCCCTTGACCTTGCGGTCGGCGCACTCGCCGCCCTTTGTCGCGGGGTCGTAGGTGCAGTGAACGCACGTCACATTGCCCTCTGCATCGGTATCGTAGCCGGTGCAGCGGACGAAGTAGGCACCCATCAGGCGCACCTCATTGCCGGGGAAGAGACGGAAATACTTCTTCGGCGGCTCGATCATGAAGTCCTCTCTCTCGATGTAGAGCTCGCGGCCGAAGGGAACCTTGCGGCTGCCGAGGGCTTCATTTTCCGGGTTGTTCGAGACCGTGACGTCCTCCGTCGCGTCCTCGGGATAATTGTCGATCACAAGCTTCACGGGGTCGACGACGGCCATCACACGGCTCTTCTTGAGTTTCAGATCCTCGCGGATGCAGTACTCCAGCATCGCATAGTCCACCGAGGAATTGCTCTTCGAGACGCCGCACAGCTCCATGAAGAGCTTGAGGGACTCCGGCGTGAAACCGCGGCGGCGAAGCGCCGCAATGGTCACCAGACGCGGGTCATCCCAGCCGTCCACCGTGCCGTCCTCCACAAGCTTTTTGATATATCTCTTACCGGTGACCACATTGGTCAGGTACATTTTGGCAAATTCAATCTGCTTCGGCGCTTCCTCGGGCCGGCTCTTGTAGCCGCACTCGATCATCACCCAGTCGTAGAGCGGACGATGGTCCTCAAACTCCAGCGTGCAGATGGAGTGCGTGATGCCCTCCACCGCGTCCTCTATGGGATGCGCGAAGTCGTACATCGGGTAGATGCACCAGGCATCCCCCGTGTTGTGGTGCGTCATGCGGGCCACGCGGTAAATCACGGGATCGCGCATGTTGATGTTGGGCGAAGCCATGTCGATCTTGGCGCGCAGAACCTTCGAGCCGTCCGGGAATTCTCCGTTCTTCATCCCCTCGAAGAGGCGAAGGTTCTCCTCGATGCTGCGGTCGCGGTACGGGCTGTTTTTGCCGGGCTCCGTGAGGGTGCCGCGGTACTCGCGGATCTCATCCGCCGTCAGATCACACACGAAAGCCTTGCCTTTCTTGATCAGCCGCACGGCCGCCTCATACATCTCTCCGAAATAATTCGAGGCAAAAAACAAACGGTCCTCGAAATCAGCACCCAGCCATCGAACATCCTTCGCGATCGACTCAACAAACTCCGTCTTCTCTTTCGTGGGGTTCGTATCGTCAAATCGCAGGTTGAACTGACCGCCGTACTTCTTCGCCAGACCGTAATTTAACAATATTGATTTTGCATGGCCGATGTGGAGGTAACCGTTCGGCTCCGGCGGAAATCGCGTAATGACCTTCGTACAGTTGCCTTCCGCGAGATCCTTGTCAATGATCATCTCAATAAAATTCCGGGAACCGCTCTCGGCTGCCATCTCGGTTTCCATTTCGGTTGTTCCCAAAATCTCCGTTGCCATCTCGTCCTCCGTCAATTCCCCGAAACCTTCAAAAAAACCTCTTTCCGATGTCCGGTTTCGAAAAATATTTAGCCCATTCTATCACAAACTCACAATAAAGAAAAGACCGAATTTATGAAAAATTTCGTAAACCCGAAACGCTATCGATACCGTCGGTAAATGTGGAAATACAGGTCCGCGCGGCCCGCCTCGGAGGTCAGGCTCCGAAGGGTTTCCCGAAGCTCGTCATTTTCCAGGATAAACGCTACAATGTCCGGATTGTAGTGCGTTCCCGCGCTCTTTTTGAACTCCGCAAGCACCGAATCGAAGGTCTTGCCCTTGGTGTAGTTGCGGCCGAACACATCCGTCGCAGCGTCCATGCAGTCGCAGATGGTCAGCAGGTCGATCAGGATCCGGAACTTGCTCTTCTTATTATTGAAATACATCGGATAACCGCTCTTGCCGTCGTAGCTTCGGTGATGCCCTAAGGCGATCTCCGCGTACGTCTGGAGGTTGCGGTTCCGCATGAGGATCTCGTAGCTCCACTTCGGGTGGAATTTGATGTAGGAGTACTCCATGTCGGAGAGCCGGCGGATCTGCGTGTTCACGATGTTCGCGATCAGGATCTTCCCGATGTCGTGGCAGCGCGCCGCGTTGTACATCAGCTTCTGCAAAAGCTCCTCGTAGTCGGCAACCTCCTCCGGATCCTCGAGGCCCAGAACCGTCAAGAACATCTCCGGATGCTTCGCGATCAGTTCCTTTAAAACCGCCTCGCAGAGCTTTGCGGTCATGACCGTGTGGATCAGGGTCGACATTTGCCGGCTGATGATCATGCAGTCGATGAACTCGATGGCCATGTCATCCTCGTCGATGAAGGAGATTAGGTCATACAAAAGGTGATACAGCGCCTGATCGAGGTACTCCTTGCACGCACACTGGCGCGGAATGGTCTCAATATAGGTCTGGATCTCGTAGAAGAGCTCCGCCTTCATGCGGACCTTCTTCATCTTGTCGCAGTTGAACGCCTCGATCATCTCGAGCATCGGCTTCGTCGTCGTGGTGATCACCGAGAAGCGGCTGTCCGCGGGCTGCTCGTACCAGTTCGGATTGTTGAAGTCGTACTCCTTGTCGATGGAGTGGCTGTATGCGCGAAGAAGTGTAAACGTCTGCTCCGGCTTCAGAAGTCCCGAGTAAAATGCATACACAATATAGCCGACGTACACCTTCATGTTGCGCTTGTGCGGCGGCAGCTTCGTCTGCTCGATGAACCCGAGAGGATACGTCGGGCCGAGGGTCTCTTTTAACTTGTCACTCAGGGAATTCCAGTGGAGAACCGCCATAAATAAAACATCGGTGCCGATGTCCTCGAGGGGCTTCTCGATCTGCTCCCATGCCTCATCGCTGAAGTAATGACGGTACTTGCGGATCTTCGAGAGATCGTTGAAGCACTCGATCATGCGCTCGATGTTCGGCTCGAACTGGGAGCTCTCCATTTGATAACGGCTGCGGAGCGTGCCGAGGACACGCTGCACATCCAGTAAGAAATCTTCGTCGTTGTCGTGAATGCGGCGCAGGTGATCGATCCGGTCCATATAACCGGCCACCCACTCCGCCTGCTCCATTGCGAGCTTGCGAAGGTTGCCCTCAACGTTTAAGAAGGCATTGTTGGAAAATGCACACCGGCAGGAGCGCTCGTTGTACTCGTCGCCCTTCTGCGCAAAATACTCCCACAGCCGGACGAACATCTGCGACTCCATCACGTCGTCGCACATGACGCTTTGATAGTAGTCGTAGGCACCCTCGTAGAGAGCCTTTGCAGTCTCGTCGTCGAGAGGCTCCTCCCCGTAGAGAATCGGATTGATGAGTGTGTTGATCTCCCGCTCTGTCTGGCGATAGTACTTGCGGATCAGTTCGGACTTGCGGTTCAGCCGCTCAAGCCAATCGTCCAGATTATCGGTTTCCAGCAACTCATGCTCGATCAGATCAACGTCGTGAAGACGGTTCTTGTATTCGCGATATAAGTCCGGAATCGAGCTTGCCATCCTTTTCTCCTCTCCGTCCGCCTGCCGCGGGCTACTCGTAAATGGGTTCTTATTATCATAGCACACCGCGCCGTCTCTTGGCAAGACTTCGGGTGTATTTTCACTGTGTTCTACTGCTCCTCTTCCCCGTAGATCAGCGTGTCGTAGAAGTCCGAACGCTCCTCCAGGAGATCGTCGAGCTTGTCGCGGCCGTATTTTTCGAGCATCGTCGGCTCAGAGGAAAAGAGGTTGACTCCGATCCCCAGCCGGTTTCCGTCGATGGTGAAACCCATGGCCGCAAGGGTCGTCGGATACATATCCATCGAGGTGAACTGCCGCTCGTAGGGAAGCTCGTAAGGCACCGCGGAATTGACGATCGCGCAGTAGCTCTTGCGGTTGTAGCCCTTGCCCGCATGGGGAAGGTTGTCCGTGTATTTGGTGTCCATCGTGGGGTGGTCGCCGACGATCACCACGGTGGTGTTCTCATAGTACGGCTGTTCCGCAAGCCACGCTAAAAAGTCGCTTAGCTGCTTCGAAGCACAGGAGATAACGTTGCTGTACTGGTCCGGATACTTGTTCGGACACAGCCGGCACCGAAGACCGTTCGTAAAATGCGTGTCCATGGTCATCATGGTGAACGCGAACGGCTTGTCGCCGGCACCAAGTGCAGCAATCTCCTCTTTCGCGTACTCGTACACCTTCTCGTCCTCAAAGCCCCACCACACGAAGTAGTCCTTCGGAAGTCTTCCGTTCTCCCTGTAGGTGTTCAGATCGCGCATCGCGTAGTCGCCGTGGGTCGAGAGATAGATGTCCGCGCCGGAAAATTCCTTCTCCGATCCGAGGAGGAACGAAAGCTCGTAGCCGTTTTGGCGAAGCACCTGCCCGAGGGTGTACACCCCGGGAAGGAATGTCTTGTACGCGCGCTTGCCCATGGCATTCTGCCCGATGGGGATCGTCAAAGGCACGCCGGCCGTCTGCGCCACTAAGGAAGCCATGGTCCATGTCGTTCCCACCACGGGAACCGCGCCGTTCAGCCTGTCGCTGCCCTGCGGTACGAAGTTGACATTTTCCGCCGCAAGTTTCGACATCTCCGGGATCAGGTCTTCGCCGGCGATTCCGCCGTGGGCGGTGTCGGAGTAGGTGCACTCCATGGACTCCATGTAGATGTAGATCAGGTTCCGCTTCTGCTCGGGCGCCGTGATGGCGGTCTTCTTCGGATCGCGGTACTCATCGGCGTAGATCGGCGAGTTGCCGAACTGGTTGAATACGTAGCGCACGATGTGCAGCCGGTAGCTGACAAATCCGATGGCCGCGATCAGCAAAATGACGGCGACAAGTCTTCTGTGCGCCGTGAACCAGCGCGGAAAACCGCCGCTCTTTCCCTTGCTCACCCGCTTGTTCCGCCAAGCGCGGACCGCAAACAGGATTCCGAGTTCCACCGCCAGCATCGCCGGACCGATGGTAAACAGCATTACAAAAATCTCAATAAAGTTTCCGGGATCGGCGCCGCTCATGGGCACCTTCAACTGGAACAGCACCGTCGTCATGTCGATGGTTCCGAACCGGATCTTCAACCAGACCGCCGTGATCACCAGCCAGTCTGCAAGCAGGAGAAGGATCACTGTCGCCCAGTTCCTTCCCGTCATCAATGGTTTAATACGCTTCATCGCAACATTTTCCGAATTCTTTTCCCCACGAAAGAACTCATTCCCTTTCAAATGCGGGAGACCAGCACAATCTCGTACCGGTCTCCCGAAAAATCGTTTTCTTTCTTACGCCGGTTCCTATTCCAGGCCGAACGCCTTCAAACTGTTCTCTCCGATCAGGAGGATGTTCCAGTTCTCACCGTCATCATAGAAGATGTAGATGTCGGACATCAACTGGCTTCCGTCATCGCCTTCGTACTTGGAGATGTTCTCCACAAGGTACGCCTTCTTGATCTCAACCGTCGCACCCATCTCCTTCTTGATCTTGCCGCGGAGATCGTCGGTGTCCTTAATCTCGTACATCAGGTACGCCTTCTCGGAAACAAGCTCAACATTTGCACCGCAGCTCTTCGCAAGGTACTTGTCGTAGTTCTGGGAGAGCATATCCTCCACCGTGTCGCAGCCGAACATGCGGCATGCATAATCCACGGCATAGTCCGGAAGGTTCTTCTTGAACTTCCGCGCGCTCAGGGATGCGAACGCCTCATCCACAGGATTCACGAGCTCAAGGAATTCATTCTTCTCCTTGCTCGAAAGCTGGCTGAAGTCGAACATGTTGAGGTCGATGCCGAAGAGGTTCTTCTCGCCGTTCTTATCAAAGAACGTCAGATATGCGATACCGCTGCCCGCAAGGATCAGCAGGATGAGCAAAATACTGATGATGATCACCGGAGCTTTGGACTTTTTCTTCTTCACAGGTGCTGCTGCAGGTGCCGCAGGCTGTCCGTATGCAGGCTGTCCGTACGCGGGCTGACCGTACATCGGCTGACCGTAAACGGGTTGCTGCGGTGCTGCGGGTGCTACAGGCGCTACCGGCGCTGCAGGTGCAACAGGCTGCTGGTAAACCGGCTGCTGGTACACGGGCTGCTCCGGCGCTGCGGGTGCCGCGGGTGCGGGTGCCGCAGGTGCAGGCGCAGCGGGCTGCTGATATACCGGCTGCTGGTACACAGGCTGCTGATATACAGGCTGCTCCGGAACCGCTGTGACGGCCGGTGCAACATTCTCGACAACCGGTGCAACATTTTCCGCAACCGGTGCTGCCTCAACAATCGGTGCAACACTCTCGACTGCAGGTGCAACACTCTCAACTACGGGTGCAACGCTCTCAACCACGGGTGCCGCTGCCTCGGTCACTGCCGCCGCTGCCTGCTCCGGGATTGCCTCTACAGCCTCCGGAACCGCCGTGGCGGCCGCTTCAACATTCTCGACAACCGGTGCAACGCTCTCAACCACAGGTGCAGCGCTCTCCGCAACCGGTGCGACATTCTCTACGACCGGTGCCGCCGCCTCGGCGACAGCTGCCTCGACCTGTGCAGGCGCTGCGCTCAGATCCGCAGCCGCCTCCGTAAGAGGTTCGAAGATTTCGATCTTATTGCCGCACACGCCGCAGAACATAGCACCGGGAAGCAATTCATTTCCACACTTATTGCAAAACATAACGCCCCTTCTTTCCGCGCCTACGCGCTTTGTATTCTCTCGACATCGATTCCGCGGATACGCGCTGTTCGCCCCTTGCTGTCATCCGGGCGGAAACTCCGCAGAGTATACCATGATATTATATTATATTGCAAAGAGCACTCATTCGCAAGGGCTTTTCAAGCACTTTCGCAAAAAATGACGCCCTTTTCCTGCTCTTTTTGTCCTATGCGCGGATCCCGATCACGGGAGCTCCCTTGCCCAGGATGTAATCCCCGGTGATGGTCACCGTTCCGATGGTGTCATCCTTCGGAATCTCGTACATGATATCCAGCATGAACTCCTCGATGATGGAGCGCAGCGCCCGCGCTCCGGTGTCCCTTGCAACCGCCTGCTCGGCGATCACATCCAGGGCGGATTCGTCAAATTCAAGCTTCACCTCGTCCATTGCGAGAAGCTTCTGGTACTGCTTGAGGATTGCATTTTTCGGCTCGGTCAGGATGCGCTTCATCGCCTCCTTGTCAAGCCCGCGCAATGCAAACACCATCGGCAGACGCCCGATAAACTCGGGGATCATCCCGTACTCGCGGAGATCCTCCATGGTCGTCTTCGACAACAGGTCCGGATCGTCGTCGAACGCGTCCTTTAAGTGCGCATTGAAGCCCATCGTGAACGACTTCGTCAGTCTCGTCTTGACAATCTCGTCAAGGCCCGGAAAAGCGCCGCCGCAGATGAAGAGAATGTTCTTCGTGTTCAGCGTCGTCTGCGGAACCATCGCGTTCTTGCTCGATGCACCCACAGGCACCTCCACGTCCGCGCCCTCCAGAAGCTTCAAAAGCCCCTGCTGCACGCTCTCGCCGCTGACGTCGCGGCTTGTGGTATTTTTCTTCTTGGCAATCTTGTCGATCTCGTCGATAAACACGATTCCGTGCTCGGCGCGCTCCACATCGTTGTCCGCTGCGGCCAGCAGCTTCGACAGAACGCTCTCCACATCGTCACCGATGTAGCCGGCCTCCGTCAAGGACGTTGCGTCCGTGATCGCGAGCGGCACGTTCAACAGTCGCGCCAGGGTCTGCACCAGGTAGGTCTTGCCGCAGCCGGTGGGTCCGATCATGAGCATGTTCGACTTCTCGATCACCACGTCGTCGCGGAACGCTTCCTCCTCCTGACGGCGAACACGCTTGTAGTGGTTGTACACCGCAACGCTCATCACCTTCTTCGCGTGCTCCTGCCCGATCACGTACTCGTCAAGTCTCGCCTTGATTTCGTGGGGCACGGGAAGGTTCGTGATGTCCATCACGTCCGGAAGTTCCTCTTCCTTGGGCTTTTTCTTGGGCTTCACCCGCGTGTTGTTATTCTGCATCATCTCCGGAAGAATGAATCGGATCCCGCCGAAAGGAATGCCGAAGGAACCGTCGCTCTTCTCGCGGTCGTCCTTCTTTTCGTCGTCCTTCGAATCGTCCTTCTTCTCCTCGAAGACCACCTCCGCAGCCGGCTCGTCGCCGCTCTTCACCGTTTTCCCGGTATTCTCCGTCTTCTCCGAAGCCTTCGGCTCCGATGTCTCCGGTGTCAAATGCTGCTCGCGGAACAGGCGCATCGCCTGATTCATCATATCCTGCATGCAGTTGTGGCACACCGTGATTCCCGGCGGCACCGTGACCAGCGGTCCGACTTCGCTGCTTCTGCGACGGCACATCATACAAAAGCCGTCATCTTTTTTATCCTTGTCATCCGTGTTGTTCATACGTTCCTTTCTACGCGGTCCCAAACTTTCTCAGGGCCGCAATCTGCGTTTCGCACAAAGTTTGATTTCTCCTCCGAAATGTCCCGCAAAACGGTCCCGCGGAACACCCTTATTTTACTATGAAACCGCGTCAAATGCAAGTGTTCCGCCGCCCTGCCGGGGAGTTTAACAAAGCCGTCACAAATCAAACATAATCTGTTGATATCATAAAACCGTTCGAAGCTTCGGCGTCTGCCGGGCGCGGACTGCGGAGGTTTTTATGAGATTCATCAAGAGGTTTCTGTTCTTCATCGTGCTGGCAGCCATCGCCGCGGGATCGTTCTACGGCGTCGGCCTTTTGTTGCGCGCGGCAAATGAAGAAACAAAGCAGACGCCGACCCCCGCAAAGGCGACCTCCACACCCGCTGTCACCATCTCTCCCGCCCCCACCGGCACCGAGCCGAAGGAGGAGCGGATTCCTACCTCCGACCCGGGTTCTGTCGCCACAATAGACGACGTCACCGTCTCCGACCTTGTCGCTTTGGTGCTTCCCTCCATCGTTCAGATTGAGAGCAACCTGACCGGCGTCGACGTCTGGGGCCGCACGCAAACCGAGTCGACCCTGGGCTCCGGCATCATTCTCTCGCAAAAGGATGACATTTTATATATTGCTACCAACAACCATGTCGTGAGCGGCGCCACGCAGGTGTCCGTGACCTTCTCGGACGGCTCGACCGCAGCTGCATCGCTTCTCGGGACCGACCCGGGCGGCGACCTCGCCATCGTGACCGCAAAGCTTGCGGATCTCTCCGAGGAGACAAAGGGCTACATCTCCGTAGCCAGACTGGCGACCGCATCCGACCCCAGACCGGGCGACATGGTGATCGCCGTCGGCAACGCCCTTGGGTACGGAAACTCCGTGACGGTTGGATTTGTCAGCGCGATCCGCGGGGATTTTCAAACGACCTACGGCGAGCGCGAATTGATCCAGACGGACGCCGCCATCAACCCCGGAAACAGCGGCGGCGCACTGGTCAACATCAAGGGCGAAGTCATCGGCATCAACTCCGCAAAATACACCGCAACCTCCGTTGAAGGCATGGGATTTGCCATCCCGATCACGCAGGCGATGCCCATCCTGGAAGAGCTCTCCAGAACAGAGGAGTTTCCTTCCGAGCAGTCCGGGTTTCTGGGCGTTTACATCGTCTCGGTGACCACGGAGATGCAGTCGACCTTCGGCTGGCCGCGGGGCGTCTACGTCAAGGAGATCGTCCCGGACGGTGCAGCGGAAGCCGCGGGTATTCTTCCCGGCGACATCATTCTCTCCGTCAACGACATCAACGTCTACGAGAACTCACAGCTCATCAACCGCGTCACCTCCTACCGCGCCGGAACGGAAGTCACGCTTCGCATCAGCCGCGAGACCGACGGCGGCCGCGAGGAGATCACGCTGCCGGTAGTTCTCAGGGAAAATGCACAATAACAGGACAATATATCCCTCACATAAACAAGCGCCCGAATCCCGCAAGGGATCAGGCGCTTTTCATTTGCGCTGATTTCAAAAAGGTCAGCCGAACTCCTCGGCGCATTTTGCGCGAGCGGAGGCGATAACCTTGTCCATATCGTAGTACTTGTACTCTCCCAGCCGGCCGCCGAAGATGATCTTCGTGTCCGCAAGAGACCGCTCGCGATACCGCTCGTACAGCTCGCGGTTTGCGGCGTCGCCCACCGGATAGTACGGCTCCTCCCCGGGCTTCCACTCCGTCGGATACTCCTTTGAGATCACGGTCTTCGGCTGCTTGCCGAACACAAAATGCTTGTGCTCGATGATGCGCGTGTACGGGATCTCCCGCTCCGTGTAGTTCACCACCGCATTGCCCTGGTAGTTGTCGGTGTCCAGAACCTCGTGCTCAAACGTCACCTTGCGGTAGGCGAGATTGCCGAAGCAATAGCCGTAAAATTCATCGATCGCACCGGTGTAGACCACCTTCTTTGCCATCGCGTCCCAGGACGCGCGGTCCGCCAGATAATCGACGCCTAAGCGCACCTCGATGCCCTCAAGCATCCGCCGGACCATCGCCGTGTATCCCTCCGTCGGAATGCCCTGGAAACGATCGTTGAAGTAATTGTTATCGTAGGTAAAGCGAAGCGGCAGCCGCTTGATGATCGACGCCGGAAGATCCTTGCAATCGCGTCCCCACTGCTTCTCCGTGTAGCCCTTCACGAGCTTTTCGAAGACGTCGCGGCCGACCATGGAGATCGCCTGCTCCTCGAGATTTGAGGGCTCCGTGATGCCCTCCGCCGCGATCTGCGCGGCGATGATGTCCTTTGCCTCCTGCGGCGTCCTGATGTTCCACAGGCGGCTGAAGGTGTTCATGTTAAACGGCAGATTGTAGATCTCGTCCTTGTAGACGGCCACCGGGGAATTGATATAGTTGTTGAAGTCCGCAAAGCGGTTGACAAACTCCCAGATCTCCCGGTCCGAGGTGTGGAAAATGTGTGCTCCGTACCAGTGCACGGGGATATCCTCGACCGTCTTGCAGTAAGCATTTCCCGCGATGTGGTCCCGGCGGTCGATCACCAGGACAGTCTTCCCTTTCTGTTTCGCCTCATAGGCAAATGTCGCACCGTACAAGCCGGCGCCGACGATCAGATAATCATACATCGAACGTAACCTCTTTCTCCTCTGTGATCAGCATCGTCGCCGTGCGGTAATCCTCGGGCGTCGTGATCTTTAAATTGTTGCGGCTTCCTGTCACCGTCACAACGCGGCGTCCGAAAGCGTGGTAGCAACCGCTGACATCCGTCCGAAGCTCCCGCTCCGACAGACTCATCTTCGTGTACACCGCTCTCCAGTCTCCCAGAAAAACGGTCTGCGGCGTCTGTGCGAGCCACATCTGACTTCTCGGAGGAACATCCGTGACCTGACCGCCCAGATTGACCGTCAGCACCGTGTCCACCGAAGGGATTGCCGTCGTAACGGCACTTCCCGCCCCTGCCTTGCGGAGCGCCTCGATGTTGGCTGTGATCATCGCCTCCGTGACGAACGGCCGCACCGCATCGTGGGTCAAAAGGATCGTGTCCTGCGGTGCGCGAAGCTTCGCGATCGCCGTCTCCGTTATTTTCCACAGCGTCTCATTGCGGTTGGCGCCGCCCTCGGTCAGAAGGACTTTACGCCTGCGGTCGCCGTAGATGTTCTCGTCAAAGAGCGCCCCCGTGTACGCAAGCCACTCTCTCGGGACGCCGACGATCACGGCGTCCACGTCCGGGTGATGGAGAAATGCCTCCACCGACCACATCAAGATCCGGCGCGTACCCAGCCGAAGAAACTGCTTCGGCACTTTTGCGCCCATCCGGCTTCCGCTGCCGCCGGCAACGATTGCTGCAATAATCATGTGTCACACCCCGCCCGAAAGCCGGTTGACCGCGCAGAACATGGCGCGGATCGAGGCTCTCGTAATATTCGAACTGATACCCACTCCGTACGTCGTCCGTCCGGTCGTAACGTCCTGCATCCGGACGTAGGCCGCAGCCTGCGCCTCAGAGCCGGAATTTAACGCATGCTCGGAGTAATCGAGGATGCGAATGTTGAGTCCGAGCTTCTCCTGCAACCCCTTCTTCACCGCATCGATCGGGCCGTTGCCGTAGCAATCGAGCTCATCCTCGCGCCCGTCGTATGTGTACGCCAGATGCGCATGCGTCGTGTACTCGTCCTCGGTGTCGGTGCGGTCGTCGATGCTGCACCGCAGGAAATGAAGCGGCGATTTTCTCTCCAGATACTCGCTTCGGAACAATCCGAAGATGTCCTCCCGGGTGAGCTCTCCGCCAAGCGTCTCCGCCATGCGCTGTACTCTCGCGCCGAACTCCTTGTGCATTTCCTTCGGGAGATGGAATCCGTAGTAATCCTTGAGCACGTAGGCGACGCCGCCCTTGCCGGACTGCGCATTGATGCGCACCACCGTCTCGTACGAGCGCCCGATGTCCGCCGGGTCGATCAACAGATACGGCACCTTCCACTCGCCGGAAGGATCCTTTGCCATCGCCGCAAAACCCTTGCTGATGGCGTCCTGATGTCCGCCGGAAAATGCGGTGAACGCAAACCGTCCCGCGTACGGATGTCTGGGCGAAACCGGCATTTTCACCAGCTCCTCGTAGGCTTCCAGGATCGCGTTGATATTGTCAAGCTTAAGCCCCGGATCAATGCCCGAGGCATAGAGGTTGTAACCGAGCGTCAGAACATCCATGTTTCCGGTTCTCTCGCCGTTGCCGAACAGCGTGCCCTCGACGCGCTCGGCCCCCGCCAGAAGCGCAAGCTCCGTGCTCGCAATGCCCGTTCCGCGATCGTTGTGCGTGTGCACACTCACCGTCACGAAATCCTTGAACCACAGGCGGTCGGACACCCACTCCACCTGGTCGGCGTACACATTCGGCGTGTTCAGTTCCACCGTCTCCGGCAGGTTGATGATGGCGCGGCGTCCCTCGCAGGGCTTCCACTCCGCCAACACCGCATTGCAAACCTCAAGCGCGTACTCGGGCTCCGTGCCGCTGAAGCTCTCCGGCGAGTACTCCAAAACAAGCTCGCCGTCAAAGGATGCCTCCAGCTCGCGGATCCTGCGGACCGCGCGAACCGGGATCTCCAGAATCTCCTCTTTGGATTTGCCGAAGACCACCTCCCGCTGCAGCACCGAGGTCGGATTGTAAATGTGCATGATTACGTGCGGCAGACCGCGGATGGCGTCAAACGTCGCATCGATCTGCTCGTCGCGGCATTGCAAAAGCACCTGAATGTACACATCATCGGGAACGCCCGACTCCGCAAGCACACGAAGAAACTCCCGCTCCGTAGCGGAAGCAGCCGGGAAGCCGACTTCAATCTCACGGAAGCCGAGATCGTACAAAAGGTCGAAGAGTTTCTTCTTCTCCTCCACGGTCATCGGTTCCACCAGCGCCTGGTTGCCGTCCCGCAGATCCACGCTGCACCAGACCGGTGCCTTTGTGATCTTCTGCGAAGGCCAGCGTCTCTGCGGATACTCCATCGCCGGAAAACTCTTGTATTTGCCTGCGTGTTCCATAGTCTCTCCATAAAGCAACGAAGTGCTCCATACAATCATCTCATACAAAGCACTTCCGTTTCCAAGCAAGAATCAATTCAAAAAATGTCGTTTAAACGAGGTCAAATCCGGCCTCCACCGCCGCGAGCAGCTCCTTGAGAGCCTCCTCCTCGCCTTCGCCGTCGCAGACCACCTCGATCTCCTCGCCCTTCTTCACCTGCGCGCTCAGGATTCCCAGCACGCTCTTCGCATTCACGCGATATTCCCGGATCACAAGGTAGGCCATGCAAGGGTACGACAGCGCGATGCTGCTCATCTTCCCCGCCGGCTTAATGTGCAAACCTTTCTCGTTGATCACAACTGCTTTCCCCGATACCATACCTGCTCCTTTCCCCGACAAGCGCCGCTCCCACCCCGGGAGCCGACACTCCGGCAACCGTACTTCTCCAAATACCTGCTGCACATAGATGCGGTTATGCCGCAAACAACAATACAACACACGTAAAACTTCGGGACGTCCGCGCCGCCGGCCTTACAAGCCGCTCTCGCGGTCATCCTTTGCTTCCGTAATCTCGAGCTCGACCGTGACCGTATACGTAGTCAGGTCATCGTCGATGTTCGCCGTCCCTTCGGGAACGCCGTTTAACTTCGAGCGAAGCTCCGCCGTGACGGTTCCGGTTTCCGTAACCTCCGACAGATCCACATACAACTCCAGGTTCGTCGCGTTCAGCGTGACGAGATACTTGTCGATCTCATACACGCGGATCTGAACGCTCTCTTCCTTGAATGCTGCGGAAAATGCCTTATCCAGACGCTCGATCCGGATATCGGAAGTCTTCACCACGAAGTCCTTCGTATTCTCTCCCGCAACCGTGATCTTTACCGTGAAGGTGGTGTTCTCGGACGCCACGTACACGCCGGTCGGAAGGTATTCCGCAAGCGAGACGTTGTTGATATCCACGCTCTCCATAAGGTCGCGTTTCTCATATTTGATGACCAGCTCGGAGCCGATCCGGTTGAGTGCCTCAGGGCGCCCTGCCAACTTGATCGTGCCGAGAGAGTCAAGGCTCGACTCTTTTTCGACGATGCCGAAACCTTCGTTTGCCGTGACACCGGACCAGTCAATCCGCACCTTCTTCTCCTGGATCGGAAGAAGATCGATGCTTACGGAGATCGTCGACTGGATGCTGAATTCCCGCATGTCCGCCTCGACCACGTTGCCCTCGGCATCGTAGGCCACCAGCTTCACATCGCGGTCGACCACATCCTGGGAACTGTTCTGCAGATCCACCGTGGCGACAAAGGATTTCACCTGATCCACAAGGTCCTTCGGACCGTAGATGGAGAAGGTCTTGTTGTCCTGTTTGCTCACATATGCGTAGTAGCCGGCCGGAACATTTTCCGTGCGGACCACAACGGGAAGTCCGCGGCTCTCCTTCTTCTCCTCGATCTTTCCGCGGATCATCGTCTCCGACTGGCGGATGATATCAACGTCTGCCGCCGTGTCCTCGTTTTTGGGAACTACATGGACCGGCACGGCATTCACGCTGCTCATCTCGTTGAAATCGATGTAGGCGATGAAATCGTCCTTGGTGAGATTCTCAATCTTGGAGCGGACACCCTCGATGCGGATGGTCAGCTCGGTTTCCACATCGGAATCCGCGACATACGACGTAGTCGCCGAATTCACGACCTCCTTGTTCCGCCATTCGATCGGAATTCCGGAGATGGTTCTCGTGATAGTCGGATCCGAAAGATTGATGATCGTGATCCAGACGATAAATGCAATCAGGATGGAGACAAGCTTCATCCCGATGTTACGGGTGAACATGGCTTTAAGCTTGTCCTTCATGATTGTTATTCCATTCCTTTCTGAAACGTCTGCGGGCACCTGCCGACTTGTTCTGGCACTCGATCAGCTTGCTGCGGAGAATGTTCTCCGTCACGTCGCGGATCAGCTGGCCGTGCTGCGCAAGGGCGATCTTGCCGTTCTCCTCGGAAACGATGATCGTCAGACAGTCGGCAACCTCACTGACACCAACACCGGCACGGTGACGCATGCCGAGCTCCTTGGAGAGACGCATGTTGTCCGAGACGGGCAAAATGCAGGTCGCAGCCATCGCGCGGTCGCCGCGAACGATCACGGCGCCGTCATGCAGCGGCGTATTGTGCTCGAAAATATTGATCAAAAGAGCCGACGAGATGCGCGAATCAAGCGCGATACCCGTCTTCTCAAACTGCTCCAGAGAAACCTTTTCCTCCATGACGATCAGCGCACCGGTCTTTACCTCCGCCATGGCTAAAACACCGGCGATGATCTCCTCGCGGGTCTCGTCCGAGAACCGCTCGCCCGCGTTTTTGCCGCTTCCGAAGAAACCGACAATGTTACGCTGGCCGAGCTGTTCCAGTGCGGTCCGAAGCTCCGGCTGGAAAATGATAAAGATCGCAATGATACCCACGCTGATGGCGTTACGGAAGATCCACAGAATCGCAGTGAACTCAAAGAATGTAGCTACAAACCATACCAGCACTAACACGATCATACCCTTGACAAGATACCATGCCCGGGTGCGCTGGATCCAGTTGATCAAATGGTAGATCAAAAAGGCGATCAACAGAATCTCAACGATATCCGAAACCGAAAACTTCGGCATCGAGACCCAGTTAAAGGCATTTTTGAAAGCATCTGCCAATGCGCCCATGCGATTCTCCTTTCCGACCCTGTCCGCCCGAAGGCGGAACCGGCCTGATTTTGTTTATGACGAACCTTTACAGGTAATCCTCGTCCTCAATGCTTTCCTTTCCGTTTTGTCCGGACGTCTCGCCCTCCGGGAAATACCCGTAGATAACCTGCTCGTCCTCGTCATCATCGTCGTCATCGATGTCGACAAATGCAGGTTTTGCGGATTTCTTGGCGGCAGGAGCTGCAGGAACCGGCTCCGCGGGTGCGGATTTTCCGGAAGCGTTCTTTCCGGCGGACTTGCCCTTCGACGTCTTGCCTGCGGACTTTCCGGCGGATTTGCCTGCGGACTTTCCGGCAGTCTTGCCCGATGTCTTCTTCGCGGGTTTCGGAGCCTCATCCTCCTCTTCATCCTCGAAGAGCGCGGAATCTGCTGCGTTTGCAACCGGTGCAGCCTTCAGCGGTTCGAGCGCAGCCTTAGGCGCCGGTTCGAATGCAGCCGGAGCGGCAGCCTTAGCCGCGGGCGACGGTGCCTTCTCCGCCGATCCTGCGGCAGCTTCGCCGGCGACATCGCCCACGCGGGTCTCCAGACGCTTCTTCGGCTTTATCACAAGTTCGCCGATGTCATCGCCGAACTCATCGTCCTCATCTTCCTCCTCGATCGGAGCAGCCTTCGCCTTCCCCTTGACGGCGGCAAGGCCTTCGGCTGCCTTGTTGCTGTAATCGATCAGCCCGAGCGCAGCCTCCTCATACTCCTCATCGTCGTCATCCTCATCGGTCGTCTTGCGGCGGCGGATGACCTTCTTCTCCTTGTGCTTCGGAGCTCCCGCTTTCACCTTCGGGATAGCCGTCACGTAGTAGAAGTAATCGTCGTCCTCAAACTCCACACGCTCCGTTGCCGCGTACTGCAATACCCGGACAAAGAACAGGAGCACAAGGCAGACGCCGGCGCTGATGAGGCAGGCAAATACCATGCCCGCAACACGAATGCCCATATCAAATCTCAGATCGGCGATGATATAGCCGAGCATCATAACGCCCGTGCCCACCGCGATACTGATCTCAAACGCATAGTCCATATTGATCCGGCGGACCAGATACACCACGATGATCACCAGTGCCAGGATCAGCATGGTCACATACATCGCGGGGTTCTTCAGCAACTGATCCAGAACCGAGATGAAGATCTTCTGCGGATCCGACTTGAGGGAGTATTTGGCCAGCGAATCAATGTTCTCGCGAACAAAGCGGATCGTGTAGAAGGCAAATACACCGCAGCACATCGGAACGATTGCCAGAAGGTTGCCGAACAGTCCCAAAAGGATCGGTACCGCGTACGGGATACCGAAGGACTGCAGCATGGGCGTTGCGATCATTGCCGCGCCCTGGCGGGGTGTAAACCGCAGGAAGAAGCAATAGCAGATCATAAACAACGCGAACACCGTGAGCGCCAGGATCGCCGATTCCGCCGACACGATCTGGAAGCAGACATACAGCGCGGCCACAACCACCATAAGGCTCGGCGGCAGGAATGCAGAGATCATCGCGATGGCAATGATCGCGGGGCTCTTGCAGAGCGTCTTGCTGTACGGCAGCATCTTAGCGAGACGGCTGTACGTCACAAACAAAAGTAAAAAGCGGAGCGCCAGATTGATCCAGAAGTCATACTTCTGGTAGATTGAAGTCACCTTGGCGCGCAGTTCGAACAAAAGCATCATCGGATTACTCCCCCCATTCCTCGATCATATCGTTCTGCCGGTCTTCCTTCTCTTCGAGTTTGCGCACCTTGGTGAGCATGCGGTAGTACCGGTTCAGTCGTTGATGCGACCGCTGATAATAGACCCGGTAGCCGATCCAGGTGATCGCAACAAATACGACCAGAAGCGTCAGATAGACGGCGAGGATCCACTTGCCGAGCAGCAGATAGTTGAGATCCAATGCATTATCAAGCAAAAAGTCGAGCTTGTAGGCAACGACCATCGCAAGCAGGATCAGGCTTCCGAACGTCACCGCAACGATCGTCTTCAGAACTTCGTGGCGGATATAGTCCGATCGAAAGTAATTGGCGACCTCCATGTCCTCCTGGCCGTTTTTGTTCTCGTAGATGGCCAGTCGCGTCATGAGCCGCACTTTTTCATTGTTTACCATAATTACCTCGGTTTCCGAGAACCGTCTTGCCCCGTTGCCTCCCCCATTCGGCGTTCGGGCACACTTTTCGACAGTACTCACAGTATACGTCATTTTACCACACTTCGCCGCAAATAGCAACCGTAACGACCCCAAGAAATTAAAAACGGAGCGGCATTTTCCGCCTCGAAAGCCGAAAAATGCGCCCGCGGAAAGCCCTTCCGCAGGCGCATTCGAAAAATCCCTGTTTTTACTTCTCCACGTAGTACAGAATTCCGAGGGTGTTCGGGCCGCAATGGCTCGAGATCACGCCGCCGGCGTCCGTCTCGCAGATCTCCTCAAACCGGCCGAGACTCTCGAGAAATTCTCTCGCACGATCAACAAATGCACGGTCGCAGATGGAGTGTGTGATGAACACGCGCTTCGTCTCCGCGGTCATCAGCTCGTCCTTTAAGTCCGCCATGTAGCGCTCCAGCGACGATACCATGTTGCCGCGGTACTTCTTCGCCACGCCCATGCGTCCCTCAGAGACAGCGATCATCGGGTGGATCTTCAGGGCATTGCCCAAGAATGCCGTGATGGCCTTGCAGCGGCCTCCGCGCGCTAAATACGTGAGCGTGTCCACGATGAAGCTCGCCCGGACGCGTCCTCTCGCACCGCTGATCTCATCGACGACCTCCTCCGCGGTCTTTCCCTCCTGCACCATCTCCGCAGCCTTTAAAACCTGCAGGCCGATGCCGGTGGAGAGGTTTTCCGAATTGACCACGAACAAACGCTTGTACTCGTGGTCCTCGGCAAACATCCGCACCACGTTGCACGTCGTGCTCATGTCCTCGGAAATGCCGATGAAAATGATGTCGTCTCCCGCCTCCATCATGGGGGTGAGACGATCCTCTAAAATCTCAAATGTCACAGCGGCGGTGCGCGGTGTCGTCTTATGCGCGTCCGCCCACGCGAAGATTTCCTTCGGCGTGATATCCTCCCAATCGTAATAGCTCTTCTCGTCGATGACGATGCAGAGCGGCAGAATCGTTACCCCGTAGTTCGTAATCTGCTCTTTGGACAGATCTGCGGTGCTGTCCGATACGATGCGAATTGCCATGGTTTCCTCCGAAAAAGTAACATTAAAAACCCCGGAAGGCTTACACTCTCCCGGGGTTCTTCAATCTCGCTTAGCTTATACGCGCTTCATGTACTCGCCGGTACGCGTATCGATCTGAATAACCTCGCCCTCATTGACGAACAAAGGTACCAAAACCGTAGCTCCCGTCTCAACCGTTGCGGGCTTCGTAGCACCGGTAGCGGTATCGCCCTTGAAGCCGGGCTCCGTCGACGTGATGGCAAGCTCAACGAACATCGGAGGCTCGATAGCGAACACCTGGCCCTGATGCGAGAGCATCTTAACCATCTCGTTCTCCTTGACGAACTTCAGCGCATCGCCGACCTGCTCGGACGTCATTGCGATCTGGTCGAAGGTCTCCGTATTCATGAAGTTATACATATCTCCGTCATTGTAGAGATACTGCATATCCAGTCTCTCGATGTGAGCCTGCGGGAATTTCTCGGTCGGGCGGAAGGTTCTCTCAACTACGCCTCCGTTCTTGATATCCTTCAGCTTCGTACGTACGAAAGCGGCACCCTTACCGGGCTTCACATGCTGAAACTCGATAACCTGATAGACCGCATTGTCGATCTCCAGAGTAACGCCGTTTCTGAATTCACCTGCTGACAGCATAAAAGTTCCTCCTTCAAAGAAACAAATCTACATACTTGGTGTAAGTTTATCCTATTTGGCGAACGTTTGCAACATTTTTTTCGAAAAATGCCAAACTTCTTCCCGAAGCGCCCCCGCAAAATGCCCCGTGCAGGCTACTTCACCGGAATCTCGATCAATTCCTTCGGGGAGTGTGCCAGATTCTCGTGGCCGTCCTCGGTCACCACCGTCAGATCCTCGATCCGCACGCCGCCGAAGCCGTCCACATAGATGCCCGGCTCCACCGTCATCAGCATGCCCTCCCGCACGATCTCCGTGCACCGGGGATTGGCGTACGGCGGCTCATGGATCTCCAGTCCGACGCTGTGTCCCAGCCCGTGCCCGAAGCATCCTTCATAGCCTGCCGCGTTGATGATATCCCGCGCAACCGCATCGATCTCGCGCCCCTGCATGCCCGCATGCAAAGCCGCCAGCGTCTCCGTCTGCGCCTTCAAGACCGTGTCGTAGATCTCCCGCTGCTTTGCATCGGCCTTTCCCATTACCACCGTGCGGGTCATGTCCGAGCAGTACCCTTCGTAGATACAGCCGAAGTCCATGGTGACGAAATCGCCCTCTGCAATCGCCTTCGCCCCCGGCATCGCATGGGGCATGGACGAATTCACGCCCGAAGCCACGATGGGAGGGAACGAGTTGCCCGAGGCCCCCGCCTCGCACATGTAATACGTCAGCTTCGCCGCGATCTCGCGCTCCGTAACGCCGGGTCTTAAATCCGAAAGGATCCGCGAAAACGCCTCGTCGCCGATGCTCTCGGCCTTGCGAAGAAGCGCAAGCTCCTCCTCGGTCTTCACCTTCCGAAGATCGATCAGGATGTTGTCGACGGGAAGCATTTCCTGAGCAAAAGCGTTGGAAAATGCCTCATACTCCCGGTACGTCACCGCATCCCGCTCAAAGGCGACCTTCGTCGCGGCGTGCTCGGCTAAAAGCTTCGCCGTGAGTGCCTCGTATGACGTTCCCGCGACATCCAAAACCTCGCAGCCCTTCGCCTCGTTTCTCGCCTGAATGAGGAAGCGGAAGTCCGTCAGAAGGTATGCGCTGCCGTCCGCAAACAAAAGCAGCTCGCCCGTATCGTTTGTGTAATTGCTCAAATAGCGGACATTTGCCATGTCCTTTACGATCATCGCATCCGCGCCCAGCTCCCGGAACACCGGGACGGCGCGTTTCCATTTTTCCATGTTCATACCTTCCTGCCTAATTTTCCTTCTCGCGCTCCGCCAGGATCATCGTGATGGCGTCCATGGCGTCCGCATACCCCGCAAAGCCGCGGCCGAAGATCTGCCGGTCGCAGGCGCCGGCCGTCACGCTGTTGCTGCGGAACGCCTCGCGGTTGTAAATGTTCGAAAGGTGCACCTCGATCTTCGGAACCGAGAGCATCAGAAGTGCATCGTAGATCGCATAGCTGTAGTGGGTGTACGCCGCGGGGTTGATGATGATCCCGCTGTATTTGCCCTGCATCGCGCGGTTTAAGCGCGTCACGATCTCACCCTCGGAGTTGCTTTGGAACATCTCCGCCAAGTAACCGCGCTTTCTCGCTTCCTCCCTGCAATAGTTCTGCAGATCATCGAAGGTCTCACTGCCGTAGATGGACGGCTCTCTTCTGCCGAGCATCGTGAGGTTCGGACCGTTGATGACCAACAAAGTTTTCGTCACTGCCATAGTCGCTCCTTCCCCGGGGCGATCCCCCCGAAGCAATACAATATGTTACGCAAAATGCGCATTTTCCGCGGTTATAACGCGTCTCTCACCGCGTCCGCCACCTGCTCCACCGTGCGGTCGTCGATGTCCACCGTGCGGTGCGCTACCATCGGGTAGGCAAAGCGCCAGCGCACTAAAAGCTCCCGTCTTGCCTCCTCGGTCTTCTCCGTCAGAAGCACCGGACAGGTCTCCGGATCCTCCTCCGCGAGCCTCCGCAGTATCAGGTCCTCGCTGCCGTTTAAGTACACCACCGTGCCGAGCTTGCGGAGCCGCTTCTGATTCTTCTGCCGGATCGGCATTCCGGCCCCGGCGGCGATCACGGTGTGGGTGCAGGACTTCAAAATGCCCCGCAGCGCCATGGACTCCAGATCCCGGAAATACTCCTCGCCCTTGGTTCGGAAAATGTCCGCGATCTTCATGCCGACCTTCTCCTCGATATAGCGGTCGGTGTCGATGAAGTCAAATCCCATCTCTTTGGCGAGCACCTCGCCAACCGCGGTCTTTCCGCTGCCGGCAAATCCGATCAGCACCACGTTGAGCTGGTTCATCTTCTCCCAGCGATTGCGATGATACAGTTTCAAAACGATACGCTCGAGCTTGCGCTTTAAAACGATCTGCACCTCCTCCGCCTTGTTGATCGGCTTGACGAGGATTGAGCGGATACCGGAACGGTTCGCGCCGTACACATCGGTGAAGAGCTGATCGCCGATGAAGAGGGTATTTTTCTTGGTGGTGCGCATCAGTACCATCGCCTTTAAGTAGTTGCGGCGGCGCGGTTTGTGCGCGTTGAAAATGTAGTGAAGCTTTACTCCCTTGACCCGGGCTCCGCGGTAGAACCGGCGCACCCGGGGCGCCTTGTTGTTCGACAGAAGGCAGATGCGGAAACCGATCTTATTGAGACGACGAAACAGCTCGACCACCTCCGCGTTCGCGTCGGCGCCGTGCTCCACAAGCGTGTTGTCAATGTCGTAAATCAGGCCGCGATACCCTTTCCGATACAGCTCCTCATAATTGATATCGTAAGAGGATTCGGCCATTTCTGCCGGATAAAACCTTCGAAACATCACTAACTCCTGTCGGGCAAATCTTCCCGACTCCCAGTGTAACAACCTTTGCCGTTGTTGTCAATCGGATTCCCGCGTCAGTCGCGGTCCGTGTCCGTACCGCGGGAACCCGCCTCACCCCGGCGAACCGCCTCCGTAAACTCGTAGACCGCCACCATCCGGAGATTGTTTATTTTCCGAATGGCAATCTCTTGTTCCGTCATTCTCCGAAACATACTTCTCCCTCGGTTTTTTGCTTTCCAATACAGCATACTGCAGAGGCCGTGAAAAACAGCCTCTGCAGTGAATAAACGTGATCAGTTGTTGCGGGCGGATTACTCGTCGTCCTCCACCTTCTCGGCCTCGTCGATAACCTTCGCCTGAACATCCGAAGGAGCGGGCTCGTAACGTGCGAACTCGTAGGAGTAGTCGCCGATACCGCCGGTCATGGAACGAAGATCCGTGGAGTAGCCGTAGAGCTCGGACATCGGGATGTCCGCGATGATCTCCTGCTTGCCGCCGGTGACGGGGTTCATACCCAGAACGCGGCCGCGGCGCTTGCTCAGATCGCCCATGATATCGCCGGTGAACTTGTCCGGAACCACAACCTTCATGGAGGCGATGGGCTCGAGGATAATCGGCGTAGCATCCATGATGCCGGCCTTGAATGCCTTGCGGGCCGCGAGCTTGAATGCCATTTCGTTGGAGTCTACCGGATGGTAGGAACCGTCGATGAGCGTAGCCTTGATACCCACAACCGGGTAGCCTGCGAGAGGTCCTGCGAGAACACTCTCCTGCACACCCTTCTCAACCGCCGGGAAGAAGTTTCTCGGAACGGAACCGCCGAAGATCTTCTCCTCGAAGATGTAAGGCGTCTCAAGATCGCCCGAAGGCTCGAAGGTCATGATAACGTCACCGAACTGGCCGGCACCGCCGGACTGCTTCTTGTGGCGTCCCTGAACCTGAACCTTCTTGCGGATCGTCTCGCGATAAGCCACCTTCGGCTTGGAGGTGATCACCTCAACCTTGTAGCGGGAAAGGAGCTTGCTCACGGTAACATCGATCTGCTGCTCGCCGATACCGTACAGAAGAGCCTGACGGTTCTCGGTGTCGTTGACGGTCTTTAAGGTCTTGTCCTCTTCCATCAACTTTGCAAGGGCCTGCGAAACCTTATCGTCATCACCCTTGTTTTTCGCCTCGTAGCGCACGTAGGTGTACGGTACGGACATCTTGATCGGATCGTAGATGATCGGGTTGGCCTTCGTCGAGAGCGTGTCGCCGGTCTGGGTGTCGGAAAGCTTTCCGATGGCGCCGATATCGCCGGCGTACAGCTCCTTCACCTCGATCTGTTCCTTGCCGCGAAGCACATACAGACGGGACAGCTTTTCCTCGGTGCCTTTGTTCGCGTTGTAGATCACGGAGTCGGACTTGAGAACGCCGGAGCAAACCTTGATCAGGGAGAACTTACCGATAAACGGATCGGCGATGGTCTTGAAGACGCGTGCCGAAAAATCCTTGTTCGCATCGTAGTCCGCGAAGAAGGTGGTCTCGGTCTTCTGGCTCATACCGGTGATAACGTTCTTGTTCGGCGACGGGAAATACTTGTCGATCGCCTGCAGAAGTGCGAACGTACCTCTCGCCTGAACGCCGGAACCGCAGAGAACCGGGATCATGTCGCAGGATGCAACGCCGGTGCGGATGGCATTTTCAATCTCAACCATCGTAAACTCTTCGCCCTCGAAGAACTTGTTCATCAAATCCTCGCTGGTCTCGGCGATGGACTCCATCAGGGCGTCGCGATACGCGTTGGTGTACTCCATGCAGTACTCGGGGATATCGCCGTCGACGTACTCGCCGAGGTTGTTCGAGAAGCGGCGGCCTGCCTTCTTCACGACGTTAACGAATCCCACGAACTTCTCATTCTCACGGATCGGGGTGTGGAACGGAGCGATACGGTTGCCGTAGTCCTCCTTCAGAGCCTCCACCACGTTGCGGAAACTTGCATTGTCATCATCCATGTCGGTGACAAAGAACATGCGCGGCAGCTTGAAGCGCTCGCACAGGTCCCAAGCCTTCTTCGTACCGACTTCGATGCCTGCCTTCGCAGAAACAACGATGACGGCTGCGTCCGCTGCGCTGACAGCTTCCTCAACCTCACCGACAAAATCGAAATAACCCGGGGTATCCAGGAAATTGATCTTCGTATCCTCCCAGAGGATCGGCACCAGCGTCGTGCTGATGGAGAACAGTCTCTTCTGCTCTTCCTTGTCGTAGTCACTGATGGTGTTGCCTTCCTCTACACGGCCCATACGCTTCGTGATTCCGGTCGTATATGCCATGGCTTCCACGAGAGTTGTCTTACCGCAGCCGCCGTGACCCAATACCGCGACGTTGCGGATCTTCTCGTACTTGTAAGTCTGCATGTTTGTAACCCTCCAATATCGTAGTGTCCCGCTAATGCGAAAACCATGTGTTGATTTTACCAATTTTTCGGAAAATATTCAATTCTTTTTGTGAAGTTTTACAAATTATTTTCCGAACCCCCGGCAAATGACAAAGTGTATGCAAAAAACACCGCCGGCAGGCGGGATTTCCCTTTTGCGGGAGTCCTGCTGCCGGCGGCGGATACGTTTCAATTTACAAAAGATCCGATCATTCGGGGCTGATGCCCAGATTCTTGCGGAGCACGTCGAAACTGCAGGGACCGACCTTGAGGAAGGCCTCGTACGCCTGCATCTTGGTCATGCCCTTGGAGGTCTGCAGCTCGTTGATGATATCGATGCACTGGAAATGGCACAGCGTGTACGGAAGGTAGATTACCGGATCCGCAACAACCATCGCATAGATCTCATCCGCAGCGTCAGCGCTCAGATAGTTGTCCTTCACGAACTTGCGAAGCTCGTCCTTGGACCAGTTGTAGTAGTTTACACCGATGTCGCAGCAGCCGACGATCGACATGGAATACGTGTAGTCGAAGTCGTACATAAACGCCGCGTTCTTGTCGCCGTCGGTCGCCCAGAGGTAGGCGTCCGTGCCCATCATGGTGGCCCAGCCTTCCATGTAGCCGGTGTAATTCAAGGTGGAGTTGATCGGATGATAGCCGTCCGACATGCGGAAGTACTCATCCTGGTACAGATGTCCCGGATAACCCTCATGTGCCAACGTCGAGAAAAGCTCGATGTCGGTGTCCTTGTTCTTCGGGTTCACGCGGATCACCTTGTGGTCCGGATTGTCCGACTGCGGCGTTAAGAAGTATGCAAGCACGCCGTCCACGCACAGCTCATCCGGCAATGCGGAAACCGTGTAATTCGTATCACGGATCTTCGGGAACTCCTTCGTGGTGCGGGCCTTCAGATCATCCAGGATGACCTTGAAATCCCGCGAACCGTACTGCATCTCGTCAATGCGGTCGAACACGCCGCCGTCGCTCATGTAGACGCTCGTGTAGTCCTTGATCATCTGCTTGGATTTGCCGAGCAGATATTCATACATCTTATCGACAGTCCAGTTCGAGCCGGTCGTGGACTGGGCAAGCAACGTATAGTAGTCCTTGCCGCCCTCGCGGGACGCCAGAGCCTGGGGCTCGGAGATGTACTGCGAAAGACCCTTCACGGTGGTAAGGAGCTTGTCAAATGCAGGGCAGACCTCGTTCTTTAAGGTCTCCTCCACAAGCGCCACATAACTGTTGTAGGTCTCCTCGTCCAGCTCGATTCCCTTTGCGTTCTCGCGGAACGAGATCAGGATCACATTGCCGTCAGCCTTGCCGATGTTCTCGATGTTCTCGACGGTGGTGTCAAACATGCCCTGGGTCGGGCCGTAGCCCTCCTCGCAGAGCTTCTTCATCTGGCTTCCGAGGGAATCCAGATATGCGGGAAGCGCCTTCAAGTTCGATACGAAATTGTCCATATCCTTCTTCTCAACGATCATGTACTCGGTGAGGTAGGTGGACAGATTGCTGACGGAGTTGCTGTTCTCGCGCATCAGATAGTTCATGCACGGCTTCACATCCTGGAAGCGCTCCGAAAGGGAGATCTCGTACATCAGACGGTCATAATTGGCCTTCTGTCCGGCGGTCAGATTCTCGTAGGTAAAGGTCTGCAGCTCCGGCAGGTATGCAACCATGGTCTCGTACGTATCCTTGGGATCCTCGGGCTCCTCGGTGAGGTCGAAATCCGGCGTGATGCCGTACTTCTCCGGATGCTCCAGCGTAAAATGAAGCACCAGCTCGGTGGTTCCCGCGAACTCTACGAAAACCTTGTCCAAAAACTTGTCAAATGCAGCCTGCTCCTCCTCGATCGAACCGTAGTTGTTCGACGGGGTGGGCGTGGGCGTCGCCGGCTCTTCCGTAGGCGTCGGCGTTGCCGGCACGTCGGTCGGTGTCACCTCCACGGGCTTCTCGGTCGGGGTCGCGGTTGCTTCGCCCGCCGGACCGGACTCTCTCTTCTGCGCCTTGTCGCTCTTGCATCCGCCGAGCACCATCATGGCCGCAAGAAGAAGGCAGAGCCATTTTTTCCAAACTCTGAAATTCTTCATAGAATAAACCTCTCATTCCAGTTTCACGCATTCGCGTATTTCGCGCACAGCACGCTGACGCGAGGGCTCCGAACACCGTTTTCCCCTGTCTGTGACGGAACTCACGTCGATATGAGTTCATTATAGGGGGAGAAAGAGCATTTTTCAATAAAAAACTGTGAAAAGATTGTTAATGTGCCTTGATTTTTCTGTAAATCTCTGTTACAATCCAGATGGTTGTTAAATAAAGTTTACGGAAAAACTCCTGACATTTTTCAGGTTGTAATAGAGGAAACGCAAACAAAGATAAGAATTCGAGACAAGGAGGTAAATAAATGGATCGAGCTGAAATCGGACGTATTATCAAGGAGGCCCGCCTGGCCAAGAAACTGACCCAGAGCCAGGTTGTAGGCGACTTTATCACGCGCAACATGCTCTCGCAGATCGAGAGCGGAACCGCAATTCCGTCCATCAAAACATTGGAATATCTTTCGAAGAAACTGGACATTTCCATCCACCTTCTCACGCCGGAGGATCGCCGCCTCTCCATCACGGAGACCCAGGGTGACGCCCGGCCGATCATGAAGGCAAAGGCATTGTACCGCGGCGGAGACTTCCGTGCAGCGGCTGCCGCGGTGAAACCGCTTCTCGACACGGAGAATCTCTTCTACGACGAAGCGTGCGCCGTATATACCATGAGCTGTCTGGCATACGCCAAGTCCGGCGACGTCTCCAAGGCGGACGCCAACGCTTACGCAAAGGAAGCGATGCTCTACGCAGACAAGGGCTTCTACTCCTGCCGTGAATGGAAGGTCGAGGCCTGCTGCCTGGTTGAGACTTCCCAGCAGAACTACAGCGACAAGGACTGATCACACAGACGAAACAAAATCCGCAGACCCGACGGGGCCTGCGGATTTTTTGTTGTCTTTTTTGATTGTTCGTTGAAAAATCCTTACTGCTGCTCTTCGACTTCGATCTTGCGGATTGCCTTCGTGTCGATCTCCTCGCGGATGGCCTTGATGAACTCCGAAAGAGGCTTTGCTCCCTCGTCGCCCAGGAAGCGGCTGCGAACGGAAACGAGTCCCTCCTCGGCCTCCTTTGCACCAACAACGAGCATGTACGGAATGCGCTCCAGTCTCGCCTCGCGGATCTTGTAACCGATCTTCTCGGAACGGCAGTCCGCCGATGCAAAGATGCCGGCCTTCTTCAACTCCGCAAGCACGGAATCCGCATAGTCGTTGTACTTCTCGGAAATCGGAAGCACGCGAACCTGCTCCGGGCACAGCCACGTCGGGAACTGTCCGGCGTAGTGCTCGATCAGCCATGCCAGCGTGCGCTCGTAGCAGCCCATGGAGGTGCGGTGGATGATCCACGGCTGCGCCTTGTTGCCGTCGGCATCGATGTAGTACATGCCGAACTTCTGGGCGCTCTCACAATCGAGCTGGATCGTCACCATCGTGTCTTCCTTGCCGTATACATTTTTCGCCTGAATATCGATCTTCGGTCCGTAAAATGCAGCCTCGCCGTCCGCCTCGGTGAACTTGATGCCGTTCTTGTTCATGACATCGCGAAGGTACTGCTGCGTCGAGTTCCAGTACTCCTCGTCGCCCTCGTACTTATCCTTGTTGGCGGGATCCCACTTGGAAAGGCGGTACGTTACGTCGCCGTCGATACCGAGCGTCTTCATGACGTAGTTGGCAAGCTCAACGCATCTCGTGAGCTCCTCCTCCGCCTGATCCGGACGGAGCACGATGTGGCCCTCCGTGATCGTGAACTGACGCACTCTCGTAAGTCCGTGCATCTCGCCGGAATCCTCGTTTCTGAACAGCGTGCTAGTCTCGGACATGCGATACGGAAGATCGCGGTAGGAGTGCTGCTCGTTCATGTATACATAGTACTGGAACGGGCACGTCATCGGGCGGAGCGCCATGACTTCCTTGCCCTCTCCCGCATCCTTGTTGAGGATGAACATGCCGTCCATGTAGTGATCCCAGTGACCGGAGATCTTGTAGAGATCGGACTTCGCCATAAGGGGTGTTCTCGTGCGGACATAGCCCCACTCGTTGTCCTCGAGATCCTCCATCCAGCGCTGCAGCGTCATGATCATGCGCGTTCCCTTGGGGGTGAACAGCGGCAGACCCTGACCGATGACATCCGCCGTCAGGAACAGCTTCATCTCGCGGCCGAGCTTGTTGTGATCGCGCTTCTTGATGTCCTCAAGGTGCGCAAGGTAAGCGTCGAGGTCGGCATTTTTCGTAAACGCCGTGCCGTAGATACGCGTCAACATTTTGTTCTTCTCGCTGCCTCTCCAGTAAGCTCCGGAGGAGGAAATCAGCTTGATGGCCTTCAGGGGCTTCGTGCTCATCAGGTGAGGTCCTGCGCAGAGGTCGACAAAGTCGCCCTGGTCGTAAAATGAGAGCTCCGCGTCCTCGGGAAGGTCGTTGATCAGCTCCACCTTGTAAGGCTCCTCGCGCTTCTCCATCAAAGCGATGGCCTCGGCGCGGGAAAGCGTGAAGCGCTTAAGCTCCTTGCCCTCCTTGATGATCTTCTTCATCTCGGCCTCGAGCGCGTCGAGGGCCTCGCGATCCAGGGGCTCCATGTCGAAGTCGTAGTAGAAGCCGGTGTCGATCGACGGTCCGATGGCGCATTTGGCGTTCGGATACAGTCTCTTCACAGCCTCCGCAAGCACATGGGATGCGGTGTGGCGGTATGCCGCCTTGCCGGCGTCGTCGTTAAATGTCAGAATGTTCAGCGAGCAGTCCTTGTCAATGACGGTACGAAGGTCCTTGACCTTCCCGTCCACCTCGCCTGCGCAGGCCATGCGCGCGAGTCCCTCGCTCAGATCCGCAGCGATGTCGATGATGCTCATCGGCTGCGCGTACTCTTTGAAAGAGCCGTCCTTCAACGTGATCTTCATGTTGATTCTCCTTTCGTTGTCACGATTGTTCCTGTGCCGTCGGGGATTTTCTGCCGCCGGAACATCCGAACGGGCGCGTCCGCCCGATGCCTGTACCGGAGAAACAAAAAATCCCTGCTGACACTTGCGTATCAACAGGGACGAATAAAATTCGCGGTTCCACCCTATTTGGCTCTCCGTAGAAAGCCCTCTTCATTGCGACGGTAACGGAGTCACCGGACCGGATTGGGGTCACTCGGGAGCGGTCTTCCGCACGGTTCCCGCCGGACGCTCTCAGCCTGCTTTCGCATGCGTCCTTCTCTGTTCGCGAACTCGGAGTGCGTACTGCTTCTCCTTCAACGTTTTTCGATTTGATAAGGCGATTATACCACCGGGCACGGTTTTGTCAAGCCCAAATTCACACACCTGGGATTTCCGCCTGCATTACTGGTATGCGCCCACCGCCGCAGGCATGGAGACATACACTTCCTGCGCCGTCAGGATCGCCTCGAACTTCTCAAAAAAGATCACCAGCTTGGAGAGCTTCGGATCGGCGGCGATGGAGAGCATCTCGCTTCCCCGCACCGTCAGCCGGCACTCCTCGCCGTCCAGCACATACGAAAGCTCGTACGTAAGCTCCGGAAACACCGCGTAAAACTCGCCCTCCGTGCGCGTCCGCTTCCCCAGCTCCTCCGCAAGTGCCGGAACATCGTACTCTTCCGTTAAACGCCGAAGCTCCGTCAGGTCCTCCTCCGGAATGCTCCAGTCCGCAGTGGCAACACCGGCCGTCACCAGATCCTTCTGGATCAGCCCCTGCTCCGTGGAGAAGACGGTTTTCTGCCCGGGATCATACCAGTACGAGTACGTAAAGGAAAAATCCTTCTCCTTCTTCGCCTTCTTTCCGCACGCCGCCAGCAAAAGTGCCGCCAGCACCATGATCACTACCGCTCTCTTTCTCATAATCCACCTCCGATCATTTTCCGCTGCCGGAAAATGCAATCGATTTGTAACGAAATCCGCATCGTTTCCGACATTGCATTTTCCGCTGAAACAAGCTACTATGAACCATACCATATTCCCCGGGAGTCTGCTATGAAAACATGCATCACCGACAATTTTACGTTCTGCCGCTTTTCTCTTGACACCGCGGAGGAAGCCATCCTTGCCGCCGTCGCCGACGGCCGCGCACCTCTTGCGCCGGTGGACATTCCCCACGATTTTCTGATCGGGCAGGCGACGGATCTCTACGAGAGCTGCATCGGCTGCTACGTGCGCCCCCTCGTCTGGGACGGCAGCGACGCGCATGTCTTTCTGCAGTTTGACGGCGTCTACATGGATTCCCGGTTTTATATCAATGATACGTGCGTCCGCATCTGGCCTTATGGCTATTCCGAAACTTTTTTTGAGATCACTCCCTATCTTCACCCTGGCGTGAACACGCTCATCGTCACATGCCGCTACGAATCGCCGAACACGCGCTGGTACTCGGGCGCCGGCATCTACCGGAACTGCTATCTTCTTACCGCGCAGGATGCGTACCTTGTGCACGGCGGCATCTACGCCTGCGCGACGCCCGTCTGCGAGGCCGCTGTCGATGGATTCTTTCCCGGCGAAAGCATCGTAAGCATCGACACGGAACTGAACCGCGGCGGTACCTCCGGGCTCCGGGTCCGCCAGACGCTTAAGGACGCCTGCGGCAACATCGTCGGAGCCTGCGAAAACGAAGCCTTCGCAGACACTCTCACGCAGACCCTCACCGTGACGGACGCCCGCGCCTGGGACATCACCGACCCGTACCTCTATGAGCTCACCACCGAGCTGCTGGCTTCCGCGGGCAATACCGGTTTTGCGGATAACGACGCCTCCGCGGGCGGCAACTCATATACCGTCATCGATTTGTTCACACAGCGGATCGGCTTCCGCTCGGTGCGCCTTGACCCGGATCGCGGCTTTTTCCTTAACGGCCGGCACGTAAAGATCCACGGCGCGTGCATGCACCACGACCTCGGCGCTCTCGGCGCCGCCGTCAACAGGGCCGCCACGAAGCGCCAGCTGCTCTCGCTTCTGTCCATGGGCGTGAACGCGGTGCGCACCTCCCACAATATGCCCTCCGTCGAGTTCATGGATCTCTGTGACGAGCTCGGCATCCTGGTGGATTCCGAGGCCTTTGACATGTGGGAACTGCACAAGACCGACCACGACTACGCAACCTTCTTCCGCGACCACTGGCAGGCGGACGTCGCATCGTGGATCCGCCGGGACCGGAACCGTCCGTCCGTGATCTTCTGGAGCATCGGAAACGAGATTTATGACACCCACACCGAGCGCGGACTGACCGTCACGCGGGAGCTGCGGGACGCGGTTCGCCGCCACGATTACCGCCACCACGCCTTTGTCACCATCGGCTCCAACTACGTGGCCTGGGAGGGGGCACAGCGCTGCGCAGCCCTTCTGGAAGCCTCGGGCTACAACTACCTCGAGCGCCTCTACGACGAGCACCATGCCCGCTACCCGCACTGGTGCATTTACGGCAGCGAAACCTCCTCCACGGTGCAGAGCCGCGGGGTGTATCATTTTCCGGCGGACGTACGCCTGCTGACCTTCGCTGACGGCCAGTGCTCTTCGCTCTCGAACTGCTCCACGAACTGGGGTGCGAAAAATCCAACCGTCGTCATCACCGGCGACAGGGACAAGGAGTATTCCCTCGGGCAGTTCATCTGGACCGGCTGGGACTACATCGGCGAGCCCACGCCCTACCACTCGAAAAATTCCTTCTTCGGGCAGTGCGACACCGCCGGCTTCCCGAAGGATTCCTACTACATCTATCAGGCCGGCTGGACCGACTCCGCCTCGAACCCGATGGTTCACATCGTGCCGTACTGGGACTTTAACGACGGGCAGATGATCGACGTGCAGGTATTTTCCAACTGCCCTTCGGTGGAATTGTTCTTCCGGGGGGAGGGTGCGCCGGACGCGGTCTCCCTGGGAACGCGCGCCATCGATGCCGCACACGGGGAAACGCTGCACGGTGCGTGGCGCATTCCATACAAAGCCGGCGAGCTCACGGCCGTGGCGTATGATGAGCGCGGCCGCGTCGCAGCCACCGACAGCGAGCGCTCCTTTGACGATCCCGCCCGGATCGTGCTCACTCCCGACAAGACAACCCTTGCAGCGGACGGCGAGGACATGATCTTCGTAGAAATTGCTACATGCGACGGGCGCGGCACCTTTGTCGCCGATGCCAAGAACCGCATGAACGTAAGCGTCGCGGGCCCCGCCAGACTCGTCGGCCTCGATAACGGCGACAGCACCGACTACGACGAGTACAAGGGCACATCAAGAAGGCTCTTCTCCGGAAAACTCCTGGCGATGCTTGCCGCAACGAAGGAGACCGGTGAGATCACGCTGACCGTGTCCTCCGCAGGTCTTCCCGACGCCGTGTTGACACTTGCGGCTCTTCCCGCCGCGGCCCCGGTGGACCCGGCGGTCTGCGCCACCGCCGCGAACCGCCCCCGCATCACCGACGAGGCGGTCCTTAACGAGGTTCCCGTCAGGAAGATCGCGCTCTCCGTCCGGGGCGGCGCGTGCGCGGGTAACGACGGTGTCATCGTGCTCGATGAAAACAGGCGCGAGATCACCGTGGAAGCCTCTCTCTTCCCGGCCGATACAACCTTTACGGACATCACCTTCCGGGCCCTCACGGCGGAGGGCATCGACTCCCCTGCCGTGACTCTTACGGCGCTTCCGGACGGCCGCGGCGTCACGCTCACGGCCCTCGGGGACGAGGCGAGGTATTTTCTGTATGCCTTCGCCGCCAACGGCAAATCCCATGCGGACGTGATCTCCTCTTTAGAGCTGCGTAACGAGGGGCTCGGGCGGGCAACCACCGACCCGTACACCTTCGTGAACGCGATCCGCTTCGACGAGAGCAACCTTGCGCCCACCCTGAGCTTCGACGGCGGCGTCTTCACCGCGGACGAGCCCACCTGGGTGCGCTTTGACAACATTGACTTCGGCGACTTCGGTTCCGACCGGATCACAGTACCGATTTTCTCCTTCTCAAACAGACTCCCGATCGAGATCTGGGAGGGCACGCCCGGCACAGAGGGCTCCTTCCTTCTGTTCCGCGGTGACTACGAAGCAAAAAGCATCTACAATACCTACCAGCCCAACACGTTCCGCCTCGCGAAACGCCTTCGCGGCGTGCGCAGTATCTCGATCCTTCTGCCCTTCCGGCTTTCGCTGCACGGCTTCGTCTTTGAGCGCCTCGGGAAAGCCTTCGCGGACATCACCGCAGCCGACCTTGTGTCCGCAACCGGCGATGATTACCGCGTGAGCGATAACGGAATCTATGGGATCACCAACAACGTGAGCCTCGATTTCGGCGAGTTCGACTTCGGGACGCCCGGCAGTGCTTTCGGTGTCGCCGACGGCAGCCCCGAGCGCAACGAAAAATGCGGCGCAAAGTCCGTCGCCGTAACCGGCCGGTCTCATGTGCCGCAATGCAGTGTGCATATTCATTTTTCGAGTGATTCCGGCGAGACGACGCAGATGATCGACATCCCGCAGACCGATGAGGTGCGGGAATTCACCTTCCCGATCGCAAATGTGTACGGCCGCTGCCGCGTGTGCCTGATCTTCCTGCCCGGAAGCAGCTTTGACCTGATTTCCTTCCGCTTCGCACCGTAGCGTCTTGCATTTTCCGGGGCGCGCTAGCCCTTCTTCGCACCGCCCGCGCAGTACGGCGATTCGTAGAGATTGCCGTGGACGAAGTAATTGTAGGAACGGCATCCGCCGGCGCAGTATTCGCCGAGCTCGCACTCCGCGCATTTTCCGGTGAGCAGCTCGCGGCGGAATCTGCGGTTGTACGCAAACCGCTCCGGGCCCTCCCAGATGGCGCGAAGCGGCTCTTCTCTGACGTTGCCCTCGTTGAACCTGGCATCGTACATGGACTCGCAGCCGCGCACGTTGCCGACGCTGTCGATGCCGATGGCCGTGATTCCGGCCGAGCAGCCCTTGAAGAAGGCTCTTCCGCTCAGATTTCCGCGGATCGCCCCCTCATCCTTCGTAAAATACCCGATGTTGTCCGCGACGCCCATGGCAAACGATACGCTCCGCATGTTTGCCGCGACGAAATCGATGACGCCTGCCATGTCAAAGGCATAATCCACCCCGTTGGCGGCAGCGTTTCCCATCGGCGAGCACGCCTGCAGCTGCCACGCGTAGATGTCGTACCCGCGAAGAAGTGTAAGCATCTCGGACAAGTATGCGACATTCTCGCTGTTCAACGTGCTGATGACCGACACCGGAATGCCCGCCGCCAGAAGCGTCTCGATCGCCGCGACCGCACGGTCGTAGCTTCCCTCCTGCCGGTATTTATCGTGCACTTCCCTCGGTCCGTCCAGCGAAACCGAGACCGACTCGATGTTCGCGTCCTTAAGGTCCTCGATCAGACTCTTGCGGAAGACAAATCCGTTCGTGATGATATTCACCAAAATCCCGTTGTCCGTAAGCCTCTTTGCAATCGTCTTCCAATCCTTGCGCATAAAGACTTCGCCGCCGATTAAGGACACCCGGTGACAGCCGAGCTCTCCGAGCTCATCCGCAACCCGCAGGCACTCCTCCGTGTCAAGCTCGTTCTCTCTCGCCCTGCCGCCGCGGGAACCGCAGTATTTGCAGGAAAAACAGCACGCCAGCGTAATCTCCCAGACGCACATTCGAAGATTATACATTGATCTCCTCCGGCTCCGGCTGAATCGGCTCAACATTGGAAAGGTCCGTGCCGCACTCCCTGCAGAATTTGCCGACATTCATCGCGCCGCAGTTCGGGCAGAACTTGTGCGGCTGCTTCTTCATCGATTCCGTGTCGGGCTCACTCACCGGGGCCGCGCTGACTTTGGGCGCACCGCAATACCCGCAGGACTGAATCAGCGGGCCGTTCTCCTTGCCGCATTTTTCGCAGTTCCACGGGTTTCCGAAGAAAAATCCACCGTTGTTCGGGCGAGTCGGCGGTCCCATGTACACAAGCATCGCGCGGGGCTGCATCGTCGGGCCGTAATACACTGCGGAAAATCGGTTCGGATCCTCCTTCGGCGCCAGCTTAATCTCCTCCGGCACAGTATCCGGGTCGAGGTCCTCCGGCGGTCCCGCGTACACCTCCTCCAGGATGTCCTGCGGTTCATCCGCACGCTCGGGATACTTCTTTCCGAGCTTTTTTCCGAAGAAATTCTTCATCCTCTTCCCTCCTCAATTACAATCGGGGCCGCCGCAAAGCGCGACAGCCCCGTCTTTTTTCGAAAAACAGATCCTTACTTCACAACGCCCACATACAGCGTCAGCGCCTCGTTCAGCTTCTGGGAGATTCCCACGCTGACCTTGATCTCCTTGCCGTTGCAGAAGTAATGGAACTCCGACGTGTCGAAGATGGAATCCGCAACCGGGGCAGCCGTGAGTTCATCGCCGTATTTTCCGAGATAGGTGTACATCTTGCCGTCCTCTGCGAGGGGCTTGCAGATCTCAAACAGCTTTGCGCCCAGCGCGTTCATCTGCTCGAGAGTCGCTTTTTCGTTCATCTTGATGCTCAGGCTCTCGCGGTACCACGTGACAACCTCATACTCGCCCACCAGACCCTGTACGTCGGTGAAGTTGATGCCGTAGACCGCCTTGATGTTCGCGAGCTTCGTCGCAAGATTCGGAGCCTCCACAGCCTTGGTGGATTTGTCGGCATACGTGATGGTGTATGCATAGTATCTCGAATCAAAATACTCCAGCGCATCCTCCGGATCGGTGTAATCAATATGCGTATTTTCCAGCATGAAATTGGTCTTGTCCGCACTCCACTGCGGCTTCCAGTCCGCTCCCGTCAAATGCTGATTGGCAAGATCATAGTTCGCGGCGTCATCCAGAAAGTAGATATCCTGGCACAAGAGGCATTTGCCGCTCGCATCGAACTCGTAGTTGCGAAGCGTCGTCACCGCATGCCAGGAGTCCCGCGCCTGCGAACTCGCCGCAAGCTCTACCTGCTCGCCCAGCACCCGGACAATAACGTCGGAACCGCCGGAAACGATGTCATCCTTCTTGTCATCGTCCTTCTTATCGTCTTTTTTGTTGTCGTCCTTCTTTTCTTCTTCCTTCTTGCTGTCGTCCTTCTTGTCGTCGCTCGACTTTCCGCAGCCGACCAGCATCAAAGCCATGGCAAGAAGCAAAACCCATACCAGTATTTTTCTCATCTTCAACCTCTTCTTTCCGGGCAGCCCCGCTGCCCCGATCCTCAATGTGTTTTGCGAACCGCTGACGGTCCGCAATTTCTTTGTATCACACTTCCCAGGCAGTGTCAATAAAGAGGCAGTTTTCAGGGAGAAATACGGAATAATTATGCGAATCTTCGAAAAATATGACCGCTATTCTGTCATAATTCCTCAGCGATGATTGTCGCCGCAAGTCTCACCAGTTCGCGGCACGGACGGCGCTTGTAAAATTCCTCTGTCCGCTCCTCGGGAACCGCTGTCCCGTCGTTTGCGACATAGATGCCGGCGAGCATTTCGCGGCAGATGATACTGCCCGTCTTCTCGCGGAACCGGTCCGCCAAATGCCTCACGATCTCGTAGTTGCGGGTCTTGGCCGCGCGGTCCGCCGGGTCCGTCGCGCCGGTCAGCATTCCGGCGACTAAAAACATGGCGCTGCAGCAGCCGCACACCTCGCGCATGCGTCCCATACCGCTGCCAAACGACGCCGAGATCTTCATGGCCGTCTCCCGGTCCACTCCGAGGTCCGGCGCATATGCGACAAACACCGCCTGCGCACACCCGCAGCCTGCTTCAAAATTGGCAACCGCCTCCGCGGATCGATCGATCATCGGAATTCTCCTTCCTCCGGCCCTGCCGGATCTGCCGTTCCCTGTATATCACAAACCACACACCCGCCGCCAGCGCCGCGAATGAGATCAGCCCTCCCGCAAGCCGGAGGGGCGGCCGGTAGAGAAGCTGAACACGGTTCTCCCCGGGCTTGATGTAAACTCCCATATAGCCGACATTGGCGTGCAAAAGCTCTGCCTTTTCCCCGTTCACGTAGGCCGTGAAACCCTCATGGTACGGCACTGCGATGCACACAAGCTTCGGCACGTCCGTGACCACGGTGGCCGCGATCTCGTTCGTCTTAAAGGTCAGGTTTCGGACTGTTGCACCGGCGAGCTTCGCCACCGCTTCGGCATACTGCGCCATGGGCCGGCACCACACGCGGATCTCATCGAAGGTATATGTCCCCTCCTCGGAAAATGAAACCGTGATCCGCTTCTGCGCTTCCTCCCGGTACCCCAGGTTGACGCAGAAATCCCGCCGTCCGTTATAGTACCGGTACTCGTTGTTGTACAATTCAAGATTTTTCGAATACCGATCATCCGACAGCGTCAGCACCGCCGAATCCGGCACCTTCCAATCGAGCCGGTCCGTCGCCAGAAGCCGGAAATCCGCCGGTTTTTCGAAGGTAAACGGCCCGATGGTGATAGGCTTTTTGAAGGGCTTTAAGCCGAACCGCTTCGGCTCCTGCCCCGTCGTCGGAATAATCTGTGCGCCTAAAAATTCAAACATGGTCTCGGCATCCGCAAGCCCGTCGAACAAAAGCTCGATCTTCCCGCCGCGCGCACCGACGGTAAATGTCCTCCCGTCGAAGGACACGCCCTCCCCGCATTCCACCGTAAACGGAACCGGGACGGCCTGCGGATATCCGTCCGCTTTCAGTGCGTCAGGGCTTGTCGCGGGCGTTTCCGCCGAAGGCTCCCTCTCAACCACCATCGCCCTAAGGAGCACATCCTCCTTCTCGGGCGAGGACAGGGTGTCCCAGTCCTTCCGCAGCACACAGTCGTCATAGGTGTAGAACAGCGGCAGCGCTTGATCGTTTTTGTAGACCTCGGTCCTGCCGTCCGCAAGGGTTCCGATCTTTGAAAAACCGTAGGGCGGCGCCGCCTGCAGCGTCGGGTTAATCACGTAGTACCCCACCGCGGAAAGCGTTGTGAGCACGGCTCGCTCATCATAGTTCTGATACTTGTACAGGCTGTATTCGCGAAGGGACATCGCAGTCCGGTACTCCGCCAGCGCGGGGCTTCCGATAGTCCAGTAAAACTGCGTGGAAGACACCTCTCCCACCACATTCGCATTTTTCTCGGGATCCGTTCCGGAGTAGCGGAACCACGCCGAATCACCGGTTTCACGCACCAGGCGATGCAGCTGCTCGGCTTCGTTCCGCAACGGCACGTTGCTGGCGTCCCACACATACATTGCCTTCGAGGCGTAGGAATCCGAGAGATAACAATTGAGCCAGAAACTATTGACCGCGATGGCCAGAGCGATAATCGCGGCAACCGCTGCCCTGGGATTGCGCGGCTTCGCGGTTTTTTCGGTCTCACCGTCGGCCGTTGCGCTCTCCCTCGCCGCTTTTGCGGGGCGAAGCTCCCACATCGTGAGCAGCAAAAGCAAAATACTCCCGAATGCCCGCGGCGTGCGGGAATTCCACAGGACCACGCACAACGCCGCATAGACGCCGCAGCATTTGCAAAGAAATTTCCAGTCCTTCGCAGTAAGCGCCGTAAGTTCATCCCACAGCAGGGTGAGGGCCGCGCCGCACACCAGGGCGAGGCAGAAGCTCCACCGGTTGCACATGTAGGAAAAGCCGTTTAAGGCCTGACCGAACACTGGGAACAAAAGCATCACGCCGCAGACCGCCATGCAGAGTTTGCAAAAGCCGTTCCCCTTCCGCCGCCACAAAAGGCAGCAGGCCGGAAAAACGGGCGCTGCAAAACCCATGCATACCCAGTAGGCCTCCCCCGAGGAAAGCGCCAGCGCCGGCAGTTTCCCGTAGTAGCTCAAGGGATAGATCAGGTGTCTTGCATTCGGCGTGCCCATGCGCGCGTTCGTCAAAAAGGCTCGGCTCATCGGCAGGAAAATAAACGCCGTCAGCGCCAGTCCCCAGAGTGCGTATGCACCGAGCCTAAGCAGCGGTTTCAACACCTTTCCGCCCTCGGTCCTGCGAAGCCACAATACCCGGAGCACTGCATAAACGGCAGTCAGGATCGCAAGCACGTAGAAGAAGTAAAAGTTGCTCACGCCCGCGACCGCCACCATCCCCGCAAAGAGGTACGGCCGCTCGCGTCTAAGGATTTTCTCGATGCCGATCACCAGAAGCGGCAGATAAATGCAGGGATTCAAAAAATACGGATGTCTCGCCGCATTGAAGAGTCCCCAGTAGGCGAAGACATACACCGAAGCGCCGGCGATCAAAGCTACGTTCCCTAAGGGCTTTCCGCGGTGCAGCGTACGCATCATCCAGATAAACGCAAGCCCCACAAGATACATGCGCAACAGGATCATCGCCACATAGTAGACCACCATCAGCCGAAGCGGCACAAGGAACGACAACAGCGCAAACGGATCGCCTATGACATAGTAGTGAAATGTCTCCAGAATATCATTGCCCTCTCCGATGGCAATATCAAATGACGGGATGGAGAGTGAACTCCCGGTGAAAAAGTTCTTTAAGATACACCGCAGGTATTTTGCGTAATACAAAAGCGCCTTATAGTGCTGTGACCACCCGTCGCCCTTCCAGATCAACGTGCGCCCGAAGGCGTAGTACCACACAAACACAACAAGACACAATGCGGCAAATGCAATAGTATACGAGCGTAACAGACTGCGGCTCCCGTCCTCCGCCTTGCGCTCCCAACGACCGATCATATTCCCCCACAACGTCCTTTCGTACAAGAAAGTAAAAAGTGCTGCCGGTATATCCCCGACAGCACTATATTATACATGATTTGTCCCGTTTGCGCCATAGGCAACGGTATTATTTTTCCTCGAGACGCTCGCGCATCTTGACTTCCGTCAGAACCTTCTGGTCGTAGCATGCGAACATCGCATCAACCTTCGCCGCATCCGGCTTCTTGGTGATAAGGCTTACGATCGGAACCAGAATAAGGCCGCCGACCATGGACACAACACCGGAGTTGATGGAGGACTTGAAGATGTAGCCGATCACGGTTTCCTTGTCAAGCGTAATGGTGCCGAAGGATACCAGAAGCTGCATGATCGTCATACCGATTGCAAAGATGAAGCTCACTGCAACTGCAGGCTTCGTCACACGCTTCGAGTAGAGGCCGTACATAAACGGTGCAAGGAAAGCACCCGCCATAGCGCCCCACGAAACACCCATCATCTGCGCGATGAAGGTGATGTTCAAACTGTCCTTCAAAACCGCAAGCACTGCGGATACAAGCACGAAGAAAATTATGAAGAGCCGCATGATGCCGACCTTCTTTTTCTCGCTCATCTCCTTCTTGGAAGCCGGCGCGATAACGTCAAGCGTAAGGGTCGAGCTGGAGGTGAGAACCAGGGACGACAACGTCGACATGGAAGCCGCAAGGACGAGAACGATAACAATGGAGATAATCACTGCGGGAAGCTCGGAGAGCATAGCCGGAATGATGCTGTCGAAAAGGATTTTGCCTTCCTTGCTGTACTTGATGGCTTCGGAGTTGCTGAAGAGCCGTCCGAAACCGCCGAGGAAATAGCAACCGCCGGCAACCACAACCGCGAAGAACGTGGAGATAATGGTTCCCTTCTTGATGGAACCTTCGTTCTTGATGGAGTAGAATTTGCCGATCATCTGCGGAAGGCCCCACGTTCCGAGGGAAGTAAGCAGGACGACGAACAGAAGCTGCAGCGGATCCGGGCCGAAGAAGCTTGCGTAACCGCCGTTTAATTTGTCGCCGCTTGCCATGATAACCTCACTCTGGGAGAGCTTGGCAACCGCCTGCGAGAAGCCGCCGTTTTTGGCAAGAACCGCCAAAACCACGGAGACGATACCCACTAACATGATGATACCCTGGATAAAGTCGTTGATGGCTGTGGCCATGTAACCGCCGAAGATGACGTAGATGGCCGTGAGCACTGCCATCACCGCGATAACAACCCAGTACGGAATGTCAAACACGATGTTGAAAAGGCTGGAAAGACCGTTGTACAACGATGCGGTGTACGGAATCATGAACACAAACACGATAAATGCCGCCGCAATCTTCAGTCCCTTGGAACCGAAGCGCTTCTCGAAGAAGTCGGGCATTGTCTTGGTGTCGAGGTGTCTGGTCATGATACGCGTGCGGCGTCCCAAAATCTCCCAGGCAAGGAGTGAGCCGATGAACGCGTTTCCGAGACCGATCCAGGTGCTGGCAAGACCGAAGTTCCAGCCGAACTGGCCTGCGTAACCGACAAAGATAACCGCCGAGAAATAGGACGTTCCGAAGGCAAATGCAGTAAGCCACGGGCCTACGTTGCGGCCGCCGAGAACGAACCCGTTAACATCGGTTGCGTGCTTCTTGCAGCGCCATCCGACGAAGATCATCAGGGCGAAAAAGCACACCAGCATAATAGAGGTCAGAGCAATTAACATGGGGGATAATCTCCGTTTCTTTTATTGTGTCCGCGCATTTTCCGCGGTTTTTTACGTTTACTTAATCTGTGCCTCAACAAGACTGCCGCCGCAGAACTGCTTGCGGAGCTTCGGCTTTTCGATCTTGCCGGTAGGATTTCTCGGCACATCCATGAAGACGATCTTGCGGGGTCTCTTGTATCTCGGAAGGTCCAGACAGAATTCGTTGACTTCCTCTTCCGTCATGCTCATGCCTTCCTTCACCTGAATCACCGCCAGCGTCACCTCACCGAGGCGCGCATCCGGAACACCGATGACGGCAACGTCCGCAATCTTGTTGTTGGCGCGAAGGTAATCCTCGATCTGCACGGGATAGATGTTCTCACCGCCCATGATGATGACGTCCTTCTTGCGGTCCACGAGGTAGATGAAGCCCTCCTCGTCCTGCTTCGCCATATCGCCGGTGTAGAGCCAGCCGTCCTCGGAAAGCACGGCCTTCGTGGCTGCCTCGTCCTTGTAATAGCACTTCATGACGCCGGGGCCCTTGACAGCAAGCTCGCCGACCTCGCCCTGCGGAACGCTCTCGCGCTTCTCATTGACGATGTCGCACTGCCAGCCGTAGCCCGGAACACCGATGGCGCCGACTTTGCGGATATTCTCGATGCCGAGATGCACGCAGCCGGGTCCGATAGACTCGGAGAGACCGTAGTTCGTATCGTAATCGTGATTCGGAAAATGCTCCTTCCACCGCTTGATCAGGCTCGGCGGAACGGGCTGTGCTCCGACATGCATCAATCTCCACTGGGAGAGCTCGTACTTCGTGACATCGATCTCGCCGCGGTCGATGGTGTCAAGAATGTCCTGCGCCCACGGCACCAAAAGCCACACGATGGTCGCCTTCTCGCGGGACACCGTCTCCAGGATCCACTCGGGCTTCACGCCGCGCAGCAAAACGGCCTTTCCGCCCACCAGAAGACTTCCGAACCAGTGCATCTTTGCACCGGTGTGATACAGCGGCGGAATGCACAAAAATACATCGTCATGGGTCTGACCGTGATGATTCTGCTCGGTCAGGCAGGACGAAACCAGTGCTCTGTGGGCGTGCAGGATTGCCTTCGGGAATCCCGTGGTACCCGACGAAAAATAGATCGCCGCATCGTCATCGTCTGTGAGGGCGATGTTCGGATTTTTCGAGGTGCAGTAAGCGGCGTATTTTTCGTAGCTGTCCGCAAACGACGGGCAGTCCTCACCGACATAGAACATCTCCTTCACCTTCGGGATTCGCTCCGCGATATCCTCAACACGACCCACGAACTCCGGTCCGAACACAAGGACGCTGCAGTCCGCAAGGTCGAGACAGTATTTGATCTCATCCGCCGTATAGCGGTAGTTCATGGGCACGGCCAGCGCGCCGGTCTTGAGGACACCGAAGTAGATCGGCAGCCACTCAAGGCAGTTCATCAAAAGAATGGCAACCTTGTCGCCCTTCTTTACGCCGCGGCTTAAGAGAAGGTTTGCGAAACGGTTCGACTTGCGGTCGAAATCCTCCCAGGTCATCTCACGGCGGTATTTTTCGTCGCGGTCGCTCTCGATCAGTTCATACTCCCGCCAGGTGCGGCTCTTCTGCTCCGCCGGGTTGATCTCCACCAGGCAGACCTCGTTTCCGTACAGCTGCGCATTGCGCACCAAAAACTCTGTAATCGGCATGTTTCCTCCTAGGTTCCGGACAGCCCGTCGACCGTCCGTAAAGATATACTCGAGTATATGCAACGTCAGACCGCGCGTCTGCTGCCTTTGCAGAGGCAGCGTACACAAAAAAAGAGGCCTGACTTTGCCAGTTGAAAGTGTAGCGCTTTAACGTGACAAAGTCAAGCATGAATTTCATTATTTTCCGACTTTTTTGCAAAAAGAAGGGCCGTGCACAGAGCACAGCCCCTCGGATTACGTATCCTTCGTTGCTTAGTCCTTCCGGACGTTCGGAAAATGCCCCGAACTTACCGCTCGAACGCCCAGTTCTGCCAGGTGTAGCCGCTTCCTGCGAAAAGAAAATAGACGTCGTGGACGCCGGTCACCTTCGCAAGAAGTTCGGTGGTTACCGTGCCGTTGCCGTTTACCTCCGCATAGCCTACATCCTCGCCCTTCAGGCTGTCCAGACGGATGGCGATGGCGCCTCTCTCTCCGATGCTGTCGACAAACGTAGCGATGAACTTCGAAGCACCGCTCTCACCGAAATCCACACCGGCCACATTGATCCAGTCACCCTCGTCGATGCCGGTCACAACCATCTCTCCCGAGCCGTACTGCTTTGCCGTGTCGCCGTAGGGCTTTGTCTCGATGCCGCCCATGGTGCGCATGGTTGTCGCATTGACATAGCGGTAGGGATTGAGGTAATGAAGCTGCTCAACGCCCTTTCTCGTGCCCTTGCCCATGGAGATCGTGCCGTCCTCGTTGACGGGAAGCTCATCGATGTGCGTGCAGCGGTAGCCGCCGCCCGTACCCAGAGGCTTGTCGAGGATCTGCGAGTGGTAGGTGATGTAGTATTTGCCTTCAAACTCGAAAATGCAATGGTGGTTGTTGCCACCCGGTCCGAAGTACTCGCCGGGGTTTTTGAGGATCGCACCCTGGTACGTAAACGGGCCGTAAGGGCTGTCCGAAGTCATATAGCAGATCTGGCCGTTGTGCAGATTGTACTTCGACGCATTCGGGTGTCCGTCCACGTTGAAGTTGCTGCAGTAGCTGTAGTAGTAAGTGTCGCCGATGCGGTTGATACCCGAGTCCTCGAACAGGAAAGGCGGATCCAGCGCAATGGGGTCGCCGTCTAAGGAGATCATGTCATCCCCGAGTTTGACCATGCGCGCCGTGTACGGATGCTCGATCTGATCTGCTGTGGGCTGGCTGCCGCCCGGCACACCGCCGCCGACATAGAGGTATGCGGAACCGTCCTCATCCACCCATACCGCCGGGTCAAAAAGCCACGTCACGTTGGCGCAGTTCGGCGTATCGCGGTTGATCAATGCCTTGCCGATGGGGTCAACGAACGGACCCGTCGGGCTGTTGGAACGGAGCACGCCGATACCGTTGCCGCTGTTGGCGAAGTAGAGGAAGAACTGCTGCTTCCCGTTGACAACCTTGGTTGCCGCTGCCGGTGCCCAGGAGTTTCCGCCCCACTTGGCCGCACCGTTGAAGCCGGCTGCCTTGATGGAACCGTGGTCGGTCCAGTTGACGAGATCGGCCGAAGAGATCACGTTGATGGTGTTGATCTTTGCATAGGTGTTCGCCACGGGCTTTCCGCCGGCGCCGGTCTCAATGACATCTCCTGTCATGTAGATATACACGCGCCCGTTATACACAAGTGCATACGGGTCCGCGCCGAGGCGCTGAACCATCAGCGGATTATTTTCCGTCGTCTTCTTCAGTGTCGTCGCCGGTTTGAATTCCGCGAACAATTCTTTGCTTTTCATGATAAACTCCTCCTCATGTTGCTTTTGCTCCCATTCGGCGTAACGTTCCTCGTAATCGCTCTCAATTCTCGTCCCGCTGTAGTACCAGGCGCCGTCCAGCCAGAACCCGACGTTTGGGGACGAGGTAAGGGTATACGTAAACCCGTGCGTAACATCGCGCATCACGAAATAGCGGCACCGGGCTTCCTGGACTCCGGAATCCCATGAACTCACCACCTGAGCGCTGCCGTAATGCTCCCTGGCATACGCCGTGATCGTTTCCTTGCTGTCCAGTTCGATGCCGTCCGCCGAAAATGACCAGTTCGATTTCTTCTTCTCTTCCGGTTGCGATCTGCTTCGCAACATCGGGATCACGAAGCAGATGAAAAACACCGCGCCGAGTACGGCCAGAGTCGCCGACGTCAGACTCCGACCGCCGCGAATGACCTTCAATTCATACTCCGACAGATCATATCCGGACAGCATTTCTTCCGCCGGATCATTTTCCGCCGCACTGTTTTCAGTTGCAGCATTCTCCGTCGTCTCTTTGTTCTTTCGGGGATCCCAGTCTTCCACTGTCTTCCTCCTCCGCACAAAGGCACCGCTGCCGCAGGGGCAGCCGCTTTCCTACGCGAGAAGACTCCATTCGCCGCAGTCGATAACCTCTGTGGCGAGGTCTTCGTAAAATTCCGGTTCGTGGCAAACCATCAGTATGGTTCCCTTGTATTCCGAAAGCGCTTTGTGCAGCGCCTCCTTCGCGTCGACGTCCAAGTGGTTGGTCGGCTCGTCGAGGATCAGAAGGTTGCTCTCCCGGTTCATCAGCTTGCAGAGACGGACTTTCGCCTGCTCACCGCCGGAGAGAACGCGCACCTGGCTTTCGATGTGTTTGGTTGTAAGTCCGCACTTGGCCAGTGCCGAGCGCACCTCGTAGTTCGTGTAGGACGGATATTCATCCCAGAATTCGTCCATGCAGGTCTTCGTTCCTTCGCCCTGAAGCTCCTGCTCGAAGTATCCCACCGAGAGGTAATCCCCGAGGGAAACCGTGCCGTCAAGCACCGGGATCTCGCCGAGAATGCTGCGAAGAAGCGTGGTCTTGCCGATACCGTTCGCGCCCCGAAGAACCACCTTCGAGCCCCGCTCGATGTGGATGTTTAAAGGCCTTGAGAGCGGTCGGTCGTAACCGATCACCAGATCCTTCGTCTCGATCACCACGCGGGACGGAACTCTCGCCTCCTTAAAGCAGAACTCAGGCTTCGGGTTCTCCCGGATGAGCTCAATCACATCCATCTTGTCGAGCTTCTTCTGGCGCGACATCGCCATGTTTCTGGTGGCCACGCGGGACTTGTTGCGCGCCACAAAATCCTTGAGTTCCTTGATCTCCTGCTGCTGGCGGTTGTAGGCGGCCTCGATCTGCCCCTTGCGCATCTCGTAGACCTCCAGGAAATGATCGTAATCCCCGGGATAGCGCGTGAGCGTCGCCTGCTCCACATGCCAGATGACATTCACGACACTGTTTAAGAAGGGAATGTCGTGGGAGATCAGGATAAATGCATTTTCATAGCCGCTTAGGTACCGCCGGAGCCAGTCGATGTGCTGCTCGTCAAGGTAGTTGGTCGGCTCGTCCAAAAGGAGAATGTCAGGCTTTTCCAGCAACAGTTTTGCCAGCAAAACCTTCGTTCTCTGTCCGCCGGAGAGCTCGCTGACGTCCCGGTCAAAGCCCAGGGCATCCAGCTCGAACGCCCGCCCGATTTCATCGATCTTGGTGTCGATGGAATAGAAATCGTGCTGCTCCAGCATCTCCTGCAAAACGCCCATCTCTTCCATGAGCGCCGTCATCGTTTCCTCGTCCGCGTCCGCCATCTTCTCGCAGATGACGTTGATCTCCTGCTCCTTCTCGAAGAGCCAGGAAAATGCGGACGCTAAAACATCGCGGATCGTCATGCCGGGCTTTAACACCGTGTGCTGGTCGAGATAACCGACCCGCACATTTTTCGCCCATGTGACGGTTCCCTCATCCGGCATCAGATCGCCGGTGATGATGTTGAAAAATGTACTCTTGCCCTCGCCGTTTGCGCCGACAAGGCCGATATGTTCGCCGGCTAAGAGCCGGAACGTAACATCCCGGAATATGGCACGGTCACCGAAACCGTGCGAAAGATTTTCCACTGAAAGAATGCTCATACTACCCCAATTTGTGAATGAACAATCCGCTGCGAAGCTTCGGCTCGAACCATGTGGACTTCGGAGGCATCAAAAGCCCCGCGTCCGCTACGGCGAACAGCTCCGTGATCTGAGTGGGATACATGGAAAATGCAACCTTCATATCGCTGTGCACTCTCCGCTCCAGCTCCCCCAGTCCGCGGATTCCGCCGATGAAGTCGATGCGCTTGTCTACGCGCGGATCGCCGATGCCGAGCACCGGTCCGAGCAGGTAATCCTGCAAAAGCGACACATCCAGAGACGCCACCGGGTCCTGGATGGCCGTGAGTTCCTCCTTCGCCGAGAGCTCATACCACTCCTCGTCGAGGAACATGCCAAACGTTGCCTTCGCCGCCGGCGCATAGCTCTCGCTGCCGACCTTGCGAATCGTAAAATGCTCCGAAACCGCCGCCAAGAACGCGTCCTTCGAAAGACCGTTCAGGTCCTTCACCACACGGTTATAGGGCAGGATCATCAGACAGTCCTCCGGGAACAATACCGAAAGGAAGTAGTTGAACTCCTCCGCTCCGGTGTATGTTCCGGCCTCGGCACGGCGCTTGAAGCCGACCTTCACTGCCGAAGCAGCCCGGTGATGACCGTCCGCGATATAGATGGAGCCCATGCCCGCAAAAGCCTCGCGGATCGCCGCGACGTCCACAGGATCGGCGATGCGCCACACGTTGTGCGTGATGCCGTCATCCGCGGTAAATGCATACAGAGGTGCCGTCTTCTTGTAGGCAGCCATGATTTCACCGATGGCCTCGTTGCTGCGGTACGCAAGGAAGATCGGGCCGGTCTGCGCATTGCACGTGTCCACGTGACGGATGCGGTCCTGCTCCTTCTCCTCGCGGGTATTTTCATGCTTTTTGATCACGCCGTTAGCGTAATCGTCGATGGATGCGCAGGCAACGATACCGGTCTGCGAGCGACCGTCCATGATCAGCTCGTACACATAGTAGCACTCCTGCGGGTCCGTGATATACGTGCCGTCCGCCTCGCGGGCATCGAGAAGCTCTTTTGCCTTCGCGTAAACCCGGGCATCATAGGTGTCGACATCGTCGGGAAGATTGCTCTCCGCACGGTCGATATTGAGGAAGGAAAGCGGTTCCGCCAGAGCCGCCACCTTCGCCTCCGCGCGGTTGTACACATCGTACGGCAGAGCCGCCACACGCGAAGCAAGTTCCTGTGTCGGACGGACACAGACAAAAGGTTTTACATCAGCCATTGTTATCTCCTTGTTCCGGCAGTCTGAGGTCAGACTTCGCCGGGTCGTTTCTTTATTTCACCGGGAAATGTCTTCCAGGTAAGGATCACAAGCACAAGCACCATCACGCCGACCGTCACGGCCAGCTGCATGCCTCCTGCCGCCAGATGAAGGCTTGCGCCCTCCCGGCCGGCGATCGTCGCATAGTATAGCTTCAAAAATGCACCGAAGAAGAAAATGTACAAAAGAACGCTTCCGAATCCGGTGAACCGGTAGCGCATCACGAAGGTGAAGGAAATGATCACGACGAAAAATACAAGCGCAACCATGACCGTTCCCGCCGTCAGATACTCAAACACCGTGGCCGCGATCTGCTTTGCGGATGCCGTTCCCTCGTCGCGCAGCAAGTTCATCATGTCGAGTTTGCGCATCTCCTCGCGGGACTCCGGGAACATGCGAAGCGAAACCGCGATGTCGGCATAGAGAATGCCGAGGTACGCGACCGCGAACAGAACAAACGCCGCCGTGACATACAAAAACTTGTAAAGCACGGCCTTCCGGCGTGAGATTCCCGCCGCCTCAAGCTCCTCGTAATAGGCCTTGCTGCGAAGATTTCCGAGGAACGATCGCCCCGCCGTGAACAGCACATACATCGCTGCGATGACCAGCGCAAAGACGATCATCGTCAGGCAGGTTCCCGTCAATTTTTGATTTTTCATCAGGTATCCGGCAATCGCGATGATCTCCAACATCACTAAAGACACCGCGAGCATGGCGTACCCCGCCAGCACTTCCCGAAGATCCTTCCGGAAAACTGTCTTCATGCTTCCTCCCGTATCTCATCCTCCCGGGCAAATGACATCCCGGCGGACTCTCTTTCGCGTAGAAAAGGGAATGACGGTTCCCCGCCATTCCCTAGATTTCCTACCAGACGGCTTACAACTCGATCAATTGCTTTCTCGCCAGACGATCCTTCTTCAGGAAGCGAAGGTCACGGCCGAAGCGAACCTGGATCACCTGCGGATCGCTGTTGTCGATAACTTCACCGACACCGTACTCCTTGTGAACCAGCGTATCCTGCTCCTTGAGAGTATCCAGGGCAGCACGCAACAGTTCCTCAGGCGTCGGCGCAGCCTCTTTCTCCTCGGCGGGCTCTGCAGGTGCCTCATCGCTCATCGGATAGTTCGGGACGATCTGGGCGATCAACGCCTTCTCCTGCTCGTCCGCATTTTCCGAAAGATGCTTGATGAACGCCTCATCCTTGTCGCTCCAGTCGCCCGTAGCGGCCTCTGCAGCCTCTGCGGCATCGGACACGATCGCGGCTGCGGCATCCTCGGTGACGGCCTCCGTCACGGCCTCGGAAACGGCGCCCTGCGTCGCATCCTCGTCGTCAAATACACCGTCCAGATCGAGCTTGAACTCATCGATTCCGATCTCCTCGGCGATATCGCGGTCGCTCTGATCCTTGAGCTGACCCTTGAACGCGCTCTTGCGCGCCTCGCGGAAGTCCTCCTCGGACTCGCCCTCCAGACGCTCCACCTCATAGTGTCTGCTGGAGCGATGCATCTCCTCGTCGATCTTCTTCTCCGAGAAATTCGTGATTACGGTAAACGCAATACCGCCGATGACGATCACACCGACGATGATCGCAAAATACTTCCATTTGTTGTTCGGGTTCTTCTTCTCCTGCTCCACCATGTTCTCCGTCTCGGGGGACTGGGTAGGGGTCGGAGCATTGATCAGCTCACCCTTTTGCTGCTCCACCGTAGGCGTCGGCGGCTCCTCCGTCGCCGTGGGCTCCGGGCTCGGAGTCGGGCTGAAGGTAATCTGGGTGCTGCCGCGCTTTACACGCGTATTGTATGCATATCCCTCGAGCTCCTCGCCGGAGTATGTGAACTTGATATGATACCACATATCGCCGTCGGAGTCCTTGCTCTCGCCCAGAACGAATACCTTGGCGCCCTTGTTGAGAATGACGTCCTTGCCGGCCGATGTCTTCACGGTGTCATCCAGCTCACCCTTCTTCTCCTTCTTGCCGTCCGGCGTCTTTGTGCCGGGAGCCTTGCGGACGCGGGTGCTGTCCCTGATGACTTCACCCTCGTAATACCCGTTTTGATACTGCTCGACATGCTCGGTATCCTTCGGTCCGTCCTCGCCTTCGGCGCGCGCGCCGAGACGTCCGGGCAGCAACGTAAGAAGCAGCGCCGCGGTCAAAACCGCAAGTGCAAGCAGAACTCTTCTTCCGTTCAGATACGATCGACTCATAGTTGTTTCCCTCCCTTGTGAAAATCACATCCGAGCTTACGATCACATGCGATCCGGTGCTTCCATTGCAAGCATCGAGATGCCGTCCGTCAGGATTGCAAGAACAATCTGCAGAACGGTGATCCACTCGTTTCGCTTGCCCTCGTCGGGCTCGCTCACAATCTTGTTGGCGTGATAGAAACCGTTGAAGTTATCCGCCAACTCATACAAATACTGACACACTCTGTGAGGCGCTAACTCCGCCTCTGCTTTTTCTATCATCTCCGCGAAACGCGCGAGCGTCAAAAGAAGGTTGGTCTCCTCCGCACCGCGCTCACGGTCTCCTGCAACGGTTGCCGCTGCCGGAAGCTCCCCGAGCTTGGCGAGGATCGATTTGATCCGCACCATCGTGTAGAGGATGTACGGGCCTGTGTTGCCCTCAAAGGACGTAAAGCGCTCGATATCGAAGATATAATCCTTGGATGCCTGGTTGGAGAGGTCGCCGTACTTAAGGGCCGCCAGACCGACGGTCGTGGCGATCTTCTGCTTCTCCTCCTCGGGCATGTCGCGCTCGGCCATCTTCGCGAGAACTTCCTCGCGGATGTTGCCGACCAGCGTCTCCAGACGCATGACACCGCCGTCACGGGTCTTGAAGGGCTTGCCGTCACGGCCGTTCATCGTGCCGAAGCCGATAAATACAAGGTCCGTCTCGGGCTTGACGAGCTTCGTCTTGTGGGCGCAGCGGAAAATCTGATCGAAGTACAGATCCTGACGCTTGTCCACAACGTAGATGATGCGGTCCGGATCAAACAGCTTCATGCGCTCGACGATCGTTGCAAGGTCCGTGGTGTTGTAAAGCGTCGCACCATCGGACTTTAAGATCATGCACGGAGGAACCTCCTTCGTGTCGGTCTCCTCCTTGACATCCACAACCAGAGCGCCCTCGCTGATGCGCGTGTAGCCGCCCGCCTTCATCTCCTCGATCATGGCGGGGATGTACGGCTGTGCGTCGCTCTCCTTCTTCCAGAGATCGAAGTGGATGTTCAGGCTGTCGTAATTCTTCTGAAGGTCCAGCATGGACACCGTCATGATGTGCTCCCACAGCGCATGGTAGCCGCGGTTGCCCTTCTGCAGGTCAAGGATTGCCTTGCGGGCCGCCTCCTTGTACTCCTCATGACCCTCCTGCTTGGAATACTGGCTGGCAAAAGGATAGATTTCCTCGAGCTCGGCAACCGTGAACGGTGCCTCCTTCGGATACTCCCCTGTATAGTCCGGATCGAAGTACGGCAGATCCGGCTGTCTTCTCTTAAGCTCCGTGATGATCAGGCCGATCGGCAGTCCCCAGTCTCCCAGGTGCGCGTCGCCGATGACCTCATGGCCGCGGTAGCGCAGGATGTTCTTGATCGCCTCGCCGATGATGGCCGGACGAAGATGTCCGACATGCAAGGGCTTCGCCACATTGGCTCCGCCGTAGTCGATCACGACGGTCTGCTTCTTCTCCGCGGGCTCCACACCGAACTTCTCGGCACTGCCCATAGCAAGCACATAGCCGGCAAGATACCGGTCGCACAGCGTAATATTGATAAATCCGGGCGGAACCGCAACGCAGCTTGCAAACATCTCCTGCTCGCCGAGCGCCGCTACGACTTCGTTCGCAATGGCGATGGGAGTCTTTCTGTACTGCTTTGCCGCCGCCATCGCGCCGTTGCACTGATACTGGCACAGGTCGGGGCGGTTGGAAACCGTCACCGTGCCGTAGCCTGCGTCGTATCCGCAAGCGACAAATGCCGCGCTCATCAGTTCCGTAATCCGGGTTATGATCTTCTTCATTTTCGTCCACTCACCTTCTGCTTTGACATACACAGTTATTTTATCACAGCCCCGCCCCCTTGTAAACCCCTTTTCCCGTATTGCACGCGCGGCGAAGCCCGCACACATGCGCGGATTGCGCGGAAAATGCAAGTTTTTCTTTCCTTTTCACAGGCGTTATGCTATACTATGTGTCGCTACTTCGTATCGGAGGTTTTTTCTATGATTAAGGTTGTCAAATTCGGCGGAAGTTCCCTTGCGAGCGCCGAGCAGTTCATGAAGGTCAAGGACATCATCAAGGCGGATCCGGACCGGCGTTTCGTCGTTCCTTCGGCTCCCGGCAAGCGCAACAGCGCGGACACCAAGGTGACGGACATGCTCTACCACTGCTACGCCCTTGCGGAGGAGGGACACGACTTCGACGACGCCCTCGCACAGATCAAGGCCCGTTATCAGGAGATCATCGACGGACTCTCCCTGACGGTCTCTCTCGACGGGGAGTTCGCAACGATCCGCGAGAATTTTGCGAAGCACGCGGGCAGGGATTACGCAGCGTCCCGCGGCGAGTACTTAAACGGTATTCTTCTGGCCGACTATCTCGGCTTTGAATTTCTGGATTCGGCTCAGTTTATCTTCTTCCACGACGACGGCACATTCGATGATGTGACGACGCACAAGAAGCTCTCCAAAAAGCTTCAGTCGATGAAAAATGCAGTCGTTCCCGGATTTTACGGTTCCTACGCCGACGGTCGCGTGAAGACGTTCTCCCGCGGCGGTTCGGACATCACCGGCTCCATCGTGGCGCGCGCCGTACAGGCCAACCTCTACGAGAACTGGACCGATGTCTCCGGTTTTCTGGTAACCGACCCCAGAATCGTCCGCGATCCCAAGGGCATCGAGACGATCACCTATCGGGAGCTCCGCGAGCTTTCGTACATGGGAGCCGGCGTGCTTCATGAGGACGCCATCTTCCCGGTTCGCACCGCGGGCATCCCGATCAACATCAAGAACACCAACGCCCCGGAGGACGCCGGCACATTTATCGTGGAGAACACCTCCCGCAAGCCTGCCTACACCATCACCGGCATCGCCGGCAAAAAGGGCTTTACCGCAATCAACATCGAAAAAGACATGATGAACGCTGAGATCGGTTTCGGCCGCAAGGTGCTGCAGGCGTTTGAGGACAACGGGATCAGCTTCGAGCACATGCCTTCCGGTATCGACACGCTCTCCGTCTTCGTTCATCAGAGTGAGTTCGAGGAGAAGGAGCAGGCGATCTTAGCGGAGATCCACAAGCTCTGCAATCCCGACTCCATCGAGATTTCCACAGACCTTGCACTGGTTGCCGTCGTGGGACGCGGCATGAAGTCCAACCACGGTACTGCGGCGAGAATTTTCCGCGCACTCGACAATGCGGGCGTCAACATCCGCATGATCGACCAGGGCTCCAGCGAGCTCAACATCATCATCGGTGTTGCTGGCGCCGACTTCGAGTCCGCCATCAACGCCATCTACCACGCGTTTGTACAGTAAACCACCGACTCTGTACGGAATGTCGGCCGCAGGGCCGGCTTCACCGATAAATCGCGCCAGCGGCGCTTAAGGAGGAAACCATGTCCAACCCGATCGTAACCTTCACGATGAAGGACGGCTCCGTGATGAAGGCGGAACTCTATCCCGAGATTGCCCCGAACACGGTCAACAACTTTATCTCGTTAGTAAAGAAGGGCTTCTACAACGGCCTTACCTTCCACCGCGTCATTCCCGGCTTCATGATTCAGGGCGGCTGCCCCAACGGAACCGGCATGGGCGGCCCCGGATATCAGATCCGCGGTGAGTTCGCTCACAACGGTTTTGCCAACGATCTGAAGCACACCCCCGGCGTTCTCTCCATGGCTCGCGCCATGAACCCGAACTCCGCCGGCTCCCAGTTCTTCATCATGCACAAGACCTCGCCGCATCTGGATGGTGAGTATGCCGCATTCGGCAAGGTTACCGAGGGTCTTGATGTGGTTGACGCCATCGCCAACGTCCGCACGGACTTCCGCGACAAGCCTCTCTCTCCCGTTGTGATGGAGACGGTCACCGTGGACACCTGCGGCATCGACTATCCGGAGCCCGAGCGCTGCTAAGAGGCCGACGGATCACTTCATTTTTCGCGGTTTCGCTTCGTGCATCGCGCGTCTTGTTTTGCGCGGGAAAGGATGATTCCCCGTGAACATCACCGGCATTATCGCAGAATACAACCCGTTTCATAACGGTCATCTCCGCCATCTGGAGGAAACACGGCGCCGCACCGGTTGCGACGCCGTTGTTGTCGTGATGAGCGGAGACTTTGTCCAGCGGGGCGTCCCCTCCGTGACCGACAAATATCTTCGCGCCGAGGCGGCTCTCCGCTGCGGCGCCGATCTTGTTTTGGAGCTCCCCGTGTTCGGCGCATCGGCCAGCGCGGAGGATTTTGCATCCGCAGGAGTGCGCGCGATGGCGTCTTTGTCCTGCGTTCGCACACTCTCCTACGGCGCCGAGGATGCCGGGGAAGCCGGCCGCTTTCGTGACATCGCCGGCTATCTTCTCTCGGAGCCCGCGGAATACAAATCCCGCCTTCTCTCGCATGTAAAGGAGGGCAATTCTTACGCCAAAGCCCGCTCCCTCGCGCTCTCTGAGTTCTTCCCCGAAGCCTCAGAGATTCTTACCAAACCGAACAACATTCTTGCCGTCGAGTATGAAAAGGCAATCCTTCGCGGCGGATTTGACATAAGCACCTGCGCGGTTAAGCGTAACGATCTCGGTTACCACGACACCCAGACCGCTCCGGTATGCTCCGCGACGGCCATTCGTCAGGCGCTTATCGAGCAGGACCGTTTCCCTGCCGACTCCGTCCCCGAATGCACAAAAGACCTCTTTGCAGGGCTTACACGGTCCACAGCCGTCACCGCGGACGATGCGAGCGACATGCTCTTTGCCGAGCTCTCCGCGCACACGCCGGAGACCCTCGCCGCGGTCTACGATACCCCGGAGGATCTCGCGAACCGGATTCTCAACCGGGCCGCGCAGCCCTTCACCTGGACTTCCCTCGCCGAGAGCGTAAAAAACAAGGCATTCACCCGGAGCCGCATCGACCGCTCGCTGTGTCATGCCCTGCTGCATATCACGGAGGCCGACGCTGACGCTTTCAAAGCCTCGCCCGCCCTTCCCTACCTTCGTGTTCTCGGCGTGCGAAAGGGCTCGGAGCAGCTGCTTTCGAAACTCTGCGGCTCATCCGCCACCCCGCTTCTTCGAAGGCTCTCCGACGACACCAAACTTCTTTCGAGGGAAGCGCAGCATCTTCTCTCCGTCGATCTGCGGGCGTCCGCTCTGTACTCACAGATTTTGTTCCGCAAAACCGGCATCGTCCGTGCGGACACACGAAGACGATTGCTTACTGTATAAACCAGAAAAAGAACTGCCGCAACGGTTATCGTCGCGGCAGTTTTACAGTTCAAAAAACGAAACAAAAAAGACTAATAATTGTAATATAACCGGTCTGCAACATAGGATGATTCCTCCGGATGATGATAATATGGACAATTCTCCATTGTATGTGAATACTCTCCGGCCAAGCCCCATTTAGAATTCAAATTAAATCCAATGACGGTATTGATATGAACTGGATGATACACCTTACTTACAACAACTGCGCTATGTTTTCGTTTCGTTCCATTGTTCACGTTATTGCCATGAGATGCACAGTAAACAACGATTCCGCCAACGGCAACCCCTTGCATTGTAGTTTCTGTATATCCATCGGGGTTAAAAACATACAACCAATGAGAATATTTACTACTTGAATCACACCAAGCCCAGGCATGGCAGTTGTAAAGAACACTTGCCTCATTGTAAGGATATATGTGATAGAGACTATACATTTGGTTTTTGACATAATTCTTTGCTGTCGGCGTCATGTCTGAGAAAGCGAACCAATAAGCATTCCCATCTGATGCTATCCAGTTTTCCAGCGCGACAGAGAAATAGCCTGTCATCGACCCTGAATGCGGAGTAAAAACTGTCGCGCTTCCGTTATCTGTTCGAGTAACATTTCCCGTAAATGTAACCGGCTGCAGGTCTCTGTTTTCCTCCGTGCAGGAATCGGTTGATTCTCCCGATTGATTAAACACCCGAACAGGCGCTGTCCTCTCCTTGAGTCGTTCATCTGCAAACTCGTCTTGTTCTGCCAGAAAAAGAATCATACTGTATGGATTTGCATGCACCCCAGCGAAACCGGAATTCTGCCATATGGCAAGATCGGTCAACATCTTCTCTCGATGACTGCTAAAATACTTATACAAGCTTTCAGAACAATCCGTCCGTTTGCTTAGTTCATCAAAAACAGGGACAAATGTCTTAAGAATCTGATAAGCCTCTTGCGGACTATTGTACGCAAGCACATCGGCATACAACGGGTAATACAGCACCGATTCAACCAACTGATCAGTCGTCATAGACTGCAAAATCTCGTCCGGTATCTGACAAACATTGACCATTTCTCCATGGTTTCCGTATGGCCAGGATTCCATTCCCGGCAAAACGGGATATTGGTATCCTTGATAATCCTCAGGGTAGTATCCCTCGATAATATCATTATTGGAGGCCTCTTGCTCAGCGTAAGCAACATTCTTAAAAGCAATGGGCAGGAGTAGTAATACGAAAAGCAACAGCATTAATCTAGTATTCTTCATTCTCATCCTCCTGTCAATATCTAATTGAAACACATGTTTCTGATTAAAGAATACTACGTCACTTCCCTCTAGTCAAGAGCCACCTTTCTTCCTGTCATTATTTGTTCGGCATAAGATCAGGCATCTTGTCTTATTCTCGGAACGCCTCCCACTGTCTTCTGACATCCTCCAGAGCCTCGTCAATACCATCCTCTTTCAATTTCGCCCGGGATGCATCCAGGATGTCCTCCCAGGAATCACCGGTGACGGTGAGTCTTTTCACAAAATCATCGAGATCATCTTCAATCTTGCCGTTAATCTTGGATGTATCGACCTGGAAGCCGATAAACGGCGAAAGCTCCATGTTGTCGTAATAAGCGAATATCTGGTTTTTACGGTCCTTCATAAATGACTCACCGCTGATCGGGTACGCATTTATATACAGATCCATAAATATTTTTGTAAATATGTCATCGCGAATATGTACGGATCCGTCCAGGTTGCAAACAACACCGTCCACAAGCTTATAATCGATTCCCTCCAGACCGTACAGAAGGATGTTTGCATATTTGCCGTCACCGTACAGAAGACTTAAGAATTCGACCACCGCATCGACGTCATCCGTTTTTGCGGAAATACCGATGGATGTCCACGCTCTCGAGCCGAGATAAGCCTTCAGACTTTTCACCGTGATCGTATCCTTGAGGAACAACTCGTCGGGCGATCCGGTGCTCAACGTCGCAAGATACTTTCCCTCCTCTATCCTCTTTAACACTCCCGCATCGTTTGTTCCCGGAGCCATAAGGAAATTAAAGTATTCAGTCGAGTCGGTATATCGAGTCGACATAAAACGGTCTGCATGAATCTGATCGAGAGCCTTTAAGAAGCTCAGGAACTTCTCGGATTCCAGAGGATTTTCCACCGTCTTGGTGTCGTAATCGAAGAGCAGTCCGTAACGGAGCTCACTTCTGAGCATTTGCATGAAATCATAGGAGGACATATTGTACTGGAAACGGGGATTGACCACATCATTCCATTCCACATCCTTAATGATCTCATAGACACCCTGCAGCGTGCCGTCCCAGTTTTCGATAGCGTCAGCCGAGAGATACTGGTTGTTAAATGCGACAAACACATTTTCCTCATAAATGGGCACGGAAGGAATCGAACAGATATGACCGTCGCACTTCACGGCCTCCCAGAGCTTCGCCGGAAAGGCATTGTAGATCACCTGCCCCTTCCCCTTCGTCAGGATCTCATCGAGATTGATCACAAGCCCGTCCCTGATCAGGCTATAGACGTTGTTGTTTCCTCTGTCGTTGAATCCGACCATCGCGACATCGATCTTGCCTTGCTGAAGGTTCTTTCTGACTTCCTCTGTGTAATTCATAAAATCCAGCATTACAACCTGGAGCTTATACTTGTACCCGTCCCTCCACAGCGCATTGTTGAATTTTCTGATATAATCGTCATAAACCTCATCCCGTCCGAAGGCGGGAATCGCGAACCGGATGGTCTTGACCCCCTCCGGTTCCTCCACCGGAACTTCGGTGGGCACCGGCTTATCCGGCTTATCCGGCTTATCCGGTTTCTCCGTCACCTGATTGTCCGGTCCGGGCTCGTCCGACGCCGGTTTTTTCGTCTTGCAAAGGATAACCGCCGCTGCCGCCACAACGACAACAAGCAGTACCGCTGCCAGGATCACAAGTTTTTTCTTCACACTCTCTTTCATGATAGAGCACCCCCTCGTTTCTTTTTGCAAACACTTATTTTGTTCTTCTCAGGTCATACACCGGCATGCCGCTTTCCAACACGTTCCGATAGGCCTCCTCGGAAAATGTCACCCAGCTGTTCCAGTCAGTCGTTCGATTATTCTCATCGATCCATACTGTAAAGATCTGGCTCTTTTGTTTCTCATCGACAGGATCGACGATGAGCACTGCATTCCCGGTCGGGAAATCCGTCAGATCCGCAAGGCAGACGATGGATCCCTCCTCTCCGAAGTATTCTCCCGGACAGGTGTAAAAGAATATCCTGCGGTTATTCTCATAATCGGCTGCAAGATCCAGCAGTCCGTCTCTGACCGCTGCCACGTCCGTGTTTTCGGCAGCGTTCCGCAGGCCGCGCAGAATCTGCTCCTTTTCCTCGGGCTCCTGAAACTGGGCGATCGATGAGTAAAACCAGCCGCGAATAGCATAGTACATGTTTTCCTCCGGTTCCCCTTCACTCAGACTCACAGACAGCGGCATGTAGCAGCGGCGCCCGTAGTGGTCGATAAACCGCAGTGCCAGGATATATGTGGTTTCATCTTCCGAAATGGGAATCCAAAAGGCGGCATCATCCTCTATGTACGTGATCTTTTCCCATGTCTTGTTATCCTTCTCGACAATCTCCACGGCCGCCTCGCTTCCGTTTTCAAAGACGTAGGTCCAACGGGCGATCTTTTCCCTGAGAGCTTTGAATAATTTTCCTCCCGTGGCGGCGTTTACAACCGTTGCCGTGCCCATGAAGATAAGAAGAAATACCATGACCGTCACGGCGATCCGCAGGAAACCGTACCCGGCCTTCCTCGGTTCCGCCTCCGCCGATTGCAGGATCCTTCGATTTATTTCATCCGAGGCATTGATCTCGAGTTTCAATGCTTCGCGAATGATCTCATCCTCTCCATTCATTCCAAACATCCTCCAAATCCTCTTTCAACGCACTCTTCGCCTTGTTCAGCCGGCTTTTTACCGTGCCGGCCGGAATATGCAGCAAAGAGCTTATATCCTTAATGGGCAGATTCGAAAAATAAAACAGATAAACCACGGCTCTCTGCTTTAACGGCAGCGCTCGGATCCGGTCTCGAATCTGCTGTTGCATTTCCTTTCTCTCGATGATCTCCTCTGTCTTAAACCCCGACGCAAGCCGCTCATTATATTTCTTCTCTTCATTGTCGAGGGATTCCTCGACACGATTCGCTTTCTTCCGGCAGGAGTTCCGGTACAGCCGGATCGCGATCCCCAGGCAGTAGTTCCTCTCCTTCTCCAATAGTACGCCGTCATCCAGTTTCTTGATCCGCGTTCGTATTTCAAACGCTTTGCAGAGGGTGTCCTGATACAAGTCATCCGCATCGTATTGGCTGCCGGTCAGGTGATAGCAGAAACGATAAATGTCATTTCCGTGCTTTTCGATCAGCAGCTCCAAATCACTTTTAGTCATGGAAACCCCCTTCCCGCAGTTTTTCTTTCAAAGATATACTGTCACGAGTTCCGCAAAAGGTTCATTTTTCGAAAAACTTTTTTCGTATTTTTGCAGCGCCCCGTGAAAGAACTGCACGGGCTTTACAAAATGCCCCGAACAGCACTCTTGCCGTTCGGGGCTATCTACTCTTCTCCGGTTATTAACACTTTCGTCAGGAATTACTCTTCGATCCCCTCGAGGAAGGTATTCTCATTGTAGTTGCTGAGAATGTCATCGTCGTCATCGCTTACGGATGCGATGGGATCGTCGAAGGCAAATGCATCCTGCGGGTTGAGCTGTGCCGCAAGCTCCTTGCGGTTCGCCGCAACAACGGTATAGCTGTCGTTCAGGGCGTTGATCAGACCCTCGGCCTGCTTCTTCGAGGTGTTAAATGCATCGGCAAGGATACGCTCCATGTCGGTCATGATCTCGTTCGCGTAGTTGAGAGCGCCGTTACGGATGGTCTCGGAATCGCTCTCCGCGCTGCTGCGGATCTCCGCTGCCTCCTCGGAAGCCTGGGAGATCATCTCCTGGGACTTGTTGTATGCCTGCTGCACGATCGCATTCTCGCTGACAAGCTGCTCGGCCTTCACCTTTGCCTCCTTGATGATGCCCTCCGCACGCTCCTCTGCCTGCGCAATGATGCTGTCGCGGTTTGCGATAATCTTCTGGTAGCGCTTGATCTCGTCCGGGGTACGCTCCTTCAGCTCCTGAAGAAGTTCGTACAGCTCGTCCTTCGGCACGGAAACCTTGGTTCCGCCCCAACCGGAGGTCTTGCAACTCTCTACAAACTCGTAGATCTCGTCAATTGTCTTCTCAATCGATGCTCCCATTCTCTCATATCTCCTTTGGCTGATACAATTTGTCGTACACGTCCCGAACGACTTCCGGCGGAACGAACTGTGAAATGTCGCCGCCGTAGCTTGCAATTTCTTTGACAATACTGGAACTTAAGTAGGAATACTCCACACTGGTGGTCAAAAAGATCGTATCGACATCCGGATTCAGCTTGTGGTTTAACTGCGCAATCTGAAGCTCATACTCGAAATCGGTCACGGCGCGAAGTCCGCGCACCAGGACGTTGGCATTCTGCTCCTTCGCAAAATCCACCGTCAATCCCGAGAACGACATCACCTCAACGCCCGGAATGTCCTTCGTCACTTTGCGGATCATCTCCACACGCTCCTCAACGGAAAATGCGGGTTTCTTCGCATTGTTATTCAAAACCGCGATGATCAGCCGCTTTGTGATCCGGGCGGCCCGCTTGATGACATCCAGATGCCCCAGCGTGATCGGGTCAAAGCTTCCGGCGTAGATTCCTGTCTTCATACCACTCCTGTGTCTCGAACCGCACCCTCACGCAAGCGTTAAGAAGAGATGCTGATTCGTCTTGTATTCTTTGATCGAGGAAACGCGGTATCCCGCCGCAGCAAACGGTTCGAGGTCGATTCCCGCCGCCGTCTCGACGACGATCATTGCATCCTCCGCCAGAAGTCCCGCCTCCTTAAGAAGCGTAAGCGCCGTGATCTCCAGGCCCTTCCCGTAGGGCGGGTCCAAAAACACGAGGTCGAACTCCCGGTGCTCCGAGCGCATCTGCCGGATCGCTGCCTGCGCGGTCATGGCATATACGGCCGAACGGTCCGTAAATCCCGTGTGCGTGAGGTTTCGTTTGATGCACGAAATCGCCTCGCGCGAACTGTCCGCAAAACAGGCGAAGGAAGCACCCCTGGAGAGCGCTTCGATCCCGATTCCGCCGCTGCCGGCAAACAGATCCAAAAACCGGCAGCCCGCGAGATGCGGCTGTAAAATATTGAATAATGTTTCCTTAATCCGGTCCGTCGTCGGACGCGTATCCCTGCCCGCCGGCGTCACCAGCAAAAGCCTTCTTGCCGTTCCGGCGATCACACGCATACCAAGCCCTCCGAACCTGCATTTTTCCAAGGTTGTGACATCGCGCGCAACAATTCACAACCGATTATAATTATAGACGATTGCCCTTTGTCTGTCAACGGCGATTGTTTATTTTGCCACCGGAAGAGCCGCCTCGATCCTTGCCACGGCACCGTCGAGTTCATGCACCTCGAGCTGCTCTGCAAGTCCCATGTCGACAACCTTCGCGGCATCCGGATCGATGGGCAGTTTTGCAAGCACCGGAAGCACGTGATGCGCCGCCACTTCCTCAATCCTGCTCTCCCCGAACACCGCATGCACTCCGCCGCAGTCCGGGCACCGGAAATAGCTGTAATTCTCAACGATCCCGAGGATCGGCACGTTCATCATCTTCGCCATGTTGACGGCCTTTGCCACCACCATGGAAACAAGATCCTGAGGGCTCGTCACGATGACGATCCCGTCCACCGGCAGCGACTGGAACACCGTAAGCGGCACGTCGCCGGTTCCGGGGGGCATATCCACAAACATGTAGTCCACGTCGCCCCAGCACACATCGGTCCAGAACTGCTTCACGGTTCCCGCGATCACCGGACCTCTCCAGATGACCGGGGACTCCTCCTCGTCCAAAAGAAGGTTGATGCTCATCACGCGGATGCCCTTGCTGCTCTCGATGGGCCAGATGCCGTCGTCATTGCCCCGTGCGGGTCCCTTGACGCCGAGCGCCTTCGGGATGGACGGACCGGTGATGTCCGCGTCCAGAATCGCGCACTGATAGCCCTTCTTCTGCATCTGCGTCGCCAGATTGACGGTCACAAACGACTTGCCTACGCCGCCCTTGCCGCTGACGACACCGATCACCTTCTTAACGCGGCTGTTCTTGTTCGCTGCCGCGAGAAAACTCTCATTTTTCGACTCTCTGCTGCTGCAGTTCGCGCTGCACGTGGAACAGTCGTGCGTGCACTCCTCAGCTGCAGCGTTGTTCTTATTCTCTTCGCTCATAAAAACCTCCTGTTATGCGGTCTTTGCCGCAATCCTTACCTGTTATATCACAAACAGGCCCCGTACGCAATGCGGAATTGCACACGGGGCATGGTTTATTCTTCCCGGAATGCCTCTTCTTTCTTCTGCTCCTCGCTCCGCCGAAGCAGCTCGTCGTACTGCTCATACATCTTCTGCACGCCGTTCTCCAGAAGGTAGTAATGCATGATGTACGGCACTAAAAGCACCAGCAGCATGCCGAACAGAAGAAGTATCGGAATGCCCGGTGAAGCCACGAAGAACAGGGCGACGCCCACGGTCAGGACCGCAAAGAGCACTGTCACGATCAGGTGGATCAGCCGCTCGTGCATGAAAAATCCGATCTGCACCAGATGCTTTTTCACCTCATCCTCATAGTTCACCGCGATGGGCGGATGCTTTAAAAGCTCGTCGATCGCCGCAAGATAGGCAAGAATCCGTTTTTTCATCGTTCACTCCTTTTAGTGTGCCATCAGTTTCTCTAACGTCTCGGTGAAGCGCTTGCGGATCGCCGAGTGCGGATCGCCCGTGAGCAAGTGCTTGCGCTCCCCGAAGAGCAGGCCGCCCGCCATCGTCGAATGACCGCCGCCGTTGCCCACATCCCGCAGCGCAAGGTTGATCAGCTGCCCCGCATTGACATGGGAAAGTTCCGAGCGCACGGAAAATTTGTACCCCTTGCCGCGGTCGGCGTACACCACCGAGATCTCCACCGCATCCAGGGACAGGATAAAGTTCGAGACACTGGCGATCAGACCGTCCGGGCAGTCAAAGGGAATGTGCACAAAGCCCATCCGTCCGTACACCACAATGTTCTGGATCGCCGCGCCGTACGCCCGAAGGTCCGAGAGCTGAAGGCTGTTGTTGTCCAGCCGCGTGATCAGGTCGCCGTCGGCGTATTTATGTAAGTGCGCAAACATCTCCAGATCGCCGTCGGTGACGCCGGAGCAGAGGTTGCGCGTGTCCATTTTGATGCCGTACAAAAGCGCCGTCGCAACGTCCCTCGGGATCGGAACGCCGAGTTCCTCGTACAGCTCTGCGATGATGGTCGCGCAGGCGCCCGTGATCTTGTGGAACACGATGTCGTACGCCACGTCCGTCACCCAGGGGTGATGGTCAAAACACACCATCTCCTCCCCGCGCATGTCGGTGAGGTTCGAATTGTTCTTCTGGACATCCACATTGATGACCACGGAGTCGAGGTCGATCCTGTCCATCTCCTTCTCCGAGAGGGACTCCAGCTCGAAGACATCCATCATCATGCGGATGTTGACCTTCTCGATGGTGCCGAAATAGCAGATCGGCGCCTCGATGCCGTATACCTTTAAAAGCTGCTGCAGACCGAACGCGGAAGCCAGGGCGTCCGGGTCCGGGTAGTCGTGCGTCTGGATGTAGACATTGCGTCCGCGCGCCATCCGCACAAGCCGTTCGAATTTTTCTTTCATCGGGGGGTCTCCGTATACACGCTAAGCAGAGGGAAAATACGGCGTTCCTTCGCCGCCTTGGGGTTCGGTTTCATTGTATCATCTCGCCCCGCGGGAATCAAACGGAAAATGACAGGAAAATCTGCATTTTCCGCTCTTTTTTCGTGAAAATGTCCTCTTGACTGCCACAACATCTTGTGCTATGCTGAGTTCAAGTGAAGAACATTTAGCCTCTGACGGTTCATGTGGAACTAACCACAGTGGGGTTAAATGCGAGAGACAGCCGCAGGGCTGTCATTAAGCCGACCGTCTGGGCAACAGTTCAACTTGATCTGTTGCTCTTTTTGTTTTCCGCAATGTCACGTCAGCGCGTTACAGCGACGTTTACAACATAGGAGGAGGTAGTGCCATGGATGCTTGGAAAGGATTTACCGGTGGAGCCTGGGAGACGGAGATCAACGTCAGAGACTTCATCCAGAAGAACTACACGCCCTACGAGGGGGACGGGAGCTTCCTCGCCGGTGCGACGGAACGCACGAAGGAACTGATGGGCAAGCTTACCCACCTCTTCGACCTCGAGCAGCAGTTCGGCGGCGTTCTCGACATCGACACGCAGCATGTCACCTCGCTTCTCAACTACAAGCCGGGATACCTCGACAAGGAGAAGGAGCTGATCGTGGGCTTACAGACCGACCGGCCGCTGCGCCGCGGCGTCAACCCCTTCGGCGGCCTCAACATGACGAGAAAAGCCTGTCAGGCGTACGGCTACGAACTCTCCGAGAAGGTCGAGGAGGAATTTTTATACCGCACCACCCACAATGACGGCGTCTTCCGCGTCTACAGCGATGAGATCCGCAAGGCCCGCCACGTCGGCATCATCACCGGTCTTCCGGATGCCTACGGCCGCGGCCGTATCATCGGCGACTACCGCCGCGTGGCTCTCTACGGCGTCGACCGTCTGATTGAGGGCAAGACGAAGGACAAGGCAGCGCTCGCCGCTTCGCAGCCCATGGACGCAGAGACCATCCGCCGCTTGGAGGAACTGTACCAGCAGATCAATTTCCTCGGAAAGCTCAAGGACATGGCTCTTCTCTACGGCATCGATATCAGCAAGCCCGCAACCAACTCCCGCGAGGCGATCCAGTGGCTGTACTTCGGCTACCTCGGCGCCATCAAAGAGCAAAACGGTGCTGCCATGAGTTTAGGCCGCACTTCCACATTCCTTGACATTTACTTCGAACGCGACCTCGCAAACGGTGTCTTCACCGAGAGCGAGCTGCAGGAGCTCCTGGACGATTTCGTCATGAAGCTTCGCATGGCGCGGCACCTGAGAACCCCCGAGTACAACGAGCTCTTCGCCGGCGATCCGATGTGGATCACCGAGTCCGTGGGAGGCATGGGCGAGGACGGCCGCACGCTTGTCACGAAGAACTCCTTCCGCATTCTGAATACGCTCTATACCCTGGGACCGTCCGCAGAGCCGAACCTCACGGTGCTGTGGTCGAAGGACCTTCCTCAGAACTTTAAGAATTTTGCGACGAAGGTGTCCTGCGACACCGACGCCATCCAGTATGAAAATGACGACCTCATGCGCCCGATCTACGGCGATGACTACGGCATTGCCTGCTGCGTCTCCGCCATGCGCCTGGGCAAGGACATGCAGTTCTTCGGCGCCCGCGCGAACCTGGCAAAACTCCTTCTGATGAGCTTAAACGGCGGCCGCGACGAGCGTTACAACCTGCAGGTGGGCCCGGAGATGCCGGTCTACGACGGCGAATATCTCGACTACGACAAGGTGTGCGAGCGCATGGCCTTCTACCGCGACTGGCTCGCGAAGACCTACGTCACCGCCATGAACATGATCCACTATATGCACGACAAATACGCCTACGAGAAGACCCAGATGGCCCTGCACGACACCGATGTGCACCGCTACATGGCCTTCGGCGTCGCAGGCCTTTCGGTTCTCGCCGACTCGCTCTCCGCGATCAAATACGCGAAGGTCAAGCCCATCCGCGACCCGGAGACCGGCTTGATCAAGGATTTCGAGACCGTGGGCGAGTTCCCCTGCTACGGCAACGATGACGACCGTGTGGACCTGCTTGCGAAGGAGCAGACCGAGCTCTTCTTAGCGGCTCTTCGCAAGACTCCTACGTACAGAGGCGCCGAGCACACGCTCTCGATCCTCACTATCACCTCGAACGTCATGTACGGTAAGAAGACCGGCAACACGCCCGACGGACGCCGCGCCGGCGAGCCTTTCGCGCCCGGCGCCAACCCGATGCACGGCCGCGATAAAAGCGGTGCTCTCGCCTCCCTCAACTCGGTGGCGAAGCTCTCGTATCAGACCTGCAAGGACGGCATCAGCAACACGTTCTCGATCATCCCGCAGGCCCTCGGACACAGCGAGACGGAGCGTTGCTCTAACCTGATCCACATTCTGGACGGTTACTTTGCGCAAAATGCTCACCACCTCAACGTAAACGTCTTAAACCGCGAGACCCTGATCGACGCGATGAACCATCCGGAGAAGTATCCGACCCTTACGATCCGCGTCTCCGGCTACGCCGTAACCTTCAACAAGCTCACTCTCGAGCAGAAGAAGGAAGTCATCTCCCGCACGTTCCACGAGGCGGTATAACGACCATAAAAAGGCGGGGCCTTTGTGTGCCCCGCCCTTATTTTTCCGGAGGTTTCCATGTCAGACTCCCCCTGCATCGGCAAAATTCACTCGTTTCAATCCCTCGGAGCCGTCGACGGCCCGGGGTTACGTTTCGTGATCTTTCTGCAGGGTTGTCCGCTTCGCTGCATGTACTGCCATAACCCCGACACCTGGGACCCGGCCGGCGGCACTGCGTACACCGTGGACGAAGTTGTCCGGCGTGTGCTTCGCTACCGCACATACTTCGGCACGGACGGCGGCGTTACGGTCTCCGGCGGCGAACCGCTTCTGCAGGCGGCATTTGTCACGGAGCTCTTCCGCGCTCTCAAGGCCGAGGGCATTCACACCTGCCTCGACACGTCGGGGGGAGCATTTTCCGAAGAGCGGCGCGAGGTGTTCGAAGCGCTTCTCTCGGTGACCGATCTGGTCATCTGCGACATTAAGTTTACAACCGAAGAAGACTACCTCTCGCATGCGAAAGGCAGTCTTTCCCGGGTTTTGTCTTTTTTATCCCTCACACAAGCTCTGCGGGTACCGCTCTGGGTCCGCCATGTCGTCGTCCCCGGCTATACGGACTCCGGGGAGGAAGTGAGCGCCATGGCTTCCCTCGCGCGCCGCTATGACAATCTTCAAAAGATTGAGCTTCTTCCTTTCCGCAAACTGTGCATTACCAAGTACGAAGCACTCGGAATTCCTTTTCCCTGCGCCGGTATTCCGGAGTGCGACGAAGGTGTGATCGCACGTCTGCAGACTCTTTTATAACTTTCTTCCCGGATCACTCGCTCCAGCGGATCCGGAAGTCTTCCCGCCGGATATTATCTTCCACCGACAGATTCTCATTTCGATTGGCGAGCTTCAAACTGTTGTAAAACCGCCCGGTATATACCGGTTTTTCCTTATCGAAAACCGTGAGGTAGAACGCCTCCGAGGCGATATACTCACTCTCGTCCCAGACGATCGCCGTCCTCTCGCCGTCGCATGCCACCCGGGCCTGCCGGAACCGGTACCATCCCATGATCTCCAGCTTTTCGAGCCCCGTGAGCGTGATCGGTCTCCACTCTCCGTCCGCATACGGATAGAGAATAAACAAACGATCCGTGTTCCAGAAGAAAAATGCTCCGAAATTCTCTCCCGCGTGGCACTCGATGGTCGGATCCTCCGGAATATCGTTCTCGCAAAGATCAATGCGGGCGAGCACCTGAAGCGAGCCGGTATCCATCACGGTGGCAACGAATCGTCCGTCCTCGAGGGTCAATACAAACAGTTTCGTAAGGTCCTCGCTCATGGACATCCCCAACAGCTGATCCTCCGGCTTCAGGGGCAGCACCACCTCCGGTTCTCCGGTCTTATATGCCGTTTCCACAATCCGGATCTGGTAATCATCAAAAAGAGTCTTCTGCTCGTACTCCAACGCTGTCTTCAAAGTGCCTATCTTCCGGATAGGGATCATGTAGACGCCGTATCCGCCGGGAGTATCGGAAAAATCCAGGATCTGCCCGCGCCAGGAACGGTTTCCGACGCCGAAGAACAGCCTCTCCCCCGTGTAGGCAGACATCACCTTCGGATAATACGTATCCTCTCCCGCGTAAATGTCCGCATCGTAATCATCATACGTCCCCTGAAAATCCGCGTCCCATGTGCGGGTGTGGCTCAGCCTGACAACCTGCCAGTCCGGCACCTTGATGCGAAGAAAGTCATTGATCTTATCCTCCGCTTCATAGGCGTCTCCCAGCAGTTCGTTCCACATGACAAGCTCAAGCCTCGCGGGCTCGTACTTCGTAATACTGTTTAGCGGTATTACAACAGCATTTCCTCCGTTGCTTACGGGCCGTCCGTAGACATTCCACCAATACTCGGCCATATCCCCGTTCGTGCAATACCACAGACCGTCGTCCAGCAGAGAAAGGCCGAAGTTGACCGGGTTCAGCCTCGGTTCCTCCGCAAGATACCGGTACTGTGTCTCTGTCTTCGTCCCCGAAACGGTCCATTCCGTCACCGAGGTCCAGTACGCGCGGTTCATCCCGTACACAGTCTCCATGATCAACCCTTCCGCCGCACTTCCGTCTCCGGAGAGCGTCGTCCCGGTGACCTCAACCGCCTTCGCCTGTCTTCGCATGCTCCCGACGATCAAAACTCCGCCGACTGCCGCAGCGATGCAGACTGTGGTAAATGCAGCCAACCACTTACGCATTTTCTTCCTCCTCCCCGATGATAGTGTTCAGCGCCTTGCTCACCCGGTCCGAACGGTAGCCGTAAGTCTTCTTCACATAGTCCGTCAAAGACAATCCCTCTGCCTCGATCTCCGACACCTGCCTGTCGTCGATCAGCTTGCCCTTGCGGATCAACACCGCCCGGTCGATAAACCCTGCCACTTCCTCGATCAGGTGTGTGGACAATACGATCGTCTCGTCCGGATTCAGAATTCCCAGCAACACCTTGTAAAAATCCTCGCGGTTAAAGATGTCATTGCCCGCAAAGGGCTCATCGAGGAAAATGTACTCCGCCCCCTGCGACAGCGCTAAGATCACCTCCAGCTGGTTCTGCTGACCGGTGGAAAGGTTCTTTGCCTTCGTCTTCGTCGGGAGCTCGAAAAACTCCGTCAGGCCCGTGAAACGCTTTTCGTTAAACTTCGGAAAATGCTCCTTGAAAAACGCTGCATTTTCCGACGCCGTCAGAGTCGGAAAGAAGCTGTGCTCGCAGGTTCCGAAGGAGAGGCGGCTGATGTTCTTGCGCGTGATCGGCTCACCGTCCAGTAAAATGCAGCCATCAAAGCTCTGGATTCCCAGAATGCTCTTCATAAGCGTGGTCTTGCCGGCACCGTTCTCGCCGAACAACCCGATGATCTCCCCGGGTTTGATGGTCAGCTCGATGCGGTCCAGCGCCTTCACCGATTCCCAGTATTTCTTTGAAACATTCTTGATCTCAATCACAGTAAAACCCTCCAAAAACTCGGTATCACATAATCCGGAATACAGGGTTCCGGCGTGTGACGGAAGTAATACCACACACAGATGCGGAACAACACATACGAAACGATCAGGGCGATGACGATCGTCAGCACCGGAAAGGTCAGACAACGAACATGCAGTTCCGCGCGACTCGGAACCCGCTTCATCACGTAAATGCTTCTGCTTTCCCGGTAAAAGCTCGCGTAATGGAGAATGGCGAGGCCGATGCACCCGAACGCCAGGACCCAAAACCAAAGCAGCAGTCCGGACATAAAGCTTGTGAGCGTCGGCATCAATCGACCCGGATGCAGTATACGGATGCCCGCATGGGTGTCATACAGCTCCGCGTGCTTATTCCAGAACAATATGAAGAAGGATAATTCCCCGCCGATACAGAACCCGAACATCAGGGAATAGAATGGAATCTCCCACGCAATCCTCGCTCCCGGAGGAAAGAATTTTCGTATCATCACTTCTCCTTTCTGCGGCGGCTGTCCGTATACGTCAGCAGACACAGCCCGAACACAAGCAACACTCTGAAAATCCAGCCGAAAAGAAGTTTCAGATAAACGCCCTGCATGGCATCGAGATAAATATCGAACCGGAACGGGATTGCGATCAGAATGATACCGATGGCCAGGATTTCACCAAACGGCGTCGAGCGGTTCTGCAGCCGGTAGGATGCCCCGGCACACAGCAGACCGCAGCAGACTGCCGCAACCACGTTTCGCAGTGCGATCCAGGGATATACCACGGGAACGATTCCCCGGTAAAAGGCATCTCTTCCGATGGCTGCCGTGATTCCCTGCGGCCCCTCCACAAATCCCGCGCCAGACTCGTAGATGCGCCCGGCCAGGAAGATCAAGGCGATGGCACACACCCACAGGACCAGAAACAGCGCCGCGTTGATCACTGCGTCCCACACGAGTACGGCGGTTTCCGACGTCCGGAGTCTCCGCAGCGTGTAAACGGATTTCGATTTCTTCGATGGAAAATCTATGCATGCCCACATCATCCCGAGGAAACCGATGATGCACACGATCCCGAGGTACAGGGACGAGCCGCCGTTTGCAAAGGACCGGGCCTTCGCCAAAGTGTCTTCGGTATACTCCCTCGAGGCGACCTCCTCCAGATACTTTTGCATCTCCGCTGCATCGTTATGACGGAATCCCAAAAGCCAATACCCCAGGCTTCCGACAACCACCGTGAAGAGGAGCACCAGAAGGGCCTTGGGCATTTTCCGACGCACCTGCAATTTCAACACCGACAAATGCTCTCTCATGAATCGCTCTCCTCCCAGTTCTCGGAGAGGAGCCGAAGCGCCTCCTCCTTGTCAATTCCCATCTGCCGCAAAGCCCCCGCGATGCCGCGAATATCCTCGCGGAGCAGGTCCTCCCGCAGCCTTTCGATCTTCGCTGCGCTCAGGGTCATATAACTCTTCGCGCCGGTCTGCGACGTGATCAGCTCCTCGTCCTCCAAAAGCCGGAACGCCTTCTGCACCGTGTTCGGATTGATCCCGAGAAGCGCCGACAAAACGCGCCGCGACGGCAGCTCGTCGCCGTCCCGGATCGTTCCCGCCACCGCACCGCGCTTGACATAGAGGAGGATCTGCTGGTAGATCGGCGTTCCCTCGGTCGGTTTAAATGTGTTAAAAGTAATCATCTTCTGTTTCCCTGTATTACGACTTCCCACAACTTCAAACTGTATTACCCATGTAATACGGTTGACTGTATTATACGACTAGTACAGTTTGCTGTCAAGAGGCATTTTTCGAAAAATGCAAACCTTGCGAAGACCCTTTCTGCGCGGTATAATCGGATAGACCGGAAAATCTTTTGCGATTTTTCAAAAAAGCCCTTGACTCTCACACTGTGTGAGGGCTTACAGTTACATCGAGCTCAAGAAAAACTGCCGTCGCAGACCGCGGACGGCAACTCCATGGAGGAATCAACATGCTGAAAATCGGCGATTTTTCAAAACTTTCCAGAATCAGCATCAGAATGCTTCGCCACTACGACGACATCGGGCTTCTTCGGCCCGCGGAGATTGACACGTTCACCGGGTACCGCTACTATCGCGAGGACCAGCTCTTCACGGCCGGGCGCATCACGTCCTTAAAGGACATGGGATTTTCCCTTGCGGACATCACGCGGATGCTGGAGATTTACGACGATCCGGACCGGATGGACGCCTTCCTCGCAAAGCAGCAGGAAGAACTTTCCGACATCTCGAAGCAGACGGAGTATCGGCTGATGCTTCTGGACACAGCCCGCAAGAGGCTACGAAAGGAGCAAACCATGAGTTTCGATGTTACTGTAAAAACCATTCCGGAGCGCTATGCCGCAACGGTTCAGATGGTCGTTCCGACCTACAACGACGAGGGAATCCTCTGGAATACGATGTTCGCGGAGACGGCGGCCACACCGCTCGTGCCCGCAGACCCCTGCCTTGCCTGCGCAGCATTTCTCGACCCCGAGTACAAGGAGGAAAATGTTTCCATCCTCGCCTCGATGACCGTCAAAGGCACCTACCCCGACACGGAGCATGTCAAGTTTGTGACGCTCCCCGCGGTGAAGGTCGCGAGCTGCGTCATCCGCGGAAGCTACGACCAGATGGGTGAGGCGACCGCCACGGTTGTTTCGTGGATCAAGCAAAACGGCTACACGCAGAACGGCCCGATGTTCAACATCTATCACGTGAGTCCCGCGCAGACGCAAAACCCCGACGAATACGTGACCGAGATCTGCTTCCCGGTGGAGTAACGCCCCGGAAAATGACAAAACACAAGCGCTTCCCGCTGCGGTACCCCGCCGGGAGGCGCTTTTTCTTGTGACGCAAAATATTTTTGAAATAAACACCATATAACAGTTGACAACTGTTTCAAGCTGTTATATACTGTTTACTGTCGACAGATGACAGCAGAAAGGGGGAAATCCGATATGCAAATCATTCTGAACAATTCATCCATGGTTCCGGTCTACGAACAGCTGACCGGCCAGATCAAGCACGCAATCATCGACGGCGCCCTGTCGGAGGGTGAGATCCTGCCGTCCGTTCGCAACCTTTCGGCCGAGCTTCGCATCAGCGCTCTGACCGTCAAGAAAGCCTACGACAAACTGGAGGAGGAAGGCTTCGTCGTTACGGTGCACGGCAAGGGAACCTACGTAGCCGCGACCGACCGTCAGCTGGCTGTGGAAGCCCGCAGGAAAGCCGTTGAGGAGGATTTTGCGACCGCGGTGACGCGCGCTAAAACGGTCGGCCTTACGGAGCGCGAGATTCGGGAGATTCTTGACATTCTTCTCTCGGAAGCCTGATTCGATACCAAGAACAAGGGGGAACACCATTATGATCTCACTCAATCATTTTCAAAAGAACTATAAAGACTTCGCCCTGGACGTCTCGTTAGAGATTCCGGCCGGGCGTGTCACCGGCCTTCTGGGCCGAAACGGCGCCGGCAAGAGTACGACCATCAAAGCCGTCCTGGGCTTGATCAAGGCGGACGGAGGCGTTGCGGAAGTCTTCGGCAAGAACCCCAGGGAGTTCGTACCGAAGGACAAGGAGGCCATCGGCGCGGCACTCTCCTACTCCGGACTCAACGAGCAGCTCAAGGTCTCGCACATCATCGACATCCTGCGGCAAATGTACCCTCGCTTCGACGAGGCGTCCTTCCGCTCGCTGTGTGAAGCGCAGCATTTACCGCTCGACAAACCGGTCAAAACATTTTCCACCGGTATGAGGGCGAAGCTTCGCGTGCTCATGGCCATCACCCACGAAGCGAAGCTTTTGGTGCTCGATGAGCCCACGGCCGGCCTCGACGTCGTCGCGCGCACCGAGATTCTCGATCTTCTGCGGGAGTATCTGGCAAAGGATCCCGAGCGGTCCGTGCTGATCAGCTCGCACATCTCGTCGGACCTCGAGGGCTTCTGCGACGATATCTACCTGATCGACGACGGAAAGATCGTGCTCCACGAGGACACGGACACGATTCTCGGACAGTACGGCGTCCTCCGTGTGAGCGCCGCTGACTACGAAAAGCTCGAGAAACAATACATTCTCGGGTCCCGGAAGGAATCGTTCGGCTACGCCTGCCTGACGACGGAGAAACAGTATTTTCTGGACAATTATCCGAACCTCGTCATCGAAAACGGCAGTCTGGACAGTGTCATCATAATCATGCTGGGGGGTGAGTAAAATGAAAGGATTGTTGGTTAAGGACCGATACATTTGCACGAAGCAGGTTTCCACGGTGCTTTTGACCGTGTTATGTCTGTTTATCTGTGTGCTTTTGTACGAATATCCGTCTGTCGTTGACATGATGGGCTATATCCTCGCGCTTGGTTTCGTCTTTGCCTGTTTAAGCGAAGACGATCGGACCGGATACTCCTACCTGATGAGTATGCCCGTGGATGCGAAGACATACGTAATTGAGAAAAATATCTACGCCTTCGCCCTTTTTGCCTTTTTCTGGATCTGCACCAGAGTCTCAATTATCATCGGGACTCTCACGATCGGACGACCGGATCCCCTCCGGCTTTCCAATGTGTTCGGCCTCTCTTCCATGGGATACTTGTTTGCAATGAGTGTTGCCTCTGCAGCGGTTCCCTTAGTGCTTAAGTTCGGTGCCCTCAAAGCCTTTTATATTCTCTTCACTCTGCCGTGGATCTGCTGTGCATACTCCATCATTGACAGCATGTTTGTGTACTCGTCACTGGAAAAGGTAATTGAGTTCTTTGAGAATCTGTACAGCCGATCCCACGGTCTAATCTACATCGGCTGCATCGTCTTCAATGCGCTTCTTGTGGGCTTGTTCATCGCACTCGGCATCCGGGTGATGAAGAAAAAAGAATTTTAATCATACGGGGGATTTTACGATACAAAGACCGCCGGTCCGGATTCGGATCGGCGGTTTGTCGTTTTGTTGTTTGATTGTCCGAACAGGACGCACCTTACAGCGTGGCGGGCGTGCTGAGAACGGTCGCAATGATGTCCACCGCCTCGTCGACCAGCGCTTCGGTGTGCGAAGCCATGTAGCTGGTGCGCAGGAGGCACTCGGTCGGAGCTGTCGCGGGCGGAAGCACCGGATTGACGTAGACGCCTGCCTCGTAGAGCTGCTTCGCGCGAAGAAGCGTCGTCTCGGTGTCGTAGGTGTAGATCGGAATGATCGGCGTGTCGCTCATGCGAATGCGGATTCCGCGGTCCAGAAGTCCCTTGCGGGCACGCGCGGAAATCGCCTGAAGCTTCAGCGGAAGCGAAGGATCGCGCTCAAGGATGCGAAGTGCCGTCAGCGCTACCGCACAGCTTGCCGGCGTGATGGACGCCGAGAAGATGAACGGACGCGAGTTGTGCCGTACAAAGTTCGCCACTCTCTCGCTCGATGCCATGTAACCGCCGAGCGACGCAAGCGACTTGGAAAATGTTCCCATATAGATGTCGACTTCGTTCTCCAGCCCGAAATAGCTCGCCGTACCGCGGCCGCCCTCGCCGATAACGCCGAGGCCGTGCGCATCGTCAACCATGACGCGAGCACCGTACTTCTTCGCAAGGGCAACAATCTCCGGAAGCTTGGCGATATCGCCGCCCATGCTGAACACGCCGTCGGTCACGATCAGACAGCCTGCATTTTCCGGCACCTTCTGCAGCTGACGCTCCAGGTCCTCCATGTCCGAATGAAAATACCGAAGCATCGTGCCGTAGCTCAGCTTGCAACCATCGTAGATGCTCGCATGGTTCTCGCGGTCGCAGATGACATAGTCATGGCGTCCCACAAGCGCGCTGATGATTCCCAGATTCGACTGGAAACCCGTGGAAAATGTTACCACACTCTCCTTGCGCAAAAACTTTGCAAGCTCCGCTTCCAGCTCGAGGTGAAGCTCAAGCGTTCCGTTCAAAAAACGCGAGCCCGAGCAGCCGGAGCCGTATTGTTCGAATGCTTTGATGCCGGCCTCAACAACCTCCGGGTGCGTTGTCAGTCCCAGGTAGTTGTTCGAGCCGAGCATGATGCGCCGCTTGCCCTCCATGATGACTTCCACATCCTGGCGGCTCTCAAGCGCATGGAAATAAGGATAAACCCCCAAATCCTTGATTTCCTCGACCTTTGTAAACTTGTAACACTTGTCAAACAGATCATCCATATTCACTTTACCACACTTTCCCATAATATCAGCGTAACCGCTTTCCAAACACACGAATCCATTGTACCGTAAAATCTTGCAAATGGCAAGCCAAAACCGCATAAAATAACGGACGAAAGGATTTTCCGCAAACAAAGAAAGGACCGGTTACCCGATCCTTTCTTTTCACATACTTTCGTATACTGTTTTTGATCAGCCGTTGATGCTTCTCTTTACGTAATGCGTGTGGAGAATCTCATGTGCCTTGTGGCTGCCGAACTCACCGAAGAACTCCTCGTAAACCTTCTTGATGGAAGGATTCTCGTGAGACTTGCGGAGGGTCTTTGCAGCGTCGTTGTCATAGAGAGCCTTCGCGCGGAGACCGCGTACATCGACGAAGTTGCGAACCTCGGAGTCAACCAGAGGCTGGCCGCCGCCGTTGATGCAGCCGCCCGGGCAAGCCATGATCTCGATGAAGGTGTACGGCGAGGTGCCGGCCTTGATCTGATCCATGATGATGCGTGCGTTCGAAAGCGAAGATGCAACAGCAACCTTAACCTCAAGGTCGCCTACCTTGTAGGTAGCTTCCTTGATACCCTGCATACCGCGAACCTCGTTGAACTCAACGTTGGTAAGCTCCTTGCCGGTGATAACTTCTACTGCAGTACGGAGGGCTGCCTCCATAACACCGCCCGTTGCGCCGAAGATTACGGCTGCACCGGTGGACTCGCCGAGCGGATCGTCGAACTCGCCGTCCGGAAGAGCTGCGAAATCGATGTCGTTTCTCTTGATCATGCGGGCAAGCTCGCGGGTCGTGATGGAGATGTCAACATCCGGAACTCCCGGAACTGCGCTCTGGTCTCTCGTAACCTCGAACTTCTTCGCGGTACAAGGCATAACGCCGACACATACGATCTTCGAAGGATCGATGCCCATCTTCTGTGCGTAGTAGGTCTTTACGGTAGCACCGAACATCTGCTGAGGAGACTTGCAGCTCGAGAGATGTGCAATCTGCTCCGGATAGTAGGTCTCGCAGAACTTAACCCAACCGGGCGAGCAGGACGTGATCATCGGCAGAACGCCGCCCTTGGTCACGCGCTCAACAAGCTCGGTAGCCTCCTCAACGATCGTGAGGTCTGCTGCGAAATCGGTATCGAATACCTTGTCAAAGCCGAGTGCACGGAGTGCGGTAGCAAGCTTGCCCTCAACATCCGTTCCGATCGGCATACCGAACTCCTCACCGAGCGTAGCACGCACGGACGGAGCAGGCTGTACAACCACGAACTTGTCGGGATCGGCAATTGCCTCCTCAACCTTGTAGGAATCATCCTTCTCATAGAGAGCACCGGTAGGACAAGCAACGATACACTGACCGCAGTGGATACAGCTCGTCTCTGCCAGACCCATGTCAAATGCGCTTCCGATGCAGGAAGCAAAACCACGGTTGTTCGGTCCGATAACCGCGATGCCCTGAACCTTCTCGCATGCGCCTACGCAGCGACGGCACAAAACACACTTGTTGTTATCGCGTACCATATGGACAGCCGAGGTGTCCTTCTCGTACTCGGGACGGAATCCCTCGTACAGCTTCTCATCCTCAACGCCGAGCTCGTTGCAGAGCTTCTGGAGCTCGCATTTGCCGCTGCGTACGCAGGACAGACACTTGCGATCGTGCGTGGAGAGAATGAGCTGCAGCGTCTTTCTTCTGGAATCCAGAACCTTCGCGCTGTTCGTCTTGATCTCTGCGCCCTCATCGGAAGCAGCAAGAGGATACATGCAGGCAGCTACCAGTCCGCGGGCCTTGGTAGACTCGACAAGACAGATACGGCAGTCGCCGACCTCGTTGGTGTCACGAAGGAAGCACAGTGTCGGAATCTTAACGCCGGCCTTATGAGCAGCGTCCAGGATCGTCGTTCCTTCCGGAACCGATACCGGGATTCCGTTAACTTTCACATTAACCATCTTAATTTCATCTGCCATAATCGTTTCCTTCCTTACTGTTTACTAATAGCCTTGAACTTGCAGTTCGCCATGCAGGCGCCGCACTTCACGCACTTCGAAGAGTCGATTGCCATCGATGCCAGCTTGTGGCCGGGAGCGATGTAGTCGGTTCTGGTGATCGCATCTGCAGGACAGTTCTTAGCGCAAAGGCCGCAGCCGATACACTTATCCTTGTCGATAGAGAACTGAAGCAGATCCTTGCATACACCGGCAGGACACTTCTTATCTACGATATGAGCAATGTACTCGTCACGGAAGTAACGAAGCGTGGAAATGATCGGGTTCGGAGCGGTCTGGCCGAGAGCACACAGGGAGCTCTTCTGCAGATGCGCTGCCAGCTTCTCCAGGCGATCGAGGTCATCCATCGTAGCCTGACCCTTGGTGATCTTCTCGAGGATCTCGAGCATACGTCTCGTACCGATACGGCACGGTGCGCACTTACCGCAGGACTCGTCTACCGTGAACTCAAGGAAGAATTTGGCGATATCAACCATACAGTTGTCTTCGTCCATAACGATCAAACCGCCGGATCCCATCATGGAACCGATGGCGATCAGGTTGTCGTAGTCCATCGGAACATCCATCTGCGAAGCAGGGATGCAGCCGCCGGACGGACCACCGGTCTGAGCAGCCTTGAACTTCTTGCCGTTCGGAACGCCGCCGCCGATCTCCTCGACAACTTCGCGGAGCGTGGTACCCATCGGGATCTCCACGAGACCGGTGTTCTGAATCTTACCGCCGAGTGCGAATACCTTCGTACCCTTGGACTTCTCGGTTCCCATTGCCGCGAACCACTCCGGTCCTCTCATGATGATCTGAGGAATGTTAGCCCAGGTCTCAACGTTGTTGAGAATGGTAGGACGCTCGAACAGACCCTTGACAGCCGGGAACGGAGGTCTCGGTCTGGGCTCGCCTCTGTGACCCTCGATGGAGGTCATGAGAGCGGTCTCCTCACCGCAGACAAATGCGCCTGCACCGAGGCGAAGACCGATATCGAACTTGAATCCGGTACCGAGGATGTTGTCACCGAGCAGACCGTACTCTCTCGCCTGCTTGATGGCGATCTCGAGACGCTGTACAGCGATCGGGTACTCGGCACGAACATAAATGTAACCCTGGGAGGAACCGATGGTGTAGCCGGCAATAGCCATTGCCTCAAGAACTACGTGCGGGTCGCCCTCGAGAACGGAACGATCCATGAATGCACCCGGGTCGCCCTCGTCGGCGTTACAGCAAACATACTTCTGATCGGCCTTGTTGGCCTTTGCGAACATCCACTTGCGACCGGTGGGGAAACCTGCACCGCCGCGGCCGCGGAGACCGGAATCCAGAAGGATCTGGATAACGTCGTCAGGCGTCTTCTCGGTAAGAACCTTTGCAAGAGCCTGATATCCGCCGGTACCGATGTACTCGTCGATGTTCTCGGGATCGATGACACCGCAGTTGCGGAGAGCAACACGGTTCTGCTTCTTGTAGAAATCCGTCTCGTGCATCGAGATGATGCCGTTAGGAGTAACCGTCTTCTCATAGAGATACTTGGTCACGATGTTACCGTTTACAAGGTGCTCGGTAACGATCTCCGGAACATGCTCGATCGCCATATTAGCGTAGAAAGCAGCCTCCGGATAGATGATAACGATCGGGCCGAGTGCGCAGAGGCCGTGGCAGCCGGTGCGTACGACGCAAACGTCGTTCTCCAGACCCTTCTTCTTAATCTCATCGTTAAATGCAACGATGATGTCTTCACTGTGGGAGGAAGTACAGCCGGTACCGCCGCACACAAGGACATGATGCTTGTAGTTCTTGCCCTGTGCATTCAAATCGGCGATCTTGGCTTCGCCCTCGCGGCGCATCGCAATGATGCCTTCCTGCTCCGCCTTAATCTTGTTAAGTTCCGTAATGGATATCATTTGCTTCCTCCTGTTACTCGTATTTTGCAAGGATCTCATCCAGCTTGTCGACAGTCAACTTGCCGTAAACCTCGCCGTTGATCGTCATAACCGGTGCGAGACCGCAAGCGCCGATGCAGCGGCATGCGTCGAGCGAGAACTTTCCGTCCGGCGTGCACTCGCCGCCCTCGATACCGAGCTTCTCACACAGTTTGTTGTAGATATCGCCCGAGCCCTTGACATAGCAAGCGGTACCCAGGCATACGGAGATCGCGTATTTTCCCTTCGGATACAGGGAGAACTGCGCGTAAAATGTAACAACGCCGTAGATCTTCTCCAGCGGAATGCCGGTTTCGTCCGAGATCATCGTCTGGACTTCGATCGGCAGATAGCCGTAAATGTCCTGAGCCTTCTGCAGGATCGGCATAAGTGCGCCCCGCTCATCCTTCAGCTCACGAATCACCTGCAGAAGCTTCTGCTTTTGCTCTTCCGTTCCGTTAAACGGCACGGTACTCTTTTTTGTGGCCATTAAAAATCCTCCTTCTAGGGTAATAACCGATTGGGCGTATGCTCCCCAATCCCCAAGTATATATTTTACCACGAAAGGTAAAAAATATCCAGTATTTTCCGTTCCCATTTACACTGTTTTTTTCTTTTCGGCGTTTTAATGCGAGTATGCACGTATTTATACGTAAAATACGTTCATTTTCAACAAAAAATCGGCGTCGGATTGCTCCTTCGCCGATGTGTTTTGCCTATGAAAATACTATGTTTTAAGCGCTTTTGCCGCTCAGTCCGCGGTGTCCTTCTCGTTCTCGAACTTCTGCACGAAAATGTCCTTCGCCTCCTCGCGACTGATGCCGAAGGAGATGGCCAGTTCGCCGAACAGACAATCCTCCGCCATGTGCATGTAACGCTCGTCGCTTGCGGTGGCACGCTTGCCCTGCGAGGAACGCAGTTCACCTCTCGCATGGATTGCTTTCAACATGCGCACAAGGTTCTCGCATTTGCCGGAATAAAATGCTTGTTTATACGCATCTTCGCGTTTCTTCTCGTCGATGACAGACAATTCATCGAGATCGTTCAAGCGGGACAAGAGCGCTTCCGCCTCCGCCTTCGTCAGGACAGGGCGCAGTACGATCCGAACGTTATCGACCGGACTGAAGATCTTCCCGCCGTTGGAATACACCGGCGTCAATGTGTAATAATCCTTATCCCCTGCGCCCATTCCGCGCAGCGGTCCGATGTCGTCCACCCGGCACACGCCGTTCGTGCCGTGGATTACATACGCTCCTTTCCGAAACATGCTATCACTCCTGTTCTTCTTCAACAAGACCGTCAGACTACAGACCCATTATAGCACATTTAGAAAGACAGATGCAAATGCAAAAGTGCACAAAAATAGCAGAAAAATCCCCGTTTTCGGGGGCTTTTCGTAAACTTTTTGTGAATTGACCGACAACTGTTGTTCACTTCTCACGGGATCAACTGCGACAATGCGTAGGCCACGCCGTCGTGCTCGTTATCCCTCGTGACAAAGTCCGCCGCAGCCTTCACGGACTCCTCGGCGTTGCCCATGACAACACCCGTTCCGGCTGCTGTGAGCATGGGCAGATCGTTGTCAGCATCGCCGATTGCGATGGTCTCCTCCATGGGAACGCCGAACATTGAAGCGACCGCCTCCAGCGCCTTCGCCTTCGAGACATCGCCGCGGAAAAACTCGGCGTACACCGGGAGGGATTTGCAAATTGTGACATTTTCCGGCATTTTGTCAAACAATATGCCCTGTTGTGCCTCGGAAACCCAGGCTGCGATATGCTCCGGGTCGTCGTACCACAGAATCTTCGAGACTCCGATGTCAAAAAGCGTCTCGATCGGCGGCATCGGCTTCGGCTCCATGAGACCGAAGCGCTTGCCGTAGTCCGCCAGCCGCTCGTCAAGCGGCAGTCCGTAGAGCCGGTTGGCGCTCCAGATGATCTGGCTCGTCATGCGCGCTCTTCCGCCCTCCAGAATGATCTTCGCAGCCTCCGGCGAGAGGTCCTTTTTGAACATGATCTCCTCGCTCCCGCTGTCCACGATCATAGCGCCGTTGCTGGTGATCACCGGCAGCGTCAGCCCGAGCATCCGGACAAAGGGCTTCGCGCCCGGCCACGCCCGGCCGGTGGAGATGATGACGTGAACGCCCTGCGCGATGACGCGGCGAAGCTCCGCCAGGTTGCCCTCGCTCACCCGCTTATCGTCAGTCAAAAGCGTTCCGTCCAGATCGATTGCCACCATGCGGTACGCCATGTCAGCCCTCCTCGTACAAAAGCTCGCGCAGCGACGGATGGATCACGCCGTACGCATATCCGCAGTTTCTGACGTGCATCGTAAACACCAGGGAAAGATGATTTTTCGCATCCATGATCGCAAGGCTCCCGGCAGCGCCGTCCCAGCCGAAAATTCCCGCCGGCGCCTTGCTCCCGATCTCCTCCGGCGACAGCAGAACCTGCATTCCGATGCCATAGCCGTAACCGAAGCGACCCATGTTGTTGCGGATCTCCGTGAGGGAATCGCTGCCGAGCAGATTCTTCTGAAACTCCGCAACGGTCTCCGGCCGTAAAATCCTCGCGCCGTTCGCGCAGACTCCGCCGCAGGCGATGGCGTCCGCAAGCTTCGCGTAATCGTCCGTGCAGCTCCAAAGGCCCGCGCCGCCGCTTTGGTACGTTCCCGTGAGCTGGTAGTCGCAGGACGACTCCATGGGCCGGATCTTCGCGATATCACCCTCGTCGCAGACGAACTGCTCGCAAAGCCCCGGAAGATCGTCGTTCATCGGCTTCGCAAAGCCCGTCCGGTCCATGCCCAGGGGTTTCCATATATGCTCTGCAAGGTAGTCGCCGAAGCGCTCCCCCGAGACCGCCTCCACAACCGCTGCCGCCACGTCGTGGCTTAAGCTGTAGAGATAATGCTCGCCCGGATGAAACAGAAGCGGTGCCTCCGCCATGGCATCCACCAGCTCGCGGGTGCCGGCCGCGTCCCCCTTTTCCGCCTTCACGCGGTCGATCCCGCCGCGGTGAAGATCATAGTCAAGTCCGGACTGCATGGACACGAGATGCCGCATCGTGATCGGCGTGTGCGGCGGCACAAGCTTCACGACGCCGTCGCGCTCCTCGCTGACCAGAACATCGCGAAATGCCGGCAGATACGTTCCAACCTCATCGTCCAGGGAGAGTCTGCCCTGCTCGACAAGCTGCATCACCGCCGTCATGGTCTGAATTTTCGTCATCGAGAACATCAGATACTTCTGGTCCTCCGCAACGGGCTTCGTCTTCGCCGCATCCGCGAATCCTCCCCGGTGACGGTAGATCACTTCATGGTCCTTGCGAACCTCCACATCATACGACGGCAGCCCGATCTCAAGCAGCGAGTCGAGATACGCCGTCATCTTCTCCTGATTCATTGTAAACCTCCGGTCGATTCAACAAACGCCCGTGGCAATGCACGGGCGTTCATCATTGTTTTCGATTCTATTGTAAGCTTCTTTCCGCATCCGGTCAATGTAAAAAACGATGCGCAAAATGGTATAAATCAAATGCAGGTGTAACCGCCGTCCACAGCGATGTTCTGTCCGTTTACATAAGCCGATGCCGGCGATGCAAGGAACAATGTGCAGGTGTCAAGCTCGCCCTCGTTGCCGTAGCGGCCTACCGGGATCGCACCTTTCGCGTACTCAGAGAACCAATCGGTCTCCAGCGTCGACTGTGTGAGAGGCGTCCAGAAGTAGCCCGGGCAGATCGCGTTGACCGTGATCCCCTCCTTGCCCCACTCTGCCGCAAGCGCACGGGTCAGGTTGACAACGCCGCCCTTTGCCGCATGATACGGCGCGCAGGTCGCTGCCATGTTTCCTACAAGACCGTACATCGAAGCGATGTTGATGATGCGGCCGTAGTGAGCCTTGAGCATCTCCTTGCCGAACTCTCTCGCGCACACAAAGGTGCCGAAGAGGTCGATCTGCAATTCATTCTGGAACTGCTCATCCGTAATGTCCGCTGCCGGTGCCACCGCGCCGGTGCCCGCGTTGTTGATGAGGATGTCCACGCGGCCGAACTCCGCCATCGTAGCGGCAACCGCACTCTTCACCTTCTCGGTGTCGGTAATGTCGCATGCATATGCGAGAACCTTCACACCGAACTCCTTCTCAATTGCTGCCTTGTTCTCATCCAGGAGATTCTGGCGACGTGCCATCAGCACGAGCTTTGCCCCCTGGCTCGCGAGTGCCTTCGCCATCTGCACTCCCAGTCCTGTCGAGGCTCCGGTGACAACAGCTACCTGTCCGGTAAGATCAAACAAATTCTTCATTTCATTTGCCCTTTCGTATACTGTTTTCCCCGTTACACATACCGAAACCATTATACGAAAGTTAAAACCAAAGTCAATCGGCAAACTGTACGAAAAATGTGCCCGTACCGCAGGTTTCCTTTACACTCTCGCGAAAGCCTACCTCGCCCACAGCTCCCGCACAAGCGCGATCTGACGGTTCAGCATATCCGTGTCCACCGCGCCGGTCTTGTCAAACGCCGTGGACTCCAGCGTGAACGTCCCGTCGTAGCCGGTGCCCTTCACAAACGCGAAGATTTTTTCGAAATCGATGTGGCCCGCGCCGATTGGCAGCGTGCGAAGCGCCGTCCAGTCCTTATATCCGCCGGCGTAGTCGTTGATGTGGTAATGCTTCACCAGGCCTTCCTTCCACGCCCACGCATACTCGCCCTCGCAAAATGCATCGATCTGCCCGTGGAACCCGGCCATCTTCGTATCGAAGATAAAGTGCGGCGCGTCATAGCGGTCCGCAAGCTGCTTCCAGTGCAGAAGCGGGTCCTCGATGTTGCAGACCACATTTTCCACCAAAAGATCGACACCGCAGTCCGCGGTGATCTTCCGAAGGTCGCCGTACGCCTTCAGGTTGTTGGCGAAATTCGAGTCCGAGATCTCGCCGTTCCACAGGTGGAGCACCATCTTGCCGCAGCCGATGTCGGCCGCCTGCTTCGCATTGATCGCGATCTTCCGGTATGCCTCGTCGAAGTTGCCGACGGTCACGTCCTCGCCCACCGTCTTCTGGCAGTGATACACCGGAATGTGCAGCGAAAGGCTGTTCACAAGCTCTGTGATCTCCTCCACCGTGTCATACCAGGTGCTGTACATCATAAACTCAAAACCGTCGCCGTTAAGTTGCTTCGTCAGCTCCCGTAAAAGCAGCGGATTGCGGCCGTTCGGACGACCGATCAAGGCGCCGGTGGAAACCAAAATCTCCATGTCATCTGTTCTCCTTTCGACAATTCTCTTCTACCCATTCCGACCAGCGCTCCAGCAGGTCGTAAAGCCCGTCCTCCGAGAGCACGCCGCGCTTTACGTCGGCGCCGAACGCCCCCGCCTCGTCGGCCGCAAAATCTTCCTTCCACTTTGGCCCGTCATAGTATGCCGAGAGCACCTTGATCGCACCGCTTAACTCCTCAACGTACGCTCTCCGTATGCCCTGCCGCTCGAGCTTGTCAAGAAGCTCGGACACACGGTCCGAAAGCGCCTCCATCGCGCGCACGCGCACCTCGCGAAGCGCCGCCGTGATCTCGCCCTCCGACTCGCCGATGGCGCGGATCCGGCCGATCGTGTTGCGGACCTCCGACTCGCCGAGCTCCGCTTCGTTCTCGCCCTCAAGTCCGAGCGCGCGGCGGATGTTGTACGCCAGCCACTCGATCCACGTGTATGCGATTCCGAACAACGAATCGTAATCGACAAAACCGTTGTCGTAACTCTTTTGATATCCTTCGAAAAATGCAGCCAGACTCTCTCTTCGGAACGCTCCGTTTGTCAGTCCCGACCACTGCAGCGCAAGGTCCAGGCACGACCCGACCGGGTTTTCGTACGTCAGGCACTCGAGGTCGATCACATACGGCTTGCCGCGGTACCACATCACATTTTTCGGGTCCATATCCCCGTCGCAGATACTGCGAACCGGCGGAAGGCTTCGTCTCGCCTCATTGAGCTTCTCCTGCGCATCCGCAAGCATCGGAACACTCTCCAGAAGAAGCTTCGCAACCGGGCTCTTCTTCTCCGCCGCAAGCTTCGCAAGCCCCGCGAAATCCACGTTGCTTACCTCGGGCTCCCCGCACTCCTTCGCGGGCAGGATCTTCGAATCGATCGCGTGGATCCGGCCGAGCAGCTCGCCTGCCTTTTTGCACTGCGAAGGTGTCGCGCCGGACTCGTCCGTGATCGCGCCCTTCTGCCATCGGTAGATGTAGAAGTACGCGCCGTCTGCGGTAAGCATTTTCCGCGTGCCGAAGGTCATCGCCGGAACCATCGGGATGCCGGCCTCCTCCAAGCGCTTCTCCAAAGCCTCCGCCGTGCGGTAGTTTGCCTTCGCCTCCGGGCGCTTCATGATCCCGGGGTTTAAGTATTTGACGGCGTAGGTCCCGCTTTGCGTCGTAACCTTGAACATGCGGTGCATCAATCCCCCGGTCACCCGCTTGATTTCGCCGGCAACGCTGCCGAGGCCTGCCTTCCGCATCAGTTTATCAATTGTTTTGTTGATTTCCATGTAACTCCTTCATGACCGCGAAGATGTCGCGGTGCACAAGCTTTCTCGGCTCGAAACGGACAAGCGAATACACTGCCTGCATCACCAGCCCGACGCCTAAGGTGCTGATCAACGTCCCAATCCCCACAGGTCCTCCCAGCAGAAAACCGATCAGCAGAACAACGGCCCACAGCAAAACCTCCACAATGCCGATTGGCACCTTCGGCATGCGCTTTCCGATCCCCACCAAAAGGGAGTCTCTGGGCCCGCAGCATTGCTGCGCCGCCATGTAGATCCACATTCCGAGCGCCATGAAGACAAATCCAATCAACATGATTGGGATTCCCGTCCACACGCTTTTATTGAGCGCCAGCGGATTGAGGGAATTGAACGCCTGCACAAAGTTTCCGGTCAGCAGCGCATCGATCACGGTTCCGAATCCGACGCGCTCCCGAAGCGCGATATCGATCAACAGGATCGTCACGGCGATCAGTGTCATTGCCACGCCGTAATTAAGAGGCGTGTGCTTCGCGATGCCCATTCCCAGGCAGTCCCAGGGCGCCAGGCCGATGTTCGCAAAGATCGTCAAATGAACGCCGAAGGAAAATACCAGCAAACCCGCGACGATCCGTAGCCATTCCGTTATCACTCTTTTGCGCATCCGACTGCCTCATTTTCCGCGCCCGCTCCGAAAGAAGGGCGCAATACTTCGGCACAGTATACCACATTTTCAGCATTCTGAACAGCCCCCAATCGAATCTGTCCCGGCCGGCTCCAGCTCCCGGATCCGCGCGACTCTGCCAAGTCCGATGGCGATTGCGGCAAGGCACATTCCGGCCGCGAAGATGGTTGCCGCCGAACCTCCGCCAACACCCTTTCCGGTCGCGCGTCCGACCGCATCCGCAACCACGCCGGAGATGCCGTACGCGACCACGTAACCGGACTGCGACAAGAAACCGATCATTCCCCACGCGCGCCCCTGCAGCTCCTTCGGAATGTTCGTGCGCGCCAGATAATCGAGGCTGTTGTTGGCGACCGGGATTGCCAGGAAGAACAAAAAGCCGAACGTCCCGATGACGAACAGATTATGGCTCACGCCGAACATCGCCATGGCCAGTCCGCTCGCAGCAAGCCCGAGGCTAAGCTTTCGCACAAAGTTTCGCTTGATCCCGCGGATTCCAAGAATTGCTCCTGACACGAGCATGCCCGACGCCGCGACGGTCTCCACGATCCCAAGCGATTTCTCGTCGGAAAATGAAAGCACGAACGGCCCGGCCAGCACCTGGAACACGCCCATGAACAGCGTGACCAGCGACGTGATCAGGATTAGAGGCAACAGTCCCCGCTTTCCGGTGATGACCTTCCACCCTTCCTTCATGCTCGTAAAGAACGGCGTCCGGTTCTCCGCCTCCTTGTTCGGCAACCCTCTCCGCACAACCGCTGCCGCTGTGATCGTCACGAAAAATGTCGCAATATCGATTGCGAGGATCACCTTGATGTCGCTCACCGTCAACAAAAATCCCGCAATAATCGGCGAGAAGAGATACCCCGCGCTGCCCGCCATCGACACGAGCCCGTTGGCCTTTGAGAACTGCTCCTTCGTCAACAGGTCCGTGATCGTCGCGGTAAATGCCGGCTCCAAAAGCGCAGAGAACACCGAGCTGATCACGACGCCGGTGTAAATCTGCCATGTCGCCGCATCGCCGCGCATCATGCAAATCAGGATAAACAAAACGCCGATGCCCGAAAAACCGTCCCCGATCATCATCAAAAGTCTTCGGTCGTACCGGTCCGCGAGCACTCCGGCCGGTACCTTCAAAAGCAGTCCCGGCAGAAACGCGAGAAGCGTCAAAAGTGCCGTGCCCGAGGCATTTCCCGTCTTTTGGAAGATGAAAATTCCGAGCCCGAAGCTCGTCAGACCGCCGCCGATCGAGGAGATGAGCTGCCCCGCCCACAGCAGTAAAAACTTGTTGTAATTGCCCTGATTCATATAAAACCTCCGCCTGCATTTGATACTCCTATCGTATGCGAATTGCGGGCGGAAGTCTTAATCCGTTCCTTTTCCGTTTCTTATCCGTTTATTAAACCGGCTGCATTTTCAATGCTCGGAAAGGCTTATTTCTTTCGAAGAAGCCAGATCAGATTGCTGCGGTACATCGATGCCGTCGTGATGTCCCGAAGGTCCTCCCGGTCTCCCTTGTAACCGCGGTAAATGGTGCGCACCTCAAAGCCGCACAGTTCCGCCAAAAGAAACACTTCGGAGCGGTACGTCTCGCGCATCAGAAGCGGCCGGATGCGCTCCCCGATCACGTTGCCGGCATCGTCGTACGTCACGAACTTCCAATTCCCGTACATCTGCTGGCTGTACGGATCATATGTGATCGCATTGTAGATCTTCTCGCGGTTGCCCTCGCTGTTGACGTACTCCAGCCGAAACGTGTAATCCTTCTTCGGGTCCGTCTGCATCTGCTGCGCCTGCATCGGCGGCCACGGGTCAAACGTGTTAAACGTGAGATACCCTCCGTCCGTCAACTGCTCGCGGATGTTTTTTAGCGCCTCAATCTGCAGCTGCTGCGTCGGAAGATGCATAAAACCGCTCCGCGCAATTATCGCGAGCGAATACTTTCTTCTCGAGCTGAACTTCGTCATATTCGCAGGGTAAATGTTCAAGGACAAGCCCATTTTTCGCGCCTTTTCATCCGCGACGCGGCACATCTCCTCAGAAAGGTCCGTGCCGTCGATATCGATTCCGCGTTCCGCGAGATACAACAAAACCGCGCCGGTTCCGCAGGCGATGTCAACAACGCCGCCCTGGCCGTAGTGGCGCGCCAGACTCAGGTAAAAATCCTGAAAGCCCGCATGGTTGTCTTCCTGAGCATACATCACATCCAGGTAGCGATCGTAATTATCCGCAACATCTTTGTAATCATGTAAATCCATTGCCGATTTCCTTTCAAAACATCATTTTTTCCATGTATCCGCACGTAAACGGGAAGAAGTCAAACTTCTGTGTTCCGGTGTGGACGAAGCCATGCTGCTCGTACCACTTTCGAAGCACCCGGTTCTCCTCCACGATACCGATCTTCAGCTTCGCGCGTCCGAGGACCCGCGCCCGCATGAAGCAGTCCTCCAAAAGCTTTGCGCCGATGCCGTTATGCCGAAACTCCGGCAGCACCGCCAGGTTGCTAAGCTCCGCGCTGCCGTCCTCCGAAATCCCGAGCGAGTAGTAACCGACGATCTTGCCGCTATGGGAGAATACATACATCGGGCGCTTCTCGATGAAGTACTGGTACTGAAGGCGCCGCTCGTCGGTGGCAAATGCGGTAAAGCGCGGCGCATTTTCCGCGGTGAAGCCGAACTGCTCGGCAACGGTTGCGAACGACTCGCGAATGACCTGCACGCACTCCGGAATCTCCTCCTGCGCCATCTCACGCACCCTGCCCGTAAGGCGGGTGTCCCGGAGGTTCACGCTCATAATATGTCTGGTCGGAAAGAACTCGTAGAGGTGCAGCGAGTTGACCTTTCCGACGAACGATTTGAACTCGTGAAGCACGTACGGGGCCGCGCGGAAGATCACGTCCGGCTCGTCGATCAAGAGCGTGGTGTGCGGGGTCCAGTGGAACGAGTCGCTGCAGCGCTCCTTCAGGGAAAGAAGCTCGTCGTTCATGTCCGGGGACACGAAAAGGACTTTCGCGCCGCCGAAGATGCCGATGTGATTGAAGGTCACGTCGAAGGAATCAACCTCCTCGGACAGCCGCTGCATCAGTACCTTTAGAAGTTCCTCTCGGTCGGTCGGAAATGACCCTAAGGTGATGTGCATCGGAATGTTTTTGGTGTGGGTACCGACGAACCCCTGCTCGTACAAAAGGTTCTGAAGATGACAAAGATGCGCCTCCGACGCCTCGTCATAGCCTGCCAGAATGTACAGTTGCTTGTTGTCTTCCATGTTGTTCTCCTGTTCCGCCGAAATATCGGCAAATGTAATGCAACAACACAAGAAAAGCACCCTCGGACCGCAGTAAATACAGTCATAAGGGTGCTATCGCACGGTTCCACCTTAACTTTTCGCTTCAGATTCCAACAAATCCTAACCTTTAACGCAGGCATACGGTAACGCTTACTCGCTTCGGCGCCACAGCTTGGGAATGGTTTTCGTTCATCGTCCTCATAAACGGCTTCCACCCTGCGCCGTTCTCTCTGGATGATTCGTGAGGAACTACTCTTTCCGTCGTCGCTTTTCTCGTGTTATTGGCGTTACTATATCAGCCCGCCGACGGTTTGTCAACACCTATTTTGCGCGGTTCGTCACTCCAGCGTGAGCACCTCGCCCGGCGCCACGATGATCCGCCCGGGCACGTCAAACTTCTCGGCCACCGTCCGGTCAAAGCCCGACTGTTGCGCCGGCACCATGTGGTACGGAATGCTGTGCTTCGCTCCCACCGTCTTCGCACAGGCGATCGCTTCCTCCATACCCATGTTGTAAACGCCGTCGCAGCAGAAGAAGGCGTAGTCCAGATGACGGTCTGCAAGCGCAGGCATCTGCTGTGTCGTCGATGTGTCGCCGGTGAGATACAGCGTCACGCCGTCGGAAAATGTAAGCACATAACCGACGCAATCCTTCACACTGTGGTTTTTGTTGTATCCGGCCTCCACCGCCTCAACCTTCACAAACCCGAAATCAAAGCTCTGGTGTGTTCCGCCCGCCAGCGCCTCGGCCCACGTGACGGTCTTGCAGTCTGCATTTTTCGAGGTGATCAGCTGCGTCTGGGTGTGGTCATAGTGGCTGTGCGTGATCAGGATCAGATCCGCCGGCACGTCGTAGCCGTCGCCCATGAAGGGATCCACATAGATGGTCTTCCCTTCGGGCGTGGTGATCCGCACGCTTCCGTGTCCCTGGTACAAAAGTTTCGCGTTCTCGCTCATGGTTTTTCCTCCGTTCTCATCCGGATCTTCCGTCGGTGTCGGCTCGTTCGCGGGCGTCGGTTCGCCCGTCGGCGCTGCCTCGCCCGTGGGTGTCACATTCCCCGTCGGCTCCGCATCCTGCGTTACCGCCTTCGTGGGTTCCGGGGTTGCCGTCTCCGCCGGCTCCTGTGTTTGCTTCGCGGCATCCTTCCCGCAGGCGGTCAGCAAAAGCATCGCCGAGAACGCCGCCAGAAGTCCGCACAATCTCATCTTTCGCATGTTTCCACCTCCGCCAGCGCAGTGAGTGTATCAAACAATTCCGGCTGCTCCTTGGAAAGCCGGACCGGCCTGCCCTCCGCGTTTAGAAATGCGTGGGACGAGGCGGCCAGGCACACGGTCTCGCCGGCTGCATTTTTCATCTCGTACGCCAGATGAAGCTTCACGCCGCGGAACTCCCGCACCGTGACGCGGATCGTGATCTGCTCCGGAAATGTGGTTGTCCGCTTGTACTCACAATTTACGTTCAGCACGGGCGAAAAGATTCCCGCGGCCTCCAGCCTGGCGTAATCCCAGCCGATCTGCGAAAGGAAGTCAACCCGCGCCTCCTCCATCCAGCGAATGTAGTTCGAATGATGCGTTATCCCCATCTTGTCGGTTTCGTAGTATTGAACCGTATGAATATATTCCATGTTCCCAGATCCCCCTCGAAAATCCGTCTTCCTATTTCATGAGCTCCCAAAAGCTGACGGCGCTCGCGGCCGCCACATTCAATGAATCGACGCCGTGGTGCATCGGAATCCTGACGCGGTAATCGCAGGCGGCGATGACCTCTTTGGGAAGTCCCGGCCCCTCGGACCCTAAGAATACGGCAATCTTTTCGTTCGCCCGGATCTCGTCGTTGTCAACGCTGGTTGAATCCTCCGTAAGCGCCATGGCGACGGTTTTAAAGCCGTAGGACTGCAGATTCCGCACCAGTGCGGTTCCCTCGGTCTCCTCCTTCGTGGCGTAGGTCCACGGAATCTGAAACACCGTGCCCATGCTGACCCGCGAGGCGCGCCTTGCCAGCGGATCCACGGATCCGTAGGAAAAAAGCACACTGTCCATCCCGAGAGCGGCCGCAGAGCGGACGATGGCGCCCGCATTGGCCGGATTCACAACCTCGAACAAAACGACCATGCGCTTTTTGTCCCGGCAAAACTCCTGTAGCGGCGTCGCAGGACGTCTTCGCATCGTCATCCACAGGCCCCGCACCAGAGCGTACCCAGTGAGCCTTGTCACAATATCGACCCCCGCGGTGTACACCGGGATCGTGTCCAGTTTTTCCCTGCCCCAGTAACGCTCGATCGCCTCAAAGACAGGGGCCGCTTCGCCCTCCATCCGACCGGTTTCCACCAGCACCGAAAGGGGTTCGTAGCCGTTCTCCAGCGCCCGCAGGATCACGCTTGCACTCTCCGCGACGAAGATCCCAAGCTCCGGCTCAAAATAGCGGTACAGCTGCGGTTCGGAGCATTTGGTGAACACCTCAAGCTCCGGCGCCGTAATGTCAGTTATCTCAATCAGATTCATTTTCAGCACTCTCCACAAACCGGATCAGTTCCGTAAGACTTGCGATTGCCCATTTTCCGCCGTACTGACCTTTCCGGTCGATCAGAAACGACGTGAACCCGAGCTCCCTCGCGTCCTTGGCTACCCTCGTTTGTTATCTTCGCCTCGATTGCTTCCCGCTCCGCCTGGTCAGCCGGATTCCCTTGAGATTCTGCCTGTAGTTGAACAGGTAGCGGATGATCAGCAGTCCCTGGGCCGGCAGTCCGAGGAAGAACACATACCACGGGTTGGACTTGATCAGGTGAAGATAGATGCACGTTGTAAACGACCATACGAATATGGTGGAATATATAAAGAGCAGCAGGTTTGCCCGCTCCTTCCGGTTGTAGATCCAGAGCACCAGCATACAGAACGGCACAGCCCATACAAACAGCTGCCAGACGGTGGTCTGCCGTGAAATCTTCAGGTACACAAACAAGGCGGTGAAGATGAACCAGATCTCGCAGCACAAAAAAATCTGCGAAAGAATCTTCCGGCTGATCTCGTGCACACGGGTCTCGTCCGCCTCCCCCGAACGCGCTTCCGTGATCTGCGAGACCGGCACGCCGAACACCTCGCTCAAGGCGTAGATCGTCTCCAGATCCGGAACGACCTCTCCGGCCTCCCAGCGCGAGATGGCTTTGTCCGAATAATTGATTCGTCTGGCCAGTTCCGCCTGCGTAAAGTTGTTTTCTTTTCGAAGTCTCAGCAAATTCTGCGAGACGATAGCTTTTACGTTTTCCATACCCTCATCATATCAGCCTTCCCCCTGTAAATCAAGCATTTTCCGACAAATTCCCGCTGCAGTGGAGTCCTCTCTCGCTACGGTTCGGAAGCATTTTTGCACGCGAGAGCGCGCGAACTAACATTATCTTTACTTAAATAGCACTTTACAGGAAAATGAACCTGATAATTCAAGGGGGGCATTGCCATGAACGAAACAATCCCGATTTTCTTTGCCTGTAACGACCGCTACGTTCCCTATCTGGACGTAGCCATTCTCTCGCTGATCGCTCACGCGTCGCCCAAGCGGCAGTATCACATCACCGTTCTGAAGACCGATATCTCCGCGAAAAATCAGGCGATCATCAAAAAGCATCAGACGGAAAATGTGACCATCGAATTTTACGACGTTGCTGAAATGCTTGCGCCGGTTCGCAAGACTCTTCCCGAGATGTTCTATTTCAGCATTGACGCCTATTACCGGCTCTTCATCGAAACCGCGTTTCCGCAGTACGACAAGGCCATCTATCTCGACAGCGACGTGATCCTTCTGAACGACATCGCAAAGCTGTACGAGACGGACGTCACCGGCAAGCTGCTGGCCGCGGTGTATGAGCAGAACACGGACCGCAGTCCCGAATTTACAAACTACGTGGAGGAGATCATCGGAATCCCTCACAACACCTACTTTAACTCCGGAGTGATGGTCATGAATCTTGCGGAATTCCGCCGCCAGAAGGTGCAGGAGACGTTCCTTCGTATGCTTACGGAGTATCATTTCGACAGCCTTGCGCCCGATCAGGAATACCTCAACGTGATCTGCCACGGTCAGGTCAAGTATCTTCCGACGGGCTGGAACAAGCACAGTTTCCCCGAGCCGCCGCAGGGCGAGCTGAATCTGTGCCATTACGCTCTGTCCAACAAGCCCTGGCACTATGCGGACACCATCAACGGCGAGTACTTCTGGGAGTATGCAAAGGACAGCGAGTTCTACCCTCTCCTGCTTGATTCCCTCAACAGCTACTCCGACCTTGACCGTCAGCACGACCGCGAGGCCTTTCAGGCTATCCTCGGCGCGATCGAAGGCATCAAGCGAAGCGACCGGACATTCCGGAAACTGTGGTTTAAGAAAGAGGTGTGCCATGGCTAGAGAAGACAGACTCCGGGTTCTTGCCCGCATCGAAGAGTACGAGGCTCAGGGGCGTTTCAACGAGGATGTCGAGGAGGACGATCCTGCGATTCCCATCAAACCGGGCGAGGTGGACTATACCATCAGAAAACTGTCCAGCAAAGCGAAGACGAAGGTCGCCAATTTCCTCGGAAAAGCATTTTTCGAGAATATGATCCGCAAGAGAAAGCTGATCATCAAAGAAGTGAGCGGCCTGGAAAATGCCACCGCCGTAACGGGCGGCGCGATCGTCACCTGCAATCATTTTCACTTGAGCGACAACTACGCCGTGTACCGGACCATCAAGCCCGCGCTTAAGAAGCGGCACTATTTGTACAAGGTGATCAAGGAGAGCAACTACACGAATTTCAAGGGTCCCGTGCGCATTATGATGCGGCATGCCAACACCCTTCCCTTAAGCTCCAACCACGCGACAATGCGGGAGTTCTTTACGGGCATGAAGGTGCTGCTTGACCGCGGCGAGAAGATTCTGATCTACCCTGAGCAGGCAATGTGGTTTAACTACAAAAAGCCCCGGCCGCTCAAGGCCGGAGCTTTCAAATTTGCCGCCAAATTCAACGCTCCCGTGATTCCGGTCTTCATCTGCATGAAGGACTCCGACGTGCTCGACGATGACGGTTTCCCCGTTCAGGAACTCTACATCCACTACCTGCCCGCGATCTATCCGGACAGCACGCTCCCCGTGAACGAGAACGCACAGCGGATGATGGACCAAAACTATAGTTTGTGGAAAGACGTCTACGAAACATTTTATCAGGAGAAGCTGAACCGATAACCCCGCAGAATACAGCCCGTATTCGGTTCAGCGGTTTTCCTCCAGCATCCGCAGTGCCTTTTTACAGTCCTGTCCGAGGATTTCCTGAACTTTCTGAAACTCATATTTCTCGTGCAATCGGGTCTGAATCTTCAGAAAGTCCTTCTTCCCGTACTTTCGGATATAAAGGCTCTGCGCCTTTGCTGCGTTTGCTCCGTCATTGGACGGCACATAGAATCCTTTTTCACAGGTTTCCAGCTCGTTACACTCGTAACAAGCATCTATGTTCTTTTCCTTGCAGCATTTTACGTTGGGGCAAATTCTTCCTTCGGAACATATTGCGCAGGAGCAGGTATTGTAAACTGTTCTGCAGCCGCCGCACCACGCACCCAGGAAACAATGGCTGCAGGACAATCCGCAGATTGCAACCGGGTCGGCGCCCTTTCTCGCAAGCTTGCAAAGCCGATCCTTGATGCGCAGCATCGCTTCGATATGCATGATCCAGTGGCGGGAAAACGGCATCTGAATCAGCCCCTTTATATCCTTGCCGCACCAGTAATCGATCAGCCAGAATGCGTTCTCATCCTCGCTGACGCATTTGCCGTCGATCAGCTTCTGCTTTGTTTCATCCGTAAACTTTTTCTTCAGGTCTTTGTATTGCAGCTGCAAAAGGATCTGATCCGTTGCTTCCTTGACGGCCTTCGCATAGAGATAGAGCTCCTTCGCATTGAGTTTCTTCGAAAACTCAGCGATCTCTTCGCCCTTCAGTTCATTTCCGGTTGTGATGATCGGAGATGCGGTCTTCTTAAGAAACCCTTCCCGAAACAGTATCTGCTCATCCCCGGCGATCATCTCATGAGCCACAATGTCCTCAATTCGGAAAATGTGCCATATGGAATACGCAAGCGTCTTGCTGTGATATCCCTTTGCTCCCGCAAAAGGCATTTGATAAAACGCCTCATCCGGATAGCTTTCAACGATCCAGGTGATCTGCTGAAATAATTCTCCCCGGAATTCTATGAGTTTCTTTATTGCCTCATCGAATGTCGTTTCTTTCGCCAGAAGCTTCTGTATTTCTTTATTTTTCTCAGCCCACCCCTTATCCATGGATGATCCGCCTCCTTCCGCTAAACGCCTTTATTTTCCTCCCACTCCTTACGGGTGATCAGGCAGGTGTATTCTCCCGAAGTTATCCCGGTTTTCGGATAGGTACGTGTCCCTTTATCATCGATGCACTTCATCCCGATCTTACGCATCACTCTGAAGGACGCCGGATTATTGACATCGCACTGCGCGTATACTTTATCGATACCGGTGTTACTGAAAGCAAAATCAAGGATTGCAGAAGCAGCCTCAGCGGCATAGCCCTGATTTCTGTATGCCTTGTTTATGATCCATCCGAGTGTAGCATACGATCTGTCCTCGCTGTGTCCCAGGTCACAATCGCATCCGCCGATTATCTTTCCGTCCAAAAGAATAACAAATTCAAAGTTTGTCTGATCCTCCGAATTCCACTCCTCTGCATTCTTTTGAACAAAATCAACTGTCTCCTCAAAAGTGTCATGGGGAAGCCAGAACATCATGGTGATTTCTTTATCACCGGCGTACTCATGTATTTCTTTCTCATCACCGAAACGGATCGGTCTGAGTGTCAGTCGTTTTGTTTTTATCTCCATACTATACCATCTTTCATCTCATCATCGCTTCCGTTTCTACGCCCAGCAGCTGCTTCTTCATTTCCTTGACGACATCCCGGACACTTTTGTTGTCCGTGTCGACCACAATATCCCCCGGGCAGGGCGGCAAATGCAGCCAGAAGTAATTCGTTTCGCCTTTGTCGCCCCGCTTGTCGTGGCGCTTCTTAAGTGTCTCTTCCGAGCAAGTGAGCGTGAAAGCGATGGTTTCATAATCCCCGGCCGTAATTCCCTTAAGGATTCCTTCCCGGATCCTCGGGTCTGTCAGCACGACCGAGGTGAAAAATACATATTCAAAATCCGAATCCAGATAGTTGGAAAGAACAAAGGACATGCTCTTGTCCCCGTTGCGGAGCCGGCTGTCCGTGACGGAGAAAGGATGCACGCACCAGCACCAGTCCCCGTCCAGGTATGCACTGTTGTCATAGCTTTCAAAGAGCCTCTCTCCCACGGCCGTCTTGCCGACGCAGGGTGAGCCGCTGATGAGGATGAGTTTCTTGCGCATGGCATTTCCTCCCGTCTTCGCTTATTTCTTTATGGAGAATCGAAACAGCGGATCTCCATTATCTTCCGTGCCGTACTGCACCATGCCGCCCTTTTCCATGGCACGGGCGGAAGCGATGTTTTCTTTGTCACAGCCGCCGTGAACGCCGGAAAGCGCAAAGTCCTCCGCCGCAATCCGCAGCAGTTCCTTTACGCATTCTGTTCCGTATCCCTTGTTCCGGTATTCTTCCTCCAGGAGGATAAAGATTTCAGGCTCCGAGTGATTCCTCGTGCCGTCCAGCCCGCACCAGCCCATGATGGTTTCGGGATGCTCCTTCCCGCACACCGCAAGGCAAAGGTGATAGATGCAGCCTTTCGTATTTCTTTCGTAGTTCCCGCGCATATAGGCGATGGCTTCCCGCGCCTCCGCATCCGAGAGCGGATGGTGATCGGCGGGCCATTTCCCGGCAACCTCTGCCAGATCGTCCTCTGTGACGAAATGAAGGATCAGTTTTTCTGTTTGATAATCCATTCGATTCTCCTTACTCCTGTGCCATACAGGCGTACAGTGTCACCCACTTGTTCTCTTCTCCGACGTTCCCGGCCTTGAATGCCGGTACGCTCTTGGATGCTGTCAGCACATATCTTCCGTTCTCCAGCCTGTGCTGATCCAGCACTTTGTAGCCCACCTGCATGGCCTCCGACTCCGGCTCGCACCCCAATGCCCGCAGGGCGTAAACAATCTGATGCGCGCCGATTTTTATCGGATCCGGCGGATAGAATGTGCCAAGCATCACCTCCACCATAGGCGTCTGCATATCGTCTGTCCGATAGAAAATGTTTCGCTTCGTAAAATAATGCACCAGAGCGTCTTCGCACACCGGCTTGTATCCCTGCAAATGCAGCTCGGCCACCAGCAGCAGGTATTCCACTGTCAGCCTTGCACAGCTCTTGTGGGGCTTCTTCGGGTCATTGATCTTTTTGTTGGTACTGATGCACCCAAAGCCGCCGTCTTCCTTGATCAGCTTAAGAACGGAATCGATCTCATTCTTAACGATGTCTTCCGTATAGTATCCAAGCTTAACGAGGTTTCGGAGCAGAAGCGGCTCGCCGCAAAGCATCTTAAAGCCTGTGCTCTCAATCAGGGCAAACACCTCATCGTCGATGTCGTCTCCGATGTCGTCTCTTGTCAGTCCCCATTCGGCAAATGCCAGGATTGCATCATACTTGTCCCACGGCTTGTCTTTCTTCAGCTTCTTAAGGCCGCGCTCATATACTTTGCTCTGCAGCAACAGTCTCTTGCAATTGACGACTTCTTCGTCGTCTTCCGGAAGCTTCCTGTATTCTTTCAATGTCCGAAGCCGCACTTCCGGGTTTTGTTCCTCCAAAAGCCAATTAAGAATTGTTTGATCCATTTTCCCTCCGTGTCTCCGGATCTCTCCGCAAATCATTCAAAGAATCCCGAATGCCATGTCATACATTTCTCTTGAATCAACGGTGTTCCTGATGAAAGTAGGATTGTCCGGCTCGTACCTGACGTATCGTTCGACCTCTTCGATAAGCGCCAGATAGCAAACCGCAAGGGCATACCGGATTTCTGTCTCCTCAGTCAGGAAAACCTTTTCCTCTGCCATGTCGTTATAGATATCCAGTTCCTTCTGTTTCGCCGAAAGAGGGGCTTTTTGCCCGGAACCAAGCGTTATAAAATCAGCAACCGGATCGCCCCAAAAGCCGCGTTCCGGATCGATCCAGCAGATTTTTCCGGTCTCCGGGTTATAAAGAACATTGCTGTCCCACAGGTCAAAGTTCACCATTCTGCAGGGTACCGTCTCCAGCAATTTCTTATGTTTGTCGATCAGTCGTACAAACCGCTCTCCGTCAGGCGTTTCATGGCCGAGGCTCCTGCAGTCGTCAACCAGCCTGACCGCCATATTTTTCAAGGCTTCATACCACGAAGGCAAAAGGCCCGTCTGTATATAGCCGTAGCCGTCGTTGGTTATTCTGTGGATTTTTGTGAGCATGCCGATCTTCTGTCTCTGGACCGCTTCATATTCTTCCGCGGAGAAGCCCATCTCCCAAAGCGGTCCTCCCGGCATCATCTCCATGATAAAGCAGTTGCTTTTTATGATCTCTTTGGAAAAATCGGCAACATAAACCTCGGGGCAGAGGATGTCCGTCTTTTCATGCATCTGCGAATACCAGAAGACCTCTGCTTCCATCATGTTCTTTTCGTAGCTCAGAACCTTTGCACCGGCCGGCGGCGCTATCTTTAATGCGTAGGAGATGCCGTCGTCGCATGTGACTTTGTATGCCGCGTTAAACTCCCCGTTCCCGAGGGCAGTTATACCAACCGCATTCCCCACTTTGTGAAAAGAGAACAGTTCTCTGATCTCTGCTTCCGAAGCCTCATATTTTGTCTTGCTGATAATCATCCCTGTCTTCTCCCTTACTCTTCATTACAGCTGACAAAGCCGATGGGCTCGTCGCGGAAGCAGGTAATAAAGGCGTACTTGTCCGCAATCTCCGGATTGTCAAAAAAGAAGTCATCCGTTTTTCTCCAATTTTCATCCCAACACTGCTCATAGCGTTCGTCAAAAGAATACGCATCCTTCAAGATGCTTCCGTTTTAAGCTTCTACTTTTTCTTTACGGGAATCCAGATCGCACTGTGATAATCCGGAGAACTCGGATCCTCCTCGCCGTACCACTCAATGTTTACCCGGCCCGGGAACTCAAAATCAGGGTTTCCCGGCATCCACTCCTTAAAGATTTTCGTGTTTACATCCTGAAGTGCTTTGGGGTTCGGGCCGTAGCAATCGAAGATCGCCCAGTCGAAATCCGGAAGCTCGTAAACGGTCAGGCCTTCCGGAACTTCGCCGCCCTTGTACATACCGGCAACGATATAGCGGAAACTGCCGCATCCGACATCGTCAACGCAAACGCCGTACTCGCCGATGTTGTTATCTACGATTGCCTTTTCGATAGCATTGGCCGGCGCATTTCCCTTCCATACATTGTTCGCGTATTTTTCGCGGATCTCATCCCAAAACTTCGGGATCTCTATGTAAGCAGTCTCTCCGTCAAATACTCTTGAAAAGCCGATCACCTTAAAACCGGCCATGGCTTTAATCTTGTAATCCATCTTGTTACCTCCGTGAATCGTAATCTCGATTTTCAGAGGGAGGAATGGTTTTACCGGCGCGCCTTCACGCACCTGAGTCGGACTCACGCCGTGAAAGCGGGAAAATGCTTTCGCAAAGCTTTCCGGCGTTTCATAGCGGTAACGGACGGCGATATCGATGATTTTCTCATTCGTTTTCTGAAGGTCCAGGGCAGCCCGGTACAATCTGCGGTTTCGGATGTACTCCGAAAGCCCGTACCCGGTCATCACCGAAAACCCCTTCTGAAAAAAGAACGAGGACGTAAACACCTGATCGGCGACATCCTGCGCACTGATGTCGTCCTCCAGATGCTCTTCCATGTAATTGATAGCCTTCCGAATGCTGGTAAGCCACTCCATCTGTCCCACTCCTTCTTCTGATGATCTCATTCTACACGGAGTCGCAAAAGAAATCCTGTCAATTTATGTCCAATTCTGTCCCGTGGGGCAGTCACTGTTCGGTAAGCGCTTCCACGCCGGACTCTGCCTGGTCCGCACCGGGATCTTTGTTCGTCATCACGACTGCAATCTCCCCGTTCACTACATTCATCTTCAACATGCACTGTCCGTTCTCTCCCCAGCCCTGCGACACGCACACGTCCTCGCCGCGGCGGAACAAACCAAGCCCGACCCACGAAAAATTCTCCGTCGGCTTGATCATTTCCCGTGCCGAAACGCTACTCAGGAAAGAGTTTCTGCCGTTTAACGCCTCGACAAATGCTTCTGCGATCGCCATCAATTCCCCGGGCGTGCTCCACAAGCCCGAAGCCGCAAGGTCCGGGATCTGCGGGTATTTTCCGGGGATCAGGGTACCTTCGCTGTCATATCCCGCTGCCATGGGCTGACTCTGCTCCCGAAGTTCAAGATTCCGGAGTGAACCGAAGAAAGTCTTCTGCAAACGAATCGGCTCAAATACATTTTCCGCGACAACTTCTTCGAAGCTGCGGCCCGTAATCTCCTGAATCAACAATTGCAGCACACAGTAACCTGCATCACTGTATTCAAACTCCGTTCCGGACTGTTTTTCCGCCACGGCCCGGCGATTATTGTATGTCGTTCTGCCCTCAAGTACATCGAGCACGCTGATTTCCGCGTCACTGCGGCGAAGTCCATAGAATGAATCCTCACCGTCGACAATCCCGGAAGTATGACTGAGGAGCGACCGTATCGTCGCGTCGCTTTCCGCTCCGTCCGCCGTGAGCAGCTTCCACTGAGAAAGATAGCGGTTGACCGGTTCGTCAATATGCAAAAGCCCCTGCTCTTCAAGCTTCATCACGGTTATCGCGGTAATAAACTTGGAGATTGAGCAGGCCGGAAAAGCCGTATCCCCGCTCACCGGGATTGCATTTTCCGCATCAGCCGTTCCGTCATATTTCAAAACTTCTCTTCCGGCAGCGTCCCGGTAGGCACAGCTCACCCCCGGAAAGCGCTCATAAATCTGCCGTTCGGGGCTGTCGGGAGCAAGGTTCATATACTCCTTAAGCGCCAAGTATTCCCGCTGGTAGGAGCCTCTTTTCTCCTCGCTCACATCGGCGTAGGACTCATGTTTTGCGAACAGCTCAATCGCATCCTGCAGCGGGATCCACTCCGGCTGCACTCCGCGGCGTTTTTCCGCATCGGTCAGTTTCATCTGCCCCGTTCCGGTAACTTCGCAGATGAAGAAATACCCCGAATAGCGGTATTCTTCGTAGTACTCGCACATGAACAGAAAGCGTTTTACCGGTCGCACAAGGTACCCCGTTTCTTCCTCGACCTCGCGAACCACGCACTCTTCCGGAGTCTCGCCTTCCTCCAGTCCGCCGCCGGGCATTAACCACCAGCCGGAGTTCAGTTCGTGCGTCAGCAGGATCTTCCCGTCCTGCACAATGACAGCCCGGCAGCCCTCACGGGTCTTCGTATACGTTTCAAACCGGTTCGCGCCGAGTATTTCTACAGTTTTCATATGATCCCCCCATTTTCCGAAATACAGTTCTTAACATGATTGATTTCTATATTCTCCCCGCCCTTTGCGGAAATCCATTCGCAATAAGGCCTTGCCGTTAGGAAGCGGAGTTCTTGTCTGAAGAATGTTGTTATATCCGATCTCCGTCAGTTTTGCCGAAAGAATATCCCCTTCCATCTGATGATGTACCTCATCGAGCCTGTCAAATGCATGCAGATAAGGTGAATCTGATACCCACTGCTTATCATCCGTATTGATCTGGATCACACAGGACACATATTCGGGATTCACTTTGCGGATTACTCTCTGAAACACATCATATCCTATGTACTCGATTAAGAGGTTGGCTATCAGCAGCTGTGCCTCGGGAAGCAACTCCGTATCACTGATCAGATTGAGTTTCAGACACTTCAGCACATCCGAAAGACCGGCGTATCTTTCTGAAACCGCGCAAAGATAATCCCCGTTGATATCCACGCCGTAAACAGTCTGATACTTATCCCTGCGTACATGCTCCAGGCCGTTTCCGCCGGCAACCCCGAGCACCATGGCAGTGCAGACCGGATATGCCTCAAACTGCTCCTCCATTAACCTGTTCATCGCCTGGAGCTGCTTTACGGAAGCAAGGCTCATATGGTTCTCATAATCATCCAGACGGATCTCTTCCCACGGGTTCTTCATGGCACTCCTCGAACACTATTGATTCTATTGTTTTACCAGCGCATACATTTTCATATCGATGATATTTCCGTTCTTGTATGCATTGCTTCTGAGTGTCCCCTCGTAAACAAACCCTGCCTTTTCCAGCACACGGCAGGAACCGGTATTATACGCAAACGGCTCGGCATAAATCCTGATTATATCAGAGTTTTCAAAGACAAAACCACATGCCTGTTTCACCGCCTCTGTCATATATCCGTTGCCCCAGTATTTCTCGCCGATGTAATACCCTAATTCCGCTGTCCGGTAATGAATGTTTTCCTGACGGAACACTCCGATGCTCCCGATAACCTTGTCATCAAGTGTTATCGCAAATGCGAAGGTTTTATCCGGATCTGCCGACAGCATTGCATTGATAAAATCCGCTGCATCATTTTCAGTGTAGGGATAAGGCACTCCGTCCCGCAGATTGTTCAGGATATTCCTGTTGTTCAGGACTTCCGCAAGCTCCGATTTATCCTCGATCTTCCATCTCCGAATTTTTATTTCCATATCGGTCTCCTATTCTGATCAGGTGTCCTTCCTGCCCCGCTGCAAATGTCGCCGCTGTGCCAAAACCGACGACCCGCTTCCATTATTTCTCCCCGGTTCGGGACAGCAACGCAACCGTCTCCACATGAGGTGTCTGCGGGAACATGTCGACGGGCTGGACGCTCACGACGCGGTAGCCGGCGTCCTGGATCGCAGCCAGATCGTTGGCAAGGGATGTCGGCTTGCAGGAAATGTACACCATGTGCTCCACTCCGTAGGCGAGGATCTTGGACAATGCCTTCGGATTGACGCCCTCCCGGGGCGGGTCGAGCACGATGAAATCCGGCCGCTCCGTAACCTCGTCAAGCTTCTTCAACACGTCGCCGGCGATGAACTCGCAGTTCGACAGACCGTTCAACAAAGCGTTGGCGCGGGCGGCGACCACCGCCTCCTCGACGATCTCGATGCCGACCACCTTGCGGGCCACCGGTGCTAACAGCTGACCGATGGTTCCGGTTCCGCTGTAGAGATCGAAAATGACGCCGTCTGCCCCGCCGCCTGCCTCAAGCACGCGGTCGCGAACCGCGCTGTACAGCACTTCCGCTCCCTCCGAGTTCGTCTGGAAGAAGGAAAATGCACTGATGCGGAACCGAAGTCCCAAAAGCTCCTCGTTGATGCAGTCCTGCCCGTACAAAACGCTCGTTCCCTCATTTTTCACGGTGTCGGCGGACGCGTCGTTTAGCGTGTGAAGCACGCCCCGAAGCGTCCCTGCAAACGGCAGTGCGGCGATCCGCGCAGCCCAGTCGTTCCAGTCGTGCTCCTGCTGTGTCGTTGTGACAATATCTACGAGGATCTCTCCGGTAATCTTCGCCTTGCGGACTAAAAGATGCCGAAGGTACCCCTCCTGCCGCATCTTGCGGTAAAACGGAAGCCCCGCCTCCGTCACGTAGCGAAGCGTCTCGCGGACGATCCGGCGCACGTCCTCGTCGATCAGGCAGCAGCACTCCGCGCTAACGAGGTCGTACATGCTTCCCTTTTTGTGCTGTCCCAAGGTGAGCGGACCGTCGCGGTACTCATCGCCGAAGGTAAATTCCATCTTGTTCCGGTACTCATACGACGAGGGGCTGCCTGCGATCGGACGCCACGTGCAGTCATCGTTTCGCACCACCGGAGAGAGAAGCTTGCGGATGTGCGACTCCTTAAGGGCCAGCTGCTCTTTGTACGGAAGGCTCTGCAGTGTGCAGCTTCCGCAGATTCCGAACTGCGGACACGCAGGCGTCGCGGTCTCCAGCGGCGACGGCGTGATCACGCGTGTAAGAATGCCCTCGGCTTTCTCCTGCGACGAGCGCTTGATCCTGGCCTCGACCTCCTGACCGGGAAGCACTCCCTTGATCCTGATCCTGCGGTCTTCTACTGTGATGCTGCCGTGGTTCGGGAACGTTGTCTCCCCGACAAATCCCGTCACGATATCTCCCCGTTTCATTTGCGTTCTCTCCTATCTGCGGTTTCCGCAAGAGTTTTGCAAGAAACCTCTTTACTTTAGCTCTGTACAGTGTTAAAATGCTAATGTCAGCAGATGTGCTGACGCTCGTGCCGTCCTGCGCAGGACGGGTGTATATATGGAGGTATTGGTATGGGTAAGGATATTCACACCCCCGCCGTCAACCGGCTTTTCGAAGCAATCCTCACACTGCAGAATGTTGAGGAGTGCTATCAATTTTTCGAAGATGTCTGCACCATTCAGGAGCTCGTTGCCATCTCTCAGCGCTTCGAGGTTGCCTGCATGCTCACGCAGAAGAAGACATATCTCGACATTGCAGAGAAGACGGGCGCTTCCACGGCGACGATCAGCCGCGTAAACCGCTCTCTCACCTACGGAAACGACGGCTATGCGCTTGTGTTAAAGCGTCTGGCCAGGCTCGCCGAGGTCTCCCCTTGCGGAGCTGCTTCCGAAAAGGAATAACAACCATTTGTGACAGAGAAAGGGACATCGGCTCGGATGTCCCTTTTTTGTATCCGTAAGTATTATTCTGCGTCCTGTTTCTCTTCCGGTTTCTTTTTCTCGCGGCCGGACTTCGGAGCCTTCTCCTTCTTTACCGGCTCCTTCTCCCGGGTCTCCGATCTGCGCTGTTCCTGCGCGGGAACCAGAAGCTCATCGATGATCTTTTCGATCATCGCCTTCTTTAAGTAAACGTCGAAGGAAAGCATCGCGATAAAGCTGAAAATGCTTAAGTATTCTTTCTCGTCGGCCCCTTTCACCTCGTCAAACACGGTGCGGGACAACAGGAACTTGTTCATGACGTCCTTGCCGAGTTCCGCAGCCGCGCGCTCTTCCGTCTCCACGATCCGGGTGTAGATATCCTCGAGGGAGATCTCCGGATCCCCGCCGTAGAACATCACCTGCATCGGCTCGACGATGCGCTTCACATCGCTGATGCTTAAGAAGTTCTTCAGGTAATAGATGAAGATCAGCAGGTACATATGCTCCTTGCTGTACTTCTTCTTGTCCGGGTTCGGCAGAAGCTTGTTCTTCGTGTAGTTGTTGATCATCGTCTTGGTCAACAGCTTGTCATCCTCAAACCGCTTTGTCGTCTCCAGATGCTCATCCATGAAGGTGGTCACCTGATCCATATACAGATCGATATTCGGGATATCATGAGGGCGAATGTAGTCCGGATTCTGAACACTGTCCAAGAGCTCTCTGAGATACTTTCTCCATTCCCTTTCCATGGATGCCTCTTTCCGCACGCGCTCGTGCTTGAAACTGTAATGAATATTATACGCCGTATGCATGCGAATGGCAAGCAAAATCCTCATTTTCCGACGTCCTTTTTCTGCGGAAATCCGTTGTCTTCTATCCGGCGGTATGGTATACTTTTTTACGTATCGGCGGCGGAAAATGCCGCATTTTCGAAAGCAGGTTTGTATGAACATCGGTAACAACTTAAACGAGATACAGGAGATCGCCGTTCACCACGGCACAGGTCCTCTTTTGATCCTTGCGGGCGCAGGCTCGGGCAAGACGCGCGTCATCACGCACCGCATCGCCCACCTGATCCGCGAGTGCGGCGTGAGCCCCTACCGGATTCTTGCCATCACCTTCACCAACAAGGCGGCGAAGGAGATGCAGGAGCGTGTAGCGGGTCTTCTTGACGTGTCCGAAGGCGATGTCTGGATCAGCACGTTCCACAGCGCCTGTGTGCGTATTTTGCGCCGTTTCTGCACCTCCATCGGCTTTTCTGCGAACTTTGTTATCTACGACACGGACGACCAGAAGCGCGCGATGCGGGACGTCCTAAAGCGCCTCAACATCGACCCCAAAAAGCTTCCGCCAAAAACGGTGCTCTCGATCATCTCCTCCGCCAAGAACGAGCTGGTCGGCCCCGACACCTTCCGGGATGTCTACGGCCGCAGCGTCGACGCCGACGTGGCCCGGGCCTACGAGGCATACCAGGAGGATCTTCGCAAGAACAACGCATTTGACTTCGACGATCTTTTGATGAAGACCGTTGAGCTTTTAGAGACGGACAACGATGCGCTGTCCTACTACCAGGACCGTTTCGAATACATCCTCGTGGACGAGTATCAGGATACCAACACGGCGCAGTTCCGCATGATCCAGCTTCTGGCGACGCACATCAACGACGCGGGCGAGCCGGAGCACAACCTCTGCGTCGTCGGTGACGACGACCAGTCCATCTACCGCTTCCGCGGCGCCAACATCCGCAACATCCTCGACTTCGAAAAGAGTTATCCGGACGCAAAAGTCATCCGGCTGGAGCAGAACTACCGCTCCACGACCCGGATTCTTGACTGCGCAAATGCGGTCATCTCCCACAACCGGGGGCGCAAGGTCAAGAAGCTCTGGTCGGAAAATGAGGCGGGCGACCTGATCCGTGTCACCGAGTACCCTTCGGATCTCGACGAGGCGAAAGCCGTCGTCCGGGAGATCGCGGGCAGCGTCCGCGAAGGCAACAGTACCTACCGCGACCACGCCATCCTCTACCGCACGAACGCACAGTCCCGCGCTTTCGAGGAACAGCTGGTAGTTCGCGGAATCCCCTACAAACTGGTGGGCGGAACCAACTTCTACGAGCGCATGGAAGTCCGCGACATTCTCGCATATCTGCGCACCGTCGACAGCGGCGACGCCATGTCGGTCAAGCGCATCATCAATGTGCCCCGCCGCGGTATCGGCGACACCACCATCGACAAGGTCGATGAGTACGCCTACATCAAGGACATCTCATTTTTCGGGGCTCTGCGCGCCGCCGACACGATTCCCGGGCTCTCCTCCCGCACCGCCGGCCTGATCGGCAGATTTGTCGCGCTGGTGGATGAGCTTCGCAATCTTTTGAAGGCTCCGGACTACCGTTTGACAAAGCTGGTGGACGACATTTTGGAGATGACCGGCTACGAGAACGATCTCAAGGAGCAGGATCCCGAGTCCTTCGACGACCGCATGGAAAATGTGCGCGAGTTAAAGAGCAAGATCGCGCAGTATGAAAGCGCCGCGGAAGATCCCGACCTCTCCGGCTTCCTCGCCGAGGTTGCCCTTGTGGCGGACATCGATGCGGTGGATGAAAATGAAGATTATGTTGTCCTCATGACGCTTCACAGCGCCAAGGGACTGGAATTTGACCACGTCTACATCGGCGGCATGGAGGAAGGCCTCTTCCCGAGCCGCATGGCTTTAGATGCCGACGGTGAATCGCGGACGGACGAAAACCTCGAGGAGGAGCGGCGCCTTTGCTACGTGGGCATCACAAGAGCCCGCAAGACGCTTGCCCTCAGCTACACCACGAAGCGCATGGTACGCGGCGAGCTGCAGTTTAACGCCCCGTCCCGCTTCCTGGCCGAGCTTCCCCGCGAGTTGATCAAAAAGCGCACGGAGACCTCCTCCGACGACTCCGGCTGGGCCGGCCGCAACTCCATGCGGCGCGGTTCCCTGGACAGCTTCCGCTCCGGTTCGAAACCGGGCTACGGTTCCGGCGGTTCCTACAGTTCGAAGTCCGGATATGGTTCGGGCGATTCCTACGGTTCAAAGTCCGGATATGGCTCCGGCAGCTCCTACGGTTCAAAATCCGGCAAATCCTTCGGCTCCATGTCGGACATTCTTGATTACATGTCGGACTCCGGCTACGGCACGCCGCGCAGGAATTCTGCATCGACCTCGCCCTCTTCCGCTGCCTCCACGCAGGGAACGGGCCGCTACGTAAGTCCCTACGGAACATCCCGCTCCGGCGGTGCAGGAAGCGCTGTCGGCTCGTTCGGCTCCTCTGCCGGCAAGGCTGTTTCGGGCGGTGCACCGGACTATCAGGTCGGCGACCGGGTTCGCCACGTCAAATTCGGCGTCGGCACGGTGACGGAGATCACGCCGGGCTCGACGGACTACCATGTGACGGTGAATTTTCCGGCGGGCGTGAAGCAGATGCTCGCCTCGTTTGCAAAGCTTGTGAAGGTTGATGACTGACGGGCCCGAAATTTTAACTTTTCAAAGTCCCCGTTTCATGATATAATTGATGTGCCGCTGATAGACGGCGCACATTGTGATATATTCGGGAGGTAAGTACTATGGATTGTAATTGCAAAGAATGCAAGCGTTGCAGCGTCATCGGCGTTATCCTTGCCATCATCGGTATCGTCGTCGTAATCGCCGGAATCGCATATGCGGTATATCGCTTCTGCACGCCGGAATACATGGAAGACTTTGACGATCTGGATCTGGATCCGGAAGAGGAAGCTCTCGATGAGGAGAAGGACGAGGAAGAGGACATCTTCGAGGAGAAGTAATCTGTTTTCCGCGGATTGTGATGAAACCAACGAATGAACAACGTAAAGAGGACGCCCCGGTGTGGAGCGTCCTCTTTTGTTATGTTATGTTCTGTTCTAAGGATTCATGTCCGTTGTCAGCTTAATCTTGGGGGATGTCCTCTTCCGTAACCGGCTGCGGCTCATCCGGGTAATGCCCGAGGGTGATGTGAAGTTCGATCTCGTTGTACATACCGTTTCGGGTTCTTCTTGCGACCGTCATCGTGATCTCCGTGCCGGCCCTTGTGTAATTGAGGAACGTGCGGATGTCGTCGATCGAAGTGATGTTCTCTCTGTCGATCTTGAGGATCACATCGCCCGAGAGCAGACCGCCCTCGATCGCCGGCGAACCGGCTGCGATCTCCTGGACGTACACGCCCCTCGGAAGTCCGAGCATCTGCGAATAACTGTCGGTGATATCGCGGGAGCCGACGACTCCGAGGTAACCCCTCTCCTCGTCCGGCAGAATCTCGCGGGAACTCAGTTCCTCGATAATGTCGCGGACGTTGGTGATGGGGATGGCAAATCCCATGCCCTCGACGGAATAGTCGGAGTATTTGGCGGAGTTGATTGCGATCACTTCGCCGTTTTTATTGAGCAGTGCGCCGCCGCTGTTTCCGGGGTTGATCGCCGCATCGGTCTGGATGAGGCAGAGCGTCTTCCCGTCCACGTTGATGTCACGGTTTAAGGCACTCACATAGCCGACGGTCACAGACTGTCCGTAGCCGAGGGCGTTGCCGATGGCGATGGCAATCTCACCGACCTTCACGGAGTCGGAATCGCCGATGCGCGCCACGCGGATCTTCGATACCGTGCTCGCCGAAAGCTGGGAGAACGGAACCGCGACAACCGCCAAGTCGGTGGACGATGCCGTACCCTTGATTTTCGCGTCGGTCACCGTCTTATCGCAAAATTCAATGCTCAGCCGGGATGCTCCCGACACCACATGATAGTTGGTAACGATCAATACTTCTTCCGAGTTCTGCCCGATGATGATACCGGATCCGCTGCCCTTCAGCTCCTCGGAGCTCACATTCTTGCCGGACCAGATGTCGAAGGACGTCTCCGTCACGTAGTTGTTGATGGCAACCACGGCAGGCATCACACTGTCCGCCACCGACGACACATCGATGGCCGAGACCGGCGTGAGATTCAGCCCGCTTAAGTCATCGGTCTGGGCAATGGAGAACGGCTGCTCGCCCGGCTTGGTCGGCTCTTTTCGGGGCTCGGTCTTCTCCGCGGTCTCGCGCGTCTGCGCCAGCTTCTCGGGGAAGAAGAAATGCTCCAGCGTAAAATAGGTCCCGCCGGCAACCGCTCCCACAAACATTGCCAAAAATACCCAGCCGATCAATCTCGGAAGTATCGAGGGTTTCTTTGCCTTGCGTTCCTCGCGCTCACGCGCCATCAGATCCAGGCGGCGGATGTACTCATCCTCGCTGGGATACTGCGGCTGATACTGCGGAGCAGCCACAGGTCGCTGCACAGGTGCTTGTTCTACAGGAGTAGTCTTGTAATAATTCGCACCATTCACAGATGCTCCCGCATTCGGGAACATCGATTCCGGCCGCGGCGTCTGCGGTCCTGCGACCGACACCGGCTGCGAAACTTTTGACGAATCGTTCTCGTCCATACAAACTACCTCGTGAAATTCTTCCTCTTTCCGGAGGGCACCACTTTCCCTCGATACCTCAAGCATAAAGGAAATGTTTGTACAAAGTGTGTAATCATATCAAGTTTTTCGTGAACAGCCGCTGTTTTTTCGCGAAAAATCCACTTTATCGTAAACTATTACGGACCCGCACCGGTTTTCGAAAAAACCTTGCGGGTCCGCCTGCATTTTCCGTTTTGTCCTGTGTTACTTAAGGCCCTGCGATTCGGACAGTTTCTTACCGTTCGCACCGAGCGGTATCGCGTGGTCGAGGCCTACGAAGCGACCGCCCTCCTGCCACAACACTTCCTTGACGAAGTTGTATTTTGCGGTGTCCCAGCTCGTAAAATCATCCAGAAGCAGTCCGCCCGTATCCCCCGAGTTTGCGTTCAGGCACCAGAACGTGTGATTGAGGTGATACGTCTTTATCAGCTGGCGCATGTACGTCATCCAGGTGATATTCGGCTCGGTCATGAAGCCGCCCCACTCGCCGATCAACAGAGGCGCAATGTTCTTTTCGTAGATGTAGAACCAGTTGTCGTGCCAGCAGTCCTTCATCAGACTGTTGTAGTCGTAGGAGCCTTCAAACCACGGCTGCTTGTAGACCGTCGGGCCGTAGTCGTGGGGCGAGTACACCAGCTTGTTCTGGTATTTTCCGAGATCCACGGGATACTTCTCCACACCGCGAAGGTTGCCGCCCCACCAGTTGAAATCGTAGTCCTTCTCGTCCGTCGAGTGGAAGTCCGAATTGGTCGCAAGATCCTTGGGGAAAATCTCCGTTCCCTCCACCAGGATCAGGACGTTGGGGTTGACCGCAAGGATTCTTGCCGCCGCCCTCTCGGCCGCGTATTTCCAGTTGTTTTTGCTCTTCGAGTCGTTCCAGATGGCCGCACCATCCTTCTCGTAGGGCTTGCCGTGAGGCTCGTTCTTGAGGTCGAAGGCGATGATCGTGTCGTTGTCCTTATACCGCTTCGCCATCCACTCCAGTGCGTTGAGCCAGTCCTCCTCGCTCACCTTCTGAGTATACCACAGGTTTACGTTGTGTCCCGAGGCGTCCGTCTCCGCGCTGTGGATGTCCGGCATCACCTTGAGGCCGTTGGCCTCCGCGAGCGCCAGAAAATAGTCGAAGATCTGCAGACTGTTCATCTGATTGAGAACTTCGTTGTGTGCGTGGTTATAGTTGGCCGTAGGGTACTCTCCCTTCGCCCACTGTTTGATCAGCTGCGCGGAGATGGGCACGCGGATCAGGTTAAAACCGTGGTCCGCGATTGCCTTCACAGTGGGCTCCAGCTTGGAGTTCCAAAGTCCGTCGAAGGTATTGGTTCCGGTGTTGTAGCCGAACCAGTTCACGCCGGTGAGCCAGACTTCCTTTCCGTCCTTATCGAGGATACGGCGGCCGTCCGTGGTAAGCCAGTCGTCACCCTGCACGGAGCCCTTCGGCCGCCTTAAAAGCTCGTCGACGTTTGCATTTTCCTGACCACCTTGGCCGTTGCCCTGGCCGTTGCCGTTCTGCTTGTTCTGATCCACCACGCCGGCGCGCACGGTGCAGACCGTGCCGTTTAACACCGCCTTCGTGATCACAAGCTTCTCCTGTGTCGTTCCCAGGTTGCAGCCGGTGACAACCGTCGCGCCGATGGCGATATCACCGTTGTAGTTTGCGTTTGTGATGGTGAGTGTCGTGCCCTTGATATCAAAGGTGCCGTTCCAGCCGCTGGCCTTCGAGAGTCCCTCGATCGTCAGCTCCAGCTTCCAGCCGCCGCTGATGGCCGCCTTGCCGTTATTGCGGATGCCGAACTCGATGTTTCGCATCGTCACGCCGCCGTCTGTCCAGACATTTCCCGCGGAGTACTCCACCAGATATCCGTCGATCTCCTCGGGCTTCGGCGTCGGTGTTGCCGTCACCGCAGGCGTGCCCTCCGGCGTCACGGTTGCTCCTGATGTCGGTGTAGGCTCTGCGGGTGTCGGCGTTCCGTCCGCGGGCGTCGGTGCCGCCGTAGGGGTCGTCACGGACGTCGGAGTGATCGCGTCCGCGGCAGATGTAGGCGTCGCCGCCTGCGTCACCGTTACGCTGTTCTCTCCGCCCTCTTCGCCTGTTTTGTTCTTATTTTTCGCCTGTATCAAAGCGACCGTCAGTCCTGCGATGGTAATGACCATCAATACGATCGCCACGATCAGAATTCTGCTTTTTTTATCCTGTTCCATAGTGTGCCTCCGGGGCTGCATTTTTCCAATGCCAGTATACCACAAAGCGCCCGCGGTTCATAGCCGCAGGCGCTTTTGTTTTCGTATGATTCTCTCTGTCGTCTCTTAGTAGTGGTAATGCGTGACACCGCTCTCGAGCAGGTAATCGAAGATCTCCTGCGCCGACTTCGACGACTGGAGGTTGGTCACGCGGTACGGTGCATAGCGATCACGATAGTAAGCTCCGTTCCAGTGGCCTTCCATGTAATTCAAGTGGATGTGGTTTCCTGCCTGGGAGAGATAGTAGTAACGCTCCTGGCCCGTGCAGGGATCCTTCACCTTGCCGATGTATATACCGGAGTGATCACCGCCGGCGTACGGATCTTTCAGCGTGCAGACGATATCGCCGGGTCTTGCCTCATCCCACGAAATCTTCTTGCCGCGGCTCATCTGCGATGCCGTCGTACGGCCGAGGTCGATTCCCAGTACCTCCTTGTAGAGGATGTATACATATCCGCAGCAGTCCGTTCCCGCCCAGGATGCACCGTGTGTATACGGAAGATCCTTGTGCTGTACCGACACGGTGAAGAGCTTGAAGATCAGATCCTCTGCTCCCGAAGGTGCCTTGTCGGAAAGGAACTGTGCGCTGATGAATGCCATCGAATCGCCGTAGTTGATCTGGTACCACTTCATCTTGTCGTTGGTGACAACGCCGGTGACGTGGAACTTCTTGCCGGACTTCTCTTCCTTCGCGATGACGTTGCCGTCAACCAGCTCCGGAGCGGAACGAACATTGACATTGCCTGTCGTCAGATACATATCCGCATCCATGGACTCGATCTGGTAGCCGGTAGCTGCCTTCGTAGGCGTAGGCGTCGGGATCGGAGTCGGATCCGCAGAACCCTCGCCCGAACCGTTATTGTCCGAAGGAGTCTCGGTAGGCGTAGCCGTAGGTGTTGGCGTTGCGGTGGGATCTGCCTTGACTTTCAGGTACTTGTCACAAACATATGCGGTCGTGGTCTCGCCGTTCTTCTTGAACTCGATGCGATACCAGTTGTTGTCGGTGCACTGTCCGGTAACCTTTACAACCGTTCCGAGAGCCAGCGTTCCCAGAAGCTTGCCGTCCGTGCTCGGAAGGGAGCGGACATTTACCGAATCGGTCGTATTGTATACTACATACTCTCCGCTCAGGTCCTTGTAGGAATACGAAGGAGCGGGAGTCGGCGTAGGCGTTGCCGTAGGGGTGGGCGTTGCCGCGGGCTTGTCCGTCAGATAGTCGTTGCAGACATACGCCGTCACGGTGCCGCTGCCGGTCTTGTAGTTAATGCGGTACCACTTCGTCTCGCGGCACTGTCCGGTAACGTGAACCATCGTGTTCTCCTTGAGAGTACCGATGATCGTACCGTCCGTGCTCGGGAGGGAGCGGACATTAACTTTATCTGCGCTGACACGGAGATCCGTGTTCAGATCCTTATACGTGTACGCGATGGTAGGCGTAGGCGTCGGGGTTGCCGTGGGCTCCGGAGTCGCCGTAGGCGTCGCGGTAGGCTCAGGCGTTGCCGTAGGCTCGGGCGTCGCGGTAGGCGCGGGCTCTTCCGTAGGAGTAGGCGTTGCCTCAGGGTCGTTGCCCTGTCCGTCGGGATCGTCGCCGTTGCCGCTCACCGGATCATCTTCCGTAGCGTGCGCATCTTCCTTATCCTGACCCGGAAGATTCTTCTTTCCGGTTACAGGCTTATCTTCTTCCTTCTCAACCTTGACAAACTCCTTCGCGCCCTCGCTGCCGGAGATCAGTCTCACCGGAGGAATGATCATCTCCGTGAGCTCCGTTACGGAAGCGAGCGAATCGCTGGTCGGAAGCTTCGGCAGATCCTGCTTGCCGATGATCTTCTTAACCGTTGCGCCGGCGCCGGCATCCTTTGTCAGGTTCGGCAGATTGGCCTTGCCGTTTACGACAGCATCACGATCGATCGGAAGACGCACCATGGCGTTCTCCTGCTCCTCCGTAAGGCGTGCCGTTGCGATGGTCGTGGGAACCTTGACGCTCGCATCTGCATTCGAGCTTGCCGCCGAATCCTTGATCTGTTCCGCCGGGTTCTCAACCGGCAGCGAACGATCCGGAATCTCCTCGGGCGCACCTACGGAAGCCACCACCGTATTATCGATGTCTGCCGAAACCGAATGCTGCAGGTGCGGAAGCATCGAGGCGGTGATCGCCAGCGTGAACGCCAAAAGGATCGACGTTGTTCTGATTATGACCTTCGAAAAATTCATTCTGTGTCCTCTGCGTGTCTTAGGGTTGTGCCGAAATAGGCACCCGAATTCTCCCCGATTATCCCAGAGCCGAGTGCTCTGATTCACAAATTGTTACATGGGAAACCATGCGAAAATGTTAAATGTTACATAATTGTTACACGATGCATCATAACACACCCCTGCGGAAAAATCAACCCCAAAAGTGCTAAAACACGTAAAATACAAGGATTTTACACATATTTTTGCTTGCAACACGTCATTTTTCGGGTGCTGTTTTTAACTCAAAATTGTTAAATCGTTTTTCTACCATTGTAGAATATACTTGTAACAATTTTGCCCGTGGTGTCTCTCCCACGGGCAACGACACAAGATGTTGTGTTATTTCTCTTCGCACACCTGAAAAATGAAAAATTTCAGATAATAGGACTCGTCGGCCGCCCAGAGGATCGGATGATCGGGCGCCTGGGTGCGATATTCGACCTGCCGAAGCCGCCGATGCACGCTTCCGGCCGCCTGCGCGATGGTCTCCGCGAACAATTCCGGCGTCATAAAATGCGAGCACGAGCACGTGGCCAGATAGCCGCCGTCCTTCACAAGCCGGAGTCCGCGCATGTTGATCTCACGGTAGCCCTTGATCGCCTGCTTCGTCGCCGTGCGGGATTTTGTAAACGCGGGCGGGTCGAGAATGACCACATCAAACTTCCGCCCCTCCGCCTCCAGCTTCGGCAAAAGATCGAACACGTCCGCCGCCGTAAAATGCACTCTCTCCGAGAGTCCGTTCAGGGCTGCATTTTTCTCCGCCTGCGCAACTGCAAGCTCCGAGGCGTCCACGCCGAGCACTTCCGACGCTCCGGCGATGCCCGCATTCAGAGCAAACGACCCCGTATGCGTAAAGCAGTCGAGCACCGTCTTTCCCTTGCAAAGTTTCTGGATCGCAAGGCGGTTGTATTTCTGATCCAGGAAAAATCCCGTCTTCTGTCCGTTCTCAACGTCCACCTCGTAGCGGACACCGTTTTCGACGATCTCCACCTTCGTATCAAAGGGCTCCGACAAAAAGCCCTTCGTGCGCTCCATCCCCTCGAGCTCGCGGACCTTCGCATCGCTTCTTTCGTAGATCCCGCGGATGTGTACGCCGTCTTCGGCCATCGCCTCGCAAAGCGCCCGGAGGATCAGGTCCTTGAAGCGGTCCATGCCGAGGGACAGGGATTGGATCACCAGGATGTCGGAGAATTTGTCGACCACGATGCCGGGGATCCAGTCCGCCTCGCCGAAGATGACGCGGCACGAGGACGTGTCCACGGTGGTCTTGCGGTATTCCCACGCCGCCCGCACGCGTGCGCGCAGAAAATCCTCCGTCACCTCGGTCCCGGGGCGTCTTGTGAGCATTCTCACGCGGATCGTGGAATTCTGATTGTATACGCCGATGCCCATCGGATAGCCGTCAAAATCCTTCACTGCGCACAATGCGCCGTTCTCACCGCCGCCGATGACCTGCGCGATCTCGTTGTCGTACACCCACAGCCCGCCGGCCTTCAGGCTTCTGCCCTCGCCCTTTTTGAGCGTGACCGTGCGGGTTACCGCAAAGCGTTCCTCACTCATTCCGATAATCCTCCGATGCGCTCTCCGCGCCGGTTTCTTCCTCCGTGTCCTCCGCTTCCTCCGGAGCAGCCTCCTTCTTCTTGCGGAAGACGAAAAGCTTGCTGAAGACGTAATTGAGAACGATCACGATCACGCTGGTGATCGCCTTCGCCCAGAAGCCCTCGAAATCAAAGAGCGACTGAGTCAGACCGGCCTTGACCAAAAGCGTCGGCAGCACGATCTCGATAATGCCGGTGGCAATGCGGGCGCCGATGAACTTCGCCATCTCCGTCAGATACGCGGCCGCGCCCACCGTCTTACTCTCGAAGACATACTTTTTATTGGTGAAAAATGCAAACAAAACCGCGACGATCCAGGCGATGGCGTTCGTGAGCGTGAACTGCCAGCCCTTCGCCGCCAGGCCGAACACGTGCTGCAGCACGTAGGTGGCGATGAAATTCACGAGCGTCGTCGCGACGCCGAAAATGAGGTACATGATAACCTCGTGGTATTGTTTGTACAGTTTCTTGAGTTTTTCCATTTTCCTATGTTCCTTTTTGTCCTTTACGGCCTGAGGCCTGCCCTTCGCGCACACTGAAAAGCTACGTGAAAGATGTGCAAAACGGGCCGTTTACCGCGGCCCGTTTTCCTTTCAGGAATACTTTCGATTGCCCCAAAGATTGTTCTTCTTGAGTTCCAGATACTCACTGTAGGCCTTCTCCAGGATCTGCTTCTCGTTCGAGAATTTCAGCAGGTGATAAGCCTCATGATACTTGTAGAATCCGGAATCCGCAAAATACTCCTCGGTCTGTGGTTTGCTGTAATAGCTGTCCGCCATCATCAGGTACCAGTGTACTTCCTTCTGAACCGTGTTCTGCGAAGTGTTGAACGTGTACCGACTCTTGCCGACATACTTGACTATCCGGGCGTCGGAACCGCTCTCCTCCTTCACTTCGCGAATGGCGGTCTGCGGAAACTCCTCGCCTTCCTCTACCGTTCCCTTGGGAAGCACCCATCCTTCGTACTTGCGCTTGTAATTCTTATACAGCAGCAGGATCTTCCCTCTGAATATCACAACACCACCACAGCTAGTTGCCTCAACCATTGTAAGGACCCCCTGTCTATTGGTGTTTGAAAGATTGATTTCAGTATACCCCTGTTGGCCCCGTTTTGCAAGTCTTTTGTCACCGTCCGGCGATGCTTCTGCGAAAAATGCACCCTCACTCTTCCGTCTCGCCGGGCTCCCCGTCCATTTTCCGGAGATGCTCCGTCAAAAGCCGGAACGCGGGAAGGTAACACGTCTGTACCTTCTCGTTTCTTTTGCGGTAAAACTGCTCTCTCTCCTCGGCATCCGCGATCGTGATACCGCGGGAGACGTCCATGTTGTGCCGAAGGTCCGCGATCTTCACGCGGATGGCCAGGCGGTTGTCGGAGTTGCGGATCTTATCGATATATTCGGTGTACGAGTCGTCGCGGTCATGCCGAAGCAACAGCAAGGCGTCCGTGACCGTGTCGCCGAAGCGCTCGCGAAATGCAGCCACCGACATGTAGTCCGGATGGTCCTCCATCACGTCGTGGAGGTACGCAACGATCTTCTCCTGCTCGGTGTCGACGAAGGACGCCACCGCCTCGGGATGCAGAAAATACGGACGGTTCGCCTTGTCCGTCTGCCCCGCGTGGGCTTCCCTTGCCACCGCAATCGCCTGTTCCAAAAGCTCGCTCATGTCCGCTCCTCTCCCTCTTTGTTACATTACGCCACGCTTCCAGTGCCCCTTCGTGTACCGCCCGTCCGGGGACGGTTCCGCCACGGTCTCACCCTGCATCGCCTGCGCAAGCGTCCGCAGCACGCGGTCCGCCTCGCGGCGCGACTCTGCGGTGAAGGAAACCCTCACGCCTAACGGTTTCTTCTCCGCCACCTCGTCAAATACGGTCAAAAGCGACGTCACCGCCGCGTTGTAGATTACGGAATGACAATACCGGCATACACTCACCACCGGCATCTCGTTGCCCTCCATGTCTGTGAGGATTCCGCCCGGGTTGCTTCCCGGCGCATCGCACGAGAACACGGTGCGGTGCGGGCATTGCTCGGACACCATCACGACGGTTCGCTCGTACACCGGGATCCAGCTCCCGGCGGCCATCTCATAGGAGACTTCGCTGCGCTTAAGTTCCGGCGAAACGGTCATAGCATCGGCTCCCGCCGCCGCAAGCCATTCCCCTGCCGCGTCGTTTACCAGATACATCGTGCTGTCCGTGACGACATGTAAGGTTTCGCGGATCTTCCGCCATTCGGGCACCTCCGCCAGCTGGTCGGGAGTGCGCACCAAAACCGCTTCAATCGGCATTTCCCGAAGAAGCCTCGGGACCTCGCGGACGACAAATTCATGCACCGCCCCCTTGCTCACCCGAGGAAGCGCGACACCGATCCGCACGTCATTGACCGTGCCGTGTCCCCGCTCCGCCCGGATGATGGACAGGCAAGCCTCGTAAGCGCCCTCCATGTCGACGTAGAGGTCTGTCACAACCGTATGCCGCAGCGCTGCCATGGCCTGCTCCGCGGTCTGCACGATCACCATGCAGCCGGGCGTCTCCGCCCTGCCGGCCTCTGCCGCCGCGCTCGCCGGCTTCTCCGCCGCCGTTTTCTCTGCCGCACTCGCCGGCTTTTCCGTCATCGCCGCGGGACGGCTCCGGTGGAACGTCCGGATCACGGCCTGTTCATATGCTTCCAGCGCCTCACGGCGCAGTTCGTTGATCTTCGAAACAGGCAGGAAAATCCCGTCCGCCACATCCACGGTCAGCTCCTCCCAGGTGTATCCCGAGCCGCCTGTGCGGCGCATCTTCGAGAGAATCTGGCCGGCGTCGGTCGGAAGCTGCTTCGCCGCCTCCGGCGCATCCCCTGTCACGGTGATGCAGGCCCGCTCCTTTTCATCGGTCACCGTAAGCCGCAGCGGCTCTCCCGCTGCCGCGCGGAGGGTCCCGATCACGGGAAGATCCTTGCGGTTAGCGATAAACTGCTCGCGAATCTCCGACAGGAGGGTTTCATTTTTCGTGCGGAAGACGTAGACAAATTCCGGCACGCCGTCGTCGAAGGCCTCCCTGCGAAGCGCCACCGGCTTCGCCGGATCAAAGCGCGTCATGTCCTTCGGCGTCGTGATCTCTCCGCAGATGAAGCCGCCTAACGTGCGAAGCTCGATCACTTCCTCGGGACCGAGCTCCTCGCGCAACTGCATCACAGCCGTGGGCTTCACGCCGTCCGTCACCGCGGCGCGCCCCAGAAGCACACCTGTGTGGTTCGGCCGGTTCGTGCACATCATCCCACGGCCCTTCTCATCGAAGACGTACCCCTCGCAAAAGCCGCCGCGGTTATAAAGCTCCGCCAACGCCGCAACGTCGTCCGCCATCTCCTTTGCGTGGGTGCGCAGGTACTCCTCGTACGCCTTGTAGCCCATCTCCTCATAGCGGTCGAGCCAGCGGCGGTAGATCGCCGTCACACCGGCGGCGTACTCGGGCTTCTTCATGCGTCCCTCGATCTTCAGGGAATCGATGCCGGTGGCCAGCAGCTCGTGGAGGCGCGGCAGAAGGCATTGATCCTTCGGGCTCAGCAGAAAGCCGAAAGCACCGTTTTTGCCCTTCGTCCCGCCGTGCTCCGTGTAGTAATAGCGCTTGCGGCAGGGCTGCGCGCACCGGCCGCGGTTGCCGCTTCGTCCGCCCGCAAGGGAGGATAAAAGGCATTGGCCGGAGTAGCAATAGCACAGCGCTCCGTGCACGAAAATCTCCAGTTCCCGGTCCGTCCCCTTCGCCAGCTTTGCGATCTCCGAAAGTGAAAGTTCTCTCGCCGGAACGATGCGCGTCACCTGCGAAGGCAACAGCAAAGCGGCGCTTTCCTGCGTGATCGTCATCTGCGTGCTCGCGTGGATCGGAAGGTCGGGAAACCATTCCGAAATCCGCTTCATCACGCCGAAATCCTGCACGATCACAGCATCCAGCCCCGCCTCATAGTACGGCAGCAGATACTCCTTAAGCTCTGCCATCTCATTGTTCTTCAACACCGTATTGACCGTCAGATACACCCTGACACCGCGCATGTGAGCCTCGTCGATACCGCGGATCAACTGCTCCTCGGGCGGATTGTCGGCATAGGCGCGGGCGCCGAAACGCGCGCCGCCGATGTAGATTGCGTCACAGCCTGCCTCGATCACGGCGCAGAGCGCTTCGTAGGATCCGGCCGGCGCAAGCAATTCGATTTTCCCAGGGTGTCTCGTCATGTCTCTCAATTCCGGTTCTTGCGATAGTTGGACAGTTCGGTCTCCAGGCGGACGATCTTCTTCTGATCCTCCATCCGGGCTTCCTTCATCTGCTCGATCCGTTCCTCCAGCTCCTTGATCCGCGAACGATCCGCAAGCATGTCATGCTTCATGTTGAAGATGTCGGTCTCGCGCTGCTCCACCTCGGACTGCTTGTTCGCACAATCCTGCCTGCTCTTCAGGTAATCGTCCGCGACATTGATCAGCACAAGCGCCTGCTTCATGTCAAGGTCCATGGTCTTGTAGCCCTTGACCTCCTTCATGGAAGCGTATTTGCTGTTCAGATACGTCGCGATCTTCTGGAGATACTCCTCCTCCTCGATCCCGGCGATGCAATACCGCTTGCCGTTGATGATAACTTCCGCCTCCGTCCGCTTCTGCATGGTCCTGTCCTCTCTTTCTCCTCTGTTTTATCGTGTCACAGGCCGCTCCGTATCCTGCGGAAAATGCAGCCTGCTCTTCCCGTTTTCTCACTTGCCCTCCGGCATCGGAATGCCGAGGTGCTCGTACGCCTCCGCAGTCACCATTCGGCCCCGCGGCGTCCGCACAATCAAACCGGTCTGCACCAGGTACGGCTCGTAGACCTCCTCCACCGTCTCCTGCTCCTCGCCGATGGTGGTCGCCACCGCTGCCGTGCCCACCGGGCCGCCGCGGAATTTGGTGATCATCGTCGTGAGGATCGCACGGTCGATGGGATCGAGACCCAGCCGGTCCACCTCAAGGGTGTCGAGCGCCTTCTTCGCGATGTCCGCGCGAATGACGCCGTCGCCCAGAACCTGCGCGTAGTCGCGCACCCGCTTTAACAACCGGTTTGCGAGTCGCGGTGTCCCTCTGGCTCTTCTGGCGATCTCGGTCGCACCCTCCTCGTCGATCTCCACTTTCAAGACTCTCGCCGAGTGCCGCACGATGAGCGCCAGGTCCTCGACCGAGTAAAATTCCAACCGGTCCACAACGCCGAAACGGTCGCGAAGCGGTGCCGTCAGCATACCCGCGCGGGTGGTCGCTCCCACCAGCGTAAACTTCGGAAGCTTCAACCGCACAGGCTTGGCCGCCGGGCCGGAGCCGATGATGATGTCGACGCCGAAGTCCTCCATCGCCGAATACAATAACTCCTCCACCTGCCGGTTCAGCCGGTGGATCTCATCGATGAAGAGGATATCGTTTGGCTGCAGCTTGCTTAAGATCGCCGCCATGTCACCCGGCTTGTCGATGGCCGGTCCCGACGTCTGGCGCACATTGACGCCCATCTCGTTAGCGATGATGTTGGCAAGCGTCGTCTTGCCGAGTCCGGGCGGTCCGAACAAAAGAACATGATCGAGTGCCTCACCGCGCGCCTTCGCCGCGTCGATGTACACCTTCATCGTGTTCTTCACCTTCGACTGCCCGATGTATTCGGACAGATACTGCGGCCGCAGCGAGCCCTCAAGCCGCACGTCCTCCGCAGTCTCTTCCGTTGTCGTGATTCGTTTTGCCATGCAAATCTATCCTCGCAAAATATTACAAATACCGCAAAGCGCGGGACAGAATGTCGTCCGCGTCAAGATCTTTTGCATTTTCCACCTTGGAGACGGCCTTCGAAGCCTCCGTGCGCGAGTAGCCGAGGGCCATCAACGCCTCGGTAGCCTCCGCCGCCGCGGTTCCGCCGCCGGACGGTGCCGGAACAGTTCCGCTCACTGCAGCCGCTGCCTCCGTTCCCGCAAGGGACTGCCAGTCCATCTTGTCCTTTAGGTCGAGCACGATCTTCGCCGCCGTCTTCTTGCCGATGCCCGGCGCCTTTGCGATGGTCGCCTCGTCGCCGCTCATGATAGCCACCGACAGATCCGACGGATCCATCGTCGACAGAATCCCGAGAGCCGCCTTCGGGCCGACACCGCTCACGGTGATCAGCAGGCGGAACATCTGCAGTTCATCCCTTGTCAAAAAGCCCATCAGATTGACGCCCGTGTTCTCGTTGACCGAGAGATGCGTGTACACGCGAACCGCCGAGCCGACCGGCGGCATCGTCGCCAGCTCCGACGCCGGCATCTGCACTTCAAAGCCGATGCCTCCCGCCAGAATTACGGCCACGGTCGCGTCCTTGTATTCCAATGTACCGTCCAACATTCCAATCATTTTGCGTCACCTCGTCCGCAATAGTATTACCCAGTGAAAAGTATATCATAAACCGCCCTGAAAAGCACCTGTTTTTGCCTGAAAATGTTTGAATTTCGGCAAATTCTCTGTTACTATTACAAGTGATGAGGAGGCCACCATGCGATACACCGAATTACCGCTTGCCGAACTGCTTCCCGAGTCGACTCTCGCGAGCCTTTCGGCCTTTCTGAAAGACCCCGGATACTGTCCCGACGACGGGGCCGAACCCTGCTTTTTTGACATCGAAACCTGCGGGCTGAGTGCGCGCTCCGCGCCGGTCTACATGATCGGTGCCGTTGCGCCGGACAAGCTCGGGCGTTTCGTCTTCCGGCAGTGGTTCGCCGAGACTCCCGCAGAGGAGCCCGCCCTTCTCAGAGCATTTTTCGACTCTCTGCCGGCGCGCGTGCGCCTGCTGCACTATAACGGAACGACGTTTGACATTCCGTTTCTTCGCGACCGGAGCCGCATTCTGGGGCTTCCGCCCTTCACCGGTTCCCTCTCCCTCGATCTGTATACACCGCTCCGGCGCTTAAAGACGCTCGCCGGTCTTTCGTCCTGCCGCCAGCGCGACTTAGAGCCCCTCGCCGGCTACGACCGCGAGGACCCTTACGACGGCGGCACGCTGATCCGGTTTTATTCGGAATTTGTCGGCCTTTCGAAGTTCAACAAGGACGCCGCCGAAGCCCGCTTCCGCGATCTTGCGCGCCACAACCGCGAGGACCTTCTCGGACTGGTCACCCTGTGCCGCCTTCTTCCGTGCGTGGACATCGCCTCGTCCCCTGTGGAAAATGCAGAGATTGCCCGCATCGACGCCGACGCCGTGACGCTTCGCCTTCGCACGACCGCCGACTGGCCCGCGGGGCTTACCCTGAGGAAGCCTCTGGAGAAACTTCTCTCCCTAAAGAGCGCGCCTGCTGTTTCGTCCTTCACGCTCTCCGGCGAGAGCGACGGAAGTCTTCTTCTGACGATTCCCGTGCTGACCGAACCGGCGAAACATTACTACGCCAATTACAAAGATTATTATTACCTTCCGCTGGAAAACCGCGTGATCCACAAGAGCATCGCCTCCCACATGGACAAGGCGTACCGCCGCGCAGCCAAGCGCGACGAGGCCTTCGAGTGGTCCCGCGGCGAACTGCTGCCGCAGACCGGAGAGCTCTTCTCCCCCGGATTCGTCTACAAGACAAAAGATCTGTGCCGCCTCTTCCCGGTGCGGGAACTGGAAAAGCACCCCGAGCATCTGACCGCGTACGCAACCGACCTGCTGCAGCTCTTCGGCAAGGGCCGCTAGACAAACTTCAGACACGGAACAAACTTCAAGCAACAAAAAGCCGGAGGCAACCATCTGCCCCCGGCATTTTTCTTCTTATTCCTCCTCAAGCGACCAAAGCAGCGCCTGAAGATCTTCCTCTTTGGAATTTACCTCCGCTTCGGTTCCGTAAAGATCCAAAATCCAGCAACTTCCCTTCGAATCGGAGCAAAGGCAGAGCACTTCTTTCATCTTCGTTTCACCCTGCGTATACGACAGGATGACCTTCTGATATTCCACTCTTCCCTGCGCCGTCGTGATTTCGGAAAATGCCATCTCCTCAGAATCCTTCAACGACTCCATCAGGTTCTGAAGCTGATCCTTCGCTGCCATATCCGCACGATTCTGAAGATGACGAATCAGGATTCCCGCCTCCCCGCTCTCATTGAAGGGCAGCAACAAATCGTCTCCGTCCGTCACAACCTGCAGAACGCCGCCGTTTTTATAAGCAAACCGAACTTCGGTTTCATCCGGCATAGCGCCTTCCCAGGCGACGTACTTCGGTTCTGTTTCCTTCGGAATCATGCTGAGGGCGGTATCCATCGCAAGCTTCCCGCTCTCGGAATCCGGAGCTCCGTCACCGTTCGCCTTCTGAATTCCCAGAATGATATACACTCCCACATCGTCCGGCTTACTGTAAATCACGACAAATCCCGCACCCTCGGTCTTGTCACCGCTCGAGCCTTCATACACCATGCTCGACATCGGAATCAGATATCCCTGCATTCCGTTGATGTTGTCGTACGCCTTCATCTTGTTGTCCGCGGAAATGGAAAACTCCTTCAGCCGAAGAACGTCTTTTGCCAAAGACTCCTGTTCCTTGGAGTTGACCAGAGCAATCACATCATTCGCATCAAAGATTGCACCGTTCTCTACCGTATCCTCATCGAACACATACAGGTTATAGTCCGATGTCTCCGCGACGAAAAGAACACCTTTCTCCTCTCGTACGGATGTACCCTCCGGCAGATCAATCTCTACCGGAAGGGTAACGGACGGTTCGGTTACTCCCGGCGTTCCCTTCTGTCCGGGATTGTCCGGACTCTCCGTCGGTTCGGCGTCGCTCTCTTTCTTCTTTCCGCATGCGGGAAGGGCGAAGAGCATCACGCTTATCAAGAAAAGCAACAATAGCTTTTTGCCTGTCCGTTTCACTGGCTGTCTCCTTCCGAAATCTCTTCTCAGTTATGCCTTTCAAAACCCGGTAATATGACTGAACACATAGTCATAGATCTGTTTTATCGGAATATAGGTACGATCCACGATCGTCTGGCTGAAATTCTGCCCTGCCACACGTTCCTTAAAGATTCCGAACGCATAGTCGAAGCTGCCGTAAGGATCCAGTTCTTCCGTCTCCTGTTTAAGCAATGTCTGCACTTCCTGGAAAACAGCTATGGCAATATCCTTGTAAAGCATCTGTTTATCAAGGGATATGTCGGTTCTTTTCAACAGTTGATTCATTGTATGTCCGAGACCGATCTTGTCGATTTCGCCTGTAATTCGTCCCAGATCCTTCCATCCTTCCGCAAGCAAAGCCTCATAGAACACCTTGTACTCTTCTTTCCGAAGCACTTCATAAGCAGTATCCAGGAAGTGCAATCCGCTGATAAAGTACCCTGCCTCCGGGCAGAAGAAGGAGATTCCGAGTTCCGCAGCCGTGTTAACCACATCAAAGGTGACATCCAGAGCTTGTGCGGCAGTATTGGGAAGGGAAGTGAGGACCTTAAACCGGAGTGACGACCATACGCCCTCGATTGCTCCGTAAGCATCCAGATTCCAGGTTCCGTTCTGATACTGCATAACCATGACAGTACTCTGATAATCCTTCATTTTGTTTCTCCGGAACGTACGCATGACATAGTATGTCGTATCATTCAGTTTTTCCCAATCGTAAGAAGCATACAGGTTGAGCAACTTATCCTCGCCGAATGCACCGACACCATAGACGGCATCCAGTGTCTCCTTGAGCTCATTGGAGCCGACATTAGTGTTTTTCTCCCAGACCGCATACAGAACGATACGTGTTCCGGCTTCCGCATGAATCTTATTATTCTTATCGACCGGATACTCGGCCTTGGTGACGAGTTCTACCGAATAGCCGATATATTCGACTTTATGAAGGGACCAGCCCCGGAAATGGTATCCGTCGCGGGTGGGCACAATCTTGGAAAGATAACAGTCTCCGGGCTCCATTGTTTCTGTCCCGGGAGCGCCTTCTCCGCCGTTTGCAAGATAGTGAATAATCACTTTCCCTGCTTCGCCCGGTATTTCTTCATAGGCGGCATAGAACGTCATGTCGTCTGTTACCGTGATTGTCTCGTTATTGCCGTATCTCTTTGACGAGGTCAATACGTACCTTACGTCCCATCCGGCGAAACGATACGCAGACATCTCCAACGGAAGATTCGGAATGTCCAGCTCAGAGATGGTAACCGTTGAATTATACTTCACATTTCTTCTGGCAATCTCCCGACCGAAGGCATCGCAGAATTTGAACACATACTCTTTCGAACTCCAGATTGCATAAAGAGTGACGTCTTTCTCCGGAACGGTAAATTCTCCGTCCACGCTGATGGATACAGTATCCGGAGTCGTTCCCCAGCCGAGAAGGACATATCCCTTCGGTTCTCCGAAGGATTTTTTGTATTTCTTCATATCGACGACCTGACCCGGTACTACATCCTCAATAGGAATGGTGTCAACCTTGGAATCCGAACTGCCGTTCTTGTCAAGGACCAACGTATATTTGGAAGCCCAGCACGCGTAAAGAGTGATTTCCGTAGGCGGCACAGTTCTTCCGGTGGGATCACCCCGGTAGATATAGTCTTCCCCTGCAGGTGTGTATGTTCTTCCGTTTATGCTCGTAGTCCATCCCAGGAACACCCGGTGCGGATCCGTCGGTGCCTCACCGCTTGTTTTGATGGAAACATTGCCGACCTTCCGTTCCGCCATGGTCGGTTTTGTCGGTCCGCCGACTGCGGTCGGAGAATTCAGATGGTAATAAACCGTGATTTTTCCATCTTCACTGACACCCTGGAAACTTGTGTACAATTTGTACACCTTATCTTCCGTGTTCAGAATGGTATCCAGGACGTTAGGAGTCTTCATATCAACGAATTCCGACACCAGAGCATCTGCCGAATAAGTCTTCGAATTGTATCTCCATCCCTTAAAGGTCTTTCCGATGACAGGCGATTCCTGCACGCAATCAAGTCTGTCGGAAGAAAGGTATCTGCCGGACTTCAGCACCTTGTTGGTATAGGAATCGATAAATTCTATCTGATAGGTGCGCTGCTCCCACAGAGCTGTCAGCACAAGATCTGTCGGAAGATCCTTGATTTCTTCTTCCGCCTGATAGATTGTGCCGTCATAATCACTCTCCCATCCGAGGAAGATATAATCGTTTCTCTTCGGTTTCGGAAGGAAGAAGGTTCCTGTGCCGAGCTGGTTCAGCTCTTCCCGTTGCTTCCCTTCATAACCGTAATCCAACGTAACTTTAGCGCCGTTAGGGCTCCAGATTGCGTAAAGCTTTACCACTTTCGTTCCCAGCTCAATCTTCAGGCGAGACAGCGCATTATTACGATTCGAGTTCGAATAAGACCCCCATCCCTCGAAGATGTATCCCGTTTTATGCGGACGCTCCGCCTCATGTTCCTCCTGGTCATAGTAAGCAAGCGTCGGAACCTGATAGACCTCGGTATTCCAATGGATATACTCTGCCCTCGACGGAAGGTCTCCTCCGTTGTTAAGATAAATCACGGGAATCCAATCCGCCTGTGTCGTTTCGTAAACACAGAAGAGCGTCACAGAAGAAGAGGCATCAAAAACAACATCATCTCCGGGCTGATAAAGTTTGGAGCGGTCTACTCCCTCCGAAATCAGTCCCTTAAGGTTGTGGTCGGTCGTGTATCCGACGAACCGAAGCCCTTCAATTCTCGGAGCGTAATCGCTGATATGGTAGATATGCTTAATATCCTGCTTCTTATCCTCATGGACAACCTTTCCATGGAACGGATCAATGTACGACACCGAATATGTGTGTTCTTTCCAGACTGCATATAGAGTAATCTTCTCAATGGAAGTATCCTTGACCAGCGCCTCCACAGAGGATCCGGCGCGGAAATTTGCCGCGTTTCTTCCGGTTCCGGTCTTAGACGTGCTCCAAACATCAAATCCTGTTCCATCGTCAAATTTACATTCCGGAAGTTTAACCTTCTCTCCGTACGTGCAGATTATATCGTCCATGACGCCGTACAGGTTGCCGTTTCCTTCGAAATGAATGATATAGCTGTTCTCTCTCCAAACCGCATAGAGAACATGGTCCGTCGCATCCTGCACATCCGATGCTGCAGTCACAAGGACATGGTCCTTCGTCTCCCATCCGGCAAATACTTTCCCCTCAGGAGGTGTTACGCCACCCGGCAGGGTCGGCAGATCGCCGTAGGCTTCTTTATAAACAACGGTTCTTGTTTCTTTTGCAAGTCTGTTGTCGGGATCGGAACCGCCGTTTGCATTGAAGGTTACCTTAACCCCTTTTCTTTCCACCCAGTGGGCATACAGCGTTACAACGGTGCCGTTTTCGGCATCGCCGCGGCACAGATTCTTGACAACTGCCTCTTCGGCATACTCCGCTCCCTGGCCGTCCCGTCTGGTATTCCAGCCGGCAAGCACGTAACCGTCCTTGGAGAACTTGTTCTTCGCAAGAACAACCTCCTGATTGCAAACGGCAGGGGTATTGTCCATCACACCGAACTGCTGGGCTCCGTTGCCGTCATAAGCGATATAATACTTTTTGTCGGTCCAATGCGCATACAGAGTGATGTTCTGGGAATTCGGAACCCGGGTTACCTCCGTCCATTTCACACCGCCCTGCTTTTGCGTATACCAGCCGTCAAATGCCTTGTACCCAGGAGCCTGCGGCGGTGCGGGAAATACTCCGCTCATCCCGTCGCCTCTGACAACCATACGAGTGACAATTTCATGCCATCCGATTCCACCGTTCGGATCGAAGATAATCCGGCATCCGGCCTGGCTGCTCTGGGTTACCTCGATGGAAATGGTTCGATTGTACTCGGTATCCTTAAAAGTGATCACGCCCATACGACCGCTTTCTCCGGTATTCTGGGAAACCTCCACTTTGAAGGAACCGTTATTTCCTTTTCTCGTCACCCTCACCCAGCCTGCTGCCGACTGATCCACCAACGGAACAATCGATCCCGCATTGGTAATGTTCATAAGATTCACATCACGACTGTCTGCATTTTCCGAAAAGCTGAGACGATCAACATCCAACACCAGATCACGGACTCTGGGCAGAATGGTCTTCTCTTCCTTACCGCAGACAGAGCAATACTTGATAATATACCCATCCGACTCCGTGGTTTCTTTTACCTTCTCTTTTTCAACCCAGTTATGAGGCTGGTTGGACGACTTGTTCTCGCCGCGGGTTTCCGAGCATCTGCTGCACTTATATTCGACAAATCCGGCTTCGCCGCAGGTGGGCGCAACCTCCCGAACCAACACCGAGAAATCATGTCCTTTGGCCTTTTCTCCGGTGATGCCGCAGTTTATGCACTTCTGCGCTTCGGTACAGGTTGCCTCTGCCTTATTCCACTTATGATCCAACTTCTTTTCAAGGACGATCCCGCAGGTTGTGCAGATGTTATCCTCTCTACAGGAAGCGGAAGGATTTTTCGCATGGTGACCAAAGGCCGGCTGACCTACCGCCCCACAGTTCTTGCATTTCTCAGGTTCCGTGCAGGAAGCAGGGCTCCAGAAATGGCCTGTTGCTTTCTCAACCTTGCCGCATCTGTTGCACATCCGGTCTTCGGTACAGCCTGGCGTAGAACGATTCCAGTTATGCCCCGTTGCCTTCTCCAGGATGAGACCGCAGGTCGAGCAGACTTTATCCTCAGTACAGGTAGCGGTAGGCATGTCGGAGTGGTGACCGAAGGCCGTCTGATCAACCGTTCCGCAGTTTACACACTTCCGGTCTTCCGTGCAGGAAGCTGTCGCGCGATTCCAGGTATGGCCGGTCGCTTTCTCGACTTTACCGCATCTGGTGCACTTCTTGTCCTCGGTGCAGGTAGCGGCCGACATATTCCATTTATGGCCCGTTGCTTTCTCTAAGACGATTCCGCAGGTCGAGCAGACTTTATCCTGCGTACAAGTGGCAGTAGGCATATCGGAATGGTGGCCAAATGCCTTCTGATCGACCGTTCCGCACTTTGTACATTTCCTATCTTCCGTGCAGGTAGCCGTCGTTCGGTTCCAGGTATGCCCCGTCGCCTTCTCGACTTTACCGCATCTGCTGCACTTCTTATCTTCGGTACAGGTAGCGGCCGATATATTCCATTTATGGCCCGTTGCCTTCTCTAAGACGATGCCGCAGGTTGAGCAGACTTTATCCTGCGTACAAGTGGCAGTAGGCATATCGGAATGGTGGCCAAATGCCTTCTGGTCAACCGTTCCGCACTTTGTACATTTTCTATCTTCCGTGCAGGTAGCCGTCGTTCGATTCCAACTATGGCCCGTCGCTTTCTGATCTACCTTGGCACATCTCGTACACTTTCTGTCCTGGGTACAGGTTGCAGCCGAAATATTCCAGTTATGCCCGAGCTTTTTCTCTAACACGGTGCCGCAGGTTGAGCAGACTTTATCCTGCGTACAAGTCGCGGAAGGCATACTGGAACTGTGACCGAAGGCCTTCTGATCGACCGTCCCGCATTTTGTGCATTTCCTATCTTCCGTGCAGGTAGCTGTCGCGCGATTCCAGCTATGGCCTGTCGCCTTCTGGTCAACCTTGGCACACCTCGTACACTTTTTGTCCTGGGTACAAGTGGCGGCGGTAATATTCCATTTATGACCTAATTTTTTCTCCAACACGGTGCCGCAGGTTGAGCAGACTCTATCCTCCGTACAAGTGGCGGAAGGCATATCGGAATGGTGACCGAATGCCGCCGTTCCGGTGGCGCCGCAATTTCTACAGGTAGATGCCGTTGTGCATGTCGCAGCGGTCCAACTGTGGCCTGTCGCATACTGCTCAATTTTCGCACATCTCGTACACTGTTTGTTTTCGGTACAGGAAGCTGACGCACGATTCCAATTATGCCCCTTCGCATACTCCACGACAGTGTTACATCTTACGCAGAGATTATTCTCCGTGCAGGTGGCGGAAGGGTTTCTTCCGGTATGTCCCAAAGCATTCTGTCCAACCACTTTACACCGTGTGCAGACCTTGCTCTCGGTGCAGGTGGCAGACGTCCGATTCCAAATATGCCCCGTGGCAGGGATTGTTTGTGTAAGGATTGCGCCGCAAGTTGTACATTGTTGCTTTTTGGTTCCAGCTTCCGTGCAGGTTGCAGCTTTACCTCCCGGCACATCTACGACGGATGGATGAGAGCAGGCCGCCTTGGACCGGTTCGTAAAATGAGCCAGACCAAGAACAACAACCAGCAGAGCCAGCGCAGCGTACACCGGTATGGTCTTCATACGGTTTTTTTTCATGCGTTCCCTCCTGAATAATTCAGACGATTTAAACTCTTCTCTCTGACTGCAGAAATGTGCTGTCATCACAGACACTCTTTTGTAATTATATTATATTGTTTTCCGAATTACCAACAGTTTTTTCATTTCTTCTCATTTTTTTGCATCGTCATACAAAAACAAGCCGGGAGCATCTGTTCGCGCTTCCGGCTTGTCTTGTTTTATATGAATTATTCAGGCTTTCGTAAACATACAAAAACCCCCGGCCAATAGCCGGGGGCTTGATTTGTTCGATTACGCTTCCTGCGGAATAATCTCTTTCTTGTTATAAGATCCGCAAGCCTTGCAAACTCTGTGAGGCATCATAAGCGCGCCGCACTTGCTGCACTTTACAAGATTCGGAGCAGTCATCTTCCAGTTTGCTCTGCGACTGTCTCTTCTTGCCTTGGAATGTTTATTCTTAGGACAAATAGCACCCATCGTCTCCACCTCCTTGACCACTATTCGGCCGAACTCACTTTGTTCGGCACACGCATGTCAGTATTATATCGAACCGGCAATCGTTTGTCAACGACTATTTTTCGAAAAATGCAACTTTTCCGATCGTTTCTCACGCCTCCGCGCTGCGGATGGTGATCACGCCGAGGACTGCCCTTCCGGTGATTGTCAGAACCGGTGCATTCTCGTCCGCCGGCTCTTCTGCCTTGTTGTTCACGACACCGCAGACGGCCTTGATATCGCAGACAACGCGCATGTTTGCGGGCACCGTCACGCTCGCAACGCCGAACACGCTGCACACATCGAGGTCAACCGCATGCTCCGGAGCCTCCTCCCAGGTGACGTTCATGCTTCCGAACAGGCAGGAAAATACAGCCACTTCCATATTCTTCGCAACCTTGTTCGTACCGCCGGAGAGCATCGTGCAGGTCATGGTATTCTGATTGCTGCCGCGCTTCTTAAGGATATTCAGGCCCCGGCGCACCAAAAGCGCCGTTCCTCCTGCGAGCACCGCGATAAATGCGCCTAAAACCTTCAACGCCGTGATGATACTCTTCTTTGTCGTCTTGCCCTTTACTGTCTTCATCACATCACTGTACATAATTTCATCCTCCGTAAAAACGGGCTTCCGGTTGTCCGAAAGCCCGCCTGTAACTTCGCAAAATAAGCTTGGATCTTAAATCAGCGCTACCGTCTCGCGGCAGATTGCAAGCTCTTCGTTGGTCGGGATTACCAGAACCTTAACCTTCGAGTCGGGCGTGGAAATGATAACTTCCTCGCCGCGGATCGCATTTTTCTCATCATCGATGGAGATGCCTAAGAAACCGAGGCGGTCGCAGATCTTCTTGCGAACCTTGCCGTCGTTCTCGCCGATACCGGCCGTGAATGCGATGGCGTCAACGCCGTTCATCGCTGCCGTGTAAGCACCGACGTACTTCGCTACTCTGTAGGCAAATGCCTCAACCGCTACCTGTGCTCTCTCGTTGCCCTCTTTTGCTGCCGCATCGAGGTCACGGAAGTCGGAGCCGACGCCCGAGAGGCCGTCCACACCGGACTTCTTGTTGAGAACCGTCATCATCTCTGCGAGGGACTTGTTCTCCTTCTTGGCTACAAACTCGATAACCGCGGGATCGATGTCACCCGAGCGGGTTCCCATGATGAGACCCTCCAGAGGAGTGAGACCCATCGAGGTGTCTACCGAACGGCCGTTGAGAACCGCCGAGCAGGATGCACCGTTTCCGAGGTGGCATACAACAACCTTCGAGTTGTTCGGATCAAGTCCGGCAACGTCGATCGTACGCTTGGAAACGTAGCTGTGGCTTGTGCCGTGGAAACCGTAGCGGCGTACGCCGTAGTTGGTGTAGTACTCGTAAGGAACCGCATACAGATATGCCTCCTTGGGCATCGTTTGATGGAATGCGGTGTCAAATACAGCAACCTCCGGTACGCCGGGCATGAGCTTCATGCACGCGTCGATACCGATCAGGTTTGCCGGGTTGTGAAGAGGCGCGAGGTCGCAGCACTCCTTGATTCCCGCGATCACGGCGTCGTCGATCAGAACGGACTTCGTGAATTTCTCGCCGCCGTGGACTACGCGGTGTCCTACCGCACCGATCTCGGAGAGATCCTTGATCACGCCGTAGGTCGGGTTCGTGAGAGCCGCAAGAACGTTCTTGATGGCTACCTCATGGTTCGGAAGCGCATCCTCGAGAACGACCTTCTCACCGCCTGCCGGCGTGTGCTTCAGACGTCCGTCGATGCCGATACGCTCGCAAAGGCCGACCGCGAGAGCCTGCTCGGTCTCGGAATCGATCAGCTGATACTTCAAAGAACTGCTGCCGCAGTTAACAACCAATACTTTCATGTGTTTCCTCCGTTACTCAGTCATTTGCCTGCGCCTGAACAGCCGTGATGGCAACAACACCGACGATATCCTCGGCGATGCAGCCTCTGGAGAGGTCGTTGACCGGTGCTGCGATACCCTGCGTAACCGGGCCGTAAGCCTCAGCCTTCGCAAGACGCTGAACCAGCTTGTAACCGATGTTGCCGGCATCGAGGTCGGGGAACACCAAAACGTTTGCCTGGCCTGCTACGTTGCTGCCCGGAGCCTTGGAAGCGCCCACGGAAGGAACCATAGCGGCGTCAGCCTGAAGCTCGCCGTCCAGAAGGATGTCGGGGCGAAGCTCCTTAGCGATCGCGGTAGCTGCCAAAACCTTGTCAACGTCGGCATGCTTTGCGCTGCCCTTCGTCGAGTGGCTAAGCATTGCAACCTTCGCCTGCTTCTGAACCAAAAGCTCGAACGACTCTGCGGAAGAGATTGCGATAGCCGCAAGCTTCTCCGGGTCGGGATTCTGCTCAAGACCGGAGTCAGCGAAGAGGAACGTGCCGTCCGCGCCGTACTCGCAGTTCGGAACTACCATCATGAAAAATGCGGAAACCAGCTTGGTGCCGGGCTTCGTCTTGATGATCTGCAGCGACGGACGAAGGGTGTTCGCGGTGGAATGGCAAGCGCCGGAAACAACGCCGTCTGCCGCTCCCATCTTAACCATCATGCAGGCATAGTACATATAGTCGGTGGTGAGAAGCTTCTTAGCCTCCTCAGGGGTCATACCCTTTGCCTGGCGAAGCTCAACAAGCTTGTCAATGTATGCGGGAAGCTCTGCCGCAGTGTTCGGATCGATGACCTTAGCGCCTGCTACGTCAAGACCCTTGCTGTTCGCCTCACACTCCTCGGGCGTACCCAAAACGATAACGTTTGCGATACCTTCCTTGAGAATGATCTCAACGGCCTCCCACGTTCTTCTGTCCATGGACTCGGGAAGAACGATCGTCTTCTTGTTCTGTTTTGCTCTCTCTTTGATGCTGTCAATAAATCCCATGACTACTGACTCCTTTCGTATCCTTTCATGCCACATTACGGCATTGTATTCCAAATAAATAATATACCACGATTTTCCGCTTCATACAAGCAATTTTTCGGCAAATAAATCCGGCCTTTCCCCGTCGCATTGCACAAAAAAGTCCGGGGCTTTGGCACCCCGGACCTTCGGTTATTTCATTTTCCGCCAGGCATCAGAAAAGCTTCTTCAGCGAGCCGAGCGCATCGCCGGCCTTGTCAAGGGAAATCTTCGCCTTCACGCCGGAGATGATCTTGTCGACCGCTTCCGCCGGAACCTTGTCACCCGCAACCTTCTTCACCGTTGCGGCCGGATCCTTCTGAAACGCCTTCGTAAGGTCGCCGTCCTTCGTGATCTTATCAACGGCATCCTTTACCATAGCAGTAATATCCATTTTGTTATCCTCTCTTCTTCCGGTGCCCTTTTATAGGCGCACCTTCGTAAAATTCACCCGGTCAGGCGATCACTCTGCAGCCTCTTCCTCCGGAAGCTCGGACGTGCAGTGCGGGCAACGCGTTGCCTCGATGCTGATCTCGGACTTACAGAACGGGCAGGTCTTCGTGGTAGGAGCCTTCTCCTCCTCTTCCTTCTTGGTGAGGTCCTTCGCCTTATTGAACAACTTGACTACCAGGAACAGGCAGATCGCGATGATCAGGAAGGTGATGATTGCGGAGATGAACGCACCGTAACCCAGGCAGGTGTAACCGGCTTCCTGTGCTTCCGCGAGCGTCTCCGGCAAACCGCCCTCCGGAATTGTCGCGGGCTCTTTCAAAACAACGAACGCATTGGAAAAGTCTGCACTACCGCCCAACGCAAGACCGATCAACGGCATCAGAATGTTGTTTACGAGGGAAGTGATGATAGCGCCGAACGCACCGCCGATGATTACGGCGACTGCCATATCCAGCATGTTCCCACGCATGATGAACTTTTTGAACTCTTTAAACATGGTACTCTCCTTTGCTTTTTTGTTTTATTTTCAAGATTCCTACGCCCGCTCCAGGCCGGTCAGACCGGTCCGAACCAGCTCGAGAATCTCAAATTCATAGAACATTTTGATAAATGCATCAATCTTCGCGGTCTCGCCCGTGAGCTGCATCATCAGAGAATCCACGGCCACATCCACTACCTTGGCGCGGAACACGTCCGCGATGCTGATGGCACTCTGACGCTTCGCGTCCGTCTTCGTGCGAACCTTCAACAAGATAAGCTCACTGCACACCGAATGCTCCGGCGAAAGCTCCTTGACGGAGATAACCTCCTGCAGCTTCTCCAACTGCTTGCCGATCTGCGAGAGCGTCGCCTCGTCGCCCAATGCAACCACGGTCATGCGGCTGATATCCGGCCGCTCGGTCTCACCCACCGTAAGGCTCGCGATATTGTAACCGCGGCGTCCGAACAACCCCGAAATGCGCGCCAGAACACCGGCCGTATTGTTGACCAGAATGGAAAGCACAATCTTCCGCATACCACTACCTCTCTTCATCCGTAATTGCTTACGAACATTGTACCGCGTTACCACTGCGCTGTCAATCGGTGAAGTGACAAGGGGACAGTTCTTTCGTCACATTCCTGCCCAGAATATGTGTAAAAATACTCTTGAACTCCATTCGTATGTTGTTCCCAGTGATATAAGACAACCGACGGAAGCTCTAAAAGCGATGGACGGAAAAGCCTCCTCCAACTGCTTTTTGGTGACCAAAACAATAGCATATCTTTCGTCTGTCGATTCCTCGGACCAACAGTTTTTCATCAGCGAGGCGCTACTGTTGCCTTCCTTGAGAATCGGCCAGCCGATGGACCGAATCGTCTCATAGCAGGAATCAACGTACGCCTGCTTGCGGCGCCGTAATTCCTCCTGCCCGGAACGGCTTGCAAACCACGTCTGCCAAGCACTTCCGGACATACCGGACTCTGCGCGGTATTGCTTCACAAGTTGCTCGTAAGCGCCAAGTCCCGGTCCGAATGTCAAAGAAATCCGGAGATACTCATCTGCGTTTATTTCATCATAAGCCTCGCCGAGGCAAAACGCCAGCCCGCGGTTTTCCGGCATCTCATATTCCAGTGCCGAGACCTGCTTCGGATTTGCAACATCGTACACCAAATGTCCGTTATATTCGCCGACTACTCGTGCACCGCCGGGAAGAGTCACAGGCTTTTCCGCAGGAAGAATCTCGACATTACCAATCGGTGTGACCGACGGAATCGGATTTGAAATCGTCTCGGTAAGCAGCTTGCCTTCCCGAATGCCCGCCAGCGCGCCATTCACGGTTCCCGCCCAGAACACGCGGATACAGGTGTAGCTTCCCCAATTCGCCGTCACGCCCGACTGCCGAGGAACGCTGCCCGCGCAAACAGCAGAACGGAGTGCGGGCAGAAAATCCATCAGCTGCGCTTTCGTTGCCAGAACCACGATGTAACGCCCGTCTGCCGCGAAGGCCTCCGGACACAGATTTGCTATTGCGTCGCCCAAATCGCCTTCCTCAAGGATTGTCCACCCAAACGATCGAATCGCCTCGTACCCGAGTTCAGTCTCGAGGATTTTCCGCTTTTCCACTTCGCGCCGCCCATCATCACTGCGAAGCCACGCAAACCACTCCTCATCACTCTTTCCCTTGCAATACATGCTCCGAAGTTCCGACAGATGCTCCGCATAATCATCGTTCGTCATTCCCAGGGAAAATGCAACCCTTACATAATCATCCGCCTCCAGATAACCAAGCGTTTTTCTGCCGAGTTTATATCCGATGGTATCCGACTCGAACCACTCGCTGCTGTAGGCGTTCGAGTATTGACGTCTCGTGACATCGTACACTCGATGACCGTTGTACTCCCCGATTGCCTGTGCATAAATGTAGCTGTCCGGATCATTTTCCGGTTGAAAAATGCTTACCACCTGCACATCACGCGCCAATTCAAGTATCTCTCGGTACGTCAGGCTAAGAAGCAACTGCGTGATTGCCCCTTCCGCCCGTTTTGACCGAAGCTCCGGGTGTTTGGCAAAAAGCAGTTCTGCTTGCTCCTCAAACCAGATGCGTGGAAATTGACGGTAGATTTCAAACGCCTCCAATTCCGCTTCCCCCGAGGGATTCCTCTCCTCACTGTTAACTTTTTGAACAATTTCGAATTCCTTCGGATATCTCTCCGCAAACAGTCCCTCACATTCGGATTGCGGGTTTCCAAAGAAAATCTCAACAACCGCCGTTTCAACATCGTCCGACACCGGAATGCCCAAGATTTTCGACTTGACATCCTTCGTATCTATGACCACAGCCGGCCTCTCTCCTTCCGGAATCGGCGTCGGTATTGCCGTCGGAAGAATATCGACTCTCGTTACAATCGTCGGTGCTTTCGTCGGTGAAGCGGTCGGTGTTCCAGTCGGAATTTCCGTTAGTTCCGCTGAATGCGTTACAGTACCAGCCGTTGGTGACACGGTCGTATTGCTTTGATTTCCCCGTTTCTCACACGCGGCCAACAGCCCGACCAGACACATACCGCAAACAATCGTTACTGCAAACCGTCGTCTTCTTTTCATACGCATTTCCCTCCTAACATGCCTCTTAGTCAGGTCCTTAATGTGATACAAATCCTTTGAACAACCCTTTCAGATCAGAGACCGTAGTCCCAAAGGAAGCTCTGCATCCCCATACGAAGCCCCCAAAAACGTCTGAAACGAATTTCATATAAATGTTACAACGGATTGAAGAAAGTGGAAGCACCCCTCTTATATAATAATCGTTTGAGCAAACGATTTTTGTGGTTAAAAAAATTATACAACAAGTGAATCCCCTCATCAACTAACAAGAGAACAAAGGGACAGTTCTTTTGTCACCGATGCCTGCGCCGGTCGGGCTGCATAAGGCAGGTGTAAAGGCGGGCACGCTTCTATAGGAACATTGACCAATCCGAAGCCGCAGAAACTATTTCGAGCGAGCATTTTCCTGCGAGCGAGAAACAGTCTTCTGTGGTTTCGGATTGTTTTATATTTTTAGAGTGCACGCCTTTCATCGGAGCCTGCCTTATGCAGCTCGTCGGAACCGTAGATTTGGTGACAAAAGAACTGTCCCCTTGTCACATAAAAAAAGATGACAGGGGGACTGTCCCTCTGTCATCTTCTTAGTAATTTTCAGTTAATTACAGGTTTACCTTGCCCGTGATGTCGCCGTTGGCAACATAGTAAGCAGCGCCGTCCTCAGGCTTAACATACAGCGTGATGGTCTTCAGAGCAGCCTTGTTGTTAGCAGCGAAATCCTTCTTTGCTGCGGCGAGAACCTCAGCCATCTTGATCTCGTTGCCGGCGTACTGAAGAACAACCTCAGCCTTCGCTTCCTTTGCAACAGCCTTCGTGGTCTTCTTGGCAGCGGCAGCAACAGCGGTCTCAGCCTTCTTCTCGACTTTCTTCTCAACCTTCTCGGCAGCCTTCTCAGCCTTCTTAGCGGTCTCCTTGACAGCCTTCTCTACTGCAGCGGTATCAGCCTTGATCTCAACAACGTCCTTCATCTTCTTGATCGCCATGATCATTCCTCCTTAAATTGCACGGTCGGTCGTTCTCTCTCTCAACAGTTTCGCGCCCGTTCCGTGAGCCCAATATACTGTCACGGTGCCATCATACATAGAAACAGAAGAATATGCAATACTTTGGATGTATTTTCTACGTTTTAGCAACAATAGCAGGCTTTCCGCGTTCTGTTTTGTTGAAAATAACAACGGTTTTTCTGCAAAATCATGCGTTCCGCGCAGCCCTCCGGCGCCTTCCCCAAAGCACGAGCAAAACGATTCCTACGCCGGCTGCCGCACCGAATGCGTCCACGAGCACATCGCTCCACTGTCCCGCCCGGCCGACCACCGATCTCTGATGGTATTCATCGGTCATGGCATAAACACACGCGCACGCCCATGCGACCGCCGCGACGATCCACGCTCTCTGCACGCCCCAGGCCAGCAGGCATACGGCGATCAGCACGGCAAGTATCGCATATTCCGTCGCATGCGCGGTCTTTCGCACGACAAATGTCATCCTCTCCCTGGCTTGCTCGCTCACGCCGTTCTCGTCCACCAGATGAATATCTTCCGCCACCGTGATCACGGCGTCCACCACAACCTCCGAGGTGTGGGACGACTCGTCGCCGTTCTCCGCAGAGAAGCTGTAAATGACGGCCATCCATGCGATCACCGCCGCTGTCAGAATACTTCGTAAAATCCACTTCTTCATTCCGATTCCCCTTTATGCGCAGCGTTGCCCTGCTCTTTTATGCAGGCGCATTTTCCGTTTCACTGACGCTCACGCTCTCTGCACACTCTACCACACAAACGGAGGTATCGCAACAAAAACAGCGCGAGGGGAATCTTCCGTCGCCGGGTTGGCTTTGCTATTTTACCTCGAAAGAAAGCTTGCCGTTTTCGCATTTGCCGTCGGTCTCGATGATGATATACACCTTGCCCTCGGAAAGATCCGGCAGCGACTCGTTTCGTGATCCCCACCCCTGCAGCGTAAACCACTCTGTCTTTGTCCCGTCGCTGTCGTAGTAAACCGTCATCTTTCCCGACTCAAGCTGCGCCTCAGCGCGAATCTCTCCCGCATCCTCTTCCTCAACCTTCAGCTTATACACCATCGTCCCCTTCACGGTCCAGAAGCTCACCTCCGCGGAATCGGAATCGTGGGACTGCACCATGGCACTGGCCGCATAGTGCGAAGAATACGGCGCCCCGCACCCCGCAAGACAAACCGCCGCAAGCACAATCAAAACAGCCAACATTGCAAATCTATAGTATTTCTTCATACCAATGTCCCTCCTCGTCATGTCTGCATTTTTCCTACGCTTCTCAAACAATACCACACTCCTCCTTCGCGAAACAGTTACTCCGGTCACAACCGACTGTGACCGCAGTCATGTTTTCATTACTTCGGAAAAAGACCATCAGCGTCCCCTTGTCAAGCATTTTCCGGTGAGCAGTCCGCGCGAGCATAGGGCGCGACGAATACTGCCCGAAAATGCCGTCGCAGAAAATCCTCTCGAAATCTGCACATAAAAGGCGACGGCATTTGAGTTTATGAGGAGCGCCCTTGCCCATGCGAGCGTGGGGCACGCTTAGATTCCCCACACACCGCTCCGCGCCTTTCGGGCCTCGCCCCTCCCGCACGTAGTGCCCCTGAAAAAAAAGTTCTTGACAAGCGGAAATCGCTATAGTATAGTTTGGGCAAATGCAACGACCGGGAACCAGTACGAAATCGTCTTCCCTCACAGCGAGCCGGGGCTTTGGTGTAAGCCGGCATCGAAGATCTTCCGAATTCCTCCCGAGAGCAGCATGTTGAACGGAATTTTCCAAGTAGGCATCGCCGGATGCGTCCGTTATCGCGATAAGGCATGAATGTGCCTGAATGAGGGTATGCGGTTTCGTATACTGAATTGAGGTGGTACCACGGGTCTAGCGCTCGTCCTCTATTGTCGTAGAGGATGGGCTTTTTTTATTCTCGTCCTCAGAACAGTTTTACCACTATTCTACCCGGGAGGTAACTTATGAAACAGCCGAAAATCCACAAGATCTACAACCCCGCTATGGAGTGCATGGATCGCGCAAAGCTTCGCGAGCTGCAGAGCAAGCGACTTCGCGAAACTGTCAAGCTTGAGTACGAGCGCGTGCCGCTCTACCGCAAGCGCATGGACGAGATGGGCGTAAAGCCCGAGGACATCAAGACCGTTGACGATCTTAAGAAGCTTCCGTTCACCGAGAAGACCGACCTTCGCGACGAGTTCCCGTACGGCCTGCTGGCGCAGCCGCTTAAGGATATCGTCCGCATTCAGGGTTCGTCGGGAACGACCGGAAAGCCTATCGTTGCCGGCTACACTGCCAACGACGTGGAAGTCTGGACCGAGATGGTTGCCCGCGCTCTCACCGCTGCCGGCGGCGACGCGGATGACGTCATCCAGATCTGCTACGGCTACGGCCTCTTCACCGGCGGTCTGGGCGCACATCAGGGTGCGGAGCGCATCGGCGCAACCGTAATCCCGATGTCCGCAGGCAATACCGAGCGCCAAATGATGATGATGACCGAGCTCGGCGCTACCATTCTCTGCTGTACTCCTTCGTACGCAACCTACCTCGCCGAGACGCTCCGCGACCGCGGACTGCTCGGAAAAGTCAAGCTCAAAGCCGGTGTATTCGGCGCTGAGCCCTGGACGGAGGAGATGCGTGCGCACCTTGAGGAAATTCTTGATTTCGATGCCTGCGATATCTACGGTCTGACCGAGATCGGCGGCCCCGGCGTTGCGTTCGAGTGCCTTGAAAAGCACGGCATGCACGTCAACGAGGACCACGTCATCGTCGAGATCATCAACCCCGAGACCGGCGAGCCGCTTCCGTACGGAGAGTCCGGTGAGCTCGTATTCACGACGATCACCAAGACCGGTATGCCGATGCTTCGCTACCGCACGCATGACATTTGCCGCCTGATCGCAGAGCCTTGCGCATGCGGCCGTACGCTCATCCGCATGAGCCGTCTCACGGGCCGTACCGACGACATGCTCGTCATCCGCGGCGTCAACGTATTCCCGAGCCAGATCGAGTCCTGCCTCGTCGGCCTTGAGGGCGTTGCTCCGTTCTACATGCTCATCGTCGACCGTGTCAACTCCACCGACAAGCTCGAGGTTCAGATTGAGATGTCCGAGGAGATGTTCACCGATAAGGTCAGCGAGATCGAGTCGCTGCGCAGCACCATCACCGAGCGCATCAAGTCCGTTGTCGGCATCGCCGCCAAGGTTACTCTCGTGCCGCCGAAGTCCCTGCCTCGTTCCGAGGGCAAGGCAAAGCGCATCATCGACAACCGCGGCCTGACCAACAAATAAACTGCTGACACGCAACCTTTGTTTATGATATAATAGCAAAAAGGCAAGAAGGAGGTTTACACCCAATGTTCGTACATCAGGTTTCTGTATATCTTGTTAACGCCCACGGCACACTCTGTAAGCTGACCGGTCTTCTCAAGGACCACAACGTCGACATCCTTGCATTGATGATCGCCGACATGGCGGAGTTCGGTATTGTTCGATTTATCGTGAAGGACGAGGACATTCAGCCCTGTCTCGATCTTTTGAAGGAGGCCGGCTACTCGGCCCGCAAGAACCACGTTGTCTGTGTCAAGATTCCGAATGAGCCGGGCGGACTTCACCGCGCACTCCAGCTTTTGGAAAATGCAGGCAACAGCATCGAGTACCTCTACTCCTTTAACTACTCGAACGACAACAACGCATTGATCATTTTCCGTCTCGCCGATCGCGAGGCCGGCGCAAAGCTTCTGCTGGAGAACGGCTTCTCCGTCGCGACGCAGGAAGAGATCGACGGGCTCGGCGCTTAAGCGTCCGCACAACCGTCAAACATAATTCAAGCATAACAAAAACCGTGAGGCCCGAAAGCCTCACGGTTTTTTCATGTTCCTGCGAACTTAAAGATCAATAGTCAAAATGCTCATGCAGCGACCACAGAACATCGTCCAGGAAATCCGCCTGCTCCTCTGCCCCGTCCTCGGTTGCGAACAAAAGCACGTACCACATCTCGCCGTCCTCGGTCATCGTCACGTACGTGTCCTCCACCAAAGAGTACTCGCCCGACTTGTAGGAAAGCGTCCAGTTCGTGTACAAAAGACGTCCCTGATGCTCCTTCGCCGAGGTGAACGTATACTGCGGATCATTGAGGCCGGCCTTGACCGCGTCAAAGTACTCCGCGATGGTCTTCTGTGTCGGCGTAAAATGCTGGATCAGCAGGTAGCCCTGCTTCTCGTCGTTGAAGTAGAAGCGATAGCCGTAGCCGTTCGGATCCTTCTCCGTGCTCTTGATGACACCGTTCTCGTACAGGAACTGGTATCCGGCACCGTCCGGCATGCGATCCTTGTAGAGCTTGTAGTCAACGTTGATGGGCGAGCCCTTCTGCTTCACGCTCTGAATGCAGCTGTCGAACAGAGCGATCGTCGCCTTCTGCGCTTCCGTGAGCGAATTGTAGTTCGCGTCATTCACGATGTACCATGCATAGTAAACGCCCACAGCGTCCTTGCAGTTGATGACATACGCGCGTCCGCATCCTCTGCCGAAGTCATCCTCTTCCTCGTCCCATACCATGGTTGCCAGCGGGAACGTTGCGGCCTTCGCACCGTTGATATCGAACTCCGAAGCCTCCGAGCCCGGAAGGAACGAGATATCATCAAGATAGAGCAGTTCGCTCATCTTATCCTTGTCGTCACCGGCAATAGCGAAGAAGTCTGCGGAATCCTCCACACTGCCCTCATCAAACATGTTCCGGTATGCAATGTAGATAAAACCGTCGTCGGTCTCGGCACACACACCGTTGTCAAACTTCTCGATGTAGGAATCCACCGGGAAATCAATCGTAAAATGCATGTCCGGATGCTCATATGTGCTGAACTCCGGAGCTGCAATCGTAATAGTCGGCGTAGGCGTAAGCTCCTCGGTCGGCGTCGGAGTCGGCGTAGCAGTAACCTCGACAGTCGGAGTCGGTGTCACTTCCTCCGTGGGAGTCGGCACATCCGGTCCGTCGGTGGGAGCCGCACCGCCCGTAGGCGTCGGAACTCCGAGGGAGTTTCCTTCAATTCCCTTGTAGGCATCGATGTCGAGGCGGACCGTGCCGGCGATCAGCTGGAACGGAAGCCCTGCAGCGTCCTCCTCTTCCTCCGTCACAAAGTAGATGACATACTCATCCTCATACATCTCAACAGCAACGAAGCAGCTCTTCTCCTCGCCGCCCTTCTTCGCGGTGAGCATCTGGCCGTACAGCGTCTTTCCTGCGAACTCTGTCTTCTCGGTATCGCCCTTCTTGTCAACGCTCTCGAAATCCGGCTCGTCGTCCATGTTGTCATCGAGCTTTCCTGCAAACTTCACAGCCGCATCGATGGCATCCGCGAGTTCGGAAACCTTCTTGGTTGTCTTCGTCTGGATATAAATCTTGTACTCGCCGTACGCCTCGAAGGTCGCATACTCTCCGTAGCGTCCGCCCGGCGTAGCTGCGCCCGGATACCAGCAGGAAATCCCCTGCTCCTCATCCTTCCAGGGCCAGTAACCGACGGGAACCATGTCCTCGGAAACCGCGAGCTTCTCGTCGTTTACGACATAGTCGATCTTCTTCTTTTTTCCGCTGTCGTCATCGTCATCGTCGTCATCGTCATCGCCGCAGGCAGCCAGCATTCCGACCGTGAGCAGCAATACGAAGAGCAGCAAGAGGTAACGAAACCACTTCTTTTTCATATTTTTTCCTCCTTGAACTACGCAGTATTCACTTTACAACCTGCGTTTCTATTGTAAAGGATATCCGGCGCAAAGTAAATATGCATTTTCCGTTCCTTTACAAAAAGCAGCGGCTTTTCAAACTGAAAAGCCGCTGTCCCTGCATCCGGTTTTCCCGGAATCGTATTTAATTACAGACGGGCAACACCGGTCTTGCGGGCAGCCTCGGCAACAGCCTTTGCAACTGCCTGAGCAACCGTCTTGTCCAATGCGCTCGGAATGATGTAGTCAGCGGAAAGCTTGTCCTCGGTTACGAAGGAAGCGATAGCCTTTGCTGCTGCAATCTTCATCTCGTCGTTGATATCGCGTGCGCGAACATCAAGCGCACCACGGAAAATGCCCGGGAATGCGAGCACGTTGTTGATCTGGTTCGGGAAATCGCTGCGGCCGGTTCCGACAACTGCTGCACCTGCAGCCTTTGCCTCGTCGGGCATGATCTCGGGAGTCGGATTTGCCATCGGGAACAGGATCGGGTTCGGAGCCATGCTCTTAACCATCTCAGGCGTTACGCAGCCGGGAGCGGAAACACCGATGAACACGTCAGCGCCCTTGATAACATCCTCAAGGCTGCCCTTGCGCATCTTCTGGTTGGTCATCTCGGCGATGATCTCCTTCTCCGGATTCAGGCCGTCACGACCCTTGTAGATCGCGCCCTTCCGGTCGCACATAACAACGTCTTTGAGACCCATGGAGATGAGGAGCTTGATGATGGCGATGCCGGCAGCACCTGCGCCGCTGGTTACAACGCGGATCTCATCAATCTTCTTGTTTACGACCTTCAATGCGTTGAGCATTGCGGCAAGGCATACAACTGCGGTGCCGTGCTGGTCATCGTGGAAGATCGGAATATCGCAGCACTCCTTCAGCTTTCTCTCGATTTCGAAGCAGCGAGGTGCGGAAATATCCTCAAGGTTAACGCCGCCGAACGAACCGGCAAGAAGGCGAACCGTATTTACAATATCATCAACTTCCTTGGAACGGATGCACAACGGAATCGCATCCACATCACCGAATGCCTTGAAGAGGGCGCATTTGCCTTCCATAACGGGCATGCCGGCTTCCGGACCGATATCACCGAGACCGAGTACCGCGGTACCGTCGGTAACTACGGCAACCAGGTTGGAACGGCGGGTGAGATCGTAGCTGAGGTCAACATTCTTCTGGATCTCCAGGCAGGGCTGTGCTACACCGGGGGTGTATGCAAGCGAGAGGTCTTCCTTCGTCTCCAGGGGAGCACGAACGATCATCTCAACCTTACCTTTCCACTCATAGTGCTTTTTCAGGGATTCTTCTGCATAATTCATACTAGAGGTTCCTTTCCATTGACAGCGTTGCTGTTTTATTGCCCACACATCAACACATCTCTTCCGGACGGAAGACTTCGTCGAACCGCTCGGCGCTCAGGTATCCGAGTGCCACGCAGGCTTCCTTGAGAGAAATGTTCTCGCGGTATGCCTTCTTTGCGGTCTCCGCGGCTTTTTCGTAGCCGATGTATGGATTTAATGCTGTGACCAGCATCAGGGACTGATTGAGATTCTGCCGCATCTTCGTCTCATCCGCACGGATGCCCGAGACGCAGCGTTCCTCGAAGGAGGTCATGGCCTCGGCGAGGAGTCGCACGGACTGCAGGAAATTGTAAGCGCAGACCGGCATGAAAACATTGAGTTCGAAATTGCCCTGGCTTGCCGCCATTCCCACCGCGGTGTCATTTCCCATCACCTGCACCGCCACCATGGTGACAGCCTCGCACTGTGTCGGGTTGACCTTGCCCGGCATGATGGACGACCCGGGCTCGTTCGCAGGGATCGTGATCTCCGCAAGTCCGTTGCGGGGACCGCTCGCCAGCCAGCGGACATCGTTTGCGATCTTCATCAGATCGGCTGCCAGCGCCTTCAGAGCGCCGTGGGCAAATGCAATCTCGTCCTTCGACGAAAGCGCATGAAACTTGTTCGGCGCGGTCACGAACTCCGTGCCGGTAATCTGTGAGATCTTCTTCGCAGCCAGCGTGTCAAATCCCGCAGGGGCGTTTAACCCCGTTCCGACCGCCGTACCGCCGAGGGCAAGACGCCGCAACATCGGCAGCGTTGCGCGGATCATCTCCGCGTCGGTCGCAAGGCTCTCGCTCCACCCGGAAATCTCCTGGGAGAAGCGGATCGGCGTCGCATCCTGGAGGTGCGTACGGCCGCATTTTACGATGCCTTCGTGCTCCTTTGCAAGCTTGCGGAACGCCTCGGTCAGAGACTCCAGCGCCGGCAGAAGCTTCCTCTCGATCCCCAGCACGGCTGCGATGTGCAGAGCCGTCGGGAAGGTGTCGTTCGAGGACTGGGACATATTGACATCATCATTCGGATGAAGAAGCTTCACCCCCGCGATCTCGTTGCCGCGGTTGGCGATCACTTCATTTGCATTCATATTGGACTGCGTACCGCTTCCGGTCTGCCATACAACAAGCGGAAAATGATCCGAAAGCGTGCCGTCGATCACCTCGTCGCAGGCCTTCGTCACTGCCGCAAGCTTTGCCTCCGTCATGCGGCCCGGAACCAGTTCGCGGTTTGCGAGTGCCGCCGCCTTTTTGAGAATACCGAAGGCTTCGATGATCTCTTTGGGCATCGTCTCAAGGCCGACACCGATTGGAAAATTCCCGTGGCTCCGCTCGGTCTGCGCTCCCCAGTAACGGTCGGCAGGCACCTTCACGTCGCCCATGGAATCATGTTCAATCCGATACTCCATCCGTGTCCTCCTTCCGGCTGTGCCGGGACGTGTTTACTCGCTTATTGCGCAAAAAGCAGCACCCTCCGCAGAGAATGCTGCATTTGCAAAAACGTTATTATTCGATATTGATGCTCTGGATAACTTCCTTGAGGTTGTTCGCGCTCTTCTGAAGAAGTGCGATCTCCTCATCCGTAAGAGGCGTCTCAACGTTGCCGATGATACCGCTCTTACCTACGATTGCCAACGTGCTGAGGCACACATCGCTGATGCCGTACTCGCCGTGCATCATCGTGGAAACCGTCATGGTCGTATCCATACCCGTTGCAATCGTCTTAACGATGAATGCTACGGAAACTGCAATCGCATAGTAGGTAGCGCCCTTGCGGCTGATAACGATACCGCCGGACTTCTTAACATAGTCCTCAACCTCTTCCTTGTTGAGCTCGGGGAATTCCTTGATGGAGTTGTGTACACGCTCCTTGTACTGCGAAAGCGGAACGTTGGAAATGTTTGCCAGGGACCAGGTGATGAACGAGGAATCGCCGTGCTCACCGAATACGTAAGCATGAACGTTGCTCTGGCTGATATCATAAAGCTCGGACAGACGGGAACGAAGTCTCGAGGTATCCAGGATCGTACCGGAACCGATGATCTGATTCTCGGGAATTCCGGAGAACTTGTGGAATGCATATGTCATGACATCCACAGGGTTGCTTACGATGATGTAGATTGCCTTCGGCGCATAAACCGTAATCTTGGACGCAATGTCCTTCATAATGTTAACGTTGGTCTGAGCAAGCTCAAGTCTCGACTGACCGGGCTTTCTCGGAATGCCGGAAGTAATGATGACGATATCCGAACCAACTGCATCGCTGTAGTCACCCGCAATAATGCTCATGGAGCCGAAGAAAGGAGCGCCCTGGAGGATATCCATAGCCTCGCCCTTAGCCTTCTCCTCGTTGACATCGATCAAAACGATGTCCGATGCGGTGCCGTTCGTAGCGAGCGTGAATGCGATCGTCGATCCCACGCTTCCCGCGCCGATGATAGTAACCTTCATACATACCTCTTTCCGCGCTTTCGCGCCGTTTCTCTTGCCTTTGTTATTTACCCGAAAAATGAGTCTACGAAACATATGTTACCATATCGTATCGTGCCGCTTATGATTGTATCACAGCGCAGACTCAAAAAACCATTGACAATCTTACGAAATTATTCACAATTCCAACGGCGAAATTATACAAAAATACAAAAATGCAATAACGCACGTCGGAAGTGTCAATCCCGTTTACAAATCAGGTGAGAAACATGGGTCGCACGGATCCCCGCGACGGTCGCCTTGAGCACCAGCGAATAGGTGTCCTCCACCAGCTCGCACTCCTCCGCGGTAACGCCTTTTTCCTTCGCGATCCTCGCGATCACGTCGAGCTTGTCGGCATCGTGTTCCACGCCGATCACGTCCGTGAACATCCCCGGAAAATGCAGCTGCGTATACTTCCGCTTTGCCGCAATCTCCTCCTCGGTCTGCACCGCCGTCAAAACATACAGTTCGGCTCCGCGGGAGCGAAGCTCCGCCGCATATTCCGCCACCGGCGTCACAGTCTTGCAGAACCGGTAGGTGTCCGCACCGTTCTTTTTGCAAAATGCTGTCCAGTCTTCATCCGACATGCCGGGCACCAGATTGCCGTTCACGTAAAACCGCGGCGCACACAGTGTTCCGTCCATGTCAAAAAACGCCAAACGCGTCATACAAATAACCTCCCTCGGTCGCATCGACATCGACCCGATAACTCTCTCTCCCGGTGCAGCGCACCGTGTCGATTTTACCATGTCTTCCCCGACTTGTAAACAACAAAAGACGCCGGCAGGTTATGTCGGCGTCTCGGTATGGGTAAAATAACATGGAGATTGCTTCGCAGGCGCGTTGCCGCGCCCGACGAAACAATTTTCTGGTATGTATACGGCAATTTCTTTTGCAACTCTCTCTGTTTGATTGCACCGTCATTATACGGCAACATTTACCCTATGTAAAATGTATATTTTGAATACTTGTATATCAATTTGACATATGCTATACTGAGGGTGATTTTTCCGCACGGAGGCATCGTATGACCATCAACTACGAGTATTACCGGACCTTCTATTACGTGGCGCGGTACGGCAGTTTCACCAAGGCCGCCGAGGCCCTGTTCGCCAACCAGCCCAACGTCACCCGCACCATCTCGCGTCTTGAGAGTTCGCTCGGGTGCAAGCTTTTCCTTCGCACCCACCACGGCGTCGAGCTGACCCCCGAGGGGCGTCTTCTCTACTCTCACGTGAGCGTCGCCCACGAGCAGCTGCAGCTGGCCGAGCAGGAGCTTGCGGACTCCACGTCCCTGCGCACCGGCACCATCACCATCGGTACCAGCGAGACCGCCCTGAACCTCTTTTTGCTCCAGCGCCTCAAGGTGTTTCGAAACCGCTATCCCGGCATCCGCCTCCGCATCCGAAACCATGTCACGCCGCAGGCCGTCGCCGCCCTAAAGCAGGGGCAGATCGACTTTTCCGTCGTGACCACCCCCGTGCAGCCCGATGCAGAGCTCTCCGTCACCACGCTCATGTCCTTCCAGGAGCTGTTGGTGTGCGGCAGCGACTACGAGGCTCTGGCCCGCACCGGAAAGCCGCACCGCCTGCGGGATCTGACCGAGTATCCTCTGATCATGCTGAGCCGCGACACCATGACCTACGGTTTTTATAATGAATGGTTTCTGCAGCACGGCGCCCGCCTCGAGATTGCCACCGAGGCCGCCACGGCCGACCACGTGCTTCCGATGGTAGAGCACAACCTGGGTCTGGGCTTCGTCCCCCGCCCCTGGGCGGAGGCCGCACTGTCCTCCGGCCGCATCTTTGTAGTGCCGCTTGCGGAGTCCGTTCCCGAGCGCGCCGTCATCCTCATCACCAACACCTCCCGGGCCCCCGGCGTCGCCGCCCAGGAATTCATCCGCTTTCTGCGGGAATCCTGAGTAAACGGACTTGATTTTTTCAGCGCGACATGGTATAGTACAGATGTAGTTTTCAAAACTACATTGTGCGGTATTCATTTTCCGCATTGTTGGAAAATGCGCTCCGCGCAGTACATCCGGGGAGGTTTTTACCTTATGAAGAAACGAACGCCGCTCAAGGAGCGGACTTTTCCGAATTATACCAGGGGTGAGGAGATCGCCAACATGGTGACGCACATCGTCGGCGGGGCGCTTGCCGTCGCAATCACGGTTTTGTGCATCATCATGGCCGCATCCCACGGCAACGTCTGGGGTGTCGTCTCCTCCTCAATCTACGGCGGAACCATGATCGTCATGTTCACGATCTCCTCCGTCTACCACGGGCTGCACAAGGGAACCGGCAAACAGGTCATGCGGATCATCGACCACTGCGACATTTATTTTCTGATCGCGGGCACGTACACGCCGATCCTGCTCTCCGCCATCCGCTCGGACCACCCGGGGCTTGCGTGGACGATCTTCGGCATCGAGTGGGGCTGTGCCTTCGCCGCTGCCGCGATCAACGCCATCGACTTGAAGGCCTACCGCATTTTGTCATTCATCTGCTACCTGGTCATGGGCTGGGCCATCATCGTCTGCGCAAAGATCACGATTCAGGCCATGTCCTTCGCGGGCTTTCTGTGGATCCTTCTCGGCGGCGTGGCGTTCACGGTCGGCGCGGTCCTCTATCTCATCGGCGCGAAGAAGCACTACATCCACAGCGTCTTCCACGTGTTCGTGATCGCGGGCTGCGTGCTCCAGTTCTTCGGAATCCTCTTCTACGTGCTCTGATCGCGCTCACAGCGCTCCTTCATAAAGCAACAGGCAGGCGGCCTTGCGGTCGTCTGCCTTTGTCTTTGCAAAAAATGAGCGGCCCTTTCGGCCGCCCGTAAGCAAAATAAAAAAGCACGAGACGGGATTCGAACCCGCGACCCTCGCCTTGGCAAGGCGATACTCCACCACTGAGCCACTCGTGCATGTCGTGCCTGCCCCGCAAGCACAATGGTGATTTTACACGATAAGGTTTCATTTGTCAACAGGTTTTTTTCCTTTTTTCAAAGAAGTTTTTTCCGGTCGAAAAATGGCTGCCGGAACATCCCGACAGCCATTCTGACTTTTCCTTATCGTTCCTTGCGGTCGTCGCGCACCCGCACCGCGCTCCTGCGTCTGCCCTGCGCCGTCAGCCACAGTCCGAGTCCGACGAAGCCGGCGATCGTCAGCAAAATTGCTCCGGCAGTGGAGCCTGTGCCGCTCTCCGAGGTCTGCGGAGACCGTACCTCGGCGCTCAGTGCATTTTTCACCGGCGGATTGCTCACATTCGCGCGTACCTCTGTGTGACCGGGGTCGGTGAGGCTTGTGTCGATCATGACGAGCACGCCGTCCGGGAACGGAATTCCGTTGATGTCGCAAATCACGCCGTTGTACATCGTAAAATAGATGTCCGATGCGCAGTCGTAGTTGGCCGGCGCGCAATCCTCGTGCAGGCGGTACGTTCCGTTCGGAAGGTCCTGAAGCACGGTTCTCTCGGACGTGCTGGTCCATGTGATCTGAGTCTTCGTCGCCCGGTAGTTTGCTCCTCCGGATTCCGCCGTTCTCGTGATCCTGCTCAAGTCGATCCCCGGCGTGTAGCACGTTAACGACAGCTCGGCTCCCTCAAGCTCGGCTCCCGCCGTCGTCTGCTTGGAAAATACGCCGTGTCCGTCGCCCGCCGGGAATTTCGCCTCTCCGAGGCGGTCATTCACGGATCCTCCCTTCGGCTTCGGCGTCGCTGTAGGACGGCGATACGGGGTGGGCGTCGGCGTTCCGACCTTCACTGTCGGGGTCGGTGTTGCCTCCTGCGTAGGCGCCGCTGCGCCCGTGGGCGTAGGAGCCTCTGACTTCTGGGTCGGCGTAGGTGTTGCTACCGCGGTAGTAGGCGTCGGCGTTGCTACCTTCTTGCGAAGCGATTCGGTCGGCGTAGGCGTTGCTACCTTCTGTGTAGGCGAGGGAATCTCAGTCTTCTGCGTAGGCGAAGGAATCTCAGTCTTCTGCGTAGGCGAGGGACTTGCTACCTTCTGCGTAGGCGAGGGAATCTCAGTCTTCTGCGTAGGCGAAGGTTTTTCAGTCTTCTGTGTAGGCGAGGGGGTGTCGACCTTCTGCGTAGGTGACGGGCTTGTTACCTTCTGCGTAGGCGAAGGTTTTTCGGTCTTCTGCGTCGGAGAAGGGCTAGCTACCTTCTGCGTAGGCGAGGGGGTGTCGACCTTCTGCGTAGGTGAAGGAATCTCAGTCTTCTGCGTAGGCGAGGGAATCTCAGTTTTCTGCGTAGGCGAAGGAATCTCAGTCTTCTGCGTAGGTGAAGGGGTCGACTTCTTCAGGTCATCGTTATTTTTCGGCAGACTGCGCGAGCAGGGGTAGAAATGCGCCTCGCTTGAGCAGTTGAAGGATTTGGCGATGATGCCGCCCTCAAAGTTACCGGAGTTGTTGGTGACAGCCGCGTTCGGCGCAATCATGTGGCCGGCAAAGCCCTGCGCCTTCACGGTCTTCGCATCCGGAAAGTTCCAGAAGAGGTTCATTCCGGTGACGTTTAACTGCACGCCGTAGGAAGAGCTCGCGCCGGGGAACGAGCCGCGGAACGAGTTTCCGATATCGGAACCGTTGATCTTGATGGACCAGCCGTTAAAGTCGATGCTTCCGCCGGTCACGGAGATGACCAGCGTGTGGGACCGGAACCACGAATATCCCGGAATCTTGATGTTCAGGGAGTTCAGCTTGCTCGAGGGGATGGTGACATAGACGTCGGAATTCACGTTGGTGAGATCCAGTGTATTTCCCGACAGAATGTCCGAGCCGCGCTCCGCCAAAGCCTTCGACTGTGCGCGGAGGCTCGAGAATGCAGAACTCATATTGATATAGTTGGGATTCTGAATGATATTTTCCCCGGAGTCGGCGACGGATTTGGTCCCGTAGTAGACGACGCGTCCGAAGGAGTGTCCGTAGCTCTTGAGATAGTTGATCAGGCTGTTGTCCACGGCTCCGTTACCGAGTCCGCCGGACTGCCAGTTTTTGATATATGACGGGAATGTCATGACATCGCCGAAGTAATTTCCGTTGGTATAAGTACCGCCGACGGCGATGGCTCCGATGATATGATTCTGACACGACAGGTTCTGCTCCACAAAGATGCAGTACCGCTTTAAGATGCTGGACGCGTTATAGCTCGTATAACGATCGTCCGAAGATGCCGCCTCGGCTCTGTTCCCCCCGAACAGGCCGAGCACCAAAACAATGGTAAGCAACACGCTTACCATGCGCCCTTTTCCGAAGATTCGCATGTTCCCTTCTCCTGTTTGACTTTCTCTCTTCTCTCGCGTCCGGTCCGCCCGGACGTGCGTGCTTTCGCACAGCCTCTAAGTTACCTCAACGCAGCAATACATTAATACATCAATACTGAACCGGTGCAGCCGGTATCATTCAAATTATTTCATCGGGATGCCCCGATCGGTGGGAACGACCAGTACGCGCTTGCCCACAACGATGAACCGCTTGCCCTCCCCGCAGGTGGAAAGCACCATCAGTGTATCCTCGTCGGTGGGTTCCGGCGTCGCGATAAAGGATCGCGCGTCATTTCCCTCACGTATGCGCTTGATCATGCGCGCCGTCTCATAGCCGTCAAACTTGTCGAACTTCCATTTTCCGTCGACCTTGATATAGTCGTCCGACAGCAAATGCTCGGTGGTGATATACGAAACCACCACGATCTCATACACCATCACGCGGCGCTCCTGGTACACGAAGAAGTACTTATTCTCCGCCAGGAATTCCGGATCGTCGTACTTGTGCAGACTTCCGAACATCGTCCCGTTGTTCATGTTGTGCCCGTACACGATGGTGAACGGATCATTTAACGTCGTGGTGTTGCAATTCTGAATATACAGGCATCCCGGATACCCCGTGGAGTGATCCAGGTTGTGGTCCAGATAGTAATCCTCGATCTCGTGTGCCAGGATCGGGTAATCGACGATGGTGTTCGGCACGGAAATGTATGCGAAAATGTCCTCATTTTCCTGATGCAGGATCGTAAAATCAGGATGGATCGTAAGGTACTCCTCATACTTCTCGAGGAGCGCCGCAAAAAGCATCTCCTCCTCGGTCGGCGTGTGGGTAGGCACCGGCGTCGACGTGGCGGCAGGCCCCGTGACGGACGGCTCTGCAGGCGACGGGGTGACGCTCGGCGTACCGAATGCCCGTTCCTTCAGCTCCTCGTAATTCTTTTGCGCTTTCTTTTCCTTCCAGTCGCGATAATAATGATACCCGGCAAACCCGGCTCCACCCAGCAAAAGGAGCAGTAAAATAATCAAAAGGACTCTGCGAATCCCGCGTTTCCTCTTGACTTCATCCCAAGACTGATAACCCATAGCTCCTCCCCAAACCGGTGTCGCGAACTCTTCTCTCTGTGCCTTTTTGCGGAAAATTCTTCCGAAAAACAAAAACACGCATACCACGCGCAACAAAAGCACACCAAAAGTTAATTTAGCATTTTCATAGGAAGAAGTCAATATGTGAACAACCCGCCGGAATATGAACTTTTTGTGAATATTCGTTCATAAATAGGTCTCGTAACGGCGTCGCAACGCGGCTTTGATTGATTTCACGTCACTATTCCTGCAAAATTTGTTCGTTTCTTTCTCTTTTGTATTTTCGTTGTCGTTTCTTTGCCTCTTTTGACCCGACGCCCCGCGGATTCACGGTGCAAGGGGCGGGATTTCCTTTTCTAACCGCCCCGCATGTGCTATAATAATAGCCGCAAACAGCCGCGAACAGGTTTTCCTGCATCGGCTGACACAGTTTCGGCGGTTCCGGCGAAAGCCCGTTCCGCCCGGGAGGTATTCATGCTCTACATCACCTGTGCAATCTATCTTGAGGCAGCTCCGTTTATCCGGCGCTTCGCCTGCAAACGCGACGATTCCTTCCGCCACGAACAGGTCTTCGTCGGCGAGGAGGCAACGGTCATCGTCACCGGCACTTCGCCCGTTCCGGCGGCCGTGGCGCTCTCCGAGGCCCTCGCACTTCTTGAGCCCGGAGAAACCGACATCTTCGCAAACGCGGGTCTGTGCGGCTGCTCCGACAATACGATTGCACCCGGCACGCTCTATCTGGTTCACAGCATCACGGAAAATGCGACCGGTCGTCGCTTCTTCCCCGACCTGCTCTATCTGCACGAGCATGAAACCGCCCCGCTTACCACATTTTCCGCTGTCGCGGAAGATCTTCCGGGCGATACTCTCATGCTGGCCGACACCGAGGCCGCAGCCCTCTACCAGGCGGCGCTTCCGTTTTTCTCCACCGACCGTATGTACTTCTTTAAAGTCGTCTCCGACCACGGCGACGACGCCCGCGAGGTTTCCCCGACGGAAGCCTTCGAGCTTCTCGACGCCCGCGCGCCCGGCATCGCCGAGACGTTGCTGCGGTTCGCCGGCTACGTCCCCCGCCGCTATACCTACTCCGACGCGGAGCAATCCGTCATCGACTATTTCTGCCGCAGCCTTCGCTGCTCCGTCACCATGGAGCACGAGCTTCGCCGGCTGATCCTTTATTACGAACTGGAGCGCGGCTACGCCATCGCCCACCTGCGGGATTTCTTCGCAGGGCACGGACTGTGCTACGAGGACAACATCATCCTCGGCTCCCGAAAGGAGGGTAAGGATGTGCTCGACGCCTTCCGGATCTCCTGCCTGTGCTGATCTTTCCTTCCCTTCGGAAAATGCATCCGCTGTCCGGTACGCGCCCGCATTTTCCGCGGTCTATGTGGAGGAGGCCGCAGCCGGCCTTCCGCGCACACGGCAGATCCTCCAAAAGCTTCCGAAAGCAACCGTCATCCCCTGCAAAAGCTACCGCGAGATCTTCAACCGTCCGCATCAGGAGCCCACGCGCCAGAAACACGCTCCGGCCTTGATCCTCGCCGTGAGGCAGCCGCCGTTTCTCTATGACGGCGCACCGGTATGCCAGGATTTCGGCAACCGCCATTTCTACTACACCTCCGGCGTGATGAACTGCATCTTCGACTGCGAGTATTGCTACCTGCAGGGTATGTACAACTCCGGTCACATCACGGTCTTCGTAAACCTGGAGGACACCTTCACCGCCCTTGAAAACATTCTGCGCGAGCACGAGGCGTACGTGTGCATCAGCTACGACACGGACCTGCTCGCTCTCGAACCGCTTCTTTCGATGGTTTCGGCGTGGATGGATTTTGCGAAGGACCGGCCGGGGCTCACGCTTGAGCTCCGCACCAAGTCGGCCGCGGAGAGCGTTCTCCGCAAGCTCCCGGTGCAGGAAAATGTCATCCTCGCGCTGACGCTCTCTCCGGAGCCCGTGATTGCCGCATACGAGCATCGCACGCCGACCCTGGCGGCTCGCCTTCACATGGCGAACACCGCGCTCTCTCTGGGGTGGCCGGTGCGCCTGTGCTTTGACCCGATGCTCGCCGTGCACGATGCCGCCGCCGTTTACATTGCCATGTTCGATGAGGTCATCCGCACCGTTCCGATGGCAAAGATCCGCGACGCAAGCGTCGGCGTCTTCCGCATTTCCGGAGAATACCTGCGCCGCATGCGCCGCTGCCGCACAAGCGCCGTCACCTGCTATCCCTACGAGCTGCAAAACGGCGTCTACGCGTATCCGCCGGACATCGCAAACCGCCTGCTCTCGCTTGCCCGCGAGCGGCTCGGCGCCGTTCTTCCCGAAGAGCGCCTGTTCTTCTGGGAATCCGAATCCGCACAGGAGGTAACCCCATGAGTTCCGCTGACACAAACAATAATACCGCGGGAATCGCTCTCGTCACCGGCGCGACCTCCGGCATCGGCCGGGCGATCGCCTGCCGGCTTCTTGACGAGGCCTTCACCGTCTACGGCATAGGACGGGACGCTTCAAAGGCTCCCGTTCATCCGGGGTTTCATTTTCTGTCCGCAGACCTTGCGGACACCGCTTCCGTTGTGACGGCTGCCGCCTCCATCACCGGGCCGGTCTCCCTTTTAGTCAACGCGGCCGGTGTCGCTTACTACGGCCCTCACGAGACCCTCTCTCCCGCGCAGATTGCGGAGATGGTCACCGTGAACGTTACGGCGCCGATGACGCTCTCCAACCTGCTGCTGCGGCAGCTTAAGGAGGCGCAGGGAACCGTCATCAACATCTCCTCCGTGACTGCGAAGCGCGGCAACAACACCCACGGCTGTGCCTACGGCGCGACGAAAGCGGCGCTTTCCTCATTTTCCGAGAGCCTCTTCGAAGAATGCCGCAAGAGCGGGCTGCGCGTCATCACGATCCACCCGGATCTGACGGACACCGCCCTGTACCGAAACGCCGATTTCACGCCGGACCCCGCTCCCGACTGCAGCCTGACCGCAGAGGAGGTGGCGCAGGCCGTCTGGGACGCATACTCCGCCCGGTCCGGCATGGTCGTGACCGACATCACGCTCCGCCCGCAGCGAAACCTCATCCGGCGCAAACAAAACTGAAATCGCCGGTTATAAATAATCGAAAAATGAGCGCAAAAAATCCGCCCTGCTCCTTCCCGGGAACAGGGCGGATGTTATTTTGTGAATACGCAAATCCGAGATCAGATGGTCTGATCCGTCGCATCCGCAACGGCCTTTTCCGCTGTCTCAGCCACGGTCTCTGCCGCGTAGGATGTCTCGACTGCCGCAAGGCCTGCCACGTCAGCTACGCTCTGCGAAGCGTCAGCAACGGTCTGTGCCGCCGCCTCATTCACGGCCTGCACGGTCTCCGCAGCCTCTGCCTGCAGGTTTTCTGCTGCCGCTGCCGTCTCAGCCACCGCACGGTCCGCAACTTCATTTGCAGTCTGGGTAACATCCGCTGCCGGCTGCTGATAACCGGTCTGCTGGTACGCCGTCTGCGCGTATCCGGCCTGTGCATATCCGGCCTGCTGCCCGTAAGGCTGCTGGTAATCGGCCTGCTGCCCGTAAGGCTGCTGGTAACCGACCTGCTGCGTATATACTCCCTGCTGCTGTGCATAAGCCTGTTGCTGTGCATAGGCCTGCTGCTGCGCGTAAGCCTGCTGCTGCGCGTAAGCCTGCTGTTGTGCGTAAGCTTGCTGCTGCGCGTAAACCTGCTGTGCGTAGAGCTGCTGCTCCGACAACGCGTCCTCGGCGCCGCCGCGGGTCGCGGAGATAATGATCTTCAAAATGATCGCAAGAACGATCAGACCGCCGCCCACCCAGACACACTGCATCGCCGGCTCGCGAAACACGCCCGCGCAGGTGGAAAGCAGGGAACGAAGCGTCTTGTCGTCGTCGGACATCTTCTCCACAATGCCGGAGAGTCCCAAAACGAGAACGCAGCCGCCCGCCAGCAATCCGCAGATGCCGACCTCGGCAAGGGTGCCGCAGATGAAGCGTCCGCGGAATAGTGCAATGATCAGAACGAACAACAGCACAAGTCCGAGGGTGATCCACTTGGCATATTTTGCGATCTTCTGGAACGTCTCGAACGCATCGCGGATCTCCTCCAGATCGTCGCTGTCCACATCCTCAAAGTTCACCTTGGAAAAATCCACCTTCTCCAGGTTCTCGCGGATGACCTCCATGTCCTTGCTCGTGACCTTGTTTCCGGTCACATCCTCGATCATTTCGCGGTTGTCATCGATGAGGCCGTAAATATCGTCCGCGGTAAGGGAAGGCTTGTTGTCGCCGCCCTCCAGATAGTCGATGTAATCGCCGACCTTCTCCGCAAGGAAGCTCTTGACCGCCTTGTCGTTCAAGATCTTCTCGAGATCCTTCTCGGTGAAGTTGACATCCTCACCGGTGGCGTCACTGATCTGTTCACTCAAATACTCCGCCAGATTCTGCCCTTTTTCCGCGTCCTTTCCGATGATGTCCGAAGCCATCAGACTCTCGGTATCGATGTTCTCGACGACCGCCTTAACGAGTTGCTTCGGCTCGGAGATCAGGTCTGCGCGGGAGCACACAATCCACGCCAGAATCGACGCAAACAGCGGAATTCCGAACAGGATTGCGAAAAATGCGCGGATAAACGAAAGCTTTTTCTTCTTCATATTCATCCTCCGACCATGTCATTCCATACTCTCCCGCAACGCCTGCGGGATACCTCTATTGTACAACAAGATGCGTCATTTGCAAGAATATCTTTTCACAAAACATTCATAATTGCGCGGAAAATGCATCTGCTTAGGTTGCATTTTCCGAATCCCGACGTAAATCCTTGCGGCAAACAAAACGGCAGCCACTGCTGCGTGACTGCCGTGAATGTTTACTTACCTGTTTTGTGCTTATGCAAGCGGCTTGATCTCCGAGTGAATCTCCTGCAGGGACTTCACCGGGCTGTCCTTGTGGGTCTTTACGTAGTGGATACCGTCTGCCGTAGCCTTGGCTGCCGCGATGGTGGTCACGTACGGAACCTTCGCCTTGATGGCTGCCTTGCGGAGGTAGCTGTCGTCGTGAACACTGCTCTTGCCGATCGGGGAGTTGATGACGAGCTGGACTCCTCCGTTGGTGATCAGGTCGTAGCAGTTCGGGCGTCCCTCGTAGAGCTTGAGAACCTTCTCCGCCGGAATTCCCGCCGCCGTGATGGCATCGTAGGTACCGCCGGTAGCGTAAATCTTGAAGCCGTCCGCCGCGAAGGACTTCGCAACGTCGAGCATCTCTTCCTTGTCCTTGTTCTTTACCGAGATCAATACCGCACCCTCGGTCGGAAGCTTCGACTGGATAGCTTCCTGCGCCTTTACAAACGCCTCACCGAAGGAAGGCGAAAGGCCGAGAACCTCACCGGTGGAGCGCATCTCCGGTCCGAGAATCGGGTCAACCTCCGGGAACATATTGAACGGGAACGCCGCTTCCTTTACGCCGTAGTTCGGGATGTTCTGCTCCTTAAGCTCCGGCACGGGCGACTTGCGTCCCGTGAGATCCGCCGTGATGATCTCCGTTGCGAGAGGCACCATGCGGATGTTGCAAACCTTCGATACCAGCGGCACCGTACGGGATGCGCGCGGGTTGGCCTCCAGCACGAAGACCTTGCCGTTCTCGATGGCGTACTGCATGTTCATAAGGCCCTTGACATGCATCTCCTCGGCGATCTTGCGGGTGTACTCCTTGATGGTGGCTACATTTTCCGCAGAGATGTGAACCGAAGGAATGATGCAGGCCGAGTCGCCGGAGTGTACGCCTGCGAGCTCGATATGCTCCATAACTGCCGGGACAAATGCATGCGCACCGTCTGCGATGGCGTCCGCCTCGCACTCGAGTGCGTGGTTGAGGAAACGGTCGATCAGGATCGGGCGGTCGGGCGTTACGCCGACTGCCGCGTTCATATATTCGGTCATCTGGTCGTCATCGTACACAACTTCCATGCCGCGGCCGCCGAGCACGTAGGACGGACGAACCATGACAGGGTAGCCGATCTTCTTCGCGATGCCGATGGCATCCTCCACCGTAACCGCCATTCCGGACTCGGGCATCGGGATGCCGAGCTTGTCCATCATCGCGCGGAAGAGGTCGCGGTCCTCTGCAAGATCGATGACTGCAGGGGAGGTTCCCAGGATCTTCACGCCGTTCTTCTCGAGGGATGCCGCAAGGTTCAGAGGCGTCTGGCCGCCGAACTGTGCGATAACGCCGAGAGGCTTCTCCTTCTTATAGATACTCAGTACATCCTCAAGGGTGAGGGGCTCAAAGTAAAGCTTGTCAGACGTATCGTAGTCGGTGGAAACCGTCTCGGGGTTGCAGTTTACGATGATCGTCTCGAAGCCGAGCTTCTTTAAAGCCATAGCCGCATGTACGCAGCAGTAGTCGAACTCGATACCCTGGCCGATACGGTTCGGGCCGCCGCCTAAGATCATGACCTTCTTGTTGTTCGTCGAAGGGCTCTCGTCCTTGGCGATGTTGTAGCTCGAGAAGTAGTAAGCGCTGTCCTTGGTACCGCTTACATGTACGCCCTCCCATGCCTCCTCGAGGCCGATGGCAAGGCGTCTGTTGCGGATGTCGTCCTCGGAAACCTCCAAAAGCTTCGCGAGGTAGCGGTCGGAAAATCCGTCCTTCTTCGCCTTGATGAGTACCTCGTCCGCGGGAACGCTGCCCTTCATGGTGAGGAGCTGCTCCTCTTCCTCGACAAGTTCCTTCATCTGCTCGATAAACCACTTCTTTACGTGGGTCTTGTCGTGAATCTCATCCACGGTAGCACCCTTGCGGAGTGCTTCGTACATCTCGAAATGACGCTCGCTGGAAGGCGTTGCAAGCTTCTGAAGAAGCTCGTCCTTAGAAAGCTCATTGAAATTCTTGACAAAGCCGAGGCCGTAGCGTCCGGTCTCCAGGCTGCGGATGGCCTTCTGGAAAGCTTCCTTATAGTTCTTACCGATGCTCATGACCTCGCCTACGGCGCGCATCTGCGTGCCGAGCTTGTCCTGAACACCCTTGAACTTCTCAAATGCCCAGCGGGCGAACTTGATTACCACGTAGTCACCGCTCGGAACATACTTATCGAGGGTGCCGCATTTGCCGCAGGGAAGTTCCTTAAGGGTAAGGCCCGTTGCCAGCATTGCGGAAACGAGGGCAATCGGGAAGCCCGTAGCCTTCGAAGCCAGAGCCGAGGAACGGGATGTTCTCGGGTTGATCTCGATTACGACGATACGATCGCTCTTCGGGTCATGGGCGAACTGTACGTTGGTTCCACCGATAACCTGCACGCGGTCTACAATCTTGTAAGCCTGCTCCTGCAGACGCTTCTGAACTTCCTCGGAAATCGTAAGCATCGGTGCCGCGCAGAACGAGTCGCCGGTGTGAACACCCATCGGGTCGATGTTCTCGATGAAGCATACCGTGATCATGTTGCCTTCGCAGTCGCGGACAACCTCGAGCTCCAGCTCCTCCCAGCCGAGGACGGACTCCTCAACCAGCACCTGGCCTACGAGGCTGGCCTGAAGACCTCTCGCGCAGACCGTGCTGAGCTCTTCCTTGTTGTAAACAAGACCGCCGCCGGCACCGCCCATGGTGTATGCGGGGCGAAGAACCACGGGATATCCGAGCTTGTCGGCAATCGCCAGCGCCTCATCCACGCTGTAGGCAACCTCACTTCTGGCCATCTCGATGCCCAGCTCGTTCATCGTATTCTTAAACTCGATCCGATCCTCACCGCGCTCGATGGCATCCACCTGCACGCCGATAACCTTCACGTTGTATTTGTCCAAAACTCCTGCCTTGTTGAGCTCGGCGCAGAGGTTCAAACCGGACTGTCCGCCGAGGTTCGGCAGCAGCGCATCCGGGCGCTCCTTTGCGATGATACGCTCCAGGCGGTCAACATTGAGCGGCTCAATGTAGGTTACATCCGCAACCTCCGGGTCGGTCATGATCGTCGCCGGGTTCGAGTTCACCAGCACGATCTGATAACCGAGCTTGCGCAGCGCTTTGCACGCCTGCGTGCCGGAGTAGTCGAACTCGCACGCCTGACCGATGATGATCGGGCCCGAGCCGATGATCAATACTTTGTTAATGTCTGTTCTCTTTGGCATTGTCCTATCCTCCTACTTACCCATTGTTACACCTTGGCCGGTTCCGTTTCTGCCCTGTGCTAAAAAAAACGACGGAATAAAAAGAATATTCCGTCAAATGAAAATACGTATTGTATTGTCTTTCGTTTCCTTCAAGCTGCAGTTTTGCGAAACCATGGATACCATGTGACTCTCCTTGCAATGCTATGTCTGCTTCACAACCTGGTATAATATATCACATGGCACTGTAAACTTCAATAGGAAAATGTGATGACTTTTTCAAAATTTTTCAATAGTTTTTGAGTTTTTGCACGAAAAGAGGTATGCTAAAGCGTATTACAAGTGAAAGGACGAGTTCCTTTCCAACAACTTCTTTGTAGGGGAGGTGTCACATATTTCTATCGGTACCGAAAAAGCGGAAGCAATCATCCGCAAATACGCGGATATGATCTATCGCATCGCGATGCATAACCTGAGCAACCCTTCGGACGCGGAGGACATTGTACAGGAAGTCAGTCTGGCACTTCTCACCAAGTGCCCGGACGACAAGGACGATATCGCCGTGAAGCACTGGCTGATACGCGTCACCATTAATAAGTGTAAATCCTTTCATCGCCAGTTCTGGCAGAGAAAGCGGGAAAGCATAGACGATTACCTCCATCTGGAGGCACCGCATCAGCGAGGCGTGATGGATGAGGTTTTGGAACTTCCGAAAAAGGAACGCAACATTATATACCTTTATTATTACGAGCGATACTCCATACGTGATATCGCCGAGATCCTTCACATAAACGCAAACACAGTAAGCTCGCATTTACAGCGCGCCCGTAAAAAACTCAAATCAATCCTCACGGAAGGAGGCACTTACCATGAATAACAATCGTTATACCGAAACCGTCGAGAGCATCCATGCTCCGGAATCCACCGTCAAGGCTGCGCTCGACTCGATTCGCAACCATGAGAAAAAGGAGAAAACTATTCGTATGATATCTTTAAGAAAAGCTGCTATCGCCGCTGCTTTGGCGGCTGTAATCACTCTGGGCGCCGTGCTCGGCATCAACGCATTCAGCACAAAGAGTACGCCTCTGTTCAACATCACCGTTAACGCTGCGGAAACGACCGAGAAGAAATTCACTCCGATCGGCAATCTCGATGTCTCCGGCGCAACATACTCTCCCGACCGCGCCAACGGTCAGCTTTGTCTGCAGGAAGAGTTCGAAGCCGTGATCCGCGTCGATGGCGACGGCATCACCGATGTCGCGTTCGGCGGCGAGGGTTACACCCTCTTAGAGCGCAAGGAAGATGATGTCCAGAGCGGAAACGGAACCTACTACCTGAACATCGGCATCACCGCAAACTCCGCGGATTCCGCTCTGCCCGAGGCAGTCCGTCAGGCAGTCCGTGACTGCTACGACTACATCAACACAAAGCTTGGGGAGCCGCTTCTTCAGCCCGGTTTCAACGCCGGCACGTTTGACTGGAGCACCTCCGCAAAGCTGATCTACGACACGTTGTTCTCGAACCTGAAGATCACGGTCAATGTCTCCTTCGACAACGGCCAGACCACAGTCAAGACGCTCGTCTTCACCTGCGACAGCGTTGATTCCAACGGAATCGTTTCCATCAGCGCGAAGCTTCAGTAATCACTCACTCTCGTTTGAAACATAAAAATGCCGGTTGCAGTCACCTCCCTGACTGCAGCCGGTTTTTCTTTCATTTTCCCCGCTCTTATCCTTCCCTCATTTTGCGTTTCCGACGGTGTTGTCAGTCCCTTTTGTTCAGAAACTCCGCAATCCGCCGGACTCCGTCCACTGCCGCTTCGTCCTCGATCGCCGGCACAACGTTTGTGTTAAAGCTGCAGACCACCTCGTGAATGTCGTAGCAATTCATGTGATGCAGCAGCGTGCAGGCCGTCTCGTACGGCTTCTCAATCTTTCCGTCCCCACCGCCAACGAGAATCACCGCGCCCCTCTTGGGCTTGATCGAAAGCTCCTCCTTGCGGAAGAATTTGGCGCAGAAATATGTCTGGAGCCGGCTGCCGACATCGAGCATCTTCCCCGTCAGCTCCGAAAAATAAATCGGCGACGCGATCACGATGTTGTCGCAATCCTCAATGTAGCGGTAGACATCCTGCATCTCGTCTCGGATGGCGCACCCCGGATTCTTCCAGCAGTAGCGGCAATCCAGGCACGCCGAAATGTTGCTCCGATACGCGTCCACCACCTTGTACTCACCATCCAAAAGCCCCGTCAAATGCTTGATCAAACTCACGGTGTCGCCCGCCGGTCTGGGCGAACCGTTCAGGATTAATGTCTTCATGGCACTCCCCCCTCATCTCCGAACTATGTCAACGATTATGTGTAAAATACTTTCCGAAACGCCGGTCCGCAGTTCTCATGCGGTAGCATCCGAAAACCCTGCTTCTCGTAAAATTCCTCTTTGCCCTTCGCCGCAATCAACTTGAATACTGACCCTTGCCCCCTCCGGTGAGTTATCGCGGATTAATTTCATAAGCCGGCTCACGATTGTCTTGCCGATTCCGTTTCCCTGGCACTCGGGTCTCACGACAACATCCGCAATGATGTAATACATACCGTCGCCGACGGCTCGTCCCATCGCCACAGGTCTCTCACCGTCCTTCGCCAGCACGAAAAATGCACTTCCGCAAAGCGCTTTCTTCGCCTGCTCAACACTGAAGATCTCCCATCCGACCGATTGTCGGAGTTCGAAGTACGTGCTCACGTCGGGAATCATTTCATTGTAGGTTATTTCCATTAACAATTCTCCAATACCACGGTGTTTTGAACCGGGTTAATGCTTAAGCGGTATGGTTTATTATATCATTATCCGGCCCCAATGGAAAGCGAAAACCATGACAAACAACGACCCATGACACCTCGTCTCCGCTGCGCCTCGGTCGCGACAGTCGTAGCGACTGTAGAAACAAAAAACGCGCTCCCGAAACGCTGTAGCGTCTCGGAGCGCGTAGTTTTTTGTTTCTTGTCGTATCTCGTTGTTAACGCGAATATTATCTCTTGGATAACGATTAATGCTTCGAAAGTGCCGTATTTTCAGCATTTTCAAGTCAAGTTGCTGTTTACCTGTTGTGTACGGTAGAAAGCTCAGGACTACTGTACACAACTGGTGGCAACTTTATATCTGTTTTTCCAATACCTTTCGTCTTTACAAACCGAAATTGTCGTACTCATTTAAATTGCGAGTTATATGATTAAGCTTTTCCCTCAGCCCATTCAAGTATAATATCCGAATCAAAGGCATTAAGTTCATCAGGTAGTTCTGTATGTTTAAAGAATTTGTGCTCCATGACTTCTTCAGGATCGTTTATAATCTCTCCTTCAAACTCTTTTGTAATAAATACGATTCCAGGTCCAAAGGTTACATCTCCATTTGGATATTCGATAATACGCTTCCGACCGGATAGAAGCTTGAACACTTCCAGTTTCCCCAAGGACAATCCGGATTCTTCTTTTGCTTCCCGCTTGACTGCTTCTTCAAAAGATTCTCCCATCTCCATAGATCCGCCAATAATTGCCCAGCGACCATTATCCTGACGCTTTTGCAGCAAAATCTCCCCATCGTCATTCTCGATAATCACTCCACAAGCACATGTCATAATCGGTGCATGTCCTACATATTTACGCATCTCCTTGATATAGCCATTCTTTTTGTAATAGTCGATGTACTCGTCTATTGTCATGTTTACCTCCAAAGCACGTAATATTCAAAGATAATTGTTTTATCAAATTGCGATTTGCCTGTATAAGCCTTACGCAATACGCAACATTTTAGATTATACATGTTTTCTCTATCCTCTTCAATATTCTTACACATAGAACAAGGACGTTTTCACGCCCCTGTCCTCTACTTTAGAAAGATTGATAAATGAGAATTTTGCTGTCTACTTGCTGTTTACCTGCTGTTTACGGAACAAAATTTTCTGCGTTTCACCACAACCGAATACAATTATAGATAAAAGAAAAACCCCAGAAACACTGAGTTTCTGAGGTTTGTAAATTCTTTTTGAATCTCGAAAGATTATCTCTTCGAGAACTGCGGAGCACGACGTGCGGCCTTCAAGCCGTACTTCTTTCTTTCCTTCATGCGGGCATCTCTGGTGAGGAAGCCTGCCTTCTTGAGTGCGGGACGAAGCTCTGCATCGGACTTGCACAGTGCACGAGCGATACCGTGACGGATCGCACCTGCCTGGCCGGAGAAGCCGCCGCCGCGAACCGTGATAACCGCGTCGAACTTGTCCGTGCTCTCAACAAGAGCGAGAGGCTGACGAACGATGGTCTTCAGAGTCTCGAGGCCGAAGTACTCTTCGATGTCCCTCTTGTTAATCGTAATGTTGCCCTTGCCGGGGAACAGATATACTCTGGCAACACTGCTCTTACGTCTTCCGGTTCCATAGAACTTAATCTTAGCTGCTTTTGCCATGATTGAAATCTCCTTTCCGATTGATTAGAATGTCAGTACCTCAGGCTTCTGAGCTGCATGAGGATGCTCAGCACCTGCGTATACATGAAGCTTGTCTGCCATGCTGCGACCGAGAGGTCCCTTCGGAAGCATGCCCTTAACCGCGAACGTGATAACATCCGCCGGCTTCTTGGCAAGCATTTCACGAAGCGTCGTCTCGCGAACGCCGCCCGGATAATCGGAATGGCTGAAATATACCTTCTGATCGAGCTTCTTGCCCGTAACCTTAATCTTCTCTGCGTTGATAACGATCACATTGTCACCGGTATCGATGTGCGTCGTGAAGATCGGCTTGTTCTTACCGCGAAGTACCATTGCAACCTGCGAAGCAAGACGACCGAGCGTCTGACCCTCCGCATCGACAACGTACCACTTTCTCTCTACGTCTGCCGTTGCCATATAACTCTTCATAGGATTTAACCTCCTTGTTTTCGTATTACGCGTTTTGCGCGTCACTTGTTGCAGTATACACGCTGACGCCTGCCATGTCAACAACATTTTTCGCCGAAAAATGTTTTTAACTTGCAATATGTCAATTTCGTTTTGATGTTTCGCCGCTCTCATACCAGATTTTGATCAGTGTGAGTCCCTGGGGCGGCGCCGTCGGTCCCGCTTTCGTGCGGTCCAGGGATTCGAGGATGGCGGTCATGCTCTCCGGGTCTTTCGCGCCGCGCCCCATCTCGATCAGCGTGCCGGCCAGAATCCGGATCATGTTGTACAAGAAGCCGTCGCCCTCGACGCCGATGACAATCTCGTCCCCGTCGCGGTACACCTCGCACTGCGTCACCGTGCGGATCTTGCTCTCGGTCTGCGCGCCGGCCGCGCAAAATGCAGAATAATCGCGCGTCCCGACAAACTGCTCCGCTCCCCGCTGCATCGCGGCGATGTCCAGCTGCTCGGGAACGCCGCACACATAGCGGCAGCGAAGCGGGCTCACCGTGCGTGCACAAGCGATGCGATACTCGTAGCGCTTCTTGTGCGCGTCAAACCGCGGGTGGAACGCTGCGTCCGCCTCCCACGACCGCATCACGCGGATGTCGTCCGGCAGGAAGGAATTGAGCGCCGGGGCGAACCGCTCGCCCGGAATCGGCGACTCCGTGTCCCACACGACCACATTGCCGAGGGCGTGAACCCCCGCATCCGTGCGGCTGGCACCGATGGTCACTGCGTCCTCGTTACAGAGTCTGCGGATCGCGTCGCGAAGCGTCCCCTCGACCGTCACGGCATTTGCCTGTGCCTGCCAACCGGAGTAGGCGGTTCCGTCATATGCGATTGTCAGCGCGATCCGTCGCATGGTCTCCTCCGTTATATCATATCTTCAGCCAGATGCGTAGCAAAATGACCGTCCCCACATAGCATACCAGGTACACAAAGGCAAATGCATCGCCCAAACGGTACCGTAACGGTTTCATCTTCGTACGCCCCTTGCCGCCGTGGTAGCAGCGCGCCTCCATCGCCATGGCGAGGTCGAACGCCCGGTGGAACGCCGAGACAAGCAGCGGGATAAACACCGGCACAAGGGATTTTGCGCGCTTGATCAATCCGCCGCTCTCCATATCCGCCCCCCGCGCCGTCTGCGCCTTGCGGATTCGCGTCGCCTCCTCCGTGAGGATCGGGATAAAACGCAGCGCAATGGACATCATCATCGCCATCTCGTGCACCGGAAAATGAATCACCCGAAGCGGTTTCATCAACCGCTCCAGTCCGTCCGTCAGCTGGTTCGGCGTCGTCGTGTACGTCATCATCGACGTGCCGAAGATCAACAGCACAAGGCGGATCCCCATGAACGCACCGCGCAGCAGGCCTTCCTGCGTGATCGTGAAGATCTTCCAGTGCCACACCACCGTTCCGTCCGTCAAAAAGAAGTTGAACAAAACCGTGATGAACAGAATGAGAAGAATCGGCTTAAGTCCCCGCAGCAGATACTTTACCGGCACCTTTGAGAGGATCAACACACCGGCAAATGCTGTGATCACCACGATAAATCCCGGGAAGGAGCGCACCAGAAACAGGCTTACGATGTATAAAAGTGTCCCGATGATCTTCGTTCTGGGATCCAGTCTGTGAATACAGGAATCCACCGGATAGTATTGTCCGATCGTGATATCTCGTAACATCGATTGCTCCTTTCCCGCGGATGGCCGCGTGTATTTTTCGCGCTTGCTTACAAGCGCCTGTAAGTTTGTCTGTTATTACTTTGCGGGGATCAGCGCAGCGAGCGCCTCCTCCGTCGTGATCAGATCGCCCGGAACCTGCAGTCCCTTCTCGCGAAGCAGCTGCATCACCTGCGTCACCTGCGGAACCTCGAGTCCGACCTCGGTCAGCTCCCTGCGGTGGCGGAACACCTCTCTCGGAGAAGCCGCATACAGGATCTTGCCGTCGTTCATCACCACGAGACGGTCCGCAAACCGCGCCACGTCCTCCATGCGGTGCGAAACCAGAACAACCGTCATGCCGGTCTCCCTGCGGATCCGGTCGATCTCGCCGAGGATCTCGTCGCGGCCGCCCGGGTCAAGGCCTGCCGTCGGCTCGTCCAGAACGAGCACCTTCGGCTTCATCGCCAAAACGCCCGCGATCGCAACTCTTCGCTTCTGTCCGCCGGAGAGTTCAAACGGCGACGTCTGCCACTGCGACGGATCGACGCCCACTAAGTTGAGCGCCCACTCGGCGCGGGCCTTGAGCTCGTCGCCCGTAAGTCCCTGGTTCTTCGGTCCGTAGCACACATCCTGGAACACCGTCGTCTCAAACAGCTGGTGGTCGGGATACTGGAACACCAGACCTACGTTGTAGCGCAGCAGGCGGCGGTTGTATTTTTCGCCGAAAATATCTTCACCCTCAAAGCACACCGATCCCTCGGACGGTCTCTCGAGGCCGTTTAAGAGCTGGATCATCGTGGATTTGCCGGAGCCCGTGTGCCCGATCAATCCGATGTACTCGCCTGGATAAATGTCAAGATTCACATCGTCGACGGCAACCTTCTCAAAGGCCGTTTTCGCGCCGTAGACGTACTTGACGTCACGCAGGGTAAGGATTGCCTCCTTCGCCTCTGCGGCGTCTGTTTCGGGCTTCTGCGGGGCATGGGCGGCATTTTCCGCCGATACGCCTGCCGCATCCGGTGCCTGCATCGCTTCCGGGGCACCGAAGCGCTTTACATATGCGTCGGCAAATTCCTCCGGCGTCAGCGCAACGCCGATGTCATAGCCTGCCTTCGCAAGCCCCTGCGAAAGTTCCGTCACCTGCGGAACCTCAAGCCGCAGCTCGTGCAGTTCGTCCATACGGGAGAAGATCTCGCGGGGCGTCCCCTGCATGACCAGGTGGCCGCGGTTCATAACCAGCACGCGGTCCGCGTCGATGACTTCCTCCATGTAGTGCGTGATCAGTAAAACCGTGATGCCCTTCTCCCGGTTCAAGCGGTGCACGGTCTCCAGGACCTCGCGCCGGCCGATAGGGTCAAGCATCGCCGTGGGCTCATCGAGCAAAATGCACCGCGGCTGCATTGCCAGGATGCCTGCGATCGCCACGCGTTGCTTCTGTCCGCCGGAGAGCTTGTTCGGGGAGCTTTCACGGTATTTGGTCATGCCGACAGCCTTGAGGCTCTCATCCACTCGGGCGAGGATCTCCTCCGTCGGAACGCCGAGATTTTCCGGACCGAAGCCCACGTCCTCCTCCACCACCGAAGCGACGATCTGGTTGTCAGGGTTTTGGAACACCATGCCCGCGCTCTTGCGGATCTCCCACAGATAATCGTCGTCCGCCGTGTCCATATCGCAGGTGAGGACCGTGCCGTCCGAGGGGAGCAGGAGCGCATTGATGTGCTTTGCCAGGGTGGATTTGCCGGAGCCGTTCGCGCCCAGGACAGCAATAAACTGACCCTCTTCCACCGTGATATCCACGTGGTCGAGCGCCCGCTTCGTCTCCGACGCATTTCCTTCCTCATCCCGGGTCACATAATCGTGAACCAGACCTTTTGTCACTACCGGCAGCATACGGCCTCCTGCATTCTTTTTGTCAAAAGGAAAGGCAGCGTAGTCTCACTACACTGCCCTGTCGATTTCTTCCTTCCTGAATCCCTTATACAAGCTCGATCAGGACTTCCATTGCTGCATCGCCCTTGCGCTGGCCGATCTTCACGATTCTCGTGTAGCCGCCCTTGCGCTTCTCATACTTCGGAGCGATCTCATCGAACATCTTAGCAATCAGGTCGAAATCCTTCACGGCCTTTCTGCCCTTCAACGAGGGATCATACTTCTTTACGGGATAGAAGAACGCCATCATCTCTCTTCTAGCGTGAAGACGGGAAGCGTTGTCCTTCTTGATGGTCTTCTCAACCTCATCGTATACGGTAACCTTCTTGCCGTCTACGACTTCCTTTACTCTCTTGCCGTCCTTGTCCTTGCGGGCAACCTTGGTCTTAACGGTAACCGTCTCGTAGTTGTCCTTTTCCTTCACGGCGAGGGTGATAAACTTTTCTGCAATGCTGCGAACTTCCTTCGCCTTCTGCTCCGTCGTAATCATTTTACCGTTGAACAAAAGGTTGGTAACCTGATTTCTCAACAGAGCCTTTCTCTGGCTGGAAGTTCTGCCAAGCTTTCTATATCCTGCCATATATTTCCTCCACTCTGCCGCATGGCTGCGGCGGTTCATTAATCGTTCTGACGAGCAGTCTCCTACTCATCCGCCGACTTGAATTCCAAGCCGAGCTCATGAAGCTTCTGGGTAACCTCTTCCAGGGACTTCTTTCCGAGGTTTCTCACCTTCATCATGTCCTCTGCCGTCTTGTTCGTCAGTTCCTCAACCGTGTTGATACCGGCTCTCTTGAGGCAGTTGAACGAACGAACGGAAAGTTCCAACTCATCGATGTTCATCTCAAGAACACGGTCGTGCTCGTTGTTCACGGGCTCAACCATGATCTCGGCTCTCTGAGCGCTCTCGGAGAGATCGATGAAGGTGTTCAGATGCTCGCTCAGAACCTTCGCCGCAAGACTTACGGCATCATCCGGAGCCAGCGTTCCATTGGTATAAATGTCAAGGATCAGCTTGTCATAGTCCGTCATCTGACCCACGCGGGTGTTCGTAACCGTAAGGTTTACGCGCTCCACGGGCGTATAGATGGAATCCACGGCGATCACACCGATTGGCATGTCATCTCTCTTATTCTTGTCAGCGCTGACGTAGCCACGTCCCTTGGTGATGGTCAGCTCCATGTAAAGCTTGCTGTCCGCACCGCCGTTGAGCGTAGCGATAACCTGATCCTTATTGATGATCTCGATGTCACTGTCCACGTGAATGTCCGCAGCAGTTACAACGCCCTCACCGTTGAACTCGATGTAGGCCTTCTTCGGCTCCTCGGATTCGCTGTTGTCCTTGATTGCAAGGGACTTGATGTTCATGATGATCTCGGTCACGTCCTCCATAACACCGGGGATCGTGCTGAGCTCATGAACAACGCCGTCAATCTTCACCTGACTGACAGCCGCACCCGGCAGGGAAGAGAGCATGATTCTGCGAAGCGAATTGCCAAGCGTCGTGCCGTAGCCGCGCTCCAGCGGTTCCACAACGAACCGACCGTATTTCTTATCATCGGAAATTTCCGCAATCGTAATTCCCGGTTTTTCAAAATCAAACATGTGCGACCCTCCTTTTCAGCGTCTGCCTTAAGCCTCTGATTACTTGGAGTACAACTCGACGATAAGCACCTCGTTTACCGGAACATCGATCTGATCTCTCGTAGGATATTCCTTAACGGTACCGGTAAGGTTCTCAGCGTCAGACTCAAGCCAACCAGGAACCATTCTTCCGGCATTTGCCTCAAGGATGTCCTTGAATCTCTGTCCGGCCTTATTCTTCGCCTTCTCGCTTACGGCGATCACATCGCCGGGCTTAACGTTGTAGGACGGAATGTTTACGCACTTGCCGTTAACCAAAATGTGCTTGTGGTCAACGATCTGTCTTGCCTCAACACGCGTACGTGCGAAACCAAGACGGAAAATGATGTTGTCAAGGCGCGTCTCGAGGAGAATCATAAGGTTCTCACCGGTCGTGCCGATCTTCATCTTCTTTGCCTTCTCGAAGTCGTTGCGGAAAGGCTTCTCAAGTACACCGTAGATGAACTTTGCCTTCTGCTTCTCGCGAAGCTGCATGCCGTACTCACTTACCTTCTTGCCGGCGCGCAGGCTGTGGCGATTGGACTTCTTGTCAATACCCAGAACCGCGGGCTCAATACCCAGCGATCTGCATCTCTTCAAAACAGGACCCATTTCTCTAGCCATATGATCTCAACCTCCTAATTAAACTCTACGACGCTTCGGCGGTCTGCAACCGTTGTGCGGAACCGGAGTCACGTCCTTGATGCTTGTAACGTTGATACCACATGCCTGAAGGGCACGAATCGCTGCTTCTCTACCGGTACCGGGTCCCTTAACCATAACGTCAACGGACTTCAGACCGTGTACAACCGCTGCCTTCGCTGCGGTCTCCGCTGCCATCTGTGCAGCGTAAGGGGTCGACTTGCGGGAGCCGCGGAAACCGAGTCCGCCTGCGCTTGCCCACGAAATCGTGTTACCCTCCGTATCGGTCAGGGTAACGATCGTATTGTTGAAGGAAGACTGAATATGCGCCTGTCCGCGATCGATATTCTTCTTGACGCGCTTCTTCGCTCCCTTTTTCGTTGCTACTAATTTCTTAGCCATCACGAAACCTCCTGTAAGATTTGCTTAGAATAATGTGGGAAACCGATTACTTCTTCTTGTTCGCAACCGTGCGCTTCGGGCCCTTGCGGGTTCTCGCGTTGGTCTTGGTCTTCTGACCGCGAACAGGAAGTCCCTTTCTGTGTCGGATTCCGCGATAGCATCCGATTTCCTGCAACTTCTTGATGTTGAGTGCGGTATCTCTTCTGAGATCACCCTCAACCGTGTACTCACCGTCGATTACGGCGGCGATTCTCTTAACCTCTTCGTCGGTCAGATCGCGAACGCGAGTGTCCGGATTGACTTCCGCCTTGGCAAGAATGCTGTTCGAACTTACTCTTCCGATACCATAGATGTACGTAAGTCCGATCTCGACACGTTTCTCTCTCGGTAAGTCTACACCACTGATACGAGCCATGTACTAGAACCTCCAATGAAATAATAATGCGGGCAAATCCGCCCTTCGGACATAACGTCCGTTTGCCGGTAACGATCCGGCTCAGCCGCTTTAAAATGTGACAGCCCGATTACTTCGGAACCGAAAGCGATAAACTGGCTACCGCTAAAGCAAGGTCGTCTTTCCCTACGTGACGCTCCCTGCCCACACTATCACAATTTCGTGCCGGTCTTGATGAGGGACCGACGGTGTCGCTCTCCGCTTTGCGGGTCGCAACGATTGTAACACAAAAAGCAAGTGCTGTTTCTTTATGAGTAGCAACAATACTCACAAAAAACGAATCAAGTATTGTTGATTATCAGCCTTGTCTCTGTTTGTGCTTCGGGTTCTCACAAATGATCATGATGTTCCCTTTTCTTTTGATGATTTTGCATTTTTCGCAAATGGGCTTTACTGAAGATCTTACTTTCATGGTTTCACTCCTTTCTTCGAAAAAAGTCCGTTTAACATTATAGCATGAGTTTTGCAAAATGCAACCCTCTTTTTTTCGATTTTTGCCCGTTTTTCAAGGTTTTTCGGCATTTTCCCGTTTTGCACAAAAAAAGCATGAAGAATACGCGGAAAATGTACGAAAAAAGGACCTCTCTTTGCGGGAGAGGCCCTTGTGTTACCGATCTGTTTTTACTTGTCTCTCCAGATGATACGGCCCTTGGTCAGGTCGTAGGGCGAGAGCTCAAGCGTAACCTTGTCTCCGGGAACAATCTTGATGTAGTTCATGCGAAGCTTACCGCTGATATGTGCAAGCACCTTCATGCCGTTCTCCAGCTGAACCTGGAACATGGCGTTGGGGAGCTTCTCAAGCACGGTACCTTCCATCTCAAGAACATCCGATTTCGACATACAAATCCTCCGTAAAATAAGAACTAAACCGAGCGGCCTTCTGCCGCCAACCGTATTATAGCACGGCTTTCGCCGCAGTACAAGCACGAAGTTTACGGTTTCGCCGCAGGGCAGTTATCGAAGGGAAAGAATCTCGGGCTCGCCGTCCGTAACAAGGATCGTGTTCTCGTAGTGCGAGGAACGGCTTCCGTCCTCCGTGACGATCGTCCAGTCGTCATCGAGTACGCGAACCTCCCAGCCGCCCATGTTGACCATCGGCTCGATTGCCAGCGTCATACCGGCCTGCAGCTTTACGCCGCGGCGGTGCTGACGGAAGTTCGGGATCTGCGGATCCTCGTGCATGCTCGTGCCGATGCCGTGACCTACAAGGTCTCGAACGCACGTAAAGCCGTAGGAATTCACATACTCCTCGATAGCCGCCGAGATATCATAGAGGTGGTTGCCGGCCTTTGCCAGCTTGATTCCCACGAAGAAACTCTCCTGGGTAACCTCCACCAGCTTCTTCACCTCGGGAGCGACCTCGCCCACCAGCCACGTGCGCGCGGCATCGGAATGATACCCCTGATAGATCAGGCCGGCGTCCAGGCTGATGATGTCACCCTCCTTGAGAATGTCGTGCTTGCTGGGAATACCGTGAACGACGCGGTCATTTACCGACGTGCAGATCGACGCCGGATAACCGTCGTAGTTGAGGAACGAAGGAACACAGCCGAAGCTGCGGATCATGTCCTCGCCGATCCGGTTCAACTCCATGGTCGAGACGCCGGGCTTTACGTGCTTTGCCATCTCGTCGTGAACGAGGGACAGCAACCGGCCGGCCTCACGCATTTTCTCAATCTCACTCTTCGATTTAATTGTAATTGCCATTTTGGGCCTCTCCTTCCATACGCGTCGCCGTTTCACGACGTCGCGCCAGTCTCAGGCTTATTCAGTCTCAGGCTTATGCAAGCAGCGCTGTGATCGCTGCAAATACTTCATTGACATCCTTGGTTCCGTCAACCGTCTTCAGAATACCCTCAGCGGTATAGTAGTCGATCAACGGCTGCGTCTGCTCATGGTAAACGGCAAGACGCTTCTTCACGGTCTCGGGCAGGTCATCCTTGCGGATGCTCAGCTCGCCGCCGCACAGATCGCAGATACCGGAGCGATGCGGAGGGTTGAACAGCACGTGATACGTGCCGCCGCAGTTCACGCAGGCTCTTCTACCGCCCATGCGCTCTACGATGTTCTCATCCGGAACATCCACATCGATAGCCATATCCAGCGCGTCACCCTGCTCCTTCAGGCTGGCCGTCAAAGCCTCCGCCTGCGCGATGGTGCGCGGGAAACCGTCAAGAACATAGCCGTTCTTGCAGTCATCCTTCGCAAACCGATCCATGATCAGAGCGAGCGTCAGCTCGTCCGGAACCAGAAGTCCCTGGTCCATATACTTCTTCGCCTTCTCACCGAGCTCCGTGCCTTCCTTGATGTTCGCGCGGAAAATATCACCCGTGGAGATGTGCGGAACGCCGAACTTGGCGGAAATCATTTTCGCCTGAGTGCCCTTGCCGGCACCGGGCGCGCCCAACATAACAATCTTCATAATAGCCTCCTTACGAAAAGCGGGCGGAACATTTCGATGCTCCGCCCACAGACGTTAGTCATTCAGGAATCCCTTGTAATGACGAACCAAGAGCTGAGATTCAACCTGCTTCATGGTCTCAAGGATAACACCGACAACGATGATCAGCGATGTACCGCCGAAGCCGATCTGCGCGTTGAAGACACCGCCGAAGATAATCGGGATGAGAGCAACGATCGCAAGGCCGATGGCACCGATCAAAACGATGTAGTTCAGAACCTTGACAAGGTAGTCCGTCGTAGGCTTGCCGGGACGAATACCCGGGATAAAGCCGCCGTCCTTCTTCATGTTGTTCGAAATCTCAATCGGATTGAACGTAATGCTGGTGTAGAAGTAAGCGAAGAACAGGATCATTGCAACGTAGAACAGTGCGCCGATCGTAAACGCGAACTTGCGCCAGCTGGTAATGTCAAACCAGTGATTCGTCTGGCATGCATACAGGATCTTCTCTCCGATGGTTCCGTTCGCATTACCCTGCTTTCCGAAGAAGCTTGCGATAATGAGCGGGAACTGGAAAATGGACACTGCAAAGATTACCGGGATAACGCCCGCGGTATTCACCTTAACGGGAATAAACGAGGAGTTTCCGCCAACCATGCGTCTGCCCTGCATCTTCTTCGAATACTGAACCGCAATCTTGCGCTCCGCATCCTGAAGGAGAATGATCAAAACGAGCGTTACGAGCATAACCGCAACGATGATAGCAATCGCGAGGATTGCCTTCGCAACGGGCTTGCTCTGTACAAACTGCTGATACAGACCGACAAATGTTGCCGGCATACCGGATACGATATTGATCAACAGGATGATGGAGATACCGTTTCCGACTCCGCGCTCGGTGATGTTCTCGCCGAGCCACATCAGGAATGCCGAACCTGCGGTAAATGCCGCGGTGATGATGAAGATCGTGATGATCTTGTCATCGGCAAGATAGCCCTGGTTGTGGAAACCGATCGCCATTGCACCGCCCTCGATGAGAGCAAGCACAACGGTGAGGTAACGCGAGATCTCCGCAATCTTCTTGCGGCCGGTCTCTCCGTCCTTCTGCAGCTCGGCCAGACGCGGGATCGCGATGGTCAGCAACTGCATGATAATGGATGCCGTGATGTACGGCGAAACGTTCAGCGCAAAAATCGACATCCGCTCCAGCGAACCGCCGGTAAGCGCGCTGAGGAATCCGAGATCGGTGTTCTTGATCAGGTCCTTAACGCCGTCTCCCATGCCGGGGCATGCGATCTGGCAACCCAACCGGATTACGATCATGCAAAGAAACGTGAAGATCAGTTTCTTACGAATATCCTTGACTTTAAATGCGTTGACGAACATTTTAAACATTTCAGATCACCTCGGCACTTCCCCCAAGGGCCTGAATCTTCTCAATTGCGGAAGCACTGTAGGCATTTACCGCAACATTCAGCTTCTTGGTAAGCTCACCGTTGCCGAGGATCTTAACGCCGTCTCTGGGATTGCTCACAAGGCCGATCTCCATCAAAGACTCAACGTTAACAGTAGCGCCGTCCTCGAAACGATTCAACATCGATACGTTGATCGCGATGATGTTCTTGGAATTGATGTTCTTGAAGCCTCTCTTAGGAAGACGACGGTACAAAGGCATCTGACCGCCTTCGAAACCGGTTCTCGGTGCTCCCGAGCGTGCCTTCTGACCCTTGTGGCCCTTGCCTGCGGTCTTACCGTTGCCCGAACCGTGTCCGCGGCCTCTGCGGAAATTGTCGCTGTGCTTGGAGCCGTCTGCCGGCTTTAACTCTGACAAATTCATCGTATGCACCTCCTTATAATCAGATTTCTTCAACCTTAACCAAATGCTTAACCTGCGCGATCATGCCCTTGGTTGCAGCATTATCGGGAAGGGTGTTGCTGCTGCCCAGCTTACGAAGGCCGAGTGCCGCAACGGTTTTCTTATGCTTCGGAATTGCACCGATGGTGGATTTCACCAATGTCACTTTAATCTCTGCCATTTCGCTACCTCCTATAAGTCGCTTACGGAAATGCCGCGAAGTGCAGCAACCTGCTCCGGAGTCTTCAGCTCGCCGAGACCTGCCAGCGTTGCCAGAACAACGTTGCGCTTGTTGTTCGAGCCGAGGGACTTCGTACGAATGTTCTTGTAACCTGCAAGCTCAAGCACGATACGTGCCGGGCCGCCTGCAATGATACCGGTACCTTCGGAAGCTCTCTTGAGAAGGATCTCAGCGCTGCCGAACTGGCCGATAAAGTCGTGAGGAACGGAACCATTGTCATCGATCGGAAGCGTGATCATGTGCTTCATGGCATCTTCCTTAGCCTTGCGGATTGCCTCCGGAACTTCGGCAGCCTTGCCGAGGCCGGCGCCGACATGTCCCTTCTTGTCGCCGACAACCACCAACGCACTGATGCGCATGGTACGACCGCCCTTGACAACCTTGGTGACACGCTTGATCTCGACAACCTTGTCTTCCATCTCGACCTGATTAGTATCAACGATAGTACGTTTCATGTCCTTCCTCCTTGACTAAAAGTTCAGACCGGCTTCGCGAGCTGCGTCAGCTAAAGCCTGAATCTTACCTGCATATATAAAACCGCCTCTGTCAAAGACAACCGTGTCGATACCCTTCTCAAGGGCCTTCTTCGCGATCGCCGTTCCGAGAACCTTCGCAGCAGCGACATCATTGGTCTTCTCGCACTGAGCCTTCACATCCTTCTCAAGGGTGGAAGCAGCAACCAGGGTGTTGCCCGCTACGTCGTCAATGATCTGACAATACATGTGGTTATTGCTGCGGAAAACGGCCAGTCTGGGTCTCTCAGCAGTTCCGGAGAAACGATTACGAATCTTCATGTGCTTCTTAGCACGGATTTCAGATCTGCATTCTTTGCTTACCATGATTTATTCTCCTTTCTACTTCTTACCAGTCTTGCCGACCTTACGTCTGATAACCTCGTCAGCGTACTTGATACCCTTGCCCTTATAAGGCTCAGGTCTTCTCTTGTCTCTGATTTCGGCAGCGTACTGTCCGACTTTCTCTTTGTCGATACCCTTGACCGTGATCTTGTTCTGACCGTCAAGGATGGTCTCGATACCGTCCGGATCCTCCATGATAACCGGATGCGAATAACCGAGCGTAAGCGTAAGGGTCTTGCCCTGCTTAGCTGCACGGTAACCTACACCGTTTACCTCGAGAACCTTCTCGTAACCGTTCGTAACGCCTACAACCATGTTGTTGATGAGCGTTCTGGTAAGACCGTGAAGGGACTTGATTCTCTTCAGGTCGTTCGGTCTCTCCACTACTACTTCACCGGCTTCAACCTTAATGTTAAGCTCCGGTGCGAGTACTCTCTCAAGGGTACCCTTGGGTCCCTTAACCGTCACTTTATTATTTTCTGCCACTTCAACCGTAACACCGGCAGGAATGGCGATTGGCATTTTTCCTATACGTGACATGCCCGTACCTCCTTACTCTGATTACCAGACGTAAGCAAGCACTTCACCACCCACATTGAGCTGACGTGCTTCTTTGTCTGTAATGATACCTTTGTTCGTAGAAATGATCGCAACACCGAGTCCGCCGAGAACGCGGGGAAGCTCTTCCTTGCTCGCATACACGCGAAGACCGGGCTTGGAGATTCTCTTAAGGCCCGTGATCGCCTTGACGTTCTTGTCCTTACCGTACTTGAGTGTGATTTGAATATCCTGGAAATTCCCGACGTCTACCATCTTGTAACCGGACACAAAACCTTCCTTCACAAGGATGTCGGCGATGGCAACCTTGATCTTGGAAGCGGGAACATCCACTGTATCGTGCTTTGCAGTATTGGCGTTACGGATTCTCGTAAGCATATCTGCAATCGGATCGCTCATAGTCATAAAATTAACCTCCTATTTTCGTGCAAGCCTTGCCGCAGCAATCGCTTACCAGCTCGCCTTTCTAACACCCGGGATCTGACCCTTGTATGCCAACTCACGGAAGCAAACGCGGCAAATACCGTACTTTCTCAATACAGCATGCGGGCGTCCGCACAGTCTGCAGCGGGTGTACGCTCTGGTGGAGAACTTCGGAGTGCGCTGCTGCTTCAGCTTCATAGATAATTTAGCCATGTATTAACCTCCTATTACTTGGCAAAAGGCATGCCAAACAGTCTTAACAGTTCACGAGCTTCCTCGTCGGTCTTCGCCGTCGTAACGAAGATAACGTCCATACCGCGAACCTTGTCCACCTTGTCGTACTCGATCTCAGGGAAGATCAGCTGCTCCTTGATACCTACGGCGTAGTTGCCGCGGCCGTCAAATGCGTTGGGGTTCACACCGCGGAAGTCACGTACTCGCGGAAGAGCCAGGTTGATCAGACGATCTGCAAACTCGTACATCTTGTCGCCGCGAAGCGTAACCTTGCAGCCGATTGCAAGACCCTCTCTGATCTTGAAGTTAGCAACGGACTTCTTTGCCTTGGTGATGATCGGCTTCTGTCCGGAGATGATCTCCATGTCCTTGCAAGCGGACTCGAGCGCCTTCGCGTTCTCCTTCGCCTCGCCGACACCCATGTTGATCACAATCTTATCGAGCTTCGGGATCTGCATAACGTTCTTGTAACCGAACTTCTTCTGCATCGCATCCGCGATCTCGTTCAAATAGGTTTCTTTTAATCTAGTCAACGTAATAGACCTCCTCTCTTAGAATTAGTCAATAACATCGCCGGTCGACTTAGCGTAACGGACCTTCTTGGTCTTGTCCTTGTCCGCTACCGTCTTGAAGCCGACTCTCGTAGGCTTGCCGTTGTGTACGAGCATCACATTCGACACATCGATCAAAGCCTCGCGGTTCTCGATACCGCCCTTCGGGTTTGCCTGCGTGGCCTTCTGGTGCTTCTTCACCATGTTGCAGCCCTGTACGAGAACCTTGCCGTCCTCGACGCGGATTACCTTACCCTCATTACCCTTATCCTTGCCGGTAATGATCTTGACAGTGTCGCCCTTTTTAATCTTCATCGTAGCCATGCTGACACCTCCTTACAGTACTTCCGGTGCCAGAGACACGATCTTCATAAACTTCTTGTCACGAAGCTCTCTCGCAACCGGTCCAAAGATACGGGTACCTCTGGGATTCAAATCGTCCTTGATAATAACCGCTGCGTTCTCATCGAAACGGATGTAGGAACCGTCCTTACGACGTACACTCTTCACCGTACGAACCACGACAGCCTTCACAACATCGCCCTTCTTAACGACACCGCCGGGGGTGGCGTCCTTAACGGAAGCGACGATGATATCGCCGATGCCGGCGTATCTTCTCACGGAACCGCCCATAACGCGGATGCAGAGAAGCTCCTTCGCACCGGTGTTGTCAGCAACCTTGAGTCTGGTTTCTGTTTGAATCATAGTGCTTAAACTCCTTTCGCTGTAACTCGTCCGATATCGTCGAATTACTTAGCCCTTTCCACGATCTCTACGAGTCTCCATCTCTTATCCTTCGAGAGCGGTCTCGTCTCCATTACCTTAACACGATCACCGATCTTGCACTCGTTGTTCTCGTCATGCGCCTTCAACTTGTAGGTTCTCTTCACAATTTTGTTGTAGAGAGGATGCTTAACGTTGTCCACAACGGCTACGACGATGGTCTTGTCCATCTTATCGCTTACGACCTTACCGGTACGTACTTTTCTCAAGTTTCTTTCCACGTGAATTCTCCTTTCCAAGTCTCCGGGTTAGTTCTGCTCCGTTTCCTTAGCGGAAATAACGGTCTGGATGCGCGCAATGTTGCGTCTAACCTCTTTGATTCTGCTTGTATTGTCGAGCTGGTTTGTTGCGTTCTGGAAGCGCAGGTTAAAGAGCTCCTTCTTGGCAGCAACCAGGTCACTATTCAGTTCAGACACAGACTTTGTCTTCAAATCATCGAGAAACTTCTTAGTTTTCACTGCCGTTACCTCCTTCTAAATCTTCACGAGAAACGATCTTGCACTTGCAAGGCAACTTGTGAGTTGCAAGGCGGAGTGCCTCCTTCGCAATTTCCTCCGAAACGCCGGCAATCTCAAACATCACACGTCCGGGCTTAACTACCGCTACCCAGAATTCCGTGGAGCCCTTTCCGGAACCCATTCGGGTCTCGGCAGGCTTCGCCGTTACGGGCTTGTCCGGGAAAATCTTAATCCAAACCTGACCGCCACGCTTAATGTAACGCGTCATAGCGATACGGGCTGCTTCAATCTGATTCGACTTGATCCAGCAAGGCTCGGTCGCAACAATGCCGTACTCACCATAAGAAATGGTGTTGCCTCTTAAAGCCTTTCCTCTCATCGTTCCACGAAACTGCTTACGCCGTTTCACTCTCTTAGGCATTAACATTATTTATCGCTCCCTTCTTTCTTTCCCTTTGTGGGGAGTACCTCGCCGTGGTAGATCCAAACCTTGACGCCGACCTTACCGTAGGTCGTGTTGGCCTCAGCGAAACCATAGTCAATGTCAGCACGAAGCGTCTGCAGCGGAATGGTGCCCTCGCTGTAGAACTCGATACGAGCCATGTCCGCACCGCCGAGACGGCCGGCACAGCAGGTCTTGATACCCTTAGCGCCGCTCTTCATCGTGCGGGACATCGTGGACTTCATAGCCCGGCGGAAGCTCACACGGTTCTCGAGCTGTGCCGCAATGTTCTCGGCAACGAGCTGAGCGTTCGTATCAGGTCTCTTAATTTCCTTGATCTCAAGGTTCAGCTTCTTGGTCGTAAGCTTCTCAACCTGCGCCTTCAGCTTCTCGATCTCAGCGCCGCCCTTACCGATGACAACACCGGGCTTTGCGGTGTGAACCGTAACCTTGACCTTATCCGTCGTGCGCTCGATGTCGATCTTGGAGATCGCAGCGCTGAACAACTTCTTCTTGAGGAACTCGCGAATCTTGTAGTCTTCTACAAGGTTGTCTGCAAAGTCACCCTCTGCATACCACTTGGAGTCCCAATCACTAATGATACCGACTCTTAATCCATGCGGATTTACTTTCTGTCCCATGCGATACCTCCTTATCTCTCATCCAAAACTACGGTGATGTGGCTCATTCTCTTCAGGATCTGATAAGCGCGACCCTGGGATCTGGGCTGAATTCTCTTCATCGTAGGAGCGTTGTTTGCATAGCACTCTGCGATGTAAAGCTTGTTCACATCCATGCCGTTGTTGTTCTCGGCGTTGGCGATTGCCGACTTCAGTAACTTCTCAATCACCGTCGAAGCGTATCTGGGATTGTATGCCAAAATACCTAACGCGGTTGCTACGTCCTTGCCTCTGATCGCGTCAAGCACGAAGCAGGCCTTCTGCGTGGAAACTCTTGCGTAAGACAACTTTGCCGAAGGTCTCGTGTCCGCATTCGCATTTCTTTCTCTCTTGATCTGGGATCTATGTCCTTTAGCCATGAGATGATTCTCCTTTCGTTAACGGTTCTCCGTTATTCTTTCTTCCTGCACAAACATCATGCAATATTGTCGTATCCTCGGATTAGCGGGACTTCTTCTCGTCCTTGCCGTGTCCGCGGAAGTTTCTCGTCGCAACGAACTCGCCGAGCTTGTGGCCAACCATATCCTCGGTCACGTATACCGGAACATGCTTCTTGCCATCGTATACGGCGATCGTGTGGCCTACGAAGGACGGGAAAATGGTGGAACGACGAGACCAGGTCTTAAGGACACTCTTGTCGCCCTTCTCATTCATTTCATTGACCTTGTCAAGCAGGTACTGATCTGCGAAAGGTCCCTTCTTCAAAGAACGTGCCATTATGGTTTACCTCCTATTTGTTCTTGATGGTGCTTCCGTCACGTCTGCGGATGATAAGCTTGTTGGAAGCCTTGTTCTTGACACGGGTCTTAAGACCGAGAGCAGGCTTGCCCCAAGGCGTGCTCGGACCGGGACGACCGATACCGCACTTGCCTTCGCCACCGCCGTGAGGATGGTCATTCGGGTTCATTACGGAACCGCGAACCGTAGGACGGATACCCATATGGCGCTTACGACCTGCCTTGCCGATGTTGATCAGCTCATGGTCGATATTGCCGAGCTGGCCGATGGTCGCGCGGCAGATGATCGGAACCATCCGCATCTCGCCGGACGGAAGACGCAGCGTAGCGTACTTGCCTTCCTTAGCCATCAGCTGTGCGCTGTTGCCGGCTGCGCGAACCAACTGGCCGCCCTTGCCGGGATACAGCTCGATGTTGTGGATCATTGTACCGATCGGAATCTTCTCAAGAGGAAGGCAGTTACCGATACGAACTTCGGCGTTGGCGCCGTTCATGATCTTCATGCCGACCTTGAGGCCGTTCGGTGCAAGGATGTATGCCTTCTCGCCGTCTGCATAGCAGAGCAGTGCGATGTTGGCGGTTCTGTTCGGATCATACTCGATCGTCTTTACAACGGCCGGGATATCATCCTTCTTTCTCTTAAAATCGATAACTCTATACAGTCTTCTGGAGCCGCCGCCGATGTGACGAACGGTGATCTTGCCCTGGCTGTTACGGCCGGCCGTCTTCTTCAGAGAAACGCACAGCGACTTCTCCGGGGTGTCGCAGGTGATCTCTGCGAAATCGGAGCAGGTCATGTTTCTTCTGGAAGGTGTGTACGGAGTGTATTTCTTAATGCCCATTTTCTTAACTCCTTTCGTTCATCAAATCTTACAGTCCGGTGAAGAGCTCGATATCGGCGCTGTCTGCGGTCAACTGTACGATTGCTTTCTTCTTCGCTGCGGTCTTGCCGGAAACGATGCCGTCCGCGGTGTTGCGTCTGCGGTTCTTGCCGTCGATGTTCATGGTGTTGACGGAAGCAACCTTGGTGCCTGCAAACATCTTCTCCACAGCTTCCTTGATCTGATTCTTCGTAGCGTCCGGATTTACGTAAAACGCGTACTTCTTCGTAGCCATAGCGTTCATGCTCTTCTCGGTTACAACCGGTCTGAGGATGACGTCGTAGTATTTCAGGTCAGCCATTATGCGTACACCTCCTCGATCTTTGCAACGGCGTCCTTGGTGATTACGAGGTTGCCGTACTTGAGGATGTCATATACGTTGATCGCATTGGAAGTAACCGTGCGAACGTCCGCAAGGTTTCTCGCGGAAAGGATGACATTCTCGTCCTTCTCTGCGGTAACGATCAGAGCCTTCTCAACCTTGAGGCCGTCGAGCACTGCCTTTACCTGCTTCGTCTTGATACCGTCGAAGTTGAGATCCTCCAGAACGAAGATCTTGTCCTCCGCTACTCTCGAAGAGAGCGCCGACTTGATGGCACCGGCCTTCTCCTTCTTGTTCATGCTTACCGAGTAATCTCTCGGCTTCGGAGCGAACACAACGCCGCCGCCCTTCCACTGAGGAGCACGGATGGAGCCCTGTCTTGCACGACCGGTTCCCTTCTGTCTCCAGGGCTTGATTCCGCCGCCGCTGACCTCGGAACGGGTAAGCGCGCTCTGCGTGCCCTGACGCTTGTTGGCAAGCTGTGCAACAACTGCGAGGTGCATGAGATGCTCATTGATCTCTACACCGAATACGCTGTCGTTGAGCTCAAGGGAGCCGACTGCAGCGCCTTCTTTATTGTAAACTTTTACTTCTGCCATGATTTAGATCCTCCTTTCTCAAGATTACTTCGCGTTCTTAACGGATTCCTTCAGAATGATGAGGCCCTTCTTAGCACCGGGCACAGCACCCTTCACAAGGATCATGTTGTTCTCAAGATCTACACGAACTACCTCGAGATTCTGAACCGTCACACGGACATGGCCCATCTGGCCGGGCATATGCTTGCCCTTGAACACACGACCGGGGGTCGTTGCGGGACCGTTGGAACCTGCATGTCTGTGATACTTGGAACCGTGCTTCATCGGTCCGCGGGAGAGGCCGAAACGCTTGATCGCGCCTGCGTATCCTTTACCCTTGCTGATGCCCACGGCGTCAACCTTATCTCCGTTAGCGAAGATGTCCGCCTTGATCTCCTGGCCTACTTCATAGGAAGCAGCGTCCTCAAAACGGAACTCCTTGAGATATCTCTTAGCAGAAACATTTGCCTTCGCAAAATGTCCCTTGAGCGGCTTGTTTACCAGACGCTCGCGAATCTCGCCGAAACCGACCTGAACTGCGTCATAGCCGTCCTTCTCGGCGGTCTTCTTCTGAACAACCGGGCAGGGACCAGCCTGCAACACGGTTACCGGAACAAACGCGCCGTTCTCATCGAAAATCTGCGTCATTCCGACTTTCTTAGCCAAAATAGCTTTCTTCATTACTGTTACCTCCTGTTGAATCTACAGCGGACCCCGTGCGGGGTCATTCTAAATGAACAAGATGATTTATTTGTCGATCATCTTGATGCCGATGTACACACCGGCCGGCATCTCAAGACCCGACAATGCATCAACCGTCTTCTGTGCCGGTGCAATGATGTCGATGAGTCTCTTGTGAGTTCTCTGCTCGAACTGCTCACGGGAATCCTTATACTTGTGAGTAGCTCTCAGGATCGTGATGACCTCTTTCTTGGTCGGCAACGGAACAGGACCGCTAACCTTGCTGCCGGTCTTCTTCGCCGTGTCCACGATCTTGGCTGCGGACGCATCGATAAGCTGATGCTCGTAAGCCTTCAGGGTGATTCTCATTACTTTTGTTGCCATAAAAATAGCCGCCTCCTTTTCGCACTTAATTGCAGTACGACAAGCGGTGACTGTACACGCCTCCGTGTGTTTCCTGCCTGCCGGTAAAAACAGCCAAGCTTTTCGCTTGGCTACTGTTACCAACCTGCGTCGTTGCGCACGTGTTATCTGCTCAAAGGCAGAACCTCATTGGTACAGTGACTTGTCGCCAGTTTCATAACATGACATTCGCTCCACGGAGTTACCTGCCGAAAGGGCAGCAACCTCTCGCTTCAACGCTATCATAGTCACAACGTCCATGATTATACTTCAAGTGCACACAGAATGCAAGAAGAATTTTTCACTTTTTTAAAAAATTTTTCGGAAATTTATTTCCAATACACGGAAAATGCAGCCTGCAACTCCTCCGGCAGCCGGATTCCTTCCAGATGCGGCGGTTTCGTGCTCTTCTTGTCCGCCTTGTATGCGGTGGTCAGAAAGACTTCCTTCACATCGCCGCTTCCGTAGTAAAAGAGCTCCGCCACCGGCTTCCGGAACAGCCCGTCCGCCGTAAACGCGAACACCTCGCGGCGGTTGCTGAAATCCGAGACATACAACGTTTCGTCGATGCTTTTCGTCGCAGCGCCGCTGCCGGCCAGCGACAAAACCGCCTCGGCCTGTTCCGCCGAAAGTTCCTTCATGCCCTCGAGAGACTTCGTCGCGTCGTCGATCTTCCAGTTTGTAAATGCACTGCCGTCCTCAAAGCCCGCCCGAAGGGCTGCGGCTTCTCCGGTCTTCGCGTAGATGCGCCCGCTGGAATCCACCAGGTAGCGTCCTTCGGTGTCGCCCTGCACATGGTAGAGCGTTGCCATCGTCAGAATAAAGAAGGATTTGATGGTGCCGGCGACCTCGCCGCGCTCGGTGGCGATGCCCGCCCGCACATCGGAGCCGATATACTCTTCCTTTAATATATCATTGACCAGCTCGTACTCCGTGCCGCCGAGCTTCACGCGGTTGATGCCGTCCGTATATTTTGCCCTCGCTCCGTCCGTGCCCAGCGAAAACAAAAAGACGAACAAACCAATGACCGCAGCTATGATCAGGCCGGTGCGGATCCATTTGCCTTTTGATCTCTTCATTATATAAACAACCTCCGTCGCGTCTGCCCGTTATGCCTGCCAGCGGGCCGCGGCACCGCAGGGAAGCGTCAGTCCGGTGTTCGTCACCGGCAGACCGAGCTCGTCCGCCGTGACATGTCCGCCGTGAGCGGGCGTCAGGGTGAGCCCCAGAATATACGCCATCATCGCCGGCTGCAGACCGGTGGTGTAGGAATTAATAAGGAAGAACAGCGGATCGTCCGAGAGAAGCTCTGCTGTCTCCTTCACGAAATCATAAATGTTGTCCTCGATCACCCAGGTCTCGCCCTTCGGGCCTCTGCCGTAGGACGGAGGGTCCATGATGACCGCATCGTAGCGGTTGCCGCGGCGAATCTCGCGCTCCACGAATTTGCGGCAGTCATCCACAAGCCAGCGGATGGGCGCCTCCGACAGTCCCGAGGCCGCTGCATTGTCCTTCGCCCAGGTAACCATGCCCTTCGACGCATCGACGTGGGTCACCGCCGCGCCGGCCTGTGCCGCCGCAAGCGTCGCGCCGCCCGTGTATGCAAAGAGATTGAGAACGCGGACCGGCCGGTCCGGCTCTAAAGCCTTCCTCGCCCGGATCAGCTCCGAGAACCAGTCCCAGTTGGCCGCCTGCTCGGGGAACAGTCCCGTGTGCTTGAAGGAAAACGGCTGCAGGCGGAACGTCAGTCCCTTGTAGCCGATCTGCCATACCTTCGGAAGGTCGAAAAATTCCCACTCTCCGCCGCCCTTGCTGCTTCTGTGGTAATGCGCATTCGGCCGGCTCCAGCCCGGCAGCTTCCGGGGCGTGTTCCACAGAACCTGCGGGTCCGGGCGCACCAGGACATACTTTCCCCAGCGCTCCAGCTTCTCACCGCCGCCGGTATCCAAAACCTCATAATCCTTCCAGTCCTTCGCAATCCACATGAGCGATTCCTTTCCGATCCCGCGGCTGCCGCCGCGGCCCCTTCCGCCCGCCTCGAAACGGGGGCGTCTCTTCGGCATATTATAAAGCAAATCCCCGCGTTGCGCAAGCGCGCTTCGGCGATTCCTCATTTTCCGATTTCGGCGTTTTCTTTTTCTGTAAGGTTCTTGACTGCGGCGAAGAAATGTAATAGAATAACTTTGCTGGTGCGTATACAGCGCGGCAGGAACGATGAGAATACTATTGGAGGATTTTGTAACATGGGTATTTTGACCAGATTTAAGGATATCATGGCTTCCAACATCAACGCTATGCTGGACAAGATGGAAGATCCCGAGAAGATGATTGACCAGTGCCTTCGCAACCTGAATTCCGACCTCGCGAAAGTGAAGTCCGAGACCGCAGGTGTCATGGCAATGGAGAAGTCCTGCAAGCGCGATCTGACCGCTTGCGAGAGCGATATTGCGAAGATGCAGAATTATGCGATCAAGGCTCTGGAAGCCGGCAACGAAGAGGATGCGAAGAAGTTCCTTGCCGAGAAGGCAAAGCTCACCGCAAAGCTCGCCGGTCTTCAGGACAACTACACGGTAGCTGCCGAGAACGCACAGAAGATGCGCGACATGCATGCGAAGCTTACGCATGATATCGAGGAGCTTGAGGCCCGCAAGGAGATGATCAAGTCCAAGATTGCCGTAGCGAACGCACAGGAGAAGATCAACAAGATGACCGCCGATGTTTCCGGCGCGAACAACTCCATCGCAAGCTTCGAGCGTCTTGAGAAGCTCGCCAACAAGAAGCTTGACAAGGCACAGGCCGAGGCAGAGCTCAACGCTCAGCGCCCGGGCAGCACGATCCGCGATCTCACTGCAAAGTACGAGCAGAGCCCCGATGTCGACAAGGAGCTCGAGGCACTCAAGGCAAGCCTCGGCATGACGACGGCTGCTCCCACGACCGCAGAGTAATCGCTTGTCTTAAGTCCGGCTTCCACCGGATTTCGGACCATTTGTTCCCAGACGATAACAAGCGGTGTGGTTTGTTCCACACCGCTTGATTTTTTACCCCCAGGGAGGACCCCCGATGCAACCCGAGACATTGATGCTGTACAAGTTGATCATCCTCTACATCCTCGACCGTGTTGATTTTCCGATGACGAACGCGCAACTTTCCAACTTCATCACCGACCGTCAATACACGAACTATTTCAACGTGCAGCAGGTGCTCGCCGACCTGACGGACGACGGCTACATCACGCTCGACCAGACGCGCAACGCTGCCTTCTACCGCATCACGCCGGACGGCCACGAGGCCCTCTCCTTCTTCTACAAAAACATTTCCCGCAACATCCGCGACGACATCGACATGTACTTAAGCGAGCAGCAGTATTCGCTCCGCGAGGAATCCTCCAACGTGGCCGACTACCACGAGGCCCGCAAGGGTGAGTACGTGGTGGAGCTCAAGGTCGTCGAGCGCGAGACCTCCGTCATCGAGATCCGCCTCACGGTGCCCTCGAAGGAAAATGCGGAAACCATATGCCGCAACTGGCGAAAAAAGAACGCAGACATTTACGCCTACGTTCTCAACTCGCTTCTCGGCGAACAGCCGGAAACCTGATTTTACAAACCGCCGCAAGGCGGTTTTCTTTTTGTCTTACGATTGCACATCCGGGCCCGGCTCCGCCGCCGGCTTCACTCCCGGTTTCTCTGCCGGCTTCTCCGGCGCATTTTCCGAAGGCGCCGCAGGCAAGAGCTTCTCTTCCATCACCTTCCACACCTCCGAAAGCCCTGCCTTCGAGGACGCGGACGTGACGATGAGCGTATCTTCGGGCGACATGGAAAGCGCCGCGCGGATCATCTTCGTCTGCGTTGCAAGCTGACTCCGCTTGATCTTGTCCGCCTTCGTGGCGATCACCACCGGCCGGAGCCCGCGGTCCACGATCCAGGCGTACATCGCCTTGTCGTTCTCACTCGGCTCATGCCGGATGTCCACCAGAAGGAAAATGCACTTAAGCTGCCTGCTTGTGATCAGGTACCGCTCGATCATGCGGCCCCATTTTGCGACAAGCTCCTTCGTGACCTTCGCGTAGCCGTAGCCCGGAAGATCGACGAAGTAAAATGCACGGTTTAAAAAGTAGAAATTGATGGTCTGCGTCTTGCCCGGCTGGGACGACGTCCTCGCCAGCGCCTTGCGATTGACAAGGGCGTTGATGAGGGAGGATTTGCCGACATTCGAGCGACCCGCGAAGGCAAATTCGGGGTGCGCGTTGACCGGCAGCTTACTCGTCACGCCGCAGACGGTCTGCAATTCTGCCTGGGTTATGTTCACTGTACTGCTATTGCCTCCCTGAGAACCTCATCCATGTTGCGCACCGGGATGATCTCCATTCCTTCGGTCACTTCTGCGGGAATGTCCGTGAGATCCTCGCGGTTTGCCAACGGGATCAAAACCTTGCGGATACCGACACTCTTCGCGGCGAGAAGCTTCTCCCGGAGTCCGCCGATGGGTAGCACGCGGCCCCGGAGCGTAATCTCGCCGGTCATCGCCACATCCGACGCCACCGGCTTTCCGGTGATGGCGGAGTATACCGCCGTCGCCATCGTGATACCTGCCGACGGACCGTCCTTCGGAACGGCGCCCTCCGGAACGTGAATGTGAATTGCATGCTTCTCGAAGTAGCCCTCCTCCGTTGCGTCGGAAAGACGCGCGCGTATGTAACTTAAGCCCGCCATCGCGGATTCCTTCATCACATCGCCGAGGGATCCGGTGAGCTCAAGCTTGCCGCTTCCCGGGAAAATGTTCACCTCGATCTCCATGGTGGTTCCGCCGACGCTGGTCCAGGCGAGACCTCTCGCCACGCCGACCATCGGCTTGCCGATCTTGTCCTCCGGAAGGAAACGATACCTTCCGAGGTAGTCCGTCAGATTCTTTCCTGTGATACTGATCTTGCCGATCTTCTTTCCCTCGGCCTCCGCCTCGGTGATGGCAAGCACCGCCTTGCGGCAGACTTTTCCGATGGCGCGCTCCAAGGAGCGAACGCCCGCCTCGCGGGTGTAATGCTCAATGATGTCATCAATGGCCTTGTCGCTCCAAGTGATCTGCTTTGCGGTCAGACCGTGGTGCTCCATCTGCTTCGGGATCAGATGTTCCTTCGCAATGTGATGCTTCTCGGTCTTTAAATAACTGCTGATCTCGATGATCTCCATGCGGTCGAGAAGCGGCTTCGGGATCGTCTCCGTGGTGTTGGCCGTAGCCAAGAACATCACGCGGCTCATGTCCACCGGAATTTCGATGTAATGGTCGACGAACCGGCTGTTCTGCGCGCTGTCGAGCACCTCTAAAAGAGCCGAGGACGGATCGCCCTTATAGTCGTTGCCGAGCTTGTCCACCTCGTCGAAAAGCATGAGCGGGTTGGACGTGCCGGCCTGGATCATTCCCTGAATAATGCGTCCCGGAAGGGATGCCACATACGTTCTGCGGTGACCGCGGATCTCCGCCTCATCGCGAACGCCGCCGAGGCAGACTCGGACATAGCGGCGGTTCATGGCCTCCGCAATGCTCTTCGCAATCGACGTCTTGCCGGTTCCGGGCGGTCCCACCAGGCACAGGATCGGCGTGTCCGCCTGCTGCGCATGCATATGCACCGCCAAAAACTCCGTCACGCGCTCCTTCACGTCCTTGAGTCCGTAGTGGTCACGCTCCAGCACTTCCTTCGCCTGCAGAAGATTGTCGTTATCTTCACTCACGCGGTCCCATGGGAGCTTCAACAGCGTCTCGATATAGTCTCTGCTGACCGAGCTCTCACCAGAGTTGGAGGAGAGATTCTTGTAGCGGTTGATCTCCTTGCGGATCGCTTCCTTCACCTCATCACTCGCCTGGAGTTCCTCCACCTTCGCCAGAAAATCCTCAACCTCACTCTCGGAGTTGTCCCCGAGCTCCTGGCGGATCACCTTCATCTGCTCGCGCAGCACATAGTCCTTCTGATTTTTGTCGATCTCCGCCTGCACCTGCTCCTTGAGGTGATTGCGGATGCGCAGCACCTCCGCCTCGTTGGCAAGAATGCCCGAGAGCGTCTGATACTGCTCCAGATTGTTGCGCGCCTCAAGAAGCGTCTGCCGAAGCTCCGCCGGAATCGGCATCAGGATCATCGCCTGATTCACCAGCGTCTCCAGACTCTTCTGTCCACTCAGCCGCTTCATCACATCGTCCGGCATCTTCTTCTCCATCGAGTCGTCAAACCGGCGGATGAGATCCAAAAGGGACCGGCGAAGCGCCTCCTGTTCCACGCGGCGCATGGGAATGATCTCCATCGGAGCTTCCTCAACCTCGCCGTACAAACAGCCGCGCACCATGGTCAGGTCCCGCAGCCTGCCGCGGCTTAAGCCGCACACAAGCGCGCGCATCCGGCCGTCCGGCAATTTGATCAGCTGCCGGATGTCCGCGATGGTTCCCATCTCATGATACTCCGACATCACCGTCGAGAGGCCCTCGGCCTGCGGGTCCGTGCGAAGCACGACAAAAACACGCGCCCGGTGCATCATGACACTCTTGATCTCCTCGATCATCGTGTCCTCCCGCACCTCAAACGCGGATACCATCTCGTTAAATACAACCAGATCCCGCTGCGGCATCACCAAAAGCCTCTGCGTACCCTCGCTGTAAATCTGTTCTCCCTCTTCTTCCGTCCACTCCGGCACCGGCTCCCGTCCGTCCGCGTCGTTGCGCTTCTCCTCAGGCTCCGCCGTTGCCTCGTTCAACAAATCCTCTTTACTCATAACACCTCCGCACACAAAAATGTACAAACACGGCGGAAAGCAATGCTCTCCGCCGTAAGACTACTCAAAAAACTATGCGCCCTGTTCCGCAATCGGCTCGTCTCCGGGCTCTTCCTCCGCCGCAGAAAGCTCCGCGGTGGTACGCCGTACGGACGCATCACGGATGAGCACCGGCTCCTCCGTTCCCTCCGCCGCTTCCTTCGTGATGATGCAGCGAACCACATCCTCCTCGGAAGGAATCCGGTACATGGTATTCATCATGATGGACTCCATGATCGCACGAAGTCCGCGCGCACCGGTCTTTCGCTCCTCCGACTTGTGCGCGATCTCGCGCAACGCGCCCTCCTCGAACTCCAGCGCTACGCCGTCGAGCTCGAACAGCTTCTCATACTGCTTCGTAAGAGCATTTTTCGGCTCGGTCAGAATGCGCATCAAATCCTCCTCCGTGAGGAGATCGAGGGACACACTCACCGGAACACGGCCGACGAACTCGGGGATCAGGCCGAATTTGACGAGATCCTGCGGCAACGCCTGCCGGAACACTTCGCCGATATTGCGCTCGCCCAGAGCAACCTCAAGGTCCGCGTTGAAACCGATCTGCTTCTGTCCGATCCGCGATTCGATGATGGACTCCAGTCCGTCAAATGCACCGCCGCAGATGAACAGAATGTTCGTCGTATCGATGTGGAACATCTCCTGCTGCGGGTGCTTGCGACCGCCCTGCGGCGGCACGCTGGCCTCGGTTCCCTCAAGGATCTTCAGCAATGCCTGCTGAACGCCCTCGCCGGAAACGTCGCGGGTGATGGACACATTTTCAGACTTCTTCGCGATCTTGTCGATCTCATCGATGTAAATGATGCCGTACTGCGCGCGCTCGATATCGTAATCCGCGGCGATGATCAGCTTGAGGAGAATGTTCTCCACATCCTCGCCGACATAGCCGGCCTCCGTCAGCGTCGTCGCATCCGCGATGGCGAACGGAACGCTCAACTTCTTCGCCAGATTCTGCGCCAAGTACGTCTTACCGGAACCGGTGGGTCCGATCATGAGGATGTTGCTCTTTTGAAGCTCCACATCGGACTTCGATCCCGCCAGTATTCTCTTGTAATGGTTGTAAACCGCAACCGAAAGCATCCGCTTGGCCTCGTCCTGACCGATGACATACTGGTCGAGGAACTCTTTCATCTCACGGGGAGGGACCAGACGGATTCCGTCCGCCTGCGCTCTGCCGCCGACCTCGGGCTCGCGCTCGTAATCCTCATACATGAGGTCGTAGCACTGGTCGATACAGCGATCACAGATGTAGACATTGTTCGACGGTGCGCCGATCAGCTTGCTGACCTCCCGCTCCTGACGGCCGCAGAAGGAGCAACAACGCCCCGTTTTGCCCGTACTCTTCGACATTGACTCCTCCTTATCGGCTGACGATCACCTTGTCGATCAAACCGTATGCCTGCGCCTCTTCCGCCGTCATCCAGTTGTCACGGTCGGTATCGGCCGCAACGACCTCAACGGGCTTTCCGCAGTTCTCCGCGAGCATCCGATTGAGTTTTTCCTTCGTCTGAAGGATGTGCTTTGCAGCGATCTCAATCTCGGTGGCCTGACCCTGTGCACCGCCCAGAGGCTGGTGGATCATGATCTCCGCATTCGGAAGCGCATAGCGCTTGCCCTTGGCACCGCCCGCAAGGAGGAATGCTCCCATGCTTGCTGCCATTCCGATGCAGATCGTCGAGACATCGCACTTGATGTAGCGCATCGTATCATAGATCGCAAGTCCCGCGGAAACGGATCCGCCGGGGCTGTTGATGTAGAGGCAGATGTCCTTGCCCGGGTCCTCGGACTCCAGGAACAGAAGCTGTGCTACCACAAGGCTCGCCGTCACTTCGTTGACTTCCTCGCCGAGGAAAATGATACGATCCTTCAGCAATCTGGAATAGATGTCGTAGGAACGCTCACCGCGGCTCGACTGCTCAATGACATAAGGCACTAAACTCATAAAATACCCTCTCTTTCCAAAGGTGGCCCGATGTTTCGATCGGGCCATCCGGTAAATCCTTCACAATTACCCCGCCGCATGCCGGCGGGCTCACCGCAACGGGGCTTACGCCTCCTTTGCGTTATCCACAAGAAGCGAGATCGCCTTCTGCACGGAGAGATCCTGCGACAGCTGCTGCTTCTCCTCGTCGCCCAGAAGCTCCTTCACCTTGGCAAGCTCCATCTGGTACTGATCCGCCATCTTCTGCATCTCGGCCTCGAGTTCCTCCTCGGAAACCTCGATCTTCTCTGCTGCAGCGATCGCCTCGAGAACCAGTCTCGTCTCGATGCGGTTCTTTGCCTGCGGCTTCAGAGACTCAAGATACTTCTGCTGCGTCATTCCGGTGTACTGGAAATACTGCTGGATGTTCAGGCCCTGCATCTGAAGGCGCTGTGCGAACTCCTCGCCCATCTGGCGTGCCGTCGCATCGATCATCGCGTCCGGAATCTCCATGGTCGCGTTCTCGATAGCCTTCTTAACAAGCTCATTTTCCTTCTCGGTCTTAGCCTCGGCTTCCTTCTTCTCGCTCAGGTCCTTCTTAATGCTGTCGCGGTACTCCGCAAGCGTATCGTAATCGGAAACCTCGGAAGCGAACTCGTCATCGATCTCCGGAAGCTCCTTCGCGGTGATCTTGTTCACCTTGCACTTGAATACCGCTGCCTTGCCGGCGAGCTCCTTCGCGTGATACTCCGTAGGGAACGTAACCTCGACATCGCACTCCTCACCGAGTTTCTTGCCGATCAGGCCCTCCTCGAAACCGGGGATGAAGCTGTGGGAACCGATAACCAGCGGATGATTCTCACCCTTGCCGCCCTCGAAAGCAACGCCGTCGACAAATCCCTCGTAATCGATGGTCGCGGTATCACCCTCGACGATCGCGCGATCCTCGATGTTGATCTCTTTCGCGTTCTTCTCCTGCTCCTTCTTAACTACCTCGTCGATCTCCTCATCGGAAACAACGATCTCCTTCTTCGCGATCTCCAGTCCCTTGTACTCGCCCAGAGTAACCTCCGGCTTCTTGGCAACCGTCGCGGTGAAGATGAAAGGCTTTCCGGACTCGATCTGCGTAACGTCGATCTCGGGTCTCGAAACGAGCTCCAGACCGCAGCCCTTCGCTGCCTCCTCGTATGCATCGGGGATCAGCAGGTTGGCTGCCTCCTCGTAGAACATCTCCTTGCCGTACATCTTGACTACCATCTGATACGGAGCCTTGCCCTTGCGGAAGCCCTGAATGGCAATCTTATTCTTATTCTTCTCAAACGCCTTGCGGATCGCGTCCTCAAACGCCTCTGCCGTGGTGTCGATGGTGAGTTTCACCATATTCTTTCCCAAATCTTCTACCTGGAAACCCATGTTCGGTATGTCCTCCTTGATCTTCCGTCAGCGGGGTGCATCCGGCGTTTTCGTCGACTGCCCGCAGAATCGGTAACATTGCTTTATCGAAATCAATACAGAATTCAACAAGTTAGCATTATAACACAAGCCTTGCGGCAAATCAAGTGCATCTTTCCGGCACTTGAATGAGAATCGATATGCTCTCGTTGATTCGTTAATTATTTTACTCACTTCACCAGGAAAAGATAGTCCGCCTGTACCATTTGCACTTCACCCATAATTGTCTCCGAGAAAATGCTTTCTGCCCAGACACATGCGCCTGCCTCACCATCGGGCGTCACGACAAAAAACTTCTGTTTCACCTCACAAGTATAGGATGTTTTATTCGGGAAGAGTCTGCTCATCGTCTCTGTAGCTATCGCATCGAGATCGATTTCTTCGAACCGATCTTTAAGCTCGGATTCCTTGTCTATAACCGCATCGACGTCACCGACCACAATCGACGACAGATTTCCCTTTGAAGTAATCTGTATTGTGACAAATGCTGTCGTATCAACGCCATTAATCCTTCTCATGAACGTATACTGATAGTTCGTCATAGAGGGCGGGTCGGCAACATTCGGTTGATACGGAACTGCACGGTAATCGAGCTGTTCGTACTCCTCGATCGGAATAAACATCGAAGCATATCTCTTCGCAATCTCCGCACCAAACGTTTCAATATCATCAATCTCTTCTTTCAAAGGTTCCTGGCTAAAGAAAGTCTTCGTCATCAGATTGAGATACACCAATTCGCCGGTACTCGCATTAACAGCGAATTGAAGTCCGTCTTCACCAGCATAGTAATCTGTGACATACGAATTGTAAAGATCATACCTTGAATACCGGTATTCGCCGGAAAACTGCTCACCACCGACACGAATAGTTCTGCTTAGCAAAGCATCTTCGGAATCATATATCGTTCCATCCCATTGCCTAATCTCACTGCCGACCGGAACACCGCTTTCCTTGTCTACATACAGATTACCTATCGAATTAAAGTCCCCGACGATATAACAAATCGGAGTCGGATAGACAACCTGTGTAACTGCCGGGCTCGGATCCTTCATTCTTTCAGTATTCTTCCCACCGGGTGCAACGGTGCTCGTAGGCGCTTCTGTTCCACTCTCATTTGACGTTTCCTGTCGTAGTTCACCGCATCCGAAGCATATTATCGCTGTTGAAAAGGCTACAACAAGGAAAGCACGTATCTTCTTCATAGTGTGCCTCCTTTCACCGATCTAGTTGCTGGGTTGTATTACCACCAATGACCACACGACTAATCAAGTTACTAATTGCGCCAGCATTATCCATGTAGTAAACCGCATTATAAACACTATATCCATCAACCATTGCTTTTTCTGCGAACCCTACAGCGAAAATATTGCATGCAGGAACCGATGTCGCGCCTTCAAAACCAATAACGGTATCAGACCCACAAATCACTAACCGCTCCAAAATGTTCACCGGGGTATTGTTATTCACATTATTCGAAGAATACCCTCCATCTCCCCCATTACATGTCAACAGCAACGCACATCGCAAATTAGGTAAATCGATGCTGGCAATGCTATTACATGTATAGTAGTTTCCGTTTCCCAAGTACACTTCTGTCTGAGCACCATGCCCATGAATAAAATATATCAAGGTAGACTGAAGTCTCGTTACCATTTCATAGTGCGTGTACGATTCAAACAGATTTGTAAATACATTCCCACCGCGATTATTTATCACATAGGATGAAACACTTGAGAAATAATTATCTCGCGGCGAATATGTACCATCCAGATAGTTTTCCTTATATGCCAGTAACGTTGTATCATAAGGCGTATAGATTATTCTCAACTCCGGTTTGTTTGGAGAAGCTGCATCAGAACTATAAAATGTCGTCCACTGCGATGCACCACTTTCGCTCCAATCTTTTATAAGAACGCCGTAATTGGGAACTACTCCTTTTTTCCACATAATTGCCAACTTGGTAACATCAAACGCATACCAGTTATTCGAAACAAAAACAGCATTTCCCGAACTATATGTCCCATCAAATTCAGGTTTATTATTCCAAGTAATTGTAGATGAATTCCAACTCGATGTAACCCTGCAAGCATAAACATTGGGACTGGCACCGCTATATTTCTTCATAAAAATCTGAGCAGATGCTATATACTGCGTTACACTTGAAGGAATATCGAATTTGATATATGTTCGGCGCGTGTTATAGTCATCATCTCTTCCCGTACGAAGCCAGTCCGAAAGATAGTAATTTGCTGAAGGATACTTACTCGACACAAATGAATCGTAAGTACAAGTCTCACCAGTTATCATAATTGACGGATCAATTAGGACGGGAAATACTCTCTCCGTATTCTTCAAGTAAGACTCGCTGATTCTTACACTAACAATTGTCGTCTTTTCAGTTTTCTCAACAATGCTATATTCCACTTCATCAGTGCGTACTCCTCGAGAATCAATTGCAAACAGTGATCCCATTGCAAATGTCTGATTACCTTGCAAATCATAGACACCCAACAATCCCTTCTCATTTATCCCTATTACACTATCCGAAGTATCGAATTGAAACATGTATTCATTAGGTGCATCAGCATTGGAAAGAAATATGTATTCTTTAAGGCACTCATTATTTACGGAGTAAATAATATCAGTGCTTGTAAAAGCTCTAGGATAAACGACGCAGCTCTGAGTCGGCGGACAAATCTCTGAAAACGCGTCTCCATAACTACAGAAATCAATTTGAGCCGCAACATCATTGGTTCCTATCACAGAGAAAGAAATCTTCTTCTCGCCGTTCTCGATTAACACACTGGGGTTCTCTGCAAAGTAAAAACGCATGGCGCCAGCTCGGTTTCTGTAGAGATAACGATTATCTTCTCCTTCGCTTTTAAAGCTTTCAATTGTATTGTCAATCTCGACCAAGCCATCTTCATCGTAATAGTATTTATCTTGCGAATACACTACGCACTCACGTGTGCCATCAGAGAGCAGAAACGTATCTGCATTTTTCTCCCGCAATTGCGTTAATTCTCGAACACGATATACCTGCTCTTTACCAGTTTCAACTAAAACAATAGGTTCATTAGCTTTTACATGCTTAATACAGAAGCAAAGAAACACCGCCGATAGAAACAAAGATATAACTCTTTTCATTTTCCCTCCATCACATCGCACTAATTATTCCCTATGCATTATTCTGTTGTAATAAAGCCTATAGTTCATCAAACAAGTAACTATCTAGTCAAAATACTATAAGAACATCTTCGTAAAATCCTCCGGAGGCATCGGGGCGTTCAGGCGCTTGCGCTCCATCGCCTTGATCCGCGCCGCCAGCTCGGGATTCTGGCGCAGGTAGTTCGCAGGCAGCTGCTCGCCGGTGTTGCCTCGGATGGAGCAACGCGCCAGATAACCGTCGATATCCACGCGGAAGCCCAGGTTCTGCAGTTCCGTCAACACGCCCATGACCGCGTTGAAGTTCTTCTCGCTGATACCGTCCGGAATCAGCAGCTCAATGCGGTCTGCGGGAACGTTGTAGCGCTGTTGCAGGTACTTGATGCGGTTGACAAAGTCGGAACTGAACATATACTGCCACGAGCTTCCCAGCGAGATGACCGGCGGCTTGACGCCGTTTTCGAGCCACTCGCGAATCAGCCGGAAAGTCTCCTTGTGTACGTAGTAATCCAGGTCGGTGATAAAGCCGTTCTCCTCGAAGATGGGCACGAACGAGCCTGGCTCGAGCACCTGCCCCTCGGCCGTGATCCAGCGGACCAGTGCCTCGGCGCCGATGACCTTGTCCGTGGCGAGGTCGCGCTTCGGCTGGAAGAACACCTTGAATTCGCGGTTTGCCAAAGCGTCACGCATCGAGTTCTCGACAAATGCACGGAAGCTTCCGCCCTGCTCTGCCTCGCCGGACTCATACGCCACCATGACGGTCGCGGCGTTGTTCATGCTGCCGATGGCCTTGCGGGCACGGTTTGCATGCTCGACAGCCGTCGTCACCGTGTCCTCCTTGTTCTGGAACCGGTACAGACCGCACCATACGTTCGGCTGCAGGTCCGGATACAGACGAAGGACTGCCGTGTGTGCATTCTGCAGGATCATCTCCACGCGGGCCTGCGTGCGCTCGCGATCCTCATACTCGATCATCATGACGAAGTCCGCACCGCTGCGGCGGGCGAGAAGCTCGTCCGTGCGGAGCATCGACGATACGGTGGACGCGAACACGCGAAGCATCTCGTTGCAAACCGCATAGCCCCACACCTCGTTGATATCGTGGAACTGCGGGAAACTGAAATATGCGAAGCAGAGGCTCTCATGCGGATGCTCCGCAACGTAGCGCATCGCCTCGGACTCGAATTTCTCGGCGGTAAGCTGTCCCGTGAGGGCGTCCTTGGAGCGGACGCGCTCCACAAAGTCGGTGACATCCGACCAGCAGACGAGGCACTGTTTCTCTCCGTCCTCGCCGGTGATGCGTGAAGCGGTGGTGCTGATCCAGCGCTTCTGCTTCGTGTAATATGTCTCGGTGGTGTGCACGCTGTCCTTCTCGCCCAGAGCGGCCACCGGACAGTTCTGGCACACGGTATTTCTTCCCATGATCGCTGAGTAGCAATGCTCGCCCGAATGTGCGAGAGGATACTGCCGCCCGGTGTAGTCGCCGACATACACAAGCTCCATGGTCTCGGGGATGACGGCGTAGCTGGTGATCTGCTGGTTCTCGATGATGGCGTGGGTGTACGTCAGCTCGTCCGCCAGCATCTCCTTTGCGCGGGCACGCGCGATGTAGATGGCTAAGAGCTTCGAAAGGTTCAGCAGGACATCCTGCTCGTCCTTGCTCCAGTTGCGGTCCGCCTCCTTCTCGAAACAGATGCAGGCAAATGTCTCGTCGTTATCGATGATGGCGTACTGGAACAGCGAGGAGTTTCCGTACAGTCCGCGGATCTCCTCCGGCATCTCGATGCCCAGCTGCGCCGTGTTCTGCGAGATGAACAGCCGGTCGTTCGTGAAGCGCGAGCGGATTGAGCTGTAGTTGTCCCGGATTACGCGGTCGAACTGCCGGTAGTACGGATTCGGCTCCGACTCCCAGTCGTAGCGCACCTTCGCAAGCTGCTTGCGGAGGTCGTACTGGATCGTGTAAATGCGGCGGTATTTGTAGTACTTGCCGATCTCCTCGAAGATCGATACCACTTCCTCTGCGCCGGTTCCGCTGCCGGCCAGCATATCGAAAGTCTTGTTGACGATGTATTTTTCCACAGGGCCGTACTTCGAACTCTGCTGCGCGGCCACAACCTTCTGCGCCTCGGTCTTGGGTGTCTCCTGCTGCGCGGGCTTCGGCCGGTACTGCCGGTGGGCACTCAGAGCCTCCTCGTACATGGTGCAGATCGTGCCGGGAGTCTTCTTCGTCTCCTCCAGCGCGATGGACGCCTTGCGGTACAGACTTCCGAAGTCACGTCCGTCCAGCGGGAAAATGGCAACGCCTAAGTTGACGTGGAGCACATTTTCCTTCTTGAGCTCGATGAGCTCCGCCGCGCGGGTGATGGCACGAGCCACGGAATACACGTCCGCAGGTCCCTTCATGCCGCACTTGATCAGCACGAACTCATCGTCCACGATGCGCGCCATGGCATCGCTCTCGCCGAAAATTCCGCCCAGGCTCTTCGCCAGTTTCTCCAGCACATAATCGCCGTACGCATGGCCCCATTCCGCCGTGATCGTCGCAAAATCCTCGATGTCCATCACGTACAGTGCGAACCTCGCGTCCTCCGCATTCCCGCGGATGATCTCCTCCAGGCGCTCCTGCACGGACACCTGCGTGAACAGTCCGGTGACGGGGTCGGTCTCCATCTCCTTGATTACGACATTTTCCTCTTTCTTTTCTTCGCTCACGTTGAGGGTGCGCCCGATGACCTTCTCCGGCGTCCCGTCCTCCGCGAACACGGTATAGCCCTCATAGCGCAGCCAGATCTGCGTCTTCTCGTCCATGAACGCCCGCAGCTCGTAGGAAAATGCCTCATCCCCGTGCTCCAGGCTGTCGCACAGAGCGTCGAACACCTCCCGGTCCTCCGGCGCGATCAAGCCGCTGTTAAGCATCGTCTCCCGGAAGCCCTTGATGCGCAGCATGTCGTTGGGCGCAATGCCCTCCACGCGCTTGCTCTGAACGAGCTCATCCGCGGCGATGTTGTACTCCCAAAGGCCGCAGCGAACCATACCGGCAATAATCCGGTACTTGGTCTTCTGCCGTTCCAGTTCCTCCTCGAGTTCCTTGATTCGCGCTCTCTCCAGACGAATATCCTCTTCCATGCCGATCCTCCCAATACTGCGGTCCGGCGACCGCCTCTTCTCTATTTTCAAAGCGGACCGTTTCCGTCCGCTGTTTTATCGCATCTGAATCTGCTTTGCCACCCGCTCCGCCTCCGCAGGCTCCAGCGCCCGCAGCAGCTCGATGGCAAATTCACCCGAAACTCCCATGCCCTTTCCGGTGATCACCTTTCCGTCGACCGTGACCGCATCCCCCGTCACCGTTGCTCCGAGAAGCTTCTCCTCAAATCCCGGATAGCAGGTGGCCCGCTTTCCCCGGAGGATTCCGTTCATGCCGAGCACGCTCGGCGCGGCGCAGATAGCTCCGATCCAGCGGTCCGCATCCCGGTATACAAACAGTAACTCGCGAACACCCTCGTGCGCAAGCAAAGCCTGCGTTCCCTTGCCGCCGCCCGGCAGCACGATCATGTCGGCATCCGTGAGCGGTCCGTCCTCAAACAACCGGTCGGTCTCAAACACGATTTCGTGGGAGCCGCGGATTGCCTTGCTGCCGGTCACCGAAATCGTGACGACCTCCTGGCCTCCCCGCCGCAGCACATCCACCGCCGTGAGCCCCTCGATCTCCTCGACGCCGTCCGCAAAAAAGATATATACCTTCGCCATAACACCCTCCTTTGACGGCAGATGATCCGAAGCAGAAAAAACTCTCCGGCCGTCACCGCTCCCGGTCATCTCCGTAGTAGAAAAATTATAGCACACGGACAGACAAAAAACAACCGAAGCAGGACGAAAGAATATGTTTTGACTACTTTTCCGACGTTATTTACAAAGGTGTTTCCGCGAATGGAAAAGATAGTCCATTTTCCGCGGAAAGAATGGCGAAAAATGAGATTGTCATTTGCCGCCGATTACGGTATTCTGTAGGTAACGAACCCCGGTTCGCGCGCGTTCCGGGCGGGATGTGTAAAATGCAAGGAGGAAGGTTACGTGATTCATAAGAAATTGACGATCAACACGAAGAAACAGGGTGCCGTGATCAACAAGGAGATCTACGGACATTTTTCGGAACATCTGGGGCGTTGCATCTACAACGGTTTGTTTGTCTCGAAGGACTCTCCGATCCCGAACCATGAAGGTATGCGCGACGATGTTGTGACGGCTTTGCGCGACATGGGAATTCCGGTTCTGCGCTGGCCGGGCGGCTGCTTTGCGGACGAGTATCACTGGAAGAACGGCATCGGTACGAAGGATGAGCGCGCCACGATGATCAACACCAACTGGGGCGGCGTGACCGAGGACAACAGCTTCGGTACCCACGAGTTTTTGGAGCTCTGCCGGCAGCTGGAGTGCGAGCCCTACATCTGCGGCAACGTCGGAAGCGGCACGGTGCGTGAGCTCTCCGAGTGGGTGGAGTACATGACGTCCGCAAACGTTTCCCCGATGACCGACCTTCGCAAGAAGAACGGCCGCGAGGAGCCCTGGAAGTTAAAGTATCTGGGCATCGGCAACGAAAACTGGGGCTGCGGCGGCAACATGACGCCGGAGTATTACGCCAGTGAGTTCCGCCGCTACTCTTCCTTCGCGAAGAACTACGGCGACAACCGCCTCTACCGCATCGCCTGCGGTCCCAACGGCGACGACTACAACTGGACGGAAACGTTCATGAAGATGCTCAATCCCATGCTCACGGACGCCATCGCGCTTCACTACTACACCATCTGCCACGGCGACTGGAACAACAAGGGACCGGCGACGGGCTTTACCAACGAGGACTACTACTCGACCATTTTCCACACGCTCCGCATCGAGGGCATCATCGACAAGCACCTCGCGATCATGGACAAATACGACCCCGACCACAAGATCGGCCTCGTAGTCGATGAGTGGGGCTGCTGGTACAATGTGGAGCCCGGCACGAACCCCGGTTTCCTCTATCAGCAGAACACCATGCGCGACGCCATCGTTGCGGCGCTGAACCTCAACATCTTCAACAACCGCGCCGACCGCATTCCGATGGCAAACATCGCGCAGGTCGTCAACGTTCTGCAGTCCGTAGTTCTCACGGAAGGCGCGAAGATGATCAAGACGCCGACCTACTATGTCTTCTCGATGTTTAAGCCTCATCAGGGTTCTACTCTTGTAGAATCAAAGCTTGAGGACACCTTCGCAAAACACGAAGGCGGCGATTTCGCCGAGGTCAGCGTGTCCGCATCCGTGAAAGAGAACAACCTCACCGTGACGCTGGCAAATGCAAGCCTCGAGAACGCCTACACTCTCGATTCCGCGCTGGATGAAGCATACTCCTGCTGGACCGGCCGCATTCTCACCGACAATGTGCGCGCCTACAACTCCTTCGAGAATCCGAACGAGGTTGCGGACGCCGCATTCCGCGATTGCGTGCTCGACGACAAGAAGTTCACCGTCACGCTTCCTCCGTGCAGCGTCGTAACGCTGACGTTCTCAAAGTGATGGGCGCGCCCCGCATACCCTGCAGGCGCTGCATGATCGCCGGACTCCGGGAGGAGGAAGTGCTCCTTCGCCTCTCCGACTACATCGATGCCATCGAACCGGACCGCCGGACCCCGGACGCCGAATACCACCGGCGCCTCGCCGTCTGCGAAACCTGCGACAGGCTCTCGGGCGGAATGTGCCGCGAATGCGGATGCTTCGTCCTGTACCGCGCCGCCGTCGTCTCAAACGACTGTCCGGACATCCCGGACCGCTGGCAACAGACACGGTAAGGGCAATAGGCGCGGCAAAGGCAACAGACGCGACAAAGGCAACAACAAAACGACCGGAATCCCGCCAAAGGATTCCGGTCTTTCTTTTCTTTGCACTCTCATCGGTGACGCCGCACGAATGAACCGTCCCGTCGTCACTTCTTATCCATGCCTGCGGCGTTAGCGGTCCGCGAGCGGTACGTACTCCCGCTCCTCGGAGACGCTCTTGTATGCCGGGCGGATGATCTTTCCCGCGTTGATCAATTCCTCCATGCGATGGGCGCTCCACCCTGCGATGCGGGCGATGGCGAAGATCGGCGTGTACAGATCCGCCGGAAGCCCGAGCATCTGGTATGCAAAGCCGCTGAAGAAGTCCACGTTGGCGCTGACGCCCTTGTACATTCTCCGCTCCTCGGCAATGATCTTCGGAGCCAGCTCCTCTACCTTCGTATACAGGGCAAATTCTTCCTCTCTTCCCTTTTCCACCGATAGCTTCTCCACGAAGCTTCGGAACAAAACGGCACGGGGGTCGGACATCGAGTAGATGGCGTGTCCGATGCCGTAGATGAGACCTGCGCGGTCAAACGCCTCCTTGTGCAGCAACGCGCGCAGGTACGCACTGACCTCCTCGTCGTCCGTCCAGTCGATGACCTTCTCTTTCATGTCCGCAAACATCTGCACGACCTTGCGGTTCGCGCCGCCGTGCTTGGGACCCTTCAGCGACCCCAGAGCTGCCGCTACCGCCGAGTACGTGTCCGTCCCGGAGGACGTCACGACATGGGTGGTAAACGTTGAGTTGTTGCCGCCGCCGTGCTCCGCGTGAAGCATAAGAGCCGCATCCAGAACCTTCGCCTCAAGCTCCGTGTAGCGGCTGTCCACCCGAAGCATGTGCAGGATATTTTCCGCCATGGAAAGGCCTGCCTTAGGCTTGTGAATAATCAGGTCACCCGACTTGTTATAATACTGGTACGCCATGTAGCCGTACACCGAGATCATTGGGAACATCGAGATCAGCTGCAGACACTGGCGCAGAACGTTCGGAAGCGACGTGTCGTCCGCGTTCGTGTCGTAGGAATACAGCGTCAGGACGCATTTTGCGAGCATATTCATCATGTCCGGACTGGGCTTCTTCATGATGACGTCCCGCACAAAGGACGACGGCAGTGAGCGGTACTTCGCCAGCACCTTGCAGAAGTCCTCAAGCTCCTTGCGCTTCGGCAGCTGGCCGAACAGCAAAAGATAGACCGTCTCCTCAAAGCCGAAGCGGCCGTCCGCCTTCGCCCCGGCCACAAGCTCCTCCACATTGTACCCGCGGTAGAACAGCGTGCCGTCGCAGGGCACACTCTCCCCGTCCACGATCTTCGTTGCACGGATCTCCGAAATCTCCGTCAAACCGGTCAGAACGCCCTTGCCGTTTAAGTCGCGAAGCCCCCGCTTCACGTCGTAGCGCTCATACAGCGCAGGGTCGATGTTGCTGTTGCTCTCACACAGAGCGGTGTATTCGGTAATCTCTTTCGTGATCGCCGAATAATCGATCTTTTTCCCTGCCATACACTTTCACCTCCTCCACAAAAATCCCCGAAAACAAGCGAGTATATGTGACTATGATACACGATAGCAACTCCCGCTGTCAATCGGAAAATGCTTTTTTGAATCGGGAACGCAATTGACTTTTCCGGCCCGCAGTGCTACAATGACCGCGTTGTCGAAGCGGCACCTGTGGTGGAATTGGCAGACACGCCGGATTTAGGTTCCGGTCCGCAAGGGTGCAGGTTCAAGTCCTGTCAGGTGCATTTTCCGAAACATCAACAGACTGATCAAAAGGCAAAAAAAGAACGACCGCAGAGGGTTTCCTCCACGGTCGTTTTGTTGTTATCAGAAATGTCCGCCGCCACCGCTGTGGGAGTGGCCGCCCGAGGACGTGTGGATGCTGCTTCCTCCGCCGGAACGCGTCTCCGTCGGAATCGGCGTGCGCGTCACGTTGGAGTAAAGGAACATGTCCTGGGAACGCGTGAGCGCGAAGCTGCTTTTGTCGATATACTCCGTCGCTTCCGTTCTCTTTACTGCGGTGTTCATACTGGCCCGAAGATTACTGGCATACCCCTTTCCGAAGAGCAGTGCCACGAAGAACTCGATCACGGAAAGGATTGTGAAGGTCTTCTTGGACATCGGCTCGGAGGGAACCTTATTGTCGTAGCTGTAAGGCTCGCCGGTCGCTGCCTGCTTCAGGAATTTTTCGACGTTGTCAAGGGCAACATCGAAGGCCTCGTAGTAATTGCCGTTCTTGAGTTCCGTCACGAAACTCGTGCGGTCCTGCATGTACTCGAAGAAGTAGTTGTCAAACCACTCCGCGCCCTTCTCGCAACCGTTGAACCAGTAGTCGCGGCCGTCGTCATCGTTGCACATGTTGAGGAAGATCAGAAGACCGTCCTCGCCGAACTCATAGCGGCTGTTGATACCGGAATCATAGTAATCGTCCGTAAAGCTCTCCAGCGAGGAATACGGCAGATCCTCCATGTTGACGATGCGGATGACAACGTCAAACTTGTACTCGGACCAGATGTCCTCGATCCGCTTCTGCAGCTTCTCCTCCTGGGAGTCTGTAAGGATGTCATCCTCGTCAAAGATGCGGGTGTCATCCGTGCCGGTCGCCGAGGCAACCGACGTCATGGTAAGCATCAGAACCAACAGCAGTACAAAATACAACACTCTTCTCTTCATCGGAACACACCTCCGATCAGAGCAGTCAGAACGATGACGATGGCGGCGATGATGCCGGTCACCTTCCACATCTGACGCTTGTATTTTCCCTCATCCACGGGGAGCGTACCCACCAGTTTGCCGGTCTGACCGTTCATTGCAAAGGTGTACACCTGATCGTTGTAACGTGTCGTCAACAGCCATACGGGCATCATGGCGTACTTGATAACGCCCTCGTGGGTCTGCACGGAACGCGCCTTCGGAACAACCGATGCATAGCCGTTCACGGTGGAGGCAAATGCCGAAACCGTACTGTTGATCACGCGCTCGTTTGCGCGCGGAAGGCTCGCCTTCACGTCAACGTCCGGCTTGTTTGCGACAAATCCCGAGAGATACGCCTGATCAAAGGGCACCAGCCCGGAATAGTCAAACGGTTCGATGGCATCCATGAACGCATCATCCATGCGCGTGGAGCCGTCAACCGGAACCTTCTGGAAGCGAAGCGTACCGCCTCTCTGCAGAAGGTAATGATCGATCTTTGTGTTGTCGTACGCGGAATCACGCCACCGGGTAATGATCGTCGCGTCGAAGGTCAGATCCGCCGCCGTCTCGCAGTCGAACAGCCAGAACGGCACGTAGACGCCGGTGATCTCATCCATATGGTTCTCTTCGGAAAATCGATCCGGAAGCAGTTTTTTGCCCTCGTAGAATTTGCGGAGCGCTGCCTTGGCATCCTCCTTCGTCAGACGGAAGGGAATGATGTAGTCCGGCCGGATCATACCCGTGACCTGCGGCTGCATGATCGCCACGTTGTCGCAGTAGGGGCAGCGGCTGGCCGCCACGGTACCGTCCACAACGATCTCGCCGCCGCACGAAGGGCAGGTGTACGAGACCATATCATTGATCATGTCGCTGACCTGATATTCATTCCAGTTGATCTGGTCGTTGGACTGCTGTGCCGCAACTTCGGACTGCTGCGCCGCAACCAGCGTCTCGTAGTTGTACGTGTTATCGCAGGACGTACACTTCCAGATCTGGCCTTCCGCATTCCATACAAGGGGAGAACCGCAACATAGGCATTTATAGCCCTGAATGTCGTTGTCCATAGTTTCCTCCGGGGAAATAAATTACGTGCTCAAAAAGCAATTGCGGAAAATGAACTCCGCAATCACATCGAATTGCAAGCCGCAGCACCCGGCCACGGCTTGCAACGAAAATCAGACTACTGTTTGCAAGAATTCGAAGCAACAGCTTCGGACATCTCACATCAGCCGGTGAAAGGCTTTCCGCAGTTCGGGCAGAACTTCGGAGGGTTAGCCGGGTCCGGAGCCGGGGAACCGCAGTTCGCGCAAACCGGAGCAGCCGCTGCCGCAGGCTTCTTGTTACCGCAGTTCGGGCAGAATGCGAAATTGCCGTCTACTGCGTTGCCGCAATTCGTGCAGGTCCAGGTGCCTACAGGAGCAGGCTTCTTCTCACCGCAGAACGGGCAGAATGCGAACTTCTCGTCAACCGCCTGACCGCATTTTGCGCAGGTCCAGGTCGCAGCCGGAGCCGTCGGTCTGGGCATATTGCTCAGAGCGTTGATGTCGGAACCGCCGTTCATGCCGCCGATCATGCCGACGCCGGCAATACCTGCAACAGCACCGTTTGCATTGTTCGCTGCGTCAACCATAGCGGTGTTCGTAGCCTCAACGCGGGAAGCGATGGCGATCGTAGGATCCGTGTACATAGCAGCCTTCTGAGCGGACTTGATCATAGCCGCATCCTCAGGCGTAAGAGTGATCGGGTTCATGGCAACGTTGACAACCACGAGACCGCGCATCTCGCTCCACTTCTTGGAGAGTGCCTCGTTCATCGCATCGGAGAGCTCCTCAGCGTGAGCGGGAATCTCGCTCGGACGCATCTGCAGAAGGGAGAGCTTTGCAAGAGCCGGCTGAAGGGCGCTTACGAACTCGGTCTTAAGCTGCGTGTCGATCTCGGAGCGCTTGAACTCATAAGGAACGTTTGCGCAGACGTTGGTGTAGAACAACAACGGGTCCGCGATACGGTAGGAATACACACCGTTGCAGCGAAGATCAACGTCCACATCGAGGTTGACGCGCTTATCGCATACGCGGAACGGAATCGGGTTGTTCGTACCGAACTTGTTGTCCATCAATTCCTTGGTATTGAAATAGTAAACTCTCTGATCCTTGCCGGTGTCACCGCCGAACGTAAAACGCTTGCCGATCTGCTTGAAGGTATTCAGAATTCCCTTGCCCAGGCCGCCATAGAAAATACTCGGCTCGCTGGAGGTATCGTAGATAAACTCACCGGGCTCCGCGCAGACTTCCACGATCTTGCCCTGCTCAACGATGATCATACACTGACCGTCGGCAACGGCGATCTTGGAACCGTTCGAAATGATATTGTCCGAGCCCTTCGTGTTCGAGCTGCGGCCGCCTACCACTTTCTGGCCCTTCTTCATCAAAACATCGAAAGGCATTGCCTCACAATAGAAGAATTCCTTCCACTGATCTGCCAACACGCCGCCGGCAGAACCAACGAGTGCACTGATAAGTCCCATACTCTTTTTCTCCTTTATTTCCATTATGATGTCGCGTAAAACGCGCATAAATGTAAATACGAATTACATCCAAGACATATCATACCACAAAACCGTCGAAAATTCACTACTATTTTGTGCAATTTCACATCTTTTTTATATTTTCCGCCGGCAAATGCAAAGAGAGCTGTCACGCCGCTTGTTTCCTCGCGACGGGACAGCTCCGAAGCTGGGCCAGCTGGATTCGAACCAGCGGATGCAGGGATCAAAACCCTGTGCCTTACCGCTTGGCGATGGCCCAATGATAAAATGAAAGCCCTATGGTTTCCCAAGGGCTTCCGCAGGGTGGATATTGGGATTCGAACCCAAGGCCTCCAGAGCCACAATCTGGCGCGCTAACCAGCTGCGCTATACCCACCATATAAAGTTTTCCTTACCGGAAATGTGCCAGAAGGGATTCGAACCCCCGACACACGGCTTAGAAGGCCGTTGCTCTATCCAGCTGAGCTACTGGCACATGTCGTTGACCGACAAAAACATACGAGCAGTGATTGCACCGCTCGCACGAAGCGGGTGATGGGAATCGAACCCACGTGTCTAGCTTGGAAGGCTAGTGTTCTACCATTGAACTACACCCGCACAGTGTTCGGAGGGCTGCCTTTGGATCGGGGTGACAGGATTTGAACCTGCGACCTCCTGATCCCAAATCAGGTGCTCTAGCCAAACTGAGCCACACCCCGAATCAGAAGCAAGTCAAACAATAACATAAACCACCGACAATGTCAACTAAAAAAATCAAAAAACTGCGGTAAAACAGCATTTTTCGCAAAGGTTTCAAAGTGCTGCGCGGATTCGCTTTACGGCAGCCATTTCAACGTCGCCGTCACGTCCTTCCCGCACACATCCAAAACGACGTACGTCCGCCTGCGGTCCGCCTGACGCGGCAGCTCCAGGCTCCCCGGATTGATGTACCAAATCCCGTCGTCCTCCTCGATGAGCGGCTTGTGAGTGTGGCCGAACAGCACGATGTCGCAGTTGTTCTCCAGCGCCGTGTAGCGGAACAGTACAAGCCCCCCGTGCACCTGCCGCTGCCCGTGCAGGATCAAAAAGCGGTGCCCCTCCCGCTCGACGACGAGCTGTCTGGGAAGGTCCGTGAAGAAATCATTGTTGCCCTCGACGATGGTGACCGCGCCGGAAAATGCTCTCCGAAGCCACTCTTCGTCCGACCGGCCGATATCGCCGCAGTGCACAAGCCAGTCGGCGGTGCGGGCGTCCTCCGTGGTCAGCAGTTCCTCCATGCCGTCCCGCCGCCCGTGGGTATCGCTGAGTACCAAAATCCGCATGACACTCTCCTGTCGTCTCCGCGCTCTTAAGCGTCAGCGTGGTTATTTAAGAGGCGGTCGCGCATCAGGCGAAGCGCAACGCCGCGGTGACTGATTGCATTTTTCTGCTCCGGCGACATTTCCGCACTGGTCATGCCGAACTCCGGAACGAAGAAGATCGGGTCGTAGCCGAAGCCGTTGGCACCGGCCGGCTCATACGCGATCTCGCCCTCGAAGGTGCCGCGCACAACGTCCTCTCTGCCGTCCGGCCATGCGCACGCGATGGCGCACACGAACCGGGCCGTCCGCTCTGCGGGAGCCGCATTGCGGAGTGCGTTGATGATCGCACGGTTCTTTACTTCGTAGCTGGTGTCCTCCCCTAAAAAGCGCGCGGAGAAGATTCCCGGAAGGCCGCCGAAATAGTCGACCTCGATTCCCGAATCGTCCGCCATCGCCATGCATCCCGCGAGCTTCGCGACGGCACGCGCCTTGATGAGGGCATTTGCCTCAAAGGAATCGCCGTCCTCGACGATATCCGCCGAAATGCCCGCCTCCCGCATGGAGACCACATCATAGCAGTCACCGAGGATTGCACGGATCTCCTGCATCTTATGTTCGTTGCCGGTCGCGAAGATCAACCTGCTGCGCTTGGCCATGTCACACCTCCGAATTGCCGGGACCGCCCGCCTTCGGCGGCTTCGGGCCCAGGAACTGATAAAAATATGTCTTGATCATACCGTTGTAAATCTTGCGGTTCCGGTCGGCCTTGCGCCCCAGATACCGCTCCGCGTCCTCGTAGGACGTGATCAGATACATCGACCACGAATCCAGCCCGCGGTATGCCTCACCGATCTGCCGGTAGAGCTCGGGAAGATCCTTGCGGTCCTCCAGTCGCTCGCCGTAGGGCGGGTTTGTCACAATGAAACCGTACTTCTTCGGGTGGTGCAATTCCTTCACCGCCCGGACCTGCATATGAATATCCGAAAGCACGCCGGCCGCCTCCGCGTTCGCACGGGCGATGGAGATCGCGTCGCGATCGATGTCATAGCCCTGGATGGAGATCGTTCCGTCCCTGCGGACGCCGTCCTCCGCCTCCGTGAAGGCGTCTTTCCAAAGCTTCTCCGGAATCCTCTCACGGTACGACTGCGCGCGGAATGTGCGCTTCGCGCCGGGAGCTATATTTCTCGCGATCATCGCAGCCTCGATGGGGATCGTGCCGCTTCCGCAGAACGGATCCACCAGAATGCGCCCCGCGTTCCACGGGGTGAGCGACAAAAGCGCCGCCGCCAGGGTCTCGCTGATGGGAGCCTTTCCGACCAGCTTGCGGTAGCCGCGCTTGTGAAGCGACTCGCCCGAGGTGTCGATGCCGATCAGGAAGGTATCCTTGATCACCGAAACCCGGATGGGATACTCGTTGCCCGTCTCCGGGAACCACGAGATGTGGTATTTGCCCTTGAGGCGCTCAACGATCGCTTTCTTCATGATCGACTGGATGTCCGAGGTGCTGAAGAGCTTGCTCTTGACGGACGTCGCCTTGGTGACCCAGAATCTGCCGTCCGCGGGGATGATATCCTCCCACGGAAGCGCCGCAGTCTTCGTAAACAGCTCCTCGAAGGACTCGGCGGTGAACTCGCCGACCTTCCAGAGAATGCGCTCCGCCGTGCGCAGGAAAATGTTTGCGCGGCAAAAAGCGCTCTCGTCTCCGGCGAACGTCACACGTCCGTCCTCAACGCGAACGATCTCAAGACCGAGCTTTGTGATCTCCTGCTTCAACACCGCCTCCAGCCCGAAATGGCACGGCGCGACAAATTCATACTTTCCCATAGTCCACCTTTTCCTGTCAATGCAACAAAGGGGACCGCTGTTTGCGATCCCCTGTATCCGTGCGTGAGAAGATTCGAACTCCCGACACCTTGGTCCGTAGCCAAGTGCTCTATCCAGCTGAGCTACACGCACACGTCTTGACGACAAGGGCTATTTTACATTCCCACTGTCGGAATGTCAAGCACAATTTTGTGAAAAACATGCGAAAAATGACCAATTTTTCGCCCGCTGTTTCCCTGCCGCTCACCGCCGGTGATCCGCATTGCTCTCCCGCCGCTCACCGCCGGAGAAAAGCGCTACTCCTCCGTCGCGATCCGGCCCGCGTCCCGCAGCAGAACATACAGCTTCTGCTCGTAGGAAAATGTCTTCATCAATTCCCGCGCCTCCGAAAGCGCACGCGTTCGCACACTCTTCGGCTGCAGACACGCTGTAGCCCGGATCAGCAGATTTTTCGGCGTGTGACTTAAGTCGACAAACTCGAGAACCTGCGTCTTGTAACCGCAGACGGTGAGCAGGTTCGCCCGGATGGCGTCCGTCATCAGAGCCGCCATGCGTTCCTTGATGATGCCGTAACGACCCACCAGGGGCATCTCTTCCGCGGACATCGCCTTGTTCATCTCGTGCTGGCAGCACGGAACCGAGAGGATGAGCTTCGCGCGGTTCGTCACCGCGTGGAACAATGCGTAGTCCGTCGCCGTGTCACAGGCGTGCAGCGTCACCACCATGTCAATGGGCTCCTCGGAAACGTATCCGCCGATGTCGCCCACCGCAAACGACAGATTGCTGTAGCCGTACCGCTCCGCGGCCGCGTTGCAGTTGCGGATGACATCCGCCTTCAGATCAAGCCCGACGATGCGGACATCCGACTTGCGAATCTCCGTAAAATAATAGTACAGAATGAATGTGAGGTAGGATTTGCCGCAGCCGAAATCCAGGATGCGGATCGGCCGGTCCTTCGGAAGGCAGTCCGCCGCGTCCGCGACGATCTCGACAAAGCGGTTGATCTGGCGGAATTTGTCGTGCATCGAGGCGACGACGCGCCCCTCTTTCGTGAAGATTCCCATGTCGACCAGCGGCGGAACCACCGTCCCCTCCGGGATCACGTAGTTTTTCACGCGGTCGTAGGACTCCGAAACCGTCTTCGCGGCGGCCGGGAGCCGGCTTTCCGAGAAGAGGCATTTTCCGGACTTCGAGCGCTTGATTTCTGCTGTTCTATCGCTGTAGAACAGATTGATCTGGCGGTATGTTGCGAACTCCGTCTCCAGCTCGCCCGCAAGCTCCGATACCGCTATGTTTTTATGGAACACCTGCGTCGCCGTGTAGGCCTCCCGCTGGAAGCCATCCTTCTTGCGCACATAGACAAGCCGCTTGTACCCGGCCTTCGCACCGCCGTTGCTCATCACAACCTTCGCGGGAAGCTCCGGCCGGCCCGCCAGGTATTCGCCCAGAGAACCGATTTCCATGTCTTACCTCGTCAGATTACAATGCCCCTCGTGTGGTCATACTCGTGCTGGATGATCTGCGCCACATGGTCCGTAAAGGTGTCGCGGCGCGGCTTGAAATCCGCATCCAGGTACTCCACCGTAATCTTCTTATATCGTTTAACGGACCGCACGCCCGAGAGGGACAGACACCCCTCCTCCGTCTCGTACGGATCCTCCCGCGACACGATGATCGGATTGATCATCGGCACGTTGAAAAATCCCATCGTCACTGCAATGATCGTCTTCCGCACGCCGATCATGTTGGCCGCCATGCCGACGCAGGTGCCCCCGTGGGCCTTCAGCGTGTCGCACAGATCCTTCACGACCTTGCGGTCCTCCGGACAATCCCTTGCCGGCTCCGACTTCATCGCCAGAAACATCGCATCCTTTACGATATTGCAAACCATCTCACACCCCCGTGTGTAACAAAACCCCGCCTAACCGCGCGTCGCCAGCGCGATCAACAGCTTAACGATACTCTCCATCGACTCGACGCAGGCATACTCAAAGCGCGAGTGGAAATTGCCTCCGCCGGTGCACAGGTTCGGACACGGCACTCCCATGAACGACAGCCTCGCACCGTCCGTGCCGCCGCGGATCGGCTGAATGAGCGGCACAATGCCCAGCTCCTCCATGGCCTCCTTCGCGTCCTCCACCAAAAACAGGTTTCCCTGTTCGATAACCTCTTTCATGTTATAATAAGAATCCTTCATCGTCAAGAGCGCAGTTCCCTCGCCGTAGCGCTCGTTGATCTTCGCCGTCATCGCCTCCATGCGGCTCTTTTTCTCGAGGAACTTCGCCTTGTCGTGGTCGCGGATGATATACATGATAGTCGCCTTCTCGGTCTCGCCCTCCAGGCGTGTGAGGTGGAAAAATCCTTCGTACCCCTCCGTGGTCTCGGGCCGCTCCGCCGCGGGAATCATCGCATCCAGTTCAAGCGCAACCCGCGCCGCATTGATCATCTTGTCCTTGGCCGATCCCGGATGGACGCTTCGGCCGGTGATCGTCACCGTCGCTGCCGCCGCATTGAAACACTCGTACTCAATCTCTCCGAGCTTCCCGCCGTCCACCGTGTACGCCACGTCCGCGCCGAGCTTCTCCAGATCGATGTAATCGACTCCCGCTCCGACCTCCTCATCGGGGGTGAAGCAGATGCTCAGTTCCCCGTGCGGGATCTCCGGATGCGCCAGAAGGTACGCCGCCATCGTCATGATCTCCGCAACCCCGGCCTTGTCATCCGCGCCGAGCAGCGTCGTTCCGTCCGTGACGATCAGCGACTTCCCCGCGAGCTCACGAAGCTCCGGAAAGTCCTCCGTCTTCATAACGATCGGCCCGTCCTCATTCAGAACGATATCCCCGCCGTCATAGTCGCGCACGATGCGGGCGCGCGCGTTTGTGTCGGTCACCTCCGGCGACGTGTCCATATGTGCTAAAAATCCCTTAACCTTCGTCTGCTTCCCGCCGTCCGTCGCGGGAATCTTCGCGTAAACATAGCAGTGTACGTCATCGTAGAAAACGTCGGAAGCTCCCATTTGCCGAAGCTCCTCCGTCAACACCTTTGCAAGGTCGTGCTGCTTCGCGGTTGTCGGCGAAGCGGTCGAATCCTCCGAGGACTGGGTGTCCACCGAGACATACCGAAGAAAACGATTCAATAACTGATCCATGGTTTTCACTCCTTTGGGTGCATTTTTCGCAAAATCACGAGAAAACAAAAAGCAGCGAATCGGATGTCAATTCGCTGCCTGAGATTGCCGGCGACGGGGGTCGAACCCGTACGGGAGATTAAGCCCGCAGGATTTTAAGTCCTGTGTGTCTGCCAGTTCCACCACGCCGACAAAATGGAAATCTCCCGTACCATTGGCACGGGAGATCGTCGTGGGGCCTATAGGGCTCGAACCTATGACCCTCTGCTTGTAAGGCAGATGCTCTCCCAGCTGAGCTAAGACCCCGATATGCAATTGACACCAAACCGGATTCCCGAGAGAATCCAACGACCCGAATGGGGCTCGAACCCATGACCTCCGCCGTGACAGGGCGGCGCTCTAACCAACTGAGCCACCGGGCCGGACTATCGTATACAGATTTTTGCGCCTGAGGCGGTCCCTCAGGGTATGGACCATCGGGGACTCGAACCCAGGACCGACCGGTTATGAGCCGGCTGCTCTAACCAACTGAGCTAATGGTCCGCATACTAGCGGTGTTATCCGCCGAAGCCGATGATCGGACTCGAACCGATAACCTGCTGATTACAAGTCAGCTGCTCTGCCAATTGAGCCACATCGGCATATCGCAAATCTGCGATGACTCCAAGGGGATTCGGACCCCTGTTACCGCCGTGAAAGGGCGGTGTCTTAACCGCTTGACCATGGAGCCGCAATGCTTAATGAGTATACCATACAACCCGCAAAAACGTCAACAATTATTTCAAAAAAACATTACATCTGCGGGCATTTTACAGGATGACGCGCGTAACGAAAATCTCGATACCGATGGCGATGAGAATAACCCCGCCGAAGATCTCCGCTCTGCCGCCGATCCGATTGCCGATCGTCTTTCCCAAAACCGCGCCTGCGATGCAGATCCCGAACGTTACAACCGCGATGATCAGGGCACAGACAAATGCCTGCAATGCACCGTATTCATCGATGGTGAAGCCCACCGAAAGTGCATCCAGCGATGTCGCAATTCCCTGCACCATCAGGCCTGCCACGCCGGTGAGCACTTTTTCCTCGGTCTCGCTGCTGCGGATCCCGTCGCGGATCATTTTCCCGCCGATGAACAGTAAAAGCGCAAGGGCGATCCACGGGACAAGCTTCTCAAACGCACGAAACTCCGACACGACCGTCCGCACGCAAATCCAGCCGATCATCGGCATCAGCGCCTGGAAAAATGCAAACACTCCCGCGATCAGGACGATCTTCGACCGCTTCATCCCCCGCTCGTGCAGCCCGTTCGCCACCGATACGGAAAATGCATCCATCGCCAGCCCGACTCCCAGCAGAATGCTGCTCACAAAAAAAGTGATACTCCAGGGCATAATTGCCTCCAGCCATTGGAAAAGAGTAAAAACAAGGACTATGCAGATTAGCTGCATAGTCCGAACTCCCCGAGTAGGACTCGAACCTACGACACTCCGGTTAACAGCCGGATGCTCTACCGACTGAGCTATCGAGGATTATATACGAAAAAGAGACCTTACGTCTCCTTTCCCTTCGAAAGGCTGCGCCTTTCACAAATTCATACCGTTTCTCTCGTAACAACTAAGGTCAAGCCCTCGATCGATTAGTATCGGTCCGCTCCACACGTTTCCGTGCTTCCACTCCCGACCTATCTACCTGATCGTCTCTCAGGGATCTTACTAGCTTGTGCTATGGGATATCTCTTCTTGAGGGGGGCTTCACGCTTAGATGCCTTCAGCGTTTATCCCGTCCAAACTTGGCTACTCGGCTATGCCCTTGGCAGAACAACCGATGCACCAGAGGTTCGTCCATCCCGGTCCTCTCGTACTAAGGACAGCTCCTCTCAAATATCCTGCGCCCACGCCGGATAGGGACCGAACTGTCTCACGACGTTCTGAACCCAGCTCGCGTACCGCTTTAA